>Ga0189291_100001_pt1 | contig 1333694 bp, 1146 predicted proteins | sample UW1redminimetaG_FD_130331 | JGI IMG/M metagenome (GOLD analysis project Ga0189291, IMG submission 130331) | Marine microbial communities from the Costa Rica Dome - UW179B-red mini metaG | ecosystem: Environmental > Aquatic > Marine > Oceanic > Photic zone | place: Costa Rica: the Eastern...
AGGGCCGTCTTCAGTGGCAGCGCCGATGCCGGCGGCCAGGGTTGGTGCATCGTTGGTACCGGTGACGGTGATGGTGACGTCGTTGGTAGCACTGGCGCCATGGGCGTCAGTAGCGGTGATGCCTACCACAACCTGGCGGGTTTCACCCACGGCCAGGTTCTGGAAGTCCGAGCCAACTGCAAAGTTAAGGTCAGTGCCGCTGATGCTGGCACTGCCTTCGGCCGGTGCACTGTTGATGGTGTAGGTCAAGGTGGAGCCATCATCATCACTGTCCACGTCAGCGCCCAAGGCGGCCAGATCAACCGCAATTGAGGCACCGTCCTCTGAGGCAGCGCCGGCACCTGCCGCCAGCGTGGGATCATCGTTGGTGCCGGTGACGGTGATGGTCAGCGATGCCGGGTCAGAAACAGCGCCGTGCCGGTCAGTGGCTGTATAGCTCAGATTGAAAGTGGCCTCTTCATCTTTGGCCAGCGCCTGGAACTCGCTGCCCGGATCAAATGTAAACGTGCCATTGCCGTTGTTGACAAGCGTTCCAGTGTCGGGTGCACCGATGATGTTGTAGGTCAGTGAATCGATATCGTCATCACTGTCGACATCGTCGCCGGCAAAGCTGCCGGTGACGGTACCGTTGTCTTCAATCGCTGCCAGGGAGACCGCAGTCACCACCGGTTCGTCATTAACCCCGGTCAGCGTCACACTGGCCTGGGCCCAGCTCAGGGTGCCGTTGGCCATGCGAATGGCATAAATAAAGCTGTCGACCAGCGTTTCACCCAGCGCCAGTCCGGTCAGATCATCTGCGATTTGGCCACTGATGGTGCCGGCATCGTAGGCCACATGTCCGTCGGCGGTAACCATCAACGCCGCGCCAAACTGGCTCTGGTTTTCTGCCAGGCCGGTGATACCGGCTTCGTCCTGCGTCAGCAGGTCGCCGGCTTCGTAGCCGTCCATGGCGCCTGAATCATTGATGCCATCATCCACCGACCACAGTGATTTGGCTTTTCCAGCGAGGTCGTTATGCATCACATTAAGCATGTAGGTCGTGCTGGTGTAATCCAATTGACCCGACTGCAATGTGCCTAGCGCATCGTCCTTGGCCTGGGGGGTTTTGGTAAAAGAGGTTTCGGTGCCACCGTTGGTGTTACCGGAGTTACCGTTGTTTTTGTCGTTGGCTTTGGACTTGCTCATTTTTCTTTTCTCCAGATAATGGACGATGCGCCGATACAGGAAGACCGTTAGACCATAGATGCTATGCCTGAGCCCGGCAAATTCCTATCAACCTAAAGGTTGATTTTGTGGTAAATTGAGGACAACAAAACGATAAAAAATAATGGTTTAACAACAATGCAAGCGATGGAACAGAAGGCTTGAGAATATTACTGATTGATGACCATGTGTCGTTCTGCGAGGGGCTGCGCGCAGCAATGCTGGCAGCCCGTCCGGATTACCATATTGACTATGAGTCAGACCCGGACTGGTTGCCCTCTTCAACACTGGAGAAGTCAGAGTATGACCTGATTCTGATGGACCTGATGATGCCGGGGATGGGAGGCGTTGAGCTGATCCGGTTTCTGAACGAAAACCAGCACCAGGTCCCCATCATCGCCCTGTCCTCTGTTGAAGATCAGGCTATTGTGTCCCAGGTGCTCGGGCTCGGGGTGATGGGGTATCTGCCTAAATCGTACAGCGTCTATCAGATTCTTGATGCAATTGATGACTGTGAGCAGGGCAATATTCATGTGCCCTCGTTTTTGGCCGGTTATGTTCCGGACAGTACCGGCGGAAAAACTGCAGAAAATTCGCCCAGTGGAGCTTTGTTGACGCCGCGGCAGATTGAAATTCTTGGCCTGATGGACGGAGGACTGAGCAATCAGGAAATTGCCAATCAGCTTTTTATCAGCAAGGCAACCGTAAAAACACATGTAAATCAGATGTTTAAAGCCCTTAAAGTCAATAATCGGGTCAATTGCCTGCGAACCGCACGACAGGCAGGCTTACTGTCCTACCCGCTGGCCTGACGACGCGCAGCGACGTAGCGCTGGATCAGTGAGCGGAACTGCATGGCTGATATTTTCTGGTTGATGACCAGTGTATTAGTCTGCTGTTGCATCTCTTCGGGCTGATGCCAGGTATTGGCGACAACAATGGTCAATGGTGAGCATGGACTACCATTAATCAGGGCCTTGAACTCGGTAAAGCAAAGCCGGTCAAGCAGGATGATATCAACGGGTGGATATGTTTGTTGCAGCTGCGCGGCAAGCTCTTTGCGCTCTGCCATGATATGGACATCTGCGCCCCAGATGACCAGCAGTGCGTTTAATTCAGTGAGGCAATCGTCCTGGCTTATCGCCAGGACTTTCAGGTTGTTCAGAGATCTCATGGGTGCCGTTGAAGGCAGTTCTGGTATTGTCAGAACCGCCGATTGGGGTTGATATTTTTTCAGTTTCAGGGTGAAACGCGTCCCGTAGCCTGGTGTTGAAGCAACCGAGATCTGGATGTCCAGCAGCCGACACAGGCGCTCGACGATGGCCAGGCCAAGTCCTACACCCGAACTGTCTGCCGGTCCGGTTTGGTAGAATTCCTCGAAAATGTGTGGCAAATGCTCCTCGGGAATACCACGCCCGGTATCCCAGATAACAACGGATACAAAATTTGGATCGTCGCTGACATTGATGCGCACTTCGCCCGCGTCAGTATATTTGATGGCATTTTCTATCAGGTTGCGACATATCTGTCCCAGACAAACCCGGTCTGACAAAACTCGATGAGAGGTATCCTGCATTTGCAGTCTCAGATTTCTGGCGGCCGCCCTTGCACTGAACTCAGTCTTGAGCTCCCCCAGAATATCAGCCAGTGCCACCGGTGCCAGATCCGGATGTGTGCCCTGCCATTCAACTCGGGATAACTGGGTCATGCTGTCGATCAGCCCGGAAATTCTTTCCAGATTCCCGTCAATTTTCTCCAGGGTATCGTTTATGCGATTAGGCAGTGTCAATTTCATCGCCTCGGTGAAATGGGAAATGGCCTGAATGGGGCCACGCAGATCATGGCCCACATTGGCAACAAAGTTGGACTTGGCCCGCTCCAGGTCATGGGCAATCCTCAGGTTCTCGACAGCTGTTTGCTGGGCTTTGACGCGCGCCGCCTGCTCAGTTCGGAACTGATGAGCACTCAGCGCTGATAATAGAATGACATTAAACAGTGTTGTCACCTGGGCCAATTGATAGGGAGCAAACTCCGTGTACAGTTCACTGTCCAGGATCAGGGGCCACACGCCCATAATCGAGATATGAATACTTATGCCCACAAACCACAGCCGCGCCAGTACTGACTGCTGCCAGTAGCGCAATACAGTGGTCAGGTATACCAGCTGGTTGATGCCCCAGAGCACAATGATGACATCGAAGGTTGGACTGATATTGTCAGTGCTGTAACCCCCGTGACGGGCGCTGTAAACCAGCCATGCCGTCACCAGGAGATTGATTGCGATCAATAGCGTCCACAAATGAAAGAGGGGTTTGTGCTTTGTGTCGATACCCAGCAAATGCATGCTATACAGCGCGCCGACGATATATACCAGGCCATGGGCCAGATAAATCATCGGCAAAGACAGCGCGAACGGGTTTTGCAGGCCAAACACCAGTGACAGGGCGGAGCTCAGATAAATCAACCCGGCACTGGCGCCAGCGAACAGGCAGAAGTACAAATGGGTATTGCGCCGCAATGCAAAGTAGAGAAACAGGTTGTACAGAATCAATGCCAACACCAGACCGTAATAGGCGCCATCGAGAACGGTCCGGTGCAGACGCTGGGCCCGGAACTGATCCGGGCTGAGCACATCAAAGGACATGAATTTTTCGTCGCTGATGGTCATCACATTGATGTGCAGGCGCGTGCGCTGGTTCGGCGTCAACAACACGGGAATCACAGCGCTGGTATCAAATACCGGACGACCACCCAGAGGCAGGTCAAAATCATCAGCGAAGCTAAGCGGGTTACCCAATGGTCCCTGATAGGACCAGGCGATGCCATCGGCGCCGCTTAGATCCAGAAGGGCAGTGGTTTCCACCGCACCGGTGTAGAGGATGTCAATCACAAGCCAGCTCAACCGGCTGGCAGCATCAAGTTCAACCTTGTCAGAGGTGTTGCGACGCCAATGCAGCGCGGACGACGGGTTGTCAGCCTGCTCGCGGGCTGTCAAAGGACCCGGGAACTGATTGATCAGGCGTTGGAGTTCGGTGCCCGGTGAATCCAGCCAGGCACTTAGCATCTCGGCCGGCAAGTCGGTGATATAGACGTACTGGGCCAGGCTGGTGCCGGAGCCGAGGCTATCAATGCGGGCAACCTGCTGATCGGCCGGTGGAGGCGTCTGGGGTTGCGCGCCGGGGACTGACCAGAATATCGAAATAGCCAGTATGAACAGCAGCAAACCTGCCCGTCTGGTCATGAGTTGTCCGCCATGTCGATGTTGTTGGTTTCAGGCATTATGCCGGCATTGTACACTGTCAGCGAAGGCTATTTATGCTATAAACGCGCATTGATATTCACTTCTTCACAGATTCGCCTATGACCATGAACATCACCATCAATGCTGACGGTACCGAGCAGATCGCGCTCAGCAGTTACACCCGTCAGGCCTACCTGAATTACTCCATGTACGTGATCAACGATCGCGCGCTGCCGTATATCGGCGATGGCCTCAAACCGGTGCAGCGCCGTATCGTCTATGCCATGTCGGAGCTGGGCTTAAAGGCTTCGTCCAAGTTCAAGAAGTCGGCGCGCACCATCGGTGACGTTATCGGTAAGTTTCACCCGCACGGGGATTCGGCCTGTTACGAGGCCATGGTACTGATGGCGCAGCCCTTCAGTTACCGGTATCCGCTGGTGGACGGGCAGGGCAACTGGGGCTCGCCGGATGATCCAAAGTCCTTTGCTGCCATGCGTTATACCGAGTCCAAGCTGCAGAAGTACGCCGAGCTGCTGCTGTCCGAGCTGGGGCAGGGCACGGTGGAGTGGAAACCCAATTTTGATGGCACCATGGATGAACCGGCACTGCTGCCGGCGCGGGTACCCAATGTGCTGCTCAACGGCGGCAGTGGTATTGCGGTCGGCATGGCCACCGATATCCCGCCCCACAATATGCGCGAAGTGGTCAGCGCCTGTGTGCATCTGCTGGACGAGCCCAAGGCCACGCTGGCCGATCTGCTGATGCATGTGAAGGGCCCGGACTATCCGACCGAGGCGGAGATCATCACCCCGGCAGCCGATCTGCGCACGATGTATGAGACCGGGCGCGGTTCGGTGAAAGCACGGGCGGTGTATAAAGTGGAAGATGGTGACATTGTCATCACGGCGCTGCCGTACCAGGTGTCCGGCGCCAAGGTGCTGGAGCAGATTGCTGCGCAGATGCAGAAGAAAAAACTGCCCATGGTGGTGGATCTGCGTGATGAGTCCGATCACGAAAACCCGACCCGTATTGTTATCGTGCCTCGCTCCAATCGCATTGATGCCGATGAAACCATGCTGCACCTGTTTGCCACCACGGATCTGGAAAAAAGCTACCGCGTCAACTTCAACATGATTGGCACCAATGGCCGCCCGCAGGTGAAAGATCTGCGAATGATCCTGTCAGAGTGGTTATCCTTCCGTACCGAAACCGTGCGTCGACGCCTGCAGTATCGCCTGCAGAAAGTGCTGGACCGGCTGCATATCCTGGAAGGGCTGCTGGTTGCCTTCCTGAACATCGACGAAGTGATTCATATCATCCGCACCGAGGACAAACCCAAGCCGGTATTGATGGCGCGGTTTGGGCTGGATGACATACAGGCTGAATCCATCCTGGAATTAAAGCTGCGCCATCTGGCCAAGCTCGAAGAAATGAAGATCCGCGGCGAGCAGGACGAGCTGGCCAAAGAGCGTGAGCACCTGGAAGGGTTGCTGGGTTCCGAGCGCAAACTGAAAACCCTGATCAAAAAGGAACTGATTGCTGACGCTGAACAGTATGGCGATGACCGCCGCTCACCGCTGGTGCAGCGCGCCGACGCGCAGGCGTTCAGTGAGGTGGAGCTGATCTCATCCGAGCCGGTGACCGTGGTATTGTCAAAGAGTGGCTGGGTACGCGCGGCCAAAGGGCATGATGTGGACCCGGAAGCGTTGCAATACAAATCCGGCGACAGTTTCAAGATTGCTGCCCGGGGCAAGAGCAACCAGTCCGCAGTATTTCTCGACTCCACCGGGCGTGCCTATAGCGTGCAGACCCACACATTGCCCTCGGCGCGGGGGCAGGGTGAACCGTTAACGGGACGCCTGGCGCCTCCATCGGGTGCAACCTTTGAAGGCGTATTGATGGCCGATGACAAACAGCCGGTGCTGATGGCCAGCGATGCCGGTTACGGGTTTGTTGCCAGCGTCGGCGATCTGCAGAGCAAGAACAAGGCCGGAAAATCGGTGCTGAGCCTGCCCAGGGGCGCGCGGGTACTGACGCCAACGCTGATTCAGAATCCGGAGACCGATCTGCTGGTGGCAGTGACCAATGAGGGGCGCATGTTGTGCTTCCCGGTTGCCGAGTTGCCAGTGCTTGCGCGCGGCAAGGGTAACAAGATCATCGGTATTCCGTCCGGTCGTGTTGCCGACCGGCTGGAGTTTGTAGTGTCCATGACCGTGCTGCCAGCTGAGGGCGCGGTGACTGTTTATGCCGGGCGTCGTCACCTGACCCTTAAAGCGGGTGACCTGGCGCACTACCATGGCGAACGTGGGCGTCGGGGTAACAAGCTGCCGCGTGGATTCCAGAATGTTGACCGGGTCGAGGTGGCGGGGTGAGTAGCGAGGCTCAGCCGTTGGATTCGAGGCTGAGCGTCTGCTCCTGAAACATTCCGAATGCCATGCTCTGGCTGGGCTGCTGCAGGCAGTTGCCCTGCACAAAATTGACATTGCTCTGCCACAGCAGTGGCAACACTTCGATTTCCTCCACCATGGGGGCGATGACCCTGACGCCTTGGGCGTGCAGTGTGCTCACCACCTCATGCAATCGCTCACGCTGATCTGCATCCAGGTTGATGTGCTGCAGTAATGAACGGTCCAGCTTGACGTAGTCGGCCTGCACATGTCCAAGTATCCGGAACGGGTCCAGGCTGCAACCGAAGTGCGTGAGGGCCAGTTCAAAGCCCAGTTCACGCACCTGCAGGCAGAAGCGCCGGGCTTCGTCCGGGGCACTGAGCACATCCATTTCACTGATCTGCAGGATCAGCTGGCGCGGGCTCTGTTTGTGTTCGCGCAGCGTATGGCTTAGCCAGGACAGCAGGGTCTGGCTGAGCAGGGAATTGGCAGTCAGGTTGATGGTCAGTCGCAGTTTTATCTCGCTGTGCTCTTCAATGGCACGCAGCGCGTGGCCGATAACGTATCGGTCAATGCGTTCACCGTACCCGTGCTGATTGGCGGCATCCAGAAATTCGCCTGGGTAGATGATCCGGTCGGCCAGCGGCAATCGGATCCTGACTTCATAGTATTCGTTATCATCGGCTTTCAGGTTGACTGTCGGCTGGTAGACCAGCATCAAGGTGTCATCCAGCAATGACTGTCGCAACAGTTTGAGCGTGGTGCCGGCGGCACCGGCGTCGGTGGCACCCTCATGCTGATGCTGTCTCAGCGCCTGATGTTGCCGGGCACGAATCAGCAGGGTGTCGGCATCGGGTGCCTCATCTGTGATCATGGCGGCACCGATGCTGATGTGCAGGCGGGTACCCTCGGGTGCGAGCTGTGCCAGCAGGTCACGCTGGTTCTCCAGACGGGCAATCAGTTGCTGGCAACTTTCGGTATCGGCATCGGGCAACAGGACAACAAAATCTCCGGCGTCGAGTCGCCCGAGCACCGCCTGTGTCGGGCAGGCTGAGGCCAACAGTGACGCGATTTCGCCAAGCAGCAGGTACATGTCGGTGCGGCCCAGGACCACGGCGATGTCCGGCAGGTCCGGCGCGCTGAGCAATACCATGGCACTGAAACGGCCCTGGTAGACGGCGCTGCTGATGGCCTGGTTGATCATGCGCGCGAGGCTGGACTCATTGAGCAAACCGCTCTGCATGTCCTTGCTGCGGGCTGCGCGGATGGCATTGTGATGGTTGGCATTACCCTTGGCGGGCTGGACCAGCAGTTGCAGGCTATTGTCGCCATTGATGCTGATCGCGGCACGGTCCAGCATGGTGCGGATCTCCGTGCCGTCCCGACGTAAGGCGGTGAATTCACAGCGCTGCTCATCGGCATCAAGACGGCTGCGCAAAAACTCGCGAACCTTTTCGACATCCTCATCCGCGACCAGATCCAGAAATGGCACTGCCTGCAGCGCTGCATGGTTCTGGAAACCAAAAAAACTGAGCCAGCCCTGGTTGGCGGTTTGATGCAGGCCATCCTGCAGGCAGGCGATGGCGTCCGAGGTGGCGTCCATGAAACTTTGCAGGCGTTGATGTAATTCGCGCATAGTGCTGTTGGCGCGCCTGCCTTCTCGTCGCTGTTTCAGATGTTCGAGTTCGCGTTTGACACGATAGACAAACTCTACCTGGCCGGCCGCAGAATCGAGCAGGGTTTCGTTGATCAGACCGGCGGCACCCAGGGTCAGCATGGGTAACCAGCGTGCCGGTGCCCGACACAAAAGCAGGCAGGGGATATCACGACGCGACGTCTGCAACTGGCGCAGCAGGGCTTCATTGGTCTGGCCAGGAACGTCCGCGAACAGCAGGATCAGGTCATGGGCATCACAACCAGGCACATCATCTGGCAGGTGATCGCCGTCAAACTCGCGTACACGAATACCCAGACCAGCGCGCCGCAACAGACCAACGACCTTGTCGGCCTTGCCGCCAGGGCTCTGGTTGATCAGAATGTGATGCATTGCTGCTGTGGCCATAGCTTTATAGTAGTCCGGTTTTTGCTGTTTCGCCGGGTATTTCGCGCACCAGTCTGGGAACAAGATATCCAGGTAATTGTTGTTTCAGAGCCCCGATCAGGGACCTGCCCTGTGCGTCGTCGACATCAAAATGCGCCACGCCCTGCACCTTGTCCAGGGCGTGCAGATAATACGGCAGCACACCTGCGGCAAACAGCGCCTCACTGAGCGCGGCCAGTGCCGCCACCGAATCATTGATACCGCGCAGCAGAACGCTCTGGTTCAGCAGGGTCACCCCGGCATCACGCAGACGCTGCATGGCGGCGACCACATCGGCATCAATCTCATTGGCATGATTGCAATGGATCACCATGACTTTCTGCAATCGGCTGCCGCTGAGCCAGGCCAGCAAGCTGTCGTCCACCCGCGCGGGCACCAGCACAGGTGTCCGTGTATGAATACGTAATCGGCCGATGTGCGGTATTTCTGAAATACGCTCTGTCAGCCAGGCCAGGTGTCTGTCACTGGCGGCCAACGGATCGCCGCCGCTGTAGATGACCTCATTGATCTGGGGTTGCCCCGCCAGCCACTGCAGGCTCTGCTCCCAGACCTGTCGGCCGGGGACCTTTTCCTGATAGGGGAAGTGGCGCCGGAAGCAGTAGCGGCAATGCACCGCGCAGTGCGGCGCGGCCAGCACCAGCAGCCGGCCCTGGTATTTATGCAGAATGCCGGGCTGAGGGTTAAAATCCGCCTCAGAAAGTGGATCGAAGCTGTATCCGGGGGTATCATCGTTTTCCTGGGCCGACGGCAGCACCTGCAACAGCAAGGGGTCGCGCGCGTCGCCCGGGCGCATTCTGGCGACAAACGGCCGGGGCACCTTCAGGGGAAACGCGCGCAGGACATCGGCGGGAATGCTGACATCATCGGGGCTGAGGCCGAGCATGTGCAGCAGTTCCTCCGGCTCCGTGATCAGGTTGGACAGTTCCTGCTGCCAGCGCCGAGCGCTGTCATCAGGGTGGCGCTGAGCCGGCACTATGGATGACATTGACAACATTTATCCGCTTGGGGGTGAACCCGGGCATCTAATAGAGAAACAATTAACATGGCGGCCATGTTAAACCGGCGGCCGGGCATTACCAAGATTAATATAGAGAGGGCAGCATGGCGACATTTTCCACCAACGAGTTCAAACCCGGTTTAAAGGTGTTACTGGATGGCGATCCCTGTAGCATTCTGGACAACGAGTTTGTCAAACCCGGCAAAGGCCAGGCCTTCAATCGTGTCAAATTACGCAACCTGCTCAATGGCCGGGTATGGGAGCGCACTTTCAAGTCCGGTGAGTCACTGGAAGCTGCCGATGTCATGGAAACTGACATGTCCTACCTGTACAGCGATGGCGAGTTCTGGCACTTCATGAAAACCGATGGCAGTTTTGAGCAGTTTCCTGCCGACAAGGCCGCTGTTGCCGATGCGCTGAACTGGCTGAAAGAGGAAGACGTGTATGTGGTCACCCTGTACAACGGCAATCCGATCAATGTGACACCGCCCAATTTTGTGGAAATCGAAGTGGTGGAAACCGACCCGGGCCTGAAGGGTGATACTGCCCAGGGCGGCAGCAAACCGGCAACGCTGGCCTCGGGTGCCGTGGTCAAAGTGCCGCTGTTTGTTAATATTGGTGATGTGCTTAGGGTGGATACGCGCACCGGCGAATACCAGAACCGGGTCAGATAATACATGCGCTGGCAGCCCGATGCGGCGCTGGACGCCTTGCGCCTGCGGGCGCAGATGCTGGCGCGCGTCCGTGGTTTCTTTGCTGATCGCGGCGTGCTGGAAGTGGATACGCCGCTGATGTGCCAGGCCACCGGCACCGATCCGCACCTGGAAGCGCTGGCGCTGGAGTTGTCCCCGGGTGACTGGCGCTATCTGCAAACCTCCCCTGAATTTGCCATGAAGCGACTGCTCGCCGCTGGCAGCGGGCCGATCTATCAACTGTGCAAGGCCTTTCGCCGCGATGAGTCCGGGCAGCGCCACAATCCGGAATTCACCATGCTGGAATGGTATCGGCCAGGGTTTGATGACGGCCAGTTGATGGATGAAGTGGCGGCACTGTTGACTGAGTGCCTGCCTGACGACAGTCCGATACCGGACCCTGGTATTGCCCGCATTTCCTATCGCGACCTGTTCCTTCAGTGGCTGGCGCTGGATCCGTTTGCCGCCAGCAACGATGAGTTGCTGATGTGCGCGCGTCGCCATACCGATGTTGATGGGTTGACCCTGAGTCGCGACGATATTCTGAACCTGCTGATGGCGCTGGTGATCGAACCGCAATTGCAGGCACCGCTGTTTGTCGTGGATTTTCCTGCCAGCCAGGCGGCGCTGGCACAGCTTGCCCGGGACTGCCATGGCAACCTGGTGGCACGACGTTTTGAGTTGTTTGTGGCCGGCATGGAGCTGGCCAATGGTTATCTGGAATTGACTGACGGCGCCGAGCAGGCCCGCCGTTTTGCTGCCGACAATCAGCAGCGGCAGGCCGCCGGTTTGCCGGTTTGTGCTGTGGACGCCCGACTGCTCGCGGCACTGGCACATGGCCTGCCAGCCTGCGCCGGTGTGGCACTGGGATTTGACCGGCTGGTGATGCTGGCGGCCGGTGCCGGGCATATCCGCGAGGTACTCAGCTTTGTTGCCGACAATGCATGAATGGCGGCTTCATGGTAGGGTATCGCCCATGATTCACAGCCAAGAGCATGTACTATGACGGCCCCTTCCGAGGACGCGTTCAACGACGCCCTGCGTAAAATCCGCACATCCAGAAATCGACTGATGGTGTGTTTCCTGACCTTCCCCATCTATGTTTACGCGGTCGGCCGCCTGGTCGGACAGGGCCAGGATATCACCTGGCTGATGCTGGCCTACATGGCCCTGTATGCCGGCTTTGGCATCAATATGTCAGTGCGGCGTTGTCCGCGTTGCCACGGGCAGTTTTATGTGAAAAAGTACTTCCTCAATCCGTTCCGGCGTGACTGTGCGCACTGCGGCTTGTCCTATAAACAGTAATCTCCTGACCAGGGAAAATCATGATTGGTTATGTATGTGTCGGGACCTGGACGGCAACAAGCTGACGGTATGCTGTCTGGCCAAATAAAGCATGACCATGGCGTCGGGGCGCTAGCGCAGCGCCTCGACGATTTCGGCAAAGCGTTCATTGGCCGGGTAGCGGCCCGATGTCCAGCCCAGCCGCACTATCACCAGATCCTCTGATGGAATCACCATCAGGCTTTGCTGCCGGTTGCCCTGCGCGGCATAGGCATCAGCCGGCAGGTCGGGCCAGCGATTGTCGGTATTGAGCCACCACTGGTAGCCGTAGTCCTGCTGGTTACGTGAGTTGTTCGGACGCGTAGACTGCTCGACCCATGACTCACTGACAATCCGTTCGCCGTTGAGCACACCTCCCTGCAGCATCATTTGTCCCAGTCGCGCCCAGTCGCGGGCGGACGCATAAAAATAGGAACTGCCCACCAGCACTCCGCGGGCGTCAGGCTCAAATACCGTATGCTGAAAACTCATGGGCCCGGCGATATGCTGCCGGTAGTCGGTGAGGCTGGCGACCAGCGTGCCGCCGGTCCGGTTGAAATGGATGCGCGAGAGAATATTGGCCGTGCCCGAGCTGTAGTTGAACTGTGTGCCCGGCGGGTGCAGCGCGGGTCTGCCAATGGCGTAACCGGACGCGGAGGCTTCGGTGAACAGCATGGATGTAGCATCGCTGCCCGGGTCATACACTTCGGAGAAATCCAGGCCATCGGTCATGGTCAACAGATCCCGGATTCGGATGTCGGCACGCTCATCACCTGCCCAACTGTCAAACCCCGGGGCCTCATCCACGTCCAGCAGTCCGCGGTATTCCAGGTTGCCCAGCATCACTGACATCAGGCTTTTGGCCATGGACCAGCCCAGCAGCGGGGTGTCCGGACCGGCCCCCTGGGCATAGGCTTCGGCAACGATGCTGCCATTTTTCACCACCAGCAGGGCGCGGGTATTCAGCCCGTTACCATTGTCCTGCGACACCATGGCACTCACCTGCCGCTGCAGGTCGGCATCGATGGTCTCCACGCGGGTTCCGTGTGGCCAGCGGCTGCTGAACTCCGGCATGGGTTGCAGGTTGGCGTTGGTCCGCGCCTCAAAACCTTCGTAGTCCGTGTAACAGCCCACACCGGGGTAATAACTGGCTGTGGTGCGGCCCAGGCCAAACAGGGAGGTGGTGACGACTTTGTCGCTCTCATCATAGTCGACGTCCAGATACTGCAGGATGGACGAATACTGGGTGAGGTCGTCAAAGGATTGTTCAGGTGACAGGCCGCTGACATAGCGTGAGCTGCACAGCAGCTTGGCACCGATTCCGGCAGCGACACCGGGGGCGTTGATGACGTAGGTCGGCGTGATGCCGCTGGCAAAGGCAAACGCGAGGGCGAATACGATGATGGCAGTGGCGATGATTTTTTTCATGCGGCTTCCCGGGCTGATGGTCTGGTCGGATTCACTGCCGCCAAGTATGGCACAAAAAGTGGAAGCTGCCAGAACCATGGACTAGACTTTTCCACAGGTACAGGACACCCATCAATGCCACGGAGACGGCATGAGCTTGACGCACCCGCGCGACACGATAGTGTCGTTGTTAACAGCGCTTGCCCGGAACCAGCCGGACTTGCCGCTTTATACGTTTCTGGACCATACCGCCAATGTGGCTGCCAGACTTCGTGGGCGGGATGTGCTGCACGGGGCAATGAGTGTGGCCTGCCAGCTGCAGGGCAGGCAGGTGAGTGGTGAGCCGGTGCTGGTGCTGAGCCCCTATGGCCCGGACGCCGTCATCATGTTATTGGGTGTCATGCTGGCTGGCTGTCAGCCGGTGCCGGTGACCTTTCATCAGCGGCTGGGCATGGCCAGCATTGTCAAGATCATTGCCAGCACCGGCCTGCGCGTGGTGATCGGGCGGCGCGCGATGCTGACAAAACTCAAAGCCGGGCGTGTGCGCTCAGCACCAGTCTTTCAGGCCGCCAATCACGATCTGCTGTACCTGGCAATCAATGACCGGCAGGTCAATGACAGACAGCTAAAAAAGAGGCAGATAGCAGACTGGCCGCAGCCGACAGCGGCGAGCACAGACATCGCGCTGATTTATCCGGGCATGGCGGGCGATGACTGCGCAGATCCCCGGCCACTGACCCATGACGACCTGCTGGGCAGTATTGACCGCCTGCTGCAGGCACTGTTGCCGCCTGATATCGGTGACGGTTATGCCAGGAGCGGCGTAACGCAGCCCAGTCTGCTGACCTGCATGGATCCGGCCGATGGTATGACACTGCTTCTGCATGTTCTGCTGCCACTGCGCGCCCAACTTCCGTCGGTGCTGTTACCCGCCGAACAGGCGCTGCGTGATGCCAGTGTCTGGCTGGCAGCCCTGACGGCGTGGCGAAGTACCATTGTCAGTGCGCCGCCGGCGGTATTGGCATTGGCCGCGCATGACCGCAGTGGCGGTTCGCAGGCGTCAACAGATCTGTCAGCTCTGCGGTTTCTGTGTATCGGTGGTGATCATGCCGTCCCGGCGCCTATCCAGCATTTTATTGAACATTTCCGACATTGTGGCATGTCGGCAGACCGGATCTTTGCCTGCTACGGCATGTCCGCGACCGGGCGCTACCTGTCTGGCCACCGGGGCTTCCACGCTGTGCAACAGCACGGCATCGACCGCCTGTCGCTGGGCACACCGGTCACGGACGACCTGCAGGCCATGACCACCGGTGATCACCTGCTGGTGCTAGACAACGAGCTGTATTGCCGGGGGCGAGGCAGTCATCGCTTCAGGATGAACGGGACTGAGTTTCAGGCGGAAGATATCGAATCAGTGATTCTGCAGTCATTTGGTCACCGGGGGTTGGCCCGGTGTGCGGTGCTGCACCTGCGGGATAGCCGGCAAACCGTGGTGCTGGCAGAGTGTGCGACCCGTCAGTTGGCTGACCGCTGGCAGGGTGTGGTGCCGGCGATCATGCAACAGGTACTGACCGCTACCGGTTGCCGGCTCGACCGGGTCATGCTGCTGAGGCCGGGCAGTCTGCCGCTGACCGTCAGCGGTGTCGTCTGCAGGCAGCGCTGCAGCGCGGCCCTGAATGATGGTTCATTGATGTTGCGATTGTTGCCGGTGCGGGGAAAGTAGTGAGTGAAACACTGAGGGAAATACTGGGAATGTCATGGAGGAACAAATGATGGAAAACCGGATTGTTGCGATCATTCGCGATTGTGTTGAACCTGGCTCGGCCGCACTGGCCATTGATGCTGACACAACAGTGAAATCACTGATGATCGATTCATTAAAAATGATACAGATTGTGTTCGAAATCGAGGTGGATTTTGGTATCGAGATTCCCGAACACGCGTTATTCCAGGTAGATACCGTGAGTGATCTGATAGACCTGGTACGCCTGTCGAAGGCTGCCTAGCCCGGCGTGCCAGTTGCCCGGCCGCGGGCGCCGAAAATCGCGGTGCCAATGCGGATCATGGTAGAACCTTCGGCAATGGCGGCATCAAAATCATCGCTCATGCCAATCGACAGCGTATCCATGTCTGCATGCTGCCCTTGCAGGCGGGTAAACAGCCGGGCCAGTGGCTGAAACGCCGCCCGTTGCTGGTCGTGATCCTGGCAGGGCGCCGGTATCGCCATCAGGCCGCGCAAGACCAGCCGTGGCAAATGGGCGATGTCGGCACACAGTGTTTCCGCTTCAGCCAGCGTCACCCCGGACTTGCTGTCCTCATTGGACAGATTGACCTGAATGCAGACGTTGACGGCGGGCAAGTGATCAGGGCGCTGGTCGTTAAGGCGACGCGCGATCTTGAGCCGGTCGACACTGTGCACCCAGTCAAAGGCTTCGGCGATATCACGGGTTTTGTTGGACTGTATGGGGCCGATGAAGTGCCAGGTAATATCAGTCAACGCATGTGGCGGCTGTGACAGCTGCGCCATTTTGTCCAGCGCTTCCTGCACATAATTCTCGCCAAAATGACGGGCGCCGGCGGCGTAGGCCTCACGCACGCGATCGGCGCCATGGGTCTTGCTGACGGCCAGCAGCAGAACGCTGCCAGGCTCACGCCGGAAGTGTTCTTCCCGGTCGTGGATGCGGGCAAGAATGCGGCGATAGTTGCCGGCGATGCTGTGGTCGTCCTGAATTTTGGTCATGGCCAAGCATAACATGTCTGACCCTGACGTCGCGCCGGGCATTGGTGATAATAATGTTCCGGGCGCAACAACAAAGACCTCTGGCGGCAGAAGGAGGGGAAACCGGTCCGCGAGGTACCGGAACCGTCCGCCAGAGGCCAAACGGGGAAAGCGTTGCTGTGTCAGCCTGTCTCCAGATTCTCCGGCCGGGGCTCAGGAGGCTTCCGGTTTCAGGTTCTGATAGACTTCACGCGCGTCATAACTCTGCTCACCGCTGGGCCGAATGCCATTGCCCATGCGGATCTCCATGATCACTTCAACGTCGCTGCGTTCATCACCCAGGTGCATGCCGGTGTGATAGGACTGACTCGGGCGCTGATAGGTCCGGCAGCCCAGCAGGCCACAGTCCTGCACGGTGGTATAGGTCACGCCGGCGCCAGTGGAAAAAGCCGGTTCAACGCGTTCACGGTCAACCAGGGTGTCGCGGCTGGCAACGTCAAACCAGTCGTAACCTTTTTCCATGGTCAGCTCGCTGGCGCGCAACATGGCGTAGTCCATGGCCAGACCAGTGTCGTCACCACGAGACCTGAAGCTGACCCGATACTGGTCGCTGCTCAGTTGCTGTTCGGTGTAACCATAACCACCGTTTTGCGCTGCCCGGTAGTCCGGCTGTGACGCACAGGCACCCAGCAGACTGATCGCCAGCGCGGCGAAAAACATGCGCATGCCGGTGACGCCATTGTTGTTTTTGCAATTGCCCTGATCATTAACATGGTTCATGTGAAGTCTCCTGTTTATGGTGGATCGTTTATTGCCAGTCATTGGCAATCAATACGTTTTCCTGTTCCAGACTCAGCGTGGCGCCAGACATCATTGCGTCCAGTGCACTGTCAAGCAGCGTGTTACCGCTGGCGGTCTGGTATTCGTTACTGCCCGCGCTGGCAACCTGGGCGCTGGCAATCAGTTGCCAGTCATCACCGGTGTGGCAGGCAATGTTTTCGGTGGCGCTGATACTGTCATCGACAATCTCCTGTTCCAGAACGAACTGTCGGCAATGCCTGGCCTGCTGGTCGACAAAACTGAACCGGCTTTGCAGGCGCGTACTGTCACTGATGTTTACCACGGCTCCGCTGAGCGTGGAATCCAGCGCGGCGCTGACCGCAATGCCCATCGTCGAGCCGACCTGCGAAGAGCCTAGCTGTGCGATTGTCGGATTGTTGCCGGTACTGATGAATTGGCCGCCGGCAAAGCCGACCACCAGCGCGATGCCCGCTGCCAGTGCCGCATGCTGACTGACCCATTGGCGGGCACGACGGCGTCGCGACTGCCAGCTCGACAGCGACACTACATTGTTGTCAGCGGTGGCCGGCTCGCTGTTGCTGATCTGCTCATCAGCGTGCAGCATGTCCAGCACTGCGGCTGGCATGGGACGGTCATCCAATGCTCTGGCATGGTGTTTAAGCAACGCGTCAGCGCTGGCCAGTCGGGTCAGGCGTTCCGCCAGGGCCGGGTCGTTGGCAACGGCGTCGCGAATAGTGTCCATTTCCTGAGCGGTCAACTCCTGATCAAGAAACGCACTCAGTTTTTCGTCATCAATGTTCATCGTTTTACTCCATCAGCCTGCTAGTTTTTAACCAACTCTGTCAGCCTGCTGCGCGCCCTGGCCAGCCGGCTCATGACCGTGCCAACGGGTATCTCCAGGGCCTGCGCTACATCCAGGTATGACATACCCTGTATCGATACCATGGTCAGCGTCAGCCGCTGTTCGTCCGGCAGTTGCTGCATGATCTCCATGACCTGTCGCAACTGCATTTGCGCCTGAACGTCGTTTTCTCCGTCAACCTGCCCGGCTTCAACAAAATCGGTATCCACATCGGCGCTTTTGCGCACGCGTCGGGAACGGTATTCGTCTATCCACAGATTGCGACAGACAGTAAACGCCCAGCGTGCAAGCTCTACGCCATCGGGAACGCCTTTTTTAAGTAACCGTTCCACCGTTGCCTGCAGCAGATCATCGGCATCGTGCACCGACTGCGTCAGTGACCAGGCGAATCGTCTCAGTCCTGGCAATAGTTCCATCAACTGTTCGTTCATAGGTGTCCTGTTTTTGCCCTTCCTATACCTGATGACGGATGGTAATTTAAATTATTCCATCCAGGTGGGATTTTTTCTCTTGCTGATCCGTTAAAGTACGCATAAACCATTGATTTACAGGGAAGCTGATGAAATCCAGAGCGTTACTAACAGCGGTTTTTACCGTGCTACTTGGATTGGCTGCGGTGGCGCAGGCACAGCTGGTGCCAGATACCGTCCAGAATGCGCTTGAACGACAGGTCGGGCAGGCCCAGGAACGGGCTGCCGAGCGGGCCCGGGAACAGGCTGCGGAACAGGCACAGGAGCAAACCCGGGAGCGGGTGCAGGAACAGACCTCGGGGCAGGTGGTAGAGCGTGCGGTGGAGCAGGCACAGGAACAGGCCGCGGACCGCGCCCAGCAACAGGCCGCGGACAGAACGCAGGAGCAGGCGGTCGACCGTGTTCAGAATCAGACCATTGACCGGGTTCAGGGACAGGCTCAGGCGGCGCAGGATCAGGCGCTGGATCGGGTGCAGGGAGGTCAGACCGAACGGATACAGGAGCAGTTGCTGGATCGCACGTCGCAGCAACTTGAGCGCACGCAACAACAACTTGAACGCACTGCTGAACAGCTGGAACGTGTCCAGGATCGGCTGGGTAATGTCGCCGGGCAGGCCACCGGGGTGGTGCCTGGTCGCGGCAATGGGGCAGAGCTGCCATCTGCCGCACAGCAGGCCCTGGAGAGGTTGCCCGAGCGCATTCCCGGACCCAGCCCGATGGCACAGCTGCCTGAGCGTCTGCCGATCGTGAGCCGCGATGGCGAGCAGCTGTTTGTCGAGATAGCCATTGAGCCCAATATTCGTGCACTGGAACGCGAGTGGGTAATGCTGCTCAGCGAAACACAGCGTCAACAGCTTATTACTGAAGCCCCGGAGCTGATGAACTTTCTGGCGCAGACCAGCACGCTGGCTGCGTTGGACAGCTACCTGCTGAGATTCAGGGTGCCGCCGGATCTGGATGCCAATGATCAGATTCTGGAACTGGTGCCCGAGCCACTGCGCGATCTGATCGACCGCAACCATGTTTACTCGGTTCAATCAGGTGCGTTACAGGATAACCCGGAAGCAGGCGAACGCACCGACAGGAGCAATGAGACTACCAATAAAGGGCTTCCGGTTCCAATGAATGCCGTGTGCGAGGACCCGGTTGCCGTGGGAGTCATTGACTCGATGATCAACACAGACCATCCGGCATTTGCCAGAGCGGCGGGTTCGCCACCCGCTTTTGTCAGTCGCCAGTTTTTGCAGGGTCAGATTGACCAGGTATCGGGACACGGCACGGCGGTGGCGGGTGTGCTGATCGGTGATGGCGGTGCATATGGTTTTGACCTGGCTCCGTTGCTGCCCAATGCCACTGTGTACAATGCCAGTGTGGTGTACTCACAGGATGTCTATCATCAGGGGGCCACCGTTGCGCATTTGCTGGAGGCGCTGAGCTGGATGCTGGAGCAGTCCCAGCTGCACGTGATCAACATGAGCCTGACCGGGCCGGCCAATCGTTTGCTGGAGCAGGCCATCCGTGCTGTACAGGCGCAGGGCAAACTGGTGGTGGCCGCCGGCGGCAATGAGGGACCGCACGCGCCGTTGTTGTATCCGGCTGGCTATGACGGTGTGATCACGGCAACAGCCGTGGCTGACGACCAGTCAATATATCGCTGGGCTGCGCAAGGTGGCCATGTGGATTTTGCTGCGTTGGGGGTTTCGGTGCCGACGGCACGTGGCAATGGAGAGTTTGGGCGGGAATCCGGAACGTCGTTGGCAGCACCGATTGTCAGCGCTTTTTTTGCCTGTGAGCTGGCATCGGGTACCTCAACGCCAGACCAGGCCGTCGACAGCCTGATCAGGCTCGCCACTGACCTGGGCAATGCAGGCCACGACCCGGTATTTGGTCATGGCCTGCTGCACCCTTTATAACCGTTACGCCCCGGTCAGAAGCTCAGTTTTAATGACACCGAGGCCCGGTTTTCCGTGTAATCGGCACTGTCCAGGTTTGACTGGAAATCGCCGCGCTCCAGCTTGACGATAGTGACCAGGCTGTCGGTCACAGACACCTCCAGCGCCGCTTCGGTGATATGTTGGCGGTCATCACGACGCGCGCCCAGTCCTGGTGTCACTGTCTGGTAATTGCGATCCTGCCAGCGCGTTCCCAGACTCAGCTCAGTGTCCTTGCCGATCAACTCGAAGCGTTGGCTATAACGCAGTCTCAGCGTGTCGGCGTCATAGGAAAACGCCGGGTCACGCGTCTGTTCTTCATCAAATGCGTAGCCTAGCACGATGCTGCTGCGCCCCTGATTGAAGAACCAGAAAGCATCCAGGCTCAGGCCTTCGGTGTCGGCATCGCGCTGGGCAAAATCATCAAATGATTTGTCGGCAAAGTTCAGAGCACCGCGCAGGAACCATTGGTCTGCGAACAGTTTGCCAGCATAAACTGAGTACTGCTTCAAGGTCAGGAAATCATCGCCGCCCAGGTTGGCGTCGGCATAATAATAGTTGCTGCCCAGACTGAATGCATCGAACTCGTAGCTGACATCCCCGTAGAGCAGGTGCAGATCCAGATCGAATGTATCAACATCCTGGTAACGCTGGCCGCTGTAACTGTAACCGGTATCAACTGACAGACGGTCGGTCGCCTGCCAGTTGGCATCAATGCCGGCTTCCAGGTTGCCAGCGACATCGGATTCGCCCGAGGCACTTTCCAGTTCACTGACACTGACATTGCTGTTGTATTCGGCGCCGGCCTCCACGGACCCTGACACGGAAAAGTCGTCGCTGGTCTGTGCCAGTGCCATACCGGAAGCAATGCCAGCGGCGATCACCAGTAATGCTGTAGAACACTGGCCGCGGACTGAGACCAGCATGGATAACGTTGTGCGTTTCATATTCTTCCCCTGAGGTAAGTCGATCACCCTGTTCGACGAAGCAGGCCGGCACCCTAAGGTGCCGGCGCTGGCAACATGGTTATCGAGTGGCCGTTATTGCCCGATGCCGTCACCAATGTTGTTGCGAATGTTCTGGCGTACCGAGTTGCTGACTTCACCCGATACGGCAGCATCAACAGTCGCGCTGACATTTTCGCGCACATTGTTGCGCACCGTTTCCCGGGTGCTGCCCTGGATATTGCCAGTGACTTCGCTGCGTACTTCCTGGCTGACACTGCCCTCGACATCGGCGCGGACGGTATCACGAACGGCCTGGCTGGCTTCAGAGGACACGGCGCCGCTGACGGTGGCATCAATATTACCACGAAGCTCCTCTCGGGCTTCGGCGCTGGCGCTTTGCTGCGCAGTATCCTGCACTGCATTACGCGCCTCACGCGCGGCCTCTGCGGCGGCGTTGCCTGTAGCGCGAACCGCGGCGGCAGCTTCTGCACCGGCCTGTGCACCTGCAGAGCGAGCCTCTCGCGCTGCTTCGGCAGCAGCCTGTCCGGTCACCCGGGCAGTGGCTTGTGCTTCGGCAGCCCGCTGCTGGGTTTCGGCGCGAACCTGTGCGGAAATCCTGGCACTGGCAGCGATGGCTGCCTCAGCAACGGATTCACCATTTTCACGGGCTTGCTCGACTGCCACGGCGACCGCCGAACGTGCACTGGCACCGGCTTCGGCGGCAGCATTGATGGCCGCGTCAGACACAGACTCGCCATTCTCTCGTGCCTGGGCAACTGCCCGGGACACCGACACGCTGAGGTCAACTTCCTGATCTACATTGGCTTCAGCGCCGGCGTCTTCCTCGACGGAAGCATCCACATCGTCATTGATGCGGCTGTCGACGGCAACACTGGTATTGGTCTCAATGTCAGCGTTGACACTGGTTTGTGCCTGCACTTCGGCGTCATTGAGCTCTTGCTGAGCGTATGACAGCGGCGCAGCGGCCAGGGCGCAGGCCAGGGCCAGCACAGATGGTTTAAAAATCTCGGTGATTTTGTTCCTGGACATTGTCAAATCCTCCTTTTGTGTGGTTGACAGTCCTTTAACGAAGAGGCGGGCAGTTTTATTCCGAAAAATTTTTATTCCGGCCGATCTGGCAGTGACGGGATGCTATAGTTGTGTCATGGCAGTGATGTCATTGACGTTTAAACCAAGCCTTTCAGGGCCAACCAGAGTGAATTTATGGATATCAGCAAACTTCTGACTTTTGCCGTGCAGAACGGCGCTTCTGACCTGCATTTGACGGCAGGCATGCCACCGGTGATCCGGGTGGACGGTGATATCAGGCGACTCGATGCAGCGGAAATGGACCACAAGACAGTTCACGCGCTGATCTACGAGATCATGACCGACAAGCAGCGCAAGGATTTTGAAGAGTTTTTTGAAACTGATTTTTCCTTCGAGCTTCCCGGGCTGGCCCGGTTCCGGGTCAACGCATTTAACCAGAACCGGGGCGCTGCAGCGGTGTTTCGCACCATACCGGCGGAAGTGCTGACCATGCAGCAGCTGTCCATGGGCAAGGTGTTTGAGCAGATTGCCAATTTCCCGCGCGGTCTGGTGGTGGTCACCGGGCCCACGGGTTCAGGTAAAAGTACCACGCTGGCAGCGATCATGGACTACATCAACAACACCCGTTATGAGCATATTCTGACCATTGAGGACCCTATCGAATTTGTGCACCAGAGTAAAAAATGCCTGGTCAATCAGCGTGAAGTCCATCGCGATACCAAGGGTTTTAATGAAGCCCTGCGCTCGGCACTGCGTGAGGACCCGGACATCATTCTGGTGGGTGAGCTGCGTGACCTGGAAACCATCCGGCTGGCATTGACGGCGGCAGAAACGGGCCACCTGGTATTTGCGACCCTGCACACCACATCAGCGGCAAAAACCATTGACCGGATCATTGATGTGTTCCCGGCTGCTGAAAAAAGCATGGTCCGGTCCATGCTGTCGGAGTCGCTACAGGCGGTGATTTCGCAGGCGCTGCTGAAAAAGACTGGCGGCGGCCGGGTGGCGGCATTCGAAATCATGATGGGCACGCCGGCTATCCGCAACCTGATCCGTGAAGACAAGGTGGCACAGATGTATTCGGCGATTCAGACCGGTTCCAATACCGGTATGAAGACGCTTGATCAGTGCCTGAAAGAGCTAGTGCAGGCGGGTGTGGTCAGCAAGGAAGATGCCCGTGTGAAAGCCAAGATGCCAGACGCCTTCCTCTAAAAAAACTATCTCGGCTTTGGCTCCCGGCGTCGCTCTACCTCCTGCATCCATGCAGTCGTCGGCTTTGGCTACGTGCGTCGCTCTACCTCCTGCATCCATGCAGTCGTGCGTTGCTACTGCTTCGTTAAGGGCAGGCTCGCACTGGCTGCCTCGAATACGTTTTTTAAAATGCAGTTGATCTGCAGTCAGCGTTGCAGGCGATCCACTTTTTCGTTGAGCTCGCGGATCAGGCGCAGCATTTCCTCGCGCTCGTTGTGGGCGCGCTCATCCTGCTCTGCCTGACGCAGGGATTCGTCTTCGAAGTGACGCTCCTGCATGGTACTGACAATGATACCGATAAACAGGTTGAGCACAACAAACGCGGTGACCAGCACAAAACTGATGAAGTAAATCCAGGCATAGGGATACACAGCCATCACCGGTCGTGACACACCTTCCGACCAGCTCTCCAGCGTCATCACCTGAAACAGCGTGTACAGCGTGCGGCCCAGGGTGCCAAAGTCATCCGGGAACGCCGAAGCAAAAAGCTGAGTGCCCATGACGCCGAAAATATAAAACACCATGCCCAGCAGGAACACGATCCAGCCGATACTGGGCAGAGCGGCCAGCAGTGACTCGATGATCATGCGCAGGCGTTTGATTTTGGTGAGCAGACGCAACACCCGCAGAATGCGCAAGGCCCGCAGTATCGCGAAGGGACCGGATGACGGCACCAGGGCAATACCGACAATGACAAAATCGAACACGTTCCAGCCGCTGCGGAAAAAGCGCGGCCCGTGGGCGAACAGTTTGAGCGCGATCTCGATGACAAAAATCACCAGCACGATCTGCTCGATGGCTCGTAATATGCCACCGGCAGAGCGCATGATGGTGGTGGACGTTTCCAGTCCCAGGGTGATGGCGTTGAAAATGATGACCCCGATGATGAAGTTCTGCACCACCGGGCTCTCTATCCATTCCGCAATCCGTTGCCGTACACTCTGGTTCATCGGTACTACCTCAAAAAAACAACTGCTGTGCCAGTGCCGACGGTCAGGTATAGGTGTCCATGGCCGGGCAGGCACAGAACAGATTACGGTCGCCGTAAACATTGTCTATGCGGTTTACCGCGGGCCAGAACTTGTTGTCGCGCAATGCATCGACCGGGAACGCTGCTTGCTGTTTGCTGTACGGTCGGTCCCAGCTGTCATCCATGATGTCAGCCATGGTATGCGGCGCATGCTTGAGCATGTTGTTGTCAGCGTCCAGCTCCCCGGATTCCACTCGCGCAATTTCCTGTCGGATGCTGATCATGGCCTCGATAAACCGGTCCACTTCTTCCAGTGGTTCGCTTTCAGTAGGCTCGATCATCAGCGTGCCGGGCACCGGGAATGACATCGTGGGCGCATGGAAACCATAGTCCATCAGGCGCTTGGCGATATCTTCTTCGGTAATGCCGGAGCTGGCTTTCAGGGGGCGCAGATCAATGATGCATTCGTGTGCAACACGGCCGTTCTGGCCGGTGTACAGCACCGGGTAATGCCCATCCAGGCGTCTGGCAATATAATTGGCGCTGAGTATGGCAACCTGGGTCGCTTTTAACAGACCGGCGGCGCCCATCATGGTGATATACATCCACGAAATTGGCAGAATGCTGGCGCTGCCCCAGGGTGCGGCGGATACTGCGCTGTTGCCGGCCTGCGGACCATCAAGTTTGACCACGGCATGATTTGCCACAAAAGGCGCCAGGTGTTGCTTGATGCCGATAGGGCCCATACCCGGGCCGCCGCCACCGTGCGGAATGCAGAAAGTCTTGTGCAGGTTGACGTGGGAGACGTCAGCGCCGATGTCGCCGGGACGCGAGACGCCCACCTGGGCGTTGAGATTGGCGCCATCCATGTACACCTGGCCGCCGTGATCGTGCACGATCTGGCAGATCTCGCGCACGGCCTCTTCGAACACGCCGTGGGTGGACGGGTAGGTGATCATCAGCGCCGCCAGGGTGTCTTTGTGTTTATCCGCTTTGGCGCGCAAGTCCTCCACATCGATATTGCCTTTGCTATCGCAGGCAACCACCACCACTTTCATGCTCAGCATTTGCGCGCTGGCCGGGTTGGTACCGTGAGCGGAGCTGGGGATCAGGCACACATTGCGTTGCTGCTCACCCTTGCTGTCCAGGTACTTGCGGATGGCCAGCAGGCCGGCATATTCGCCCTGGGCGCCGGAGTTGGGTTGCATGCTGACAGCGTCAAAACCGCAGATCTCGGCCAGCATGGCTTCCAGTTCCTGAATCATCTGTACATAACCGGTGACCTGCTCGCGCGGCACAAACGGGTGCGGCTTGCTGAATTCCGGCCAGGTGATGGGCAGCATCTCGGCGGTGGCGTTCAGCTTCATGGTGCAGGAGCCGAGCGGGATCATCGCGTGTGCCAGTGACAGGTCGCGATTCTCCATGCGTTTAAGATAACGCAGCATGTCGGTTTCATTGTGGTAGCGATTGAACATCGGGTGTTGCAGATAAGCGGTTTTGCGCTGCAGTGCCACCGGAATGCCCAGTTTGCTGTCGTCAGCCAGTTCGGCGTCAACGCCGGCAACGCTCAGACCGGTGGCATCGGAGCCCAGTACCACCTGCCACAACACCTCAATGTCCTGCTCGGTGGAACACTCATCCAGGCTGATGCCAACCTGTGTGTCGCTGGTCTGGGTGCGCAGGTTGATGCCGTGTTGAGCGGCGCGCGCCAGCACGTCCGTACGCTGGTCGGCCGATAATTCCAAGGTCAGCGTATCAAAGAAACTGTGATTGCCCTTGAGGCCTTTCTGGTACAGGCCGCTGGCCAGCACGCGGGTCAGGCGGTGAATGCGCAGCGCAATGCGGCGCACGCCTTCGGGACCGTGGTACATGGCGTACATGGCGGCGATATTGGCCAGCAGTACCTGCGCGGTGCAGATGTTGCTGTTGGCCTTTTCGCGACGGATATGTTGCTCGCGGGTCTGCAGCGACATGCGGAAGGCCTGCTTGCCGCGGGCATCAATGGACACGCCAATAATGCGGCCGGGCACGGCACGTTTGTAGTCATCTTTGGTGGCAAAGTAGGCGGCATGCGGGCCACCAAAACCCATGGGGACACCAAAGCGCTGGGTATTGCCCACCACCACATCGGCGCCGATTTCGCCGGGCGCTGTCAGCAGCGCCAGGCTCATCAGGTCGGCCGCGACGCAGGCAATTGCCTGGTTGTCCTGCAGTGCCTTGATCACGTCTGTGAGGTCTTCAATGTGGCCGTCGGCATCCGGGTATTGCAGCATGGCGCCAAATACCGGATGTGAGGCGGCATCCCTGGCCGGGCCAATGATCAGCTCGAACCCGAAGCTCTCGGCGCGGGTGCGGATGACATCAATGGTTTGCGGCAGACAGCGTTGATCAACAAAAAATGCATTGCTGCTGCGGGCTTTGCTGACCCGCTTGGCCAGCGCCATGGCTTCGGCCGCCGCAGTGGCTTCATCAAGCAGCGACGCGTTGGCCAGCTCCATGCCGGTCAGGTCCAGCACCATCTGCTGATAGGCCAGCAGGGTTTCCAGACGCCCCTGGGAGATCTCCGGCTGGTAGGGCGTATACGCCGTGTACCAGCCCGGATTCTCAAGCACATTGCGCAGTATCACCGGCGGCGTCACCGTGTCGTAATAACCCAGTCCGATAAAGGAGCGGTGCAGGTCATTTTGTTGCGCAAGTTGCTTGAGGTGACCCAATGCCTGCTGTTCGCTGCGTGGCTCAGCCAGCGCCAGCGGACGGTTCAACGCAATGCTGCCAGGCACGGTGGCGCGGGTCAGTTCGCTCAGGGAGCTGTAACCAAGGGCGGCCAACATGGTCTGGATCTGCGGTTCATCAGGGCCGATATGGCGGCCAATAAACGTGTCGTTGTCTTGCAGGGATTGCAGGGGCGTATTGATGTTCATTCACACATTCCGGCGTAGGTGTCGGCGTCCAGCAGTTCTTCCAGTTCACTTGGATTGCTGGGCAGAATACGGCACAGCCAGCCGTCGCTATAGGGTGAGGAATTCATGGTTTCCGGGGCGTCGGTCAGGTCTTCGTTGACCGCAATAACCTCGCCAGATACGGGGGCATAGATGTCTGATGCAGCTTTCACCGACTCGACCACACTCATTTCGTCCTTGGCACTGACCACTGCACCTTCCTCGGGCAGTTCAATAAACACGATATCACCCAGCAGTTCCTGGGCATGATCGGAGATGCCGATGGTGACGGTGCCGTCTTCTTCGACGCGGACCCATTCGTGGGTGGCGGCATATTTTAAATCATCAGGGAATTCGCTCACTGGGCTTTCCTCGTGGCTGTGGTGGATTTAATGTTGGATCAAGAGAATACTTTTTTACCGTGGCGTACAAACCCGGGTTTCACCTGGCGTACGGGCACCAGTTTGCCGCGGATGTCGACAGCACACTGCTGCGCGTCTGCCGGAATTCTAGCCAATGCAATGGCGTGCTTCAACGTAGGCGAGAAGGTGCCGCTGGTGATCACGCCGTCCTGCGTCGAGCCATCGCTCAGCGTGCATTCCACACGCAGGCCTTCGCGCAGTACGCCGCGCGCTTCCATCACCAGGCCGGTCAGTACCGGCAGGGTTTCGCGATGCTGACGCTGCTTTTCCAGCGCTTTGCGGCCGATAAAGTCACGTTCGTCCGGCTCCCAGGCGATGGTCCAGGCCATATTGGCTGACAGTGGTGAAATGCTCTCATCCATGTCGTGGCCGTACAGGTTCATGCCCGCTTCCAGGCGCAGCGTGTCGCGAGCCCCCAGGCCGATGGGTTTGACGCCGGCGTCCAGCAGTTGATCCCAGATGGTCGGGGCCACGGTGCCAGGCAACATGATCTCGACACCATGTTCACCGGTGTAGCCGGTGCGCGCGACAAACCAGTCACCCAGTTTTACGCCGTAAAAGTTTTTCAGACCACTCACCGCCGCAGAATCATCGGCGGAAAAGTGCTGGCTGATAATATGGCAGACGATCTCGATGGCTTTGGGGCCCTGTACGGCGAGAATGGCCAGTTCCGGGCGTTCGGTGAGGCTGACTGTGAAGCCGGCCTGCTGGCTCTGCATCCAGGCCAGGTCTTTTTCGCGGGTGGCACAGTTGACCACCAGGCGGAAGCCCGACGCCATGCGGTAGACGATCAGGTCATCAATGACGCCGCCGTTGTCGTTCAGCATGCCGGTATACAGGGCGTGACCGGTGCCTTTGAGCCTTGCCACATCGTTGGCCAGCAGGTAACGCAGCCAGCGCTCGGCATCGGCGCCGTCGATATCAACAATGGTCATGTGCGACACGTCAAACACACCTGCCTGCTCGCGTACCGCGGTGTGCTCCTCGATCAGCGATTTGTACTGAATGGGCATGTCCCAGCCGCCAAAATCCACGATTTTGGCGCCAGCCTCCAGGTGCTTGGCGTACAGTGCAGTCTGTTGTCCCACAGGTAATGGTCCCCCGGCGCGCTCGTGACGCGAGATGGCCCTCAGGAGATGCATGAAGGCTCCCAAGAAAAGATGGATAGTTTACTGTCTGGCAGGCAGTTTTAACAGGCGAGCAGAGTCGCTTTTGCCGATTATTTGCAGTTCAGCGTTTTTGTGGACCGGGGGGCACTGGTCAGTCCAGGGTTGCCATAAAACGCCCGCTACGCGCCCGGAAGGCGTGATCGCTGTCCATGGAGAACACCACAGAGCTGGACCGGCCAACGATCTGGTCGCGGGGAATGAAGCTGTAGAGCCGGCTGTCGGCGCTGTTGTCGCGGTTGTCACCGAGCACAAAAAAGTGATCGTCAGGCACCTGGGCCGGACCATAACTGCGGGTTGATCGATTGCCGCCCTGCGCCGACAGGAGTGCCTGGTGAGTTTCGTCAAACAGGTGCTCGACGATAATGGTGCCTTCACGGCTTTCCGAGAGAATTTCGAAATCGACAACTTCGTTATTGACCACCAGCAGGTTGTTGCGCATGTACACAGTGTCGCCGGGCTCGCCAATGATGCGTTTTACCAGCCGTTTGCCCGCCACTTCGGAGTCGATGATGACAATATCGCCGCGGGTAGGAGCCGCCAGCTCCAGCACGGAGATGCCGGTGAATGGCAGTTTGACGTCATAGGCCAGTTTGTTCACCCAGACCTTGTCGCCATCAAGCAGCGTCGGCTGCATGGAGCGACCGGAAATTGAGTTGAGATCAGCCACGGCGCTCTTGAAACACATGATGCTGGCCAGGATGAGCAGGAACTTTCGGTTTTCGCGCCAGAACGAGGCGATATACGTTTTTGATAAACCCAGAAATTTCACGTTTGCGGTTCTTCCCTGCCTGATGACAGTGTTTACGTTAGCCCGATACCTGGCGCGGGTCAACGCTGACTGACCGATTGTGCTGTACTGATGCGATAAATAACGTATATTTTGCGGTAGTAGTCGCCAATGCTGTTGTCAAAAACGGACTGAATCATGCCGTTGTCGTCCTTTCATCCCGCCTGCCGGGCCTGGTTTGAACACAATCTGGGTACGCCCACTGCCGCCCAGGCTGAGGCGTGGCCGGCGATCCGGGCCGGACGGCATACGCTGGTGGCCGCGCCTACCGGCAGTGGTAAAACCCTGGCAGCATTTTATGCGGCCATTGACATGCTGGTGCAGGAAGCTCAGCAGGCGCCGCTGCCGGCGCAGACCCGTATCCTGTATGTGTCCCCGCTGAAAGCGCTGAGCAACGATATTGAGCGCAACCTGCAGTCACCGCTGGCGGGCATTGAAGACGAGCTGTTTTTACAGGGCTGCCATCCGGCCGGTATCCGGGTAGCGGTGCGCTCCGGTGATACCCCGCCGGCCGAACGGCAGAAAATGCTGAAAAATCCGCCGCATATCCTGGTGACCACACCCGAATCGCTGTACCTGCTGCTGACCAGCATCCATGGCCGCAACATGCTGCGCGGCGTCACCTCAGTCATCATTGATGAGATACACGCCATGCTTGGCGACAAGCGCGGCTCGCACCTGTCGCTGTCGCTGGAGCGTCTGCAGGCGCTAACCGGCAGGCCGCTCCAACGCATTGGACTGTCGGCGACGCAGAAACCGATTGAGCTGGTGGCCTCGTACCTGACCGGCGCAGCAGCTGGATCTCTATCAGGCGCTGTGGGCACTGATTGCGTGATTGTTGACAGTGGCCATAACCGCAAGCGCGATATCCGTATTGAGGTGCCGTCGTCGCCGCTGACCGCGCTGATGAGCAATGAGGTGTGGGGAGAGCTTTACGAGCGGCTGGTGGAGCTGATCAACAGTCATCAGACCACGCTGGTGTTTGTTAATACCCGCCGTCTGTCCGAGCGACTGGCACTGGCGCTGTCAGAGCGCCTGCAGGCCGACAACCTGGCGGGAGACGGTGCCGTAAAACTGGTCAGTTCCCACCATGGCAGCATGAGCAAGGAACACCGACTGCGCGCCGAGCAACAGCTCAAGGCCGGCAAGTTGAAAGTACTGGTGGCTACGGCTTCCATGGAACTGGGCATCGATATTGGCGCGGTCGATCTGGTCGTGCAGTTTGCCTCGCCCAAAAGTATCGCTACCTTTCTGCAGCGCGTGGGCCGAAGCGGCCACTCGGTGGGCGGCACCCCCAAGGGCATTCTGTTTCCGCTGACCCGTGACGACCTGGCCGAATGCACGGCGCTGGTAGACAGTATCCATCGCGGCGAGCTCGATAAAATCCTGATGCCCGAAGCGCCGCTGGACATCCTGTCACAGCAGCTGGTGGCCGAACTGGCCGCCCGCCAGGATGAAGACGTCTCGCCACAATCGCTGGACGAGCTGTTTACCCTGATGACCCGGGCCTGGCCCTATCGCAATCTTGAACGAAGCATTTTTGATGCGCTGGTGCAGATGCTGGGTGACGGGTATTCCACCCGCCTGGGCCGTCGCGGTGCCTGGTTGCATCTGGACCGCATCAATCAGCGCGCCAGTGCCCGCCGGGGCGCCCGGTTGACCGCGCTGACCAATGGCGGCGCCATTCCTGACATGTTTGATTACCAGGTGGTGCTGGACCCAGATGATACTGTGGTCGGTAATCTCAACGAAGATTTTGCGCTGGAGACCCTGCCGGGCGATATCTTTACGCTGGGGTCGCACAGCTGGCAGATGATGGGCGTGGACGGCCTTAAGGTGCGGGTGCGTGATGCGCATGGCCAGAAACCCACCGTGCCGTTCTGGTTCGGCGAGGCGGCCGGGCGCACGGTCGAGCTGTCGTCATCGGTGTCACGGCTGCGGGAAACCATTGATGATTACCTGACCGACGAAGGGCGTGACCCGGCCGTGTTATGGCTGACCGGCGAGCTGGGCTTGCCGCAGGCCGCCGCCACGCAACTGGTGGATTATCTGCAGTCCGGACGTAACGCCCTGCAGGTGATGCCCACGCAGCACAATATTGTCATGGAGCGTTTCTTTGACGAAGTCGGTGACATGCATCTGGTGATACATGCCCCGTTTGGCAGTCGCTTGAACAAAGCCTGGGGGCTGGCGCTGCGCAAACGCTTCTGCCGCACCTTCAACTTTGAACTGCAGGCTGCCGCCAACGAAGACAGCATTGTCATCTCGCTGGGCTCGGTGCACAGCTTTGCGTTGGAGGAGGTGTTCGCCTATCTGCACAGCAATACCGTGACCGACCTGCTGACTCAGGCGCTGCTGGACTCACCGATGTTTGAAGTGCGCTGGCGCTGGAACGCGACCCGCTCGCTGGCCATACAGCGCAACCGTGCTGGCAAGCGCGTGCCGCCGCAGTTTCAGCGCATGGACGCCGAAGACCTGGTGGCGCAGGTGTTCCCCGATCAGCTGGCCTGTCAGGAAAACATCACCGGCAAGCGCGAAATCCCCGATCATCCGCTGGTGCAGCAGACCATTCATGACTGCCTGACCGAAGCCATGGACATTGACGGCCTGCTGCAACTGCTGCGCGCATTTGAAGACAAGTCGCTGAACCTGGTGGCGCTGGATCTGCGTGAACCCTCACCCTTTGCCCAGGAAATCATCAACGCCCGGCCTTATGCTTTCCTGGACGATGCGCCGTTTGAAGAACGCCGCACCAACGCCATCCGCAACCGCAGCTGGACAGATCCGGCTGAAACCGATGCCTACAGTCGCCTTGATGAAGCCGCCATCAATCGCGTGCGTGAAGAAGCCTGGCCGCTGATGCGTGACGCCGAGGAAATGCATGACGCGCTGTACTGTGCCGGCTTTTTCACCGCCACTGAGCTGACCGAACCGCGCCATGTTGCCCTGTTTGATGCATTGGTAGCACAGGGCCGCGCCTGTCGTCTGTCGGCGACCGGTCATTGCCTGAGTGCGGAGATGATACCGGTATTCCGGACGCTGTATCCTGATGCAGTGTTTGAGCCGACTATTGAGTTGCCACCGGCACTGAACGATGCCGCACCCGACGCCGATGAGGCCGCGCAAGTACTGGTGCGGCGCCGGCTGGATGTGTCGGGACCGGTCAGTGCTGCCGACCTGCAATCACAGACCGGGTTGGCACGCAGCCAGCTTGATCAGGCCCTGATGAAACTGGAAGCCGAAGGGTTTGCCTTCCGTGGCCGCTTCAGCCCGGACAGCATCGGCCGCAGTGACGATGATTCCCTGCAGTGGTGTGAGCGACGCTTGCTGCAACGCATCCACCGTTACACGCTGGACAGCCATCGCGATGCCATCAAGCCGGTGTCGCTGCAGGCCTACACCCGCTATCTGTTTGAACATCACGAAATCCGCCTGCAGACGCTGAATCCGCGTCCGGTACCTCTACCGTCCATGGCCGAAGGCCAGGCGCTGCTGGAGCGCACGCTGGAGCGGCTTGATGGTATGGCGGCACCGGCGGCCGCGTGGGAAGGCGAAATTATCCCGGCCCGGTTGGGCATGTACGATCCGTCCTGGCTGGACATGTTGTGTATCAGTGGCCGCCTGGTGTGGGGGCGCTATACGCCACCGGCGCAACTGACCGCGGTGCGCTCGGGCTCCAGGCGCAGCGCCGGGCCCATCAAGGCGACACCAATGACCGTGTGTTCACGCCAGACCATGGATATCTGGCAGGCGCTGTCAGCCCCGGTCTCCCTGAGTCAGCCAACATTGACCGCGCCCGCGCAGAAAGCCCTGGAGACATTGCGGCAACGTGGCGCCAGTTTTTTTGCCGAGATCAAACAGCACACCGGATTGTTGCCTGCGCAACTGGAACAGGCACTGGCGGAACTGGTGGCCAACGGCCTGCTGACCAGTGACAGTTTCACCGGCCTGCGCGCGCTGCTGACCCCGGAGTCGCGCAAGCCATCGCATCGAAATGGCAGCCGTCAGCGCGGCAGGCGCGGCGGCTTCAGTATTGAAGAGGCCGGGCGCTGGTCACTGATCCCGGCGGTAGATACATCGGCAGGGCTGGACAATGAGGCACTGGAAGAACTGGTGATGATTTACCTGCGCCGCTGGGGGGTGGTCAGCCGCCAGATACTGGCGCGTGAGTCCTGTGCACCGGCCTGGCGTGACCTGCTGCCGGTGCTGCGCCGATTCGAGTTACGTGGCACCTTGCGCGGGGGCCGCTTTATCGAGGGCCTGGGCGGCGAACAGTTTGCCCTGCCGGAAACCATCGCGCCGCTGCGCGCCAAAAGCAAAGCCGAAGCGGGCACTGACTACGGCGATTCGCAATACTGCAGCCTGGCAGCCACCGACCCGGTCAACAATCTGCCGCTGTTCCTGCCCGATGTGAAACTGGCGCGCACCAACCGTAACCGGGTGCTGTACCGCGATGGTATTCCTTTGGCAGTACTGGATGGCGATGTTGTGCGCTTTTTGCGAGAGGTGCCGGCGCATTATCAGTGGGCGCTTGAACAACTGCTCCGCCGAAATGAGGTTAATCCCCGCCTGCGCAGCTACCTGGCGTGAGAAACGTCCTCAGGGCCGGTGATGCTTCGTTGAAAGCCCGGGCAAAAAATGCTCATTTACTAATTGTAAACTCCGCTTTTTTGCCCGGACTTCCGCCTCGCCTGACCGGCCCTGAGAACGTTTCAGGAAGTGGCAGGTCGCTCGGGAAAAATCTCTGAGAATAGTAGATTGCAGGGGTACAAAAAAACGTGGTGCCGGGCATGGCGGTTGAAAAACGTATGTTCGTTACTGCATGGTGTGGGTACACTGTTTTTAATATTTGATGTCATGAAAGGAAAACAACAATGAAAATGCTGCCTCAACTGGGTTTTGTGCTGCTGTTGCCGTTTCTGATGCTTGCCGGTGTGGCGCAGGCGGCTGATGCGCCGCCGTCGATAGAAGAAACCGTTGCTGGCGCGCAGCTTCAGGAAGGTTACTTCGATTTCTATTATCAGCCCAACACCGGTCAGATATTGCTGGAAGTGGAGCGTTGGAATGAGGAGTTCCTGTATACCAGCGCGCTGGCTACCGGCATTGGCTCCAATGACATTGGCCTGGACCGCGGGCAACTGGGGGGCAGCCGGGTGGTGAAGTTTGAGCGCCATGGCAACAAGGTGTTTCTCAAACATATCAACCTTGACTATCGCGCTGATTCGGACAGTGCCGCGGAGCGGCTGTCGGTGCAGGAAGCCTTTGCCGAGTCCATCCTGGCGGGCTTCGATGTCGAAGCGGCTGATGGTGATCGGGTGCTGATCGACCTGACTGATTTTCTGCTCAGTGATGTGCATGGTGTGGCCACGACACTGGCGCGCAGTCAGCAGGGCAGCTACAGTCTGGATAAGCAGCGCTCGGCGGTCTACATGGATCGCACCCGTAATTTCCCGCTGAACTCCGAATTTGAAGCCCAGTTGACTTTTGCTGGCAGTCAGCCTGGCGCTCTGGTGCGCTCAGTCACCCCGTCACCAGGCAGTGTCACCGTGCGTCAGCACCATTCCTTTGTGCAGTTACCGGATGCCGGCTACCAGCCGCGCGCTTTTCATCCTGAATCAGGCTTCTGGTCGCGCAGTTATGAAGATTTTGCGGCGCCCATCAACGAGGACATGACCCGCCGGTTTATTTCCCGGCACCGGCTGGAGAAACGCAACCCACAGGCCGCCCGCAGCGAGGCGGTGGAGCCGATCATCTACTATCTGGATGCCGGCGTGCCGGAGCCAGTGCGCAGTGCCCTGCTCGATGGCGCCCGCTGGTGGAACGAAGCCTTTGAGGCCATTGGTTATGACAATGCCTTTCAGGTCGAGATACTGCCGGAAGACGCTGACCCCATGGATATCCGTTATAACGTGATTCAGTGGGTGCATCGCTCCACCCGGGGCTGGTCGTATGGGTCAAGTGTCACTGATCCGAGAACCGGCGAGATCATCAAAGGCAAGGTTACCCTGGGATCACTGCGGGTGCGTCAGGATTATCGTATCGCGCAGTCGCTGATTGGTCTGGCACAGGAAGGTTCCGATGAAGCCATTCAGGAACTGGCACTGTCACGTATCCGCCAGTTGTCGGCACACGAAGTCGGGCATACACTGGGTATTGCCCACAACTTTGCCGCCAGCGTCAATGCCCGGGCCTCGGTGATGGATTATCCGCATCCGGCGCTGGAGATCAGCGACGCCGGCGTGCTGGATGCCCTCAATGCCTATGACATCGGTCTGGGGCAGTGGGATTTCCAGGCCATCAAATACGGTTATGCCGAGTACGCAACACCGCTGGAAGAAGCCGTAGGCCTTGCCGCGACGTTGCAGGAGAACAAGGATGCCGGCCTGTATTATATCTCCGACGCTGATAGCCGTGCGCCTGGTGGTGCCCATCCGCTGGCGCATATGTGGGACAACGGTGCCGATCCGGTCAGTGAGCTGGAGCGGCTGCTGGATGTGCGGTCAGCCGCCCTGGACCGCTTCGGCGCACAAAACCTGCGTGCCGGACAGCCCTTTGCCGAGCTGGAGGAAATCCTGGTGCCGCTGTATTTCCTGCATCGTTATCAGGTTGAGGCGGTGCAGCGTCTGATTGGCGGCATGTACTATGAATACAGTGTCTATGATGGTGAACGTGCCGAACCCGAGCAGGTCACACCGATTGCTGCGGCGGATCAGATGCGCGCACTGGAAGCGCTGATGCTGACCCTGAGGCCTGATGTGCTGGCCCTGTCACCGTCAATACTGGCGACCATACCGCCCAAGCCGATAGGTTACTCACGCAACCGGGAAAGTTTTCCGCTGCGCACCTCACTGGGCCTGGACTATGCCACCATCGCCGAGACTGCTGCCGATCACACTCTGAGCGGTATATTGCAGGGTGAACGCCTGGCACGCCTGATCAATCAGCACAGCCTGGATCCGACATTGCCGTCCATTCAGGATGTACTGGATCGTCTGATGAACAGCAGCTGGTTTGCTGAGCGCGCCGCCGGTCAATCCGGCCGGGTGCAGCAGGCCGTGAACAATGTCGCTCTTTATCGTATGCTGGCATTGCTGGATTCCGGGGATACCGACAATCAGGTGAAGGCGTCGGTGAATCTGGCTCTGGCTGACCTGGAAGAGTGGCTGGACGATGAGGTCGATGAGCTGTCTGACAATGACTGGCGGGCGCACTACCGCATGGCGCTTGATGAACTGGAGAACCGCGCTGATGATGGTGCCTCCGGGAGTCTGTTGTCGGAGCCGTTGCCCATGCCGCCAGGCGCACCCATCTGAAAAGCTACCTCGGCTTTGGCTCCGTGCGTCGCTCTACCTCCTGCATCCATGCTGTCGTCGGCTTTGGCATCCTGCGTCGCTCTACCTCCTGCATCCATGCAGTCGTACGTTGCCATTGCTGAAATTAGTTGTTTGTTAATAGAGAGGAAATTGTTTGAAAACAGTATTTGAGTTACCGGCGGTTACCTTGCCGATCAAGGGTCGTGATGCACGCTTCCCGGTCGGGCGGGTATTCTGCGTGGGACGTAATTACGCCGAACATGCCAAAGAAATGGGCGCCGACCCCAGCCGTGAGGCGCCGTTTTTTTTCAGCAAACCGGCCTCGGCCGTGTGGGTGCCTGACGGCGAAGTCCCTTACCCGTCGCGCACTGCGGATCTGCACCACGAAGCTGAACTGGTGGTGGCGCTGCATCGTGGCGGACTGTCATTAACGCCGGCAGCTGCACGCGACTGTGTGTATGCTTACGGCGTCGGGATAGATTTCACCCGTCGCGACCTGCAGGCTGAGGCCAAGAAACAGGGGCGCCCCTGGGATACCGCCAAGGGTTTTGACGCCTCCGGGCCGGTGTCTGAACTGGTAACAATGGATGATTGTGGCTGGCTGGATAAAGGAGCCATATCACTCACAGTAAACGATGCGCCACGACAGCGCGGTGATCTGTCGGACATGATCTGGAAAGTGGATGAAATTATTGCCGAGCTGTCTACGTATTATACGTTGCAGGCGGGTGACATCATCTTTACCGGCACGCCTGCCGGGGTGGGTGCGGTTAACAAAGGCGATGTGGTGCTGGCCAGCATTGAAGGGGTCGGCCGGTTGCAGTTCACCATGATCTAGGCGCGGGGTGCGGGGTCCGCTGCCGGCAACGGCGGCAGGCCGTCAAACCAGGCCTCCAGAATCAGCCGTGCGGCCAGCGCGTCAACGTCGCCACTGGCTTCACCGCGCAGCAGCTCGCCGCGTGCTTCAAACGACGTCAGGCGTTCATCAACACCAAAGCAGGGTTTGTGCAGGCGGCCGTTAAGGCGTTTGCCGAACTTGCGCGCCCGCAGCAGCAACTCACTCTCGCTGTCATCCATGTTGAAGGGCAGGCCTACAACAAACACATCGGGTTGCCAGTTGGCGACCAGTGCCTCCAGCTTTGCCCAGTCCGGAATGCCGTCAGTCGCCGGAATGATACCCAGGGCCTGCGCGGTACCGGTCAGGCTCTGACCGTAAGCTACCCCAATACGCTTGGTGCCAAAATCAAAGGCCAGCACTTTTAGCGGTCTGGTGTAGTTCTGGGGGTAGCGTTCCATATGCGTCAGGAATGCCCCGCGAGTGACGCCAGCTGGCTCATGCTCACGCCCAGCAGGGCGGCCACGGCAGACGCCTTGTTGTCATAGTCGGTGGAGAACAGCAGGTCGGTGTCGACGGGGACGGTCAGCCAGACATTGTCACTGATTTCCTGTTCCAGCTGGCCGGCGTCCCAGCCGGCACAGCCCAGGGCCACCAGGTAGCGGGATGGTCCGCCGCCATCAGCGATTTCCTGCAGAATATCCCTGGACATGGACAGGCTGATATCGTCGTTCACTGCCAGCGTGTAATCCCATTCAGTACCGGCTTCGTGCAGGATAAAGCCTTTGTTACGCTCGACCGGGCCGCCGGTAAGAATGCTGCTGTCATGCAGGCGTGCCAGGAACCCATCCTTGATGGTAATGCCCAGTTCATCCATCAGATCGGGGATGACCAGTTTTGACGGTCTGTTCACCACCAGGCCCAGGGCACCATCACTGTCATGTTTCCACAGATAGGTGACCGATCCATTAAAATTGGGATCACGCAGATGCGGCATGGCAATCAGGAAATGATTTTCCAGACAGCTGGCGCTGCCGGTGTCGGTAGCTGATTCATGCTTCATGTGTGACAGACTCCCGTGGTTGATGCATTGGTCAGTTGCTGCTGAAGGCATTGCCTGGACGAAAGCGCCAGGTGCGGATGATTTCCAGCAGATCGACTTCGCCGCGCAGCTCTGCCGGGAATTCATCAAAGGGTGCTGCCAGGCGCACGATATCAACCGCTGCCTGATCCAGAACCTGCTCGCCCGAACCCTGCAGGATGCGAATCTCCTGCACGCTGCCATTGGGCCGGATCGAAACCAGCATGCGCAGACTGCCGAAGATCTCATCGCGCCGCGCCTGCTGCGGGTAGTGTTCGTTGCCCACCAGTTCGATACGCTTGCGCCAGTTGTCCAGATAGAGCGCGTCATGGCGCTGCTGTGTTGAGGCTGAGGAAATCGTGTAGCGGCGCGGCCGTTTGGCATATTCCTGTTGTTGCACATCCAGCTGCGCCTGCAGGCTGGCGATGGCCAGGGAAATATCCTGCGGAGTCGAATGTTCCGACAGCACGCTGCTGTCGCTGGGCTGCTGTGATTCGGTTTGCTGGCGCAACTGTTCCTCGGCCTCGGTGCTGGTCAGGATGCGATTGTCCTGCACCTGTTGCGCGGATGCCGCCGGTGATGGCAGTGGCTGTACCTGCTGAATGATTTCCTCGTGGAACTGCGATTCAATGGGCGTGGCCGGGGCCACCGATTCGTCGACAGAGCCGCTGCCCAGCTGATTCTCCTGGGCGATGAAGTCCGCCTGCTCCGGGGGCATCTCGCTGCGATACTGCGCCAGGGTGATTTCAATGGCCGGCACGCTGCGGCTTTCGCTGAGAAAACTGAAACCGACACCCGCGATGATGATGACATGCAGGCAGGCAGACAGAAATATGGTGAAACCAAAGCGCTCTTTGGCCAGGCCGCCGGACTGGTCTGCGCCGGTCTGTGCGGCATTGCCCGGAGCGCTGTTGTTCCGCCTGGTGTGGTCTGAAGTCATCGAGCCAGTTATTCCGATAGTCTATTTATTCAGTTTGCCGGCAATGCAGTCCATCAGGTCGCCGGCGATATCCAGGTCATATGCATTATTGAGCTCACGGATGCAGGTCGGGCTGGTGACGTTGATTTCAGTCAGGTAGTCACCAATAACATCCAGCCCTACAAACAACAGACCTTTGGCACGGACAGTTTCTCTCACCTGCTCACAGATCCATTTGTCGCGATCGGACAGTGGCTGGGCAATACCACTGCCACCGGCAGCCAGATTGCCGCGGCTTTCGCCAATGGCCGGCACCCGGGCCAGGGCGTATGGTACCGGATCGCCGTCAATCAGCAGGATGCGTTTGTCGCCTTTGACAATCTCGGGAATGTAGCGCTGTGCCATGATCGGATTGCGGCCATGAGCCGTGAGCATTTCGATAATCACGCTGATATTGGTGTCGTCGGCGCGGATCCGGAAAATGGAGCTGCCGCCCATGCCATCCAGCGGTTTGAAAATGACATCGCCATGTTGCTTGTGAAAGGCCTTGAGCTGGTCGGCGCGGCTGCTTACCAGCAGCGGCGGGCAGCACTGCGGGAATTGGGTGGCAAACATTTTTTCATTGCAGTCGCGCAGGGACTGCGGTTTGTTGACGATCAGCGTGCCCGCCTGTTCGGCGCGTTCCAGCAGGTAGGTCGAATACACATAGTTGCTGTCAAAGGGTGGGTCCTTGCGCATCAGGATCACATCCAGCTCGGCCAGCGGACGCTCGCAGGCATCACCCATGCGGTACCAGTTGTCCGGGTCATAGGCCACTTCCAGTGGACGCATATGGCCCATGGCGGTATCACCGGCGAGGTAGAGATCGCCCTGCTCCATGTAATGCAATTCCCAGCCACGCGTCTGGGCCGCCACCAGCATCGCCAGGCTGGTATCCTTTTTGTAGGTAATGTTGGCGATGGGGTCCATCACGATGCCGACTTTCAGGTGCATGCTTCAGCCTCTTGCCCGGGATTGTGGGTCAGGCGCCACCGGCTGGCAGCGCTGCTCTGGAATTACGGTTGTACGGCGCACATCATACCATGATTGCCCGGCGCAACAGTCCCGGCCATGTGCTAAAACCCTGTGACAGGCCATGTTAACGGGAATTGATCAGGGAGGATCAGTCATGACAGCGATCGCGGAAAGCGGGCAGCAGCCCGTGAGTAAACAGGGTAGCGAACCACAACGTCCGTTTCGGGTATTGCTGGCAGATGCAGGTTTGCAGCTGCGTGAACGGCTGGCAGAGTTGCTGACACAGCAGGCGGTTGAGGTGGTCACGGCGGACGACGGATTTGATGTGCTTTGTCGTCTGCCCGAACTCAGGCCGGATCTGGTCCTCCTGGCCAGTGCCCTGCCGCGGCTGAGTGGCACCCAGGTCTGCTCGCTGCTGCGGCAATGCCCCGATTTCCGTGACTTGACCGTGATCCTGATGGGTGACGAGCATAACCTGCTGGATGAAGTGCGCGCTGAGTTGGCGGGCGCTGATGGTTGTCTGCACCTGCCGTTCCGGCTGGCCGAATTGCAGCAGATACTGGCACAGGTACGGTCCCGGCAGGCGGATGCTGCCACCTGTGCGGAATCGGCTCTGTGAGCGCCACCGTGCTGGTCGTGGATGACAATCTCTGGGCGCGGCGTCTGCTGTGTTCAGCCTTGCAGAAACACGGCTATGACACTGAGCAGGCCGCCGATCTGGCCGAGGTGCGACAGCTTCAGCGCCGCTGCGGTCCGGGCTGGCGAGTCAACCTGGTCCTTGTCGAACTGGTGCGCGAGCGTGGCAATGGTTTCACCGTCGCTGCCTGGCTGCAATCGCGAGGCCTGGGTACCGTGGTGCTGCTCAGCGAACGCCAGGACAATGCCGACCGCCTGTGGGCGCGATCGCGCGGTATCCTGCATATGCTGTCACGGGCAGACGGCGTCGGGGCAATGTGCGCCCGGCTTAACGATATTCTTGCCGGGCGCGAAAACGCTTGTCAGGCGTCAGATGACCGGGCAGGGCGAGCGCCATGCCGGTAGTGACCACAACAGAAGCGGTGCGGGCTCTGCGTCGCTGTCTGGACAGCCTGCTGGGTGAGATACAGGCCAGCCTGCTGCGGCCGCCGCAGTCAGCAGACCCGCAATATGATGCGCTGCCGACCCTGCTCAGTCGCCTGGGCGCCGCCAGTGCATTTCTGCCAGACAGTATCGAAGGGCGGTATTGTCGGGCACTGGCCGACGACTGGCGAGCGCCGGCGGCAAGAGCTGCGGCCGGGGGATTGCGCCGCATGCTCGGCGATGTGCTGCGCTGTCGTGACGCATTACAGGACGTCAGCGCAAACGCAGCGCTGCAACAGGTCATCGTCGATGACATCAGGACAGCCACTGACAATCTGTTGGCAGCACCGTTGGCGGATGTTGCTGACATGGAACAGCGGTGGTGTCTGCAGACACGGGTCCGATGTCGGGCCATCATCGCTGCCACGGGGTTTCTGGCGCACCGTGAATCCGTCAGCCGGTCTCTGCCTCCGGCCACCCCGCGCGACCTGCTGCGCTGGATGTTGTCACTGGAACAACAGCTGGTGCATAAGCTGTCGCCTGCAGGCCTGCCGCTGGCATTCGCGCAGGCGCTGGAGCAGGGCATACAGCGGTGCTCCCGGTTGATCTCTGCAGATGAGTTGTCACAGGTTCTCTGGCAATGGCAACGGCTGGCGGGGGTGCTATTGGTACCGGGATTATTGCCTGGAGCCAGTCGCGTTGGGGAAATCAGGCGGCTTTGTCGCGGGCTGTTGGCAGGCGCAGCACAGGCGCTGTATCAGCGTGGCAGCACAGAGAGCGTCCAGTCCCGCCTGCTACAGCAGGTTGTGCAGCAGGCCCTTCGGTTGTCCGGAGAGTACGGCGACGGGGCGCCAGGGTTGCCAGCGGATCTGGCGCTGACAGTTTTATCCGACCCGAACCAGGGTCCGGTGCAGACCCTGCTGACGATCATTCCCGGCGATGACGTGCTGCCGACAGCATGGGACGTTATCAGTCTGCATCTGTATCGTTTGCTGGTGGCTCTGCGCATGCTGGCGGGCGGTTTTGCTGACACAGGTTTCAGCGAGCCTCAACACAAGGGCCTGGACAGCTGGCAATGGCTGATCGCCTGTCTTTATGTCAGTGCCAATCACTGCGTTCAACAGTCAGTGGTGACCGATGAGGACCGGCATGAGCTGATGGCACTGCTTGGGCAGCTACCCGCACTGTTGCAGACCCGTACCGACCCCGGCGGCGAGCCCTTGCTGAGGGCTGCGCTGCTGTTGGCGGCGCGGCTGGGGCTGCGTGCGCAGCATCACTGGCAGCGTTTGACCCTGGAGCTGGATGCCGCGCAACAGGATTTTGTCGGCGTACCGGTCCAGCAGGTACTGGCGGCCGAGCTGCATGTGCTGCCTGCCATGGGGTGTGCCGACAGCCGCGATGTTGCCGGTGTGCAGCCGCAGCATGTACTGCGCGACTTGCGGCTGCTGCTGAAGGGAGCGCGCATTCTTAACGTGCAGCGGATCGAGTCCCTGGTACTGGTGATGATCGAGCTCTACCGGCAAATGCTCAACCAGCCGGCATTTGCCGACGCACCCGGTACCCGCAAAGTAGCGCTGCGTGCCCATCGCAGCCTGTGCCGGATGCTGGATCAGGCAGCCGTCTGGCAGGCGCCGGGCAATGCCCGACGGGTCATCAACAGCCTGTATGCCTGGCTGGAGCGTTGGCGTGGTGCCAGTCACCGGCTCAATGGTCTGCCAGCGGCGGCCGTTAACGAACGCCCGGCCAGCCACCACGACCAGGCCTGGCAAGGGTGTCTGGCGACCAATCGGCGGTTGCGCAAACTGGTGCGGCATCAGCACGATCTGGACAATATACGTGCACTGCTGCTGGAGTTGCTGCGCAGTCAGGAGGAGAGCATCCGGCGGCAGGTGACCTATGGCACATCGCTGGATGCGCCACAGGCGTGAAAGCGGCTATAATGCCCGCTTGATTCACGGTAACGCTCTGATTGGAGAGCTTACTGCTTTTCTGAGAGCTGATTGTCTGTGAGAACATTCGGATTTATCTGGGGGGTCGGCGGCATTGTGCTGTTGCTGAGCTTCGCAATCGTGCGCCTGGGCGGGGTCGCGCTGGCGGCGGGAGAGTATCCGCTGGCCGTCTGGCAATTGGGTCTGGCGTTTGGCTGGTTGCTGTACATGGTGTGGGCGGAAGGCTACAAAGGGTTCCACCTGGCGTTTGCGCCGCGAGTGGTGGTGCGTGCCGACTACCTGGCCCGACATCCCCGACCGTTGCATGTGGTGCTGGCACCACTCTACTGTATGGGGTACATCCACGCCACGCCACGGCGCCGTCTGCTGTCCATGGCTCTGACCTCGATGATTCTGTGTTTTGTGTTCCTGGTCCGTATGCTGCCCCAACCCTGGCGGGGGCTGGTTGACGCCGGTGTGGTGGCCGGGCTGATGGTCGGTGTCGCCTCCATCCTGTATTATCTGGTGCAACTGAGGCGCAGCGGTGCGGCCAGTCTGCCGGTGTCTCCGGATGTACCGGTACGGTCAGTGGCAGACGCACGCGTCTGAACCGGCAGACACATGAGCTGCCCGTTATTCGGCACCCGGAGCCATGCATGGAGCCAGTAATGACAGATGACAGCGCATCGGCAGCCACGCCTGTTCAACGCACCAGTGCGGTGGTAGTGACCTGGCAGCCGGAGCTGGATGTTTTACTGGCACTGGTGGATCAGCTCACCGCACAGGCCTGTGATGTCTTTGTCATCGACAATGGATCTGCCAACGCTGACCAGCTCGAAGCAGCGGCCACGCAGCGATCCTCTGTCACCCTGGTGCGCTGGCCCGACAACCGGGGACTGGCGGCGGCCATGAATGCCGGCCTGCAGCTGGCGCATGATCAGGGCTATGCCCAGGTTTTCCTGTTTGATCAGGACAGTATGCTGACCGAAGGTTTTTGTGCCGGCATGCAGGCAGCCTGGCAGCAGGCGCAGGCGGTCAGTGTGCGGCCTGTTGCCGCTCTTGGTCCGCGGCTGCAGGATCCGCTCAGCGAGCGCCGTACGCCCTTCCGTCTGTTCCGCCTGCGCCGCCGCTCCGACCAGCCGGTGCCGGCCGCGCCGGGCCTGTACCAGGCGGATTTCCTGATCTCTTCCGGGTGCCTGCTGTCAATGAACGCGCTGAACCAGATCGGGCCCATGAAAGAAAATTACTTTATCGACAATATCGATCTGGAATGGTGCTTTCGTGCCCGCGCCGGCGGCTTTGCACTGTTCGGCACCGACGCTGCGACACTGCTGCATGCCATTGGTGAACCCAGCACTAACCCCCTGGTGCGGGCCGGCTGGATGGTCCAGCACAGCCCGCTGCGCAGTTACTACTCAACCCGCAATCGCCTGCATCTGTACCGTCAGGACTACGCACCGTTGAACTGGAAAATGCGTGACAGCGTGCGCTTTGCACTCAAGTCCCTGTGGCTGCTGCTGTGCTCTTCGCAGCGGCGTGACTATTGGCGCCAGATCCGGCGCGGGATGCAGGATGCAGGAAAACTGCCATGACCCAGTCGTGTACCATTCTTGTGCTGCTGCCGGTCTACAACGGTGCCAGGTATCTTGCACAGCAGATCGATTCAATACTGGCGCAACAGTGGTCGCCGGATGTTGCCAGTGCCGTCAGTGTGACATTGCTGTGTCGTGACGATGGCTCCGGCGACAGCTCGCTGGCGATACTGCGCGATTATGCCGAGCGCTTTGCCGGCACGGTCAGGCTGGTCGAGGATGATACCGGCAATCTGGGGGCAGCCGGTAACTTCTCGGCCCTGATGCAGTACGCTGCAGAAGAGGCCGGTTCGGCGCCGCCCGGTTCCTTTTATATTGCCTTCGCTGACCAGGATGATATCTGGCATGGTGACAAACTGCAGCGCAGCCTGATGGCATTGCAGGCTGCCGAGGGCAGTGAGACGCAGATGCCTGTGCTGGTGCACAGTGACCTGCGCGTTGTGGATGCGGATGCCAACATGATCGCCGGATCATTCATGGCCTATCAGGGGCTGCGACCGTCACGCGATTCACTGGCCGCGCAGTTGCTGAGCAATACCCTGACCGGCTGCACGGCGATGACAAATCCGGCGCTGATTCGCCGGGCTCTGCCAGTACCCGCCGATGCGGTCATGCACGACTGGTGGCTGTCACTGATTGCCAGTGCCTTCGGGCGCCGCGTGTATCTGGATGCGGCACTGGTGGATTACCGGCAACATGATCACAATACCATTGGAGCCAGGTCGTACACAAAAAGAACGTTGGCGAATGGTATGCTGGGCGAGCTACTGAAAACCTGCCAGACACCGGACAGGCAACAGGCGTTTGCGCAGATAGCGGCACAAACGGCGGCGTTCAGTGCGCGCCATGGAGATGAGTTGTCGGCCGCGCAACGTTTTGTCTGTCGCCGCATCATGGCACTGCCGACGGCCGGCCTGTGGTGGCAGCGCATCATGTTCCGGACCCTGCGCCTGCTGTGACTCAGATCCCCAGGCGTCTGCGCAGGGCGGCAATTTTTCTGGCCAGCGGCGACATCGCCGCGATGGTTTCCGGATCGGTGCGAGGCACAGGTTGCCACTCACCGGGCTTGATCCATTCCGGGTTGCGGAAAGCCAGTTCATCCGGTGTACTGTGCATCGGTGTGTAGTATTTGCAGCCTTCAAAAAAGTAGTGTGTCACCTGCGAGTGACGTGTGCGTCGGGTGTCCTTCTGCTGTGATCCTCCGTGCAGCAGGTTGGCATGCCAGATCAAGGCATGGCCCTTGGGCATCAGGCCATAGGCGGGCGCAATGCCGGTTGCCTTGACGTGTTCTGCAATAAAGTCTTCGTAGCTGCCATAGTTCTGATAACCCGCCTCCAGTCCGGCATCCTGCATGCTGATTTCCGGCAACAGGTGAGAGCCCGGGTAGTACTCCAGTGGGCCGTTGTTGTCATCGATATCTTCCAGCGCCACCCACACCCCGGCCATGAATCCCGCGGGCTGGCTGTTGAAATGGATGGTGTCCGAATGCGTGCGCTGCTGGGTACCAACCGGGAAGTTCAGGGTCTGGAACGGCAGCGGTCGACGGCCATATAGTTGTTCCAGTGCCGACAGTACATTGGCATTGGTGGCCAGCGTGTGTGCTTCACGGATGAACTTCCAGGCGTCCTGGATGCGCGCGCCAAAACTGGGTGCTTTCAGGTGTTCGGGGTTGTAACACGGATGCAGGGCCGCTTTCAGTGATTCGATATCGGTGTCCGAAAAGCCAAAGTCGGCAATCACGTAACCGTCCCGGTGAAACTGATCGATCTGTGTCTGGGTCAAAAAGCCGGTGGTGTTCTGAGTTGCAGTCATGTCTACGTCCTGTCTCTGCGTGTCATGGTTATACGTTCGATGCTCTGCAGGCGCTGCCGCATGCGCTCGCCGATGGCCTGCGCCGACAGCGTATCCGCGATAGTGATGCTGGCGCGTTCGCCCAGCGCAGCGACCCGCGCCGCATTACCGGCCAGATCCCGCATCTCCGCCGCCGCATGCTGTATGTCGGCCACCGCCCAGTGTTGATGTGCCTCGTATGGTCCATGGTCCTTGCCGAGTGTCTTCAGGGTGTACCTGATGGGCACACAATTGTCACTGGTCATGTATTCGGTATTGCCTGACCAGTCCGTCAGCAGCGCCACTTTGCCCATGGCCATGGCTTCAGCAGGGCCCAGACCAAATCCTTCGGCGTGATGCAGGGACACATAACAATCACTGCAGTTGATCAGGGAGTCAATCTGGCTGCGGTCGAAATGGCGGTCCAGTACCAGGATGTTCCGGTAGTTGCCAATGCAGTCGCGCAGCACTGCAATGCTGGCCGCATCGGCGTTGTTGATTTTGATCACCAGTTGCACCGCCTGGTCGTCTGCGGCAAAGGCTTGCTGGAAGGCCAGGATGGACCCAAACGGATTCTTGCGCTGGGCAATGCTGTGGGTGTCGAACAGGCTGACAAATACAAATGCCCGGGGCTCGATGCCAAAGTGTTCGCGCGGATAGCGTCTGGCGCCGTCCATGTCGATATCAATGACGTGCGGGATGGTGATGACTGGTACCGGTGACTTGGCGGCCACCGCCTGATTGACATAGGTCGATGGCACCCAGATTTCATCCAGCATATCAAAGCTGGACAGCCACCGGTCCGGAAACTCGGGCATTTCCCAGGCCCAGAAGCCGATGTTGTAGCGATTCGTGAACCAGTTTTTTCCCAGGTCCTTCATCACCACCGGCAGATGGTCGGCATTGATGTGTAAAAGGTTGACCTGGTACTGTGGGCTGGTCATTTCCTTGTGCTGCCAGCGCAGATTGTCCATGCGTGAAGGGTTGCCGCGCTCGTAGTTGATGATGCCAAAGGGCACGCCTGAGGCCTGCAGGGCGGCGGCATTGCCGCGGGCCGCTTCCCCGACGCCCATGCTGGCGCGAATATAGGCGATCATGTTGACGCCGTGTGTCTTGTTGCGGGCCGGGGTGCGCACCGGGTCGCTGGTCGGCACCCCGGTGCCGGGCGCTGGCGGGGCCAGTGCGCAGTCTTCCCGCAACAGGCTCAGATTGGGATTGTAGTAGGGATCGCCGAGGCGGAAACGATGCCCCCAGCGTCGCCACATGGTTTTTTCGTCCTTGCCGATGGGCTTGCTCTGCCGGCTGACACTTTCGTGATGAATCAGCACGCTGTGGGGTGTCCAAACATTGCGCAGGCCCGCTTCCAGGCAACGCAGACACAGATCGATATCATTGCCGACAATGGCCAGGTCTTCGTCAAAGCGACCCACCTGGGCAAAACGCTCGCGGCGAATCATCAGGCAGGCGCCGGTGCTGGCAGACACTTCCCGGACGCATTTGTCCAGGCGCTGATAGATACCGGCACCGGGTAGCTGTTTGTGGAACAGGTGACGTGCACCACCACCGTGATCCACCAGAAACACCCCGCCATGCTGAATCGCACCATTGGGATACAGCAACAGACAGCCGACCGTACCGACGTCATCCTGCAATACCTGCCTGACCATTTCTTCCAGCCAGTCCGGCTGCACGATTTCAATGTCATCGTTCAGGAAGAGCAGAATGTCACCGGTACTGCGCTCTGCCCCTTTGTTGTTAAGACGCGACCAGTTAAAGGCTTCGTCGCAGTCGACAATCACGGCGCCGGACTCACGGGCATAAATGATGCCGTGCGGATGCTTGCCGCGACTGTTGTCGAGAATGACAATCTCCATGTTGGCATAGTCGGTGGTGGCCAGCGTGTCCAGGCACGGCTTGAGAAACTGCATGTTGCCGGTGGTGGGGATGATGATTGATACCCTGGGCACCTTCGTCGGCAAGGGTTGCCTGACATGATGGATATCGTCTGCGTCGGGCCACGGTAGCGCCACCTGACTGTCACGGTCAGCCATATGCGCGCGCAGCACATCGGTTTCTGCCTGTCGCCTGGCCTGGTCCTGCTCAGCACCGTAGTCGGATTCGCTCCAGAGTACGCGTGGGATACGGATTACCTGGCCGAACTCAAGCTGTTCGCGCAGCTGTAGCAGGCTGTCGTAGCGCCAGGCCGGCGAATTCATGGCCGGTGTCGACAAGTGTCTGGCCGCGACAAAAAACACGCCGCCGATATAGTTCTGGCTCAGCAACAGGTCCGGCGACCAGGCAAATGTAAACCAGGGGTCGCTGTATCTGCCCGCCGCGTCACGGCGATCGTGATCGGTGTACAGCAGTTGCGTGTCGGTTTGCCAGGCAACAGCGACATTGGCCAGGCAATCGGGGTGCAGCACGTCACCGGTCTGCATCATCACCACCACGCTGTCCGCGTCGGCAGCAAACGCCGCGGCATCACTGATCAGTTCAACCCGGCTCCAGAGCGGATGCGCCGATAGCTGTGAGCGCAGACTCTGGTGTTGGTCTGCGTCACTGACAACCGTGCAGCGCCAGTGCACCTGCGGCAGTGCGCTCAGGTTTTGCGCCTGCAGGCTGTCCAGTGTGATCTGCAGCGTGGCTACTGGTACAGGTTGGTCGGCGTTTGCTGCCAGCAGCACATGAAAGTCAGTTCGGGGCTGGGCAGAGATTACTGGTGAAGTGACCTGCTGCTGCCGCCAGCGGTTATACAGGGCCTGGGACTGCTGAACCACAAAGCGGCGCAGGCTGCTGCTCTGGTGTCCGTCGCTGTCGGTGCAGGCCAGGGTAATGACATGTTCGCCGGGGCTGAGCGTTTCGGTGTTGATGGCGCGAGCAAAGCCGATTCGCTGGGCGTCTGCCAGTTGCGAGTGCTGTGGTAAAGGGTCGATGCTGTGCAGATGTCGGCCGTCCAGCAAAACGTCCACAGATGCCAATGGCGCCGGCGACCACGCCCAGGCCTGCAGCGTCAGGGTATGGCTGAACGCCAGATCGTCGCTGGCCGGCGTGACGATGCCGCACACCAGCGGATTGTCGTCAGCGCTGATGGTCTGCGTGGGGCTGGTGGTCTGCTGGCGGCGCCGTTGTTTTGATACAGCATTGGTCAGCAGGTTTGTAAGCCGACGTCGGGTCCAGCGATAGGGTGCGGTAACGCGCCAGGAAAATGATGACAGGATTTCCCTGACGCCCTGGTCCAGCGCCTGGTGGGCCAGATTGAGTTCAATATGGGCTGCCTGCAGGCTCTGGTAGTCGGCCGTCAGTTTGTCCATCGCCAGCTGAAGCTCGGTCAGCTGTTGCTCTCGGGCCTCCAATTGCTCCTGTCGAGCCTTTAGTTGTTCCTGCAGGGCCTGTGATTGTTGCTGCGCCAGTTCTGCCGTGCGTTGTGATGCCTGTAATTGCTGATGGGCGTGGCCCAGATCCTGATGCAGTGAATGTACCAGCGGAGTCTGGTCGATCAGGCCGAGCAGGGCATTCCACTGGGCACCGGTCCAGCGCGATTTCCACTTGTCGATGAGCCTGGCGCGTGCCTCGGCCATCGGGTGGCCGGGCTGGTAACGTGCCTGGTGCTCGGTGAGCATGGTTTCGGAGTCGCCCCCCATACGATAGAAAGCGCCAATGTGATCGGTCAGCAGGAAGTCCGTCTGTTCTGCGCATTGCAGCCAGAAATCCCAGTCTTCATACACGTCCAGGGTCTCGTCAAAATGACAGCCGGTGTTACGCAGGGCAATGGCAAACAGCGCGGCATGGATGGGAATAAAATTGTCGCGGCGCAGCACGGTCCGGTCAAATGGCACGGCGATAATTTCATCCAGCGGGGCGCCGTTGGCATCGGTTTTTTGCGTGGCACTGTAAATGACCTGATAATCAGGATGGTCAGCTGCCGCACGCATCAGTCGGCTGATATGCTCGGGGGCGATCCAGTCATCATCGTCCAGAAACAGCAGGTAGTTGCCGGTCGCTGCAGCCAGGCCGGCATTGGCTGCCCGGGGCCGATTCAGGGCGTTGCCAGTGCTGACAATATTCAGCTCGACGTGGGGCGCCTGGGCGATTTTGGCGGCGTTCATAGTCAGGGCGTCGGCACCGACATTGGCAGCATCCACCAGCACCAGCTCCAGCGCCGGCCAGTCCTGATTGAGCACCGATCGCAGCGTATCCCGCAGACTGTTGCGGTTCATGGTGCGGCAGATGATGGAAACCAGGGGCATGGCATCTGTGCGTTTAATAGCGGTCATCCTTTGGTCTGTCACCGGGCGTATGGAAGTGCCGCATTGTACCGAGATATCACGGTCGGCGTGAAGTCGCATGACCATGGTTGCCCTGCCTGTTGCCGGCAGGCAAAAAAAACCCCCGGTTTCCCGGGGGTTAAAACAGCCGGACTTCTAAGGACGGTGTAGGTACAGGTCCGTTCCAATACATCCTTGGCTGTGAGCCTTAGCAGACTCCTTGCGGGTTTAAAGCGGGGAAACAGCGGTGAGCTGTTTCGCTATACAGGAGATAGCAGGTTCCATGCCAGAAAAATAATTTGTTAAATATCATAATCTTGTGAGAGGCGAGGAGGCTGGGCAGGGGAAGGGCGCTGTCGGGTCTGACAGACACTTTGCTGGCATATTATCCAAGTGATTGATTTGCAGAGCTATTGGTGTCGGGAAAACCCGACACCAATAGCTGGCGACGCCGACAGACGCCGGAAAGACAGGTTATTCTGCCGGCTTGCGGAACTGGTCAGGATCCAGGGAGTGGCGCTTGAGCAGGTTGTAAAACTCGCTGCGGTTGCGTTCAGCCAGGCGTGCGGCCAGGGCAATATTGCCTTCGGCCAGATTGAGCAACCGGATCAGATAGTCATGCTCGAACTGGTCGCGTGCGTCGTTCATGTTCAGCAGCCTTTCCGGTTTAAAGCGCAGCGCACGTTCAACCAGTTGCCGCGGGATCAGGCTTTGCGGGCTCAGCACCACGCACTGCTCCACAACATTAAGCAGCTGGCGGACATTGCCGGGCCAGGGTGCACTGACCAGCAACTCCATGGCTTCCGGCGCAAAGCGTATGCCGCCTTCGCGACCGTGACGTTCACTCAGTTGCTGGGCAAAGTGACTGGCCAGCAACGGAATATCCTCACGCCTGTCCGCCAGCGGCGGTTGCTCCAGAGTAATGACATTGAGCCGGTAGAACAGATCCTCGCGGAAGCTGCCTTCGCGGACCTTCTCATGCAGATCGTGGTGGGTGGCCGACAGGATACGTACATCCACCTTAATGGTTTCGGTCGACCCAACCGGCCTGACTTCACCCTGTTCCAGTACGCGCAACAGTTTCGCCTGGGCACTGAGTGGCATGTCGCCAATCTCGTCAAGAAACACCGTGCCCTTGTCGGCTGCCTTGAACAGACCGGCAGTGGCCTTGCCGGCACCGGTGAAAGCGCCGGCTGCGTGGCCGAACAGCTCGGATTCCAGCAGCGTCTCCGGAATGGCGGCACAGTTGAGTGTCATGAACGCTGCATCGCGGCGATTGCTGGCACGGTGTATGGCCTTGGCCAGCAGCTCCTTGCCGGTGCCGGTTTCACTCTGAATCAGCACACTGACATCCGTGCGGGCGGCGGCCTTGGCCTGCTGCAGCAGCGTCTCCATGGCCTGGCTGCAGGAGACAATCTCCTGACGCCAGCTTTCCACTTCGTCGCTATCGTGATCATCCTGGGGGCTACTCTGGCTCAGTGCCTGCTGAATCTTGTCGAGCAGGATGGCGGCATCAAAAGGTTTTACCAGGTAGCTGAAGACTCCCCTTTGCACCGCTGCCACAGCGTCAGGAATGGTGCCATGTGCAGTCAGAATGATAACCGGCAATTGCAGGAAGCGTTCCTGAATTGACTCGAACAGCGCCATACCGTCCATGCCCGGCATGCGCAGATCAGTAATTACCACATGGGGTCGATAGCGGCTGAGCTCGCTGACGGCTTTTTGTGCCGTACTGACAGCACTGACATCAAGGCCGTTGGCCTGCAGGCGCATGCGGATCAGGTGCAGCAGATCCTGGTCATCGTCGACCAGCAGAACTCTGGGTTTATCACTCATTGACCGTCTCCTGCAGTTGGCCACGCCGGTTGATCTGCTGTTCAATGGCGGTCAGCGCTTCAATCTGGGTCGTGAGGGCCTCTATCTGCTGCAATTGTGCGGTACGGGTCCGTTGCAGTTCGCGCAGCTCCAGCTGCGATTCCAGTATCAGCAGTCGCAGCTGCACGACAATTGGCGCTTCCGCGCCCGGGGCCAGCAGATCCCTGAGCTGATCGGCCTCGGCCGTCAACGCCTCATCATCGCGCTGCGGCAGGGTCTGATGAAATTCAAGCAAACTGCTCATGTCCTGGCGGCTGTCGGGCCTGAACACGGATGTCTGACAGGCGGCCAGAGCACTTGCCAACGCGGTAACGCACAGTAAACGCATCATGCCTTTGTCTTCCTTTGCCAGCGTCGGGGCAGAGACAGCCTGAAACAGGCTCCTTGTTCTGCCTTGCGATTGAAAACCGTGAGTTTACCACCAGTTCGCTCGGCGTACTCACGCGCGATGGCCAGGCCCAGACCAGTGCCGTGATAATGCTCGCGAGGTCTGGCACTGCCCTGAAAGAACGGTGTAAATATCTTTTCCAGCTCCGCTTCCGGTACCCCGGGGCCCTGGTCGACAATATCAATATGCGCAAGGTCCCCATCCCGGGTCATGGTGACGCCAATACTGCCACCCTGTGGTGAAAATTTGACCGCATTGCTGAGCAGATTATCCACAATCACGCGGATGCGTTCACGGTCGCCGCTGATGGCAATCTTGTCCAGCTGGGTGTTGATGCTGATGCCGGCGCTTTGGGCAGCGGTTTGATGTGTCAAAACGATTTCTGCAACCAGGTCGGTCAGTTTGATGGCCTCGGGCGGCGCATCAACAATCGCAAAGCTGTCAGCATTGTGTCGCAGCAGGCCTTCGATCAGACCCAGCAGGCGCTGACAGTTGTTGCTGAGGATGGCAATCAGTGTCCGCTGCTCCTCATTGATCGGACCGGCAATGCCATCGGCCATCAGCGCCGCGCTCTCCTGCATGGCCGCCAGCGGAGTTTTCAGCTCGTGGGATACATGACGAAGAAATTCGCTGCGCTGCTGTTCAAGCTGTTGCAGGCGGTCACGCAGCCAGTCCAGTCGGGAGCCCAGCAATTGCAGGTCGCTGGGGCCACCAATTTTGATCCGGTCTTCATATTCACCGCGGCCCAGGTTCTTGATCGCGGTGTCCAGTCGTCGCATGGGCCGGGTGATCAGCGCCACAAATAGCACGGCCAGCAATAACGCGGTGCATACCAGCCACAGGGTGCGGATATTGAGCGCGCGTTGACTCTGGGCGGTCTGGTCCCGAAGTTCCGCAGCCCTGGCATCGACCCAGGCGGAGGTCAGCCGGGTCAGTTCATAGGCCGTTTCCAGCAGGCGCGGGTACTCGAAACTGGTTTCCGAGGTGGCGGCATTGAGCTCCCGGTACGCCTGGAATTCAATGTCCCTGAGCTCGCCTGCCTGCTCGGTAATGGCGTCGTCCTGGCTCAGCGCCAGCAGTTGCAACAGGGTGTCGTGCAGCGATTCGCGCCGGTCGTCATAGACTTCCAGAAGTGCCGGGTCGCGCAAAATGAGGAATTGTCGGGCGCTGCGCTCCAGAGCGCCACTGTGTTCGATCAGCTCCCGACTGGCGCGCATGGCGGTGGCAGACTGATTGACTGTCATCTGCCCGGACATGGTCAGTGTATCGAGCTGCCGGGCACTGATCACCAGCGCCGAGATCAACAGCGCGGTCACGGCCAGAAAGCCCAGGATGGTCAGCTGCATGATCGAACGTGTGCGAAACAACATGGCCAGGGAATCTCCCTAGGTCGTTGGTGCTGTCAGTCGACTGATCAGAGTGCCAAGTACTTCAGCAATAAAATCCAGAAACAGCGTGTCCAGGTCTTCGGTAAAATAGTCCTGAGCGTGATTGCCGATGGCCAGCACCGCCAGCAGGCTGTTATGGTGCGTGACCGGGCACAGCGCCGCGGAACGCAGTGCCGGCGTGACACCCGGGAACAGCAGCGCTGAGGTGTGCTTGTCGAGTGCCTGGGTCAATACCCGTTTGCTGCGCAGCAACGACGGGAAACGGCTCTGCAGTTCGGTGGCAACGTCACTGGTGTCGACCAGTATCAGGCGACAGGCATCGATCCCCGGCTGCGTTGACAGACTGGATTCGGTCACCACGGTCAACTGCTCAAGGTCGTCCTCTTCCAGCAGGGTCAGAATCAGGTTGCGCGTGACGCTGAACAGCTGGTCATTGTAACGGGCATTCTCCAGCAGGCCATTAAGAGTGTGTCTGGATTCGATACTGCGGTCGCGCAGTATTTTCACCTGCCTCTCGAGCAGGGAAATGGCCTTGCCGCTTTCGTGAGGGACCGTCATGTCCGCCAGCAGGTTGTCGCGATTTGCAAAAAAGTCGGGATGCGCCTTCAGATAGCTGGCGACATCATCAGCTGACAGCGGTGCCGCAGTCTTGGTTGCGGTGGCGGTCTTTTTGGCGGAAGTAACGTCACTACTCATGCATGTTGCCTCGTTGATGGTGCTGGTTGTCGTTGTCGGCCTGCGATCAGATCAGTACGGTGCCTTCAAATACCGTTGTTGCCGGCCCGGTCATGATAACCGGCGCGCCGGCACCGGCCCATTCAACGGTCAGTTCACCGCCGCTGAGCAGGGCCCGGACCCGGCTATTGAGCTGGCCGGCGGCGATGCCACAGACCACGGCTGCACATGCGCCGGTGCCGCAGGCTTCAGTCTCCCCGGCGCCGCGCTCAAACACACGCAGGCGAATCGTGTCGCGATCCAGAATCTGCATGAAGCCGACATTGACGCCCTGTGGGAACGCCGGGTGTGTGCATAACGCTGGCCCCAGCGTGTGCACCGGCGCAGCGTCACAATCGGCCACGGTCAGCACAATATGCGGATTGCCCATGGATACCGCCTGAAACTCAGCTGTGCCATGCTCGCTGGTTGCCAGCTGATAGCGCGGTTGTTGTGTGTCGGCGCTGAACGGCAGTGACGTTGGGGCAAAATCGGGCTCCCCCATATCGACACTGACCTGGTCGTTGTGATCGGCATGCAGCTCGAGCAGGCGATTTTGAGTTTGCACGCGAATCGGGCTGCGTGCGGCAAGACCGCGGGCCAGCACATAGCGGGCAAAGCAGCGGGCGCCATTCCCGCAATGTTCCACCTCGCTGCCATCAGCATTGAAGATGCGGTAGCTGAAGTCGGCATCCGGGCGTGACGGAGGCGCGATAATCAGCAACTGGTCGAAACCCACACCCCGATGCCGGTTACCCAATTGCCGGATCTGCGCCGGGCTCAATGCCACCGGGTGCGAGATCTGGTCAATCACCATGAAATCATTGCCCAGGCCGTGCATTTTGGTGAAATTGACACGCAGCGGCGCTACCTCGTTCCCTTCCGGGGCCAGGTTCCTGTCCATCTGTCGGTCATCCAAGGCTTTGCGTTTCATCGGTCTTCTGTTCATTACTCGCTCAGCGTGCTTTCCAGACTCAATTGATAACTGATGGTTTCCCGCTGGCGCACCAGCGTTGCCCGGTCACCGTCAACCATCACTTCCGCGGCACGGTTGCGGGTATTGTAGTTGGAGCTCATGACAAACCCATACGCGCCCGCTGAGCGCACGGCCAGCAGATCGCCGGCGGCAATCTTCAACGAGCGGTCCTTGCCCAGAAAGTCGCCGGACTCGCAAACCGGACCCACTACATCATATACGTGTTCGCTGTGCTGATCTGCCTGCGCCGTTGATACCGGCACAATCTCCTGCCAGGCGCCGTACAGGGCCGGGCGCAGCAGGTCATTCATGGCGCCGTCGATAATGGCAAAGTGCTTGTGCTCGGTGTGCTTCAGAAACTCGACCCGGGTGATGAAAACGCCGGCATTGGCAGCAATCGAGCGGCCTGGTTCCAGCATCAGGATCAGGTCCCGGCCAGCCATCTTGCGTTGGACCGCTTCGATCAGCAATTGTGGTGAGGGAGGCGTTTCCTTATTGTAGACCACGCCCAGGCCGCCGCCCATGTCAAAGTGTTCCAGCTTGATGCCGGCATCGGCAAGCCGGTCAACCAGTTGCAGCACACGGTCGATGGCATCCAGATACGGGTCAATGCTGGTCAGCTGTGAGCCGATGTGGCAGTCAACGCCGGTAATACGGATGTTGTCCATGGCGGCGGCCCGTTCATAGACGGCAAAGGCGCGCGCGATGTCGATGCCGAACTTGTTTTCCTTCAGCCCGGTGGAGATATACGGGTGAGTGCCGGCGTCGACATCCGGATTGACGCGCACCGAGATCGGCGCCTGCACACCCAGGCGAGCCGCAACCGCATTGATGCGGTCCAGTTCCGGTTCCGACTCGATGTTGAAGCACAGAATGCCGGCGTTGAGTGCCTGTTCGATTTCCGCCTCGGTTTTGCCCAGACCCGAGAATATGGTGTTCTCGGCCTTGCCACCGGCTGCCAGCACGCGCGCCAGTTCGCCACCGGAGACGATGTCGAAACCTGCTCCCAGGCGGGCCAGCACGTTCAGTACTGCCAGGTTGGAGTTGGCCTTGACCGCGAAACAGGTCAGGTGGGGGGTGTCGCGAAGGGCGTTCTCGTAAGCCAGCAGATTGTGCTCCAGGGCCGCTCTGGAATACACGTAGCAGGGGGTGCCGAACTGCGCTGCGATGTCACTGATGGCTACCTGCTCAGCAAACAGCTCGTTGTTCTGATAATAAAATGGGTTCATGTGATCCTGATGTGGGTAAATAGGCGGCGTTTTGCTGACCGCTGAGCTGCGGGGCATCCGGGCGCTGCAGTGGCCCTTTCTGGCCACAGGCACCCAGGCCGCTCATCAGGATGGTGGTCATGACAATAATGGCTGATCGTTGCACTGGCTGGATCTCGAGCTCTGTGGCCTGGCCTGTTGATAATGGCGGGATTATAACGTGTTCGGGCGTGAGCGGCTAATTTCCTGCGCGCTGAGGGCTTTTTCCTCCTGGCGCTGATGGCTCTTTCCCCAAACGCTGAAGGCTCTTTCCCCTCTGCCTAGCCATCTGGCTAGTCGCCCGATGGCTGTCGATATGAGACAGTCAGGGTGTACTTGAAATTCAATTCAGAGGTATTCTTGGAGGCAGTGAGAAAAACGCGATGACGGAAAGGAGAGCGCACGTGCGCATTTTGCTGGTTGACGACCATGATCTGTTTCGTGAAGGGCTGAAATATCTGTTGCCGGTGCTGGATGACAAGGTGCAATATTTCGAGGCGGGCAGCCTGGAGACGGCGCTGGATTTTGCTGACGAAGAGGCACCCATTGACCTGGTGCTGCTTGATTATTACCTGCCGGGTGTCAACGGCCTGGAAGCGCTGAGCAAGTGCCGCGAGCGCTTCGAGTCGGCAACCCTGGTGGTGCTGTCAGGCGAAGAGGATGCCCGTATCATCCGCAGCCTGGTCGAGCACGGCGCGGCCGGTTTCATTCCCAAATCGTCATCTCGGGAAGAGCTGATCTCGGCACTCAAGCTGGTGCTGGCTGGCGGCACCTACCTGCCCAGGATTGCGTTGGGCCCCCTGCCGGTGTCGAACAGCAATAACGATGGTCACGCCGACAGCCACAAGGATATGTCCATGCGTCTGTCGCGTCGGCAGTTTGAAGTGCTGATGAAGGCCGTACAGGGCAAGTCCAACAAGGTCATTGCCAAGGAGCTGGAGATCTCTGACCATACCGTGAAAGCCCACCTGTCCGTGGCATTCCGGACCCTGGGTGTCCAGAACCGCACCGAGGCGGTCTATGCGGCGGCAAAAATGGGTATTCAACCGGGCCATCTTGCGCAGTACAGTGAGGCGCAGTTGCTGTGACCAGCTGGCTGTCGAGGCCGATTGAATCACTTCTGGCTGAGCACGGTTACCCTTTCCTTGATAAAGCTCAGCAGCCGTCATTTTCCCTGAAAACCGATATCCTGATTGTCGGTTCGGGGTATGGCGCCGCCCTGTCAGCGCTGGCGCTGATGGAGGCCCAGGCAGATGTGCCTGCTGCTCAGCGGCAGCAGGTCTGGGTTTTTGAACGGGGCGCCGAATACCTGCCTGATGACTTTGCCAGATCCATGGCTGACATGCCGGGTTACCTGGGTACGGACAATGTCTCCAGCAACGCGCTGTGGGATGTCCGTGCCGGCGATGGCGTGGTCACGATAAGCGGCCGCGGCTTAGGTGGAACCTCGCTGGTCAACGCCAATGTCGCGGCGCGCCCTGATCCGGCGGTGCTCAGACACTGGCCGCAACGCGACGACCAGCAGGACTGGCACACACAATTGCAGCCCGCACTCAGCAAGATTGAACAGTTGCTGGGCGTTAACCGTCACCCCGATCCGGCCCGTTTCGGGCGTTATCGCGCCATGTCGGCAACGGCCTCGGCGCTGAATGCCAGTGCCCGGGCGGCGCCCCTGACGGTCAATTTTGCCGGTCCGACAGCACAAAGTGCCGACCATCAGCCGTGTAATCTGTGCGGCAACTGCGTGATTGGCTGTCATTCGGGCGCCAAGGGCTCGTTGAACATGAATGCCTGGCCACTGCTCCGGCAGATGGGGGCGGAGATCTATGCAGGTGTCACGGTCAGATCGCTGAACCGGACCGCCGAAGGCTGGCAGGTGTTGTGTGCACCGGTTGCCCGACCGGATGAAATGATCCTGGTGCAATGCCGCAAGGTGATTCTGGGGGCAGGTACACTGGGCAGCAGCGAAATTCTGATGCGCTCACAACGCGACCATGATCTGGGCCTGTCACCCACACTGGGCAGCGGTTTTTCGACCAATGGCGATGCGCTGGTATTCAGTATTGGTCAGTCTGCGCGTGTCGGTGATGTTGCTTCGCCGCCGGGTCAGCAACCACCGGAGACCGAACCCGGTCCGACCATCATGGGCATGGCGGACGTGGCCATGAGCGGTAACACTGATGCCGCCCGGTTTACCCTGGAGGATGCGGTCATCCCGTATCCGTTGCGCCAGGTCTGGCAGGAGCTGCTGGTCAGCCAGAACCTGCTGCGCCGATTTGCCGATGGTGCCGAGACGGCCTGGCACCGGCACCATCCCGATCACGATGTGCTGGCGATCTCCGATTCACTGGCGGAGCACAGCCAGGCGCTGCTGCTGATGGGCCACGATGACAGCAGCGGCAAACTGGATTTCGCTGATGACCGACTGCAGCCAGTCTGGCAACGTTCGCAGCCGCCGGATTACTTTCAGCGACTGGATACGACGTTGCGCAGTGAGGAAGCCACCACCTTTGATGGCGGCATTTTTTCCCCCAACATCCTGTCGCAGCCACTGCCGCCCGGATTTGCCGGCATTGTTGAAGGCGCTGACAATATTGCCGGACAACTGCTGTCCGTGCACCCGCTGGGTGGCTGCTGCATGGCGCCGGATATCACCCGTGGCGTCGTCAATACCCGCGGACAGGTGTTCTCCAGCGCCACGGAAACCGGTATTTACGACGACCTGTATGTGCTCGACGGTGCCATCATCCCCGGCGCCATCGGCACCAACCCTTTTCTGACCATTGCGGCACTGAGCTATCGCCTGGCGGCCGACATTATCGGGGGCAATGCCGAGGCGGTGATGGCGCGACCGCTACCGGCGCTGACAGCCCCGTTCCGGGAGATTCCGCGCGGTGGCCGGCATCGGGTGCCGGTGGCTGCCGAGCAGAAAGTATCGGCTGAGTTCAGTGAACGGCTGGTACTGCACCTGGCTCATGGCAAGCGGTCGTTTTTTCCCTGGAGTCGCCGTTCGGCAAATGCGACTGAGGTATTGGCATTCTTCCGCCGGCAGCTACCGGGTGTGCAGGTACCTGAGGACAGCAAGGCGCTGGTGCTGGATGCGTGCTTCCAGTTTGACGGTGACAATACGCTGGACGCCTGGTTACAGACGCCACAGGTCCCGCTGCGTGCCCAGGCACAATTGTCTGCGGATACCGATGGCGGCGTACTGACCACACCGGACCGGAATCTGTTGCCACTGGTGCAGTTTGAGGGACATGTGACGCTGGGTGCTATGGATAAAACCGGCAGAATCAGGGGCATCTGGTATACGCTCAGCGCCATCCTTCGCTACCTGCGATATCGGACCATGGATGCGCTGGTCAAGATACCCGTTTGGTTGGCCGCGCTGGTGCTGCCGGCCCGGACGCGACGTATCCGGGCCGGGCGGGCAGTGACGACAGAAACCGGGCCATGGTTTGCGCAGGCGAAGGTGTTCTGGCGTATTGCCAGGTTGCAGGCGCAGCGACGTTATCTGGTATATGACTTCAGCACGGCTGATGGGCTGCGTATCAGTGGTCACAAAACCCTGGGCTACGGGCTGCGCCTGCAGGGCCTGCTGCGGGCACTGATGGTGTTGCCGGTGCAGGTCAGTGCGGCACCGAATCATAAGCTGAAAGCTGAGCTGGAACTGGATGCCGTGCGTGTGACACACGGCTCCACACCGCTACAAGTAATTGCCTCGCCGGATGCGCCAACAACGCTACTTGCAGCCGGTGGCCTGGGCATGTATCTGCTGCGCATGATCATGCACACACACTTCTGGTCATTTGCCGCGCCCTCATACAATCATTTCGCCAGCAAATCAGAACTGGAAAGCGAAACCAGGCATGGCCGTCTTTTTGCGCCGCCGGAGACGCTGCGCTACGGCCCTGCCGGGCAGTATCAGAGCCTGGCCAGGCAAGTGTACGAAAACACTGAGGGTGACATGAAGCTGAGTCGCCTGGTGCGTTATCAACCGTCAACCGGCAACACAGCGGAACGCAAATCGCTGATGCTGGTGCACGGCCTGGCGCATAGCAGCAGGGTGTTCTGGACAGACACCATTGGCTGCAATTTTGTCCAGTATTTCCTGGCGAAGAACTACGATGTCTGGATTCTCGATCATCGTGCCAGCGCCAATTATGTGCGCGAAGTGACCCCGACACATACCTGGGACAGCATCGCTCTGCAGGACGTACCCTGGGCGATTAATAAGGCGTTTGAAGTTGTCAATGACGGCGTTGACCCGGACAGGCAGCGCGGCATCCATGTGTTTTCGCATTGCATTGGAGCCGGTGCCGTGGCCATGGCGGTGCTGGCAGGCAAGCTCAACCGGCCATCGTCGAATGGCCTGGCGGGTGCTGCACCAGGGCCCAGTATGCTGGCGTCGCTGGTACCGCATGCGGTGACGCCCTGGTTGACCACTTCAGGTGAAAACCGGGCGCGGGCCAACCTGTGGGCCATGGTCAAGAACCTTGAGCCGATCCGGGTGATTGAGCCACTGCCGTATCGCGGTCCGGCGTTGATGGAGACGCTCTACGACCGCCTGGCCGCGCTGGCCATGAACGCTGACGAACGAGGCCAGTGGTCAGCCTGGAAAGGCTTCCGGGACTGGCGGGGGCCGGGTTTTGCACAATCCATTTATACCCGCTACACGATCTTCTGGGGGCGGCAATGGCACAATGCCAATATTGCCAGCGACACCCGCTATCAATTTGCCGGCATGATTGGACCGGTGCCCATTGGTGTGATGCAGCAGGTGTATTTTTCCCTGACCCGTGGGCTGTTGTCCAATCACGAGGGCGCCAACACCTATGTGCGCGAAGAAAACTTCAGCCGTCACTGGACCTTCCCGACCTTTTTCCTGCATGGCAATCGCAATACCGTATTCGATATGGAGTCGTCCCGGCAATCTGCTGACCAGCTGACCCGGTTGCGGCGCAAGCAGAAGACCGGCCACTACGAAACGGATGCGCTGTCGCCGCTTGATTATGCCGCCGAGAATGTCTGGATAGATGTCCTTGACGACTACGGACATATGGACATGATTTTCAGCAAGACCGCCGACCGGGATGTTTATCCCCGGCTACATGAGTTTTTCAGCGCGGCTGACGACGGTGCCATGCATGACATCTATCAACGCCGATACGCTGACCCGGCGTCACGTGCCGATTTTATCCGGCGTTGTGGCAGCAACAGCCCGGTGCAGTTGCCGACAACACCCTTGACCGGTCCTGTCATCTCCAACCCCCGGTGGCAGCTCAATGCCGAAGGGGAGCAGCAACTGTGTATCAGGCTGTGGCTGGAAGCTCAGGACTTTACCTCGGTGGCGGCTGAGGGTCTGACGCTGTCAGCTGAATCGATCGCAGGGGAGCAGCTGATGCCGGTGCGGTCGACACCCGTGCTGTCGACCGGAGAAGCCGGTGCCGATACGCCGCGGCACTGGCAGCAGGAGTTCTGGCTGTATGACTTTGTCTTCGATCCGGCATCCGCGGGTGACTACCGACTGAGGCTGAATTATGCGAATAAGTCGTGCTGTGAGATTAATACTCCGGACTCTGCCGGTAAACCTGTATCATTGTCCTGGCAAAACCTGCCCTGGTTCCGGCGCATGCTGGCGCGCCCGACACAGGCACAGGGGCAATCACACGAGCCCTCGGCGCTGACGGTGCTTGCCGGTTCATGCCTGTATCCCGGTCTGCCATTTGAGCGGACTCAGGCCATGAGCATCTTTAGCGGCATGCTGGCGCATGTTGATGACAGTGACACTGACGCACGGCGGGGTGCCGACTGCATGATACTGCTGGGCGACCAGATTTACGCCGATGCCACGGCCGACCTGTTTGATCCCAAGGCCCACTACGAGAAATTCCGCAACCCGTACCGGCTGGCCTTTGGCAATGCTGCGGCCACGGCCCTGATGTCGCACCTGCCCAGCTACTTTGCCGTTGACGACCACGAGTATCGCGACAACTGGCAGGGCGGGCCGGCAACGCCCGAGGCGGATTATGACTATGCCCGGCTTATGGCGTGGCTGTTCCAGATGCATCATCAGCAGCAGCGCGACTATGCTGATTCGCGGCTATGGTACGATTTTGTCAGTGCCGGTTATCCGTTTTTTGTTTTTGATACGCGACTGCACCGCCATAGCAGTGACGATGGTGACACTGCCCTGATGCGGGATGACCAGATGCAGGGTTTTATACACTGGTTACAACAGGTCACCTGCCCGGTACTGTTTTTGGCAACGGGTTCACCCATGGCCCCAATTGCTCGCGAAACCTGCGCTCACCCGGCAACAGCGATCTACCAGGACAGTCTGCTGGCGTACCCTGACTTTCTGGCGTGGCTGGTTCAGCAGCTACAGGAACACGCACCCGGCAAACGCATCATCTGGTTGTGTGGCGACCCACATTTTTCCTGTTTTGCCCAGCTGCGGCTCAGCCTCACCATGGTGGACGGCGACGGTGCCGGCCAGGTCACTGTACAACTGACACAGGTTTGTGCATCCGGCCTGTATGCACCGATGCCCTTTGCCAATGCCAACGTCAATGACCATGATTGGGAAAAAGCAATAGACCTGACACTGTCGGTGCCACCCAGCGCAAAAAAGCAGCCGGCTTCGCAGCTACACATCACTGGGCACCAGGTGCTGTTGAGCAATGCCAACCAGCACTTTGTCAGGCTGGATCTGCAACCTGAACTCAATAATCAGCTGCGCATGCAGGCATTTTCTGCCAACGGCGAGCCGGCCGGCCCGGCATGGCTGGCCAGCAATGATGGCAGCAGGGAGAGAGTATGAGTGTACTGGATCGTATTACCGGATTTTCCCGCTACGAGCAGGCGCTGGATCCACAATTGCTGAGTCTGACGCTGGAGTCCCAGCGTGTGCGAGTATTCCAGTCCCACAAGGCGCTGTGGCTGGTGATTGGCAGTGGTCTGATTTATGTTTATGGTTTATGGAACGAGGTGCCGCCAATCAATCTGCTGGTCTGGATGTTTCTGATCATGGCGCTGGCACTGGTTCGCGTGCAGGTGTGCCGTTTTGTGGAAAACCGCCTGGCGTTTACCTCAGTTTCCGCCCTGTATCGCAACGAGGTGCTGCTGTATTTCAGTTCACTCATGAGCACCATCGCCGTCGGTTCCGGCTACTGGTGGGTATCTCTGCAGGGTTCCGACCGGGCTGTGTTTGCCGTTACCCTGCTCAGCCTGATCTATGCTATCGGTACCACCATCAATTCGTCGATTCACTATCGCGGGTTTCCGCTGTTGCTGCTGACCAATCTGGGGCAGGGTATCGTCTTTCTGTCAGTATTCCGCAGTCCGGCGGACATCGAAATCAGTGTTGCCATGCTGGCAATCATGATACTGCTGATGCAATTCGGGCGGCGCAACGCCGAGGTGTTTGCCGAGTCCATTCGGATTCGTGACGAAAACCGGGAACAGAATATCAAACTGGAAAAAGACAAACTGATCATTGAAAAAGCACTGAATGTTGCTCGCAAGGCCAACGAAGAGAAGAACCGTTTCATGGCTGCTGCCAGCCATGATCTGCGTCAGCCTCTGCATGCAATGACGCTGTTTCTGGGCAGCCTGCGGCATATGGGAGGCAATGCACGAACGCTGGAGCTGATTGACAAGATTGATGAGACCAGCAGCCTGCTGCACGAACAGTTCAACAGCCTGCTGGACCTGTCCAAATTTGATGCCGGCGTCATCACCGCCGATCATACCGAATTCAGACTTGATGCGCTGCTCAAGAATATTGTTGACGGGGTTGTGCCTGAGGCGCAGGCCAAGAAGGTAGAGCTGCACATATTTGCGGTGCCGGTGACGGTGCGTTCCGATATGCTGCTGCTGGAGCGACTGTTCCGTAACCTGATCATCAACGCTGTGCGTTATACCGACAAAGGGGCAGTTTCCGTGCAGGTCAGACGCCAGCGCAGCGGGCTCAATATCTCGGTGATTGATACCGGAATCGGCATTGCCCTGGATGATCAGCAGCGCATTTTCCGTGATTATTACCAGATCAGCAACAAGGCGCGTTCCAAGAGTAAAGGCTCCGGGCTGGGGCTGGCAATTGTCAAACGCATTGCCGCGTTGCTGGAAATGAAATTGACGCTGAAATCCGAACCGGGAGTTGGCAGTACATTCAGTGTGCATGTGCCCAATCGCGCCATTGTGGACGATGCCGACGCGTCACAAATGAACCTGCGCGACGATCAGCCGGAAAGCAGCCTTGATGGCGTCAGAACCCTGGTAGTGGATGATGACCCGGCTATTCTTGATGCGGTTACCGGCCTGCTGCGCACCTGGGGCTGTCAGGTTGTCAGCGCCGCCTCGCCCGAGCAGCTTGAACGCCTGTTGGCCAGTGACCACGAGTTTGAGCTGGTATTGCTGGATGACATGCTGCATGACGAAGTAACGGGTCTGGATATTGCCCGCAATCTGCTGCAATACCTGCCCAGGCAGCGGATTTTGCTGGCGACGGGCAATGTCTCGTCAGTCAGGCTGAACGAGATTCGTGAGGCGGGATTTCATGTGCTGGTGAAGCCGGTGGACTATTATGTGTTGCGGCAGGCGCTGCAGGATGCACTGAAGACCCCTCTGGTCGATCAAGGCTAAGCTGTCTGGTCAGGCTAACCCATCTGGCTAATAGGCGAGCGGCGTGTATTGTGGAAAACTTCGCATGGCTGGCCACAACATCGGACGTTGCAGGGGGAAGGAACCTCCCGACAGCAGGGTTGTATTGGGACTGGCTCTGGCCCGGGTCTTAAAAACCCGTGGCCAGAGTCCATTTTTGTCTCTGCCCGCACGGACCTGTCAGTCACCAGCGGCTGCCCGATTCAGCGTTGCTGCAGCAATTCCCGGCAGGTCTGCACTGCCAGCCGCACCTGATTGGGCGCTGTGCCGCCAATATGATCCCTCGCCTGCACTGAGCCTTCCAGACTCAGCACCGAAAACACATCGTCGCTAATGACATCAGAAAACTGCTGCAATTCATCCAGGCTCAGTTCGCTCAGGTCTTTTTGCTGTTTGATGCCATAAGCCACGGACTTGCCCACAATTTCGTGTGCATCGCGGAAAGCCAGACCCTTTTTCACCAGGTAGTCCGCCAGATCAGTCGCGGTGGCGTAGCCTTTTTTGGCCGCCAGATACATATTCTGTTTTTTGGCCTGCAGCGCCGGTATCATGTCGGCATACGCTTTCAGGCAGTCACGCAGGGTGTCGGTCAGGTCGAACAGGGGTTCCTTGTCTTCCTGGTTGTCCTTGTTATAGGCCAGCGGCTGGGATTTCATCAGCGTCAGCAGGGCGATCAGGTGACCGTGTACGCGGCCGGTCTTGCCACGCACCAACTCGGGCACATCCGGGTTCTTTTTCTGCGGCATGATGGATGAGCCGGTACAAAAACGGTCCGGCAGGTCAATAAAATCGAACTGTGCCGAGGTCCACAGCACCAGTTCCTCGGAGAACCGTGACAGGTGGGTCATGATCAGGCTGCCGCAGGCGGCCAGCTCAATGGCAAAGTCGCGGTCGCTGACCGAATCCAGTGAGTTGCGGCTGGGTGCATCAAAGCCCAGCTGTTGAGCAGTAAAATGCCGGTCAATCGGGAAGCTGGTGCCCGCCAGTGCCGCCGAGCCCAGTGGCGAAATGTTCAGGCGCTTGCGGCAGTCCTGCAGGCGGCTGTAGTCGCGATCCAGCATTTCGTACCAGGCCAGCAGATGGTGCCCCAGGGTGATCGGTTGCGCGGTCTGCAGGTGCGTGAAACCGGGCATGATGGTGTCGGCTTCGCGCTCGGCCAGGTCCAGCAATGCGGTTTGCAATCGGGTCAGCTCGCCGCTGATCACATCAATTTCATCGCGCACATAGAGACGAATGTCAGTGGCAACCTGGTCATTGCGTGACCGGCCGGTGTGCAGCTTCTTGCCGGTCAGGCCAATGCGTTTGGTCAGCGCCGATTCGATGTTCATGTGCACATCTTCCAGTGCCACTGACCATTCAAAGCTGCCGGCTTCGATCTCTGCCCTGATCTCTGCCAGACCCTGTTCAATAGCTGCAAGCTCATCAGAGGTCAGAATACCGGCAGTTTTCAGCATGCGGGCATGAGCGATGGAACCGGCGATATCCTGGCGGTACATGCGCTGGTCAAAACTGACCGAGGCGGTGAAGCGCTGGACAAAGGCATCGGTGGCTTCGGTGAAGCGCCCACCCCACTGGGTGTTTGCCTGCTTGTTGTGTTCGCTCATAGTGGGTCCCTGCGTTGTCGATTGCGGCGCAGTATAACATGCAGGCAGGTGACGGGGCGCATTCCGGGCGGTTTTGGCGTAGAATGCCGGTCAAGTAACATGTAATTGGCAGTGGAAAAATTATGGCTTTAAATCTGATCCGCATCGCAACCCGTCGTAGCCCACTGGCATTGTGGCAGGCGGAGTTTGTGCGCGATGCCCTGATGACGAACAACCCCGGGCTGCAGGTGGAGCTGGTGACCATCTCCACCCGTGGCGACAAGATACTGGATACACCACTGGCGAAGATTGGCGGCAAAGCCCTGTTTGTGAAGGAGCTGGAAACCGCGATGCTGGAAGGCGAGGCTGATATTGCCGTGCATTCGATGAAGGATGTGCCCATGGAGTTTCCGCCGGGGCTGTTTCTGCCGGTGATCTGTGAGCGCGAGGACCCGCGCGATGCATTTGTGTCCAACCATTTTTCTGACATCAACGCCCTGCCACAGGGTGCGCGCGTAGGCACCGCCAGTCTGCGGCGTCAGTGTCAGCTGCTGAGCATGCGCCCGGACCTGCAGATCGGCACTCTGCGTGGCAATGTCGGCACCCGCCTGGGCAAGCTGGACAGTGGTGAGTTTGACGCCATCGTGTTGGCCGCTGCCGGTCTGCTGCGCCTAAAGCTCGATGACCGGATCGCGCAGTTTATTCCTCCTGAAACCTCACTGCCCGCAGGCGGTCAGGGCGCTGTCGGCATTGAGTGTCGGGAAGACGCTGCCGAGCTGATCACCATGCTGCAGGCCATGCATCATCAGGACACTGCCGACCGGGTGATTGCCGAGCGGGCGCTGAATCGTCGACTACAGGGTGGTTGCCAAGTGCCAATAGCCTGTTATGCTGAACTGGACGGAGATCAATTGCATCTGCGGGGCCTGGTCGGCGAAGTCGATGGTGCGCGGATACTGCGTACTGAGCGCAGCGGTCATCGCAAGGATGCCGACGCTATCGGCAGGGCCGCGGCCGAAGATCTGTTGGCGCAGGGTGCAGATGAAATTCTCGCAGCGCTATACGCAGAGTCGGATGACTGACATTAACGGGCCCGTTTAAGGCGGGCTGAGCGACTACCCATACAAGTGAATCGTCATGAGTGATGAGGTGCAGCTGACGGGACTCAATGTGTTGCTGACGCGACCGCAATTGCAGTCCGCAAGTCTGGTAAAGGCGATCAAGGGTCACGGTGGCCGCGTGTGCGAAGTGCCGCTGATCGAGATTGAAGCTGTGACTGATGCTGATGCCCGTGAAGCCATCAAACAGCGAATCCTGAGTCTTGATCAGTATGATGCGGCAATATTCATCAGCACCAATGCAGCCCGTCTGGGACTGGAGTGGATAGATGCCTGGTGGCCGCAGCTGCCCACCGGACTGTCTGCCTATGCTGTGGGCCCGGGCACCGGCAAAGCCCTGCAGCATCTGGACTGGCCGGTATTTTTTTCCGATAAAGGGGTAACCAGCGAGCATCTGCTGGCCCTGCCCGGGCTGCAGGACATCAGCGGGCAACGCATTGCCCTGTTCCGCGGCGTGGGTGGCCGGGAGCTGATCGCTGAAACCCTGCGCCAGCGTGGCGCCACCGTGGACTATATTGAGCTGTATCACCGACGCACACCGGACTACAGTGGTGACATGCTGGTCAGGCTGATCCAACAGGAGCAGATCAATGCCATCGTCATTACCAGCGCCCAGATTCTGGATGTATTGTACCATTTTCTGCAGAACGATCCGGCGGCGATCCGGTCAGTGCCAATGATCGTGCCTTCGGAGCGCATTCGTCAGTACGCCCTGGATGGCGGCCTGGTACGAGTGATCAATGCCGGTGGCGCTGACGATCAGACAGTATTAAAGGCATTGGCGACATTACATTGAGGTAGACATCATGTCTGATTCAGACACTCCGCCGGTCAGTGATGACCCATTCCAGAGTCGCAAAAAGCTGGACACGTCCAGTGTCCTGGAAGAAATCGGCCGCAAGAACAATGCCGCGCCAAAACGCAGTGGCAGCGGCTCCAGAGGCGCTATCGGCCTGCTGTTTGTGCTGGTGTTGCCGCTGGCCGGTGCAACCGGTTGGCTGGGTTACCAGCAATGGTTGTCGCAGGACCGGGTCTCCCGGGCGGTGGCCGACGTGCGGGCCGACAACGCGCGCCTGCAACAGCAAATGGCCGACACGCGTGCCGAGCTGGAAGTAGAGCGCGACCGCTTGCAGGCGGAGTTGACCGAACAGACTGCGTTGTTGCGTGAAGGCAATCAGGCCATGCAGGCAGCCCTGGCTGAAGTCGAGGAACAGGAGCAGGTGGATCAGCAGCGCCTGGATCGCCTGCAGCAACAGGTCAGCAGGGATCTGACTGATATCCGCAGTCTGGTCAGCGCGCTGCAGGGACAGGTAGGCAACCTGCAGCAACGCGATACGCGCTGGTTGAATGCGGAAGCCAATTACCTGATGCGTCTGGCACAACACAAGTTGCTGTTGGAAAACGACCTGGCATCGACGTCCCTGTTGCTGCGCACCATCGATTCGTTGCTGGCCGGACAGGCGGGGATGCTGGCGGCTACTGCGCGTCAGAACCTGGCGGATGACCTGCGCGCGCTGCAGGATGTGCAACTGCCCGACCGGGCTGCGCTGGCACAGCGACTGAGCGCGCTGGGCGATGAACTGGCACAGTTGACACTGGCCGGTTCACGGCAGCAGGGTTATCAGGAGCAGGTGCAGGAACAGTGGCAGCGGACACCGGCATCGGTGCAGGCGGGCAGCTGGATGGACGCCGGGCTAGCCTTGCTGCGCAGCATCTTTGTCTGGCGGGAGTGGGATGAGACGCCAGCGGAAATGTTGCCGCCGCAGCAGGAAGACGTGGTCAGACAGCAATTGCAGCTGCAACTGGAGCAGGCACAGCTGGCCATGGTACAGGGTGATGGGCCGCTTTACCGTCAGCTGTTGGCACAGCTCATCGATAACCTGCAGCGTTATTTTGCCGCCGACAGCGGTCGCAGCGGTGACCTGATTGCTGAGTTGCGGCGCCTGCAGGCTGAAGAGTTGCAAGTGGCGCTGCCGGACTTGGCAGCATCGGCAAGTCTGATCCAGCAGCTTGCCGGATCCGCGCCACCACCAACGGCCAGCGAACCGGTTCCGGACTGACTGGCAGAGCGTGGGGAAATGACATGAAAAAATTGTTTGTTTTGATTCTGCTTGCGCTGATCGCGGGTGTGTTTCTGGCCATTCAGCTGGCACGTGATCCAGGCTATATTCTGATTGCCTACGGCAACTACACCTTTGAGACCAGCCTGTTTGCGTTGCTGGTGGCAGTGCTGCTGCTGGTGGCGGTGGTCAAGCTGTTGCTGAGCCTGCTCAGCTGGCTTAATCCGATGCGCTGGCGCCGTACTCGCTCTTCTTAAAGGGGACGGAGGGATTATTCCTGATGGAGCTTCACAGGTTAGTGAGGAGTCGCCTGAACAAGGGGTGGGGTCGGCAAGCGACCGCACTCCCTTGTCCAGGCACCTCTCGATGTTGATGCAAGTCTGCAGCACGATTCTGTTAGGGGTTCTGGGTGGTTGCTAAGAGCCCGGGCAGTAGCCACTGACAGCAACCCGGACTTAATCAGATACCCAGCTCATCCCAAAGAGAATCGATCTTTTTCTTTACGTCTTCGTCCATGGTAATCGGCGTGCCCCACTCGCGGGTGCTTTCGCCGGGCCACTTGTTGGTGGCATCCATGCCGATCTTGGAGCCCAGGCCGGAAACCGGTGAAGCAAAGTCCAGGTAGTCGATGGGGGTGTTTTCAATCATGATCGTGTCACGTGCAGGGTCCATGCGTGTGGTCATTGCCCAGATCACATCGTGCCAATTGCGTATGTCGACATCTTCGTCGGTGACAATAACAAATTTGGTGTACATGAACTGACGCAGGAATGACCAGGCACCCATCATCACGCGCTTGGCGTGTCCGGGATACTGTTTGCGGATGCTGATCACCGCCAGGCGATAGGAGCAGCCTTCGGGGGGCAGATAAAAATCGACAATCTCCGGGTACTGTTTTTGCAGCAGGGGCACAAACACTTCATTGAGTGCCACGCCCAGCATCGCCGGTTCATCCGGTGGCCGGCCGGTGTAGGTACTGTGATAGATCGGATCCCGGCGATGGGTAATTTTTTTCACGGTGAAGACGGGAAATTTATCAACCTCATTGTAGTAGCCTGTGTGGTCACCAAAAGGTCCCTCGTCTGCCATGTCATCCGGCTCGATCACGCCTTCCAGCACAAACTCGGCACTGGCCGGTACCTGCAGGTCGTTGGTGAGGCATTTGATCACCTCGGTCTTGCTGCCACGCAGCAGACCGGCAAACGCGTATTCGGACAGGGTGTCAGGAATGGGGGTGACGGTCGCCAGAATCGTCGCCGGATCCGCGCCGATGGCAATGGACACCGGGAAACCTTCACCGGGATGTTGCAGTTGCCAGTCACGGAAGTCCAGCGCGCCGCCGCGATGAGACAGCCAGCGCATGATCAGACGGTTTTTGCCAATGACCTGCATGCGATAGATGCCCAGGTTCTGCCGCTCTTTCTCGGGGCCGCGGGTAATCACCAGGGGCCAGGTCACCAGCGGACCGGCGTCACCGGGCCAGCAGGTCTGCACCGGCAACATGCCCAGATCAATGTCAGCCTCGTCGATGACCACATCCTGACATGGCGCTTTTTTGCGCACTGAAGGCGCGATATTCAGTACTTGCTTGTAGGTCGGCAGATTCTGCCAGATATCTTTCCAGCCCTTGGGGGGCGTCGGTTCTTTCAGAAACGCCAGCAGCGTACCAACGTCGCGCAACCCCTGCAGATCCTGCTGGCCCATGGCCAGCGCAATCCGGCGCGTGTTGCCGAACAGGTTGCCCAGCAAGGGAATGTCGGAACCGATGGGGTTTTCGAATAACAGCGCGGGACCACCGGCACGTAGCGTGCGGTCACAGATCTCGGTTATTTCCAGGTTGGGGTCGACGGGGACGGTGATGCGTTTGAGTTCGCCTTCAGATTCCAGCAGGGTGATGAATTCTCTGAGGTCTTTAAATGACATTGTTTCTTCCTGGCTTTGGTAAGTCGAGGTTGCGTGCCGGGTCCAGATGCAAGTGGGGTGGGGTCGGCCAGCGACCGCACGCCCACTTGAATCTGAACCCTGCTGCAGCGCTTGATTCGGCTGCACTGGAAGACCGAGTCGCGCAAAAAACTGTAACCCACGTAGTCCGATCGAGTTCCGATAAATCTGCTGCAGTCTTGCACCGGCCTGGAGAGCTGTCTGGACAAGGGCATGCGGTCGCTTGCCGACCCCGCTCCATGTTCAGGCCGATTTGCACAGTCCAGGCGAGTATATTTAAGCGTCGTCGAGGCAGCAGTAACGAGGCAAAAAAGGCCGGGAGAGCGCAGTTTACAAATGAGTAAATGAGCATCGACCGGCCTTTTTTAACGAAGTTAATGCAACGCAGACAGCTTAAATTACTTGCGCTTCATCATGTTGAAGAACTCATCATTGGTCTTGCTGTCTTTCAGCTTGTCCAGGATGAACTCGGCAGCCTGCACATCTTCCATGGTGCTGAGGATTTTGCGCAGAATCCACATACGCTGCAGTTCTTCTTCGGAGGTCAGCAGTTCTTCGCGCCGGGTGCCGGAGCGACGAACGTTGATGGCTGGGTAGATACGCTTTTCAGCGATCTTGCGGTCAAGATGGATTTCCATGTTGCCCGTGCCCTTGAACTCTTCGTAAATCACTTCGTCCATTTTCGATCCGGTTTCCACCAGCGCCGTGGCGATAATGGTCAGGCTGCCGCCTTCTTCCAGGTTGCGCGCAGCACCGAAGAAACGCTTGGGGCGTTCCAGAGCGTGTGCGTCGACACCACCGGTCAACACTTTGCCCGATGATGGCACGATGGTGTTGTAGGCGCGGGCCAGACGGGTGATCGAGTCAAGCAGAATGACTACGTCCTCTTTGTGTTCCACCAGGCGCTTGGCCTTTTCGATGACCATCTCGGCGACCTGTACGTGGCGTGCCGGTGGTTCGTCAAAGGTACTGGCTACCACTTCGCCACGCACTGAGCGCTGCATGTCGGTCACTTCTTCCGGGCGCTCGTCAATCAGCAGCACGATCAGGCGACATTCAGGGTTGTTGCGGGTAATGGATTGCGCGATGTTTTGCAGCAGCAGGGTTTTACCGGCCTTGGGTGGTGATACGATCAGGCCGCGCTGGCCTTTGCCGATGGGTGCGGTCAGATCAATAATTCGTGCACTGAGGTCTTCGGTGCTGCCGTTGCCCAGTTCCAGTTTCAGGCGTTCGGTGGGGAACAGTGGGGTCAGGTTTTCAAAGAGGATTTTGTGTTTCGAATTTTCAGGTTTGGCGAAGTTGACTTCAGCAATCTTCAGCAGGGCAAAATAACGTTCACCATCCTTGGGTGGCCGGATCTTGCCTTCGATCGTGTCACCGGTGCGCAGATTGAAGCGTCTGATCTGGCTGGGAGACACGTAGATGTCATCGGGACCTGCCAGGTAAGATGAATCGGCCGAGCGTAGAAAGCCAAAGCCATCCGCCAGTATCTCCAGTACGCCATCGCCGCTGATATCCTCGCCATTTTTGGCATGTTTCTTCAGGATGGCGAAGATGATGTCTTGTTTGCGGGTGCGGGAGAGGTTTTCGAGGCCCATTTCCACGGCGGTTTCAAGAAGCTGGGCAATGGGTTGCTTTTTAAGATCGGTAAGATTCATAGGCTAGGTTTTTAGTTTCTTTTGGGATACAGGAAGTCTGTAACGGGCAGCGCAGCCGAAGCACATATAACGAAGGTATGAATACAGGCTGGGTGCCGTTCTGGTTTAAAGGTCAGGTTTAAAAAGTCGGGTTTAAAATCGGGCTTTAAAAAGTCGGATTCAACTCAAGGATTCTGGTTTGGTGTCGTTCAGGTAAGAGACTAGAATCCGCGCCGCCGAAACGGGGATGCGGCTGAATATAAATGCTTATAACGCCGCTGTCTACAAAAATCTGCATTATTTTTTTTGCCCTGGTGCGACTGTCAATAGTCGAAATGGCACCAGGGCAAAACGTCAGTCAGATCACGCTGTCGATGAAGGCTGCCAGCTGCGATTTGGACAGTGCGCCGACTTTGGTGCCCTCAATTTGCCCATTCTTGAAAATAATCAGCGTGGGGATGCCGCGTACGCCATAACGTGGTGCGGTGTCCGGATTGGAGTCAATATTCAGCTTGCAGATCTTCAGGCGGCCGGAATATTCCTCAGACAGCTCGTCCAGCACAGGCGCGATCATTTTGCAGGGACCACACCACTCCGCCCAGAAGTCGACCATGACCGGGCCGTCGGCTTTTAATACGTCTTGTTCGAAACTCGCGTCAGTAGTGTGAACGATTTTGTCGCTCATAGGACATTCCTTCATTGTTGAGTCAGGGTAAGCATCAGGCATCGGGTTAAACAACAGAGGCTTGAGCGGCTCAATGACGGGCTGGGTTCATTTTCACAATCGATAGACACTATCATAAGGCCAAAAAATATGGTTTCAAGTGCTTTGCAGCAGCCTTGCCGCCTTTTTGGCGAAATAGGTCAGGATGGCATCGGCACCGGCGCGTTTGATACAGACCAGTGACTCGATGGCCACCGCATCCTCATCCAGCCAGCCATTGCGGGCGGCAGCCATGTGCATGGCATACTCGCCACTGACCTGATACACCATGGTCGGGGCGCCGAATTCATCTTTAACCCGGCGTACGATATCCAGATAGGGCATGCCCGGTTTGACCATGATCATGTCGGCGCCTTCGGCCAGGTCCATGCCCACTTCATGCAGGGCTTCGTCGCTGTTGGCAACATCCATCTGATAGGTGTGCTTGTTGCCCTTGCCGAGGTTGCCGCTGGAGCCAACGGCATCACGGAAGGGACCGTAGTAGCTGGAAGCATACTTGGCTGAATAGGCCAGGATACGCGTGTAGATATACTGCTGCTCTTCCAATGCGTGCCGTATGGCGCCGATGCGGCCATCCATCATGTCCGATGGTGCGACAATATCGGCCCCTGCTGCGGCGTGCGACAGCGCCTGTTTGACCAGTGCGGTCACAGTTTCTTCGTTGAGTACGTAGCCGTTATCATCAATGATCCCGTCCTGACCATGTGTCGTATACGGATCAAGTGCGACATCGGTGATGATGCCCAGCTCCGGAAAGTCGGCCTTCAGTGCCCTGACCGCGCGCTGCACCAGCCCGTCTGGATTCCAGGCCTCGTGACCGTCAAGTGATTTGCTGTCCTGATGCGGGGACGGAAACAGCGCGATGGCAGGTATGCCCAGTTGGCAAAGTTCGGCGGCCTCTTTCAGCAGCTCATCGATACTGAGCCGAAAGATATCCGGCATGGATGGAATTTCCTGCCGTTGGCCGCTGCCTTCCACAATAAACAGCGGGAAAATCAGGTCGTCAGTACTCAATCGCGTTTCCCGCATCAGGCGACGACTGAATTCATCGCGGCGCATCCGGCGCAGGCGGGTCAGAGGAAATTGGCGCTTGGCGCTGCTACGTGAGGTATGATCGGTCACAGATTCGTTGCTCTCGGTTCGTTGTTCAGGGGCTGACTGGTAACAAAAACTATAGCACAGCGTCCTATGGGATCAAAAACCGGCCCCAGCGGCGGGATCAAAAACCGGCACAGTGTGCCGGCAAATCAGTAAATCGGGAGAATCATGAATAAAACCAGATGGGCTGTGGTAGCCCTCCTTGCCGCCGCCATTGCCGCGTATATCAGCCTCGACCTGGGGCAGTATCTGACGCTGGCCTATGCCCAGTCTCAACTTGATACCTTGCGTGAATTCAGTGATCAGAATTTTGTGCTGACCGCCGGTGCGTATTTTGTCATCTACGTGGTGGTGACGGCGCTGTCATTGCCCGGTGCGGCGATCATGACGCTGCTGGGCGGGGCGATCTTCGGCCTGGGCTGGGGGCTGTTGCTGGTATCGTTTGCCAGCAGCGTCGGCGCCACGCTGGCTTTCCTGGTGTCGCGCCTGCTGTTGCGTGACTGGGTACAAAGTCGCTTCGGCAAGTCGCTGAAAACCATCAACAAGGGTGTGGAGCGCGACGGTGCCTTTTATCTGTTCAGTCTGCGGCTGGTGCCGGTGTTTCCGTTCTTCCTGATCAATCTGGTGATGGGCCTGACGCCGATAAAAACCGTTACTTTCTACTGGGTCAGCCAGGTCGGCATGCTGCTGGGCACGGCCGTATACGTCAATGCCGGTGTCGAGCTGGGCGAACTCAGCTCGCTGGGCGGCCTGCTCAGTGTCGATCTGATCCTGTCCTTTGTACTGCTGGCGGCCATGCCCTGGGTGGGCAAAGCAGTGGTTGCCATCATCCGGCGCAACCGGTTGGCCAGGGCCTATAAAAAACCGGCGAAATATGACACCAACCTGGTGGTCATTGGTGCCGGCTCGGGCGGCCTGGTGGCGTCGATCGTGGCGGCCGGTGCCAAGGCCAGCGTGACGCTGATTGAAAAACACAAGATGGGCGGCGATTGCCTGAACACCGGCTGCGTGCCCAGCAAGTCACTGATTGCCAGTGCCAAAGTGGCCGAGACCATCCGGCAGGCAGAGGCATTTGGGATCAAGGATGCCAGTGGGCAGGTGGATTTTGCCGCGGTGATGGAGCGGGTGCAGGGCGTCATCAAAACCATTGAGCCCCACGATTCGGTGGAGCGCTTCACATCGCTGGGGGTTGACTGCGTGCAGGGTGAGGCATTTATCCGCTCGCCCTGGTCGGTTGAAGTCAACGGCCGCACCATCAATACCCGCGCCATCATCGTCGCCACCGGCGCCCGACCGATGATCCCCGAGGTGCCCGGCCTGGCTGATATCGACTATCTGCATTCCGATAATGTCTGGGAGCTGCGCGAATTACCCAGGCGTCTGCTGGTGCTGGGTGGTGGGCCTATCGGTTGCGAGCTGGCGCAGGCCTTTGCCAGGCTCGGGTCCAGCGTCACGATGCTGGATCGCGCTGACCACCTGATGGGCCGTGAGGATGAAGATGCCTCTAACATCGTCGAGGAGGCCTTCCGTGAGCGTGGCATCACGCTGTTGCTCGGTCACGAAATGAAAATGTTCCGCTCTGGTGAATCCGGAGATCAGCTCACTGCGGCCGCGCCCGATGGCACGTTGACCGAGATTGGTTTTGACAAGGTGCTGGTGGCTCTGGGCCGCAAACCCAATGTTGAAGGGTTTGGGCTGGAAGCGCTGAAAGTGCCGCTCACCGAGCGTGGTGCCATTCAGGTGGACAGTGCCATGCGCACCGCTTACCCCAGTATTCTTGCCTGTGGCGATGTGGCCGGCCCCTATCAATTCACCCACATGGCGTCATTCCAGGCCTGGTATGCAACGCTGAATGCCTTGGCCGGCATGTTAAAAACTTTCCGCGCCGATTATCGGGTTGTGCCACACGCCACCTTTACCGATCCGGAAGTGGCACGCGTGGGCTTGAATGAAAAAGAAGCGCGGGAACAGGATATTGACTACGAACTGACACGCTACGAGCTCGATCACCTGGACCGGGCGCTGGCTGATGGGACCGCCTATGGTTTCGTCAAGGTGCTGACGGTGCCGGGCAGCGACCGGATTCTGGGTGCCAGTATCGTCGGACCGCATGCCGGGGAGCTGATTGGCAGTTTTGTATTTGCCATGACGCATAACCTGGGATTAAAAAAGATCGCGGGCACTACCCATATCTACCCGACATTGCTGGAAGCCAATCGTTTTGCCGCCAACGCCTGGCGCAGTGCCAGGGTGCCGAAAAAGCTGATGCCCTGGGCAGAGCGATTTTTTCGCGCCAGACTTTAGCAGTCTGCTGGACTGTTGTTGCGCTCAAGGCTGTTGCACTCAGCGTTGAATCACAAATGAGGTGAAGTACAGGTTGATCACTTTGCTGGAGGCGCCGGCGCCCTCCAGCATATCCAGCGCCTGTTTGATCTCGTTGATGGCATCGGAACGCAATTGTTCCTTGCCCCGTATCGACGTCAGGTTTTCTTCAAGCTGTGATGAAAACAGGGTGATCAGGCGATTGCGAATATAGGGCAGGTGGCGGTCCAGTATGGTGGCCGAGCCGGGTTCAATGCGCACGGTGACATCGGATTTCAGGTACTTCAGGCGGCCGGCACCATCGTAATTGGTAATAAAGCTGGGGCCCAGATTGTAATAAATCAGGTTGGCCATGCCACTGCCGGCTTCACCGTCCTCGGGAGCAGGCGCTGCGGCGGCCAGGATGGCGGGCGTCAGGCACAGGGCTGCTGCAATGCCGGCCACGGCCAGCCAGCATTTGCTGTGGAATTTGGCTTTAGTCACGTTAATCAATGTATTATCCAGTCTGGATGGCTGCTGTTGAAATTCCGCAGTGCAGCGCTTATGAATCAATATCGGCTGATGATGGCGTCACTGAAGTCTTCTTTGATAGCATGGGCGCTGATTTTGCGGCCCGCACTGACTGCGGGTTGCATCCCGACCCTGTTGTGCAGCCATTTACCCAATAGAATATCACGCCAGAGAAACCGATTGCATGCCTGAGTTTTTAACGCAACAGCTGCCTGATCAGATCACAGCCTGGCTGGAAACCTATGAATGGGTGTCCATCGCCGGCGCGCTGCTGATTCTGCTGACAACGGCCTGGCTATTCAATTTTGTCACCAAGCGGGTACTGGTGCGCGGGGTTTTCTCGCTGATTGAAGGCTCGCCGCAGCTCGATGAGGACGGCAAACGCAGAAAACGCGACAGAACCGTCTACTACCGCTTCGGATTTATCCGCCGACTGGCCAATGTCATCCCGGCACTGGTGATAACCTTTGGTATCCGGCTGATTCCGGATCTGCCCGAAACCGCCGTCACCATTGTCACCAATGCCGGCAATGCCTTTATTGTGCTGACCATTGCACTGGCGCTGGGTTCGATCATGGATCTGATCAACGATCTCTATCAGCGGCGCCCGGATGCCATGGACCGGCCGATCAAAGGTTACCTGCAGGTTCTCAAGATCATTCTGTATGCAGTGGCCGTCCTGTTGATGATCGCCACCCTGCTGGATCGCTCGCCGGTCATATTGCTGTCCGGTCTGGGCGCGCTGGCTGCGGTGCTGATGCTGGTGTTCCAGGACACCATCCTGTCGCTGGTGGCCAGTGTGCAGATTACGTCCAATGACATGGTGCGGGTGGGTGACTGGATTGAGATGCCCGATCTCAACGCTGACGGGGATGTCATTGATATCGCGCTGCATATCGTCAAAGTGCAGAACTGGGACAAAACCATTACCACCATTCCCACCCGGCGCTTTATCAGCGGCTCCTTCAAGAACTGGCGGGGTATGCGTGACGCGGGTGGGCGCCGTATAAAACGCGCTGTATACCTGGACCAGAACAGCGTCCACTTTCTCAGTACTGAGGAAATCGAGCGACTGGGGCGTTTCTCCCTGTTGCAGGACTACCTGAAGGACAAGCAGGAAGAACTGGACTCCTGGAATACCCGGCTCGAAGAGCGAGGCAAGGAGCCGGTCAATACGCGGCGTATGACCAACCTGGGGACGTTCCGGGCGTACATGGTGAACTATCTGCGCGCCAGTGAGCGGGTAAGACAGGACCTGACCCTGATTGTGCGGCAACTGGGCCCGGGCCCGGAAGGTTTGCCGTTTGAAATATACTGTTTTACCAATACCGTCGAGTGGGTGGACTACGAAGGCATCCAGTCCGATATCTTTGACCATGTGCTGGCCATCCTGCCGGAATTCGGGCTGCAGGTGTTCCAGCAGCCCAGTGGCGTGGATATGCAGGCACTGGCCCGCGGACGCCTGGTCACTGAAAACGAAGACAGCCGCAGCCTGAAGGATACCCCTGAAGGCGAGCAGGGTGATGAATCTGCCGGCGACAACAAACAGCCGTCCGGCAGTCAGCCGAAGGAAGATGAACCGGCCGACAGCAGGTCGCCGGATGACCAATCAACCAAGCAGGAAGAAACCTGATGATAGCTCGACTACTGGCGCTGATGCCGAACTCACGATTGTTGAATCTGCTGATTTTTCTGGCGACTGCGCTGATTATTGGTGCGGCGCTGTACATGGAACATGTGATGCTGCTTGAGCCCTGTGGTCTGTGTATCACCCAGCGTGTGTTTGTGGTGGCGGCAGGCCTGGTCTGTCTGGCGGCGGCCATTCACCATCCCGGTCAAACGGGGCGACGCAACTACGGCATGCTGGCGGCAGCCATGTGCGTGGCCGGCGCGTATTTCGCCATCCGGCAGATCTGGTTGACCTACCTGCCCGAAGATCAGGTACCCGCCTGCGGGCCAGGGTTCAGCTACATGCTGGACAATTTTCCGTTGATGGATACGCTGAGTTTTCTGCTGGTGGGTGATGGCAACTGTGCTGAAGTCAGCTGGCGCTTCCTGGGTATCTTCTCAATTCCCGAGTTGGCCTTGATGGGATTCGTGGCGCTGTTCAGCCTGTGCCTGTTCCAGGCCTTCCGTCGCGAATGACCGCTGCCCCGGCGGAATGATTACCGACCCTAAAGTCGGTAATCGTTCCACTGGGTCAGAAAGCTTTCGAAATCAAGCTCGTCACTGGCTTCTGCATGTGCCTGCGCGGCCAGTGACTGGGCGCTGGCGGCGGTAAAGTGATCGAGCCGCGAGGGCAGCAGGGTGCTGCTCATGAATCCCTGCTGGACGCTTTCGGAATGCTGCATGCCGAATTTGCAGAATGGCTGACTGTTGTCGCGCAGCGCCTGCAGAATTTTCGCCGATGGCGTTTGTGTCGGATCATCAACCTTGTTCTGCTGGGCCGTCAGTGCCGCTGAGTAGGCATCCGTGTCATGGGCATGGTCGAGCAGGCTGGCACTGTATTCAATATCCGTGAGCAATTCATCAGCCCAGTCTTTCAGGGTTATGGCTTTGCCATTACGGTGCAATTCCAGTCCGGATTCGCGCCCGCGATTGACGGTAAGTGCCAGGTTCTTCTCTATTTCCTGATTCTCCGTGGCGACACATTCGGGGCTGTCAGCCAGCAGGCAGTAAACCAGAAATGCATCCAGGAAACGAATCTGTTCGGCGTCAATGCCCAGCGGCAGGAACGGGTTAAGGTCCAGCGCCCGGACTTCAATGTACTGGATGCCACTTTCCTTTAGCAACTGCAGGGGACGTTTGCCATCGCCAACCCGTTTGGGGCGGATGGTGGCGTAGAATTCATTTTCCAGCTGCAGCAGGTTGGTATTGATCTGCAGGTGATGCTCACCCGCTTTCATGCCGATCCGCTGATAGGGCGGATAGGGTGTCGACAGCGCCGAGTACAGGCTGTCGATATAATTATTGAGGTCGTTGTAACACACATAGATGGAACGCTGCGCATCGCTTTTGTAACCCAGATCACCCATGCGCAGGCAGGTGGCGTCGGGTTTATACAGGGTGGCCGCATCCAGCGCCTGCAGGTCATGATTGCGGTCATCAGTGAAGCAGCGGCATACCGCCGGCGAGGCGCCGAAAAGATACACCAGTAGCCAGGAATAGCGGTGGAAGTTGCGGATCAGGTGCAGATACTTGCGCGTGCGGAAATCCTGCATGGATTCGGTGGAACCGGAGATGGAACGGAAGTCTTCCCAGAACGCATCGGGCATGGAGAAGTTATAGTGGATGCCGGCAATGGTCTGCATCAGTCGGCCATAACGATGCCCCAGACCTTCGCGATACAGGGTCTTGAGCCGGCCCATATTGGAATTGCCGTATTGTGCCAGCGGGATCTGTGCTTCGCTTTCCAGCAGGCAGGGCATGCTGGATACCCACAGGCGCTCGCCCTCGGGCAGGTTGTGATAGACAAATTTGTGCAGGTCTTCCAGAAACGTCAGGCACTCGTCAATCGAATTGGAAACCGGCGTGATCAGTTCCACCAGCGCTTCGGAGTAGTCGGTGGTGATGTAAGGGTGGGTGAAGGCAGAGCCCATGCCCGCCGGGTGCGGCGTCTGCGCCAACCTCCCTTCGGGGGTCACCCGCAGGCTTTCCTTTTCAATGCCTCGCTGAATCTTTGCCCAGGCTGGCTCGAACGCCGGCAGCTGGAACCGCTCAAGTGATGATTGGAATGATCTGGACAAGATGTCAGCCTCTGATGATCTGCTGCCGCTTTCGGGCCGCTATGATGACAGCATGATTGCTGTCATCTGTCTGTGTGGGGGCGTTGCCGCGGCTTTACAAGGGCTGCGGGCCGGCCGCCACGATAGCGTCGGAAACCGTAAAGCGTTTGAAGTTGTTGTTGAATTGCCCGATCAGGTCTGCTGCCTTGGCGTCATACTTTGCCGGGTCCGCCCAGGTATTGCGCGGATTCAGCAGCGAAGTGTCAACGCCAGGCACCTGAGTCGGAATGGTCAGGTTGATGCCGGGCAGATGTTCAGTTTTTACATCGCGCAGAGCGCCACTCTGTATGGCGTGCAGCACTGACCGGGTCACCGGGATGCTGAAGCGTTTGCCGGTGCCGTGCGGACCGCCAGTCCATCCGGTGTTGACCAGATAAACCTGACTGTCGAATTCGGCTATACGCTTGATCAGCAGATCGGCGTACACGCCAGCGGGTCGTGGAAAAAAGGGTGCGCCAAAACAGGTGGAGAATGTCGACTTGATGCCATCACCGGCACCGACTTCGGTGGAGCCGACCAGTGCCGTGTAACCACTGAGAAAATGGTAGGCGGCCGCTTCCGGCGACAGGATGGAGACCGGCGGCAGTACGCCGGTCAGATCGCAGGTCAGGAAAACGATGGCCTTGGGCTCGCCGGCACGATTGGCTTCAATGCGGTTTTTGATGTGCGTGAGCGGGTAACAGGCCCGGCTGTTTTCCGTCAGCTGCGTATTGCTGTAGTCGGCAACACGGGTCGTTTCATCAATGCTGACATTTTCGATCACTGAGCCGAACTTGATCGCATCCCAGATCACCGGCTCGTTCTTCTGGCTCAGATCAATACACTTGGCGTAACAGCCACCTTCCAGGTTGAAGACGGTGTCTTTGCCCCAGCCGTGCTCATCGTCACCTATCAGGTAACGCTCCTCGTCGGCCGACAGTGTGGTCTTGCCGGTGCCGGACAGGCCGAAAAACAGGCAGACATCACCTGCCTCACCCACATTGGCGGAGCAGTGCATGGGCAACACGTCTTTGGCCGGCAGCAGGAAGTTCTGTACCGAGAACATGGATTTTTTCATCTCGCCAGCGTAGCGCATGCCGGCCAGCAGCACTTTGCGTTGGGCAAAGTTGATGATCACGGTGCCGTCAGAGTTGGTGCCGTCACGGTCCGGTTCGCAAACGAATTCCGGCGCGCTGAGGATCTGCCAGACTGCCTTGCTGTCGGGGTTGTAGTTGTCGGCTGCCTTGATGAACAGGGTGCTGCCGAACAGGCAGTGCCAGGCATACTGGGCGGTGACATGCACAGGAATATAGTGCTCAGGATCGGCGCCGACATGCAGGTCGGCAGTGAACAGATCTTTGTCGGCCAGATAGTCAGTGACGCGCTGCCACAGCGCATCGAACTTTTCCGGTGCCAGCGGCTGATTCACCGCACCCCAGTCAATAAGGTTGGTGGAATCTGGTTCCTGCACAATGAAACGATCTTTCGGGCTGCGTCCGGTGCGGCGACCGGTTTCCACGACCAGAGCACCGTTGTCGGCCAGTTTACCTTCGTGTCGCTGCAAGGCAATTTCGACAAGCTGACTGGGCGTGAGATTCTGATAGATGGTGCGGTTATTCTGCTGGCGTACTTCCTGGATTATTTTTGGCATGCCTGTCGTCACCTTGTCTGTTAGTGACGGCATTATGGCAAAAAAAGCGGGAAGTGAATACCTGAGAGCGCCGGTCGCGGTCAAGTACCGGGTTACTCAAACCGGCCCTTCATGGCCTGGCGCAGTCGCCGGTCTTTTTTGTTAGGTTTATCATGCGCATACTGGCCTGCAGCCTGCAGTTTTCGCTGCTCTGCCAGTGCCTGGCGCTGTTTGATGCTGTCCTCGGTTTCACAGTACAGCTGCTGGGCCTCGGTGGCGCCGCGGCGTTGCTCCGACAGGCCGGTGACGGTCAGGGTCTTTTCATCCCAGCCCTGGCGCACGGTCATTACTGTGCCTGCCGTGATCTCTTTGCCGGCTTTGGCTTTCTGGCCATCAATCTGCACCTTGCCACCTTCTATGGCCGCTTTTGCCAGGGCGCGGGTCTTGAACAGGCGGGCGGCCCATAACCATTTGTCCAGTCGGACCTTGCCGGCACCGGTCGGTGCTGATTTTGTGTGAGAATCACCGCTCATGGTGAGCAGCCACTGCCATTGGCGGCATGATCTGGTCAAAGTCGTGCAAGCAAACGAACTCATCGTGCTGCACCGGTGGCCGTTGACTGTCGGGCAGGGTGATGCCAAACAGGTGCCGGATGCCTTCGGTGCGTGCACGATGCAGGACATTAAAGTTGTCATCAAACAGCACCGTGCGGTCGGGATCGTAGGGTGCCACGTTGCGCAGCGCGGTCCAGAAACCTTCGTTTTCCTTGGCCAGCCCCAGTTCATGAGAACTGATCAGGCGCTGGAAGTGTTTTTGCAGACCGGTATGCTGCATTTTCAGGTTCAGGCTGCCCGGATGGGCATTGGTTACCAGCAACACATTTTTCCTGTGTTCCTGCAGTCGGGTCAGTAGTGGCATGACATTGGGTCGCAGCGCGATTTTGTCGCGCGTGGCATTTTTCATGCCCTGAATGTCAAGCTGCAGTTTGTCAGTCCAGAAGTCGATGCAATACCAGTCCAGCTTGCCGTGAATGGCACGGTATTGCTGCTGCAGATGGGCCCAGGCGGTCTCGGCGTCCATGCCCACACGCTGGCCATAGGTGGTCGGCACCAGCGTTTCCCAGAAATAATTGTCGAAATGCAGGTCCAGCAGGGTACCGTCCATGTCAAACATGACAGTATCGACATCGGCCCAGTTCAGCATGAGGCGTTGGTCCTGATCTTCTGTAGTCATATCACTCTACGGTAATGGTGATCTTCTCCGACATCACCGGCGGATTGTGTGGCACATGCATATGATCGCCCAGCACCAGCTGCAGCGTATGTTCGCCCGGCTCAAGTGTCACCGACGCCTGGGTCTGACCGAGGCCAAAGTGCATGACATCGGCACCCAGTGCCTGACCCAGATCCGGCAGCTGCTCCTTGTTGATCAGCAGGTGGTGATGGCCGGTGTTGGGCATCTGGATGCCGGCAGGGGCCACGCCCATGTTGGCCAGGCCAAAAACCACGGTGAAGCTGGTGCCGACGGTATCACCATGCTGTGGTGAAACAATATAGACCTGAGCGCCTTCGGGCGCAGGTGACGGTTGTGCGAAAAGGCTGGCCGACAGGCCCAGTGCGGCGATCAGACCAATGACAGTCAGCGACTTTTGCAACTCTCTCATTTTCTACTCCTAAGGCTTAAAGGGGACGGAGGATATTAGCATAGCTAAATATCCTCCGTCCCCTTTAAGCCTGCGCGCCCTGAAAGTTACACTGTGTTACAAAATGTATTGAAACAGGATGTGGTCGGTTATAGACTTTAATCCGGTCTTGGACAATTTTAGGATGTCGTTGATTCCACGTAGTTGTATCTGTGGTGTTTTTCGGACCTTGTCTGGTGGCGTCAGCGCGCCTCGCGACAGTGTTAAAAACATTAATCAGTAAAAAAATAATAAACTACAGGAGAGTGACCCATGCGATATGTCTATCCAGGCAAACGCAAATCGCTGGTCCTGGCCATCATGATGGCTGGCACAGCAATGCCCCTCGCCGCCCAGGAACCCGAGATCGAAGAAGTTGTTGTCACCGGTTCCCTGATTCGCGGTACCCCCCTTGATGCGGCTCTGCCCGTAGAAGTGTTTTCCGCTGCCGAGTTGCAGGAAACCGGTAGCCCGACAGCGCTGGACTTCGCCAAAACCCTGACTGCCGGTGGTCCCATCACCGGGGAAGCGTATTATTTTGGTGGCTCCGGCAACACCGGTAACGTCAGCTTCAACCTGCGCGGTATCGGTTCAGACAAAACGCTGACGTTGTTTAACGGACGTCGAACTCCGCAGAATGCTTCCGTCTTCCCGTCATCGGTGACCAGCCGGATCGAAATCCTCAAGGATGGCGCGGCAGTAACCTACGGGGCCGATGCCACCGGTGGTGTGGTGAATTTTATTACCGAAGACAGTTATCAGGGCGTGGAACTGAGTTCGTCCTACAAAGGCGGGTTTGATTCGGATGGCGACTGGAACGTCTCTGCCAAAGCCGGCTGGGACGTTGGTGACAGCAACCTGTTGGTGGCCGCCGAATGGGATCATCGTTCACGACTGCGAACCACTGAGCGTGATTTTTCCAGCCTGCCCTATGGTGTCAACCCGGCGCCGTGGTCCGGGCTGACCAACCTGGCCGGTTGGGTACCGCGGGCGAGTCTGCCGGCCCAGCCGGGTAATACCGCCAACTCCGAATGGGGTACACCGCTAGGCCTGGTCTCTGATTTCACGCAGTCTTCCTGTGAAGCAGTGGGCGGGGTTTTTGTGAATGGCTTTACCTGCCAATACGGGTACCTGCCGTACTACAACATTGTCGAAGAAAACGAGATTTACCGCCTGTTTGGCCAGATTACCACGCAGATGTCAGACAACATGGAGTTTTTTGCGCGAGCTGCCTACAGTCGGGTACATACGCCAGAAGCCTATGGTTCGCCGTCACAGCCCGTGGTTCGTGGACCGGCACAGACATCGGGCCTGACCTACCAGCTCTATGCCCCGGTGACCAACCCCTATGTCAGTGAATTTGTACAGCGCACCGGCTGGGCCAGCAATCCGCTGTCAGCCATCACCCAGGGCTTTACGCCCATCACTTACCGGGCTTTTGCCCACGGCGGTAATGACACCTTTGCCGGTCCCGGTTTGCACAGTACACCCAACGAAAACGAAGCGCGTTACTGGCATATTGCTACCGGCGTGAACGGTGAGTTTGACAACGAAATCAGTTACGACTTTGCCATTACCTATAACCAGTTTGACGGCCGCAGTTCGGCGCCGGATATCATGGGTGCGCGACTGCAGAACGCTCTGTATGGTTTTGGCGGCCCCAACTGTAATGCGCAGGATCAGAACTTTGACCGTCTTGGCACCCAGAACCCGGCCCAGGCCGGCGTCGGCGATTGTATGTACTGGAACCCGTTTGCTTCCAACTTTGCCGGTCAGCCGGTGTTGGGCCTGGCCAACCCCAGTTATGATCCCGCTCTGCAGAATCCGCGGGAACTGCGCGAGTGGATCTTTAACGAGCGTTACGCTGAGACAACATCCTGGAACGCAACCGTGGATCTGGTATTCAGTGGCCAGACCGGAATCGAGCTACCGGGCGGCAATATTGCCTGGGGTGCTGGTCTGCAGTATCGAGACACCAAGAATCGACAGACCGTTCCTGATCCTATTTTCAATGGTGCAACGCCGTGCTTCTGGGACGAGCAGCAACCGCTGGATCCAAATCATCCGCAGTACAATGGCTGCACACCTGATGGTCCCGGTCCGTTCTTCTTTTTCGGTATAAACGAGCCGGACTCCACCAAACAGGATCAGCGCTCGGCATTTGCCGAGTTCAATCTGCCGCTGCTGGACACCCTGCAGATGACTGCCGCGGTGCGTCACGAAGCCTTCAGTGGTGATCTGAGTGCCACGGTATATAAGGTGTCGGGCAAGTATGATCTGACTGACAATCTGTCCTTCCGCGGCTCCTATGGCACCAACTATCAGGCGCCGGGCGCGGGCCTGGTCCCCGGTGAAGTCAACAATGGCGTGAACAGCTATACGATCGCCGGTGGTGACTGGCGTGGTGCCACCACCATTACTGCGACCGGCATTGAGCCGGAAACCGCCACGGTGTGGAGCACCGGTGCCATCTGGCAGTCGCAGGGCTTTGATGTCTCCCATGACTTCCAGTTTATTGTGGATTACTTCAGCATCGAAACGGAAGATGAGCTAGGCCTGCTGGCATCTGCCAATGATATTGCCGATTCGGTGTTCAGCATTCCACCGCCCGGTTCGTCCAGCGTACCGACCAATCGGACGGCGCTGGCCGATTGTTCGCACCCGCTGGTCGGGCGCGTGCAGTTCAATGGCGGTGTCTGTAATCAGGGTGTGACCACGGCAAACGACTTTGCCAACATCACCACCGAGTTCGGCAACGGCCCGGGTCAGACCACTAACGGTTTTGACGTACAGGCACGCTACAGTTTCCCGGCCTTTGCCGGTGACATGCGCCTGGGACTGACGCTGACTAAGGTAGAAGAATTTACCTTTGGTGAAACTGTGCTGGATGGCTTTCAGCTGGATCCGGGTGAGGATCGCCTGGGCAACCTGAACTTTGCCACCATTGCGCAGGCTGCGCCCGAGTGGCGAGCCAATCTCAATGTCAACTATAGCCAGGGCGATCACAATTTACGTTTTGTGCTGAATTACATTGATGGCGTTAAGGATGAGCGCTTCTACAACAGTGATGGCTCAATAAACGAGGCAGCCCTGCTGCCGCGTGGTTTTGAACCTGGCACAACCACCGCGTATGGACCTTCATATTACGGTGTTGATCCGGGCGGCTGGGTATCTGGTGATCTGCACTGGATCTGGGACCATGAATGGGCCTCATTCAGCGCATCGGTGACCAACATCACTGACGAAGCACCACCTGCATCGCGTCAGGAGTTTGGCTACGATCCACGCATCGGCAACCCGCTGGGTCGTGTGTTCGAAGTGGGTATCCGCAAAGAGTTCTGATGCGGTAGCTTGTGAACGTAAAGGGGACGGCCCGCGGATTAATCATATTCTCCGGCTTCAGAATCTCCAGCAGCGTTTCCTCATCCAGCAGATTTTCCTCCCTGACCAGGTCCAGCACACTGCGGCCGCTTTCCAGCGCCACGCGGGCAATGCGGGTGGCATCTTCGTAACCGATGTAGGGGTTCAGGGCGGTAATCAGGCCAATGGAATTGTTAACCAGTTCGCGACAGCGCTCCCGGTTGGCGGTGATGCCGACAATACAGCGCTCGCGCAGCATGTCCATGGCGCGACGCAGCAGGCGCATCGATTCCATGATCTTGTAGGCAATCAGGGGCTCCATGACGTTGAGCTGTAACTGGCCGGCCTCGGCTGCCATGGTTATCGCCAGATCGTTGCCGATCACCTGATAGGCCACCTGATTGACGGCTTCGGGAATCACCGGGTTGACCTTGCCCGGCATGATCGAGGATCCAGGTTGCTGCGCTGGCAGGTTTATCTCATTAAAGCCGGTGCGCGGTCCACTGGACAGCAGGCGCAGGTCATTGCAGATCTTTGACAGTTTGACGGCCAGACGCTTGGTCATCCCTGAAAAAAGGACAAATGCCCCCATATCTGAGGTGGCTTCTATCAGGTCGGTCGCCAGGCGCATTGGATGTCCGCATACCTCGCTCAGATGGGCAACTGCCAGCACTGCGTAACGAGGGTCGGCATTGATGCCGGTGCCAATCGCGGTACCGCCAAGGTTGACCTCGCGCAGCAGATCATAAAGGCCGGCAATGCGCTCGATATCTTCCCCAAGCGTTGTCGCGTAGGCACCAAACTCCTGGCCCAGCGTCATCGGTACAGCATCCTGCAGTTGGGTGCGACCCATCTTGATGACGTCGTGGAATTCGTCACGTTTGCCGGCGAATGCCTGTTGCAGCAGCGACAGACTGTCTACCAGTTCTGCGTGGGACAATTGCAGTCCCACCCTGATCGCGGTCGGGTAGGCATCATTGGTGGACTGAGACATGTTGACGTCGTTGTTCGGGTGCAGGTGTTTGTATTCGCCTTTGCCGTGACCCATGTATTCCAGCGCTACGTTGGCAATCACTTCATTGGCGTTCATGTTGGTAGAGGTGCCGGCGCCGCCCTGAATCATGTCGACAACAAACTGTTCGTGAAACTCACCGGCAATCAGGCGATCACAGGCGTGGGCGATGGCATCAAACTTGGCAGCGCTCAGTTCGCCAATATCACGGTTGGCAGCGGCAGCCGCCTTTTTGACCATGGCCAGGCCAATCACCAGTTTGGGGAAGTGTGCCAGCGGCACACCGGACAGCACAAAATTCTCCAGCGCCCGCTGGGTCTGCACGCCGTAATAGGCGTCGGCCGGCACTGCCAGCGGGCCCAGCAGGTCTTTTTCAATACGATGGGGCTGATCGGCAAGCTGTTCCTGGCGCGGCGTTTCGACAATCATGATGTGAGCACTCTGGGTGGCGACAATGAGGATTGGTTACGAATCATATGGTAGGGTGACTATGTCTACTTAGCAATCGTGAGAGGGAATATCATGGCGTTTACTCCGACGGATCCGATCAAGATGATTTTTGCCGCGCTGCTGCCGCCAGTCGGGGTTTTCATGGAAGTAGGCATCAAGTTTCCGTTCTGGCTGAACATCCTGCTGACAATGCTGGGGTTTATTCCGGGCATCATCCATGCGTTTTATGTGATTTTGAAGCACTAGCAGCGCGTGGATCCTGAAAGTTCGGGCAATTGCCCGGAATTAGCGATCCCTGGGTCTCTGCGAGCCACATACAAATCAGCCCTACACAAAAAAGCCCCGCTATTGCGAGGCTTTTTTGTGTAGGGCGCCAAAATCTGTAAATTACAGATTGGCCTGCTGTTGTCCTGGTGACGCTGGCGGCATATCTGGGCCTGACAGACTCTTCAAAAACTCGATAACGGCCATGCGCTCCTCATTGCTCAAGGAGTCCCCCCAGGTGTGCCCCATCTTTCCTCTAGCAAAGTTATTGGTATTGTAAATATAGGTCATATCGATTCTAGCTCGACTCTTCTCCGGGGCGGCAGCAGCGGTGGCGGCCAGGTCATCGTATTGTCCTTGGGATAGTGTCGTGTACTCCATTCCCACACTTTCAAAATTATACGCGTAGGGGCTTTGATCTCTCACCCAGATTTCAGGACGTAGTTTTGAATTCAACACGGCTTCAATCGTGGGAACAGAGCCATTGTGAAAATAGGGGGCTGTCGTCCACACGCCAACGAGAGGTGGTGGAATATATCCGATTCCTTCCAATGGTTTATCCACCGGCGTTAGTTCAGGCGTTCCTTGTGCCTCATAGTAAGTGGCGAGTTTATCAAGGTGTTCGATAACGGGCCCGAACTCTGCAATAACTTCGCTATAGCTGGGATCCGTTCCGACGTTTCTTAGTATTTCCGAACCGCTGTAGTTCACAATCCAGGACCCTGGCGAACTATAGTTATAGTCTGGGGCAGAAGGGTTTTTGGTGTATTCGCCGTGGCATTGAAAGCATGCAGCAAATGTAGATCTGTCTGCCGGCTCCAGTTCCCCATGGAAAATTTGAGCTCCCATCTCTACAAGTGAGGCGTCCAGCTGCTCAGGATAGACAGGTGATACTGTTTCCCTGGCAAATGCCAGAGCTCGAGCCGTCATTTCGACATGCTCTGCATGGCGGTCGTTAATGCGCTCGTTTCCGATACTAAAATTCAGTGAAAAATGAGCCGCATCGTAAGGGCCACCATCGCCATACCAGTAATCACGAACCTTGTACTTCATGGTCCACCAGGGCATTGCCTGTACTGGCGGTCGTGTTGTGTTCTGCATGAGTTCCGTCAGCTCTGTCTCTTCGTCTGACGTTAACAGGCCAGTTTTTGCAGGATCGGCAAGGCTTGCCGCCAGATTCCAGACGGCATACTGGCCATAATTATCGCCTCGTACGACCTCTCCCCGAACATCGGTTAGAGCAGTTGCTTCCTGCAAGATGCTGTTACTGGCAAGTCCAGCAACAACCACGCCATTAACGACGCCAGCATGACAGGCAAAGCAATTCAGGCTTGCGTACTGCTTGCCGTCGCGTTCGAATGGTGAAAGACCAAGATCCAGGGGAGATCCGGCTTCTTCCGTCACTGAAGGAAGGGAGCCTTCACTGTAATACTTCCCTGCCGGTGAAGAGGCGTCATATCCCAGTGCGTCTGCCTGGTTGGCAGCAACCACCTGCTGAAACTGCAGTGCGCTTAAAGGTATTGCCAAATCAAACATCGTTCCGGAAAGGATCTGGTTCAGGCCGGCTGCACCTTCGTCCGTGTAAGCGCTTTCTTCGAAACCAAAGAAAGAAAGGGAAAATTCCTCTTCATTTGAGGAAGCACTACCAAAAAACAAAACCATCGGTCCGGCGAGCAGTGTCGCCGCTATGCCGCGTCTGGCAACAGGCTTTATTTTTAATAATATCAATGCCATAAGATCTTTGGGTTTCATGATTAGTCTCTTCTCCAAAAGATTCCGGGATGTCACATAGATATGACAATTGGAGAAGAGTATAGGATGCGGGCGAATGTTTCGCTTGTACCAATCGACTGACTTTTAGCCCATGCCAGGCTAGTTGGGATCGAACCCGAAAGACACGCTGAATTTTTTATCCTTTATGTTGCTCGGCGGGCCTCCTGTAATTTCGGACACAGCTCGATGATAGTGAGACAAGTCATGGAACCCTGCTTCCTGCGCTGCTTCAGTGAAGTTCATGCCCCTGGCCAACATTGGTACGGTTTTCCAGGCAGATACATTGCGAATATACAAAGAGAGCGTGCATTGCATCTCTTGTTTAAAGAGTGCCCGCAATCTGGAATCTGAAAGATGTACGTGGTCGGCGAGTGACTTGATTGTTATTTCATTGGCAGGATGTTTTTCCACAAGAGCACATACTTTGCTGATCCTGGGGTCGAGAGCACGGGCCGAATTTTTGTCACACAGCGTGTACATAACCGAGTCGAAGAGCCGGGAAATCTCTGCCTGGTTTAGTGTTTTGTTAAAATTTTCTCTACAAATTTGTTGAGTAGAGCGTAGTTCTGCAACGGTGAGTGGCCTTGAAGATCTTCCATCCAGGGCATGAAGCAAATCCCTATACGTTGGCGTCGTAATAAATGCATCGAAGGTGGTGATATGGGAATCGGTTGCGCGAATGCTGGCGTCATTTACAGTCGGGCCGAGAATAATACCTTGAAAACTCTCTTCCCGATTCTTGTCGTCTCGAAACAAAAAAGGTTCGTTTGCGGCGATGACAACAGCAATAGACAGGCGGCGGATCGAAGAACTCATACTATTTTCAGGAAATGATATATCTCGCCTGAAGAAGCAGCGATCCCAAAAATGTATCCGATGTTTTTCCATCACGGATCTCTCTAGTGGTTTTTTTACACGTTGCCTCTAAATTAAGGTTTGTTCGGTGTTGTGATTGCTGAGAATACTATAGGGTGCTTTTGCTGCGCTATGGCATAGCTAAAGGAGGGTATTTGGTAATCGTTTGAATATCAATGATTAAATGGTGGTCTGAGGCGGAATAATCCAAACAGCTTTGGGCTGTTTGAACCCTGCGGGCTTCGCGCATTCGCGCTCGTTTTAAATTGCTACGCAATTTGTCGAACCACACCGGCGATTCTCATCCGCCCCTGGGCACCACATACAAAAAAGCCCCGCTTAAGCGAGGCTTTTGTATATGGTGCCCAGGGGCGGAATCGAACCACCGACACGAGGATTTTCAATCCTCTGCTCTACCAACTGAGCTACCTGGGCGTGTCTTGATTGCCATGTTTGTGCTGCCGAAAACCGGCTGTGACCACAACAAGGCGCGTATTAAAACCGTTGCGGCGGCCTTAGTCAAGTCTCCTGCGCACAAAACCTTGTGCTGATACGGGTTCTTTAATCCGACTCGGGCGCGACATAGCCGCTGGCGCTGTCAAACGCTTCGTTGGCAAAAAAGCGATCCATTTGCTGCTGCAGGTACTTCCGGTCGTCTGCCGACGCCATGCTCAGGTGTTTCTCGTTTATCAGCATCACTTGCTGCTTTTGCCAGTCCTGCCACGCCTGCGCGGAGACGTTGTCGAACAGTTCCTGGCCCTTGGGGCCCGGGTAGGGAGGCATTGCCAGGCCGGGGAGTTCTTTCTGATACTTTTTGCAGAATACGGTGCGGGTCATGGTGGTCCTTTGATCTGAAGGTCTGCGGTGTAGATGCCTGTCATGTTAACAAGAATTCATCCTGATAGCTGGCAAGCCGATCCAGCAGCTTTTTAACCGGCGCGGCCAGGCCCAGTTTTACAGAGTGATCCAACGGATACCACAGGGTGCCGGCAGATTCCAGGCACCGGTCGGGGTCTTCGGCGCGCACCAGTACCGGCGTGATATCCAGGTGGAAATGGCTGAAGGTATGGCGCAGTACCGGCCATTGTCCGACCCGTTCGCCACCATAACGCTGCAGCCAGTGAGCCAGGGCGGCGTCATCTTCGCATTCGGGCAGGCTCCATAATCCGCCCCACAGCCCGGTGGCCTGACGCTGTTGCAGCATGACGCTGGACTCGTCCTGATAATACAGAATCATCAAGGTCTGTTTTTGTGGCAAGGTTTTTTTGGGTTTGCTGACCGGCAGCTGGGCCGTCATGCCAAGCAGTCGGGCCTGACAGCCGGCCTGCAGCGGGCATCGGGGGCAATCCGGTTTGCTGCGCGTGCACAAGGTTGCGCCCAGGTCCATCATGGCCTGGGTATAGGCGGCAACCTGCTGGTGCGGAGTAGAGTCTTCAGCGATCTGCCAGAGCTGTGACAGGGTTTTGCTCTCTCCGGACCAGCTGTTGATGGCATGGTAGCGACACAGGACACGTTTGACGTTGCCGTCGAGAATGACGCCGCGTCTGCCCATGGCCAGTGCCAGAATGGCGCCCGCTGTCGAGCGGCCGATGCCGGGCAGGGCCGTCAAAGCCTCAATGTCGGGCGGGAACTGGCCGCCATGCTGTTCACACACTGTCTGTGCGGTTTTGTGCAGATTGCGGGCGCGGGCGTAATACCCCAGACCGGTCCACAGGTGTAGCACCTCGTCCAGTGGTGCGGCAGCGAGGGCCTGCACGTCGGGAAAGTGGGCCATGAAGCGCTGATAATAATCAATGACCGTGCTGACCTGGGTCTGCTGCAGCATGATTTCTGACACCCACACGCGGTAGGGTGTGGTGTGCTGTTGCCAGGGCAGGTCGTGGCGGCCGTGCCGGTGATACCAGTCCAGCACGGCGTCGCTGTCAATCAGTGTTGTCGAAGTCAATTCTGAAACAAACCCTGGATTCTGTTGCGCAGTCGCTCGACCTGCTCACTGACGGCCTCGGTGGCGCGCCGCTGAACCTCGTCACGGGCGATGGCGGCGAATACGTCGCGCACACGTTGCAGATCGGGGCTGCAGTATTGCAGTGCGGGATCGTCGAAGGCTGCGTCACAGCGCACCGGCCAGGCGACATTCTGGAAATCCTCATTGACGCGGACAGTCTGCAATGCCGGCTCGCCGAGCACGGTAAAGTCCAGTCGGTAATCGAACTCGCCGGCTGCCAGATCAATGCCGCCGGTGCCGTTAATATCAAAATTGTCCAGGCGTACATTCAGTTCCTGGTTTTCGTTGATGCCATCGTTAAAAACCAGAAATGCCTCGGCGGTGGCGAAACGCACCACATCCGGCCACTGCGCGGCCATGTCGCCGCGAGGGCTGAGCACAGAGATTGAGGAGAACACGCGCTTGAGCAGGGTGATATCCACCGAGCTGTCATTGACCTGCAAGGTGCTGGCACCGTCAATACTGTCCAGCAATGTGTTGACCGTGTCACCCTGCATCATGTGCGTGGTGCTGGCGTTAAAACGCCCGGTGAAAAAATCCAGCCGAGGCATATCGGCGGTCAGCGCGCTGGCGCTGATCCCGGTCAGACCGGTTTCCACGGCCAACTGTGCCGGAGAGCTGGCGGCGTTCAGTGAAACTGTCGCATCCAGCTCGCCATCGTAGAATCCGATCGGCTGCGTGTCGATATCGAGCACACCGTCCTGCAATAGCAGGCTGAACTCGACAGGCGAGAATTGCAGACCGGCCAGGGTCAGGGATTCGATGGTGTGCTCGCCGCGTATATCCATGCTGCGCAGCAGCTCTATGGGCAGGTCGGTGTCTGCACGGGCCATCGTGTCGCTGGACGCTGGCGCGGAGTTTGGCTGTGAGCCGGAGTTGGCGGCTGATCCGGCGCTGGGCTCAGTGTCCGCAGCTGCGGGTGGCAGCAGAGAGTCCAGGTCGATGGCGCCGGTGGTCAGGTTATAGGCCAGCAGTGCCTGGCGCGTGTCGGTAGCGAACAGGTAGTCGCCGCGCACATTGGCAGTGGTATTGTCCAGAGCCATGGTCAGGCCGCCCAGCGTGGCGCCTGCCGCATCGCCATTGGCTTCCAGTGACTGGATGGTAAATTGCTGTTCACGCGGCCCCGGCATGCTGGCCTCGTCCATCACCATGAAATTTGCCAGCAGGTGACTCAGGTTAAAGGTGTTACTGGTCAGATTGGTTTGCCAGCGTAGATTGTTGCGGAAATCACTGACGCTGATATCACCGCTGAGCACCAGCGGGCTGAGTGTCAGATTCAGGTCATTCAGGTCAACGTTGCCGGCATTGAAGTCGATCTGGGCGGTAGAGGCCAGGCTGAGATTCAGGTCTTGCCCAGTCACCTCATTAATCAGCCGCATGCTGAGCTCAAACGGGAAAGGACGGTTGTCCAGGTTGGTGTTCCGGCTGCTCAGGTCAATATTCTGCAGGCGGGTGTCGATATTGCTGCGCTGATCGCGGATCGCAACACTGGCATTGCTGACACGAATGTCGGCAATATTGATGTCAATGGGCAACTCGGTGCTGCCGGGTGTTGCTGGCGCGGGTGCTGCACTGTCATCGGCATTGACCAGCCAGTTGGCCTGTCCCTGGGCATCAACAAACCAGTTGACGTGCAGATTTTCAGCCACAAATTCCTGAATGGCGATATTGCCGGACAACAGGCTGCCGATATCGAGTTTGAGTGCGATAGTGGAGAATGACGCCAGTTCCTGTGGCGTGACCCCGTTGCGCAGGCTGACATCGGTAATGCTCAGGCCAAATACGGGCCGGAACGTCCAGTCGATATCACCATTGATACGCAGCTGCATGCCACTCTGCCGGGATGCGGCGGTCTCCAGCGCAGGTTTATAACGATTCGGATCAACAACCGCGAGCAGCACAAACACCAGCACGGCTGCAAACACCGCCAGGCCAGCCAGCATGAAGATCAGGAATTTCAGTAATTTTGACATAGAATTCAACGTCCCATACCGCGACAAAAGGGAGAAGGAATAAAAAGTCTAACGGATTATGCCAGCCAATGCACTGACCCTGAGACTTGCCCGCATGTTTGCCGGAGCCTGCAAAACCGGAACCAACAAAAAAGGCCCGTAAACAGTGTTCACGGGCCTTTCTGATGCGCCATCGCGCAATTTGTGTCGACTGGATTACGACTCCATTTCCGCCGCAATGGCAGATTCCAGTTCAGCCATCAGCTCTTCATCAGCCGATGCCAGCTGGATGATCTGATTGTACTGCTGAATGGTGATGTCATTGGACTCTACGGCCGCCTGCATCTCGCGCTGGGCTTCCTGCTGCAGCACGCTGGCCTGATCCTGATCGGTCACTGTCTGCAGGCGTTCAGCATAATCCATCTGAATGGACATGATGTCGCCATAGGCGGAGACGAACTTGTCCTTCATCGCCGAGTCGATTTCCGCTGCATTTTGCGGTACGTCCGGGGCCGCGGCTGGCGCCGGCTGCTGGGCATGCGCCGCGCTGGCGGTCAGGATGAGGGCAAAAATGGCGGCGATACTGAATAATTTCCTAATCATGATGAACTCCTTCGCGATATGTCACCGTGAATTTGACGTTTTCCACTGACGCCGGGTGACGTTTGACAGGGTGAAGTTTGTGTCTGACTTGATGGCGTGCCGACAAAGGCACGGGTGTATGAGTGTCGATAGACTTACGAATCGATCAGTACCAGACCATACTAGTTGTCAGGGCCTATGTCCAGTTGGCCCCGGGTCAGCCGGGGCTGCAAAAAGCGGTCGTCGACAGCAAAGCTGGCCCCTGAGGGGCGCAAAGGCTTATAATGCGCGCGCAATTTCACGTTTCTTATCAGATTGAGCAAATCAGCCCGGGATTTATCCATGAGCACACCCACGACCACAGCCATGACCGCAGAAAAGCCCGCTCGTCAGGCCAGCGTTGAGCGCAATACCAAGGAAACCCAGATTCGCGTGAGTGTGAACCTGGATGGTAGCGGCGAACTCAAATGCCAGACCGGCCTGCCCTTTCTGGACCACATGCTGGACCAGGTGGCACGCCACGGTCTGATTGATATGGATATCCATGCAGTTGGTGATCTGGACATCGATGCCCACCACACTGTTGAAGACCTGGGTATCACGCTGGGCCAGGCCTTTTACCAGGCGCTTGATCGCAAGGGCATTCGTCGTTATGGGCACGCCTATGTGCCGCTTGATGAAGCGCTGTCACGGGTGGTGGTGGATTTCTCCGGCCGCCCGGGTCTGGAGTATCACGTGCCGTTTACCCGTGCGTCGGTGGGCGGCTTTGATGTTGATCTGTTCTATGAGTTTTTCCAGGGCTTCGTCAATCACGCGCTGGTGACCCTGCATATCGACAACCTGCGTGGCAAAAACAGCCACCATCAGGTGGAAACCGTGTTCAAGGCCTTCGGTCGTGCCCTGCGCATGGCGATGGAAATAGATCCGCGCAGCGCCGATGTGATTCCGTCGACCAAAGGCAGTTTGTAGAGAGAATTTGCCAATAGCCGGTCAGTAGCAAATCCGTTAGTGGAATACCCCGAACCATGAACAAAGTAGCTGTCATAGATTATGGCATGGGCAATCTGCATTCTGTTGCCAAAGCCATGGAAAGCCTGGGCAAGGACGTGCACGTTGACGTCACCAGCGATGCTGGCCGTATCCTGGCTGCCGATCGCATCATCTTCCCGGGTGTAGGTGCCATTCGCGATTGCATGGCGGAAATACGCAGACTGGGCGTGGATGCCATTGTCAGTGACGCTGTGCAGCAAGGCAAACCGGTGCTGGCGATCTGTGTCGGCATGCAGGCCCTTATGGACAGCAGTGAGGAAAACGGGCATGTCGATTGCCTGGGCCTGCTACCTGGTTCGGTTAAACGTTTTGGCGGCGGGCAAAGCCTGCTGGATGCTGATGGACAGCGCCTGAAAGTGCCGCACATGGGCTGGAACTGTGTGCAGCAACAGGGTGCACACCCGTTATGGCAGGGCATTGCCGACGACAGCCGCTTCTATTTTGTACACAGCTATTTCGTAGCGCCCGATAATGCTGGTCAGGTAGCGGGTGTCACAGAATACGGACACAAGTTCGCGGCAGCGCTGAGCAAGGACTCACTGTTTGCCGTGCAGTTTCATCCGGAAAAAAGTCAGCACTGCGGCCTGCGCCTGCTGAGTAATTTTCTGCATTGGGACGGCACAAGCCAGACAAACTAATTCAAGGTGTAAACAATGCTGGTTATCCCCGCAATCGATCTTAAAGACGGCCAATGTGTGCGCCTGCGTCAGGGCCGCATGGAAGACTCCACAGTATTCTCTGATGATCCGGTGAAAACCGCGGGCCACTGGCGCGATCAGGGCGCCCGGCGCCTGCATCTGGTCGACCTCAATGGTGCATTTGCCGGCGAGCCGGTCAACGGTGCCATCGTCGAAGCGATAGCCAGGGCATACCCGGATCTGCCCCTGCAGATCGGCGGCGGTATTCGCGACCTGAAAACCATCGAATACTACCTCAATGTTGGTGTCAAACAGGTCATCATCGGCACCCAGGCAGTCCGGCATCCGCCGTTTGTTGCGGAAGCCTGCAAGGCTTTTCCGGGTCACATCATTGTGGGCCTGGATGCCAAAGATGGCTGGGTTGCCACTGACGGCTGGGCGGAAGTATCTACCGTCAACGTGGTGGATCTGGCACACCGCTTTGCCAACGATGGTGTGGAAGCCATCATTTATACGGACATTGCCCGGGACGGCATGATGCAGGGTGTCAATGTTGAAGCAACCCTGCGCCTGGCACGGGCCTCGACAATTCCCGTGATTGCCTCCGGTGGCGTCAGCCGCATGGCTGATATTGAAGGCCTGTGTAAAGTGGCGAAGACGGATGTGGGTGCAGGCATTACCGGCGCCATCACTGGTCGCGCGATCTATGAAGGCGCGCTGGACCTGGCGCAGGCACAGGCCTGGTGCGACAAGTTTGTCGACGAAGAAAGCAACAGCAAAGGCGGAGTGTAAGCATGGCACTGGCGAAGCGCATCATTCCCTGCCTGGACTGCGACAAGGGCCGCGTAGTCAAGGGCGTCAAGTTTCTTGATATCCGTGATGCCGGCGACCCGGTTGAAGTGGCCAAACGCTACAGTGATGCCGGCGCCGATGAAATCACTTTTCTGGATATCACCGCGTCCAGCGAGGGGCGGGAAACCACGGTCAAGACCGTTGAAGCCATCGCCAGTCAGGTGTTCATTCCGCTGACCGTAGGCGGTGGCATCCGGACTCTGGAAGATATCCGCACCATGCTCAATGCCGGCGCCGACAAGGTGTCCATCAACACCGCAGCAGTCACCAATCCCGAGTTTGTGCGCGAAGCGGCGCAGCGGTTTGGTTCCCAGTGCATCGTGGTGGCGGTGGATGCCAAAAAGGTCAGTGCCGAAGGCGAAAGCGAGCGCTGGGAGATCTTTACCCACGGGGGTCGCAAACCAACAGGTCTGGACGCCATCGACTGGGTCAGGCGCATGGTCAGTTACGGCGCCGGTGAAATATTGCTGACCAGCATGGATCGTGACGGCACCAAAATCGGTTTTGACCTGGCGCTGAATCGTGCGGTGAGTGATGCCGTGGATGTGCCGGTGATTGCCTCTGGCGGTGTCGGCAATCTTCAGCATCTGGTTGATGGCGTGCTTGAAGGCGGCGCCGATGCGGTACTGGCGGCCAGCATCTTCCATTTTGGTGAGTTCAGTATTCCGCAGGCCAAGCAGTTTATGGCTGAGCAGGGCATTACCATGCGGCTGGACATCTGACAAGCTACCTCGACCTGGCGGCCTCGCCAACGTTTTACAACACCCTGTATCAGGCTTCTGTATTAGGTCTCTGTATCAGGTTGTTGTTGCGGCAACCGCTCTTGGATGCGTAAAGTAGGGTTTTGGATTTCCGTCCGGAGGTTCACCTTGCGCTACGTCGACTTGCCGCTGATCACCTCTCCCGCCTATCAGCCGGTAATAAAAGCCTACCGTGTTGATGAAACATCGCACGTGCATCGCCTGTGTCAGGCGTTACAGAACTCTTCCGCAGACAGAACGCGTATTCGCGAGCGCGCCAGTGAGCTGGTGGCGACGGTGCGTGCCAATCGCGCCAGCGGTTCGGGGGTTGATGCGCTGATGCAGGAATATCAACTGTCCAGCCAGGAGGGCGTGGTGCTGATGTGCCTGGCGGAAGCGCTGTTGCGCACGCCCGATGAGGCCACTGCCGATCGGCTGATTGAGGACAAACTGGGCAGTGGTGACTGGCAAAGCCATCTGGGCAATAGTGAGTCGCTGTTTGTCAACGCCTCCACCTGGGGCCTGATGCTGTCAGGCAAGATCATCCATCCTGGCCTGCCCGCAGAGCAGGGCAACAGTATTTTCCGCCGCCTCGTGCAGCGTGCCGGTGAGCCGCTGGTGCGCCAGGCGGTGCGACATGCCATGCGTATCATGGCCCGGCAGTTTGTCATGGGGCGCAGCATTGTCGAGGCGTTGCAGCGCGCCCGCACGCCGGAAGCCAGATCCTATCTGCATTCCTACGACATGCTGGGCGAAGCGGCGCGCACGCATGCTGACAGTCTGCGTTACCTGAAAGCCTATGCCGCCGCCATCAAGGCCATCGGGACCACCGCAGAGGGTCTCGGTCCGGTCAGGGCGCCGGGTATCTCCATAAAACTGTCAGCCTTGCATCCGCGTTTTGAGGTATCACAGGCCGGGCGGGTGCTGGCAGAACTGACGCCGCGGGTGCTGGAGCTGGCCAGGCTGGCGAAACAATATGATATCGGCCTGACCGTAGACGCCGAGGAGGCCGACCGGCTGGATCTGACCCTGGCCGTGTTTGAGCGAGTGGCGCTGGATGCATCCCTGACGGGCTGGCAGGGTCTGGGGCTGGCGGTACAGGCTTATCAGAAGCGGGCGTTTGATCTGATCGACTGGCTGGCGGATCTGGCCATTCGCGCCGATCGTCGCCTGATGATCCGCCTGGTCAAAGGGGCGTACTGGGATACCGAAATCAAGCGGGCACAGGAGCGCGGACTGGCCGGTTACCCGGTCTTTACCCGCAAGCAGAGTACCGATGTTTCCTACCTGGCCTGTGCGCAGAAACTGCTGGGGCACTCGGCGCAATTGTATCCACAGTTTGCCACCCACAATGCCTATACGGTCGCCGCGATTCTGGAATATACCCGCGATAATCAGGACTTTGAGTTTCAGCGTCTGCATGGCATGGGTGGGCCGCTTTATGACCAACTGATGCAGGGCGACAACTCACCCTGCCGCTGTCGGGTTTATGCGCCGGTGGGCAGCCATGAGGACCTGCTGCCCTACCTGGTGCGCCGGCTTCTGGAGAATGGCGCCAATACCTCGTTTGTTAACCGTATCCTGGACGACAAAACGCCGATTGCCGAACTGGTGGATGACCCGGCAGAGCAGGTGATGTCACTGACGCAGATACCACACCCGCAGATACCACTGCCCGTGCAGTTGTTTGCCGATCGTCGTAACGCCCAGGGGGTTGATCTGTCCAGCTTCGACGCACTTGCCCGGCTGGCCGCGCAATGGCGCAATGACGCTCCGCAGACTCCGCCGAAGTTATCATCCGATAAAGAAATTGACGCGGCACTAACCAGTGCAGAAAAAGCCTTCGCTGGCTGGTCTGCCACTGATGTTGCGGTGCGTGCCCGGTGCCTGGAGAAGATGGCCGAACTGCTGGAAGCGCGGATGCCGCAGCTGATGGCACTATGTACCCGTGAGGGCGGCAAGACCGTCGCCGATGGTGTGGCCGAGGTGCGCGAAGCGGTGGACTTCTGTCGCTACTATGCGCAGCGTGCGCGTGCAGATTTTCAGCCGCGCGTGCTGCCCGGACCCACCGGCGAGGACAATCAGTGGCAACTGCGCGGCCGCGGTGTATTTGTCTGCATCAGTCCCTGGAATTTTCCGCTGGCAATATTCATAGGTCAGGTCAGCGCGGCCCTGGTGGCGGGCAATACGGTTGTCGCCAAACCGGCAGAGCAGACACCACAGGTGGCCGCGGCGGCCGTGGCGCTGCTGTATCAGGCCGGGATTCCACGCGAGGTGTTGCAGCTGGTCATCGGCGGCGCCGAGGCCGGCGCACGCCTGGTCAGTGACCGGCGTGTCGCTGGCGTGGCCTTTACCGGATCAACTGCGGCGGCGACCGCCATCAATCGCAATCTGGCGGCCCGTCATGGCGCCATCGCTACGCTGATTGCTGAAACCGGCGGGCTCAATGCCATGCTGGTGGATTCTTCCGCACTGCTTGAACAGGTGGTCGCTGATGTGCTGCAGTCCGGCTTTCAGAGTGCCGGCCAGCGTTGCTCGGCGCTGCGAATTCTGCTGGTACAGGATGACATTGCAGACGAACTGATCACGCTGCTGACCGGAGCCATGGACGAACTGTGTATCGGTGATCCGGCCGAGCTGGCCACGGATGTAGGGCCAGTGATTGATGCCGATGCGCTGGCCATGCTGAACCGGCATATCGACTACCTGGACAGCAATGCCATATTACGCAAATGTGTTGACCTGCCAGCGGCTGCCGCTGACCGCGCCAGTGACTGTTTTTTTGCACCCCGTCTGTATGAGATCTCGCAGCTCGGCCAGCTTTGCGAAGAAGTATTCGGTCCGATCGTGCATTTACTGAGATTTCAGGCTGACGACATTGACAGTGTGATTGAAGCCGTCAACAGCACCGGTTATGGTCTGACCTTCGGCATTCACAGCCGCATCGACAGCCGCGCCAAAGCCATTGCCGCGCGCATCCGCGCCGGTAACGTGTACATCAATCGTAATATGATCGGCGCTGTTGTGGGTGTGCAGCCGTTTGGTGGCAATGGTTTGTCAGGCACCGGCCCCAAGGCTGGCGGGCCACTGTATCTGACCCGGTTCGCCACGGAACAGTCGGTCAGTACCAACACGGCAGCAGCAGGTGGCAATGCGTCGTTGATGTCGCTGGAATCGTCTGACTAGGGCTGGGTGAGCAGGGCGGAAGCCGGTACCAGCGTGATGTTGTGCGCCGGCAATTGCCCGATGGCCTTTTCCAGGTATTCCAGCGTCTCGGGGTAGGGGTGCCCGATGACCACGGCAAAACCCTGTTGCCGGGCGATGCTCAGGGCGCGCTGGAACTCGCGATCAATGGCCTCTGCTGTGGCTTCATTATCAAGGAATACATGGCGCTTCAGCGCCGGTACCTGATTGTCGATGGCCACTTTTGCGGCCACGCTGTGACCGGTGGTCATGCTGTCGACAAAGAATAGCCCTTGGGTTTTCAGTTCGCGCATGACCCATTGCATGGGCTGTTCGGCGGCGGTCAATTCACTGCCGGTATGGTTGTTGACGCCCACTACGTGCGGAATATCGGCAATTGCGGCGCGCAGCGTGCGGACGAATTCTTCCTCGGTCAGCGCCAGTGTCAGGCCACCTTCACCCAGTGCCATGCCTGCCAGATTGCTCATCGGCGCATGCAGCATGACCTCCTTGCCAGATGCGTGTGCCAACCGGGCCAGCGCCTGACCGTGTGGGGTAAATGGCAATACCGCATAGGTAACCGCGCCTGGCAGATTGACTGCCCGTTCGCCGGCCTCGGCGCTGTAACCAATATCGTCGAGTATGATCGCCAGTCGGTCGCCGGTGGCGACACTGGTTTCCATGCCGGGGGTGACGGGTTCAGCGTCGGCCGTGGTTTCCACAAGGTCCGGCGTGACAGGTATTTCCGGCAACGCCGCGTCAACTGCTTCGTTGCCGACTACTGCGGACGGCGTAGCTGGCACTTCGATCTGAACGTTGCTGGTCGGATCCTGGCTGGCCAGATCAGAGTCGACCTCGCTGCCGCCAGCCAACGTCACCAGCAACAACAGGCCAATCAATAAACCTGCCGCCAGGGCAATATGGGTATTGCCGGGTTGCGACGCAAATTTGTGCCAGGCCTGTCTGGCGCTGTCCAGATAGTCTCTCATTCGCCAGCTTGACGCCGCTGTCGCCCGCTTTCCATGATGTGCCAGCCCTTGAGCAGGGTCAGCGCTTCATTAAGCTGATAGTCACTGACAACGACCTGCTCGGAGCTGGTAATGGGCGTGCGCACCAGGTTGCCGGCATCTGTCTCGGCACCCTCCATTTCGTCGGTGCCGGGCAGGTGGCCTTCCAGGTCCCGTTCGGAATACACGCCGCGGCGTGGCAGACGACGGGTCACCAGCGCCTCATCAACCACAATATCCGGCTCGATGCCCTGTGCCTGAATGGAGCGGCCCGACGGCGTAAAATAGCGCGATGTGGTCAGCTTCAGTGCCCGCTCATTGTTCAGCGGCAAGACCGACTGTACCGAGCCCTTGCCAAAACTGCGTGTGCCCATGATCACTGCCCGGCCCTGATCCTGCAGTGCGCCGGCGACAATCTCCGCGGCTGAGGCCGAACCAGTGTTGATCAGTACCACCATCGGCACCCCTTCGCTGGGGTCGTCGGTGGTCGCAAAATAGTTGCCGTCGGAATCATCAAAGCGCCCTTCGGTATACACAATCTGGCCGCTGGTCACGAAGGCATCTACCACCTGCACCGATGCCTGGAGTACACCACCCGGATTATTGCGCAGATCCAGCACCAGACCATTGAGAGGGTCATTTGACGCCTTTATCTCCTGCAGGGCATCAACCACCTCGCGGCCGGTATTGGTACGGAACTGGGCAATGCGCAGATAGGCAAAGCCCGGCTCGAGCATGCGATGCCTGACGCTGGTGGCAGAAATGATCTCACGGGTCAGGGTCAGGTCAATGGGCTCCGATTCGGTATCCCGCATCAGGGTGATATCAACATCGCTGCCGGGTTCCCCGCGCAGCATTTCCACCGCGTCATTGATCAGCATGTCGCGCACGGGTCTGCCGTTGATCTCCACGATCAGGTCGCCGGGCATGACGCCGGCTCTTGCCGCCGGGGTGTCGTCAACAGGCGTGATGACCTTGATGTAGCCGTCTTCCTCACCCACTTCGATGCCCAGGCCACCGAACTCACCTTCGGTACTGTCCTGCAGATTGTCGTAGTCGTCAGCGCTCAGGTAGGCAGAATGCGGATCCAGTCCGGCCAGCATGCCGCGGATGGCGTAGTCGATCAGCGTCCTGTCATCAATGTCCGACACATAGGCGGTGCGGATGGCTTCCAGCGCCTCGGCAAACAGCCGGACCTCTTCGATCGGCAAAGGGCGCGTGGCTGCATTGGTGCTGATGTTGTTGGTGGCCTGCGGTTCCGCTGCCGGCTCCAGCGCCGACGGGGCGATGACATCCAGATCAGCGTCAGTAGCCTGCTGTGCCAGGGCGATGCCGGCCTGGCCCGGGCCGGTGATCATGATGGCCAGCAACAGGTTGCGCACCAGGCGAAAGTGGGTGCCGGTGGTTATGGTCTTGCTGCTGGCCGTGTAGGTTGACGACATGTTTACTCCTGCGATCTTGTGGTTACATGTTAAGACCGGTCTGATCGGCATTCTATGCGCTTGCGCCGCGGCTGGGTAGCAAATGATGGTTTGCCGGGGTGCCGGTTGGCAGCCAGGCAATCAGTCGGCGGTGGTCAGCCAGTCCTGTGGGTTCAGAGTCCGGCTGCTTTGTCTGATCTCAAAATACAGGCCCGGCGCGCCATTGCCGGCATCGTTCCCGGTCTGCGCCAGCGCCTCGCTGCGGTTTACCCAGTCACCGGTCTGTTTGGTAAATCCCTGCACGTGCGCATACAGGCTGATATAGCTGTTGCCATGATCAACCACAATCAGATTGCCGGAACCGCGCAGCCAGTCGGCAAAAACCACCCGGCCATTGTGCACGGCCCTGACCGTAGTGCCAGCGTCGCTGCCAATGATGATGCCCTGGCGCTGCAGGCTGCCGCCGTAGCGCTCGCCAAAGCGTGCCAGCAGCTCCCCGCTGACCGGCCACGGCAGCTGACCGCGGGCAGCATCAAATGGAGCCGCATCTTCCGGGGCAGGAATATCAACAATGATACGGTTGATCTCGTCGATCAGTTCCTGCAGGTGGGCACGATCGGCCAGCAGCTGCTCCAGTTCATTGCGACGGGCAGCCATGTCGGCATTGAGGCTGGCAATCAGTTGCGTACGGGTCTGCTGACTGCGCTGCAATTCTTCGCGCTGCGCAGCCAGTGCCGCATTGGTGGAGGCCAGCGTGATCTGGGCCTGATCAATATCATCGCGGGTTTGTGCCAGCTCGTTCAGGGTTTGCCGGAACCGGCGGATCTGCTGCAGGCGATCTGCATTGAAGGCTTCAAAATAAACCAGCATGCGCTGCGCAATGGCCGGGTCCTGTTGTGTCAGTAGCAGCTGCAGCTGGCTGTTGCCGCCACTGATGTAGCTGGCACGCAGGGCGCGGGCCACAATTTCCCGTTGCGTTTCGCTGTCGGCCAGCAGGCTGTCGCGTTGCTGGTTGAGCTCGGTGAGTTGCTGGTCCAGACGGCTGATAGTCTGTTGATTGTCGGCAATGTCCTGACTGATCCGGTCAATACGCTGATTAAGCTCACCGAGGGCCGCTTCCTCGCTGGATCGCTGACTGCGTGCCTGTTGCAGCCAGGACTCAATCTGGCCAATGCTGTCGTTGACGGCAGCCAGTTGAGCCTCGGTATCAGCACCGTCCTGCGCCCAGGCCGGCAGGCACAATAACAGCAGCAGGGAGGCAAAGGCCGCCGGTTGTCGGGCGAATGGCCGGTGCGCAGCGTATGCTGTCATGGCGCCATCAACACATGGCCGGTCATTTCCGCCGGCACCTCCATGTCCATGAGTTTAAGCAGGGTTGGCGCGATGTCAGATAGCGCGCCTTCCTGAGTGAAACGCCAGGGGCGCTCACCCACGTACACCAGTGGCACCGGCCCGCTGGTATGCGAGGTCAGTGCCTGGCCGGATTCGGCATCCATCATCTGCTCGACATTGCCGTGATCGGCGGTGATCAGACATTGACCACCGGTGTCGCGGATCGCCTTCATCAGTTGTCCCAGACACACATCAAGCGTTTCCACGGCCTTGACGGCGGCGTCGAAGCTGCCGGTGTGGCCAACCATGTCGCCGTTGGCGTAATTGCAGATGATGGCGTCGTATTTACCCGAGCGAATGGCGGCATCCAGTTTATCGGTGACTTCCGGTGCGCTCATTTCCGGCTTCAGGTCATAGGTGGCGACGTCTGGGGAGGGCACCAATATACGTTCTTCGCCGTCATAGGGCTGTTCGCGACCACCACTGAAAAAGAAGGTGACATGGGCATATTTTTCGGTTTCGGCGATGCGCAATTGCGTGCGACCCTGGCCGGCCAGGTATTCGCCCAGGCTGTTGTGCAGCGTTTGCGGCGGATAGGCGCAGCTGGCAAAACGGTTCAGGTCGGCGGAATATTCGGTCAGCATGACAAATTCAGCCAGTTTGGGTGTCGATTTGCGCTGGAAACCATCAAAGCCCGGATCAACAAAGGCATTGGCCAGCTGGCGGGCGCGATCGGCGCGGAAATTCATGAATACCAGGCTGTCGCCGTCGTTGATGGCTACCGCATCACCGATTCGCGTGGCTTTGACAAATTCATCATCCTCGTCCCGTTGGTAGGCGTTGTTCAGGGCATCTTCCACCGAATCTGCCTGATACTGCGCCTCGCCCAGCGTGATCAGGTCGTAGGCGGTTTGCATACGATCCCAGCGCTTGTCGCGATCCATGGCAAAATAGCGGCCGACCACCGACACAATACGACCCAGGCCGGCGTCGACGAGGGCCTTTTCGGTTTTCTGCAACGACGCCATGGCGCTGCGCGGTGGCATGTCGCGTCCGTCCAGAAAGGCATGGACATACACCTGTTTGACACCCGACTCCTGTGCCAGCTTTACCATGGCCAGAATATGGTCTTCGTGGCTGTGGATACCGCCCGGTGACAGCAGGCCCATGATGTGCAGGGCTTTATCGTTGCCCGCCGCGGTGCGGGCAGCCTTGGCCAGCACGGTATTGCTGAAAAAGTCTCCGGTCTCAATGGCCTTGTCGATCATGGTCAGGCTCTGATACACCACTCGACCGGCGCCCAGATTCATGTGACCCACTTCCGAGTTGCCCATCTGACCGCTGGGCAGGCCAACGTCGATGCCGGAGGTGGTGATCAGCGTGTGCGGGCAGTCGCGCCAGAGCTGGTCCCAGACCGGGGTATTGGCAGCGGCGATGGCATTGGAGTCAGTTTCTTCGCGGTATCCCCAGCCATCCAGAATGAGTAGCAGGGCTGTGCGACGAGGTGTGGTAGAGGTCATGAATAAAAACTTCCCGTGGGTTGGCCTGATGCTTTAAAAGCCCGTATTCTTTAAAAGCCCGTATTATTGCGGAAATGCGGGCAAAGTACCATTGCCGGCCACAGCCGTGTATACTTCGCAGCCTTGTAGCGCAAGCGCGCAACACCGAATTGACACCATATCAGGATATTCAGGGCTTTAGACGTCATGGAGCAGTATTTAGAATTTATCGGTAATAATCTGATACTTGTCGGTATCTGGATTGCACTGGCGCTGGCGCTGATTTTTCATCGCAGCAAGACCGGTGCCCAGGCGGTAGGTCCACAGCAGGCGGTGATGCTGATCAACCGCAATGACGGTGTGGTGCTTGATATCCGTGACAAGAAGGATTATGACACTGGCCACATTGTGGACTCGGTGCACATACCGCATACCCGACTCAGCGCCCAGCTCAGTGAGCTGGAAAAACTGAAATCCCGGCCCATCATTGTGGTCTGCAAGATGGGGCAGCATTCGGGAGATGCCTGCAAGATCCTGCGCAGTGCCGGATTCGAACAGGTCGTGCGCTTACGCGGCGGCATGGCCGAGTGGCGCGCACAGAATCTGCCGGTGGTGCAGAAGGCCGTCAAGGAAAAAGCCGTCAAGGCCAAGGCCAAGGCTGGCAAAAAGGCAAAACCCGGCAAGAGCAAGGCTGCCGAACCGGTGCCGACGCAGCCGGATCAGCCTGAGCAGTCCGTGCCGGCCGAACAGCACGAGGTCAGACAGGACGACGTCAGGCAGGAAGACAAGTAACACCCGAGTTTTTCACTTTTATCCATAAACGACACAAGGCAAGAGAGACTGTTTCATCATGGCAGAGAACGAAAACAACCAGAATGGTAACGCGGCCGCCGCTCAGGGCGACCAGCAACAGGGTCCGATGTTTGCACTGCAGCGCATCTATCTGAAGGACACTTCTTTCGAATCCCCCAAGAGCCCCGATGTATTCAAGGGCCAGTGGGCGCCGAAAATCACCTTTAACCTGAACACCAGCAACGAAAAGCTGGCTGATGGCGTTTACAACGTTGTGTTGCGTCTGACCATCGAAGCCAAGCAGGAAGACGCCATTGCCTTCCTGGTTGAAGTTCAACAGGCCGGTATCTTCACGCTGGATCGTTTCAACGAAGCGGATCTGGAACGTGCGCTGGCGACAGTGTGCCCGAACATCCTGTTCCCCTATGCACGTGAAACCATTGATGCACTGGTTGTACGTGGCAGCTTCCCACCCGTGATGCTGGCGCCGGTCAATTTTGATGCGGTTTATGCGCAGTCAAAAGCCCAGAAAGAGCAGCAGGGCCAGGCCGCACCGCAGGCCTGATCTGATCTTGTTACGTCAGACCGGGAAAACCGGTCTGGCGTAAAGCCTCATACAGACCAATGGCCACTGAATTGGACAGATTCAGGCTGCGGCTGTTGGTCTGCATGGGGATGCGCAGGCGTTGTGACTCTGGCAGGCTATCGCGAATGTCGGCTGGCAGGCCACGTGTTTCCGGTCCAAATAACAAACCGTCCCCATCCTGGTAGCGCGCCTGGCTGTAATCAATCGTTGCTTTGGTAGTAAATGCTAACAAACGCTGTACGCCTGATTCTGCCAGAAACTGTCCCCAGTTTAGCCAACGCCGCACCTGGCTCAGTTCGTGATAATCCAGGCCCGCGCGTCGCACACTTTTTTCGCTCAAATCAAAGCCCAAAGGCTCGATCAGATGCAGGCAAACGCCGGTATTCGCCGCCAAGCGAATGATATTGCCGGTATTGGGCGGGATCTCGGGCTGATATAACACGATGTGTATCAATGCGGGCTTCTGTCTAAATTGTCAATTCGACCCCAAATATACCCCTGAAGCCAGCGTTTTACTATAGAATCTGGCCACTTAAGCTTTATAATTCAACAATTTTAAGTACATTGAAAAGGGGCCACTTTTTGCTGGCATGGTTTGGGAAAAAGAAGCGCGCTGAAGGTCTGATCGGCTTGTCGATCAATGATCAGCGTATTGCGCTGGCTCACGTGACCCGCGAGCGGGATGACGTTTTCCTTGAGAACTGTATTCGGCGCGGAATCGCCGCCGGTGCTTCACTTGCTCAGCAATTGGCCGATGTAGTGACCGAGTCCGGATTGACCGGTGCGCAGTGCAGCTGTGTGTTGGGGCCACGGGATTACAATATTTATCTGGTGGAAGCCCCTCAGGTTGCCGAAGATGAAGTCAGCGCCGCGGTGCGTTGGAAAATCAAGGACTTGCTGGATGTGCCGGTTGATCAGGCAGTTGTCGACGTATTCGCACTGCCTGAGGATGCTTTTCAGGGACGCAGCAAAATGGTGTACGCCGTTGCCGCGAACCGCAGCTCCGTGGAGCAGCTGATTGACACTGTTGATCGTGCCGGACTGGACTTACAGACCATTGATATACCGGAACTGGCCATGCGCAATATCAGTGCCCAGGTGATGGATGACAGGAACGGACTGGCGTTTATTTCGCTGAAGCAAAGCGGCAGCACCCTGAATGTCAGTCGCAACGGTCAGTTATATCTGACACGCAAGATCAATACCCCGGTCGGCCCGGATGCGTTGATGCAGGATGACTGGGAGATGGTCAGGGATCGACTGGCACTGGAGATACAGCGCTCGCTCGACTACTACGAAAGCCAGATGGGACAGAACCCGGTGAGCCAGATCATGATTGCACCCAGGTTGAAAGATACTGAGTCCATGATGAACAGTCTGGGCGAGGCGCTGGCAGCCCCGGTGGGCGTGCTGGACTATGGCATTGAGCTGGCGTCCCCGGAAAGCGTTACCGCTGAACTGAAAGGCGGTTGCATGATGGCGATCGGCGCGGCACTGCGTCACGATTTGGCAGAGGGCGGGCAATAATGTCGATGGCCAGTCAACAAATCAATCTGTTATTGCCGGAGCTGAGGCCGCACCGGGACTGGCTCACCTCATCGCGACTGGCTGTCGGGCTGGCGGCAATCTGTGGCGTGCTGCTGATCCTGGGTCTCTGGAATGGCTGGCAGGCGGGACGCCTGGAAAATAATCTGGAGCTCGCCGAGCAGGCGCTGGCAGAACAAAGCGCACGCACCGAGGCACTGGAGCGTGATGTTGCCGGTCGGGCGACCGATCGCGAGCTGGTACGAGAGATGGAAACGCGTGAGCAGCGCCTGGCGCAGACCCGGGAGCTGTACGAATTCATGAGCACAACGTCGCTGGGGAACCTGACCGGGTACTCAGAGCATCTCAAGGACCTGTCCCGCGCATCGTTTCAGGGATTATGGTTGACGCAGGTCAATATTGCCGGTGATGCGAGCAATGTTGTTTTGCGCGGCAGCGCACTGCAGGCAGCGATGCTGCCGGATTTTGTAGGGCGACTGAGCATGGGGGACAGTGAAATTCGCAATCAGCGCTTTAGCCGGCTGACGTCCACCCGCACGCGGGGAACCACCGGTGAGCAGGTTTACGATTTTGTGCTGGAGACCAACTGATGAGCGTCCGGGATCGCTTGCGTCATCTTCAGGAAATGTACGACGACCGGTCAATGGCCGAAAAATGTCTGATTGCGTTGCTGTTGGTTGTCTTTGTTGTTTGGGGAGCCAATGCTCTGTATCTGGCGCCGACGACGCAGGCCAATGATCGTCTGGCACAGCAGATTACCGTCGCTGAATCGCAGCTGGTGCTGATGCAGCAGCGTGAGCGGCAGGCCGAAATATCAGCGGCCGAAGACCCCAATCAGGCCGCGCGATTGCGGATAGAGCGTGCCATTGCCGCGCAGGATGAGCTGCAAAGTGACATTGAGCAACTTGCTGGCAATCTGGTGACACCACAGTCGATGACGCGCCTGCTGACATCGATTCTGGAAAATCAGCCCGGTGTGGATCTGGTGCGTGTGGAAAACCGTGAGCCGGAACCCATGCGTCAGGGAGTGGCGAGCGGTGCGCAAAATACAGGTACTGGAAGTGATCAGTCTGCTGACGGCAGCGCCGGGCAGATATTCAAGCACAGTCTGTTGCTGGAGCTGGAGGGCGATTATCTCAGTCTGATTGTGTACCTTCAGCGTATTGAAGCGTTTGATGAGCGGTTTTTCTGGGACCGCATTACCTTCCAGCGCACCGAATGGCCCACGGGTAGTGTGACGCTGGAATTGCATACGCTGAGCACCGAGGAGGGTTTTGTAGGTGTTTAGAGTATTAATATTGTTGTTACTGGTGACCTTTTCGTCACTGGTGCTGGCGCAAAGTGTCACGGTGACTATTGACGGAGAGGTGTTTCGTGACCCGATGCAGCCACCATGGGCCATCTTGCCAAGCATGAACACTGTAGAAGTTGTGCCGGAACGGGAAACGCTGCTGAACAGTCTGCAGTTGAGCTTTGTCCGATCGGGCGGATTGACCCCGATCGCGGTAATAAACGGTACACAGGTCACCATTGGTGATCTTATTGAAGGCGCCTCGGTCGAGGACATACGACCCGGGGAAGTGGTTCTGGTTATTAACGGTGAGGAACGGGTGCTCAGCCGAATCGCTCAGTCAGTGAGAACACCTGTCGAACAATAAGTAATGAAAGCGCGCCAGCGGGTGCGGAAACGGAGTTGGAATGACGGAAATTGCAAAATCGCAAGCAGGGGCGTCGAGGCTTGTCAGAGCCAATGCCCGGGCCGTAGTCGCACTGTCACTCAGTGTGTTGCTGCTCGCCTGCGAAGCCATGGGCGCCCGCCAGCCGCCGGATGTGTCGACGATGGATGATATGCAGGCGATCCTGACCGGAGCCGGGCAATCCTACATAGAGCCTTCGCAGGCGGCACCGACGCAGGAAGTGGTGAATGACCTGATGCCGGATATGGCTTTGAGCGATGACCTGTTAATGCCTGTTGCCGAGCGCTTCAACGTGGTGGCCACACGACAGAATGCCAGTGACTTTTTCGACAATCTGGTAGCAGGCACAGATTATGGTGTGGCGGTCAGCCCGGATGTCAGCGGTGAAATTACCATCAACCTGCCCAATGTTACTATCGAAGACGTGATGACGGCTGTGGAGGAGACCTATGGGTATCAGATCAGCCGCCGTGACAACGTGTACCAAATTCGCGCGCCAGGGTTTCAGACGCGCATTTTTAATATCGATTACCTCGACGTCAGTCGCTCCGGTTCTTCCAGTGTGCAGGTGACCAGCGGTGCTTCCGGTGGCAGCAGCAGCGGCGGTGGTGGTGGCCTCGGTGGCGGTGGTGGAGGTCTGGGCGGCGGAGGCGGTGGTCTCGGCGGTGGCGGAGGTGGCGGTCTCGGCGGTGGCGGCGCTGGAGGCGCTGGCGGTGGGTCCGGCGGCGGAGGTGGCGCCGGTGGTGGTGGCCAGATTTCCACCAACACTGAAACCGACTTCTGGGAAGATATTCAGGAAACTCTGGAGAACATGGTGCGGTCCAATGTTACCCAGAATGCCAGCGGCAGTGGGTTGTTAGCCGGGTTGGAAGGTGGTGGGACAACGGTTACAGAGAACACCCGGGTGATTGTCCAGCCGCAGGTGGGTTTAATCATGGTCACTGCGTCACCGCGCGACCTGGACCGGGTGGCCGACTTTCTGCAGCGCACCCAGGATATCCTGTCGCGCGAAGTCACCATTCAGGTGCAATTTCTGGAAGTGGTATTGAACAAGGGCTTTCAGACGGCCATCGACTTTGACACCTTCGGCCCGGGTGGTGCAGATGAGTCGGGAAACACCATTACCGCAGATTTTGGCGGAGGCAACAATGGTTCCAGTATTGACGCCATCTCCAACCCGCTGGCATTGACCACCAATTTCACCGACTTTGATGCCATATTCAGGATACTGGAGTCGCGCGGCACCACGCAGGTGCTGTCCAGCCCGAGTCTGAAAGTGCTTAACAACCAGAAGGCCGTGTTTCAGGACGGTGATTCCGAATTTTTCCAGACCGGCGTTGGTGCCAGTGTGGTCAGCACCGGATCCTCGACGACGCAAACGTCCGGCAACAACCTGGAGTCGTTTTTTTCCGGCATCTCCATGGACATTACGCCACAGATCAGTGCGGACGGTATTATTACACTGCACGTACACCCGACCATCACCACCGTGACCGAGCAGACCAAACAGATCGCTGGTGAGCAGGTGCCTTTGGCGCGTCCCTCGGTGCGCGAGCTGGACAGCATTATCCGCGCCCAGGATGGCCGTATCGTGGTACTGGGCGGGCTGGCCTATGAGCGCACTCTGGATGATGCTGCCGGCATTCCAGTGGCCAATGATATACCACTGGTCGGTGGTGTCTTCGATCAGCGTCGACGTACCACGGTCAAAAGTGAATTTATCATTTTGCTGCGTCCGCTGATTGCCAACGATCTGACCGAACAACGTCTCCTTCGTGAAGGAAACGAGCGTTTACAAAAATTGAGAAATGAAATCAATCCGTTCGCCAACCAATAACGCAGGATAGTGCGACACTTATGTATCTAGAGCACTTTGCTATCAAGGAACTGCCGTTTTCGCTGACACCGAACACCGAGTTCTTTCTTAATATGGCCAGTTACCATAAGGCCTACAATATGCTTATGGTGTCCATCGCCAACCGCGAAGGGTTTATCAAGGTGGTGGGGGAAGTCGGCACCGGCAAAACCATGCTGTGCCGCAAGGTGCTCAATACACTGGAAGAAAATCCCGATACTTACATCAGTGCCTATATTGCCAACCCGGTACTCAGTCCCAAAGGATTGTTTCTGGCGTTTGCCGAAGAGCTGGGGCTGGAGGCAGACTCTGATGTTGGCCATCACAGCCTGCTCAAAAAGATCACCAAAATACTAATGCAGCACTCCGCTGAAGGGCGTCAGGTCATCCTGTTTATCGATGAGGCGCATGCGATGCCAGAGAAAACTCTGGAGGCTTTGCGTTTGCTGACCAATCTGGAAACCGAACAGACCAAGCTGTTTCAGGTGGTGCTGTTTGCGCAACCGGAACTCGATGACATGCTGCGCGAGAAATCGCTTCGACAATTATTGCAACGTATCACCTTCTCGTACCGACTTGAGTCGCTCGATCGCGAAGGTCTGGAGCGTTATGTGTCACACCGGCTTGCCACGGCCGGTTATAACGGGCCCAGTGTGTTTGCTTCGGCTGCACTTGACGATCTGTTTGTTGCCAGCCGCGGAACACCACGTGTTGTCAATATTCTGTGCCACAAGGCCTTGATGGTGGCCTTTGGCCGGGGCGAGCGTGTGGTTACGCGAGAGCATATGCGCAATGCCATCGAAGATACCGAGGGTGTGGTCTTACCCAAGACCAACGCCCGACAATTTGCCGCGGCTGGCGCGTTCATGATCTTGGCGTGTGCCGCGTTCGCTGTGTATCTGGCGGGTTACTACCTGCGCTGAGCAGGTGATGGACGCAGTCTTGACTATCAGGAATATGAGTACCTATGAGTCTGGTTAATGACATGTTGCGGGACCTTGATGCGCGTCGGCGGGACGCGCCTACCCGTGGGCTGGGCGCCGAGAAACTGGTACCGGCGCCGAACGCTGCTGCGCGGCGGTCGCGCCGCCGGGCGCTGATCATTGGGTCGGGGCTGGTATGTGCGGTCGTTATCGCCATCGCAGTTGTTTTCCTGACTGGCAATGGTGTCAGCACGGGATCCCTGGAGTCGGTAAGTCTGACGACAGACACCGGTTCCGGGTCAGATGACATAGAGGCACCGTCGAACCCGGTTCCGTCAAGGGCAGAAGTACAAACCCCGACGACAGAGCCTGTTGATGAAACCTTAAGCGAAATTACTGAGCGCCTGGCCCGACTGGAGCAACAGAACCAGGAATTGCGGGCGCAAGCGTCACAACAGGCCAGTGTGCAAATCGAGTCGCCGCAAGAACCGGCTGCCGGTTTCGCGCAGCAGGAAGCTGACGCGCCCTGGCAGCCCACGGAATGGTCAGCGCCAGCGATGACCGCCACTGCCAGTAGCGAAAACGGTTCAGGCGCTCGTATCGATCAGCCAGCCGATCAACTGGCTACTGTGCCTGCTCCTCAGGCAAGCCCTGAATTGGCGGCATCTGAAGTGAGCACGGGCAATGGTTCGCGCAGCGCACGAGCACTGAGTTTTGAGGACCAGGATCGCCAGCAGGTGCAGCTGGCGCTTGAGCAATGGAGTAGTGGACAAAGGCTGACGGCTTTGCAAACGCTGGATAGCTTTACCTATGAAAATGCCGAAGCACACCGATCGCGCGAAACGCTGGCCAAACTGTTGATGCAGCAGGGTGAAACACAGCGCGCCCTGCAAGTGGCGGAGCTGGGATTGACCATTGCGCCCCGGTTTAATGGCTACCGGAAAATCAAGGCGCGGGTACTGCTTGGTGAGGGCGCTGCTGATGAGGCAATGGTCATATTGTCCGGAAATGCACCGTCGGTCAGTGCCGATGCGGAGTATCACGATCTGCTGGCAACAGCCTATCTGTCAGCGCAGCGCTACGACAATGCCGTCGTCAGCTACCAGATGTTATTGCAACAGGATGAATCGGTGGGCCGTTGGTGGTACGGTATGGCGACGGCTTTTGAAGGGCAGGGCCGGATTGCCGATGCCATCGGTGCTTATGATCGCGCCCTGCGCTCCGGTGGTCTGAGTGTCACCCTGAGGCAAAACAGCCAGCAGAAATTGCAGGCCCTGCGTCAGACTGCCGGCCTCAACTGAAGCGGAGCCAAGCATGGCGATCAAACAGAAAATCCGTATTGGCGACCTGTTGGTTCAGAAGGCAGTCATCTCTGAAGACCAGTTGCAGCAGGCGCTGACCAAGCAGAAAACCACCGGCTTGCGTCTGGGCCGTACGCTGATCAATCTGGGTTTTGTCCAGGAAGATAAATTCCTGGGTTTCCTGTCAGAGCAGTTGAATATCCCTTTTGTTGATTTGCGGCGCTACCGTTTTGATGCCTTGGCAGTGCAGAAGCTGTCGGAAACCCATGCGCGCCGGTTTCGCGCCATCGTGTTGTCGGAAAAAGGTGGTGTGCTGCTGGTCGGCATGGCGGATCCCACCGATATTTATGCCTACGACGCGATTGAGCGAATTCTGCAACAGCCCATTGATCAGGCGGTGGTGCGGGAAAGTGAATTGCTGGCGACGCTGGATATTGTCTACCGGCGCACGGATGAGATTGCCGGATTTGCCGAGGAACTTGATGACGAGTTGACTGATGGTCAGTTTGACCTGGCGTCACTGGCGCCCTCTGCCGACGATAGTGATGCGCCCGTGGTCAAGATGCTGCAATCGCTGTTTCAGGATGCGGTGCAGATACGCGCATCGGATATTCATATCGAGCCTGATGAACACGTCTTGCGTATTCGCCAGCGCATCGATGGCGTGCTGCAGGAACAGGTGGTCAAGGAGCGGCGTATTGCACCCGCGCTGGTATTGCGCCTGAAACTGATGTCGGGCCTGGATATCTCTGAAAAACGATTGCCGCAGGACGGCCGCTTCAGTCTGAAGGTCAAGGAGCGCCGCATTGATGTGCGTCTGTCGACCATGCCGGTTGAATACGGTGAATCGGTAGTGATGCGTTTGCTCGATCAGACCGACGGAGTAGCCGATCTGGACAATGTGGGTATGTCGGGCGCTATGCTGGAACAGTTCCGCAGACTGGTGCATATGCCCCATGGACTGATTCTGGTGACCGGGCCCACGGGCTCGGGTAAAACCACCACGCTGTATGGCGCCTTGCAGGAGCTCAACGAAGTCGGCAAGAAGATCATCACTGTTGAAGACCCTGTTGAATATCGACTGAGCCGTATCAATCAGGTTCAGATCAATCCCAAGATCGGCCTGAGTTTTGCCAAGGTATTGCGGGCGGCTTTGCGTCAGGATCCCGATATTTTGCTGGTGGGTGAGATACGTGACCAGGAAACGGCGGAAATTGCCTTGCGCGCGGCGATGACCGGCCATATGGTTTTGTCGACGCTGCATACCAATGATGCGGTCTCCAGTGCCATGCGTCTGGTCGATATGGGCGCGGAAGGGTTCCTGGCCGCGACGGCAATACGTGCGGTATTGGCGCAGCGGCTGGTGCGACGCCTGTGCGACAACTGTTTTGTCGACTATACGCCCGATCAGCGCGAAATTAGCTGGATGGCACATATGATGGGGTCTGACAGTGTCCGCAAATACAGCCTGAAAGCGGCCAGTGGCTGCCACCGCTGTAACAACACGGGCTACAAAGGCCGGATTGGCGTGTTTGAACTGTTGGTGATCAACGATGATATGGCGGATGCCTTGCGTCGCTCTGATTCATCCGGCTTTGTTAAGGCTGCTCGCAAAAGCAAAGGATATCGCCCGCTGGTGGTTAGCGCATTGCTTGAGGCATCCAATGGTGTAACCAGCCTTGAGGAAGTCTACCGAGTCGCTGAACAGGTCGATGGGGACGATGATTTGGTTGTTGAAGACAGCTCCCCGGCTCATACCAATGCCAGTCAAGGCGAGGTGATTTAAACCATGCCGGTTTTTCAGTACAAGGCCAGAAACGGCGCCGGCGCCCTGATATCAGGCGCCGTGGATGCTGAGTCGCTTGACGCGGCAGCCGGTGAGTTGCTGGAACAGGGCATGACACCCATTGATATCAAGGCCGGGCGCGGTGGCCGTGGTCGTATCGCGACACCGCAGGAAAGCGCTCGACCGCGTCCCGCACCTCGCAGGCGTCCGGGCGCCCCGCAGCAAGAGTCTGCCATGCAGACCCTGAACAGCGCGTTGATGCGCAAAAAAATTGATATCACAGAGTTGATCATTTTCGCCCGGCAGATGCAGAGCCTGACCAAGGCCGGTTTGCCGCTGGACAGAGCGCTTACAGGTTTGATGGCATCCATGAAAAACCCGCGCTTCAAGGAATTGATGACGGATGTGTTGGCCGGGCTGGAATCAGGGCAAAGCCTGTCAACTGCGCTGGGGCATCATCCCAAGGTGTTTTCGCCACTGTTTCTGTCGCTGGTGGACGTCGGTGAAAACACCGGTCGCCTGGATCTGGCGTTTGAGCAGATCGGCCGGTATCTGGAACTGGAGAAAAGTACACGGAAACAGGTCAAAAGCGCCACGCGTTATCCCATGTTTGTGGTCATCACCATTGCGGTGGCTTTGGCAATCATAACCTATTTTGTGATTCCGGCATTCTCTGAAACATTTGCGCGTCTGGGTGCCGAATTGCCGCTGGAGACCCGCATTTTGATTGGCATTTCCGATTTTGTGGTGCAGTGGTGGCAGTTTTTGCTGGGTGGCACAGTGGCGGCTATCGTGGGGTTCAAGACCTGGGTGCGCAGCCGGCGTGGCCAGCTTATCTGGGATCATCAGAAACTTAAATTACCGCTGGCCGGTCCGGTTTTTGAGCGAATAGCGTTGGCACGGTTTTCCCGCACGTTTTCCATGATCATGAAGTCGGGCGTGCCCATTGTGCATGGCATGGGGGTGGTAGCCGGTGCTGTGGGAAACAAATATATTGCCGGGCGCATTCTGCGCATGCGCGATGGGATTTCCCGAGGCGAGTCATTGTACAACACGGCGATCACCGCCAATATGTTTTCGCCATTGGTTTTGCAGATGATTGCGGTTGGCGAGGAAAGCGGTACGATCGACCAGTTATTGGAAGAAGTCGCGGATTTTTACGACGCTGAAGTGGAGTATGACCTCAAGCGACTGGGTGAGGTCATTGAACCCATTCTGATCATGTTTATCGCGGGCATGGTACTGGTGTTGGCACTGGGTGTATTCCTGCCGATCTGGGACCTGAGCAGCGCGGTGAACAATTGACACGAGTCAAGGCGGAGTTATGAGTAAAGGCAGCTATGGCAGGAGCGTTCAACGGTCTGGCGGTCAGGCGGGCTTTTCGCTGTTTGAGCTGGTGGTCTATCTCTTGGTGTCCTCGATACTGTTCGCCACGGTGATCAATCGCTATCGTGAATTCCCTGGTGAGGCCGAGCGGGCCAATTTCACGGCCGTACTGGCGCAGTTGAAGGCCGGCGTGAATCTGCAGATGATGGACATGATTGCCAGTGGCAACTGGCACAGCCGAACGGATGGCCTTGAGGGCAGCAACCCCATGGATCTGATGCTGGAAGCGCCCAGCAATTATGTTGGCGAATTTGCCATGGTGGATGTGCGCACCATGCCGCGTCGAGTCTGGTACTTTGATACCGGTCGCGGAGAGTTGGTATATCTGGCGGAAAACGCGCAGAATCTGTACGCTGTTGGCAATGACGGCGCGCAGCCAAGCGATCAGGTGCGTTTTCGTATCAGCAACAACCAGGCGCCTGACGCGGAGCCGGGACAGGGCTGGCAAGGCTTGACCCTGAGTGCGGTAGAACCCTATCAATGGCGCCGGGTGCCGCTGGATATCGATGCTATTGCCGAAACCCAGCAGGATGCGCAGAATCAGCCGGTCATACCCGAGTCACTGGGGAACCTGGTCAGTGATCAGTGAGTGTGGGTAAAAATCGGGCATAAAACGCTGTAAGCTATTGAAATAAAGCAAAAATAAAATGAAAGAAAGAGGCGAATTGCACATTGTTCCGGCAAAATTGGGCAAAAATGTGCTGATAAGGCCAATTTAGGGATAATTTGGCATGATCAGGATAGCGATGCACTATGGCGGCTGATAGCATGATTACCAGCTAGAGTTTCTGAACCAAACCTCATCGGCGGTTGCCGGTAACGTAAGCAGTATCGAACGCCCGACATACGACGGGACCTACGATCAAAGGAGCAACAACATGCAAATGCAACGAGTGAACAAGCAACAGGGTTTCACTATCATCGAGCTGGTGGTGGTTATTCTGCTGTTGGGCATCCTGGCTGCCACGGCGCTGCCAAGATTCATTGATGTGACAACACAGGCGCACGACTCCGCGTTTGAAGCGACAGCGGGTGGGTTCCTCACTGGCACGGCACTTTATCGTGCTGAGTGGGTTGCGCGTGGGCAGCCGGCCGCTGAAACTGCTTTGTCCTCTTACAACGGTCTGCGCGTAGCTCCTGGCTACCAGACTGGTGCATACTCAGCAGACGCTGACGGTGCGGGGCCGAACGATGAGAGTAGCTTTACTGGAGGAACCTTTGCGGGACCTGCATCAGGATATCCGTACGCGAACGCGACCGGAATTACTGAGGGCACTTTTACGCAAGTTCATTGCGCCCAGGTTTTTGAAGGAGTTCTACAGCAAGGTGCGCCGTCGATCGCATCTAGCGCCACTGATTTGACAATAGGCACTGAGGCAACCTTTATTTCCGAAGTAGAAGCCGCACAGACGGCCAGTGCTGCCGACTTCCAGGTATTTATCGAAGATATAGAGTTCGATACAGGGTTTGCGCGAAATGGTAGCGAACTGTCTGGTACGCCCGGTGATCCCTCTAATTACGCAGACAATGCCAAAGCCTGTGTTTTCGTTTACTCTGCCGAAGCCGAGAACTTTAACCGCTCAATCATATACGTCCCATGGACTGGTCAGGTGTCAGTATTCCGTGACTATGATGATCTCGCAGCCGGTGTGACCTATAGTGGCCCAACGCAGTAATAGTTCCACTTTGCTTGATGCAGGGCAAGGCATGAAGAATTAGTTCTGCAATTAACCAAGTATTGGTTCTGACAATGAGAAAGGCAGGCATGCTCTACGCGGTCTGCCTTTTTCCATTTATACGTGCTGTTGGTATCAAGTATGATTTGCCTGAGAGGCAAAGTTATCTGAGGTTAAGGCCGTGGCATTGAGCGATTCTAAAAAGGGCGGATTCTCGGTCATCGAACTGGTCATCGTCATCTTGCTCATCGGCATCGTCTCAGCCGTTGCCATGGCGCGGATTCTGCGCAGCGACACCTACAACTCCATCATTGCCCGGGATCAGCTGGTATCCATTGCCCGCTCGGCGCAACAAAAGGCCATCGGTCGTAGCGATGTCAGCCTGCATATCCAGCCCATCGGCGACAGTCTGCAATTTCGCATCGAAGATGAAACCGGCGTGGTGGAAAGCATCAATACCGACCTTGCTGCCGTCATACCCTCGGGCGATGTCAACCAGTTGGCCAGTTGCAGCGTGGTGGGCGGCACATCGGTCGTGTCACTGGCGATGCCCATGGTGCTTTATTACAATGAGTTGGGCGATTTGCTGAATGGCGGCGTCACGGGTGCGCCGGGATTCCCCGAAGATGTCACCTCAGGTGCGCGTCTGTGTATCAATAATGACCCGGCCATGTCGGTGTGTTTCTCGCCGTCCGGTTATGCCTATGTGGGGGATTGTGTTGACTAGAGCATTGCCCCGACAAGTCAAGCGGCAGAAAGGTTTTACCCTGATCGAGCTGGTCGCCGTCATCATCATTCTGGCCATTTCACTGGTTGGTGTGACGGCAGCCATATCCGGCGCGATTTCCCGCAGCTCGGATGTATTGCTGGAAACCCGTGCAGTGGCCCTGGCGCAAAGTTATCTGGATGAGATTCTGGCTAAACGGTTTGACGAGCGCACCGCGCCGCGAGGTATTCCGCCCTGTCGTAGCAACTGTACCGACGAAGTCAACTTTGGTCTGGACGGTGGTGAAAGTGATCGCGAAGACTTCGACGACGTTGATGATTACCATGGCCTGGACGAGGGGCTGGGTCAGGCAAACCCGTTGCAGGACGCTGAAGGCCAGACGCGTCTGGGATATGACAATTTCCGCGTGCGCGTCTCGGTGCGTTACCTGGAACTGGGAGTGGGCGACACGGAGGAAAATCTCGCTTCGGCGGTGAACGACCTGACCGATGAAAAGGACGCAAAACTGATCACCGTGACCGTCAATCATGCCTCAGTCTTCAGTGAATGGAGTTTCAGTGTCTATAAAAGCAATTTCTGACACGAAGCGGGCGGTTAAAGGCCTGCATGCCACACCGTTGCCTCGTCAGCGCGGCTTCACGCTGATCGAAATTGTCATCACCATTGTGATTTCGGCGATCATTGCCGTGGGCATCGTCAATTACATTGGTGATTCTGTCGAAGGTTTTGCCGCCAGCAGTAACCGCAACAAACTGGCCTCAGCCGGCCGCACGGTCGTTGACCGAATCGCCCTGGAGCTGCACAACGCGGTGCCTAACAGTGTGCGTGTCACCACGGCGCAGGCGGGCGGGGATCAGTGTCTGGAGTTCATGCCCTTTACCGGTGCCAGCAGTTATCGCGATGCGCCGTTTACCGGTTCAGGAGGTGATACGTTTGAGGCTGTCGACTTTAATCCGACATTGACCTATACCTCGCCAGCCGGAGTCTATGCGGTGATTTACCCTATCTCCACCGAGGCGCTGTATGAATTTGCCAATCCGGGTCCCATGGCGTTGATTGATATGATGGAAGACACCGGCGGTGCCGATGGCGTCGTGACCATTACCCTGGACCAGACCCACCGTTTTAGCCGGCGTTCACCGGTTGATCGCTTTTATATCGCCAAAACCCCGGTCAGTTTCTGTATTGTTGGCAACCGGCTGTTTCGTTACCAGGATTACGACATACAGGAGACTCAGTGTACGCCGGCCACTCCTTCGTGTCTGGCGTCGAGTGCGCCTGACCGGGTGTTGGTCAGTGACAACCTGAACAACGTCGGTCGTACTGCCTTTGCCGTACTCGAAGCAACCTTGCGTCGAAACGCCATTGTCAGCCTGGATCTGAGTTTTACCAGCGAAGGTGACGTGGTCGACCTGAAACATGAGGTAATGATGCGCAATGTGCCCTGATCATGGCAGACCAGGCCGGATCCGGCCGCATTGTTCAGTAACAGCGCTGCGCCGTCAGCAAGGCGTGGGTTTGCCCGCGGCGATTTTTGTGATCACGCTGATGGCCAGTATCGCCGTGGCCATCAGTCTTCTGGTGTCTCAAAATGCCGAGACCTTTGAAGAGGAGGTTCGCCTGACACGGGCATTTTATGCGGCCGAGTCAGGTGCCGGCTTTGCCATGAACGCGCTGTTTCCGCCCGATGAGTTTCCGCTGTATGACACCAATGCCATTTGCCCGGACAATGTTGGCAGCCCGCGCGTGTACGAGTTTACTGCGGAAGGCCTGTCCTCATGCTCGACCGAAGTGAGCTGTGCGCTGGATACCACGGTGGACGGGCTGAACTACTACACGATCAGCAGCACCGGCACTTGCGGCGATGTCAGCCGCACTGTGCAGGTACGTACCAGCTTCGCCGAGTGAGGACCTGTGCTGGGTAGCGCGCAGAGTGTGCCTAAATCAAGTCGGTCAGAAGGTCCCGACCAGTCGGAAAATCACAATCACTACCGCTAGCGTCAAAACCGTCGCAGCGCCATAGGTCACAAAATTACTTAATCCAACCTGGGTGCGGTAGGCATCAACACTGCGGCTGCCATCGCCGGTGCGGTGACTAATGTCGCGTTGCAGGCGGACTTTGTAGTTGTCGAACTTCTCCACCAGCTGCCAGCCGGATTGGGCCTCTTCGTCCAAGACTGCCTTCAAGTTGCTGGTTTTGGCGAAATGTGGCGTGGTTGATTGCACGATCTTGTATTCCAGTTCCATGTTAAACCCCGTGTGGTTGGCTGTAACTGACTGTATTTTGTGGCGCAGTGCACAAAATTGCAATCAGATAAGCCGAAGTTGTGGGCACAATTGGGGCACAATTGGGGAACAGGGCCCCAGATACTTCTGAATCTCCCTGTTTTATTGGCTACAATGGCTAAGCATTTAAAATCCTTGGATATTGCCTGAATGGGTCGCGATTCAAATTCACAGTTTTCAGCCGTCCAACACAGCCTGTCTGTGGCAATATGGCGTGCCTGGCGTTTTGGCCTGCGATCACTGTTGACGCTGATCACCACCGTCGGGTTTGTCAGTCTTGTGTTCGCACAGACCTCCGGACACCTGCGCGGCACCAATACCGGCGGTGGCGCGACCACGCCCGCCTATCCGGGTACCACCGGTGGTTTTGTCATTCACACCTTTACCAGTAACGGCACGTTTACCCCACCGCCAGGGGTTTCCTCGGTTGATGTGCTGATTGTCGGTGGCGGCGGTGGTGGCGGCCGAGGCAATGGCACCAATGCCGGTGGTGGCGGCGGCGGTGGCGAAATGCGAGAGCTGACTGGTGTGAGTGTGAGCCCGGGAGCTGCGGTCAATGTTGTCGTCGGTGCCGGTGGTGCGGGTCGCACGGGCAGTGCCGGCGCCGGGAGTCAAGGCTCCACTTCCAGTTTCGGTGTCAATAATGCTATTGGTGGTGGCGCCGGCGGTGCCGGTGCAACATCTACGGCTGCCGCTGCGGGCGGTAATGGCGGTTCCGGCGGCGGTGGTGGTTCCGGGAACAGTAATAACGAGAACGGTGCTGGCGGGACCAGTACTGCGACCACTGCCCAGGGGGACGGTGGCACAGGCAATGGCAGAAATAACGGTGGTCAGCGCGCAGGTGGCGGTGGCGGTGGCGCGGCGCTTGGTGCGGCCGGTGATGGTAGTGCGGCATCCAACAGCCAGGGCGGTGCCGGCGGTCCGGGCCGTGCCAGTAGTTATTCTGGTGCGTCGGTGACCTATGCGGGTGGTGGTGGTGGTTCCGGTTCCTCTGCAGGTGCCGGTGGCGCGGGTGGCGGCACGGCCGGCGCCAATGGTGGCAATGCCGCCAGCGCAGCCGCCAATACCGGCGCCGGTGCTGGCGGGTCACGCGGCGGTAACGGCGGCAATGGGGGCTCCGGTATCGTGATCGTGCGCTACCAGCCACCGGCCATGAACGTCCAGCAGGAACCGCCGCTGACAGTCACTAACGGTGCCACGTTCACCGGCACACCCGGCAATCAGCCGCAGGTCCGAATTCTGACGGCAGGCGGTGCTCCGGTGGCCAATGTGGTGGTGAGCGTGACCGATGGCGCTGGCGCGCCAACGCTGAGCGGGACCCTGACGGCGACCACCAATGGTAGCGGCATCGCTACATTCACTGACCTGACGCTGACCAATAATGGTAGCGATACACTGATCTTCAGTGTGGCTGGCGCTGGAACCAATCAGGTTACGTCTCGGTCTGTGACCGTGCAGACGCCTTCCCAGAACCTGACAGTCAATACCCAGCCGAGCGCGACCGGCCAGAGTGGAGTGGTGCTGGCTCAGGCACCGGTGATACTGGCCAACAACGGCAGCAACGTCTCAGGTGTCAATGTCACCGTCAGTATCGGCAGCGGCGGGGATGTCAACTCCACGCTGGGCGGCACCACCACCGTCGCTACCAACGGGTCGGGGCTGGCAACTTTCAGCAACCTGGTCATCAATGGCATACCGGGCAACTATGTGCTGAACTTTACTGCACCCGGCTGGGCGCAGGTTAATGCCAATGCGGTTACGGTGAGTGAGCCACCCTTGCAGATCAATCAGCAACCCTCAGCCAGTGTCGACACCGGTATTGCGTTCGCGCAGCAACCGCAAATCCTGGTGGAGAATGTTTACGGATCGCCCGTGCAGAATGTCACGGTCACCGCCAGTATTGCCAGCGGTGACGCCGGTGCAACGCTGGATGGCACCCTGACCGCAGTGACCAACGCGTCGGGCATCGCGACCTTCACCAACCTGGCGATCACCGGCGCAGCCGGCAACTACACGCTGGCTTTCAACGCGCCGACCTGGAGTGCAGTGACATCAGCGACAGTGACCGTTGAGCCAGCGCCTGCATTGGTCATCAACACGGCGCCATCCACGGCTGCCCAGAACGGGTTGCCGCTGGAGGTGCAGCCAGTGATCCTGGCCAGTGATGGTGGTGCCGTCTCTGGATTACAGGTCACCGTGACCCTGGTGCCGGATTCGACCGCGAGCCTGTCCGGTACCACAACAGTCACCACAACAGGCAGTGGCTTGGCGGCATTTACCGACCTGGAGATCAATGGCGACCCGGGCAGTTATGTGCTGCGCTTTTCTGCACCTGGATGGGAGCCGGTGGATTCGGCCAATATCACGTTGTCGGTACCCAATCTGGTGGTCCAGACCCAGCCGTCAGCAACAGCATTCAGCGCGGTGGCCTTCAGTCAGCAACCGGTCATACAGGTGCAGAACGTTTATGGAGACCCGGTCCAGAACGTGACCGTGACCGCATCATTGGCCAGCGGTGGCGGCACACTGGGGGGCACAACGTCCGCACTTTCCGATGCCAGCGGACTGGCCAGTTTTGGCAACCTGCAGATTACCGGTAGCGGCAATCATACCTTGCAGTTTGCTGCCACCAACTTCACTGCCGTGGTATCAAACACCGTCAATGTCAGTCTGCCGCCAGCCTCCTGCGCGTTTGAAGGTGGCCTGCAGGGCTCCCAGATCGTTGAAGTGCTCGCCTGTACCGAAGTGCAGGTGTCCGGTGCCACGGCCATCAATGTGCCGGCGCCGGTGGGTATCAGCAACGGCGACCTGCTGATAGCCGCGTTTTCCAGCAATGGCAATGGCACGAGCATCTCTGCGCCGGCAGGCTGGACAAATATCTCTCCCTCCGCCGGGCATGGTGGCGGTAACCCGAACTCGCGGCAGAATCTGTCGATCTGGAGCCGGGTTGTTGATGGCAGTGAAACAACGCCGTTCGCCTTCAGCAGCAGTCAGGCAGCGGACACGTATGCCTGGATGACACGGTATGGCAATTCCAATGGCACCACGCTGCAGGCCACAGCCGTGGTGAGCAGCGGCACCAACGCCGTGGCGCCCGCGCTAACAACCAATACTGCCGACTCGCTGGTTGTGCGCTTTGCCGCCGTGAATGGCGCTGGCAGCATGACCGCCAACCCCGGCAATGGCCAGGTTATCAGTGGCCTGCGCAACATCACGCAGAATGTTTCCGGTGATTCCTGGGGTGCGTCAGCCTACGGTAACCAGCCGGTTGCCGGCGGCACCGGCACGGCGGCGTTTACCAATGGCAACAGCAATTGGGTCACCCAGACGGTAGTCATTGAACCTGTACCGGTGCTCAACTATTTTGAAGTGACCCACGCTAACACCTATGCACTGTGTCTCGCCGGTCCGACCATCACGCTGACGGTCAGGGATCTGCAGGGCAACATCGATACCGATTTTGAAGGCGTGGTCACGATCACCAATGATGGCAATACCGGTGATTTTGCGGCGGTATCAGGATTCCCGGGCAATTTTTCCAATGCGGGCAATGGCTCGGCGACGTATGAGTTTGTCACGGCCGATACCGGCAGCGTGCAGCTGACCTTTACCGATACGGTTGCCAACGCCAGCCTGAACTTCGATGCCAACTCGGGCTTGATTGGCACTGAAAACTACCTCGGCCCCATGCAAGTGGGTGCCTGTACATTTACCATTGAACATCAGGTGCAAGGTGGGGTATGTGCCCCCTCACCCATTACTGTCACCGTGCTCGGTCCGGCCAGTACCCCGGTGAACTATGTGGGAACGGTCACTGTCACCAGCACGCCAGGCACCGGCAACTGGTCCAATGCGTTTGCTGCGCCCGGCATTTTCAGTAACGGCACGGCCGGCAATGGCACGGCAACCTTTACCTTCGTGGAAGCCAATGCTGGCCAGGTACAATTGGGCTATACCAACGTTGCCGGCAACTATACCTTCAGCGTCAGTGCCAATGCCGGCAATGTCAACGGCATCAGCGCCAACGATGGGCAACTTACTGTCAGCGCCTGTTCGTTCCGCATTTTCCTGCCAGGCAATGTCACGGCGCTCGACTCCAGTGTGTGCCGCGTAGAGGAAGTGCGCATCCAGGTAGTCAATGCCTCTGCCACCATCATTCCGTACACGGGCACCATTAACCTGAGTACCGTGGGTACAACAACGGGCGACTGGAGCAAGACCGGCGCGGCGGCCGATGCTTTTGGCACGTTGACGTCCGGACCGGGAGACGGCAGTGCCAGCTACCCATTCCAGGTGACCGATGCAGGTGAGATTACGTTGGACTTTGCTGTGCAGTCGGACGAGACCATCAACTTCAACATCGTCGCCGCCAATGTCGCGCAGCCGTCTGGCAACTTTGATCCGACCATCAATTACCAGGACTGTGTTTTCAGAGTCGAATTCGCCATTGGTGCTACGTCTGATGTGTGCTCGATTGCTCAGGTGGATATCACTATTGTCGATCGTAATGGCATCGCAGTTGACGACTATGAAGGCCAGGTCCAGTTGAGTACTTCAACAGGTTTTGGCAGCTGGGAAGAGATTGGCCTGTCTGATGATGTGCTGACAGATGCCTTTGCAGAAGACGGGTTTGCCACCTATAACTTTGTGGACAGCGACGATGGCACGATTTCTCTGGGGTTTCGTCATCGTCGCGGCAGCGGACCTGTCAACATCAATGTTACCGACGGTGTGAGCCAGGATCCGGGCAACAGCGCCAATATGTATGACCAGAATCTGCAAATAGAACTATGTACGTTCGAAATTGTGCTGCCCGAGGCGGAAAGCAACGCCTGCACCATTACCGAGGTGCAGTTCAATGTCCGCGACCGGAATAACCAGCTGGCCTCCAATTTTGAAGGTGTCATGCGCATCACCAATAACGTAGGTCGCGGGGACTGGTTCGAAAACAGCGGCAGCTTCAATGCGCTGCCGGCACCGTCAGGCGCCGATGCCGGTGTGGCGGACTATACCTTTACGGCGGGCACCGGGCAGGTGACGCTGGTGTTCAGCAGTGAATCGCCGGCGCAATACAATTTTAATGTGGTGGATGACGAGGGCCTGATCATCGAGTCGCCGTCTGCGGATCCTACCCTGTTTTACACCGGTTGTTTCCCGCAGATCTTTGCCGGCCCGGTCTGTACTGACCGAAGCGCTGCGCCCACCAACCTGGCAAGTGTCGCCATTCCCGCTGCCAGCCCGATCGCCGGCACTGACTCCAGAATGGTCTTGATGACAACGCATCAGATTGAAGATATTGGCAGCGCCAACACCGGAACATCGGCGACTTACAACAGCGCAGCCATGTCACTGGTCAAGCGACAGTTCAATGGGGTGGGGCCTTATCCCGACGACGTGACAGTGGAAATGTGGGCTATTTTTGGTAATGATTTGCCTGCTGGCGCGGGTACCTATCAGGGCGTGTTCTCCGGCGGTGCGGCGGGTACCAGCACCACCATCTGTCTGACCAGTGTGACCGGTGTCGCGCAGGAACTGCCAGTTGAGGCTGCCAATCCGCAGACCGGTCCGCTGAACGGGACTAATTACAGTGATCCGGTCGTGGATGGCGAGTTTCGCCACGATGCGGAAACCACGATATCAACACAGTCAAACAATTCGTTTGTGTACAGCGTGACCGCCAACGATACCCAGAACGGTGCCGGTGATGCGATCTACTACTACCTGGCCACACAGCCCAACCCACTGGTGGGTTTGTGGGGCGGCTACGATACCGGTCAGATTAATCCGCCGCCCAGAACGGCGGAACTGCAGGCCCGGCCCAACAATGGCAGATCCGGCGGTTCAGCCGGGGTGCTCAGTGCGCTGGGCGTGATCACGGTGGTGGAGCCGTTCAGATCCGGCGAGTCCAAAGATGTGAATATTGAGCCCACCCGGAATGCGCATATTGTCGCCGCGTTTAAACCCAGGGTGGAAGGCATACCGCTGGCGACCGATTTTGACCCGGTCATTCTTTACAAGACTTTCTCGGGCGCCATCAGTTACCGGGCCATTGGCGCCTCACTGCGTGACCAGTTCTCCGATCCGACGGTGAACGCCGCGCTTGATTGTTCATTTGTCGACTTTGCCGTTGGCACACAGGCGCCATTGACCATGCCTGCCAATTCCAGCGTCAGAGCAGCCTATCTGTACTGGGCGGGTCAGGGCAGCCCAGCGCAGGTAGATGACACAGTGACGTTCGGGCGCGTTGGGGATCCTGAGTTTCAGGTGGTTGCTGATGACGTGTTCAATATCATTGGCGCTTCGACAGAGGAGGTAGACTTCTTTGCCGCCTATGCCGATGTCACTGAGCTGGTGGACACCAATGGTGATTACCGGGTGCGGAATTTTGCCGTATCCAGTGCCGGCAACTGGGACAATAATGCCACCTGTGCTGCTGGCTGGTCACTGATTGTTATCTATGACAATAATGATGAGCAGCTGCGGGTTGTCAACCTGTTTCACGGGTTTCAGCCGTTCCAGTGGGCGTCTTTCACGCTGGTGCCACGAAATTTCCGCATGGCAACTTATGACAATAGTCGCTACCTGCCAAATGGACAGGTCACCCACTTTACACTTGAAGGGGATGAAACCCTCAACAACGGTGATGAATCGCTGGGTATTCAGGACGCGCCCAATTCGGTTTTGTTCAACAATATGTCGCAGGAGCATCTCAACAGCTACAACCCCATCAACAACGAATTTAACGGAACCATCGCCCGTCCGATATTTGAGCTGTACGACAATGGTGTGGATCCGCCGTTCTACTCGTGGATCGGCAAAGACCCGTCCCTGATCACCAACAGCCAGAACGATGATGGCTACCAAATCGATTTTGCCGGGCCTGACGCGCAGCTCTCCGGTCGTACCGGCAACCGCATCGGCAACAATCCCGGTGTCGATGTTGATACCCATTACCTGGGTAACGATACGCTGTCTGATTTTTCGCAACCCGGCCAGGAAGCCGAGCGCATCACCACGCGCTACAGTTCCGGGCAGGATCTGGTGCTGCTGGTGTCGGAAGTAATCAGCGTCACCAATTTCCCGATTGCCGACATCGAGGTGTTTCTCAGTCAAACCGGTGACTTCAAGGTCAACGGCGATGGCAGCTATCAGTTGACGGTGACCAATAACGGTGACGGGACATCGACCGGCGGAGATGCCACCGGTGTCGTTACCGTGGCCATGCAGATGCCTACGGGGATGACCTTCTCCAGTGCCGGTCAGGTGTCCGGCACCGGCTGGTCCTGTGCGGTCGATGTCGCGCCGGCCAATGGCGCCTTTACCTGCACTTACAATATCGGGACCGTCACGCCGCTGGCGTCCGGTGCAAATTTGCCGGCTCTCGACATTAACGTGGACGTCAGTGGTCCCGGTGTTTTCACGCTCAACGAAAACGACCGCACGGTAACGGCGCGCGCCGTTCACACAGGCGGCAACTGCGCGACCACAACAACCGGGCTGGTACCGCTGGAAAGTACCTGCGATCGCTCGCCACAGTTTGACAACAAATACGACTTGCAGGGTGGCGCCATCGATCCGAATACCGTGACCGCCAAGACTGACAGTAATAATAACGTCGCCAGTGTGCTCACTACAGTGCAAGGTATTCGCACTGATTTGCGTATCGTCAAGTCGCTGGTCGACACCCTGGAAGTTGATCAGGCAGGTCAGTATCAACTGGTGGTCACCAACCTGGGGCCGGATGACACCACCGTGCCATTCACGATTTCTGATGCTCAGCCTGCGGGTATCACCTTTACCGGTACCAGCAGCACTGATCCGGAATGGTCATGCAGCACGCTGACCCCGACACTCAATTGCCAGTTCAATGGCACACTGGCGCTCAACGCCAGCACAACCCTGTTACTTGACGTGCTGGTCACCGGCAGCGCCCGCGCCACGGTGGTGAATACCGCCCAGGTGGTTGTCGGCACCGGCAACTTCGACACGGTCCAGAGCAACAATACCTCCACTAACAGTTCAACGATTGTCGGGCCGCCGGTCGCTTCCCAGGAACGCTTCCTGATGTCGGTATCAACGCCCGGTAACGATACATCAATTGGTGGCCTGAACAACTTTGAAAATCACGACCTGATTATCTACGACCCGCAGACCGATGAGGCGGTGATGTTTTTTGATGATAGCCTGACCAACGGTGGGCGGATCGATGATATCAACGCCGTGCATCTGCTGAAGAATGGTCACATCATCCTGTCGGCAAACGGGACCAGCACAATTGGCACCAACAACCTGGCATTCGAGCCCTGGGACCTGGTGCGCTACGATCCGATTACCGGTGAAGCCTTCATGTTCCTGCAGGGCTCGACTGTCTTTGATAATTTCCAGTCGGTCAATATCAATGGCGTCTATGTCAATGATGACTGCCCGACCAGTACAAATCATGCCGGTTGTACAGTTCTGCTGTCGACGACCGGTGGCGGCACCACCAGTTTTGACAGTCTGGCGTTTACCTCGTCCGACATCATTGCCCTGGATCGCAGCGGTGCCAATGTGACGGCTTCTGTTTATCTGGAAGGCAGCGACAACGATGTGTTTGGTGCCACGGAAGGCAACGGTGGTGTCGATATTGATGCTTTCTATGTGCGTGTTGACCCGAACAACCCGACACTGACCGTTGATACACTGGCACTGTCGGTGGATAACGAGACGGCAACCATTGGCGCTGATCCTGGCATGGATCCGGTCGATGGTACCATCGTTACCCGAGATGATGTCACCGAGCTGAATCGTACCGCCAACACCACCCAGAATCTGTTTCTGGGCGATCAGGAGCTGGGGGTGTTTACACCTGACGTACTGACCCAGCCGACGGCGGCCGACCGTCGCCTCGATGCTCTGCATCTGGTCGAAGACGGTTATCACGGCCACTTCAGTGTCAGGGTAGTGCAGGCAGGCAGTGTGTGCGCCTTTGCCCTGGTGCGGATCAGCAAGCATGACGGACTCACGCACAACCGTGACACGGACTATTATGGGTCGGTGCGTATTGCCACCAGCACGGGTATCGGCAACTGGTCGACTCATACCGGTGCCCAGGGGTCCCTGAACAATGGCACACTGGACGACGGTGCCGCGATCTACCAATTTGTCCCGGCTGACAACGGCACGGTGGTTTTGCGTCTGAGCTACGATCAGGCCGCCACCATCAAGGTGACGGCAACCAACGGCATTGCCACTGTGCTGGCCAGTGAAAGTCCCAACTTCGTCTTCAATCAGGAGCTGACGGCGATTACCTGGAAAGATCTGTTTAATACCGAGTCGTACAGTCGCAACGATGGCACCCGCAACTGGTCCGGGAACTGGATAGAAGTCGATGGTGAGAGTGCGACCACCGGTGCGGGGCCGGCGGCTGGCAACGTCAGGGTAATCAACGATATCAATAATATTCCCGGGCATCAGAAGTTGCGACTGCGCTCCAACAGCTATGCGGTGAACAATAGCATTCAGCCATCGCTGGCGCGTACCTTCAATCTGGCCGCGGTGCCCGCCACCGAAGCCGTCATTCTGAGTTTTGACTACAACTTTACCGGCGTTGCTGCGGCCGATCAGGTCGTTGTTGAGGCTCGTGGCACCACCACCAACGATCCGGCGTGGACGCAATTGGCGTCCTACACCAGCAACAATGCCACGGGCAGTGGCAGTGCGTCGCTGAACCTGACCACGGCATTGGGTGGCAATTCCAATATGACGTCGACTTCACAGATTCGCTTCCGGATTGCCAATGGCTATGCGGTGACAGGTCGCTTCTTTATTGATAACGTCAGTGTGGCAACTGCAACAAACGAGTGCGGGTTCACTGGCACGGGCTCGCTTGATCACTACGCCATCTCGCACAGCGGTTTTGGTATTTCCTGTGTCGGAACGCCAGTCACCATTACCGCGCATGATGCCGCGAACGACCCCATTGATGCCAATGGCGAGACCATCAGCCTGTCCATTTCGCCCGCCAAGGGTGTCTGGGCTCGCGTGCTGAGTGGTGGTGGCACATTGACACCGATTGCCAACCAGACTGACAATGGCATCGCCACCTATACCTTCCCCTCCGGCGAGAATGCTGTGAGCCTGCTACTGAACTACACGGTGCCGGCCGGTTCGTCAACGCCGGTGAATATCAACGTGCTGGGCCAGAGCAGTGCCGCAGTTGAGCTGGAAGATCCGACCTTGCAGATTGCCGAAGCCGGCCTGGTGTTCTACAACGAAACCCAGGATAACTACACCATCGGTACCCAGATTGCCGGTAAGCCCTCCAATGTCGCGCCACTGGGCCACCTGCTGACAGTGCAGGGTGTGCGGAGTTCGGATCAGAATCCATTGCAATGTGTGCCGCTGTTTGCTGCGGGCCAGACCCTGCCCATCGAAATCGCGGCAGAGTGCAACGATGCAGACAGCTGCGTCAGTGGCGAAAGTTTCAGTGTTAACGGTGAGACTGTTTCGCTGGTGGATAATAATGGCGGAGCGGGCGCCAGTGCCTATACCGAGATCGATCTGGACTTCATCACGCAGCCCTCCGGTGATATCGGCGCTACCATCGAGCTGAACTACTCCGATGTGGGTATCATGCAGTTACACAGCCGCTACAATATCCCGTTTGGTTTTTTTGGCGCGACCAATCCGATAACGGCCAATCCCATCACGCCCAATAATCCGTTGACACCGCCGGGCGTCTCAGGCGACTACATGATCGGGGCCAGCAATCTGTTTGTGGTCAGGCCATTCGGGTTTGCCATCAATTTCCCCGGCAATCTGGGAAACGATCGGACGAATACTGCAGGAGGCTTGCTCGCTGGCAATTTCGACGATCGGGCCGGCAATCCGGCAGACTCCCTGGCAGTTGATGATAACGGTACAGTCTTTGTTTATGCCGGCGAAGGCTTTGATACGGTGGTCACGGCCATGGGCTGGCAGGCTGTTGATGATAATAATTTTGATGGACAGCCGAATGTCGGGGCCAATCTTTATGACAACCGGCCAACACCTAATTTTTTCTACGATACCGTCGGTGCTGCGGACAACTACGCGGTCAAACTTACGGTGTTGGAGAACCAGGCTGAAGCGCTGGGTGGTGTGCGCGGTGAGTTGAGCAATGACACGCTGACCTTCAACAATTTTGACAACTTCGGCGTTGCCGCCACTGGCAGTGCCAGCATGAGTTATGACGAAGTTGGCGTCATAGATATCCAGGCACAGCTGGTTGATAACAGTGATAGCCCGCTGGCTTATCGCGGCACTGATGTCATTCGCGGCGTGGTCAACGACGTCGGGCGTTTTTATCCACGCCGCTTCGATGTACTGACCACGATGCTGCTGCCACGTATTGATGCCAGCTGTGTGCCGCCATCCATCTTCACCTATATGGATGAGCCTTTTGCCATAGAGCTGGAACTGGTGGCACGCAATACCCAGGGCGTGACCACGGTCAATTATCGCGGTGGCTTCGCCAAGCTGGCCGAGTATGCTGATCTGAACTTCCGGGCCATCGAAGAAGTGACCAGTGCTGACAATAACGACCTTAGCGCCCGACTGGATAATGTGTCGGTGCCGGTGACGTTCGAGAGTAACTGGTCGGCTGTCCAGGGTGGCGAGCTGGTGCTGGAAGGTAATCTGGCATTCAGCCGCGCCAATCCGGCCGATCCCGACGGACCCTACGAAGACCTGAAAATTGCATTTGTACCCATTGACAGTGATGGTGTGACGCTGGACCCGAATGACCTGGATACCGAGATCACTCAGGCAACTCCTGAGTACAGCCTGATCGCCGAACACGACTTCCGTTATGGCCGCCTGCTGATCAACAACGCGTTTGGTCCGGAAACTGAAGACCTGGCCATCACCTTCCGGGTGGAATACTTTGACGGTGAGCGGTTTGTCGTCAATACCGACGACAGTTGCACGGTGATAGATGCGGCCGAGCTCACTCTGGTACCCGGCACCTATACCGGCAATCTGGACGATGGCGAGACAGCGATCGTAACGCCCCAGACCACGGAGTTCCATGACGGTCAGGTGCAGGGCGTAGAGGCAGCCACCAACCCAAGTGACGAGACCTTTACCGCGACTGCGCCGGGTGAAGGCAACGGCGGTACCGTCGATGTGGAACTGGATCTGGATGCGCTGGGTCTGCCATTCCTGCAGTTCCGTTGGCCGGAAATCAATGCCGATTACAACGAGAACCCGCGTGCCCAACTCGAATTCGGCCAGTTCCGCAGTCATGACCGCGTGATCCACTGGCAGGAAATCTACAACGGCCCGACACCCCCCTGAGGCACGTTGATGCCGCTCCACTGGTCTACACAATAGTCATGGGGTTGCTGCGGTACCACCACAATTGAACAGGGGCATGGGGTCTGATGTGGCCCCGCCCACATCTGCCCCATGGCCCCTTAACACTGACACTAACACTGACGCTGCCCCATGGCCCCATACCACTGACACTGTCCCTTGAAATCGCCGCAACCCGGCGCCATTATTTCCACAATGACAGAGATACCGGAGTGCCCTATGAAAAGCCTGCTCGCCCTGCTGTTTGCTGGTTTCGCCACTGTTGCCGCCGCCGCTCCAGCAATTGCAGCCGACTACGAAAGTTTCCGCACCAACGATGAAGAAAACAATATTGATGTCTTCAAAAGTGCCAGCCCATCGGTGGTCTACATCACCAATTCGCGCATGGTCAGGCGCTCGTTTTTTACTCTGAACCCACAGGAAATACCGCAGGGCAGTGGTTCAGGTTTTGTCTGGGACAAACGCGGCTATGTCGTCACCAATTTTCATGTTATCCAGAATGCATCACGCCTGACCGTGACGCTGCAGGACGGCACTGCCTGGGATGCCCGGGTGGTGGGCGTGGAGCCGGACAAAGACCTGGCCGTGCTGCAGGTTGAAGCGCCGGAGGAACAACTGACGCCGGTGGCACTGGGCGATTCGTCATTGCTGGAGGTCGGTCGCAAGGTGATTGCCATCGGCAACCCGTTTGGACTGGATACCACCATGACCGTGGGTGTGGTCAGTGCGCTGGGCCGGGAGATCAATTCGGTGACCCGGCGCCAGATTCGCGACGTGATACAGACCGATGCAGCCATCAACCCGGGTAATTCCGGTGGGCCGCTGCTCAATTCACTGGGTCAACTGGTGGGCGTCAACACCGCCATCTACAGTCCCAGTGGTGCCAGTTCCGGTATCGGCTTTGCCATACCCGTGAATACGGTTAAAAAGATCGTGCCGGAGCTGATTGAATTTGGTCGGGTGCAGACCCCCACGCTGGGTATCAGTCTGTTCCCGCCGCAGTATGCCGAATACTATCGCAACCGCTGGCGCATTGACGGGGTCATTGTGCTGGATGTGCTGCAGGGCAGCAGTCCCGAACGCGAAGGCATGCGCGGGCTGGCCGAGACCAACCGGGGTATCGTGCTGGGCGATGTCATTGTTGAAGTAGACGGCGTTGCTGTGGCTAATGAAGACGATCTGCTGACCGTACTTGAATCGAAAGAGGCGGGCGACACAGTGGAAGTAATCACGTTGCGGGACAATGCCCGAGTGCGGTATCAGATTGAGCTGCAAGCCACTCGTCAGTAAAGTCGTGCTGGAACAGTTCGGGCCAACGGGAGTCGGCAGGTTACTGATCCTTCAAAACCTGCATTTCCGCCATCCATGGCGGTCAGTCTCGGAACGGTCGTCTGCGACGCCCTGATTGTTCCTCGGCCGGTTATTGCTCCTGCATAGCCGGCAGTCCCGCCATCCTTGGCGATCACGGACATCCCGTTACCCCGAACTGTTCCGACCGGCAACGTCAATGCAAGTTTTTCCAGCCAGACCTTATTCGGAAGACAGCTCTTCAAGTTCCGTGGATTTCTCCAGCCAGCTTTCTTCGGCCTGCGCCAATTCGGCCTTGCAGTAACCCTGCTGGCGTAGCAGTTCGGTCAGTTCATCACGCCGGCTGTCTTCGTAAAGAGTCGTGTCGCCCAGCCTGTCTTCCAGCGTACTCAGTTCGGCGCTGAGTTTCTCCATGGCTTTTTCCAGCGTGCGCACTTCGCGGCGCAGCGGTGCCAGTTGTTCGCGCTGGTTGGCCGCCTGCTTGCGTGCCTCCTTTTTGTCGATCACGGGCGTTGTCGCCGATTTACGCTCGGCCGCTTTTGCTGCGCCGGTATCGTTGCTTTTCTGGGTGCCTGGCTGAAAATCGGCAGCCGCGATCTTGCCCTGTTCCTGCATCCAGCGGGCATAGTCATCCAGGTCGCCCTCAAACGGGGTGACCCGGCCCTGATGCACCGTGAAGAATTCATCAACGGTATTGTTCATCAGGTGACGGTCGTGTGATACCAGCACCAGTGCCCCTTCAAAGCCCTGCAGGGCAACAGTCAGGGCGTGGCGCATTTCCAGGTCCAGGTGGTTGGTCGGTTCATCCAGTAACAGCACATTGGGTTTTTGCCAGACAATCAGGGCCAGTGCCAGGCGCGCTTTTTCACCGCCGGAGAAGTTGATGATGGGCTCTGACACGCGGTCGCCGCGAAAGTCGAAGCCACCCAGAAAGTTGCGAATTTCCTGTTCGCGTGCACCCGGGTCGGCACGCTGAATCAGCGTGGTCGGGCTGGCCTTCATATCAATGACATCAACCTGGTGCTGGGCAAAATAACCAATGCGCAGATGCTTGGAGGCGACCACCTCACCGCCGAGCACCGGCAGCTGTTCGGCAAGGGTTTTCAGCAGTGTGGATTTGCCGGCACCGTTGAAACCCAGCAATCCAATGCGCGTGGTGTCATGCAGTTTCAGGTTGATGCCCTCGACCAGGGGTTTGTCAAAACCGATACTGACCTTTTTGAAGCTGAGCAGGTCACTGGCGGTTTTATCGGGAGCAAAAAACGAAAACCGGAACGGTGAATCGATATGCGCCGGGGCAATATCTTCCATGCGCGACAGTTCTTTTAATCGGCTTTGTGCCTGTTTGGCCTTGCTGGCCTTGGCACGGAAACGTCGCACAAAGTCCTCAATCTCGGCTTTGCGGCGCATCTGTTTCTCGGCAGCCGCCTGCAGCTGGGCCATACGTTCGGCGCGCTGGATTTCGTAGGCGGTGAAATTGCCCTTGTACATGAACAGGTTGTTCTGCTCAAAGCTGACCACATGATCAATGACCTTATCCAGAAAGCTGCGATCGTGCGAGATCAACAGCAGGGTGCCCTGATAACGATTCAGCCACTGCTCCAGCCAGATGGTGGCTTCCAGGTCCAGGTGGTTGGTGGGTTCGTCCAGCAGCAGCAGGTCCGATGGTGCCATCAGCGCGGCGGCCAGATTCAGACGCACCCGCCAGCCGCCAGAGAATGCCGACACCGGTTGCTGGAAACTGTCGACGGCAAAGCCAAGGCCGGAGAGCAGCTGTTCGGCCCGTACCTGCACGCTGTAGCCATCAATTTTGTCCAGTTCGTTATGCAGATTGGCAATGGCATGACCATCATTGCTGTCTTCGGCATTGGCCAGCCGGCCTTCGATCTGGCGAAACCGCTCATCGCCGTCGATAACGTAATCCAGTGCTGTGCGCCGGGACCCCGCTGTTTCCTGCTTCATCCAGGCACAGCGCAGCCCGTCCGGAATGAACAGATCGCCCGCATCCAGCGCAATCTGGCCGGTCAGGCAGGCAAACAGACTGGATTTGCCGCTGCCGTTGCGGCCGATGACACCTGTCTTCTGGCCTTTGTGGATGGTGATGCTGGCACTGTCGAGCAGGGTATGCTCGCCGCGCATCAGGCGGGCGTTGTTTAAACTGATCATGCGTCAACCGAGGCTTTTGACAATGGGTGTGTGGACAAAAACGGGCATTATACGCCAGACCGCCATGACAGATTGATTTATGTCTGGCAAATTCGTAAACTCCTGCCCTATGAAGCAGATACTAATAATAGATGATGATGAAAAACTGGGCCAACTGCTGACGCAGTATCTGGACCGTTATGACATGAAGGTCACGGTTGCCCATACGCCGAGCAAGGGATTTGAACTGCTCAAGCGCTCCAAGCCCGATCTGCTGATCCTGGACGTCATGTTACCGGAAAAAGACGGCTTTGAAATCTGCCGTGAAATCCGAGCCAAAACCACTGTGTACGGCCATTTGCCGATCATGATGCTGACCGCCCATGGCGAGGTCACCGATCGTATTGTCGGGCTGGAACTGGGCGCCGATGATTACCTGCCCAAACCTTTCGAACCACGTGAACTGGTGGCCCGTATCACCAATATCCTGCGCCGGGCCGGTGACGATGCCCGGGCTGACAGTGATCTGCCCCGCATTGAAGGGCTGGATGTGGATACCAGTCGCCGCACCGTGCATCTGGACGGTGAACTGGTCGAACTGACCACCATGGAATACGAACTGCTGGTGCTGTTTATCCAGTCGCCGAACAAAACCTTTACCCGTGACGAGCTGATGAACCGGCTGCGCGGTATTGATGCCGAACTGTTCTCGCGCGCCGTCGACACACTGGTCAGTCGCCTGCGTCACAAGCTCAAGGATACCTCCAAAACACCTCGATTCATCAAGACTGTGTGGGGGCGCGGCTACACCTTTGTCGGTCAGCTGCAATGAACTCCCTGCTACCGAAAGTGACCGGGTCTCTGTACTTCCGGCTCTTTCTGATTTTCAGTGCCACCGTCATCCTGTTCTTTCTGGTCATTACCTTTTCCATCCGGCAAATAGATGAGAACTGGCGCCGTGAGCGTCTCAATCCACTGCCGGTATTCTATCTGGACAACGTACGCCTGCTGGTCGATGCCATTGGCATTCCGCCGGATCTGCAACGCGCCGCCGAGCTGGCGCGCGATCTGTCGCTGACCATCATTATCCGCAGTCCCCATATCAACTGGCAATCCGACGATGAATCGGATCTGGATATCTCCAGCACGGTATTTGTGCGCACCCTGTCGGACGACTCGCAGATGCTGGCCGCCGGCAATGAACAGGTGATTCGTGTGGCCCGCGGTGGTTATGAATACTTCCTCAATCGCAAGGCCCCCTCGCTCAGCGACTACGATTATATTGTGGTCTATATCGGCCTCGGTTTTGCGCTGTTTATCCTGTTTTCCAACTACTGGCTGGTGCGCCGGCTGATGGAACCGGTAGGCAAACTGCGGCAGGGTGCGGAAAAAATCTGCGAAGGTGATCTCAGCTACCGGGTGGAAGTCACCCGCAAGGATGAGCTGGGCGAGCTGACCGAAAGTATCAATCACATGGCCGATTCGCTGCAGTCCATGCTGGAGGCCAAACGGCAACTGCTGCTGGCCATCAGCCATGAGCTGCGCACGCCGGTGACACGTGCCAAGCTGCAGCTTGAGTTCATGGAGAACAGTGATCTGCGCAATAATCTCAGCGACGATATCAACGAAATCGATCTGCTGATCTCCGACCTGATTGAGGCCGAACGCCTGAGCACGCAGCACTCGGCGCTGATCCTGGATGACGTCGATTTTGCCGATTATATCCGCATGCTGTCAGAGCAGTTTCAGTATTATGAGGGTGGCCTGGACGTGGTGTTGCCTGAAGAAGACCGCTCCATTCGTCTGGACAAACTACGTATCCGTCTGCTGGTAGCCAACATCGTCAACAATGCCATCCGCCATGGTCGTGGCCGCCCGGTGACCATCAAGGCCAGCTTTGAGGGTGAGCAGGCTGTGCTGTGTATAGCTGACCAGGGCGAAGGTATTGCCGCCGAGCATCTGCGCCATATTACCGAACCGTTCTATCGGGTTGACAGTGCACGTCAGCGCAATACCGGCGGGTTTGGTCTGGGGCTATACCTGTGCAACCTGATTGTTGATGCCCACGGCGGCCGGCTGAAGATCGACAGCCAACCCGAGCAAGGCACCCGGGTTAGTGTGTATTTGCCGATAACCTAGCGGGCCAGCTTCCTGCGTCGGTTGCGCAGCAGTGTGGCGGTCAGCACAGCAATAATGATCAGCGCCGGAATCAACGCGGTATTGATGGCTTTTAAGACCGAACCCAGCCGGTCGATTTCGTTATTCAGTTCAAACTGCACTTCGCGCAGATCTCGACGGGTTTCCAGCTGTAGCTCGATGAAGCGTTCGATCTCGGCTTCCTGTTCCGGTGAAATGCTGCCGCTGCCCTGATTCAACGCCTGCAACTGTTCCTCGGTTTCCGACAGTCTTTCCAGCAGGTTGGTTTCGCGTTCGCGCAGGCGTTCGTCGGCCTCGCGCTGCAGGGCCAGTACCCGCGTGAAAGGCCGGGCATAGCGCCCGCGACTGCGGATATTGATCAGCTCGGTACTGCCGCTGAGGTTGTCCAGCGCGTTGATGACAAAATCACCGTTGCTGGCAAAGGCATTGATCACGCGCTGGCCTGCCACCTGCCGTGACTGCGCCCACATGCGGTCGGCGAGCACATCGGTGTCTGCCACGACAATAACGCCAATATCGCTGACAGAGGCGCTCAGGTGCCGCTGAGACGATGCTGCGGGGCTGTCGTCACCGGTCGTTTCTGCGGCTGCCGTGCCATCCTGCCCGGAGGCATCGCTGGCGGCTTCGTCTGCCATGGCTGGCGGACCATCCGGAAAGGCGCTGGAGGCCGGGCCGGACACGCGGGCTGCCAGCGTACGGGTCTGCTCTTCCGATTCGAAGTCATCGATCAGCAGGGTGGGATCACCCATTTCCCGGAAGAAAGCCGTGCCCATCATCATGGTCTGTTCGCTGGTCTGGATCAGCGGCTCAAAGGTGGTCTCTGCCGCTTCCGCCGGCGTCAGTGAGCCTGCTGACGACAGGTTCATCACCTGCAGCTGGCCGCTGACAATATCGTTGGCAAAGTGTTCGCGCGGCACGCCGAGCATGCCGTAGTGCGCAGTCGGCCGTTGACCCTGGGCCAGCGTGACGAACAGCGCCAGTTCCTGGTCAGTGACCACCTGTTCGGCATCATAGTTGACCCCCCAGGCGCTGAGCAGGCCCGGCAGGTCCGAGCCCAGGCTGTCACGGTAGCCGCCACCGCCCATCATGATCTGGGTCTGGGTATCCGAGTTGGGGTCAACAAATACCAGCGCGCGCCCACCGCGCATGACAAACTGATCGATGGCATACAGGGTGTTGTCGGGCAGCTCCTGCGGATGCACCAGCATCAGGATGTCGATCTCCTCATCAATGGCTGCCACGTCTTCCTGCAGGCGTCGTACGTCATACATGTAACGTACGGTGTCCATGATGGCCCAGGGGCCCGTGGTCTGCTCGGTCGCGGGGTTAAAACCGCCATCGATGTTCAGGGAGGTGATCAGTCCGACCACTGTGGGGTCGGGGTCCAGCACCCGGCTGATCAGTCGCGAGAATTCGTATTCCAGAAACTCTTCCTGGTCAGGGCGCACCAGTGGTATGGCTTCGTAGACTTCATCGCCGTTTTCTCCGCGGGTACCCGGGTCGGCGGCGACCACACCAAAATAGACCTCTTCCCGGCCGGCTGCCAGGGGCACGGCCTGTATGCCATAACTGGTGGCCAGATCTTCCTGCTCGGAGAACGGTTCCGGGTCAATGACCTCCAGCGTCAGGTTGCCATTGCTGGCGATGACCATCTCGCGCAGCAGTTCCTGCACGCGATTGCCGTAGGCGCGCACCTGGGGCATCTGACCGATGGCTTCCTCGGAGTAGAAAAAGGTCAGTTCGATGGGCCGTTCAAGCGTATCCAGCACTTCTCGGGTGCCATCGCTGAGGGTATACAGGTCATCCTGGGTCAGGTCGATACGCAGGCGTGGCAGGCTGCTGATGATGACCACGGTGATCAGCAGGACCAGACCAATCAGGACCAGGCCGGCGGGAGAAAATAATGCTTTGTTCTTCATGGCCAGCTCCTAGTTTGCTTTCCGGATTTCAATGACAACCGCACTGGCCAACAGCCAGGCGGCAATGACCGCAGCAAAGAACAGCAGGTCGCGAATATCCAGCACCCCCCGGCTGATTGCCTCAAAATGCGTCAGAAAACTCAGCGTGGCAACGGCATCGATCAGGGTTTGTGGCGCCCAGCCGGTAAAGGCATTCATGACAATGGCCGAGCCGGAAACCACAAACAGGAAACAGATGGCGGCGGTCAGGATAAAGGCAATCACGGCATTACGGGTCAGCGCCGACATGCACGAGCCGATGGCCAGGAAGCCGCCGGCCATCAGCCAGCTGCCGATATAGGCGGCCAGGATGACACCATTGTCCGGTTCACCGAGATAGTTGACCGTTATCCAGATGGGAAAGGTCAGCACCAGTGCGCAGCCGCTAAGCACCCAGGCGGCGAGGAATTTGCCGATCACCGCCTCATGCAGCCTGATCGGCAGCGTCAGTAACAGCTCGATGGTGCCGGTTTTGCGTTCATCGGCCCACAGACCCATGGCCAGTGCCGGTATCATGAACAGGTACAGCCAGGGGTGGAAATTGAAAAACGGTTGCAGGTCTGCCTGGCCGCGCTGATAGAAGCCCCCCAGATCAAACGTGGCAATGCCGTTCATGACCAGAAAAATAACAATAAACACGTAAGCCAGCGGGGTACTGAAATACGCGGCCAGCTCGCGTTTGAAGATGATGCCAGTGGTTCCCATCACAGTGCTCCCTGTTCAGTGACGCTACGGAAAAACGCTTCCAGGCGGCCGGGTGCTGACGGCGCTGCTGCCGCCGCCGTGTCAGCGGGCGCTTGTGCTTCCAGTTCCTGCGGCGAACCGTCAGCGACAATGCGGCCATTGGCAATGATGATGGCGCGCGTGCACACCGCACTGACTTCTTCCAGGATATGGGTGGAGACAATAACGATCTTGTCCTTGGCCAGATTGCGGATCAGCTGCCGTACCTGGTGTTTCTGGTTGGGGTCCAGCCCATCGGTGGGTTCGTCCAGAATCAGGACCTTGGGGTCATGCAGAATGGCCTGCGCCAGCCCGACACGGCGCTTGAAACCTTTGGACAGGGTGTCGATGGTCTGTTCGCAGACGCTGCCCAGCGCCACATCATTGATGACCTGCTCAATACGCTGGTGTTTTTCCTTGCCACTGAAGCCACGAATCTCGGCAATAAAGTCGAGGAAGTCCAGTACCGTCATGTCGGGATAACTGGGTGCGCCTTCGGGCAGGTAACCCACCAGGGCCTTCACGGCGACCGGGTTCTCGGTGATGTCGTGGCCGTCCACGGTCACAGTGCCGGAACTGGGTGCCAGAAAACCGGTGATGATTTTCATGGTGGTGGACTTGCCGGCACCATTGGGGCCGAGGAAACCCAGGACTTCGCCCTCGGCAACCGTGAAACTGAGGTCATCTACGGCGGTAAAATGCTCAAATTTTCGGGTCAGGTGACTGATTTCAATCATATTGTTATTTGCCTGTCAGAGGTTGCGGGGCAATAGCTGAGGGGCAAATATAGGTGTATGGGGGTGATTTTTCAACCTGCCCCCACAGATCGTGACAATTGAGCGATGAATCAGTCGTCGTCGCTACCGCCATCCTCGATGTTTAGTTCCTTGATTTTGCGGGTCAGGGTGTTGCGGCCCCAGCCCAACAGCAGGGCGGCATCGCGGCGCCGACCCAGGGTGTGTTTGAGCGCAACCTGGATCATGGTGCGTTCAAACTCGGGCGTGGCCTGCTCCAGTATACCCTTGTGGCCCAGGTTCAGCTCCTGATCGGCCCACTCTTCCAGCAGCTGTGTCCAGTCCCGGGCGCTGCTGTTCTGCGCCTGGTGTTCCATCAGCTCCGGAGGCAGGTCATCAATGCGCACCTCCCGACTGGAGGCCATCACCGTGACCCAGCGGCAGAAGTTCTCCAGCTGGCGCACGTTGCCAGGCCAGTTCAGGCCGGTGATGTATTTTTCAGTTTCCGGGCGCAATACCTTGTGCTCCACATCAAGCTCTTCGGCTGCGCGCGCCAGGAAGTGGCGAGCCAGGCGCGGGATGTCTTCGCGGCGATCGCGCAGGCGCGGAATATGGATACGAATCACATTGAGGCGGTGAAACAGGTCTTCCCGGAACAGGTGCTGGCCGACCAGTTTTTCCAGATTCTGGTGGGTCGCGGCGATGATGCGCACATCCACCTTGATCGGGGTGGTGCCGCCAACGCGATAGAATTCGCCATCGGAAAGCACGCGCAGCAGTCGGGTCTGGGTATCCGGTGGCATGTCACCGATTTCGTCCAGAAACAGGGTGCCGCCATTGGCCTGTTCAAAACGGCCGGTGCGGTGCGCGGTGGCGCCGGTGAAGGAGCCTTTTTCATGGCCAAACAACTCCGACTCAATCAGCTCTTTGGGAATGGCGGCCACGTTCAGGGCAATAAAATGTTTTTCCCGGCGCGGGCTGTGTTTGTGCAGAGCATGCGCCACCAGTTCTTTACCGGTACCGGATTCACCATTGATCAGTACCGTGATATTGGATTGCGACAGGCGGCCAATGGCGCGGAACACCTCCTGCATGGCTGGCGCTTCACCAATGATCTCTTTGCTGTTTTCCAGAATCGGCGTGGGGATGTCGACGTCCTGCTCGCGGGCGTGTTCCAGTGCGCGCTGGGTCATGGCCACCGCTTCGTCAATGTCGAACGGTTTGGGCAGGTATTCAAAGGCGCCGCGGCTGTAAGATGATACCGCGCTGTCAAGGTCCGAGTGGGCGGTCATGATGATGACCGGCAGTTGCGGGAAACGCTCATGGACCGTGGACAGCAGGTCCAGGCCGTTGATGCCGGGCATGCGGATGTCACTGATAATGGCGTCGGGTCGCTCTTTTTCCAGTCGATGCAGAAGATCATCGCCGTTGTCAAAACAGTGCGTGCTCATACCAGAGCGGGTGAGGGACTTTTCCAGTACCCAGCGGATTGACTTGTCGTCATCCAGTACCCAGACCGTGTTGTGCTTGTTCATGGTGTCAGTACCCCTACTTGCCGAATTGACCGCTGAAGACTCCGGTGATGTGGTTGCCAGAGCCGTTGCCGTGGTAGTCCGACGGTGCCGGCGCCTGTGTCAGCACAGGCAGATAAATGGAAAAACGGGTGCGGCCAGGTTCGCTGCTGCACTCGATAATGCCTTTGTGTTGATTAACGATGGAATGCGCGATGGACAAGCCCAGACCGGTGCCTTCGGCGCGGCCACTGATCATCGGGAAAAAGATATTGTCAATCAGCTCCGGCGGCACGCCCGGGCCGTTATCGACCACTTCCAGGCGCGCCACCAGGCGATGAAACACGGTGCCAATGGTCACGTTGCGCATGACCCGGGTTTTCAGCTCGATCAGTCCGGAGCGATGTTTGACATGCGGGCTTTCCAGCGCCTGCACGGCATTGCGCACAATGTTGAGTGTGGCCTGTATCAGTTGCTCAAAGTCGCCCTGCAATTCCGGGATGCTGGGGTCATAGTCGCGGACCAGGGTAATGTCCTTGTCACTGACTTCCGCGTCCACCAGGTTGCGTACACGTTCCAGCACTTCATGCACATTCAGTGACCGGTACTCCATGGGTTTGCGCGATCCCACCAGCCGGTCAACCAGCTTGTGCAGTCGGTCTGCTTCTTCGATGATGACATTGGTGTAGTCGGTGAGATCGGAATCGGGCAGTTCGCTGGCCAGCAGTTGTGCCGCACCGCGGATGCCACCCAACGGGTTCTTGATCTCATGCGCCAGGCCGCGCACCAGCTCCCGGGTGGTTTCGTGCGTGGAGATCAGGGTTTCATCGCGACTGATGCGCTCGGCGTAGTTCATACTCTGGATTTCGATCACTACGGCGGCATCGGGGAAATCGTTCAGTGGCGTAACGGTGTAATCCACCTGCAGGCTCTTGCCGTTGGCCAGGTGCAACTGGGTTTTGCGTTTGGTAAAGCTGTGGTGTGCTGCTACCGCCTGGCGTATGTCGGTGACATCGTCGTTTGCGTTTATGAAGATGTCGCCGATAAAGGCGTTGTTGACCTGTCTTCCACTGATGGCGAACAGGTTTTCCGCGGCCAGATTGATATATTGCAGGCGCAGATTGTCATCCAGCACCAGTATGGCCGTTGCCAGTGTGTCGAGCAGGCGTCTGTATGATTTGTTACTGCTGGCTTCCATGATGGGTCGGCGTACCTCGTTGGTTAGTCAAGGCCATGCAATAAACAAACCATCTTCAGATAATCGGTTTGTTAAGGCGCATGGTGGGGCTGATGTGCTTTACTGGCGCGATTCCGGTGAATGCTGCCGGTATTAACGCCCGCGTGGACCAATGCGCTGATCGGCACTATGCACCATGATGGTGCGCAAGACAATTTTTACGTGATCGGAAATGGGGCGGGAGCAAAAAAAACGCCTGCCGAATCGCTCCGGCAGGCGTTTTTTGGAGCTGCGCAGGGTTGATCAGCAGCTGTAGTACATATCGAACTCGACAGGGTGAGCCGACGCGTTCAGGCGTGTGCAATCCTGCTGCTTCAGGGCAATGTAGCCATCGATCAGGTCGTCGCAGAACACGCCGCCCTGTTTGAGGAACTCGCGGTCTTCGTCCAGTGCTTCCAGCGCCTGATCCAGCGAGTAGCAGACCTTTGGAATTTCTGCTTCTTCTTCCGGCTCCAGATCGTACAGGTCCTTGCTGGCAGGGTCGCCAGGGTGGATCTTGTTCTTGATGCCGTCCAGGCCGGCCATCAACAGTGCAGCGAAGTACAGGTAAGGGTTGGCTGTACAGTCACCAAAACGCACTTCGATACGCACCGCTTTGGGGTTGCCGCCCAGGATATACGGAATACGGATGGAAGCAGAACGGTTGCGTGACGAGTACGCCAGCAGTGTCGGTGCCTCAAAGCCCTTGACCAGTCGCTTGTAGCTGTTGGTCGAGGCGTTACCGAAGGCGTTCAGGGCCTTGGCGTGCTTGATGATACCGCCAATGTAGTACAGGGCAGTGTCAGACAGACCGGCATAACCGTCACCAGCAAACATGTTCTTGCCATCTTTGGAGATGGACATGTGTACGTGCATGCCGGAACCGTTGTCACCTACCAGCGGCTTGGGCATGAAGGTCGCCGTTTTGCCGAAGGCGTGTGCGGTGTTGTGGATGCAGTACTTGAGGATCTGAACTTCGTCAGCCTTGTATACCAGGGTATTGAACTTGGTACCGATTTCGCACTGACCCGCGTTACCCACTTCGTGGTGGTGCAGTTCGATTTCCAGGCCCATGGATTCCATGGTGTCGCACATTGCGCCACGCAGGTCGCTCAATGAATCGACGGGAGGTACCGGGAAGTAGCCGCCTTTGACTTTCGGGCGGTGGCCCATGTTGCCGCCTTCGATGCTCTTGCCCGAAGACCAGGCTGCTTCTTCGCTGCCGATCTTGAAGAAGGCGCCGTCCATTGCGATGTTCCATTTGATTTCGTCGAAGACGAAGAACTCTGGCTCCGGGCCAAAAAATGCCTTGTCACCGATACCGGTCGACTTCAGGTACTCTTCGGCGCGACGGGCCACGGAGCGCGGGTCACGGTTGTAACCCTGCATGGTGCGTGGCTCGATGATGTCGCAGCGCAGGTTGACCTGGATTTCGTCTGCAAACGGATCGAGGACGGCGGTGGTGTCATCCGGCTTGAGGATCATGTCTGACTCGTTGATGCCTTTCCAGCCGGCAACTGAGGAACCATCAAACATTACGCCGTCCATGAAGCTTTCGTTAACGACTGCGGCCGGGAAAGTCACGTGCTGCTCTTTGCCCTTGGTGTCGGTAAAACGAAGGTCTACCCACTTGACGTCGTTCTCTTTGATTAAATTTAAAGTCTTCTCAGACATTCCTGATCCTCCGTGTGATCGAGAATTGGGTGACGGTTAAGGTCACAGTTTAAAAATCTGATACGGTCGCGGTGCGCAGCCGTTATTCAGTGTTGATTTTCCTGTATGCCAGTCGCGTGCCACGCGCTTTGCAGTCATGGCACTCAACAAGCCGGGCATTCGGCATTATAATGGCGCTCGCATACCATGCCCGAGTAGCAATGAATGAGCAAGATATATGCCATTGTTACCGGGAGTCGAGGCCCCTGTATATCCGGCGTTCACCCGGAAGACCGTCTCCATGAGCCTGCAAAAACGCCCCAATGTGGTGCGTAAATATACTCAATGCACAATAAAAGAGCATTATGCCCTTTTTTGATGCGCCAGACTTGCCTCACAGCTCCAACACAAGGTCAGAACCATGCTTTTTGTTATACGCTTTTTCCCCGAAATCACCATAAAGACGCGCCCTGTGCGCCAACGTCTGATCAAGGCGCTGAGACGGAATCTGAGGATACTGGTTGGCCGTGTCGACTCGCGCATCAGTGTAACCGGTGACTGGGATATTCTGGAAGTGGAAACCCACAGCGATGATGAAAATCTTGTTGGCCAGGTGGTGGATATTTTGCGCAATACCCCGGGTATTTCGCTGATCAGTCAGGTGAACAAGCAGCCGTTGCCCGATTTTGATGGCATCCTGGCCGCCATTCTGCCGTTCTACCGGGATCAGTTGCAGGGGCGCAGCTTTGCTGTGCGCAGCAAGCGCCAGGGCAATCATGATTTCAGCTCCATGGAGCTGGAACGGTTTCTGGGGGCGGCGCTGTTGAATGGCACCGGCGCTACCCGGGTTGATCTGCGTCAGCCCGAGGTAACCGTGCGGGTGGAGATCCGGCAACAGGTCCTGTACGTGGTCACTAACCAGTGGCGGGGCCTGGGTGGATACCCCATGGGCTCACAGGAGCCGGTGTTGTCGCTGATTTCCGGTGGCTTTGACTCGGCGGTATCAAGTTATCTGTTCATGCGGCGGGGTATTCAGACGCATTTCCTGTTCTTCAACCTGGGCGGCAAGGAGCATGAGCTGGCGGTCAAGGAAGTAGCCCTGTACCTGTGGATGCGCTTTGGTTCATCGCACCGCGTCAAGTTCGTCAGTGTGCCGTTTGAGCCCATGCTGAGCGAGATCCTGAACAAGGTCGACACCGGGCTGATGGGGGTTGTGCTCAAGCGCATGATGATCCGCGCCGCCGATCAGGTCGCTCGTGAGATGAAACTGTCGGCGCTGGTAACCGGTGAATGTGTGGCACAGGTGGCCAGTCAGACTCTGCCCAACCTGAATGTTATTGATCAGGTGACCGACATGTTGATCCTGCGCCCGCTGATTGTCACCGACAAGCAGGACATCATCGATACGGCGCGACGTATTGGCACGGAGGAGTTTTCTGCCCAAGTGCCGGAGTACTGTGGTGTGATCTCGGTAAAACCGACCACCCATGCCAAGCCTCAGCGGGTGCTGGAAGAGGAAGCCAAAATTGATCCCGCACTGATCGACGCCGCCGTGGCCGGACGGGAAGTGCAGATGATTGACCGGGTCGTGGAAGTATTGGCCCATCGCGATGTGGAGCCGGCCCAGTCGGCCACGGTCCCGGCAGGGACCGTGGTGATCGACATACGTCACCCCAATGAACAGGAACGGGCGCCCCTGAAGGCCGATGCGTTTGAAGTGGCGGTGGTGCCGTTCTACCAGCTGGGCAGTCGGTTTGCATCACTGGATGCATCCCGACAATACCTGCTGTATTGCGACAAAGGCATGATGAGTCGCCTGCATGCCTCGCATCTCAAGGATGCCGGATATCAGAATGTGGGCGTTTACCGGCCATCAGCCGAACAGGCCGGGTAGTGAGCGTTCTGCCAGCCACAGCACACCAAATCCGGTGATAACAACGCCACTGCCAAGCATTGCCGAGCGGCGGGTAAATGCGGACTGATCCAGTAGCCACAGGACCGGGACCAGTAGCGCGACAATGACCAGTTGACCGATTTCAACACCGACATTGAAGCTCAGCAGGCTGCCGATGAATAACTCGGTTGGCAAGGCCAGGTCGCCAAGCACACCGGCAAAACCGAAACCGTGAATCAGGCCAAATCCAAATGCCACCGGCCAGCTGTGTCCACGAAACATCGGAAAGATGATATTGAGTCCGGTGATGGCAACTGACAGGGCAATGACCGATTCCACCAGGCGCGCAGGCAATACCACGATCTGCAGGGTTGCCAGAATCAGGGTAATGGAGTGCGCCACGGTGAATGCCGTGACGATCTTGAGAATATCAATGAACACGGGTGAGCGGTTCGCCTGCGCCTGTCGGCCCAGCATGATCGGAATGATCAGGGCGCACAGAAACAGTATGTGATCCAGGCCGATCCAGATATGCCAGATGCCTTCAATCAGGAAGGTCCACAGATTGGCCAGGGTGCTGCTTGAGCCGGCAGCATCAAGCCGGTGCACGGGTTGTGCTGGCGAGAACAGTCGCAGATGTGAGGTGTTGTTGTAGGACAGGTTGAGTATGCCGCGATGGGATGCGTCCAGGTCGAACAGCAGGTCGTAGTTGATGACCAGCTCCCCCCCGGCATCGCATTGGCCGCTCAGTGGCAGGTGCACAAATACGCCGGTGTTTCGTTGTTCGAGCTGCATCTCGCCAGCCTGTAACACGCATTCAGTGTTGCCTCTGTCCAGGTGCAGGCGGGCCAGGGCATACGCCTGGATGGCAGCGCGGCGTTGCTGCAGTTCTCCCCAGGTGACACGGGTATCACGGTTCTGGTCGACGCCTACGGCCAGCTCCAGGTCGCGCACGGAGATCAGCCAGTGCCCCGTCAATTGTTCATTTTCAATCGAAAGATCAATAAAGCTGTCGCTCAGCTCATGTCCTGCTGCCAGCGCAGGCCAGGACAGTAACATTACCAGAAGCAGTTGTTTTATCATGGGGCAGACTCCTGGTGTGCAGTGAGGATTTCCTGCAATCGCGTGTCCTCGGTGCCAACACGATCAATCCACTGCTTAACGTCGCTCAGTGTCGCATGATCACCACTGGCAGCCGCCGTGCTGGCCAGCAGGCGAGTGTCAGATGGCTCCTTCTGTACCGACCAGTTTTCCCTGGCGGCCTGCAGCGCTGCTTCTGGCTGCCCGACCAGATGCAGGGCATATTGTGCATACTCCTTGTGGGGAATGGCTTCATTGCGCATGAAAGCCAGCTCGAAATCGCGCGCAAGTCGCGTGACCAGGTTGTCGGCATGTTGACGATCTGCAGCCGTGCCGCGTGCCAGTAGCCCGCGGGCAAGCAGTATGCTGAGCTCCGGGCTGAGCGTGGCATCGTCTTGCGGTGACAGCCACTCGATCAGTTCGTTGTGTCGACCCTGCTCCAGCAGGAGATTGGCAAAATTGACCTTGAGATAGCCGAGGTCCGGCGCCAGGCGCAGGGCCCTCTGGTAATAACTCTCTGCCTGTGCCGTGTCACCCAGACGATGATTGATGATGGCCGCGGTGGTGAACAGCTCCTGATAGTCCAGGGCATTGAGCTGGGTGCTGTTGCGCAGCGTATCGTCGACCAGGTCCAGCGCTGCCCGGGCGTTTCCAGTGACCCCGTCAAGTTGTGCCTGGCAGTTGACATACAGGGAGCGCCGGCCAGCACTGCGCAATGCCTCGCAGCTTTTCGCGACCCGCGCATAGTCGCCGGTCACCAGACCAATCTGCGCGGTCATCATCAGTGCCTGCATATAGGCAGCAGAGTTTGCGGCATTCGGGCGGGCGTCAGTTATTGGTTGCAGTTCACTCAGGGCTTCATCAAAGGCGTGGTTGTGTTGCAGCACCGCGGCCAGAAGGATGTGATACATGGCCGGCGGCTGCGACCCGTCAGGCCAGCGCTGCAGTATCGACAGGGTGCGGCCATAGGCGCGTGCATCACCGCTGGACACGGCCAGCTGGTAGGCGGCCATGGCCTGCGACAGAATCTGGGTCGGTTCGACAGCGTCAGCTTCAGCTGATGTCTGTTGGCGGCGAATATCTGCGGCCAGTTCAACGATGGCAGGTGGCAGCGTGTCCACCACACTGTCCGGGTTGTCGGGCGTGTAGGGCTGTGCCAGGCCCGCTTGTGAAAAAAGGGCGAAGAACGTAGCCCAGACTGCCGGGCGCAGGTGCCCGATTGCCAATTTGCCGGCAGACTTTGTGAAATTGGATACCATGGAGAGGGTGACCTTGTTCGTTGGTTGCGTAGCAGCACGGGGCGCGGAGACTCAGTCCCCGCGCCCCGCGAAGCGCTCTGGTGTTACTGCACAGCCGAGCCGGGCAGTGGTTCGTTCAGGTACGGAAACTCAGTCTTGAATTCCGCAGCACTGACCGTAGTCTGGTCGGTAAATGGCGCTGTGCGGTTGGGTGCTACTTCCGCGTCCTCGATCAGCGCCCCCATCATCACCCGAAGTGCAATATCCACAACATCGTCACCGGGGCGACGGCCATTGGGAAAGCCAGCTGTGTCATTGGCAAGAACACCCATGTTCATCTGCTCTGCAGCGGGCTTGGCAGCAATCGATGTATTCAAGCGCAGCATTTCACTACGTGGGAATGTATCGTTAGCAATATTTGCCGGCAGGTTCAGGCCAGGGACACCGGTCACTGCGGCAATCAGGTCCGCCCGTGGGAAGTTCTTCGGTGCCACAGCGCCCGCGTCGGCAAACAGCAACTCCAGCAGGAAGGGCAGAGTTGGGTTTTGCACGTAGTCAACGAACTGGGCATCGTTGTGCGGGTGGCTCATGTTGAACTTGTCTTTATCAGGCAAGCCGATAACGACCTCATTCACCAGCGGGAAACCCAGACGCGATACCTGCATAGGTTCCTGGTCGCCCATGTTAAGGCTGGATGTAGTCCAGGCACCAATGACCGGATCATCCTGGGTCAGGCAGGAGATCGGTACTTCCAGGGCCAGCGAGGTAACACTGGCGGCACCAATGGGATTGGCCACGGCATCTTCAGAACCCAGTGGGTTGAGATTGACCAGGTCAAATACCTGACCCAGGTTGACGGCAAACCCTTCATTGCGCTGACCGACAAATACACGGCCTGCCGTGCTGCAGTCCGGAATGCTCAGCGGATAAATGTGCGAGCTGGCGTATTGTGCATAGTCGGGTATGGATTTGGTGCCGACATAGTCGACTGGCTTGCGAAATACCGGATCGCTGGTATTGGCATTTACCGCCAATTGCCGGTCGCCTGTGCGCCGGTCACCACGGATCACACTGAGCTGGTATTCCTGTCGCGAGTTGACGTTGGCCGTATCGCCAGCACCTGGTCCGATGCCGCCGGCATTAATCAGCGGAATGGGCACATCAACCCCACCCACGGGTACTGAGACGCCTGCCAGCACGGTGGAAAAGTCGAAGCTGAAAGTGATGTCCTCAATCGAGTCACCGTCGTTGTCGATATGGATTTCGTACAGACCCGCCGTTTCCAGGTCAAAGTAGTTGGGGCCGCCATAGGCCGCCTGCAGCGGGAAGTAGTTGGCGATGATAGTGACATAGTCCTCGCGGCCTTCTTCATAGCTGCGGAACATGTACAGATCGGTCGCATCCAGGCGTGGCATGCCGGCGATCATCGGTGCTTCACGGTGACTTGAGGCAAAACTTAACGCCGATACGCTGGTGATAGCTGCAGCCAGCGCATAACGGGTCCATTTTGGGTAGTTGGTTTTTACGGTTTTCATAGGTAACTCCTTGTGACGAGTTGTTGTGTTTCCACAGGCTCTGAAAAGCATACGAATGATTTCCTTGTAAGTGACTGTGGTGTTTGTCGTCCTACCTCTTACGCCGTTGTGTTGGGCCATGGATTGATATATTTGAACGAATAGCCAGTTCTTTAGGGAAACTGTGATGCACTTGGCAGAACGCGCAAAAATCGCTGTGATCTGCTTCACAGTCCAGGTAATCGGACGGATGGAGTGGGCCGGGGCGGGTCAGAAATCGGGACAGGGGCAGGAAACGGCTATTTTGCGTGCACAGCGCGGGCGTAATGGAATTGTCAAGATAGCTGTAGTATAATCTCCCACCTTTTTTTCGGCAGTGCTCCCCCCTTTTAGTAATAGGTGTCCCCAGTGATTGAGAAGATCCGCAATATCGCCATTATCGCCCACGTTGACCATGGCAAAACCACCCTGGTCGACAAACTCCTGCAACAGTCCGGCACACTGGGCGACCGTGGCGGTTCCGTCGAACGTGTGATGGACTCAAACGACCAGGAAAAAGAGCGTGGCATCACCATTCTGGCCAAGAATACCGCCATCAACTGGAACGGCTACCATATCAATATCGTCGACACCCCCGGACACGCCGACTTTGGTGGGGAAGTGGAGCGCGTCATGTCCATGGTGGACAGTGTGCTGCTGCTGGTGGATGCGGTAGACGGCCCAATGCCGCAGACCCGCTTTGTGACCATGAAAGCCTTTGCCCAGGGCCTGCACCCGATTGTGGTGATCAACAAGGTGGACCGGCCTGGCGCCCGTCCTGACTGGGTGCTGAACGAAGTATTTGACCTGTTTGACCGCCTGGGCGCGACTGACGAACAACTGGATTTCCCGGTGATTTATGCCTCGGCCCTGAACGGCATTGCTGGCCTGGAAGCCGATGAGCTGGCCGATGACATGGCGCCACTATTCCAGACCATCATTGACAAGGTTCCGCCACCCCCGGTAAACGCCGACGCACCTTTCCAGATGCAGATCAGCGCCCTGGACTACAACAGCTACGTTGGGGTTATCGGTATCGGCCGAATTACTGGCGGTGTTGCCAGGCCGAATATGCAGGTGACTGTCATCGACAAGGATGGCGAAACCCGTAAAGGCAAGATATTGCAGGTAAAAAGCCATCTGGGCCTGGATCGTGTCGACGTCACCGAAGCCAGCGCTGGCGAGATCATCTGTATCACCGGTCTGGACAAGCTGAACATCTCTGACACGCTGTGTGATCCCGATCATGTCGAAGCCATGACACCGCTGACGGTGGACCAGCCCACTATTACCATGACTTTCCAGGTGAATGATTCGCCGTTTGCCGGCCGTGAAGGCAAGTTTGTCACCACGCGCAACATCAAGGAGCGCCTGGATCGCGAGCTGATCCACAACGTGGCACTGCGTGTTGAGCAGGGCGAGACCCCGGACAAATACAAGGTTTCCGGCCGTGGTGAATTGCACCTGTCGGTACTGATCGAAACCATGCGTCGCGAAGGTTTTGAGCTGGCGGTTTCCCGACCGCAGGTGATCATGAAGGAGATTGACGGCGTGGTCAGTGAGCCGTTCGAAATCCTGATGATCGACTGTAACGAAGAGCATCAGGGCTCCATCATTGAAGAGCTGGGCCTGCGTCGTGCCGAAATGTCGGACATGCTGCCCGATGGCAAAGGACGTGTGCGTCTGACTTTCACCGTGCCAACCCGTGGCCTGATCGGTTTCCGCTCCATGTTCCTGAGTATGACCTCGGGCACTGGCATGATGAACCATGTGTTTGACCATTACGGTCCGGCCAAGGCTGGTGATCTGGCGGCGCGCAAGAACGGCGTGCTGGTGTCGATGGTGACCGGCAAGGCGCTGGGTTACTCATTGTGGGCGCTACAGGAACGTGGCCGTCTGTTCATTGAGCCCAACGTGGAAGTCTATGAAGGCATGATCATTGGCCTGCACAGCCGTGACAATGACCTGGTGGTCAACCCGATCAAGGGCAAGCAGCTGACCAACGTGCGTGCCTCAGGTACCGATGAAAACATCGTGCTGACGCCAGCCGTGCGCCATTCGCTGGAGCAGGCCATGGAGTTTATCGATGAGGATGAACTGGTGGAAATTACCCCGGCCAGCATCCGTATTCGCAAGAAGCATCTGACCGAGAGTGATCGCAAGCGGGCCAGCCGTGGTGGTTTAGCTCGGGGTTGATTGGCAGCATGATTGCTTTGATTCAACGGGTGGCACATGCCAGTTTGAGGATCGATGGGGCTGAATACAGCCGCATCGGTCAGGGGCTGGTGGTGCTGTTGGGGCTGGAGCGCGAAGATACCCTGCCGGCCGGTCAGAAGCTGCTGACTAAAGTACTGAACTACCGGGTTTTTGCCGACAGTGAAGGGCGCATGAATGCCAGCGTGCGTGATGTGGGTGGCGAGATAATGCTGGTGTCGCAGTTTACCCTGGCCGCAACCACCGACAAGGGACTGCGACCGGGTTTCTCTTCAGCCATGCCGCCGGCAGAGGCTGAGGCCCTGTACGATCAGCTGGTCACCTGGCTGCAATCTGAATATCCCGCAACCGTTACCGGCCAGTTTGGTGCCGACATGAAAGTTCTGCTGGAAAACGATGGCCCGGTAACCTTCCTGTTAAGAAGCTAATCACAGGTCTCGAAAGTCAGAGCAGGTGGGGATGCGGGTGTCCGTCGAGGAACAATCAGGGCGCCGAAGGCGACCGTTTCGAGACCGACCCCGTGTCGCCGCCTGATCTGACTACTTCGATCTCAGACATCAAGAATCTTAACCTTGCGTTTCCTCTGCAGCCTTCTTCCGCAGAAACGCGGTCCCAAAGAATACACCCAACTCGAACAGCATCCACATCGGTATCGCCAGCAGCGACTGCGTGAACGGGTCCGGCGGCGTCAGCAGCATGGCCACCACGAAGCAGCCAACCACCACATAGGGGCGTTTCTTCTTCAGGTCTTCCGGTTCAATCAGTCCTGCCCACATGAACAGGAACACGGCGATGGGAATCTCGAAGGCAAAGCCAAAAGCAAAAAATATCTTCAGTACAAAACTCAGGTAGCTGGCAATGTCGGGGGCGACAGCTATGTCTTCCGGTGCCACTGATACGAAGAAGCTGAATACCACGCCAAACAGCACATAATAGGCAAAGGCCATGCCGGCATAGAACAACAGTACACTGGATACAAACAGCGGGATGGCCAGCGATTTTTCGTTTTTGTACAGGCCCGGCGCAATAAACGCCCAGATCTGAAACAGCAGATAAGGTGCGCACACAAACAGCGACGCGTAGAAAGTCAGTTTGAACGGCGTGAAAAACGGTGACGTTGGATCAATCGCGATCATGCTGGTATCGGGCGGCAGCACGGACACCAGTGGGGAGGCTACAAAAGTGTAGATGTCGTTGGCGAAATAGATCAGTGACAGGAACACCACGAGCAGGGCGACAATACATTTGAGGAGTCGGTCGCGAAGCTCGACCAGATGGCCGACAAGGGTCAGGTCGCCCGCTACTTCCGGTTGCTGCTTGTCTGTCATGTCAGTCTCTCATTTCTTGCCGTCGGATGAATCCGGTTTCTTCGGCTGGTCGTTGACGGCAGAGAACTTCCCATCCTGCATGCTTACGATGCCGGCGGGTGGAGTGCTGTATATGTCCTGCGAATCAGCAGGCTTGGCGTCGGCGTCATCGGGCGCCAGTGTCGTTTCCGCGGATGGTGAAGCGTTTTTGTCATCTGCCGGTTCGGACGTCGACGTTGTATCCCCAACAGGAGCGGCTTTAGTCGGTGCCTGATAGTTTTCCGGGGGTGGTGTCGGAACGCCTTCGTCGGCACTGGTGGTGGCCGTGGTTTTGGCAGCCGCGCTTTGTTTGTCGTTCACATCGATTGAGCGTTTGACGCTGTCCTCGGTGCTCTTGATTTCCGACTGGGTATCTTCAATCAGTTTATTGGCTTTCTTCTTGGCTTTTTCGATATCGCCCAGAATGGATTCATTGTGAAGCTGGCGGCGAATGTCGTCGGCATTTATCTGTTGTTCAATCTCGGCCTTGACGCTATTGAAGCTGCGTTTGGCCCGGCCGAACCAAAGAGCACCGGTGCGGATGGCACCCGGCAGTTTATCCGGACCCAGCACCAGCAGGGCCACGATACCGATAAGTAGCAGCTCCATAAACCCTATATCAAACATCGCTGCAATCCACGTGTTATATCCAGGAAGCTAAATTGATGGCTGGAACGGTATTACCGTGCCGGTTATCAGACGCAGGGTGCAAATCTCGCGGGCACAGTCATGTGCCCGCAGACCGGTCACCTTACTTGTCTTTCGGCTTTTCGGTTTCAGCGTCGGTCTGCGCGTCTTTGCGCATGGCCTCGGTACCAAGTTGACCGGCTGCTGATGGCTCCTTGTCGCTGTCGTCCTCGTCTTCGTCATCCTTGTCCTTGACGGCCTGTTTGAAACCCTTGAGCGCACCGCCCAGGTCGGAGCCCAATGTGCGCAGCTTCTTGGTGCCAAACAGTAGCACGATGATCAGTGCGATGATTAGCAGTTGCCAGATACTGATGCCGCCGATACCCATGATTCCTCCGGTGTAGCCTGAAATGGGTCACCTGGGTGACCTTGTGTTGTATGAATGTTCGTTGTTATGCCTTGGGCCTGGAGGCTTTCTCTGCCAGGCCCGATATGTTAAATCGCTTTGCCAGTTCTTCCAAGACCTGCTCGTGACTAAGATCCAGGTGACTGAGCATGACCATGCTGTGAAACCACAGATCCGCCGTTTCGCTGATCACCGCTGCGGCGTCTCCGCCAGCGTCCTTATCGCGTGCTGCCAGGATGGTTTCCACGGCTTCCTCGCCGACCTTTTCCAGTATCTTGTTCAGGCCCTTTTGATGCAGACTCGCCACATAGGAAGTACCGGCATCAGCCTGTTTACGGTCAGCCAGAATGGTCGCCAGTTGTCTCAACGTATCGGGGCCCGCGTTGCGGTTGTTATCGCTCATGGCTGCCATTATCGTTCATGTTCGTTTATGTGTTGCCTGTTTCGTACATTGACGCCGGATCCTTTAGCACCGGGTCAGTAATTTGCCAGCTGGGTTGGTCGTCAACGGTGGTCAGCTGCCGGTAAAAGCAGCTTTCCCGGCCAGTGTGACAGGCAATGCCGCCCACCTGCTCGACCAGATAACAGACGGTATCGCCGTCGCAATCCAGCAAAATGTCCTGTATACGCTGCACATTGCCGGATTCTTCGCCTTTACGCCAGATTTTCTGGCGCGAACGCGACCAGTACACAGCGCGACCTTCCGCAAGTGTCAGCGCCAGTGCATCACGGTTGATCCACGCATGGGTAAGCAAACGGCGGGTCTGAGCATCCTGTGTAACAACAGGAACCAGACCATCGTCGTTCCATTTGATCTGATCCAGCCAGTCTGTGCGACTCATCTTAACAGTATGCTCTTTCACTGCGAAAAATACAAAAAGCCGGCGAGGGCTGTTGTTACTGCAAGCACCAGCAGCCAGCGGCGCAGCTGCCGTCGTCGACGTTTCTCCTGTCGCCGTTGCTGCACAATAATGGTTTGCAGCGTTGCATTAAGTGCGGCCACTTTTTCCTGCTGATTCAGGCTGTTCAACACCAGCTGTGGCAGGTGCGGAAACTGCTCGACCCAGTCCGGCACGTGATTTTTCAGCTCCCGCCACAGGAACGAAGGTTTCATGCGGCGGCGGTTCCAGCTCTCCAGAAACGGCAGCGCAGTCTGCCACAAATCCAGCTCCGGGTACAGTTGGCGGCCGAGGCCTTCAACATTAAGCAGCGTCTTCTGCAGCAGCACCAGAGAAGGCTGCACTTCCATATTAAAACGACCGGCCGTGCGGAACAGTTGCACCAGCAGGTAGCCAAAGGAAATGTCTTTTAACGGTTTTTCAAAGATGGGTTCGCAGACGGTGCGCATGGCAGCCTCAAACTCCACTACCTTGGTGGTTTTGGGCACCCAGCCGCACTCCACGTGGAGCTCGGCGACCTTGCGGTAATCGCGTTTGAAGATGGCCAGCAGGTTACGGGCCAGGTATTGCTGATCCTCGCGGCTCAGGGAGCCGATGATGGCACAGTCGATGGCGATGTAACGGGGATTTTGCGGATCGCTGGCATCAACAAAGATATTACCCGGGTGCATATCAGCATGGAAAAAGCTGTGCTCAAAAACCTGGGTAAAGAATATCTCCACACCGGTTTCCGCCAGTTTGCGCAGGTCGACATTTTTGGCCTGCAATTCACTGATATCCGACACCGGAATGCCAGTGATGCGCTCGGTGACCAGCATGCCATCGCGGCTGACGTCCCAGTACACCTGCGGTACATAGAGCAGGGGGGATTGTTCAAAGTTGCGGCGCAACAGGGTGGTGTTGGCACCTTCGGCCATCAGGTTCAGTTCGCCCAGAATCACATGTTCATAGTCGGCGATCACTTCGCGGGGGCGCAGGCGACGACCGCCCGGGACGTGGCGGTCAATCAGTCGGGCCAGCCATTTGAGTACTGCGATATCCTGGCGGATGGTTTCTGCAATGCCAGGTCGCAGCACTTTGATGACCACCTGTTCGCCGCTGAGCAGAGTGGCTTCGTGAACCTGGGCAATAGAGGCTGAGGCCAGTGCTACCGGGTTGATCTGGCTGAAGTGGTGTTGCCAGGGACATGCCAGTTCGGCCTCGACAATGTCGGTGATGGCGGGTGAGGTAAAACCGGGTACACGATCCTGCAGGCTTTGCAACTCGTCAGCCAGGGCATGTGGCAGGAAATCGCGGCGGGTAGACAGCAGTTGGCCAAACTTGATGTAAATCGGACCCAGTTCTTCCAGCGCGGTGCGCAGGCGTTGTTCCGGTGGCAGACGCCGGACGGCGCGGCCGGTCCACGGCAGGCCCAGCAGGCCCATGAGCAGCCGAATCGGCCACGAACGTGCGGTCAACGGGCTGAGTGTATGCAGCCGATACTTGGCAGCGACGGTAATGATCTTGAGCAGACGAGGCAAATGCGTCACCGCTGGTGCCTCAGATTCGGTGGGTCAACGTTTTCATGACCCCTGCCATGAACTTCATGCCGGCCTTGACGGGCAGAGGCAGTTCGGCGCCCCCGGCGGCCATGGCGGCTTCACCATGAGTGCGTTCGTCGACAATCATCTGGGTCAGCACTGCCCGGCTTTTCTGATCGTTGGCGGGCAGCCGCTCCAGGTGATCTTCCAGATGCTCACAGACCTGCCGTTCAGTCTCGCCGACAAACCCCAGGCTCCATTTGTCGCCCACCAGTCCGGCGGTTGCGCCCATGCCAAACGACATGGCATACCAGACCGGGTTGAGCAGACTGGTGCGGCTGTCCAGTTCCTGAAGTCGGGTTTCACACCAGGCCAGGTGATCGATTTCCTCGCGCGCCGCGTGATCCATGCTGGCGCGCACATCAGGCAGTCGCGCGGTCAGCGCCTGGCCCTGATACAGGGCCTGGGCACAGACTTCGCCCGTGTGATTGATACGCATCAACGCTGCTGCCTGTTGGCGATCCTGCTCTGACAGCTCCGCCTCATCGACGGCTGCCGCTGGTGTGTGGCGGGTCGGCGTGCTGCTGCCGGGGATCAGAGTATGCAATGCCTGATCCAGCTGCAGAATCAGCCGGTCAGCCAGATTGAATGACAGTGTGTCCTGTTTCTTGTCCATGGCTTGCATTGCTACCCCAGATTCCTGTTGATGGTCTGATCCGTGTCAGGCCGGCGTTGCCCGTTGCATCTCGCGGGTGATGGCCCGGTGGCCGATATCACGGCGGCACATCATGCGGTCCCAGCTGATCCGGTCAACCAGCTCGTAGGCGGCCTTCTGTGCCCCGGTCACCGTCTCGCCCAGCGCGACGGCGCACAGCACCCGGCCGCCACTGGTCACTACTTTACCATCTTTCAGGGTGGTACCGGCATGGAATACCTTGGCGTCACTGTCACTGCCTGTGGTGGTTTCCAGGCCATGGATGACCGCGCCCTTGTCGTAGGCCTCTGGGTAACCGCCGCTGGCCAGCACCACGCCGATACTGGCGCGCGGATCCCACTGCGCATCGACCTGGTGCAGACGCACGTCCAGTGCGGCTTCGCATAGCGCGGCGAGATCTGACTGCAGACGCATCATCACCGGTTGTGCTTCGGGATCGCCAAATCGGCAATTGAACTCAATGACATTGACCGCGCCCTGCGGCGAGATCATCACGCCGGCATACAGGAAACCGGTGTAAGGGTTGCCCTCAGCCGCCATGCCACGCACGGTTGGCATGATCACTTCGGCCATGATGCGGTCATGCACATCCTGCGTCACCACCGGCGCCGGTGAGTATGCACCCATGCCGCCGGTATTCGGGCCTTTGTCGCCTTCGTCGCGGCGTTTGTGATCCTGCGACGTCGCCAGCGGCAGAACGTGCTCGCCATCCACCATGACGATAAAGCTGGCTTCTTCGCCTTCCAGAAAGGTTTCGATGACCACGCGGCTGCCCGCCTCGCCAAAGCTGTTGCCCGACAGCATGTCGCGTATGGTGGTTTCGGCTTCTTCCTGGTTCTGTGCAATGATCACGCCCTTGCCGGCCGCCAGGCCATCGGCCTTGATCACAATCGGTGTGCCCTGGGCTTTGACGTAGTCAATGGCTGCGTCCGCCTCGGTGAAATTCTGGTAGCTGGCGGTGGGAATCTGGTGGCGTGCCAGGAAGTCCTTGGTGAACGCCTTGGAGCCTTCCAGTTGCGCGGCGCCCTGGCGGGGACCAAAACAGCGCAGACCCTGTTCGCTGAAAAAGTCGACGACGCCGGCAACCAGCGGGGCTTCGGGGCCGACCACGGTCAGGCCAACATCATTGCCTTTGGCAAATTCGACCAGCGCCGGAAAATCCAGTGGATCAATGGCGACATTCTGGACGCCGGCTTCGGTGGCTGTGCCGGCATTGCCCGGCGCGACAAACACGGTTTCGACGCCGTTCGACTGCGCCAGTTTCCAGGCCAGCGCATGTTCACGCCCGCCATTGCCAAGTACCAGAATATTCATAGAATTGTCCAGATTAGTGTCTGAAATGACGGATGCCGGTGAACACCATCGCCATACCGGCTTCATCGGCAGCGGCAATGACTTCGGCGTCACGCATGGAGCCGCCCGGCTGAATGACCGCAGTGATACCGGCAGCGGCAGCAGCGTCAATGCCATCACGGAACGGGAAGAAGGCATCCGATGCCATCACCGAACCGGCAACTGTCAGGTCCTCGTCGGCGGCCTTGATGCCGGCGATTTTGGCGCTGTAGACCCGGCTCATCTGTCCGGCACCGACGCCGATGGTCTGCTGGTTCTTGCAGTAGACAATGGCGTTGGATTTGACGAACTGGGCAACTGTCCAGGCGAACATCAGGTCACTCAGTTCCTGTGCGCTGGGCTGGCGTTTGCTGACCACGGTCAGGTCGCCCTGGCTGATCTGGTGGGTGTCACGGTCCTGCACCAGCAGGCCGCCATTGACGCGCTTGAAATCCCAGGCCGGCAGAGGCTGTGCTGCCCACTGGCCACAGCTCAACACACGCACATTGGGTTTGGCGGCCAGCACTGTCAGCGCCTCCTCAGCCACAGTCGGCGCAATGATCACTTCACTGAACTGCTGGTCGATAATGGCTTTCGCGGTCGCCGCATCAAGCTCGCGGTTGAAGGCGATGATACCGCCAAAGGCAGAGGTGGGGTCGGTTTTGAATGCCAGCTGGTAGGCGGCCTCAATGGTGTCGGCCAGCGCCACGCCGCAGGGGTTGGCGTGTTTGACGATCACGCAGGCCGGTTCGGCAAAACTCTTGACACATTCCAGGGCCGCATCGGTGTCTGCGATATTGTTGTACGACAGTTCCTTGCCCTGCAGTTGTTCGGCAGTGCTGACACTGGCTTCCTGTGGCGTTTTTTCGGTGTAGAAGGCAGCGCTCTGGTGCGGGTTTTCCCCGTAGCGCAGGTCCTGCCTCTTCTCGAACTGGGAGCTGAAAGTGCGTGGGTAATCGCTGCCGGTGACAGTACGACCCAGATAGTTGGCAATGGCGCCATCATAAGCTGCCGTGTGCTCAAAGGTTTTCACCGCCAGGTCAAAGCGGGTTGTCTGGCTCAGGGCGCCGCTATTGAGTTTCATCTCGGCGATGATGCTGACGTAGTCATCGGGGTTGGTTACCACTGCGACCCAGGCATTATTCTTGGCAGCGGCGCGCAACATGGTGGGCCCGCCGATATCGATGTTTTCGATGGCAGTGGGCAGATCACAGTCGGGACGTGCGACCGTTGCTTCGAAGGGGTAAAGATTGACAGCCACCAGGTCAATAGGCGGGATGCCGTGTTCCTGCATCACATCGCCATCAATATCGCGGCGTGCCAGAATGCCGCCATGGACTTTCGGGTGCAGGGTCTTGACGCGGCCATCCATCATTTCCGGAAAACCGGTGTAGTCGGCAATTTCAATGGCGGGAATGTTCTCTGCCTGTAGCAGGCGGAAGGTGCCGCCGGTGGAGAGGATCTCCACGCCAGCCTGGTGCAGGGAACGGGCGAAGTCGGCAATACCGGTTTTGTCCGAGACGCTGATCAGTGCGCGTCGGATAACAGCAGGTTTATCTGTAGACATAACGTAATCTTTACTTGAATGCAGGTTGGAAAAAGGTGGGATGTAGCGTCTGGTTTACCATTCAGTCCGGCGATCCGTTGTGCCGATAGTTGAGCAATCCGTGCTGCTTCAATTTTTTGCGTAGGGTACCACGATTCAGCCCCAGCATGGTAGATGCGCGGCTCTGGTTGCCATCCGTCTGCTTGAGTACAGCCTGCAGCAGCGGGGCCTCGACTTCGCTCAGCACCAGCTCATACAGGTCGCTGATCAGGCTTTCGTCATCCACATCGGCAAAAAAATTGGCCATTGCCCGTTCCACTGCTTCACGCAGACTGCACTGGGAGCTGTCAAGGCTGAACGCGGCTTGCTCGGCGGGGGTCAGCAGGGATTCGGATGGCAGGCCGGGAGCCGGATCATCTTTTTTCATCGGGCAATTACCTGAGGTGTCGGGCCAGGGTGCGTGCGCCGCACATGGGGCTGCCAGTCTGCCGGTTCCGGGCTGGTTCCGGAGCCGGCATCATCATGATATGCGGTCAGCAAATGCAGCTGTGCCCCGGCGTCGTCCAATTGCATGAATTGTTGTTTCAGCGTGTCGCCGCCAGGCAGCACCTTACTGTACCAGTCAATGTGTTTACGGGCAAAGAGCGCGCCGCGGAAATCGCCGTAAAAGGCGTGCAGGGCGCGGATGTGGTCAATCATCAGGCTGCTGATATCGGCTGCCGGCGGTGCGGCCGACGTTGCTCCGGTGTCCAGGTACTGACGTATCTGGCGGAATATCCAGGGCCTGCCCTGCGCAGCGCGTCCGATCATCAGGCCATCGGCCCTGGTATGGTCGAGCACGTAACGGGCTTTTTGCGGGCTGTCGATGTCGCCATTGGCAATCACCGGAATTCGCACAAGTTGTTTTATTTGGGCAATGGTGTCGTATTCGGCGTCACCCAGAAACCGACACTCGCGGGTGCGACCGTGTACGCTGAGCATGGCAATGCCACAATCTTCAGCGATACGGGCGATGTCCAGGCCGTTGCGTTGATCACGACTCCAGCCGGTACGGATCTTGAGGGTAACGGGTACATCGACGGCAGCCGTGACCGCACGCAGGATGCGCTCGACCAGGGCGGGGTCCTTGAGCAGGGCAGAGCCGGCGGCTTTTTTGAGTACCTTTTTGGCCGGGCAGCCCATATTGATGTCAATGACCTCGGCGCCCTGCTCGGCATTGAGACGGGCTGCCTCGGCCATCATCTGGGGATCGAAGCCGGCTATCTGCACTATGTCGGGGCCACAGCTTGAAGATCGTTTCAGGCGCAGTCGATTTTTTTCGCTATCCCACAGGGCCGGGTTGGCAGTGACCATCTCCGCGACGGCAAAAGTGGCACCCTGCTGCAGACAGATTTCACGAAACGGCAAGTCACTGACGCCGACCATGGGAGCGAGCACCAGCGGTTGATGCAGAGTATGGTTGCCGAGCACAAAACTATTCATAAACGAATCGTACCTGATAATTCACCGCTGCGTCAGCCGGTGTGACAAACGCGAGCTGCGCATTCAGGCTCTGCTGAGCTGACATGGTCGGTACCGCAGGTGCCGATGGCGACCGGGTAAGGTACTGACGCGGGTGGAAGCGTCGCCCGGCAACAGCCTGACCGCGGATATCGGAAAACACCAGCTCGATGGTTGGCAATGGTTGCGGGAAGCCAGCGGTATTGGTGAATGTCATCATCAATTGTGAAATGTCCCGAAACGCCGGGTGTGGGTCGATGGCAAGCTGCTCGCTGACGATGAGACGGCTGTCCTGCCGGGTGGGCAGCACGCAGTTGGCTAGCTCGCAGGCGCTCAGTAACCAGGGACGCAGCGTATCATGCTGGCTGATGCTGTCCAGGTGGCGATAACTGACCTGTGCCAGCAGGACAGCGGTTAGCAGCAGGCTGGCAGCGGCGTATCCGATGATGTGCCAGAGGGATGAGCGTCTGTGCGGCACTGCCGACAGATCTGCTTCGATGTCATCAGCTTGATTCGGATCTATCAGGGTCCACATGTCAGTTACCGGTGCTGAGGCGGGTGCCTTCGATCCTGACCCACGCATCCTGGATGACCGGGGCTTGCATGGCAAAAAACGGTTCGTAGGAGGCCATCAGCGTCTCGGTCTGATCGGCCAGCACCCCTGACAGGATCAGCTTGCCGCCCGGTCGGGTGAGGCTGGCCAGCACCGGGGTCAGTTCGGCCAATGGCCCCGACAGGATGTTGGCCACCACCACGTCTGCCGGCTCATGCGGCTCGCCGGGCAGATGGACCGTCATCAGCTCGGCGGAAATGCCGTTCATATCCCGATTGTTGCTGCTGGCGGTGACCGCCTGCGGATCATTGTCGACAGCGACCACGCGCGTGGCGCCCAGCAGTGCCGCGGCAATGGCCAGAATGCCTGAGCCGCAGCCGTAGTCAATGACGCTTTTATTGATCAGTTGCTGGCTGTCCAGCCAGGCCAGGCAAAGCGCAGTGGTGGGGTGTGTGCCCGAGCCAAAAGCCAGCCCGGGATCGAGCATGATGTTGACTGCGTCCGGCTCCGGGGGTTCGCTCCAGCTTGGGCAGACCCACAGGCGCTCGCCAAAGCGCATGGGTTTGAAATCGCTCATCCAGGCCCGCTCCCAGTCCTGGTCGGCAATTTTTTCGGTCAGCAGGTCGCCTTCCAGAAGACGGCTGCCGGCGGTAAGCGTGGCGATGATGGACTCGGCGTCAGCGTCGTCTTCAAACAGCGCGCACAGCAGGGTCTGTTGCCACAATGGCGTGCTGCCCGGGTCCAGCTGAAACACTGGCTCATCTTCGGCGTCGAGCAGTGTCACCGACACTGCCCCGACAGACTGGAACAGCTGTTCCATCTGCGGGGCTTCTGCGTCGGTGATCCGCGCCTTTATCTGTAACCAGGGCATAGTCGTTTCCACATGACCGGCAAGTCCGCTGTCAGGCTTTCTTGTGACCACCGTTGAGCATGTTTTCCAGGTAGTGAATATTGACACCACCCTTGCGGAAATTGGGATCGCGCAGGATATCCTTGTGCAGCGGCGTATTGGTTCTGATGCCGTCAATCAGCAGTTCGTCAAGTGCGTTCTGCATGCGTACCAGAGCCTCATCGCGATCGACACCGTAACTGATCAGCTTGGCAATCAGCGAATCGTAGTAGGGCGGGACCGTGTAGCCGCTGTAAATGTGCGAGTCGACCCGTATGCCATTGCCACCCGGCGCATGGAACAGATTGATTTTGCCCGGGCAGGGCATGAATGACGAGGGGTCCTCAGCATTGATGCGGCATTCAAAGGCGTGGCCCTTGATCGTGATATCTTCCTGCTTGATGGTCAGCGGCATGCCACTGGCGATCTTCAGTTGTTCCTTGACGATATCAATGCCGGTGACCATCTCGGTAACCGGGTGCTCAACCTGGACACGGGTGTTCATTTCGATAAAGAAGAACTGTTCATCCTGATACAGGAATTCCAGCGTGCCGGCGCCCCGGTACTTCATCAGCTTGCAGGCCTTGATACAGGTTTCGGCGACCTGGGCGCGGACGTGATCGGGTATGCCGGGTGCCGGCGCCTCTTCAATGACTTTCTGGTGGCGACGCTGCATGGAGCAGTCACGATCGCCCAGATAGATGGCATTGCCCATGCCATCGCCCAGTACCTGGATCTCCACATGACGCGGGTTTTCCAGGAACTTCTCCAGGTACACGACATCACTGCCGAAAGCCGCCTTGGCTTCGGACTGGGTGACATAGATGGCTTTCAGCAGCGCTGCTTCACTGTGTACGACACGCATGCCGCGACCACCACCGCCGGCGGCGGCCTTGATGATCACCGGATAGCCGATGCGCTTGGCAATGGCCAGCGTACGCTCGGCGTCGTTGTCCAGGGGGCCATCGGAGCCGGGCACCGTTGGTACGCCGGCCTCGATCATGGCCTTGATGGCAGACACCTTGTCACCCATCAGGCGAATGGTTTCTGCGCGCGGGCCAATGAACACAAAACCGCTGCGTTCCACCTGTTCGGCAAAGTCGGCGTTCTCCGACAGGAAGCCGTAGCCGGGGTGGATGGCCACCGCATCAGTGACTTCGGTGGCGCTGATGATGGCGGGTACATTGAGGTAACTTTTGGCGGCGCTGGCCGGGCCGATACACACCGACTCATCTGCCAGGCGAACATGCATCAGGTCGCGGTCGGCACTGGAATGCACGGCAACAGTTTTGATGCCAAGCTCTTTGCAGGCCCGCAGAATTCGAAGGGCAATCTCGCCGCGATTGGCTATCAGGACTTTCTCTAGCATTGGTGTTGACCTTTAGACGATGGTGACCAGTGCCTGGTCGAATTCAACGGGTTCGCCGTCCTGTACAAGAATTGCTTCCACGACGCCACTGTGATCAGACTCGATCTGGTTCATCATCTTCATGGCTTCGACAATACAGATGACATCGCCTACCTTGACGTGCTGGCCGACTTCAACAAATGCCGGAGAGGAGGGCGACGGAGACCGGTAGAAAGTGCCTACCATGGGTGATTTCACCACGTTGCCGCGAACTTTGTGGCTGTCCTTGCCGGCATCAGCGGCAGGCGCCGCAGCCGGCGCTGCTGCCGGTGTCGGTGCGGGAGCAGCAGGTGCCGGCGCAGGCGCACTCTGATACTGAATCGGGGGCGGCGTGACCTTGCTGGCACGACTGATGCGGACCGCTTCCTCGCCTTCCTTGATCTCGATTTCGGCAACGTCGGAGGACTCGAGCAGTTCAATGAGTTTTTTTACTTTTCTGATATCCATAATAGCGTCTCTTTACCTGGGAATTGCGTCTGAAAGGTTTATGTTATTGGTGTTTTTATAGGGTCGTTCGTTGCAGTGCTGCCTGCAGTGCCAGGTCGTAGCTCTGCGAGCCAAGACCGGTAATGGTGCCAACAGCAATGTCGGAAAAATACGAGTGGTGACGAAAGCTCTCGCGCTGATAAACATTGGACAGATGCACTTCGATAAACGGGATGGCAACCGCCAGCAAGGCATCGCGCAGGGCGACACTGGTATGGGTCAGCGCAGCGGGGTTGATGATGATGAAATTGATGCCTTCGCGGCGGGCGTCATGAATGCGATCGATCAATTCGTATTCGGCATTGCTCTGCAGGTGCATCAGATGATGCCCGGCGTCCATGCAGGTGCTGCTGAGGCGGGCGTTGATGTCATCCAGCGTTTCCCGGCCGTAAACCTCGGGTTCACGGCTGCCCAGCAGATTGAGGTTGGGGCCGTGCAGCACTAGAATGGTCGCCATAGTCGTTTCCGTTCATCGGATTATTGCTTTGATAGCGGCATTTTGTCAGATTTTTCACAGATTTTCACCTTCAAATTATGGTTTTTCTCTGATCTTTTCTGCTCTGAGGCTGGCGCTGGACCGTCCCGGTCAGGGCGATATTTCCAGCAACCGGGTTTGCGGCGGGTAGCACAGGCCGGCTTCGGCGCAGCCCTGGTAGCGGATCTGCAACTGAAAATCGCCGGCCGGGGCGTCTGTGGGCAGTGTCAGCGCGGTGGTCAGGCCGTGGTAATAAACCTCAACATCGCCAAAGAATTCATCGTGATGATGGTTGCCCTCGGGCATTGACGCTGCCAATTCGAGGGTTTCGCCATCATCCGCGACCAGGCTGAAGCTGAACTTGTCACGGTACAGGTAGTACTCGGGCGCCACGGTCCAGTGAATGGCAATCTCGTCTGCTGAATCCAGGCTGGTGTAGAACTGAAAAGCTTCATCAACATCCAGAAAGGCCGGCCGGCTGCTGTTGAACAGACCGCTGGGCTGGGCCGACACAAAGCCGGTCGCCAGCAGTGCCAGCCATAGCAGAGCGGATTGCCGGATCTTGCCGCGGTTATGCCTGATAACGTTCAAACACCAGGGTTGCATTGGTACCACCGAAGCCGAAGCTGTTGGACATGATGCAGTCGAGTTTCACATCATCCATGCGTTGAGTCGCAATATTAAGACCGGCAGCTTCGGGTGCAAGTTCCGTGATATTGATAGAGGCGCTGACAAAATTGTTTTCCATCATCAGCAGGCTGTAAATCGCCTCCTGCGCGCTGGTAGCGCCCAGGGAATGGCCAGTCTGTGATTTGGTGGAATTGATGATGGGGGCCTTGTCGCCAAATACTTCCTTGATGGCGCGCAGCTCGCTGACATCACCGACCGGTGTGCTGGTGCCATGCGTGTTCAGGTAGTCAATGGGCTTGTTGACAGTGGCCAGGGCCATTTTCATGCAGCGGATAGCACCTTCCCCTGAAGGGGCGACCATGTCGTAACCGTCGGAGGTAGCGCCATAGCCGGTGATTTCTGCATAGATTTTGGCGCCGCGGGCCAGCGCGTGATCCAGCGACTCGATGACCAGCACAGCGCCGCCGCCGGCAATCACAAAGCCGTCACGGGATGCGTCAAACGGGCGCGAGGCTTTGGTCGGCTCATCATTGTGAGTGGTGGTCAGTGCGCCCATGGCATCAAACAGGTTGGTCAGGGTCCAGTGTTCGGATTCCCCGCCACCGGCGAAGACTACGTCCTGTTTGCCCAGTTGAATCAGCTCCACGGCGTTACCAATGCAGTGCGCGCTGGTGGCGCAGGCAGAGGAGATGGAATAGTTCACGCCCTTGATCTTGTAGGGTGTGGCCAGGCAGGCCGAGACGGTGCTGCCCATGGTGCGAGGCACGCGGTAGGGCCCGATCTTGCGCAAGCCCTTGGTGCGCAGGATGTCCGCCGCTTCTACCTGATCCTGGGACGAGGAGCCGCCAGCGCCCATGATGATGCCGGTCCGTTCGTTGGACACGTCACTGTCTTCCAGGCCGGCATCCTTGATGGCCTGGTCCATGGCGATATAACCATAGGCCGCGGCATCGCCCATAAAGCGCAAAACCTTGCGATCTATATGGTCGGCGAAATCGATATCAACCCGCCCGGAGATCAGCGCGCGCAGGCCCATTTCTTCATACTCGGGATTGTAGGAGATGCCGCTGCGGCCATCGCGCAGTGCGTCTAGCACGGTCTGCTTGTCATTACCTATGCAGGAAACAATACCAATACCGGTGACAACAACGCGTTTCATAATTACCTCGTTAGAACCATGTGGTGCTGTGTAGCAACTTTATTATTAGTGTGTGAAAAGCCAGGTCAGTGATGCAAAAGTCGAGCCTGTGAATCAGAAGCTGGCTTCCGGGGTGAACAGGCCGACCTTGAGGCCTTTGGCTGTGTAGATGACTTTGCCATCCACGGCCACCGTACCATCTGCCACGCCCATGACCAGTTTACGCTCAATAATGCGGCTGAGTGAAATTTCGTAGGTGACTTTGCTGGCGTCGGGCAGGATTTCGCCGCTGAACTTGACTTCGCCGGAGCCCAGCGCCCGGCCCTTGCCCAGATTGCCACGCCAGCCCAGGTAAAAGCCGACCAGCTGCCACATCGCGTCCAGGCCCAGGCAGCCAGGCATCACCGGGTCTTCCGGGAAGTGGCAGTCGAAAAACCAGAGGTCCGGACGAATGTCGAGTTCTGCAATGATCAGGCCTTTGCCGTGCTCGCCACCGTGATCATTGATTTCGACAATTCTGTCCATCATCAGCATATTGCCAACGGGCAGCCTGGCATTGCCGGGGCCGAACATGCGGCCATAGCCACAGTCGATCAATTCGTCACGCTCATAGGCGCTTTTGGGCGTAAATCCTGTATTCATAAGCTTTTTGGCACCAGATTGTCGCAAAGCGTGCAATATTATCGCGAGCGGGCAAAATAATCGATACTATTTTACCGCGATGACTGTTGCCGTTATGTGAGCAACAGACGACAAACCCCCATCTGGGTTAGACTTGCTGTCCTGATTTTCCAAGGAAACGATATGATCATCCCGGTAATTCTCGCTGGTGGCGTTGGATCCCGCCTCTGGCCACTTTCACGCCAGCTCAACCCCAAACAGTTTATCGCATTTTCCGATACCACCGCAGATACTGACAGTCAGACGCTGTTCCAGGCCACGCTGTCGCGGCTGGCCGGCATTGACGGGCTGGCCGCGCCGATTGTGATCTGTAATGAAGAACACCGGTTTCTGGTCGCCGAGCAGCTGCGCGTGCTGGGTATCAACAATGCCAGTATCCTGCTTGAGCCGCAGGGACGCAATACGGCGCCTGCCGTCACGCTGGCCAGCATGCTTGCCGCCGGGCACGCACAGCAGCAGGGCATTGCTGATGGCGCCGAGCCGGTGTTGCTGGTGCTGCCTGCTGACCACATCATCCGCGATCCGGCTATTTTTCGCCATTGCATCGAGGCCGGTGTCCGGCAGGCGCAGGCAGGGCGACTGGTCACTTTCGGGATCGAAGCCACCTATCCGGAAACCGGGTACGGGTACGTCAAGCGTGATACCTCCGGGCCCGGGCAGCGAGGCAGAAATCTGTCACCGGCAGGCAGTGCCGAGGCCTTCCCGGTGGCCCGCTTTGTGGAAAAGCCCGACGCCCGGACGGCGGCGGCATACCTGGCCGACGGCTCCTACTACTGGAACAGTGGCATGTTCATGTTCACCGCCGGCACCTGGCTGCGGGAACTGACTCGCCTGCAACCGCAGATGGTGTCGGTGTGCCAGGCTGCATGCCAGCTACCGCAGCAGGATGGCGACTTTGTCAGAATTGCCGCCGATATATTTGCCAGCTGCCCCTCCGATTCGATTGACTATGCGGTGATGGAAAAAACAGCGGATGCGGTCGTCATCCCCATGGCGGCCGCCTGGAGCGACATGGGCGCCTGGAGTGCACTCTGGGAGGTCAGCGAGCATCGGACACAGGATAACAACGTGGTCATCGGTGATGTGCACTGTGTTGATGTCAGCAACAGTTACCTGCGCTCAGAGTCGCGACTGGTGGCGGCGGTTGGCATCGAAAATGCAGTTATCGTGGAAACCGCAGATGCCGTGCTGGTGGCCAACAAGGACCAGGTACAGAACGTCAAGCAGGTTGTCCAGTGGCTGGAACAGCTGAAACGACCGGAAGCGGTCAACCATACGCTGGTATACCGGCCCTGGGGGTCTTATGAAAGTCTGGCACATGGGCCGGGTTTTCAGGTCAAACATATCAGGGTCCGTCCTGGTGCAGCGCTGTCATTGCAGATGCACCAATATAGGGCAGAGCACTGGGTGGTGATCAGCGGGGAAGCAACGGTGACCTGTGATGAACGGGTTTTCACGCTGACTGCCAACCAGTCGACATTCCTGCCGCTGGGCTGCAAGCATCGACTGCAGAATAACAGCGATGAGTGGATAGAATTGATTGAAGTACAGACCGGGGACTACCTGGGCGAAGACGATATTGTCAGATTTGAGGATGTATACGGTCGGGTACCGACTGCCAACTAAAGGAGTGTGCAAGTAATGATCAAAAAATGTCTGTTTCCGGCGGCGGGTTATGGTACCCGCTTTCTGCCCGTCACCAAGGCCATGCCCAAGGAAATGCTGCCACTGGTGAACAAGCCCCTGATTCAGTACGGTGTGGAAGAGGCACTGGCAGCGGGTATGGCCGGCATCGCCATTGTCACCGGTCGCGGCAAACGAGCCATTGAAGACCACTTTGACATCAGCTTCGAGCTGGAGACCCAGATTGCCGGTACGTCCAAAGAAAACGCGCTCAAGGAAGTGCGGCACATCATGCGCGAGTGCACCTTCTCATACACGCGCCAGGTGCAGATGAAGGGGCTGGGGCATGCCATTCTGACGGGTGAAACCCTGATCGGCAATGAGCCCTTTGGGGTGGTGCTGGCCGATGACTATTGTGTCACTGAAGACGATGGAGTGTTGACGCAAATGGTCGCTCTTTATGAGAAATATCAGTGCAGCATTGTCGCCATTGAAGAAGTGCCACGCGAAGAGACGTTCAAATACGGTGTGATTGATGGTGATGAGATAGAGCCAGGGGTGTTCCGCATCAACCAGATGGTGGAGAAACCCGAACCTGCAGACGCACCTTCCAACCTGGCCATCATCGGACGTTACATTCTGACGCCGGATATTTTTGACATACTGCGGACCACGCCGCCGGGCCGTAATGGCGAACTGCAGATCACTGACGCCCTGATGACACAGGCCGAACAGGGCAAGGTGCTCGGTTACCGGTTCAAGGGCCGGCGTTTTGACTGTGGCAGTGTCGAAGGGTTTGTGGAAGCGACCAACTACAATTATCAGCATATCTACCAGCGTCGCTGACACGCTGGCCGGGGATTTAATATGGAGATTACCTGTTTTAAAGCGTACGACATCCGCGGCCGTGTGCCCGATCAGTTGAATGCGGAGATCGCCTATCGCATCGGTCGCGCCTATGCCGATTATCTGCAGCCCAAAGATGTCGTGGTCGGTCACGACATTCGCCTGAGCAGCCGCGAGCTCTGTGACGCATTGACGCGAGGGCTGATGGATGGCGGTGTGGATGTCATTGATATCGGCCAGTGTGGCACTGAAGAGATCTATTTTGCCACGTCGCATCTGCAGACCGCTGGTGGCATTGTGGTGACTGCCAGCCACAATCCGATGGACTACAACGGCATGAAACTGGTGCGCGAAGGCTCGCGCCCGATCAGTGGCGATACCGGCTTGCACGACATCAAACGTCTGGCCGAAACCGGTGAGTTTGCTGAACCAGGCCGGGCCGGGACACTGCGGCAGGCGGACACCCGCGCGGCCTATATTGAGCACCTGTTGTCGTACATTGATGTCTCCGCGCTGCAGCCGCTAAAACTGGTGATCAACGCCGGTAACGGTGGCGCTGGTCTGGTTGCCGACGCGCTGGCCACTGCGCTGCCATTTGAGTTTGTTCGTGTGCATCACGAGCCTGACGGGCATTTTCCCAACGGCGTGCCCAATCCCCTGCTGGAAGAAAACCGGGCACCAACCATTGCCGCCATCCAGGCCCACAAGGCGGATCTGGGGGTCGCCTGGGATGGTGATTTTGACCGCTGTTTCTTTTTTGATGAAAACGGTGATTTTGTTGAAGGGTATTATATCGTCGGCTTGCTGGCGCAGAGTTTCCTGGAGCGCGAAACCGGCGCCAGTATCATTCATGACCCGCGCCTGACCTGGAACACCATGGAGATCTGTGAACAGCTGGGCGGCAAGGCCGTGCAATGTAAAACCGGCCATGCTTTCATCAAAGAGCGTATGCGCCTGGAGGATGCCATTTATGGTGGCGAGATGAGTGCCCACCACTATTTTCGCGATTTTGCCTATTGCGACAGTGGCATGATTCCCTGGTTGCTGGTGTGTGAGCTGATTTCGCGCAAGGGCAAATCGCTGTCGCAACTGGTGGCTGAACGCATGGCAGCGTTCCCGGCCAGTGGTGAGATCAATCGCACCGTGGCGGATGCCGCAGCGCTGCTGGCTGCCGTGGAAAAGGTCTATGCGCCACTGGCGCTGGCAGTGGATCATACCGACGGGCTGAGCATGAATTTTGCTGAATGGCGTTTCAACATGCGCATGTCCAATACCGAGCCGGTGGTGCGACTGAATGTGGAGTCGCGCCGTGATCCGGCACTGATGAAGGCAAAAACGGCGGAGCTGCTGGCGCTTATGCAGCCCTGATCATGCGGTAGCGAATATCGTCCTCGGCCTCAATGGTAAAGCCCAGGTTTTGATAGAAGCGGTAGGCGGGATTGATTTTCAGCACACTGAGGCGGACGGCCAATTTGCGTCTGCCGGCCTCGGCCATGACTTCGTCCATGATCGCTGATCCGTATCCCTGGCGCTGCCAGGCCGGGTCGATCAGCAACATTTCCAGGTACATGTGGTCGGCTTTTGCCTTGAGGCAGTAACCACCAATGTCGACCTGACCCGGTTCGCCGGCTGACGCATCGCCCGCGTTAATGCTGGCGATCACGAAACTGGAAGCCGGCAGGTTGGCAAAAAAACTGTGCTCCTGAAACAGTTCATTCCAGCCCCAGGTGCGGGTGATGTAAGCCTGCATGCCGGATTTGAAAATCTGGTACGCCCAGTCCATTTCCCGGGGCTGAGCTTTCCGGTAGCTCAGCGTGTAGTGAGTGCGCCCGGCAGAAGTCATTATGGCGAAGTCGATGAGGCATCACTATTGCTGATAGGCATGGCCAGTCGCCGCTTCCAGCCCAGCTGCTTTTCGATGGCGCTGATCAGGGCGCCGGCTAGATCTTTGCCGCAGACATCTTCCATGTCGTCCAGCGATGGTGAACTGCTCACTTCCAGCAATAAAGGACCCTTGCGGGCACGAATGATATCAATACCGGCTACCCGCAGCCCCATGCTTTTGGCGGCCTTGATGGCAATGCGCCGCTCCTCACTGGTGATGCGGGCAGCGACGACCCTGGTGCCATGCTGTTTGTTGCTGCGGAACTGGCCGGGCATTGCCTGGCGCTCGACGGCGCATACCACTTTGTTGTCGACCACCAGCAGGCGCAGGGACTTGCCTTCTGCCTCTTTGACATATTCCTGCACCAGCAGATTGGCCTGCAACGACTTGAAGGCATTGATCAGGCTTTCCGCAGCGGTTTTGGACTCGGCCAGCACCACACCGCGGCGCTGCGGACCTTCCAGCAATTTGACCACCAGTGGTGCCCCGTTAACCATGTCAATCAGGTCATCAGAGTCCAGCGGGCTGTCGGCAAAACCGGTGGTGGGAATCGGCAATCCCTGCTGCAGCAGATGTTGCAGCGAGTACAGCTTGTCACGGGAATGGCTGATGGCCGCAGCACTGTTCAGTGAGTAGATGCCCAGATTTTCAAACTGGCGCACCAGGGCGCAACCGTAAAATGTGAGATCCGGCCTGATGCGTGGAATGACAGCGTCCAGTCCGTTGAGCAGCCGGCCGCCGCGATAGTGTATCTCCGGGTGTTCGGCGTCCAGTTTGATGTAACACTGGCGTACGTCATAGAAGCGGATCCGGTGTCCGCGTTCTTCGCCGGCCTCCATGATGCGCTGGTTGCTGGGCAGGTCGGGGTTGCTGGCCAGCAGACCAATACTCAATCCCGACGTCTCACGGGTGTGTTCCTTGTACAGGGCCTCGATCTGCTTGTGCCTGATGTCGCCGCCCAGAAAGCTGGCCGCCGGGTCTACCAGAATGCGGCCGTTCATGGCTTCACGGCCCAGCAACATGCGATAACCCATGGAATCGCGATTGGTCAGGGTCAGCTCGATGTCCCACTGCCGGTCATGGTGTTGCAGGCTGGTGCGCACCACGTAGCGTTTTTCGCCGATACCACTGGAGCTTTTGATGACGCGCTTGTCGATGACTTCCGCTTCGCAGCGGATGATGGTGCGACGGTTGTTCTGTAGCGGATGTACTTCAAAGCTGACCCATGAGCTGCCGGCGCGCAAAAATGAGCGGATATTGAAGGCATGCAGGGAGGAGGTCTTGGCGCCAGAGTCGACACGTACCTTGACTGCCGGGATGCCCAGCGTGGGCAGCGCGCACCACTCTTCGCTGCCGACGATGATCCTGTCGGCATCGGGTCCACGGTTGTCCGGCTGGTTATCCTGTGTACTCATATCGTGCTCCCGTGCTGGCGCCGGCAGTGGCGAATCAAAGCCTGACTGGAAGCGTCCAGCGACCGGACGGCGGCATCATCGCCGTTTAATGCCGCAAATGCCGGTTTGCTCAATTGTTTGCCGATTTCCACACCCCATTGATCAAAGGCGTTGATATCCCAGATCACACTTTGCACGAAAACCTTGTGTTCATACAAGGCAATCAGGCTGCCCAGATTGAAGGCATTGAGTTCGTCCAGCAGCAGCGTGGTACTGGGGCGGTTGCCCGGTACGGCTTTGTGCGCCGCCAGGGCTTCTGCACGCGAGGCGTCGATCCCCTCCTCGAGCATTTCATCCAATGCCTGTTGCCGGGTTTTTCCCGTCATCATGGCGCTGCTCTGGCTGAAACAGTTGGCCAGCAGGTGACGATGCTGCGTCATGTTGTCGGCCACCGTGGGCCGGGCCACGGCGATAAAGTCAGCCGGAATAAGGTCACTGCCCTGATGCAATAACTGATGAAATGAATGCTGACCATTGGTACCGGCACTGCCCCAGATGACCGGGCCAGTGTCATGTTCGGCCGCTTGTCCGTCATGCCTGACAGACTTTCCCAGGCTTTCCATTTCCAACTGCTGCAGGAAGCCGGGCAGCAGCTCCAGGTCCTGTGCGTATGGCAGCACGGCATGACTGCCGGCGCCCCAGAAATTGCGATACCAGATTGCCAGCAGACCCATCAGAACGGGCACATTAGCGGCCATCGGGGCAGAGGCAAAATGCTGATCCGCCAACGCCGCGCCAGCCAGCAGCTGGCGAAATTCTGGCATGCCAACCGCCAATGCAATGGGCAGTCCGATAGCCGACCACAGTGAAAAGCGGCCCCCAACCCAGTCCCACATGGGGAAAATCTGTCTGTCTGTGATGCCGAACGCCAACGCGGCCTCCCTGTTGGTGGTGACGGCCACAAAATGTTGATGAAGCAGGTTCTGCGCCCGCGTTTGGTCATCTGCTGCGGCGATAAACCAGCGGCGCGCCTGTTCGGCATTCTGCATGGTTTCCAGCGTGGTGAAGGATTTGGAAGCGACCACAAACAGGGTGGTTTCCGGTCGCAGCTGCGCCAGGCAGTCGTGCAGGTGTGCAGGGTCAACATTGGAGACGAAGTGGCAGCGCACACTGTCTTGATGGTGCGCGCGCAACGCCCGCGTGGCCATCGCCGGTCCCAGGTCGGAGCCGCCGATGCCGATGTTGACGACATCCCGGATAACGTCGTTGGCGTATCCCCGCCAGGAACCGTCATGCACGGCACTGACCAGCGTTTCCATTTGTGCCAGCGCCGCATCAACAGTTTTCCTGATATGCGGGTTGGCAACCACTTCCAGGCCTCGCAGTGCCATGTGCAGAGCGGGGCGCTGTTCGGTGCTGTTGAGTGGTGCCCCGCTGAACAGGTCCGCTATCGACTGTGGCAGACCCAGTGCATCGGCCAGCTGCGTTAGCCGATCCAGGGTTTCCGGCGTGGCCAGGTGTTTGGAGAAATCCGCGCGGATGGCGCCGCACTCAAACGTCAGCGCAGTGCATCGTTGCGGGTGGCGCGAAAACAGTTCGGTGATGCGGGTGTCTGATGAGGACAATTGTGCCTGATGAGCCTGGAGCTGACGCCATGCTTCCGTTTGGTGAGCCCTTGCCATCTAGTGTCTGCCATGATCGCGGTTAAATCAGTAAGTTATCTTATAATCTCTGGGTGTTCAATTGATCCTTGGTGTTGCGCGTGGGGTTTCGCTAAAAAAATGTTGCCGAAAGATTTGTTCACTGTTAGTATGCGCGGCCTGAAAGTGTTGACCAGCTAGTTGCTGGTTACACACGTCTGAAGACGCCGACATAGCTCAGCTGTGGTAGAGCAACTGACTTGTAATCAGTAGGTCCCGGGTTCGACTCCTGGTGTCGGCACCACTTTCCCCAAGTGGCATTTCTGGTGATACGCCTATGTCCCCGTTCAAACATCGCATGACAGTACGCGATTACGAATGCGACATGCAGGGTGTGGTCAACAATGCTGTTTATCAGAATTACCTCGAACACGCCCGGCACGAATTTCTCAAATCCCGTGGACTCGATTTCGCCCGGCTCACCGCTGACGGCATTATTGTGGTCGTGGTGCGTGCGGAAATTGATTTTCTGCGCTCGCTGCGCAGCGGCGACGCGTTCGATGTCACGGTCGCGCCAGTGATGGACTCAAGAATCAGGCTGGCTTTTGATCAGACCATTGTTGATGCCGACTCTGGTGAGCTGATGCTGCGCGCGCGAATCATCACCACGGCGGTCAATGAGCGGGGCAGGCCTTATCTGCCGGCTGCACTGCAGGTGTTGCTGGACTGATCTGGCATCATCAGGTCCGTTGTCCGACAATGGCCCATCCCATCAAATCCTGCTGGTTCCGGTACAGCGTGTCGCAGCGCTCACAGTGCAGTCCGTTTTGCTGCAGCAACGTCAGCAATTGATCTATGTCCTGCTGCGAATGGCAGGCATCGGCCATGGCCTGCAGCCGGCTCTGGTGGGCCGCCATTTCGCGTGCCAGTTGCTGGAGGCTGTGCTGCGCAATCGCGCCCCCGGTGGTGGGGATCTGCTGCAGGATGCCCGATATTCGCAATGCCAGGTCCCGCACAAAACCAGCCTGCGGATGGTTGCCGGCGTAGGCGATCAGGCGTTCGCGCAATTGACCAAAGTGTGTCACCTGTTCGGCGGCAACAGGGTCCTGCATGAGCAGCATGGGATCGGGATCTGGTCCGGAGCCCAGCAGGTGCTCAACCAGCCAGGTTGCACAGGAAAGCAGCGGCGCCTGTTCAGCCATAAAGCTGAAGGCGGTCAGTTCGGCGCGGGTTGCGCTGGCCGCAGCCGAGCCGCTGTGGTGCACCAGCAGGGCAAAACGTGCGTCGGGTTTCAGGATGCGGCCAAGCTCCGCCACACTGGCATCGGTATCACTGTATTCAATGGCATACTGGCTGACAGCGGCATCGACACTGGCGTCCGGGTAGCCGGTGTGTTCCGCCGGTACATGGCTGTGAAAGGTGACGCCGTCCAGGGCGATACCGTGGTGCCTGGCGGCCAGCGCCGGGTCGATAGTGGCGGCATCAATGCCGGTTACCCGGAAGTTTTTGCCAGTCTGCTGACCAACATCCCGTGCGAGAAAAGCAATGCCGCCATTGCCGGTGCCGACGTCAAGGATACTGGCATTGGCAGGCAGGGCGGAAAAAAAGCTGACCCAGAACGCGGAAATCCCGTCGTCGTAGTTGGCACCAAAAGCGGACGGGCAAGAATGCAGTGCGCCTTTTTCCCAATAGGTACTCCAGGCATCCGCGGGTGTCATCAGTGGTGTGTCTTGTGGCGCGTCATTCATAGGACTTGCTTTATAGCTGATTTGCCGCTGCAATAACAGACGTTAACAGTGGCCGGAACCGGCCACAGGGAGGCAGTGCAGGTGAAATTCAGTTTGGCAAAGGGGCTGGATCCCCAGGCGTTGCGCGAAGCTTTCGAGCGGGACCGCTATCTGCATATTCCCAATATTCTGCACCGGGCCGGCGCCGACAAACTTTACAGAGTGTTACAGGAGAGGACGCCCTGGAACCTGTGCTTCAATGATCGCGGTAAGCACATAGACCTGTCACCGCAAACCCTCGCCGCCATGACCAGCGAGCAGCATCAGCGCCTGCAACAGGCCGTGTTTGCCCAGGCGCGAGGTGATTTTCAGTATTGTTACAACAACTACCCGGTGTTTGATGCCGAACAGGCCGGGTTGAATGCGGACCACCCCTTGCACGCATTCTACCGGTGGCTGAATACGCCAGCGCTGCTCGATTTCATTCGCCAGATCACAGGGTTTGCTGATATCGGCTTCGCCGATGCGCAGGCGACCCGCTTTACCGCAGGCCACTTTCTTCGCTGCCATGATGACCACCAGCCCGGCAAGCATCGTCGCGTGGCGTATATTTTCAATTTTACTGAAGATGGCTGGCAACCGGACTGGGGCGGGTATCTGAACTTGCTGGATGGATCAGGCCATGTGCGTCATGGGATCAGACCGGTGTTTAATTCTCTTAATATTCTGGCAGTACCGCAGGCCCACAATGTCGGGTTTGTGGCCCCATTTGCAGCTGGCACCAGACTGGCCATAACCGGCTGGATGCGCGCCGGCAGCGCCGTTTGACTCACATGGCTCGGTCAGGTTAACCGAGCTTTGACAACAAAAATGTGAGTTAGTTCATAATATTTCATTCTTTATGACCATAAGCATATTCCCAAGAGTCATACAGTGTGATAAATATGCGCGGTACTGTGGTGTAACAACTTGCAATTGTTCTGTCACATCTCAAATGAACGTCTACTGCTCAGGGTGCTGTCAGCATGTTCGATCCATATGAATATGGCGCGGACCTTGAAATCAAAGGTGAGTAACAGATGATAAAAAATACTAAACTAAGCAGAGCCATCAAGTTGGCCATGCTGTCGAGCGCCTATACCGTAGGTATGGGTGCGATGTCGACAGCGCAGGCCCAGCAGGCTGGCGCCGAGGTAGAAGAGATTGTAGTTACCGGGTCGCGTATTGTGCGACGTGACTTCGAAGGTAACAGCCCGGTATTCACACTGGATTCCAGTGCCATTACCGATGCCGGTACTGCCCAGATCGAGCAGGTACTGAACGAACTGCCACAACTGGTTCCAACCATCACCACAACCTCCAACAACCCGTCCAACGGTGGTCAGGCCAACGTCGACCTGCGTGGTCTGGGCACCACCCGTACGCTGGTACTGATGAACGGCCAGCGTCTGCAGCCATCCAACGTTAACGGCAGTATTGACCTGAACACCATTCCGGCCGGCCTCATCGAAAGTGTTGAGATCGTGACTGGTGGTGGTTCAGCGGTTTACGGTTCCGATGCGATTGCCGGTGTTGTCAACGTGATCCTGCGTGACGATTTCGAAGGTATACAGGCCAACTCCATGTATGCCACCACGGCTGAAAGCGATGGCACGACCAAAACCATGAGCCTGATGATGGGTGGCAACTTTGACGACAATCGCGGTAACGCGGTGTTGTACATGAGCTACGACGATCGTGAAGGTGTGTTTGCCGGTGCTCGTGAGTTCTCATCTGTAGCTCTTGGACCAACGCTGCAGCCACTGGGTTCGGTAGCAATACCTGATGGTTACTATGTGCCATCGGGTTCCAACCTCGGCAGTCAGGCGGCTTACAATGCTGCATTCGGAGCCGGCAATGTCGCGCCGACCAGCTATATCGGATTTAACGCAGATGGTTCACTGTTCTCGCGTAATGGCACGTTTGGATATACTGGAGATACCAGTGACCCCGGGTTCAATGCCAGCAGCTACAGTTATAACTATTCTCCGGTGAACTACCTGCAGTTGCCACTGGAACGTCGTCAGCTGGCCGCATTCGGCCATTACAATCTTGACGACAACGTTGAAGTTTACACACGCATGAGTGTGACCAATTACTCAGCGACGCAGGAACTGGCGGCGACACCGATTACGTCCGGTATTGGCTCGACCATGCCGGTATCCAACCCGTTTATACCGAGCGAACTGGCCAATATTCTGGCTTCCCGACCTAACCCGAATGCCAACTTCCTGTTCTATAAACGTACCAACGAAGTGGGCTCGCGTGCGGGCACGGATGATTACGACGTGCTGCAGCTGACGCTGGGATCGCGTGGTGACTTCGATATGATGGACTATACCTGGAATTGGGATGTCTGGGGCAGTTACGGCCGCACTCAGCGTACGCAGATCCAGACAGGTAACGTATCGCGGTCCAAGTTGCAGTCTGCCTATGATGCAACGGCTGCCAATCCGGATCCGCTTGGCTGTGGTGGTCTGAATCCGTTTGGTCTGAACCGCATTTCTGATGCCTGTGCCGAGGCGATAGCCGTTCAGGCGCAAAATACGACCATCCTGGAGACCACGATGGCCGGTGCCACCATGACGGGTGGCTTGTTTGAACTGCCAGCTGGCACAGTGCAAACGGCGTTTGGTGTTGAATATCGTGACAATGAAGCGAACTTCCGCCCTGACCAGTTCCTGTCCAGCGGTGATGTGGTGGGCTTTAATGCTCAGCAACCGACTGTGGGCAGCATTGATGTGATGGAATTCTTCGCGGAATTCTCGGTACCGTTGTTGGCAAACATCACCGGCATCGACTACCTGGGTCTGGACGCGGCTGTTCGTCATTCAGACTACAACCTGGCCGGCGGTGTTGATACCTACATGGCCAGCCTTGACTACCAGCCTATGGAAAACGTAAAAATCCGTGGCTCTTACAACAAGGCAATCGCTGCACCGAACGTATCCCAGTTGTTCCGTCCACAGAATGAAGGCTTCCCGTCCTATTCTGACCCATGCTGGAACGGCAGTGCTGCTCGTACGGGCGCCAATGCTGCACAGGTGAACGCACTGTGTGCCGCTCAAGGTGCACCAGCGAACTTCCCACAGGGTAACTCTCAGGTGCGTGCGTTGACCGGTGGTAACCCGGATCTGGCGCCGGAAGAAGCCGATACCTTTACCTTCGGCACCGTATGGACGCCTGATTTCCAGGACGTCAATCTGCGATTGGCAGTGGACTGGTTCCGTTACGAGATCGAGCAGCGTATCGGTGCAGTGGGTGCCGCTTCCATCGTGTCGCGTTGTTATAACGACCAGGGTGCCAATCCGACATATAGCCTGAACAACCAGTGGTGTGGATTCTTTGAGCGGAACTCGGCAGGTATTGCTGAAAACGTCCGTTCAAATGACCAGAACCTGGGCAAGTTCAACATTGATGGTATCGATTTGCAGCTCGATTCCGGATTCGAATTCGGACCGGGTACGGTTACCGCCAACCTGGCTGCCACGCATCTGTTGAAGTGGCAGCAGCAGGAAGATTCAGCATCACCGCTGACGAACCAGGAAGGCACTATCGGTATCATCATCGGCGAAACATTGCCTGAGTGGAAAGGACGTCTGTCAACCGGATACTCCTTCAGCGACTACAACGTGCAGTGGACCATGAATTACATTGGTGGCATGGACGTGGTAAACAGCGACGCAGGTCGTACGCTGGTCGTAAACGGTGCGATTCCAACAGTGGGTTCGGTGACTTATCACCGACTGACAGCAGGCTGGAGGCCCAGCACGCTTGAAGGTCTGAACCTGACTGCCGGTGTGACCAACCTGTTTGACAAAAACCCACGCGTCTACACCAGCGACGCGCGTGCAGGCATACAGGCCAACACGGATCCGTCAGTGTATGATGTTCTGGGACGTCGCTACTTCGTCAATGTTACCTACAGCTTCTGATTTTCAGAGTTAGGTAACAGCGAGAGGTAGTAAAAAACACCGCCCCGAAAGGGGCGGTTTTTTTTGTGGTGGAGGCATTCAAACACATGAACAAATCAAACATGGAAATATTTCCGCTGTTCGCGGTGCCGGTGGCAACACGTACCCTGAGCGGGGCGGAACAGATGAACGCGGAACTGGAGCAGCTCATTCTGTCTCGCGAAAACGAGCAGCACCGCAATCCAAATCCCACTCACATCACCCAGCAGGAGGTCTTTGAAAGCAATTTTGACTTCTTTCGCTGGCCCGAGCCCTGTGTGCAGACCCTGCGCGGTTTTATGCTGGAGTCCATTGGTGAGGTGGTCGCCGATCTCAACGGTTATGGGCCACAGGACATGGCACGCATGCAGCTGCACAATCACACCTGGTTCCATGTGACCCGGCATGGTGGCTCCTTTGTCGCGCACAACCACCCCATGGCATCCTGGTCGGCGGTGTATTGTGTCAAGGCCGGTGAACCGGTAGCGGCGCGCAAGGACAGCGGCGTATTACGGTTTCTTGACCATCGGCCCGGTTCCAACATGTTCATGGATCCGGCCAATGTGAAGGTGCGGGTGCCCTACAATTTCGGACACTTTTCCATGCGCCTGGCCGCCGGGCAGCTGGTGATTTTTCCGTCCTATCTGGTTCACGAAGTGGCCACCTACCTGGGCAATGACAACCGCATCACCATCGCCAGCAATTGCTGGTTCAGTCTGCGCAGCTGAGCAATTGCTCAACATAGGCCGGCACCACGGTACTGGCCGGACCGCAGATATGCTCATCAAAGGTGGCATTGGTGGTTTGCAGGTTCAGTTCCACGGTATGTGCACCATGCTCGCGTGCCAGTTCAAAAAAACCTGCCGCCGGATACACACTGCCTGACGTGCCGATGGCGATGAACAGATCGCACTGCTCCAGCGCTTTGGTAATTCTGGACATGGCCAGCGGGATCTCCCCGAACCAGACCACATCCGGACGAAGATTGCCCGGTACCCGGCAACAGCGGCAGCAGGTATCCAGCGTCAGATCTTCACGCAGATCAAAACTCAGCCCGCTCTGTTCGCAGCGCATCTTCAACAGCTCACCATGCATGTGCACCAGTGCCCGACTGCCGGCACGTTCATGCAGGTTGTCGATGTTCTGGGTGACCAGCAGAAACTCGTGTTCGGGCAGATCGATGACGCTGTGCTCCAGACGGGCCAGGGCCGTATGGGCAGGGTTGGGGCGGATGCTGTCACTGAGCAGCAGTCGCCGCCGATCATTGTAAAACTGGTGCACCGCGACCGGGTTGGCGGCAAAACCCTCAGGCGTGGCGACATCTTCAATACGATGATCTTCCCACAGGCCATCGCTGGCCCTGAAGGTCTGGATACCGGATTCGGCGGAGATGCCGGCCCCGGTGAGTACCACAATGCGTCTGGCGGCTACCATATCTGTGTGCTGCCCATCCTGTTGCCATGAATGCAGTGGCCATTATGGCCTGTTAGATGGCCAGGTCTCAAGGCAGGGGATGAAGCCGACCGGTGGTGGCGTTATACTGTCGGCATTATTCAAGGAGCATTGTTATGTCTATTCCCGCCATTGGTAAGCCCGCACCGGCATTCAAGTTGCAGAATCAGGACGCAGACACGGTGTCGCTGGCCGATTTCAAGGGCAAAAAAAATGTTGTGCTGTATTTTTATCCCAAGGCCATGACGCCCGGTTGCACGGTGCAGGCCTGTGGTCTGCGTGACAGTGCCAGCGAACTGGCCGCACAGGACACCGTGGTGCTGGGCGTCAGTCCGGATCCGGTCAACCGCCTGCAAAAATTTATCGACAAGGAGTCGTTGAATTTTACCCTGCTGTCCGATGAAGACCACGCCGTGGCCGACAAATACGGTGCCTGGGGTCCCAAAAAATTCATGGGCCGTGAGTACGATGGCATTCTGCGTCAGACCTACATCATCGACAAGGAAGGCAAGCTGCGGCATGTCATGGACAAGGTCAAAACCAAGACTCACCATGACGATGTACTGGGCTGGATCAGGGACAATCTGTGAAACTGAACTTCCGGCAATATGGTGACACGGGCGAGCCGTTGCTGATCCTGCATGGTCTGTTCGGCAGTCTGAGCAACTGGGCATGGCATAGTCGCAAACTGGCTTCGCACTTTACCGTGTACGGACTGGATCTGCGCAATCACGGTGGTTCACCGCATGATGATGCCATGTCCTACGCACTGATGGCTCAGGACGTGGTCGACTTCATGGACGACCAGAACATCACGGCAGCCCATGTGTTGGGTCATTCCATGGGTGGCAAGGTTGCCATGCAACTGGCCATGGATCACCCCGAGCGCATCAGGCGCCTGGTGATCGCTGATATTGCACCGGTGCAATACGGCGGCGAGCGCGGTGAACACGATGAAATATTTGATGGCATGTGCGCGCTGGATGTCGATGCCCTGAGCAGCAGAACGGTTGCCGACAAACAGTTGGCGGACTGGGTGGAGGACGAAGTAGTCCGGCAGTTTCTGTTGAGCAACCTGGTGCGTGACGACAATGGTCGCTACAGTTGGCGCATCAATCTGCCGGCATTGCGCGACAGCTATCCGGCATTGCGCGACAAACCCGCCGGCGATGGTGTGTTCGACCGCGACGTGCTGTTCATTCGTGGCGATCTGTCGGACTATATCAAGGAGTCGCACCGGGACGAGACGCTGCGGCATTTCCCCCGCGCGTCCATCAAGACTCTGATGCACGCCGGTCACTGGCTACACGCGGAAAAACCCGAAACCTTTAACCGGCTGGTGTTCGATTTCCTGACTGACAATTCTTCCGATAAACAACAGGCTGACTCATGACTGTCCTCAGCGTCAACGTGAACAAGATTGCCCTGCTGCGCAACTCGCGTGGCACCAACTACCCCGACCTGCTGCATTTTGTGCGCAAGATCATTGGTCATGGCATCAAGGGTATTACGGTACACCCGCGACCCGACGAACGACACATTACCCGCCAGGATGCACGCGATATTGCCGCGTTGCTGACGAAATATCCGGATGTGGAGTTTAATGTCGAAGGTTATCCATCCGCGGATTTCATGGCGCTGATTGATGAGCTGCGGCCGGCCCAGTGTACTCTGGTGCCCGATGAACCGGGGCAGTTGACCTCCGATCATGGCTGGCAGATCGCCGACAGTCGCAGTCTGCTCAATGAGGTATTGCCGCAACTGCGGCAATGGAATGTGCGTAGCAGCCTGTTTCTGGATCCTGAACCGGCCGCCGCCGAACTGGCGGCCGATGTGCGTGCGGACCGCGTCGAATTGTACACTGAGCACTATGCGCGCAGCTTTGCTGCCGGTGACGGGCAAAAAAACCAGGCGGTGCTGGCAAGCTATCTGGCTACTGCCGATCGGGCCGTGGCTTGCGGGCTCGGCGTCAATGCCGGCCATGACCTGAACCTGCACAACCTGCCCATGTTCCTGTCAGGCGGACAGGTGCTGGAGGTGTCCATTGGTCATGCGTTGATTGTTGAATCACTGGAGCTGGGCATGGACGAGGTGTTGCGTCGATACCTGGCGATTGTTGGCGCGGCCCCACAGTCCGGTGTGAGTGTCACTGACCGTGGCGCGTAACCGGCCCATTTTCTACGGCTACTGGATTATTGTTGCCGCCTTTGCCACCCAGTTTGTTGCCGTGGGGTTGCAGAATTACATTATTGGTCCGTTTCTGATTCCCATGACCGAGACCTTTGACTGGACCCGTGCGGAGTTCACCTCGGCACGTTCCATCGGGCAGATGGTCGCTGCCTTCACCGGCTTTGTTATTGGCGCCGGTGTCGACAAATACGGCGGGCGTCCGTTCATCCTGGTGGGTGGGGTTATTCTCTCCATTGCCGTGTTCTCGCTGGGCAGTGTGCAGACACTGACGCAGTGGATGCTGGTGAATGGCGTCATCCTCACCATCGGCGCCGCCATGATTGGTAATTTTGTTGTCAATGTGACCTTGAGCAAATGGTTTGTTGAGCGCAGAGGGCGCGCAGTCGCGCTGGCCGCCATGGGTATATCGCTGAGTGGCGTGTTGTTGCCGGTGCTGACCACCTGGCTGGTCGACCTGTTTGGCTGGCGCCAGGCCTGGCATGTGTTGGGTGTGGGCGCCGCATTAGTGGTGTTGCCGGCAGCGCTGGTCATACGCCGCAGTCCGGAAGACTATGCCATGAATCCGGATGGGCACTCCGCCGATGAAATGGCCTCTGAAATGGGTGACAAGGCACGTCTGGATTACGCCAGTTCGATGACACGACGCCAGGCCATGCGCACCGGGCGCTTCTATGCGCTGGTGGTTGCCTTTGGCCTGTTCCAGATTTCCATTACTGTCATGTTGTTACAAACGGTGCCGTTCATGACGGATGCCGGCTATTCAAAATTTGTCGCGGCCTCGATGATCTCATTGAGCTCCATTCCTTCGTTCCTCAGCAAACCGTTCTGGGGCTTTTTCATTGACCGCTACAGTGCAAAACCGCTGGCCGCCATAGGCGCGGGCATCACCGGTTTTTCACTGATCATCATTGTGCTGGCAGTGCAGGCGCAGAATAACTTCCTGGTGTATGCCGCTTTCCTGATGATGGGGGTGGGCTGGGGCGGCCTGATTCCGTTGCAGGAGGTGATCTGGGCGACGTTTTTCGGGCGGCGTTATCTGGGGTCGGTGCGGGCCACGGCGATGCCCTTTACCTTTGCCCTGACCGCACTGGGGCCGGTGATGGCGGCAGGGTACTACGACCGTTTCGGCAATTACGATAACGCGTTCCTGTTGATGGCGTTCTGTAACCTGGGCGCGGCGGCCATGTTAATGTGGATGTCGGATCAGCGGCCGGTGATCAGGGTTGATCCGGTACCCTGAGCAGGTCCAGCAAAACCGGCCACACGATATTGACGATCATCGGCTGCGCCTGGGCGGTCGGGTGAATGCCATCGTCCTGCATCAGTGCCGGGTCTTCGGCAATGCCCTCCAGCAGAAACGGAATCAGCACCAGGTCGTATTCATTGGCCAGTTCCTGATATTGGGCGTAGAAGGGTCCGGTATAGCGTGGTCCGTAATTGGGCGGTATCTGAATGCCCGCCAGAATGACCTCGGCACCGGCCTGCTGGCTCATCTGTATCATGCGTTCGAGGTTCTGTCGGATACTGGTCACCGGCAGGCCCCGCAAACCGTCATTGCCGCCCAGTTCCAGGATTACGATGTCCGGTTGATGGGCGTCCAGCATGGCCGGCAGCCGCGCCAGACCACCGGCTGTGGTTTCACCACTGACGCTGCCGTTGACCACCTGCACAGGGATCTCTTCGCTACGCAGGCGCTGCTGCAGCAGCGCCACCCAGCCGTCCTGTTCATCCATGCGGTAGGCGGCGCTGAGGCTGTCACCAAACACCAGCAGCATGCCATCGTTGTCTTCGGCATGGGCCATGGAGCTGGCGATGTTGATGAACATGCACAACATAGCCAGCGCCACGCCACGCAGGTGGCCGGTTGTGCGGATCCGGTGTGCGAAAGTGAACAGCCTGTCGGTCAGCGTTGCGTTGATCATAAGTCGGGTCATTCAGTGTTTGGTGCCAGTAGCGGTACAATGGTGGTTTTTGACGACGGTTGGTCTCCGCCCGCCGCCAATAAAGAGTAAAGTACTGATTATACGCAGCGGACTCAATACCGGTCCAATGCCAGGCCTGCGCAATGAACCGTTTTGCTGCGCCCGGGCGTATTACCAGTCAGCATCAACTACGAGGCAATAGTCTTTATGACAGCGATGATTGAAGCCAGGCACCTGGCCAAACAGGTAGCAACCAGTGAAGGCCAGTTGGTCATTCTCAAGGATATTTCGCTGAGTATCGAGGCCGCAGAGGCCGTAGCCATTGTTGGTGTATCCGGTTCCGGCAAGTCAACCCTGTTGGGGCTGATGGCAGGCCTGGACAGCGCGAGCGCCGGCGACATGTTTCTGGATGGGCAAAACCTCAGCGCCATGGACGAGGAAGAAAGGGCGCAGCTGCGTGGCCGGGCCGTGGGCTTTGTGTTTCAATCCTTTCAGTTGCTGCCCAGCCTGACGGCGCTGGAAAATGTCATGCTGCCCATTGAACTGAAAAATGACCGGGATGCCCGCCGCAAGGCGGCATCGCTGTTGCAACGGGTCGGCCTGGAGTCGCGCCTGCAGCACTACCCCAATCAGCTGTCTGGCGGCGAGCAGCAGCGCGTTGCCATTGCCCGGGCGTTTGCTTCGGAGGCAAAAATCCTGTTTGCCGACGAACCAACGGGCAACCTGGATGCCGCCACCGGCGCCAGGGTCATCGATCTGCTGTTCTCCCTGAATGCTGAATTTGGCACAACGCTGGTGCTGGTGACTCATGACGACCGCCTGGCCCAGCGCTGCGGTCGCATGGTGCGGCTGGTTGCCGGCGAGATTACCGAGGATATTGCTGTTAAAGACGGGTTGCAGGTCGGAGATGCCGCCCATGTCTGAGCCTTCATCCATGGTTTCAGCTTCGCTGGCGACGCTGATGCGGGTTGCCCTGCGGCTGTTGTGGCGCGACTGGCGTGGCGGCGAGTTACGGCTGCTGTTACTGGCGATGGTCATGGCGGTCACCTCGGTCAGTGGCATTGCCCTGTTTACCGACCGACTGGAACGTGCCCTGGTGCAGGAATCAGCCACCATGCTGGCCGCCGACCGGGTCCTCAGCGGACGGCAGATGCCGCCCCGTGAGTGGCTGGATGAAGCGGCGGGGCGCGGTTTGGCAACGGCCGAAGTGCAGGCCTTTGCCTCCATGGTGTTCTCCGATCAGGGCAACCTGCTGGTGGCCGCCAAGGCGGTCAGCGACGCCTACCCGTTACGGGGCGAGTTGCAGGTCGCTGATCAGCCGTTTGGTGCTGCCTATACGGACAATGAAGGCCCTGCGCGCGGCGAAGTCTGGGTCGAATCACGGGTACTGCCCAGTCTGGGCATAGACATTGGTGATACGCTGTACCTGGGTGAGGGTGAATTTGTTGTCAGCCGGGTGCTGGTGCAGGAACCGGATCGGCAGCAGGGCGGCATGATGGACAACGCCGGTCCCCGGGTCTTGATGAATCTGGATGATGTGCCGGCCACCAATATTATCCAGCCAGGCAGTCGGGTGAGCTACCGCTACCTGTTCGCCGGCGAATTGCCGGTGCTGGATGTTTATGCCGACTGGGTGCGCGATCAGTCGGATGGTGACTTCAGGCTGCGTGATGTGCGCGATGAAAGCCAGGAAGTCAGTGACGCACTGGCGCGCGGTGAAAGTTTCCTGCTGCTGGGCAGCCTGTTTGCGGTATTGCTGGCCGGTATCGCCATTGCATTGACCGCAAGACGCTACAGCGAACGGCATTTTGACTATGCCGCCATTCTCAAGACCCTGGGCTGTACCTCCAATCAGATATCCGCCATTTATTTTGGCATTCTGCTGTCGCTGTTGCTGATTGCGGTGGTGGTGGGGTCAGTGCTGGGCTGGCTGGTGCATGAGGGTATCTTGATGCTGCTGCAGTCAGTCATCCCGATCACATTGCCGGACGCCTCCTTTACCCCATTCTGGCTGGGCGCACTGACCGCGTGTATCTGTCTGTTCGCGTTTGCCATGCCACCGCTGCTGGCGCTGAAACATACCTCGCCATTGCGGGTGTTGCGCAAAGACCTGGCGGACGCGCCGTTGAGCACTTCGCTACCGTATATATTCGGCATCGCCGGGGCCCTGGTACTGATTCTCTGGTACAGCCAGGATGTGCTGATCAGCGTGATCCTGGTCGGGGCAGTGGCGGGGGTCGCCCTGGTGTTAAGCGCCATGTCATATCTTTTGCTGCGCACCGGCTCGGCAGCTGGCATGCGCGCCGGCAGTGCCTGGATGCTGGCGATGTCGGCGGTCCGTCGTCGACGCCGGCAGAGTGTATTGCAGGTGCTGGTGTTCTCGCTGACCATCATGTCATTACTGACGCTGGCGCTGCTGCGAACCGATCTGATCAATGACTGGCAGGCACAGTTGCCGGAAGACACGCCCAATCATTTCATGATGAATATCAGCGACAGCCAGGTCGCCGGCATGCAGGCATACCTGCAGGAAAACCAGGTCGAGGCCAACCCCTTTTATCCCATGGTGTCCGCGGGTCTGCTGACCGTCAATGGTGCGCCGGCCCCGCACCCCTGGGACGATGATGATGACGAGGATCAGGGGCGGTCGACATTGACTGAGCGTGCGGGCGCCGACGAACCGGATACTGACGCAGCTGGTCAGGGCGAAGATCGACCGCAGCGCATAGAGAACCGGCAGGTGACCTGGACTGCGCAATTGCCGCCGGACAATGAGGTGGTAGCGGGCACCTGGTGGGGCGACAACAATAGTCCCGGTCGGGTGTCTGTAGAGCAGGACTATGCCGAGCGAATTGGCGTTGAGCTGGGCGATGAGCTGGTGTTCCGGGTCAATGAACAGCAAGTCACGGCTGTGGTCGACAATATGCGCACGGTACGCTGGGACAATATGCAGCCCAACTTCTTTTTCATTTTTTCGCCGGGCACGCTGGATCATCTCGGTGCGACGTATCTGTCCACGCTGTTGCTGGAGGGCCAGGACAAGTTATTGCTCAACGATCTGTTGCGGCAATACCCGACGATTGTGGTGCTGGAAATTGATGCGCTCATCGAGCAGATTCAGAGTATCATTGCCCAGGTCAGCTCAGCGATCGAGCTGATCGCTGCGCTGGTCCTGGTGGCTGGCGCGCTGGTGCTGCTGTCCTGCGTCAATGCCACGCTGGACGAACGCTTCAGGGAAAATGCCATTCTGCGCACACTGGGCGCGGGGCGCAAACTGATCATGACCTCACTGCTGATAGAGTTTGCCTTTATTGGCCTGCTGGCTGGCAGTATTGCCACCGTGGGTGCCGAGCTCAGCCTGTATTATCTGCAGTCTGAAGTTTTCCAGCAGACCTTCTCTTTGCACTATTGGGTGTGGATTGCCGGTCCATTGGCAGGTACCGTCATAATTGCGGCGCTGGGTTTCACGGCAACCCGAAAGGTTGTCAACAGCAGTCCACTGGCTGTGCTCAGGCAGTTGTCGGCCTGACCGGGCCGTCGGTGCCGGGGGCTGCGGCGGCCGGGGCCGACTGTTTAAATATCAGGAGTCTGGAATGAATTTGCAAACGAAACGTATGGCAGGGTCGGCACGGAGCCGGACCCTGACGTCAGCGGCGCTGCTGATGCTGCTGGCCGCTGGCCTGGCAACACCTGCGCTGGCGCAAAGCTGGCTGATCAACCCGCCTGCGCAGCTGGGCCGGGAATGCGCATACGGTGATTGTGAAAACGGCTTCGGCATTCTCGAGATACGAACCGAGCTGGGCACCAATCGCTACGAAGGTACCTTTCAGGATGGCGAGTTTCACGGACATGGCCGCTACGAAATCATGGTCAGTCGCAGTGAGCAGGCCTACTACGAGGGCGACTGGGTGATGGGCGTACGCGAAGGTCGGGGCACTTACTGGAACGGTGTGTCCAATTTGTACATTGGTGAATGGCGCAACGACTTGCGTCACGGGCGCGGGGCCTACTTTTTTGGTGTACAGGACTGGAAGCCCAACAGGCACTCTGAGCAGTGGTTGCAGAACAACGTGGAAAATTACACCGGTGAGTTTGTCGACGATCTGTATCAGGGCTACGGCACTTACCGGTGGCCCGATGGCGAGCGTTATGAAGGCGAGTTTTACGCCAATGAAAAACACGGTAACGGCACGTTCTATTATTCCACCGGTACCCGGCGCGAGCAGTACTGGCAGTATGGCCGCTTTATTCGCTGACCGCGTTGCCGTTCACCATCAATTTCCACTACAAAGGTTCTGTTCATGGATTTGCAGTCTATTCGCCGCGAGTATCTCACTGGCAGCCTGACCCGCGAGCAGCTGGACCCGTCGCCCATCGTCCAGTTTGCGCTGTGGCTGGATCAGGCCATCAAGATGGAGCTGGTCGATCCCACCGCCATGGTGCTGTCTACCGTTGGCGCTGACGGGCAGCCGGGGCAACGAGTGGTGTTGCTGAAGGGGTTTGACGAACACGGCTTTATGTTTTTTACCAACTATGAAAGCCGCAAGGCCCGTGATATTGCCACCAATGCCAGGGTCAGCCTGCATTTCCCCTGGTACCCCATTGAGCGCCAGGTGCTGGTATGCGGGGTGGCAGAAAAAGTCAGTGTCGAGGAATCCAGAGCCTATTTTCAGAGTCGCCCGCGCGAGAGCCAGTTGGGTGCCTGGGCGTCGCCACAAAGCCGGGTACTGGCATCACGTGAAGACATGATGGCCCAGTTCGAATCGGTCAGCAAAAAGTTTGACGGCCAGGAGATACCCTTGCCTGACTTCTGGGGAGGGTTCCGGGTCCGGCCGACACGCGTGGAATTCTGGCAGGGCGGCGCCAATCGCCTGCACGACCGGTTTCAGTATTCCTTGCCCGATGCTGAGGCAGGAAAGGGAGCAGGGCACTGGCAGATTGACCGCCTGGCACCCTGATTCGCTCTGCACGACAGTACGCTTTCAGCCTTTCCAGGCCGCCAGTTTTTTGGGCACAAGCTGATTCTTCAGCCGTGCATATTGCGGCAATCCATTGCGGTATGGTGGATAGTCTTCACCACGAATCAGCGGTGAAAAATAGTCACGTGCTTTGGGCGTGATACCAAAGCCGTCTTCGGTAATGTAGTCGCGTGGCATTGGTTTTTCGACGTTGGCAACATCGGCCAGCGGCGCTTCACCCACTGTCCAGCGGTAGGTCTTGCCGGGTTTGCGCACGATGGTGGGCATGACAGCACTCTTGCCTGCCAGGGCAAAATCCACCGCCGCCTTGCCCATGGCATACGCCTGCTCCACATCTGTCGCCGATGCGATATGGCGGGCCGAGCGCTGCAGGTAATCGGCAACTGCCCAGTGATATTTGTAACCCAGCTCCTGCTTGATCAGGTTGGCCAGGAAGGGTGCCACACCGCCCAGTTGCGTATGGCCAAAGGCATCTTTGCCGCCGGCGTCAGCGAGGAACTGACCGTTCTTGTAGTGCGCGCCTTCAGAGACCACAATCGCACAATAACCGAAGCGTTTGACGCAGGACTTCACCTTGCGCATGAATGCCGCCTTGTTGAATGCGATTTCGGGGAAGATGATAATGTGCGGCGCGTCACCTTCCTGTTCGGCTGCCAGTCCGGCGGCCCCGGCAATCCAGCCCGCGTGCCGGCCCATGACTTCCATGACAAACACTTTGGTGGAACTTTCGCACATGGAAGCCACATCAAGTCCCGCTTCACGTATTGACACCGCTACGTACTTGGCGACTGAGCCAAAGCCCGGGCAGTTGTCGGTGATGGGCAGATCATTGTCCACGGTTTTGGGAATGCCGATGCAGGTAATCGGGAATCCTTCTTTCTGACTGAGCATGGAGACTTTGTTGGCGGTGTCCTGCGAGTCGCCGCCGCCGTTATAGAGAAAATAACGGATATTATGAGCCCGAAACACGTCCATCAGGCGCTGGTATTCGGCGCGATTGTCTTCCAGACTTTTCAGTTTGTAACGACAGGAGCCAAACGCGCCAGCCGGTGTGTGCCGCAGCGCGGCGATGGTCGCGGCTGATTCTTTGCTGGTGTCGATCAGTTCTTCGGTGAGTGCGCCGATGATGCCGTTTTTGCCGGCATAGACCTTGCCAATTTCCGCTTTGTGCTGTCGTGCGGTCTCGATCACCCCGCAGGCGCTGGCATTGATGACAGCGGTGACGCCGCCGGACTGGGCGTAGAAAAGATTAGCTTTTGCCATGTTTGAACCTGTTTGCTGCCTGCGTGGTTGAAGCCTGAGTGTTGCCTGCGGTGCCAATCGGGACCTGATGACCGGTCCCTGGCCCTGTCAGGTAGTGCAATGTGGGCTGTGTCGGGCATAATGTTACAAAGTGCCTGCGAGCTTGGCAATCGGAGACGATGAATTGCGCTTGCCGGCGCGTCATTACCCCACACAGGAAGTAGCATGAAACGACTCATTATCGGGATGTCCGGCGCCAGCGGACTGATTTATGGCATTCGCATGCTGGAGGTGCTGAAAACCGCCCCCGACATCGAAACACATCTGGTGCTGACTGGCGCGGCGCGTCTCAATATCAGTCTGGAGACCGACTGGCAGGCAGAGGCAGTGATGGCCATGGCCGATGAGGTGCATTCAGTGAAAGACCTGGCTGCCAGTATCGCCAGCGGCTCCTTTCGTACCGATGGCATGATTGTCGCACCGTGTTCCATGAAAACCCTGTCCGCCATTGTGCATTCCTATGCCGACAATCTGCTCACCCGCGCGGCTGATGTGGTGCTCAAGGAGCGTCGCCGGCTGGTGCTGATGCCGCGTGAAACGCCGCTGCATGTGGGGCATTGTGAACTGCTGTTAAAGGCCAGCCAGCTGGGCGCCATCGTCGCACCACCCATGCCGGCGCTTTACACCCGGCCACAAACCGTGGACGACATCATCAACCACAGTGTTGGCCGGGTGCTGGATCTGTTTGATATCGAGTCGGGGCTGGTGAAGCGCTGGCAGGGCGCCAGTGGCGGTGCGGTCTAACGTCTGAGTAAGCAGGCCTGCAGTAACGTCGCAAGATCTGTTTCGCAAAGGCCGGCGGTGCCGATCTGCTGGCAATAACGGAGCAGATTGGCACGGATACTGGCCGTGGCCTGCGCAACACTGCATTGTGTGGCCGCCGCAGGCTCGTTGAACAGGGCTGCCAGTGCCCGCAATTGCATAAACTCCGCGTCCAGCTCCAGCGCCTTGATGCGTCGTCTAAGGGCTTCCTGCTGCTCTGCGGGAATGCCGGCGGCGCTGGCCGGATGGGGTTTGAGCCAGCGTCTGGCCTGGCGCAGCGGCGACACCAGCTGGGCGCGCCACTGGTCCGCGAAGCCAGCGGCCCGGGCCAGCTGGGTATCGCTCATCTCTCCGCAGTAACAGCCGTACCAGCAGCAGGTCAGCAGCAATACCACATCAATCTGGTGCTCATCCTGCAGGCGCAGGCAGAGCGCCTGCAGACCTGGTTCTGCGTAAACATCGCGGGCAAAACGCAACAGCTCGCGGGTGTCGTCAGGGTCAGCTTTGGACATGGGGAATCGCCATATTTTTGTGTTCGCCGCACGCAGATTTGCTACAGTTGTGCCAATGCCTGTTATCAGGCCATGGCAGTAGCTTACAGGAAGTATTATGCACATTCATATCCTAGGTATATGCGGGACCTTTATGGGCAGTCTGGCGGTGCTGGCAAAGGAGCTGGGACACACGGTCAGTGGCTCTGACGCCAATGTCTATCCGCCCATGAGTACGCAACTGGAAGAGCAGGGTATCCAGCTTAGCGAGGGGTTTGACCCGGCGCATCTGCAACCTCATCCGGATCTGGTGGTGGTGGGCAATGCCATGTCGCGGGGCAACCCGGCGGTGGAATATGTGCTTAATCAGGGACTGCCCTATTGTTCCGGTCCCGAGTGGCTGTCGCGCTTTGTCCTGCAGGGCAAGTGGGTGCTGGCGGTGGCCGGTACCCATGGCAAGACCACCACCAGTGCCATGGTGGCGTGGATCCTGGAATACGCCGGCATGAATCCCGGATACCTGATCGGCGGCGTGCTGAAAAATTTCCCGGTATCGGCCCGGCTGGGCGGCAGTGATTTTTTTGTGGTGGAGGCCGACGAGTACGACAGCGCCTTTTTCGACAAGCGCTCCAAGTTTGTCCACTACCGGCCACGCACGCTGATCCTGAATAATCTGGAATATGATCATGCGGATATCTTCCCGGATCTGGCCTCGATACAACGGCAGTTTCATCATCTGGTACGGATTGTACCGGGCGAAGGGCTGATCATTCGCCCGCGTTGCAACGAAGCCCTGGCACAGGTGCTGGAGCAGGGCTGCTGGACGCCCACACAGAGTTTTGCGCTGCTTGATGAGGCGCATGACGACGCCCGCCCTGAGCCCAGCGGCTGGGGTGTGCGGCTGCTGCAGGCGGACGGTGGCCGATGTGACATCAGCAAAACCAGCCATCTGGGGCAGACTGTCCATGCCCGCCTGGAATGGGCGCTGAGCGGCCGCCACAACGTCTGTAATGCGGTGGCAGCGATTGCTGCGGCCCATCATGTGGGGGTCGATATGCAGGTGGCCTGCGAAGCCCTGGGCGAGTTTGCCAGCGTCAAACGGCGCATGGAGCTGCTGGGTGAGATCAGGGGCATCCATGTGTATGACGATTTTGCCCATCACCCCACCGCCATCGAAACAACCCTGGATGGTATCCGCCAGCGACTCAATGACATTCCCGGCAGTCGCCTGATCGCTGTCATCGAACCACGGTCGGCGACCATGAAGATGGGCGTGCACCAGAGTTGTCTGGCCGCATCATGCCGGGCGGCGGATCTGTGTCTGTGGATGTCCGGTACCGGCAGTGGCCTGGATATCGACGGGATTATCGCGGAAAGCCCGGTACCGGCGCTGAACTTTAACAGCGTCGACGACATCGTTGCCTATCTCAGCCGACACTGCCGGGCCGGGGACCACATCGTGATCATGAGCAATGGTGGTTTTGGTGGCATCCATGGCAAATTACTGGCGGCACTGGCCTGAGGACACGGGGATGACAACCACTGTCAATGAACCTGAGCTGATTCCACTGTTCCCGCTGCGCTCGGTGCTGTTTCCAGGTGGTCGTCTGCCATTGCAGATATTCGAGCAGCGTTACATTGACCTGGTCAGCCATTGCATGAAAACCGATACCGGCTTTGGTGTCTGCCTGATCAGTGAGGGGGCCGAGATCGCCCGCCCCGGCGTCCGCCAGCAGGTTGAGCGGGTCGGCATGTATGCCCGCATTGTCGACTGGGACCAATTGCCCAGTGGTTTGCTGGGCATAACCGTAGAAGGTCAGCACAAGTTTTTTGTGCAGGATTGCTGGGCGCGTGACGACAAGCTGCTGATGGCATCGGTGCAGTTTGCCCAGGAAGACTTTCTCGGTCAGTCAGCGCTGCCGCTGACCGAAGACCATGAGGCACTGGTGGATCTGTTGCGTGACCTGGCAGCGCATCCGCTGATCGAAAGTCTGGACCTGGCCATCGATTTTGATGACCGGCGACAGCTGGCCTGGCGCCTGAGCGAGCTGCTGCCGGTGCCCATGCAACAGAAGCAGAAGTTGTTGGCGCTTGATGATACCGAGGAGCGAATACGCGAAATCGAGAACCTGGTGGCATCGGTCATGCATCAGGGCTGAATAGCCAGGGTAGCTAGCGGGGCAGCAATTCAGTGACACGGGTAAAGTCTACCAGGATCATCAGTTCGTCCTCCTGGTTGTAGACCCCCTGGATGAAGCGCGCGCTGGTCTCGTCACCGGTTGCCGGCGGTGTCTCGATTTCCTGGGCGTTAAGATCAACAATGGCCGATACTCTGTCAACCACAATGCCCAGCGCAAAGTCCTCAATGTCCACCACAATGATGCGTGACTGTTCCGAGACCGCCTGATTGCTCAGGCCAAACACGCCCCGGCCGTTGATGACCGTGACCACATTGCCGCGCAGATTGATGATGCCCAGGATGAAGGAAGGGGCCCCTGGCACCGGCGTAATTTCCGTGTAGCGCAACACTTCGTTAACGCGGGCCGCGTTGATGGCATAGGTTTCCTCGCCCAGGGTAAAGCTGACATGCTTGATCAGGTGCGCGGACATGTCCTCAGCATCATCGTGGTGATTGAGCTTTTCGGCGAGTGCGTTTGTCATAACATGGTTTCCTGCGTGTCTGGCTTGCTGCCCGGTTACTGCTGTTGGGGGATATTGCTGCTCTGTATGCTCTAGCGGCAGGTGTAGACAAAAATTGAGCGCGACATCATCTGCGCCGTGCTGGCCAACGTTTCAGGCTTCCCGCATAATGTCGCTGGCATGACGAGAATACAGTGGAAATTGCAGCAGCAGGAGGTAAGGTGATGTCGGAAGTGTGGTCAAGTCCCGGGACCTGGACCCACGAGCAGTGGCTGGTGGCGAGCATTCTCGGTTTTATTGTGGTCGCGGTGATCTTTGTTGCTTATCGGTTGGCGAAAATCCTGCGCAGCGCGAACACCAAACGTGAACTTCCCAATCTGCGCCCAGGGCGCCGGCCCGGGCGCAAGTGAAGCGTCGTCCGCTATAGCAGGACAATATTCAGAATTGCAGCGGCGCCCGCCAGGCATGCCACGACAACACCCAGCCAGCCGAGCAGCGCCAGGATTCGGAAGGGTTTCCCGTTTTCCGGATACAGGCCGGATTTTTCGTATTCGCGCTCGTCTGCGCCAGAGGTCGGTTTTGATCGGTTGGTATCGCTCATGACAAACTCCCGCCTGATGCACTGGATTAACAAATCTGTGAAGCCCCGACCGTTCAGCGGCTGGTTTGCACTGCTGTGGCTGGTATTGATGCCTGCTGACGCCATCGTCATCAGGCATGATACCGGATACACGCGCTACATCGCCAGCGAAGCTGATTACCCGGGTGTGTTCCCCCTGTCGCAACAGGGACAGCGCATAGTCTGCGTGGCAACACTGGTGGCACCGCAGTGGGCATTGACCGCCGCGCACTGTGTCGAGGAAACGCCGATACTGGCGACGCTGGCAGACGGAGGGATGTACCCGGTGGTCATCAACCGCCAGGTCCATGCCATTGATGCCATACACCAGCACCCGGGCTGGCCGGGCGGATCGTCTGCCCGATTGCAGCCACAGCAGACCGATCTGGCGCTGTTGCATCTGGCAACACCGGCCAGTGCGCCTGCTGTCCTGCCGCTGTATCGGGGTAACCAGGAGCTGGCGCAGACCATGACCTTTCTGGGCTGGGGATTTACCGGCATCGGTACAACCGGTACGGCCGTCACTGACGGGCGTCTGCGCTTTGCCCACAATACCGTGACCCGTGCTGCCGAACGTTTGCGATTTGAGTTCGACGATCCGCGCGACAGGGCCGCGCGGGCGTTGGAGTTTGAAGGCATTCCCGGGCTGGGCGACAGCGGCGGGCCGGCCCTGATCAGGGCAAATGGCGCCATGCAACTGGCGGGCATCGCGGTCGGTGAACTGACGACTGACGCGGGCGGTGCCGGTCGTTATGGTGCCATTGTGGTGTATGAACGCGTCAGCCAGCATCTGGACTGGATTGATTCGCTGATCAGCGGCGCACGCCAGGGCCCGCAAACACCCGATTCAGTGACGGAATGAGCAGATTACTGCTTTACAGCGTATACGGCAGATGTATATTCGTACAATTTTGATACTATCCGGATACCAAGTGCTCAAACAGCACTCAATCAAAACAACTTCACAGGTGAACTTATGGCAATACAAGTTGGCGATACCATACCCGCAACGACCCTCAAGATCATGGGCAAGGAAGGACCGGAGAATATCACCACGGATGATATTTTTACCGGCAAAAAAGTGGTGCTGTTTGCCGTGCCCGGGGCCTTTACCCCAGGTTGTTCGGTAACCCATCTGCCGGGTTTTGTGGTGAATGCCGACAAGATCAAGGCCAAAGGTGTCGATACCATCGCCTGCATGTCGGTCAATGACGCCTTTGTGATGTCCGCCTGGGGCAAGAGCCAGAACGCGGAAGAACTGCTGATGCTGGCCGACGGCAATGCTGAATTTGCCGAGGCGCTGGGTCTGACCATGGATGCCAGTGGTTTTGGCATGGGCAAGCGCAGCAAGCGTTTTGCCATGATCGTAGACAATGGCAAGGTCAGTTATCTGGGCGTGGAGCCGGCCGGTGGCATCGAGGTCAGCGCCGCTGACAATATTCTTGCCCAGCTGTAAGACGACATTCCCGGGGAGACGGCGCAATGCTGAAGACCGAATATATCGAATATCACGATGGCGATACCGTGCTGGAGGCCTATATAGCCTATGACGAGGACGCGACCGAAAAAAAGCCCTGTGTGCTGATCGGCCACGACTGGAGCGGCCGGCGCGAGTATGCCTGCGCTGCGGCTGAACGCATGGCGGATCTGGGTTATGTCGGCTTTGCGGCGGACGTGTATGGTAAAGGTGTATTTGGCAAAGATGGTGATACCCAGGGCAACAGTGCTCTGATGAAACCCTTTGCCGACGACCGTGAACTGCTGCGCCGCCGGATGCAGGCGGCACTGACCGCAGCGCGGGCGCTGTCCCAGGTGGATGACAGCAATATCGGCGCGATCGGTTATTGCTTTGGCGGCATGGCAGTACTGGAGCTGGCCAGGTCCGGGGCTGATGTCAAGGGTGTTGCCAGTGTGCACGGCCTGCTGGGCAAGGGTGATGCGCCCAGTCACGCTATTCAGGCCAGTGTTCTGTGTCTGCATGGCCACGAAGATCCCATGGTGCCGCCAGAGCAGGTACTGGCGTTTGAATCGGAAATGACCGATGCGCAGGTCGACTGGCAGGTCCATGTCTATGGCGGCACCCGTCATGCCTTTACCAACCCGGCCGCCAACAACCCGGAATTTGGCACGATGTACAGCCAGACTGCCAATATCAGGGCCGAGCAGGCACTGGCAAATTTCTTTCGGGCGCTGTTCGAAGACACCCCGCCATTGGATGTTGCCCCCTGATGAGCAAGCCCTCGCCATGTTCAGACTGCGATGACAGCTGCCAGTATCTCGGCGAAATCGACGAGTTGCGGGACAAGGTCAGTGAGCTCAGCGAGCAGGTGCTGACAGATGCGCTGACCGGGCTTTATAACTATCGGCATCTGCTCTGGGCCATGAATCAGGAGATGGAGCGGGTGCATCGCAACGGCGGTGCGTTTTCATTGATTGTGCTGGATTTTGACAACTTCAAATCCATCAATGATCAGCACGGACATGAATTTGGCAACCAGGTGTTAAAGACAGTGGGCACCTTTTTTCAACGTTCCCTGCGCAAACTGGACGTTCCCTGCCGTTTCGGGGGAGAGGAGTTTGTGCTGGTGTTGCCATCCACCGATCTGCGCGACGCGGTGTTGCTGGCAGACCGCATACGGGAGGGAGTGACCCGCATCGAGCTGCATGCCAATGGCCAGCGTGTGCCAGTGTCGGTCAGTATGGGGGTGGACGTTTACCGGGCCGCGGACCGGATTACGCCCGAGGTCTTTCTCGATCGCGCAGACCAGTATTTGTTGCAGGCCAAGCAGGCTGGCAAGAACCAGGTATGCCATCCGCACAGCGCCGATGCAGCCGGCGGTATGTCCAGCGATGAGCGGTCAGCGCTAATGGATGGTTTTGACGACGTATTGGATGCCTGAACCGGACGCTTACTTTACGCCTGTTGTTCCAGAGTGTGCAGCTGTCTGGCCAGGTGATGCAGAATGGCTGCCGTGGCGCCCCAGATTCGATATCCTTCATAATGCGTTTCCATGAACCGGCGTTCACGGTTCTGGAACTCCATGCTGGCAATCCGGTAGTTTTTCGGATTCAGCAGAAACGCGGTAGGCACATAAAAGATCTCCGCAACTTCCACGGGACAGGCCTGCAATTGTGCTTCAGCGTCCGCATCGATCAGGCCGACGACCGGCGTTACATGGAAAGCCGACGGCATGATCAGCGCCGGTAGCGTCCCCATCACCTTGACCGCATGCGCAGGCAGGCAGGTTTCTTCCTCGGCCTCGCGCAGCGCGGTGCCAATGATATCGGTATCCTGGGGTTCGGCACTGCCACCAGGCAGGCTTACCTGTCCGGCATGGCTGCGCAGGTGTTTGGTGCGCAAAGTCAGCATGATGCGGCTTTCGCCGCCGGCACCCGCCTGGATCACAGGAATCAGCACGCCAGCGCGGCGCATGTCCCTGCCATCAATCGGCTGATCAGGTCGAAAGGCATGTTCGGCAGGATCGGGGGGCAGGATGAGACCCGTTGATGACGGTGACAGCCGGAAAAAATTTTCCAGTCGCGCTATCAGTCCGTCATTCATGTCGCTGTCTCATCCTGTATTGCCCCCGATGTCAGCCCGGGGTGATCAATTAAAACGCCAGTCCAGTCCGACGAACGCACGCAGCGGTTCGCCCGGGAAGTAGCGGTCACCACCAAAGGTAGTCCAGTCGGCACGCTCGGCATACTTTCGATCAGTCAGGTTCAGGATGTTGACCGATAAGGTCAGCGCATCCGATGCCTGCCAGCGAGTGCGCAGGTTGAACACATTGTGGCCGTCGTAGCTGTTCGCGTTTTCCGGATTGGTGTAGTACTCACCCATTGCCACCCATTGCAGTTCGGTGGTCAGGGTGTTCGTTGGTGTCCACTGGACCTGTGCCGTGCCAAAGTTGCGCGGCGCCGATTCAACATCATTGCCATTGAGGTTGACGCCACCGACCAGTTGATCGTTCTGGTAGGTATGGCGGGCGTGGTTGTAAGCTGCACTCAGGCTCCAGTTGTCGGATAACGCGTAATTGCCGCTCAATTCTACACCCTTGTGACGCGTGTGAATGCCATTGAGGTTGACGCGATCAGCATTGTTGATGATCTCGTTGTCCTTATCCATGTAGAACGCTACAGCCTCATAGGTCCACTTGCCGGTGCTGCCCTGGAATGCCAATTCAACGCTGTCTATTTCTACCGGATCCAGGTCAGCGACAGTCTGGTTGTTTTGCAGACGATACAGCTCGGTGGCCTGAGGGGCCCGGTAGCCGCGTGTCACTCTGAACTGGGCGTTGTGGGTGTCGTTGATCTGATAACGAATGCCCAGCTTGGGTGCGACATTGGCAAAGGTGTCGGAGCGGTCCGCAGGGCGATTGTAACGACAGCCACCAAATCCGCAGACAGTGCCATCGTCGCGTGTGCGGCCGGCCAGCATGTTGTTGTCGTAGTCGTAGTTCATGCGTTCAAAACGCATGCCCAGGGTGATATCAAAGCCATTGTCCCAGTAGTGTTGCAGCTGCACGAACGGTGCTATCTGGGTGGCATCCACTTCATAGTCGTAGTGTTTGCCCGCCGGCACGGTTGCCCTCAGGAACGGTGAACCCTGCGTGGGGCCGTCCTGTCCCTGGGTCAGGGCACCTTCAGTGAACTCCAGGTCCAGACCGGCAGACAGCAAGGTGCTGTCGCTCAGGTCGCGGTATGCCGCGAACTGCATGCCAACACTGCTATGTTCGTTGGTTTCAGTAGGGCTGCCGGGCAGGAAGTGCTGTTTGAAATCCAGATCGGTCTTGCGATAGTACGGTGTCATCACCACGTCCCAGCCCGATTCCAGCGCATAGCTGATCCGGGTCCAGGCGCGCATGCTGCGGTTGTCACGGTAGGCTTCAGGATTTGCGTTGCTGCGGCGCAGGTCATCATCCTTGTAGGCGTCAGTCCCCACCACGTAGCCAGCAGTCTCCTGGTTCAGGTTGGTGGTGGTAATGCCGCCGTCCAGTGCAATACCGTTGCCCAGCTCGGTCTGGTAGAGCCAGGACAGTTTTTGCTGGTCAAATCCGCTTTGTGGCCGGAAGCCTTCTTCACTGATGCCATTAACCAGAAACGTGTGGCTGAAGGAGTCGTTGTCAAAACCGATACGGGCATTGCCGCGCAGTGTGCCACGCGGACCGACTTCCACCGACAGCTCACGCCGATCGTCAGGCTCGGGCAACACCACGTTGATCATGCCGTGTACGGCATTGGAGCCATAGAAGGCACTGCCCGGGCCACGGATCACTTCGATACGTTCAGCGTTTTCCGAATGCGAATCAAACAGTTCATTGACGTTGCAGAAACCGGCAGCACGCAGCGGAATGCCTTGCTCGGCCAGCAGAAACGCACCACAGGCACCACCGCCGCTCAGCACGGGCGAGCGAATGGAGATCAGGCTTTCCTGGCCATTGTTGCGATTGATGTTGACGCCGGGCAGGCGGTTGGCAGCTTCCTGAATGTGGGTGTGGGAAGTCAGCTGCAATGCTTCTTCGGACAGAATGGCGATGCTGGCGTTGACGTTGCTCAAGTCTTCCGGGCGGCGCGAAGAGGAGATGACCTGTATTTCCTCAATTGCGGGTGTCGTGTTCTGGGCATGTGCCGGCATCATGGCGGCAGCAATGACCGCTGCACATGAGGCAGCCAGTAATCGGCGTCCATGCAGCGGTTTTGTGGTGATGGTTGTTATCCCTGTGTCGGGCTTGTCTGAATAGAATTCCACGTGAGCTCTCCCTTAGAGTCATTGGCAGTTGGCCTGTTTCAGCCGGTGCAAACGATAGCACAGATTGACCTCGTTTTCTGCTTGCGGCCTGGCCAATCGGATGGCTATGCTTGATGATGAGATGGATAACAAACAACTAAACCGGAAAAACAGGGGAATTTGCCCATGCAGGTGAAAGATAAAGTCGTGGTGGTCACGGGTGGTGCCAGAGGCATTGGCCGGGCATTGTGCCAGCGTTTTGCTGCCGAAGGCGCCCGCGCCGTGGTGGTTGCTGATATTCAGCAGGCCGGTATTGATGAAGTGGTCGGGCTGATCAGCGGCCAGACTAATACCCAGACCCAGGCTCTGGGTGTGATGACTGATGTCAGCCGGGAAAGTGACGTTCAGGCCCTGGTGAGCAAAACCATCGACGCTTACGGACACATTGACCTGTTTTGCGCCAATGCCGGCATTTTCACCCTCGGTGACGAGAACGTTGACGATGATGCCTGGCAACGTATCTGGGACATCAATGTCATGGGGCATATCTACGCAGCGCGCGCCGTCCTGCCCGGTATGCTGGCACGCGGCGAAGGCTACCTGCTCAACACCGCCTCGGCTGCCGGTCTGCTCAGTCAGATCGGCTCGGCACCCTACGCAGTCACCAAACACGCCGCTGTCGGATTTGCCGAATGGCTGTCGATAACCTACGGCAGTCGAGGTATCAAGGTCTCTGTGCTGTGTCCGCAAGCAGTCAGGACGGACATGACCGCCAATACCCGCGGCGGCGGCGTCGCAGGCGTGGATGGCATGCTGGAGCCCGACGCACTGGCACAAACCGTGGTGGAAACGCTGGCTGAAGAGCGCTTCCTGTGCCTGCCTCATCCTGAAGTACTGACCTATATGCAGCGCAAGGCGGGTGATTATGATCGCTGGCTGGGCGGCATGCGCCGATTGCAGGATCGCTTTGCTGATCAGTACAAAGATCGCTGATCAGGGGCTTATAACCAGAAAAAACCGGATAAAAGAGCGCTATTCTGGCTCCTGCCAAGACATCGGGGGTGATAAATGTTAGGGTGTCGCCCGTTAAAGTCTAAATACAGGAACTGAACAATGAGTTTAATGATCGGCAAGAATGCGGTAGTAAGTATCAACTACACACTGACCAATGATGCAGGTGAAGTCATGGATACTTCTGAAGGCCGCGAGCCGCTGACGTATTTGCATGGCGCAAATAACCTGATTCCGGGTCTGGAAAAGGAAATGGAAGGCAAGTCTTCAGGCCAGAGCTTCAAGGTCACCATCCCGCCGGCAGAAGCCTATGGCGAAAGCAATCCGGAGCTGATACAGACGCTGTCGAAAGAGATGTTCAAGGGCGTCGACAAGGTCGAGCCGGGCATGGGTTTCACAGCTCAAGGTCCGCAGGGCGAGCAGCATATCGTGGTCACTGCCGTTGATGGCGACCAGGTCACCATTGATGCCAACCACCCGATGGCCGGCAAGACGCTGCACTTTGCCGTTGAAATCGTTAATGTGCGCGATGCCAGCGAAGAAGAGATCGAACACGGCCATGTACACGATGGCAGCCACGGTCACTGATAAAGGCTAGCCAGGGCGCGTTTGCGTCCGTGGTCAGAGCACAAACAGAAAAGGGGGAGGGGGCTAGCCAGTAGCCGCCTCCCCCTTTTCTGTTCCTGCCCCATCAACTGCCAACGGTGCGCCCATCCAGAATCCAGCACCAGCCCCATCGAAGCCCATCGCCAGCCCAATTCAGCCGATTGACGCGCTTATCACGATGCGAACGCTGCTGCCCGAATCATGCACATAGCGGCACAGCGCTGCGGGCGTGGCGGCAGCTTGCCTGCCCCCACCCCCAGCGTTGTGATGCGGTCTCGATCGTAGCGATAATAACCATCGAACAAAGCGTCAATCGGCCTGCAACAACTCCACCCAGCTGCCATCCGGATCCACCACCATCGCAATGGTCACCCCCGGCCGGATCACCTTGGGCGGCACAATCACCTTGTGACCCGCCTGTTCGCAAACTTCCACCACCGCCGCCAGATTGCTGATATGAATCGTCCAGTAACGGTAGCCGGTCGCCCCGGGGATGCCCCCCGGCGGCGCATCCGCGGGAGGGGCGCGTTCCAGCTGTATGATTTTGACCACGCTGTCACCGACTTTCAGGCGATGCATGGTGCCGCCCGAGGGCATCGGAATGACGCTCTCCAGCTCAAGGCCCAGCAAGTCCCGGTAGAACGCCAACATGGGTTCAGCATCTCGGGTGATGATGCCCAGGTCGATGGCCGGTTTGTTGATCATCAAGCTCATGCGTTGTAACCCAGCATGGACTTGATTTCCAGGAATTCGTGGAAACCTTCCACGCCCCACTCACGGCCATTGCCAGATTGTTTGTAACCGCCGAAGGGGGCAGCAAAATCAGGGCCGGCGCCATTGATGTGCACCATGCCGGTGCGCAGCCGCCGTGCCACAGCGCGGGCATGCTCCGGTTCACCTGAGACATAACCGGACAGGCCGTAGTCGGTATCATTGGCGATGGCGACCGCGTCATCCTCGTCCTTGTAACCCAGGATGCTCAGCACCGGTCCGAAAATTTCTTCACGGGCGATGGTCATGTTATTGGTGACATTGGCAAATACGGTGGGTTTGACATAATAACCCGTGTCCAGGCCATCAGGTTTGCCGACACCGCCGGCAACCAGCGTTGCGCCTTCGTCGATACCCGCCTGAATCAGGGTCTGAATCTTGTCAAACTGGGCCTGGCTGACCACCGGGCCGATGCGGGTGTTTTCGTCCTGGGTATCGCCAGGGACGGCTTTGGCCGCGGTGGCTTTGGCAATTTCCATGGCCTCTACCATGCGGGCTTGCGGCACCAGCATACGTGTCGGTGCGTTGCATGATTGGCCACAGTTGCCAAAACAGCCCATCACCCCGCCCGCGACCGCTTTGGCAAAATCGGCGGCATCGTCGAGAATGATGTTGGCTGACTTGCCGCCCAGTTCCTGACACACCCGTTTGATGCCATCAGCTGCCGCTTTGGCAACCTCACGACCGGCACGGGTGGAACCGGTAAACGACACCATGTCGATTTCCGGGTGCGAAGCGATGGCCGCGCCCACTGTCGGTCCGTCACCGTTGACCAGGTTAAAGACGCCGTCGGGCAGGCCCGCGTCAGCGATGATTTCCGCAAGAATGATGGCACTGACCGGTGACAGTTCGCTGGGTTTGATAACGATGGTGCACCCGGTCGCCAGGGCAGGGGCGATCTTGCAGGTAACCTGGTTTAGTGGCCAGTTCCACGGCGTAATGAACCCACAGACGCCCACCGGTTCCTTGATCACCTGGGTCTTGCCGCGGGTTTCCTCAAACTGGTAATTCTCCAGAATGGCGCGGGCCGTGGCAAAGTGACCGATGCCGGTGCCCACCTGCGCGGTGCGCGCAAAGCTGATGGGCGCACCCATTTCCTGCGAGATGGCCTGCGCCAGTTCTTCGCTGCGGGCCTTGATGCCGCCAATGATTTTGTCCAGCACTGCCAGACGCTGTTCGCGCGTGGACTGTGACCAGGCAGGGAATGCTGCGCGTGCCGCTTTGGCAGCAACATCGACATCTCTGGCCTGACCCATGGCGATTCTGGCAAAGGCCTGTTCGGTCGCCGGATTGACAACGTCAAGAGTCTCGCGATCAGTTTCCCTGATCCATTGGCCATTGATAAAAAAGGATAAATGGTCTTGCATAACTGGTTCCCCCAGGGCTTTGCGAATGTAATTGCTAATAAGTCAGGGGACCGATTATCAGGTAAAACCGCACAGACTGCCAGTCACAGTAGCCGACGCTTTGCCCATGGACGAAAGGCGCCGGAACTGGCTGCGATCAGGCGGCCTTGGGCAGCGCTGCTGGTTCGCTCACGGTGCTGTGCCCCTGGCGTTCGTCGACCCAGCGCAGTATGGCCAGTTCGCCGTCAGGTCGTTCAATCAGGGCTGTACAGCTTTCCACCCAGTCGCCGGTATTGCAGTACAGGGTGTCGCCAAAGCGGGAAATCTCTGCGTGATGGATGTGCCCACACACCACGCCGTCGAGCTTTTGTGAGCGTGTTGAATTGATCACCGCTTCCTCGAACCGGCCAATATAGCTGACGACATTTTTCACCTTGTTCTTGAGGTGTGCTGCCAGTGACCAGTAGGGTTTGCCGAGCAGCTTGCGGACGGCATTGACCAGTCGGTTGAGCAGCAGCAGTTTGCCGTACATGCTGGCGCCGATATGGGCCAGCATCGGGCTGACCTTGACCACCGTGTCAAACTGGTCACCATGCAGCACCAGCAGCTTTTTGTCGTCGGCAGTGATATGAATGGCGGTATCGCGCACCTGAATGTTGTCAAAGCTGTGTCCGCAAAAATCACGGGCGCACTCATCATGGTTGCCGGGCGTGTAGATCACCTGTGTGCCGTTGGCGGCCTTGTGCAGAATCAGTTTGACCACTTCCTGGTGCTCTGGCGGCCAGTAGGGGCGTTTTTTCATTTCCCAGCCATCAAAAATGTCGCCGGCCAGGTAAAGGAATTCAGAGTCGGTGCTGCGCAGGAAATCCAGCAACCGGTCGGCCTGGCAGCCGCGAAATCCCAGATGCAGGTCAGAGATGAATATGGCGCGATACTTCTTTGCGGATTTGGCCTGGAGTGTTGTAACAGCAGTCATGGCAGTCACCTCGCGTTGGCTGAATTGCACTCACCTTAGCGGGAAGATGTGACGCGGGCGTTAAATATTTATGAAATTTCTGTGACAAAAATATCCTTATCGCATTGTTTATCAAAAGAAATATTGGTCGGTCAGGTAGTCTTTTGCGGGCCTTGCCCGGGAGCCGGTCAGATGGCGTATACTCAATCGGGTGAACGGTGTTGCCTGGACCTGCGGTCCTGTTCTTGCAAACACAGGAAAACCTTATGCGCTGGAAACCATTTAGACTTGCCGCCCTTGCCGCCGCCTGCCTCTGGCTGGTGCCGTTGCCAGCGTCCCTGGCTGCTGGCCAGGAGGCCCGCGAGGACCAGACGGCACAGCAGCCGGACGTGGATAGCGTTGCCGAGAAGCCGGAAGATCCGGCCGTGGCCGCGCAGCGTCAGGCACGACTGGCAACGGCGCAGGCGCTGCAGGCGCAGATCAGTGATCTGAGTAACGAACTGGGCACATTTGATCCGGCGCTGATCGAGTTACAGGGTGATCTGGGCAGAACCTATCTTGAACTGGAAGAGTTTGAGCTCGCTCACGGGGTTCTGGAGCAGGCCATGCAACTGGTCAGGGTCAACGACGGACTGTATGGCGAGCGCCAGGTCGGCTTACTTGAGGCGCTGGTGCAGGCCAATCTGGGTCTGCAGGCCTGGGAACAGGTCGACATCTATGCGCATTTGCTGTTCGATCTGCAGTCCCGGATGTACGACGATACCAGCAGTGCCTACGCGGAGGCATTGATCGCCCTCAGCGACTGGCGCCTGCAGGCATCGCGCTACAATCTGTTGGTCCGGCCCGGGTCACCACAATCGGTGCAGGCCTTGCATGATCTGCAGGAGCAGCACGAACGGGTGCTGGGTCTGGCCCGTGACCGTCAGGACGTCGGCCAGCAATGGTCCCTGCTGTACGCCATGGCGACCACGGAAATCGAATTGGCCAGGCAGTTAAACTACCAGAGCCTGTCCGACTTCAGTTCGTCAGCGCCCCGTTATGTCAGCCGTACTGTCTGTCGGACAGTGCCCAATGGTAATGGTGGATTCCGGCGTGTCTGCTGGCAGGAACGGGTAAACAATCCGGATTATATGAATTCGGCCATCAATCAGCAGCGCACGCAGGCAGAACGCGCCCGCATGGGCCTGCAGACCACGGCACGGGAAATGGAAGCTCTGCTGGCGGACAATCCGGCGTTTGCCGAGGCGCATGCCGCCGAGACTGAACAGGCACTGCAAAGCATTGAGGAAGTGCTCAAGAACCTGCAACGGGACGCCCGCCGGTCGTTTTTGCAACGCTGGTGAGTCTATCAATATCAACAAGAGGTCATCACATGAACACAATATTCAGACAGACATTTTCCGCCATGCTGGCTGTCAGCGCATTACTGCTGGCAACCATGGCCGGTGCCCAGCAAGTGGGAGACAAAGCGCCTGACTTTGAGCTTCAGGCATCAGATGGCAATACCTACCGTCTGTCAGACTTTGTTGGCAAACAGCCGGTCATACTGGCATTTTTCCCGGCTGCATTCACCGGCGGCTGCACCATACAGTGCAAGGCGATTCGCGACAGCAGTGATGAAATCAAGCGCTTTGACGTGGCCTATTTCATGGCCAGTGTCGACAGTGTGGAAAAAAACACCGACTTTGCTGCCGAGTATGAACTGGATTTTCCGGTGCTGTCTGATCCCGGTAAAACCATGACCGCTGACTACGGTGTGCTGGGTGCCAGTGGTTATGCCAATCGCTGGACCTACTACATTGATGCACAAGGCATTATTGTGCAGATAGACAAATCCACCAACCCCAGCTCTGCGGGCACCGATCTGGCCAGAAGCATGGCTGAACTGGGCTTTCCGCAGCGTAAACAGACGGCTGCACGCTAACCCGGGCGCGGGGCAGGGACGTGAGTTTGTGGCACAATCATGATCATTGCAGGCATATCGATGATGCCTGCCGTGTTCGTCTTGCTCCTGTCATCCGGGCTGTGCAAGAATAGACGTCACTATGGCACATAAAACACTTGCGATAATTGCGGTTTTGTCCCTGATCGGGGTCCTCTTTCTGGTCTACCTGGGGTTGACCTTTGAGCCCCCGGAAAACACCCGGACCGTCGAGTTAGAGCGACCGGTGCCGCGGCCTGTCACGCCGGCCACAACACCCGCGCCTATCGATCCCGTCGAAGCCGAGCCGATTGACGTTCGCGAGCTGCAACCCGAGCCGGTTCAGGAGCTGACCCCCTCACAAGTCGACACGGATGAACCTGCTGCCGAACCCTTGCCGCCGTTGAATGAAAGTGACGGAGCGGTGCTCACGCGACTGGCCGGCATGGAGATGGGCGCCAGTCTGCTGCGCATGCTGGCGCCGGACGACATCATTCGCAAATTTGTGGTGTTTACCTACAACGTCGCACAGGGCGAGTTGCCACAGGTCGACTATCCACTGCGTGATGTGGAAGGTGATCTGGTCGTGCAGGAGATTGACAATAACCTGTACCAGATGCAGCCAGCGACCCATCGCCGCTTTGACAACCTGGTGGATACCCTGGTTGCGCTGGAGCCGCAGCAGGCGATGGCCGTGTATAGCGCACTGCGACCGCTGTTTCAGGAAGCCTATGCCGAATTGGGCCTGGGCGATGGCAACTTTGATGAAGTGCTGGTGCAGGCAATCGATCGCATCATGAACGCCGAGACTGCCACTGGCCCCTTTCAATTGATCAAGCCCTCGGTCATGTATCTGTATGCGGAAGGTCGCATCGAAGACATGTCGCCGGTGGCAAAACAGCTTCTGCGTCTCGGCCCGGAAAACACCGAAAAACTCAAAGGCCGCCTGCCTGCTTATCGGGAGCGACTGCAGGCCGGACTGTAACAAGCCATGTCGACAAATTCTTCTGCGCTGACTGTCCTGCAGTCGGTATTTGGGTATGACCATTTCCGTGGCGCCCAGACCGAAATCATTGATGAAGTGCTGGCCGGTCGCAACGCCCTGGTGTTGATGCCCACCGGTGGCGGCAAATCCCTGTGTTACCAGATTCCTTCCATCATCCGTCCGGGTGTTGGTGTCATCATCTCGCCGTTGATCGCGCTGATGCAGGACCAGGTGGATGCGCTGCAGCAGCTCGGGGTGCGCGCCGGCTTTATCAACTCCTCGCTGTCATCTGAAGACTATGGTCAGGTGATGCGCGCCCTGCGTCAGGGCGAGCTGGACCTGTTATACCTGGCGCCGGAGCGACTGAATCAGCCAGGCACCCTGGATATGCTCGAAGGTCTGTCGATCGCGCTGTTTGCCATTGATGAGGCGCATTGTGTGTCCCAGTGGGGGCATGATTTCCGCGCTGATTACCTGCAACTATCCGTGCTGCAGCAACGTTTCCCCAACACGCCTCGAATAGCCCTGACCGCCACCGCTGATGCGGCTACGCGTACTGAGATCATTGAGCGACTGGGCCTGCACGACGCGCGGCAATTTGTCACCGGCTTTGATCGGCCCAACATCCAGTATCGCATCACCCAGAAGCGTAATCCGCGGCAGCAGCTGTTGCAGTTTCTCCGGCAGGAGCACAGTGGCGATGCCGGCATCATCTATTGCCTGTCGCGGCGCAAGACTGAAGAAACGGCGCTGTGGCTGCAACAGCAGGGCTTCACGGCGCTGCCTTATCATGCCGGGCTGAGCGCCGCGCAGCGCCTGGAACACCAGCAGCGCTTTCTGCGCGAAGACGGTGTCATTGTGGTGGCCACCATCGCCTTTGGCATGGGCATCGACAAACCTGATGTGCGTTTTATTGTGCATCTGGACCTGCCCAAGAGTATCGAGTCCTATTATCAGGAAACCGGTCGGGCGGGTCGTGATGGGGAACCTGCGACCGCCTGGATGGTCTATGGTTTACAGGATGTCATCAAGCTGCGCCAGATGATGGACGGCTCGCAGGGTAATGAGCAGTTCAAACGCCTGGAACGGGTAAGGCTGGATGCCATGCTGGGGCTGTGTGAGATCACCAGTTGCCGGCGTCAGGCGTTGCGGGAGTACTTCGGGGAACAGGCGCCGGCCAGCTGTGGCAACTGTGATGCCTGTCTGAACCCGGCACCGACCTGGGATGGCACAGAGGCGGCGCAAAAGGCGCTGTCCTGCGTGTATCGTACCGGCCAGCGCTTTGGGGTGGCGTACCTGATTGAAGTGCTGAGCGGCGTGGAAAGTGAACGGGTGCTGCACAACGGACATCACCGCGTCACGACCTTTGGTATAGGCTCGGATCTGGACAAGGCCCAGTGGCAGTCGGTGTACCGGCAACTGGTGGCGCGCGGTTATCTGGGGGTTGATCACGCCAGCTACGGCGGGCTCTACCTCACCGAAAAAGCGCGGCCGGTGCTGCGCGGCGAAGAGTCAGTGCTGCTGCGTATTGATGTACAGGAAGTATCGGCCCGCAGTGGTCGGGGCAAGCGACAGGATCAGAACCTGTTGCCGGAAGACCGGCCCTTGTGGGAGGCCCTGCGGCAGTGCCGCAAACGCCTGGCCGAGGAATTTGATGTGCCGCCCTACGTGATTTTTCACGATGCCACGCTGCTCGACATGGTGCAGCTGCGACCGCTGAATGGCCAGCAGTTGCTGGCAGTCAACGGCGTCGGACAGGGCAAACTGGACAAGTATGGTGATGCGTTTTTGCGCATAATCAATGAGCACGAGCTGGATCTGGTGTAGAATGCGCGCGTTTTAGGCGCCGGATTTACGTTCCGGAACAGGCTCAGGAGAAGATCGATGTCAGAAATTCAATCAGGCCCGGTTGTTGTGGCGGCCATGTACCGCTTTGTGCGGGTCCCCGATTTTGCCGATCTGCGCGGTCCCTTGCATCGTGTCATGCTGGATAATCAGGTCAAGGGCACGCTGCTGCTGGCGCGTGAAGGCATCAATGGCACCATTGCCGGATCCCGTCAGGGCATTGATGCGGTGCTGGCATGGCTGCGTGCCGATGAGCGCTTCGGCCCCGTGGAAGTCAAGGAATCCTGCACTGAGGAAAATCCCTTTTATCGCACCAAGGTCAAGCTCAAGAACGAGATTGTCACCATGGGTGTGGATGATATTGATCCCTGCCATATTGTCGGTACCTATGTGCCTGCCCGGGAATGGAATGCACTGATTGCCGATCCGGAAGTACTGGTCATTGATACCCGCAATCACTACGAGTACGAGATTGGCACCTTTGAACATGCCGTTAATCCGGGAACCGAAGCCTTCCGTGAATTCCCCGAGTTTGTGGAGCGCAATCTGGATCCGGCGCAGCACAAAAAAGTCGCCATGTTCTGCACCGGCGGCATTCGCTGTGAAAAATCCACCGCCTTTCTCAAGCAGCAGGGTTTTGACGAGGTGTATCATCTGCAGGGCGGCATTCTGAAGTATCTGGAAGAAGTGCCCGAAGAAGAGTCCCTGTGGCGCGGCGAATGTTTTGTGTTCGACAACCGTGTCACCGTCAACCATCAGCTGGAGCGCGGCTCCTACGATCAGTGCCATGCCTGTCGCATGCCGATTACCGAGGATGAGAAGCGCTCAGAGTTTTTCCGCCCCGGCGTCAGCTGCCCGCATTGTTATGACCGTCATAGCCAGGAGCAGATTCAGCGTTACGCCGAGCGCGAGCGGCAAATGCAGTTGGCGCGCGAGCGCGGCGAAAGCCATATCGGTGAGCCGATGTCGGTCATCATCAAGCGCCGCCGTCAGGAGAAGATTGCCGCCAAAGCAGAGCAACGCAAGGCCGGTTAAAAAGACCATCGTTGCCATTGCCTCGCCGGCGTTTTGCTATCAGCCTGTATAGGTAAACCTGGACACCGTCTGGCCATCGATGCTCACCTGCTCGGTGAACATGCTCAGCGGGCGCACCCACAGGCCGCGCTCGCCGTATTGCGGCCGATAGACCACCAGCAGTTCCTCGGTTTCACTGTGTCTGGCAACGCCGATGACATCGTATAGCGGTCCTTTGTAGTGGCGATAGACACCGGGTTGTATTTCATTCATGGCAAGCTTCCTGTGCTGAGCCCGGTCAGGTCGGGCAAGGTAAAAATGGGCATAGTGAAATGTGCCGTAGTCTATTACACTCGCTGATGGAATCAATACAGTATTGAAGGGAGCCAAGCCCATGCGTGTACAGATGCGTGCACTACGATTAAGCACCTATACTGCCATCTGCCTGATGGCGGTAGCCTGTGCCAGTAACCGGGAGCCGTCGAAACAGGTGCTGATACAGGGTGCCTGGCAGGCAGAGTTTGAAGGGCAGGCAATGACGCTGGAATACAGTGTGGAAGAGGTCACTGTCCGTGAATTTGGTATCAGCTTCCCGTATGAATGGGTGGATGATGATCATATCCGCCTGAATGCCATGGGTCAGGAGGTGGTTAGCCATGTTGAGTTTGAGGGGGCGGATATCATGCTACAGACCACAGAGGGCGATACGCAGGAAATGCGGCGGGTGCGCTGAGATGTGACGACATACAACGTTGGCAGCGAATGTCAGCTGCCCGGACACAAAAAAGTCGCCATTTGGCGACTTTTTTGTTGGTTTTTAACCGGATGGAACTCAGCTGGGTCCGCCGGGAGGAGGTGGGTCAATGACACAGACTTCTACCGTTGCTTTCACGGCGGTCGCACCTGCAGGCAGCGTCGCGCTGAACTGGTGAGCATTGGTGAACGACGTGTCAAAGATGCCATCCTCATTCGGGGTCGCCACATAATCGGCACCCAGCACCGTGCCAGAGCCCACTACCGAGAGCTGTGCAAACGTAATGCGGCTGGGCAGGCTCAGCTGCGTGATAGAAGCCGAACCGGCGATGGTGGTACCGGTTCGACCGGCGGGCGCTATCGACAATGTCGTGACAAAACGGCTTGCCGGAATCTGCGCGGCTGAACCGAACGGCAACGGAGACATTTCCAGCACAGCGTTGGTGATGGCGCTGCCGCTGTAATTCAGCGTGCCCTCAAACAGCTGACAGACCTGCACGGGCGGGGGCGGGGGCTCCTCGGGGTCGCAATCTGGCACGACACCAAAGTAGGTTGCCCAATTGCCCTTATGGGTAAACCGGGTCTCGCCGGCCCAGGCCGACTCATGCTGGCCATTCTTGGCCACTTCGCCATGCGCTGCCACCAGCAGCACAGAACCGTCACTGCACAGCAGGTCGGCGTTGACGTTTAATTCAGACACCGGGATTTCGAAGGTGTACTGGTCTACGCCGCTGACGTCAGGGGCTTTGAAGGGGAACTGCCCGGGAATCGGGCTGCCGTTTCCGGCAGTGGGCACGCTGGCCAGGGTGTCGCCGACCCACAGGTGCGGGTTCGTGAGCAGCCAGCCGTCTTCCATCAGGTAGTCGACAAATACCGTATCGCCAGTGATAGTGAGGCAAACACTGCCCGCCACTGTATGCTGGCCGGCGTAGTAGACCGCGCAATTACCCTCAATGACCGGATCTACCGGGTGATCAGGATTTCCCGGACCTTTGCCTGATTTGCCCGACTTGTTGGATTTGTCAGACTTGCCTGACTTGTCAGATTTGCCCGATTTACCCGACTTGTCGGACTTGTCAGATTTACCAGATTTGTCGGACTTGCCTGATTTATCGGATTTGCCCGATTTGTCGGATTGTCCGGACTTGTCAGACTTGCCCGATTTGTCGGATCTCCCAGACTTGTCGGATTTGCCACTATTCTCGCTGGTCGATGCGTTAGACCAGCCACTCCAGCCCTTCCAGCCAGCGTAGGCCGCTGAACCGCTGAACAGCGCCAGGCTGAACACGGCGAGCGTGATGGCCAGGGTAGATATGATTCGATTTTTCATAAAAGACAGCCCTTTCTATTATTCAGTCCGGTCGCCCGGAATGCTCGGAATCTGTTTCATCAGGCATATAAGCGGCAGATGCTCCGAAATCTTTAATTCTATTTGACAGTTAATTGAGACAACTGTGATGACACCATTTTACGCCTGATGTTTAAAAGATCCAGCCTGAGTTGCCAGCGAATAGGGTAAAAAGCGGGTTGAATTCGCCATTTCCGGGCGGTTTTTTTGTTTTTTCGGGATAATTCCAGGCAAAGATGAATCGATTCAATTTGTCAGGCCAGATCTATCGACTCATGGCGCGCCGCTGGGGTATGCTTGCGGCTTGGTGATTTTGGCCCCCTACAGGGAAGCTGTTGACACATGAAGCAAGACGATCCACAGGAAATTATTCAGGCCCCCGGCGACCGGTTGACGCGCGCTGCCGGTAAACAGCTGACGCTTTATGCGCTGGCTGCCGTGGCGCTGCTGGTGGCGCTCATGTTTGTCCTCAACGCGCTGGCAAGCCTGACCAGTAGCGCCGCCGGCATGTCGACCATGGCGGTTGATGTGGAAAACAACACCATCACCTCTTATCTGCGCGAAGAACCACCGCAAATGGACAGCATGCGCGCCAGTGACGCGGTCAGCGCCATTGTCAATTATCACGTCATGGAAGGGCTGCTGCGTTATGACGCGGATGGCGAGCTGGTCGGCGGTGTGGCTGAGCGCTGGGAGCAGGAAGGCACCCGGGTCACCTTCTGGTTGCGCGACAATGCCCGCTGGAGCAATGGTGAGCCGGTCACCGCCCACGACTTTGAGTTTGCCTGGAAACATCTGCTGTCGCCCTCGGTGGGCTCACAATACGCCTTCATCCTTTACCCCATCCTCAATGCTGAAAAGGCCAATAATGGCGAAGTGCCGACCGACGAGGTAGGTGTGGAGGCCATTGACGACTTTACCCTGGAAGTAACGCTGGAAACGCCCATCGCCTACTTCGACCAGATGGTCGGCTACATTACCTACCTGCCGGTGAATGAGGACTTCTATCGCCAGACCGCCGGCCGTTACGGTGCCGACGCTGACCAGATGATCTACAACGGCCCGTTCATGATGACCAGCTGGGTGCATGGCGCCAGCATGCAGCTGGTCAAGAACCCGTACTACTGGGATGCCGACCGCATCAAGCTGGACGGCATCAATTTTGCCCACATGACCTCTGACTCCAATACTTTGCTCAATCTGTTCAAGGACGGTCAGATCGCCATTGCCGACCTCACCGCGGAGATGCTGGATGAGGCCATGCTGCGCAACTGGTCGCTCAACCAGTTCATGGAAGGCACGGTGTTTTATACCGAATTCAATCATCGGCCAGAGCGGCTGACCTCCAACTACAATCTGCGCAAGGCGCTGAGCCTGGTGCATGACTCCAGCGAACTGGTCAATCGGGTGATCAAGCTGCCGGGTTATCTGCCCGGTGAAAGCCTGTTCCCGAACTGGATTCAGGCTGTCGACGGTCCGTTCCGTGAGGAATACCCGGTGCCCGATTCACCGCCGGATGTAGAGCTGGCGCGGGAACATCTGGCGCTGGCGCTGGAAGAATTGGGCCTGGAGGAATTGCCGCCGCTGGTATTCCTGTCCAGCGAAACCCCGGTTGCCAGAATCCAGGCGGAGTATTATCAGGAGGTGTTCCGGCGCGATCTGGGCATAGAGCTGCTGATTGATGCACAGATTTTCCGGCAACGCCTGCAGAAAATGACCGATGGCGAATTTGATCTGGTCGGCGCTGGCTGGGGGCCCGACTACAACGACCCGCTGACCTTTGCTGACCTGTTTGCGTCCTGGAATCTGAACAACCGCGGCCGCTACAGCAACCCGGCGCTGGACGCCCAGGTGCGTATCGCGCAGACCTCGCTGGACCGGCAGGAGCGCCTGGATGCCTTTGGCGAAATACAGCGCATTCTGCTGGAAGATGTGGTCATCATGCCCGATTACGAGCGCGGTTATGTTTATGTCACCGACTCGCAGGTGCGCGGTATCGTGCGGCATGTATTTGGTTCGGAAACCGATTTCACTCATGCCTGGATCGAGCCCGGAGAATAATCTGCGATGTGGTGGTATACCTGCAAACGTCTACTTCAGGGGCTGGTCACGGTCTGGTTTATCGCCACGGCCACGTTCATTGGCATGCATAATGTGCCCGGTGATCCCTTATCCGGTGAGCGTGCCACCAACGCCGCGATCCGCGCCAATCTGGAGGCGCGTTACGGGCTGGACAGACCCGTCACCGAACAGTACTTCATTTACATGGGCAATATGCTGCGCGGTGATTTTGGTATTTCCTACACGCAGCAGAACCGTGAAGTGAACGACATTATTCGGGAACACTTCCCGGTCTCTGCCACGCTGGGCATTCTGGCGGTCATGTTTGCGGCACTGGGCGGCATTCTGTGGGGCGCGCTGACGGCGCTGTACCGCAACCGTCTGCCGGATTACATCATCATGTTTCTGGTCATTCTGGGCATTTCGGTGCCCAGTTTTGTGTTTGCCGCGCTCGGGCAGCTGGGGCTGGTCAATCTCAACGCGCTGACCGGTGTGTCGATACTGCCAGTGGCTGGCTGGGGCACGGTGTCGCATATGATACTGCCGGCGATGGTACTGGGACTGGGTACCATGGCCTATATGACCCGCCTGATGCGCTCTTCCATGCTGGAAGTGATGAGTTCCGACTATATCCGGACCGCCAAAGCCAAAGGCCTGTCGCCCACCCGCATCTTTACCCGTCACCAGCTGCGCAACGCGGTGCTGCCGGTGATCACCGTGCTGGGGCCGGCCATAGCGGCGATCACCACCGGCGGTTTTGTGGTAGAGCTGGTATTCGCCATTCCCGGCCTGGGCCGGTATTTTGTGCAGGCAGTGCAACAGCTCGATTACACAGTCATCATGGGCACCACGGTGTTCTATGGGGCGTTTCTGGTGTTCATGGTGATACTGGTCGATCTGGTGTACGGCTGGATCGATCCACGCGTCAGGCTGCAGTGATGTGTATCGCAAACAGGATGAAGTATGGAAAATAATCCGATAATTCGGCGACTGCGTCCCGCAGATTTTGAAACTCTGACCGGGCAGTCGTCGGCGCCAGCGCTGGTGCGGCCGTCGCGTTCCTACTGGCAGGACGCCTGGGGCCGGCTGAAGGCGAACCGGCGCGCCATCGTCTCGCTGTTTATCATCATTGGCTTGCTGATCTTTACCTTTATCGGCCCGCTGGTGTGGCGAGTCAATCCGGCACTGCAGGATATTGACCAGATCAGTATCGCGCCGGGCGCGGACCGCCGGGCGGTGATTGTTGAGCCGTTCACCGCCTGGGACGGTATCACAGGCGTGGCCAGCAGCACGGAATCGGATCTGTGGCTGGCCGAAGCCCCGACGACGCAGAGCGTCAGGCTTAAATGGCGCATCATGCCCGGGGCAGAAGGGTATCGCATCTATCGCAATATCTACGAGCCGGAAGATGAACTCAGCCTGGGGTTGCCGCTGATCACCATCAATAATCCGCAACAGAACTATTACGAGGACCGGCTGGATCTGTCGCCACAGACCTACTACTACTCGGTGGCTGAACTCAATGATCTGGGCCAGCTGACTGGCAATTACCATACCGTCAGCGCCGACGTGCAACGGGTGATAACCGTGCATGAAGCCACGCAGCGCAACCTGGTGGATGATCCGGCCGCGTTGCAGCCCGGCGACCAGGTGCTGTTGTCCTGGCATCCGCTGGGTACCGATTATCTGGGACGGGACATGTTGGCCCGGCTCATGGCAGGGGCGCGGGTGTCACTGTTTATTGGTCTGTTGGCGCCGCTGTTTTTTGTGGCCTTTGGCGTTCTCTATGGCGCCACCTCCGGCTTTGTCGGCGGCCGTGTTGATGCACTAATGATGCGTTTCGCTGATTTTGTGGTGGCCTTGCCATTTTTGCTGTTCATGATTCTTTTCCAGGTTGTCTTTGGTATCGGGCCCGGTGAAAGCGGCATACTGCCGATGCTGGTCGCGCTCATTATTCTGTCATGGCCGGCAACAGCGCGGCTGGTAAGGGGGCAGATACTGCAGATTCGCGAAGAAGCCTATGTCAGTGCTGCGCGGCTGCTGGGTGCCTCCAGTCAGTACCTGATCCTGCGGCACATGATTCCCAATACCCTGGGGGTGATTCTGGTAACGCTGACATTTGCCGTGCCCGCCGCGATTTTCACTGAAGCCTTCCTGTCGTTTATCGGCATGGGGGTGGCACCGCCCACCGCCAGTTGGGGCAGCATGTGCAATGAAGGGCTGAAAACCATGCTGACGCATCCGCATGAGCTGATTTTTCCCGCGGTGATGATCAGTATTACCGTGCTGGCATTCAATCTGCTGGGTGACGGCCTGCGCGACGCCCTGGATGCGAAGATGAGGAGCACGGAATGAGCGCCCACGCAAATAAAGACCCTTTGTTGAGCGTTGATAACCTGCATGTGGAATTTGCCACCTACGGCGGCATCGTGCAGGCCGTGCGCGGTGTCAGTTTCAGTGTCGAGTCAGGGCAGACGCTGGCCATTGTCGGTGAGTCCGGATGTGGCAAATCGGTGTCCATGCAGGCGGTGATGGGGTTGATTCCGATGCCCCCGGGACGTATTCGCAAGGGCTCCGCCAGGTTGCGTGGGCAGGATTTTCTGGGTAAGACCCATGTCGATGGCAAGGCCATCTGCGGCGATGAGATAGGCATGATCTTTCAGGACCCGATGTCGTCATTGAACCCCACCATGCGCATTGGCGACCAGATTGCCGAGACCCTGGAAGTCCATCGCGGTTACTCACGCGCTCAGGCTTTTGCCTGCGCCGTTGAGCTGCTGCAGATGGTGAAAATCCCGGAAGCGGACAAACGGGCCAGGCAGTACCCGTTCGAGTTTTCCGGTGGCATGCTGCAACGTGCGATGATTGCCATGGCCATTGCCTGCAAGCCGTCGGTGTTGATCGCGGATGAGCCGACCACGGCGCTGGACGTCACTATCCAGGCGCAGATTCTTGACCTGCTGAAAGAGATTCAGCAGGAGACCGGCATGGCGATCATTCTGATCACGCATGATCTGGCAGTGGTGGCCCGCATGGCTGACAAAGTCGCCGTCATGTATGCCGGGCAGATTGTCGAATCCGCCAGTGTTGATGACCTGTTTTACAAATCTGCGCATCCCTATACGCTGGGCCTGAAGCTGGCCATGCCCAGCAACCGTTCAGATGCAGCACACCAGTTGCAACCCATTCCCGGCAGTCCGCCCGATCTGTTTTCACCACCGGCCGGTTGTGCCTATTGCGCGCGCTGCCCGTGGGCCATGCAGGTGTGTCAGGGCGACAACCCGCCGCCATTCGTGATGGGTGAAGGGCATTTTTCCCGGTGCTGGCTGCAGCATCCGCAAATGGAGCGCGATATTGAGGGATTATACCGGGCAGTGACAGTGCAGGAGGCGGGCGCATGAGTGAGCTCGTCAGACTCGATCGACTGACCAAGTACTTTGATCTGGGCCGCGGCCAGCGCGTCCATGCCGTGGATGGTATCAGTTTCAGCATTCAGGAAGGCGAGACCCTTGGGCTGGTTGGCGAAAGCGGCTCGGGCAAGTCCACGCTGGGCAAAACCCTGCTTGGCCTGCATGACAAGACATCTGGCACCTTGACCTATCGCGGTGAGGTGTTGCCGGCTCGCTACCGGTCGGCGGATTTTCAGCGCCTGGCGCACAAGATGCAGATGATTTTCCAGGACCCGTATTCATCGCTGAATCCGCGCATGACCGTGGGCGAAATCATTGCCGAAGGTTTACGCGGCAAACCCTTGAACGTGGCACAGAAACAGGCGCTGGTCAGCGAATGGCTGGAACGGGTGGGCCTCAATGCCGCCCATGCATCGCGCTATCCGCACGAATTCTCCGGCGGCCAGCGCCAGCGAATTGGCATTGCCCGGGCGCTGATCATGGAGCCGGATTTTGTCGTCTGTGATGAACCGATCTCGGCACTGGATGTGTCGGTACAGGCGCAGGTGGTCAATCTGCTCAATGACCTGAAGAAATCCATGGGCCTGACCATGTTGTTTATCGCCCATGATCTGTCCATGGTGCGTTACATCAGTGATCGTATGGCGGTCATGTACCTTGGGTCGCTGGTAGAAATAGGCAAGGCCAGTGAAGTCTACTTCGAGCCCCGCCACCCCTATACCGAGGTGCTCATTGCGTCCAATCCGGAGCCGGACCCGGCCACTGAGCGACAGCGCGCCTCGACCGCCATCCAGGGCGAGATTCCCAGTCCGGTGAATGTGCCGGCCGGGTGCCGGTTTGCCGGGCGCTGCCCGAAGGTGATGCCGGTGTGCCATGAGCAGACGCCACAGTTGCTTCCACTGATTGACGAAGACCGCCTGGTGGCCTGCCATCTCTACCGCCAATGATCCTGACAGCACGAGTAGCGGCATGGACATCCGCGAAAAAATTTACTAAATTCAATGATTGGGAGCGCTCGGACTGGGCCTCTGGCAGTGATGCCACCCAGGTTTTACCTACAGGTAGGGATGATGTACCAAAAATGACACCCCGAGAACCAGCCCATTAATGCGTGATTATTTTCTTCGCCGACTACTGTTGATCCCGCCGACCCTGATTGGTGTCACCATCATTGTGTTCGTGATTACCCGCCTGGTGCCGGGTGGGCCGCTGGAGCGCGCGCTGATGGAAGCCCAGCAAAGTGGTCTGTCTGGTGGGTCCGCGCAGTCCGGTCAGGGCATGGCAATCTCCCAGGCGCAGATGGATCGCCTGCGTGAGTATTATGGCTTCGACAAACCGGTGCTGGTCAGTTACTTCGACTGGATGGGCAAAGTCGTGCAAGGCGACCTCGGAACCTCCTATCGCTACAATCAACCGGTCACCGAGGTCATCAGTAGTCGCTTTCCAGTGTCTTTATATTATGGTCTTATCACCCTCATTATCACCTATATAGTCTGTATTCCCCTGGGTATCCTCAAAGCTATCCGACATCGCACCCTGGTGGATAATGTCACGTCCATCTTCATTTTTATCGGCTATGCTATTCCCGGCTATGCGCTAGGCTCGCTGCTGTTGCTGTATTTTGCCGTGAATCTGGAATGGTTCCCGATGGGCGGCTTCGTCAGTATGCAATTCGACAGCAAAGACTTTGTGGGCAAGGCTGCCGATCTGTTGCAGCATTCTGCCTTGCCGCTGATCTGTTATCTGGTCGGCAGTTTTGCCCTGGTCACCATGCTGCTGAAAAATCATTTGATGGATAATCTCGCCGCTGACTATATCCGCACCGCCATCGCCAAAGGCGTGTCATTTCGCAAGGCTGTCACCCGTCACGCTTTGCGTAACTCACTGATACCAATTGCCACGACTTTTGGTCAGAACATCACGTTACTGGTGTCTGGTTCGTTTCTCATCGAAACCATTTTTGATATCGACGGATTTGGTCTGCTTGGACTCAACTCGATTATCGACCGGGATTATCCGGTGGTGATGGGCGTTGTGTTGATGGCCAGTCTGCTCTTGCTTATCGGTAATATCCTGTCGGATATTCTGGTGGCGCTGGTCGACCCGCGAATTCGTTTTAATTAGGCCTAAACATGTTTGGCATGAATCCGGAAACAAGGAAAAAACTGAGGCGCTTTCGCGAGATCAAGCGCGGCTATTACAGCTTCCTGATCCTGATGTTTTTTGTTTGTCTGTTTTTGGTCGGTGAGTTGCTGGTTAATAGCCGTGCCCTGATTGTGAAGTACGAAGGCGAGTTTTATTTCCCGACGTATGGCGCTTTCCACCCCGGTACCGATTTTGATTTGCCCTACAGCTACGAGACCAACTACCGCGAGCTTCAGGCAGCGTTCGAGCAGCAGGGCGGCGACAACTGGGTGCTGATGCCACTGGTGCCTTACAATGCCTATGAAAATGACTCTTCCACCGGTGTCTATCGCCCGGAAGCCCCGAGCGCCGAGCGCGCGCACTACCTGGGAACCGACACCACCAGTCGAGATATCCTGGCGCGGTTGTTCTACGGCACGCGCACCGCGCTGGCCTTCTCCATTGCCTTTCTGATTTCCGTATATGCCATCGGTGTGGCGATTGGTTCGGCCATGGGTTATTTCGGCGGCTGGTTTGATCTGAGCTTCCAGCGCCTGATCGAGATATGGAGCAATATTCCGTTTCTGTACATGGTCATCATCATTTTTTCGGTGATACCGGCGACGTTCACCATACTGACCAGGGTGGGGATTCTGCTGTTTGTGATGGTGGCCTTTTCCTGGACATCGATGACCTACTACATGCGCACCGAAACCTATAAACAGAAGTCCAGGGACTATGTCGCCTCGGCGCGTATCATCGGTGCCTCCAATACCCGCATCATCTTCAGGCATATTCTGCCCAATGTGCTGGCCACGCTGGTGACCTTCATGCCGTTTACCATTGTGGCGGCAATTACCGCCATCACGGCGCTGGATTTCCTGGGTTTCGGCCTGCCGCCACCGACACCCAGTCTGGGCGAGTTGCTGAAACAGGGCACCGACAATCTGCGCACCGCGCCATGGATTGTGACGGCCGCATTTACCACGCTGGTGGTGTTGCTGACGCTGGTGACATTCATCGGCGAAGCCATCCGCGAATCATTTGATCCGAAAAAATTCACTGTTTACAAATAGTCGCCAGGTACACAGGAGTATTGTTATGACACATCGATCGGTTGCCGCAACCTGCATGTCCGTGTTGCTTTTTGGACTGCTCGCTGCCTGTTCAGGTGAAGACGCCGTAGTGGAGGTGCGCAATAACAGCGATGAAGTTGCCGCGTTCTATGCTGCAGATCCCGAGCGTTTCTCCTACAAGACGCCTGCCGATATTCCCGATGACCTGGTCTGGGAGAACGGTATGGATCTGCCGGATATCGGATCGCCCGAGGCGAAAAAAGGCGGCACCCTGTATGATTACCTGCCAGATTTTCCGCGCACTCTGCGCACAGTGGGCCCTGATGCCAGCGGCAGCTTTCGACGCTTCATGCTCGATAACGTGACAATGGGGTTAGCGGCAGAGCATCCCAATGAGCTCGAATATTTCCCCGAGTTGGCAACGGAATGGGCAATTTCATGGGATACCAAGACTGTGTATGCCCGCATCAACCCGGAGGCAACCTGGTCTGATGGTGAACCGATCACGGTGGACGACTATTTTTTCACGTTCTTTTTCCACATGTCCGAGTACATACTTGACCCCTGGTACAACAACTTTTACAACACACTTTTTACCAATATCACCAAGTATGACGAGCATACGCTATCCATGACCATGGTGACGGCGAAGCCCGATATGCCGGCCTATGTCCTCGCCTTACGACCCACACCCCAGCATTTCTACACAGAGCTGGGTGATGATTTTGTTGATCGTTATCAGTGGCAGTTTCCGCCCACAACCGGGCCTTACGTGCTACATGACGACGGCCTGAACATGGGGCGTTCAGTGACGCTAACCCGCAATGACGAATGGTGGGCTAAGGACAATAAATACCTGCGTAATCGCTTTAATCCCGATCGTATCCAGCTCACCGTGATTCGCGACGCCAATAACCGTTTCGAGGCCTTCAAACGTGGAGACATTGACCAGATGGCCATGGCCACTACTGATCTTTGGTATGACAAACTGCCTGACAGCGACGCCGATGTGCAGAATGGTTATATCCATAAAACCCAGTTCCACAATCAGCGGCCACGTTCTAGCTGGGGGTTGTGGATCAACACGGATCGACCACTGCTGAACAATCTTGATATTCGTCTGGGCATACAGTATGCCAGTAACTGGGGGGTTGTCATCGAGCGCTATTTCCGCGGCGATTACGCTCGTCTGCAAACCAGCCGTGATGGTTTCGGGGAGTTCTCGCACCCGGATATCACGGCACGGCCATTTGATATTGATCAGGCGCTGGAGCATTTTGCCAGAGCAGGCTTTACCGAGCGAGGCCCCGACGGCATCCTGGTCAATGAGCAGGGTCAGCGGCTGGCCTTCACCATCACCACGCCCTACGACCGCTTCAGCGACCTGCTCTCCATCTTGCGTGAAGAAGGCGCGCGGGCCGGCATCGAGTTTCGGCTGGAGGTACTGGATTTCACGACTGGTATCAAAAAGCTGAATGAAAAACAGCATGATCTGGGATTGTTGTCTTTTAGTGTCGGTGCCGAGATGTATCCACGCTTCTGGGAGTATTACCATTCCTCCAATGCCTACGATGATGCCTTTCTGGAAGATGGCTCAGCCAACCCCGAGCGCACGCTGAAAGCTGACACCAATAACCTGGAGAGCATTGCCATACCAGAGATGGATGACATGATCATTCGGTTCGACTCCTCGTCTGATGCCGAGGAAATGAAAATGCTCTCGCATCAGATGCTGCAGATGCATCATGATTACGCCAGTTTTGTCCCTGGGTTTGCCATGGACTTTTACCGGGTCGCTCACTGGCGCTGGGTGCGATACCCGGATGGCTTCAACGTCGCTCGCAGCGATTACCCCAATGTGGATTTCTTTGTGCACTGGATCGATGAAGATATGAAGGCTGAGACGCTTGAAGCCATGGCGTCAGGTGAAACCTTTGAGCCGCAGGTTCAAGTATTTGATCAGTACCGCCAGCAGTGAGTTCGATGCCGGAGCCGATACTGCAGCTTGAGAACCTGGTCACCGAGTTCGACACGGACGAGGGCAGAGTGCGTGCCGTCGGTGGTGTCAGCTTTTCGGTGAATGCCGGGGAAACCCTGGGCATTGTCGGGGAGTCCGGCTGCGGTAAAAGTGTCACTGCCCAGTCCATCATGCGTTTGCTGCCGCAGCCGATGGGACAGATCGTGTCTGGCCGGATACGGTTTCAGGGACAGGATCTGGCCAGCCTGTCGCTGGAGCAGATGCGCAGCATTCGCGGTGCCCAGATCGGCATGGTGTTTCAGGAGCCGATGACGGCGCTGAACCCGGTGCACACAATCGGACGGCAACTGGCAGAAGTGTTACTGCTGCATAAAAAAATCAGCAAACAGGAAGCGTTGCGACAATCGGTGGAGATGCTGGACAAGGTCGGCATCCCGGCCCCGGATATCCGCCTGGGTGAGTATCCACATCAGTTGTCCGGTGGCATGCGCCAGCGTGTGGTCATTGCCATGGCACTGGCCTGTCAGCCCAAACTGTTGATTGCTGATGAACCCACAACAGCGCTGGATGTCACCATTCAGGCGCAGATTCTGGAGCTGATCAAGGACCTGCAAAGGGAAATGGGTATGGCGGTCATTCTGATTACCCATGATCTGGGCGTTATTGCCGAAACCTCGCAGCAGGTGGTTGTCATGTATGCGGGCAAGGTGGCCGAGCAGGGCTCGGTCTACGATGTGTTTGACTCTCCGAAGCATCCTTACACCAAGGGTCTGCTGGCATCCATTCCGCGCCTGAATACCACACCCAAGTCTGAACTGGTGGTGATTCCCGGCATGGTGCCGGGATTGCTCGACCTGCCGGCGGGGTGCCGCTTTGCCAATCGCTGTCGCTACTGTGTGGATAATTGTCAGGTCGCCGCGCCACCGCAGGAGCAGGTCAGTGCCGGACACCAGGTGAGTTGTTATCGCTGGCGGGATCTGCTGGAGGTAACGGCATGAGCACTGACGCCAATGCGCCGATCCTTGAGGTGCGCGACCTGAAGATGCATTTCCCGGTCAAGGAAGGCGTGTTCATGCGCACCGGCAAATACAACAAGGCTGTGGACGGGGTCAGTTTCTCTATCAGCCCCGGGGAAACCCTGGGACTGGTCGGTGAATCGGGCTGCGGCAAATCAACACTGGGGCGCTGCATCGCCCGCCTGTATCAGCCCACCAGTGGCGAGATCCTGTTCCGGGGTCAGGATATCAGTCGCTTGTCGCGCAAGCAGCTGATGCCGTTCCGGCGCGACATACAGATGATTTTCCAGGACCCGATGGAGTCGCTGAATTCGCGTCATACCGTGGGCGATATCATTGAAGAGCCCTTGCTGGTTCAGGGCGTTGGCAATCGCGCTGAGCGTCAGCGTCGGGTGCTGGAACTGCTTGACCTGGTGGGCTTGCCGGCGCGCTCGGCCAGTCGCTATCCCTTTGAGTTCTCCGGTGGGCAACGCCAGCGCATCGGCATCGCCCGCGCGATCGCGCTGAACCCCAAATTGATCATTTGTGACGAGCCGGTTTCAGCTCTGGACGTCTCAATTCAAAGTCAGATTCTTAATCTGTTGATCGAACTGCAACGCGAGCTGAAGCTGTCCTACCTGTTTATTGCCCATGATCTGGCCGTGGTCAAACATATATCTGATCGCATCGCGATCATGTATCTTGGCAAAATCGCTGAAATTGGTGCTGGCGAGGCGGTGTATGGCACACCCAATCACCCGTATACGCAGTCATTGATTTCGGCAATACCAGTGCCCGATCCGCATCACCAGGCGAAACGGATCATTCTGAGCGGCGATGTGCCGTCTCCGATTGATCCGCCCCCAGGCTGCAGTTTCCATACCCGTTGCCCGCGGGCTACGGATCTGTGCCGTAAACAGGCGCCGGTGTTGGCGGTACACGGCGCGGGTGCATGCCAGACGACAGCGGCCTGTCATCATATCTGAGCATTCTGCGGATATAAGTGAAAAGACCACTGGCCCGGGGGCTGGTGGTGGGTTGTTTTCGCCCCCGAATCTGTTTTAAGATGGGCCTCCCCAACGAGGAAGAATAATTATGAAGTCCCTGCAATACTTTTCCCGGTCACTGGCTTCCGCGCCGCTGGCCGCAGTAGCGGTAATATTTGCCGTGCTGAGCTCGCCTTTGAGTGCACAATCCCTGCAAGAGCAGTTCAATCAGGCCAATAATCAGCTTGAGCAACTGACGGTGGCCAACGCACAACTGCGTAACCGAATTGCACTGCAGGAAGAACTGATCGTGGAGATGGCAGAATCTATTGAATACGCTGCCCTGATCGCCAATGAAGAAACATCGCCGCTGAACGATCTGGTTGAGCGCATGATGGCCGATATCGAAGAATTTGTGGAATCCGACCTGCCGTTCGACCTGGAAGAGCGTCGTGAGGCGGTCAGCCGTATCCGTGGACTGGTGGATAACCCCGCTGCGCCACTGTCGCAAAAGCTAAGCCTGCTGATCGGGCTGTATCAGGCAGAAGGCGGTTATGGCCGGACGCTGGATACCTACGAAGCGACCATCGAAGTTGATGGCGTAGAGCAGGAAGTGACCATGACACGTATTGGTCGTCTGATGCTGGCTTACCAGACTGAAGATCGCACCACCACAGCGGTGTGGGACAAGACCACGGATTCCTGGGTGGAATTGCCTGCCGGTGAGTACCGGTCAGCGATCACCACGGCGACCAATGTTGCCAGCAGCCTGACAGCACCGGAATTGCTCGACATTCCCGTGCCAGCTCCGGTTCAGGCCCAGTAACAGCGTACAGAATATTGCTGTAATACGAACGCCGGCTACTGTCTGACAGTGGCCGGCGTTTTTTATGGTGGGCAGGAAACAGGCAGGGTATGGTCTACCGAGATCGACTGAGTGCTCAGCCTTTGCCCTTCATCTTGTTCGGGCCTTTCAGTGAATCTTTCTCGATAAACTCAATGATTGCCCCGGCGATGTCCATGCCAGTGGCAGCCTCGATGCCTTCCAGTCCCGGTGAGGAGTTGACCTCCAGCACCAGCGGGCCGTGATTGGAGCGGATGATATCGACCCCGGACACATACAGGCCCATGACCTGGGCCGCTTTGGTGGCCAGTTTGCGTTCATCCGGGCGCAGCTTGATGACCTGTGCGGAACCGCCACGGTGCAGATTGGAGCGGTATTCACCGGGCTGGGCGGTACGCTGCATGGCGGCCACCACCTTGTCTCCCACCACAAAGCAGCGGATGTCAGAGCCGCTGGCTTCCTTGACGAACTCCTGTACCAGAAAGTCGGCTTCCAGGCCACGGAAAGCATTGATCAGGCTTTCCGCCGCCTTGCGTGTCTCCGCCAGCACCACACCGTTACCCTGCGTGCTCTTCAGTACCTTGACCAGCAGCGGGGCGCCGCCCACGGAGTTGATCAGGTCAGTGGTGGCGTCTGCCGAGTGCGCGTAACTGGTAACCGGTTGGCCAATGCCACGACGTGCCAGCAACTGGTGGGCGCGCAGCTTGTCACGCGACCGGGTGATGGCAATGGATTCATTAACGGAGTAAGTACCTCCTACCTCGAACTGACGCAGCACGGCGGCGCCGTACTGGGTAACGCTGGCGCCGATACGCGGAATCACCGCATCAAACTCCAGTGCTTCGGGATCGCCCTGGCCCTTGAAAAAGACCGTGGGGTTGTTGGCGGTGATGTTCATATAACACTTGAGCACGTCGATGACCCGCGCATCATGGCCGCGTTCGCGGGCCGCCTCAACCAGGCGTCTGGTGGAGTACAATTTTGCGTTACGTGACAAGACGCCGATTTTCATGCTGGGAATCCTTGCAAAGCGAGGTGCGCGAATGGAAACAGTTGACGGTAGCTGCAGGCCGGGCGACCGACTCAGGGGCAGGTCCGTCGCGGAGCGCTAAGATATCACAACATAATCGCTAAGCAAGATCATCGCAAGCGGGCGGCACAAAAATCAGGCGGATTTGTGCGGCTGTCGGTCAGCGGCGCAGCGTCAGGTAGTCGTGGCGGACGCGACGGCATGCCATCCAGGTGCCGGTCATTGATACCAGCGTCGCTCCCAATAGCAGGAAGATCACCGCAATATCCCAGATCGGCCGTAAGCGCAGTACCGGAAAATCCAGGTCATGCAGACCGGTGCGCAGCCAGCGTGACCAGCGGCCGGTGCTGCCCAAAGTGCGCACGGCGCCGGTTTCCGGGCTGATGTACAGGCGGGTCTGTTCCTCGTCGTCAACAATGGCGCGATAGACGGGCAGGGTGACCTCGCGCTTGTGGCCATAGTAGTAATTGTCTTCCTGGTATAGCAGACCGCTGCCCTGCACGGGCATGCCCAATCCCGCGATCGCAGCGCTGATATCGGCGACCGCCAACGGTGCTGGCTGGGCATTGCGGTCCAGACGCAGCTGGCTGCCTTCCGCATGCTGTGCCAGCAGGAACAGTTCGTTGTCGAACACCGCCGGGGTGATCTGCCGGATGCGGGCGCTGCCCTGAGCCAGGCTGTCGATGTCCAGAGGCTGGCTGTTACCGTCCAGTGCGCGCAGAAACTGTTTCAGTTCGCCCCAGCGCGCGGTGCCGGTGATCTGCGCGCGATAGTCGCCACCACCGCTGCCGCTCAATGCACCCCATGGATTCATGGTCATCAGGCCGCTGAACACCCAGGTCAGCACCAAAACGCCAAATACCAGGCCGGTAATATGGTGCCAATACCACCAGCCCGTGTAAGGCGAAGCCAGTCTGTTATTGAGCCGGTCACGGCGCAGTCTGGAAATGCCCACATACAGCCCGGTCGCAGCCAGGAAGGTGCCCAGTATTGAGGACCAGATCACCACCTGGGTCCACAGCGGGCCGTTCTGCCGCAAAATGGTCGGGTAGGTCCAGTGCGGGATGGCACCGAACCAGGACAGCACGCGCTGCCGGCGGTTGGTGAACTGGAACACCTCGCCGGAGGTGCCGTTGATATAGATTTCGGTGGCTGCCGGGTCATCAAAGGCGATATGCCAGGCTGGCGCATTGCGTCGGGCGCTTTCTAATGTCCATTGATCGATATCGACAATGCCCAGTGCACTGGGTGTGTCACCGATGCCATTGCCGCTGCCAAACTGGGTCGCCACGGTCAGAATCTCTGCCTCGGTCAACGGGGTCAGGGCTTCTCCGGTGGCCAGTTGCAGAATGGGTGCATCCCTGCCACCCGTGCGCAGAACGGGTTTGCCCAATAACATCTCGATCCTGAAATCACCAAGCGGTGTGTCGTCGTGCGGGGCAAAGCTGCCCAGGCTGCAACAGTCATTCAGGTCCAGTGCTTGCAGACCCTTTAGGCGCTGCTCGTTGCTCAGTGCCGGAAAACTCTGGTACATCATTACAAAACCGGACAGACACCACAGCGTCATCAGCAGACCCACGGCCACGGCCAGATAACGATGTATGATTAGAATGACGCGCATAGAATTCTCTGGCCGATCCGCATGGCTATCAGAACGAATAACTGTAATTCAGGTGGACTGTGCGCGGCACTCCGAGTCGACGCCACTGGAAGCGCTCCTGTGGATCTGATCCGGTCAGCACCACTGCACTGGTTGAGGTGGCGTACGCTTCATCCAGCAGATTCTCCAGGCGCAGGGTCACGCGGTGCTGCTCGTTGGCATCCAGATACAGGTGGGCACCGGCATCCAGCACATAGTAGTCGCCGTAGCTCTGGCGGCCAAAATCGGTGACATCAGTGGATTTGTCACCGACATACTTGATGGCCAGATTTGCACCAATACGCTGGTTCTGCGGATCGTAAGATAGCGATCCCTTGTACTGGCGACGCGGGCGATCCTGAATCTGCTGGCCAGTGCCCGTGTCTACTTCCTTGCTGTAGGTGTAGCTGACATCAAAGGACAGCGAGTCGCTGATCGGGCCACGCAGCAGTAACTCGGTACCGGTGACATCGACTTCGTTGGTGACATTGATAAAGGTATGGGTAAATCCGTCCGGGAACTGCCCGATCAGCGCTGCCGGAATCGATGCCCGGGTAATCAGCTTGTCAACGGTGCGATCCCAGCCTGATACCTGCCAGCTGAACTGACGTTGCCACAGGTTGACGTTGCCGCCCACGCCGGCATTAAAGGCGATGCTTTCTTCCGGCGCCAGATTCGGGTTGCCATGGGTACAGTTCTCGCCACTGGGGCAGTGGATGCGATACAGGTTCTCAGCGCTGGGCAGCATGAAGGATGTTGCGGCCATGGCCTGCACGTACAGATTGTCGGTCAGGTCATACACACCCGAGACATTCCAGACCGTGGCATCATTGCCACCGGTTTTGTTGTAGCGCACACCGGCAGCCACCCGGAAGCGCTCGGACAACTCTTCGCTGCTGCGCACCTGGGTATACACCGCGTGCACATCTTCGCGTTTGCCTGAAATCAGCAGGAAGTCGTCCTGGCCGGTATAGGTCTGAAAGTCATAACCGATGTGATAATCAACGTAGCGGTGCGGCGACAGCACGGCTGCCGCCGACATGCCCATGTCTTCATAACCCCAATAATCCGAGGGGTTGGGCGGCGTGTAATAGTCGGTATCCCAGGTGTGGTAATAACCTTTTAATTCGAATTTGGCGGTGTCACTGGGGATATAGTCCAGTTTGGCGCTGAAAATGTTCTCGGTACGGTCATTGATGGAGATGCGGCTGACGTTGGGGTAACCCAGTTCGGCCTCGGTGACGATACCGGTCATGCTCAGGCTCAGGTCGGGCGCGAATGCAAAGCCGTACTTCAGGCCGACGCTGTTGACATCGTAGCCGCGTTTTTTGTCAGTGGCGGTGGGCTGGTAACGGTCATAAATCTCGTAACCATCGGTTTCATCCTTTGATGCCCACAGCACCAGTTTGTGCTGATTCTGCTGGCCCAGGGCGCCGCGGATATAACCATTGAGTCGCTGCAGGCCGTGGCTGCCGGTACCGACTGTGATATTTCCGTCGGTGGTGCTGGAGAAACCACGGGTTACCACGTTGACCACCCCGGCGATGGCCTGGGTGCCGTACATCAGGCCGTGACTGCCTTTGAGCACTTCCACGCGCTCGATCATGCTGGACGGCAGTGTGTCGGCCGGGCTGGTGCTGTTATAAAGACGGTTGTTGATGCGCACGCCATCCAGCGTCCACAGGATGTCACTGCTGCGTGAACCCTGCATCTGCACGTTCACATAACTGAAGGCACCGGCCTGTGAGGTCAGGTGCAAACCCGGTACCAGCATTTCCAGCGACTGGGCGACGTCGACAAAACCGTGGTCGCGTACCAGTTCGCCGGTAACAATTTCCAGGTCTACACCAAAATTGGCCAATTCCAGCGGTAATGTGCTTTCTATGCTGCGCTCGGAGATCAGGATCTCCTGCAGCGCCGGTGCGCTGGCGGTGTGGTCCTGTTGTTGGGCGACGGCATGGCTGGCTGCCAGCACAAGCCCTGTCGCCGCCAGTGATCGCAGCGTGTGGTTTGTTGTTGACGTGGGCATGATCTGTCCTTGATAGCTGAATCAATGCCCGACAAGGTACAGCATGCGTTGGCATAACTGCCGATACTAACGGTTGTGAAACGGTTGTATTAACGTTAACGATGGAGCCAAACAGTGGTTTCGGTGTTGGCGGTCACTATCATTTTAGAAGCCGCCAACACTGCTTACTCTCCGCGGATCTTGCCAAACTCTTCATTCAGGTCATAATTCTTGTCGGTGACAATACGCTCCAGCACGATCAGGCGCTGTTTGACGTTCTCCAGCTCTTTCTGCATCTGGCCGTCATTGACCTCACTGACCTTGGCATTGAGCTTGGCCATGCTTTTGCGATAGTCAAAGAACTGGGTGATGAGCACGATCAGCACGATAAAGACAAAAACTTCCATAATCACAATTCCTTCATTGTTATAGGTTGTTAACATAAACCATTTACACCCGTTACAACCAGCCAAGGGTGTGTGTTCATAGACTACTTAAGGCACTTGGCAATACTGGTAGTTATGCTAGTAGTTATGCTAGAAGCAATATTAGGGCCAGAAATAATAGTTAGTAAAATCATGCCCGTACCAGTACCATAAGGCACTTTGCTGGCCGGGATAACAAAAAAATGGTCAATCTGACTCATTTCACGGCAGTTTACCGAGTCTGGGACTGGAACGCGGCCAGGCAGCCCGCCGCTTGAGGGAGCGAGTCATGTTAAACCTGCTGAAAATTGGCCTGGCTGCGCTGGCGTTGCTGGCCCTGACCTTGATGGTCAATGCCGGGGTATTTGACGCCAACTGGCGCTGGGATGATACCCAGATACTTCTGCACGCCCATCAGTACTCTTTCTGGCAGGATTTCACGCGGCCAGAGGTGTGGCAACAGTTCTCGCCCGCCAATCTGACGCCCTGGCTGATTTTTTCCTTTGAAGTTGACATGATTCTGTTCGGGCTGACGCCGGCTGCCTTCTATCTTCACCAGTTGCTGGCAATCGCAGCGGCCGGGCTTTTGCTGTTCATGTGTCTGAACCTGTGGTGCCGGGCCGTGTTTGCGTTGGCCGGCAGTGCGCTGTTTGTTGTGGGCTTGCCCACCATGCTGGTCGCCGAGCAATTGATGACCAGGCATTACGTGGAGGGGCTGGTGTTTGCGCTGGCGGCGCTCTACGGCTTTGTCATGTACCTGCGCACGGAGCGCAAGGGTGCACTGGTACTGGCACTGGTGATGTATGTGCTGGCGGTGACCGCCAAGGAAATCTATGTGCCGTTGCCGGCCCTGCTGCTGCTGGTGCCTGACGGCAGCTGGGGACAGCGTATCAAGGCCAGTCTGCCGTTTTTTGCGGTGACGGTTTTGTATGCCCTTTGGCGCGGATACATGCTGGGGTCTTACAGCGGCGGTTATGTCGACAGTAGCGAATACCTGACCTTTGCTTTTGCGGGCGAGGTATTGGCCAGTTTTACGCGCTTCCCGGTATTATTGACGGGCCTTGGCTGGCCAGTGCTGGTGCTGCTGTTTCTGGGTTTGTGGGGTGTTTACCTGGCCCGGCAGCGCCGCGTGCCGTGGCGAGCGCTGCTGGTAGCGGCGCTGGTGTTGTTGCCATTGGTGCCGCTGGTGCGCTCTCCGGGCATTGTGCTGGCCGACCGGTATCTGCTGTTGCCGTGGGTCATGCTGTGTTTTGCACTGGCCTGGTGTGTGGACAGGATCATTGTGGTGAGCAACAAAGCCGCCGCTTCTGCGAAAGACTCTTCTGCTAACGACTCTTCGGCAACCTCTATGCCAGCGATGCTGATGGCCGGTACCGCCTTGCCTATCATCCTGGCGATCACCGTGCTGCATGCTTTGCCGGTGCGTCAGGCACTGGCAGCGGTGGGAACTGAATTTGACGTGCAGGCGCAATTCCTGTGGCAGAATGAGGGCACGCATGCATTTGTGCCATCGGGCAATGTGTTGCCGGCGTTCTGGTTTGTCACCGGTCTCAGAGACCTGAAAACGCGTATCAGCGGCCAGGGCTCGCCTTTGCCCGTGGTTGACGACCTGTATCTGGCGCAGCAGCCTGATACCCGGCTGTTCACCTACGATGTTAATTGCCAGTGCATGCGCGATGTCACCGGCGCCATACCTGAGCGACTGGCGCAGCACCGTCAGCGCCTGCGCCCGGATGCCGATCTGTCGCTGTCCTACCGCTACCAGCAGGGTTATTTCAGCTGGCAGTTTGGCCCGTGGCAGGAAGGCAGCTACCATGTGGTGTCCGATACGCTGGGTGTGTTGCCCTTGCCGCCGGCCGGGCAGTTGCGGGTGACACTGGCAGACAACGCGCCATTTTACCTGCGTTATACCTCGCCGGAAGGCTGGACAACATACTCCGAACTGAATCGTGTGGTGCGTGATGGCGCCGCGGTCGAGTGGTCAAGGAACTGAACCGAATGAAATCTGTTGCTGTTATTGTACCGGCGCTCAACGAGGCCGCCAATATCGTTGCCAATATGGCAAAGGTGCGCAGTTGCCTGAATGATGTGCCAGGTGTCATGTTTACATTGATCGTGGTGGATGATGGATCCACCGACGGCACCGCCGGTCTGATACGTGAGGCCGGTGCACAGGATCCCCTGCTGAAAGTGTTGCGCCTGAACCGGCACTTTGGCAAGGAATCTGCCATCTATGCGGGACTGTGCGCGGCGCAGGCGTTTGACGCCTGCGTGGTCATGGACAGTGACCTGCAACACCCGCCGGAACTGATTGCACAAATGGTCGAACATTGGCAGGCAGGGGCGCCGGTGGTCGAAGCCGTCAAGCAATCGCGCGGTAACGAAACGCCACTGCGCAAGGCATTGGTGCAGATCTACTATGGCCTGTTTCGCTACCTGACCAAGCTCAGCATTCGCGGGGAAAGTGACTTCAAGTTGCTGGATAAAACCGTGGTCGGCGCCTACTGTCAATTACCTGAGCACGGGCGGTTTTTCCGTGGCCTGGTCAAGTGGATGGGTTACGACGCCGTGCAGATTCCCTTTGATGTTGCCGAATCCACACGGGCACGGTCAGTCTGGGGCAATACCGCGCTGTTCCGTTATGCCATCAACTCCATCACCTCGTTCACCGCCTACCCGCTGCAGATCGTCACGCTGTTGGGTGGCCTGACCTTTCTGGTCAGTCTGGTGATAGGTGGCATGGCGCTGTTCGACAAATTGTCCGGCGCGGCCGTGGATGGTTTTACCACAGTGATCCTGCTGATTCTGATCATTGGCAGTGTGCTGATGTTCAGTGTCGGCCTTATTGGCATCTACGTGGGCCGCATCTACGAAGAGGTCAAAAAGCGCCCCGGTTACTTGATTGATCAGGAAGGCAGCACGCTGGCTCCGGCACTTGCACCGGCCAAACCTGCCACCAGGGCCAAATCCAGACCCAGGTCTGCCGCCGCGCCCAAGTCCAAGCCCGCCACAAGAACCGCAGCAAAAGCTGCCGGCAAACCCGCAGCAAAAACATCTGTCGCGAGCAAGACCAGAGCGCCGGCCCGCACAACCAAGCCTCGCCAGGCCAAACCACAGGACGCGCAACAACCATGAGCAAATACCTGATGTTGTTGACCCATGCCGCCATTCTGGCGACCCTGCTGGCCACCTCGCACGCGGTGCTCAAATGGGTGTCGGTGCAGGCTCATGACAACTATGTGCAACTGCTGCTGTCGCAGTGGAAAGGTGTATTGCTGGCGCTGTCCCTGTACGGATTCATCTTCTTTTATTACATTGTGGTGTTACGCAGCAGCCCGGTGTCTATACTCTATCCTGTATACACAGGATTGTCGGTGCTGCTGGTTCTGCTGGTCGGGCGCTTCGCGTTTTCCGAGCCCATCAGTTCAGCGCAGGTGCTGGGCGCCGGGTTTATCCTGGCCGGTATCGTGCTGATGGGTGGCAACAGTTAAGCTGTTGGACCGTAGAGCAGTAGAGCAGCGCAGGCAGTCAAACAGGGGGAAGCACTAACGCTATGAAAAAGATCTTTCTGAACGCCATGGCAGCAGCACTGGCCGCATTGGCGATATCGTCGCCCATATATGGCCAGGACATTGATGCCCTTGCCGAGCGCGTCACCGAGTTCACGCTGGACAACGGTCTGCACTTCATCATCATTGAAAGGCCGGTGGCTCCCGTGGCGACCTTTGTCACCTTCGTCAATGTCGGCAGCGTTGATGAGCCGGTCAACAATACCGGTGTGGCACACATCTTCGAGCACATGGCATTCAAGGGCTCACGCAATATTGGTACGCGTGACTGGGAGGCCGAGCAGGCGGCGCTGGACAGGATGGATGCGGCGTATCAGGCCTGGCTGGAAGAATCCTATAGCTCGCAGCCCGATCAGGCCCGTCTTGACACCCTGCGACAGGAGTTTGAACAGTGGCAGGAGGAGGCCGGCACCTACATCAACAGCGAGGAGTTCTCGCAGTTGATCGAGCGGGAAGGGGGTGTCGAGCTGAATGCCTTCACCAGCGCCGATGCGACCGGTTATTTTTATTCGCTGCCGCAGAACAAGGCCGAACTGTGGTTCTATCTGGAGGCCGAGCGCTTCCGTGAGCCGGTATTCCGCGAGTTCTATGTGGAAAAAGATGTGATCATGGAAGAGCGCCGAATGCGCACTGATTCCAGCCCGCAGGGACGGCTGCTGGAAGAATTCCTGAGCGTTGCCTATTCGGCGCACCCCTACCGCAACCCGGTGGTGGGTTGGGCATCGGATATCGCGGCGACAACCATCGAGGACACTCAGGCATTCTATGAAACCTACTACGTGCCCTCCAATATGACGGTGGCCATCGCCGGTGATGTGGATCCACAGGCCATGCGAAAACTGGCCGAGACCTATCTGGGTCAACTGCCGGCGGACGAACATCCGCCCAGTGTCAAAACCATCGAACCGCCGCAGCGCGGCGAGCGCCGCTTTGTCATTGAGGAGCAGAGCCAGCCGCTGTTTATCGCCGGCTACAAAACCGTGGCCGCCGATCACCCCGATGCCGCGGCACTGGAAATGCTCAGCACGATTCTGTCGTCAGGCCGGACGTCGCGTTTGTATCGCCGCATGGTGCAGGATGAGCAGCTGGCGCTGGGTGTGCAGGCACTGACCGGCTTCCCCGGCTCCCGGTTTCCGTCGCTGTTTGTCACCTTTGCTGTGCCCAACGCCGGTGTGCCACTGACGGACATTGAGCGGGTGCTGGAGGAAGAAATCGACAAGGCCAAAGCTGGCGACATTGAACAGCAGGAACTGGATCGTGCGGTGACCAATGCGCGCGCTGGCGCCGTACGGGGTCTCAACTCCAACATGGGCCTGGCTCTGAATATGGCCCAGGCCCATGCCCAGCGTGGTAGCTGGCAGCAGGCGTTTACCTATCTGGATGATCTGGAGGCGGTCACGCTGGACGATCTGCAGCGGGTGGCGCAGACCTATCTGGTGAAGAGCAGTCGCACTGTGGGCAGTATTCAGAATGCGGCCAGTAGCGATACGCAGGGAGGGGCAGGCCAATGATCAACATGATACGTTTTGCGGCTGCGGCCACTATGACCCTGTGGTTTGCCGTTCCGGCACTGGTCTTTGCGCAAAGTCAGGATCAGGGTCAGGACCAGAACCGGCCCTGGGAGGCCTTCGACTATCCGTCCCTCAACAACTTCGACATGCCGGAGCTGGAAATATTTGAGCTTGATAACGGTATCCGCTTTTACCTGGTCGAGGACAAGGAGCTGCCACTGATCGACATGAATGTCATGGTGCGTACCGGTGGCATTCTGGTGCCCGACGAGCAGGTCGGGCTGCAGTCCCTGACCGGCACCGTCATGCGTAGTGGTGGCACCCGCGAGTATCCGGGCGATGCCCTTAATGAGTTGCTGGAAGACCGGGCGGCAGTAATGGAAACCGGCATCGGCTTTACCTCCGGGTCGGCGCGCTTTAATGTGCTGTCAGAAGATTTCACCGACCTGTTGCCGGTGTTTGTTGACCTGTTGCGCAACCCGGTGTTTCCCGAAGACAGAATCGGGCTGGCCAAAACCCAGCAGCGCAGCAGCATCGCGCGTCGCAATGACGACCAGGGGTCGGTGGCCGGGCGTGAATTCCAGCGCCTGATCTACGGCGAGCAATCGCCTTACAGTCGGCGCATCGAATATGCCACGCTGGAGAATATCAGTCGCGAAGACCTGGTCGAGTTTCACCGCCGGTCCTTTGTCGGCCGCAATATGATGATTGGCGTGACCGGTGATTTTGACATGGCGCAAATGCAGGCATGGCTGACCGACGCGTTTGCCGATGTGCCGGCCGGTGATGCCCTGACGCTCGACTTTCCGCCAGTTGATTATGACTTTACCGACGGCGTGTTTTTGGTCGACAAGCCTGACGTCAATCAGAGTTACGTGTTGCTCGGTCACATCGGTGGCACACGCGACAATCCCGATTACGCTGCCCTGCAGGTGATGAACCGGATACTCAGCGGTGGCTTCTCCAGTCGTCTGATGCAGGTGGTGCGCAGCGAGCTGGGACTGGCGTATTCGGTGTTTGGTTCCTACGGCAGTGGTGTACATTTTCCTGGCACGTTTACGGCCGGGGTAATGACCCAGAGCGAATCCACCGCGGAAGCCATCGCCGCCATTATCGGGCAGATCGAGCGGCTGCAGGATGAGGTGGTCAACGATGAAGAACTGGCCCGCACCAAGGATCAGTTTCTCAACACACTGGTATTCCAGTACACCAGTATTGCCTCGGTCCTGCGCGAGCGCATGTCCAACGACTACGCGGGTTTGTCGCCCGATACCTTCGAGCGGCTGGTGGAAGAAGTCAGTGCCGTGACCGTCGACGACATCCAGCGTGTTGCGCAGCAATATCTGCGTCCCGATGCCTTGCGCATTCTGGTGGTCGGCAACAGCGCTGAACTGGGCGATCAGCTCGAGGTGTTTGGCACCGTCAACGATGTGGACATTGCCATTCCGGGGAGCTGACATGCGGTTGGGCACCACCTTGCACATTGGCAAACTCACGGTTCAGGTTGATGCCTTCATACTGCTATGCATTTTTCTAAGCTGTGGCATGTTCATCAGCCTGGGTTTCTGGCAGCTGGATCGGGCTGCGGAAAAGCGCGCTCAGGCTGACGCCTGGCAGGCAGCGTTGGAGGCTGAGCCGGTCCCATATGCATCGTTGCTGGCATCTCAGGATGCAGAACTGGTTGCCAATAATCGCCGGGTGGACCTGCAGGGTCGCTTCCAGAGTGAGATTTCCTTTCTGGTGCTGTATCAGTTTTTCCAGGGCCGCCCCGGGTATGAACTGGTGACGCCGGTGCGCCCGGCCGGCGGCGGTGACCTGGTGCTGGTCAGTCGCGGCTGGATTGCCCCGAATGACAGCGGCGGCAAACCCGATGTGCCAGTGGTGGACGGTCAGCAGTCCATGATCGCGCGCCTTTATCTGCCGGAGACCGACATCCCGCCCGGGGAGGTCACCGATGACAGTTGGCCAGTACGTATGCCCCGACTGAACGTGGCCCAGGCCAGTGCCCTGCTCGGGGAGCCCGTTTACCCTCATGTTTTGCGACTGGAGTCAGGTCAGCCCGGCGTGCAGGGGCGACACTGGGCACAACCGGACTTCAGCACTCGCAGTCACTACGCGTATACGGCACAATGGTTTGGACTGGCGCTGCTGGTATTGCTGGCATCGTTTGCCTACGCGAGCAACATCCTGACACTGTTGCGAGAGCGATAAAAGGCGTATAGTCGCCGCGATTTTTATCGTGTTGTTTCTGTCACTGCTTTGTTTGCGGAGTCTCCAAACGTATGCCCCAACTTTATCTGGTAGTTGATGATCTCAGTCAGTGGACGCACACCCTGCCTGGTGAGGCGGTCATCAGCTTTGAGACCTATCTCAATGAACACCCTATCAAGGGGCAGAAAAAGACACGCATCATCAACCTGTGCAATACCGACCAGTACCTCAGTACCGGTTACTACTGTTCACTGCTGGCCGAAGCGCGTGGTCATAAAGTGCTGCCGCCAGCCAATACCCTCACCGATCTGAGCAGTCAGCAATTGACGCTGGTGCAGGCCGCAGAGGTGCTGGAAGACCTGGATCAGCGGGATCTGACGCGCACTGATGACGGTTACGCCTTCCGTATTTATTTTGGCAGAACCGCACTGCCACAACTCAAGATGCTGGCCCGGCGGCTGTTTGAACGTTTCCCCTGTCCCATTCTGGAGGTTCGCCTGGCCTTTACGCCTGGGGCACCCGCTGCCGCGCCCAGCGCTCAGGCACAAGCGGTGGCGCCGGTGGATGCCGGCGGTGATACGTCGGTCGCAGACAGCTGGCAGATACGCACCGTGCACGCGGTGGCCTATGCCGAATTGGTGGAACAGGAAATGCCGGAATTCATAGCGGCACTGGAAAAGTTCACCCAGAGTGTCTGGCGCAAACCGCGCAGCAGCAAGGCCAGTCGCTGGGACATGGCGATTCTGGTCAACCCGCGGGAGAAACTGCCACCCAGTGATGCCAAGGCACTCAAGAAGATGGAACGGGCGGCACAGAAAATGGGCTTTGCTGTGGAATTTATCGGGCCGCAGGATTATGCCCGGCTGGGTGAATTCGATGCGCTGTTCATTCGCGAAACCACCGCCATTGATCACCATACCTATCGCTTTGCGCGCAAGGCGGAAATTGAAGGACTGGTGGTCATGGATGACCCTACCTCCATCCTGCGCTGCTGCAACAAGGTGTTCCTGCAGGACGCCTTTACCTACAACGATGTGCCTACGCCGCTGACCCGTATTGTTTCGTCCAGCGCTGACGCTTCGCTTGATGCGCTGGAGTCCGTATTCAGTTATCCGATCGTTCTTAAAATACCCAATAGCGCATTTTCAGTAGGCGTCATGAAGGCCGAAGACCGGGCCATGTTAAAGAGAATGCTTGGCGAGCTGCTTGCCAAATCAGCCCTGATTCTGGCGCAGGAATACCTGTATACCGAGTTCGACTGGCGCGTGGGTGTGCTCAATAACCGGCCGCTGTTTGCCTGCCGTTATTTCATGGCCAAGGGCCACTGGCAGATATATAACCACGGTGAAGATCGTATTGGCAGTGGTGGCTGGGAAACCCTGCCCACCTATGAAGTGCCAAAACCGGTTCTGGATGCCGCGCTCAAGTCTGCAAGAATTATTGGCGATGGCCTGTATGGTATTGATATCAAGCAGCAGGGCAACAAGGTCTACGTGATCGAGGTGAACGACAACCCCAGTCTTGAGGAAGGGGTGGAGGATGCCTTTATCGGCGACGAGCTCTATATGCAGATCATGAGCGAGTTTGCCCGGCGCCTCGAGAACCGCGGGCGCTGATCACCACCGCCGTGCGCAGTTTGTCCTTGCCGAACTGCGACATGCGGCTGAAATCACTGCGGGCAATGGGCAGGTCTTCGCAGTCCAGTCCGGTCTGTTCTTCCAGTGACGGATCCGGGTCGTGTACAAAAAAACAGGCGTCATCGTAGGCGGTGATGGTCACCCAGTGCGGGGCCTTTTTACGGTCCAGGCGATAACTGCTGACCAGTGCCAGCACAATGGCGCCATCCTTGATGGCCTGCTCAAGTTCCAGTTGCGTGACATCCTGATAATGGACCGGGATTTTGCTGGCATTGACCCGCTCCAGGAACTGGTCATGCACCAGGGCCATGATCAGCTTTTTATCCGGATCACGCACACCTTCCAGAAACAGCGGGCCTGTCTGATTGACATAGATCCGGGCATCAAAACCGCGTTTGTGCGCGGCCAGTGCCAGCCCGAACGGGTGACAACCACCGTGACCGGAGGTCATGAAGATGGTGGTCGCTTCGCGCCAGATGTCGAGTTCGGTGGCCTGGTCAGGTTGTCGGCGCACATCCAGCGTCGCCATCGCCATCATCAATGAAGCCGGGCCGCAGGTAAAACCGGTGGTCTGCTGGTACCAGGGCACGGAGTGGCCACGCTTGCGTTTGGGTGCATCGCGAATGATCTTCTGCATGCGCAGAGCGTCGCGATGATCCTCGTAGTAATCCTCATAGGTGCCAAATGCAACATATCCGGCGGATTCGTAGAGTCTGATAGCAGCGGCGTTATCCTTGGCCACTTCCAGGCGCATGAAAAAGCGCTGGCGATTGACCGAGGCGGTTTCCAGGGCCTGCAACAGTTTGGCGGCGATGCCTTTGCCGCGCGCATCCTGCGCAATGGCAATGGAATACAGACGAGCCAGGTTGGTGGCGCCGTGAAACAGCACCAGTCCATAACCCAGCAGGCGTCCGTGTTCCACAGCCACCATGAATTCACGGTTGGCTGCCTGTATCCAGTGCCGCAAGCGTCGTCGACTCAGCCGGTCAGTGACAAAGCTGGCCTTCTCCAGTTCATGCAGTGCGTCAAGATCTTCCAGTTCGGCTGGTCTGATCCTGACGCTACTTTTGGATTTTGCTTGCGGCATTGATGGCTGATTGGTCGTTACTGCACCGCGACGATCTGCAGTTCGACGCGTCGGTTGGACGCACGACCGGACTCAGTGTCGTTGCTGGCAATGGGTTGGTCAGGACCCATGCCCTGGCTGATCAGTCGATTCTGCTCTATGCCAGTGCTGGCCAGGTAATTGGAGACACTGGTGGCACGACGATTGGACAGATCGTAGTTGTAGTCACGCGAACCGGTGGAATCAGTATGGCCGGTCACCCGCAGACGCGTGTCAGTGAACTTGTACAGTACCGTGGAGACGGACTCCAGTACCGGTTCAAAGTTGGGGCGAATGGTGTAGGAATCGGTGGCAAAGGTGATATTGCCCGGCATGATCAGATCCAGTTGATCGCCATTGCGACGTACCTGCACGCCCGTGCCCTGCAGTTCTTCACGCAGTTCGGCTTCCTGCGCATCCATATAGGCTCCGACACCGGCACCGATGGCGCCGCAACCCAGCGCCGCATTTCGCGCATGCTGGCTGTTTTCCGTTGCGCCAATCAAGCCGCAGACCACGCCGCCAATGGCGCCGTAAGTGGCCGCCCGGCGCGCCTGTTGCTCGCCAGTGAAGGGGTTCGTGGTGCATGCTGCCAATGCCGCAGCTGCCAGAACCAGTACCGGAAATTTCATAAATTTGGTCATAATCATCACTCCTTTGTGAACACCAATGTTCGTACAGTCTATCATGCCGCAAGACATATTAATGGGACATTAACGGGACATTGACGGAGCAGCCTGGGGATTTATTCCATCATCGTCGTTACGGCAGGGCATTTGCCGCCTGTGGCTAATCAACCGATGCGATGGCGCGCGCCAGCGCGCGCCCGCCAAGCCAGGCACCTTCGACACGACCACCATGCAGCCAGTCACCGCATAAGCCCAGCTTTAGCGCGGCATCCCAGACAAACACCCGGTTGCCAGAGGCCGCTCCCGGCTCCGCATAGCGCCAGCGATGAACCGTTGCGGACTCAGGCTCGGCGCCGCCCAGACCGGCAAAGGCTGCCGTCAACGCTTTGGTGACATCCGCGGCGCTGTCGTCAAGGTGCTGCTCGCTCCAGTTGGCGGAGGCGTGCAGGATCCAGGTTTCGCCATCCGGTCGCCCGGGCTTGCTGCTGTCCCGGGCAACCCAGCGCAACGGCCCGGTATTCACAAAGGCAGCGACGAAGGGCAATGCCAGTGGTGTGCGGAATTGCAGCATGGCGGCCCAGCAGGGGCGCATCTGGCTGGTCTCACAAAGCGCAGTCATTCCCGCTGCATGCGGCTGCGTCAGTTCTGCTGCCTGTGCCGGCGGAATGGCCAGTACCACGGCATCAAAGACGGTCTTTTCAAGGGCGTCCCGCGCGCTGCAGGCTTCGTCAAAACGCAGGCGCCAACGATGGTTGTGTTTGATCAGCTCAATCACACGCGCTGATGTCTGCACTGCCAGTGCGTCGGCCAGCCAGCGAGCCGGTGATGACATGCGTGGCACACCCACATAACGCTGAGTTTTGCCATCATTGCGGTGCGGGGCGCCTTCGCCCAGGACGGCGATATCGGGTTGCCACAGGTCGGCCACACCGGCCTGCTGCCAGCGTGCCAGTTCCTGAATGAACAGTGGGTCGCGCGCGGTGAAGTATTGCGCGCCGTGGTCAGCCTGCCAGCCGTCGCCGCGCCTTGTGCTCATCCGGCCGCCGGTGCCGCGTGACTTGTCGAACACGCTGACCTGCATGCCGAGGGCTTCCAGTTGTGTGGCACATGACAGGCCGGCGATGCCGGCGCCGATCACGGCAATGTGGGGGGTGTGCAATACACAGCTCATGGCAGATGTCGCTGCTGGTCAACTTCAATCAGTTCTTCCAACGGGAAACCACTGGCGCCTGCCTGCGCCAGCAGCGCGTCATACACCTCGGCTTCCAGCACCGGTTCACGCGCCAGTATCCACAAATAATCCCGGGTCGGGCCGCTGATCATCGCCCACTGATAATTGTCCTGGTCCAGGGCAATGATGTGGTAGCCGCCATAAAACGGACCAAAAAAGCTGACCTTGAGCGAACCCTGATCGGTATCACCGACAAATTTGGCGCGGCCCTCGGCATCCTCCCATTGCTGTTCATCATCGTTGTAGCCACGGTTCAGCACACTGACGCTGTTGTCTTCCTGCAGGGCATATTCTGCTGTGACATTGCTCAGGCCGCGCTCGAAGCGATGATCCAGGCGGGCGATTTCATACCAGCGACCGGTGTAGCGGTTGATGTCAAAATTGTCTACCACACGCAGGCCGTCCGGTGGTGATGAGGAGCACGCAGCCAGTGCGCCGGCCAGCACAATGGCGCTAAGTGCGCGCAGCAGCCAGATCTGCTTCAGTGGTGTAATCATAATAAAGTCACCTGTCACCATGTAATGGATTGTCCTGCCCAGTCGAGATAGCTGGCGTTGCCATCAACAGGCAGGTCTGACGAAATCGTGAGCAAGCGTTCAGCAACATAGTCGGGACGGAACAGTTTGTCCGGTGGCACATTGCGTTGAAACGGTTTTGACAGTTCAGTATCCACTGTGCCCGGATGAAACGCCACCAGTTTGACATTGGGGGCGCGGCGCGCGTATTCAATGGCCGCCGTTTTGATGACCATGTTCAACGCGGCTTTGGAGGCCCGGTAGCTGTACCAGCCGCCCTTGTGGTTATCGGAGATGCTGCCCACGCGGGCGCTGAGCGTGAAAACCCGGCACGGCGTTGTGCCGCGTACAGCGGGTAGCAGTCTGGTCAGCCACAGTGCCGGTATCACGGTGTTGATGCGAAGCACGTCCATCATGCTGTCCAGGTGCAGGTCCTCGGCACGCTTTTCCGGTTTGATGGAGCCGGTGTGCAGAATGCCGGTGCTGACCACCACCAGCGTGACATGGCCATACCAGGGTTGCAGTTGCTCAAGCAGTTCGCTGATGCCGCGCTCGGAGTAGTCACAGGCAAACGCATGAACACCGTCAGCGGCCGCCTCCGTGAGAGCATCGGGACGGCGACAGACCGCCAGAATGTCCAGGTCCGGTTGTTCAGCAGCCAGCCGCCGGATCACCGCGCTGCCGATACCGCTGGCGGCGCCGATGATCAGACAGGCCTGTCGCTGAGGGGTCGTATTCATCACAATGCATCCAGGTCGGTCAGCAGTTGGTCGGCGCGCTGTATCAGCGCCTGCTTTTTTTCATCCGCCATTTTGTCGTAGCTGCGATAGATCATGGTCATTCTCGGGTTGCGGACAAACGTGTCACGGTGACGGTTCATGAAGTGCCAGTACAGGCTGTTGAATGGACAACTGTCATGCTCGGTGCTGGTTTTCACCGAATACCGGCAGTGTTTGCAGTAGTCTGACATCTTGTTGATGTAATTACCCGAGGCGGCGTAGGGTTTGCTGCCCAACAAACCGTCATCCGCGTGCATGACCATGCCCAGGGTGTTGGGCAATTCCACCCAGTCGTAGGCATCGGCATAGACGGCGAGGTACCAGTCGCAGATCTCGGTCGGGGTGACACCGGCCAGCAGGGCGAAGTTGCCGGTGATCATCAGGCGCTGAATATGGTGGGCGTAGGCGTGTTCAAAGGTGTTGTGTAAGGCTTCGCGCATGCAGTTCATGTCGGTGTCGCCGGTCCAGTAGTAAGCGGGCAGGTCGCGTGTGTTGCCCAGCCCATTGCGGTTGGCATAGGCGGGCATCATCAGCCAGTACAGGCCGCGCACATATTCACGCCAGCCCAGGATCTGCCGCACAAATCCCTCGGTGGCATTCAGCGGTACCTTGCCTTCCTGGTAGGCGTCCAGGGCCGCATCCAGCACCTCGCGGGGGCTCAGCAGCCCGCAGTTGATGCTGGTCGACAGCAGGCTGTGGAACATGAAGGACTCACCCTGGGTCATGGCATCCTGGAAGTCGCCAAACCAGGGCAGGCGATGCTGGACAAAATCCTCCAGCGCCTGCCGGGCCTGGGCGCGGGTGACCGGCCAGTTGAAGTGAGTCAGGGTGCCCGGGTGATCGGCAAAATGTTCCCCGACCAGGGCAAACACGGCCTGATCCTCGTCGGTGTAAGTGAAAGCCGGTAAACCCGGCAGGGGTGGCTCACCCCGATACGCACGCCGGTTACTGCTGTCGAAATTCCACTCGCCACCAGCCGGCTGCCCGCCGTCCATCAGGATGTCATGGTCGCGGCGCATTTCCCGATAGAAATATTCCATGCGCAGTTGTTTGCGACCGCGAGCCCAGTCGGCAAAGCGGGTTTTGCTGCATAAAAACCGGTCATCGGCGATCAGCGTCACCGGAATGCCGAGCGCGTGTTGCCAGTTGCTGACGATATCATGGTGCAGTCGGTATTCGCCGCATTCAGTCATCACCAGTTCGTCGGCACCCTGCGCGCCACCCTGTGCAAAAACATGGGTGACAACGTCCAGCAGACTCTGCGATTCACTGTCCGGATCAAAGCGGTGGTAATGAACCTGCCAGCCTGCATCTTGCAACTGTCTGGCAAAGTGGCGCATGGCACAGAATATCAGTGCGATCTTCTGTTTGTGGTGTTTGACGTAGCGGGCCTCGGCGCCGACTTCGGCCATGACGATCAGGTCAGTGGATTTGTTCAGTTCACGCAGGCAGGCCAGCCCGGTGCTAAGCTGGTCGCCCAGAATCAGCGCCACCTTCATCGGCAGTTGTCATCACAGACAGTACGTCGGCCAAACAGGGCAGAGATGCGATGGCGGTGACGCGCAAAAAAGCGATAGCCCAGGTCGGCAACCGGGCGGATAAGCGGCCAGCGCAAAAACGCGAACCAGTGGCCCTTGCCAACCAGATGCCATGCTTCACAGGTCACATCCAGGCCATAAATCATGGCGCCGTCGGCCCGCTCACCATGCAGCATTTTGTCGGCCGCCACACGGTCAATGTGTGGAAAGCGCTGGGTAAAATCAGCCGCGTTGATATCCTGCAGGTCCAGTGCCGAGGTTTTATCCAGGCGCCGCAGATGGTTGATCTCCGTCAGGCACAGGGGGCATAGGCCGTCGTAGAATACCCGCAGTTGAGTCATGGTGTGAACGTGATCCTCGTCTTCGTGCTGGTGAATGCTCAGCGTTTAGTCCGGGTTTTGAAACGGTGCAACTGAGTTTCCAGTTCGCCGCTCAGTGACTGCAGGTCTGACGACAGTCCGGCCAGGTCTACTGCCTGCGCCGCATTGCTGCGCGCGATGCCATCGACTTCACCCAGGTGACTGGCGACATCGTCACCCACGGCTGTCTGCTCCTGCGTGGCCGCCGCAATCATGTCATTGAGGCGGGAGATCTGGGTTACTTCGGTTGCCATCTCGGACAGGATTTCGGCGCTGGAATCGGCGGCCTGCAGGCAACGCTGGACTGCCGTCTGACTCCGACCCATGGCGTCGTGCGCTGAGTCAGAGGCGCTTTGCAGGCGTTCAATGAAGCGTTGTATTTCAGTGGTCGATTGTGATGTGCGTTTGGACAAGTTGCGCACTTCATCGGCCACCACGGCAAACCCACGACCATGGTCACCCGCGCGCGCGGCCTCGATGGCTGCGTTCAGGGCTAGCAGGTTGGTCTGCTCGGCGACGCCCTTGATCACGTCCACAACCTGATGAATGTCGCCGGCCAGCTTGGCCGTTCCGGAAACTGCTTCCCCGGTCAGTGTGATGTCTTTGTTCAAGGCGGAAATTTCCTGCTTGATGTTCTGCATGGCACGGTTGCCCTGGTCGGCGTGACTGTCGGCATTGCGGGCGGCGGAGGCGGCCTGCTCGGCATTGCGGGCGACCTCGGCAGTGGCGCTGCTCATTTCCCGCATGGCCTGCACCATGTACTCGCTTTCACTGGCCTGCCGTTCGGCACTGGCACTGACCTGGGATGATTTATCGGTCAGCGAATCGCCCATGGCACGAAGATTCTCCAGCCGCTGATTGACCCCGATTACCAGGGTTTCCAGTTGATCCACAAAACCGTTGAAAGCTTCGGCCACGGGTGTGTCCAGATCAACACGGTAGGACAGGTCGACACCCTGGTCGGCCTGCGACATGTGTCCGGTAGCGCTGGCAATGGACTCACCTTCCAGAGCGTCACGGCAGGCCAGTATTGCCAGATAAATCAGTACACCAGCTTCCGCGACAACATAGCCGGCATGGATGAATATCATGCTCCACATGGCGTGCTCGGTAACCCAGACGCCGAAGCCATTGATCTGCAGGTAAAAGAACAGGAAGTGGTGAATGGCAATGGTGACCGTTGCCACCACAATGGGCAACCAGTCGCGGTAGTAAATCAGCAGCGCCAGCAGCACAAAAATGGAAAAATGCATTTCAATGGTGCCGTGACTCTGGTGGATGTGCAGAGCGGACATCACCATGAATGCCACGGCCATCAGGCAGCGGTATAGCCGACTACCACGAATGGTCTGCAGCAGTGCGATCATTGCTGCCAGCGTGCCACCACCGACGATCAGGGCGCTACCCCAGGTGCCGTGCCAGGGGGCAAGTGCCAGTGAGTAAACCAGGCACACTCCCAGAACGCCGGCCATGATGCTGTCGGCACGCTTGTGATGTTCGGTGGACTGAGCGGCCTGCGTAAACATGTTCATGGTATTGGACTCTATGGAGACGGAGAAAGGGGACAACCCGTTTTATCGGCATAGCCTCAGCAATCTTGATTGTCCGGGCGGTGCTTTAACAATGTGTTTGCGCATATACGCGTTGCACTGACATTCGGTTCAGCGTTGTCGATTGTAATGGGCCTGTCATAAAAATCGTGTTGAATACGGTTCCGATAACACTGACTGTTTAAACGTAAGGCACGGTGCACCGACACGCACCGGCATATCATCGAGTAATGAGGTAGTACCATGTCAACACATCAGCCGGACAACCCGCAGCGTCGTTTCATGTTAAAAAGCAGCGCCATGGCCGTGGCCTTCGTCGCGTCGCCAGCGGTCAACGCTCTGCAATCCATGGCCTCCCGGCAGGGACGCACTGGTATGCCAGCGTCATCGCTCGCTGATAGCCCCTATGGGCCCGTGCGGCCGGTACGTGATACCGTGACCGGGCTGGAGCTGCTGCAATTGCCGGAAGGATTCAGCTACGCCAGCCTGTCATGGACCGGCGACGCCATGAGCAATGGCCAGTCAGTGCCGTTTGGCCACGATGGCATGGGTGTGGTCGCCGAGCTGGGCGATGAAATCATTCTGGTTCGCAATCACGAACTGGGTGCCGGCCCGTTAATCAATGCGCTGGGGTTGTATGACGACGCCGCTCTCGCGGATGGCCAGCGTGCCGCCGGTGGAAATACCAATATTCACTTCTCCCGCAGTCAGCAACGCGATCTGCGCACGGTGCCCAGCCTGGGAGGTACTCAGGCCAACTGTGCCGGTGGGGTCACGCCATGGGGCACCTGGCTGTCGTGCGAGGAAACCACCAACGACAGAACCGCCCAGGGTGGCCGCAAGCACGGTTATGTATTTGAAGTGAGCGCTGACCCGGCGCAGACCACCGGTGAGCCCATTGTCGCCATGGGCCGCTTCAAACACGAGGCGGTCGCCGTAGACCCGCTCACCAGCTATGTTTACCTGACCGAAGACAGTCGCAACCGGTCACCGATATACCGTTTTATACCTGACGATGCCAGCCAGCAGACTGGCGCCCTGGAGAATGGTGGCCGCCTGCAGGCTGCCAAGGTCGTCGGCATCGAAGGCGCCAATCTGCTGGCGCCAGAGTTGGGCCAGGAAGTCGACATCGAGTGGGTCGACATTACCGATCCGGATATGGGGCCAATCGGCGATGCCAGCGGGCCCTATCTGCAATCGCGTGAGGCCGGGGCCCTGAGCATCAGCCGCGGTGAGGGCATCTGGTACTCGGAAGGCCTGTTTTACATTGTTGATACCAGTGCCGGCGAGAATGAAGACGGGGAGCCCGGCCAGGGCAATGGCGCGGTATGGATGCTGGACCCGGCGGAAAACCGGATGCGTTGCCTGTTCGCTTCCACCGACGCCGTTGTCGGCAACAACCCGGACAACATCACTGTCAGCCCGCGCGGCGGCGTGGTGCTGTGTGAGGATGGCGGTGGTGTCGAAGACCAGTTTGGCTTTGGCGAACGCGTGCTGGGGCTGCAGACTACCGGCGATACTTTCGTGTTTGCCAAAAACAATATTGTCCTCAGCGAGGCGGATATCACCCGCGCTGCCAAACAGTGCGAACCACGGGACTACCGCAACGAGGAGATCGCCGGTGCCTGTTTTGATTCGACCGGTGAGTTCCTGTTCTTTAATATCCAGACGCCGGGTATTACGTTTGCCGTGTGGGGCCCCTGGGAGCGGGGCCCTTTGTAAAAGCTACCGTCGTTGCCATTGCTTCGTTAAGAGCAGGCTGAAAAATGCTCATTTACTATTCGTAAACTGCGCTTTCAGAGGTTCCCTAGCCTGCTTTTGCCTCGCACTGGCGGCCTCGCTGACGCTTTTGCTCAGTGGTTATTCCAGCCTGTCTTACTCATCCCCTTCCACTAGTTCAGCTTCGTGTTCCTGGCGGCGTTTGCCCGCCAGGATGCCGGGCAGGGCGTAATTGCCTTCATGGCAGGCGTACTCGTAGATGCGCTCGCCGGGCGGTCTGGCATATAACACCATTTCGGCGGTCCACGGCTGCGTATAGGCCACCGGATCGTTCATGGTGAAGCTGTAGACGATTTCCCCGGGCGACACCATGCGCAGCGTCTCAGTCACCTCCAGGCCGGGTCCTGACCCATAATGCGATTGCTGCGGGTGCATGTTGCGCGTGCTCACCACCAGCGTATCGCCCTCCCAGCGGCCCACCGAATCGCCCATCCACTTGTGTACTTCAGCCGGCAGATGCTCGCTGTCCAGACGGATGATGCGCGCATCGTGCATCATTTCCGCCATGATCATCACGTAATCCTGGGTCTGCACAATCTGGTAATTGTTATTGTAGATGATGGGCATCATGGGCGGCCCGGCGCTGGAATTTGACGTGCGGAAGTCGTAGAAAAGCAGGCAGCGCTCGCCGATGGTGGCCATTTCCGGTCCCAGAAACGCATCGTCGCCATGCAGGTCACGCCAGTGCTCCATCAGGTTCTGCTCCGGCGCGCCTTCGCGAAAAGGAATCTGCCCATCGGGCGGGTCAATGATCATGGAGGTGCGGTATTCACCATCGATATTGACGACCTGAGTGCCTCGGTCCAGCCAGAAGGTGTTGTAGGCAGCGGCGGTGTTGCCATCGCTGGGCGGTGGCCGGTCCGGATCGCTGGGCGCGAACGACTGTTGCTCGCGTTGCTGTGCTCCCTGTTGCAGGCGTTCGGCTTCGTCGGCGCTCATCGTGCGCTGATCGCCGTAGCGCGCAGGGCGCTGCAGCGGGGTCTGTGTGCCGTTAGTCCAGATACCCTGTAGATCGGGTTTGCCGTCGGGTGTACGCGGCAGTGTCTGTGATTGCGGGAAGGCCGCCAGGCTGCAACTCATGGCGATCAGTCCGGCCAGCACGGCGCACACAGTGCGGGTTGGGAACATGCCGGGTTTCCTGTTGTTATTCAGCATAGTGGTACCTGCAGGTTTTAGTGAGCGGCAGGGTTACTATAACTGAAATTGGCACACAGCAGGGGGGCGTGAAATATTTTCGCACATCGTATTGACAATCATTCCTATTCGCGTTTATTCTGCAGCCTGTTCCAGTTAATGTCCTGCAGTGAGGCTGCCCGAATGTACGTCTGTATTTGCCGTCAGATTACCGATAAACAGATACGTGAGTATTGCGCGGACGGTAACGTATCGATGGCGGATATGCGTGCAGATCTGGGTCTGGCCAGTGATTGCGGTCGCTGCGGCAAGTATGCCCGTCAGATCGTGGCAGAAACGGTGTCTGCCGCCAACCTCAAAGACATTGCCTACGCCGCCTGAGACCTTTGTCTGCAGGCGCTGGGCAAAATCCGAATCATTCTCGTTTTCAATCTCTTTTTCTTTTTAGTGTCAATGGTTTAGCGTTGTTTTGGCTTGACTTGAGAGCCATTACAGCGCACCCTTGTGGTCAGATTTCGGGCGTTGTTCGCCAGAAACGCACCGACCGATAAGGAGTCATTCATGAAAGCCGACAAAACCATGATCAAACACTTGAACAAAGCGCTGGGCAACGAGCTGGTGGCGATCAATCAGTACTTTCTGCATTCGCGCATGTACAAGGACCGTGGTCTGACCAAGCTGGCCGACAAGGAATACGAGGAGTCCATCGACGAGATGAAGCATGCCGATCAGCTGATCGAGCGCATCCTGTTTCTGGAAGGGCTGCCCAATCTGCAAAGTCTGGGCAAGTTGCTGATTGGTGAGCACACCAAAGAAATGCTGGAATGTGATCTGAAGCTGGAACACCAGGCCATTCCAGACCTGCGCGATGGCATCCAGCATGCTGAATCCATCCGCGATTACGTCAGTCGGGAGCTGCTGTCGTCAATCCTGGAAAGCGAAGAAGAGCACGTTGACTGGCTGGAGACCCAGCTCAGTCTGATTGACTCGGTCGGCCTGGAAAATTACCAGCAATCAATGATGTAGCCGTCCTGATTCTGGGAGGGCCTGTTACAGCCCTTCCAGAAACTCCAGCACGGCGGCATTGGTTTCTTCAGGCAACTCCTGCTGAATCCAGTGCCCGGCTTCCGGCAGCACCACCACCCCACGCAGATCCTCCACCACCCGGCTCATGGCACCCTGCAAGCGACCCTGCGAGGCGCCACCGATCACCACGTCCTTTTCGCCGGCGATAAACAGCGTTGGCACGGTAATTTTTTCACCGGCCAGTTGCGGGGTGATTTCCCAGTTGCGGTGGAAGTTGCGGTAGTAGTTCACGCCACCGCGAAAGCCCGCTGCTTCAAACTGGCTGACAAAATAGTCCAGATCTTCCTGCGTCAGCCAGTCCGGCAAACCCCTGGCGGCGCCCAGACGCGGAATCCAGCCGCCGGCCGAGCGATGCCGGTCGGTGACTTCCGGCGCCTCACGGGGCGAGTCTGGTGACAGGTACAGCCGGCTCAGCAGTCCCTCCGGGTTAGCATCATATTCAGCTTCCGCGACGCCCGGCTCCTGGTGGTAGAGGATGTAATAGAAATTATCGCCAAAAGCATTGCGCCAGCCCACCAGCGGCGACTCGGCCGGGCGACCACTGTAGGGCACACTCATGGCGACCAGGGCGGAGAAACGTTCCGGGTGCAGCAGCATGGTATTCCACGCCACGATGGAGCCCCAGTCGTGGCCCATTAGAATCGCTTTATCTTCGCCGTAGGCGTCGACAATGCCGACGATGTCTGCGGCCAGCGTGACGATGTCGTAGTCTTCCACATTGGCTGGCGCCTCGGTGGCACCATAACCACGCATATCCGGCGCCACCACGCGATAACCGGCATTGGCAACGGCCTGAATCTGGTGGCGCCAGGAATACCAGGACTCCGGCCAGCCGTGGGCCATGATCACCAGCGGGCCGGTCTCGCCCATGGTCGCCAGGCGCATGCGGATGCCATTGGTTTCAATAAAACGGAAGCTGATACCGGGGATGGGTGACTCTTCGTTCATAAGCGCACTCTTGGTTTGGGTGTCGGATTCGGCGTCGGTTTGAGCGGAGAGAAGGCCTGGCAGGGCGGCCAGACACAACATGGCAGCGGCCGTGAGTGATCTGAAGAGGGATCGTGATGTTTTCATGCTCAGGGCCTCTCTGGCTTTGGTATGATGCAGCCGAGCTTACAACATTTACCCGGATAGAAGAACTGCCCTATGCTGACTTTGATGGACCTGGTGTGGTTGGCCTTGCTGGTGGTGCTGGTCAACCACTGGTGGCGATCACGTGATGCCAAAGCATTTGCCCTGCAATACGCCGCTCGCCGCTGCAAGGAGCTGGATCTGCAGTTGCTCGACCAGAGCATGGTGCTGAAACAGAGCCGGCTGCGTCGCGGCGATACCAGTGTCCTGCAATGGTACCGGCGCTACGACTTCGAGTTTTCCTCCACCGGCCACGAGCGCTATCCGGGTACGGTAGAGCTTGCCGGTAACCGCCTGCTGGGCATTGAGATGTCAGCCTACATTACCCACGACTGACCCGTCAGCGTGTGCCGGGCATGATTTCAAACACCGGATCAAACTCCACCAGCACTGATGCCAGCTGCTGCAGCACGCCGGCATTGCCGGTGACCTGACCCCGTCCGCTGGTGAGCTGGCTGGCCAGCGTGGCCTGGCCCATGATTACCTGGTCGAGATCACTGCGGTTCATGGTGATGCTGGCATCGGCGTCACCGGCGCGGTAACCGGCGATACTGGTGAGTGTGCCCCCACGCATTTCGATGACAAACTGCTCGCCGTTGTCCGGTGTGCTGAAATTGATCTTGAAGGCCATGCCGTCAGCCAGCTGGCTGTCCACCCGCGTTGCCACTGCATCCCACCACTGGGCAGTGGTCATGGCGCGCGCCAGGTCCGGGCTGGTGCCGCGCGCCGGGCCCGCCGGTGCCACGCCCAGACGCAGTTCCTGCGCGGCGGTCAAAAACACATTGCGCATACTGGCGCTTTCATACTGGTAACCCAGCTGCTCAAAAGTGGCCGCCAGCAGGTCCTTGCCTGCCTGATTGTCAGGCTCGGCGTAGACCAGTTTGTTGAGTATCTCCATAGCGTGGCGATACTGACCTTCGTCAAACAGCGCTTGCGCGCGCTGCAGTATCGCCCCGGCACCACCCATCATGTCGACATACAGCGGCGCCGAATCTTCCGGTGACAGCGGCGCCAGTGTGGCCGGGTTGCCATCCCAGTAGCCCAGGTAACGATTGATCACCGCGCGTGCATTGTGGAATTCCGAGCCATGGTACTGCCGCACACTCCAGCTTTGTTGCAGTGACTGTGGCACCTGGTACTCGTTGTGCATCTGACTGATGGTGATGCCGCGGTTGGCCAGATTCAGTACCTGATTATTGAGATTGGCATAGGCATCACGCTGATCGCGCATCACTTCCTGAATACGGGCATTGCCCCAGCGTGGCCAGTTGTGTGACGAGATCATCACCTCGGCGTCCTGCCCGAAACGGTACAGCGCTTCATTGATCTGGCGAGACCAGGACAGGGCGTCGCGCACCAGCGCGCCGCGCAGCGTGTAGATATTATGGATGGTGGCGGTGATGTTTTCTGCCGCCCAGAAAACCTGATGATCCGGGAACCAGGCATTCATTTCCGCCGGCGCCTCGGTGCCCGGGGTGTTCTGGAACACCACGCGCACGCCGTCAATCAGGTGTTCCTCAAAATCGTCACTGACCACCACGGTCGGTGCCATCAGGCCACTGCTGCCGCGTGCCAGCGCCTTGCCGATGGCTGAATCCACCTGACCAAACGGCCCCGGCGTCATCGGGTTGCCGTATTGGTAGGAGGCGCGGCGACTCATGGCATTGCCAGCATACACATTCTCGGAAATCGCTTCTTCCATAAAGCCAACCGGAGCATAGATATCGACCCGGCCGCTTTGCACATCGTCATCGTCGATGACACCGCGAACGCCGCCAAAATGGTCGATGTGTGAGTGCGAATAGACCACGGCAGACACCGGTCGCTCGCCCAGCTGTTGATTGGCAAAGGCCAGCGCTGCGGCGGCAGTTTCCCGGGTCAGCAGCACATCAAACAGAATCCAGCCGCTGTCACCGCGGATCAGCGTCATATTGGCCAGGTCGTAACCCCGTATCTGGTAAATGAAATCCGGCACCACTTCATACAGACCGTAGTTCATGTTCAGTGTTGCCTGGCGCTGCAGTGAGGGGTGAATGCTGTCGTAATCCTGACCGTCCAGTAAAAAGTCGTAACGGCCAATGTCCCACACCACGTTGCCCGCCGCGCCCAGAATCTGTCGGTAGTCAGGTGCGGCGATAAATCCTCGCTGGGACTCGGCAAAATCACGGTCATCGGCAAACGGCAGTGAGTTGCGCAGTGCGGCCTGTTGTTGGGCGGTGGCCGAACTGGCAGGCTCATTGACAGGCAGGGCTGTCGACTGTGCCTGAAGCTGACTGATTGCGCTGGTGCCCAGAAGCAGGGCAAGGGCGGAGAGATGGCGGATACCGGTGATTCGCATGGCGATGGCCTCGTATTGTTTTACTGGCAGTAAAGCGGAATTCTGCAGGCAGTTCAAGCGGCTTGAATCGCACTGGCCGGGCGGCTACTATCGATAAAAACGATCACAACAGAGGACCGGGCCATGACGCGTGCCTACCTGCAACCGTGGCCACAGCCAGTGCCACAAAAACGTCTGAGCAGGTCGCGGTGCGTTTGGCCCCGACTACGCTGGCGTCTGGCGCTGTTGCTGATACCTCTGCTGCTCCACAGCCAAGCCCACGCCCAAGACGATACCACCATGCCCATGTCAGCCCCAGATGCATCGATAAAACCCTTCCAGATCACCATCCCCGACGCCGCGTTGGCAGACCTGCAGCAACGCCTGCAACAGACCCGGCTGCCTGACCAGATACCGGGTACGGGCTGGGACTACGGTACCGATACGGTCTGGCTGGCTACACTGCTCGACCATTGGCGCGATGATTTCGACTGGCGGGCCCAGGAAGCGCAGCTCAACCGGTTCGACCAGTTTGTTACCCGCATTGATGGTGTCGACCTGCATTTTATCCACCAGCGCTCGCCACATGCCCAGGCTCGTCCGCTGCTGCTGACCCATGGCTGGCCGGGGTCGATTGTCGAGTTCCGGCATATCATCGACGCGCTGACGCATCCCGAGCAGCACGGTGGCAGTGCCGACGATGCCTTTCATGTGATTGCACCGTCGCTGCCAGGCTTCGCGTTCTCCGGCAAACCCGATCAGCCCGGCTACAATCCAGAGCGCATGGCCCATATGCTGGCGGTGCTGATGCAACGTCTGGGTTATCCGCGTTATGGCGCACAGGGCGGTGACTGGGGCGGCATCATCAATCGCATACTGGCGGCGCGTTATCCCGATCGTCTGATCGGTCTGCATTCCAATTTTGTTCTGGCCAGCGCCCCGCGCGACCCCGATATTCTGGCGGCCACACCAGCGCCCGACCTTGAACGGCGTGAAGCGCGTCAGGCCTACATGGTCAACGAAGTGGGTTATCAGCAGATTCAGGGCACCAAACCACAAACCCTGGGGATGGGGCTGAACGATTCGCCGGCCGGGCTGGCGGCATGGATAGGTGAGAAATTCCATGGTTGGAGTGATCTCAACGGTGAAGCGCCGGACGAAAAATTCGCCCGAGATGATCTGCTCACCAACATCAGCGTGTACTGGTTTACCCAAAGCATCACCTCGTCGGCGCGCATCTATTACGAGAATCGCACGGTACCGATGAGTGAGCCGCTGGGATATGTCAGTGTGCCCACAGCTGGCGCCATTTTTCCAAAGGAGATATACCTGACACCTCGTCTGTGGGCGGAACAGGCCTACAATATTGTGCGCTGGACGGAAATGCCTCGCGGCGGGCACTTTGCCGCGCTGGAAGAGCCCGCGCTACTGCTGGCAGATATCCGTGCATTCTTCCGGGCGCTGGACTGATCCCAAAGGACTCTACAGGGGAGGATGGCCCCAGGGATCAGGGGGCGTCGGCACCGGCGTGGTCAGATCAAATTCTACCCGGAACAGGCGATTGGAATCGCGACGGGCCAGTTCATAAACAAACAGCTCGTCCGGCACTATTTCCATGGCCCAGACATTGGTCAGCGACACCAGCATGTCACCACGGGTGAACATGTCGATGGAGAACTGATCCACAGGGAACTCCTGGCGTATTGATGTGCCTTCGTCTTCGGTATCGCCGCCGTACATTGTCACCGCATCATCGCTGCCATCTTCATGGCGGTGGTCGTGCTTCAGGCGCAGGCCATCGTTAGTGCGGGTCAAAATCCACGTGCGGCTGCGATCGTCGCCAACATGAAATGGAATGCGTATTTCATTGTCGCTGCATTCGCGGATATGCATCACCAGCGTCTGGTCGGCAAACGGGTCATCGTCCGGTGTCGGCACATTGGCGGCAACGCGGCCGGCAAAGGCCTGACCACAGTATTGGGCGATTCGTGCCATAAACTGGTCGGCGGGTTGAGTGCTGGCCAGACGCTCGGCGATTGCCCCGGTGCTGGTGCCGGAGGGTTCACTGCAGGCTGCCAGCGCTAGCAGGCCGATCTGTAACGCAGTGGTGAGGGTGCGGCGCAACGCCGGTGTGGATGTGCCTGGGCGGTGATTCATGGTCAAATCCCTGAGAGTCAGTTGCTTGAGATTAGCCTGTTTACCGGGCACAGGCAATGCGCCCGCGCACGGCGGCAGCGATAGTTTTGACATGGGTGACGCCGGCTTCTATGCTGATGTCCAGACACCCATTTCGGAGAATAACAATGCGAAAGCCCGTGCTCCCCGTCACCTCAATGTTTGTGTCATCCCTGCTGGTGCTCAGCGCCTGTTCCGAACCGGTTGAATCGCCGCCGCTGGCAGACACTGTCGACCAGGTCGATTATCGCTACGAGACCGAGATCCGCTGGACCAGCTACGGTATTCCGCACGTCAAGGCCGATGACTGGGGCAGCCTGGGTTACGGCTTCGCCTACGCCACCGCCCGGGATGCCATCTGCACCATTGCCCGCGATGTATTGATGGTCAATGGCGACCTGTCACGCAACTTTGGCGAAGCCGGGGGCAACATGCAAAGCGATATCTTCCATCGCGCGGTGCTCGATGACGCCATGATCGACAGTTTCCGCGATGGGCAGAACGCCAGGACTCTGGCGTTCTCCGCCGGTTACGTCGCCGGTTACAACCGCTACCTGGTTGAGCACGGTGACGACCTGCCGCCGGCCTGCGCGGACGCGGACTGGGTGCGCAGTATCACCGAACTGGATATCGACAAGCTGACCATCGGTGTTGGTATTCGTTATGGTCTGGGCCTGTTCCAGCGCGAGATGGCCAATGCCGCACCGCCGGGCATGCCGGTCGCCAGCCTGGACAGTAATTTTGACATTGAAGCAGGCATTGGCAGTAATGCCGTCGCCATGGGCCGGGATGTGACCGAATCGGGTCGGGGTCTGCTGCTTGGCAACCCGCATTACCCCTGGCAGGGCTCGTCCCGCTTCCACATGATCCACACCACCATTCCTGGAGAGGTTGATGTCATGGGCGTGAGCCTGTACACCACCAGCCGCATTGCCATTGGTTTTAATCACCATGTGGCGTGGACACATACGGTCTCAACCGGCATGCGCTCCACCGTGTATGCACTGGAACTGGATCCGGAGAACCCCACCCGGTATCGGTATGGTGATGAGTATCGCGATATGCAGCGGGTCAGCATTGAGGTGCCGGTGGTGAACCAGGAAGGCAGCACCAGCATGGTCGCCCGGGATGTCTACATGAGTCACTACGGGCCACTGGTGGTCTCCGACCAGCTGCCGTGGACCGAGACCACCGCGTTTGCCGTTCGCGATGTCAACCTTTACAACGACAAGTCCGCTGCTACCTATGACGCGCTGAATACCGCGCGCAATATCGATGAAGTTGAAGCCGCCCTGAGTCTGCAGGGGGTGTCCTGGGTCAACACCATTGCTGCCGACAGCGATGGTACTGCGTTTTATGCCGATATCAGTGTGGTGCCCAATGTCGACAGCGCCCTGTTCGAGGCCTGTCGTATTGATGCCGACAATGTGCCGTCCCGGGTCGTCCTGCTCAATGGCAGCAACCCCGAGTGTGAATGGTATGAATCGGCAGAATCAGAGATACCTGGCGCTATGCCGGCAGACAATATGCCGCGTATTCGCCGCGACGATTATGTTCATAACGCCAATGACAGTTACTGGCTGTCCACTCCACGCGAACCGCTGGAAGGTTATTCACCCATTATCGGGTCCGAGCGCACGCAGGCCAGCTTGCGTACCCGCGCCGGACTTAGCTTTATCGAAGAAGCGCTGGCCTCGGGTGAAAAAATGCGGCCGCAACACATTCAGGATATGCTGTTCAGCCACCGCCATTTTGGCGCCGAGCTGTTTCTGGATGACGTGCTGGCGTTGTGTGCGGACACCAGCGAGCCCGTGTCACTTAACGGCAGCGAAGTGGATATCTCCGCCGCTTGCCTGGTGCTGGCCGACTGGGATCGACGCAGTGACATAGACAGCCGTGGCGCCCACGTCTGGCGTGAGTTCTGGCGGCAAGCCGCGGCCATTCCGGACCGCTACGCCGTGCCGTTTGATGCCGCCGACCCGGTCAACACACCCCGCGAGCTGGCGACCGGACAACCGGCCGTACGCACCGGGCTGCTGCAGGCACTGGCCCATGCCCAGACCTTTTTCCAGGATCAGGGCATTGCTCTGGATGCCACCTGGGGGTCGCTGCAATACGAGCCGCGTAATGACGAGCAGATCCCTATTCCTGGCGGTGATGGTGGGGCCGGTATGTGGAGTGTGATCACCTCGCAGTTCAACCCTGAGGTGGGCGCCTATACCCCCATCCTGCATGGCAACAGCTATATGCAGGTGATCAGCTGGGATGAGGACGGGCGCGTGGATCCGCGCGGCATTCTGAGCTATTCACAATCCGAGGATCCGCGCTCAGCGCATTTCGCCGATCAGACCCGTCTGTATTCACAAAGCCAGTGGCTGGATCTGCCTTTCCACGAAGAGGACATTCTTGCCGATCCAGCTCTGCAGACACTGACGTTGCGCGAGTAACGGTGCCGGTCGCATGCCTGCCGGCAGGTTGCGGGGGTCAAGGCCTGGGCATTAAGCCCAGGCACTAAACCCTATTCCTTACGCCTCTGGCGCGCGGCAGCGTGGATCGGCCTGCTGGATGCCGGTGATCATCTCCCGGCTCAGCGGCAGCGGGTCACAACCATGGCCGGTTTCGCAGATCATGTCCCACTGCGGCTCGGCCTTGATGTGACAGTCCAGGCAATTGCCGCCAAAGCGGTTCACCACGTCAGTAAATCCGCGCACAGTGATTTCCGAACCTTCTGCACTGACGTTAAGTTCGAAAAATTCCCAGTCATTGGTGGCCGGGCTGGTGCCCTCAGGCTGCTTGACCATGACTTCCGTTGGTACCAGTTGCACCACAGAACCGGTGGGATAGGGCGCGCCTTCAGGTGCATTGGCCGCTGCAAGGGTCGCGTCCAGATCACCCAGCAGGTTATCAACAAAGAAGCCACGTACCGGGGTCATGTCGGTCAGGCAGTCAAAGGTGCTGGCTTCAATGGCAATGGGCTGGTTTGATTGCGCCATCAGTTGATTGATGCCCAATCCGGCAGACAGCGCGACTGCGGTGAGCCCGAGCGCAATGCGAGTGCGTTTGCTGAATGGTCTTTTCATACTGGTTTTCCTCATCGAAAGGCGGGGTCTAGGAATAATTGTCAATGTTGAGTGCGATAATATCGCGCGCGATATAAATTCGCAACGTCTTGCGGTAAAGCGTGGCTGCGGTGCGGTCACCCGCATACACAGCCGGGTATGACACTACTGTAGATGCCGGATCAGCGCGTCCAATTGCTGCTTCAGCCTGATACCTTCTTCCAGCGGATAGCCGGCATTCTCAAACAGTTTCTCGGGAATACAGGCACACTTCTGTTTCAGGCGTTTGCCTTTGCGGGTCAGGGTGATGGTAACCACGCGCTCATCATCAATGCTGCGAGTACGCTCGACGATATCCATCAGCTCCAGTCGCTTCAGCAACGGGGTCACCGTGTTGGTCGCCAATTGCGCGCGCTGGCCGATGTGCGACACCGTGCAGGGCGCATCTTCCCACAGGATCAGCAGCACAATGTACTGCGGGTAAGTCAGGCCCAGCGGCTCCAGTAGCGGTTGGTACAGGCGTGTCACCAGGCGTGAGGCGGCGTACAGGGGAAAGCAAAGCTGGTTGTCCAGGCGCAGATAACGATCCGGGTCCTGATCGGGCAGACTGCTGCGTTGCGCGTCAGCGTCTTTGCTGTCCGGGCGCTTGTCAGTGGCTTTGGCAGCCGGGATTTTTGTGGTCGTTCTGGGCATGGCGTCACGCGGATCCTGTCAGGGTTTGGGCGCGGCAGCTCGCAAGCACGCCCGATTTGCTTATAATGGCCATTGTTGTCTATCGAATCAACTATGGAGAGTATTAGTGTCCCCGTTTTACCGATTGCCCATGATTGTCGTCTGCCTGCTGACCCTTGCCGCCTGTGCCAGTTCGCGGGTACTGACGGAATGGCCCGATACCGTGCCGGAACAGGGTCTGTTCCTGCAGGCCTACCAGCAGGATCTGGACAATCAGGCCCGGCAGACTGATGTCGAATATCTGACCTGGATCGTGCGCTTTTATGAAGGTTGGGAAATGATGGCCACCGGCTGGAATGACATGACGCCGGTGGTGCTCAGTGACCTGAGTGCACAGCAGGCCGAACAGGTCGCGGCGCTGCGCGACAACCTGGGCGTGCTGATCGCGGCCGAATGGGCCAAGGACAATGATGTCCGCATTATCGACACGGCCATGCTCAGCCTGTGGGGCGGCGTCATGGTGGCGGCACTGGAACCCGAGGTGCGTATTGACGCCATCGAGCTGATTACCGATGACGTTGAGCGCCTGCTGGCCGGTGAACTGGCACCCGCACGCATCAACGATGATCGTTATGCCAGCCGACTGCCTATCGAGCTGGATTAGCGCCCCGGCGCCAACTCTTTGTGGCGCACAATGATTTTGGCCATGTCGTGGCGGCAGGAGCCCGCCTTGTTGATCAGCTTGCGCTCGCAGATATCACAGCGCACGCATTCCTTGAAATCGATCTTTTCACGGCGAATGGCACCGGTCGGGCAGGCGTGCTCGCATACCGTGCAGACCTGGCACTGAGGCACCCGCTTGATACGTCTGGGGCTGATGAAGGAGACCACGCCCAGCGCTGCACCCAGCGGACAGACATAACGACAATAGAACCGTGGCACCACCACACAGGCCAGCAGAATCGCTCCCAGAATGGCAAACAGCAGCGCAGACCCGCTCAGGAAGAACAGCGTGCCGAAGGGTTCAAAATACTGGAACACCGCAACATTGTTGGCGATCAGGGCCGCGCCGATGATGAAGGCCAGAAACGCATACTTGGTATAGAGGCCCAGGTCGTGCCATTTCTGCGGCACCTTGAGCAGCCAGCGCTTGGGTGTGAAGCGGCTGATGATGTCCTGCACCGCGCCAAACGGGCACAGTGATGAGCAGAACAGACGCCCCCAGATCAGTGTGGTCACCACAGTGAACACGACAATCATCAGCAGCGGCAGGTTATTGAGCAAGAAGCCGGGACCCTGCACCAGCACACCCGTGATATGCGCCACCGACAGGAAGCCGGCTTTCATGAAACCCAGGTAGACCATCACCAGGGTCAGTGCCGCCCAGCGCCAGCGTGCGCTCTTGCGGAAGAAGGCGGTCAGCACCAGGGCAAAAATCAGCAGCAACATGGCTACTTCGTCCCACGGCGTGACACCCCAGGGCGGGTCATTCAGGAATTGGCGAACGACGCTGTTTTCCGCGCGGATGATACGCTCAATCTCTGCCTCACTCAGGATAGGGTCGCCGCTGGCCAGGCGCTGGCCCAGTCCCAGGATTTCATATTGCAGCTCGTACGGGTCCAGACTGCCCAGGGGCTGATAAAAAATGTTAATGGGCTGGGACAGGTCGTAACGGTCATCCAGCACAATGGCCCCGGCAAACTGGGCGCGACCGTCGATCAGCCCGGCATCCGCATTGCCGGCGGACACCAGCAGGTTGGCGGTCAGGCGGCGCAGGGGCAGATCACCCTGCTGCAGCTGCAGGCGGTCCTGACGGAACTGCTGGAAACCACTGCCACCCACCGCCATCAGGATCATCTGATTACCACCCAGCCGGGCACTGGCATCACGTTCGGCGCGGGCATAGGCGGCGTTGCCAATAAAATACTCGCCCAGTGCCGGATGGCCCATGTAGGTAAAGGTCAGCTCCAGCGTCTCACCACCGGGCAGGTTCATGCTGATCTGTTTGATGATGTCCTGCGCGACCAGTTCATCCCAACTCAGGGTCTGCATTTCCTGCAGTATGCGTTCATGGCGAGCGTGCTCCAGTGCGGTGCCGGGCGTGAAGCCGTTATAGGCGCCGGCGACACGGCGCGCGGCCTCGCGGATGCCGCGGGTGATGGCAAACGTGCTGACGGTGGCACCGGCAATGCCATCGATATCGCTGTTGAGGCGGAAATCATCGGCAATGGACTTGCCGGCAAACTGCCCCTGGAACACCGGGTCAGCCAGAAAGTCGCCCAGGGTATTGGTATAGGATTCCACGTAGTTGAGAATCTTCATGCCGGTCAGCTGGTTGTTCAGATCCACCCCCACCAGCATGGGAATCGGCGCACTGAAACCGCGCTCCTCCGGCGGCACATCGGCGGTCAGGAAGACATAACCCAGCAGTTCACGGCCACCGTTGTTGGTGCTGCGGTAGGCTTCGTACACCGGTGGCTCACCCTGTTTGTCGGAAAATGCGTCCGCTGCCGGCATGACCTGTTGCAACCACTCAGGCTGCACATCCGTGGAGAATGGCGTGCGTACCGGGTTGCCTTCCACGGGCTGGCGGGGCGGTTGTGCCTGCAGCGCGGTGCTGGTCATCGCCATGGCAAAGGCCATAGCCAGCGCCATGACAAATACATACAATCGGTGGGCAGACATTGGGTGGGTTAATCCTTGTTCGATACGTGACAGGCAATGACCGCACTTACTATAACTGTCGACCGCGGCAAGCGGTAGCCGTCAACGGCGTTGTGAGACAAAATGTCACATAGTTACCACGCGGAAAACAGCCCTGAGCCGGAAAAAAGGAAAGCCATGAAATCACTGGAACTGAGGATACCCCCACCCCTGGTCGCGCTGCTGTGTATCGCGCTGATGTGGTACATACAGGGCTTCTACCCGCTGAGCTGGCTGAGCGCCCCCTGGGCATTGCCCGTGGCCATCCTGCTGGCGCTGACCGGCATTGCCATCGCCAGCATCGGCGCGGGGGCATTCAAACGGGCACATACCACGGTCAACCCGCTGCACCCCGAGCAGACCTCGCAATTGGTCACCAGTGGCATCTATCAGTACACCCGCAATCCCATGTACCTGGGCATGGCGCTGGTGCTGACCGCCATCGCGCTGTACCTGGCCGACCTCAGCGCGTTTCTGGGGGTGGCGTTGTTTGTGCGCTATATCGGTCGTTATCAGATCGCGCCGGAAGAAGCTGCGTTGCTGGAAAAATTTGGGGACGCGTTTGAAGTCTATCAGGCCCAGGTGCGGCGCTGGCTGTAACCCGGTCTGAAATCGCGGGATCTGCTCCGGTGCAAGGGTTACCGGGTTGACGACCTTCAAGGTGCTGATATTCAACAGCTTGGTAACAGTCTGCCACACTTTGGTCATGTAAAAGTGGTACAATCCGTGGTTTTCAGAAATTCCCGCCAAAGACCTACAGAACAGGAATAACCATGTCGATTGATGTCATTGATACTGCAAAGATTATCTACACTGAAACGGATGAAGCGCCGCGCCTGGCAACCTATTCGCTGCTGCCGATCATTCGTTCCTTTACCAAGGCCGCCGGCGTTTCTGTAGAAACCCGTGATATCTCCCTGGCGGGCCGTATTATTGCCACCTTCCCGGAATACCTGAAGGAAGACCAGCGTATTGGTGATGCGCTGGCGGAGCTGGGCGAACTGGCCAAGACGCCGGAAGCCAACATCATCAAACTGCCCAATATCAGTGCCTCAATTCCACAGCTTGTGGCAGCCATCAAAGAGCTGCAGGCTCAGGGTTATGCACTGCCGGACTATCCTTTTGAACCCAAGACCGACGAAGAGCGTGACATTCAGGCGCGCTATGGCAAGGTCAAGGGTTCTGCGGTCAACCCGGTGCTGCGTGAAGGCAACTCCGATCGTCGGGCCCCGGCGTCGGTCAAAAATTACGCTAAAAAGCACCCGCACCGCATGGGCAAGTGGTCATCTGATTCCAAAACCCGCATCGCGCATATGAGCGAGGGGGACTTTTACGGTAGCGAACAGTCCACAACCTTCGGGCAGGCCGATGAGCTGAAGATTGTGCTGAAAACCGCCGCGGGCGAGCAGGTGCTGCGCGAGTCGGTCAAGGTTCTGGCCGGTGAAATCATTGATGCGGCCAGCATGAGCGCTGCCGGCCTGCAGGCATTTTTTGCCCGGGAAACGGCCGCTGCCAAAGAGCAGGGTGTGCTGCTGTCCCTGCACCTGAAAGCCACCATGATGAAAGTGTCCGACCCCATCATGTTCGGCCACGCGGTGCGCGTATTTTTTAAATCAGTATTCGACAAGCATGCTGATACGTTCAAACAACTGGGTGTAGATGCCACCAACGGGTTTGGTGATGTGGTGGCCAAGGTTGCCACCCTGCCAGCCGATCAGCGCGAAGCAATCGAAGCTGATATCCAGGCGGTGTACAACAGCCAGCCGGAGCTGGCCATGGTGGATTCCGACAAGGGTATCACCAACCTGCATGTGCCCAGCGACGTCATCATCGACGCCTCCATGCCGGCCATGATCCGTGATTCGGGCAAGATGTGGGATCGTAATGGTGAGCGTCAGGATACCCTGGCCATGATTCCTGACCGTTGTTATGCCGGTGTCTATCAGGAAACCATCAGCTTCTGCCGTGAAAACGGTGCCTTTGACCCGGCGACCATGGGCACCTGCCCCAACGTGGGTCTGATGGCACAGAAAGCCGAAGAGTACGGTTCACACGACAAGACCTTTGAGATCCCCGAAGCCGGTACCGTCGTGGTATTGAACAAGGCCGGCGAGACTGTGTTCTCCCACGATGTCGAGAAAGGTGACATCTGGCGCATGTGTCAGGTCAAGGACGCCCCCATCCGTGACTGGGTCAAGCTGGCCGTGTCGCGTTCACGTCTCAGCGGCATGCCCGCCGTGTTCTGGCTGGACGATAAGCGTGCGCACGACAGCGAGCTGATCAGGAAAGTTAATGTCTATCTGCGGGAGCACGACACCAGCGGTCTGGACATCCAGATCATGGCGCCGGATGCCGCCACCCGCCATACGCTGCAGCGCATCAAGAACGGTCAGGATACAATTTCTGTCACCGGTAACGTGTTGCGCGACTACCTGACTGACCTGTTCCCGATTCTGGAGCTGGGTACGTCTGCCAAAATGCTGTCCATTGTGCCGTTGATGAACGGTGGTGGCCTGTTTGAAACCGGTGCCGGCGGTTCCGCACCCAAGCACGTGCAGCAGTTCGTCAAGGAAAACTACCTGCGTTGGGATTCACTGGGTGAGTTCCTGGCACTGGCTGCGTCGCTGGAACACCTGGCGCAGCGCAACCGCAATGAGCGCGCACAGATTCTGGCCGATGCACTGGATCAGGCCACCGCCAAGTTCCTGGATAACGACAAATCACCGGCGCGCAAGATCGGCGAGATTGACAACCGCGGCAGCCACTTCTACCTGGGCATGTACTGGGCAGAAGCACTGGCCGCGCAAAGCAAGGATACTGACCTGGCAGCGCGCTTTGGCAAACTGGCCAGCTTCCTGAACGAAAACGAAGCGGCCATCGTTGGCGAGCTCAATGGTGTACAGGGCTCACCGGTCGAAATTGGCGGTTATTATCAGCCCAATGCCAAGCTGGTCTCTGCGGCCATGTGTCCGTCGGCGACGCTGACCAAGGCTTTGGCGGCGCTGTAAGTCGCTCAGACGACATGACATCCCCGGCCAGATAGGGATCTGCATAAAAAACCGGAGCATTGCTCCGGTTTTTTATGTCCGGTTAATTGACGACAGCAGTCAACTAATCCGACATTCAAGATGAGTCATAATGCCGGATTAAGCATCGCCACCGGCGGTATCGTCGTCATCGGTGTCATCACCTGAATCATCAGTGCTATCGTCGTCCGTGCCATCATCGGCACCATCGCTGTCGTCCTCATCAACAAAACCGTCACCGGAATCATCACCGTCGACAAAACCGTCACCGTCTTCATCAATGTCCAGTGAGCTCTCACTTACGGTCAGGCCTCGCACAGTCAGCAAGCCCAGCATGCCGTTGTACCAGTCCGACATGTTCAGCGGGTCACCGTCGGGCACGGTCAGCACCACCCCCATTTGATAGACGCCCTCTGGCAGGAAGTCGACATCCACTTCTTCGATGCGGAACAGTTTCGTGGTGTCTTCGCTGGCGTTCTGGCTGATCGACACGGCTTGCAACGTGGTGTCAGGATTGAAAATGACCAGATAGGCATCGGCTTCACCATTCTGCACCAGCTCGGCGCCACGTGGGAACTTGACGCCGATATCCAGCAGATCGCCTGAATAGAAGATATCCCGGTTTGCCTTGATGAGTGCTTTAACACCGTTGGAGGCATTGCCATGCCCCAGGTTCTTGTTCTGCCCGGGCGCGTGTCCGGACTTGCCCGGTGCATTGGCTGAATTGCCCTGTGCCAATGCAGTCTGCGTGCCACCGAAGGCAAGTGCGCACAGCACCACGGCCAAACGCGTTTTCTGGAAGAAAGTTCTCATAGTGCTATTCCTCTTTTGTTTAAACAACATTGCTAGCACTGGGTTAACGGATGAGCACCGGCCTTATTCCGTCCCTTGCGGGAAAATTTTTATGTTTCAGTCGGATTGCTGCTGACACTGGCTTTTGCGCTGAAGCCGTTGCTGCGGTAGGATCATGACAGGTGAAGGTCTTTGTTGCTGACGCCGTCATTCGATTCAGCTCGCAGTTTTTCATCAGCGGAAAAGATATGGGCCAGATAATCCAGATGTTCAGCCATCCGGTCATCACACTGGATGACTACCCCGACAGCAACACCCTGGCTGACCGGTTTTACAACAAGGCCATGGGCCTGATGCAGGAGTTTCCCAATGCCGGTCTGATCAGTGATGCCTGGCACAGTGGTCGGCGTGCGCAGAGCGAGGATGATATCAGGCGGCACGGATTTACCTCGTACCATAGTGTAAACCTGGCCAAGCGTGATGATTTTGACTTCATCAACAAAGCCGCGCTGGAAGTGTTTGCGCAATACTTGCGGGTGGTGGGCAAGACCGGTCTTGGCATGACGCTGGACAGTGCATGGTCATCCATCTATGGCCGTGGCCACTATGTGCCCCAGCACACCCATCCCTTGTCGCATCTGAGCCTGGTCTACTATGCCGCGGCCACAGAGGGCACCGGGCAACTGGTGTTCGAGAACCCGGCCAGAGCGCATTTTCAGCATTTTTACCCACCGGAAATCAGCTGGATGCCATATCGCTACTCGGTGCAGCCGAAAAAGGGGTTGTTTGTAGTGTTTCCCAGCTATATGGTGCACAACACTGAAGCCCATGACAGTGATGAGCTGCGGGTGATCTACTCGGCCAACCTGCAGCTGGCCTTCAACAGACTGACAGACACAGACAGCTCGTCGTAACAGAACGATTGTTACAATCCGCGCAATCATCTATTGTCAACGAAACTGATCCATCAATCACATTCCCGCAGGAGTGCCGACATGCCATACAACCGTTTTGCAGCCATCATGCTGGGTATCGCGCTGTCGTCGCAGGGCCTGGCCCAGCAGAGTGAACAATACGACTACTGGGCACCACAGCGGGCCATGGTGCAGCGCGGCCAGCAGGCGGTGTTTATGTGCAACGGACTGTTTACCAGCCATCGTACGCTGGAGCAGGTGTTTGCCCAGGAGCTGGCGTTTCTGCGCAATCCCGTGGGCACAGCTGAGGGCGGTGAGTACCGGGTGGATCACGAGCTACGCGCGGTGGAAGTCGGTGCGCCCGGCGATGTGCCGGTGATGCGTGCGGTGTTCCGCGAAGGCATTGGCTGCATCATTCTGCCACCGGACCAGACCCTGGCCGATATGGATGAGCTTCCCGAACTGACGCTGCCGCTGCCAGCCGGCGATGCAGCGCAGACGCCCTGGCCGGATGGCGACCTGATTGAACCGCAGGCGCTGCCGGACAACATCGATACAGATGCCTTGCAGGCTGCCTCGGACTGGGCCTTCAATCGCCCGACGCCCGAGCAGGATACCCTGAGTCTGGTAGTGGTCTATGAAGGCCAGATCATTCACGAACGTTATGCCCCCGGCATCGACATGACCACCCGTACGCGCACCTGGTCGACTGCCAAGAGCATCGCCTCCACCCTGATTGGTATGGCGGTGGACGATGGCCTGCTGGACCTGGATGCGCCCCTGAACCTGGCCTGGCAACCGCAAGTGCGCTCGACTGAGACCGATCCGCGCCAGCACATCACCCTGCGGCATGTGCTGAACATGAGCAGCGGCCTGGAAACCATCGACAATGGCGGCATGGAATACGCGACCGGCTCGGGCCTCTCCTACTGGGCCGGTGCCAGTTCCGTCAATGGCGCTTTGAGCCGCGGCCTGATTCGTGAACCGGGCAGTTATTGGGACTACGAGAATTACGACACGATTCTGGGCGTGTATGCTCTCAAGCAGGCGCTGGGTGGGGAAAGCACCTACGCGGAATTTCCGCGCACGGCGCTGCTGGACCGAATCGGCATGCGCAACACGCTGGTAAGCACTGACCGCTTCGGTGACTTTGTGCTCAGCAGTCAGGTCTACACCAACGCCCGCGATCTGGCGCGTTTTGGATTGCTGTACCTCAACAACGGTATGTGGCATGACGAGCGGCTGATTTCGCAGGACTGGATTGAATTCTCCCGCACCCCGGCACCGGCGACAGTGGGTCGTGGCGGCCAATATGGCGGTCAATGGTGGCTGGTGCCGGAGGGGCGCGATGATATCCCTGCCGATGCCTATTCCACGGCCGGCAATCGCGGGCAGTACACGGTGGTGGTGCCTTCGCATGATCTGGTGATTGTGCGGCGTGGACTGGACTATGGCCGTCAGGGTTTCAGTCAGTGGGATCTGACGCGTGAGGTGTTGAAGGCGGTTGAGCAGCAACAGTAAGCTGATTTCTGGCCGCCCGGCATTTGTCCGAGCAGTACAATACCTGGTCCCAGTTTTTTGCCCAGGCTTTACGCCAGGTCATGTCCCGCCCGCAAACCTTGCACGGTTTACTGGGCAGGTGTTGTTTGTTGCCCTTGAAACCCGTCACGGCGCCAGACTGGAGCGCGCCTGTGTGCCCCACTTGCCCTGATCATCCTGCGTGACGATATACAGCGACTCATAAGTGCCGATTGGTTCATTGCGATGGTTGAAACGCTGGAACACGGTGTTGATATGGACCTTGCCCGCCGAGACCAGCACTGCTTCCCGACTCAGCCAGTGTGAATGATCCCAGCCAATGGCGGCCAGGTTGGCGAAGGTTGGCTGCCGGGCAAATTCTTCTGCACTCTGCCACACCGTGACCGTACCGCTGGCAAAACGCACATGCGGGTAATTCAGCGTTGCTGCCCAGGCCGGCATGTCTTTGGCATTAAACGTACGCATGAAATCATCCAGCGCCGCCATGGCGCCAGCAACTGCACGGGCATTGTCGTCAGCCGGTTGCGCAAACAGCGACGCGGGAGCAAGCCAGAGGCAGCAGAGCAGGGCGATGGCGCGCAGTTTCAGGTGGTTCATGGGCCTGGTTCCTGTGTGATTATATTTGTTCACCGGATCGTGCTAAAAGCCGGACATGCGCGTTAGTATATACCCTGATATTCACATTCGGGAGTTACCCATGTCAGATCGTCTAGCTGTCATCACCGGGGCCACCAGCGGTATTGGCGCCGCCTATGCCGAAGCGTTTGCGCAGCGCGGTTACAACCTGCTGCTGACCGGACGACGCGAGAAGGAATTGAGCGCGCTGGCCGATCGACTGGCGACGCAGTATTCGATAAACGTCGAGCTGCAACTGGGCGATCTGTCCGACGCAAAGGATCTGCAAACTCTGGTTGACACCGTCATCGCGCTGCCGGCTCTGGACGCCCTGATCAATAACGCCGGTTATGCGGTTGATGGCCGCCTGGCTGAGGTCGAGTGGTCACAGCAAAAGGCGCTGCTGGATGTGCATGTCACCGCTACCACGCAACTGACCCATGCGGCGCTGCCCAACCTGCTCAAAGCCAAAGGCATTCTGATCAATGTCGCTTCGGTGGCCAGCTGGATCCCCACCGCACAGAGCGCCCTGTATGGACCCACCAAAGCCTTTGTGCGCAGCTTCACTGAAAGTGTCGGTCTGTCGTATCGCCATGACGGGCTGAAGGCGCTGGCCTTGTGCCCGGGCTTCACGATCACCGATTTTCATTCGCGCATGGGCATCGATCCGGACACGTTCTACAAAGACAAAGGCTTTACCCGCGCCTGGACGGCCGAGCAGGTGGTGAAACAGTCATTCAAGGACCTGGACAAAGGCCGGCTGGTGTCGATTCAGGGCTGGAACTATAAACTGCTGGTATTCTGCATGCGCCACCTGCCCATGACCTGGGTGGCGGCTGTGTTGAGCCGCTCTGGATCTGCGCGCTTCAGTAAATAGCCGGCGCGGTTTAGCAAATAGCATTCAGGACTGTCAGCGTGAACAATCCAGGATGTGATCTTCAAACACCGAGCCAATCAGCAGCCGCCCGTCACGCCAGGCGCCAACGCTGGCGCCGGAGATCAGCTCGCCGGTATCGACAAATTCGGTACTGACCTGGTAACCAAAATTGCCGGGCCGCACACGTACCACCTGTGAGGGTGAGTTGACGTCGGCATCGGCGGAATGACGCACAAAGGTGAGCAGACGCGGATGTCCGCCTACCCACAGGTCGCCGGAGTCCGGATCGATTTCTATGTTGTCAGCGCCAAAGCCGACATCGAGTGTCTGCTGCAATGACAGTGAACCGCTGGCCGGGTCGCGCTGATACACCTGAATGCGGTTGCGACTGACTTCGGCGACATACAGCTCGGCGCCGTCAGCAGACAGGTTGATGCCGTTGGCATAACTCAGGTCGTCTGCCACTTCCCTAAACAGGCCGCCATCAAAATACATCACATTGGCCCAGGGCAGGCGCAGATAGTCTTCCAGTTGACGCAGAGCGCCCGGCTGCGAGCCATGGTCGTTGGTCACGTAGAAACGATCATGGTCAACCGCCACGACATCGTTAGGACTGATCAAGGCAGCATCGGTATGCGTCTGGCGGTGGACCAGCGTGTCATCCTGCACGTCAAACACCTCAATGGTATGTAGAGGACCACTGTCCTGACTATCCGGGGCACCAAACAGCGACTCCCCCGGATGGTTGACCACAAACAGCGTCTGGCGGCCATCGGCATCCACATACAGGGAGATGCCGTGCGGCCGAAACCCCAGGTCGGCATCGGGGGTCAGGTTGACGGGCGTGGCTGCCGGACTGCCTACATTGGCGTCAAGATCATAGCGGTAGATGGCGCCGGGCGTGGCATTGCCGTTGATCACCGCCCGGCGGTCGTCACTGGAAATATAGGCAAAGCGCCCGTCAGGATGGATGGTAATGTCTTCGCTGCCGGGCATGCCCGGGATCGGGCGGCATTGGCCAAAAGGCTGATTGGCCAGACTGCGGAATTCACCGGCCGCGTTGACCAGGTACAGCACATAGCCAACCAGCAACGCCGCCACGGCGCCGACCAGAAGCAGGAAGCGTCGCATCAGCGTTGTGCTCCCAGCCACCAGCGCAGGGTCTCGGTTACCCGCTCGGCGGCATCCTGTTGCACAAAGTGCCCGGCGCCGGGCACGGCAACAATGGTGGTGCTGGCATCATTCCAGTCCCAGGTGTTGTTGAGCCCGTCAGAATGCAGTGCGGTGTCATCCAGTCCGTGCATCACCAGCAGCGGCACATCCAGTTGCGGAATTTGCGATGAGAGCGGCGGGGGTGTGTCTGAATACGCCGGCAATGGTGGGAAATTGCGCTTGTAGTAGGCCAGCATGGCATCAAAATCTGACTGCGCAAAGGCCTCAACATAACGTTGGCGTGCTGCCGGGTCCTGCACCCAGCCGGCCATGGTCTGTGGCATCATCGGCCCGCCAAAAAAGATGTTGGGGTCTGACGGAGAGCCTTGCTGGAAGTTTCGCGCGTAAGCACTGTTGGCGCGCTGTTCCTCATTGATGGTCAGTTCGCGGATCATGCCGTGCGGGTGAGGCAGGTTCATCACCACCAGCCGGTCAACCATCTGCGGATAACTGAAGGCAAAGTTCCACGCCACCATGCCGCCCCAGTCGTGGCCGACAATGATGGCACTGTCCTGATCAAAGGAACGGATGACCGCGGCGACATCAGAGGTCAGCAGGCGCATGTCATAGTTCTCATCCCCGTCAGGCTGATCGCTCAGGTTGTAACCGCGCTGGTCGATGGCTACCACCTGGTACTCGTCCTGCAAACCTTCCATCTGGTGCCGCCAGCTGTACCAGAAATCCGGAAAGCCATGGATCATCACCATCAATGGGCCTTCACCCACCGTGGCATAATGAATCCGTACACCGTCATTGTCGGCGTAGCCATGCGTCGCGCTGTCCCAGACATCCGCGTGCAACGCGGTTGTTGCCAGCAGCGTGCAAAGCGCCACCAGGATGTTTACTGCTGTGCGTTCGACTCCGTTCATGTACCTTTCTCCCTGAATTCGATGTGGGTTATGAAATGAGCGTTATGAGCAGTGAATCGGATTATGGCGCCATAGTAAAGTGCCATTGGTCCCGATCCATCGCCCATGGCTCTTTGCGAAGATTGTTTATAGACTGACAGCTACCATCGTCATCCGGAGTCAGACACCATGGCCCATTGTCGCCGCAAGCGCCTGATCGCCCGCAAGCCCCTGATGCTGCTGAGCGCTGTTGTCAGCGCCGCCTGGTGCCTGTCGCTGACGGCCCAGGGCATCGGTGATCAGCCCACCCAGGCCAGCGTCAGCGATGGCCGCTTCATCAGCTGGCATGAACACCTGATCGATGACGCCGCCAGCGTGGACTTTGTACTCAGCGGCGCCGATGGCCTGGTCATGGCCGACCTGGATAATGATGGCTTCCTGGATGTTGTTTCCGTGCACGAATCAGATTCCAGCTACGATTCCGCCAATTTCACGCCCGGCTTTGAAGCGCCGCCGGAAGGTTATGTGCGTGTTGCCTTTGGCAGCGCCGATCCACAACAATGGCGCAATATCACCGTGGCCGATCAGCTGGATGCGGCGGCGCCTGAGGATGCCGCGATTGCTGACATCAACGGCGACGGCTACCTGGACATTCTGGTGGCGGCCGAGTTGTCGCACATTCTGTACCTGCAGAATCCGGGCACCGGCATGCGCAGCAGCGAATGGCCACGGCTGAAACTGCCCATGACCGACGGGCGTGGCAGTTTTATCCGGGTGTTTGCTGCCGATCTGGACGGCGATGGCACACCCGACGTCATTGCGCCAAACAAGGGCGCGCAGATACCCGGGCCGGAAGATTTTGCTGTGTCCAATCCCGTGTCGATCTTCAAGGTCATGGGTGATCCCTTGCAGGGCGACAACTGGCAGGAAGTGGTGCTGGGTCGTTACAGCATTCCGCAGAATTCTGAACCGGTAGATCTGGATGGTGACGGCGATCTGGATATTGTGGTCGGCTCGCGCGGTGAAGAGCGGCTGCTGTGGTTTGCCAATCCCGGCGATGGCTCGCTGGATTTTGTCGAACATGCCATCGGCATCAATGGTGCGCGCATGGGTGGTTTTAATCTGGAATACGCCGACCTAAATGGTGATGGGCGTCTCGACATCATCGGCGCCGGTGTTGGTCGGGTGGGCAATGGTCTGGTGTGGATAGAACAGCCAGCCCGTATCGGTGATGCCTGGAATGCCCACTATATCGGCAGTTTTGCACCAGACAGCTTCACCGGGCTGGAAGTGGCCGATATTGATGACGACGGTGACATGGATGTCTTTGCCGGCAGCTACAGCCGCGGCGAACGCGAAGCTGATGATGCCAATGCGCAGCTGACCGATCCCATGGGCCGATTGGGCTGGTTCGAAAATCCCGGCGCCAATAATGCCCGCACTGCATGGTTCCGCCACGATGTGTCACGGCGTATCCGCGGTATGTTCGACAAATTTATTGCCGTGGACATGGACAGTGATGGCGACATCGACTTCGCTGGCACCCGCGGCAACAGCTATCCCTATGATGGTGTGTTCTGGCTGGAGCAGGTGCGCTCGGCGGAAGAAGTGACCCGGTTTGTCCGGGCCAGGTCGCAGGACAGCGCCGAGGTGGGACTGCCCTAGTATTGGCTTTGGTGCCCGGTTCGGTCTAAGATCGGACACTATAATCATAATACTGCAGGGCCCTGCCATGCCGATCATCAAAGCCGAAGACGCTACCAAAGACTATGACGTTATTATCGTTGGTTCCGGCGCCGGTGGCGGTCAGATGGCATTCACGCTCACGCTGGCAGGCATCAAGTGCCTGATGCTGGAAGCCGGCCGCAGCTACGACCCGGTCGCTGAAACCCCGATGTTCCAGCGCCGCGATCAGGCGCCGCTGCTGGGCAACTCCACCCCGGACAAGGAGTTTGGTTTTCACGACGCCACCGTCGACGGCGGCTGGCAGATGGCAGCCGAGCCCTACACACAGGCGAGTGACAAGCCCGAGGAGCAGTTCTGGTGGTGGCGCGCACGCATGATGGGTGGGCGCACCAACCACTGGGGGCGGATCTCGCTGCGCAACGGCCCCTATGACTTCAAGCCCCGAACACGTGACGGGCTCGGCCTGGACTGGCCAATCAGCTACGACGATATTGAACCGTATTACACAAAAGTTGAACAGCTTATCGGGGTGTACGGCTCCAACGAAGGCCTGGAGAATACGCCCGACTCACCCGAGGGCGTGTTGCAGCCGCCGCCCAAAGGCCGGGCCGGTGAACTGCTGGCGCAAAAACATGGCAAGACCCTGGGCATTCCCATCATTCCCATTCATCGCGCGGTGCTGACCCGGAAGCTGGATGCCGACCGGCTGCCGGCGACGCTGTTTCCCGGCAACACCTGGGCGCAGAAGATTGTCGGTGACTCCATGCGCGCCCGCGCCGCCTGCTTCTGGGCAACACCGTGCGGGCGTGGCTGTTCCACCGGTGCCAATTATCAGAGCACCACCGTACACCTGCCGCCCGCGCTGGCCACCGGCAATCTGGATATTGTTGCCAACGCCCACGTGCGCGAAGTCCTCGTCGGCGCCGATGGCAAAGCCCGTGGCGTGATGTTTATCGACAAGACCACCGGCCAGGATAGGCAGGTCAATGCCAAAGCGGTAGTGCTGGCCGCCAGCAGCGGGGAAACCGTACGCATCATGCTCAATTCCAAAAGCACGCTGTTCCCCGACGGCCTGGCCAATGGCTCCGGCCTGGTCGGCAAATACATCATGGATACCGTGGGCACCAGCCTGCAGGGCCAGATACCCGCACTGGAAAACCTGCCTCCGTATAACGAAGACGGGGCAGGTGGCTCACATTTTTACGCCCCCTGGTGGCTGTACCAGCAGGCAGAGGCACTAGGCTTCCCACGTGGCTACCACATTGAAATGGGCGCCACCCGCGGCATGCCCGGCGGTGGTAATCCGCTGCCCGACGACCTTGGCGACGGTGCCTACGGCAGCCGTTACAAACAGGAGGCGCGGCGTTACTACGGTTCCTTCATGGGCTTTGCCTGCCGCGGCGAGATGATTCCCAACGACAACTGCTTTGCCGAGCTGGACAACAGCGTCACCGACGCCTGGGGCATACCGGTGCTGAAGTGGCATTGGTTATGGGCTGAGCACGAGCAGCGCATGTGCGATCACGCGGAACAGACCTTCAAGGAACTGATTGAGACCATGGGCGGCACCGTGCGCAGCGTGACCAATGGCCGCAACCGCATCGAGCCGGGCGGCAAGATCATCCATGAGGTCGGCGGTGCCATCATGGGCAGCGATCGGGCCAGCTCGGTGTGCAACCAATACAACCAGACCTGGGAGGTGAAGAACCTGTTTCTGGTGGACGGCACGCCGTTCCCTTCCAATGCCGACAAGAACCCGACGCTCACCATCATGGCGCTGGCCTGGCGTGCCGGTGATTACCTGGTTGACCAATCAAGAAGGGGGCTACTGTAATGTCGCACACGTATCAGGATCAGGTTCAGGATCAACAACCGGATGCGTCAGGTGCCGTGCCGATCATCGTCAACCAGGCAGCGCGTCTGCCCCGGCGCACCGTACTAAAGTGGTTTGTTGCCGTTGCCGCCACGCTGCAGTTGGGGGATGCCCAGGTGTTTGGCGCCGACCCGGCGCCCGGCGTGCCGCTGATCACCCCCAATGGTTATGGCGGCGACCCGCTACTCAACCGCAACCACAGTCCCGGTGACCTGTGGCCATTGACCCTGACCCCTGCCCAGCGCGCCGCTGCCACCGCCCTGGCCGATGTTATCCTGCCCGCCGACAGCCTGGGGCCGGCCGCCAGTGAGCTGCGCTGTGTCGACTTCCTGGATGAATGGGTCAGTGCTCCTTATCCGGCACAACTGCGCGACCGCGATATTGTGCTGCCCGGGCTGGATTGGCTGGACGAAGAAGCCAGGCGACGCTTTGCAGATGTGTTTTCCGCATTGACCTTGCCTCAGCAGCAGGCCATCTGCGATGACATCTGCTTTCAGCCACGGGCCCGTGACCAGTTCCAGGCCGGCGCCCGGTTCTTCAGCCGTTTCCGTTCACTGGCGGCGGCGGCTTATTACGCCACGCCGGAAGGCTGGGAGGCCATCGGTTATGTCGGTAACCAGCCGTCCCTGACCTACGACGGGCCGCCCGAGGAGGTGCTGGCGCGGCTGGGGGTTGAGCAGACAGTGGCATGAAGCAGCTCTAAACACTCGCCCTAATCTATAATGCCCCGAAAGGAGATAACGCCCATGGCCCGATTACCCAATCTCTGCCTGATGATTGCTGTGTTGATGCCGCTGACATTACAGGCCCAACCACGCGCACTGGAGGATGCTCTCGCCGATGCTTCTGTGCAGCAGGGGCTGGCGCAAATTGAGCAAACGGCGCAGCTGTCCGCCCGCGCACTGGTTCAGATTGGTGGCATCATTTCACCCTCCGGGCAGGAGCACGAGCGCGCTGCTGCCGTTGCCCGGATGATGCGCGATATAGGCCTGAGCGATGTGACGGTGACTGCCGCGCCCAATGCGGTGGGGCGTATTCCCGGGCGCTCAGGCCAGGCGCTGGTGTTTGTCTCCACCCTGGATGACCTGGCAACGGTCGCAGAGCATCAGCGTGCGGCCGACGGTCCGCCGGTCATCGATGGCGACAGGGTGGTCGGGCCGGGCACCAATACCTCGCTCACGACCGTGGCCATGCTGTCAGCCGCGCGCGCATTGCTGGAACAGGGCATCACACCCGAACATGATCTGGTATTTGCTGCTGTCGCCGAAGAAGAGACCGGACTACTGGGCATGAAGGCATTATATGCCGACTACCGCGACCAGGCCGTTGCCTTTGTCGACATCCTGGGTGAAGGCAGCGGCATCAGCTATGGCGCCCTTGGCATTCACTGGTGGCGGGTGCACGCCGAAGGCCCGGCAGGGCACACACTCAACGGCGGCCTGCCTAACGTCAATCAGGGCATTGGTCGCGCCGTCGACCGTATTCTGCAGATTGAGGACCCGCAGCGTTATGAGCACCGGCGCACTCGCCTGAACGTGGCCATGCTTAACAGCGGCGCCGTGTTCAATCACAAACCCGAGACCGGCTGGTTCTCTCTGGATGTGCGTTCGCTGGACCCCGAGCATATTGAGTCGATGGAGCAGCAGGTGCGGCAGATCCTGACGGGTGTCACCGACGAGCTGGGTATCAGTTTTCGTATGGAGCCATTTTCCATGATGCCGCCGGGGCAGATTGAAGGCGCGCGTGACAGTGATCTGGTGCAGACCTCGCGGGCGATCTCCGACTACCTGGGCAGCAGCCCGACACTGTCAGATGCCGGCTCGGCCAATCTCAATGTTGCCATTGCCGGCGGCACACTGGCGATCGGTATCTCCAGTGAGCGCGGCGGTCAGCGTGGCTTTGCCGATGAGTGGGCGAGTATTGAGGTGATGCAACGCACGGCGAAGAATGTGTTCCTGACCGCGGTGACGGTGGGCGGGGCGCGATAGGACCAAAATGGCGGTCTGGTCAGGTATGCAAAAGCGCCGCATCAACATAAAACCACCGCCCGCCCTGTCGCACAAAACGTGAGTGCTCATGGTGCATTTGCAATTGCCCGTTGGCATCGCGCCAGTAGGCCTTGAACGCCACGGTGGCGGTATTACCCTGCTGCTGACTATCCACGATATCCAGTTTCACCCAGTCGGTGTCAGCCGCCCCCATGTCCGTCGCGCTGACGGCCGGGCGGGTATCCGGGTGCCAGCTCTGCAGCAGATAGTCTCCCAGTCCGCCCAGGGCAAAGGCACTGTAGCGTGAGCGCATCAGCTGTTTGGCGGTGCGCGGGGTGGCCTTGCCGGCATGGAAAGGGCCGCAGCAGACGGACAGACGTTTGTGGCTGTCGCAAGGGCATGGCATGTTGTGATCAGTCATGGGCAATCAGGCTGCAACTTCTTTCCAGACAAAAAACCGGGTGGCCGCGACAAAGGCAATCAGCAGCCAGATCAGGATACCTGCCAGGTCCCAGCCCGTGGCGAGCAATGACAGACCGTCATTGGCAATATCACGCAGCGCATTGGTGACAAAGGTCAGGGGCAGAACCGACGCCAGTGGCTGCATGAACCCGGGCAGACTGCTGACCGGATAAAAAATACCCGACAGGAATATCTGCGGGAAAATGACCAGGTTGCCCAGCCCCATGATGGACTGTTGGGTCTTGGCCAGGCTGCCCAGCATAAACCCCAGACACAGAAAAATGAAACTGCCCAAAATAATCACCGCAAACAGTGCCAGGTAACTGCCAACAATCACCACCTGCAGCGCGAGCACTGCCACCGCCAGCAATACCGACAGTTGCATCAGGCACAACACCATACGTGACAGCACAATGCCGGCGATAAAATCACGAGGCCGCACCGGTGTGACAAACAGACGTTTCAGAATACCCTTGCGTCGATATTCAACAATATTAAAACCACTGCCGGCAATTGCCACCTGCATCAGGGTAAAGGCCAGCAGACCCGGAATCAGAAAATCAATATAACGTTGCGAGCGCGCTTTCACGTCAGTCACGGTCAGGGAGAACATCGCTTCGGTATCACGCAGTTGGCGCTCGATACCCAGCAGCACCTGTTCCAGCGCCGGCATGACCATGCCCAGTTGCTGTACCTGTGACGCATCGACCCATACGTCCAGCTCGGTGTTAGCGGCAGTGTCATCGAAACCTTCGGGCAAGATCAGCACCATGGTGAGCTCCCCGGCGACCAGTTGTTCACGCAGACCGGCCTCGTCGCCGACACTGACGGCGAACAGGGCATGTTCATCAAGCATGCCGATGAACTGCTGCGCCAACGGGTTGTCGGCATGGCTGGCAACACCCACGTCAATGGGGTCTGCCTGATTGTTGTTTAACAGACCAAAGACCAGCATAAACACAATCGGGAAAAACAGGCTGAAGAAGATGGCCTGCCGATCACGCAGAAAGATTTTCAGGAACACGCGAATCAGGCTCAGTATCATGTTGGGTTGACCTGCAGACATTCGCTTACTCCCTTAACTCGTGGCCGGTCAATGCCAGAAACACATCTTCCAGACTGCCATGCTCGGGGCGTTTCGGTGGCTCGGGGGCATACCGCTGAATCAGCATGGCAGGGGTGTCACTGGCGATCACCTTGCCGTGATCCATGATGGTGATGCGGGCACACAGTACCTGCGCCTCTTCCATGTTGTGTGTGGTCAGCACAATAGTCATGCCGCTGTTATTGAGATCGCGCACCAGGTTCCACAGGCTGCGTTTGGCCTGCGGATCAAGCCCGGTGGTGGGTTCGTCGAGAAACAGTACCACCGGGTCATTGACCAGCGCACAGGCGATGGAAAAGCGTTGCTTCTGACCCCCGGACAGATTGGCCGGTTTGGCATCGGCCTTTTCTTCCAGGTTCACGCGTGCCAGCAACTGCAGCGCATCAATGCGCCGGCCATACAGCTCACCAAACAGGCGCAGCAGTTCACGCAATGACAGGTTGTCGAAGTATTCATTGGCCTGCAGCTGCACACCAATCATCTGTTTGACTGCGTACGGGTCGGTCTTCACATTGAGGCCATTGATTAACGCCTCACCCTGATCAATGTCGGTCAGACCTTCGAGCATTTCCAGCGTGGTGGTTTTGCCGGCGCCATTGGGGCCGAGAATGCCGTAGATTTCCCCGGTTTTGATCTGCAACGACACGCCATCGACCGCGTTAAAGCGCTCGCTTTTGCTGCCGGGTTTGGGGTAGCTTTTTATCAGGTTCCTTGCTTCAACAACGATCACGATCACCGTGCCCTGTTAAATTGGCCAGGCCACGAGCATACCCCTGTTGGCGCTGAGACGGAAGCGAAGAGGGGATTGCGATTGCGCGAGGCAGGGCGTGCCACCATAAAAAAAGGGGGCCGAAGCCCCCTGTTTTTTGTTTGAACCAGCTGGATCAGTTGGCACTGACCTCGGCGCCGGATTTCACTTCTTTCCAGTAAACCTGGCCAAAGAACATCTCATCCCAGCTCTGCTGGCCCCATGGTACAACGCGTGAGGGGTCAGGGTTGGCTTTGTTCTGCTCTGAGTTATCAAAGGCACCGGTTACCACCACACGTGTACCGGCCGGTACAAATTTGGGCTCAACCAGTTGATACTCCATCTGCCAGTTGTAGTTGTACTGGGCGATGTTCAACAGGCGCTCAACCGTGCCGTCCGGATAATGCGCATCAAATTCCATGCGCTTGCCCCGGAAATGCATGTGCGGCGTGAAAGCCATGATTTCTGCATCCGTGGTGATCAGCACTTCTGCGGTCTGCTCAAAATCAGGGTCGTAGGCCGGGATATCGGTCCACGTTGGTGTGAAGATACAGGCACAGTCACCCAGGCGACGCTCGGTGGGGATCTGATCGTCCGGATAGAACCAGACACCAATTTCACTTTCGTCAACGGTCTCGCGACCGGTGGTGGTGTAGTGCAGGTTCAACGCCAGAGACGTGCCGGCTTTCAGCAGGCCGCCGGTGTTGGGCTCTTCCACATGGGGATCAGCGCCAGGAATGTAAGGCGTGATGTAGGCCTGATCGGGATTGCTGAAACGGGTAATCAGGCCCTGCGAAGGACGCTGTCCCGGGACAATAAAGGCGTTCAGGGTATGGTGCAGAACGGTTCTGTCACCGGGCACATACTGGCTGGCGCGCACCCAGCGGTCACGATCCAGACCTTCCAGTTCTACCACCACGTCTCTGTATGGCAGCACGCCGGTGGCCGGGATGCTTTGTGATGGCACTTTGATGATCAGATCGGGTTCACCGAAGGCCCATTTTTCCTGGGACCAGGTCAACTCGGCCAGCGGATCGCTGTCACCGTCTTTCACAGAGCCGGTGGCAATCCAGTGCAATACTTTCTGCTGCTCATCCGGTGTCAATGTGTAGTGATTGCGGAATTCACCGATATGCGGGTCAATCTGTCCCGGTGGCATACGCTTGGTCATCAGCACTTCACGAATCATCGGTGACCAGCCCTGTGCCATGGCGTGGCTGTTCAGGGCAAAGGGGGCGATACCGCCATCGCGGTGACAGGTGGCGCAATTTTCTGCCAGTACCGGGGCGACATCCTTGCTGTAGGAGACACCGGTCTCAGCCAGCTGCTCATGCGCCTGATAGCTGACCGGCGTGCCCTGGGTGGCGACCACGGCATTGGCAATGGTTTCATCGGCAACAACCGCTGCCAGCGCGTCAGCCAGTGACTGGTCGGCCGGGCCGCGGTAAATCACGCGGAAAGACTTGGGGTCGTAAACAAAGGCTTCGCCGGTTTTGTCGATGCCCATGGATTCAGAAATGACCTGCGCATCATCAATCAGCACCGGGATGTCGATGCCCAGACGTTCTGCGTCAGCTTTTACGGTTGCACGTGCCTCACCCAGCGGGTTGATCATCATGAACACGATATTCTGCGATGCGTATTGTTCTTTCAGGGCATTAAAGGACGCCAGTGATTCCTGGGTCGCCGCATCGTTACTGGCCTGCACCAGAAACGCGACTGCCTTGTTGTTGTCATACCACGCCATGTGGTGGAATCTGCCGTCCTGATCCAGCAGGGCAAAATCACCGACGCGGTCCTGCGCCATGGCCGGGCCCGAGCCCAGTGTCACGGCCAATGCGACAGCACCGGCATAAACCGCCTGCCTGCCACCAGAAATCATACCATTCAATAACTTAACCATAATCTACTCCGGCTTTGGTGCCAGCAACTAATTTGAATTAACCGACTTTGGGCATTTTTTCATGATGGACTGCATCAGGCTTAATGAACTCATTCATATTTGAGCCCGGTCAGTGCAGACTCTACCACTAAACCGGGAAAAAGGAAGGCATAAACCGCAGAAAGTGACTTTTGGCAGGTGAACCGTTGATGGGTGCAAATTCCATGTGCTCAGCTGACTTGGCAGCGCGCGGCGAACCCTGTTCAACTGAGTAAAAATGCACCGCAAAGCAGGCTGGGCCAGGCAGGCCCGGAGACGTGCAGGAAATTGTCGGGGGGGCAAGACCGCTGCGAGTTTGCAGCGGGGCTGCCGGCGACGCTGTGAGGCCGCCGCCGACAGTCATGACTTAGCGCGATCAGTTGTTCTGACTGACCAGTTTCCATTCATAGAACCCCATGAACATCTCTTCCCAGCTTTGTTCGCCCCAGTTCACTTCGGTGGCCGGGTCCGGGTTGAAGCGGTTCTGGGCGGAATTGTCAAAGGCGCCTACGGCCAGGATCTTGGTACCCGCCGGGACGCGCAACGGCTCGGCCAGTTCATGCGACAGCTGCCAGTTGAACGAATACGCTGGCACTGACAACAGCAGCTCTTCGGAGCCATCAGGATACTGGGCAATGAACTTCATGCGCTTGCCACGGAAGTGCATATGCGGCATCAGGCTGCGGATCTCCGCTTCTTCGGGCACGTAGGTGACCAGCTGCATTTCGTGGTCCTTGGCCTGTGGCGGGATAGAAATGGTAAAGGCATTACCCACACCGCCCGACATACGCTCGGCCGGCACTTCGCCTTCCGGGTAGAAGTAAATGCCGATTTCAGTGGCGTCGGTCATCTCCTTGCCGGTGGTGGTGTAATGCATCTGCAGGTTCAGGCCAGAGCCGGCACGCAGCAGACCACCAACCCCTTCGGGGTTCCACGACACGCTGTTGCCCGGCGCATAACCGGCCACCGAGGCCTGGTCGGCATCACCGCCGCCCAGCAGCACACCCACATCAATGTCCGGGTTCTCCCGGAAGATGCGGTCAATATCGGGCTGTTCGCCGGCAGCGATGGCGGCAAACATCTGCGCACGAATGGCCTGGGCGCGTTCTTCCGGCAGGCTGTTGATGGCCTGAATGAAGGCGGTCTGCGGATCGGCCTGGCCTTCCGGCGGTACCACGGTGGTGATGATGTGGTGCAACACTTCCGGGCTGCCCGGCGCCACTTCACTACCTTTCACCCAACGGTCTTCGGTCAGGCCCAGGTCAATGGGGATGTCCATATAGTCCACCACGCCTGTCGCCGGGATGGTCTGCGGCGGAACCTTGATGATCAGGTCTGGCTCGCCCATTTTCCATTTGGTGTCCGACCACACCAGTTGCGTCAACGGGTCCTGCTCGGTATCGGCCACCGGCGCGCCAGCGTCAATCCAGCGCACCAGCGTCTGCATTTCCTCATCGCTGAGGTTCATTTCGTTTTTGATCTTGTGGCCTACCTTGTTGTCGATCTGCCCCGGTGGCATGCGTTTGGTCATCACCACTTCGCGGATCATTGGCGACCAGCCCTGCACGGCCAGATTGCTGTCCATGGCAAAGGGCGCAATACCGCCGGCGCGATGGCACTCGGCGCAGTTTTCGGCAATGATCGGGGCAATCTCATCCTGGTAAGACACTGCCGCGCCGTCGACGCCACCGTACTGAATCATCTGACCCTGGCTGGCCACCTGCATCAGCTCGAGTGACTCACCGGCCTTCAGACCGATCAAGGCTTCTTCCAGCTGTGGCTGCACGGGGCCACGGTACACCACCTCGAAGGTCGCCGGGTCATAAACAACCGCCTGGTCCATATGGGTCAGTCCCAGCGCTTCCGACACCAACTGGGCATCATCCATCAGCACCGGAATGGGCACATTGGGGATGGCCTGCGCCACCGCCTGCCGGTCGCTCTGCAGACCCGGGTTGATCAGGAAAAACGCGACATCCTGATCCGCATATTCATTGTAGAGCGCCTGCAGCGCGCTCAGGGAAGCCTGATCAGTGCCGCCCACGGCCTGCGGCAGTATCACTACCGCATCGTGATCGTCATACCAGGACATGTGGTGCTGGTAGCCTTCATGGTCGATCAGTGCGAAGTCACCCACGCGCTCACCGGCATGCAGAAAGGACGACGCAGCCGCCACGCAGGTCAGGCAAGCGAGCCGAAAAACAGATTTCATAACATAGTCCTCGTCAGATGATGCCCTACAACTTAAAAACTGTCTGTTACAGAAGTACACAGACTAGACCTTAACTCCGGTCAGTTCAAGCGCTTTGCCCGCGTAGCCGTCAGGATGCCCACTAGCGTAGACGGAATGCTTTTGGATGGCGTTTGGATGGCGCTTGGATGGATAGCCAGGCTAGACAAGGCCCCAGACAGGCGATACCTTTTATCTATTGATCTGCCTATTGACCTGCGCCCGGCCTTTTACCCTTGAGCGCTTTAATCCTAAGAGAGACCCAAAGAGAGAACCCGATGAAACCCAGAACGTCGCTGTCCGCGCTGTTGTTCGCGCTTGTGTTAACCAGCCTGTCAATGAACCAGGCACTGGCCCAGCCGCCCGTAACGGTGCCAGCATCCGCACCAGCCCATATCCACCCGCTGCCCACCCTGCGCGAACAGGCCGTGGAACAGCAGGCCTGGCTGGAGGCACGCCTCAACCGGGTGCTGCCGGCGCTGATGGACGAGTACGGCGTTGATATGTGGGTTCTGTCCATGCGCGAATACGCCGAAGACCCGGTGTTCTGGTCCATCACCGCGCCCACCAGCTTTGCCGCCCGGCGTCGCTCCATTTATGTGTTTACACTGCAGCCCGATGGTACGGTCGAGCGGCTGGCGCTGGGCGGCGGCAGTCAGGGCGGGGTATTTGAAGCCTACCGCTCCACCCGGCCCGCGCCGACCCAGGATACCGGCGAGCTGGTGGGGGATGAGCAGTGGCAGCTATTACGCGAACTGATCGAGGATCGCGACCCGGCCAATATCGCGCTCAACATCGACCCCGACTGGGCGTTTTCTGACGGGCTGCATGCTGGTGAGCGCGAAGTGCTGGAGGAGGCGCTGGGGCCCTTCCTTGAGCGTGTGGTGCGCGAACCACGCCTGGCGCTGAACTACATCGCGCTGCGCATCCCCGAGATGATGCCGCGCTATCGCCAGATCATGGAAACCGTGCACGCGGTGATTTCCGAAGCCTTCTCCAACGCCGTGATCACCCCCGGCGAAACCACCACCGAGGATGTGATCTGGTGGCTGCGCCAGCGCGTGCAGGGCCTGGGTTACCAGGTGTGGTTCCAGCCCTCGGTGGATGTCACCCGCCAGGGCAGTGGTCGCATCAGCGGCGACACCGTCATCCAGCCGGGTGATCTGCTGTGGACCGACTTTGGTGTGGTGGCAATGAACCTGCACACTGACACCCAGCATCTGGGTTATGTGCTCAAACCCGGCGAAATCGAAGCGCCCGCGGGCCTGCAGGCGTGCCTGGCCGATTCCAACCGCATGCAGGAACTGTTGCTGGAAGAGATGGAACCGGGCCGCAGTGGCAATGCCATCCTCGCCTCGACGCTGGCACGCATCAGCGCCGAAGGCATCACTGGCACTGTCTACACCCATCCCATCGGTGACCACGGCCACGGCGCCGGCCCGTTGATCGGACGCTGGGACGGGCAGGAAGGGGTGCCGGTCAGAGGCGACGAACTGCTGCTGGCCTCAACCTGGCACTCCATTGAACTGCAGGCCACGCGTGCCATCCCTGAGTGGGGCGGTGAACCGGCCAACTGCCGGCAGGAAGAAGAGGCGTATCTGGATGCTGATGGTCAGCGCCACTGGGTGTTCCGGCGCCAGGAGGCGTTTCATCTGGTGTGGTGAGCTGGCAATTGCCATGAATACACCAGCAGCCACAGGGTGTTCACAAGTATCTGACTTTTTTGCGCCATGGCCGTGGTGCCCAGGTTGTAGTCAGTCTCGCCGTTCCATACCAGCAACAGAAAGAAGGCCACGCTTAATAGTCCACACACCAGCGTAAACCGGCGCGGCGGTTCATCGCGGCGCCATACCCAATGCAACAACAGGAAGACTGGAAACAGTCCCAGCTGCAGCGCCGCGCCCGAGTTGTGCGGCAGCCGGATCGGGTAGGGGAATTTCGCCACCAGCAGGATGCCAATCGCGGCCAGCACCAGCACGGTCACAGACAGCAGATCGCCTGCGGAGCGTCGCAGCTGATACAGGCGAAATGCGATCAGGAATTGCGTCAGGGCAATGGTGTAGAAACCCAGGGTCAGCACCCAACCGGCCGGACCGACGGCATAGATGCTCAGCGTCCGGTGCCACAGCGATAAATCATCGCGCACGATATGCACAACAATGACGGATACGCAGAACCACAGCGCGCAGGCAAACGCCAGGTTGCGGTAACGCCGGTCAGAACTAGCGTTTAGTGTTGGCATGGATAATGTCATACTCCAGGCAGGACCGGATAAAGGAACGACAAATTCACTTGCTGATCTTCGCACGGAGTCCAACATGAGCAAACCGTTGATTGTATTTGGCGCCACCAGTTTTGTCGGGCAGATCCTGTGCCGTTACCTGCACGAACTGAATCTGCAAGAGCAAAGCCAAGGCGGTTCCGTCAACTGGCTGATCGCGGCGCGCTCTGAAGAAAAACTCAAACACCTGCAGCAAGAGCTCGGTGGCCCCCATGCCCCGGAATACCGGCTGGCCGATGCCGGCAATGAAACGCAACTGCGCGCCCTGTGCGAGGAGGCCAGTGTCATCATCTCCACCGTTGGCCCCTACGCCCTGTATGGCGAGCCACTGATCAAGGCCTGTGTGGAAACCGGCACTGACTATTGTGACCTGACCGGGGAAACCCAGTGGATCCGGCGCATGATCGACCGGTATGAAGCCAAAGCGCGCGACAGCGGCGCCCGTATCGTGCACTGCTGCGGCTTTGACTCCATCCCTTCCGATCTGGGTGTGTGGTTCCTGCAGCAGCAGGCACAACAGCAACTGGGCATGCACTGCCAGCATGTGAAAATGCGCGTACGTAAATTCAAGGGTGGCTTCTCCGGCGGCACCGTGGCCAGCATGATGAACGTCGCCAAGGAAGCCGCTGGCGATCCGGCCCTGCGCCGGGAGATGGCCGATCCCTATTCGCTGTGTCCGGCCGACAGCAAACCGCAGATCAAACAACACAAAATCAGCGCCGAGCTGGATAAAGACGTCGACAGCTGGATCGCCCCCTTTGTCATGGAAGCGATCAACACCCGTGTCGTGCATCGCTCCAATGCGCTGCTGGGTCAGCCCTGGGGTGCCGACTTTCAGTATGACGAAGCGGTGATGATGGGCCGTGAAAGCAAAGGTCGGCGCCGCGCCAAGATCACTGCACTAAGCCAGCCGCTGATGATGGTGGGTATGGCGGTGCCGCCCACTCGCTGGCTGATGAGCCGCTTTCTGCCCAAACCCGGTGAAGGCCCGAGCCCGGAGATGCAGCAAAAGGGTTTCTTCGACCTGGTGTTTGTTGGCCACACGCATGACCAGCGCACGATTCGCACCACGCTGTACGGCGAGCGCGATCCGGGTTACGGGGCGACTGGCCGTATGCTGGGGCAAGCGGCACTGTGTCTGCGCGATGATGTCGGCAGGGAAGACAAACCCGGCGGGTTCTGGACGCCGGCGTCGGCGATGGCGGAGCCGTTGATTGCGCGGCTGGAAGCGCATGCCGGGTTGGCGTTCAGGGTGGCTGAGACTGGTTGATCCGGCAAAAGCTTCGCCGGAAAGCCCTTATAATCGTCGACAGGCGACAGGGCTTGTTCCGGCGACCTAAGGCAGCATTTACTAACGCTGGATTTTCGTGACTTTGGTGCCTTCGATGCTGATGCCCGCCATGAGCCCCTGTTGGCTAAAGATGAAGGCATAGGCGTCATCCTGCAATGAGCTTGATGACAGGTTCACGGCAACGCCTTCGTCAATCACCACCACGGTTGGACCCACACCCACTTCCCAGCCCTTGGAGTCTTTCAGGTAGTCGACCGCCTCGTCGGTCATCAGAAAAATGGCATAACCATAAGACTGCGCTCCGATCTGCAGGCCCCATGATCCGCTGACGGTGTTGTAGTAGTCCACGACCTTGCTGTCCTCAATCAACACACCTTCACCATAACTGCCGCCGAACACCAGCCCTGCCTTTACCACATTGGGGAACACCAGCACCGCCTTGGCCGTGCTTGCCAGGGTCTCAGCGACCGGGTGCGTGGTGGCGAGTGTCTGCAGTGCCTGTCTGGCATCCTTGTCCAGGTCCTCGGCTGTCGCTGCATGAGCGATGGTCACTGCGCTTAATGAAACGATGGTTGCGACCAACGATGCCATGATAGTTCTAGAGACTTTGTACATTTTGGTACCCTCCATGTAAGTAAAATATTTCGAACGCGCAGTCTGCCACGCGCTGTGTGACATGGTCTGTACGTTGGCGTACCGATTGAGAGTTGTTTTTAGCAGGCTGGATTGGCTTCGAGCCACAAGCCCTGAATCAGTGGCAGCGCCTCCTCCATATGCGAAAAGCGATGCGAGCCACCGGCAAAGGTATGCACCGTCATTTGCGGGCCCAGCGCATCCAGAGTCGCCTGGGAATCAAGCAGTTCGTCAGCCATGTCCAGCAGCACCATGCCTCGTGCTGAGGGCAGGAAGTCCGGATAGCCATTGGCCGTGTCAGCGGTCAGCGTAAACGGCCGGCCATAGTGGTCAAGGTGGGAGCCGATGTATTTGCCCAGTATGGCCGAAGGCGCCAGGACCGGATTGATCGCCACAAAGGGTTTGCCGGTGAATTCGGACAGTCTGGAGACCAGAAAGCCGCCCATGGACGTGCCGATCAGCAGGTCCGCTTGCTGCAATAAGGGTTCCACGTCGGCCAGGACTTTTTCATAGCCCTGCGAGTAGTCGGGCGCGAAGGCGGCGACGTTGGCGATTTTCCTGAGCGCCACCTGTTTGTCGCCATTGGGGTCGACTTGGGAGCCGAAGCCGTGGATGTACAAAATGTTCAACGTTGTCATGCGGGCGCTTTCCTTTGAGGGTTTGAAGAATGTATACATGTCATAACATGCGGCATGGGCGCGTCGTGACTGGCTGCGGGGTTAGCGTTAGTTAGATTCTTGATCATGACATGATCTTTGTTTATTCTAAGAATAAGTGGATTGGGGGTGCCTGGTCGGCGTCGAGGCCTCGGTGAGTATCACCGGGGTCTTTCGCTTTCTGGGGTAAAGGAAGAGATTTGATCAGCAGCGATGCTGCGCGAGGCTGATGACCAGGTTATGTGCGACTTTCCCAAGAAGTTGGATCTTTTCGCACATGAAAGACCGCAGTGACAACAATCCTTTGACCATCGACGAAATACAACACACGAAACGGAAAGCGGCGCACTGGTATTCGCCTCAACTCTTTATGGATCTTGCGGTATATAAGAGGGTTTCTTGCCAGCTTGTCCAATGCTTCTTCAATGCACAAAAGGAAGTCGTGACCCAAACCAACCCCCTTGCTCTCGTAGATCGTGTATTGATCTTCAATATCAAATTCGGCCTCGGGCCGAACCGTTAGCGTGTAGACCATTTATTTGGACAGAATTCGGGCTTTAACGGTCGACCAAGCCGAGCCGATGTTTTGGTCTATCTCGAACGCTGCCAGACGGCGATCCAATTCCTGACGCTGGGGAGCCGTTACGTCGATCTCGGCCTCTTCAGCGATCACACTGTCCCACAACGCCTCAGCGAGAGTAATACGCTCGGAGACTGTAAGCGACTGAAATTCCATAGTATATAACCTTCAAAGGAACTTGGTGTTTGCTATACAGATAAGTTTAGCACCTGAAAAGGTAGCACACGAGGATAAAACGCCCCAGGAATGCGGCTTCACCAGTTAGCGGTTTGTGGCAGCGCCTCCTCCATATGCAAAAAGCGATGCGAGCCGCCAGCAAAGGTATGCACCGTCATTTGCTGTCCCAGCGCATCAAGGGTCTATTAGGGAGCTGGCGCTTTAAGTCTAAATTTGCCAATATCGAAGCCTATATCGAAACCGTCGATTGGTAAAATGAGTGATCCGTTAATTGGGCCATAGTGACAATTTCAAGGCTACTGTTGCCCTCCTCTAACACACTGATACAGTGAGGTTTTCATGCGTGGCGCGTTAATTGCTGTCTTGCCCTTCATTCTTGTCGCCTGCGAGCGGGCAGCAACACCGATTACGGACGGGTCCGGTGAACAACTGACCATCGAGCGTCTTTACGGCTCGCCAGATCTGACCGGCCCAACGGCCCGCGATGTGCAGTTCTCACCCGATGGCAGTCGCATCAGCTTCCTGCGCGCAAAAGACGATGACCGCACCGTGCAGGATCTGTGGGCAATGGATGTTGCCACCGGCGAGGCCTATTTGCTGGTCGATGCGCGCCAGCTGGTACCAGAAGAGCGCGAACTGACGGAGGCTGAAATCCAGTTCCGCGAGCGATCGCGCATCACGTCTTCCGGGGTGGTGACCTATCAATGGGACGAAACAGGCGCAGCGGTGCTGGTGCCTCTGGACGGCGATGTGTTCTACGTCGATGTGGAAAGCACACAAACCCGCCGCCTGACCGAAACCGAGGCGTTTGAGACCGACGCCAAGGTCAGTCCAAACGGCGGCTTCGTCTCCTTTATCCGCGACCAGAATCTATGGATACATGATCTGTCTACCGGGGAAGAGCGTGCCCTGACGACCGAAGGCGGCGGTGAAATCAGCTGGGGCATGGCCGAGTTTGTTGCCCAGGAAGAGATGAACCGCTACACCGGTTACTGGTGGTCGCCCGATGACAGTCGCATCGCGGTTGCACGCGTTGATGAAAGCCCGGTGATGGTGGTGGAGCGCTTCGGCATTTCTGCCGACGCTGTTTCGGTGTCAGAACAGCGGTATCCGCGGGCCGGCACGCCAAATGCCCTGGTGACACTGCACGTCATCGACCTTGGCTCTGGTGACGACGGAGAGAAAGCCGAGATAGCCGAGATGGACCTGGGCAGCGATACCGACATCTACCTCAGCCGCGTCAACTGGAGCGAGTCTGGCGAGACCTTATGGGTGCAGCGACAGAATCGGGCGCAGACGCAGTGGGACTTGCTGGCACTTGATCCGCGCACGGGTGCTGAAGACGCAACACGACGTATTACAGAGCAGGCAGATACCTGGATCAATCTGGCGCACGATCTGCAAACACTTGCCGGAGGCAGTCTGCTCTATCTCAGCGAACAATCCGGCTTTCGCCATATCCGTCATGTCGGCGCCGATGGCGTAGCCCGCGATATCACATCGGGTGATTGGGTGGTCGATAGCCTGGAAGCCGTCGACGAGGACGCGGGTATTGTCTGGTTCACCGGCTGGAGGGACACACCACTGGAACGCCACCTGTACTCAGTGAACCTTGATGGCGGCGAACCGCAGCGTATAACGTCTGGCGAAGGACGCTGGAACGTATCGGTCGGTGCTGGCGGATCAGGCTTTATCGGCACCTATTCTGACATCGACACCCCGCCCAACACCGGGCTGTACTCCATTGCAGGTGAACGCATTGCCTGGGTGGAGGAAAACCCGCTGAACCAGGCGCATCCTTACGCGCCTTATCTGCAGCGTCATGTCCGGCCCGAGTATGGCACGCTGACGGCCGCAGACGGACAGACCGAACTGCACTGGCAGATGTACCGGCCGGACCACTGCACTGCAGCGACGCCGTGCCCGGCCATTGTTCAGGTGTATGGCGGGCCAGGCGTACAGACTGTCACCAAGGGATGGCAGCCACTGCGCGATCAGATTCTTGCCCAGTCCGGCTACGTGCTTTTTAAGGTCGATAACCGAGGCAGTTCAAATCGCGGCCATGCCTTTGAAGCACCGCTGCATCTGCGCATGGGTATTCTTGAAGTTGAGGACCAACTGGCCGGGCTGGACTGGCTGCAGGGGCGCGATTTTGTGGACGCCGACAGGGTGGGTCTGTGGGGCTGGTCCTATGGCGGCTACATGACATTGATGACCACGCTGCAGGCGCCGGGCAGGTTTGCCGCAGGCATTGCCGGGGCGCCGGTTACGGACTGGGCGCTATACGACACACACTACACCGAACGCTTCATGTCGACCCCGCAGGACAATGCCGAAGGGTATGACGCCGGCTCGGTCTTTGCCCATCTTGATGGTTACCAGACCCCTCTGCTGATTATTCACGGCATGGCGGATGACAATGTGACGTTTGATCACTCCACCCGATTGTTCGCAGAGCTGCAAGAGCGCGGCCAGGTGTTCGAGATGATGACCTACCCAGGCCAGCGCCACGGCATCCGTCCGCCCCCTTTGCAGACTCAACTGCTCAGAACGCAAATGGCGTTTTTTAACCGGTACTTGAGGGGCGAATGAACCTGTCGCGCTGACGGCTGATTTCAACAAATATCAGCTTAACAGGAATATCTCATCAAGCCAGTGGTACTAATTCGGGGGTTAGGTCAGAGCCCTAATCGCATTCTAAATTCCGAGTACAGTTAAGTGAAAGAAACATCGGCGCAGAAAATTCTAGCTAGGTCTTCTATGTGCGCCCGAAGTGGCGCAGGAAATGAAGCGCTAGCGATGAATTGCACCCACTCGTGAGTGGCGATCAGGTAGTTTGCCTGGTTTAGAAGTCTCCATAGGGGGCGTTTTTCAGAATACTTCCGAGTACGACGAGTTGTGTCGCTGAGGGTAAATTAATACGATTAACCAATTGGGTAAGTGGCAACGACACAAAATGTCGGTACTATCGGTATAAGCAATGTAGGTATTGCCCAAAACTAGGCGCAAATATAATGCGCCGGAAAACTAGAAATATGGAAAAACAAACAGATAGCGGAAGCCTCCATGCCTCAGCGTCCTGACGGCATGGAAACGGTTCATTTGACCATTGAATTGTTACAGCGCATCCCCAGACAGCGGAAAATCACCGCCAATGAGCTACAGGCCCGGTTGGCGGATGCCGGTTATGCCCGGAACCTGCGCAGTATCCAGCGCCAACTTAAGCAGATCACTGACCATTTTGACGTCGAATGTGATGATCGCAGCAAACCTTTTGGCTATCGCTGGAAGGAAAAATCAAGAGGGCTATCCTTACCGGGACTGAACCAGCATGAATCACTGCTGCTGGCACTGGCCGAGCAACACTTGCGCAATCTGCTGCCCGGCAAGCTCATGGCCTCCATGGGCGCCTACTTCCGGCAGGCGCGAGGCAATCTGCAGGATAGCAGCACGGCCCACCTAGAAAAGGAATGGCTGCAGAAGGTCAGAGTGGTTAGCACAACCCAACCATTACTCCCGCCGACCATAGACGAAACCATTTTCTCCCAGATCAGCCATGCGCTGTATAACAACCTGTGGCTGAAGATCCGGTATCGCAATGCCAGCGGTAAGGAGGTTGACTCACGTGTCATGCCTCTGGGGTTGGCACAGCAAGGCGTGCATTTGTACATGGTGTGCCGCTTTGAAGGGTTTGACAATGAGCGCACGTTGGCATTACACCGGTTTATCTCGGCGGAAGCCGGCACCATGACGTTTGAGCGGCCGAAGGGGTTTGATCTGCGGCGTTACGATGATGATGGGCGCTTTGGTTTTGGCGAAGGTGAGCGAATCAAGTTGAGCTTCTGCATCAATATAGCGGCGGGGAATCACTTGCTAGAGGCGCGGTTGTCTGACGATCAGGTGGTTGAGGAGTGTGATGACCACTACCGGATTACGGCGACGGTCGTGGATAGTGCGATGCTGGATCGGTGGTTATTGGGGTTTGGGGGGGATGTTTGGGGTGTTTTGAAACTGAGACAGTCCAAATAGCGGCCCTAGAGAGAGAAGGAGATTGCCATTGCTAATGAGTTTCGAGAATAGAGTGAGCTCTAATCGGGCGGACGAGGTTTTACCTTAGTGGCCTCTATCGAAAAAATACGAGTATATCTAAATGAGCATGGTTCAGGAAAAGCTACGGATATAGCTCGGAGCTTGGGATGTCCGAGAAAGGCAGTTAATTCAATTCTCTATTACAACCAAGACTTATTTAATAAGAATGTATTCAATCAATGGGAGCTAATAGATACCACCGACAATCCTCCCGGGCATGCTGTTCAAGAGGGTTTGGTTAAAGAGTACCGCCCTGAACGTAGTTTTTTTGTGGAGAATATAGATCTTGTAGAAAGGATTACGGAGCTACTAAAAAAGCATTCATCATTAAGCGTACGCACTATAGCGGATCACCTTGACGAGCCGCGAAGTATAGTTGCCCGCAGGTTGCATAATTTTCAAAGTATCTTCGAAGAAACGGCTGGCAATGAATGGAGAACGAAACCCGATTATGCAAGTAATCGGGAAGGGGAAAAGGCTGATTCTTCAACTCTGTTGGAACCCGAAGAAGCTAAACTGGCCCCTCGCGCGAAATTAGACCAAAATTACAACCCATCTCAAAAAGTAGTAATTGAAGCTAGTCTTGATAGAAGTTTTCTTGTCCTCGCATCGCCTGGCACCGGTAAAACACACACACTAGTAGAAAGATTGGTCTACGCAATTACGAATTCCGTTAAGAAGGTGAATGCGGGCGAGTTTCTTGTCTTGAGCTTTACTCGAGCCGCAGTAGGTGAAATTCGTGAGCGTATCGCTTGTGCCATTGCCAATGGGGCGCCGACAAGTTTACGTTATGTACAGGTTAAAACATTTGATGCTTATGCAACATGGTTACTAAACGACGGCGGCTATAATATTGCTGATAAAGCTTACGATTCGAGAATCCTGCTTCTAACCAAAGAGTTGGAAAGTGTCAGTCTAAGGCAGTTAACAGCTCGTATCGATAGGTCCAGCTACCTGTTTGTAGATGAAATCCAAGATCTGGTCGGTGTCAGGGCAGATATGGTTTTTGAATTGATTAAGCGGATTCTGTCCAGCAAGGGCTCAGTAACCCTGTTAGGAGATCCGCATCAGTCCCTTAATGAATATCAAATTAGAGCTGCACAGACAAATTCTTCAGAATTTCTAGCAAAGGTAAATAGTCTTTTGACTGAAAATTTGGAGTGTTTTGAATTGGAGGAGTCTCACCGCTTTGAGACCCCAGAAATGAAATCGCTGGCCGCTAATGCAAAAGCGATACTTGATAACGGCCAGCTAGCGGCAAAAGATAAGATCAATCTCCTCGTTGAGTTAATTCCAGAAATCACGCAAGAGCAGCTGAGTAAAAGATTCAAGAATGGATCGATAGATGCATTGCTGTGCCGTTCTAGTCCTGAGGTTTTTCAGTGGATGAACTGGCATGAGGAGCAGGGCAACACTTGCACGGTCAATGCGGGTGCTATTGGTCGTCCATGGCCGGCTTGGCTCGGGTGGGCGATTATGCATTATCAGTCAGCATTGATGACACGTGAGCAGCTTCTTAATCGTTTGTCCAGCAATATGGGTGATGGTTTAGCGCCTACTGAAGAAGAGTTGGATGGGTTCCTTCTCAGTGAACGGCTTGTAAGGCGCAATATCATCAATCTGGAAGACTTAGCGTTCCGTTTGAAGTACCTGTCGCCAGCAAAAAAAGTTGATGGAGTGGATAATGGTCTGGTCGTATCAACGGTGCACAAAGCCAAGGGGCTTGAATACAAAAATGTAGTCGTCGTACAGCCTAGTCAGAGAAATATTACGGATGAGGAGGTTCGGGTACTTTACGTAGCAATCACCCGTGCAAAATCCAGTATTAGTCTATTGCCAATATCTGAAATCCCGTTCAATGGATATAGTAAGAAGGGTCGTGGAGGTCATTATCGTTTTACTAAAGACAAAGTTAAATTTAATCAGATTTTAGGTTTAGAGGATTTTGATTTAGAAACTCTTTTCATTACGGCGGAGGGGGGTGTCGATCACGCTTCGTTAATTAAGTATCTTTCCTCCTGTAGTGCCGGGAGCAGTTTCATTATCCAATCAAGCAATAAGGTTAATGATCTTGATCATCATTATGCGCTCTATATGTTAGCGCCAAGCGAGATGATCCGAATTTGTAGTGTTAGCGAAGCGCTTCGGAAAGATATAAATGCCATGTCACTGACCAAGGAGAATGGTGAGTGGAAGCCTCTTTATGGTGAAACTGGCGCAATAATCGACTGCGGAAATAGTTGCAAATACCAAACCATCGTTCATCCAATGCAATCCTCCATTCTCGCAAGACATATAGGCCCATCAGGTATTATGGTTTTTCCAATTATCCAAGGTTTTTACCCGCTCTCACGAGCAACAGGAGATTAACGATTAATGAATTATCAGGAAGCGAGGGGAAAAATTCTCGAAGAGGTCGATCGTTATTTTGTAGGGCCCGGCACTAGCGACGAAGTCATCCAAGATAACCCCTGGGATTTCTATCACACCGCGATGTTATGGCCGGTGGGTGAAATGATAGATCCGGATGAAGATGACCAGGACAATGCTACCGGCATGGCCGACGATGATGCTGAAGGTATTCTTAATATGGCTAACTGCGCACAGCAGAGCGCTATGGGCATTTCAACTCAGCTGGAAAAGCTAGATCAAACAGTCACTATCGATTTTAGTTGGGGTGAATATATTGGTTTCTGCAATTGCCATGCAGAACTTAAACCAATCTACAATTGGAAAAAAGAACGTCAGCAACATAGCCCAAATACGTGGCGACGAGAAGGTTACCTGCATAGTTGCAAGATTAATGTCGGCGCAGCATCTCCGAATGGTAACGATACCATCTACAGCAATGATGGAGTAGAGGTTCGTAAAATTCTGCGGGAGACTGACGAGGCCATAATCCTAACGGTAGTGTTAATCAATAAACGTGACTACACTCCTGAAAACCGTTACAGCCGGATTATCTACCAACCAGAAGTTAAGCTCAGCGCGCAGGACAACGTGCCGTTTAAGGGCCGCGTCAATACAGGTAACAAAGTTGATGATGCTGAGTTCTGGCTCTATGAATTGCTTTATCACAATGCCAAACAGTATGCCGTAGGTCATGGCTGTTCAGCCCAGTGGGACGAAGAGACTGATACTGTTAGCGAAGTTAAAAGTATCTGGATACCCCGTCAAAAGGTTACCAAAGCGTCGGCTGACTTACCGGTTGATTTCAGTGGTGGTAAGAAGAAGCCTTTATTCAACGATACAGAATTTCTTAATCTGGACGTGCTTTCAGAACAGGCCAACAAGACAGCAATTATTAAGAAACTCAAATACCTTACTGGCGTGTACAGTCAGTGGATAAACAACCGTGAAAATAACATTCCCGCTGTTACTGAAGGGTTTGGTAATGACACGGCGCGCGTCATTAAGGTAGCGGAAGAAAATATTAGAATTTGCCGAGATCAGTTTAAACGTATCGATGAAGGCATCGATTATCTTGCTGACGAGAATCATAGTCTTGCTTGGCAGGCATTCTGTTTGGCTAACGAAACCATCGCAGCCAGTATGCGTAAAGCGCGCCCGGATAGAGAGCCTCGTTGGCGGATATTCCAGCTGGCTTTCATTCTACTGTCACTGCCCTCAACTTTGGAGCGCGGCCACAAAGACCGTGATGTGCTAGATCTTATTTGGTTCCCTACTGGTGGTGGTAAAACCGAGGCCTATCTCGGCCTTTCAGCTATGCTGCTGTTCTATCGTCGTTTGAGCGCAGCGACGCCAGAAGAGGCAGCCGGTACCGCTGTACTTACCCGTTATACACTCCGCCTATTGACTATTCAGCAATTTGAGCGCGCCGCGACCATGATCTGTGCTGCCAATGTTGTTAGTGCACAGTACCCTGAATTTGAAGTACATAAAGCGTTTACCATCGGTCTGTTTGTCGGTGGTGCTGCAACCCCCAACTATCTAAAGAGAGCTGCAGAAATACTTTCCGGTGAAGGTGATGATGACCAGTGCACCACACTACCGATTCAGAAGTGCCCTTGGTGTAAGAGTGACCTGCATGAACATCAGCAAACGATTTGTGATGCTACGAAGGAGCTGATAACGCCGTGTTCAAATAGTGATTGCGATTTTCATTCAGGCTTGCCCATTGCCATAGTGGATGAGCAGATTTATGAGCAACCGCCATCAATCGTCATTGGTACCGTTGATAAATTTGCCATGATGGCTTGGGTGCCGGATATGAAAGTGTTGTTCGGCCAAGGCGCATCACGCCCCGACCTTATTATTCAGGATGAATTACATCTGATCTCTGATGCCTTAGGCACAGTAACCTCTCTGTATGAGGGTGCCATCGATTACCTCACAGCAACAGAAGCCGGGCGTGTAAAAATCGTTGGTTCAACGGCCACCATCCGCCGTGCTGAAGAACATGTGAGAAAACTCTTCAATCGAGAGCTGGCCCAATTCCCGCCCAGTGGCATCAGTGCTAGTGATTCCTTCTTTTACCAAGTGGATGACACACAAGACCGGCTCTATATCGGTCTGCATTGCCAAGGGCGTTCCCCCAAGCACTCGCTGTCGCGTTTGGTAGGAAATATTTCCCAAGCCAATGTGTACTTGGATGAAGATTGCAAAGACGCTTTTTATTCCTTAGTCATGTATTTCAACAGCCTGCGAGAATTAGGTGGGGCACTGGTGCTACTCGAGGATGACGTACCTCGTTATTTGGATTCACTGCCATTACCGGTAGGCCAAAAAATCAGGCAACTTGACCAGAAGCACGAGTTGACTAGCCAACTCAACCAACAACAATTGAGTGAAATATTGGATCAGTTGAATATCGGCAAAGACAAAGATCCCGACAATCCCGCAGTGGATGTAGTCCTGTCCACCAATATGATTTCCGTAGGGGTTGATATAGGTCGTCTCAATGCCATGATTGTTAACGGGCAGCCCAAAAATACCGCCGAATACATACAAGCTTCAAGCCGGGTAGGGCGCGAGCCTGATAGTGCCGGTATTGTCTTTGCCATGTACAACTGGACCCGCCCTAGGGATCGCTCTCACTACGAGCGTTTCAAAGCCTTTCATCTGGCCTTCTATCGCCATGTAGAATCAACCAGCGTTACACCCTATGCATCCCGTGCAAGAGACCGAGCTCTGCCGGCCGTAATGATTTCTATGGCACGGCAATCAATAGTCGCGTTACGTGACAATAATTCAGCTGGGGAAATTCTCGATGCAAAAGTAAGAGAGCAGGTCGAGGAGCTGGCCGAGTATATTGTTAAACGCAGCGCAGCAGTAGATCCCAGTGAGGAAGAGGATACTCAAGAGCATTTACAATACCTGATAGATCGCTGGGGGCAAAGTGCAAAGGAAATATTGGCTTCAGGGCGTGATCAAGTTCTGTGGCAATTACCTTGGAAAGAAAAGAAAAAGCTCAGGAAAAATCACGCAGATTTAGGCCAGTATGAATTGCTTAAATCGCCGGATGAATATACCGAAGACAATCGGATTAAAGTGCCTATGTCGATGCGTGATGTGGAGCCCTCTACAAATATACAGTTAAGGTCCAAGAGAAGTTATGACTAGAAAAAGATATGGAAGAACAGCGGGGGCAGGTGGGAGGAAGCCAAAAGGGCCTATCGGAAAAGTCAGTCGTAGCCAGTCTGTAACTACGTATGGGCCAGGCGCGCTTTACGAACTTAGGACTTTCAAAGGGGGAGCGATAGCCAATTCAGTAATTGTCGCTGGCATACATAAATGGCCCGAGAGTGAAATGAATGACAACAGAATATCTGAGCCGACCTTAGCAGCATCACTGGGAGTTGACAGGTTTTTGATGCCGCCGTCGGCTGAAGATGGAGATGACTCCCCTCCGATCCCAGCATACCGTTTCCCCGAGTGGCTAGAGTGCAGTGAATGCAATCGGGTTGGCCATGTGAATCATCTTTTTGAAGAGGAAATAGATGGACCGCCCAAGTGTGCTGCAAATGACTGCAGTGGCTATGGTGTGCCAACTAGGCTTGTAGTGACCTGTTTTAAGAAAGAAGGTGAGGCTGAAGAGAGCTCGCCGGGTCATATCGACAATTTTCCTTGGATATGGTGGGCCCACTCTCAAACCGGAAAAGAAGTTTGTGGTGATCCTGAAGTTTATCTTAGTAATGAAGGGAGGAAGGCTGGTATCTCGGGGCTGATTGTTGAATGTCGAAACAAAGACTGCAAAGCTTCACGCAGTCTAGGAGATGTTTTCAAGACTGAAATGCTAAAGCCAATTAAATGCAGTGGTTATAGGCCTTGGGTAGGGGATAGAAAAGAAGAGCATGTTTGCGAAGCGTGTGACAGACCTGTGAGAGTTCTATTGAGGGGCGCTTCAAATATTTACTTCCCTGTTTCAGCGTCCGCTATCTCTATCCCTCCGCTTTCTTCCAAGCTGGTGCAGGAAATTGAAAATAGGTGTTGGCAGATACTGGGTGATCTAAAAAAGCGAATTCAGGATGGAGAGACAGTAAATAGGCCCGAATTTGTAAAAAGTTTTAGGAATACATTGGGATACAGCCGTTATACACCTGAACAGATAGAGCTGGCATTGGATGCGATACTTGATAATTCTGCCACTGGTGGGCAAAAGCTGACTGAATCGCAGCAGAAGCTCAGGGAGCGACAGGCTTTGGTGAGTGACTATCAGTACGATCCGGAAGATCCAACTGACGATGACTTTGAAAATGAACTAATTGAAATAGAGGACTTCCACCAGCAGAAATTACTAAGAGTTTACTTGCAGATTATTTCGAAGATCCATCGGTTGAGGGAAGTACGTGCAATTAGAGGCTTTCAGAGAGTTGAAAGCTCGCCCGTGGCGGATAGTTATACTAAAGCCTGTGCGCCAATTTCCAAATACAAAGAAGACTGGCTCCCCGCCATAGAAACTCGCGGTGAAGGTATCTACTTCGAGCTATCCAAAGATCGTTTGGTAGAATGGGAAACTAACGAAGCGGTACTAACTCATATCGCCCCCTTGGTTGCAAACTACCTGCGCTACTGTGAAGACCGAGGTATTGAAGACGTCGATATGGACCTAGTTGCCCCTGGCTATCTGATGATCCACACACTGTCTCATCTATTAATAAAGCAGCTTTCACTGGAGTGTGGCTACTCAAGTGCATCGATACGTGAGCGTCTGTTCTACGGCCGTAATGAAGACGAGCAGTGGTGTGGCGTATTGCTGTACACGGCTTCGGGCAGTGCGGACGGCACTTTGGGTGGCCTCGTCCGGCAGGGAGAGCCTGACAATCTCGATAGAATGATGGTCTCATCGCTAGAGAACGCCCGATGGTGTTCCTCTGACCCTCTGTGTATTGAAAGTGCAGGGCAGGGCGTAGATGCTCTTAATTTGGCCGCCTGCCATGCTTGCTCACTGGTCTCAGAGACCAGTTGTGAACAACGCAACCTGCTGCTTGATAGAGCGTTGTTGATTGGTACACCCGATAACCCGGAGATTGGCTTCTTTCATGGCTTTCTTCACGGAGACAAGAGTTAATGGCACATATGATTCCCCCAACACCGGCAGAGCCGGGTGATGAAATGGTGCCGCAGGGCGAATTGGAAGTTTTTGAAAGGTTTAAGAATCATACTCCTGAAAGTTGGGTCGTCTTGCACTCCCTGCGTCTAAAGACTCACGAGTTTAAGAAGTCCGGTGAGGCAGATTTTGTGGTCATTACCGATAAGGGCGTATTGATCATTGAGGTAAAAGGGGGCCAGAATCATCGCAATGAGAAGGGCCAGTGGGTGCAGACCCGCCGGGGAAGTAATGATCGCATTAGCAATGAAGGACCCTTCAAACAGGCTATGGGAGCCTACTTTGCCATTGAGAGGTACCTAAAAAATAGTGGTAACAAAGAGCTGATAGATCGGCTGCCTTGGGGATGGGGAGTGGTGATGCCCCACTGTATACCGCTGTTACCCTACGACGACGCGGAAATCGACAATGAAATGCTGCTCGATCAAAAGCACTTCCCCGAAGGCCTAGTTGACTGGGCGCATTCGCTGGTCGAATACTGGCGCGACGACACCAATAGGAGAAAGTTCCCGAAATTGCGTCATGGCCGCCAGCTGCAGGACGGCTTGCCACCCACAACCCGTGATGAGCTCAAGGATTTACTGCGTCCCCGTTTTGAATGCTATACAGGTCTAGGACAGGCAACCCGCGAAGCTGAGCAACAATTAATCCGACTCACCGAGAAGCAGTGCCAGCATCTGCTGGCGGCAAGGGGTAACCCTAGGGCCATACTGGAAGGTGCCGCCGGCACCGGCAAAACGTTACTGGCATTCGAGTTCGCCAAAGAGTGCGCAGCCAAAAAAGAAAAGGTGTTACTGGTTTGCTACAACGTCAACCTGGCCCGCCTGCTTCAGGCCAAAGCAGCTACTATCTCGGAGATGGCGACGGTCACCATCGATAACTACCACCAACTGGTAAAAGGTCTACGTAAACAGGCGGGACTGTATACCGCATTCAGTAGCGACTGGTTAGCCTTTAACAGCAATTGTCTCGATTTGGTGGCCGAAGCACTCGATAGCTTGGGTGAAGAAGCCCTGTTCGACCGTATTATCATGGACGAAGGTCAGGACCTTATGAGCGAAGAGTTCCTGGATGTATTGGACCTGCTCTTAAAGGGCGGTCTCACTCCGCCCCCTGATGACCCCCGCAAAGGCGGTAAATGGCTGGTAGCCATGGATCATGCACAGGCTCTCTATACCGATAATTTCTCTAAAGAGGCTCTCAATAGGCTAGAGCGCTGTATGCCGGCCCGCCTGCCACTGGTAGAAAACTGCCGCAATACCCGCCCGGTTGCGGTCCATGTCTATGGCTTTAGCAAGTCTGGCTCCTGTGAGGTGATGACAGCAGAAGGCCCTACGCCAGTGATTGATTATTTTAGTAATCAGAAAGGCTTTATTAAACTGTTGCGCACTTACATCAATGATACTCTGCGCGAATACGCCAAAGTCGACCAGCCTGCTAGAGATATCGCAATCCTCGCTGCCCGTAAAGATCTGATCCCTGATGTGCTCTTCGAGCCTGGTATGTTAAACCGCCCCCTGGCAAGATACCGGGATGCAAAAGCAACGGATGTGGTCTGGGAGACCATTCACGGTTTTAAAGGTCTGGAGGCCTCAACGGTTATCCTCATTGGCGTGGAAGAGCTCGCAAATGAGCAGATTCGCCAGCTCATGTATGTCGGAGGGAGCAGGGCTAGGACGCGGCTGATCTGGTTGTTGCCTGAAGAATGTTCTGATTTGGTACAGGCTGGTTTATTGGAGGTGCAGAAAAAAATGAATGCTACAATGTGACATCTTCCAATTCGCTAAAAAACTTAACTATTAAGCAGATAAAATACTCAATGACCGTAAGCACTCTCACTCTGTCACAGCTAGAGCAATACCTCTCGAAGGCAGCCTGGATTCTCAAAGGCCCAGTCGACGCTTCTGACTTCAAGGTATATATTTTCCCGCTACTGTTCTTCAAGCGAATATCAGATGTATACGATGAGGAATACCAATCAGCCCTAGCCGAATCCGATGGTGACACCGAATACGCCTCCTTACCGGAAATGCATCGCTTTGAGATTCCAGAGGGCTGCCATTGGCGCGATGTTCGCGAGACCACCACCAACGTGGGGCAGGCTATTGAACATGCCTTACGCGGCATCGAACAGGCTAATCAAGAATTTCTCTACGGCATATTTGGCGATGCCCAATGGAGCAACAAGAATAAGCTCGCTGACAGTTTGTTAATCAACCTGATTGAACACTTCTCCCAGTACACGTTAGGTCGAGAGAACGCCAACCCAGATATGTTGGGCAATGCCTATGAGTATCTCATCAAGCACTTCGCCGACTTGACCAATAAAAAAGCAGGAGAGTTCTACACTCCACGATCCGTAGTGCACCTTTTGGGCCTGATGCTTGATCCCCATGAAGGTGAAACAATCTACGATCCCGCCTGCGGGACAGGCGGGATGTTGTTGGAGTGCGTTGATCACCTCAAACATAACAATGAAGATTACCGCACGCTCAAGCTCTACGGCCAGGAAAAGAACCTAACGTCCAGCTCAATTGCTCGCATGAATATGTTCCTGCACGGTATTGAGGACTTTGAAATACTGCGTGGCGATACGTTAAGACAGCCCGCTTTCTTCGAGGCCGACGGCCTACAAACATTTGATTGTGTCATAGCAAACCCCCCGTTCTCCTTAAAAGATTGGGGAGCCGAGAACTGGGCCAATGATCCGTATGGGCGCAACATTGCAGGAGTCCCGCCCAAAGGCAATGGTGATATGGCCTGGGTTCAGCACATGGTGAAATCCATGAACAGCACTGGAAGAATGACAGTAGTGCTGCCTCATGGAGCGCTATTTCGTAAAGGCGCTGAAGGCAAAATTCGTAAAGCCCTAATTGAGCATGACCTTCTGGAAGCCGTAATTGGCTTAGGCCCCAATGTGTTCTACGGAACACAACTGGCAGCATGTGTGATGGTATTCAAGCAAAACAAGGATGCAGCCAAAAAAGGCAAAGTCCTATTTATTGATGCCTCAGACCAAATTCGTGTGGGCAGAGCCCAAAACTTTTTAGAGCCAAAACATGTTCAACAAATCCACGGATGGTATCAGGCATTCGAGGATGTGGAGAACTACGTAAAAGTAGCAACGCTGGAAAACCTGTTAGAAAACGACTGCAACCTCAATATCCCGCTCTATGTTGAAAAAACTATTGAAGACAACTTGCCTAGCGTAGAAGAAGCCATGGCCGAACTGAAAGAAGCATGGGAAGCAAGTTTGGAAGCGGAAGAAAAGTTCAAAGCAGTATTGGCGAGGTTTATGTAATGGCTTACCAAACACCAATAACAATAAAGTCGGCGATAGAGGGCATAAAAAAACGCCATTATGTGCTGCCTTCTATCCAGAGAGAGTTTGTCTGGGATTCAGATCAAATTGAAACGCTGTTCGACTCGCTAATGCGGGATTACCCCATTAGCACCTTTCTTTTCTGGCGTGTGGACAAAAACAAGATCAAAGATTTCCAGTTTTATGAATTTTTAAAGAATTATCACGAGAAAGACTGCCGTCATAATCGAAAAGCTGACCTTTCCAATGATGAAGATATCATTGCATTACTGGATGGTCAGCAAAGAATGACATCAATGTATGTCGCTCTGACTGGTACGTATTCCAGGAAAATACCTTATTACCGATGGGAAAGCCCCCATGCTTTTCCCGCGAAAAAACTGTATCTGAATCTGTTGAAACCTTCGGAAGAGCTTGAAGTCGAGTACGATTTTAAGTTTTTAACCGAAGAAGAAGCGCAGCCAAAAGATGGCTTTTACTGGTTCGAATGCGGAAAAATTTTAGAAATCACAGACATGGGCAAAGTTTCCATGTACTTGATGAAGAATAAACTGATGGATACCTCGGTTTACAGCGAAGAGCAATCTGAGTTTGCAATTAATACGCTTAATAGTTTTTTTAACGTAATCCACCAGAAAGGCACGATAAACTATTACCTAGAGGAAGGCAAAGAGCTGGATAAAGTTCTTCAAATATTCATTCGAATTAACAGTGGCGGGACTAAGCTCAGCTACTCTGATTTATTGCTATCCATCGCAACGGCTCAATGGAAGGAAAAAGACGCTAGGGAAGTAATTCACGAATTTGTCGATGAGATAAACAATATCGGGGATGGCTTTGCCTTTAACAAAGATATTGTTCTCAAGTCCTGCCTAGTACTAGCGGATTTTGACGTTAAATTTAAGGTCGATAACTTCACCAAGGAAAACATGGCTGTTATTGAGCGCAATTGGGAGCGCACCTCCCATGCCATGCGCTCGGCCATAGAGCTAGCGGCGAAGTTTGGATATAACCGTGACAACCTGGCAGCGACTAACGCCATCATCCCTATAGCCTATTTTATCTACAAGAACGAATTCGAAGACAGCATCCTCCATTCAAGTGCTCGGGAGGAAGACCGTAAAGAGATTAAAGAATGGCTGGCCCGTGTTTTATTAAAAGGTACTTTCGGTGGCCAACCGGACAATATTTATCCCAAGATGCGTGAGCTAATTAATGCCAACCTGGGCAAGTTCCCTTTACAGGAAACAATCGCGCACTACCGGGGTGGTCGTAAGTCAATTAGCTTTAGTGAAGACGACATCGAGAGCATTTTAGACCTCCAGTACGGGAAGCCCAAAATGTATTGTGCGCTTACGCTTCTGTATCCCGGCCTGAATTACAGTTTCAAATACCATCAAGATCATATTCATCCGCAGTCATTCTTTAATAAAAAGCATTTGCGCTCAATTGGTTTGTCTGAAGACCAGTGTGAATCTTTTATCGAGTCATACAATTCCCTGCTTAATTTACAGCTATTACAAGCCACTCAAAATATTGAAAAGAGCGATAAACCTTTTAGCGAGTGGCTGGAGCTGAGTTTTCCATCACAGGCCGACAGGAACAGCTTTTTAATGCAGCACCATATCAATACAGATGAATCGTTAGCACTTGAGGACTTTCTAGGCTTTGTAGCTGCCCGCCGCAAAGCACTGAAAAGCCAGTTTATGAATTTACTAAACGTAAAGCCCATGCAGGCTGATCAGGAAGGTGCGGTAGCATGAGCAAAGAGCTAGACCAAAAATCACTAGAAAAGTACCTGTGGGGCGCGGCCACGGCTTTGCGCGGCACCATCGACGCTGGTGATTACAAGCAATATATCTTCCCGTTGCTATTCTTCAAGCGTATCTCCGATGTTTACGATGAAGAATTTGAAAATGCACTGGCAGAATCCGATGGCGATTTAGAGTATGCAGCATTCGCCGAAAACCACCACTTCCAAATTCCAGCAGGCGCACACTGGCGAGATGTGCGTGAAACAACGGTAAATGTTGGTCTTGCCCTGCAAAATGCAATGCGAGCCATTGAAAAAGCGAACCCAGACACGCTGGAAGGTATTTTCGGTGATGCAAGCTGGACAAACAAAGATCGTTTATCCGATGCAATGCTTACCAACCTGATAGAGCATTTCTCCCGGAACAAATTGAATTTGAGCAACGTGCCCGATGACAAACTGGGCAATGCCTACGAATACCTCATCAAGGAATTCGCGGACGATAGCGGTCATACAGCCGCCGAGTTTTATACCAACCGAACTGTCGTAAAGCTGATGACTATGATTATGGACCCACAGCCTGGAGAGTCTGTTTATGACCCCACATGCGGTTCTGGTGGTTTGCTTTTGAATTGCGCCCTGCATTTAAAAGAGGAAGGAAAGGAATACCGCACACTCAAACTGTATGGACAAGAAATAAACCTCATCACTTCGGCCATTGCTCGCATGAATATGTTCATGCACGGTATTGAGGAATTCGATATTCTGCGGGGGAACACCCTGTCCAATCCAGGGTTTCTTGAGAATGATGAGCTTAAGAAGTTCAATGTTATTCTTGCGAACCCGCCATATTCAATCAAGTCCTGGGATAGGAAATCGTTCGAGAATGATCCCTTTGGCCGGAATGTTTGGGGAACGCCACCACAAGGGTGTGCGGATTATGCGTTCCAGCAGCATATTCAAAAAAGCCTCGATGAAAAGAATGGCCGATCAATATCCCTTTGGCCGCATGGAATCCTATTTCGGGATTCTGAAGCAGATATGCGTAGGGAAATGATAGAGGAAGATTTGGTCGAATGTGTTATTGGTTTGGGTCCAAATCTCTTTTATAACTCACCTATGGAAGCCTGCTTACTAATCACGAAGACAAATAAAGAGCCAATAAAAAAGGACAAAATACTATTTGTTAATGCTGTCAAAGAAGTCCGGCAAGATAGAAATATGGGCTACTTAGATAAGGCACATATAGACAGGATATTTAAGGCTTATGAACGTTTTGAGAGCGAAGAGAATTTTGCTTTGCTTGTTAGTAAGCAAGAAGTACTAGAAAAATATAACGCGAAACTTGCGATCAATTTGTATGTCCGACCTGACTCACTCGTTAGTAGTGAAGAGTCTTGTTTTGCAACAACTTATCAACAATGGCAACAATCCTCATGTAAGCTCAGGCAATCGATGGAAAATCTATTTGAGGAGCATGAATTGTGTTAAACGTAGATCTAGTTGCAAAATTCGCCATCGATAAAAAATGTTGGGCAAAGGAAAAATTCGGGAGTGTAGTTTTTGAGCCTAAAGAATCCGTTCAAGACCCTATTTCGGAAGGCATAGAACATATAGTCGGTTTAGAGCATATTGACAGTGAAGATATCCGGCTACACCGCTCATCCAGCATTGATAAAATCACAACTTTCACTAAGAAGTTCAGCATAGGAGATGTGCTTTTTGGCCGTCGAAGAGCTTACTTGAAGAAAGCGGCGGTGGCAAACTTCGAGGGTATTTGCTCCGGTGATATTACAGTGTTGCGGGCCAGAGAAGGCATGCTTCTTCCTGAGCTTCTCCCCTTTATAGTTAACAACGAGCGCTTCTTTGATTACGCAATTACTCATTCTGCCGGAGGGCTTTCGCCTAGAGTAAAGTTCAAAGACCTATCTAATTATGAGTTATGGCTTCCTAGTTTGGATAAGCAGAAGGAGTTATGTGAGCTCTTAGTTTCAGTGGAAAATCTTTTACAACAGAATATCAAATTATTTAAATCTTCTAAAAAGTATAAAGAGTCCGTTATTGAGGCAAATTTAACAACTCAATTGTCCGGAGGAACTCTTAGTGATTACTGTGATTCAGACGGTGTTAAAATAGGTCCCTTTGGCAGTCTTCTTCATAAAACCGATTATTCAGAAAAGGGTGTGCCGGTAATTATGCCTGCGGACATCGTGGATGGTGTTATTCAAGAGGAATCTGTTGCCAGAATAAGTGAAGAGAAAGCGCAAGAGTTAAAAAATTATCGTTTAAAAGAGAGCGATATTATATTTCCTCGTAGAGGAGATTTGACAAAAAGGGCGATAATCGCCAAGCATCAAGAAGGCTGGATTTGTGGTACAGGCTCTTTACGCGTTCGTTTGAAAAAAGGCGTTGACCCAAGGATTGTGTATTACGCAGTCACGAGTGCTTCTACCAATCATTGGTTACTCGCTTCTTCTGTTGGTACAACAATGCCAAACCTTAATGCGGGTACGATTAAAAAAATTCCTTTGCATCTACCTGATGGACCTAATTCAGGAAGAATCCTTTCGAACATAGAAATGGCGATATCCTCAGCCAACTCAATTGGCGAGCATGTCATAGCCATTAGGAGATTAAAAGACGCGCTGATTAAAAAGGTATTTTAGGAATGGGATTTACGGAACTAAATAGTGTAGAGCATTACATCATCAATCAGTTGACTGGTGTAAATCTCAATCTGGGAAAGGTCGCCGAGACACCTTTGCAGCCCTATGGCGCTGAGTGGCAATATTTGAATTCAGAGCAACTTGGTCGTGGCGTTAATGAAGTGCTCGTTGAGTCGCAGGTTAAGGAGGCGTTACTGCGTCTTAACCCTGAAATACAGGCCAAGCCTGAATTGGCTGATGAAGTTATCTACAAACTCCGCGCTATTTTAATTTCGGTCAATCAGATCGGCCTGGTAAAGGCCAATGAAGAATTCTTCTTGTGGCTGACTGGCGAGAAAACCATGCCTTTTGGCGAGAACAACCGCCATGTACCTGTTCGCTTGATCGACTTCGATAATCTCATCAACAATCAATATATCGTTACCAATCAATTCCGCATTCATCAACGGGAAACCAAAATACCCGATGTGGTGATGATGATTAATGGCATTCCTGTCGTAATCGGTGAAGCAAAAACGCCAATCCGGCCGTCCGTGAGTTGGCTTGATGGTGCAAACGAAATTCACAATATCTACGAAAATGCAGTTCCCCAGCTCTTTGTGCCGAATATCTTGTCTTTTGCCACTGAAGGCAAAGAGCTGTATTACGGCGCAATACGTTGCCCATTAGAGTTTTGGGCCCCTTGGCGACTGGAAAATGATGACGAGCTTATTGCCAAGAGTCTTGGCCTTGGTGGAGTGGGAAAAGAACTTAAAGACTTGCTCAGTCCAGCTCGATTGCTCGATATCATGCGCAATTTCTCTTTGTTTACCAGCAACAGCAAGAAGCAGCGAATGAAGCTCATACCGCGCTTTCAACAGTATGAAGGCGCGAATAAAATTGTGCTGCGTGTTGTAGAGGGCAAAATCAAAAAGGGCCTGATTTGGCACTTCCAAGGCTCAGGTAAATCATTGCTCATGGTCTTTGCGGCGCAAAAACTCCGCCGCGAAGCCTCCCTTAAAAGCCCAACCGTTATTGTGCTGGTGGACAGAACCGACCTGGATACACAAATTAGCGGTACATTTAATGCCGCTGACATAGCCAATGTTGAAACCACCGAAAGCATAAAAGAGCTACAGAAAATGCTGGAGCGGGATACCCGCAAGATCATTATCTCAATGATACATAAATTCCGCGATGCAAAACCAGACATGAATACCCGCGACAATATCATTGTTCTGGTGGATGAAGCGCACCGGACTCAGGAAGGCGATCTTGGTCGCCAGATGCGGGCTGCGTTACCCAATGCTTTCTTGTTCGGTTTAACCGGAACGCCAGTCAACAAGGCGGATAAAAATACTTTCTGGGCATTCGGTGCTGAGGAAGACCATGGCGGATATATGAGCCGCTATACCTTCCATGACTCTATCCGCGATGAAGCAACGCTGCCGCTGCATTTTGAGCCGCGCTTGGTCGATGTGCATGTTGATAAAGATTCTCTGGATCAGGCTTTTGAAAACCTGAAAGAAAGCGCGGGCTTAACAGATGAGGAAGCAGACGCCTTAAACCAGAAGTCTGCAAAGATGGCGGCATTCCTCAAAGCGCCAGAGCGCGTTGAGAAGATCGTGAATGACATTGCCCTGCATTTCAAAGAGAAGGTTTTGCCCCACGGCTTTAAGGCAATGATAGTCACGCCAGATCGCCATGCTTGTGTTCAATACAAGGAAGAGCTGGATAAGCACTTACCAGTCGAGGCTAGCAAGGTCGTTATTTCTACAACGGCTAACGACGATCTCGAATTCAAACAAAAATGGGGCGTTGATAAAAGCCAGCAGGAAAAGATAGTCGATGAATTCAATGATGCTACCTCAGAGCTTAAATTCATTATCGTTACTGCTAAGCTTTTGACGGGCTTTGATGCACCAATACTGCAAACGATGTATTTGGACAAATCCATAAAGGGTCATACCTTGCTCCAGGCGATTTGCCGGACAAACCGCCTGTATCCGCACAAGACCTTCGGCAGAATAGTTGATTACTTTGGGGTGTTTGATGATGCAGCAAAGGCGCTTGAGTTTGATGAAGAAAGTTTGCAGCAGGTTATTACCAATCTGGCCGAACTAAGAGCAAAACTCCCACAAGCGATGACAGATGCTTTATTTCATTTTGAAGGCGTTGATCGTACCCTAGAAGGATTTGAAGGATTAGAGGCCGCACAGAATGCAATTGAAACCGATGAAAAGAAAGATGCTTTTGCCGCTGACTTTAAGTACCTAGCTAAGTTATGGGAGTCACTCTCACCCGATATTATTCTTGATATGTATAACCAAGATTACAAATGGCTGGCACAAGTATACGAATCCGTTAAACCTGCATCGGACAATATAGGCAAGTTGTTGTGGTTGACTCTAGGAGCCCAGACTATCCAGCTGATTCACGAAAATATTCATGTCGGTGAAGTCCATACATTGGATGAGTTCGTGATGGACGCAGATGTTATCGAAGATATTTTCAACAATCCCAACCCGAGTAGAACCAAGCAATTGGAAAAGGCCCTATTAAGGCGATTCAAAGATAGAGTTGATTTGCCAGTCTTTAAGTCTCTAAGTGAGCGACTGGAAGTACTAAGAGATAAGGCAGAAAAAGGGCTTATAGCGTCCATCGATTTTGTGAAAGAACTGTGCAAGATTGCAAAAGAGACCCTTCAAGCAGAAAAAGAGCTTCAATTCGATCTACAAGAGAAGTCCCCTAAAGCAGCGTTGACCGAATTGTTCTTAGAGCTAAAGAGCGATCAAACACCTGCTGTAGTAGAGCGAATAGTTACTGATATTGATGCCATTGTGCGCATAGTACGCTTCCCTGGCTGGCAGACTACGACCGGGGGAGAGCGGGAAGTGCAAAAATCACTTCGTAAAACTTTGTTGAAATACAAATTGCACACAGACCAAGCGCTGTTTGACCAAGCCTATGCATATATTCGGGAATATTATTAATTGAAGACTATAATTCCCATTATCGACATTTTTGCCGGGCCGGGGGGGTTAGGCGAAGGTTTTTCGCAACTCCAAGACGACAAGCTGAAATTCAAAATTGCCTTGTCGGTGGAGATGAATGAACACGCCCACAAAACGCTAGAGCTAAGAGCCTTTTATCGTCAATTTGATAAAGCGCCCAATGAGTATTTCGGATATCTCAATGGAGATGTTAATAGAGAAGCTCTGTTTGCAGCTTATCCTGTTCAGGCCGCGGCGGCGAAAAATGAAGCTTGGCATCATGAAATTACAGAAGCGGGCATACAAGATATTATAGACAGGGCGCAGCAATCGTTAAAAGAATTCGCGTCTAAAGAGTGTGTGATGATTGGTGGGCCTCCTTGTCAAGCATACTCGACGGCTGGGCGTTCAAGGATGAAGTCCAAGAACAAGGACTTTGAAAAAGACCCCCGACACTTTTTGTATCGTCATTATTTGCGGATGGTAGCGAAACTTAGCCCAGCTGTTTTTGTTATGGAAAATGTCAAAGGTTTGAAATCCGCTACCATAGATGGGCAGCTTATGTTCCCTAAAATTATGGATGAATTAAGCCGCCCTGGTGAAATCGTAAAAGAGCTCGATGGTTTAAGACGTGCACCATCTCGTGCTGAGTATCATATTTATTCACTGGTTAAAGTCGAGTCACCGGGGAAAGATCTTGCGGGGGGCGCCGTAAAGCCTCTCACTCCTAGTGATTACGTTATTAGGGCCGAGGACTACGGTATTCCTCAACGCCGGCACCGCATTATTCTATTGGGTGTACGTAAGGATATAGACCCGAACTTGGCGGAGCGGTTGGTTAAAGTGACAGGAGTGGTGACTACCGCTGATGTACTGGATGGATTGCCGGCAGTGCGAAGTGGCATTACTGCTTATGATGATACCACTTGGCAGGATTGGGTTGCTGCTATGCAGGAAGGGTTGCATGGTGGTGAATTTGATCACGTGGATCCCAAGACACTAAAGCGTATCAAGCAGGTTATTAAGGCTCAGAAAGTGTCACTGGACCGTGGCGCCGAAAAATATACGGCCCCCGTCGGCAAAACCAGAGCATTGCATCAATGGTACCGCAATGACTGTTCACGCTTGAACAAGGTCCTTAACCATGCCCCCAAGATGCATATGCTAAGCGATATCTGGCGCTACTTATTTTGTACCTGTTTTGCCGAAGTGCATCAACGTACCCCCAAATTGAGTGACTTCCCGGACAATCTGCTACCCAAACATGGCAATGTTGATGCCGATAACAAAAAAATCGCCAAGTTTATCGATCGTTTTAAAGTACAAATCTCCACCCGAGCAGCCACTACAGTGATGTCACATATATCAAAAGACGGCCATTACTATATCCACTCTGACCCTATGCAGTGTCGGGCATGGACTGTCAGAGAAGCTGCCCGCATACAAACATTTCCTGATAACTACTATTTTGAAGGGGGGAAAACTGCAGCCTATCACCAAGTAGGGAATGCTGTTCCGCCGAGGCTGGCCTGGCAGATAGCCAAAGTAGTTGCCGAATATATGAAGGCTATCCCCACATGAACGTGATTACGGAGCTGAGTAAATTCTGTACTCTTGATGCTTTGCTCAAAGGTCAAAGCAAAGCGCTTAATGCGTCTGACAAGCTAATACAGCGTGACACATTGGCAAAACCCTTTCTGGAAAGTTTACATCAGAAGGATGAGATTGGTGTGTGGGGGGGCGGCTAATACACTACAAGCTTACCAAGCGCTAGGATCAGCAGTAGAAACTGTCAGACACGGAAGGAGAGTACGGTCTGGAGCCCTCGACGGCTGTGGGTTCCGGCAAGCCGCATGATCCTGATAAGAAACGCCTTTCCGAGGTAATCGAAGCAGCGATTGACACTCTAGGACGTGATTCCGTCTAAAGCTGCTGTTTTCTAAGGGGAAAATATACTTTCTTGGACTGTGTCGGACTTGCTAATGGTGCCCAGGAGAGGACTTGAACCTCCACGACCTTTCGATCACTAGCACCTGAAGCTAGCGTGTCTACCAATTCCACCACCTGGGCGTTGCGGGGGTGAAGCATTTCAGAGCGCGCATTTTGCCCATCTGCACTTCAGCTGTCAATGGGGTGTACACAAAATCTTCAAGAAATAAGCTGCTGCAGCGTGTATACTGGCCGCAAAATAGCGACGAAACAGACGAATAAAGAGAAATCAGAGAAACTATGTCAAGACAGAAGCAGGACGGGAAGCCCACCGGGGCGGCCCAACAGACCTCCACAGGCAGTGCTCCCATCAAAGACCCCTTCGCCAACCGCGAAGCGGAAAACTACGAAAAACCCATCCCCAGCCGCGAATTCATCATGGAATACATGGAGAAAGTCGGCGAGCCGGTGAGTTATGAGCACCTGTGTGAGCACCTGGAGCTGAACGATGATGAGGATCAGCTGGAGGCCCTGCGCCGCCGCCTGATCGCCATGGCCCGTGATGGCCAGCTGATCAGCAACCGCCGTGGCGTTTATGGCCTGGCGGACAAGATGGAGCTGATCAAGGGCCGCATCCAGGGTAATAAGGAAGGTATGGGCTTTTTTATCCCGCAGGATGGCTCCGGGGACCTGTTCCTCAGCCCCGGCGAGATGGTCAAGGTATTTGACGGTGATATCGTGCTGGCGCGGGTTTCGGGCGTGGATCGCCGTGGCCGCCGTGAGGGCATGATTGTTGAGGTGCTGGAGCGCCGCACCACGCAGGTGGTCGGGCGTTTTTACCACGAGAGCGGTTTTGGCCTGGTGGTCCCGGATAACCGGCGTATCAGCCAGGAAATCCTGATTCCGGAAAAAGACATCGGCAAAGCCAAAGACGGCCAGTTTGTGGTGGCGGAAATCCGCAGCTACGCCGACAGCCGCCGCAAAGCCGTGGGCGCGATCACCGAGATCCTGGGCGACCACATGGCGCCGGGCATGGAGATCGATGTCGCCCTGCGTGGCCATGGCATCCCCTTTGAGTGGCCGGCCGATGTGGATCGCGCCGTAGAAGGCCTGACTGAAGAAGTGGCCGAGGCCGATCTGGTCAACCGCATTGATCTGCGCAAGCTGCCCTTTGTCACCATCGACGGGGAAGACGCCAAGGACTTTGATGATGCGGTGTTCTGTGAGCCCATGGACAATGGCGGCTCGCGACTGTACGTGGCCATTGCCGATGTGTCGCATTATGTAAAACCCAATTCGCCGCTGGACGATGAGGCGCAAAAGCGTGGCAACTCGGTGTACTTCCCGGGCCATGTGGTGCCAATGCTGCCGGAGGTGCTGTCCAACGGCCTGTGTTCACTCAAGCCCAAGGTCAATCGTCTGACCATGGTGTGCGAGATGGAGCTCAATGCTGACGGCAAGGTCGAGCATTACCGCTTTTATGAAGGCGTGATTTTCTCCCACGCCCGACTGACCTACACCGAAGTGGCCGACATGCTGGAAGAGCCGGACAGTGATGTTCGGGCTAGATCTCGCGAGCGCCTGCGTGAGCGTTATGCCGACGTACTGCCGCACCTGGAAACACTTTACGAGACCTACCTGAGACTGGCGAAGTGTCGGCAGGAGGCCGGGGCACTGGATTTCTCCAGCAACGAAACCCGTATTGTATTTGGCGAGACCCGCAAGATCGCCGAGATCGTGCCGGTGGAGCGCAACAATGCCCACAGATTGGTAGAGGAGTGCATGCTGGCGGCCAACGTCTGCACCGCGCGCTTCCTGGAAGACTCCGATCTGCCGGTGCTGTACCGCATCCATGAAGGCCCCAACCCGGAGAAGCTGGATAACCTCAGCGCCTTCCTGCGTGAGCTGGGCCTGGTACTGACCCGCAAGGACAAGCCCGAACCCAAGGACTATCAGCGTATTCTGGAAAGCGTCGGTGATCGCCCGGATGCGCGCCTGATCCAGACCATGCTGGTGCGCTCGATGCTGCAGGCGGTGTATTCGCCGGAAAACATCGGCCACTTTGGGCTGGGGTTTGACGCCTATACCCACTTTACCTCGCCGATCCGTCGTTACCCGGATCTGCTGGTGCACCGTGCGCTGCGCTTCCTGATTCGTGAAGGCAAGAAAAAGCAGCGCATCCGTCAGGTCGACGGTGCGCCCAAACTGACGCGTAAGGAAATCTATCCGTATCAGTTAAAAGACATGCAGCATTTTGGCGAGACCTGCTCGACCTATGAGCGCCGCGCCGATGCCGCCAGTTATGATGTGCAGGACTGGCTGAAGTGTGAGTATGTGCAAGATCGCGTGGGTGATGACTTTGAGGGCACGGTTGCCTCGGTCACCGGCTTTGGCCTGTTTGTCATGCTCAACGATATTTATGTGGAAGGCCTGGTGCATATCACCGCGCTGGCCAACGACTATTACAAGTTTGATCCGGTGCACCAGATGCTGGTCGGTGAGCACAGTGGTACCACCTTCCACCTGGGCGATTCGGTGCGGGTACGGGTTGCACGCGTAGACCTGGATGATCGCAAGATTGATCTGCAGCTGCTGGACTCCAGCGGCAACGTCGCCGCCGACAAGGCGCGAAAGGGCCGTGGTAAAGACGGTGGCAAAGGCAAGGGCACCGGGAAAGGCAAAGGTACTGCCAAGAGCGAGTTAAAAGCCAAGAGCGACTTAAAAGCCAAAGCCAAGGCCGAGCCCAAAGCCAAGAGCACTCGCGCCGGCAAATCCAACGCCAAAGCCAAAGATAAGCTGGATGATGCGGCGCCCAAGGCCAAGAGCCGTGGTGGCGCAGCCAAGACTGCTGGCAAAACCGGCACTGCCAAAAAGGCGGCCCCTAAAGCAGGTGCCAAGGCCGGTACCAAGACTGGCGCTAAAGCAGGCGCTGAGCAAAAGCCTGCCCAGAAGCGCAAGCACAAGCCGGCGCAGACCGCGGCCCAGCGCCGCGCCCGCCAGCCGGCCAAAGAGTATTCGCAGAAGCCGGGTGACAAGTCGTCGGCCAAGCCGACGCGCCGGTCCACCAAGACCGCCGCCAAGAAGTTGGCGCAAAAGCCTGGCCAGCAGCCTGCTCAGCAACCGTCAAAGCAGGATAATGGCGGCAAGAAGCCCGGCATGTTCAAGCGCTTTATGAAAAAGCTGGGAGTGTCTGATTAATGTCCGCCCGCGAGTGGATTGTCGGCATTCACGCGGTCAGCGAGCTGCTGCGGCGCCACCCGGAAGATGTGCACGAGTTGTTGCTGCAGCAGGAGCGCAGCGACCAGCGCATTGAGGAAGTCCGGGCGCTGGCGCAGGAGCTGGGGCTGCTGTTTAAGGTCGTGCCGCGCGCCGAGCTGGAGAAACGTATTGCCGGTGACGCTGGCGCCTCGGGTAAAAAAGGCGCTGGCAAAAGCGGCGCTGACAAACGCCCGGGTAAAACCGGCCCGGTGCATCAGGGCGTCGCTGCCCTGTGCCAGTGGCGCGACACCGTCAAGGATGAAGCCTTCCTGACGGCCATGCTCGACAAACTGCCGCACCCACCGTTATTACTGATTCTGGATGAGGTCACCGACCCGCATAATCTGGGCGCCTGCCTGCGCACCGCCGATGCCGCCGGAGTGGATGCGGTGATTGTGCCCAAGGACAACTCGGCGACCATGAACCTGACGGTGCGCAAAGTCGCCAGCGGCGCGGCGGAAAAGGTCAATCTGGTGGCCGTCACCAACCTCAGCCGCACCATGGCGGCCCTGCAGCAGCGCGGCATCTGGATCAGCGGCGCCGCGGGTGAAGCCACACAAAACCTCTATGAAGCCGATCTCACCGGCCCCCGCGCCATCGCCATGGGCTCGGAGGGCAAGGGCCTGCGCCGCCTGACGCGTGAACATTGCGATTTTCTGATTTCCATCCCGATGGCCGGGGCTGTCAGCAGCTTAAATGTGTCCGTGGCCACCGGAGTTTGCCTGTTCGAAGCCGTTCGTCAACGAACGCCTGAGGCTACAGGCCGCTGAAAAACGTCATCAAGGCAGGCAGTGCGAGGCTAAACAGGCGAGCAAGCGGAGTTTACACGCTAGTAAATGAGCATTGTGAGCCTGTTTTAACGAAGCAATGGCAACGCAGATAGTTTTTCAGTGGCCGGGGGAAATAAGATTGCTTCTTTGAACCAACTTCACTAAAATACGCGGTCCCTGAATTCCTGCCGGAAGGCACGTCTGCAGCCACGTGAAGGCTGAACAGCAGATGGAACCCGGGTTTATTGTTCACTCCTTGTCTTACCGTCAATTGTCACAGTAACTGTGCTTGCGGAAGACTTATTGCCAGAAGGAGTCTCTATGAGACATTACGAGATTGTATTTGTAGTACACCCTGATCAAAGCGATCAGGTCCCTGCCATGGTTGAGCGTTACAAGCAGATGGTGACCGAGAGCGGCGGCAAGATCCACCGTGAAGAAGACTGGGGCCGTCGTCAGCTTGCCTACCCGATCAACAAGATCCACAAGGCGCATTACATTCTGATGAACGTGGAATGTAACCAGGAAGTCCTGGACGAAATCGTCACCCTGTTCCGTTACAACGATGCCATCATCCGTAACCTCGTCATCAAGATGGACGAAGCGGTGACTGAAGAGTCGCTGATCCTCAAGGGTGAGCGCGAGAGCCGCGAGCGTCGTGCCCGCGCCGAGCAGAAGCGTCGTCTGGAAGATGAAGCCGCTGAGCGTCAGGCTGCCCGCGAAGAAGCGGAAAGCGACAACGACGACAGCGATGACGACTACGATGGCGACGACTCTGACGACGACAGCGACTCCGACGACGACAGCGACAAATAATCACCGATTTTTTAAAGGATACTGACTATGTCACGTTTTTTCCGTCGCCGTAAGTTCTGCAAATTTACGGCCGAAGGCACCAAGCAGATCGACTACAAGGATCTGGAAACACTGAAGGCCTACATCTCTGAGACAGGCAAGATTGTTCCCAGCCGTATTACCGGTACCAAGGCGCGTTACCAGCGTCAGCTGTCAACCGCGGTCAAGCGCGCGCGTCACCTGGCCCTGATTCCTTACACGGACAGCCACAACGTTTGATCCCGCGGTAACGCGGGCTCTTGCTGAAACGAGAGTGATATGCGGGGTTTAGCACAGTACGCAATGAACGGCCGCCGACAGGCGATCACGGCAGCGTTTGTGTGTGGATTGATCCCGCTGGCCAACATGCTGGCGCCTGCTGTAGTAGGGCTGGTAGCGTTACGACACGGGCCGCGAGAGGCCTTGATGGTGGCAGTCTGGGCAGCACTTCCGCTGCTGGGCTGGGCGATGGCCGGGGATATTACCCCGGCGATCCTGCTGGTAGGGGTGTTGGCGCTGGCGCTGGTATTGCGCCGCACCTCATCCTGGCAGCCCACCATGCTGGCAGCCATATTGGTTGGCGTGGGTGCAGAACTGGCACTGCGGCTGCGGCCGGAGTTTCTGGTGTTGCTGACCGAACAGGTGGAACTGTTCATGGCCAGCGGAGCAGCAGAGATGCCGGAGGTACCGCCAGAGCTGATGCAGGGTGTCCTGGTCAGCCTGTTTGGTGTCATGCACATGTTCCTGGCGATATGCCTGCTGATGCTGGCGCGCTGGTGGCAGGCCCTACTGTTTAACCCGGGTGGTTTTCAGCAGGAGTTTCACCAGTTCCGCCTGCAGCCGCCGGTTGCTGTGGGGCTGATGGCGCTGTTTGTGCTGGCCAGTTTCGGCATCACCGTGTTGTCGGGTTGGACGATGTATTTTGTAATGCCCCTGTTTTTTGCCGGTGTCGCGCTGGTGCATGGGCTGATAGGTATCAAGAAATTGTCGCGGCTTTGGCTGATCGCATTCTACATGCTCATGCTGAATCCGCCGCTGGCTCAATTGTTGGCCGTGTTTGCACTTGCAGACAGCTGGTACGACTTCCGGGGCCGGATTCAGAAACAGAGCTAAAGAGCTAATTTGAGGAAAACATCATGAACGTAATATTACTGGAAAAAGTAGGCCGTCTTGGCGGCGTTGGTGACACAGCGTCAGTGAAGGCTGGTTACGCACGTAACTTCCTGTTCCCCACAGGCAAGGCCATTCCGGCCACCAAGAGCAACCTGACTGACTTTGAAGCCCGTCGTGCTGAGCTGATGGCTGCGCACAACGAGAAAGTGGCTGAGGCGCAAGCCCGTGCTGCCAAGCTCAAGGACCTGCGTGTTGAAATCGCTGTGAACGCTGGCGATGAAGGCAAGCTGTTCGGTTCTGTGGGCACCAAGGACATCGCTGATGCGGCCAACGCGGCTGCTGGCAGTGACCTGGTGAAAGCAGAAGTACGTCTGCCGGTGGGCGCGATCCGCGAAATCGGCGATTACGAAATCAGCATCGATCTGGGTTATGAAGTGGAAGCCGTGATCACGGTGGCAGTTGTTCCTGCATAAGGACCTGCCTGATCCGCTCGACCTGAAAAAAACGCCGGTTGTCGCCATCAACCGCGTCCCATCTGCCGGTTGTGAAGACAACCGGGTAGTGGGAGAATAGAGCACCGCCGCCTCCGGGTCGCGGTGCTTTTTTTTGCCCTTCGTCAGGCTGAGATCACACCGGAAACACAGGTAATATGTCGGAATTCACGGAATCATCATCGCCCCGTAGCGCCAGCGGCGGGCAGAAAGGCGGTGCCGGTAGCGGACAAGGTGCCGGACAAGGCGCCGGTAATAGCAGTGTGCTGTCCTTGAAAGTACCACCAAACTCAGTCGAGGCCGAACAGGCGGTGCTGGGCGGACTGATGCAGGACAACACCGCCTGGGACGATGTCGCCGAGATGCTGCAGGCCGAAGATTTTTACCGCCACGAACACCAGCTGATCTTTAACGTCATGCTCAAACAGGTGGAGACCAGCAAACCCATTGATGTGGTGACCCTGGTGGAAGCGCTGGACAGCCTCAACGAGCTGGAGACCGCCGGTGGCCTGGAGTACCTGACCGACCTGGTCAGCCACGCCCGTGGTACCGCCAACATCCGCGCCTATTCGCAGATCATCCGTGAGCGCGCCACGCTGCGCACGCTGATCCGGGTATCCAATGAGATCTCCGACAATGCCTTTAACCCGGCCGGCCGCCCGGCCGCCGAAGTGCTGGATTTGGCCGAGCAGAAGGTGTTCCAGATTGCCGATAACCGCGCCCAGGATGGCGGCCCGCAGCAGGTCAATCCGCTGCTGACCAAGGCCGTGGAAAAGATCGATGAACTGATCAAGTCCAAAGGCGGCATCACCGGCCTGTCCACCGGGTACAAAGACCTGGACAAGAAAACCTCCGGTCTGCAAAAGTCCGACCTGATCATCGTCGCTGGTCGTCCGTCCATGGGTAAAACCACCTTTGCCATGAACCTGGCCGAGCATGTGGGCCTGAGCCAGGACAAGCCGGTACTGATCTTCAGCCTGGAGATGCCGGCCGAAAGCCTGATCTTCCGTATGCTCAGCTCCATCGGTCGTATCGACCAGAGCCGCCTGCGCAGCGGGCAGCTGGAAGACGAGGACTGGCCCAAGCTGACCTCGGCCATTGCCAAACTCAAAGACCGGCCCATCCTCATTGATGACGCCGTGGGCCTGAGCCCGACCGAGATGCGCGCCCGCGCCCGACGCATTGCCCGTGAATACGGCGGTGTTGGCCTGATCGTGGTCGACTACCTGCAGCTGATGCAGATCAAGGGGTTTGGTGACAACCGCGTGGGTGAGATCTCGGAGATTTCCCGCTCATTAAAAACCATGGCCCGTGAATTTGAATGCCCGGTCATTGCCCTGTCGCAGTTGAATCGGGGCCTGGAACAACGCCCCAACAAACGCCCGGTGATGTCAGACCTGCGTGAATCGGGCGCCATCGAGCAGGACGCGGATATCATCGCCTTTGTCTATCGCGACGAAGTCTACAACGAGGACACCCAGGACAAGGGGGTGGCCGAAATCATCATCGGCAAGCAGCGTAACGGGCCGATTGGCACCGTGAAGCTGGGCTTTATCGGTCACCTGCTGCGTTTTGAAAACCTGGCACTGCCGGACTACGACGACAGTTATGGTTGAGCCATTGTCTACTGAGACTGCACCGGTCGACGCACACAGCTGGGCGGACATTGACCTGGCCGCCGTGCAGCACAACTTCCGGCGTGCCCGCCATTATGCTCCCGACAGCCGTCTGTGTGCGGTGATCAAGGCCAATGCCTACGGCCATGGCGTGGAGCCGATTGCCCGCGCGTTGAGCAATGAGCTGCAGGGAGGTGACTGTTTTGCCGTGGCGACGCTGGCCGAAGCACGCCGTGTTTATCAGGCGCTGGGCCTGCGCGATATCCTGATTATGCGCGGCCCGGTCAATGCCGCCGAGCTCACCGAGATCCTGGCCACCGGTTTTATGTGGGTGCTGCATTCACCCTGGCAGGCCGAGCTGTTAGAGCAGGAGCTCGAAAAGGGCATGTTGTTCCAGCCGCTGCGCATCTGGGTGAAAACCAATACCGGCATGAACCGCTTGGGCATGTCGCCGCAGGCGTTTGCTGAAATCTGGCCGTGGCTGAAAAGCCTGCCGCAGCAAAAATCGCTGATGCTGATGTCACATTTTGCCACCGCCGATGAACCGGACAAACCGCTGGCGGCCGAGCAATTGCAGAATTTTCAGGCGCTGGCAGGCAGCGTGGCCCTGGACCCGGATACCGATGGCATGAGCCTGTCGGCTTCGGCCGGCATCCTGGCCTGGCCCTCGGCGCAGTTCAGCATGTGCCGGCCGGGCATCATGCTCTATGGCGCCTCGCCCATGGTCGGTGAGCTCGGTCCGGCTTTTGGCCTGCTGCCGGTGATGAATCTGAAGTCGCGCCTGGTGACCATCAATGAAGTCAGCGCCGGTGACACGGTGGGTTATGGTGCCACGTATCACTGTCAGCAGGACATGCGCGTAGGCATCATTGGTATCGGTTACGGCGACGGTTATCCGCGTCATGCGCCCTCGGGCACACCGGTGCTGATCCATGCCGCCGGCAAGGTTTATGAAGCGCCATTGGCGGGCCGGGTGTCGATGGACATGCTCACTGTGGATCTGACCGGTATACCGGCAGTCCCGGGCGATGAAGTGTTATTGTGGGGGCAGGGCTGGGGCAGTCAGCTGCCCGCCGAGCGTATTGCCGATCTGTGCCAGACCATTGCCTACGAGCTGTTCTGTCAGATCACCTCGCGCGTCAAATTTGTATACAGGTAGAACCCGTACGAATAGAACCCGTACAAGTAGAACCCTATGGCCAAGACTGCAAAAACCAAAACCGCCTATGTGTGCAGCGACTGCGGTACCGAGCACGGCAAGTGGCAGGGCCAGTGTGTGGCCTGCAAAGAGTGGAATACACTGACGCGCATCAGCCTGGGCGCCACCAACCAGTCGCCATCCGTGCAGGCGGATTTCCGTCGCCAGGGTTATGCCGGTGAGCGCTCGCCGGCGGTGCAGGATCTGTCCGAAATCGACGTGGCCGCGGTACCGCGTTTCTCCTCCACCATGGGTGAGCTGGACCGGGTATTGGGCGGCGGTCTGGTACCCGGTTCGGTGATCCTGATTGGTGGTAACCCCGGCGCCGGCAAAAGCACGCTGCTGCTGCAGATCATGTGCATGCTGGCGCAGCAGATGCCGGCCATGTATGTGACCGGCGAAGAGTCACTGCAGCAGGTGGGCATGCGTGCCAAGCGCCTGGGCCTGCCGGAAAAGAACTTAAAAATGCTCGCCGAAACCCAGGTGGAAACCATCTGTGAACTGGCCTCGGAGGTTCAGCCGCGCTTGCTGGTGGTGGATTCCATCCAGGTCATGCACAGCGGTGATGTGGCCTCGGCGCCCGGCAGTGTGTCGCAGGTGCGTGAATGCGCAGCCTATCTGATCCGTTATGCCAAGCAGACCGGCACCGTGCTGTTTCTGGTGGGTCATGTCACCAAGGACGGCACGCTGGCCGGCCCCAAGGTGCTGGAACACATGATTGACTGTTTCATCATGCTGGAAGGCGGCAGTGACACCCGCTTTCGTATCCTGCGTGGCCAGAAAAACCGTTTTGGTGCGGTGAACGAGCTGGGCGTGTTTGCCATGACCGAAAAGGGTCTGAAGGAAGTCAAAAATCCGTCGGCGATTTTTCTGGCACGCACCGAAGAGGAAAGCCCCGGCTCGCTGGTGATGGTATTGTGGGAAGGCACCCGGCCCCTGCTGGTGGAAATCCAGGCCTTAGTGGACGGCGGCCAGGGCGGTAATCCGCGCCGGCTGGCGGTGGGGCTGGACCAGAACCGGCTGGGTATGCTGCTGGCCGTGCTGCACCGCCACGGCGGCCTGTACATGGCCGACCAGGATGTCTTTGTCAACGTGGTCGGTGGCGTCAAGGTCACCGAAACCAGCGCCGACCTGGCGCTGCTGCTGGCCATTGTGTCCAGTTTCCGCGACCGCGCGCTGCCGCACGAGCTGGTCGTATTTGGTGAAGTGGGGCTGGCCGGAGAAATCCGCCCGGTACCCAGCGGCCAGGAACGTCTGCAGGAAGCAGCCAAACATGGCTTCCGCAAAGCGATTGTGCCCAAGGCCAATTGTCCAAAATCGCCGATCGCCGGGATGCAAGTCATCGGCGTGAGTAAACTCTCCGAAGCACTGGAAGCCCTGTAAACGGGTTTCCGAACGGAATGACACATGGAACCTATTGTCTCGATCAAGAACCTGAACAAGACCTACAAGGGTGGCTTTCAGGCGCTGAAGAACATCAATCTGGATATCTACCCCGGTGAAATCATCGCCCTGCTGGGGCCCAACGGTGCCGGCAAGACCACGCTGATCTCCACCATCTGTGGCATCGCCCAGGCCAGCAGTGGCAGCATCACGGTGGATGGCAAGGATATCGAAAAAGACTTCCGCGACACCCGTTCACTGATCGGCCTGGTGCCGCAGGAGCTGACCACCGATGCCTTTGAAACCCCGTGGGTGACGGTCAGTTTCAGCCGTGGCCTGTTTGGCAAGCCCAAGGACCCGGCCTATGTCGAAAAGGTGTTGAAGGACGTGTCGCTGTGGGACAAGCGCGACAACATGATCCGCACGCTGTCGGGTGGCATGAAGCGCCGGCTGTTGATCGCCAAGGCGCTGTCGCACGAACCACGTATCCTGTTTCTCGATGAACCCTCGGCCGGGGTTGATGTGGAGCTGCGCCGGGAGATGTGGCAGCTGGTGCACAAACTGCGTGAGAGCGGGGTCACCATCATCCTCACCACGCACTATATCGAAGAGGCCGAAGAGATGGCCGACCGGATTGGGGTGATCGCCGACGGTGAGCTGATCCTGGTGGAAGACAAAAAGAGCCTGATGCAGAAGCTGGGCAAAAAGCAGCTGATGCTGGAGCTGCGGCAATCACTGACCACGCTACCTGAATCATTAAAAGACTTCGAAATTGAGCTCAGGGATGATGGCCATACCCTGGTTTATACCTTTGATACCCAGGCGGAACGTACCGGTATTACCACGGTACTGGACGCACTGCGCGAAGCGCAGATCAACTTCCGCGACCTGAGCACCACGCAAAGTTCGCTGGAAGACATTTTTGTTCGCTTGGTGGAAAAGGTTTGAAGGAGAGACCCCAATGAACCTGCATGCTGTTAACGCAATCTATCGTTTTGAAATGGCGCGCACGCGTCGCACGCTGCTGCAGAGTGTGGTGGCGCCGGTGATCACCACCTCGCTGTATTTTGTGGTGTTTGGTGCCGCCATCGGTTCGCGCATCAACCAGGTGGACGGCATCAGTTATGGCGCCTTTATTGTGCCCGGCCTGATCATGCTGTCACTGCTCACGCAAAGTATTTCCAATGCGGCCTTTGGCATTTATTTTCCCAAATTTACCGGCACCATTTACGAGCTGCTGTCAGCGCCGGTGTCCATGATCGAGGTGGTGCTGGGTTATGTCGGGGCCGCTGCCACCAAGGCCCTGGTGCTGGGGCTGATCATTCTGGCCACAGCGACCTTCTTTGTCGATCTGCATATTCAGCACCCGCTGGTAATGCTGATGTTCCTGGTGCTCACCGCGATCAGCTTCAGCCTGTTTGGCTTCATCATCGGCATCTGGGCCGACAATTTTGAGAAACTGCAGATGATTCCCCTGCTGGTGGTCACGCCGCTGGTGTTTCTGGGGGGCACCTTCTATTCGGTGACCATGCTGTCACCGCTGTGGCAGATGGTGACGCTGTTCAATCCGGTGTTTTATCTGGTCAGCGGGCTGCGCTGGAGTTTTTACGGGCAGTCTGATGTCAGCGTGTGGATCAGCATCGGCATCATTGTGTTCTTCCTGAGCGCCTGCATGGCTGCAGTGGCCTGGATCTTCAAGACCGGCTACCACTTGCGCAACTGACCGCTGCGCAACCGCGCAGCCGGTTGCCTCCGCTGATCTGTGATGGGGCGTCGCTAGCCGCGGCGTGCCATCACGTCATAGTGGGACTCCTTGCCGCTACGCACAAAGCTGTTAAATCCCGCGGCGCTCAACCGCTGCTCGATATCGACCGGGTCAGTCCACTTCTCGTTGACTTCATAGAACACCGTCTGCGTGCGCGCCAGGATGCCGGCCTCGGCCAACTGGTCAATCACCGTGGCTTCAAAACCCTCTACATCGATCTTGATGATGCATTGCCGGGCTTGTGCCAGCAGGCTGCTGAGCCCGGTTGCATTGACGGTGGTGATGGTATTGCCTGTGCTTAGCTTCAGATGGGCGCTGGTACGCAGAGTGGCGGCGCCACTGTGACCGACCCGTACGGCAATCTGGGTGCTGCCTTCGGTATCGGCAATGGCGGCATTGATGGGAATGACCGTGGCAGCCTGGTTGATCAGTACGTTGTCCAGCAAATAGGCATAGGTTGCTGGCACCGGCTCAAAGGCATACACCTGGCGACAGACCGGGTTGCGCGCGGCGATCAGGCTGTAGAGTCCCTGATTGGCACCGATGTCGATAAAGGTGAACGCCTCGATAGCGTTATCCAGCAGGTCTGACAATGCGTGTCCGTAACGGCCAAAGACACAGAAGTGAAAGGTGGCGTCAGTCCAGCGGGTTCGCAAAAACACCCCGTAGCGGCTTTTGACACAACGAATTCCGTTGATGATGGTGGTTTCGGTGACTCCCTGCATGGTTGGCATCTTAGGACAACGGGATGACAGACAGATGACGGCAGACTACCTGCGTGCTTCGCCGCCAAGCCGTCAATAGGTTCACTCGGTCAAAAACGTGACTCAAGTCACACCCCACTGCGCCGATAGCTAGGCGAGGGGTATGTCTTGTCGCCGTTAGGCAGTCCGCTACGAATCCCTCATCAAAGCTTGTTCGAAATCCGCTGGCCACGCCAGCGGCAACACCATGCCTTGCCTTGCAAAAAACGCCCGGAGTAAGAAAATGTCCACAAAATCATCAACCTCACTGAGCTTTGGTGCCCGCCTGACCATCTGGATGACGGGCGTGGTGTTGGTGTCGGTGGTTCTGGTGTCGAGCCTGGTCTACGTGTCATACCGCGATTCATTCACCGACGTCACCATGAAGGAGCTGGAAGTATCAGGCTCATTGAATGTACGTTCTTTCCTGGACTGGGCGCTGGCCCGGCAGGATGAGATGCGTTATCTGGCCAGTCTGGATGCGGTGCGGTTTCAGGACCTGGCGCAGATTGAGCACCTGATGTTGCAAATAGCCAACGCTCAGGGGTATTACGACACCATCTTTTTTGTGGACCCTGCCGGTTTTGGTGTGGTGGGCGTTGAATATGATGGCAGCAATGGACGTATCCTGACCCCGGATGAAGCACAGGCCTTTGCTGTTGCCGATCGCGCCTGGTTTCGTCAGGCCATTGGTGGGCAGGATGCATTCTCACAGCCAGTTATTTCGCGCGCCACCGGCAACCAGGTCAGCACCGTGGCCATTCCGGTGCGTGCTAACGGGCAGATTGTGGGCGTGATGCGCGGGGCCGTGCGCGTGGATACCATTCTCAGACGCGTCAGTGAGCTTGAAGGCGCTGAGGGGCTGGAGGTTTATTTGCTGGGAGCGGATGCCAGGCCGGTGACACCGGCGCCATCGATCCGTCAGATGGATCAGCCGGTCAACACGGTCGCAGGTGAGGCTATCGCTGCCGGCCGCAGCGGTACCGGGCAATATACCAACGCCGCCGGCACACCGGTCCTGGGCAGTTATACCTTCATGCCGCTGTTAGGCTGGGGCCTGGTTGAAGAGACCCGCCAGGATGTTGCCTTTGCGGAACTGAATGCCATGTTCTGGACCATTGTCGGGGTCACGCTGGTGGTGCTGCTGGTGGCCATTGCTGCCAGTGTCACGCTGGTGCGCAGTGTGCTCAGAACCCTGGGCGGAGATCCGGAGTACGCCGCGCAAGTAGTGCGCCGGGTGGCCAGCGGTGATCTGACTGAGTCTATTAATCTGCGCGCCAACGACCAGGACAGTCTGCTGGCGTCGATCAATGTCATGCAGGGCAGTCTGCGCACCATGCTGGATGAAGTCACGCAATACGCCGAGCAGGTCGCTGCAGCAGCCACCGAACTGACCCAGGTCAATGAAGTAACAAGTGACGGCATCGTCAACCAGAATAACCGCATCGACAGCACCGCAGCAGCGATGAACCAGATGACCACCACCGTTGAGGAGGTCGCCTCCAATACCCATCGGGCAGCAGACAGCGCCCGCCAGGTCAGTGGTGATGCCACCAGCGGTCGTGATGTGGTGGCCGCTACCGTTGCGGCCATTGGCGCCCTGTCGACCGAGATTGAAAACGCGGTGCTGGTGGTTACCGAATTGCGCAGCGACAGTGACCGGATCGGCAGTGTCTTGCAGGTGATCGAGAATATCGCCGAGCAGACCAACCTGCTGGCCCTGAACGCCGCCATCGAATCGGCGCGCGCTGGTGAGAGCGGCCGGGGCTTTGCCGTGGTCGCCGATGAAGTGCGCTCGCTGGCCAGTCGCACCAAGGATTCAACCACCGAAATTCAATCCACCATCGAAAAACTGCAGGGTGGTGCGGTGAAAGCCGAGAAGGTCATGCAGGGTAGCCGGGCGGGCGCAACCTCGGTGGTGGAGCGGATTCAGGAAACTGACCAGGCGCTGGAGCGCATCGCCCAGGGTGTGCTGCTGATCGAAGAAATGACCCAGCAGATCGCCAGCGCTGCCGAGCAACAGACCTCGGCGGCACGCGAGATCAACCAGAATATTCACGGTATCAGTGATGTTGCCGAACACACCGGTCGCAGTGTGGCGCAGTCCACCGAGGCCAGTGAGTCACTGGCCGGGCTGGCAGAGCGGCTGCGGGCGCTGGTGACCCAGTTCCAGGTGTAAGTGCTGGCGGCGCGGGTCAGCGCGCCGGTACCACCTGATCGCGGCCCCCTTCCTTGGCCTGATACAGCGCGGCATCGGCACGGGCGAGAAAGGGCTCAAGATCTTCGCCGGGCACCAGTTCGGTGACCCCCATGCTCAGCGTGACGCGAATCTGGTTGCGACCAAAGGCCACGCTCTGATCCCTGATTGCCTGCCGGATGATGTCGGCGCGGTTCGCGGCCTCGGCCAGCGCGCAGTTGTCCAGCAGCAGAATAAACTCCTCGCCGCCCCATCGGCATAAGGTGTCACTTTGCCGCGTGTGCTGCTGAATGGCGCGTGATACCGCCTGCAACACCATATCGCCGGCCTGGTGGCCATGGCTGTCGTTGATACGCTTGAAGTGATCAATGTCGATGCTGATCAGTGACACCGGGCGCGGATAACGTTTGATGTTGTGCGACAGGTGCTCAAAGATCATGTCAAACAGGTGCCGGTTGGCAATGCCGGTCAGCCGGTCGCGGGTGGCCATCTCTTCCAGGCGGCGCTGGTAGGAGCGCAGGGTAAAGTGCGCGATGATCAGCACCAGCACCATGATGGCGGCGGACAGGGCAATATTCAGTACCAGGGTGTTATCCAGGCGTTGTTCGGAGGCGTAGGCATCCTGTTCGACGATCAGGTACCAGCCGAACTCCGGTACCAGTCGGCTGTTGAGGAAAACCTTGTGGTCGTCACTGTCGACATATTCCAGTGAGGCGCTGGGGGTGCTGAGAATCTGGGTGGCAACCGCGCCCAGTGAATCGCGATCCTGCAGGCGGGCGGTGCGGTCGTATCCGCGCCCGGTCAGGGTGACATTGCCCTGGCGGTCGACAAAGTAAATGGAGCGGTCATAACGCTGCTGATAGGTGTCGATCAGGTCAGTCACCGCTTCCACCGACAGACCGACCCCGGTAGCGCCCATGTACTGGCCGTTGTAGTCGCTGACCCGGTAATTGATGAAAATGCTGACGCGGCTGCGATCGGCAGTGTCGGTGTCGACATTGACTTCGAAGGGCTCGCGCATATTGCGTACCCGGAAATACCAGTCGTCGGCCGGATCCTGCTCACTGACCGTTTTCAGCACACCGGTGGGGTGATAATACTGGCGGCTCTGTTCGGAGACATAAAAGGCGGTAATGGTGCCGTATTCCTGCTGGATCTCGTTCAGGTAGGCAATGATCCGCGTCGGATCCTCCTCGCCGGTCAGCGCCCAGTCTCGCACAAAGGTGTCAGTGGCCATGACCGAAGAGATCAGAATCGGGCGCAGCAGGTCGCGCTGGATCTCGGAATAGATATTGTCGCTGGTCAGTGGCAACATCTGCTCGGTGATATTGCGTGACAGAGAGTCGCGCGCGACAAAATAGCTGGTCAGGCTGGTAGCCATGAAACCCATGACCATCAGCGCCGTCAGTGCACTGACAAAAAACAGTTTACGCTTGTACATCGTTATCCTGGTGGAGATCTTCCATCTTGTACTGTCGAACCGGTCACCGCTGCCGATAGACTGTCAGAGGCGCCCGTGCAGGCATGACGGCGGCGCATTTGGCACAGATTCTAGCATTTTATCAATTCCACGGGCAGAGAGGATCAGATGGCATCAACGCGTGATACGGTGAATGGCTTGTCAATTCGCATGTTGAAACGCTTGTCAGCCTGTCTTACGTGGTTTACTGTCAACCTGTGAATATTCATCAGACGACCGGTTCATGATTCCTACGATATCGACCTACCTGCAGGAAAACCAGCTCAGTATGCTGGCCCTGATCTTTTTTCTGAGCTGTTTTCGTGGCTATCTGTACTACACATCGCTGCGCGCTGTGGATACGCCCTGCCTGGCCTATGCCATGCACCGCTTCCGCAAACAGTGGATTCGTATGGCCCTGACCCGGGAGAACCGGATCGCCGATACCAATATCGTGGCCAACCTGGAGCGCAATGTCTCGTTCTTTGCCTCGGCCTCGCTGCTGGTGCTGGCCGGTCTGCTGACCCTGCTCAATTCCTCTGACGCGGTCATGGGCATGCTCGCCGATTTCCCGTTCTCCGACCAAAGTACCCGGGGTGAATGGGAAGTTAAAGTCATGTTGCTGGTGTTCCTGTTTGTCTATGCCTTTTTCAAGTTCACCTGGAGCCTGCGTCAGTACGGCCTGGTATCGGTGATGATTGGCGGGGCGCCGGAACTGAAACTGTTGCCCAGTGAAGAGGAAATGGCCCGGCATGTCGAATCCATCTCCAAGATGTCATCCAAGGCATCGGGCAACTTTAACAATGGCCTGCGCAGCTATTATTTCGCCATGGCAGCGTTGAGCTGGTTCATTAATGCCTGGTTTTTTATCGCCCTGTCGGCGTTTGTCGTGTTTGTACTGTATCGTCGAGAGTTCAAGTCCGACACGCTGGCCATCATGATGGAAGATCTGCCGGACGCCTGACCCCACTCTATCCATTGCGGATGCCGTTTGATGATCAATACGCTGCTCAAGAAGCGATCCCTGTTGCTGTCACTGTTGATGCTGACGGTCATGGTGATTGCCATCCAGCTGTATATAGAGCGACGTTTTCTGGAACAGGCCCGGCAATCGCAAAATGTCGCCATCACTGAGCGGCTGAGCACCATCCGCTACCAGCTGGAAAGTGAACTGACCAACAACCTGTCGCTGATCAATGGCCTGGCGGCGTTTATCGCCTCATACCCCGATTTTACCCCGGCCCAGTTTGAACTGTATGCCAGCACGGTATTGGCGCGGGAGCCGGCGCTGATCAATCTGGCAGCGGCACCGGATCTGGTCATACGCTATATCTATCCCTTTGCCGGCAACGAGGCTGCCATCGGCCTGGACTATATGCGCCAGGACAATCAGCGTGCTGAGGTGGTGCAGGTGGTGCAGACTGGCTCTTTGGTTATCGCCGGGCCTTTGGAGTTGGTACAGGGCGGTATGGCATTTGTGGGGCGGGCCCCCGTGTATGTGCCGGGCGCGACCGGCGAGCCGGACTTGTGGGGTATTGTGTCGGCGCCCATCCTGGCGGAAACGGTTTATGAGAACGCGGGCCTGCTTGATCTGCCAGCCGACCTGGTATTTGCCATGCGCCGTCTTGATGCGACGGGAAATGACCTTGTATTTTTTGGGGCACCTGATACGTTCGATCAGGCGTCAGCGGTGGTGATGCCGGTGTCTGCCGGTGGCAGCAGCTGGGAGATTGCGGGTGCAGCGCCCGTCAATCGGTTGCCGGGCAGCACCGCCATCGTGCTGCTGCGCGCGGGCAGTGTGGCAGTGTTTGCGCTGCTGGCGGTGTTGCTGACCCTGCGTCACCGCCAGATGGATAGCAACCAGGCGCTGAAGAACATCATTTTCCGCAATGAGCGCTTTTTGCGGGCGGTAGAAACGGTGTCCCAGGTCGGTGGCTGGCGCTGGGCGGATGAGCAGTTTACCGAATTGTCGACGCAGGCACGTGACATCATGATGTTGCCGCGCAATGAAGATCCGGTAGACATGGAGCGGTTCTGCATCAGTCTCGATACCCGCAGTGCAGAAATTCTGACGCACTATATTAACCAGGCAGTCAAACTGCGACAGCGCATTGACCAGGAGCTGGAACTGCGCCGCCGTGAAGGGCGTGTTGTCTGGTTACACCTGAAGGCGGAAGTGGCGGAGCTTGATGGTGACAGGGTGGAATTGATTGGCGCCATTCAGGACATCAGCCAGCAGAAAAAAGTGGATCAGCTGATTGAGTATCAGGCCAATTATGACAGCCTGACCGGCCTGCCCAACCGGGGGCTGTTCCAGGATCGTCTGCATACTGCGCTGGTGCATGCCCGGCGCCGCAGCACACGCATTGCCGTGTTGTTTGTCGATCTGGATAACTTCAAGTCAGTGAATGACAACCTGGGCCATGATGCCGGCGATGAGCTGCTGGTCGAGACAGCCCAGCGCATCCAGTCCAGTATCCGCTCGGTGGACACCGTGGCGCGTTACAGTGGTGATGAGTTTGTTGCTGTGCTGGCTGATGTGTTCGCTGCCAGCGTGGTGTCGCGGATTGCCGATGATATTGTCGCGGCCATGCGCCATCCCTTTGTCCTGGCCGGGCGCCAGGTGTACTGCAGTGTCAGTATTGGCGTGGCGTTTTATCCGGATGACGGTGACAGTGTGGATACGCTGGTAATCAAGGCCGACCAGGCCATGTACGAGGTAAAGAAGGCAGGGCGCAATTCCTGGCAGTTCTATACCATCGCCATGCAACTGGAGTCGGAGCAGAAGCACCATCTGTACAATGAGTTGGTCATGGCGCTTGATCAGGGCCTGCTGACCGTGTTCTATCAGCCCATTGTGGATGCTGCCAGTGGCCGGGTAAGCAGTTGCGAGGCACTGGTGCGCTGGCCCCTGGAGGACGGCGGCTGGATAGGGCCGGACACCTTTATCCCGATTGCCGAGGAGCGGGGCCTGATCAACCGGATTGATCTGTATGTATTGAAGTCCTCGCTGCGCTTCCTCAATGACCTTAATGCCTCGCTGGAGACGCCGGTGGCGTTGTCAGTGAATGTGTCACCGCGCGTACTGCACTTGCGTGACGACGACGCCCAGGATTGGCTGCGAACACTGGAGCGCGAACGCCAGGTGCAGGTGACCATTGAGATCACCGAGCGGGTGCTGGTAGAGGACAGCAACAGTACCCACGCGGTGCTCGATCAGCTGCACCAGGCCGGGGTACAGATTGCCATTGATGATTTTGGTACCGGGTATTCGGGGCTGAGTTATTTCTCGCGCTTCCCGGTATCGTCAGTGAAGATCGATCGCTCGTTTGTGCAGGACCTTGGGGTCAGAAGCACCGAAACCACGCTGGTGGAAACCATCCTGCTGCTGGGCAGTAAACTCAATATCAAGGTGGTCGCCGAAGGCGTGGAAACCGAGAAGCAGGCCGAGTTCCTGCGGGCCAACCATTGTGACTATCTGCAAGGGTATTATATTTCCCGACCGCTGTCCGAACAGGACTTTCGCGACTTTATTGCGTCGCAGGGATGAAAGCCCTGTCCGGGGCGCTGATCAGACGAAATACGATTTCAGCGGCGGAAAGCCGTTGAACTCCACCGAGCTGTAGCTGGTGGTATAGGCACCGGTGGAGAACCAGTACAGCCGGTCGCCGGTAGCCAGGTTCAGCGGCAACTCATATTTGTACTGTTCATACATGATATCGGCACTGTCACAGGTCGGACCCGCCAGAATCACTTCTTCGGATTCCCCGACCTTGTCGGTGTGAATGGGGAATTTGATCGCCTCATCCAGGGTTTCAATCAGCCCGGAGAACTTGCCCACGTCGGTGAATATCCAGCGATGCAGGGCGGTGTGTGATTTGCGGGAGATCAGCACCACTTCCGACACCAGAATGCCGGAGTTGGAAATCAGCGAGCGGCCCGGCTCCAGAATGATCTGCGGGAAGTCGTCGCCGAAGTCTTCCTGAATAAAGCGGGTGATTTCTTCGGCGTAGGTCGGCAGCGTATTGGCGCGGGTGATGTAGTTGGCCGGGAAACCGCCGCCCAGGTTGATCATCTTGAGCACGATGCCGTCTTCTTCTTTCAGGCGCTCGAAAATGACTTTCACTTTGGCAATCGCCGCATCCCACACGCCAATATCGCGCTGCTGTGAACCCACGTGGAAAGACACGCCATGGGGCTCCAGGCCCAGCTCACGGGCCAGAATCAGCAGATCAATGGCCATGTCGGTGTGACAGCCGAATTTGCGTGACAACGGCCAGTCAGCGGTATGACTGCCTTCAGTGAGAATTCGCACATACACTTTCGAACCGGGCGCGGCACGGGCAATATTGCGCAGGTCGGCTTCCGAGTCGGTGGCATACATGCGCACACCTTTCTCGTAGAAGTAGCGGATGTCCTTGCTCTTTTTGATGGTGTTGCCGTAGCTGCAGCGATCCGCGCTGACATCCAGCCCCAGCAGTTTGTCCAGCTCATAGATGGACGCCACATCGAAGTTTGAGCCTTTGTCGCGCAGCAGCGTCAGAATCTCCGGTGCCGGGTTGGCTTTAACGGCGTAGTACACATTGGCGTAGGGGAAGTATTCAACCAGGGTGTCGTAGTGCTCGCTGATGGTGTTCAGGTCAATCACCACGAAGGGTGTTTCCTTGGTATCAGCGAGGGCTTTAATGCGGTTAAACGTGGGCAGCGGGTAAAAATCTTCGATTCTGATGGGTTCTGTGCTCATGCTTGGCTGTTACTCCTTCAGCATCGGCTGGGGACTGAATAAATAGCGTTGGTCCCTGACCAGGCGGGTCGGGGAGGGCGCTTGCGGCATTGTAGCAAAGGCTTCTGCTACGAAACACGAAGTTTTTTCAGGAGCTCTGACGACGTTCACAAAACACAGGTTCCCGAGGGTGTCGTCGGGAGCAATCCCGTTACGGCGGAGCCAGTGGGTGTATGCCCGAAGGACACGCCCGTGAACCCATCCATGGGGGGCTCGGTGGCGACCGTCTGACCGCCATGGATGGCGGAAATGCAGGTTTTGCAGGAGCAAAAACCTGCCGAGGGTCGCCAACGGTCCTTCAGGCATACACCCACCACCCCCGCTGCAGAGGAGTGGCTTCGGTCAGACTAAAAACCGGGTGCAAGATTTCAGGTCAATGCGGAGTAATCAGGTGAGGGCGGGGTGTCCTGTGCATGAGCCCGGACCGCCGGCGACCCTTGGATGGTCGCCGACGAGCCCTACAGGGATGTATTCACGGGCGTGTCCGGGAGCATGCACCGGGCAGCGCGACCGGGACCAAGTTGCCATTATTTGACACGCAGCAAACCCTCTCCCGCGCCTTGCCGCTCTTCTGCGGGCACAAAAAAAGCTGGTGGCAGAGTGTATACACCCTGCCACCAGCCTTGGTAGCGCTTACTTGGCAGCGCGCAAGGCAGCCTGCGCCGCTGCCAGCCGGGCGATCGGTACACGCGGTGGCGAGCAGCTCACGTAATGCAATCCCAGGTTATGGCAGAAATCAATCGAGTCAGGATCACCCGCGTGTTCCCCGCAGATACCCAGCTTCAGATCCTTGCGCGTCTTCTGACCATTGGTCACCGCAAACTGCATCAGCTTGCCAACGCCAGTCTTGTCCAGGCTCGCAAACGGGTTCTTGCTGTAGATTTCCTTCTGCTGATACTCATCATAGAACAGACCCATGTCATCACGGCTCAGACCGAGTGTAGTCTGGGTCAGGTCATTGGTACCAAAGCTGAAGAACTCCGCATGCTCAGCGATCTCATCCGCGGTAATGGCAGCCCGTGGTACTTCCACCATGGTGCCAACCATATACTTGATCTTGATTTTCTTCTTCGCCATCACCTCTTCGGCAATGCGATGCACAATGGCCAGCTGGTCGGCCAGCTCCGCCTTGAAACCCACCAGCGGGATCATGATTTCCGGGTGCACTTCCACCGGCGTCTTGGCGGTCAGCAGGTCGGCAGCGGCTTCAAAAATGGCCTGTACCTGCATCTCCGTGATTTCCGGATACAGGATGCCCAGACGGCAGCCACGGCAGCCCAGCATCGGGTTTTCTTCATGCAGGGCCTTGATGCGATCAATGACAAACTCCAGCGGCAGACCCAGCTTGTCGGCCAGCTGACGACGCACTGCATCGTCCTGTGGCAGGAATTCGTGCAGCGGCGGGTCCAGCAGACGGATGGTGACCGGGCGGCCGGCCATGGCCTTGAACAGACCGACAAAATCCTTGCGCTGCATGGGCAACAGCTTTTTTAGTGCTTCACGGCGCTGCACGCCATCGACCGCCAGAATCATCTGACGCATGTCATCAATACGGCTGCCTTCAAAGAACATGTGTTCCGTGCGGCACAGGCCGATACCTTCGGCGCCATAGGCAACCGCGGTCTGGGCCATGGCCGGGGTGTCGGCATTGGTGCGGATGCGTAGCTTGCGATATTTATCTGACCATTCCATGACGGTGTTGAACAGCTCGTAGGTATAGCTGTCCTTGGCTTTCATGGAGCCGTCCAGTACGCGTTTGACTTCAGAGTCAGCGCTCTCGATCAGGCCCTGATACACCACGCCGGTAGTGCCGTTGATGGAGATGTAGTCGCCTTCCTTCAGCGTGATGCCGTTGGCAGTCAGCGTCTTCTTCTCGTAGTTGATGGTGATGTCACCGGCGCCGCAGATGCACACCTTGCCCAGCTGACGGGCGACCAATGCGGCGTGCGACGAAACGCCGCCACGGGTGGTGAGGATGCCCTGTGAGTGCAGCATGCCCTTGAGGTCGTCAGGCGAGGTTTCCGAGCGGCACAGAATGACTTTGTTGCCCTTGCGTGCTTCGATTTCTGCCTGGGCCGCAGTGAACGCAATGCGGCCAGTGGCCGCGCCCGGACCGGCGGGCAGACCTTTACAGATCAGCTTGGCGTCCTTCTGGGCTTTGGCGTCAAATACTGGCACCAGCAGGGTGTCCACGGACTCTGCCGGTATTTTCAGCAGTGCGGTTTTCTGGTCGATCAGTTTTTCCTTGTTCAGCTCTACCGCGATGCGGATGGCGGCCAGACCGGTGCGTTTGCCATTGCGGGTCTGCAGGATGAACAGGCGACCGTTCTCGATGGTGAACTCGAAGTCCTGCATGTCCTTGAAATGTTTTTCCAGACGGGTGCGGACTTTTTCCAGATCGGTGAAGTTTTTCGGCAGTTCCTTGGCCATGGCAGCGATGGGCTTGGGGGTGCGCACACCCGCCACCACGTCTTCGCCCTGGGCGTTGGTCAGGTATTCGCCATAGAACACTTTTTCACCGGTGGCCGGGTCGCGGGTAAACGCCACACCGGTGCCGCTGTCGTCGCCCGCGTTACCAAACACCATGGCCTGGATGTTCACGGCCGTGCCCCATTCCGCCGGGATGCCGTACTGGGAACGGTACAAAATGGCGCGATCGTTTTTCCAGGAGCCGAACACGGCGCCGACGGCGCCCCATAATTGTTCGTAAACATCCTGCGGGAAGCTCTTGCCGGTCTTGTCGGCAATCAGCAGCTTGTAGCGTTTGACCAGTTCCTGCAGCTCGTCGGCTGTCAGTTCGTTGTCCAGTTCCTTGCTCAGGGATTTTTTCATGTCATCCAGCAGGGCATGGAACGGGCATTCGGATTCGTCATTCAGCGCCTGCACGCCCATGACCACATCACCATACATCTGAATGAAACGGCGGTAGCAATCCCAGGCAAAGCGGGGGTTGCCGGAAATATTGGCCAGACCTTCCACGGTTTTGTCGTTCAGGCCCAGGTTGAGGATGGTATCCATCATGCCTGGCATGGAATCGCGGGCGCCGGAGCGCACCGAGACCAGCAGCGGGTTGTCGCGGCCGCCGAACTCACGCTGCATCTGCGTTTCAACGGCTTTAATGGCGGCCTCTACATCCTTGGCCAGTGTCTTGGGATAGCTGCGGCCATGGGCGTAAAAATAGGTACAGACTTCGGTGCTGATGGTAAAGCCGGGCGGGACCGGCAGACCGATAGCGGCCATCTCTGCCAGGTTGGCGCCCTTGCCACCCAGCAGTTCACGCATACTGGCGTTACCGTCGGTTTGCTGGCCGAAATTGTATACGTACCTGGTTTTCTGCGAGCTGCTTTTTTTTGTGCTGGTATCAGATATCTTTTTCATGGTTCCCGGGTTCTTAAATCAGCAGAAGATGTCGATGTGCGCCTTCCTGGCAACTGAGAGGCAGTCTGGCGAGGGCCGCAAGGATAAAGCATGTATCCGCTAAAATCCAGCTTGCGGGGTGCATTTACTGATGCATTCTGTCTGCAATTGTCGGGAAGTCGCGGGTAATATGCAGCATTTGCACGGTAATGTAGTAATACTACAAGGATTCGTCCGCCGTCACCCGGGCATCGTTGTGATCGGGATGGATAAAGCGGCCATTGCGCAGGAAGTACAGAACCTGGTCGATAACTTCCTGCCTTTGCATGATGAATGTATGGGTGTAGGGCACTTCAATAAAATCGTTCATGCCCTCGATTTTGGTGCTTTCCACGCTCACTTTGCCGTCATCACGATCGGGCAGGGCCAGCGAGAACAGCGGGCTGATGGAGCGGGTGCCGGCGATGATGCCCAGTTCGTAGTCGTGCGCGGGCGGCAGCGATTGCGGCACACTGTCGCTGTTGGTGCCCAGTTGCAGGGCCGGTTCGCCGCTGAACAGCTCAAAGCCTGGCATGTTGCCGAATACGTCGATCACCTCGCTGCCATGGTTGGGCGGCGCGAGCATCACCACGCGCCCCAGTTTGTCGATGGTCTTGCGCGCCAGGTAGTGGCGCACCAGAATGCCGCCCAGGGAGTGCGTCGTGAAATGAATCTTGCGCACCAGGCCTTGCTCGCACTGGGCGACGCCTGACTCCACGGCGCCGTCCACCAGTTCCTCAATGCTGTGGTCGCGGGAGTCGTAGTGGATATTGGCCACGGCATAACCGCCTTCCTGCAGTTCGCGCTCCAGCCGTTTCATGGAGAAATCGGTGCGGCTCAGGCCGTGTAACAAAACTACGCACTCGGGGCCATCGGCGCGCGCGGGTGACGGGGCTGCCTGGCTGCATACCAGCAGCGCTACCAGCAGCAGGCTGTGCAAACGGGCAGATCGCGTCATATCGATAAGGGCTCCGGTTTGATCACGGGTGTGATCAGACTTTGTTATCCGCTTGGGTGTCAGCCGGCCTGGCGGGCGGTGCGTCCGCACTTTGTTGCAGTGATGCTCCCAGCCGGCCCAAGCCTTCCATGATATTCATGGGCAGGGGAAACACAATGGTCGAATTCTGTTCGCCGGCTATTTCCGTCAGTGTCTGCAGGTACCGCAGCTGAATCGATGCCGGCTGGGTGGCCAGCTGTTTGGCTGCTTCCACCAGTTTCTGCGAGGCTTCGAATTCCCCCTGGGCGTGAATGACCTTGGCGCGTCGAGAGCGCTCGGCCTCCGCCTGCTGGGCGATGGCGCGGATCATGCTCTCGTCAATGTCCACGTGCTTGATTTCCACATTGGACACCTTGATGCCCCAGCTGTCAGTCATCTCGTCAAGAATGTCCTGGACGTCGCGGTTCAGGCGTTCGCGCTCGGACAGCAGCTCGTCCAGTTCGTGCTGGCCCAGCACTGATCGCAGGGTGGTCTGCGCCAGCTGACTGGTGGCTTCCATGAAGTCCTCGACATTGATGACCGCCTTTTGCGGGTCGACCACGCGGAAGTACAGTACCGCATTGACCTTCACCGAGACGTTGTCCTTGGTGATCAGATCCTGCGAGGGAATGTCCCAGACTGCAGTGCGCAGACTGGTTTTGACCATCTGCTGGATGAAGGGAACGACGATGATCAGGCCCGGACCTTTGACCTTGTGGAAACGCCCGAGCATGAAGATTACGCCGCGTTCGTATTCCTTGAGAATATTGAAAGTGCTGAACAGCAGGCCGATTGCGATGGCTGCCAGTACCAGGCTGAAAATTTCCATGACAACTCCTTCAATATGCAGTGGGTGTGGGCATCAGGCTGGCAGATGGCCCGGGTTCCTCTTGCGGCGTTCTGTTGCTTTGCCGTGCTATTGTGCGGTGGGCTCGTCCTTGTCGACATGCAGCGTCAGGCCGTCAACCTGCCGGATACGCAATCTGTCGCCTTTGTGCACGGGCGAATTGGTTGTGGCTGTCCAGGTTTCGCCGCTGACATGGACATGACCGCGCTGGTCAAAATCTTCCAGGGCCACGGCGGTCATCTGCATCATGGCCTGATCGCCGGTAACCATGGGTTGCCGCCGCGCCTTCAGCGCCGCGCCCAGAATCAGTACAATGAGGCCGCCGGTGGCAACTGCCACGGCGGCGATCAGTGGCAGGGAAATCTGCCACGCGGCCGAGTCCGTGTCCATCAACATCACTGAGCCTAGCACAAAGGCTGCCAGCCCACCCAGGCCAAATACGCCAAAACTGGGCGAGACCACTTCAAACGCAATCAGGCCGATCCCGACCACCATCAGCGCCAGGCCGGCATAGCTGATCGGCAGCATTTGCAGGGCATAGGCACCGACCAGCAGACAGATGATGCCGGTAATGCCGGGCAGGCCCAGGCCAGGGTTATAGAACTCCAGAATCAGTCCATAGACGCCAATCATCAGCAGTATATAGGCGATATTGGGGTTGGTGATGACACTGAGGAAGTCATGTCGCCAGTCGGCTTCGATCAATGTGATGCTGGCCCCTTCAGTGTTGAGGGTAACTGCGCCGCGGGCAGTGTCAATCACCTGGCCATTGACGGCCTGCAGCAGTTCTTCGGCGTCGTTGGCGATGAGATCAATCACCTGTTGCGCAAGGGCATCGGAGGCGGTCAGATTGGCCGCATCGGCAACAGTCTGTTGGGCCCAGTCGCGATTGCGTCCGCGCAGCTCCTGAAGTCCCTGCAGGTAGGCGATGGCATCATTGACAGCCTTCTGTTCAGAGGCGGACATGGACTCGCGCACCTCGCCGGTTGCGCCGAGACTGACGGGTGTCGAGGAGCCGATATTGGTTGCGGCTGCCATGGCGGCAATATGGCTGGCCGCGGTAATATAGGTGCCGGCGCTGGCTGCCCGGGCGCCGGATGGGGCCACCCAGGTGGCCACAGGTACGGGTGATTCGAGAATGGCGCTGACGATGTCACGCATGGCGCTGTCCAGCCCGCCGGGGGTGTCCATGCGCAGCACCAGCAGGGCTACATCGTTTTGCGCTGCGCGCACCAGTGTGCGCTGAATATGGTCGGCTGAGGCCGGGCCCACCGGGCCATCCAGATCGGTCAGCCACACCGGCGATGACGGCTGCGCCACGGCGTTTGGGGCAAGCCCGGGAATGGCCAGTAAGCACAGCAAGATCAAAAGCATACGCCGCACGGCCAGCGGGCGCCAGCGTCGATGTCCAAACCGCCTGATGATGAGGTGCATTATGCGACACATAAGCGCATAATACGCCCGCTCACTTAACAAGTCGAACTATGACAACAGCGTATAACCGACACACTTTGTTGCAAAAATGGCATGGCAAACGTTGTACTAGTTCGAAAACTTGGTTTACGATCCATCGCAATGCTGAAGTCTAATGATGCAGATACAAGACAGTAAGGTGGTAGTTGTTGTCAGGGATAGTCTCTGCCAGCGTTCAGCCGCTAAACCCTGCGGGAGGAATTCCAGAATGAAGAAAACCAGTATAGCTATGCTCGCTATGGCAGCTGCAGTAAGCTTTCAGGCTAACGCGGCTACCGGTGTTGACCCACTGACTCAAGTACAGCCAGTGGACGCCGAGTGGTTCTATAACGGCAGTGAGCCGGACCACATCGTTGAAGTACCCAGCTTTAATGTGCCTGCAACCGGTGTTATCGACTACATCGACTCCGTTATTCCTCTGGAATTCGGCGAAGAGAAGTGGGTAAAAGCGGTTCAGTTCATCCCGGGTGACAAGCGCGTTCTTCACCACCTGCTGAGCTACGTTGTTGCCGATACGCCCGATGCTGGCGAAGGCATGCTCGACGAAACAGTAAACGACCCGCGTCGTGAATTCCTGGAAGGTTATGCGCCTGGTAAGGAATACGCTACCGAGTTTCCCCAGAACACCGGTATCAAGGTACCTGAAGGTTCTGCGCTGCGCATGAGCATTCACTACACGTCTTTCGGTCAGGAAACTACCGACAGCACCCGTGTAGGTCTGTGGTTCGCTGACGAAAATGAGACGCCTGAGTACGAGTACCACACCTACTCGGTAGCGACTCCGATGAACCAGATCCAGATCCCTGCTGGCGCGATGAACCATGAAGCATCTGCTTCACACGTGTTCGATGACGACATCCTGCTCTACGGTTTCCGTGCGCACATGCACTACCGTGGTAAGGCGATGAGCGCGCGCGTTGTGTACCCGGACAACTCGTCTGAGGACCTGATCAACGTAGCTGACTACAACTTCGCATGGCAGCCAACGTACCGCTTCGAAGAGCCAATGGTTCTGCCAGCCGGTTCACGTGTTGTGGTTGAAGGCCTGTTTGACAACTCTCAGTACAACCTGGGCGTACCTGATCCAACCGTGGATGCCATGGGCGGCCTGCAGAGCTGGGAAGAAATGTTCATTGGCTACTTCTCCTACACAGACGCTCCTGAGTAATATCAGTCTGTTTAGTAGTAAGTAACTGATTGAGCAGCACAAACTAAAAGGGGCTGCTTCCCTGAGAAGCAGCCCCTTTTGTTTGCGTGCAATAAGTGCTTTAAACTGGCATAAATTTGCGTCAGATTAAGAAATGGTGGCGCGAATAAAGTATACTTGGCGGTCTGATCGGTTGTATTAATTCAGGCTGTATTAATCTAGTTGCTGTAATCTGTAAATCAGAACATAAGTCAGAACAAAAATATAACGCCGTGCGTCACTACCCATAGAGCGGTGACGTTCCGCAGAATTATCCAGAGAGAGTATGAGGGTTTGTTCATCATGAAGAAAATTAGCTGGTTGGCGCTGTTCGCAGCTGCCGCATTCAGTATCAACGCACACGCTGCGCCGGAGCGCGTAGGCGATTTCACCCTGATCGACGATGAAGGCAAAGCGCATCAGTTGAGCAAGTATGCGTTCAACAAAGCCGTGGTTATCGTTTCCCAGGCCGCTGGTTGCACCATGAACCAGGAAAACATCGCGCGTTACAAGCAGCTGCGTACCAACTGGGATCACCGTGGTGTCAGCTTCCTGATGCTGAACTCATCAGTGGATGATGATCGCGCTGATATTCGTGCGGAAGAAGCGGTATGGAACTACGACTTCCCGATCATGGACGACGACGCTCAGCTGGTCGCCAATGCGCTGGGTGTTACCCAGGCTGGTCAGGTTGTAGTTGTTGATCCGGTTCGCATGAACGTACTGTACCGTGGTCCAATGCCGGCTCAGTGGGCACGTGCGCCACTGGGTCAGGTCCTGGAAGCTGTCGTCGCTGACGGCGCTGACTCTCGTCAGATGGACACTGTCACGGTAGACATGGAAGAGGCTGAAGGTTGTGCACTGGACTTCCCGATTGCCGAGCAGTACATGGCTGAAGCCCCTGACTACGAAACCGAAATCGCACCGATCCTGATCGAGCGTTGTGTCGGCTGTCACGTAGAAGGTGGTATCGGACCGTTTGCCATGAACAGCCACATGATGATTCAGGGCTGGAGCCCGATGATTCGTGAAGTGATCATGACCAACCGTATGCCGCCGATGCAGGTCGACCCCGCTGTGAAGAGCTTCACCAACTCGGGCAACATCCCGACGGAAGAGCGGCAGAAGCTGATCCACTGGATCAACGCCGGTTCGCCGCGCGATTAATCCAGGCTAAGCGCTTGATTTAAAAGGCCGTTCTGCGCAAGCAGAGCGGCCTTTTTGCGTTTGTTTGCCCTTGTATCCGGCGGCCAAAAGGTTTAGGATCAGTGAACAAGTTTAAAAAATAGAACTAAAAGAGTTCACATAAGCCGTCATGTCGACTGGCTTTGAACCTGTGAGAGGTGCCTATGAAGAGCAAGATGATCAAGACGACGTTAACGGCTGCAGTGGCCCTGGCCGCAGGCAGTCTTGCCCATGCGGGTGTTGATCCGTTGACACAAGTCCAGCCGCCGCAAAGCGAATGGACCTATGACGGCAGCGCGCCTGACCATATCGTTGAGGTACCGCCTTTTCAAGTACCCGCCACGGGTGTGATCGATTACATTAACTCGGTGATTCCGCTTGAGTTTGAAGATGAGCGTTGGGTGGAAGCCGTCCAGTTTATTCCGGGCGACAAGCGCGTGCTTCACCACCTGCTGTCCTATGTGGTGGCGGATAACCAGGATAACGAAGGCATGATTGACGAGGCGGTCAACGATCCGCGTCGCGAATTCCTGGAAGGTTATGCACCGGGTAAGGAATATGCCACCGAGTTTCCGGAAAACACCGGTATTCGTGTGCCTGAGGGTTCTGCCCTGCGCATGAGCATTCACTACACGTCTTTTGGGCAGGAAACAGTGGACAACACCCGTGTTGGTCTGTGGTTCGCTGACAAGGACAATGAACCTGAGCTTGAGTACCATACCCATTCGGTATCGCCAGGTAACCGCACCGAGAATATTGTCATTCCGCCGGGTGCCATGAACCATGAAATGGCAGCAACACACGTGTTCGAAGAGGACATTCTGTTGCGTGGTTTCCGGGCGCACATGCACTACCGTGGCAAGTCCATGGCAGCGCGGGTGATCTATCCGGACAACACCACGGAAGAGATCATCAACGTGCCGAACTACAACTTCGCCTGGCAGCCCACCTACCAGATGGAAGAGCCAATGGTGATTCCGGCCGGTTCGCGTGTCGTCGTGGAAGGGCTGTTTGACAACTCCCAGTACAACCTGGGTGTCCCGGATCCGACTGTACCCGCTCTTGGCGGTCTGCAGAGCTGGGAAGAGATGTTTATCGGTTACTTCTCGTACACAGACGTTCCCGAGTAATCTCAGCAGCTTGGAGAGAAAATAAAAAAGGCGGTCCAGCAATGGGCCGCCTTTTTTTTGTCAATACCGGTGTAACACTTTATTGCAAATTGCCTGAGGTCCATATTGTTTTGCGTGTTTGACTGGTTTACGATCAGGTGTAATGCAAGGCGGTTTGTATGCAGATCATAATAAAAATGAATAACAGCATCGCGGCCTTGATGCGGCCGCGCACCCTCACAGGTTGTGACAGGAGCCGTAATAATGAAAAAAACCACGTTGTCCGCAGCACTTGTGTTGACGGCCGTCTGGGGTCTGCAGGCCCAGGCCGGCGTTGACCCCCTGACCCAGATTCAGCCCCCTGCCAGCGAATGGACCCATGATGGGTCAGCCCCCGATCACATTGTCGACGTGCCCCCGTTTGCGGTGCCTGCGACTGGCGTCATCGACTATATCAATTCGGTGATTCCGCTGGAATTTGGCGAAGAGAAGTGGGTGAAAGCGGTTCAGTTCATCCCGGGTGACAAGCGCGTTCTCCATCACCTGCTGTCCTACGTGGTGGCTGATGATCAGAACAACGATGGCACCATTGACGAAGCCGACAACGACCCGCGTCGCGAATTCCTGGAGGGTTATGCCCCCGGTAAAGAGTATGCGACCCAGTTCCCGAGCAATACCGGGATCAAGGTGCCAGTGGGTTCAGCGTTACGCATGAGCATTCACTACACCTCGTTTGGCCAGGAAACTGTCGACAATACCAAGGTCGGTCTGTGGTTCTATGACGAAGAGGAAACGCCTGACCTGGAGTTCCATACCTATTCAGTATCCGCCAACGGCGCTGACCGGCTGGTGATTCCGCCCGGTGCCATGAATCACGAAATGGCCGCCAGCCACGTGTTTGAAGACGACATCGTGTTGCATGGCTTCCGCGCACACATGCATTACCGCGGCAAATCCATGTCAGCCCGGGTGATCTATCCAGACAATACCATGGAAGAGATCATCAACGTGGCCGACTACAACTTCGCCTGGCAGCCCACCTATCGCATGGAAGAGCCCATGGTATTGCCGGCCGGTTCACGGGTCGTGGTTGAGGGGTTGTTTGACAACTCCGAGTATAATCCCGGTAATCCGGACCCGACGGTACCCGCCGTCGGTGGGCCGCAGAGCTGGGAAGAGATGTTTATCGGCTATTTTTCTTACACAGACCTGCCTGAATAAGGTAAGTTAGTAAGCTGATTCGATAAGCAGACCGACTAAAAAGGCTGCTTCCTGAGCGGAGCGGCCTTTTTTTATGGGTAATTTTATAGCCGGAATTTTTTCCACTAGTTGAGTACGGGTAACAAGACATGTCGATAGATGCTTTACTGCGACCTTTTTCCACACCAAAACTGACCCTGAAAAATCGCCTGGTGATGGCGCCGATGACGCGGCAGTTCTCACCAAACGGCGTACCGGGTGCCAACGTTGCTGAATACTATCGTCGACGGGCAGAGGGTGATGTCGGTCTGATCATCACCGAAGGCACAACCGTCGGGCACAAGGCAGCATCCTTTGATGCCGCCATACCGAATTTCCACACAGACGAGGCTCTGGCCGGCTGGGCAGAGGTGGTCAAGGCGGTGCATGCCCAGGGCGGCAAGATCGCACCCCAGCTATGGCATGTGGGCTGCGCCCGAAAACCTGGTACCGGTCCGTTTCCGGATTTCCCCAGCGCCACACCGTCGGGCTTTGCCCTGCCTGGCAAGAAAGTGGGTGAACCACTGAGCACCGCAGAGATTGACGAGATTGTGAAAGCCTTTGGCGAGGCCGGCGGCAATGCCAAAGCCCTGGGCTTTGATGCGCTGGAGATCCATGGCGCCCATGGCTACATGATTGATGACTTCCTGTGGGAAGGGCTGAATACCCGTCAAGACAAATACGGCGGATCGCGAAGCAAGCGCAGCCAGTTTGCCGTCGAGATCGTCCAGGCCATTCGCGCTGAAGTGGGTGAGGATTTTCCCATCATCTTCCGTTTTTCCCAGTGGAAACAGCAGGACTATGATGCGCGCCTGGCCACCACGCCGGACGAGCTGATGGAAGTGCTGGCGCCGATTTCTGATGCCGGCGTGGATATTTTCCATTGCAGCCAGCGACGTTTCTGGGAACCTGAGTTTGATGGCTCGACGCTGAACCTGGCGGGCTGGACCCGCAAACTGCTCAATAAACCGGCCATCACCGTGGGTAGTGTGAGTTTGAATGAAGAGTTCATTACCACCTTTATGGGTGGCGAAGCCGGCAGTGCTGACATTGGTGAGCTGCTACAGCGCATGGAGGCCGACGAGTTCGATCTGGTCGCCGTGGGCCGCGCGCTGATTGCCAATCCCGACTGGCTCAAACGGGTACAGCAGGGCGATGTGTCGGCCCTGAAAACCTACGATAAATCCTTGTTGGCTGCGCTCGCTTAAGAGCGCATCTGGCAGCAGAAAAACAAAAACGGAGAGCGATGATGTTTGATCGATTAGCCGGGTTTTTGGGTCTGAATGCCATTCCCCAGATATTCTTCAGTGCAGCGGGCATAGCCATATTGTTCGTCTGCCTGGCGATTCCGTTTAACAGTGAGTTCGCGGCGTTTTTTGGCGCCGTGGGCACCTTCACCTTCCAGTATTTCGGCTGGTTCTATGTGCTCAGTGTCAGTGGCCTGCTGATCTTTCTGATCTGGCTGGCGCTGAGTCGCTACGGGCATGTGCGGCTGGGCCCGGATGACGAGGGGCCTGAGTATCCCACGGTGACCTGGTTTGCCATGCTGTTTGCCGCCGGGATTGGCACCATCCTGATGTTCTGGGGGGTGGCAGAGCCGTTATCGCATTTTGCCAATCCGCCCATTGAAGGGGTGGAAGCCGGTACCGTGGATGCGGCGAAAAACGCCATGAATATCGCGCTGTACCATTTTGGTCTGCATACCTGGACCATCTTCACCATGCCGGCACTGGCCATTGCCTATTTCACCTATCGCCAGGGATTGCCGATGCGCATCAGCAGCATTTTCTACCCGGTGATGGGTGACCGAATTTACGGGCCGCTGGGCTGGGCCATTGATGTCATTGCCTTGCTGGGCACACTGTTTGGCGTGGCGGTATCGGTGGGTCTGGGTACGCTGCAACTGAACAGTGGTCTGAACGCGGTGCTGGGCTTGCCCATCAGCCAGCTGTCTCAGCTGCTGATTGTGGTGGTTATCACGGCGGTGGCGACCGTGTCTGTGGCACTGGGGCTGGATCGCGGCATCAAGCGCCTGTCGGAAATCAATATTGTGCTGGCGCTGATTGTCATGCTCTTTGTCTGGCTGGCCGGGCCGACGCTGTTCATCACCTCCGGCATTGTGCAGAACTTCGGCAACTACCTGCAGAACCTGCCGTGGATGTCGTTCTGGACCGAAGCCTATCAGGGCACCAGCTGGCAGCAGAGCTGGACCGTGTTCTACTGGGCCTGGACAATTTCCTGGGCACCCTACGTGGGCATCTTTATCGCGCGCATTTCCAAGGGCCGCACCATTCGCCAGTTTGTTGGTGGCGCGCTGGGCGCACCGTTGCTGTTCACCGTGGTGTGGTTCTCGGTGTTTGGTCTGGCCGCCATGGACCTGGAGCTGAATCAGGCTGTTGATCTCACCACACAGGTACAGGCCGATGTGTCAGTGGCGCTGTTTGACTTCCTCAGCTACTTCCCGGCGGCAACGCTGGTGTCGGTGCTGAGTCTGATAGTGATTGTGGTGTTCCTGACCACCTCGGCGGACTCGGCGGCATTGGTGGTCGATGTGCTGTCGCGCAGTGACAAACAGCCCAGCCTGACCTGGCAGCGCATTTTCTGGACCCTGCTGCTGGGCCTGATTGCGGCCACGCTGTTGCTGGGCGGTGGCTTGCCGGCGCTGCAGAACGTCATCACCACGCTGGGCTTTCCGTTCTGTGTGCTGCTGGTGTTCATGGCCTATTCGTTGCTGCGCTCACTGCACGCCGATTATCTGGGTTACAGCCTGGAAGATTCCGCCGCGGGCAAAGTCCCACATATGGATCCGATGGGTTCCAGGCCCTCAGACGTCAAAGGTGCCACGCCGCCCAAAGACTAGGGAGCATCGACAGCAGGCTGTTGCGCGCGCAACAACCAGACCTGATGAATGCGGGCATTGCGCGCAAAATCCTTATCGATACTGGCGGCGGAGAAATCCTCAATGGCAAAACGCTCCGCCAGCCCTTCATCGAGTTTGAACTTGCGCATATTGGTGGAGAATATCAGCAGGCCCTGCGGGCGCAGGCGCTGCATGCACAGCTCTATCAGCTCACCATGGTCGCGCTGGATGTCCAGCACGTTGTCGGTGCTTTTGGAGTTGGAGAACGTGGGCGGATCCAGAAAGATCAGGTCGAAATCCTGTTTGCATTTCTGCAGGTAGCGCAGGCAATCCATTTCCACCAGTTCGTGGGTACGCAGGTTCAACTGGTTCAGTTCCAGATTGCGCTGGGCCCAGCTCAGGTAAGTATTGGACAGGTCCACACTGACCGTGCGGCGGGCGCCACCGAGCGCTGCCTGGACACTGACCGAGCCGGTGTAACAGAACAGGTTGAGCACGTCCTTGCCACTGGCGTGCTGATGGACATAACGACGCATGGGGCGGTGGTCCAGAAACAGACCGGTGTCCAGATACCGTTCCAGGTTGACGATGAGTCTGGCGTCGCCTTCCTGCACCACAATGTCCTGACCCTGCTCACGTGAGGGCTGATACTGCTGTTTGCCGCGCTGGCGTTCGCGCACCTTGATGCTGATCAAACGCGCCGGCAACTGCATGACCACCTGCACGGCGAGCAGGCTCTGCCGGCGACGCTGTTCAGCATCGACTTCGGTCACCGAAGCGGGGGCCTTGTATTCCTGCATGTGCACCTGCACCTGGCCTTCAATGTCGGTGTAGACGTCGATGGCAAACGCGTACTCAGGCATATCGGCATCATACAGGCGGTAACAGCTGATGCCCTGCTGCCGCGCCCAGCGGCCAATGTTCTTGAGGTTCTTGCGCAAACGGTTGGCCAGCATCTGGCCACCGTTATCCAGTGCGTCTTCGGTGACCAGTTGGCTGTCGCTGACGGCAGTCTTTCGCGTTTGGTAGACCGATGAGTCATCAACCCGGAACAGCAGCAGTTTGGCGGGCAGGGCGCCGTTAAACAGGGCGTACTGTTTGTGACTGTGAATGCCGATCAACTTGCCCCATTCCGGTCGGGCAGTGAACACGGCCACGTCAGCGCCCATGGCTTCGCGGCGGATGACATCACCCAGCTGCTGATACAGCGCCATGACCTCGGCATCGTCACCCAGGCGTTCGGCGTAAGGCGGGTTGGTGATCAGCAGCGTGGGCGGCTGGCCCAACCTGACGTCGTGCAAGGCAGCCGATGTGAATTCGATATGATCCCAGATGCCAGCACGTTCGGCGTTGCGGCGCGCCATGCCCAGGGCGCGCAGGTCCTGGTCACTGCCCAGCGCCTGGCCGGTCCAGTGCGCAGCCTGCTGTTTGCGTAGTTCGGCTTCCTGACGCACGGCGGCAGCGGCCGCCTGGTCATGATGCGGCCACGCCGACAGCTGACCATCGCGCAGCAAGCCGGGCGCGATATCCAGCGCCATCAGCACCGCTTCAATCAGCAGGGTGCCAGCGCCACACATGGGGTCACAGATGCTGGCGTTGTCCTGTTGCATCAGCGTTGGCCAGCCCGCGCGCATCAACAAAGCTGCAGCCAGGGTTTCCTTCATCGGTGCTTCGCCCTGTTCCTGGCGATAGCCACGGCGGTGCAGGCTGCCATCTACCAGATCAATGCCCAGGATGACGCGGCCTTTTTTGATCACCGCGTGGATGCGCAGGTCCGGGTCCTGTTTCGACACGTCCGGACGGTTCTGGCCACTGCTGCGGAACTGGTCCACCACCGCGTCCTTGATACGCTGGGCGATGAACTGGGTGTGGTTCAGGTTGTGTGTGGTACCGGCGGCACTGATGGCAAAGCTGTCAGTGCTGCTCATGTGCTGCGTCCAGTCGATGCTGTCGGCAGCGGCGTACAGCGCATCGGCGTCCGGCACCACCTGCTGATGCAGGATCAGAATGATGCGGTTGGCAATGCGCGAAAACATCACCGCGCGATAGGCCTCGGTCAGCGAGCCGCTGAAATTCACCCCGGCCACGGTTTCGCGGATGTCACTGGCGCCGCATTGACGCAGCTCCTCTGCCAGCAGAGGTTCAAGGCTTTTGGCGCAACTGGCGAAGAAAGAAAACGGGCTGTCTGACATGGCTTCAAGGTCTGTCCGGGAGTTTGGGGCGCCATGATAATACGAATCGGCTCCGAATGCCCGCCGGGGCTGACAACCGCGTCGCAAAATTGCCAGCGAACCCTTATGGTGCAAGGCTTTTCCGGACAATTCAAAAGCTTAAAAAATACTTTTCTTTTTGCTAAATTACTCTATTATGCGCGTTTTACGGGGGCGCTCTTGCAGGCCTGTTGACAGGTAGATGGGCGGGCCCAAATGCAGACACGGGCGCCAGCAATCTGCTGCCCCGTAACGGCCGGTTTCCTCTCTTTATCGTAGTCTCCCTGGAGGAGTTCCCTGATGAATAAAGTTGCTCGTCGCCTTGCTCTTGTTACTGCCCTGATCTTCGCCGGCAGCACCGTCAATGCAGTCGCTCAGGGAAGCGTCAACGTTTACAACTGGTCGGACTATATTGCCGAGGACACCATCGGCAATTTTCAGCAGCGCACCGGTATTGATGTCTCCTACGATGTCTACGATTCCAACGAAGTGCTGGAAACACGCATGCTGGCCGGGCGCAGCGGTTATGATCTGGTGGTGCCCACGGCGCGACCCTTTGCCGATCGCCATATCCGTGCAGGTCTGTATCAGCCACTGGACAAAAGTCAGTTGGACAACCTGGAGAATCTGGATCCGGTGATCCTGCAATCGCTGGCCGACATCGATCCGGGTAATCAGTATCTGGTGCCGTATATGTGGGGCACCACGGGCATCGGATATAACGTCGACAAAGTCAGAGCCATTCTGGGTGACGACATGCCGCTGGATACCTGGCGGCTGGTGTTTGATCCGGCTATCGTGTCGCGCCTGTCCGAATGTGGTGTGTCGCTGATGGACGATGTGACCGAGGTGTTCGTGGCGGCACGCGCCTACCTGGGCGTCGCCACCGATGACTACAGCAGCGCTGCCGCGCAGGAAGCGGCTGATGTGGTGTCGGCTGCACGCCCGCACATCCGTTATTTCCACAGTTCCTCCTACATAAGCGACCTGGCCAATGGCGACCTGTGTGTGGCGCACGGGTATTCCGGTGATGTGCTGCAGGCTCGCGATCGTGCCAATGAAGCTGATAACGGTGTCAACATCGCCTATGCGGCGCCGTCGGAAGGCGCGGTGGTGTGGACCGACGTGTTTGCCATCCCGGTTGATGCGCCCAATGTGGCCAACGCCCATGCGTTTCTGAATTATGTGATGGAACCTGAGGTGATTGCCGACGTGAGCAACTACGTCGCCTACGCCAACGCCAACCGTGCCTCAGTGGCGCTGGTCGACGAGGCCGTGCGCAATGATCCGGGTATCTACCCGCCCGCGGCAACGCAGGAACGTTTTATTGTGCTGAAAACGCCCAGTGATGCGCAGATTCGCAGCATGAACCGATTGTGGACCCGGGTGAAAACCGGGCGCTGATTGCCGGCCGGCTGTTGTCGAAAACCAGATGAGAGGCTGATGGATGAATAACGCTGTTGCCAATACTGACCCGGAACCGCTGGTCAGGATACAGAATATCTCCAAGGTTTTTGGCAGCACTTATGCCGTGGACAATATCAGTCTGGACATTGAGGAGAAGGCTTTTTTCTCGCTGCTGGGTTCCTCCGGCTGTGGCAAGACCACCCTGCTCAGGATGCTGGCCGGTTTTGAAGCGCCGACCGAAGGCCGCATTTTTATCGATGGTCAGGATGTCACCGAGCTGCCGCCCTACGAGCGGCAGGTCAACATGATGTTCCAGAGTTATGCGCTGTTTCCCCACATGTCGGTCGCGGACAATATTGCCTATGGCCTGAAACAGGATCGCATGGCCCGCGCTCAGCGCGACGAGCGGGTGCGGGAAATGCTGGCACTGGTGCAGATTGAAAAACTCGGGCACCGCAAACCCCATCAGTTGTCCGGCGGGCAGCGACAGCGCGTGGCGCTGGCGCGGGCACTGGCCAAGCATCCGAAAATCCTGTTGCTGGACGAGCCGCTGGGCGCCCTGGATCGCAAGCTGCGTGAACAGACCCAGTTCGAGCTGGTGAATCTGCAGGAGCGTCTGGGCATCACCTTTATCGTGGTGACCCATGACCAGGAAGAAGCCATGACCATGTCATCGCGCATTGCGTTGATGCGCGAAGGCCGCATCGAGCAGGTGGATTCGCCGCGGCGCATGTACGAGTTCCCACAGAGTCGTTATGCCGCCAGTTTTATTGGCAACGTCAATCTGTTTGAGGGCACGGTCAGCAGTCAGGACGGTGATCAGGTGTGGGTCGACAGTGACGAGGCCGGTGGTCCGCTGTGTGTGCGTCACAGCCAGCCGATGACCGTGGGCATGCCGGTGACCGTGGCGGTGCGTCCGGAAAAAATCCGCATGGCGCAAAGCGGTGATGATCTGCCCAACCAGATGCAGGGGGTGATCCGCGAGATTGCCTACCTGGGCGACGAGTCGATTTACCATGTCGAACTGGCCTCCGGCAAACGCGTGAAATACACCCAGCCCAATGTGCAGGCGCTGGCCGAGCTGCCATTGACCTGGGGGCAGACCATTGCCCTGGGCTGGTACGCCGATCGCTGCGGGTTGCTCGCCCAGTGATGGGGGCAAGCGCCGGTGCGGGCGCACTGACAGCTTTGCGTGCGCGCTGGCGCCGACTGGCCCCGGGACGCTGGCTGGTAACCGGCATTCCCTGGCTGTGGCTGGTGGTGTTCTTTTGCCTGCCGTTTCTGTTTATTCTCAAGATCAGCCTGTCCGAACCGGCGCTGGCGCAGCCGCCCTACCTGGGCTGGATTCGTGAAACCGCTGACGGCCTGGTCAACATTGTGGTCAACTTTGGCAATTACGGGCTGCTGTGGGACGACAGCCTGTATGCCAGCGCCCTGGCCGGATCGCTCAAGGTGGCCGGCATTTCCACCGTGCTGTGCCTGCTGATCGGTTACCCCATGGCCTACGCCATTGCCCGGGCGCCCACGCATCTGCGAATGCCGCTGCTGATGCTGGTGATCCTGCCATTCTGGACTTCGTTTCTGATTCGGGTGTATGCCTGGATGGGCATTCTCAATACCAATGGCATTCTCAACAATCTGCTGCTGTGGCTGGGTGTCATTGAGCAGCCGCTGGCGATTATGCACACGCCGCTGGCGGTTTACATTGGTGTCACCTATGCCTACCTGCCGTTCATGGTGTTGCCGCTGTATGCCACGCTGTCGCGCCTGGACCCAGTGCTGCTGGAGGCGGCCGCCGATCTGGGGGCACGACCGGTGCGGCAGTTTCTGAGCATCACCTGGCCACAATCGGTACCGGGTGTCATTGCCGGCGCCATGCTGGTGTTCATCCCGGTGATGGGCGAGTTTGTGATTCCGGACCTGCTGGGCGGACCGGACAGCCTGATGCTGGGCAAACTGATGTGGACGGAGTTCTTCAACAACCGCGACTGGCCGGTGGCATCGGCGCTGGCGGCGGTGCTGCTGGTGGTGCTGATTGTGCCGTTCCTGCTGTTGCGCCACTATGAGTCGCGCGCGGAACTGATGGAGGAGGCCTCATGAGCGCCATCAGACCACCTTCACGTCGCCGCTTCCCCTGGTTGTGGACGGCGCTGGCCTTTGGTTATGTGTTCCTGTACGCGCCGATACTCAGCCTGATTGTCTATTCGTTTAATGAAAGTCGGCTGGTGACGGTGTGGGCCGGTTTCAGCACGCGCTGGTACGGCGAACTGATGCAGAACGAGCAGCTGCTGTCAGCGGCCTGGCTCAGTATCAAGGTGGCCGCCGTGGCGGCGACCATCGCCGTGGTGCTGGGTACGCTGGCGGCAATGACACTGGTGCGCTTCCGGCGGCAGTGGGGCGCAAGATCCATGGGCATCATGGTGGCAGCGCCACTGGTGATGCCGGAGATCATTCTGGGGCTGTCGTTACTGCTGCTGTTCATGTCCATGGCTGACCTGATTGGCTGGCCCGCCAGTCGCGGACAGAGCACCATCATCATGGCGCATGTGACCTTTTGTATGGCTTATGTCACGGTGGTGGTACAGAGCCGGCTGGCGTACATGGATGCGTCGCTGGAAGAGGCGGCCATGGATCTGGGCGCGCGCCCGCTGAAAGTGTTTTTCACCATCACCCTGCCGGTGATTGCGCCCTCGCTGGTGGCCGGCTGGTTGCTGGCCTTTACCCTGTCCATGGATGATCTGGTGGTTGCCAGCTTTGTCTCTGGCCCCGGTGCCACCACTTTGCCGATGGTGGTTTACTCCAGCGTCAGGCTGGGGGTCAGCCCGCAAATCAACGCGCTGGCGACCATTATCATTGCGGTGGTGGTCGTGGCAGTATCGATTGCCGGCTACCTGATGTATCGTCAGGACAAACTACGGACCAACAGGCAGTAATTCACCATGACCGACTCAACATCCCTGATGCGATACGCCGGACGGATCGCATGCTGAGCTATCGCCATGCCTACCACGCAGGCAACCATGCCGATGTGCTCAAACATCTGACGCTGTTGGCAATACTGCAGCAGCTGCGCATCAAGGACAAACCCTTTGTCGGTATCGATACCCACAGCGGCAATGGATTCTACAACCTGGACAGTGAACCGGCGAAAAAAACCGGTGAAGCCGCGCAGGGTTTCCTGCGCCTGTGGCAACAGCGTGCGAAGCTGCAGGGTACGGATCTGGTCAGCGATTATCTGGGCCTGGTGGCCGGATTGAACCCGGTCGATACCGGTGCCAACATTGGCAACTATCCGGGCTCACCCGCCATCATGCAGTCGCAACTGCGTGATGATGACCAGTTGATTCTGATGGAGCTGCACAGCACCGAGATCGAGCATCTGCGCGACAATTTCAAACGCGATTCGCGTATCAGCATGCATCACCGTGACGGTTTTGAAGGCGCGGTGGCGTTGACACCGCCGATGCCGCGGCGGGGGTTGCTGCTGATGGACCCGGCCTACGAAAACAAGGCGGACTATCAGCAGGCCATCAAGACCGTGCTGGCCGTGCATCGACGCTGGCCCACGGGTATCATTGCGCTGTGGTATCCGATGCTGGGGCAGTCGCGCGATTTCAGCGGACTGGTAAAACAGAAACTGGGCAACGTGGCAGACAGTATCAGCATTGAGTTGACGGTCGCGCCGCAATCCGACGAGTTTGGCATGCACGGCTCCGGCATGCTGATTCTCAATCCGCCCTGGCAGTTGAGCGAGCGGATGAACGCCGCGCTGAAAAAGGTCGGACCGTTGTTACAGGTTTGAGGCACAACAGACGATGAAAAAAATGATGAGCAGTTTGATGACAGGCCAACTGGCATTGACCCTGGCCATACTCACTTCCGCCCCCGCCCTGCCGGCGATGGGGCAGGAGCCGTTAGCGAGCCTGACCTACAGCGGCAACGAGCTTGCCCCGGGCACCGAGCACATCGGCGAGCTCGCAGACTATCACCCGCAGATGAGCGATGGCACCCACGCCGACTGCTTCCAGCTGCGTCCCCAGCCGGGCATGGAATATACCCTGACCCTGCGTTCCGAGGTGTTTGACAGCTTTCTGCTGGTCGGTGTCGGCACCTGCGACGATGTACTGATTCAGTTCGAGAATGACGATTTTGAGGAAGAAGGGCTGGACGCCCAACTGGTCTTTGCCGCTGAATACGACCTGTACTCGGTCTACGTTAACACCTACAACCCGGGCAGCACGGGCGCCTACACACTGTTGGTAGAGGCCCGGCTGTTGCCATTGGCTGCGGCAGAGGAGTGACGGTTCAGCTTTTTTCTTCGGAGATCTGTTCCGCCTGCGCGGTGGGGTTGGCTTCGGTTTTATCCGGGCCTATCCAGCGCACTTCATACAGGTCGTGACGCTGATCCTTGGCGTTGGTCACCGAGCCTTCGTGCCGCACCTGCACCAGTTTGTCCAGATCCAGATCCGCCACCAGCGCCATTTCAGTGTTGGGCGTGCTTTCCGCCATGATGGCATCATGTGGGAAGGCAAAGTCCGAGGGTGAATACACCGCCGATTGCGCATACTGGATATCCACGTTATGCACCTGCGGCAGGTTGCCGACACTGCCACCGATCGCCACATAACATTCGTTTTCAATGGCCCGTGCCTGGGCGCAGCGCTGTACGCGCAGGAAGCCGTTTTTGGTGTCGGTCCAGAACGGTACAAACAGAATGTCCATGCCGCCCTTGGCGAGCATGCGCGACAGTTCCGGGAATTCCACGTCGTAACAGATCAGGATGCCAATGCGGCCGGCATCGGTATCAAACACCTGCAGACTGTCGCCGCCATCGATGACCCAGTCGCGACGTTCATGCGGCGTGATGTGCAGCTTGGCCTGCGAGTCCACGGTACCATCACGGCGGCACAGATAGGCCTTGTTGAGCAGCTTGTCACCTTCCATGACCGGGATACTGCCGGCGATGATGTTAATGTTGTAAGTGATCGCAAACTCCGACAACGCTTCAATGGAACGGGTGGCGAAGGTGGACAGAAAACGGATCGCCTCGAACTGGTTGGTCTGGTCGCCCAGTCCCATCAGCGGGGCGTTGAAAAATTCGGGGAACAGCACAAAGTCAGCCTGGTAGTCGGCCATGGTGTCGACAAAGTATTCCACCTGCGACAGCCAGGCATCAAAGGAAGTGGTCAGGCGCATCTGCCACTGCAGGATACCGATGCGCACCACCGCCTTGCGGCGCTGACTGAGATCGCTGGTCTCCGGCTCGTACAGGATGTTGTTCCACTCCAGTAGCGTGGCATAACCCTGGGATTTCTCATCCTGCGGGTTGTAGTCCTTGAGCAGGCGCTTGACCTCAAAATCATTGGCCAGCTGGAAGCTGAGAATGGGGTCGTGGGCGTCCTTGCGATCCACCGCTGCGATGTACTGCATCGGCGTCATTTCGTCGGCGAATTTGTGATAGCTGGTAATGCGACCGCCGGCCAGGATGGCGCGCAGGTTCAGGTCTCGGCACATGTCCTTGCGGGCATCATACAGGCGCCGGCCCAGGCGCAGATCACGGTATTCGGGGTCTACAAACAGGTCCATGCCGTACATGGCATCACCATCAGGGTCATGCTTGATCTGCTCGCGGCGGCCGATCAGATCCTCGTAGGTATGTTGCCGGCTGAAGCGGTCGTAGTTGCAGCAGATGGTCAGCGCGGCGGCCACCAGATTGCCGTAGTCTTCAATGGCGATCTGTCCTTCGGGAAAGTCTCTGATCAGCCGCCGGATCGAGGCTTCCGGCCAGGCGCCGCCCAGATCCGGGTACACCGCTTCCATCAGACGCGCCAGTTGCGGGTAGTCTGCCTCGGTAAGATTGCGGAGTTTCAGGTGAACATCTGAGGGTGTATCGGGAGTCATAGGTGTCAGTCCGGTAAGAGTGCGGCAGGTCGAGCCACTAAAGTAGCAAAATGGCCGTGGTAAATCCATGACAGGCGCTCATATGGACTTGGGGCGGGTGTTGCGGTATGCTCGGAAGTCCTTCCCTCTGAGTGCGAGTCTCAGTAAGCCAGCGGTTCAGTATGCCTGTAGAAGGGGGGCTGCGGAGCTGTAAAGCCGGTGTGGGTGGGGTTAGGTCCTGGCGAACGCTGACAACAAGAAAACCACAAAAGCCCGAATATTGTTTTTGGCTTGATGAGGAGAGTGCAAGTGAATATGAAGAGAAAATTATTGGCAGGCGGCTTTGCCAAAAAGCCCGCGCTGACCGGCCTGGTGTCCCTGGTGGCTGGGGTGGCGATGGGTGCTCCCGCGTTGCTGTCTGCCCAGGGAGAGTCGATTGAGTGGCTGACCCTGGGGTCGGACTACGCACACACCCGTTACCTGCCAGCGTCGCAGATCAACGCTGACAATTTTGAATCCCTTGAAACGGCCTGGGTCTGGGACGGCGCCAGCTTCGGTGCCAGCAGTGGCCGATCCACGCCCAGCTACATCGACGGCGTACTGTACACAGTGGCTGGCGACCGACGTCACGTCGTTGCCCTGGATCCGGTGACCGGCGAGACCATCTGGTCCTACCGCGAGCCGCACACCTTCCGTCACGAATACTCCATGCGTAAAGACTACGGCAAAGGCGTGGGTTACGGTGAAGTGGATGGCAGAGGCGTGATTTATATCATCAGCCCGGGTTTCTTCCTGACCGCGCTGGACGCCAAGACGGGCGCCCCGCTGGAAGGTTTTGGCCATGAAATCGGCGTAGAAGGTTTCCCGGAAACCGGCGTTGTCGATCTGCAGAAGATTCTGGCAGAAGCCAATGGTTACGAGTTTGACCCCTACTACGGTATTCCGCTGGAAGAAGGTTACATCACTGCTTCTTCGCCGCCCATCGTGGTCAACGGCACCGTTGTTGTGCCCAACTCTGCCGAGCAGGGTTACAACCAGACCCGAATTGAAAATATCCCGGGTGACATTCTCGGTTTTGACAGCAAAACTGGCGAGCACAAGTGGACCTTCAACATCATTCCGGACAAAGGCGAATTCGGCTGGGATACCTGGCAGGATGGCGATGGTAACCAGATCGAAGATCCACGCGCTTACACCGGCGAGGTTTCTTCCTGGGCACCGGTAGCCGCCGACCCTGAGCTGGACATGGTCTATATTCCGACCAATGCCGCCTCAATCGACTTTTATCGTGGCCACACGCAGGGTGACAACCTGTACGGCACCAGCCTGATCGCGCTGAATGCCTCTACCGGTGAGCGTGCCTGGCACTTCCAGCTGGTGCACAAGGATATCTGGAACTACGATACGCCAACAGCACCCGTGCTGCTGGATATCACCCAGAATGGCCAGACCATTCCTGTGGTGGCTCAGGTTTCCAAACAGGCCTTTACCTATGTGTTCAACCGCGAAACCGGTGAGCCTATCTGGCCAATCGAAGAGCGTGAAGTACCGGCCGGTCTGATTCCGGGCGAAGTGCTGTCTGCAACACAGCCTTTCCCGACCAAGCCAGCGCCATACGACATGCAGGGTCTGACGCATGACGACCTGATCGATTTCACACCGGAGCTGCGCGCTCAGGCAATTGAAGCCATCTCCGAGTTCGAGATCGGACCGTTGTTCCATCCGCCGCTGCACCGCGACAACGAGCTGGGCAAAACTGCCTCGCTGTGGTGCCCGGGTGATATCGGTGGTGTCAACATTGACGGTCCTGCGGCCGGTGACCCCACAACGGGCACACTGTTCGTGACCTCGCGCAAGGGTTGCACCAACCGCATCATGGCGCCGGCACAAGAGCGTGATGCCATGCTCGAGCTGCCTACAGGCACGACCTTCACCAGCTACGCACCGCTGCGTTCAGCTCTGGTCCGTGGCCCGCAGGGTCTGCCGCTGTTCAAGCCACCCTTCAGCCGCATCACCGCGATCGACCTGAACACCGGTGATCACAAGTGGTTTATTCCTGTGGGTGAAACACCCGACCGCATCAAGAACCATCCGGCCCTGGAAGGCATTGATGTAGGCAACACGGGTAGCGGTACGGTTGCGCCGATGACCGTGACTGACACCATGCTGATGTATGCCAGTGCGATGAGCGACGGCACGCCTGCCCTGTTTGCGGTTGATAAAGAGACCGGTGAGCAGCTTGGTAAGGTGGCTGTGCCTGATCAGAGCCGCTACGGCATGATGAACTACCAGCACGAAGGCAAGCAGTACGTAGTACTGCAAACCGGTGGCACGCTGACATCACTGGCTCTGCCGGACTGATCATGACGCTGCCAGGGCTCTGATCTTTCAGGGCCCGACACATAAAAAAACCGCCGCACCTGCTCAGGTCCGGCGGTTTTTTTATGGCCGACTGTCTGTGTTGGCGGTCATGCGGATACGGCAGCGGGAGCGCCGGTGGCGTCGGGTATTGATGTTCAGGTGATGCAATTCTTGTTACATTCGAAGGTGAACGTTCAGCGATCGACCCGCCAACAATTCCAATGCAAGAGGTTGCCGCACCATGAACTACGATACCGATAAAGACGGAACCCGTCTGCCCATCAAGATCGACACCACCTCCAATGGCGAATATGCGCCCATGCCGCTGTCAGACGTCAACGTCAAAGCCAATGCCCTCGCGCATGACCACGCCACCACCAATGCCAGGCGGAGAGGCTGGGACCGGCGCCAGTTTCTGATCTCCAGTTGCGGCGCGGCCAGCACGCTGTTGGCGTTCAATACCGCCAATGCAGCGGCCGGCAAACGCGGGGGGTTCTATCAGATCAGTAGCGATGCTGCCGTCGACATGCAGCTGGCACAGGCAGAGGTCGATGGCACAGAGTTTATCTTTGATGTTCAGGGCCACTATGTGAACCCTAACGGCGCCTGGCTGAACCTGGTGCCGGAAAACGCCCGGCCTTATTCCGGTATGGAAAAAGCCAGTTGCGAGCTGGCCGATATGCCCGGTGACCGCAGTTACCTGAACTGCCTGAGTTCCGATGAATTCATCAAGGACGTATTCCTGGATAGCGACACCTCCATCATGGTGCTCAGTTTTGTGCCATCCACACAGGAGCGTGAGCCGGTCACCATCGAAGACGCCAACGAAACCCGCAATATCGTCGCGCAACTGGATGGCAGCAAGCGCCTGATGATCCACGGCCGGGTTAACCCCAACCAGGACGGTGACCTGGAAGCCATGGATGAATTGGCCGAGCGCTGGGATATTTGTGCCTTCAAGACCTATACCCAGTTTGGTCCCGGTGGTGTCGGTTTCTGGTTGCATGACGACCCGGGCCTGGCCATGATCGAACGTGCCCGCTCGCTGGGTGTGCGTAATATCTGCATACACAAGGGGCTGCCGTTTGGGCCGGTGTCGCTGGAGCACAGTCGCTGTGATGACGTCGGCGTGGTGGCAAAAATGTACCCGGACATGAACTTTCTGATTTACCATTCGGGTTACGACAATTCCATTACCGAGCAGGCCTTTGCCCCCGGCGAAAACCGTATGGGCATCGATACTTTGATCCAGTCACTGCTGGACAATGATGTGGCACCGAACAGCAACGTGTACGCTGAACTGGGCAGCACCTGGCGCCTGCTGATGCGTGACCCCGACAATGCCGCGCATTCGCTGGGCAAGCTGTTCAAGTATGTGGGCCAGGACAACGTGCTGTGGGGCACGGACTCCATCTGGTATGGCTCACCGCAGGACCAGATCCAGGCCTTTCGCACCTTCCAGATTTCGCAGGAATTTCAGGAGCGTTTTGACTATCCGGCAATCACCCCTGAGTTGCGGCGCAAGGTATTCGGGCTGAATGCTGCGGTGCCGTACAACATCTCCGCTGCTGAGATTCAGGGCTTCCTGGCCGGTGACAATGTCAGTCAGCGCAAACTGGCATATATGAACAATCCGCAGCCGCACTTCAAGACCTACGGCCCGAAAACCCGGCGTGAGTTCCTGAACTTTCTTAAGCTGGGCGGGTGATCGGTTTTGATCCGCCAGTAATTGATAATTATTATCGTTTGCATAGAAATTAACAAATTTCCATTATCAGTGCCCTGTTCTATGCTCTATTCATCGAAGAAGCCACCCGCGCCGCGGGTGGCGACGCGTCTACCGGGTGAGGACAGGGACATGAAACAGGTACAGAAAACCGCCAGTTTTGCGATTTTACATTTCATCACCGCTTTCAGCGTGGCCTGGGCCATGACCGGCAGCATGTTGATAGGCGGGGCGGTGGCACTGGTAGAGCCTGCCATCAATACCGTGGTGTACTTCCTGCACGAAAAATTCTGGCAGCGTCGTCAGGGTGGCGCGCCCGCGCAGGTATTCAGCGCCTGAGGCCAGGCCCGTCATTCATAAATGTTTGTGGCGGCAGCGCTTAGTGTAGTAGCATTTGAATCCCTTGTTTTTTGGAGATTCAAAGACCCTCTATGGGCCTACTTCTGGTATTTGCACTTCTATCCATTTGTGTCTCATTTGTCTGTTCATTGCTGGAAGCGGCGCTTCTGTCACTGACCCCCAGTCATGTCACGCGTTTCCGTCACTCCGATCCTGAGCTATACCGGAAACTGCGCAAACTCAAGGATCGAATTGATCAGCCCCTGGCGGCGATACTGACGCTCAATACCGTGGCGCACACCTTTGGTGCGGCGGGTGTGGGCGCGCAGGTGGGTATCGTGTTTGGTGACGGTTACCTGGCCGTCGCCTCAGCCGTGATGACTTTCCTGGTGTTGATTCTGTCCGAGATCATTCCCAAGACGCTGGGCGCGCGTTATTGGCAAAGCCTGGTGCCCTGGCTGCCTGCCACGCTGAATTTTCTGATACTGATTCTCAAGCCTTTCATTATGCTGTCGGACAAGATCACTGAGTGGATGGGTGTGGGCGAGACTGATGTCGACCTGCGCTCAGAAATCAAGGCGCTGACCAACCTGGGACGGGATACCGACCAGCTGGACGAAGACGAGCGTCGGGTGATTGCCAACATCCTGGACCTGCATGAAGTGCAGATCAAGGACATCATGACGCCGAAAACCGTGTGTGAGTATCTGCTCGCCGACTCGGCAGTCGGGGATATTCTTGATGCCATGCGCGATACGGCATTTTCGCGTTATCCGGTGGTGGACCAGGAAGAGCATCCGCATGGTGTGGTGTTTCGCGCCGAGCTGCTGGATGCCGAGCCCAATGCCAATGTTGCCGACCTGATCAAGCCGGTCAAGATTGTCACTGACGAGATCAGCGCTGAGGCACTGCTGGGGGCGTTTCTGAAGGAACACCAGCACATGGCCCTGGTGTACGACCAGTATGGTACCTGGCTGGGGCTGGTGACCATGGAGGACGTGCTGGAAACCATTCTTGGGCAGGCGATCATGGATGAGACCGACGATATTCCCAATATGCGCCGCTTTGCCCGCAAGCGCTGGGAGAACCGCCTGAAGTATCAAAGCGGCAAACCCCAGAGCCAGGCGTCAACGGATGCCGGCGCTACCGGAAAGTAGCTGACGGGTCTGCGGCAACGGACAGGCATTTTGAGCGCCGCACGGGAATCCGCTATACTTGGCGTATTCCCATACCCGTCCGTTAACGCGTGTTGCCATTATGTCCTCCCATCACAACGAGTCCCTGGTGCTGGCGCCAGTCAGCAGTGCCCACGGGGAAATTACCCTGCCGGGCTCCAAAAGCCTGTCCAACCGTATCCTGTTGCTGGCGGCCCTGGCTGAAGGTGAAACCCGCATCAGCAACCTGCTGAACAGCGATGATGTGCGGTACATGCTGCAGGCCTTGACCGCGCTGGGTGTCAAACTGACGCTAAGTGATGACAAAACTGAGTGCGTCGTGCAAGGCATAGGCGGGCGGCTGTGCCACGAAGGCGCATTGACGTTGTTTCTGGGCAACGCCGGTACCGCCATGCGCCCCCTGTGCGCGGCGCTGGCCGCCAGTGACGGTGAGTTTACGCTGAATGGCGATCCGCGCATGTATGAGCGCCCCATCGGTGACCTGGTAGACTGCCTGCGTGCCACCGGGGCAGATATCACTTATCTGGGCGAAGAATCCTACCCACCCCTGCTGATTCGTGGGTCACGCCTGCGCGGCGGTCAGGTCAGCATTCGCGGCAATATCTCCAGCCAGTTTCTGACCGCCATGCTGATGGCCGCGCCGCTGTGTGACGATGACCTGGAAATAGTTGTGGATGGCGAACTGGTGTCCAAACCCTATATCCGTATTACCCTGGATGTCATGCAGCGCTTTGGCGTGACTGTCGACAATCATGATTATCAGCGTTTTGTGGTCCGCGCTGGTCAGCGCTACCGTGCGCCGGGTGACATCATGGTGGAGGGTGACGCATCGTCTGCTTCGTATTTTCTTGCGGCCGCCGCCATTGCCGGTGGCACGGTGCGTGTTCATGGTACCGGGGCGGCGAGTGTGCAGGGTGATGCCCGGTTTGCCGATGTTCTGGAACAGATGGGCGCAAAAGTGGCCTGGGGTGATACCTGGATCGAAGTCAGTCGAGGTCAGCTTAATGGCATTGATATTGACCTGAATCACATCCCCGACGCTGCCATGACCATTGCCACTACGGCATTGTTTGCTGAAGGCACAACTGCGATTCGCAATATCTACAACTGGCGGGTGAAGGAGACTGACCGGCTCAGCGCCATGGCCACAGAGCTGCGCAAGGTCGGTGCCACGGTGGAAGAGGGTGACGACTACATCGTGATTACGCCACCGGCAAGAATCCTGTCGGCCGAGATCGATACCTATGATGATCATCGCATGGCGATGTGTTTTTCTCTGGCCGCGTTTGGTGACAGCCCGATCACCATCAATGACCCGGGCTGTACCGCAAAAACCTTCCCCGGGTATTTTGAGTTGTTCAACGGTCTCACGCGCTAAGGCGTGAGACCGTCCAGGGTGTTGCCGGGTTACTGCCAGTCGTAGGAGACGTTCAGGTAGACGGTGCGACCGGGCCATGGGTGGGCGACAAAGTCGATGTCATTGCCGATATTGTCGACGCCCGCACCCAGCGAGAAGCCATTACCAAAACGGTAGTCGGACTTGATGCCTATTCTTGAATACCCATCCTGGGCACCGTACACATTCTGCTCGGTGTCGCGATTGTCATTGCGACCAAAGCTGGTATCGGCATACTGGTAGTTCAGGCCCACGTTCCAGTCATCACTGATGTGATAGGTGGCCAGCAGGTTGGCGCGCCAGGTTGGCAGACGCGGATAGACATTGCCCTCGATGCTGGGATCGACCCGGTTTTGCACAATTTCATTGTCGGTGTAGGTGGTGTTAAAGCGCAGGTCCAGATTGTCCAGCCACAGGTCGCTGGCATTGACAATAAATTCGCCGCCCAGTGTATCCACCTGATCAATCGGGATGAAGGTGCGCACCGAGATGCCGCCTGCCAGCGTTTCGGCTTGCGCCTCAATCACATCTTCAATGCTTTCCTGGAACGCGTTGATGCGGAAATAACCACCGTCAAAGCCGTATTCCACGCCCAGATTGTGATGCAGTCCGGCCTCCGGCTTCAACGACGGATTGGCCTGATTGATGGTGTTGTACGCCTGGTACTGGCTGAACAGTTCTTCAACGATGGGAAAGCGGTAGGCTTCGGCCACGGCGTAGCTCAGGGTCCAGTTATCGGTCGCCTGATAGGCGGCCGTGAATTTGGGTGAAAACGCACTGCGTGATTGACCCGGCACCGTTACCGGCTGTACGGCACCGCCAACCGATGTGGTGTAGTAGCCACTGTCGCTGTTGAATGATTCGTAACGACCGCCCAGTGTCAACGCCCATTGTTGTGTGGGCAGCCAGCTCAGTTCAGCAAACGCGGCACTGACGTCTGTTTCGCCGCCACTGCTGCTGTTTAGACTGTCTTTGTCACCTGACTGGTAATCATTGGAGTCGTAGACATCAACGTTCAGCTCGTAGGCATCATAGCGCAGACCAGTGACCAGGCTGAGATTGTCGACACCCAGGTCATTGAAGGTCAGCTTTACTTCTGCGCTCTGCCAGCCGGTATCACCGAAGTCGGTGACCTGGCCCGCCGGTGTGAATCCCGGGTCTGCCGGGTTGCGCAGTGAATCGCGGCTTTCATCACGGACAATGGCAAACTGATTGAGATTGCTTTCCAGGTCAATGCTGTCAGTCAACGGACCACGCACTCGCAACCCCAGCGACAGGGTGTCACGCTCCTGCTCGCCGACACCCAGGCGACCGGCGGGAATGCTGATGCCGTTGCCGTCCTGACGCACATTGCCGCTCCACAACAGCTCACCACTGCTGTCGCGCATATAGGCATTGGGCTGATTGCCGGAAGCTCGATCTTCATAGGCAATGTTGACCAGGCCGGACCAGGCGCCAACGTCGTGGCCGATCTTGATTTTGTAATTCTGGGTCTGGGTATCGACTACGCCGGTATCACCAAACCATAGCTGGGGATTGCCGAACTGGTCGTTGCCAATCACGCCGCCGGTGACATTGCTGGCGGTCGGGCTGCTGTTGTTGGCACCAAAATAGAAAGTCTGTGGCTGGGAGTCATTCTCCAGTCGGTTGTAGGAAAAATACAGGCTGGTATCGCCAATTTTATCGCCCACTGAGAAGAAGCTCTTGTACCCGTTGACCCGGTCATCAAAGCCGTAGGCGTCGAATGCCTGCGAGTAATAGGAACTGTCGAAATGGAATTCACGTTCCTGTGGAATGGCAGATTCGATCAGCACCACGCCGCCCATGGCGTTGCCGCTGTACCTGGCGGAAAACGGGCCATAAAGCACTTCTACCTGGGCTATTTCGCTGGCTGACACCATGGACCAGCGTGGTGAACCATTCCAGCGCGATTGCAGCAGATAGTGCAAGGGCACCCCATCGGCAAAAACCATGGAACGTGAGGTCTGGAACATATTGGCGCCACGCATGCCCATGGTGCCGTTGGAGTCTCCGATAAATCGGCGACGAATGACCAGGCTGGGTTCAAACTTGACCACATCTTCGGTGGTGGCGATATTGATACTGGCCAGATCTGCCTGCGTGAGGACGCTGGCCGGGTGGCTCAGGCTGGAGCGCTGTCCGGCCTCACTGCCCCAGATCAGAATCTCCTCAATGGGCGTGGTGGCATTGTTAGTTGTAGTCTGTGATTGGGCGATGGCAGTGTGGCTGGTTGCCGCTATCAGCGCGATGGCGCAGCCCAGCAGCTGTTTGCGGAATGTTGCTTGCGTGTGTGTCATCTGCATGAATGTGTCCCGAGTCTGAGTACCTTGATGCTGGCAGTTTACTCAGTCCCGGGATGCATACAATGTGACATAGTGTCGCAGCGCTAGCGCAGCACCAGCAGCGATACTGTGGTGCGTTTGATCATGGCAGTGGTGGTGCTGCCCAGAATCAGATGGCGAATGCGCGAATGGCCGTAGGCACCCATGACCAACAGGTCGATGTTGTGCTGCTCCTGATACTCGGCCAGCGCGGTATCGGCGTCACCGGCAATGATGGTGCCGGTGACCTCAAAGCCTGCGGCAGACAGCACGTCGGTGGCTTCGCGAAGCTGTTCGCGTGCGACCTCGGTATCGGCGCCCACCATCACCACGTGATGGGGAATGCCACGTCCCAGCGGGCTGGCAGCCACAATTTGAATACCCTTGCGCATGGTGCTGCTGCCGTCATAGGCGACCATGATCTGTTTGGGCGGCGCGAAGGATTGTTGTGCGATCAGAATGGGTTTGTGCAGGGCGCGAATAATGCTTTCCAGATGGCTGCCAATATGACCGTGAGCTGACTCGGTGTCGGCGCCGCGCTTGCCTACCACCAGGATGCGGGTTTCGGGTTCAAGCTCAATCAGCGTGTCTACCAGCTCGCCATGACGCTGACGCGACTCGGCATCCACAATGCCTTTGTCCTGCACACGCGTCATCGCAGCCTGCAGCATCAATTTGCCTTTTTCCATTTCCAGTTTGGCGCGCTTCTGGTCGAGCTCGGCGAGCTCTTGCATCAGGTTTTCCTGGGCGCCCAGGCCCAGACTGCCACTGAGATTTTGCGCGGTGGTGCTTTCGGTTTTGTCCAGCACATGCAACAGACTGAGCTGCGTGCCCATGCGGCTGGCGCTCCAGGCGGCGTAGTCACAAACGGCCTCAGCGTAGACCGAGTCGTCAATGCAGGCGAGGACTTTGCCGGCCATTTCCGGAATCTGGATATCTGACATTGCGGCGTTTCCCTGTTCTGTATGTGGTTTGCGCATCAGTGGCCCATCAGCCGTTCGACAGCATCCGGTTTGTCGTGCACCGCAAACCGGTCTACCAGTGTCGCGCTGGCCTCGTTGAGGCCGACGATATTGACCTCAGCACCTTCACGGCGGAATTTGAGGATCACCTTGTCCAGCGAGCTGATGGCAGTGATGTCCCAGAAGTGTGCACGGGTCAGATCGATAGTAACCTTATCCACGGCCTCTTTGAAATCAAAGCCGGCAATAAACTGGTCAGCAGAGGTGAAAAACACCTGGCCGACCACCTGGTACTGGCGATGCTCGCCGTCTTCCGACAGGGTGGAGCCGATATACAGGATATCGCCAACCTTGCGGGCAAAAAACAGCGCGCTGAGCAGCACGCCCAATAGCACGCCCAGCGCCAGATTGTGGGTCATGACTACAACGGCAACGGTGGAAATCATCACGATGCTGGAGCTCTTCGGGTTTTTGCGCAGATCGGCTACAGAAGACCAGCTGAAAGTGCCGATGGACACCATGATCATTACCGCCACCAGCGCGGCCATGGGTATCTGGCCGACCCAGTCACCCAGAAACACCACCAGGATCAGCAGCACGGTGCCGGCAGTAAACGACGACAGGCGTTTGCGGCCACCGGATTTAACGTTAATGACCGATTGCCCGATCATGGCGCAGCCGGCCATACCACCGATAAAACCGGTGCCGATATTGGCAACACCCTGGCCGATGCACTCGCGATTCTTGTTGCTGGGGGTATCGGTCAGGTCGTCAATGATGGTGGCGGTCATCATCGACTCCAGCAGGCCGACGATTGCCAACGTAACGGAGTACGGGAAAATAATCTGCAAGGTTTCCCAGGTCAGCGGGATATCGGGAATCAGGAACACCGGCAGGCTATCGGGCAGTTCGCCCATGTCGCCCACGGTACGCAGATCAAACCCGAAGACCATGGCCAGAGCGGTCATCACCACGATGCAGATCAGCGGTGAAGGCACGGCTTTGGTGATATAGGGCAGTCCGTAGATGATCGCCAGGCCGCCGGCCAGCACCGCATAGACCAGCACGGTGGCATTGTCGCCGGTGATTTCCGGCAACTGCGCCAGAAAAATGAGGATGGCCAGCGCATTAACAAAACCGGTGACCACCGAGCGTGACACAAAGCGCATCAGCAGACCCAGTCTGAACACGCCGGCCAGGATCTGTAGCAGACCGGTCAGCACGGTGGCGGCGAGCAGGTATTCCAGGCCGTGATCACGTACCAGGGTCACCATGACCAGCGCCATGGCCCCGGTGGCGGCGGAGATCATGCCCGGGCGACCGCCGACGATGGCGGTGATCACGGCGATGGAGAACGAGGCGTACAGACCGACTTTGGGGTCAACGCCAGCGATCACCGAAAACGCAATGGCCTCGGGAATCAACGCCAGTGCGACGACCAGGCCGGCGAGCACGTCGCCACGAATATTGGAAAACCAGCTTTGTTTCAAGGCTTGTAGCATGGATGGGGCCCCGGATTACGGTAAAAAAAAATCGCTAATATGGTTTAGTTGTAGCTGCGAATGACGCGGCCTGATGGCCGTCGACGCCATGCACAGACTGATTGCGCAGTCTGCCATCAAAAAATGACGGGAGTTTTTAAACGGAAACTTAAGGTGGCGTGGCCAGGGGCCGGTACGCCGGGGATCTGAGAGCTGCCATGATGGCTGTAATATCCGGTGTCTGCGTTAGAGGGCGCGTATTCTAGCAGAGGCAGGCGAGGAAAGCACCCGCCTGCCGCCGGACCTGAATGAGGGGGCGGCGGCAGACAGAGTAGCGGCTGGCGGAACCAGGCTCAGTCCAGCGTTTCGGTGACCACAGGCAATACAATGGCCGATGGCCGGTTTGCATCAAAATAGATGGTGTTGCGCGCTTCCTGTGCCGGTGTGCTGCTGTCATCCAGTGCTGCGCCGTTGTTCGGGTTAACGGCAAAGCGCGGGTAGTTGCTGGAGGTGACATGCACGCCGATACGATGGCCGGCTTCAAAGGTCTGCGCGGTGCTCCACATGTTGATCACCAGCCGCTCAACCTCGCCGGGTGTCATCATTTCAACATCGCCGGGTTCCTGGCCGTGACGGAAGCGCGCCCGGATCGGATAATCCAGAATCAGCGCTTCGTACCCGTCGGGATAGATGTCGACCAGCTTGACGACAAAATCGGTATCCAGCACATCGGTGGAGACAAACAGTTCCATGTCGATATGACCGGCGACCACCACATCCTCTTCAAGTACCGGTGTGTTGAAACGCAGGTAATCCTGCCTCGGACCGATTTCTCGCTGATCCCTTGGGCCCACGTCGGCGCCCAGGTTCTGGCCACCCACCGTTGGGACCGGGTTGGCCGGATCAAAGGTATAGGTCTTGCTGGCGTCAGCTGCCACCGGCGGATCGGTGGCCAGGCTCATGTCCGGCTGCAGGTAGTAGCGGGTTTCGATGTTCTCCGGTGGCCAGCTGTCCATGTGGATAACGCGGTTCTTGTCGGAGACGTTGCCCTTGCGGGCCGAAGCCATCATGTAGATGCTGACCGGCGGTTCGTCCATGATGCCGTTGTCGATGTCCTTGAGCCAGTAATCCCACCAGCGCATCTGTTCGTCCAGACTGCCATTGATCAGGCCGCCGCCCGGGTATTCCATGTCACCCTGCAGGGTGCCGTGGCCAAACGCGCCCATGAACAGTTTCTGTTTGCCGCGGGCCTGCGGATTGCCTTCGTTCTGCAGATAGACAAAGTTGTGTAACGAACCTTCAGCGTAGATATCATGCCAGCCGCCGACGTTGTAAATGGGGATCTCGACATTGTGCCGGTGAAACAGAAAGTCAGTGGCGCGCCACTGATCATCCAGCACGGCCCGTGCCTTGTAGGCGTTGATGGCTTCCTCGCTGACGCCCTGGCCACGCAGCCAGCCACCGGAATGGCTTTCCTTGAACACCCCGCCGACAAAGCGTGAACGGTAGAACAGACTGTCGGGCGCCACGGTGACATAGGCTGCGGTCAAGTTGGGGGGCGCCGAGGCGGCGGCCAGATTGGAGGTGATACCGGGCGCCGAGGTGCCGAAGATACCGATGTTGCCATCACTGAAAGGCTGCGAGGCGATCCATTGCACAGTGTCATAGCCGTCCTCAATGTCGTTTTCAAAAGGCTGGTTTTCACCTTCCGAATCGTAGCGGCCACGCACGTCCTGCGAAACCACCGCGTAGCCGCGATCGTTGTAGGCCGCTACGCTGCGATCAATGCCGTCCTTGTCATAGGGTGTGCGGGTGAGGATCACCGGCCAGGGGCCTTCGCCTTCAGGCACGTAGACATTGGTGGCCAGTTGCACGCCGTCGCGCATGGGCACCATGACCACGGTTTTATTGTCCGGCGCCAGCGGCTGGGCAAGACCCTCAGTGATGCCCAGGGTCAACGCCAGCGTGGCAGCAAGGCACCAGCTGGTCAGGTGTGTTCTCAGGTTCAGACTCAGTTTGAACATGGCTGATTTTCCTTTTATTGTTGATTGTAGATGGGTGCCACCTGGCCTGCGTCAGATTTTCCTGAACAGCATGGTCAGGCGATCACTTTCGCCGATCGTCAGATATTTTGACCGGGTTGCGGTAGTCGTCGCGTGCCTGGTTGGCGGTGGGGCGAGTTGTGTTTTCAGACATTGTTTTGGTCTCGCGATTATTGTTGGGGTCAACACTGACTTTACTACACAAATGCATGTGCGTCAGCGTCCCGATATCGCGAGCAGGTAGCGTCTGGAGCGGGTGAAGGGAATCGAACCCTCGTCGTAAGCTTGGGAAGCTTCTGCTCTACCATTGAGCTACACCCGCAGACGGCACAAACTAGCTGAAACGCCGCTTTTTGTCGAGCAACCTTTGATATGTATCAGGTCGCTCCGAAGCCGGAGCGGAAACAACCGGTCACCAGCGGGTATTGGGATGGATCCCAGGACACGGTTTTATCTAAGGTATTGACCGGCAGCGACGGTGCGATGGTCACAGATCGGGGTGGTGGCACGTTGCCCAGGCTATCGGCGAGCCAGTCGCTGAAGGTCCGGCACCATTGACTGATGTCAGCGGGGGGCTGATCCAGCACCAGGAAATAGTGCAATCCGGCGGGGCTGCCGCCGGGGTCGCCACTATTGCTGTCGCTGCGCACGCGGGCCTGCTTGATGCCGGTGTGGGTCTGCAGCGTGTCGGCCAGCTGTGCCAGATTTATATTGTTGCCGTGGATCTGTACCACCGGGTCAGTCCGGCCCAGGATGGAAAATTGTGAATTGTCATGCAACTGCAGCCGGTCACTGAGCGGATATTGTCGGCCATCGTCCTGGTCTTGCACTAGCCAGCTACCGTTCTGGCTCTGTAACGTCCAGAATGGCAACAGCGTGAATGCGACATTGTCTTGTTGCCGCCAGGCCAGGCCGGCAGTTTCACTGCTGCCGTAGACTTCGGTCAGGGTAGCGTTGGGATATCGCCTGCGGATGGCGGCGGCAGTCGCGGCGGGCAGCGGCGCTGTTGAGCTGATGCCGGTGAAGCGGTCGGGCAGCTGTGTGTGCTGGTTGAGTAACAGGGTCCAGATTTCGGGCGTGGCTACGATCAGGTCGTCATCACGTAGTTGTTGCGCCCAGTTTTCCGGTAGCGTGCGCGTCGGGTGTATTCTCAGTTGTTCACATCTTAGTGCCGAGGGAAGCAGCACACTCCAGATAAATCCGTAAATGTGATGGCAAGGAACTGTGCTGACAATGCGTTTTGCAGTCGGTAGCAGCGTCTGGAAAAAATCCGTTTCACGTTGCAGTCTGTGCAGGCAGTGGGCGCTTGCGGTGGGTTCGCCGGTTGATCCGGATGAGTAGAAGTGCAGCGTGCTGTCGTCAATCTCCAGACTGCGCCGGGCCACACCCAGCCAGCCCTCGGCAGAGCGCCTGGCCAACAGCAGATCGGAAATCCCGGTACGGTCCAGGCCCAATGCCAATGCAAAGCGCCGGGCCAGCTCAACCATGTCCAGTGAGCTGTAACCGAAATGGCGAGGATCGGCGAGCAGATCTGCTGCCTGTGTATCGCAGTTCAGCAGCAGGTCACCCAGGCCGCGGCGATGCAGCGAATCGCTGAGAAAGTCATGCAGATAATTTTCCAGCAGCCCGGGTTGTTGCCACCACATGGGTCAGAGTCTTTTTACGAAAATCCAGAAGCTGCCACCGACCAGTGCCGGTTTCATATGCACCTTAACCTTGGTGGGTGACATCTGGTAGTCGAAGGTGTACTCAAGCATGACGCTGCTACGATCGGCGACCACCTTGTCAAAGGCGCCCTTGAACTTGGGGGTGTTGGTACAGGGCGCGACATCGGTGAAAAAATTCTTGCCGATCACCTGGCCGGGATTACGGCCGGTAATAGCACCTTCAGCCTGGTTGTACTGTTGAATCACGCCATTGGCATCCAGCTGGATGGCGCCAAAGGCCAGGTCGTCGATTTGCGACGCACTCATTTTGGCCAGTTTGTTGTCGATATCCGAGGCGCCAAAATCAATTACTTCCAATGACATACGGTCTTCTCCGGTCTTTGCCGCAAGGCGCGGCAAATATTGATGATGTTATAAATCTGGGTCGTGATGGACTGTTTGATTCCATGCGCAAAAATATACGCAATGACGGGCAGGCCGGATCAGTCAGGTGAAGGAGTATTGGCAGTTGTGTCTTCGGATGGGATGCGGGTAATGCGCACCGTGTCAGGATTCTGTTCGGCGTAAGCGCGCATCCAGCGTGCAGCCATCAGTCGCGCCTGCAGGATGGTTTCCTCATCCATGTCAGTGCGCAAACGCTCCAGTGAACTGACCGCGTGTTCATAGCCGAACCGGTACGCCAGTTCATACCACATATGTGCGATAGCCAGGTTCTGTTCCACACCCAGGCCATCGGCGAAAATACGCGCCAGAAAATACTGGGCGGTGGCATCGCCGCGGTGAGCCGCGCGGTTGAACCAGAATCGGGCCTGTTCGTAATCGCGCTCGACGCCTGTCTGGTCGCTGGTGGCATACAGGATGCCCAGCCGGGTCTGGGCATCACGTAACCCCTGTTCGGCTGCCTGGGCAAAATAATCACGTGCCCTGGCGGCATCGCGCGCCACACCCTGGCCGGTCGCGTACATCAGCGCGGCGTTGTATTGAGCATCAGCGCTGCCGTTGTCAGCAGCCATGGTAAACCAGGTCAATGCTGCGGTGGGATTGGGTTCGCCGACCAGGCCGCTGATCAACAGTACACCCAGATTGTATTGGGCATCGCGATGACCCTGGCGTGCCGATTCCTGATACCAGCGCATGGCTTCGGGGTAATTCTCGGCGCGTCCCTGGCCATAAAAATTCATGGTGCCGACGGCGTATTGTGCGTCGGCATCGCCCTTGTTGGCAGCCTGTTCATACCAGTAATAGGCTTCGCGGTAATCCTGCTGTACCCCCTGACCCTGATCGTACATGGCGCCCAGATTGAACTGGGCGCGCACGATGCCCTGCTGGGCTGACAGCGCGTACAGCTGCATGGCGCGTTCGAAGTCCTGCTCGGTGCCGATACCCTGGTGGTACATCAGGGCAAGATTGTATTGGGCAATGGCGTGACCAATCCTGGCGCCTTCGGTAAAGACGTTCAGCGCCGTTTCGTAGTCGCCGTTCTGGAAGGCATCCAGACCGATTTCGACATCATAGCGGCCGACAGCAGACGGCGCTTCCGCGGCGGGCTGGTCCTGGGACTGGGCGAGAGCAGCGTGGCTGAGGCTGCCGCAAAGCAGTACCAGAAACACACGCAGGGATAATCGGGCAAAGGTTGAAATCATGCCCCGATTGTAGCTTGGCACACTGACGATAGCCAATAGTTGGTCGGAGTGAGAGGATTCGAACCTCCGACCCCTGCCTCCCGAAGGCAAAATTGACCCTTTTTCTATGCCGCCTGCGGATTTTAACTATCTGTAAATAAAAGAATAGTGTTTTTTATTGTATTTTGTTGTTTGCGTTTGTGTCGCCATTATGGTTACATATTGGTCACACGAATCAGAACCCCAGTCCTCTGCCTAGGAGAGAGCGATGGCCAAGACGCAAGCAAAAATCACGTCCATTACAGAAGCTGCGGCCCACAAGTTTTTGCAGAGTGCCGAGGAGCGCGAAATACTGTCTTGCAAGCAGATTCCCGGCCTAAGCCTGATCAAGCTCAAAAAGGGCGGGTCATGGCGCTGGCGCTACACCAATCCAGCAGGGGAGCGCCGTGTCTATACTGTGGGTAGCTACAGCAACATGAAGCCAACTGCGGCCGCACAGATTGTGCTGGACCTGCAGAGCAACGATGTGGACCCGCTGCAGGATAAACAGGTACGTCGAACGAAAGCTCAGGACGCTGCCAAGGAAGCCGAAGCCAGGACGTTGCGTCAGTATCTGGATAATCACTACCGCCCCCACATGGAGCGAAGCTGGAAGCCTGAGAACGCTGCAGGCAACTACCATAGGATAGCCGGTCACTTCGCCGACTTGCTTGATCGGGATATGGCCACCATTAACAAGACTGATATCAACAAGTGGCAGCGGGAAACCGAAAAGAATGGCAGATCCTATAGCACCATCCGGCGCACCTACGGGGCCTTGAAAACAATGGTCCGCCGAGCGGTAAAAGATGGTGTGCTTGATTCGGACCCTCTGGCGAATCACAAGTTGCTGGAACCGACCCTGAAGGACCAGAACAGCACCAAGGCAGATCCCGGCAAGTCTGAAAGACGCCTGCTGACCAATCAAGAGATTCAGGGCATATTGACCGGCCTGGATGCTTTTGCCGATGAAATACGCAGGCAAAGGCGCAACAGCAGAACCCACGGCAAGCCGGAATTGCCCGATCTGGATCAGGTTAATCACCCTCACTGGTTTATCCCTTTTTGCCATTTGGGGCTCCATACCGGCCTGCGCCCGGGTGATCTGTATTCGATCACTTGGGAAGAATTGAATCTTGCCTTCAGCCGTTTGACCAAAGTGTGTGAAAAGACCTCTCACGCAATCCGCCGGGAGAAAAAGCCGGCAGTGGTCGACATGAAGCTGAACACTACTATTAAGGCAATAATGCTGGCGTGGTGGGAGGATCAGGGCAAGCCGGCCACGGGCCTGGTGTTTCCATCGCCGCGAACGGGCAGGCGCTTAGATGCACAGGCACACAAAAAGCCCTGGGCGCATGTTAAAACACTGGGCGAAGTCGGCGCCGGTCTAAACTTCTACGCTCTCAGGCATCATTTCATCAGTGCGATGCTTGCTGCAGGTGTTCCAATATTCACAGTGGCGAAGCTGGCCGGCCACAAGGGCGTTGAAATGATCCTTGGTCATTATGGACACCTTTGTCCTGACCAGGCGTCAGAGGCGCTGGACTTTATCGCCAGCTCGATCGAAGGCAATAAAAAAATAGCTTGACCATGGCTTTTTAAGTTTGTAACAATCGGTGTTGTACGGTAATAGAGTATTTTATTGTACATAAAGAATTGCAGCTAGAAACGAGAGTATCTCCCTACGACTGTCCCGCGACGAATGTTGCAGCAGTCGGGCCGACTGATGTTGGCGGCGGGGCCGGGGAGTAGGATCGTTCATAAAAGTGGCGGAGCTACTGGCTATGCGGAAATCATTAAATTGATTCGCAGCCAGTGCGCGCCACTTTTTTTATGCGGCATTGGTTTGCAGGAGAAAACCGATGCCAGTAGCAAGACAAGCCGACCCACAAGCCCCTTCTGTAGAACAATCCTTCTATCGACCCTCTGACGCTTGCCGTTATCTAGGGTTCTGCCGGTCCAAGCTTCACAAAATAGCGGAACAAGACCCCGACTTCCCCCGGAAAATCCGTTTGTCCTCTCGTTGCGTTGGATGGAGAAAGCAAGACCTCGACGCCTGGCTGAAAGTCAAAGCCGAGCGGGGGGGTGTGATATGAATACGAAAACTGTATCCATGCCCTCGATCCGCGGGAGAGGCACCATCAGCGCAATTACCATGCACTTAGGCCAATACACAATGTCCGTCGAAGTCGATGGGGTTGAGGTATTGAGCAAGATACGCGGCCGCCCCTGGACCGTTGGCCTTGATTGTGAACCCTGGCAGATCGCTGATGCGGCAAATGCGCTGTGTGAGTGTACGGAGGGCGCATGATCAGACAACAAAAAGCCCCGACCGCCGGCACAGCGAATCAGGGCTCACATCAATCAGATCTTCAAATCGATATTATCACAGAATCCCTGCGAGGAATACTGCGCGAACTAGACGCTGATCTGTATCAGTGCGTCATGTGTATATCCGCCCTCTCCGCTGGCAAACCCCTGACGCCAGAAGATAAAGCCATGATGCTTGCAGTAGCCCGGCGCGTCCACGGACTGGCGAGGTTGCAGCGGTATGACTGATAAACCAATCGATCTAAATACCATCGTGGAGCGCCAGCTTGCCGCCCCTGAACCACCAAACCCCTTTGAATGGATGGAGGATTTCACCATGTCACTGGAAGAAGCAGGGGAGCTGTCTGACCCTGAATTTATTGTTGACGGACTCATTGTTGCCGGTCACTTGGTTGTCGTGGCTGCAGAGCCCAATGGCGGGAAAACTACCATCATTTTCGCCTTGAGCGCCGACATGGTGAAGCGAGGGTATCAGGTGGTTTACATCAACGCTGACATATCTGCAGGCGACGCCAAGGACTTCATTGAAACGGCGCATGAGCGCGATATCAAACTACTGCTGCCTGATATGAAGGTCGGGAAATCCATGGGGGATATTGTGTCCAACCTGGCCAGAATGAACAGCGCAGCCGTGGATCTGTCCAACCACGTTTTTGTATTCGATACGTTCAAGAAAATGTGTGACGTGATCAACAAGCGGTCAGCAAAACTGCTGTTGGGCCTATTGCGAAGCATGACGGCCAAGGGCGCCACCATCATCCTGCTGGCTCACACCAACAAGTACAAAGACGCTGACGGCAAACCGATCTACGAAGGCACAGGGGATCTTCGCAGTGATGTTGATGAATTGATTTACCTGATCCCTGAAAAGCACCAGGACGGCAGTATGACCGTTTCTGCCGAGCCAGATAAAACCCGCGCCCAGATCGAGAAGATGACCTTCAGCATATCCCCTGACCGGCAAGTGACCCGGCTGGATGAGTTTGAGGACGTGGCACAGCGCAGAGCGTTACGACTGCGTATGGAGTTGGACCAGGAGGCCATAGAGCGCATCACCGAGGCGATAGAGGCCAAGCATATCAAGCAGTGCGACATCATCGAGTTTTGTGCAGAACACGGCGTATCAAAGCGCAAGGTGGTGGCCTGCCTGAAGCATTACGCAGGTGGTGAGTCGCCATTGTGGAAGGTCGAAAGAGGGTTTGAGAGGAACGCAAAGTTCTACCAGTTGGCGTGAAAAAGCTTACCCCCCGAGAAACTGTGTTTTTTGACACTTTTAGATCGGGGTAGCTCAAAACCATGGGGGTAAAAGCCTTGAAAGCCACACTGGGACTGAGTTTGACCAGTATGACCAATAAACCCAGTTTGACCAACTTACTCACTTTCAGGGGGCAAGGTATTAAAAGCAGGGAAGGTGATAAAGGACGCGCTTTTACATGGCCATTTTTAACCCCTGTACCCCTTTTGATCGACCAAACAGCCCGATTTAACACTGATAACCTGAGTACAGTGCCTATATAGGGCAACAATATACACGAGCGAACAACAATTAAGGCAATGAAATATAAGGTTTTAATGACCTTGCTGCATGAATTACAATGCTTATGTGTAACCAATATGTCACCAAAAGGGGCAGATATGACCAATCAAAGTGATGTACCAGACCGATATTCAGAAGACTGGCTTAAGAAGTTGGAGGAGAAGCAAACCGCCTCTACCTCTGTTAAATCAATGATATATGAGACACAACAAGACAAACCCACTAATCTACCCAACATAAATTTATAAAATTAGTACCAATTGAGTCGGCCATGGGATCTATCACGGCCTTTTTAAGCAACGAGAAACAAACCTAAACACCACAAACAGAGGTAATACTATGTCACACCCTCGCGTTAGCGCATTGATCGCACTGCTTGAGCGTATCGAATCCAGCCAGAGCAAGAAAAGCCATCCTCATTCACGAGCCATTGTGGGTGAAGTCCGATCACTAACCCAGGCAGCACAGGGCTTAGCGTCCATGTTTGGCAACCCTGACCCGTACGAGACGGCCGCAAAGAATGACAAGAAAGTGGCCGATTCATCCAGGAAACTTTCTCAGCGGGTAGACACCGCTCTGGATCGATGGAATCAGATATTTCAAGCCGGTTCTATAGACCTCGACATGCGGGTCAATGAGAAAGCCAATCTCAAAGCTGGCCCATACGATACAGAAATCAGGCAAGTTTTCAGAAGCATGTCCACGAAAGACCGGGCAGCGTTTCTGTCAAAGTCCCTGAAGGATGCAGACGCCGCAACCTTATCCGCTCTCTTGCTGGCCCCACCGTCAGTAACTACTTTGGACCCGGAAATGGTTAGCCAATTGCGAGAAAGCTATATCGCAAAGGTAGCCCCTGATGAAATAGCGGAGCGCGACGCCCTGATGCAAGATATGGACACTGCAATGACCATGATCGGCGTAGCCAGAAAACTTTCAACTGAACTATTGAACCCGGCAAAGCTGCGAGAGGCAGAGGCTGCTGAACAACTAGCCAAGAACGCGCAAGCTAAGTTTGATTCTGCACTAAATCCAGTGTGAGGCAGCTATGGCGAAGATTGGCCGACCATTAAAGAACCCCCCCAAGGATGCTGCCGAGCATATTCGTGCGTTTGCTGCCGATGGGTTTAGCGTTATTGGCGTGGCCGCTAAGCTGGGCACATCGCAAGACACTATGCGCAAGTGGTTCGATCGATTCCCGGAACTATCCCGAGCGTTTGAGCAAGGACGCGAAGACGAGCGGCATATGCTGCACAACAAGCTGTTCCGGTTGGCGACCGAAAAGGATAACGCAGCCGCAGCCATGTTCCTGCTGAAAGCCCGACACGGATACAGGGAAGGCGACCAAAGCGAGCAAGGCAACCGCGTATCCATCAATTTCACCCTGCCCGGTGCTCTGCCCTTGGATCAATTCAAGGGACAGATCATAGACCACACAAAAGGAAACCTTGAGTGATGGATATTCAGTTAAATGCGTTTCAGCAGCGGGCCATGATTGTGCCTGAGCAAATCGACATGTTCTTAGGTGGCGGGCGCGGTGGCGGCAAGTCTTTTTGCTTGGCGCTGCTGGCGCTTCGCCACGTCGAACAATACGGCGATAAGGCGCGCATATTGTATATCAGGCGCACATACAAAGGCCTGGCAGACTTTGAGCTGCTGACCCGAGAGTTATTCGGCACGGTTTACGGCGCTGCCGCCAGGTACAACAACGCCGAGCATGTCTGGAAATTTCCCAATGGTGGCTACATGGAGCTGGGCCAACTTGAGAACCATTCGGATTATGCGAAGTATCAAGGTCGAAGTTTTACCCTGATGATGGGCGATGAGGTGGGGCAGCACCCAGCCCCTGACCTTTTGGACCTACTGCGCAGCAACTTGCGCGCACCTGCTGGCATTCCCGTTAGAGTTGTTCTAGCGGCGAATCCCGGTGGCCCCGGACACCACTGGATCGCAAAGCGGTATGTCTTCACGGCTGGTCCCTGGAATGCATTTTATGAACCAAAGAGTAAGCGACAATGGGCATATGCCCCATCAACTTTCGCCGGTAACACTTTCATTGACCGCGAAGGCTACCGCGATCAGCTAGAGTCGAGCTGTCCGAATGATCCTGAATTACTCAGAGCTTGGATTGATGGCGATTGGGCAGTAAATCGTGGTGCTTATTTTGCCTCTGTGCTGGACGAAGACCGTAACGCCTTTGACCCATGGGACGCTATCCCCGATAACTTCGGTAGGCCTTGGGACACGTATCTGGCCCATGACTTCGGAAGTAGTGCACCGTCTGCCACCTACCTGGTGGCGGTAAGCCCTGGGGCGACTGTCAACGGGCGATTTTATCCGCGTGACTCCCTTGTGCTGGTCGATGAGCTGGCTACCGCGAAGCGCGATCAGCCTAACCAAGGTCTTGGGTGGACCGTTCCGATACTGGCCGAGGAAATTGTTTCCATGTGCAAGAGGTGGGCAGTAAAACCGCGCGGAGTAGCTGATGATGCGATCTTTGCCAAAACCGGAAGCGGCCAAGGGTCAATCGCACAAGAATTCAGTCGCGCTGGTGTTTATTTCACTCCCGCCCGCAAAGCTGACCGGATCGGAGGCTGGAACCTGATGCGCCGCTTGCTGGCAGATGCTGGCAAGCCTGACGTTCCAGGCCTCTATATCTCTCGCAGTTGCAGCTACTTTTGGGAAACAGTGCCGACTTTGGGCCGCGATGAAAAACGGGTTGAAGACGTCGACACGCACGGGCCGGACCACGGCGCGGACGCTGTTCGGTATGGCTGTTTGCGCGTCAACGATGGTGTCACCAAAATTCAAATTACTGGCGTTTAGCAACGCTGGTGGTTGAAAGGCTTCGTCATTGTTGGGAATTCCAGGGGGATCAGACGGCGAGTGCCCCAGTTAGCCAAAACCCCGTCAGTCCGTGGACAACAGGCTTCCTCCTACCGTCGCGACGGGCTTCTTATTGCGCAGCTTTGTCCAGGGTGCCGCGCACCCAATCGGACAGAGTGACCCCCTGAGCGTCTGCTGTGGCCCGGTACTGCATAAGCTGGCCTTCAGTCACCCGGACCGGGAGAGTCTTGGAAACCGGATTATCTGCCCGGTAGCCGACTGGCCGTCCCGGTGGCTTTTTCTTTGATGTTGTCATAACAGTAATTCTATACGTTATTTACATGTATACACAAATAATACTTGACGTGATATTTATACGTATGTACAACTAAACACTCAAATCCGCCGCACAACCGAAAAGAGGGATTCACAATGGGCATTATTCCATCAATCAAAACCAAGCTGGACACACAAGACAATCATTTCGACATCGTTTTAAGCGATGCATCAATGGTCATGGCCGCCATGATTGAGCAATTGCGCGCTCACACGGTAGCCCAGGAGGACGATCAGGTGCAGGAGAGCTTGTTCGGCACGTTATACCTGGCGGAAATGGCCAAGGCACTGCTGGCGTCAGGCCAGGAGAAAGCAATGCACGAATTGTGCAAGCTGGAAAAAGGAGAGGCAGCATGAAGTCACAACGAGAACTCAACGATATCGCGGATGAAGCGAACGAAACCGGTATTGCAATCAGCGGCCTGGCCGAATTGCTGTACGCCCAAGAGGTAAATGCTGGCTTTGAAGGTTTGAAAGATAGCCATTTAAAAGGCATTTACATGGCGATAAAGTGCCTGGGAGACAGCGTAGCACATGGACGCCTGGCAAACTTGGGTGAAGATCCTGTCTCACGGGAGAAGGCCGCATGAGCAACAAAAGCCAATCTAATTCAGGTATCACCGACGCCGATCTACAGATAGCGAAACGATTTTTGGAAGGGGTTTTCAGCGGAGCTGTGCGAACCACTGAGGATTTAGAGAGTATAGGCATGACGCGACCGCTGGCAGGGATTCTTTTGCATATCCTGGAACGTGACACGCCATAAAAATCTGAGCAGCCGCACAGATCGTCTGCTATAACCTGATTAACACCAGCAGGAAGCAGTGCAGGACAGCCCGTCGAAGTTTGGCGGGCTTTTTTATGTCCGCGATAATTGGCTACACATTGGTCACATATCGGAGGAAGAACGAAATTTAGTAATCAGTGGAGGTTTTGTTATCGTGCAAATGTATGATATTTAATAATTTTTGGTCGGAGTGAGAGGATTCGAACCTCCGACCCCTGCCTCCCGAAGGCAGTGCTCTACCAGGCTGAGCTACACTCCGAAGGGGTCTGTTGCATGTATCAGCGTCGGGCCGTAACCGCGCACCTGAGGCGGGTTCCGGCGGCAACGCTCGGGGCGCATAATATGTCAGAAATGCGGGCATTTTCCAATACCCGCATTCATAAAAAGCCCAGGGGCGGATCCGGCCCCGCAGACATGCATGTAAGCAACGATCAGGCGGCGGTGCGCCGGTTGTCGACACTCAAGGCGCCAGCACCGGCGCTGCTCAGCGCCAGCAGCCCGGCCATGATACCCATGTTCTTGAAGAAGTTCTGGGTCTCGTGGGAGCGCTGCAGACCTTCAGCCATGGTCCAGAAATCGTGCATGACCAGGCTGATGACCAGCGTCAGGCCTGCCAGCACAAACGCCACCAGTCGGACCTGGTAGCCGGCAAACAGCGCCGCGGCACCGCCAAGCTGAATGACGCCGCTCAGAATCAGGAAAAACGGTATCAGGAACATGCCATGCGAGGCCATGTACTCCACGTGCATGTCGTACTGGGTAAACTTCATCAGGCCGGGCAGCAGAAAGTACACGGCCAGGATAATGCGGGAGGCGGGCAAAAACAGTCGGGCGAGCGCTTCGGGGATCATGGGACGTCCTGTTATCGGGTTGCTTGTGAGTCCGGATTGGCGCTCAAGTATGGCGGATGGCGTCAACGGCGGCCAACAGTAGCTTTCTGCTGAAGGGTTTGTCCAGTGTTATGGACGGTTTCAGTGCCTGAATCGCGTTGCGTTCGCTGTCATTCAGGTTGCCGGATATCAGCAGCACCGGCAGTGAGGGGTTGAGCGCCCGCACCCGGGTGGCCAACTCGATGCCGGTCATGCCGGGCATGGTCTGATCGGTCATCAGCAGGTCGATACGGTCACCGGGGTTGGTCTCAAGATGTTGCAGCGCATCGGCCGGTGAATCGAACTCAATGACCTGCATGCCTTCGCGTTGCAGGGTCATGCGAATGGTGGCCCTCACCAGTTCTTCGTCATCAACCACCACCACCCGGTAGACCGAGGTCGGTGAGACTGCCCGCGCGCTGCCGGTCAGCTTGCCGGCAAGGATTATCGGCGGCGACACGGTCCTGAACTTCAGTGAAAACTCTGTACCGTGCTGCGGCCTGGAGCTCATTCGAATGCTGCCGCCCAGCTGAGTCGCCAGCTTATGTACGATAGCCAGCCCCAGGCCAGTGCCGTCGCCCGTTTCCCGGGTGGTAAAAAAAGGTTCGAAAATGCGGTGCTGAATGGCAGGGGCAATACCCGTGCCGGTATCACTGACTGTCAGCAATACGTGCTCACCCGAACCCAGCAGGTCCAGTTTGAATTCCAGTACGCCGCCCTGCGGTTTCATGGCCAGGCAGCCATTGGTGCCCAGGTTCATGAAAATCTGGTGCAGCATGTCCGGTGTTGCCAGCATACAGACATCAGGTGCATTGATGGTCTCCCGGATGCTGATATTGGCCGGCATGCTACTACGCAGCAGGGCGGCGGTTTCGTGCAGCACGGGGGCTATGGGGGTGCTAATGGCATTGGCATCATGCTGCTGACTGAAGCTCAGGATACGCTTGACCAGGTGCGCTGCGCGCTCAGCCGAAGTAACGGCGTTGTTGATGTGTTGTCGTTGGGTACTGTCGGGCGGTGCCAGTTCGCGCGCTTCTTCGCTGGCCATGAGAATGGGTTGCAGCAGGTTGTTGAAGTCGTGGGCAATGCCGCTGGCCATGGTACCCAGCGCGCTCAGCTTCTGGGAGTGCAGCAATTGTTCCTGTAACTGTTCGCGCTCTTTCAGCGACTCGCCGATGCGCTGGCGGGAGGACTCCAGTTCGATCATGGTGGATTCCAGGCTGCTCAGCAGTCGCGCCGTGGTCAGCGAGCCCAGTGCACAAAGAAACAGCAAGGTGCCGCTGACGCCAAACCAGGATTCCAGCGTGTACACCAGATCGCCGTACACTGGGTTGGGTGAGCGTACCAGTAACAGCAGCGCGGCAAAGGCCAATACAATCAATACCGTGAACGCGATACCGAGGAAGGCGCCGCGATAACCGAAGAACAGTGCCGACAGTACCGGGACGGTCAGCAGCCATTCGGTGCCGGCGCCCACAGGCCCAAGGATCCAGAGCAAAAATACGCCAACCACAGCCCACAGCGCGAGGAACAGTCCCGCCCGCAGGTGATAGGGTATCTGTTTTGCCATGGCCAGCGAGATCACCGCCAGCCAGGCGATGTTATCGATGATCAGCAGGCTCCAGATTTCGAGCTGATATGCCAGTATGACACTGGGTATATAGGCAATGCTGACCAGTGCAGCGGTCGCCCATAAAGTGGTCTGCAAGATGCGCTGGCGGATGCCAAGCATGCTGCGGCTGATATTGATGACGGCGGACATAGGGTTCCGGGGTAAGGCTTACCAGCGTTCAGGGCGTAACAGGTGACGCATGTCGGGTGTAAAGGGTACAGCGTAGTCATGCGAGGCCAGAATGATGTTGTCACGGGTGCGGATCAGGCGGGCGGTGACGTAGATATTGCGCTCGGCGATGGCATAGGTGCCCACCAGCACCACATCGGCATTGTGCTCGGCGCTGATATCCGACAGTGTGCGGGAGAGCAGGAATTCACCCTGATTCTGATCCACATAGACATTGTTGCGTAGCAACAATTCCACAAACTGATAACCCTCAGCAGCGAACGATGACACCAGCTGCTGGGAGGCGATGCGGCCAAATGACGATGATTGCGACAGGTTGTCAATATTGGCGAAGCTGGCAGCCAGCATCCTGGACGCCGGATCAAGCTGGTCGTCGGCGATGTCGATCAGGGCCTGGGCGGCCTGATGATTGTTGGTGATCACCGGATTGCCGAGGGTTCTGGCAACGGTCTTGCAGCCAGTCATGCTGATGATGGCCAGCAACAGTGTCAGCGCAATGAACGGATGGGGTGTCAGGCGGGTCATGGCATCAACTCCCGACTACACTAAAGGTCTTGCCGCGGGTCTGGTAGTTGCCCAGGTCGGCATCGCGGACGTAATAAATGCGGGCGTCCGAGCGCAGCAGTCGGTCGCCATCGTGCAGGGTGGTGGTCACGATCACCTCCGACATGGTCTCCCGTGTGTCGCGCCAGATGTCGGTCAGCACATCCAGGCCCAGCGCCAGCGGGATGATGGCAAGTTTGTTGTCTTCCCAGTTGGGAACATTGCCGGCGATGGCGGCAATGGCAAAGGCTGCTGAGAAGAAACCGGGCCGGGGCCGCAGGCTGCGGCCATTGTCGTGGCTGACCACCAGGATGTCGTAGTCCAGCAGCAGGCCAGCGGTGCCCGGGTTAATCATGACATTGGCGCCGGCGGCCAGCAGCTGTGCGGTCAGCAGTCTCTGGTAGGCCTGCTCGAAGGGGCTGTCGGTGGCATCAGTCGCTTCGATAAACAGGGACGGTGGTGTCTCGAAATCGCGGGTAATCAGGTCGGCTTCGTTGGCTGCCATCAGGTTCCAGTGCGCGGCCGAGCGGGCCACTTCCTGTTCGACACCGGCGAATGTCACGGCCCGCGGATAGGCCTGGAAGCGGTTGTTGCAGGCACCGAGTGCACAGGCTGCCAACAGGGCCAGGCAGATTAGCTGTTGATAACGTGTCATGTAGGGTTCCGGTCGACTGTCATGGTGGAATCGCAATGCCTACACAGGCTATCGACCGGCTGGCGCAATACCTTAGTCTGGTGGCGTCGCAAAGCACGGCTGGCGTCTGCTGCCGGACCTGATATAGTCAGCAATAAACACGGGTGAACCATGAATCTGATTCTCTATGCCATCCCGGTATTCATGCTGTTGCTGCTGATCGAGCTGGGCGTAGATATCCGGCGCAAGACTGGCTATTACCGTCTGAACGATGCCATTGCCTCGCTCAGCACCGGTATGCTCAGCCAGACCCTGGGCTTTGCCACACGCTTTATGGGGTTTCTGGCCTACGCCACGCTGTGGGCGGTGTTGCCCCATGGCGAGCTGACCATGACGCCGTGGCTGTGGGTGGCGGCGTTTGTGTTTTACGATTTCTGTTATTACTGGAGCCACCGCTGCCAGCATCAGATCAATGTGCTGTGGGGCATCCATGTGGTGCACCATCAAAGCGAAGAGTACAACCTGACCACGGCCTTGCGTCAGCCCTTTAATGGTTTCCTGATCGGGTCGATCTTCTACCTGCCCATGCTGTTTGCCGGATTCCCGCCGGCAGTGGTCGTGACCGTGGGTTCACTCAACCTGATTTACCAGTACTGGGTGCATACCCGGTTTATCAAGACGCTGGGCCCGGTCGAGCAGGTCTTTGTAACGCCAATGAATCATCGCGTACACCATGCCATCAATGATCCGTATATCGACAAAAATTTTGGCGGCGTGTTTATCCTGTGGGACCGCCTGTTTGGCACCTATCAGCAGGAGCTGGATGCAGAGCCCTGTGTTTACGGTGTGCGTAAACCGCTGCACAGCTGGAATCCGTTCTACGCCAATATGCATGTGCATTGGCAACTACTGCAGGACTGCTGGCACGCTGAACGCTGGCGGGACAAACTGCGCCTGTGGTTCATGCCCACGGGCTGGCGGCCGGCGGATGTGGAGGCGCGTTATCCACTGGTCCGTTGTCTGCCCGACAGCCAACAGAAATATGATCCGCGGCCGCCGCTGCCGCTGGCCCTGACGGTGCTGGTGCTGCATATCCTGTTGATGGGTTTCACCGTCTGGTTCCTGATCAATGTCACGGTGCCCGACTTTGGTCTGGCGCTGGCGCATTTTGTCCCCCTGGGTGGCGGGCTGTGGCTCAACAGCCGCCTGTTGGAGCAAAAAACCAATGCCGTGTGGCAGGCCATGCTGTTCTGGGGCAGCTGTGCGGTGCTGCCCTGGGTGGTGACAGGCTGGTTGCTGCCGGTTCAGCTATCGTCTGCCATGCTGTTGTTGCCCGCTGTGGTGTTGCCGCTGGTATCCGGTCGCCGGTTGCTCAACCAGACCGTCTGATAAGGCGCCATGACAATTTCTTTTGCGTCGAGCGCGATGTGCTGGCCACTGACCAGGTCGTACCAGTCTTCGGTATCGATCAGGTTGATGTCGGACAACGGTATGTGATGCGTCTCCAGCGAGATGTTATTGAGGGCAAAAATGCTCTGCTCACGATTGATACTCTGCCGCCAGAAGGCAAAAATGCCATCGCCCAGATGCAGGGTAAACTGCGTGGCGTTGGGGTGAAAGGCCGGCTGCTGCTGGCGAATGGCAATCAGTGATTTAAGTGCTGACAGCACCTGGGCATGGCGGCTACCGGCGTCTGCCAGGTGTGTGTCCAGCTCCGCCTGTGACCATTGATGGCGATTGATGTGGCGATTGTGACCGCTGTCTGCCAGGCGCTGTTCATCATTGCCGGTGGCCAGAAAGCTGTGTATGTAAAAAGCCGGTACCCCCTCAAGTGCCAGCAGGATGGCATGCGCGCAGATGAAGCGTTGCAGCTGCCAAGGGTCGGGTGTGCCGGATTGATCCGCCAGTGTGCACGCCAGCGCATCCCACAGACTGATATTGATTTCATAGGGGCGACGCTCCAGCGCCGAGGTCGCACGCCAGGATATGCGGCCACCGGATCGCTCCACGCCTGACAGCAGCGCTTCAATCTCCTGGTCACTGAGCAGGCCCTCGGCCGGTCGCAAACCGATGCCATCGTGGGAGGCGATGAAGTTAAAGTAGAAGGTACCCAGCTGTGCCGGCGGCATGCTCATCAGCCAGTTCTTCAGGTGCCGGCAATTGCCATTGAGCAGGGTAAACAGCAGCAGGGGCGGCAGGGAAAAGTTGTAGATACTGTGCGCCTCGTTGGCATTGCCAAAGTAACTCAGGTTCTCGCGTTTGGGAATATTGGTTTCGGTTATGATCAACGCTTCGGATTCGGCATGCTCGATCAGCGCCCGCAGCAGGCGGACGATTTCGTGGGTCTGCTGCAGGTTCAGACAGTTGGTGCCCGGCTCTTTCCAGATGAAGGCCACCGCGTCCAAACGGAATACGCGTACCTGGTGATCCAGATACAGTCGGATGATACGCACAAACTCCAGCAGGACATCAGGGTTGCGGAAATCAAAATCGACCTGGTCGTGACCAAAAGTGCACCAGACATGTCTGATGCCCTCAGCAGTGGCGACTGGCCGCAACAACTCACTGGTGCGTGGCCGTGTCACCGCGCTCAGGTCCAGCCCGGGATCGGCGGTGTAGAAATACTGCCGGCCGGGTTCCTGCCCGTCGATAAACTGCTGAAACCAGGTGTGTGAAGACGAGCAGTGATTGATCACCAGGTCGGCCATGAGTTTGAACTCGCCAGCCAGGGCTTCAATGTCCTGCCAGTCGCCCAGTGCCGGGTGTACCATGTTGTAGTCACTGACGGCGAACCCGTCGTCGGAGCTCCACGGGAAAAATGGCAGCACATGCACGCCGGTGACCGAGCCCTGCAGATGCTGGCACATGAACCGCTGCAGAGTCTGCAGGGGTTTGTCACCGGCTGCCGGCCTGATGCTGTCGCCGTAGGTAATCAGGTAGACGTCACGTTGATCCCAGATCTGCTGCTGCCGGCCGGCATGCACCTGCGCCGGGTCCAGACGCATAGTGGCCATCAGGGCCTCTGCCAGGTGTTGTGACTCGGCGCCGTCCAGCGCCGGGTAGATGTGCTGCAGATGATTGCCAACACGGGTGTTCAGATCTGCCATGATCAGCCTGCCTGCGTGATGAATTCCTGGGTATCTGCCTCGACCGCTTCTTTGAGCTCCTCAAGGATGTTGGGCTGCGCGCTGCGCACGCGGTTCCAGCTGGGTATGAACGGCGTCTCCATGGGGTTGTCGAGAAAGTACTCGCCGGCCGCCTTGATGTTGCGGGCAAACAGTTCCACGGCCTGTTCTTCCTTGTGAATATCCAGGGTCAGGCCATTGATCAGTGCGTCATTGCGGTAGGTCTCGACAAAGTCCAGGGCAATGCGAAAGTAGCTGGCCTTGAGGGTGCGGAAGGTCTCGCTGGACAACACCACGCCGTTGGTGGCGAGCTTGCGGAAGATGGCTTTGGCAATGTCGATGGACATCTTGGACAGCCCGGCTTCGGCATTGTCTGCCGACAGGTCCTGATGTTTGTGATCGTAGTTGTCGGCAATGTCGACCTGGCACAGGCGGTTGGTGGCATTGTTGCGATACATCTCCGACAGGATGCCGATTTCCAGGCCCCAGTCGCTGGGTATGCGCAGATCATTGACAGCTTCGGTGCGGAAGGAGAATTCGCCGGCCAGGGGATAACGAAAACTGTCCAGATAGTCCAGGTAGTCGCTGGGTGGCAACACTTTTTTGAGTGCCCGCAGCAGCGGCGTCACCATCAGTCGGCACACACGGCCGTTGATCTTGCCATCAGCAACGCGAGCATAATAACCCTTGCAGAACTGATAATTGAAACCCGGGTTGGCCACCGGGTAGATCAGCCGGGCCAGCAGTTCGCGTTTGTAAGTGAGGATGTCGCAATCGTGCAGGGCGATGGCCTGGCTCTTACGCGATGCGAGCGTGTAGCCCAGGCAATACCAGACATTTCGCCCCTTGCCGGCCTCCGTCGGAGCCAGTCCCATGTCCTGCAGGCGTTCATCGATGGCGCGCAGGCGCGGGCCGTCATTCCACAGAATCCGGTGGTGTTGCGGCAGCGCGGAAAAGAACTCCCGGGCGTGGCGATACTGGGCTTCGTCGGCGCGATCCAGACCAATGACGATCTGACTCAGGTAAGGTACCTGTTTTAATTCATTGATGATATTCGGCAGTGCCGGACCCTGCAGTTCCGAGTACAGCGAAGGCAGGATCAGGGTCATCGGGCGCATTTTGGAAAACACTTCCAGTTCGTACTCCAGCTCCGCCAGCGGGCGGTTGCTCAGATTGTGCAGGGTGGTGATAACACCGTTCTGGTGGAAGTCGCCCATATCTGTATCCTCTTTTTATGTTCATCAAAACGGATGTAGCTTCAAATTTTTTCAAGCAGACTCTCGATGCTGGCCGCCCAGCCGGCCGGTCCGGTCTCATCGCTGATAGTCACCGGCCGGCTACCCGTCAATGTGGGCAGCGCATGGGCGGGTGAGCGAATCAGCACCGGGAAATCGGCCGCCTGCAGCATGGCAATGTCGTTGTCGCCGTCCCCCAGGGCAATGGCCACAACATCGTTGCAGGTTTGCCGGTACACATCCTGTATCGCCAGCAGTGCCCGGCCTTTGTCGGTATTGCCCAGCACATGCAGGAAGCGCCCGCCTTGCAGCGTCGATAGCCCCAGGCTGGCCAAAGCCTGCTGGAACAGCTTTAAAGCATCGTCACTGTCCTGCCAGATCAGCGGTTCGCTGAACTGGCGGTTTTGCGCCCGCCTTGCTGCGGTCATGCTCAGGCCGGTGGCGGCGCAGATATCTCCCAGGCTGCAATCACTTAGCGCCACCATCCGGTAATCGGCCTTGAGCGGCGCCAGCCGTGTCTGAATGTCTTCGTGGCGCAGGCCTGCGACCACCTGCCAGTACACGCCGTGTGACGTGGCGCCTGTTGGTGCGGTTGGGAAGCGGCGTTTGGGGTAGTAGGTGGCGGAGCCGTTCTCGACTATAAAGGGATCCGACAGCCCCAGCTTTTCGCTGAGCGCTTCGCATTCTGCCAGGGTCTTGCTGGTATTGAAGATCAGCGGGATGCGACGGTTCTGCAATTTGCGGATGGTGGCCAGTGCCGGGTCTGCCGAATAACTGAAATGATCAAGCAGGGTGCCGTCCAGATCAGTCACCACAATGATCTTGCGGTTGGCGCGCTGGTTGCCGGCAGAGGTGCCAGGGCTTTGGCTGTTATCGGTGTGACTGGTGGTCATGGGCATCTGGTCTGTCAGTGTATTTTGTAGTGGATATCACCCATGCGATGCTGAGCGTCCAGCGTCAGTACCGCATCTGCGCGTTCGGGCAGTGTCGAAAAAGCATGCTCTGTCAGGCGCTGGTAATGCTGAATGAAACGTTTGATAGCGTCAGGTGTCATTATTCTGGACTGGGCTGCTGAATCGGCCGACTGTTGTGCAGCCAGTTTTGCCTCCTGCAGACTGCGCCAGCTCAGCACACAGTCGAATGATGGGGGCTTGAGCATCACCAGGTAGTCAATGCGGGCAAACAGATCCTGGTAGTCGTCTGCCAGTCGGTCGTTGACATGGCGGCGCCAGCGACCATCAGAGTCTTCCTGCGACTCCAGCGTATTGACGGGTTCCGTCAGCGCCTCACTGTCCTGAGGTGTGACGCCGATACACCAGCCTTCCAGTATGATGACATCGCGTGGTGCCCGGGTATGCTGGCGACTTGCCGGGGGCAGGCAATCGTCAATGGCCTTGTCAAACCCGGGCAGCGTCACCTCGCCTGCGCTGCTGCGTAACTGCTGCAGGGTGGCCAGCGCCTGCGCAATATCATGCGTACCCGGGACCCCGCGCGTGGCCAGCAACGGATGCACACGTTGGCTCAACTGCTGCCGTGCCTGATGGCTCAGATAAAAGTCGTCCAGGGACAATACAGTGGTTTTCAGTTGAAATCGGTTTTCCAGCATGATCGCAATCGCTTTGGCCAGCGTTGATTTACCAGTACCCTGTGCACCGTTTATGCCAACCACCAGGGGTTGCTGCTGTTCAGCATGCCGTGCGGCTAATCTGCCGACCAGTGCTGGCAGGTGACGCTGCGTATCTTCAAGCCACTGTGGCGGCAGCTTTTCAGTGTCGGCCAGGGTTTGCCAAAGCGTCCGCATAAGGTCGTCCGATGGTGCGCTGGTGTCTGGCATGGCATGATCCTGTGTCTGCGTCGGTGGCGCCCAAAGTTGTAAAATGCGCACCAAAATAGTGCGTTTTACGGATGGTCGGCTGGCGTCATGGCTGCTGCGCCGGTCGTGTGTAGCCACGGTGATGTGGTAAGCTGCTCCGCAGATTCACCGCCGGTTTGACCGGCCGAACGCGTCCGTTCATTCGATAATGCAAACTCTGGTCCAGACATGCAATCTTCCCTGATCCCCGAGCGTCCCCTGATCATCTCGCCGACGCTGGCTGCCACCATCGGTCTTGAAGAAGCCGTGCTGTTGCATGTGCTCAGTGAGCTGATGGTGCACCGGCCGGGTATTGAGCGCAAGGGCCTGAACTGGTTGCTGCTGGAACAGCAGGAATTGCTGGATGCATTGCCATTCTGGGCCTGGATTGATATCCGGCGCGTGCAGAAAAACCTGCAGGATCTGGGATTGATCCTGGTGGATGCGCGCACCGACCGTGATGACGGCTGGTATATTGCCATCAATCAGCGACACGGCGATGGCACGGCAGCGGATCTGCGCGGGCCAGCACCCGCGCCCATTGATACGGCGCAGACGGCGTCGGCCAAAGTGGCGCTGGTTGCCGGTGGCCGGACGGCTGCGGCAGGCAATGGCTCGGCCGGCTACATCGCACCGGATTGGCAGCCGGGGGAGGAGTGGCTCAGTCTGTGTCGCCAGCACGGCGTGCCCGATGCCTTCGCCCGGGAGTTGGTGCCGGGATTTGTCATGTACTGGCGGGATCGCGCCCAGTCACGTTTTTCCTGGGGAAATGCCTTTTACAAACACGTGTTGCGTGAGTGGCGTCAGGAGCAGACCCGTCGCGGCGCCGCCGAGCTGGAAACCGCCATGTCGGCCCAGTGGCAACCCAGCCAGGACGCGATAGACATACTGTGTAACGCCGGCATCAGTGAGGCGTTTATCGAAGACGCTGTGCCGGAGTTTGTTCTATACTGGCGCGAGCGCGGTGCCCAGAACGGCACCTGGAACACCCGCTTTATCGAACATATTCGACGTCAATGGGCACGCTACAAGGCATCGGTGATCAATGATGGTGTGCCACGGCCAATCAGCGAAAACTGGCAACCCAGTGCCGAGGTGTTTGATGTACTGCGACTGGCTGAAATCGATGAGGACTTTGCCCGCAGCAAGGTGCCGGAATTTGTGCTGTACTGGCGTGACACCGGGCAACCGCAGGCTTCGTGGAATACCCGCTTTCTGCAATTCATTAAATATTCCTGGGCGCGGCGTCTGGACGCTGGCGCGGCAACGGGGTTGACGCATGCACGAGATAAACAATCTGCTGAGCGAGGCAGGCAAAGCCTTGAAGCCACGTTCAGGCGCTTCACAGACCGAAGCTGGGCAGAATAAGCGCCGCGCCGGTGCTGGCACGGCAGATGACACGGGCGGGCCTGATCAGGTCGATGCCATCAATCAGCTGTTTGCCGAGTTCGAGCTGGCCTACCACAATCAGTACCACAAGGCGTACGGTGATCCTGATCGGCTGATGCTGGCCAAGAAATACTGGCTGGAGTGCCTGGCCGATTTTCACCCGCAGCAACTGGTGACCGCGGCCCGGCGACTGGTGAAAAGTCAGGATTATCTGCCCACCATTTCTGCAGTGATTCGCGCCTGTGAAGAGTCCTACGGGCTGTTTGGCCTGCCGTCCGAGCGCGATGCCTATACCGAAGCCTGCCGCGCACCGGCACCCAAGTCGGCGTATGCCTGGTCACACCCGGCGGTATATCAGGCAGGCAAGGCCACGGACTGGTTTTTTCTGGCCACAGAGGCCGAAGACAAGGTGTTTCCGGTGTTTGCCTACTACTACCGGCAGCTGTGCCAGCGGGTGATTCGCGGTGAGGATCTGCAGGAGCCGGTGCCGCCGGCACTGGAAAAGGATCCGTCACGGCCACTGACGTTTGCCGAACGGGAAAAAAAACTGGCGCAACTACGCGCCAGTCTGGACATCTGAGCAGCCGTCAGTTCAGCGCCGACAATTCCCTTTCCAGCAGACTGGTATCCCCCATATTGAGTTCAACCAGACGGCGCAGATGCGTCATGCTGTCAACGTCGATGTGCTCGCACGCCAGGCCTACCTTGTCGCCGGTGTGATTGGCAACCCGGGCGGACATGCAGATCTGGATGTCGCCGCCCAGGTGGATGCTGATATCAACGGGCCTGCTGTCGACGATCTTCTGGTCGGGCAGGACCTGGATGAGGATACCGCGCAGGGAAATATCGATCAGCTGGACCGGCCAGATGTGATCGTCCTGGGTGACAACGGTCTCCGCATCAAAAAAGATGCGCGTGAACGAGCGGCGGGTTCCTTGTGCTGACGTGTAGCCGTTTTCGTCGGTCATGGTATTGGCTTGATGCTCCTGGCAACTGGATTGGATGAGTGCAGCAGTTCCCCCTCTGCTGCACTATCGGCTGATACTGCACAATCTTGAAACCTGAAACAAAAATAAACCACAGCTATGATGCAAGTTTGCGGTATTTGATGCGTGTGGGCTGGGCATTGTCGCCCAGGCGCTTTTTGCGATCGGCTTCGTAATCCGTGTAGTTGCCTTCGTGGAACACCACCTGACTGTCACCCTCAAAAGCCAGAATGTGGGTGCAGATGCGATCCAGGAACCAGCGGTCGTGCGAGACCACAATGACCGAACCGGGGAAGTTCAACAGACCTTCCTCCAGTGCGCGCAGGGTTTCCACGTCCAGATCGTTGGTCGGTTCGTCGAGCAGCAGCACATTGGCGCCGCGTTTGAGCAGCTTGGCCAGATGCACCCGATTGCGCTCACCGCCGGACAGGTCCTTGATGAACTTCTGCTGGTCACCGCCGCGGAAGTTGAAGCGGCCGACATAGGCGCGCGAGGGCACCTCGTACCGGCCGATCTGCAGGATATCCTGGCCATCTGACAGTTCTTCCCAGACCGTCTTGCTACCGTCGAGTGAGTCGCGGCTCTGGTCGACATAGGCCAGATCCACGGATTCGCCCAGTTCAATGCTGCCGCTGTCGGGCTGTTCCACCCCGGTCAGCATGCGCAGGAAAGTGGTTTTACCGGCGCCGTTACCGCCGATGATGCCGACAATGGCGCCTTTGGGTACCGAGAAGCTGAGGTCGCTGATCAGGGTCTTGTCTTCAAAGGACTTGCTCAGGTTGTTGACCTCAATGACCTTGTCGCCCAGACGTGTGCCTGGCGGAATATACAATTCCGTGGTTTCGTTGCGTTTCTGGAATTCCTGCGAGTTCATTTCTTCAAAGCGGGCCAGACGCGCCTTGCTCTTGGCCTGTCGGCCTTTGGGGTTGTTGCGCACCCACTCCAGTTCGTGGCGAATGGTTTTTTCGCGCGCAGCCTCCTGCTTCTGCTCGGTTTCCAGACGTTTTTCCTTGTTTTCCAGCCAGTTGGTATAGTTGCCTTCAAACGGAATGCCGTATCCGCGGTCCAGTTCCAGGATCCAGCTGGCGGCGTTGTCGAGGAAGTAGCGGTCGTGCGTGATGGCCACCACGGTACCGGGAAACTCTTTCAGGAAGCGCTCCAGCCAGGCCACGCTTTCCGCGTCCAGGTGGTTGGTGGGTTCGTCCAGCAGCAGCATGTCTGGATTGGACAGCAGCAGGCGGCACAGGGCGACACGGCGTTTTTCACCGCCCGACAGTTTGCTGACATCAGCCTCCCAGGGCGGCAGACGCAGGGCATCGGCGGCAATTTCCAGGGTGCGCTCCAGATCCCAGCCATTGGCGGCATCGATGGCGTTCTGCAGATCACCCTGTTTTTCCAGCAGTTCGTTCATTTCGTCGTCGCTCATGGGCTCGGCAAAACGGTCACTGATGGCGTTGAACTCTTCCAGCAGTTTGATGACTTCACCCATGCCTTCTTCAACGTTGCCGCGCACGTCTTTATCCGTGTTCAGGGCGGGCTCCTGGGGCAGGTAACCGACGTTGATGCCAGTCTGGGCCCGGGCCTCGCCGTTGTATTCCTTGTCGACGCCGGCCATGATGCGCAGCAGCGTGGACTTGCCCGAACCGTTCAGGCCGAGTACACCGATCTTGGCGCCCGGGAAAAACGACAGCGAGATGTCCTTGAGGATTTCTTTTTTGGGGGGGACGACTTTGCCCACGCGGTGCATGGTGTAAACGAACTGGGCCATAGCTTGGGTATTCTCCGGACTTGAATGTGTTGCCTTGACTGTCAGGAGGCGGCACTAACGTCGTCTCCTGTTTGATTGTGTGTAGTCTAACATGGAGTGCATGTTGAAGGAGTGCGCTCAGACAGGCCTGCGCGCATGACTTTTTGTCTTTGTTGCTAGGGTATGCCGCAGCAACAGCGTATATTTGTCGTTCCTGCGCCACATCTCTGGCCTGGCTGTGCTCCTGTCTATGGTATCTCCTTCATTATGGCAATCATAAAAAACCTGCCGGGTCGTGTTGTCACCCTTTTCGAAACCTATCCCGGGTTGATGGCGGTGCTGGCCTTTGCCTCGGGTGTGGCCAGTTATATGCTGGTAGAGGGGCGTGAAACCTTTGCTCAGGTCATCGCTGCCCTGATGTTGGCAAGCTGGTTGCTGCTGGTGCTGGAGAAATGGTTGCGAGCAGGTTTCCGGCAGCGTTTCAAACTGGACATGCCACCTACCATTCTGCGCTTTGGTACGCAGATGGTGCATCAGGAAAGCCTGTTTTTTGCGCTGCCGTTTTTTCTGGCCGCCACCACCTGGAACAGTGTCCAGGCCTTGTTTACCAGTTTGTTGATCGTCTGTGCCCTGGTGTCCGTGATTGACCCCCTTTACTACAAACAACTGGCGCCACGCCGGGCATTATATGTGCTGTTTCACAGCCTGACCCTGTTTGCGGTGCTGATGGTCGCCCTGCCATTGATCTTTCAGTTGAATACCCGCCAGAGCCTGCAGCTGGCGCTGCTGATCGCCTTTGTTTTCAGCTTGCCGAGTCTGGGCAACGTGTTTGCCAATGGCGGCCGTTGGCGCGTGCCCATGATCACGCTGTTGTTGCTGGTGATGGCGGGTGGGCTGTGGCTGATGCGCAGTTGGGTGCCACCCGCTGTGCTGGAGCTCCGGGGTATGTCTCTGTCCCAACAACTTGATCGCGAGCAGCGCAGCCCGGGACCGCCGCTGGACGAGATAGGCGCCGCTGTGCTGCTCGAGGAAGGTCTGTACGCGTGGACATCGGTGCACGCACCCCGTGGGCTGCGCGACCAGATCCACCATGTGTGGATACACGATGGATCCGTCGTAGACCGAATTACACTGGATATCGAGGGCGTCAGCGACTCGGGGTATCGCGCCTGGACTCATAAACTGAGCTTTCCGGCGGACCCGTCCGGACGCTGGCAGGTGCGGGTGGTGACCGATTCAGGGCAACTGATTGGTGTGACGCGTTTTGTGGTGACTGACTAGCCCAAGGGCGCTGGTTCAGCACAAGGTGGTCACGCCCAGTGAGAGACTCCGGAGTGGCCCGGTTTCAGCGTGCCGGCAGCAGGCGCAGACCAGCGATTTCCGACGGTGTGGCCTTGAGGGCATTGGCGACACGGTCGAAGTAGTCAATTTCGAACTCGCGCACATGGTCGTCCGAATGTAGCACACGGATCAGGCATTGCAGGATCAGGGAGCGGTCTTCGTCAGCAAGCTTGCGGGTAGCCTTGCTAAGATACCGGTCCAGCGACTGACGCTCGAACAGCTCAGATTGCCCGGCCACACGAATGTCTGCTTCGCTGATGTCTTCGCCCGTGACTTCAAGCAATACTTCCTGAATATCCGAGATTTCCGCTGGGTCAACGTTTTTGTCGGCGCTGGCAGCGCGCGCCAGCACCATCAGCAGGACTTCCTTCATCAACTGCTTTTCGGCTGCTTCAGAGTTGCTGCTCTGAAAAAGGCTGGTCAAGGTCTCGAAATTGATGATACTCATCCTGTTCTGTTCTCCAAGGTGACAGTAAACGGTAAAGGTTGATGCTGGCATGACGTCGGATCAACCGGCACTCGACAAGCGGTCTAGATTAGAATCACTGCGAATCAATGTCAACGCATGCAACGGTCCCGCCACCGGCGTGTGGCCGGTCATGGCAGGGCTACCGGTTTTCAGGAATTTCCCTGGTCCAGTCTGATTTTGCAGATCAGTCCCTTGTCCCGCGCCATGTACTCGAGCAGGGCATACTGGAACAGGATCACGCCGTACATCTCCATACCTTCTTCGACCGGTGTCCACAGGTTGTAGGCCAGCGTATTCAATTCGTCATTGTACAGATAGGGCTCGGTGTACAGTTCCACGCCCACCGCGCCGCCCAGAAAGACCACACCGGACAGGATGAACAGTGATGCGGTGCGCCCCGGCAGATGGTAAAGAAAACGCAGGAATACCAGTAACAGCACCAGCATCAGGGGCAGCGCATAGATTGCCCAGGAGGCCTCGGTGACCACGTTCAGGCTTTCATGCAGACCCGCCATTTCATCCAGTGACAGCAGCAGGAATCCTGAGCCCAGCAACATCCAGTGCAGGCGCCAGTGGTCACGTTGCCGCCATTTGCCGGCGGCCAGCAGCAGCGTCATGGCGCCGGTCAGCATCAGGTTGGCCGAGGAAAACCAGGTGGGGATGTTGTTTTCTTCATCCACGTCAAAGAGCTGGCGAATGACCCAGGGAATATCACTGACCAGATAATGATGAAAGGTCAGCCAGACATGAATCACCAGCAGCAGCCCGGCCACCAGGCTGAGCAGGAAGATGATCGTATGCGTGTTCAGTTTGAGTTCGATCTGATTAATGGGGCTGTCCTCCAGTTGCAGTTAGCGGCCCTGCGCTGGGTGTGTCGACCTGTTTGTGCTGGTTCTTGTCGCGGTACATGCTTGCGTCCGCCGCCCCCAGCAGGGCGTCCTGGCTGTCACCGTGGTCCGGAAAGACGGCGGCGCCAATACTGACACGGATATCGACCGTATTGCCGCTCAGCGACATGGTGCCTTCCAGGCGCTGACGCATGCGCTCCAGCATTTGCATCAGCAAGTCATCATTGTCCACCTGCCGTGTCAGGATGATGAACTCGTCGCCGCCCAGCCGCCCGGCGAAATCGGACTCGCGCACGGTCCTGCGCAGGCGTGCAGCCAGTTCGCTCAGCACCCTGTCACCGGCGCTGTGGCCAAACCGGTCATTGACCTGCTTGAAGTCATTGATATCCAGCATGATCAACGCAAATCGGTCGCCGCTGCGCTTGGCCTCATTCAGGGCTTGCGCAATCCGTTCGTCCACCCAGCGCCGATTGGGCAGCCCGGTAAGTGAGTCCTCACGTGCCAGCAGCATTTCCTGCTGGCGTGAGCGATAGTAGCAGGCCACGCTCAGACCGAAGATCCAGGCGACATGGAAATTGGCGCCGGCAAACAGATACCACTGACTGGCAAGTGAGCTTTCGCCACTGGCGGCAAGGTCGTTGCCACTGAGTGTCAGTGCCAGCTGCCAGGCAATGGTCAGCCCGATCAGGGTGCCGGCAATGGCCGCCAGCAGATTGGCCTGTAACTCATCGCGACTGGACGTGCGCCAGACCATGACGGCCCCGGCCAGCAACTGGCATGTCATGGTCACGCTGTCGTGGAGAACTGACTGCGCTACCGGATCCAGGCGTGTCACCCAGGTGGCGAGCATAAAAAACGGGATCAGTGCCAGAAAAAACTGCCCGCGGCGCCGGGACGCATAGCCGCGGAACTGCAGGGCGCCTTCCAGCACCAGCATATTGGCGGCCAGGCTGGCGGTTGTGCTCAAAAACGGCCCCCAGCCCTCAGACCCGCCATACTGGGCATTAAGCAGCGAGGCCACCGCCGAGGCGATGTTCATGAAGGTGCCCACCATCCAGAACAGCACACCGGGCATATTCCGGTTAATGCGCCAGATCAGGAACATCACGATAAATGAGGTCATCGCCAGGGTGATGAATATCAGGACCAGGGTGGCGATGTCGAGCTGCAAAGCCATTTTTGGGCGTTTCCGTGGCTGCGTGAAAGGGGCTAAAGGTATCCTCATGCAGGGGGATTGTCCAGATTCAGCAACTTCCGGATGCTCAAGGGCGCGACATCATGTAAAATACGGCCTCACTGAAATTTCCAGCCATGGGGAACTGCATGTTTAGTACCAGCATGACCATCAAAGACTTCGATCCCGAGTTGCAGGCCGCCATCGAAGGCGAGCGCCAGCGCCAGGAAGAGCATATCGAACTGATTGCCTCGGAAAACTACACCAGCCCGCGCGTCATGGAAGCGCAGGGCAGTGTGCTGACCAACAAGTACGCCGAAGGGTATCCGGGCAAGCGTTATTATGGTGGTTGTGAGTTTGTTGATGATGTTGAGACGCTGGCGATTGAACGCGCCAAGGAGCTGTTTGGCGCGGACTATGCCAATGTCCAGCCGCATTCCGGTTCCCAGGCCAATGCCGCCGTCTACATGGCCCTGCTGAAGCCGGGCGATACCGTGCTGGGCATGAGCCTGGCGCACGGCGGCCACCTGACCCACGGTGCCAGCGTGAGCTTTTCCGGCCGCATCTACAATGCCGTGCAGTACGGCATCAAGGATGATACCGGCGAAATCGACTACGAGCAGGTTGAAGCGCTGGCGCTGGAACACAAACCGAAGATGATTGTGGCGGGCTTTTCCGCCTATTCACGCATCATTGACTGGCTGCGTTTTCGCGAGATTGCTGACAAGGTAGGTGCCTATCTGCTGGTCGACATGGCGCATATCGCCGGCCTGGTTGCTGCCGGTGTGTATCCCAGCCCGGTGAAGATTGCCGATGTCACCACCACCACCACCCATAAAACCCTGGGCGGGCCACGTGGCGGTATCATCATGGCCAAGTCCAACCCGGATCTGGAGAAGAAACTCAATTTTGCGGTATTCCCGGAAAGCCAGGGTGGCCCGCTGATGCACGTGATTGCCGCCAAGGCCGTGTGTTTCAAGGAAGCCATGACCAAGGAGTTCAGGGAATACCAGAAGCAGGTGGTCAGCAACGCGCAGACCATGGCCGAGGGTTTTATCAAGCGTGGTTTTGAAGTGATTTCCGGTGGTACTGATGACCACCTGTTCCTGCTCAGTCTGGTCAAGCAGGATATTACCGGTAAGGACGCTGACGCGGCGTTGGGCCGTGCCTATATCACCGTCAACAAGAATGCCGTGCCCAATGATCCGCGTCCGCCCTTTGTCACCAGTGGCCTGCGGATCGGTTCACCGGCGGTGACCCGTCGCGGCTTTGGCGAACAGGAAGTCGCTGATCTGACCGAATGGATGTGCGATATTCTGGACGATATCAATAATGAAGCTGTCATCGATGCGGTGCGCGACAAAGTCAAAGCTTTGTGCGCCCGCTTTCCCGTGTACAAGAGCGCGTAACTGAGCGCTACAGAGACGCCTGACCATGCATTGTCCTTTTTGTGGCGCGCTGGATACCAAGGTGATTGATTCGCGACTGGTCGCTGAAGGCGACCAGGTGCGACGCCGTCGTGAATGCATCACCTGTGCGGAGCGGTTTACCACCTACGAGACTGCCGAACTGGTGATGCCACGTATCATCAAACAGAACGGCAATCGCGAATCGTTTGACGAGCGCAAGCTGTACTCCGGTCTGATGAAAGCGCTGGAAAAGCGTCCGGTCAGTATTGAGGACGTGGAGTCTGCAGTGAATCGCATCAAGCATTTTATCCGTGGCACAGGTGAGCGCGAAGTGCCCTCCAGGGTGCTGGGCGAGCAGGTCATGCGTGAGCTGCGGCAACTGGATGAAGTGGCATTTGTCAGGTTTGCCTCGGTGTACCGCAGTTTCAAGGATCTGAACGAGTTCCGCGCGGAAATTGATCGGCTATCCAACGAATAACTGGCCAACGCATAACCGAACATCTGCCGTCCAACATGAACCCCCGGTTTGCCTGTCCATCGGAGACCCGTACTCTTGACCACAGAGCAATACATGCAGCGAGCCATTACGCTGGCACAGTCGGTGCTCAGCGCCGGCCCCAATCCGCGTGTCGGGTGTGTGGTGGTGCGTGATGGGGAGATCGTCGGTGAAGGTTTTCACGAAAAACCGGGCGAGCCTCATGCAGAAGCCATCGCCTTGCGCGAGGCCGGTGATCGCGCCCGGGGCGCAACGGCGTATGTGTCGCTGGAGCCCTGTGCCCACATGGGTCGAACGCCACCGTGTTCCGAGGCGCTGATTCAGGCAGGGGTCACCGAGGTGGTGTATGCAGGCACGGATCCAAATCCGCAGGTGTCCGGGCAGGGCCTGCAGCGCCTGCGCGAAGCCGGCGTGCGTGTGCGCGGGCCAGTGCTGGCCGCAGAGGCGGATGCACTTAACCGCGGGTTCCTGAAACGGATGCGCCAGGGTTTGCCCTGGGTGCGCTGCAAGATGGCGATGAGCCTGGATGGGCGCACGGCCATGGCATCCGGCGAAAGCAAATGGATTACCGGTGAGGCCGCGCGCGCCGATGTGCAGCTGATGCGCGCCAGCAGCTGCGCAGTGGTGACCGGGGTCAATACCGTATTGAGTGACAATCCGGGCCTGAATGTCCGGCCCGAACAGCTGAACAACGATCAGATAGCGCAGGTGGGTGACCGGCAGCCACTGCGGGTGGTACTGGATTCGTCCCTGCGCACACCACCCGATTCGCGGTTGATTCAATTGCCCGGTGACGTGCTGTTTTTGACCGGCCAGCCACATCAGCAGCAGCGCGCGCGTTTTCAGGGATCGCGTGCCGGTATTCGGGAGATTCCGGTGCAGCCCGGTGGGCGACTGGACCTGCGCGCCGCGATGGCGTGCCTGGCACTGGACTACGAATGCAATGAGGTCATGCTGGAGGCCGGTCCCACCCTGAGCGGTGCCATGGTTCAGGCCGGGCTGGTGGATGAAGTAGTGATTTATATCGGCGCAAGATTTCTGGGCAGTGATGCCTTGCCCCTGTTTCATCTGCCCGGCATCAATCGCATGCAGGATCATGTTGCCCTGGAGATCACCGCCGTACGGCAGATTGCCGAGGATTGCTGTATAACTGCGCGCCTCAAGCATGTTGAGCGCTAGCCGTCATAGACCGGCCGCACAGAACAGCAAAGCACAGAAAAGCAAGGATAGTCAGGAAAAACTGATATGTTTACCGGAATTATTGAATCGCTTGGTACCGTCGACACGTTTAAACTGCGTGGCGATGAATGGCGTCTGCAGATCCGCTGCCCGGCACTGGACCTGACCGACGTGCAACTGGGAGACAGCATTGCGGTCAACGGCTGCTGCCTGACCGTGACCCAGTTCAGCAGTGACAGCTTCTGTGCCGATGTGTCCAATGAGAGTATCAGCCTGACCACATTCCAGTATTTGCAGGCAGGTGCCAGGGTCAATCTGGAAAAAGCCCTGACCCCGCAGACGCGATTGGGCGGACACCTGGTCAGTGGCCATGTTGATGGCGTTGGCGAGTTGCTGTCCCGGGACAATGACGGCGGCAGCTGGCGCCTGACGTTTCGGGTGCCGGATGCGCTGGCACGCTATATTGCGCAGAAAGGCTCGATCTGTATTGATGGCACCAGCCTGACGGTGAACACTGTGGAGGGTGCCTGTTTCAGTGTTAACATAATCCCGCATACACAGCAGGGCACCATTATTCACACCTATCAGGTGGGCCAGCGGGTCAATATTGAGGTGGATCTGATTGCCCGTTATCTGGAACGTCTGGTGCTGGGCGAGCGGGCGTCATCGGCCACCAGTGCCTCGGGCCTGACCAGGGCCTTTCTGGCCGATCATGGCTTCGATAGCTGAGATAGCGCTGAGATAGCTGATCAGTCTTACATACACAGTGCAAAGCAAGTAGCGAGAACTATGAAACTCAATACGATTGAAGAACTGGTTGAAGATATCCGCCAGGGCAAGATGGTCATTCTGATGGACGACGAGGATCGCGAGAACGAAGGCGATCTGGTCATTGCTGCCGAAAAAGTACGTGCCGAAGACATCAATTTCATGGCCAAGAATGCGCGCGGCCTGGTCTGCCTGACACTGACCCGGCAGCGTTGTGAGCAACTGGACCTGCCGCTGATGGTGAGCCGCAACAATACGCCGTACAACACCAACTTCACGGTCTCCATTGAAGCCGCTGCTGGTGTAACCACCGGCATTTCGGCAGCAGACCGGGCAGTGACCATTCGTGCCGCTGTGGCGCGCGATGCCCGGCCGCATGATATTGTACAACCCGGTCATATATTCCCGATCATGGCCCAGCCCGGCGGGGTATTGCGTCGCGCCGGTCATACCGAGGCTGGTTGTGATCTGGCCCGGCTGGCGGGCATGGAGCCGGCTGCCGCCATTGTCGAGATCATGAACGAAGACGGCACCATGGCACGGCGCCCCGACCTGGAAGTGTTTGCCGAGCAGCACGGCCTGAAGATCGGCACCATCGTGGATCTGATTCATTACCGTATTGCCAATGAGCATACCGTGGTGCGCAAGGACAGCAACAAAATCCGCACCGAGCACGGTGAGTTCACCCTGCACACCTTTGAAGATACCATCTCCGGCGGCACTCACATGGCCTTCACCCTGGGTGAATTTAGCCAGGACGATGCGGTGATGGTGCGGGTACACATTGCCAGCACCCTGCGCGATGTCTGTGATGTGGTGGTGCCGGGGCAGACCAGCTGGTCGTTCAGTCGCGCACTGGAACGCATTGCTGCCGAAGGCTGTGGTGTCGCGGTCCTGCTGTCGGGCGACGATTATGAAGAAGATATCAACGAAAGCATCAACAGCGTGCTGACAGCCAAGAAAATCATCCCGCGCCGTCATCGTCACGCCGGTAGTGATGTCACCATTGGTACCGGGTCACAGATTCTGCGCGATCTGGGTGTTGGCAAAATGCGGCTGTTGAGTTATCCGGCCAAGTACAATGCCCTGACCGGATTCGATCTGGAAGTGGTGGAGTTTGTTGAGTTTGAAGTGCCGGCGTGATTGCCGGCCAGGAACACCGTCAGGAATTTTTAATCAGGGGATCAGAGCATGAGCAATATTCGTACAATCGAAGGTGATTTTCTGCCGGGCAAAGGCAAGTATGTCATCGTCGCCTCGCGCTTCAACAGCTTTATTGTGGAAAAGTTGATTGATGGTGCGCTTGATACGCTGCGTCGTCACGGCGTCAAGGACAGCCAGATAACGCTGGTGTGGGCGCCGGGCGCTTATGAATTGCCGTTGCTGACCAAGCATGTGCTGGCCAAAGGTTCCTATGATGCCGTGGTCGCCCTGGGCGCGGTGATTCGCGGAGGCACGCCGCACTTCGAGTTTGTCGCCGGTGAATGCGTCAAGGGTCTGAGTCAGGTTGGCCTGGACGCCGGGGTGCCGGTGGCCTTTGGTGTGCTGACCGTCGATACCATTGAGCAGGCCATCGAGCGCGCCGGCACCAAAGCCGGCAACAAGGGCGCCGAAGCCGCCATGGGCGCGATTGAAATGGTCAGTGTCATCAACAAGCTGGGAGCCTGATCGCGTGATTGAGATTCCAGGGATCAGTGGTTCCTTGCCGGATGAGGCAGTTCCCGAGGCAGGCGGTCAGCACAAACCCGCTGGTGATGCCAAAGGCAAGAAACTGAATGAGCGCCAGAAAGCGCGGCGCATGCTGCTGCAGGCCCTGTATCAGTGGGAAATTGCCCGTGCCCCCGTGGCCGACATCATGGCGGAATTCCTGGTCTACTATCAGGGCAAGATTGATCGCGAGTTTTTTAAACAGGTTTTTCCTGATGTCATTGCCCATGTCAGCGAACTGGATGAGATGATGCAACCGTGGCTGGACCGGGAAATAAAGTCACTTGACCCGATTGAGCTGTCCCTGCTGCGGCTGGGGCTTTATGAACTGGCGCACCGGATTGATGTACCGTACAAAGTCGTGATCAATGAGGCTGTTGAATTGGCCAAAGTGTTTGGCGCCACTGACGGCCACAAATACATCAACGGCGTGCTCGACCGGGCCGCCAGACAACTTCGGGCACTGGAGCAGCGTGGCACTGGCCGAGTTTGAGCTGATCAGGCAGTATTTTAATACCGCGGAACTGACCTTTTCGCGCCCGGGCATTGTGCTGGGGCCGGGTGATGACTGTGCCCTGCTGGCGGTGCCGGCCGGCAGTCATCTGGCGATGTCGATGGACACCCTGAACGAAGGGGTGCACTTTCCTGCCGATGCCGATGCCGCTGAACTGGCCCAGCGCTGCCTGCGTGTCAATCTCAGTGATCTGGCGGCCATGGGCGCCGAGCCGCTGGGCTTTACACTGGCGCTGAGTCTGCCATCGGTCAGTGAACACTGGCTGCAGGGATTCAGCAGCGGCCTGCTGGCATGCGCGACGCAGTACCAATGCAGCCTGCTGGGCGGTGATACCACCCGTGGTCCCTTGGCCATCACCGTGCAGGTGCATGGTCTGGTACCTGCCGGTCAGGCCCTGCGCCGCGACGGTGCCCGGGTCGGCGACCGCATCTATGTGACCGGTACGCTGGGTGATGCCGCGCTGGCGCTGCCCTATCTGACCCGGCCGCCCGGGTTTGACCTGACAGCGCTGCGCCCGGCTGATCGGGCGATGTTGCAGGCGGCATTCTATCGGCCGGTCGCCCGCGTTGACGCCGGTATGGCGCTGCGTGGCCTGGCCTCGGCAGCAATTGATATCTCCGATGGTCTGGCATCTGACTTGACGCACATCCTGCAGGCCAGCGCGGTTGGCACGATTGCCCCCGGCGCTGTTCTGGATAGCGCCAGCGTGCCGGTCTCCGACGTATTTTCCCGGCTGGTTGACACCCCTGAGCGACTGTCTCTGGCGCTGGCTGGCGGTGACGACTATGAGTTGTGCGTGACGGTACCGGCTCAATACGAGGCACAGGCACAGGCAGCCATGCAGGCACTCGGACTGCAATTTACCCGCATTGGTGAGGTGGTTGCCGATTCCGGTATTATGGTCAGGGACGGCAGCGGTGTGGTACAGCCTCTGCGACTCAACGGGTATCGACATTTCGGGAATGAAGACAATGAGTAAAACGCCAGCGTCCGTGTGGCGTAATCCGGTGCATTTTCTGGCCTTTGGCCTGGGCAGTGGTGCTGCACCCAGAGCGCCGGGCACCTTTGGTACCGTTGCGGCGGCGCTGATCTATCTGGTGCTGCCGCCCATGTCAGTGGCCGTTTATCTGTTGTTCCTGACACTTACCTTTGCGGTCGGTGTGTGGCTGTGCGGCAGAACCGCTGCTGATATTGGTGTGCATGACCATGGTGGCATAGTCTGGGATGAATTTGTCGGGTTGTGGCTGACGCTGTTTCTGGCGCCGCCGGGTATGACGTGGGTATTGCTTGGTTTTTTGCTGTTCCGTGTATTTGATATCGTGAAGCCGTGGCCAATCGCCTGGTGCGATAAACACGTCGAAGGTGGTCTGGGTATCATGATTGATGATGTACTTGCCGGGCTCATGGCGCTGGCATGTTTGCAGCTGATTGCTGCGTTGATTCTGTGAGAGGTTGCATCAGGTGAGAGTCAAATTTGTTGCTCAGGCAACATTGCCCACACAGTGGGGCGAATTCAGCATCCATGGATTTGAGGATGTGGTCACGGGGAAAGAACATATTGTACTGGCCATGGGCGACACGGCGGCAGCCGGGGCGGTGCTGTGTCGGGTGCACTCCGAATGCCTGACCGGGGACGCACTTTTTAGTCTGCGTTGTGATTGCGGACCCCAGCTACAGTATGCCATGCAGAAGGTGGCGGAGGCGGGCTGCGGTCTGATTCTGTATCTGCGGCAAGAGGGCAGGGGCATCGGCCTGCTCAACAAGATCAAAGCCTATTCCCTGCAGGATCAGGGCGCCGATACGGTGGAAGCCAATGAACAATTGGGCTTTGCCGCGGACGGACGTGACTATGAGATCTGCCAGCCCATGCTGGCGCATTTTGGCGTGAGTGATGTGCGCCTGCTGACCAACAATCCGGAAAAGGTGACGGCGCTGCAAGCGCTGGGCATTACCGTGTCCGAGCGGGTGCCGATCGAGACCGGTCTCAATACGCACAATGAAAGTTATCTGGCGGTCAAGGTCAGCAAGATGGGGCACCTGCTCAAAGGCTGAGTGTCAGTGACGTGCCCGGTCAATGTGTGTACACATCTGCCGGGCCCCCTGCAGGGCGCGCAGGCTGTGACGTTGCACCAGGTCGGGCGGGATGGCGAACAGGTGCTGGTCGGCCACTGCCTGCAGCTGCGGCCAGCGCTGCCAGTCATCCAGCCAGGCCGGCGCGTCTGCTGAGGAGCCACTGGCTATGATGACCTGCGGATTGCGCGCCAGTACATCTTCCAGATTGACTTTGGGCCCGACCGGCAGTTCGGCAAAAATGTTCTGACCGCCACACAGCTGAATCATGTCGTTGATCAATTCCTGCCCGCCCACGCTGATCATCGGGCTGTGCCAGACCTGATAGAAAACACTGACCGGCGCCCGGTTGCCATATTGAGTTTGCAGTTGCTGTATCTGGTCGCTGAACTGGCGATTGAGCGCATGCCCCCGGGAGGCGTGGCCGGTGAGTTGCCCCAGGCGGGACAGATGCTCGCCGATACTGTGCAGCGAATCGGGTTCGGCTACATACACCGGGAAGCCGAGCGCAGCCAGACGATTCAGCGCACCGCGGGGATTGCCGCTGCGCCAGGCCACAATCAGGTCGGGTTGCAATGCCACGATACGTTCCATGTCCAGCGCATCATAACGGCCCACAATGGGCAGGGTGAGCGCCTCGGGCGGGTAGTCGCTGTAGTCCATGACGCCCACCAGTTGCGCACCGGCGCCCAGGCTGAACAGCAGTTCGGTCATGGACGGGGCCAGGCTGACAATACGTTGGGCCGGTGCAGCCAGCGTGATGCGGTTGCCGTCATCGTCAGTGACGCTGAGGCTGGCATCGGCGGCCTGTGTCGGTGGCGCTGTGACTGGCGCGGCGGCCAACACCATGGCTAGTCCGGCGGCCAGCATCAACCTGAGGACGCCTGTCGCGCGTGCGGACATGCTAGTAGTCGATTCCTTTCTGCACGCGCACGCCTGCGTTGAACGCGTGTTTGACATCGGTCACGTCGCTGACCGTATCGGCCAGTTCGACCAGGCGGTCATTGGCATTGCGGCCGGTGATGATGACATGCTGGTCGGCCGGGCGATCAGTCAGCGCCTGAATGACGCTGTCGGCGTCCAGATAGCCGTAGGTCAGCATATAGGTCAGCTCATCGAGCAGCACGACCTTGATGTCCGGGTTCTTCAGCAGTGCCTCGGCGTGCGCCCAGGTGGACTGTGCAGCGCGGATGTCGGCGTCACGATCCTGGGTCTCCCAGGTAAACCCGGTATTCATGACATGGAATTCCACCAGTGGGTGTTCGCTGAACAGTAAATGCTCGCCGCATTCCCACTGGCCCTTGATGAATTGCACAACGCCGCAGCGCAGGCCGTGACCCACGCTGCGCGCCAGCATGCCAAAGGCGGATGAACTTTTACCCTTGCCGTTGCCAGTCAGCACCACCACCAGCCCTTTATCAACAGTGGCCGCGGCAATGCGTTGATCGACATGTTCCTTTTTGCGTTGCATGGCCTTTTTGTGACGGGCATTGCGTTCGCTGCTGGACTCCATAGGATTTCCTGGTTTGTGCGTGAATGGGATGGTTCGGCGTTATTTCAAATTGCGTTATTCCGCACTGGCCTGGGGCGCGCGTGCCGGAATCTTGCAACGAGTCAGTTTGTCCTCGATGGCCCGAATGATGCCGTCGCGATCCAGCCCGGCGGCGGCGAGCATGTCCGGCACATGACCGTGCTGCAGAAAAGCATCGGGCAGACCGAGGTTGAGCACGGGCAGCTGAAAGTCGCGTTGCAGCAGTAGCTCATTGACCGCTGAGCCGGCGCCTCCGGCAATCGCATTCTCCTCCACGGTCACTATCAGCGCGTGCTGCTGTGCCAGCTCACAGATCAGCGCTTCGTCCAGAGGTTTGACAAAGCGCATGTCCACCACCGTGGCATCCAGTGCTTCACCGGCCGTCAGTGCCGGCTGCACCATACTGCCAAAAGCCAGTATGGCGATGCGGTGACCCTTGCGTCTGAGCAGAGCCTTGCCCATGGGCAGCGCCTGCATCGCCTGCTCAATCGCCACGCCCGGACCCTTACCACGCGGGTAGCGCACGGCCACAGGGCCGGTATGCTGAAAGCCGGTATAGAGCATCTGGCGACATTCATTTTCGTCACTGGGCGCCATGATAACCAGATTGGGAATGCAGCGCATGAAACTCAGGTCGAAACTGCCGGCATGGGTCGGGCCGTCTTCGCCCACCAGCCCGGCGCGGTCAATGGCAAACAGCACGTTCAGATTCTGCAGGGCAACATCATGAATAAACTGATCGTAGGCGCGCTGTAAAAAGGTGGAGTAAATGGCGACCACCGGTTTCAGCCCATCGCAGGCCATGCCGGCGGCAAAGGTGACGGCGTGCTGCTCGGCAATGGCAACGTCGTGGAAACGCTCGGGATACTGTTCGGCAAAGCTGTCCATGCCCGAGCCGCTGCTCATGGCGGGCGTGATGGCGACCAGTCTGTCGTCAGCGCCGGCCATGTCGATCAGCCAGTCACCAAACACTCTGGAGTAGGTCGGGCCACTGGGCTTGGCTGCCTGTGGCCGTTTCGGCTTGGCCTCGATCTTGGTCAGCGCGTGCATGCCAAACGGATCGTTTTCCGACGCTTCGTAGCCTTTGCCTTTCTGGGTGACAATGTGCAGCAGCTGCGGGCCGCGCAACTGCTTGATGTTGCGCAGTACTTCGATCAGGCGATGGGTGTCATGGCCGTCCACCAGGCCGATGTAGTTGAAACCGATCTCTTCAAACAGGGTGCCAGGTGACACCATGCCTTTCATGTACTCCTCGGCGCGATGCGCGGCTTTTAATGCCGGCGGAATATGCGACAGCACTTTTTTGCTGCCGGCGCGAATGAAGTTGTAGGGCCTGCTGGCCCACATACGGGCAAAGTAGCTGGACAGGCCGCCGACGTTTTTGGAGATGGACATATTGTTGTCGTTGAGGATGACCAGCACATTGTCATCCAGTTCGCCCGCGTGATTGAGCGCTTCAAAGGCCATGCCCGCGGTCATTGCACCATCGCCGATGACGGCAATGACGTGGCGATCCAGGCTCTGGTTCCGGGCCGCGACCAGCATGCCCAGCGCGGCGCTGATCGAGGTGCTGGAATGACCAACTCCAAAACTGTCGTATTGGCTTTCCGAGCGGCACGGGAAGGCCGCCAGCCCGCCGGGCTGGCGCATGGTCAGCATCTGTTCGCGGCGACCGGTGAGAATCTTGTGCGGGTAAGTCTGATGACCCACGTCCCAGACCAGTTTGTCGTCGGGGGTATCGAATACGTAATGCAGGGCGATGGTCAGCTCGACCACGCCCAGGCCGGCACCAAAATGGCCGCCGGTCTGACCAACCGAATACAGCAGAAACTGGCGCAGTTCGCGCGCCAGATCAACGAACAGTTCCGGATCCATCTGTTTCAGCTCGGCCGGTGAGTTGACCTGGTCCAGCAACGGCGTTTCCGGTCGGCTGAGAGGAATTTCATTGAGCATGGGTGCTAAGCCTGAGCGTACGCGCCAATGCCTTGCAAGGCATTGACAATCTTCAAGAAATTGGCAAATCGTGGCATTTTTCGATTTGGGTAATCAGTTACGTTAATCCACCGCAGAGTCATCGTCAAACCTTTAATTGGCGGGGGTGGCCATGCCACCCGTCAGCTGGGTCATGGTCAGTGTTGCCGGGATGTGATGTAACCGGCAATTGCTTCCAGCATGCCGGCTCGGGCGCCCAGTGGTGAGAGCGCTGCAATGGCATCGGCCACCAGTGCGTCAGCCTTGCTGCGCGCGCCATCCAGTCCCAGCAGACTGACATAGGTGGGCTTGTTACGGGCATGATCGGCACCCTGGGTTTTGCCCAGCGTGGCGGTGTCTCCGACGATATCCAGAATATCGTCCTGAACCTGGAACGCCAGGCCAATACAGCGGGCATACTGCCGCAGCGCGGCCAGTGTATCTGTGTCAGTGCAGCCAGCGCTCAATGCCCCCAGCTCGACGCTGGCGCTGATCAGGGCGCCGGTTTTCAGGCGATGCATGGTTTCCAGTTCGTTGACGCTCAGGAATTTGCCAACCGCCGCCAGGTCGATGCCCTGACCGGCGATCATGCCCTGACAGCCGGCCGCCTGAGCCAGCACAGTCAGCATGCGCAGGCTCTGCTCTGCGGGCAACTGCTGAGTCTCACCCAGTATCTGGAATGCCAGCGACTGCAGGGCATCGCCGGCCAGAATCGCGGTGGCCTCGTCGAAGGCGCGGTGCAGTGTCGGTTTGCCCCGGCGCAGGTCGTCATTGTCCATGGCCGGCAGGTCATCATGGACCAGTGAGTAGCAATGGATGAACTCGACGGCACAGGCGGCCACATCAACGCTGCTGGTGCGGCTGTCGCTGAGGGCATCAGCGCTGGCATAGACCAGCGCCGGGCGAATGCGTTTGCCGCCCATCAGCGTGCTGTAACGCATCGCTTCGGTCAGACGCATGGGCATATGTGGCAAGCGGTTCAGGTAGCTGGCCATATGTTCCGCGCAGCGTTGCTGGCAGTCTAGCAGAAAACCCGGCAAATCGGTCTGCGAAACCGGATTCATGATTCCGCCCCGTGGCTACTCTGGGCATCCAGGTCCATCGGTGTCGGCTCACCGTCGGCACTGCTGAGTATCTGGACCTTGAGCTCGGCGGCCTGCAGTGCCTGTTGGCATTGGCGGGTCAGTTTGATGCCGGTTTCGAACGCGCTCAGCGCTTCCTCCAGACTCAGGTTGCCATCCTCCATGTCGCTGACCAGCGTCTCCAGTTGTGCCAGCGAGTCTTCAAAGCCCGGCGTTGACTGTTGTGCGTCGGTGTCTGCGGTTTTTCGGGTGGTCATGACTGCATCCTTTGTTCGGGAGGTGAATTATCCGTGGTCTGTGCGCGGATGGCAATCGAAGTGCCCAATAACGGGATTGTCACATTTCTTCCATATACTTGCCGCAGGCCCAAGCAGGCCGTCAGAGCAAAGCAATGTTTGATGCGGAGGGACGACAGATGAGCCGAATATTATATGGTGTGTCAGGCGAAGGGTCCGGGCATTCCTCGCGGGCCACAGAAATGACACGCCACCTGCTGGCCTGCGGGCATCAGGTGAAAATTGCCAGCTATGACCGTGGCTATCGCAATATGAGCGCGGAGTTCGACACCCTGGAAATCGAGGGGCTGCATATTGTCTGTGACAATAATCGGGTCAGACCGCTCAAGACGCTGTGGCATAACCTGCGACGTGGCGGTCGGGCAATACGGCGATTGCAGGCGTTGCGGCAACAGATGCGTGCGTTTCAGCCGGATTTTGTCATCACGGACTTTGAGCCGACGACCGCCTGGTTGGCGTGGTGGTGGCGCATACCGCTGATCAGTCTGGATAATCAGCACCGGATGCGCTACATGAAGTTCCGCTCACCGGCCCGCCTGATGGTGTCGCGCTGGATTACTGTGCTGCTGATCAAACTGATGGTGCCGTCGCCAAGAGCCGCACTGGCAACTACCTACTACTATGGCGAGCGCAAGAATGACCGCATTTTTCTGTTCCCGCCGATTCTGCGTCGGGAAGTGCTGGCCTGCCAACCGAGTATCGGTGAGCATCATCTGGTGTATGTCACCAGCCATTTTGAACACCTGCCAGCTCTGCTCAAGGCATTCCCGGACCGGCGATTCGTGGTCTACGGCTGTCAGCGCGAAGGGGTTGATGGCAACCTGACCTACCGGCCGTTCAGTACCGATGGTTTTCTGCGCGATCTGGAAAGCTGCCAGTCGGTTGTGGCCACCGCCGGGTTCACGCTGATCAGCGAGGCGATCTACCTGGGCAAACCCTACCTGGCCATGCCCATGGTCGGGCAATTTGAGCAGCAGCTTAATGCCATCTGTCTGGAAGAGCTGGGTTTCGGAGTAAATGCACACCAGGTCGATCGCGCAGCATTGAGCGATTTTTTTGCGCGTCTGCCGCAGTTGCAGACCAAAGTGGCAGCCTATGCGGCTGCACATCGGCAACCCGGGCAGCGTGACGCCAACGTCGCCATAAAAGACAAGCTCGACATGTTGTTGACCGCAGATTTGGTGCCACGAGGTGCTCGGGCTTGTTGACCACAACCCGGGGGCGCAGTATTCTGCCGCCCTTACCGGGGTGGTTGCATGGCAAATACAGACGCACAGGAAAAAGGTCTCATCGAGACCACAGGCAAGGGTGTCGCTGAGGCAGCAGACAACGCTGTCAATGATACCGGCCTGGATCGTCGCGACTGGCGCATCATGTTTGGACTGGTGGTGACGCTGGTCTGGCTGTTGCTGGGGATGCTGTATATCTCATCCAATGTGGGCTGGAGCAATTTCGCCACGCTGCCGATCGACGAGATGGGCAACTTCCTGGAAGGTGCGTTTGCGCCGCTGGCATTTCTGTGGCTGGTGATTGGCCTGTTTATCCAGCAGACCATTCTGGCACAGAACAACCGTGAGCTGTATCACAGCAATGTGGTGTCGGCCCGGCAGGCGGAAGCACTGGCGGCCAATGAGCGTAATGCCCGACAGGAAACCTTTTTCAAGATCGCCGACAATACCCGTCGCCAGCTTGGCGGGATCAGTGGCCTGTTGTTGCAATCAAGCAAGGGGCCGGCGGGTGATGCAACCATCAGTGATGCCCAGTTCATGGAAATGTGGCACCAGTTTGCTACCGGCGATTTCGAGATCTTCTCCCGGCGCTTTCTGATTCTGTCAGGTCGCAGCGAAAACATGCTGCCACTGTTTTATGGCACCCAGATCCGCACCACCCATACTGAAAACTTTATCGTGAATTTTGATCGCCTGCTGAAGCTGGCGCGCGAATGCGACAATAATGGCATCATTACTGACGCGCAGTTGCATTCAGCGCACGGCCTGCTCAGCTCGCGCATGCGCGAGTTGCACCCGCGTATCAAATTCAGGCGCTACGAGCTGACCCGGACCAGCACCTATCTGGATCAGGTCATGAAAAGCAGCCAGGAAGACTTCTGAGTGAGTGCCATCACCTCACTGCCAACGGACGACGGCTCCGGTCATGAACTGTCCGTCTTTGCCCAGATTGCTTCAGGGTTGCGCGTGCACAACTGGTGCGCCGTGCCCGACGCCCTGCCACCAGCACTGGCGGCCCGGCTGTTTGAGCACGTGCGCGTGGCCGACAGTGGCCGTTTCGCCCCCGCCGGCGTCGGACGCAGCAGCGACCACGTCCATAACCCCTTTGTCCGGCGTGACCGCATTCGCTGGATTGAGGGTGATGCCGAGGCCGAACAGCAGTGGCTGCTGTGGTGCGGCCGCCTGCAGAGCTTTCTGAACCGGCAGCTGTTTCTGGGCCTGTTCTCGTTTGAGTCACATTTTGCCCATTATCAGCCCGGGGATTTCTACCGCAAGCATGTCGACGCCTTCCGCCCGGATGGCACCGAACGCGGTGCCCGGCGGGTGTTGTCGCTGGTCACCTATCTGAACCCCGGCTGGCAACTGGCCGATGGCGGCGAGTTGGCCATCTATGATGGCCAGGGGGCGCAGATCATCCACAAGGTCATGCCGGCCTATGGCACTGTGGTGGTGTTTCTGAGTACCGAAGTGCCCCATGAGGTGCTGCCCGCGAATCGCGACCGTTACAGTATCGCTGGCTGGTTTCGTGTCAACGGCAATCATGCCGATCGTCCTGATCCTCCCCGTTAGACAGGGGACTTGTCTTTTTGCGCTTGACAGCCAAAAACCTAAATGGTTATATCGATCGATCACAAGGGGAGGTGTATAACAATATGCTTAACGGGTTCAAAAAATTACAATTATTATCCGCTGCAGTCGCCGTCGGCTTTTTTGCCTGCTCACCAGGCGACACACAAACTTCCACGCAAATGACGTCTACCGCTGAAGCACAGAGCAGCACCGCCGCCATGTCGATCCCACGCATGCCCGATGGCAAGCCCGATCTGAACGGTATCTGGCAGGTGCTGAGTAATGCCAACAACAACCTGGAACCAGCACCCCCGAAATCGGCGTTTGCCATGGTGCCCGGTGACTTTGTCCCGGTGCCGGCGCCCGAAGTGGTTGCCATGGGTGCTGTCGGCGCGGTGCCGGCCAGCCAGGGCGTGATTACCACCAATGACGGGTATATTCCCTACAAGCCTGAAGCCCTGGCTCAGCGCGATGAGAACAGGGAGAACTGGCTGACGCGTGATCCGGAGATCAAGTGCTTCATGCCGGGTGTACCTCGCGCTACCTATCTGCCGCACCCGTTCCAGATTTTCCAGAGTGACAGTGCGTTCTTCATTGCCTACTCGTTTGCCGGCGCCGTGCGCAATGTCTATCTTGAGGATCCGGGTGAAGCCCCCATCGATTCATGGATGGGACAGTCGCACGGTTACTGGGAGGGCGACACCTTTGTGGTGGAAGTCAGCGGGCTGATTGACCAGACCTGGTATGACCGTGCCGGTAACTACCGGTCCTGGGAGTCCACCGTCACCGAGCGCTACACCATGACCGACGAAAACGTGATTCAGTATGAGGCGACCATTGAGGATCCGCAGCTGTATACCGAGCCGTGGACCATCAGCATGCCACTGTATCGCCGACTTGAAGAAAACTTCGAGCTCCCCCAGTTCAAATGTGTGGAGTTTGTGGAAGAGTTGCTGTTCGGCCGCTTCCGTAAAGGGCAGCCGATCGAAGACATGACAATGCCATTCTGACAGGGCGGCCGTGACTGGTTCAGGCCGCGTTAAGGCGTCACACCGCATAATGCGACAAAAGCACGGTGACAGACGCCAGGCAGACCTGTTCGGGACTGGATTTGGGATGCCCAGAGATGTAACATTTTACTTAGCTTAGCTAAATGAATAGGGGTGATTGATATGAAAATGAAACTGCTTGTAGCTGCTGTAGCAGTCGTTGGTGGCATTGCTGCCATGGGCGTTAAGACACCGGCAACGGCGCACCATGCGTTCTCTGCCGAATTTGATGCCAACCTGCCGGTAGCGCTGCGTGGTCCGATTACACGTGTGGAGTGGATTAACCCCCATTCCTGGATCCACCTGCGTCATACCAATGACGACGGTAGCGAGCAGGCCTGGATGGCTGAAGGCGGCACACCCAATACGCTGCTGCGTCGTGGCATCAACCGCCGTTCACTGGAAATCGGCACAGAAATCGTGGTAACCGGTTACCAGAGCAAGGACCGTCTGTGCTCACCAGCCTGTCGTGCCAACGGACGTGACATCACGTTCCCGGATGGTCGCAAGCTGTTCATGGGTTCCTCAGGCATTGGCGCGCCGGAAGACGGTGCTGATCCTGGCGACCAGTAAAAGTTCTGACGGTTTGCCCATCCTCTTGGGCAACAACGTCTGAAAGTCAAAACGCCTGTCTGAGCTGACTCAGACAGGCGTTTTTTTATGCGTGGCCTATTCTGACAGGTCTAGTCAGTGAATACCGGTTCAGGAGTACGATCAGTGCTGCCGCCGCCGCGGTACTCGGTGGCGTGTACATAGAAACCGGATGTTTGCAGGCGCAGTGTCACGGTGTCGAAGCCACGGTTTTCCCAGAACCAGCCATGCATGCCATTGAAGGCAGCCTCGTAGGCGCCCATGCTGCGGTCTGCATCCCCTTCCGCGTAACTTTCCTCGGTATCTTCAACGGTCAGGTTTTCCGCGTGCATGTCAAAATACAGCTCGCCGTCGGCCTGCCAGCTGTAGACCAGGCCATTGCCCTGGTCCATCAGGTATTTGTATTCCAGCGACTGGAACGGCTCCAGAATAAATTCCACATCATCGGTCTTGTGGAACTCGAGTTGCGACTGCAGGGCGTCAGCAGTGGTCTGTGACACGCCGCTGAGCCCAAGCACGCGACCGGTACCCAATGGGTCCCGGCCAAATTCCGCCGGCAATATGATCGCCACAAAGACGGCGATCGCCGCTACAAATGCAGCACTGATAGCCACGGCCAGGTTGCGGTTGGTTTTGGGGCTGGTCTGATTGGATGGCATGACTGGAATCTCCGGGGTTTGCTGGCCAGAGCAGCGCTGGCCAGTGTTCTGTGTCAGTGATCAGCCGGCAAGTTGCCAGGCGGTCAGTTGGTATATCAACAGCATGAATCCGGCCGACATCAACACCGCGTTGCTGATAAACGCCGTGTTGGCAAAGGACGGGTGTTTGCGCCACAGGCTGAAGGCAGCCACGATCAGCGACAGGCCGATGATCTGCCCGATCTCCACGCCAATATTAAAGCTGATGAGGTTGATGATCAGGCCATCGGGGTGCAGTTCAAGTTCCTGCAGGCTGGTGGCCAGACCGAAGCCATGGAACAGTCCGAATACCAGTACGGCCAGCCGTGTGTCCGGATGCCAGCGCCCCAGCCGATCCAGGGCGCCCATATTCTCCAGAGCCTTGTAGACCACGGACAGGGCAATCACTGCGTCTATCAGGTAGGCATTGGCATGGATGTCGGCCAGCACACCGACGATCAGGGTGATACTGTGGCCGACGGCAAAAAGCGTGACATACTGAATTATCTGGCCCGGGCGTGACAGAAAGAACACAACACCGGCCAGAAACAGCAGGTGATCGTAACCGGTCACCATGTGCTTGGCGCCCAGGTAGATAAACGGGAACACGGCGGCCCCGGCGTTGCCGGCGACAAAAGCCGCATCGCCATCTGCGATATTATGAGCGTGCACACCTGCGGCCATTACTACCGCCAGCACTGCCGACAATAGCAGTAACGCAGGTTTGATCCGGCTGGAAAAGACCATCAGTCTGCCAGGCTGCCGGGCGCGAAGCGCGACAGTATTTCCGGGTTGAACGCCTGATGACAGGCCGTGCAGACGCTATACAGCTGTGCGCCTGCCTGGAATATCGCCTCTTCATCCTGCTCGCGCGCGGCCTGCATGGCGGTGAGGCCGACGGTGCTCATGGCCTGGGAATAGGTCGTCCATTCTGGCTGCGGCATGGCGCGTCCGGGCAGCATCAGCGCATTGCCCGCTTCGACAATCGTCGCCGCCAGATTCTCGACCCGCTGCCAGCCCTCGTCATCGGTAGGATACAGTTCATAGTAGCCGTCCACTTCGTCCAGCACCCAGCCGGCAGAGCGCCACATACCGTCGGCGGTGGGTTCCAGTACATGGGCCATGAATTCGGTCATATTCAGGGTCAGATTATAGCCTGGCTGGCTGTCAGCTGCCGGCGTATCAACAGCGGACTCACTGCATGCGACGAGCAGGGCAGCGCCAAGCAGCAGCCAGGATTTCAGATGTTTGCAGAATGTCATTCGGATTCCTGTGAGGGCGCGCAGACAAATTAGATGGACCAGCATGATAAGCCCGTTCAGTATCGCATATCAACACGGGCTGTGACGGCCGACAGCCGCGGTTCACCGCTTCTGCTACGCCTTCTGACGATAGTCATGCTCCGGCCTGGCTGGCCGACAGTTCTTGATTCCTGCCCACAGGTGGTTTAATTTGCAGGGTAACAATAATGACAAGGGAACCCGGACCATGCGTCTTTCTACCGTATCCACATGCGGCGACAGTATTTCTGTGCGTCCTGCTTCGTCAGCCCGCCGTATGCTAATCCCGGCACTGGGTCTGGCCCTGCTGATGGCTTCGCCCCTGGCGACAGCCCAGAACTCCTACGAACCGCCCCGAACGCCCGCTGGCAAACCCGATTTTCAGGGGCTGTGGACCAACGCGTCGATCACCACACTGCAGCGTGACAGTCGTTATGACAAGCTGGTGCTGGATCCGGACGAGGTGGCGGCGGTAACCGCCGCGCACCCGCAGAATGTACGACAGGCAACCGACGACAACCTGCAGGCCGGTGAGTTGCTGGATGGCTCCGATCTGGGTATGGGGCGCGGTTACAACGCTTTCTGGATTGACCCGGGCAGTAGCTTTGGTGTGGTCAGAGGTGAACATCGCACCTCCTGGATCATCGAGCCGGAAAACGGCCGCATTCCCTATTCCGAAGAAGGTCAGCAGCTGCGCCGGGAATTCCGTGCGCACTTCAGCAGCAATGATGGCCCCGAAGGCCGCTCGCTGGGCGAGCGCTGTCTGATCGGCTTTGGTGGTACCGGCGGCCCACCCATGCTCAATGTGCTGTATAACAACCACTACCGGTTTGTGCAGACTGATGACTACCTGATGATACTGGTGGAAATGAACCAGGACGCGCGCATCATCCCCATCAATGGCCAGCATCGGCCGGCTGCCCTGCAGCAATGGCTGGGTGATTCCATCGGCTGGTGGGAAGGTGACACCCTGGTGGTGGAAACCCGCAATCTGCATCCCCAGCAGGCGGGCAGCGGGCAGGTCAACCTGTCAGATGAAGGTCGTGTCATTGAGCGCTTTACCCGCTACTCCGATGAACAGATCCTGTATGAATTCGAGGTCGATGACCCGGTCTATTACACGCAGGTCTGGCGCGGTGAGATGAGTTTCAATACCACCGATTCGCGAATGTACGAATATGCCTGTCATGAAGGCAACTACGGCCTGCCGGGCATCCTGGCCGGTGAGCGGCGGGCGGAGGCAGATGCGGCAGCGCAGTGAATTGCGATGCCAGGCCGGACAGCATGCGACAGTGAAGATATAAATTGCAAATCTAAATGAGAGCAATTATCATTATCCCGGATGTCAGACAATTCTGTTTCGGGAGGTTGGTATGCTGTTTGGTCGATTAAAGAAAATTTGTGTGTCTTCAGTGACGACATTGAGTCTGCTGGCCGCCGGCATGATCAGTGCTGCGGAAGTGAATGTGTATTCCGCGCGTGAAGAAAACCTCATCAAACCCATTCTGGATCGTTTCTCGGAACAGACCGGCATTACCGTCAACCTGATCACCGGTGGAGCTGATGAGCTGATCACCCGTATGGAGCTTGAGGGTGCCAACTCGCCTGCGGATGTGTTGCTCACCGTGGATGTCGGCCGCTTGCACCGCGCCGAGGAAATGGGTCTGCTGCAGCCCGTCGACTCTGATGTGCTGGCCGCGCAGGTGCCTGCGCAATACCGCGACTCTGACAATCACTGGTTCGCCGTCTCATTGCGTTCACGCGTTATTGTGTATGACAAGGAGCGAGTCGATCCGGCGCAGCTGTCCACCTATGAGGATCTGGCCGATCCGAAATGGGCTGGCAAGATCTGCATACGCTCATCATCCAATATCTATAACCAGTCGCTGACCGCATCGCTGGTCAGTCACCATGGCGCCGAAGCCACTGAAGAATGGGCACAAGGCCTGGTGGCCAATATGGCGCGCAACCCGCAGGGCGGCGACCGTGACCAGATTGCCGCGGTTGCTGTCGGACAGTGCGAACTGGCCGTAGTCAACACCTACTACCTGGCGGGCATGCTCAATGCCACCTCCGACGACCAGGTGGAGCAGGCACAGGCCGTGGCTGTCTTCTGGCCAAATCAGAGCGGCCGAGGCGCGCACATCAATGTCAGTGGTGCGGGCGTCAGTGAGCATGCGCCCAACCGTGCCGAAGCCATTCAGCTGCTGGAATACCTGGTCAGTGACGAAGCGCAGACCTGGTATGCCGAAGCCAATAACGAGTACCCGGTCCGTGCCAATGTGCCGGTCAGCGACACGCTGGCGTCCTGGGGCGAATTCAAGGCAGACCCGCTTGCACTGGACCAGCTCGGTATCCATAATGCCGAAGCCGTGCGTGTGATGGACAGAGCCGGCTGGAGATAATGCAAGGTATGACACCGCTTTGACCGGAACGCTGACACTTAAAACCGCCATGGCAAAACACGGGGTAATAATTGCGATTATTGCCCTTTGTTTATTGTTGAGCGTACCGGTGCTGACGGTTTTTTCCTCGGTGGGTGCCAGCAGTGGGGGTGTGTGGGCACATCTGGCTGACACGCTGCTGTGGGACTACATCGGTCAGTCATTGATGCTGATGGCGGGTGTGGGGCTGATGGTCCTGGTACTCGGTGTAGCCCCCGCCTGGCTGGTCACCATGAACCGCTTCCCGGGCAGCCGGCTGCTGGAGTGGGCGCTGGTGTTGCCGCTGGCGATGCCTGCCTACATCATTGCCTATACCTATACCGGCATGCTGGATGTTACCGGGCCGGTGCAGGGCTTTATCCGCGATACCTTTGATCTGCGGTTTGGCGACTACTGGTTCCCACAGATCCGTTCGCTCGGTGGCGCCATCACCATGCTGTCGCTGGTGCTGTATCCCTATGTCTACCTGCTGTCCCGCATGGCATTTCTCGAACAGTCAGTCTGTGTGCTGGAAGTCTCGCGGACTCTGGGCGCCGGCCCCTGGCGTGCCTTCAGCCGCGTCGCTGTGCCACTGGCACGACCGGCGATAATTGCCGGGCTGGCACTGGTGCTGATGGAGACGCTGGCCGACTACGGCACGGTCCAGTATTTTGGTATCTCCACGTTCACCACCGGCATTTTCCGGACCTGGTTCGGCATGGGCAGTAGCGTTGCGGCGGCGCAGCTTTCCGCGGTGCTGATGATCTTTATTCTGGTGCTGGTATTGACCGAGCACTGGTCGCGCAGTCGGGCACGTTATCACCATACCAGCACCAAATATTCCCGTTTGCCGCAGATCAGACTCACCGGTTGGCGAAAATGGCTGGCGCTGGTTTTTTGTGCGGCGCCGGTGGTACTGGGCTTTCTGGTTCCGTTTCTGCAGCTGGCCTATTGGGCCTGGGATACCCGTGATCTGGTGGATTTCAGTGCCTTCAGCGACCTGCTGTTCAACAGCCTGCGTCTGGCCATGACGGCAGCGGTGATTGCACTGGTGCTGGGGCTGTTCATCAGTTATGCCAAACGCCTGCAGCCCAATCTGACCATGCGTAGCAGTGTGCGTATTCTCAGTCTGGGTTATGCCATACCGGGCACGGTGATTGCCGTGGGGGTACTGATTCCGTTTGCCTGGGTGGACAACTCGATTGATGCCTGGATGCAACAGCAGTTTGGTATCTCCACCGGGCTGATTTTCAGCGGCACGCTGGTGGCTGTGGTGTTCGCCTATATCGTGCGCTTTCTGCCGGTGGCCATGAACACCGTGGACGCCGGCCTGAGCAAGATCCGCCCCAGTATGGATGACGCCGGCCGCTCCATGGGTATGGGTTCCTGGCAGATACTGCGGCGCATACATGTGCCCATGCTGCGCGGCAGTCTGCTGACTGCCAGCCTGCTGGTGTTTGTTGACGTCTTAAAAGAGCTACCTGCTACCTTGATACTGCGTCCGTTCAATTTCAATACGCTGGCCATCCGCACTTACGAGCTTGCCAACCAGGAGCGACTGACAGAGGCGGCGGCCTCGGCGCTGATGATTGTTCTGGCCGGCATCATTCCTGTTATCATCATCAGTTTATCCATTTCTGCATCCAGGCCTGGTCATGACGCACGCACTTGAGTTGAGTAATGTATCGGTAGCGTTGGAGAACACTCCGATCGTGCACAACATTGACCTGCGCCTCAATGAGGGGGGTATCGGCTGTCTGCTGGGTCCCAGTGGTTGTGGCAAAACCACCTTGCTGCGCGCCATTGCCGGGTTTGAAGCCGTGACCAGTGGGCGCATCAGTATAGCCAGTCAGCTGGTCAGTGAGCCTGGTTTTCTGGTGCCCGTGGAAAAACGTCAGGTGGGCATGGTGTTTCAGGACTATGCGCTGTTCCCACACCTGACAGTGAAGGAAAATATTGCCTTTGGCCTGAAGCATGTCAAGGCGGCAGAACGGCAGCGGCGCATCAGTGTGCTGGCCGATATGCTGCGCATCGGCGAACTGCTGCAGGCCTTCCCGCACCGCCTGTCGGGTGGCCAGCAGCAGCGGGTGGCCATTGCCCGGGCGATGGCACCCAAGCCGCGTATATTGCTGCTGGATGAACCGTTTGCCAGCCTGGATGTGGAATTGCGTGAAGACATTGCCCGCGAGATCCGCGACGTGCTGAAGCAGGACGGTATCACTACCATACTGGTCAGCCACAATCAGCTGGAAGCCTTTGCCATGGCCGATGAGATCGGTGTGATGAGAGCCGGGCAACTGCAACAGTGGAGTACGGCGTTTGCGCTATACCACGAACCTGCCACAGCCTATGTCGCGGATTTTGTGGGTGAGGGCGTATTCCTGCCGGGCACCGTCATTGATGAAGTATCGGTCAGCACCGAACTGGGCGTTCTGCATTCGGACCAGAACCTGGGTCATGACATTGGCACGCTGGTGTCCGTGCTGATCAGGCCCGATGACGTCATTCATGATGATGACAGCCCGGCGACGGCCATGGTGCTGGAGAAGGCGTTTCGTGGTGCGGAGTTCATGTATACCCTTGCGCTGGACAGTGGCGCCCGCATCCAGAGTCTGGTGCCCAGCCACCATGTGCACGGCAAGGGTATGCAGATCGGTATCCGTGTGGAAATGGATCACCTGGTGGTATTCCCGATGGAAGCCTGAGGGCGCGTCAGTCCTTGGTCTGATCCACCAGAAAATTTTCCAGGCTTTCGCCGGTCAGGCGCTTGATCTGGGAGAACACAAACCAGATGGCAATCATCAGGACCACCATGCTGGGCAGGGCAATGACCGGGTAGCTCAGCGCGGTCATACGTCCCAATTCTTCATTGAACTCCGTGGTGCCTGGCGGGCTCACCAGAATGATCCGTGCCAGAATGTAGTTCAGGGCTGACGACAGTCCGAATGAACCGGCAATAATCAGTGAGGCCTGTGACAGGCGGCGTTCGAAGACCTCAGTGTTGCCCTTGGCGGCCAGTGCCGAATACAGCGCTTCCACGCGGATCATCTGGGCATTGAGAATCAGTGTTTTCACCAGCGGGAAACGGGTGCGCTGACTGAACAGCACCGCCAGGCCGATGACCGCAGGAATGGCCGCTTCCTTGATGGCGATGTATTGCGGATCCAGTTCCAGCAAACTGATGCCGCCAGTCAGAAACACACTGACCACCCCCAGCACCGAGAACGGATTGATCTTGCCGGACTCACGCAGATCCCACAGGCCGTAACCGACCGGAAACGCCAGGGCGATAATGATGCCCCAGGTAGGCCCCAGGCTGTCGTCACCACTGAAGCGGCTGAGAATGATCACCGGGATCAGAATATTGAAGGCCAGATTGCCCAGAAAACCACCGCGGGGTTTGGCGGGTTTGTCAGCGGGCGGCGGCGTGTTGCTTGAGTGGCTGTCGTTCATGTACCCGGGTACCTGTCTCGCGTGTTCGCGGTTGATAAAAAAGCAAGTATACGGAAATTCACACAGCGATTCTAAAAAAATGCCCCGGCGCATGACGTCGGGGCATTGGGCGACACCTTGATCAGTGTCTGTATATGGTAGCTATGCGTGGACTTGAACCACGGACCCCAGCATTATGAATGCTGTGCTCTAACCAGCTGAGCTACATAGCCATTGCGAGGATGCGCATTTTGTCTACTTCAGAACTTGTTGTCAAGACTGAAATGCGCGCTTACACGTTAAAACGGAAGTGGATGACATCACCATCGTGCACGATGTATTCCTTGCCTTCCAGGCGCCATTTACCGGCATCCTTGGCACCCTGCTCGCCCTTGCCGGCGACAAAGTCGTCATAACCAATCACTTCCGCGCGGATAAAACCACGTTCAAAGTCGGTGTGGATGGCGGCGGCGGCGCGCGGTGCGGTGGAGCCGGCCTTGATGGTCCAGGCACGTACTTCTTTAACACCTGCGGTGAAGTAGGTCTGCAGACCCAGTAGTTGATAACCGGCCCGAATGACACGATCCAGACCCGGTTCTTCCATGCCCAGATCCTGCAGAAATTCCAGCTTTTCGTCGTCTGCCAGTTCGGCGATCTCTGATTCGAGCTTGTTGCAGATGGGGACCAGGACCGCGCCTTCGGCCTTGGCCACCGCTGCCACGCGATCGAGCAACGGGTTATTGTCAAAGCCGTCTTCATCGACATTGGCGATGTACATGGTTGGCTTCACGGTCAGCAGGTGCAGGCCATAAATGTCTGCCAGCTCATCCTTGTCCAGGCCCAGGGTGCGCACCGGTTTGGCGGTATCCAGGTGCTCACGCACACGTTCAAACAGGGCGATCTGGCGTACTGCGTCCTTGTCACCGCCCTTGGCGATGCGGGTCAGACGCTGAATGCCTTTTTCCACGCTTTCCAGGTCTGCCAGTGCCAGCTCGGTGTTGATGGTTTCAATATCGGCTTCCGGGTTGATGGCATCAGCGACATGCACGATATTGCTGTCTTCAAAACAGCGCACGACATGGGCGATGGCATCGGTTTCACGAATATTGGCCAGGAACTTGTTGCCCAGACCTTCACCTTTGGAAGCACCGGCGACAAGACCGGCAATGTCGACAAACTCCATACTGGTGGGAATGGTTTTTTGGGGTTTGACAATGTCGGTCAACACATCCAGCCGGGGGTCAGGCATGGGAACAATGCCGGAGTTTGGTTCGATGGTGCAGAACGGGAAATTTTCGGCCGCGATGCCGGCTTTGGTCAAGGCGTTGAACAGCGTGGATTTGCCGACGTTAGGCAGGCCAACAATGCCGCATTTGAAACCCATGAGTGTATGTCCTGTAAATTACGTTAGCGTGTCAGTAAGAAGTGTTCAGTCGCCCGAGGCTTTGTCCTGGCTGTGCAATTCCAGCATGGCCTGGTTCCATTTGCCGCTGGCGGCAACCGGCAGTACGCGCAAGGCCTGGTCGATGTCATGCTCGATGGAGATGCTGTCATCCTTGCCCGGGTCGCTCAGCACATAGTTGGCGACTTTGTTTTTGTCACCCGGATGCCCGACGCCGATACGCAGGCGATAGAAACCGCGCTCGCCGCCCAGGGCATTGATGATGTCGCGTATGCCATTGTGTCCGCCATGACCGCCGCCCGATTTGAGTCGTGTGGTGCCCACCGGAAAATCAATTTCGTCATAGGCCACCAGCATCTGCGCAGGCGCAATGTCGAAGTAATGACACAATGCCGATACCGACAGACCGCTGCGATTCATGAAGGTGGTGGGAAAGAGCAGACGGATATCATGACCGTCGATGGTGACGCGAGCCGTGTCGCCGTGGAAACGTGCCTCGGGGCGTAACTCGCCCTGGTACTGCTGACAGATTGCCTGCAAGAACCACACGCCGACGTTGTGGCGATTGTTGCGATATTGCGGGCCCGGATTACCCAGGCCCACAATCAGTTTGAGCGTGTCAGTGCTCATGACAGGCGGGGATCACTCTTCGCCGGCTTCTTCGTCAGCGTCGTCATCTTCGCCATCAACTGAACCGCCGCGTGGCGGTTGAACCGTTACCACTGCGTGGTCGTGGTCAGAATCGTTGCCGTGTGACAGTTCCAGGCTGGAGACGCCTTTGGGGAAATTGATCTGGGAGATGTGGATGGCTTCGCCCACATCAACATTCGCCATATCGATTTCCAGGAACTCGGGCAGGTCCTTGGGCAGGCAGATGACTTCGATTTCAGCCATGGTCTTGAGGATGCTGCCGCCGCCCTGCTTGACGCCTTTGCACTTGTCTTCGTTGAGCAGGTGAACCGGTACCTTGACCGTGATGGTCTGCTTGGCACTGACGCGCTGGAAGTCAGCGTGCATGATGCGTGGCTTGGCCGGGTGACGCTGCAGGTCCTTGATCACCACCTGCTCTTTCTTGCCATCCACGTGCAGCGTGATGATGTGCGAGAAGAAGGCTTCGTTGGACGTAGCTTTCAGAATGTCCTTGTGTGGAATGGCAATATTCTGTGGTGCTTTGCTGCCACCATAAATAATAGCCGGGACTTCGCTAGCCAGACGACGCAGGCGGCGGCTCGCACCTTTCCCCAGGTCTTCTCTGGCTGTTGCATTCAGATCAAACTCATTAGACATGTTATGTCTCCAGTTCTAAAACGTCTGTTTCACTTGCGACCGGCTACGCAGACGTGTCGGTAAAAAGGGCACTGTCAAATCAGTACCCCGGTGTAAATTTCCGGATGGAAATTCAGTATCCTGGCGTTTTACAGCTCAGCGCTTTCGAACATGGCGCTGATGGATTCTTCATTGCTGACCCGGCGAATGGACTCGGCCAGCAGGCGTGCCATGCTGAGCTGACGCACATTGGGCAGTTTCGCTATCTTGTCACTGAGCGGAATGGTGTCAGTGACCACCAGCGAGTCCAGCTCGGAGTTGGCGATATTGTCGGCGGCGTTGCCGGACAGTACCGGGTGGGTACAGTAGGCGACGACTTTCAGTGCGCCGTGTTCTTTCAGCGCGGCCGCGGCCTTGCACAGGGTGCCGGCAGTATCAACCATGTCGTCGACAATCAGGCAGGTGCGGCCTTTGACCTCACCTATGATGTGCATGACCTGGGCTTCGTTGGCCTGCGGGCGACGTTTGTCGATGATGGCCAGATCAACATTCAGCTGCTTGGCAACGGCGCGGGCTCGCACCACACCACCGATGTCAGGTGATACCACGGTCAGGTTTTCGTACTTCTGCAATTCGATATCGTCGGTCAGTACCGGTGAACCGTAAACGTTATCCACCGGAATGCTGAAAAAGCCCTGGATCTGTTCGGCGTGCAGGTCGACCGTCAGTACCCGGTTGACGCCGACAGCGGAGATCATGTCGGCGACCACTTTGGCGCTGATGGCAACACGGGCCGAGCGTACACGGCGATCCTGGCGGGCATAACCAAAGTAGGGAATAACGGCAGTGATACGGTTGGCCGAAGCGCGGTGCATGGCGTCGGCGGTGAGCAGCAGTTCCATCAGGCTGTCATTGGTCGGAGCGCAGGTGGACTGGATGATGAAGACGTCCTTGCCGCGTACGTTTTCCCTGATCTCCACAGCGATTTCGCCATCGCTGAATTTGCCAATCTGGGCATCACCCAATGGAATGCCAATGTAGCGGGCGATTTTTTCAGCCAGCACAGGATTGGCATTGCCGGTGAAAACCATCAGATTATTAGCCATGAAAATATTACCTTCCGACGTGCCGTTTGCGCAGTTAGAGCGTTTTTTCGGGGTTGGTTTATGCTGTGGTCGTTTGATGGTCTTATCCGCCCAGGTCATTCGTTGTGGTCGTTGAATGATCGCTTAGATGCTGCATCAAACCGGCAGACCGAAGGCGGGTTATGCCGGCTGCGGTTTAACGGGCAGCGCGGACAATAACCGACTCCTGGAATATGGCTGGGGTGGCTGGACTCGAACCAACGCATGCAAGGATCAAAACCTTGTGCCTTACCAACTTGGCGACACCCCAATAAACATCGTTATTCTAAGCTATTTTCAGTCGGTATCAAAGCGTACTCAGGGCGGAAGCGTTAATCCCTTTGGCAACAAACCCTCTGATGCCCGCAAGTGAACCGCTGCTTTCGGCCGGCAACTGCGCCAATACCGCTCTGGCTTGCGCCTCCTCGGAGAACGCGGCAAATACGCTGGACCCTGTGCCGGTCATGCGGGCTGGCGCAAACTGTGACAACCAGTTAAGCGCCGCATCCACCGCCGGATACAGTTTTCTGACCAGCGCTTCACAGTCATTTCGGGACTGCCCTGCCAGAAAGGCGCACATTTTGATGGCTGTTGAGTCCCGTGTCAATTGCTGATGTGAAAAAATCGTGGCAGTGGCGACATGGCAGGCCGGGGTCAGCACCAGAAAATACTGCGGGTCCAGGGTGACAGGGATCAGATCCTCGCCAATGCCTTCCGCCCAGGCACTGTGGCCCATGACAAAAACCGGCACATCAGCGCCCAGTTGCAGGCCCAGATCCGCCAGCGCGGCGCGCGTCAGTTGACCTTGCCAGAGCCGGTGCAGCGCCACCAGGGTGGTGGCGGCATCGGAACTGCCGCCACCCAGGCCGGCCCCGGCCGGAATGTGTTTGTCCAGATGGATATCGGCGCCCAGCGGGCGTTGCAGGGCCTCTTGCAGGGTCCCTTGTAGCAGGCGTGCCGCCCGCACAACCAGGTTGTCCGTGTTGTCCAGGCTGCGGTCGTTGCAGGTAAAGCGCAATTGATCGTCGCTGCGCAGGCTGAAGCGCAATTCGTCACTGTAGTCCAGCAACTGAAACACGGTCTGCAGATTGTGATAACCGTCTGCACGGCGCCCGGTAATGTGCAGGAAAAGATTGAGTTTGGCTGGCGCCGGCAGGGTGATGGCAGTGTCGGTCATGGTCGGTCTCAGTCGCGGGCCATGGCCTGGGTGTCAGGCCGGGGGGCGGAGAGCGTATCAGTAAGCGTGTCCGGCAGTGTCCAGCGCAACCGCGTCAGGTCCAGGCGCAGGGGTGCTTTTTCGATGCGAATGCGCGTGGGCAGCGTTTCCGGGCCAAAATTGGTGTAGGCCATATAGCTGACCTGCCAGCCCAGCTGCTGGAACGCCCGCAACTGGCTGGTTTCGCCAAACACCAGGTCGCTGCTCGGGCCGGGTGCCGGTATGCCCTTGATCCAGTAGTTCAGTTCAGTGACCGGCAATTCGTAGCCCAGCTCCTGGTACAACAGTTCTTCCGGTGACTCGGTGAACACCGGATCTTCCCCCTGCTGGACAATCTGCACGGCACCGGGGCGACCGTCGATCTGGGTGGCACCAACGTTGAAGGTACCCCACAGGTTGATCTGGTAGGTGTCATCGTTCTGTTGCCAGCGAATGCGCGAGCTGTGTGCGTCGCTGGCATCCCGGACATTGAGGCTGCCAATAAACTCCCAGTGCGAAATCTGCGCCAGCACTTCACGGCGCTGCTCCCATTCGGCATTGACCGGCGCATCAATGCGCGGTGTGCTGGTGCAGGCACCCAGGGCCGCCGCCAGCGCTACCGTCAGGGCCACAGAATGCCAGGCAGCAGCGGCGCCGGGCACGCGCATTGCCGGTGTGGCTGTGGTTGCCTTTGTTGTTGGGATTGTCATTACCGTCATTCAGAAGGCACCAGACGATTCATGGTTTCCAGTATATGCTCGCTGCCGGGTTGCTGGGACAGCGCTTCGCGCCAGATCTCCAGCGCCTGGTCCTGTTCGTTCATGGCCCACAGTACTTCACCGAGGTGAGCAGCCACTTCGGCATCCGGGAATGCGGCATAGGCCATACGCAGATTGGCCAGGGCCTCATCAAGCTGGCCGAGTTTGTACTGGACCCAGCCCAGGCTGTCGATGATGGCCGGGTCGTCAGGGGTAATCTCGATGGCGCGCTGAATCAGTGACAGCGCTTCTTCGTATCGATCGGTGCGCACGGTCAGGGCGTAACCCAGATGGTTCAGCGCGCGCGCATTGTCGGGTTCCAGGCGAATAATGTGACGCAGATCCTGCTCGGCCTGTGCCATGTTGTCCTGTTGTTCGCTGAGCAGGGTGCGGGCAAACAGCAGATCAATATTGTCAGGGTAGCGCGCCAGCGCTTCGTCCAGGACGCTCGCTGCGCGTTCCGGGTAGTCGGCATTGATCAGCGCTTCGGCATGCAGGGCCGGCAGTACCGGGCCCAGATCGGCGTTTTCTGTGCTGCGCTGCTGACGCCACGAGGTCGCCTCGGAAAACTGTTCAAGGGCCACAAACAGACGCATGATCTGCCGTTGTGCTGACAGGAAGGCATTGGAACGTGGTCCTATCTGTTGGTAATGAAACAGGGCATCACTCAGCTGGTCACGCGACTCGAGGATGACGGCCAGATAGAAGTTTGCCTCATTGCTGCGGTGACCGGCGTCCAGCAGGGTGCGCAACTGCTCCTGGGCCAGGTCGTATTCTTCCAGCTCCAGATTGATCAGGGCCAGTGAATACAGGGTTTCCAGATCGCCGGGTGCCAGCCGCAGCAATTCGGTGAAATGCACGGCCGCCTCGCGCAGCTTGTCATTCTGTACCAGGGTCTGGGCGTAGCTGTAGCGCAGCAGCCGGTGCCTCGGGTATTGTGCAACGGCATCGCCCAGCAGGGCCTGGGCCGCCTCCGCCTGACCGGCATTCTGCAGCAGTTGTGCCTCGATCAGCGCTGTGCGCGGGTTGTCGCCGAATCGCGCCGTGGCAACCTCCAGCATGTTCCGGGCACCAGCGGTGTCACCACTCTGATCGTAAATCTGCGCCAGCGCATAATAAAGCGTGGCTTCGTCCGGGTGACTTGCCAGCATGTTCTCCAGTTCATGGGCGATGATGTCACGCTGACGGTTATCGAGGGAATAGGTGCGCGCGGACATGGCGGTGAAGTCAACATTGCCGCCCAGTGTCAGTACCTGATCCAGATGCGGCATGGCCCTCACGTACAGAGCCTGCTCGAGCAGTTCGTAGCCAACGATCAGGTGTGGCTCCAGGGCATCGGGCGCTTGCTGTAACCACAGCTCTGCCAGTTGCAGCACGGCTTCATCGTTGCCCGAGGCCGAAGCAAATTCGACAGCACGACTGATGATGCCGGTATCGCCGGTTGCCATCGCCAGTTCGTAGTAATCTTCGGTAGCCTGCGGCAGGTAGCCGCGCATGCCGCCAAACTCGCTGAGCAGCGCGGTTTCCAGCTGATCCCGGGTAAAGTTGCCGTAGACGATTTCCTCAGGCTCTGGTTCAGGTGCCGGTTGCGTGAGGACTGGCTCGGCAGGTGCGGCGTCGGCGAGTACCGGATCGGCGTTGTCCCCGTCGGGTGTGGGTTGCAATGCCGAGCAGGCGGCCAGCACTGGCAGGCTGAGGAGTAACAGACAATGTCGAAGTTTAATCATAATTCCCGGTCTTGTGGTGCCCGAGGCACCGATTGATTGTAACAACTGTTATGTGGCAAGACTACAATTGTGACCGGCCCGGGCGCATAATACATACCTGCTCATGCCATTCCGCAGATCGGTTTGCGTATAAAAGCAGGAAAACGACCCCGACTTTTAGTAAGATAGCGCATTTTTTCAGCAAGGCTCTCTATGGCGCTGGTTCTGCTCGGCATCAATCACAATACTGCCAATGTCTCCCTGCGGGAGCAGGTAGCGTTTCCGCCGGAAAAAATGGCCGATGCGATGCAGCGCGTGACGGCCCTTGAGCACGTGCGGGAAGCGGTGATTGTGTCGACCTGCAACCGCACGGAGTTGTACGTTGATGTCGACCTGGGTGGACCGGTGGTGGCCGATGTGGATGGCACGCTGGTCAGCCAGGATCAGGACGCCGACCCCGCCCGCCTGCAGTCCGAGCAACACAAATTGCTCAACTGGCTGAGCCAGTACCATGGCGTGGATGTGGCCGAACTGGGCACCTGCAGCTATTTCCACTGGCGTGATGACGTCATCCGCCACCTGATGCGTGTGGCCTGCGGCCTGGATTCCATGGTGCTGGGCGAACCGCAGATTCTGGGGCAGATCAAATCCGCCTACGCCGTGGCCAAAGAGCTGGGTGTGGCCAAGGCCGAGCTGTCACGAGCCTTTCAGGAAGCCTTTTCCATTGCCAAGGAAGTACGCACGGACACTGCCATTGGCGAAAACCCGGTCTCGGTGGCGTATGCCGCGGTCACCCTGGCCGAGCAGATCTTCTCGGATCTGGGTAGCCTGCATGCCTTGCTGATTGGCGCCGGTCATACCATTGAGCTGGTAGCCCGGCACCTGACCGACCGGGGTGTGCGTAGCATTGTGGTTGCCAACCGGACGCTGCAGAATGCCGTCAAGCTCGGCGAAAAATTTGGCGCCCGGGGCGTGCTGCTGTCAGATATCCCGGATGAGCTGGAACAGGCTGACATTGTGGTGTCGTCTACCAATAGTCAGTTGCCGTTGCTGGGCAAGGGCGCGGTCGAGCGCGCCATCAAGAAGCGCCGTCACAAACCCATGCTGCTGGTCGACCTGGCTGTACCGCGTGATATTGAACCGGAAGTGGGACAGATCAGCGACGCTTACCTGTACAGCGTGGACGACATCCGCGATGTCATTGAGGATAACGTCAAGAGCCGTGCGCTGGCCGCGGAGCAGGCCAGCGCCATCATTGAGCGAGGCGTGGAAGAGTATCTTCGGCAACTGCGGGCACTGAATGCGGTGGCCACGCTGCGGGCGTTCCGTGAGAAAGCTGACCAGATTCGGCAGCTGGAGCTGGAGAAAGCCCGCAAGGCGCTGGAAAAAGGCATGCCGGCGGACCAGGTGCTGGAGGCACTGGCGCGCAGCATCACCAACAAGCTGATTCACGCCCCCAGTGTGCAAATGAAAAAAGCCAGTGCCGAGGGTCGCGAAGATCTGGTGCGGCTGACGCAGGAACTGTTCGAGTTGGGTGAATAAGTCATGAAAGCATCGATCTACCAGAAACTGGAGCACCTGGCCGAGCGCTGCCAGGAATTGCAGGCGCTTTTGAGTGATGCTGAAACCATCGCCGACCAGGATCGGTTTCGGGCGCTGTCACGTGAATTTTCCGACATTGAGCCGGTGACACGCGAGTTCGAAGCCTATCTGGCGGCGCAGACCGGTCTGGCACAGGCGCAGGAGATGCAGCGTGACGCGGATCCCGACATCCGGGACATGGCAGAAGACGAATGCCGCCAGCTGCGCCAGGACATCGAAACCCTGGAGCTGAGTCTGCAAAAGCTGCTGCTTCCCAAGGATGAAAAGGACAGCATGAATGTGTTCCTGGAAATTCGTGCCGGCACCGGTGGTGACGAGGCGGCGTTGTTTGCCGGCGACCTGCATCGCATGTATTCACGATATGCTGAGGGTAAGGGCTGGCGCCTGGAAATCATCAGTGAACGCCCCGGCGAACATGGTGGTTACAAGGAAATCATTAGCCGTATCGAGGGGCGGCAGGTTTATGGTCAGCTGAAATTCGAATCCGGTGCGCACCGGGTGCAGCGCGTGCCCGAAACCGAAACCCAGGGCCGCATTCATACCTCGGCCTGTACCGTGGCCATTTTGCCGGCCTCTGATGATCTGGAAGAGATTGAGCTGAACAAGGCTGATCTGCGTATCGACACGTTCCGGGCCAGTGGTGCCGGGGGCCAGCATGTCAACAAAACCGATTCGGCCATCCGTATTACCCATCTGCCGTCAGGCATGGTGGTTGAGTGTCAGGATGAACGCTCCCAGCACAAGAATCGTGCGCGTGCCATGTCGCTGCTCAGTGCGCGTCTGAACGACATGGCGCAGCAGGCCGCCGATAAACAGCAGTCCGATGCCCGGCGTCTGCTGGTAGGTTCCGGTGACCGTTCCGAACGTATACGCACCTACAATTTCCCTCAGGGCCGCCTCACCGATCACCGCATCAATCTGACGCTGTACAAGCTGGCAGAAGTCATGGAAGGTCAGCTGGATGTGGTCATTCAACCGCTCGTGCATGAATACCAGGCTGATTTGCTGGCCGAGCTGGCAGCCTGACGCATGAGTGAATGCATTGGCCAGCTACTGAAACAGGCCACGGCAACACTGGTGGACAGTCCCAGCAGTCGGCTGGATGCCGAGGTGTTGCTGGCCTGGGTGCTGGGCAGGGACCGAAGTTATCTGTTCAGTCACCCGGAGGCTGTGCTCAGCGAGCAGCAGTCGAATGCGTACTCGAACCTGCTGGCGCGGCGCGCAGCCGGGGAGCCGGTAGCCTACCTGTGCGGCAGTCGTGGTTTCTGGACGCTCGAGCTGACAGTGACGCCTGCCGTGCTGATTCCCCGGCCGGAAACCGAGCTGCTGGTCGAGCTGGCGCTGGAGCTGGGGCGGGGCATCAGTGAGCGGCAGCCAGGCAAGCCGGTGGCTGTGGCGGATCTGGGCACCGGCAGCGGTGCGATTGCGCTGGCGCTGGCCAGCGAACACAGGCAGTGGCAGGTATATGCTACCGATCGCAGTGTGCAGGCGTTGGCAGTGGCACAAACCAATGCCGCCAGGCTGCAGCTGGAGCAGGTCCACTTCGCACAGGGTGACTGGTGTGATGCGTTGCCTGCCGGTGTGTGCTTTGACATGATCATCAGCAACCCGCCCTACATAGCCGGCGATGATCCGCACCTGGGGCAGGGCGATCTGCGCTTTGAGCCACGCTCGGCGCTGGTGGCGGATGCGCGCGGTCTGGCAGACCTGGAGGCAATCTGCCAGCAATCCCGGTCGTGTCTGGGTGAAGGAGGTTTTCTGTTGCTGGAACATGGTTATGAGCAGGGGCACGAGGTGCGCGCCCTGCTGGCATCCCGGGGGTTCGCCGAGGTGCACAGCAGGCGGGATCTGGCCGGGCATGAGCGGGTGACACTGGGGCGGCTGCTACCATCGGGAGAAATCAGCGATGCGTGATGAACAGTTATTGCGCTATAGTCGACAGATTATGTTGCCAGCCTTCGACATTGAGGGCCAGTCCCGCCTGCTGCGGTCAACGGTACTGATTGTGGGCATGGGCGGACTTGGCAGCCCGGTGGCCATGTATCTGGCTGCAGCCGGGGTCGGACATCTGATTCTGGTTGATGACGATGTGGTGGAAATAAGCAATCTGCAGCGGCAACTGGCGCATCGTGAAGCCACGGTTGGCGACAGCAAGGTGGAATCTGCGCGGCAGACATTGCTGGGTCTGAACTCGGAGATCAGCATCACCACAGTGAACCAGCGCGTTGACCGCGCCCTGCTGGAGCAGTTGATCAGCCGGCCGGTGGACCTGGTGGTGGACGCCTGCGATAACTTCAGCACGCGCTTTGCCATCAATGCAGTGTGTGTGAAACACCAGGTGCCGCTGGTGTCTGGTGCGGCCATTCGCCTGGAAGGCCAGGTGGCGGTATTTGACAGTCGGCAGCCGGACAGTCCGTGTTACCAGTGTCTGTATCAGGGCGGTGACGATGAGCAGATGAGCTGCTCGCGCAATGGTGTGCTGGCGCCGGTCGTCGGTGTGATCGGCAGTATGCAGGCACTGGAGGCGATCAAGGTTTTATCCGGCATGGGCAAAAGCCTGTGCGGACGTTTGTTGCTGTTTGATGCGATGACATCATCCTGGCGTGAATTGCGTTTGTCGCGTGACCCTGCATGTACGGCATGCGGGGCAGGCGCTTCCCAAAAGGCTACATAAAAGGTTGTTATACATGCAGAACACTGAAAACGAAGAAACTGTCGAAACTGCAGCTGTGGAAGATCAGGCTGTGGCGGTCGATTCACCGCCAGTAGTGCCAGATATCCCATTTAGCCGCTTTGCCCTGGAAAAACCCCTGGAGCGTGCCATCAAGGAGCTGGGCTACAAATTCTGTACGCCGATTCAGGCACAAAGCCTGCGTTATACATTGCGTGGATTTGATGTCACCGGCAAGGCGCAGACTGGCACCGGTAAAACCGCCGCTTTCCTGATTACCATCATCAATGATCAACTGAAAAACCCGATTCAGGAAGAGCGTTTTATTGGCGAGCCACGCGCTCTGATCCTGGCACCCACCCGTGAACTGGTGATGCAGATTGCCAGCGATGCGCAGAACCTGAGCAAGGGCTGCGGACTGCATGTGGTGACACTGGTCGGTGGTGAGGACTACAAAAAACAGCTGGCAGCCGTTGATTCAAAACCGGTTGATATCGTGGTGGCGACCCCGGGCCGGCTGATCGATTTTCTGCAGAACGATCAGCTGTATCTGGGGCTGGTGGAAATCCTGGTCATTGATGAAGCCGATCGCATGCTGGACATGGGCTTTATTCCCCAGGTACGCACCATTGTCAGCCGCACGCCGCACAAGGATTGTCGGCAGACGCTGCTGTTCAGTGCCACGTTCACGCCGGAAATCATTGAGCTGACGTCGCGCTGGGCCATGGATCCGATCATGATCGAGATAGCGCCAGAGCGGGTGGCGACCGATACTATTGAGCAGATCGTGTACCTTGTAACCACCGAGGACAAATACAAGCTGCTCTACAACCTGATCCAGGCCGAGGGTGCGGACAAAGTGATTGTATTTAACAATCGTCGTGATCAGGTGCGCAAACTGGCTGACAGTCTGTATCGCAATGGCGTCAGTTGTGGCCTGCTGTCCGGGGAAATCGCCCAGAACAAGCGTGTGAAAACGCTGGAAGCGTTTCGTGATGGTGAGATTCAGGTGCTGGTGGCCACCGATGTGGCGGGTCGAGGCCTGCATATTGATGATGTCAGCCACGTCATCAACTACAGTCTGCCGGAAGAGGCCGAGGATTACGTGCATCGTATCGGCCGCACCGGGCGTGCCGGCGCGATCGGCACATCAATCAGTTTTGCCTGCGAGGAGGATTCGTTCCTGCTGCCCAATATCGAAGAGAAGCTGGGGCAGAAGCTGCCCTGCGTCTATCCCGATGAAGCGCTGTTGGCAGAGCCGCCAGCGTTCACCCGACCTTCACACTTCAAGGACGAATCGAAACCGTCAACTCGCGGCGGCAAAAGTGGTGGCGGCAAAAGCGGCGGCAGTCGACCCCGTGCCCGCCGCTGACCAGGTAGTCGGAAGTGGCCGCTCAGGCCGCTTTGCCGTGACTGGCACCGGCGGCATGCAGTACTTCCACGTACGGCGTTGCTGCCCGGTGGCGGCTGACGTGATCAAGAAAGGTTGATCCGTCCGCCAGAGTGACGTTGATATCGTGACCGGCCGCAACAAAAAACGGCACAAAACGCGCAAAATGTTCAGGCAGCATGCCACGATAGGCCTTGGTAAGGATGTGATAGGCTGCCGGCACGCCTTCCGGCGGCTCCAGGTCCAGGAAAGCCTTGATACGCGCATCCGACCATTCCTCATTACGGGTTGCCGGTTGGGTCCGGTCCTTGCCGGTTTTTTTGTCTTCAATCATTGTGCACCTTCACGCGCTGAGTTTCTTGCGCAGTAGTTCATTGAGTTGCGCCGGGTTGGCCTTGCCTTTTGACAGCTTCATGGCCTGTCCCACAAAAAAGCCAAACACCGCTTCCTTGCCGCCGCGATACTGTGCGACCTGGTCCGGGTTGGCGGCAATCACATCGTCGACCAGCTTTTCAATGGCACCGGTGTCGGTGACCTGCTTCAGGCCGCGCGCTTCGATGATGGCATCAACATCAGTCTCGCCTTCGCTCAGGGCTTCGAATACGGTCTTGGCAATCTTGCCGGAAATCGTATTGTCCTTGATGCGGCTGATCAACGTGCCCAGCGATTCGGGGCTGACCGGCGACTGATCGATGGTCAGGTCCTGCTTGTTGAGCAGGCCCAGCAGGTCAGCGCTCACCCAGTTGGCGGACAGCTTGGCATCACCACACAATGCGACAACGGCTTCAAAGTATTCGGCCATGTCACGGCTGCTGGTCAGCACGCCGGCGTCGTATTCGCTGAGGCCGTACTGTTCAATAAACCGCTGGCAGCGGGCATCAGGCAGCTCCGGCAGGGTGGCGCGAACGGCGTCTATGAAAGCATCGTCGATGACCACCGGCAGCAGATCGGGCTCGGGGAAATAACGGTAGTCGTTGGCAACTTCCTTGCTGCGCATGGAACGGGTTTCGTCCTTGTCTGAATCGTACAGGCGGGTTTCCTGCACAATGCGGCCGCCGTCCTCCAGAATCTCGATCTGGCGCTGTACTTCGTAGTTAATGGCCTTTTCCACAAAGCGGAACGAGTTGACGTTCTTGATTTCGGTACGCGTGCCGAACTCCGTGTCACCTTTTTTACGGATCGACACGTTGGCATCACAACGCATGGAACCCTGGGCCATGTTGCCGTCGGAGATGCCCAGGTAAAGAATGATGGAGTGCAGCTTCTTCAGGTAGGCCACGGCTTCTTTGGCATTACGCAGGTCCGGGTCGGACACGATTTCCAGCAGCGGCGTACCGGCGCGGTTGAGATCGATACCGGACATGCCCTGAAAATCTTCATGCAGTGACTTGCCTGCGTCCTCTTCAATGTGGGCGCGGGTAATGCCAATGATTTTCTCGCTGCCATCTTCCATCTGTATCTTCAGTGTGCCTCGGCCCACGGTCGGGAAGTCGAGCTGGCTGATCTGGTACCCCTTGGGCAGGTCAGGGTAAAAATAGTTCTTGCGGTCAAAAACCGAACGTTTGCCGATCTCGGCATCCACGGCCAGACCAAAGCTGACTGCCATGCGCAGCACTTCTTCGTTCATCACCGGCAGTGTGCCGGGCATGGCCAGGTCATACAGGCTGGCCTGGGTATTGGGTGCCGCGCCAAAGTGGGTGCTGCTGCCCGAAAACAGTTTACTGTTTGTTGCAAGCTGTACGTGTACTTCCAGACCGATAACGGTTTCCCAGGTCATGTGTTATACCTCCGGTCTTTGCGTGTGCCAGTCGGTGTGCAACTGGAACTGATGGGCCACGTTCAGCAGGCGCGATTCTGACAGCGCCGGGCCGACCAGCTGCATGCCGATGGGCAGGCCATCAAGCATGCCCGCTGGCAGGGACATGCCCGGCAGGCCGGCCAGGTTGACGGCGATTGTGTAGATGTCTTCCAGATACATGGTGACCGGGTCGCTGTTTTTTTCACCCAGTTTAAAGGCGGTGTGCGGCGATGTTGGGCCAAGGATCAGATCAACATCCTGGAACGCGGTATCAAAGTCATCCTTGATCAGCCGGCGTATTTTTTGTGCCTTTTTGTAGTACGCGTCGTAGTAGCCGGCGGACAGTGCGTAGGTACCGACCATGATACGCCGTTTGACTTCGTCACCAAAACCTTCACCGCGGCTGCGCTTGTACATGTCCTCCAGATTGACCGGATTCTCGCAACGATAGCCAAAGCGGGCGCCGTCAAAACGCGACAGATTGGCCGACGCCTCGGCCGGGGCGATGACGTAGTAGGCGGGCACTGACAGATGGTTATTGGGCAGGTCAATGTCGCGGAAGGTGGCGCCCAGGCTTTCCAGTTTGCTGATGGCCAGTTGCAGAATCTCCTGCACCCTGGGGCTCAGGCCGCTGCTGAAATGCTCGCGGGGCAGGCCGATGCGCAGTCCGGTCAGCGGCTGGTTCAGTTGGGCGGTAAAGTCTTCTGCCGGAATATCCAGGCAGGTAGAGTCACGCGCGTCGGCGCCCGCGATCACATTCATCATCAGCGCCGCGTCTTCGGCGCTTTTGGTCAGCGGGCCGGCCTGATCAAGACTGGACGCGAACGCAATCATGCCCCAGCGTGAAACCCGGCCATAGGTGGGTTTGAGCCCGGTGATGCCGCAGAACGATGCGGGCTGGCGAATGGAGCCGCCGGTATCGGTGCCGGTGGCCATGGCGCACAGATCGGCTGCCACGGCTGCGGCTGAACCGCCGGAGGAGCCGCCGGGTACACGTGCCTGATCCCAGGGGTTGTGCACCGGGCCAAAGTGACTGGTTTCGTTGGAGGAGCCCATGGCGAACTCGTCCATATTGGTCTTGCCCAGCATCACCGCGCCGGCAGCCTGCAGGCGCTCTACCACGCAGGCGTCATAGGGTGAGGTGAAATTGGCCAGCATGCGTGAGCCGCACGCGGTCAGCACATCACGCGTGCAGAAAATGTCCTTGTGGGCGATGGGGATGCCGGTCAGCGGTGTCGCCTGTCCGGCGGCACGGGCTGCGTCGGCGGCGGCTGCCTGCGCCAGCGCCAGTTCCGGCGTGGTAGTGACATAGGCATTCAGCGCCGGGTTCAGTTGGGTGATGCGATCCAGGTAGGCCTGTGTCAGCTCTACACTGGACACGTCCTTGTTGGCCAGCGCGGTGGCCAGTTCAGCAACGGTTTTGCTTAACATAAGCGTTTGTATCCTTGCCTGATCTGATGGATTTCAGCAGTCAGAGATGTTGTTGACAATGTGCAAACGGGTCGGGCCGGGTGGTGTCATTCGATGACTTTCGGGACCAGATAGAGGCCGTCCTGCGTTGCCGGGGCGATTTTCTGGTAGTCGTCACGCCGGTCAGTTTCGGTGACCACGTCCGGGCGCAGCCGCTGGCTGGCATCAAAGGGGTGCGCCATGGGCGTCACATTCGAAGTGTCCACGTCCTGCATCTGATCAATCATGTTGAGGATGTTAGTGATTCGCTGGGCAACTTCCAGCGTGTCCGATTCGCTGATCTGCAGTCGTGCCAGATGCGCAATTTTTTCCACGTCTGTGTTGTCTAAGGCCATCAAAAGGCTCCTGAGTGTGCGATAATACCAGCCTTGCCAGGTTCTTGACTCAAGCCCGACACCGGAAAGTTTTTGATACTTGCCCTAATACAAGAGCATTGCTAGAGTGCGTATCTATTTGCTGGAGAAGCCGTGATTATACGGGATTATGACCGGTCTGAGGCAACAGTTTCCTTCCAGGTTTGCGATGGTTCCGTCAGTGAGCTGCCCTTGATGGCAGATTCCAGGCAGGAACTGTCATTCGTTTTGTCTGTCTGCTGTTAGAGTGGATTAACGGGTCCGGCTCCCGGACCGTTCCGATTATTGTTGAGGTAAGCAAGAATTCAATGTTCAAAAAAATAAGGGGAATGTTCTCCAACGATCTGTCGATAGATCTGGGCACGGCGAACACACTGATATATGTCCGCGGCGAAGGCATCGTCCTGAATGAACCTTCAGTAGTCGCTATCCGCAACCACAATGGTCAGAAGACGGTGACGGCCGTTGGCGCCGACGCCAAGCGCATGCTGGGCCGGACACCCGGCAATATTACCGCCATTCGACCGATGAAAGACGGTGTCATCGCCGATTTTCAGGTCACTGAGAAAATGCTGCAGCATTTCATCAGCAAAGTACACGAAAACAGCTTCTTCCCGCCCAGCCCGCGCGTTCTGGTCTGTGTACCCTGCAAATCCACCCAGGTTGAACGACGAGCCATCCGTGAATCGGTGATCAGTGCCGGTGCCCGCGAAGTACGGCTGATTGAAGAGCCCATGGCCGCGGCCATTGGCGCCGGCCTGCCAGTCGAGAAACCCAGCGGCTCCATGGTGGTAGATATAGGTGGCGGTACCACCGAGATCGCCATTATCTCCCTCAACGGTATTGTGTATGCCGAATCCGTTCGCGTTGGCGGTGACCGCTTCGATGAAGCCATCATCACCCACGTGCGCCGCAACTATGGCAGCCTGATTGGTGATGCCACGGCAGAACGTATCAAGAAGGAGATAGGTTGTGCCTATCCTTCCGAAGGCGTATTGCGTGAAATCGATGTGCGTGGACGCAATCTGGCAGAAGGCGTGCCGCGCAGCTTTACCCTGAACAGCGATGAGATTCTCGAGGCCCTGCAGGAAACCCTGTCTGCTATAGTACAGGCTGTGAAGAGCGCGCTGGAGCAGTCTCCGCCCGAACTGGCATCCGATATTGCTGAGAGTGGCATGGTACTGACCGGTGGTGGCGCGCTGCTGAAAGATCTGGACAAGCTGCTGTCGGAAGAGACTGGCTTGCCAGTCATTGTGGCTGACGACCCGCTGACCTGTGTGGCACGTGGTGGTGGCAAGGCCATGGAGTTGATGGATTCCAACGAAATGGATGCACTGACTCTGGAGTAGCCTCCGTTCGGGGGGGTACCGCCCAAAGGCTGAGGTTCTGCTATTAAAACCTTATTTATCAAAGGTGTATCGCTGGAGTATCGTCTGCTGGCGTTCCTGGCGTTATCACTTGGCGTCATGTTCGCCGATTCGCGTTTCGAGTATCTGGATCGCGTTCGTTACACCGTCGCGTATCTGAGCACGCCGGTGTACTGGGTCGCTGATATTCCGGCCCGTGCCTCGTCATGGATTGACGATGTGTTTGTGTCGCAACGCGATCTGATTGAGGAAAATGCCCAACTCCGCCAGGAGTTGCTGTTTGCCCAGCGCGAATTGCAGTTGCTGGCCGGCCTGGCCAGCGAAAACAGCCGCCTGCGTGAACTGCAGGAAGCGTCACAGGCGGTGCAGGGCCGGGTCATGACCGCCGAAATCATCAATGTCTCCAATGACCCCGGATCCCGGCGGGTACTCATCAACCGGGGTGCCCACAACGGCGTATTTGAAGGCCAGGCCATTCTGGACGCCCACGGTCTGATGGGGCAGGTGGTCGAGGTACTGCCGTTCACCAGTTGGGTGCTGTTGATCACGGACTCCCGTCACGGCACGCCGGTTCAGGTCAACCGCAATGGCGAGCGCGCCATTGCCCGGGGCAGTCGCGGTGATGCGCCCGGCCTGGAACTGGAATATGTGCCTGATACGGCTGATATTGTGGTCGGCGATCTGCTGGTGAGCTCCGGGCTGGGGCAACGATATCCCAAGGACTATCCGGTGGCAGAAGTGACGCGGGTTTATCATGACCCCGGACAGCCATTTGCGCTGATCAGAGCGCGCCCGCTGGCGCAGATGGACCGCACCCGTCATGTCATGCTGGTGGTGCCCGACGATGACGTCATTGGTGGTGGCCGCGTGGACATGCTGCCGGCATTCCCGATGCCCACGGCGGAGCCTGGCGCCGATGCTGACAGTGACGTCGCACCGCCGGTGCAGCCTGACATGGGGCAGGGCAGTGCTGATGACGCGGATACTGCTGCCAGCAGTGACAACCCGGCGGCAGACAACCCGTCACCGACAGACAACTTGCCACAGACAGACAACTTGCCGCAGACAGACAACGTCACACCACCTGACGCTCAGGGAGATTTGTGATCATGGGGCCCAGAGCAAACGGAATTTGGATTATCATTCTGAGCTTGCTGCTCGCCTATCTGCTGGCGATCGTGCCGTTTCCCGACTGGGCCATGCATTACCGGCCGCAGTGGGTAGCGATGGTGCTGATCTACTGGATCATGGCGCTGCCCTACCGGGTAGGTATCGGGTCAGCCTGGTTCGCCGGTCTGTTCATGGACATTCTGGAAGGGTCGCTGCTGGGCCTCAATGCGCTGTCCTTTGCCCTGATTGCCTATATCACTCTCAGCCTGCATCAGCGCCTGCGCATGTTCTCTGCCTTGCAGCAAAGCGGCATGATTCTGGCGCTGGTGGGCCTGAACATGACCATTACCTACTGGATCAAGGTGGCGACCGAGCAGACCGATGCCGGCAGTCTGCTGTTCCTGCTCGGCGCCTTGTCCAGCGCCTTTGTCTGGCCCTGGCTGTTCCTGGTCTTGCGGCAACTGCGGCGCGGTTTTAATGTGCGCTGACATGGCTTCATTGGTACTGGCATCAGGGTCGCCGAGGCGCCGTGAGCTGCTGGATCAGATCGGCGTGGTTTACCGTGTGGTGGTGCATGACACCGACGAAACCCGGCTGCCGGCTGAGCCGCCGGACGCCTATGTCAGCCGCCTGGCCCGGCAGAAAGCGGCTTCGGTTAATGCCCTGCCTGATATCTTCGGGCACTTGCCGGTGCTCGGTGCTGATACCATTGTTGTGTGTGACCAGGTGGTCCTGGGCAAACCGCAGGATGAGGCCGATGCTGCGCGCATGCTGGGCATGCTGTCCGGTCGTCGCCACGAAGTGATGACCGCCGTGTGTGTCATGCGGGGAGACCGGGAGCAGGTACTGACGGTGCGTACCGGGGTCTGGTTTCGTGAGCTCAGTGCCGATGATATGGCCGCTTACTGGCGCAGTGGTGAACCGGCGGGCAAAGCCGGCGCTTATGCCATACAGGGCCTTGGCGCGCTGTTTGTTGCGAATATCGAAGGCAGTTATTCGGCCGTGGTCGGATTGCCGATCTTTGAAACCGGCAGGCTGTTGGCCGATTTTGGTGTCGACAGCGCTCTGCAGCGCGTCTGAACCGGCTGCCGATCGTTGCCCGAGAATGTTTTTTTGATGTAGAGATTACCTTGTTCGCCCGGAGAGTTGTGCGTGAGTGAAGAGATACTGATAAATGTCACGCCCAGGGAAACCCGCCTGGCTTTGATAGAAAACGGACTGTTGCAGGAGATCTACATTGAGCGCCGCAGCCGTAGCGGGCATGTTGGTGATATTTACCTGGGCAAGGTGGTCCGTGTCATGCCCGGTATGGAAGCGGCCTTTGTTGATATCGGGCTGGAGCGGGCCGCCTTTCTGCATTGTGCAGATATCGCCGCGATCGGTGCAGACGGTCTGGAGGTCGCTGATAACGGCGGCGCCAGTATTCAGGCGCTGTTGCATGAAGGGCAGATGATTGTGGTGCAGGTGGCCAAGGACCCGATTGGTTCAAAAGGCGCCCGCCTGACCACACACCTGACCTTGCCCTCCCGGAATCTGGTCTATTTACCGCGAAACTCACATATCGGTATTTCCCTGCGGCTGGAAAATGAAGAAGAACGTGAGCGCCTGCAGGCTGCCCTGACGGGTTGCCTGGCTCGGGAAGAGGCGCCTGACAAAGGTGGCTTTATCATCCGGACCGCTGCCGAAGGTGCGACCGAAACCGAGCTCAGCGAGGATATCCGGTTTTTGCGCAAGCTCTGGGCGGCTGTGCAGAGACGTATCGAAAACAGCAAGGAAATCAGAGTCCTGTATAGGGATTTACCGCTCTATCTGCGTGCCGTGCGTGATCTTATCACCCCGCAAATCGAGAAGATCCGGGTCGATACGGCGGAAGCCTTTGAAGAAATCAACGCCTTTGTCGGCGATTTCATTCCCGACTCCCTGGGCCGTGTTGAGCTGTACCAGGGCGAGCGCCCCATATTTGATCTGTACAGTATTGATGACGAACTGGACAAGGCGCTGGGCCGTCAGGTCAAACTGAAGTCCGGTGGCGACCTGATAATCGACCAGACTGAAGCCATGACCACGATAGATGTGAACACCGGCGGTTATCTGGGCAACCGCAACCATGCCGAAACGGTGCTCAAGACCAATCTGGAGGCGGCGACGGCTATTGCCCGACAACTGCGCATCAGAAATCTTGGCGGTATCATCATTCTGGATTTTATCGACATGGAGGAGCCGGAACATCAGCGCCAGGTATTGCGTACGCTCACCAAGGCATTGGAAAGGGACCATGCCCGCACCATGATTTCCGGCATTTCCGAGCTGGGGCTGGTGGAGATGACCCGCAAGCGCACGCGCGAAAGCCTGGGGCAGATTCTGTGCAGCCCCTGCCCGGTCTGTGCCGGTCGTGGCCGTCTGAAGACCCCGGAAACCATCTGTTATGAGATTTTCCGCGAAATTGTGCGTGTCGCCCGGGTGTACGAAAATGATGAATTGCTGGTCATGGCCTCGCAGCTGGTCGTTGACCGACTGCTGGATGAAGAGTCTGCGACACTCGCGGATCTGGAAGTGCTGACGGGCAAAACCATCAGGTTTCAGGTTGAACCCATGTATACTCAGGAACAATATGACGTTGTTCTGTTTTGACAGGCACTTATGATTCTTCATGTTGGCAAATCCATCGGCCGGGCGGTCCTGCAGGTGTCGTTCGCGGTGCTACTGGTCATGCTGGTGGCACTGGCGCTCTATGTCAGCCTGGGCAGGCAGCTGGCGCCGATGGTTGGCAACTACACCAAAGAGGTCGAGCAGCGCCTGTCGGACATGCTTGGCGCCGATGTTGTTATTGGCAGCATTGACGGCGAATGGGAGCGTTTTGGTCCCCGCTTCGAGATCCGGGGCCTGCAGATTTCCGCGCGCGATGGTAGCGATGTCGCGCCTCTGGTTCTGGACCGGGTCAGTATTGCCCCCGACATGCCTGCCAGCCTGCAACAACTGCGACCGGTGCTCGGCCGTACCACGCTGCACGAGCTTGATCTGGCGTTATATGAGCAGCAGGATGGCAGCTGGTCGCTGGCGGGTCTGGCCGCGGCCAGTTCCGCACCGGTGCCACCCGACCAGATTCTGGAATGGCTGAAAAGTCTGGCCTTGCTGGAACTGGAACAGACCCGTCTGGCGGTGCATCACAGCAATGGACAGGTCACCCGCTTTGCCGATGCCAGCGTTCACTTTCAAAGCCTGGATGGTCGTCATGCCATCTCACTCACCGCGCGCCAGGATGGTCTTGATGCTGAGCTCAGCATTCAGGGCGAGCTGGTCGGCGATCGTATCGCGCAGATGCAGGGGGAGCTTTATGTGTCATTCCCTGGCGCGGATTACAGTGCATTCCTGCATCGCATTGAATCTGACGGACGCACGATCAACGATGTCACCCTGAATGGCGAGTTGTGGCTGAGCCTGCAGCAGGGCGAACTGGCCTCGGCAACCTGGCGCGGTGGTGCCGACCTGGCTGTTGCCGGCGATGTGGAGACCCGCGTCGACAATCTGCAGATTGGCTGGCTGCAGTTGCGGCACTCGGCAGTCGAAGCGCGCTGGCAACTTGATATAGAGGAGTTGGCCTTTGACTACGGTAGCGGCAGTTGGCCGGTCGGTGGTCTGAGCGCAGACTACGCCGTGGGTGAACAGCTGACAGCCCACCTTGATGTTGTCGATCTGGGACTGGCTTCCCGACTGATGGTGGCGCTGGCCCCGGCAAGCGCCCTGAGAAATGAGGTTGAGCTGTTCAATCCCCGTGGTCAGGCCCGCAACCTGGTGGTCAGCGCCGGGTTGACTGGCAGCTCACTCAATATCGCTAGCCTGCAAACCAACCTGCGTGAAGCTGCGATCAGCGCCCATCGCGGCGCGCCCGCATTCTGGGGCATTGATGGTTATGTTGAGCTGGCACTGGATGCGGACAGGCGTCAGGCCGATGGTTTTGTTGAGGTCGACAGCAGCGATGTAACGGTGCACCTGCCCAGCCTGTTCAATGATCAGTGGGCCTATCATCGACTCAATGGTCGCATGGGGTTTCGTGCTGACTGGACATCGGATCTGAATATTCGTCTCGCCAGCGGCGTCATTGAAGTGGAGTCGCCCGACCTGCAGGCACGCGCCCAGTTTGCAACTGACATCCAGAACGGTGACGACCGGCAAATCAATCTTGAGCTGTTGGTGGGTGCCCTGTCGGCGGATGCGTCGCGCAAGTCACTGTATCTGCCCACCGCAGCTGGTGCGCCGCAGTCGGCGCAGGGCATTCTGCGCTGGGTGAATGAAGCTGTTGTTGGCGGGCAGGCCGATGGCAGCGGTCTGATATTCAGGGGCCAGGTGCAGCGCGGCGCACAAGCTGCCGAGCGGACGCTGCAGATGTTCTATAAGGTGGCAGATGGCACACTGAAGTTTGATCCTCAGTGGCCCGCCATTGAGGACCTGGATGGCGTGGTGGTTATCGACAATGGCGCTGTCGATATCACGGCCTCGGCAGGCAGCTCACTGGGTATCAACTTCAATTCCAGTGTCGCCTCGGTGCGCGCGAGCCCCGAAGGTGGCAGTTGGCTTACTGTGACGGGCAATGGTCGCGGTAGCGCGCAGCAGGGTCTGCGTTATCTGCAGGCAACACCGGTTACCCAGGGTATCGGCCAGTACCTGTCGAGCTGGCAGGCCAAGGGAGACACCGACTTCAGTCTGGCCCTGAATATTCCGCTGTACGTCGACAATGCCAGGCCACAGGTTGACCTGGCATTCGCCTTCGCGGACAACCGGATTTTCATGCCCGAGTTTGATCTGGATGTTGGCGAGCTAAGCGGGCGCCTGGTTTACAGCTCCCTTGAGGGCCTGCAGAGTCAGGACATGACCGCTACGCTGTTTGACAACACGGTTGACGTGCAGATCAGCGCCGACGGCCTGGAAGGCGAACCCGTGGGGGCGCGTGTCAGTGTTGCCGGTGAGGTGGGTGTTGATGCGCTGGCCAGCTGGCCCGGCATGCCGACGCTGGTGTCGTCTGTACTGGCACAGGCAGAGGGCACCTCGGCCTATCGCGCCGACGTGCAATTGCCGGTTTATGGTGACACCACAGTCAGCAATGGTCTGCTGCACCCGCGTCTGCAGATTAATAGCGACCTGCAGGGTATCGCCTTCAATTTACCCGCGCCCTTTGCCAAACCAGCCGACTCTACCAGGACATTTGCCATGACGCTGGATTTTGTGCCGCAGGCGCCAGCGTTGAGTCTGTCGTTGCAGGACGTCATGCAGATGAACCTGACCCTGCGCGACGACAGTGTTCATCGCGGGCTGGTGTATTTTGGCAGCACGGCTGACGGGTTACGGGTGCGGCGCCTGAATGAGTCTGCGCCTGGTGTGTCGATACTGGGCACCATACCTGAACTGGATTTCCAGAGTTGGTCCCAGGCGCTGGGGCGCCTGGCCCTGAGCAGCAGCAATGGGCCGGCGCTGGCGGCCGGTTTTGATCCTGGCTTTAGCGGTTCCGCCGAGTTGATAGTTGAACGGTTGACTGTTTATGACGAAGAATTTCAACAGGTCAGCGCACAGCTGGCCCAGCAGGAAGAAACCTGGGCGCTGACGCTGAACAGCGAGTCAGTCGCTGGCACCATCCGCTTGCCCGCGGCGGCAGGCGAGCCCTGGCATGTCGATCTGGATTATCTGCACCTGAGCCGTTCCATCAACGGTGCCGATGACACCGTGCCTGCAGCGCAGGAACAGGGCGCTGCAGACAGCGTTGCCGACACCGAAGTAGAGCTCGATCTGCAGGAGCTGCCGACCGTGGAATACATACTGCCACGCAGCGATCCGCTGGAGAACCTTGATCCCCGGGAGTTCCCCGATACCAGGCTGGCGATTGACGAACTGACTCTGGCTGGCTCACCTTTCGGGCAATGGCAGTTTTTGATGCAGGCCGATGCGCAAGGTGCCGAGTTCAGCAACCTGATTGTCAATGCGCGCGGCCTGAGTATCGGCAGCGAAGAGGCGCCGGCCACCTTCCGCTGGCGCTATGATGGTGACACTCATGACAGTGAGTTGACGGGCATCGTGTCGACCACTGACCTGGCCGCAGTGCTCAGCGCCTACGGCTACGCACCCAGTATTCAGAGTGCCTCCGCCCGGTTCGACTCGCGTCTGCACTGGCAAGGCAGTCCCGCCAACTTTTCAGCCTTGGGTCTGAATGGTGAGATTGAACTTGAGATCAATAATGGGCGTTTTCAGCAGCGCGCGGGCGTTGCCAACAGTGCCCTGCGTCTGATCAGCATCATCAATTTTGACGCGGTGCTGCGCCGCCTGCGCTTCAGTGACGATATCACCGGCTCCGGGCTGGCCTATGACGAAATTCGCGGTAAGGTTGTGCTGGAGGACGGTCTGCTGTCCATTGAAGACAGATTGCAGATCATCGGTCCGTCGAGTCTGTTCCAGATCGCCGGGGAAGTGGATCTGGCGGCCGAAACCATTGACGGTGACCTTTATATCACCTTGCCGGTCAGCGACAATATTCCGTGGCTCAGCGGACTTGCGGCGCTGAACAATCTGATCAACTGGCAGGTAGCGGTGGGCGTGTTCCTGTTCGATCAGATATTTGGTGAACAGGTTGACGACCTGACCAGTGCGCACTATACCCTGGATGGCCCCTGGGAGGGGCTGGAGCCACGCCTGAACCAGGTATTTACAGGAGGCAGTTGAATGTCCACAACGAATTCGCGGGTGGCGGCCGTGCAGATGGTCAGTACCGCCGATATCCACGCCAATATCGAGGCCGCTACCAGGCTGATTGGCGAGGCTGCAGCGGCCGGTGCCGCACTGGTCGTGCTGCCGGAAAATTTTGCCGTGCTCGACGGCGGGCCACAGGCTCAGTTTGCTGAGCATGAGGGCGACTATGATGGCCTGTTGCAAGGCTTTCTGTCGACGCAGGCACGTCAGTATGGCATCGAGCTGGTGGCCGGCACCATTCCGTTGCTGACCCGACCGGCGCGCGCCGGGCAGACCACCGAGCTGCTGACTGATGGCCGTGTACGGCCGGCATCACTGGTGTTTGACCGTCAGGGCACCATCATTGCCCGGTACGACAAGATGCATCTGTTTGATGTTGAAGTCAGCGACCGTCAGGCCCGCTACGCGGAATCAGACAGCTTTGAGGCCGGTAGTGAGGTGGTGGCAGTGGATACCGCCGTGGGGCGACTGGGCCTGTCGATCTGTTACGACATCAGGTTTCCTGAACTCTTCCGCCGCCTGTTCACCGAGCGCGTGGAACTGGTCACGGTACCGGCTGCGTTTACGCGGGTGACCGGTGAGGCACACTGGGAGGTGCTGCTGCGCGCCCGGGCCATCGAAAATCAGTGCTATGTGATTGGCGCGGGGCAGGGCGGTGTGCACAATGAGCGCCGCGAAACGTTTGGCCACAGCATGATTATTGACCCCTGGGGACGCGTGCTTGATGTCCTGGACAGTGGTGAGGGTATCGTCATGGCTGATATCGATCTGTCGGCGCTGCATGAGTTGCGTCGCAAAATGCCGGTGTTTGCGCACCGGCGTCTGTAGCATTTTACGGAAGGAGTTGTACGTTGGACAAAGGTTTGATCACCAATTTGTGTGCCCTGTCGCTGACCCTGCTGGGCACTGTGCTGCCGGCACCGTATGGCGGCGTGGTACTGAGCACAGGCCTGTTTGCCCTGTCCGGGGCGTTGACCAATTCACTGGCGATTCACATGTTGTTCGAAAAAGTGCCCGGGTTCTATGGGTCCGGTGTCATTGCACTGCATTTTGAAGAGTTCAAGACCGGTATCAAGGAGCTGGTCATGGAGCAGTTTTTCAGCGCCGACAACCTGGACCGGTTCTTTGATGCAGAAACGGTCATGGGCAGCGGTATTGAGCAGTTGATGCCATCAATGATCGAGGAGCTGGATCTGGACAAAGCCTTCGACTCGCTGTCGGAAGCGATCATGCAGTCTTCCATGGGTGGCATGGTAGGCATGATTGGTGGCCCGAAGGCGCTGGAAGGGCTGCGTCAGCCGTTCGCCCAGCGCATGCGCGAGTATCTCAAGACCTTTGTGGCGTCCCCGACATTTGTCAACGCCTTGACTGACAAGGTCAGCGCGGTGAGTCACAGTGACGCGGTCATCAGCAGAATTGAAGCGTTGGTAGACCGACGCTTGCAGGAACTGACGCCGCAGCAGGTCAAGACTATTGTGCAAAAAATGATCAGGCAGCACCTGGGCTGGCTGGTGGTCTGGGGCGGTGTTGTGGGTGGTCTGCTGGGGCTGCTGTTTGCCGTGATCGGCCTGATGCGAACCGGACTCTGACAGTAAACAGTACGGATGTTCAGAAATGCATGATGCTGGTTTGCACCTGCGTTTGCCGTAATCGTAGGCAATTGTGGCATTTTGTATCATTAGATGTAAAAACCCCTGTTGATGGTCTAGAATCCCCGGAACAAAAAATCGAATAGCAGTATTGGATCGTTCCAATAATCCGTTTTTAACCTCAGAGTGTGTGATTTATTATGGCTAGACCAGTTGAGTTTGTTTACGAAGATGTGTTGACCAATGCAATGGAGCAGTTCTGGCGTGAAGGCTTTGAAGCCAGTTCCGTGCAAAAATTGCTTGATGTAACCGGCATTAATCGTGGGACGTTGTATAACTCATTCGGCGATAAAGATACCTTTTTCAAATCCTGCCTGCAGCATTACAGCAAACTTGTCGACAAAGAGCTGGCTGACTCCCTGAATAACGAAGAACTGGCACCTTGGGCGGCCATTGAAAAGTACTTTGATGTGACCGTGCTGGGCGCCAGCAACAAGCGTCGCAGCATGGGCTGCCTGCTGGTGAACTCCTTCTGCGAAAGCATCAACTACGACAAGGATATCCAGAAGCTGGTCAAGACCTACTATGGCAATATTCGTAAAGCATTGCTGAAGCGTCTGAAAGATGCGGACAAGGCCGGCAATCTGGCCAAGGGTATTGCGCCCGAGCTGGCTGCGGATGTGCTGATGAACACCCTCAGTGGCCTGCGCGTGCATTCACGCGAGGGCAAGAACGCCAAACAATTGGCTGAAGTGGTTGCTTTCACCGTCAAAACCCTGAAGTAAACCGGCCTTTTCCGGCATTTTCAGCGCCGTGTCGCTACGACACGGCGGGTCCGGTGTCTATCTGTTGTTTACCCTGTTGTGGTCGGGTCGATATCAGGTATACTTGGGCCATCAAATGTCGGAATTCCGATGCGATAACGTCGTAGGGCTGGTAGTCGCAAGCCATCAGGGCATGACTAAAAGTCAATAAAAACAAATATTTAAGATTTCTGTGGTATTAATTTTATGAAAAAACTGGCTGGCAGCAGAAAAAAAGACGAAGGCAATATTGACCTGACGCCCATGCTCGACGTGGTGTTCATCCTGTTGATCTTCTTCGTGGTAACAGCAACATTCCTGTCCGAGCAGGCTATTGATGCGGCCAGCAACGAGAACAACGACACGCCGCCCGAGCAGGATGATGAAAACAAGAACATCCTTATCGAGTTGAGCCAGAACAACGAGATCCGTTTTAACGGTGAGCCGCGTGCTGTCCTCGAAAGTCAGATCCGCGCCAACATCGACCGTCTGAAGGCCGAAAACCCTTCGGCGACAGTGATCATCCGTCCGCACGGCACTTCCAATGTGAATACCATGGTCATGGTGATGGATGCAGCCCGACAGGCGGGTATCATGAATATCTCGATCGTCGAGCCCTGACCTGACGCCAGTGAGCGCTCTGTTTTGGCAGCCCTGACCCGGTCAGGACTGGCATGTTAAAACGCAACTGAAAACGCACCTCGAGAGGTGCGTTTTTTATTTGCGGGCAGGTAAAATAAGTCCGCAACAATCCGTCGAATCCCGCCTGTACAGGAGTTTCCACATGACCAGCGCCCGTGATGATATGCGTACCCTGTGGTATGACGATACCACTGGCCAGTTGCAGATCATTGACCAGACGCGCCTGCCACACCAGCGTCAGATTGTGGTTATTGATACGCTGGAACAGGCCCGTGATGCGATTGTCCATATGCAGGTCCGGGGAGCGCCGCTGATCGGTATCACCGCTGCATTTGGTGTGCATCTGGCGCTGCGGCGGGACTCTGACACGCTCAGTGCGGCCTGCGAGATGCTGGCGAAAACCCGGCCTACAGCTGTAAACCTGCAATGGGCATTGACCCGGCTGGCCGAGGGCCTGGTATCGGTGCCTCCGGCCCAGCGCGCGGAGGCGGCACTGGAAATGGCCAAGACCCTGCTGGCAGAGGATGCTGCGGCGTGCAGCGACATCGGTGATTTTGGACTGGCGCTATTGCAGGATTTGCTGGAGGCCAAGCAGGCGCGCGGCGGGGAGGCCAGGCTCAACGTGCTGACGCATTGCAATGCCGGCTGGCTGGCCACCGGTGCCTGGGGCACGGCCCTGGCGCCCATCTACAAGGCGCATCTGGCGGGCCTGCCGATTCATGTCTGGGTTGATGAGACCCGTCCTCGCAATCAGGGTGCCTCACTGACAGTCTGGGAACTGGCACACAGCGGCGTGCCCCATACGCTGATCGTGGACAACGCGGGCGGGCATCTGATGCAACATGGCATGGTGGATGTGTGTCTGGTGGGCAGTGATCGTACTACTGCCCATGGTGACGTCTGCAACAAGATTGGCACCTACCTCAAGGCATTGGCCGCGTTCGACAACCAGGTGCCGTTCTACGTGGCTTTGCCAACCTCCACCATTGATTTTGCCATCGAGGACGGGCTGCGCGATATTCCCATTGAGGAGCGTGCCGCCAGTGAGGTCAGCCACGTCCCGGGCATCGATGAGGCGGGTCAGTTACGCAGTATTGCGATTGCGCCGGAAGGCACGCGCATCAGCAATTTTGGTTTTGATGTGACGCCAGCACGACTGGTATCGGGGCTGATCACGGAGAAAGGGGTTTTCCCGGCGACCCCACAAGGACTACTGGACATCAAAGCCTGGCTGTAAAACGGCTGGTCGTCAGCCCGGCGGCCAGTTCATCTGGCGTCCACCCAGAATATGCAGGTGGATGTGGTAGACGGTCTGGCCGCCCTGGTCGCCGGTATTGATCACCAGCCGGAAGCCGTCATCGGCCAGCCCCTGCTCTCGGGCGATGTGCTGAGCGCTCAGCAACAGCTTGCCCATCAGCGCTTCATCATCCGGCCCGGCCTCACAGACGCTGCTCAGGTGTTTGCGCGGAATTACCAGTATATGTGTAGGCGCCGCCGGGTTAATATCATGAAAGGCATAGACATGATCATCGCTGTACACCTTCTGTGATGGAATATCTCCGGCCGCGATGCGGCAAAACAGACAATCGGTGGTCATAAAAAAGTCCTTAACGGATTAAGAGTCCTTAACGGCATATGGCAATACAGTGGAAAATAACATGATGCACCCACAAATACATCTTTCTCCACTACGGCTGCTGCAGGTGCTGGTGCTGTTTCTGGCCAGCTGCGGCGCACGTGGTGAAGTCACCATTTATGACTACACGGTGGTCAATAGCTATCCGCACAACACCCGCTTTTTTACGCAGGGGCTGCAGGTGCATGAAGGTTATCTGTATGAAGGCACCGGACGTTATGGCGAATCGGCGCTGATGCAGCTACGCCTGGACGATGGTGAAGTGCTCAAGCGCAAAGCGCTGGGCAGTCGCTACTTTGGCGAAGGAATCACCATAGCCGGTGATCGCATCTTTCAGCTGACCTGGCGAGAGAACATGGTTTTTGAGCACGACCTGGAAACCTTCGACAGCATCAATTCACATTACCTGCCCACCGAAGGCTGGGGTCTGACCTGGGACGGCGAGCACCTGATTGTCAGTGATGGCAGCGATAGGCTGTTTTTTTACGATCCCGAGGGCTTTCGGCAGGTGAGCAGTGTGGCAGTGACCATCCAGGGGCGGCCGGTGCGCTATCTGAATGAGTTGGAGTATATTGATGGTGAAGTCTGGGCCAATGTCTGGACCAGCAACGAGATTGTCCGCATTGACCCGGCAACCGGCGAGGTGCAGGCGGTGGTCGATCTGCGGGGTTTGCGGGATCAGACCACCACCGGCGGCAGTGATGCCGTGCTCAACGGCATTGCCTGGGACGCCGACAACAACCGACTGCTGGTGACCGGCAAATTGTGGGCGCATATCTTCGAGATCGAGTTGCGCGCACGGGATTGAGAAAGCGGATGTCAGGCAAATTACGGGTTCTGATGGTCGCGCTGATTACACTGGGTGTGGTGAGTGCCTGTGACAGTGTTGCCTACTACGCGCAGGCGGTGAGCGGGCAGGCGTCCCTGCTGTGGCAGCGGCAAGCCATTGACCAATTGCTGGCTGATCCGGCTTTGGATCCGGATCTGCGAGACAAGCTGCTGGTCATTCAGCAGGCAACCGATTTTGCTGAGCAACAGCTGGGTTTGCCGGCAGGTGGCAGCTACGACAGCTATGTCGAGTTGCAGCGTCGTCACCTGGTGTGGAATGTGTTTGCCGCACCGGCATTGTCCACACAGCCAGTGTCCTGGTGTTTTCCGATTGCCGGTTGTGTTGATTATCGAGGCTATTTTTCTGAAGCTGCGGCGATGCGATACGCTGAGTCCCTGCAGGCGCGTGGTTATGATGTCTTTGTCGGTGGAGTTGACGCCTATTCAACACTGGGCTGGTTCGACGATCCCATACCCAGTACGGTGATCGGGCGGCCGGATCACCAGTTGGCGTCCCTGATATTTCATGAACTGGCGCATCAGCGCCTGTACGTGCCTGACGATACACCCTTCAATGAAAGTTTTGCCAGTTTCGTCAGCCTGGAAGGTTTGCGGGTGTGGCTTGACCAGCAGGAGCAGCCTGCACTGTATCTGCAATCCATGCAGGATTTGCAGGAGCAGCAGCGCTTCATAGATTTTGTTCTGGACTACCGTGAGCAGTTTGCGTTGCTGTATGCCAAAGACATCAGTGCGGAAGAAAAACAGTCACAAAAGCGTCAACTGCAGGCGCAAATGCGTGGTGCCTGGTTTTCTCGTCATGAAGACCCCCAGCAAGAAGGCCCTCGGCAAGAGCCGGCTGGGGATCGCTATCATGGCTGGTTTCAGGGGCCGCTGAACAACGCACAGTTGTCTACGGTGGGTTCCTACTATTCCTGGGTGCCAGCCTTTGATGCGCTGTTCAGGCAGTCTGGCGAGGATTTTGAGGTGTTTTACCAGGCCGTGGCCGACCTGGCAGCATTGTCAGCCGATGCCCGTCAGCGCCAGCTGATGGCGCTGACGTCGGTTGAGTGATCAGAGGGTTGATCAGAGAGTAATCAGCCCTGACCCTGCTGATCAATGCGGGTTTCCAGGTTCGTCACCAGCTCCCGGTAAAATTGCGAGCCCAGGTCGGTTTCTGCGGCCTTGCGATATTCTGCCAGTGCATCTTCCAGACGCCCTTCGCGCTCATACAGCCGGCCCAGTGTGCGGTTCATGAAGGCATTGTCGGGCATCACTTCTGCCGCAGTCTGATAAATGCGAATAGCCTTGTCGACGTGACCAGCGCTGTCGTACAGGTTGCCCATCAGGTGTACCTGCGAGTCATCCCGCGGATCGGCCCGGATCGCGCGCACATCGTATTCAAAGGCTTCGTCGAAGCGCTCTGAACGGCGCAGCAGTTCACCAATGGTTTTCAGGGATGCGGTCAGCGGTGTGCTGGCTTCCTGCTGCAGGTCGATAAACCGCGCCAGCATGGGTATGGCCTCCTGCAGCCGGTCCTGGCTCAGGTAGATATTGGCCAGATTGCGATAGGCGTCGGCCAGGTTGGGGTCGGCTGCCACCGCCAGACGATACTCTTCGATCGCTTCGTCGTAACGCTCCAGGTTGTTATAGGTATTGGCGCGGCGATAGTGCCGCTGAGCCAGCTCTGAACTTGTCCCCGCCACAGCGCGCTCCTGCACGGTTGCGCCGCCGGGTTGGGCGATTACATGACCCGCCGGTGCGGCCAGCAGCATGGCCCCCAGCGTCAGCAGCACGGCGCCAAGGCGCGAATGGGTCGGGTTGCTCATCGATTTGTTCATACGTTTGTTCAAACCTGCGAATTAAAAACCTGCATGATTGTGCCTGCGCCGGGCGGATCGGGCAAGCCTGAACGTTTATAGTAACGGGCGCTGTGGGTACAGGCCAAGTTGTGGCGCCGCCAAGCTGTGATAATTTGTGACGCTGAGGACTGATCTTGCCATAAGTTTGACTTATAATGCTGCCTTCGACTGTATTTTCACGCCAGGATCAGTTGCCGATGATCAACCTCCACCATGTCTACGCTTAAGGTTTTTGCCGGGCCCCGGGCCCTCCAGCGTTTGCAGGCTGAAGGCTGGCAGCCGGACAGTTTTTCGTGGCTGGCGGGTGCCTCTGGCGGGCCCAAGTGGTTCGTGCTGCATGGTCTGGATCGATACCTGGCAGATGTGTTTTTCCGGGATCGCAAGGCACCCCTGCACATGATAGGTTCATCAGCCGGTGCCTGGCGCCTGGCCTGTTTTGCCCAGCGTGATCCGCTACCGGCAATGATACGGCTGGCCACACGCTACTCGCAGCAGACCTACTCAGCCAGGCCGGATGCCCGGGAAATAACCCGGGAAGCCAGAGCGATGCTGACTGGGGTCATGGGGGATCATGGTGCTCAGGATATCGCCACCAACAGCATCATGCGCCTGCATGTCATTGCCGACCGGGCCCGCGGGCTGTTGCGCTCCGACCGCCGAGTGCCATTGAGCCTGGGGCTGGCCGCCAGCGCGGCCGGCAATGTGGTCAGTCGTCGCGGTCTGTCATGGTTCTTTGAGCGCCACATTTTCCACAATGCGCTGGATTCCGACCAAACCCTGCCGTTGCACGATCTGCCCAGCCGCTATGTGGCATTGACGCCGCACAATGTGACTGACGCACTGATGGCCAGCGGGTCGATACCCTTTGTCATGGAGTCGGTTCGCCAGGTTGCCGGTACTGAGGCGGGCAGCGTATTTCGTGATGGCGGAATCACCGATTACCACCTCGATTTGCCTTTCCAACAGGCAGAAGGGCTGGTACTGTACCCGCACTTTTACGCCGGCGTCACACCCGGCTGGTTTGACCGGTTTGTGCCTTGGCGCAAAGCGCACGCAGGGCATTTTGACAATGTCGTGCTGGTGTCTCCATCCCGGGAGTTTGTTGCGTCATTGCCTTACGGTAAAATTCCTGACCGCAATGATTTTAAACGTCTGGACGCCGCACAGCGGTTGCGCTACTGGCAGACGGTATTGCAGGAAAGCGAGCGACTGGCAGATGACTTCCGGGCAATGGTGGAAACCGGCGCGGGTCTTGAATCAATTGAAAGCTTCCAGGGGCAGAGGGTAAAACATGTATGAACTCACTGTAAGTCGGTTGGCCAGGTTACTGGTGGCGGCAATGACCTGTCTGCTGCTGACGGGTTGTCTGGGTACAGTCGTGGGAACCGCCGTGGATGTGACCCTGGAAGTGGCAAAAGTGCCGTTCAAGGTAGCCGGCGCCGCCGTTGATGTGGCCACTGGCGATGACGAGGATGAGGACAAGGATGACGACTGATACCAATCTGCAACCAGACGCTGAACAACAGGCGTCATCGTCGATAGCTGTTCCTGACGGCTTCCGGCATTGGCATGGAGATCGGGCGGAAGACAGCTGCGGGCCGTTTTTCTTCCGGCTGGACGGTGACGACATTGTCACCACCTTTCGTGTCCGCCCGGAAAACTGTAATGCTCACAACACCTTGCATGGCGGTATTCTGATGATGTTTGCCGACTACACTCTGTGTCTGGCTGCCATCGGTGGCACCCATGAAGGCGTGGTGACGGTGACCTGCAATAACGAATTTGTTGGCCCGGCTTATCAAGGCGACTGGGTCACCGGCCGTGGTGAAGTGACCCGCAAAGGGGGCTCGCTGATTTTCGCTCGCGCTGTGATTGAGGCCAACGGCAAGACCATTCTGACCAGCAGTGGTGTACTGAAACGCGTGCCGCACCCATCCGCAGGCTGACGTTTGCACTTACGCCAACCGGTAGACCCTGGCTGCCGTATCATGGAACAGTGCCTGTTTGTCGGCTTCGGAAAAATCCGCGGTTAATTTCTTGAACGCATTCCACAGCACCGGGTAACTGATCGACAGCCGGTCCACCGGGAAATTGCTTTCGAACATGCAGCGCTGCGGGCCAAAGCAGTCAATCATATGCAGGTACCAGGATTTTTGTGCTGTGACCAGTTCGTCCGAGCTGGCCGGTCGCTCCCGGGTATGCCAGTCAAAACCATTGTCCGGCATCGCCAGTCCGCCCAGTTTCACGTAGACATTGGGGCAGCGTGCCAGGCGTCGCATATCCTGCTTCCACTGAGTGAATATGGCGTCGCGTGAGCCACGGTAAATGCCCACGCCCAACGGTGTGCCAAAATGATCCAGAATCAATGGTGTGTCCGGCACCGCTTCTGCCAGTTCGCAGAAATCTTCGTTCTGATGGTGATAGTGCCAGGTGTCGTACGATAGACCCAGTTCGCCCAGCAACCTCAAACCCTGACGAAAACTTTCCTGACCATACAGATAGGCTGGTGCCGGGCCCGGGATGACCAGGTCTTCAGGCCTGGGATCGCGCGCGCCGGCCTGGCGAATGCCCTTGAACAGGTCACCGGCAATGGCCTGGTGTGCCTGCAACACCTCACGAAGTACAACGGGATCGGCGCCCAGCCGCAGGTCGGCGTTGGCAACGATGCCATTGAGCTGTGCTTTGTCTGCCTGCTCATGGCTCTGCCGGGCAATGTCGGTGATGACCCGGGTTTCCCCTAGGGATTGCTGGTGGGTCGGCGCTTCCTTGTCATAGAACGCGCGACATTCAATAAACACGGTCTGTTGAATATTGTGACCGCTGTCAGTATCGGCCCATAAGTCGTCGAGCAGATAATCCTGATTAAAGCGTTTTCGCCACAGGTGGTGGTGAGGGTCAATGATGGGTCGTTGCGGATCGATGATGTCTTCCTGAACCTGCTGCAGCCAGTCAGCGCTGCCGGGTGTCATCTGTGCCATGGATCCTCGCCTGTCATTGATCAGCTCTTGTTACCGTCAATCATACCAGTAATCCCGTCGGGGTTTGATCGGTGCAAGCAGGAAGTAGAAGATCCAGGCGAACCAGGACAGAAAAATGATGGCCAGAATCCACGCCAGTTTTTCACCACCGCTGGTTTTGTCCGAGTTCAGAATAATCAGGATGGGCAGCAACCAGATGAATACCGCGGCCAGTACAAAGATCAGGCCCAGCCCGGCGCCAATCAGGGGCAGGGCCAGGACGGCCAGAACAAGAAATACCAGGATGGTGCAAATATTTTTTACCGCGTTCATGGTCGGGTTCTCCAGGGCTGCGCATTGTGTCTGCAGCGCAGTCGATAGTGGTTATGTCCGGTTCAGTTGCTGATCCGGCGTCTATCGAATACAGAAGCTAATTCTATGCCAATAAAATAAATCACTTTAAAAACAGCCGGTTGATCGACCAAAAAGCAATTTGTCGGTCATCGTGACGGCGTCGAATGCCAATCCTTGGCGAATTTGCTCAGTGTTTGCCGGTCTGTACCAGTCGCTGAGGCACTGATCAGCACATGGCCTGGATCAGGAACGGGCCCGGCTCCTGATAACTGCGTGTCAGCAAACGTGCAAACTCTTCGGCAGTGTTGGCGGTTGCGGCTGGCACGCCCATGCTTTTCGACAGCATTTCCCAGTCAATATCGGGATTGCCGATATCAAACAGACTGGCAGCAATCGGACCGACCTCGGTAACGCCCAGGCGGCCATATTCAATATTGAGAATATTGTATTTGCGGTTGGCAAAAATGACGGTGGTCACATTCAGCTGTTCGCGCGCCTGCGTCCACAGGCTCTGAATGGTATAGGCGGCACCACCGTCGCCCAGCAGCGCCAGCACCCGGCGATCGGGACAGGCCAGTGCCGCGCCGGTGGCCACCGGGCTGCCCTGACCGATGGAGCCGCCGGTGAGACTCAGCCAGGTGTTGGGGGCCGCCGTCTGACAGACCGGATGCGCGGCATTGCCAGCGCCTGAGTCAGTGGCAACAATCACGTTCTCCGGCAAGGTCGCGGCAATAACCTGCAACATGTTGCGGTTGCTCATCTCGCCACTGGGAATGGTCATGTTGGCGCGCTCGAAGCGGGCGGCCGTCGCTGTATCTGCAGACAGCCGCTCGGACAATTGTTGCAGCGCTGACGTGGCATCTTCTTCAATGCGGGCCAGGGTATGTACCTGGCAACCATCGGGGACCAGGCGGCTGGGCGTGGTGCGGTAGGCAAAGAAACTGGCCGGTTCCTGGCCACCGACCAGAATCAGGTGCTTGACCTCAGCCAGAGATGCCAGAATGTGTTCCGGAAAGTAGGGCATGCGCTCTACCGCGATGGTGCCAGCGCCGCCATCAATCCGGGCCGGGAAGGTGCCGGTCATGATGCGGCAGCCGGTTTTGGCACTGATGCGGCCGGCGATTTCCAGCGACGCCGTGGTAGCGCCATCGTGTTCCAGCACCACAACACATGACTCACCGCTTTCCAGCGCTCGGGCAACATTTTCCACGTTGCCACTGTCTACCTGGGCGCGGCGTGGCACGCCATTGGCCCTGGCCACACCGGGCGCGTCGCCCCAGGCGGCGTCAGCGCCGAGGATCAGGGTGGAGATCTGGCCCTGGCTGCCGGGCGTGGCGCGCAGCGTGGCCGTGTAGGCCTCGGCGCCATCCTGCGCCAGCGTGTCGGCCGTGCTGCAGGACTTGATCCAGCAGGAGAAGTTTCGTGCCAGCGTATCAATATCAGATGTCAGCGGCGCATCGTAGCCCATGTGAAACTGCGGATGATTACCCACCAGGTTGATGATGGGCGTGCCCGCCTTGCGCGCGTTGTGCAGATTGGCGATACCGTTGGCCAGCCCGGGGCCCAGATGCAGCAAAGTCGCGGCCGGTTTGCCGGTCATGCGGCCATAACCATCGGCAGCACCGGTGCACACGCCTTCGAACAGCGCCAGCACACTGCGCATCTGCGGCACCTGATCCAGCGCCTGCACCAGGTGCATCTCGGATGTGCCGGGGTTGGCGAGGCAGAGCTCAACGCCGCAATTGGCCAGGGTTTCGATCAGGGCTCGGGCACCATTCATGGCACTATTCTCCGTGGTTCGTGTTGCAAGTGGGTTGTGCGGGTTACCTATCAAGGGGCTTATCATAGGCACTGTCGGATGGCACGGCAAGCCAGAGTTGGCAGGCAGGCATGGCCGTCGTGCCGCAACATTGATTGCTTGATCGGCCAGATTTCTTTGATATGATGACGCAGCTACCGAGTGACTGCGAGATGACCTGCGTCATCGGCGCTGCGACTTCACCACAATTAACACAACAGAAGCATCACTGATCATTGATTTACGCCAACTTGATTCATGTCCTACGCCTGAACCACCCGATCCGCGCACCGTTTAGCAACGGCAGTATTCGTGGCGTGTGGTTGAGCCTGATGTTTCTGCTGTTAGCGCTGTCGAGCCTGTCACTCACTTCGATTGCACGGGCGCAGGCCGCAGCGACCCCGCCACCCATTGACGGCCCCGCCATTCGCCTGCCGACGGATTTCAGCCAGGTGCGCTTTTATCTGATCACCGTGGATGTCGGCGATCAGGTCTGGGACAACTTTGGCCATACCGCCCTGCGCCTGGTTGACGACAATTCAGATACCGATCTGGTTTTCAACTGGGGGCTGTTTGATGCCAGCATTGGTTACGTGCGTTTTGCCGCCAATTTTGCGCGCGGCATCATGGATTATCAGCTGGGTGTCACCCCGCCGGGATGGGAGCTGGGCCGGTACCAGCAGGAAGGGCGTACGGTGTGGCAGGATCAGCTGATCCTCACCACGGAGCAGAAGCGACGTCTGTACCAGCGGCTGGCGTGGAACATTCGCGATGAAAACCTGGTTTACGAGTACGACTATTTTTACGACAACTGCACAACACGGGTACGCGATTACCTGGATGAAGCACTGGGTGGTGCACTCAGTGAACAGAGCCGGGCGCTGACCCAGTCGACCTTTCGTGATGAGGTGCGTGCCCACTACGCCAGCCTGCCGCTGATTTCGTTTTCACTGGATGTGCTGATGAATGAACGCATCGATCGGCGCATGACACAGTGGGAGCGGATGTTTCTGCCGCTGGCTTTGCGTGACCAGCTGGATCGCGCTGGCCTGCTGACTGACCAACAGGTATTGATGGAGTTTCCGTCACCCGAGGACGGGGTGAATGTGTACTATCTGGCGGCATTGTTGATGATTCCCTGCCTGCTGTTGCTGTTGTGTCTGAAGCGTGCCTCCATCGCCTCGTTTTCCAGCCAGCCCGGTTTTACCTTGCGGATGCCCGGACTGAGCTATCGGTTGCTGGGTCTGATCGCTCTGATTGTGGCGCTATTCAGTGGTGTCTATGGCTTGATCATGAGTCTGGGCTGGCTGTTTTCCAGTCATCAGGATATTCATGGCAACCTCAACCTGCTGTTGTTCTGGCCAACCGACGTGTTTGGTGTGGTGATCGCCGTGCGCTGGTTGCTGACCGGCCGTGCCTGGTCTGTCAGCAGCGGTCGTCATCAATGGGTCATGACCTATTTCATCATCCATATCATGGCGGCGCTGGTTTATCTGATTATCGTGGTGTTTGGCCTGACCGAACAGCGGGTGGGTGCGCTGCTGCTTTATGTGATGCCGGTTCTGGCATTGTTCACGGTGCTGGTCATGACGGCGGGCCTGAGCCGCGTTCGATCAATCCGGTTTACCTGAGAGCTTGTGCCAGTGGCGGGCGCCGGCCCCTGGCCGCATCAGATGAACATGACAATCAGCAGCAGCCCCAGCGCGATGCGGTACACCACAAATGGCTGCATGCCGATACGCTTGATGAAACCCAGAAAGTAGTGGATACACAGGTAGGCACTGGCGCCGGAAATCAGCGTGCCGGCCAGTAGCGCCGACCAGTCGGTGTCGCCACCCTCCTGGATCAGGTCCACAGTCATCAGGCCGCAAGCGATGGCAATGACCGGAATCGACAGCAGGAAGGAAAATCGTGCCGCCGCGTCGCGGCTCAAACCCAGCATCAGTGCCGCGGTGATGGTAATGCCGGACCGGGATGTGCCCGGCAGCAGCGCTATGGCCTGTGCGACGCCGATGAACACCACGTCTTTCCAGGTCAGTTGGCGCTCGTCGCGCTGCCCCCGATGTTTCCAGTCTGCCCAGCCCAGCACCACCCCGAATACGATCAGACCTGCCGCCATGTACAGCGGTGAGCGGAGCGTGTCTTCAATAACGTCCTGGAATGCCAGCCCGGCCACGCCAACCGGAATGGTGCCCAGCACGACCGCCCAGGCCAGACGTGCATCGGCGTCCAGCCGGCGGGTCACCAGAGACCGGGACCAGCTTTGCGTCATCAGCAGGATGTCATGGCGAAAGTAGATCAGCACGGCGGAGAGGCTGCCCAGATGCAGGGCAACGTCAAATGCCAGTCCCTGATCCTGCCAGCCGGTCAATACCGGCACCAGAATCAGGTGGGCGGAGCTCGATACCGGCAGGAACTCGGTCACGCCCTGAACCAGTGCCAGCACCAGTATTTGCAGCCAATCCATGGTCAAATCTCTTTAGCCCGTGTGAGTTGATGGTGGCGCCATTATCTATCAAAGCGGGTGCCGCGGCCTACTGCTGAAACAGCTTAATACTGTTCCGGGTCAACCATCGGTGCCCAGTTACCCATAAACTGCGCGCCGTCGGCTACGATACTGGCGCCATTGATGTAGCGCGCCGCCGGTGAACACAGGAACAGCGTCACTGCTGCCATTTCTTCCGCTGTGCCCATGCGATGGGCCGGCACATCGCGTAAGGTGGATTCAGCCAGATCCTGATATTCGGCAGAGGCGAATTCTTCCTCGTGTACACCCTGAGTGTCGATGGTGCCGGGCGCCAAAGCGTTGATGGTGACACCCTTGCGCGCCAGGTAATAGGCCATGCTCTGGGTCATGCTGACCACACCGGCACGGGCGGCACCGGAATGCACAAACGGCGGGGCGCCGCGATTGAATGAATACACATGCACCAGATTGACGATGGCACCGAAGCCGCGTTCGGCCATCAGGGGGGCAACCCGACTGCACATATTCCAGGTGCCGTTCAGGTTGAGGTCGACCACGGCACGCCAGCCGCCGTCACTGATCTGCGAGGGGCGTGCCGGGAACTGACCACCGGCGTTGTTGATCAGGAAATCGATGGCACCGAAGCGATCGGAGGCAGCGGCAACCAGGGCATCAACGTCGGCAGTGTCGCGGATATTGGTCTTCACCGCCAGGCATTCGCTGCCATTGGCGGCAAAACGCTGGGCCGCTGCCTGCAGCTTGTCGTCATGACGCCCGGCAATCACCAGATTGGCGCCATAGCGGGCAAAACCCTCCGCAATGGCCAGGCCGATACCGCGGCCTCCGCCGGTGATCAGTGCGGTCTTGCCACGATAAAGATCGGGGCGAAAAATATCCATTGGGCTCTCATGCATGGGCTTTCCTGATAGCTGTCGGGTCCGGCGCGATGATATAGAACGTAGGGCTCTCAAGGCCAGCGTTGCGACCTCAAAAAATATCGAACAACTGTTCGAATATTGCATTTTCACCGCTGGCAAAAAGTGTTAAAGTCTTGCTCCCTGCACGGTTCCTGTCGTAAAACTACATGATCTGGCGGCGGCCCCAGGCCGTATTGCGGGTAGCAGAAGGCGGTATGTTAACTGCTTTTTATGTCTGCAACCAATTGAAATTTATACTGTTTCGGGAGATTCCCTGTGAATGCTGATTTCACTGCTGAAGAATTAGAGTTTCAGAAAGAAGTCCAGGACTTTCTAAAAGCGGAATTTCCGCAGGACATCAAACACAAGGTCGACAATGGCATCAAGCTCGAAAAAGATGACTTTGTCCGCTGGCAGAAGATTCTCTACAAGAAAGGCTGGGTAGCCCCCAACTGGCCGGAAGAATACGGCGGCACCGGCTGGACCCCGACACAGAAATACATTTTTGCCCTGGAAATGGGACTCTATGGTGCCATGGAGCCGGTGGCCTTTGGCATGAAGATGGTGGCGCCGGTTATCTACACCTACGGTAATGAAGAGCAGAAACAGCGTTTCCTGCCCGATATTCTGCAGAGCAATGTGTGGTGGTGCCAGGGTTATTCCGAGCCCAATGCCGGCTCTGACCTGGCGTCACTGAAAACCACTGCCGTGCGTGAAGGCGATCATTATGTGGTGAATGGCACCAAGACCTGGAATACTCTGGGCCAGTATGCCGATTGGATCTTCTGCCTGGTGCGTACCGACAACACGGTGAAGAAGCAGGAAGGTATCAGTTTTCTGCTGATTGACATGAAGACGCCGGGCATCAAACTGTCACCTATCGTTTTGCTGGACGGTGAGCCGGAAGTGAATGAAGTGCATTTTGACAATGTCAAAGTGCCAGTCGAAAACCTGATCGGTGAAGAGAACAAAGGCTGGACCTACGCCAAGGTGCTGCTGACCCACGAGCGCACCAACATCGCCCAGGTACCAAACTCCAAGTTGAAGCTGCAGAAGCTGCGCAAGCTGGCGGCCAATACCCCTGACGGTTTCGGCGGTACGTTGCTGGATAACCCGGTGTTCACGCAGAAACTGGCCGAAGTCGAGATTCAGGTGCTGGCCCTGGAATTTGCTGAGCTGCGCACACTGGCAGCGGTCAGCGTCGGTAAGGCGCCGGGACCGGAATCATCCATTCTGAAAATCGTCGGCACTGAAGCCACACAGTTTATCGATGAGTTGTACATGGAAGCGGCTGCCTATCACAGTCTGCCGCATGTGCCTGAGCAGTTCACCGAGGGTTTTGATGGCGAGCACGTGGGTAAAGGATCGCTGGCCGCCAGCTCCAATACCTACTTCAACAACCGTAAAAAATCGATTTACGGTGGCTCCAACGAGATTCAGAAAAATATTATCAGTAAAGCTGTGCTGGGCCTGTAATCGCACACTGACAATCTTCAAGAGGTAATGCATCGTGGATTTTTCCTACAGTGATGAGCAGCAGATGCTGCAAGACAGCGTGCAGAAATTCGTCAAAGGCCAGTATGACTTTGATACACGCAAAAAATTGATCGAAAGCGATACCGGTTTCAGTGAAGAGTACTGGAATCTGTTTGCCGAGCTGGGCTGGTTGACCGTGCCTTTCAAGGAAGAAGATGGTGGTTTTGGTGCCTCAGCCGTAGACCTGATGGTGGTGATGGAAGAGTTCGGCAAAGGCATGGTGGTTGAACCATTCCTGGCCACTGCCGTGCTCAGTGGCGGGCTGATCAGCGAGTTGGGCAGTGATGCCCAGAAGCAGGCGCTGTTGGGCGCTGTCATGGAAGGCAAGCTGCAGCTGGCGACAGCTTTTGCCGAAGCGGACAGCCGTTACAACCTGGCTTCTGTGGCGACCACTGCCAGCAAAGCAGCGGACGGGTATGAAATCTCTGGTGACAAGGTTGTGGTGTTCAACGGACCTGCTGCCGACAAACTGCTGGTGGTTGCACGTACCTCTGGCGACAAATTCGATCGCAACGGCATTTCCGTGTTTATTGTAGACGCCGGCGCCGCTGGCGTTAGCATGCGAAGCTACACGGCTGTCGATGGCCACCGCGCTGCAGAAGTTCATCTGGACAAGGTCAAGGTAGCTGCAGATGCGCTGCTGGGTACCGAAGGTCAGGCGCTGGCAGCCATCGAACAGGTAGTGGATCGCGCCACGCTGGCGGTCAGTGCCGAAGCGGTAGGTGCGCTTGCCTGTCTGCTGCAGAAAACGGTGGAATACACCAAGACCCGCAAGCAGTTTGGTGTGGCAATTGGTACGTTCCAGGCGCTTCAGCATCGCATGGCAGATATGTTTGTTGAATGTGAACTGGCACGATCGATTGTGATCATGGCGGCCATGAAGCTGGACAGTTCTGCCAGTGACGCAGAGAAAACCAAGGCTGTTGCTGCTGCCAAAAGTCGCGTGGGTCGAGCCATGCGGCTGGTTGGTCAGGAAGCAGTGCAGATCCATGGCGGCATTGCTGTTACCGACGAACTTGATGTGGGGCATTACTTCAAGCGCGTGACTACGATCGAACATCAGTTTGGTGACACTGACTACCACACCATGCGCTACGCAGCGCTGTAACAGCCTGCTGCAAACGTGAGGTGATGACCGGCGTGATGTCAAAAAAAGGCTGACCTGTGACTGCAGGCAGCCTTTTTTCATGCTGAGCCCCCAGCCATTGTGTAACATGACATGGAGAAGTGACGATTGAGTGAACTCATTCTGGTACGACACGGACAGGCATCCTTCGGCGCCGAGTCTTACGACAAGCTGAGCCCGCAGGGCGTGCGTCAGGTTGAAATTCTGGCAGACTACTGGCAGGCATTGGGCGATCAGTTCGATCATCTGTACAGTGGCGAACTGATGCGTCAGATCGAGACTGCCGACTGCCTGCGCGCACTTTTGCCAGATGGCCAGCAACCCCAGATACACCCTGGATTCAATGAGTACAATGGCGAGCCCATTATCCGCCTGTACTTGCGCGATCATGCGGTGAAGGAAGGTTTTGCCGCGGAACTGAAGACACCGATCACTGACCGCAAGACCTTCCAGCTGGTGCTGGAGGCTGCGACCACGCACTGGATCAATGGGTCACTGCAGGCTTCCGGTGACGACGGGGATTTTGAAGCCTGGCGTGACTTTCAGTCCCGGGTCCATGAGGCGCTGGATGAGCTGATGGCGCGGCACACCGGCGGCAGCCGCGTGCTGATCTCAACGTCCGGTGGTGTCATTGCACTGGCGTTGCAGCGTGCCCTGCAATTGCCTGATAATCAGGTACTCGCCACCAACTGGATGGTAAATAACAGCTCGGTCACCCGGCTGGTTTACGGGCGCGGCAAGGTGTCGCTGGCCAGCTTCAACAGCCTGGCACACCTGGAGGTGCCTGCCTGGCGTGACCTCGTCACTTTCAGATAACATCAAGAACAAAGGATGATACATGTCTCAGCAAAGCAAATTGGCAGAACACGCGCTGGTAGACCAGCCGCAACAGGTGCGAGCAGGCGAAGAGCTGAACATGGGTGTACTGCGCGAACATCTGCGCCCGGTGCTGGGTGGGCTGGTTGATAATCTCAGTGTCAGGCAGTTCCCGGGTGGTTATTCCAATCTGACCTATCTGCTGACCAGTGGTGATCACAAATGGGTCCTGCGTCGACCGCCCTTCGGCAGCAAGGTCAAGTCTGCCCATGATATGGGACGGGAGTTCCGTATCCTGACGGCGCTGGACAGGGTGTTTCCGTATGCGCCCAAACCGGTACACTTCTGTGATGACCACAGTGTGCTGGGCTGTGATTTTTACCTGATGTCCTATATCGAAGGCGTTGTCATTCGCCGCGAATATCCGGCCGGTCTGCAGCTGTCTCCCGAACAGGTCCGGCAGCAGTTTTTTACCCTGTTTGACGTGCTGGGCGAATTACATTCGGTGGAGCTGAAAGCCGCCGGGCTGGAAAACTTCGGTAAACCAGAAGGTTATGTCACACGCCAGGTGGAAGGTTGGAGCAAGCGCTATCAGGCGGCAGTCACCGGTGATGCGCCGGATTTTGCGCCAGTGATGGAATGGTTGCGCGACAAGATGCCGGCTGAAAGCGGTGTGGTGGGTGTCATTCACAATGACTACAAGCTGGACAATGTGATCTGGTCAGCCGATAACCCGCTGCAGCTGATCGGTGTGCTGGACTGGGAGATGACCACGGTCGGAGACCCACTGATGGATCTGGGGTGCACGCTGGGTTACTGGGCGCAGGCCGATGATCCGGATTTCTTTCGCCAGTACCGGGCCATGCCCAGTGATGCGCCGGGGGCGCCTACCCGTGAGGAGATCGTCGCCCGATTCAGTGAGCGCACCGGTATCGCCGTTGACAATATCGATTTCTATTTCTGCTTTGGCCTGTTTCGACTGGCCGGCATTGGTCAGCAGATCTATTACCGCTATGCTCAGGGCTTGACGCAGGATGAGCGTTTTGCGCGGTTGATTGACAAGGTGCATAGCTTGCGGCAGATGTGTGAGCTGGTTATTGATCGGTCGAAGCTTTGAGGTAGGTCAGCGTTTTTATTGGGAGCGGCCCGGGTGGAGGGTGTGGGTCCAGGATCGACCATCTTCTGCCCGTTCACAGCCGGCGGGGCGGAACTCGACTTCGCCGCTTCGCGGCTCAGGACTCAGACAGTCCTCCCGCTGATCGGCTGTGAACGGGCAGAAGAAAACATGGCCTGATTGATCCTGGACGCACACCCTCCACCCGGGCCTCGTGCAAGACTCAGACTGCTCACATTTGCGATCATCTGCCCGGGCAGCCTGTCATCCCACAGTCACTACCCTGGCCCTGACCGGTCTCCAAAAAGGGTTAGATTACACTTCGTTAGTATCTTCAGGCGCCGCTGTATGCGGTTTTCCAGTCGCCGCGGCGGAAGATGACCAGGTACATTGAAGATTTGATGATGTAATCGGCGATCAGTGCCGCGTAGACCCAGTGCACGCTCATCTCCAGCAAATAGAACACCGCTGTCAGGATCACGCGGCCAAACAGGAAGCCGGTGGCCATAATACGGGCTGGCGAGCGTGTGTCGCCGGCGCCGCGCAAGGCCCCGCCAAGGGTGAATTCAATGGACATCATGGGCTGTACAACAGCAACCATGATGGTCAGCGCCACCAGGTAATCAAGCACCAGTGCATCGTTAAGGAAAAAGCTGCCTATGACGCGGGCATTGGCGCCCAGCACCAGGCCAATGACGGCCATGGTGGCAAAGGAGATTTTCAGGTTGCGCCATGCCGCCTGCTCCGCCGCATCGGGCTGACCGGCGCCCAGATTCTGACCGGTCATGGTGGCGGTGGCAATCGCAAACCCCATGCCAATGACAATGGACAGAGACAGGATATTGACGCCGATACCATACGCGGTGAAAGCCTCAGTACCATACAGCGACACCACCCACATGAACGCAATAATCGACACATTGAAGATAAACTGTTCGATGCCTGCGGGCAGGGCGATACGCATCAGTTTGCGCAAGCGCGCGCGTTCCATGAATGGCTGCGGCTGCGTCTTGAGCAGTAGACGCTGGTTCCGCCACATCAGGTAAAACACCAGGGCCACCAGCGCATAGGAAATACCGGTGGCATAGGCAGCGCCCTGAATGCCCAGTGCCGGGATGAAGCCGATGCCGTAGACCAGGCTATAAGCCAGGGCAATGTTGATGACATTGCCGATGGCCGCCACCCACACCGGTGTCAGTGCATCGCCGGCGGCCCGCAATGCGGCACTGATCACTGCCAGAAATGAGAAAAACACATTAAAGAAAATCAGCACAGTCAGGTAGTGTGCCGATTGCTCAAGCATATCTCCCTGTAAACCAAAAATGCCCACCAGCGGGCGCGCCAGCCAAGGCATCACCAGGCACAGCAGCAACGAGGCGATCAAGGTTGCCACTGCCGACAGTTTTACCACTCTGTCGGCTTCGTCCGGGTTGCGGCCGCCCCAGGCATAGGCAACCATGGCGGTGGTGCCGGCGGTGATGGAGAATATGATCAATTGCACCGCCATGTAGATGCGGTCGGCTGCGATGACTGCTGCGACCGCATCTGATCCCAGCGCGGCGACTATCTTGATCGCTGCCAGGTGGACAACAGACAGCAGCAGATTGCCGACAATGGTCGGTCCGGCGAGCTTGAACAGGCTCAGGCGCGCGGGTGGCGAAGCGGGCGTGGTCGGCGACATGGGGTGCGGGTTTATGTTGAGTGGCAGTGGTTGGATATCAGGCGCAGGAGAATACGCCTATGGCCGTGATTTGGCAAATATCACGGCCCGGGGGCTGATCGTACTGTCCCGGCTGTGGTACTCTCGATAACCGTTTATCGTCAAATTAGTGTGTCTGCCGAAGGAAGTCCCGGATGTCAGCAGTTTCGCAGTCGTCACAATCAACCACCGGTGTCGGCGCCACCCCGCTTGAACACACGCCCTATACGCGGCTGGTGATCCTGTGTGTGGCCTTCATTAATGGTTTTGTCATCATGTCCATAGAACTGCTGGGCGGGCGCGTGCTGGCGCCGTATTTCGGCAGCAGTGTGCACGTCTGGGGCAGCATTATTGCTGTGTTCATGCTGTCTCTGTCGCTGGGTTATCTGTGGGGGGGGCGGTTATCTCTGCGCCGCCCGGGGCCTCGTGTTTTTGCGTCTTTTTTTGTGCTGGCGGCGATGCTTTGTCTGCCTATCATCTTTTTGGCTGATACAGTGATGACAGGCATTTTTGTTGCCATCGAAGACCCGCGTTATGGTTCATTGCTGACGGCCTTGTTGTTATATTTTTTGCCGATCTGTGTGATGGGTATGGTGTCACCGTATTCAGTGCGCCTGCTGGTATCGTCCCAGGAACACAGCGGCGGTGTGGCGGGTATGCTGTATTTTGTTTCCACGCTGGGCAGTGCACTGGGCACGCTGGGCACGTCGTTTTATTTTGTCCTCTGGTTCGAAATCAATACGGTCATGTGGGGGTGTGTCGCCGCGCTGCTGATGTGCGCAGGCGCTGTTATGCTGACCTGTCGAAGCCCCTCATCTGTGCGCGGTACCGATAGCAACGCCAGCAGAGATAGCAACGCCAGTGCCGTTGTAGTCACATCGGAGGTCGGCCAATGAAAAATACCGCATTGATGTCCGTCACCATCTTAGTCGCCCTGCTGTTACTTGCAATGACCATGACGCAGACTCACGCCCAACGCGAAATCATTCATGAAGAGCGCTCGCAGTATCGCGATGTCGTGGTGACTGAATTCAACGGTCAGCGCTGCATGCTGTTTAATGTGCATCGGGGCGATATGAATCAGACCTGTATGGACCTGAGCGACCCCAAACGGCTGGTTTTCAACTACACCAAGATGAGTTTCGCCGGTTTGCTGCTGAACCCGGATCCGCAGCGCATTCTGGTCGCTGGTTTGGGCGGTGGCACCATTCCCATGGCCATGCGGGAGCTGTTTCCGAATGCGACCATTGATGTGCTTGAGGTGGATCAGGCGGTGGTCAATGTCGCCAAGGAGTTTTTTGATTTTCGTGAAGATGCGGCGATGACGGCACATGTCGTCGATGCCCGCGTGTTCATCAAGCGGGCCGGGTTGCGCGAAGAACAATACGATTACATAGTGTTGGATGCATTCTCCGGTGAATACATACCGGAGCACTTGCTGAGCAGGGAGTTTCTGGAAGAAGTGCGGGCGATTCTTACGCCGGATGGTGTGGTGGTGGCCAACACGTTTTCATCCAGTCAGCTATATGACTATGAGTCGGTAACCTATCAGGCCGTGTTTGGTGAATTCTACAATTTCAAATTGCCGGGCAGCGGTAATCGCCTGATTCTGGCGACCAAAGCAGCGCTGCCGCCGCCGGGCGAGTTACGCTCACCGGCGCGTGAGCTGTACGATGCGCTTGAACCCTATGGCGTCAACCTGCTGGAATACCCGCCCCGCCTGACAACCCGGCCGGACTGGGACACATCAACGCGCATACTGACTGATCAGTATTCACCAGCCAATCTGCTCAACTGACTTGTTTGCGGCCTTCCAGCACTTCGAACAGGCCCATGCCGACCAGCATGGCGGCAACAAAGACGGCTGCCTTGACCTCTCCGGCGCCCAGCGCGACCAGGGCCGGACCCGGGCAAAAACCCGCCAGTCCCCAACCCACGCCAAATCCCAGGCTACCAACGACCAGTCTTCGGTCCAGCGTGGTTTTGGCAGGTAAGCGCAGCGGCTCACCCAGCAATGACTGATTGCGACCCCTGATAAAACTGAAGGCTATCGTGCCAACCGCGATTGCACCCAGCATCACCAGCGCCAGCGACGGATCCCATTCGCCTGCCAGGTCGAGGAAGGAAAGTACCTTGTCGGGGTTTGCCATGCCTGATACCAGCAATCCCAGGCCGAAGATCAGACCGGCAACAAAAGCGCCTGCAAATGGTGTTTTCATTGGTGCATCCCTCACAGTGCCAACAAGTGGCGCATGATAAAGACGGTCAGAAAACCTGTCCCCATAAAGGCCAGTGTCGCTACTATTGAGCGCGGTGATAGCCGGGAAATGCCGCAAACGCCGTGACCACTGGTGCAGCCGGCGCCGTAGCGCGTGCTGATGCCGACGATCAGGCCCGCGACTATCAGCATCGGGTATCCGGCATCGATCTGAATCGTGGGCAATTGGGCAAATATCAACCAGCCCAGCGGTGCCAGCAGCATGCCTGCCACAAACAGAATGCGCCACAGACTGTCCCCACGCTGCGGTTTCAACAGGCCGCCAACAATGCCCGAGATGCCGGCAATACGGCCGTTAACAAGAATGAACAGAGCGGCTGCCAGGCCGATCAGCAGCCCACCCGTCAGTGCCGTCCAGGGGCTGAACGCTACCCAGTCTATGGTCATGCCGTGGACTCCTGTAGTTGTTGTCCGGTCTGTTGATTGTGCTAGTCACCCAGAATGGCTTTCAGACCTGCCATATCGGTGATGCCGATTTCCCGGCCTTTGACGGAAATAATTGCTTTCTTCTGCAAGTTTGAAAAGCCCCGACTGACCGTTTCCAGCGTGAGGCCCAGATATTCACCTATATCGCCACGGGTCATCGGCAACAGAAACCTGTCCGGGGAGCGCTGGCAACGCGCATAGCGTGTGGACACACTAAGCAAAAACGAGGCCAGCCGCTGTTCTGCGGTGTAGCTGCTGAGCAGGGTATGAATATGCTGATCCTTGACGATTTCGTTGCCCATGATGGCAAAAAAACGGCTCTGCAGATTGGGTAGCTGATGGCTCAGCTTTTCCAGCTGTGAAAAGGGTATCTCGCAGATCGACGCGTGTTCCAGCGCCATGGTGGATACACCGTGCGTGCGATGGGCGATACCATCCATTCCCAGAATCTCACCGGGCATGTAGAAGCCAGTGACGCGACTCTTGCCATCACTGGTCAGCGTATAGGACTTGAAACTGCCACTGCGCACCGCGTACACGGAGCGAAACTCATCACGCTGCCGGTACAGGTGCTCACCCTTGCCAAGCGGACGGTTGCGTTCAACAATATTGTCGAGCTGCTCGATTTCTGACTTGTTCAGGGCAATGGGCAGGCACAGGTCGCTGAGCCGGCAATTGCTGCAGCTGACAGCGGGATTGTGCGGGCAGGGTCGTGCCCGCAGCGCATCGGTGTGAATGGTTCTGGCCGGTGCGTCAACAGATGTGTACGTCATTGTTTTCCTTCAGTTGCCAACACGAACAGTCATGATGTCGCAGCTGGCGCCATGCAGCACCTTGTTGGCGGTGGAACCCAGCAGCAGCTTCCAGCCAGATGTGCCGTGACTGCCTATGACGATAAGGTCGGCGCCGATTTCTTCGGCTTTGCTGCGAATCTCGGTGGCGGCAGCACCAGCAAGGATCTGCTGCCTTGTTGCCGGAATGCCATGCTTGTCCGCGATACCGGCCAGGCGCTGTTTGGCGATGGCCATCGCTTCTTCCTGCAACTTGGTCATGTTGATGGCGTAAGCGTCAATGGGGTAGGCCGCGGCTACAGGCTCTACTACGTGTGTCAGAGTGATTCTGTCAGCCGCGCCGCCGGCCAGCTCCAGAGCCCGTTCAATAATCTTCGCGGACTCATTGGATAAATCGACGGCGACTAAAACGCTTTGATAGCTCATGATTTTGTGCTCCGTCGTGTTTATTGATCAAGATCAAAAAGTGACCTGCCATTCAGAGTTTAACTGAGTGCTCTGGAAATGAGAAGCCGCTCGCAGTGACTGCGTTGCCAAGCGTTGTGGATTGGCATACTCTCGAATACGTTAGTTTTATGACATCAGTGACGGAGGTCAGCATGTTCAGGCTCAGTAAAATCATGGTTGTCATCGAACTTCAGCAGGACGATCAGCTTGCCCTGGATAAAGCCATTCGTCTGGCACGGCTCAGCGGTGCCAGCCTGGAGTTGATCATCTGTGACCACAATGCCTATCTGGAGGATGGTTTTTATTTTGATCCGCCGCAGGCAAAGCTGCTGCGCGACGAGCATGTTGAGCGCAACCGGCTGTTGCTGGAAGACATGGCGGTGGTGATCAGACAGCAGGGGTTTACTGTCGAGGTGGATGCATTGTGGGGAAAACCTGCGTACCGCAAAGTGATCGACAAGGTACTGACCAGCCAGCCTGACCTGCTGATACAGAGTACCCGTCATCACGAAAAAATTGCGCGGCTGTTGCTGTCGCATCAGGACTGGCAGTTGCTGCGTTACTGTCCCTGCCCGTTGCTGCTGGTCAAGGACCTGCCCTGGCCTGAGCGCCCGCTGTTTGTGGCGGCCGTGGACCCCGTGCACAGCAACGATAAACCCGCCGATCTGGATCATCAGCTAACCGGCGTTGCACATGCACTGGCCAGACTGACAGGTAGCGAGGTGCGTCTGTTCCATTCCTGTTATCAGGCGCCAGTCTCCGGTGTCTATCCAGTGGTGGTTGACAAAAATCTGTATCGGTCCAAAACCGCAGACCTGCTTGCCGCATGGGCGCTACCCGATGAGGCGCTGGTGATCAGTGATGATCCAGTGGCACAGGCCCTGCCTGACTACCTGACCAAACAGCATGCCAGTCTGCTGGTTATGGGGGCCGTGTCGCGCTCGGCGATAGATCGGTTCTTTGTCGGCAGCACCGCAGAGACATTGCTGGACCGGGTTGATCAGGACGTGCTGATTGTCAAACCCGTTGATTTTACAGATACGGTGAAAAAAGCCAGGCCAGAGAGTCTCTGATTCGCACAGGCAGACTGCGCTGATTAAGGTCCTCGAGCCGGATGGGCACCGATCTGTTCGCATTTCTGACGAAGTAGCCGCTGACATTTGCGTTAACCTGACTGGAGAACAGTTCTACCCCCAGTTCGTAATTCAGTCGCAGGCTGCGTGGGTCAATATTTGCTGACCCGATCAGCGTGTAGCTGTCATCAACCAGCAATAGTTTGCTGTGTACAAAAGGTGACGGCTGATAGCGGATATCCAGTCCGGTTTCGATGAGCTGGCGCAGAGTATTCTGCATGGCCCAGTGCGCCGCTGCGATATTGTTGTGCCCGGGCAGGAGAATCTGGATACTGACGCCGCGCAGGTGTGCGGCAATCAGCGCACCGATAATGTCGAATGTGGGCAGGAAGTAGGGCGTCATGATCAGCACCCTGGACCGGGCCGCAGAGATGACGCCCAGTATCAGGTTGTTGAGTTTATCCATGTGTTTGTTGGGGCCGTCCAGAATCAGCCGGCTCCACACCTGCGCGTCTTCGGCATTGATGTTGCTGCCGGTAAATGCGTGTGCCGGTTTGCTGTTGGTACAGTAATACCAGTCCTTCCAGAAAGCCCATTCCAGATCATCAACAATTTTGCCCTGCAGACGGAAATGCATGTCCAGAACCCGGTGGGGATTGTCCTGGTTGTCAGCAAGGTGTCGATCACCAATATTCTGACCGCCGGTAAAAGCCAGTCTGCCATCGACGATCAGCAGTTTGCGGTGGCTGCGCAAGTTGATGTTCAGCGATGGCGGGATCAGCCGCAGTGGATTGAAGCGGGCAAAGTCAATGTTTCGTGATGCCAGGGCGCGACCGATCCGTGGCAGGTTCATCAGCTCACCCAGTCCATCGATTATTACCTTGACTTCCACACCCCGTTCAACGGCGGCAGACAGTGCGTCGGCAATCTGCAGGCCACTGGTGTTGTGATCAAAAATATACGAAGCCAGCAGAATCCGGTTCTGTGCGTCGGCTATCGCCTGCAGCATGGCGGGGTAAAGTTGCTCACCATTTTCCAGCATGTCCAGTTGTGTGCAGGCGCTCAGACCTTTCTGTGTCAGCGATTCACCGACCGTCGACAATGGCCGGAAATCAGTGCCCGGCGGGTCGTTGATGGTGGTCAGGGCATCGCGATTAAGTTTGCTGTCGTAGTCTTTGCGTGCCCGCGTACGCACCCGGTTGATACCAAACAGATAGTACAGAATGGGTCCGGCCAGGGGCAGAATGATGCACAAGGCAATCCAGCCAAAGGCGGCTTTCGGGTCGCGTTTGTTCAGCAGGGCGTGCCCGGCGGTGAACAGGCCGACGGCCAACAGCAGCGGAGGAAGTATCCAGACCAGAGTGTCAATTGTCATCGTCCTTGCTCCTGTGTTTGCCGGGGCCGGCCTTTACACGCCGGCCAGGCTGATGTCCGTGGTCATGGCACAATGATCGGAGAACTCGCGCCAATGATTGCCGGACAATGTCGCGCAGGCGTGAATATCAAACCCGCGCAGGTAAATCCGGTCCATGGGCAGCACCGGCAGGAACGCCGGAAAGGTTCTGGCACATGCGCCATTGACGGCTTCGTGTGCTTCGACGAGCCCCAGGCCGCTGAGCAGGGCACGGTGGGTGATCTGTCGCCAGTCATTAAAATCACCGGCAATCACCAGTGGCGCATCATCCGGGATGCAGCGCCGGGTGTGTTCAATAAGTCGTAGCGTTTGCAGACGGCGCTCTTTTTCAAATAGCCCGAAGTGAATGCAGATCAGATGTATATTGTTGGCGATCACGCCGTGCAGGAAACCGCGGTGGGAGAAATTTACGAATGATGCGTCAATATTGTCCCAGCTCAGGAACGGATTCGCGCTCAATATGGCATTGCCGTGATGGCCATGCTGGTAGATGGCATTCTTGCCATAGGCGTGATGCGTCCATACCGTGTCGGCCAGATACTCCAGCTGCGTCTCGGCGGGCCAGTGCTGCAGCTTCTTGCGGTGTTTCTGATTGTCGCCAACCACTTCCTGCAGGAATACCAGATCGGCCTTGCTGGCACGAAGCTGCTCACGTATATGCGACAGCACCAAGCGGCGCGGCCCCATTGCGAAGCCTTTGTGAATATTCAGCGTCAGGATTCTTAAATGCGTTCCGGACATGATATGGGGGACTACCTGTTGAGTTTCATGATCAGGACATCGCAAGGTGTATCATAAAGAATCTTCTCGGCCGTACTGCCAACGATGGCGGTCTCCACGACGTTGCGTGACAGGGCGCCGAGAACGAGGACATTGGCGCGGTCCTTACGAATGGTCTGTAGCAGGGTTTTGATCAGGTCACCGCGGGTCATGGTGATCTGGTCGTCGCTGAGACCGTGTTCTCCAACAAGCGCGCGGACCCGGCTCCAGTGGATATTGCGTACTTCCCTGACGTATTCCTCGGCATCAACAACCTTGGGAAACATTGAGCTCAGATCCGGAAAGTAGCAGTGGAAGACCCGTGCGTTGAGTTGTAGCGATGCCGCCAGGTAGATGGTGGTGTCCAACAGCAAGTGGTCCAGCTGGTTTTGCTGAGCCTTGCTGTGCAGGGGATCTACCGCGGCCATGATGGCGCCATCCTCTGACCAGGGGCGGGCTTTTACCAGCAGCAGCGCGGAGGGGCAGTTTTTCACCAGTTTCCAGTCAGTGTTGGTAATCAGGATGTGAGACAGCGCTGACTTTTTCTGCACGCTTTTCAGCGTCATGTCGGGCTGGTATTCGCGTATTTTACGCAGAATGGCCGCTGCGCCGTTTTTGTCAGCAGTAAAATAGGTATCCGTATCAATGCCCTGCACTTCAAAGCGGGCTTTAAGTGCTGCCAGGCGCGATTGGTAATGCTCGACGAACAGCTGCTTCTGGGTTCGGAAAAACCGGGATGCCAGCCCCTGTTGTACGTCGCTGTTCTGGGGCAGGACGTTGGCCTTGTTCATCACCAGCAGGACCTGCGCCCTGCTGTTAAATGCCAGTAATATGGCCCGCTCAATGACAAAATCGCTGTCGTTGTCAGGGTCAACAATAACCAGTAGTTTTTTCAGGTTTTTCACAGTGTTGTCAGCCTGCCCAGGATCGCTGTTGCTTCAACCCATATTGGGTAAACAAGGACCTGCTTGTCAAGTCGGGCGGGCTGGATCAGGGCATCATGCGTGCTTGAGAGGGGCGAGTCTGTCCAGCACATACTGTGGCAGCGCGAACGCAGCGTGATGCAATTCCGGCGTATAGTAACGACTGCGGATACCACTGGCGTGCCAGCGTGATTGCAGGGTTGCCAGATCCGTCCGGCGCAGGCTGGGCTCATCACTTGCCCAGGCGAAGGTCATGATGCCGCCCACATAGGTGGGGACGCCGGCACCATAGAAATGCCAGTCCTTGAACAGACGATTAAGGCGGGCAGCGGTATTGGTCACTTCATCGGTCTGCATGAACACCACGCCGTTTTGTGTGACCAGGATGCCGCCCGGGTTCAGGCAACGTTGGCAGCCGGCGTAAAAGTCTTTGGTGAACAGGATCTCGCCAGGGCCCTGGGGGTCTGTGGAGTCGGATATGATGACATCAAAGCGCTGGTCGGTGGTCTGTACGAAGTCGAAGCCGTCGCCGATGACAATATTGGCGCGGGGATCGTCGTAGGCACCATCGCTGTGAGCGGGCAGATACTCCCGGGCCATGTCGATGACGGCCTGATCAATTTCTACCTGGGTGATATGGTCGACCGAGCGATGTCGACAGACTTCGCGCAGGATGCCGCCGTCGCCGCCACCGATAATAAGGACCCGGGTCGCTGCGCCATGAGCAATCAATGGCACATGGGTCAGCATCTCATGGTAGATGAATTCATCGCGCTCGGTGGTTTGCACAATGCCGTCCAGTGCCATGACGCGGCCGAACTGACGATTGTTGAAGATCATCAGGTGCTGGTGGTCGGTTTTGTGTTCAAACAGCACATCATCAACAGTGAAGGATTGGCCATAGCCCGAATAAAGTGTTTCTGTCCAGTGACGAGCTGACATCCGGCGTCTCCTTTGACGGCAAGGTAGTTGTGCGACGGTAGAGTTGTTCGGGGCTGGTTCGTGCGCCGGCTGGCGCACGAACGGTGATGTGACCGGTGTTACTCTTCGGTGGCGGGCTGGGTCAGACCGCGCAATTGTTCACCGACGGTCACCCGCGTGGGGTGGAATGCTTCCTTTAGTATGGGTACCGCTTTTTCCGGCTGCGCATCGCCACACATAAAGATATCAAAGGCGGCGTAGCCCCGTTCTGGCCAGGTATGCACGCTGATATGCGATTCGGCCAGCACGGCAACGCCGGAGATACCGCCATTGGGCGTGAAATGGTGCATGTGAATGTGCAGCAGGGTGGCGCCGCAGTGGTCCACGCAATCACGGAACGCTTTTTCCATGATGTCGAGGTCGGTCAGGTTCTCAGCGCCCCAGAAGTCGATCAGCAGATGCGTACCGGCAAACTCAAGCCCATTGCGTTGAATAAAGTGATCTTTCGCATCGTCCGCGGGCGCACCGGTGAAGGTAGGCCATTCACTCTCGTTCGCGCTGGTGTCGGTTGGTTTGAGAGACTCTTTAATGGAGGAGATTGTGCTCATAATCCGGGCCCCAAAAAAAGATGGCGGTGAACTTATAAACCTGCGTTTTGCTGCGTCTAAACAGTATTCGTCGGGCTATAAGCCTCCACACCATGCGTGGTAAATTTATCAATGACAGTCTGGCTGCTCGAGGCTTTTTGTTCGAGAAGTGACAGAGGGAACGCAGTTTATGGATTTTTGGCTGAAATACAAGTGAATTTTGCGTTTTTTTGCCGTTCCAGCGCTGATTTTGCTGGTTAAAGCATCATAAAGGGGACGGAGGATATAAAGGTGAATTTGCCTACCGCGCTGCGGGGGGCGGATGCTGACTTGCGGAGACGCCCGTGAACCCATCCCTGGGGGGCTCGGATGCGAAAACCGTCTGACCGCCATGGATGGCGGGAATGCAGGTTTTGCAGGAGCAAAAACCTGCCAAGGGTCGCATACGCTCCTTAAGCCAGCACCCGCCCCCCGCAGCGCTATAGCAATTCTGCGAGAATATATCCTCCGTCCCCTTTAAATATCAGGAGGCATCCTTGATCATGTTGCGGGCGATGATGATCTGCTGGATCTGGCTGGTGCCCTCATACAGACGGAACAGGCGCACATCGCGGTAGAAGCGCTCAACAGCGTATTCAGAGATATAACCGGCGCCACCGTGGATCTGCACGGCGCGATCGGCGACGCGGCCCACCATTTCCGTGGCGAACAGCTTGCAGGCCGCCGACTCAGTGCTGATGTTTTTGTTCTCGTCACGCATGCGCGCTGCATCCAGCACCATGCACTTGGCAGCGTAGCTTTCAGTTTTGGAATCTGCCAGCATGGCCTGAATCAGTTGGTGCTCGGCGATGGCTTTGCCGAACTGCTTGCGCTCGATAGCGTAGTGCAGGGCATCGTCAATCAGACGCTCGGCGATACCGACGCTGAAACCGGCAATGTGCAGGCGACCGCGATCCAGTACTTTCATGGCGGTGATAAAACCCTGGCCTTCCTCGCCAATGAGGTTGGCGGCCGGTACGCGGCAGTCTTCAAAAATGACATCGCAGGTTAGTGAGCCGGCCTGGCCCATTTTCTTGTCGATGGCGCCCAGGGTGATGCCGGGTGTGCCCTTCTCCACGATAAACGCCGAGATGCCGCGCGCGCCCTTGATTTCGGGGTTGGTGCGCGCCATCACGTTAAAGGTATCAGCCACCGGGCCATTGGTGATGTAGCGCTTGGTGCCATTAATGATGTAGTGATCACCGTCGCGCACGGCTGTCGTTTTCAATGCACCGGCATCGGACCCTACATCCGGCTCGGTCAGGCAGAAGCAGCCGACCCATTCACCACTGGCGTATTTGGGCAGGAACTTCTGCTTCTGCTCCTCGGTGCCATCAAAGACTACAGCCGCTGAGCCGATGCCGTTATTGGTGCCGAGAATGGAGCGAAAAGCCGGTGATGTGCGACCCAGCGCCATCGCGACATGTATCTCTTCTTCCATGGTCAGGCCCAGGCCGCCGTACTCTTCCGGGATGGTCATGCCGAACAGGCCGAGCTCTTTCATTTCCTGGATGATATCGTCAGGAACCTTGAATTCTTCGGCTACCTGCTGCTCGGCGGGAACCAACCGCTCGCGAACAAAACGATCAACAATATCAATAAGTTGATTCAGCGTTTCCTGATCTCGTATCATGCTTAGCCTCTGCCGTAAACGTTGCCAATAATTCTATAGAACGAAAGCTCGTCATAATAACGCGATTGCCTGTCCCGAGTCGAATTCCCCGGTATGTTTGCTTGTGCTACCATTGCGGCCCTGCTTATTTTGCATGCTATGGGGAACAAGAGAACAGTCCTATGAGTCAATTACACGAAGCCTTTATTTACGATGGTGGTCGCTCAGCATTCGGGCGCCATGGGGGTGCACTGTCACCCTTGCGGCCTGATGATCTGCTCGCTCATGTGATCAGAACCGTGGTCGGACGAAACGTGTTCAATCCGGAGGCCTATGAGGATGTGATCATGGGCAATACCAACCAGGCAGGCGAAGACTGTCGTAACGTGGGCCGCTTTGCTGCATTGCTGGCCGGCATGCCAACGTCCGTCGGCGGGCTGACGGTCAACCGTCTGTGTGGCTCTGGTCTGGCAGCGGTGCTGGATGCCAGCCGTGGCGTCAAGTCCGGGGAAGGTGCCCTGTTTGTCGCCGGTGGTGTTGAATCAATGAGTCGCGCACCACTGATCCTGTCCAAGGCACAATCAGCGTTTGATCGTGGTCAGCAGATTGCCGACAGCACTTTGGGTGCGCGATTTACCAACCCGCTGATATCCAAGGGTTTTGGTGATGATACCATGCCGCAGACAGCGGACAATATCGGCAGCGACCTGGGCATCAGCCGAGAGGACAGTGATAACTTTGCTGCTGCCTCGCAGGCCAAATATGAAGCTGCCCGAGTGGCGGGGTTCTTTAAGGACGAGATTATTCCAGTGGAAGTGTCTCAGGGACGCAAAAAGCCGCCACGTGTCGTGGATGCCGATGAGCATCCTCGCGCCGACTCTACGGTCGAGGTGCTGGGTGGACTGCGCCCGCTGTTTGAAGGGGGTGTGGTCACCGCCGGCAATGCGTCGGGTATCAATGATGGCGCTGCTGCGCTGATCATCGGTAATGCAGCAATGGGCGAGAAGTATGGCGTCAAGCCTCGTGCGCGCATCATTTCCGGTGCCATTGCCGGCGTTGAACCACGGGTGATGGGGCTGGGTCCGGTATTTGCTGCCCGCAAGGCCCTGGATCGCGCGGGCTTGAAATTGTCTGATATGGACATCATTGAAATTAACGAAGCATTTGCGACCCAGGTATTAGGCTGTCTGAAGATGCTTGAGGTAGATTTTAATGACCCGCGTGTTAACCCGAATGGGGGTGCCATCGCTATCGGCCATCCATTGGGCGCATCGGGCGCTCGCATTGCGCTGACAACCTTGCGCGAACTCGAGCGTACCGGTGGCCGCTACGCAATGGTCAGTCTGTGTATTGGTATCGGCCAGGGTGTGGCTGCAGTCATTGAGCGCCTTGATTGATCGGTTTTTTTATTCATTCCGGAACTGACGTCCAGGAAAATGCTGTTTGATAGATGTCAGGGTCCGGAACCCAAATTTTCTGAAAATTAATGTAAAGGATTCACTCATGTCCAGTGTCGTCAGTTACGAAGTTGTCAAGAATATCGGTGTGATCAAGGTCAACAGCCCGCCTGTTAATGCTCTTTCACATGTTGTTCGCGAAGGCATTGTCGCGGCCGTGCAGAATGCCCAGAAAGATGATACCGACGCGCTGGTGTTGATGTGTGAGGGTCGCACGTTTATCGCCGGTGCTGATATCACTGAATTCGGCAAGCCACCGAAGGCACCTTCGCTGCCCGATATGCTTGAGGTGCTGGAGAACTCTTCCAAACTGGTGGTGGCCGCTATCCACGGTACCGCGCTGGGCGGTGGCTTTGAGACCGCGCTGAGCTGTCATTACCGTTGTGCGGTGCCTTCAGCAAAAGTAGGCCTGCCGGAAGTGAAGCTGGGATTGTTGCCTGGTGCTGGTGGCACTCAGCGTGTGCCACGTATTGCCGGCGTCAAGGCGGCTCTGGACATGATCACCAAGGGTGACCCGATTGCCGCTGCCAAGGCTAGCGATATGGGCCTGATTGATGAAGTGTTGAGTGGTGATGACCTGCAGGCATCGGCTGTCGCCTATGCCCAGGACCTGGTGGACTCCGGGGCGCCGCTGAAACGCGTGCGTGATATCACCATCGACCCGGCCAGCATAGAGCCCGGTTTCTTTGATGGTTATCGCAAGGCTCTGGCCAAGCGAGCCCGCGGCCAGATTGCCCAGGACCGGATTGTCTCCTGCGTTGAGGCAGCGGTTAACAAATCCATGGATGAGGGGCTGGCAGTCGAGCGTGAGCTGTTCACCGAACTGATTACCTCGCCCCAGTCACGGGCCATGCGTCATGCGTTTTTTGCCGAGCGTGAGGCCGCCAAGATCAAGGGTCTGCCCAAGGACACCCCGGTACGGGACATCAAGAAAGTCGCCATCATCGGGGGTGGCACCATGGGCGGTGGTATCGCCATGTGTTTTGCCAACGTTGGCATTCCGGTGGTCATGGTGGAGATCAATGATGAAGCGCTGGAGCGCGGTCTGGGGATTATTCGCAAGAACTACAGCATTACCGTGCAGAAAGGTCGCATGTCCGAGCAGGACATGGAAAAGCGTCTGGCATTGATCAGCGGCACCACCGATTATGCTGATCTGGGTGATGTGGACCTGGCCATTGAAGCGGTGTTCGAAAACCCGGACATCAAGAAGGAAGTATTCGCCAAACTGGATGCTGCCTGCAAACCCGGCGCGATTCTGGCCTCTAATACGTCCTATCAGGATGTGAACCTGATTGCCGAGGCAACCAAGCGTCCTCAGGATGTTGTTGGCATGCATTTCTTCAGTCCAGCCAATGTCATGAAGCTGCTGGAAGTTGTGCGCGCAGACAAGACCGCTGATGACGTGCTGGCCACGGTCATGCAGATCGGCAAGAAAATAGGCAAAGTCTGCGCGCTGTCGCGCGTCTGTTACGGGTTTATCGGCAATCGCATGCTGCAGGGATATGGTCGTCAGGCGCATATGTTGCTGCTTGATGGTGCCACGCCGGAGCAGGTTGATTCGGCCGCCGAAGAGTTTGGCATGGCCATGGGCCCGCTGGCGGTGGGGGATCTGGCCGGTCTGGATATTGGCTACAAAGCGCGCCAGGCCCGAACCGATGTAGAGCATGACCCCAAAACGCATTGCATTGCTACCGCACTGGTGGAAATGGGTCGCATGGGACAGAAGACAGGTGCCGGGTATTACAAATATGATTCAGCCACTCGCGCACGTCAGAACGATCCGGAAGTGGAAGCCCTGATTCGCGAGAAAGCCAAGGAGCTGGGTATCGAACAGCGTGAAATCAGCAAGCAGGAAATTGTAGATCGCCTGTTCTTCCCGTTGATCAATGAAGGCGCGCTGATTCTGGATGAAGGAATTGCTCAGCGTCCCGGTGATATCGATGTTGTTTATCTGTATGGCTACGGTTTTCCGGCGGCCAAGGGCGGACCGATGTTCTACGCAGATGAAGTGGGATTGAAAAATGTTGTAGCTCGCATCAATGAGTTTGCCCGAACCCTGGGTGAAGATTACTGGAAGCCTGCGCCGCTGCTGGTGAAACTGGCCAGCGAAGACAAAACCTTTGCCGATTGGGCCAAAGAAAACGCATAAACAGCAGACGCATAAGGGGAACAGGCATGATTGCATTTCAGACTGCGGCGCCAGGTGCGCCGCTGGAGCGGATTGAAACAGATACGCCGACACCTGCCGGCACCCAGGTGCTGGTGAAAATGGTGGCCTGTGGTGTTTGCCACTCGGATATTCACCTGCATGACGGTGAGTTCAATCTGGGCAACAACAAAAAGCTGGAAGTCGGCCGCCCCGGCCTGGTACTGGGCCACGAAATCTTTGGTGAAGTGGTCGCTGTAGGCCCGGATGCGCAAGGCGTCAGCATTGGCGATCGCCGCGTCGTGTATCCATGGATCGGTTGTGGCGAATGTGCCTCATGTCGCCGTGGCGATGAGCATTTGTGCACGCCCGGCCAGGGGCTGGGAACAATCGCGCAGGGCGGCTTCGCAGATCATGTAGTGGTCCCGCATCCGCGTTATCTGTTTGACAAGGGCAGTGTAGATGACTCACTGGCCTCGACTTACGCCTGCTCGGGCCTGACCGCCTACAGTGCACTGAAAAAGGTGGGCGAACTCACCGAGGGTGATGAAGTAGTGCTGATCGGGGCCGGTGGTGTCGGCATGATGGCGTTGCAGGTCGCACTGGCGCAAGGCATCAAGCCCATCGTCGTGGATATTGATGAGGGCAAGCTGGAGGCAGCCCGGGCATTGGGCGCCAAAGCGGTGTTCAATTCAGGCGACCGGGCAACGGTGAAGGAAATCAAAAAGCTCACCGGTGGCGGCGCGTTCGCTGCTATTGATTTTGTCGGCGCCGAGGCATCGGTCAATTATGGGCTGGGCTGCCTGCGCAAGGGCGGCAAGATCATCATTGTCGGGCTTTACGGGGGTGCGTTGAATATTCCGTTGCCGTTTATTCCAATGAACGCCCGCACCATTCAGGGAACCTATGTGGGTAGTCTGCAGGAGATGGGTGAGCTGATGGAACTGGTGCGGGCCGGGCGCATTGCCCCTATCCGTATTGAAGAACGGCCGCTGGATCAGGCCTCGCAGGCGCTGGCCGACCTGAAGGCCGGGCAGGTTCAGGGGCGCGTGGTGCTGCGCGGCTGAAATTGGTGTTCTGTTCGTCTGGCTGAGTAGGCGAGGCGGACAAAACCGCTAAACATAGCTGATTTTGCGATTGCTGACTGTTATCCTGTTCACAATATTGTGAATCAGGCGGCAGTGCACCATCATGCACCACCTTTTTGTACGCATGCTTCTGGTTGGTATCGGCTATTACCTGATGGCGCTATTCGGTACCAGCTTTACTGTCACTGATGTCGGCATCTCAGTCCTTTGGCCCGCCAATGCCGTTTTGTTGACGGCGTTTCTCTTGTTCCCACTGCGTCAGTGGCCATGGATGGCCGCGATGACGCTGCCTGCCGAGTTGCTGGCGGGCGCCGGACTGTTTCCCGTCTCCGCATCCATGGCCTTTGGCCTTATCAATATATTTGAGGCTGCGCTGGCTGCCTGGTTAATCCGCCGAAACATGGAAGAGCCATTCGACTTCGATCGCGTTGCCAGTGCTGCCCGGTTTCTCGTGTTTGGCCCCGTGTTGGCATCGTGCCTTGCCGGATTGATGGGGGCGGGCGTGTACATCTGGCTGGGCCAGGATGTCAGCAATTACACCTCGCTTTGGCGATTGTGGTGGTTCGGTGACGCGCTTGGGTTGCTAATAATGACGCCACTATTGGTGAGTCTGTGGCGGTTCATGCGACGCGACCTGCCCACTTTCAGTCCCTGGCGGTTGCTGGAGCTGGCTGCACTCTGGAGTGTGCTGGTGTTGGTTGCGCCACTGGCCTTTGAACCCTGGAGCGGCGATGTGCGGGAATTCAACCTGACGCCCATTATTTTGCTGCCGTTCGGAATCTGGGCGGCAATACGCTTTGGAGTGCTGGTGACAGTGTCAACGCTGGTACTGGTCGCAGGGCTTGCTATCAGCTATCTGGTGAATGATGTGCAGCCGTTTGGTAGTAGCAGTCCTCAGCGCGCTGTCTGGCTTACCCAAGAGTTCCTGGCCATACTGGCGATCGTGTCGATTGGGCTGTCGGTGCTATTGGCTGAGATACGCTTACAAAACCTGAAGTTGGAGCAGCGCATTGCGGAGCGAACTTCTTCGTTGGCACAGGCCAATGAGGAGCTGAATGTCGCCAATGAGCGCCTGCAGACACTGGTATCCACGGATTTTCTGACGGGAATTGCCAACCGGCGTTCCTGTGACGAAAACGGTGGACGAATTCTGCAGCAGATGAAACGACAGGGGAGCCCGGTGTCCGCCATCATGTTTGACCTGGATCACTTCAAGAAAGTAAATGATGCTCTGGGACATGATGCCGGCGATCTGGTGTTGCGGGGCATTATTGCGCCAGTGGCATCGGTGCTGCGCCCGCTGGATCTGTTTTGTCGTTATGGTGGTGAGGAATTCCTGGTGTTGCTGCCAGGTGCAGACCTGCAAGAAGCTGCCAGTATTGCCGAGCGTATACGGCTGACTATTGAAGACCTTCAGATTCAATACCGGCAAGAAGTTATCGGTGTCACGGTCAGCCTTGGGGTGGCGCAGTGGGATGGCTCACAGCTGCTCGATGAGCTGGTCAGCGCGGCCGATAAGTCATTGTACGAGGCCAAGCACAGTGGGCGCAATTGCGTGCGCCTGTCCGGTAATGGCGTGAATTTCGCCGCTAGGCAGGTATAGTTTAAGTATCCGTTTCCCATTTAGATTGTTATGCGCTGATGCAAACCGGCATTCGTGTATACTGCTGGTTCCAGCAAAAAACAATAAATGGGAGCCTGCCACATGCCTATAAAAAAATATCTGATTCCGATCCTTTTCAGCCTGTCTTTACCCGCGTTAGCGGATACACCCGCCTCTGGTCTGCCCATGGCTGAGCCGGAAAGTGTGGGCATGTCATCACAACGTCTAGAGCGTATCGATGATTTCATGCAACGTTATATTGACGCTGACATGGTTGCCGGTACGGTCACCCTGGTAGCACGCAAAGGCAAGGTGGTCCATTTCCAGGCGCAGGGCATGAAGGATGTCGAGCGTGACCAGGAAATGACCACGGACACCATTTTCCGCATGGCCTCCATGACCAAACCCATTGCCTCGGTGGCACTGATGATGCTCTATGAAGAGGGCTGGTTTCAGCTGGATGACCCCATAGCCGACTGGTTGCCGGAATTCAGCAATATGATGATCGAGGTAGAAAGCGCTGACGGCAGTACTCGCCTGGAGCCGGCACAAACCCCCATCAGCTTTACCCATATTCTGACGCATACTGCCGGTCTGATGAACAGCTACCGTGGTGATGTCGCACGGTATTCGCAAGTGTCGCAGGTACAGGGTGATGAAGATCTGGCCAGCTGGACTGAGCGACTGGCGACCCTGCCGCTGCGCTACGAGCCGGGCACACGCTGGGAATACTCCGCGGCCACCAGCGTTGTCGGGCGTCTGGTTGAAGTGATTTCCGGTCAGGACCTGGATACCTTTTTGCGGGAGCGGATTTTTGAGCCTTTGCAAATGCACGACACCCATTTCTATCTGCCGCCGGAAAAAGTGGACCGTTTTGCCACGCTGTATGGTCCGAATCCGGAAGATGACAATCGCATGATGTTGACCGAAGTCGGCGATGCCAACAGCCGTTATGTGGCCGAGCCGCGAACGTTTTTCTCCGGCGCAGGTGGGCTGGTATCTACTGCGCATGACTACATCCGTTTCCAGCAGATGATGCTGAATGGTGGTGAACTGGACGGTGTCCGCTTGCTGGGCCCAAAGACGGTGGAACTGATATTCGCCAATCACACCGGTGATCTGCCATTGTGGCTGAGTGGTCCGGGCATGGGCTTTGGCCTGGGTTATTCCGTGGTGCTGGACCGGGCGGTCGCGCATACGTCGGACACAGAGGGTTCAGTGTCCTGGGGCGGGGCGTTCGGAACGCTGTTCTGGATTGATCCGGCAGAGGAGCTGGTGGCCATTGTTCTGACGCAGATACGGCCGTATTCGCATATCCGTATTCGTGAGGGTTTTCACAATGTGGTGAATCAGGCCATTGTGGATTAATAATCTGGCTCGTGATTTCTTCTTTTCACGGGCAGCGCCAAGGTGTTTGAGCCTCGGAATGACGCTGTGCGCCTGATTGTGGCAGGCCATTCCTGGCCACCACTCTTCGGGCCGCCGCTTGCGCAGCGGCTAAAATTGCTCCCGGCAATTTTATGTTCCTCGACGCAAACACCCTGTCACAGCTCTCGTTGAGTGGTTTAGCGACAGTTCAAATCAAAGAGCTGCTCGCCAGCGAAAAGTCTCGGCGACTGTGAGTGCTGATAAAGCTCCATTTGTCGCTTGGGCATCCATGTCCAGAAGGTTTAAGTTGGCACGAACCATTTTGGTAGGAGTAATTGCCGTCGTTGCGTATGCGGCGGGTGTGCCTCTCGTTCCATTGCTGTTATTTGTTATCGCAGGCACCTACATAGAGTATCGCTGGATCAAGAAGATAAACATTGGCTGAAGAGCCTCCGGCAGTAATTTGGCGGTATCAGCCCTTTGGGAGATACCGTTTCTTAAGAAAGCGGGTAACAGGAAAATGCAGAACTGCAGCAACGCCGATAAAAAGTAATATGATGATGAACATCTGGTCGCCGCCGGAAATGTCAGGAATTAAAATTGGGGAGTTCAACCCCAGGTACGTTAAGGTGCTATTGATCACTGACAATAACTTCATGGCCAGCAATACAAAAGGCGTACACAAAAGGGCAGCCCAGTCAGAACGGAGTAAATCAGCCACACGCTGATGATTTCTCTCCATAGCAAACACCATTAATGAACACAAGCACAGTATCGTAATACTCAATGGTTCAAACATCAGAGCCCCAAAATTGTCAGGATTCCCAAGCCAGATTAAATCTTGACTGATTACACTCTGCTGTCTCGAGTAGTTCAGCCACGCATCTGCCAACTGCAGGCCAGCGTAGCTGAGTGCATATATCAAAGAATAACCAAAAGCCCCCATACAGTCCTCCCGATCAACCAAATAGCGACCAGAGTGGCCGCTATCTGGTTGCTAGTTAATCGGCGTTTCAGCTGTTGCTAACGATTTTTTGTGCAGCCGCAAAAGCCGTGCCTCCAACGATGCCCTGCGCAGCCCAGGTAACCGTCGTTCTAACTGCAGTATTTCCAGCTAGCAAACCAATACCGTATAAAGCGCCTTGGATGGCAGGAATAAAGCCACCACTGACCTGCTCGATCTCGATTGCATTGAGCTCTCTCATAACCAAACTCCTTTTTGGAAAATAAAACGCAAAATGGGGCAGACATTCCCGAAAGATCAGATATCCGAAAAGTAGTCCACCTTCCATTGAGTTATAGCGCAGGGTAGGGGTACGTGCAGAATATTTTTAATAAAAAGCATCACACTCATGCAAAAATGTGTCAGGTATCCAGTGATGCTTTGTAACCCCACTCATTCAAGCGCATAATGCGCCGGTTTGTGGGCAATTGAGATTGGTGATATGACCTTGCGTGAGTGGTTCTGGATATTGTTTCTGGGAGCAGTGTGGGGCGGTTCGTTTATATTTAACGCACTGCTCATCCGGGAACTGGGGCCGCTGTGGGTGACAGCGCTGCGGGTCAGTATCGGCGCCATGGGCTGCTGGCTGTTTCTGTTTGCCATGCGCAAGCCAGTGCCGCGGGATCCGGCCCTGTGGTTCAAGCTGGGCATGCTGGGGGTACTCAACTACGCCATCCCGTTCGCGCTGTTCCCCATGGCTCAGGCTGATCTGGCCAGTGGTGTGGCGGCCATCGTTAATGCACTGACGCCGATCATGACCGTGCTGGTGTCTCAGTTCTGGGTCAATGGTGAGCGTATTACCTGGACCAAAACCATTGGTGTGGTCGCCGGGTTTACTGGCGTGGCCATACTGGCATCGCCGGCCCTGCGTGAGGGCGGTGATAGCCGTCTGTGGGCCATTGCCGCCTGTCTGGTGGCAACCCTGTGTTATGCGTTGGCGTTAAATGTGGCTCGCAGTTTCCAGAAAGTTGAGCCAACCGCATTGACGTCGATTGCACTGACCGGTGCAGCGTTGGCATCGGTACCCGTGGCGCTGCTGGCAGAAGGCGTGCCGCGGATGGTGTTACCTGCGACCTGGATGGCGGCCCTGGCAATCGGGCTCATTTCAACAGCGTTTACGTTTCAGATCATGTACCGCCTGCTGCCGCTGGTAGGCGCCACCAATTTCTCCACCACCACCCTGATCGCGCCGGTGTCGGCGATCATTCTGGGACTTCTGTTTCTGGGTGAGGTGATATTGCCTTCACATATTCTGGGCATGCTGGTGATCTTTATCGGTCTGATGTTTATTGATGGTCGGCTGCCCAGATGGCTGGGGCTGATGCGCTAGAGCGGCCCGGACCTGGCCAAAGGCCGTGCAATTATCACGGTCAGGTATTAGCCGCACTTCGGATATAAATTTCATTGATTTTGCCCCGGTTTTTTCATAGTGTTTCGTTATGTAGACTTCAGTGTCATCTGAAGCAATGGCCGAAGCAGAAAACGGAGGTGTGTCTTGCCCGATCTGGAAACCTTTCGCGCGGAAACCCGCGCCTGGCTGGAGGCCAATTGTCCCGCCTCCATGCGCACGCCCATGCCCGAGAATGAAACCGTATGGGGCGGACGCAATGCGCAATTCAAAAACCCTGACAGTAAAGTATGGCTGGAGCGCATGGCCGACAAGGGCTGGACTACGCCGACCTGGCCGCAGGAATACGGCGGTGGCGGATTGGATAAAGCGCAGAGTCTGATTTTGGCTGAGGAAATGCAGCACATCAAGGCACGTCCTCCGCTGGTCAGTTTTGGCATCAGCATGTTGGGGCCGGTATTGCTGGAAATGGCCACGCATGAACAGAAGCTGGAGCATATACCAAAAATTGTGCGTGGCGAGATTCGCTGGTGCCAGGGCTACAGCGAACCGGGCGCCGGATCTGACCTGGCCGGACTGGGCACCAAAGCTATCCTCGACGGGGATGACTACATCATCAACGGCTCCAAAATCTGGACTTCCTACGCGGATCAGGCGGACTGGATTTTCTGCCTGGTACGGACAGATTTCGAAGCCCCCAAGCACAGCGGTATCAGCTTTATTCTGTTTGACATGGCCAGTCCCGGAGTCAGCACCAAACCCATCAAATTGATCAGCGGCAATTCGGTTTTCTGTGAAACCTTTTTTGACGACGTCAAAGTACCTGCCCGCAACCTGGTGGGTCGTCTGAATGATGGCTGGACCATTGCCAAGCGTCTGCTGCAGCATGAGCGCACCATGATCTCCGGTTTTGGCCTGAGCAGCGGCCGGAACAATCGGGGTGGGCTGGCAGACAATCTGGCGGAAACCGCGATGCTCTATCGTGGCGATATCGTGGAATTGTCGGATCCGGTACTGCGCGATCAGATCGCCCAGTTCAAGATTGACAGTGAAGCGTTTGCCCTGACTTCTCAGCGCTCTGCGCAGGAGGCCAAGCAAGGCCGGGGGCCGAATGCCACTTCTTCCATGCTCAAGAACTATGGTTGTGAGCTCAATAAGCGACGCTATGAGCTGGCCTTGCAGGCCGCCGGGACGCAGGCGCTGGGCTGGGAATCACTGACCGACGATGGCAGTGACTTCGAACCGGAGGAGCTGGCTGTCGCGCGGCAGTGGCTGCGCTCCAAAGGTAACTCCATCGAAGGTGGCACTTATGAAGTGCAGTTGAATGTGATTGCCAAACGGGTGCTGGGTTTACCTGACATGACCGCCATGGTGGGTCATGGGGCCGGGCAGACAAGTGGCGGCCAGAGAAGTGAGCGCGGTGGTAAAAGCGCCGACAGCACAAAAGCAGCGGAGGCGTAAAAGATGTCGCTAGTTTTGAATGAAGATCAACTCATGCTGCAGCAGTCAGCCCGCGACTTTTGTCGTGAGCAGGCGCCGGTCTCCATCCTGAGGCGTATCCGGGACAGTAAAGACCCTGATGGTTACCCCACCGAACTCTGGCGTTCCATGGTGAAGTTGGGATGGGCGGGCATGGCCGTACCGGAAGCCTACGGTGGTTTTGACTTTGGTTATTCCGGACTGGGGCTGGTATTAGAGGAAACCGGACGCACGCTGGTGCCTACTCCGCTGGTATCGACCGTATTGTTGAGTGCCACACTGATAAATCTGGCGGGCAGCGAATCACAAAAGCTTGAGACTCTGCCGGATATCGTTGCTGGTGAGACGGTGATTGCGCTGGCCCTTGAAGAAACCGCCATCCACAACCCGCTGCACATAGAGCTGAAAGCCGTTAAAACCGGCTCCGGTTACATACTTAACGGTCAGAAAGATTTTGTGCTGGACGCCCATGTTGCCGACCAGTTTATCGTGGTCGCTCGCACCGATGGTGAAACCGGACAGCAGGAGGGCATCAGTCTGTTCCTGGTGGATGCCAACAGTGTTGGTATTGATGTACAGCGCTTGAACATGGTTGACAGTCGTAATGCCGGCAACGTCAGTTTTGTTGATGTTGAAGTACCTGATGACGCCCTGCTCGGTGAGGAGAACCGGGGCTGGCCCGCGCTATCAAGGACGCTGGACATCGGTCGCATTGGCCTGGCAGCAGAAATGCTGGGTGGTGTTCAGGAAGTCTTCGAACGGACTGTGGAATACCTGAAGCAACGCAGCCAGTTTGGTGTGCCGATTGGCGCCTTTCAGGCGCTGCAGCACCGGGCTGCTATCATGTACTCGGAAATCGAGCTGTGTAAATCGCTGGTATTAAAGGCTTTGCATGAACTGGATCGGGGAGGCGAAGCCGAGGACATCCCGGCGCTGGCCAGTATGTGCAAAGCCAAACTGTCGGAAGTCTTTATGCTGGTCAGCAATGAAGGCGTGCAGATGCACGGCGGCATCGGCATGACCGACGAGTTTGACATCGGCTTTTTCCTGAAACGGGCCCGTGTTGCCCAGCAAACACTGGGCGATGCAGCCTTCCATCGTGATCGTTATGCCAGTCTGCGCGGGTTCTGATTGTGATCCTGCTGGTGCTCGGTCTGTTATTGGCAGTACTGGCGTTTTTTCCGCAGATGTGGGTCCGTTATGTGATGAAAAAACATCACCAGGATGATCCGGCCATAGCCGGAACCGGCGGTGAACTCGCCGAGCATCTGGTGTCACGTTTCAGGCTGGATGGCATCATTGTTGAAACTACCGAGGAAGGCCGGGATCATTTTGACCCGGCTGCCGGCGCTGTCCGGTTAAGCCCCAGTAACTATAATGGCAAGTCAATAACAGCGGTGGCGGTAGCTGCTCATGAGGTGGGCCACGCCATTCAGTTTCACCGCAATGAAGCTATTTTTGAACTGCGTAAAAAGTACATGCCCATGGCAGCGAGGTTTAGCAAGATGGGTGTGGCACTGATGGTGTCGGTGCCAGTGGCGGGGCTGGTGTTGCGCTCGCCTGTTGCCATAGGCGTTGTTATCGGCCTCAGCGTGCTGTTTCAGTTGCTGGGCGCGCTGGCCTATCTGATTGTGTTGCCGGAAGAGTGGGATGCCAGCTTTAACAAAGCGCTGCCGATCCTGGTCGACGGCGAGTATATCTCAACGGATCAACGCAGCGGCGTTCAGAAAGTACTAAAGGCTGCTGCGCTGACTTACTTCGCCGGTGCCCTGGCCAATATCCTCAATATTGGCCGATGGCTGATGATCCTGCGCCGCTGAGCTGGTGGCAGAAGTGCAGCGGAGGTCAGTCTTCGATGGCCCCATACACCATGCGCTTGCTGATGCCCTGCAACTGCCGCGCATAGCCCAGATTGCGGTTCTGAATCATACCGATAAACACCAGATCCTCCACCGGATCAATCCAGAACCAGGTGCCGCCGATACCCCACCACCAGTAGCTGCCCTCACTGACGCCATCATTGCGCGCCGGGTCGGTGACGATGGCAAAGTTCAGGCCGAACTGGTTGCCGGGATAACCGGGAATCTCGTCCATGCCAACGGGCAGCTGGTTGCTGCGCATGGCGTCGATCGATGCTTCACTGAGCAGGCGGACGCCATTGAATTCGCCACCATTGGCCAGCATCTGGGTAAAGCGCATGTAGTCGGTGATGGTTGACGCCAGTCCGCCGCCGCCACTGGGGAAGGTAATGGGTGCCAGGTAGTCACCACCGAAACCGTCATTGGGTGCCACCAGTCCGTTGGTCCCGGACATGTACATGGTGGCGAACCGGTCGCGCTTTTCCTCTGGCACATAGAAACCGGTGTCGCTCATGCCCAGCGGTTCAAAAATGCGCTCCTGCAGAAATTCATCAAAGGGCATGCCGGACAATACTTCCACCAGGCGGCCCTGCACATCGACTGATACACTGTAATGCCACAAGGTTCCGGGCTGCTGGCGCAAGGGTATATTGGCCAGTTTGTCGATCATGTCCTGGAGGGTACCTTCCGTATCCAGGATATTGGCGGCAACGTATTGCGAGTCGACCTGCGAGCGGGAAAACAGACCGTAGGTGAGGCCGCCCGTGTGTGACATGAGTTCGCGAATGGTCATTTCATGGGTGGCCGGTTCGGTGACCGGGAAGCCGCCGGGGCCATCTTCTATCGCCACCTCGAGGTTGGCCAGTTCCGGAATATACTGAGATACCGCATCGTCCAGTGAAAACTTGCCTTCTTCCAGCAACATCATCATGGCCACACTGGTAACCGGTTTGGTCATGGAGAAAATGCGGAAGATGGTGTCTTCAGTGACCGGTTGCTGTTCTTCAACTGACTGGTAGCCGTAGGCATCCAGATGAACCAGTTTGCCGTTACGCATCAGTGCGCTGACAATGCCGGCCAGATTGCCTTCATCAACTTCCTTGCGCATGGCATCAGCGAGATCACTGACTCCGTCCGCGCTGAGCCCGACCTCTTCGGGGCTGGCGCGACCGAGATCGCGCTCCTGGGCATACAGTGACGGAGCGAATGCCAGCGCTGTCAGTGTTGAGCCGAGTATTAACAGCCTGGTCAGGTAAACAGGTAGTGACAATCTTTTCATGATGAGCCTCTATCGTTGTGTTTGTAAGCTGTCAGGAAGTTTATAACACTCTGCTGCCCGAAGTCACACCAGCGCAGGCGGCGCCGCGTCAGGTCCCCGGGTATTTGCGTCGACCTGACAGCAGTCCAGCAAAATGGTACCTTAGATCCGGTATTAATCTGGTTCTGACTTGCCAGGAATTAGCGATTTAAATCATGAGGTTATTTTAATGGCGAAGTATCTTATCACGGGCACCAATCGCGGCATCGGGCTGGAATTTGTCAAGCAGGTGCTGGCGCAGGGCCATGATGTCGTGGCAACTTGCCGAAACCCGGAAAATGTACCCGAATTACGTCAGCTGCAACAGGCCAACGGTGCCTTGCGCGTGCTGCCTCTGGATCTGGCCAGTGCCGAATCGCGGCAGGTACTGGTCGATGCCCTGAATGGTGATGCCATTGATGTATTGATCAATAATGCCGGCATATACGGTCCGCGCGATGCCAATCTGGGGTCGTTGCGCGAAAGCGACTGGGCAGAGGTCATGCTGGTTGATGTGATAGCCCCGGTTTTGCTGACCCAGGCGCTATTACCCAATCTGCGCAAAGGCACCGAGCGTCGGCTGGCCTTCATCAGCTCCAAGATGGGGTCAATCAGCGACAATGGCAGTGGTGGTTCATATTTGTACCGCACGGCCAAAAGTGCACTAAATCAGGCCGTCAAGTCGCTGGCAATTGACTTGCAGCCGGAACAGTTTATTGTTTTGACCATGCACCCCGGTTGGGTCCTGACCGACATGGGTGGCCCCAATGCCCTGATTGACACCAATACCAGCGTCACCGGGCTGCTCAAGGTAATTGAAGGCGCCCGTCCGGTGGACAGTGGTTTCTTTTTTGCCTACGACGGATCACCTATTGCCTGGTAAGCGGGTCGTTGTCAGACCGGTTGGTGTCAGATGGTTTGGAAATTGCTTTAAGATTGCATAATAAGCATGACAGTTTCTGCACGTTGAACGATTCATCAGACTTCTGCGACCGGAGATAATTGACATGACAGGCACTATCAGCAGGCGAAAATTGTTGTTGGGTGGGGCGGCGTTTCTCGGCGCCGGATTGGCGGACAGTGTGTTGCGGGGTATACCCGCCACACCCTTCACGCCTTCGCTGAAATTTCTTAATAGCGCACTGGCGGCTATCCCCCGGCCGGAAACCCTGATTCGCGCGAGCAGCAACGAGAACCCCTACGGGCCTTCACAGATCGCCCGTCAGGCGATCGCTGATGCCATGGTGGATGCCAATAAATATCTTAACCATGGCAGCGAGCTGATTGCCTATCTGTCGGAACTGGAAGATATTTCCCGTGACAATATTGCCATCGGCTCCGGTTCCGGTGAAATCCTGGCGGTGGGCGGACTGATGGCCAGTCTGACACCGGGCTCCGTGGTTTGTCCGGATCCGACTTTCGGCGGCCTGATTGGCTACGCCGACAGTTTTGGCGCGCAATTGATCAAGGTGCCGGTCAACGCCAACATGGAAACCGATCTGCAGGCAATGCGCAGCGCGATACGGCCGGATACCACACTGGTCTATCTGTGCAATCCCAACAATCCCATCCCCAACCTGATTGACGGCAATGCACTGCGTGACTTTGTCCTGGATGTCTCACGTGATCGTATGGTGTTTGTTGACGAGGCTTATCATGAGTTTGTCGATGACCCGACTTACCAGTCCATGCTGGGGTTGATACGGGACGGTCATAAAAACATCATCGTCTCGCGCACGGCATCGAAGATTCACGGGCTGGCAGCACTGCGAGTCGGTTTCGCCTATTCGCACCCTGACCATATTGCTGACATGCAGAACAAGATGACCGGTCAGTTGAATATTGCGGGTGCACGGGCGGCCCTGGCCAGTTATCAGGATCTGGAGTTTCAGCGTTATACGCTGAGCCAGAACCGCAAATCCCTGGATATTGTGGAAGGTATGTGTGATGAACTGGGTCTGCGCTACGTCAAGTCGCATGCCAATTTCAGCTTTATCCATACCGGACGGAATATCGGTGAGGTCAGTGCCGCCATGCGCGAAGCTGGTATTCTGATCGGCCGGCCGTTCCCACCCATGCTCGACTGGGCGCGGATCAGTATGGCCCGGCCGGAAGAAATGCAATACTTCGTGCAGGTATACAAATCCCTGTATGGCTGATCAGCCTGCGTCAGGGCGGGGTTGACAAACCGGATATGGCAGGCGCATTATTGCGCCCCATGAACATTCAAACACAGTATTTCTGGCGGTTTATCAACAAGGGCCGCCAGGAAAACAACGATCAGACTAACTGATCAACGTCTTTTTCAGGCTGCCCCCGTAAGGAAGGCGGCCTGTGTCTTGATAAAAATCCTGCTCCATCCCTGTGATTGATTATTGATTCCAACGTCGCCCGACCCACGGGTGCAGCCTCTCAGTTACGAGAGGGAAATACAGTGAATCAACTCCGTCAGACCCGTTTGACCACCGCCGGTGGTGTCGTCGTCAGCGTTCAGCAACAGTCCTGTGACGGCCTTGCGGAAATGAACCGGCGCCTGACCATGCTGGATGATCAGCTGGGCATGGCCATGATTTGTGGTGTCGACTATCCGGGGCGCTATCGCCGCCAGCAACGGGTCTTTGTCAATCCGCCACTGCAAGTGACTGCCAGAGAGCGAGAGCTTCGCATCAACGCACTGAATGCCCGTGGTGAACTGTTGCTGCATGAATGCCGGCGCGCACTGTCCGGGACTCACGACGATTTCCATTGTCATTCCGATCAGGCCGCGGAGCTTGTTGTTCACATCGCGGAACCTGACGCTTTGTTCACCGAAGAAATGCGAACCCGGCAGCCCAGTGTATTCTCGGTGTTGAGGCAGTTGCTTGCCCACTTTTCCTGCACACAGGATCGGTTGCTGGGACTGTATGGGGCATTCGGCTATGATCTGGCGTTTCAGTTAGAAGCGGTTCAACAGCGTCTGGACAGATCGGCTGCACAACGTGATCTGGTGTTGTATCTGCCAGACGAAATTCTGACGGTAGACAGCGACAGCGGCGCGGGCGTCATTCACCGTTATGATTTTGTGTGTCGCGACCTTGAGGGCAATCAGCATACAACTGGCGGATTGCGGCGTCAGGGTGAACGACTTGGCGCTATTTTGGCGACGGCCGGCAGCGCCGCCTCGGTGTCGCCTCTGCACCGGCCGTTGTCGGCAGGCGCCAGTGATCACCAGCCGGGCGAGTTTGCCGCCGTGGTCGACAAAGCCAAGGCGCGGTTCAGCTGCGGCGATCTGTTTGAGGTGGTCCCGGGTCAGACTTTTTCGACGCCGTTGCAGTGTCTGCCGTCCACCATTTTCCGGCGCCTGGTGGACGCCAATCCGGCGCCTTATGGCGCCCTCATCAACCTGGGAAACCAGGAGTACCTGGTCTCGGCGTCTCCCGAGATGTTTGTGCGGGTGCGCCCGGATGCGCTGCTGGGTGACCTGGTGGAATCCTGCCCAATATCGGGAACCATCGCCAGAGGGCGTGATGCACTAGAGGACGCCGAGCGCATACGCGAGTTGCTTAACTCGGCCAAGGATGAGGCCGAACTGTCGATGTGTACAGATGTTGACCGAAATGACAAGAGCCGGGTGTGTGTGCCGGGCAGTGTCAGCATTGTAGGCAGGCGCCAGGTAGAACTGTACTCAAAACTGATTCATACCGTTGACCATGTGCACGGGCGCCTGCAGTCCAGGTTTGACGCGCTGGATGCGTTCCTGTCGCATACCTGGGCGGTGACGGTGACCGGAGCGCCGAAGCAGCGCGCCATGCAGTTCATCGAGGATCATGAAAAAACACCTCGCCGCTGGTACGGCGGCGCGTTCGGTCACCTGGGGTTCGACGGCGCCATGGATACCGGCCTGACCCTGCGCACGGTGCACATCGACAAGGCGGTGGCGCGAGTGCGTGCCGGTGCCACCCTGTTGCAGGACTCCGACCCGCTGGCAGAAGAGCAGGAAACCCGCTTGAAAGCATCGGCATTGCTGTCAGTGCTGCAGCCGGATAGCGCTGCTCCGGCGTCCGCGCCACAACGAGATGCAGATAAAGTCTCTCCGTCCGATGTCGGGGCCGGCATGCGGGTGTTGATGATAGATCATCAGGACTCTTTTGTTCACACGCTGGCGGCCGGTTTCCGGGCCACCGGTGTTGAACTGGTGACTTTGCGTCCGCCGGCAGCACGCGAGGTACTGAGCCGTGAGGCTTTTGATCTGGTGGTCTTGTCACCCGGGCCCGGGCGGCCGACGGATTTTGACTGCCAGGCCACACTGGCCTTGTGTGACCGGCTGGACATGCCGGTATTTGGTGTCTGCCTGGGTTTGCAGGCCATGATCGAATATGCCGGTGGCACGCTGGCATTGCTGCCGCGTCCGGTCCACGGCAGTGCGTCGGCGATTGAGCATCAGGGCGGCGACCTGTTTGCTGGCGTCGGCAGTCCATTCACCGCGGGGCGGTATCATTCAATCCATGCCGGTCAGGTGCCGGGGGAGTTTGTGGTGTCTGCCCGCAGTGCAGATGATCAGTGTGTGATGGCCATCGAACACCGGCACAGACCCTGGAGTGCGGTGCAGTTTCATCCTGAGTCCCTGCTGACACTGGCCAATGGCGCCGGCCAGCAATTGCTGCACAACATCGTGCAGATGTCAGCGCGCGATCGAAAGCTGACGGCGGCGAAGCGCATTGGCGGGTATCACGGATAACAGCAGCAGAATGGCCGCGTACACATAAAACGGGATATGCACTTCATGCAGATGGGCATCGGCGGCGCTACCCAGCGTTACCTCGCTGGATACTCTGCCATCAGCGGTTTGCACCCGATATGTCTGGTCAATCCGGCCGCTGAACACAAACCAGCCCTGACTGTCGGTGGCCAGTTGCGTGCTTTCGCTGGCGCTGGCATCGACTGGCTGAATCAGCAGGCGGGTGTCTGCCAGCCCGGTGCCGTCACTGTCGAGCACCTGCCCCATCATCTGCTCGCGATCGCTGAAGATGTTGAAACTGATGTCCGGCGCGCTGCGTTCCTGCGCGAATCCGTATAGCTGAAACACCAGCAGACCCGCGCCCGCGAGGATCAGGGCCATGTTGGCCAGGCGACTGAACAACGTCCAGCCCCGGACTTGTTGCCAGGCACGAATGGCAAATGCCATCACCACCAGGGCGGCAATCTGACCGAATTCGACGCCAACATTGAACAGCAGAATCTTGCTCAACAGGGCCGGGTCGTCGGCCAGTGTCACAGCCTGCAGGCGCGCGGACAAACCGAAGCCATGGATCAGGCCAAAGACAAACACCATCAGCAGCAGGTTGGGTGCATTGATGCCCAGCCAGCGCCGGAAGCCGTCGAGGTTCTCGAAACCCTTGTAGGCCACGGTCACCGCAATCACGGCATCAATCAGGTAGTGGTTGGCGGTGATGCCGGCATAGGTTGCGGCAATCAGGGTGATGGTATGGCCTACTGTGAAGGCGGTAACAAACTTGAGAATGTCGATAAAGCGGCTGAGGAAGAACATCACACCGAGCAGGAACAGCAAGTGGTCATAGCCGCTGAGCATGTGCTCCGCACCAGTCCACATCACTTCCAGGTAACCGCCTGAAGCCATACGCTCGCGCGCAGTCTCGGTCATGTCATGCGCCAGCCCGGTCAGTGGCAGCAGTGCCAGTGTAATGCCCGTCAAAAGTGGCCAGAACAGGGCAGATAATGGGGAGGCACGCGAGTCGTCAGTCATGTTGGGCAGAGTCACCTTGGTGTTTTTGTGGTCTAAACACCAATCTTGCAGCATGGTCTTGCAGTTTTCAATCAGTTACCCGCGACAATCCGCGGAATCAGTGCAATCGCAGCGCAGCGTGCGTAAAATAGCTGTTCGTCCCGCAAGCCCTTTGCACAGGAAACCGTATGTCCGACTCAAGTTCTTCAACACCCGATACAGCAGCAACCGACATCTGCCAGCGCTTCCTGTTCGCGGATGCCGATGTCCGCGGTGAAATTGTGCGATTGACGCGCAGTTATACCGATACGGTCAGCAACCATGCCTATCCGCCAGCCGTCAGCAATCTGTTGGGTGAATTCCTGGCCGCCGCTGTATTGCTGGGGTCCGCGATCAAATATGACGGGCGTCTGGTCCTGCAGGTGCGTGGCGATGGCGAGTTGAACCTGATCATGTCCGAGTGCACCAGCGAAGGCGCCATTCGTGGCATCGCCCGTTTTGACAAGATCCCGGAAAGTGCCGACTTTGATGTCCTCACCGGTGATGGTCTGTTGGTGATTACCGTTGATTCGCGCCGCGCCGATCCTTATCAGGGTATCGTGTCGCTGGAAGGCGGATCACTGGCCGCGTCACTGCAAACCTATTTTGAGCAATCCGAACAGCTGGAGAGCTGGTTCTATTTTGCCGTTGATGAGAACCAGGCCTGCGGATTCCTGCTGCAGCAATTGCCCGGCGCCGCATCGGCAGATGCCGACGTGCGCGAAGAGCGCTGGCAGCATCTGCAGACGCTGGCGCAAACGCTGACAGCCAGTGAAATGCTGGCGTTGGACAATGAGGAATTACTGAACCGCCTGTATCATCAGGAAGAGGTGAAACTGTTCCCGCCCCGGCAGTTTCATTATCAATGCAGTTGCTCGCGCGAACGTACCGCCAAAGCGCTGGTCTCGATTGGCAAGGAAGAGGTGGACAGTATTGTCATCGAGCAGGGCGAGGTCAGCATCGCCTGTGAATTCTGCGGCACCGATTATCGATTTGATGCCTCGGAGATTGCCTTGCTGTTTCAGGACCGGGGCGATCTGCTGCATTGATAGGCCGCAACACTTTATCGAGTATCTGTCAGGAGAGCGTATATGAAAGGATTAGTCATCAGCGCAAGTGTAGTCAGTCTGGCGGCCATATTGCTGGTCGCGTGCTCCGGAGCTGGATCGGACGATCCGCGGCCACTGGAAAACCCGGCCGTCTATCAGAACCACCAGGGGCCATATCGCACAGAGAGCGTTCAGGTGGTCCTGCAACCCACACAGCGCACAGAAATCAAAGCGGTCATGCAACAGGACCAGGTGCTTATGTATCAGTGGGTTGCCAGTGCGCCGGTGTATGTTGACTTTCATGGCCATGACCCGGATGACGATTCCTATTGGTATCGTTATCGCGAACAGCAGCAGGGCATGAGTTCTTTTGGCAGTCTGATGGCCCCGGTCACCGGTGAACATGGCTGGTACTACCGCAACGACAGTGACAGTGAAATTGTCATCGACCTGCGTGTCACCGGCTATTTTGACCGGGTCAGGGATCTGGGAATATTCGCCCAGCCTGAGTCATAAAGAACCTTTGACAGGGTCAGCGCCGGGCGCCGACCGTGTCAAAAAAATTGACCACTTTCCGCATGTTGGCCCGGTCACGGGCAATAAAGTTGGTGTGGTCTGCGCCTTCAAGTTCGACATAAACATGCGGCATGCCGATTGTGCGCATGGCGGCCACCCAGCGCCGGGTCATTTCCACCGATACCAGCTCGTCCTCGGTGCCCTGAATGACCAGTATCGGTGTATCCCTGATCTCCGACAGCATGGTCGGTGACTGCTGTGGGTGGGGCGCCGGTGCCGCAACGGCCAGCGCTGCGAACATGCCGGGATTGTTGACCGCGATGTGATAGGTGCCGGCACCGCCCATGGAGTGGCCCCAGAGATAGGTGCGCTCCTCATCAACGGAAAATTCGTCTTTTACCCTGGCGATCACATTCATGACATCAGCTTCACTGCGCTCAGCATGCACAGGGTTTTCGGTCGGACGCGAGCCGTACCAGCCGCGACGCACGTAACCCAGGGGTGTGACAACAATTAAGCCGTACTCCTCGGCGTAGTCCAGAAATCCTTCGTAACCCATTAGCCAGTCATAGGTTCTGCCCAGGCCATGCAGAGAAACCACCAGCGGCGCTGGTGAATCAGCGTTGTAACTGGTCGGTACAAACACGGCATATGGCAGGGTTTCCCCGGCCTCTGCAAATGTATAGCTGCGGTGCAGTACCCGCGGGTCGTCGATCATGCTTTCGTCGTCGGTGGTTTCCCGGGCAGCCTGGACAGTCTTGCAGGACAGCAGCACGGGCATCAGGGTCAGTATCAACGCGACACGTTTCAGCAAATGGCTCATTTTTTTTGTCCCTCGTTCATGAAAGTTTCAAACGCCCTGATGGCGCGCGCCAGTGCGGCGTCATCGATATCAAGGTGGGTCACCAGTCGGATGCTGTCCCGGCCCAGGCAGTCAGCCTTGATGTGGTGTTGCTCCAGCCACTGTGCCAGGTGCTCCCGGTTGAGGTCAGCGACCTTGACGAACAGAATATTGGTTTGCGGGTTATCAAGCGTGTAACCAGCCTCGGTGAGTCGCTGTGCCAGCACTCGCGCCCGGCGGTGGTCATCAGCCAGCCGTTGCACATGATGCTCCAGAGCATGCAGCCCGGCAGCCGCCAGTAAACCGCTCTGGCGCATACCGCCGCCACAGACCTTGCGCCAGCGTCGGGCCTGATCAATGAAACCCTCGGGCCCCAGCAGGACGGAGCCTACCGGCGCTCCCAGCCCTTTGGACAGACAGATGGACACCGTATCAAAGTGCCGGGTGATGTCCTGCAGCGAGCATTTCAGTGCCACTGCGGCGTTAAATACACGGGCGCCGTCCAGGTGCAGCTGCAGCCCGGTTTTGTCGACCAGGCCTCTGGCCTGCGCCAGATAGTCCAGCGGCAGTACCTTGCCATGAACAGTGTTTTCCAGGCACAACAGCCGGCTGCGGGCAAAATGGCAGTCATCCGGTTTGATCGCGGCTTCGACCTCGCCCAGATCCAGTCCGCCAAAGTCCGCCATCGGCAGTGGCTGCGGTTGAATGCCGCCCAGCGCTGCAGCGCCGCCGCCTTCGTATTTGTAGGTATGTGCCTGTTGCCCCACTATGTACTCATCGCCGCGGCCACAATGGGTGAGCAAAGCCACCAGATTGGACTGGGTGCCGGAAGGCATGAACAGGCCGGCTGCCATGCCAGCCCTGTCGGCCAGCGTCTGTTCCAGTTGCTGTACGGTCGGGTCCTCGCCCCAGACGTCATCACCCACTTCGGCGCTAAGCATGGCCTGCCGCATGGCAGCTGTGGGTCTGGTCACTGTGTCGCTGCGCAGGTCTACCCAGGCGTGGGCGTCGGTATCAGACATGGTATCCTCGTATACGTTGATAGTGGCAGCGTTTAAAGTCGCTTGCTGTTGTGCTCGCACCGGGATTCTAACATGGACTTGCCTCTGGACACTGAACACCCCGAATTGCAGGGGGCATCCTCGGCGCTGCCGCTGATACTGGCCGGCGCCGGGCATGCGCACCTGGTCATGATGCGCCGCTGGCGCGACCAGGGTTTTCGACCGCCTGTCGGCACCACGCTGGTGAATCCCGGGGCTCATGCCTGGTACTCGGGCATGATGCCCGGATTGATGGCCGGACGCTACCGTGCTGACCAGTGCGCAATCGCACTGGCACCCTTGTGTCAGACACTGGGCATCAAGCTGCTGCAGGATGAAGTGCAGGCGCTGGATGCTGCGAGCAACACCCTTACTCTGGTCAGCGGCACTTCGCTGACTTTTCAGTGTCTGTCAATCAATACCGGCTCACAACCGCCGGCGCCGGTTGAGGATGACGGCAGCGTGCAGATTGTGCCCGCCAAACCCTTTGCCGCACTGCATCATGCCTGGTTGCAATGGCGCGACCGGCAAGCACCGGCCCGGCTGGGTATCCTGGGGGGCGGCGCGGCGGCGGTTGAATTGGCGCTGGCCATGCAAGCCAGTCTGCCAGACACCGAACTGCATGTTTTCAGTGCCGGTGAGTTGCTAACGGAGCATCCCTTTGGCCTTAGCCAGCGAGCCCGCAACGTGCTCGCCGAACGGCACGTGACGGTGCACACACAAACCCGGGTCACGCGCATCGAGCATCGCCATGTGCTGGCGGAGATGCGTCCAGTCTGCCAGCTCGACGCATTGGTGCTGGCCTCGGGCAGCGCGCCCCTTGCCTGGTATGCAGGCAGTGGACTGGAGCTGGATAGCCGGGGCTTTTTTTCGGTGACCGCTTCCCTGCAATCCATGTCACACGCAAACGTGTTTGTCAGTGGTGACAGCGCGTCATTGACGGGCAGTAAAAAATCCGGGGTGTACTCGGTCCGTCATGGGCCAGTGCTGGCTGACAATATTCAGGCTTACCTGAACGCCCGGCCACTGATCTGCTACCGGCCACAAAAAAAGGCACTGGCGATACTGGCAACAGCTGATGGCGGGGCGCTGGCCCACGTCGCAGGCTGGACGCTGGGCGGTCGTCTGGTCGGGCGCTGGAAGGACTGGCTGGATCAGCGTTTTATGGCGCGTCACCGATGACAAAGTGACCCAGTGGATGACACTGGCCATTGATCAGCAGGTCGACCTGATGATGTCCGGCGTACAGCTTGCGCGTGGTTAAAGGCGCCAGGGATATTTTTTTGGTAACGGTTATGGAGTGGCCCGCCGCCAGCTCTGTCTGTGTCAATTTGAAAACCTTGGCGCGCGCGCTGCCATTGGCTTTTACAAAGTGCACCTGGAAGTCAATCATCAGTGACTGGCAGCGCTTGCTGTTGTTGCTGATCACGCAGGACAGGGCGGTGGTGTCGCCAATGGCCAGGTGTTGCGGGGCGATGCTGGCCTGCGTCACCGCAATGGCGTCGGTGGCAGCAAAGCCGAACAGCGCCAGTGCCCTTTGATCGCCAGCCTTGAAGGCATTTCTTAACGCATGCCGGACAATCCACTGGCGCTCATTGCTGCCGCCCGGGTACCAGCGTTCGGCGGTTTCCAGCAGCAGGTCGGGGTGATCCTTGCCGATGTCATTCAGGTTGTTGGCCACCGAACGTCGCACATACAGGGACGGGTCGTCCTTCAGTTGTTCCAGCAGGGCCAGCACAGGTGCCGGGTCACGCTGGAACTCTGGCAGTCGTGATGCCCAGGGCAGGCGCGGCCGTGTGCCTTCAGAGACCAGACGTCGCACATGTTCACTGGGATCATCAATCCAGTCCAGCAGGCGCTTCAGGGTGGCCTGCTGGTGCTGTTGTAAAAACGCACGGATGCTGAATTCCGCAGTAAATCGCTGGGTCAATTCATACTGGGCGCGCATGGATGGTTCAAAGTCAGCCAGCCCGTAGCGTGCCACAAAAAATGTATGTGGCATGAACAGAAAAGGTGCCAGTGATCCGCCCTCGCGATCCTGGGTAGGTGATGTGGTGCTGATGGCCGGTTTGGCCGTTGGCAATGAGGCCAGCAGAATCTCGACTGCGGTTGGGTAGTGGTCGGGCAGCGAGTGGTGCAGGCCGTCCGCCATATGCCAGCCGCGTGGCATCAATTCCAGACTGTCATAGTCGGGCAGCACATAGTCCAGAAAATCCTGGCGCCGAAACCGGGACGACACTGCTGCAATCATGTCAGCGATACGATGGGGGACATCAGGGCCGTACTGATTTTTCAGGGGTTCTGCCATGATGCTGACTCAAGGACGCATGACGGTACGTTTACTTTCGACAAGTGACCAGATAAAACCAACAGCCATGCCAACGGTAAAATCGTCTTCAAACAGCGGGCTGTCACGATTCTCGGCGCCATGATGGAAACTGGTTTGCACACCGGCAAACAGACGCGCCTTGTCATTGATATGCCAGGTACCGGAAATGTTGACACCGGTGCCAAAGTACCCGGAAGCTGCCTGGTATTGATCACGGGAGGTGTTGGCAAACTGCGACTCAACATCGTAAAAATAGCCATGGACATCACGTGTCGCCCAGACTGGTCGGATAGAGACGGATGCTTCCAGCTGTGGAGCAAAAAGACCATAGTGGCGATAGCGCATCATGGGTTCGAACACATAGCCGTGATGATCGACACTGCCGAAGTCGGTGGACAGGGCAGCCCGGGCCTGCAGTGACAGCTCGACCTCGCTGGAGCTGGTATCGCTGAAGGCAAAGTCGGCCAGGCTGAACACAAGCTGGGGACCGACCTCAAATATAAAATCCAGATCGGGCATGCCTTCACGCAACTTATTACCATCACTGTCGGCATCAAAGGCCGCGGCGAACGACAGGGACAGCTCGTAAAAACTGTTTTCGGCCGCCACGGCGCGTGCCGCCTGACCGTCACCGATGCGCAGAACATCACCCCGATACACGACATAGGGCAAGCCCAGACCGCGGGTCTGGTGTTGTGATGAGCCCGGATAGTGCGGTTGTACCAGTGCCCCTGCACCCAGGCCCAGCTCCCACAGAGGTTTCTCGATCATCACGGGCTCCTCAGCGTCGGCTGCATGTGCAGACCAGGACAGCAGAGGAGTCATCAACAGAAAAAACAGGCTTGTTCTGTGCAGGTTTGGTGACGTCATAAAGATCCAGTGATGGCTGATAGGGTGCTGCTTATTCTTACGCCTGCTTCTGCCAGACGGATGGCGGCGGTCTGTCTCATACTGGCCTGATAATCCTGACTCAGCGTGGTACTGCCCAGGCGGTGACCGGTATTTTCGCTGCGCCGTACATGACTGATAACGGATGCAGGATATACCTGTTGCAGCAGAATCTGGCGGCTTTCGAATAACCAGCGCGTGGGCACAAAAGGCTGTCCGATCGGCATGCTGGCAGCAAGCCGGTTCAGGGTGGCAAGGCTGTCATCAAGCGCCGGACCGCGCAAGGCCTGATCCCATAGTGCGTGCAGATTGCCATCATCGATGCGAATGGCATTGCCACCCCGGTCACCGTCAGGGAACAACTGCGCTGTTACCAGGGCGCCGGTGTGCAGAGGCTGGTGAATATCGCCGATCAGATGCAGCAGCCAGCACAGGGCCAGTGCCCGCTCAGCGGCACCGGTTTCGTGCTCGAGTTGCCAATACGCGCGCTCCAGCGCGGTCAGCACATTGCCTGCATGGGCAGCGTGTCGACTATTGCTGGCAGGTTCGCCATGGATATCCGGCAAGGAAGGCGTATCAATGTACAGGTTGCCCTGGGTTTGCGCTTCGCCCCGGATCCAGGCCCCATCAATCCAGTGCCAGTCGGGTTGGTTGAAGCGCGGGCGGATGGCATCAGGTAGGCCGCGAGCCAGATCAGGCCAGACTGCCGCCTGGCCCAGCAACCAGCGGGTCTGCTGGTCACGCGATGCGGCGCGAATGTCGGCGGGCATGGCCTGTTGGAAATCGGCGGCAAAGCGGGGGTGATGTTGCAGTATCTCGCGCCAGTGTTCACGTTGCGCTTGTGTCAGATTCTCATAGGCGACATAGACGCTCAGCCGGTGCCCGATGGCATCCCAGGCCATGACCATCGGAGATGAGGTGAGCGCCAGCAGCAGGCAAAAACAGCGGATCCAGGTAGCGGACAGGAATTTGGCTGGCATGGTGCGCCCCGCAGTCGGCAAAAGCAGAAGTGTAGCAGACCCCGCCGGAGGTCGGATTGACCACAGGCAAAAAAATGCCCACGTGACACCTCAGTATCACGTGGGCTAGATCACCCATCAATGGAAAAGGGGAGAGTCAGTTCCATTTCTAGCAGCTGATAGGGGAATATCAGTGCTACGCTTCGAATAATGCATTGTGCGTGCCAGTTTTTTATGCATTGTTGTATCTGATTGATAATAAACAGTTAAAATATTTCCCATGGTCGAAATGCTCATGATGGTCTGGAAGTTTGATGAGTCAGGCCTTAGGCTGACGATGCTTTTTGGTTCCTGAAGCACGCCATTGCACCAGTTTGAAGCGCAGTGCTCATGGTGTTTGACAGGAAAGTGTCACTCTTTTGGTTGTCAGGGTCATTGTTATGCAATCTTTTGCAATATCTCCAGCAGACGTCGAACTGACTGCTATCAGGGCTCAGGGTGCAGGCGGGCAGAATGTCAATAAGGTGTCATCTGCCATTCATCTGCGTTTTGATGTGCAGGCCTCGTCACTGCCCGAGGAGATCAAGGCGCTGGTGCTCGCGCGCCGGGATCGGCGTATGACCAGTGACGGTGTCATCATCATCAAAGCGCAGCGCTTCCGGACCCAGGAAAAGAATCGTGAGGATGCCTTGCAACGTTTGCGGGCCTTGATCGCCGACGCTGCCCATACGGATGCGCCGCGGCGACCGACACGGGTGCCGCGCTCTGCCAAACGCAAGCGTCTGGAGGGCAAGCGCAAGCTCAGCACCACCAAATCTTTACGCAGCAAACCCGCGCCGGAATGAATACAATAGCGCAAACCGTCAAGAGGCTGAGAGCATGTCGACATCACTTAAACCTTTCCACCTTGCCATCCAGGTGCGCGACCTGGAAGAGGCCCGCCAATTCTATGGGCAGACCCTGGGATTGCCGCAGGGGCGCAGTTCCGACCACTGGATTGATTTCAACCTGTTTGGACACCAGTTGGTGGTGCATGTAAATCCCACAATCGGCAAACAGGGACAGGTGACCCAGAGCAGCAACCATGTCGATGGCCATGGCGTACCAGTGCCTCATTTTGGTGCGGTATTGTCGATGGAGGAATGGGCGGCGCTGGCCGACAAGCTGCGTGCGCTCGGTACCCGGTTTGTCATCGAGCCTTATATTCGCTTCAAAGGCGAACCGGGTGAGCAGGCGACGCTGTTTTTCCTTGACCCGTCCGGCAATGCGCTGGAGTTCAAGGCGTTCAGAGACATCGAGGGACAGCTGTTTGCCGTCTGACCGAAATGGATCCATTGCCAGGGACAACAAAATGAAACGCTGTACGCTGACGATAATGCTGATGTTCTGCGCCGGGGCGACTCTGGCCAATGATGACGACCCGCGGGCGCGCGAAGCAGGACTGGCGCCGGGCATTTATGAACCCGGTACGCTGAATGCCATTACCGATGTGGCCGGTGTGCTGGTCGGTCAGGTGTCCATCATTGATAACGACGCCGTGCGCACCGGCGTTACCGCCATCCTTCCGCACGGCGGCAATCTCTATCAGGACAAGGTGCCTGCCGGTTTTTCGCAAGGCAACGGCTACGGCAAGATGATGGGTACCACCCAGATAATTGAGCTGGGCGAGGTGGAAACCCCCATATTGCTGACCAACACCCTGTCGGTACCGGAAGCCGCTGCCGGAGTCATCGACTGGACACTGGCGCAGGCTGGCAATGAGTCAGTGCGTTCTGTCAATGCGGTAGTCGGTGAAACCAACGATGGCCGCATCAACAATATCCGTTTGCGGGCGGTTCAGCCTCACCATGCGCTTGAGGCTATCCGGACAGCGCGCAGCGGACCGGTGGCGGAAGGCAGCGTCGGCGCCGGCATGGGTACGGTCAGCTTTGGCTGGAAAGGCGGCATTGGTACCAGCTCCCGGATGCTGCCGGCTGTGGATGGTGGCTTTACTGTCGGGGTGTTGGTGCAGACCAACTACGGTGGTGAGCTGACCATCATGGGTAAGCCTGTACGCCATGAGGATCTGCAATTGCCAGGCAGGGCATCTGCCTCGGCGACCAGCCCTGATGGTTCAGTGATGATCATCATTGCCACCGATGCGCCTTTGTCAGACCGCAATCTGGAAAGGCTTGCCGCGCGCGCCTTTCTGGGTATCGCACGCACCGGGTCGGCGATGTCCAATGGCTCCGGTGATTACGCGCTGGCGTTCTCTACCGCTGAAAGTGTCAGGCGGACCGCATTGCGACGTGAGCAGTTACATACACTGGAAGACTGGCCCAATGAGTACATGACCGGGCTGTTCCAGGCCGTGGTGGAGGCCACTGAGGAGTCGGTGTACAACGCACTGTTCAAAGCCAGTGACGTTGACGGCATCAACCCGGGGCAATATCCCGCCATTCCTGTCGATCAGGTGCTGCAATTGCTGCAGGCATCGGGACACTAAGACGCCTGCATTAGGCAGGTGTTGGGTCAGGCCGACACAAGAATGATTTTTATATCAATCACATAGCTGGATGCCACGACATCTGTTGTGTATGCCAGACACGTTTGCCTGCCGGTTTTACTCCGCGATTCTGTATCTGTTTGAAAAATAGGTCTATTTTGTTCTGGCATGGCGATTGCTATCTCCTGGGTGCAAGCCGCAGACTCAAGCCGTGATGTCTGCGCAGACCAGGAAAAACAGCAGGAGCTGACTATGAACAGAACAACATTACAAACGCTTTGTGTCATCGCTGGCCTATCGGCAGGTACGTATTCAACCGCATTGCTGGCTGACGAAACCGGCCCCTATGTAGGTGGCGCGCTGGGGCTTGTCAGCGTCGATGACAGTGAATTTGACGATGACAACAATGCATCACAACTGTTTGCCGGTTGGCAGATCAACCAGTATTTCGGTATCGAAGGTGGTTACACAGATTTTGGTCGCTCCGGTGGTGACCTGGCGCGATCCGACATTGATGGTTACAGCCTGGCAGCAACCGGGCGACTGCCTTTGACAGACAGCTTCGCGCTGACCGCCAAGGCTGGCAGATTCTGGTGGGACAGCGATGTGCGGGTTGGCCCGTTCAGCGACAATTTTACCGGCAACGAGTTGACCTACGGCGTTGGCGCGCAATTCAGCATCACGGAGAGTCTGGACCTGCGCATTGGCTACGATCGACTGGACGTGGATCTGGAGCGCGATGAAATCGGCCCGATCGCCAGTGGCGATTTTGATTCGAAAATTGACCTGCTGTCAGCGGGGCTCAAATTCACGTTCTGATTGATATGAAAATGAGAGAATTAACACGGACGTGTGCATGGACGTAAGAATGAAGTCTGACACGGATGTTGACATGGAAGTGGCGCAATCAATTGAAAGCGCACCAGGGAGTTCCCTGGTGCGCTTTCAATCTTTACCGGATCAGAATACTTCAAACAGGCCCGCGGCGCCCATGCCACCACCAATACACATGGTGCAGACCACGTATTTGGCGCCACGACGCTTGCCTTCGATCAGCGCGTGACCAACCATGCGGGCACCACTCATACCATAAGGGTGGCCAATCGAGATGGCGCCGCCATTGACGTTCAGCAGATCATTGGGGATGCCCAGTTTGTCGCGGCAGTACAAGACCTGTACGGCAAATGCTTCGTTCAGTTCCCACAGTCCGATATCGTCCATTTTCAGGCCAAAACGCTTGAGCAGTTTGGGAATGGCAAACACCGGGCCGATGCCCATTTCGTCCGGGTCACAGCCGGCAACGGCCATGCCGCGGTATGCCCCCAGCGGTGTCAGGCCTTTCTGTTCAGCCAGTTTGCTGTCCATGATCACGCTGGCGGAGGCGCCATCGGAAAGCTGGCTGGCATTACCGGCAGTGATGCAGCCGCCTTCAATGACCGGCTTCAATCCTGACAAGCCTTCGATATTGGTTTCCGGGCGATTACCTTCGTCCTTGGCCAGTTTGACGTTCTTGAAGCTGACCTTGCCAGTTTCCTTGTCCATCACGCCCATACTGGATTCCATGGGGGCCAGTTCCTGGTCAAATTTGCCGGCAGCCTGGGCCGCGGCAGTGCGCTGCTGGCTTTGCAGGCTGTACTCATCCTGCGCTTCCCGGCTGATGTTGTAACGCTTGGCGACCACCTCAGCGGTCTGCAGCATCGGCATATAGGCGTGCTGCGACAGGGCGATGACGTTTTCGTCGACAGTGCGATACTTGTTGCGGTGATCGTTCTGCACCAGGCTGATGGACTCCATGCCCGCGCCAATCACAATAGGCATGTTGTCGCAGATCACCTGCTTGGCGGCCGTGGCGATGGCCATCATGCCGGAGGCGCACTGACGATCCATGCTCATGCCCGAAACCGTGTTGGGCAGGCCGGCTGCCACAGCGGCCAGGCGGCCGATGTTGTAACCGGTGGTGCCTTGCTGAACGGCACAACCCATGACTACGTCGTCAATTTCATCAGGTGCAACGCCGGCACGGCTGACCGCCTCGCGGATGGCATGTGCGCCCAGAGTGGGGCCGTCAGTGTTGTTGAAAGCGCCTCGATAGGCTTTGCCAATCGGGGTGCGGGCCGTCGCGACGATCACAGCTTCTTTCATGTTGAATCCTTTGATTTATATAATTAATTCATGTCAATACAGCCATGCCGGCAGGCGGAATCGCTGTAGCGGGTGGGTGACTGAGCGTTTGTTCGGGTTTTGCGTCGCTGCCAAGTGTAACGCAAATTCCGCAGAACGGAAAACCACCTTGGTCAATGCACTGAAAGCGCAGCTGGGCGCGGGCTGCAGGGCGTCTGTCGCAGCCGGTGCACACTGGTCGCAAAAGGCGTTGTGCGGCCTATGGGGCTGTGCTAGCGTCAGCGTTTAAATGGATGAACGGTCTGGTTGTCTTTCCTGCGGGCCGTGCCCGGCGGCGTATGTTGCGCCACCGGCTGAACAAGAATGATAAATAAAGTTACATTCCCGGAGGAAGCCATGAACAAGCGTCTGTTAACTGCGTCGCTGTCGGCCCTGGCGGCACTGAGTTTCAGTTTCAGTGCCGGCCTGATGGCCAACGAACGAGTAGGCGATTTTGCCCTGCTCGACCACGAGGGCCTGTTTCATCACATGGCCTGGTATGACAACCGTAAAGCGATCGTGTTGATGGTGCAGACCAACAGCAGCAACACCGCTGAGCAGTCCCTGCCCGAGTTTCTTGCCCTGCAGGAAGCCCACGCGGAAGATTTCCAGTTTTTCATGATCAATCCTCTGGGTGAATCCCGTGACGCTGTCGCCGCCAGCGTGGCTGCCCAGGGTCATGATATTCCCGTGCTGATTGACGATGCCCAGATCATTGCCGAAGCCCTTGGTGTGCGCGCCGCCGGCGAAGTGCTGGTGCTGGATCCGCGCAGTTTTCAGTTGAGCTATCGCGGCCCGGTCAGTGGCCTGGGTCAGGCTCTGCAGGAGCTGGATGCGGGCAATACCGTCTCCATGCCGGAACTGGCCGTGCCGGGTGAAGCCATCAGCTATCCGGCGCGTGACGCCAATATGGCGCGCACTGTTTCCTACACTGAGGAAGTGGCACCGATTCTCGCGGAAAATTGTGCCACCTGTCACCGTGAAGGCGGTATCGCGCCGTTTGCCATGGACAGCCACGCCATGGCACAGGGCTGGTCGCCGATGATTCGCGAAGTGCTGATGACCAAACGTATGCCGCCAGGGCAGATCGATCCGCACGTGGGTGATTTTACCAACGACTACGTATTAAGTGTTGAAGACCAGCAAACTTTGCTGCACTGGATTGCCCAGGGCTCGCAGAAAGACGGTGATGCCGACCCGCTGGCGATGCTGGAATGGCCAGCGACCGAGTGGGCCTTTGGTGAGCCGGATCTGATTGTAAAAGTACCACCGCAGAGCATCCCGGCGACCGGCGTGCTGGATTATCGGCAGGTGGTAGTACCTTTTGAGGGGCTGACGGAAGACCGTTGGGTGCGCGCCAGTCAGTACATTGCCGGCGATCGCACCGTCCTGCACCATACACTGAATAGCATTCTGCCGCCCGGTTCGGATGGTCGTCGCAGTTTCCTCGGCGGCAGCAACCCTGATGAACCCAGCATTACCGCCTACATTCCCGGTGCAGCGCCGTACCATGAACCGGAAAACACCGGTGGCCTGTTGCGTGCCGGGTCACAACTGGCGCTGCAACTGCATTACACCACCACCGGTCGTGAAACAGTTGATGCCAGTGAAATCGGTATCTGGTTCTACCCTGAAGGTTATGTGCCGGAGAAACGCATGTCCGGGCAGTGTGCCTGTATCTTCACCCCGACCTGGACCAATATTCCGCCCAATGATCCGGACTTCGAAATGGCGCAGACGATTACCGTGCCACGTGATGCGTACCTGCATTCCTTCCTGCCGCACATGCACTTCCGCGGCAAGCGCATGCGCTTTGAGGCCCAATATCCTGATGGCAGCAGCGAGGAGCTGATCAATATCGCCAACTATAACTACAACTGGCAGTTGAGCTACAAGCTTCGCGAACCGAAACTGGTGCCAGCTGGCACCAAAATTGTTGCCACGGGTGCCTTCGACAATTCCAGCCAGAACAAGGCCAACCCGGACCCCGAGCGTTCGGTACCCTGGGGATTGCAAAGCTGGGATGAAATGTTCTTCGGCGCAGTCAGCTGGCAGTACGTAGACCAGAGCCCGGCAAACGAAGTCGCTGCGCAGTAACACGCCGCTCGACTTCAAAAGGGGACGGAGGGATTTACTCCTTCGTCCCCTTTTTTTGTGTATGACAAGCTGACGGAGGCCCGCCTGGTTATTCGTGGCAATCCTAAGACACTTCGTTTCGGGAACGCCTGCCGTGACTGGGTGTCACCTTCAGGGGACGCCGTGAATCCGTCCGTGGAGGCTCTTATGCGGCGTCCCTGCCGCATAAGCCCCTTCAGGTGTCACACAGCCCCGGCCGGCTTGTGCAAATGGCGCAGCCGCTAACCTCGATTGAGGCCTGGACGTTGGTGCGGGATGTCCGTCGAGGAACAATCAGGGCGCCGCAGGCGACCGTTCCGAGACTGCCCGCCACGGATGGCGGAAATGCAGGTTTCGCAGGAGCAAAAACCTGCCGACTCCCGTATCAGCGTCCGGGCCGACAACACTGAAGTGGAAAAGCCAGCATCATTTACTGCAGCTCATAGCCGGACACTGCCCCCGGCCCCAGCGGCAAACCCAACCAGATCCACAGCATGGTCAGAATCAACCCCGTCACCATCATCCAGATACTGTAGGGAATCATCGTCGCCGCCAGGCTGCCCAGACCAAAGTCTTTCTGCCAGCGGTGGCAGAAGGCCAGGATCAGCGGGAAATAGGGCATCAACGGTGTAATGATATTGGTGGCACCATCCCCGACACGATAGGCGGCGGTAGCCATCTCTGGACTGATGCCCAGCAGCATCAGCATCGGCACCAGCACCGGGGCCAGCAGTGCCCATTTGGCACTGGCCGAACCGATAAACAGGTTGATCATGCCGGTCAGCAGAATGATCAGCGCCATCAGCACCGGCATGGGCAGAGATGTGGCCTGGATGACCGCCGCGCCGTTGATGGCAAAGATCAGGCCCAGATTGGACCAGTTGAACATGGCGACAAAATGCGCTGCCGCAAATGCCAACACCAGATAGTACGACAGGTCGGCCATGGCCTCGGACATCATGCGTACTACATCGCGGTGGTTGCTGATGCTGCCGGTGGCGCTGCCAAATGCCCAGCCGCAGGCCAGAAACAGAATAAAGAACGCGGCTACCAGGGACTGGTAAAAAGGCTGCATACGCGCTACGCCCCCGTCTTCGTTAATCAGCGGTGTGCCTGGTGCAAAACACATCAGCGCCCAGGCCAGAATGACCACCAGCGCGGCCAGGCCGGCGCGGCGCATGCCCTTGCGTTCCTCGTCGCTGAGCACGTCCGACTCGCGCTGCGCCAGCGCCGCCGAACCCTTGTTCTCCGCTGAAATTGGCGACAGACGGGGCTCTATGATGTTATCGGTGACATACCAGATGACCGGCAGGTAGATAACGGTCATGGCGGCAATGAAGTACCAGTTGCCAGCAATGTTCATGACCCAACTGGTATCCAGCGTGACCACCGCAGCTTCGGTAATGCCGAATAACAGGGCATCGAGCTGGCCCGGAATCAGGTTGGCCGAAAAGCCGCCGGAAACGCCGGCAAAGCCGGCGGCGATACCAGCGATCGGATGGCGTCCGGCGGCCGCAAAGACCACGCCGGCCAACGGGATCAGAACCACGTAGGCGGCGTCGGCGGCCAGGTTACCGAGCATGGCCAGCAGCGCGACCACGGGGGTCAATAACGCCGCCGGCGCCGCTTTCACGGCACTGCTCATCACCGCCGCAAACAGGCCGCTGCGTTCGGCGACTCCAGCGCCCAGCATCACCACCAGCACGTAGCCCAGTGGATGGAAATGGGTAAAGGTCGTGGGCATTTCAACCAGCAAGCGCTGAATATTGTCGGCGGACAGCAAGCTTGCCGCTTCGATGATCAGCGGGCTGCCGTCAGCCTGAAACTGAGTCGGGTGCACCGCATTGAGGCCGGCCAGCGCCGCAATCACACTGATGGCGACCACCACCAGAATCAACCACAGGAAAATGAATACCGGGTCGGGCAGCCGGTTACCGTTGTATTCTATCCAGCCCAGAATGCCAGGCTGGCGGGGAGTGACAGGGGGAGTCTGAGCCATGATGCAGTCCTTTATCGGATCTTTTGATTGGAAATGCGCGAAAGCAGGCACGCCAAATAACCCGGCAAGCATAATTCAGCTGGCGCGGCGGCGCAAACAGGGGCCTGGGCTATCGACGTTGAGCGAGGGGAAGATGCCGGTGTCAGGGAGCAATAAAAGTCAGGGGCAACGGTATCGCCTGACACCGTTGCCCCTGACAGTACTGCCTGCTTCCTGCTGGTACTGAGGTGTCCTGCAGATCGGCCTGAGTCTGCAGGGGAGTCTGTATATGAACCGCATGTGGTTCGTTAATGGAAGTATAAACCATGTATGGTTCACTTGCGCACACGATTGGCTGCTTTTATCCGGAACGCACGCGGCGACGTGCCGCAGCGGGTGTTTGCCCGCAAAATGGGTGTGGCGCAATCAACCATCATGCGTATCGAGAATGAAGACCAGAATGTGACGATTGATACGCTGGAACAACTGTGCAAAGCGTTTCATGTCGATATCGGTGACCTGTTCCCGGCCCGCAACAGTGTGCGCGCCTACCCGTCATCTACCCGAGCCGTCAGAGCAGAACCGCCGCCCATGGTGCACGACTCGGCGACCGGCAAAAAACGCCGTGGCAAACCCGGCAAGTGATCAGGGCAAACCGCTGACGCTCAGATAAAGCTCAGCGTCGCCAGGGCATTGGTGAGGTTCAGGAGCAGAAACAGCATGGCGATGCGGCCCAGCGCCTTGCCGGGATCTTCGCCCTGATACGCGAACTTGATACCCGTCAACAGCATAAATGTCCAGGCCAGTGCCAGGCCCAGCATCACCACATACAGAGACCAGGCTTCGTCAGCGACCGCCACACTACCCGCCACAAAAAATGCCAGGGCACCCATCAGGTAAAGCGTCCAGTAGGTCAGGGCCAGGCCGTATTGGCCGTCAATCAGGCGCCGCAGCGTGCTGTTTGTGTTCAGGTCCGGGTCACTGCTCATTGACGGGTACGCTCACTGCTCATGGGAGCCGGTATCTTAGCAGTGGCGCCTCATCGAGCCAAATACTTCGATGGCACGCTGTTTTGACCGTGCGCGCAGATCGAACGGGCATCACCGGGCTGGCGCGGTTATAATGCAGCTTCAAGCCATGCTTAGTGTTTGCCAAGAGTCACCTATGTCAGTATCGACGTCATCAAAAACCCGGCCGCTCACTGTAAAAAGCCATTTTTATGCCTACATCAGCAAACTGCGCTGGTTGCAGCGCTGGGGCATGAAACGCAATGTGATCAGCGAAAACGTCATGGAACACAGCTGGGAGGTTGCCACCATTGCGCATGTACTGGCACTGGTCAGGAATCGCTATTTTGGCGGTACCGTGGACGTCAATGCGGTGGTGGTAGCGGCCCTGTATCACGATTGCAGTGAAGTGATCACCGGGGATATGCCGTCGCCAATCAAATACCATTCCCCGGAAATCACCAAGGCTTACAAGGCCATTGAACACCAGGCCGACCATGAGTTGCTGAACCTGCTGCCGGATGATCTGAAAGCCGATTTTCGTCCGGTGCTGGTGGAAGCGGAGATTTCTCCGGATTATCACTCACTGATCAAATCTGCCGACACCATTTGTGCCTACCTCAAATGCAAGGCGGAGGTGCAGGCGGGCAATCCCGAGTTTCGCAAGGCAGAAGAAGATGTGCGCAAACGGCTGGAGCGCGATGACTGCCCGGAAGTGAAATACTTTCTGGAAACTTTTGCTCCCAGTTATGGCCTGACGCTGGATGAGCTGCTGAAATGATGACGGCATTTAGCAGGAGTGCAGGTTGACGGGTTATCTGGGTTTCATGCGGCAACACTGGGCGTTGCTGGGTTTCGGGTTCACGGCCGTATTCTGGGGCAATTTCGGGCAGTCGTTTTTTGTCGCCTGGTTTGGTGCTGACATCCAGCGCACCCTGGGCCTCAGCGCCAGCGAGTATGGCAGTGCCTATTCACTGGCGACGCTGGTGTCGGCAGCCACCGTAGTCTGGGCTGGCGGGCTGATTGACCGGGTATCACTGCGTACCTATGCAGTGGCAGTGGCACTGGGACTGGCAGTGGCGCTCACGGTATTATCGCAGGCGAACGGACTGCTGACGCTGCTACTGGGTTTCTATCTGTTGCGCCTGTTTGGTCAGTCGCTACTACCTCATGGTGGCATGACCTCCATGTCACGTTATTTTGTCGCGGAACGGGGCAGGGCCATCAGTATCGCCATGTCTGGCGTGCCGCTGGGCGAAATCGTATTGCCCCTGATGGCGGTAGCCATGATCGCCGCCATCGGCTGGCAGGCAAGTTTCGGACTGATTGCCGTCGCCGCGGTTCTGGTACTGATCCCGTTCATGCTGTGGTTGCTGAGCCGCAGCGAGCTGCCGCTGACACCAGTCGCCACGGGCGAGAAAGCGGCCGCCTCATTAGCCGGAGAAATGCCGGGTGCCGGGCGTCGGGAGATGCTGCATGACTATCGATTCTGGCTGGCGTTGCCAGGGCTGATGGCGAACCCGTTTCTGATCACCGGCGTTTTTATTCACCAGAACTTCCTGGTGGTAGACAAAGGCTGGAGTCTGAGCTGGCTGGCCACCTGTTTTGTGGTCTATGGCGCTGTGCACTGGCTCAGTTCGCTGGTCTCAGGGGTATTGGTAGACCGTTTCAAGGGCCCGCGCCTGGTCGGTGTTTTCCTGTTGCCGATGCTGCTCAGCATGCTGGTGGCGGCGCTGATGTCCGGCGATATTGCTGCTCTACTGATGCTGGCCTTGCTGGGCATGTCCGCCGGCAGCAGCCCGCCGATTACCGGTTCGCTATGGCCTGAGATCTATGGGACGCGTAAACTGGGTGCCATACGTTCCATGATGATGGCGGTCATGGTGCTGGCAACGGCGATTTCTCCCGTGCTGTTTGGCTACTTTATTGACAATGGCGTGGATGCTTTTGCCTTGTTTGGCGCCTGTGCTGTTTATGTATTTATCGCGTCGCTGATGATGATGGCGTCGTATCCCCGAAACCCGACACCCGTACCAGGTGCTGAATGACTGATCAGACTGCAAAACTTTTTGAAGAATTGGTGGACCTGAATTACCAGCTCTACAATAGCCTGTTCCTGACCCTGCCGCTGGATGCCGTTGAGCAGACCGGCACGCTGCTGCCGCTGTTGGCTGAAGCCTGCGAAAGCGGCCTGGCTGATGGCGATGATCCACGACAGATCATTGGTGATTTTTTTGAACAGCACCGCGCGCATTTCTCGCAACAGGAGCAATTGCAGTTTCTGTTCAAGATTATCCAGTATGTGGAGCGCCAGGTCGTGCTGATTGACGCACTGGAGGATGCGGCCTACAGCCGGATCCATCAGATAGAAAACAAGAGCTCGCTGCTGCGCCTGACGGAACGGGCCGAGGACGACGGGCGCACTGAAAAGCTGGCGCAATTATTAAAGAATTTTGGCGTGCGCGTGGTGCTGACGGCCCACCCGACGCAGTTTTATCCCGGGCAGGTGCTGGCGATTATTTCCGATCTCAGTGATGCCATCGGCGGGGCGCGTATCGGCGAAGTGAGAGACCTGTTGCAACAATTGGGCAACACGCCGTTTTTCCAAAAGCAAAAACCCACTCCTTACGATGAGGCAGTACTGTTGACCTGGTATCTGGGCAATATTCTGTATCCTGCCATCGGTGATATCGTGGACCCCCTGGCGGCCAAATATCCGGCCTCCGTAAACAGCAACAGTGAGTTGATCAGCATTGGCTTCTGGCCTGGCGGAGACCGTGACGGCAACCCTTTTGTCACCACCGAGACAACGTTGCGAGTTGCTGCCCGTCTGCGCCATGCCATATTGCAGTGTTATCATCAGGACCTGCGGGCGCTCAAACGACGGCTGAGTTTCGACGGCGTCTACGATCTGCTCGACCGTCTGGAAAAACGCATTCGCGATGAGCTGGTCGAAAAACACGACCGTGAAGACATTACGCTGACCGACATGTTTGCGGCTCTGGATGAGGCAGAGGCGTTAATCATCGAGCGTTATCAGTCCATGTACCTGGAGCCGCTGCGCTCGTTCCGGCGCAAATTGACACTGTTCGGTTTCCATTTTGCCAGTATCGATATTCGTCAGGACAGTCGGGTGCTCACCGCTGCCTTTGACAGCATCATCGACACAATCCCGGATGTGTTGCCTGCCGGGTTTGCGTCGCTGTCCGAGCAGGCGCAGGTTGATGCGCTGATTCAGTGCCGTGTGCGCGAACCGGTGGATGCTGGCCAGTTCGATGATCCGGTGGTACGCGATACCATTGAATCGTTTGGGGTGATCCGTCAGATTCAGGCCAGCAATGGCGAGCGCGGTGCGCACCGCTATATCATCAGCAACTGCCGCGGTCCGGTGGATGTGGCCAGGGTGCTGGCACTGTTCCGCCTGTGCGGCTGGGGTAATGACGACATCAATGTGGATGTTGTGCCGTTGTTTGAAACTGTCAACGACCTGCGCCAGGGTGGCGAGTCGATGACCAGTCTGTATCAGAATCAGCACTATCAGGCGCATCTGCGACAACGACGGCAGCGCCAGACCGTGATGCTGGGTTTCTCTGACGGCACCAAGGACGGCGGCTACATGATGGCCAACTGGGCGATCTACTCCGCCAAGGAAACCATCACTACCGTGTCCCGCGATGCCGGTGTGGAAGTGGTGTTCTTCGACGGTCGCGGTGGTCCGCCCGCTCGCGGTGGCGGAGACGCCTATCTGTTCTACGCTGCTCATGGCAAGAATATTGAAAGCAATCAGATACAGATGACCGTACAGGGGCAAACCATCAGCTCGCACTACGGCATCAAGGTTGCGGCCATTCACAACCTGGGACAGCTGATGACTGCCGGGCTGGAGAATAATCTGATTGATCGCGCCGACCGGGAGCTGGATGACCTGCAGCGCAATCTGATCCGTGATCTGGCTGAGCGCAGTTACGCCAAGTACGAGGCCTTCAAGCAGCACGAGCTGTTCATGCCCTACCTGGAAGAGATGAGCGTGCTCAAATACTACGCCATGGCCAATATTGGCAGCCGTCCATCCAAGCGTGGCGGTGGTGGAGCGCTGAAGTTTGAGGACCTGCGCGCGATTCCCTTTGTCGGTTCATGGAGCCAGTTGAAACAGAATGTCCCCGGTTTTTACGGATTGGGGACGGCGTTGAAGGCGCAGGAAGAACTGGGGCGCCTGGATGCCTGTCTGGACCTGTACCAGCGTTCGCGGTTCTTCCGGGCGCTGATTGCCAACAGCATGCAGAGCATGAGCAAGACCAATTTTGAATTGACCCGTTACATGGAAAATGATCCCCGCTTTGGCGAGTTCTGGCAGGATATTTACCAGGAATTTTTGCTGAGCAGGGAGATGGTTCTTAAAGTGGCCGGTCAGGCCGAGCTACTGCAAGACAATCCACGTAGCCGGCTGAGCATCCGCTTGCGCGAGCAGGTAGTGTTGCCGCTGCTGACCATTCAGCAATACGCGCTGATTCGTATTCGCGAATGTCGTGAACAGGATGATCAGGAGCGGCTGGCGGTTTACGAGAAAATGGTGGTGCGCACCCTGTTCGGCAATATCAACGCGGCGCGAAACTCCGCATAAGCTCTGTTCGGCTCTCGCCGAGCGCTGTGTCAGTCATCCGCCCACATGCGCAGCAGATTGCTGCGTGATTTCAGCAGCAGCGCCAGTGTCCCTGTCTGGTCGGGGGCGCTGCGCAGTTGGGCAATGCTGCGCTCCAGGTCGAACAGCAGTTCACGCTGTGCCGGTTCCCTGATCAGGCTACGGATCCAGCCCACCAGCACCAGGCGCTGGCCGCGGGTGACCGGCGTGACCTGATGCAGGGTGTTGGACGGATACAGCAGCACAGCACCGGCAGCCAGTTTGAATGGACGCTCGGCGGCAGGTTCATCAACAACCAGTTCACCGCCATCGTAGCTTTCCGGATCACTGAGAAACACCGTGAACGAAAGATCGGTGCGCTGCCCGTCCATCATGGCGTCGTCTACGTGATTGCCATAATGCATGCCTTCATCATAACGGCTCAGCAGCAATCGGATGACAGCCTTGGGGCGAGCCGCTGCCTGTATCAATTCATGCCCTGTGATGGCGGTCATGAGTTGTCCCATAAGTGTTGCCAACGGCTCCGAAGATTTTGCCTGCAGGTTGTGTTTATGCTGTCTGGCATGCCAACCGGCAGTTGTGCGGCCGTCGACAAACAGGGAATCGTCACCGGCCAACTGGCGGCAGGATTTGATCAGGGCAGGAGACAGTACGTCGGCAATCGGTAGAATCATGATGAATGCGATTGAGAATGATTATTGATTAATGTAAGCTGCTATCAGTTTAGTGTGTCGCACAGTGGATGGCAATCACGGTGTTTGCCGAAGCGCGATACTCAGGTTTTTAATTGGTCAAGAGAGAGGGTTGTCGGTAATGGAGTCTAAAAACAAACTCTGGTTGGGTCTGAGTGCGGTCTGCGTGGCGGGAGTCACCATGACTGCCTGCAGCAGCGATGAGAGCGCGAATATGGCGGGCATGGAGCACAGTGCCATGACTGCCAGTGAGGGTGGCGAAGGCGGCGAAGGCGCCAGCAGCGAAGATTCCATTGCCAGTGATGCCGTCTACCTGGGGCAACTGGCGTTTATCCGCGGGCACCTGAATGTGGGCGTCAATCTGTATCGCGAAGGTGATGAAGAAGCCTCCGCAACCCATATGAAACACCCGGAAAGCGAAATCTACGCGGCATTACAGCCTGCGCTGGAGGCGCGCGATGCGCCCGGATTTGCTGACCAGCTGGCGGCGCTGGCGGTGGCGGTAGAAAGTGGCGAGCCACTGGCTGACGTTGAAGCTGCCTACGAAGCCTTGCTGCAAGGCATCACCGCCGCCGAGCAGGCCGTGCCGGATCAGGATGCCCGCCTGCTGGGTGAGGTGATCGTTGATCTGGTCAGCACGGCGGCTGCCGAGTACGATATCGCGGTCGGTGATGATCTGGCGCTGGAGAATGCACATGAGTACCAGGACGCCCTGGGATTTATCCGCATAGCGTACGACATGCAGGATAATGTGGCGGCAATGACCGAAGACACCTCAACGGTGGCTGCCATCCGTGAGCAGCTGGACCTGGTGCATCCTGCCTGGACCGGTCTACAGCCGCCCCAGCGTCTGCACACCCAGCCGTCCGTCATCTATGGTGCCGCCAGCCGCATTGAGCTGGCTGTTTCCCGGCTCTGAGACGATGCCGGCCCGGGCGCAGAGGCTGCCGCCCGGGCCGGATAGCCAGCTTTCGATATTGCCTGCTTTGCGGGATTCGCATAGTACCGGTCGACAGTAGTATTCTGTACACTGCAGTCACGCGAATCGAGTAAGGAGAGTCGTATGAGCATTCGAATTGGCAGTATCGCGCCGGATTTTACGGCCAAAACCACTGAAGGCGAAATCCGTTTTCACGACTGGATAGGCGATAGTTGGGCCATCCTGTTTTCCCACCCCAAAGACTACACTCCCGTATGCACCACCGAACTGGGTTATGCCGCCCGGCTGAAGCCGGAATTCGACAAACGCAGTACCAAGGTGATCGGCCTGTCTGTGGATCCGGTGGAGAATCACACGGGTTGGGCAAAAGATATCGAGGAAACCCAGGGCACTGCGCCCAACTTCCCGATGATCGGGGACACTGACCTGAACGTGGCCAAGCTGTATGACATGCTGCCCGAAGCTGAGCCGGGCAGTGCCGAAGGGCGAACAGCGGCTGACAACGCCACCGTGCGTTCAGTATTTGTCATTGGCCCGGATAAAAAGATCAAGGCTTTCCTGGTCTACCCCATGACCAGTGGCCGTAACTTTGACGAGATCCTGCGCCTGCTGGACTCTATCCAGTTGACCGCCAGACACACCGTGGCGACGCCGGTAAACTGGAAAAATGGTGACGATATCATCATCCCGCCGTCAGTCAGTGACGAAGATGCCAAAAAGAAATTCCCCGAGGGCTGGAAGGCGCTGAAACCCTATCTGCGCGTGGCCAAACAACCGAAGTGACACAACAATAATGACAACAGACTCTTCAGGAGAGGCATTATGAAAAAAGCGGTATGCATTGCAATAACATCATTGGCGCTGGGCATGTCCGCTAGCGCACTGGCGCAGGATAACTCGCTGAGCTTTTTTATCACCAGTAGCGGCACCGGCAACGGTGCTTATCTGGGCGGACTGGCTGGCGCCGACATGCATTGCGCGGTGCTGGCGCAGGCCGCCGGTGTGACCGGCAAAACCTGGGCGGCTTATCTGAGTACCCAGGCGCGCGACGGTGTGCCTGCCGTCAATGCCCGTGATCGAATCGGATCAGGCCCCTGGTTCAACGCAAACGGCGTTCAGGTTGCTGCCGATGTTGATGATCTGCACAGTGACAACAACCGCTTGAGCAAGGAAAATTCCCTGACCGAAACCGGGGAGATGGTCAACGGGCGTGGCGACAGCCCCAACCAGCACGATATTCTGACCGGTTCCAATCTTGATGGCACGGCGTTTACTGACGATGCGGACCATACCTGTAACAACTGGACCAGCAATGACGAAGGCAGTGCGCAGGTCGGTCACCACGATCGCCAGGGTGGCGGTGGCAATCCGACATCGTGGAACAGTGCTCATGGTTCGCGTGGTTGCAGCCTGCAGGATCTGCAGGGCAGTGGTGGCAACGGTTATTTCTACTGTTTTGCCACTGACTGAAGTCACTTCTTCCCGGAGTTGGTAGCTGCGCACGCTGGTCCATTTGCCCGGGCCGGTTTGCCAGCTGAATGCTGCGATCCCTGAACTGTGCGTTACTGCACAGAGCGGGCATGGTAATCTCGATATGCTTGAAACACTCAGAGCATCCTCTTCAATACCTGGAAATTGACAATATGCGTACCCTCAGACTCTCGTTTTTTGCCGTGCTGGCGCTGGTTACTATGGGAGCCTGCTCTCCGCAGGAAACGGCAAGCGCCGTTGGCGGTGCCGATAACGCATCGCAGCCGGAACCGGTGTGCACTTCATGTGGCGTGATTCGCGCCGTCAATCCGATCACCCAGCAGGGCGACTCCACGGGCGCGGGTGCGGTTATCGGTGCCATCGTTGGTGGCGTGGCCGGCAATCAGGTCGGTGGTGGCTCGGGACAGGACATTGCAACAGCCGCGGGCGCTGTCGGTGGTGCGTTGCTGGGCAACACGATCGAGCGGAACCGTGGTTCATCCACGTATTATGAAGTGGTCATCGATATGGAGACAGGCGGCCAACAGGTTATCAATGTCCCGAATGCGGCGGGCATCAGCGCAGGCGTGCCCGTGCGTGTGCAGGGCAATACGATCACCATCCGATAGGCCTCAGGTCAGTTGCCGGGCCGCGATGTGGATCGTCACATAGCGGCCCGGCAGATGCCTACAGCATCTCTATCGCCACGGCCACGGCCTCGCCGCCGCCAATGCACAGACTGGCAATGCCTTTGGTCTTGCCCAGTTTCTTCAGTGCATACATCAACGTCACAATGATGCGGGTGCCCGAGGCGCCTACCGGGTGCCCCAGGGCACAGGCGCCGCCATGGATATTGACCTTGCTGTGATCCAGTCCCAGTTCCCGCATGGCCAACATCGGCACCATGGCAAAAGCTTCGTTGATTTCAAACAGGTCTACGTCGTCGACTGTCCAGCCGGTTTTGGCCAGTACTTTTTCAATGGCGCCAATCGGAGCCACTGTGAATTCACTGGGGTGACGGGCGTGGCTGGCCTGGGCGAGCAGGCGTGCCATGGGCTTCAGGCCTTTGTCCTGCGCTGCGCTTTCGCGCATCAACACCACGGCAGCCGCACCGTCTGAGATGGACGAGGAGTTGGCAGCGGTAATGGTACCGTCGGCAGAAAAAGCCGGGCGCAGTGTCGGAATCTTCTCCGGGCTGGCTTTGCCCGGCTGCTCATCGTGCTGCACGGTGGTGTCGGTACGACCGACCTTGACGTCGATGCTCACTGATTCATCTGCAAACCAGCCTTCGCTGATGGCGGTTTGGGCACGCTTCAGGGACTCAATGGCATAGTTGTCCATGTCTTCCCGGCTCAGGCCATGTTTGTCGGCGGTTTCCTGGGCAAAGCTGCCCATCAGGCGGCCGGTATAGGCATCCTCCAGGCCATCCAGAAACATATGATCCTTGAGTTCACCGTGACCCAGGCGCAGACCGCTGCGGCCCTTGGGAATCAGGTAGGGCGCTTGTGTCATGTTTTCAATGCCGCCTGCTAACACGGTGTCGGCGTGGCCGGCGAGAATCTGGTCCATGCCCATCATCACGGTTTTCATGCCCGATCCGCACATCTTGTTGACGGTGGTGCACGGCGTGGTTACCGCCAGGCCTGCGCCCAGGGCCACCTGGCGAGCGGGAGCCTGCGCCAGTCCGGCCGGTAGCACACAGCCGATCAGTACATCATCAATGGCCGTGTCATGGGTGGCCGGGTCGAGCCCCGCGCGTTTCAGCGCAGCATTGGCCGCCGCGACACCCAGTGCCGGCGCAGTGACAGATGAAAACAGGCCCTGAAAACCGCCAATCGGGGTGCGGGCACCGCCGAGGATGACAACGGAATCTTTGTTCATGAGTTTAAAACCCTAATCTATTTATAAATAATTGTTCCAAGGACGTCTTGGTTAGTGGTTACTGCGCATTTGCTGGAGGCGGCTGCGGCATTGTGATTCGAATTCTTTCAGTTCATGCAGGCTCAGCTGAATGTCCTCCAGCTGTTGCTTGAGTATCTGTTTACGCTCACCAATCTTGTCCAGTACATGACGCAGCTGCGCCAGTTCGCCAGTTGATGAATCATACAGATCGAACATCTCGCCGATTTCGTCCAGCGAGAACCCCAGGCGTTTGCCGCGTAGAATGAGTTTCAGGCGGGTATGGTCGCGCTGACTGTACAGGCGGTTGCGGCCTTCGCGCTCCGGCGTTAGCAAACCTTCACTCTCGTAGAAGCGGATGGCGCGTGTGGTGATGTCGAATTCTTTGGCCAACTGCGAGATAGTGTAGGTTTTCAGGCCGTCATCAAGGGGGTCAAGGGCATTACTGCGCAAAAAGCTGTCGCTGAGCGCTTGCGTGGCATCCGGCATGTTGTGATGAATTCCTTGATTGACGTTAACGTAAACGTCAATATAATAAATGACCTTGGTCTGCAGGACAACTGTCGTCTCATATGACGGCCAACGCTGCAGCACATGATAACAAATTCCGCATCGCGCAGGCTTGCCCCATGAGCCAACAGGAGCCGCATCGTGTCATCAGTTGTCAATATCCGCCCCGCCACCTCTCCGGCGCTGGAATACCCGCGTTTCATCACGGCGGCCAGTCTGTTTGACGGTCATGATGCGGCCATCAACATCATGCGGCGCATGCTGCAGGCCTCCGGTGCGGAGGTGATCCACCTGGCCCACAATCGCTCGGTGCAGGAAGTCGTTGAATCGGCGCTGCAGGAAGATGTGCAGGGTATTGCCATCAGCTCCTACCAGGGTGGGCATCTCGAATATTTCAAATATATGGTGGACATGCTGCGTGAACGCGGTGCCGGCCACATACAGGTTTTTGGCGGCGGTGGTGGGGTCATTATTCCCAGCGAAATTAAAGAACTGCATGCCTATGGCGTCACCCGCATCTATTCGCCGGAAGATGGCCAGGCCATGGGCCTGCAGGGCATGATCGACGACATCATGCGCAAGGTCACGGTCGAGCGCAAAGAGGCTCCGGCCCCGGATCTGCAGGCCATGCAGGCCGGTGACCGTCTGGCCCTGTCGCGGGTCATCAGTGCACTGGAAATTGACGCTCTGAGCGCTGCGCAGAAGACGCAGCTGCAGCAGGCAGCCGACAAAATCGACACAGTTCCTGTGCTGGGTATTACCGGTACCGGGGGGGCGGGTAAATCGTCGCTGACCGATGAATTGATTTTGCGTCTGCGCCAGGACAGTGGTGACAGTTTACGTATTGCCGTGCTGGCCATAGATCCGACCCGGCGCCGCACCGGTGGGGCGCTGCTGGGTGACCGTGTGCGTATGAATGCGATCTACCATCCGTCAGTGTACATGCGCTCAATTGCCACCCGGCGCTCGGAAACCGAGGTGCCAACCTACCTGCGCGATATCATCAACAGCGTCAAACTGGCCGGCTTTGATCTGGTGATTGTGGAAACCCCCGGTATTGGCCAGGGTGATGCCGGCATTGTGCCCTACGTGAACAGCTCTCTGTATGTGATGACGCCTGAATTCGGCGCTGCCAGTCAGCTGGAAAAAATTGACATGCTGGACTATGCCGATGTCATTGCCATCAACAAGTTTGATCGCAAAGGCGGCGAGGACGCCCTGCGTGATGTCAGCAAACAGGTGCAGCGCAACCGTGTGGCGTTTGATAAAACCGTAGAGCAGATGCCGGTGTATGGCACCATCGCAGCGCGCTTCAACGACGATGGCGTCACGGCGTTGTATCACGCCCTGGTGCCGGTGCTGGCCGAACATGGTCTGCCAGCGTTCGAGCATCGGCTGGCGCCGGTCACGACCCGTACCTCTACGCAACAGTCAGTGATCATCCCGCCCCAGCGCCAGCGCTATCTGGCCGAAATTGCCGATACCGTGCGTGATTACCGGCGCCGGGTGGAACAACAGGCCGTGGTCGCCCGAGAGCTGCAGCAACTGCAGGCAACACAGGCCATGGCTGCCGACGGCGCATCTTCGGACATGACGCAGAGTCTGCAGGGGCTGGTTAAACAACGCCAGCAGTTGTTGCACGGCGACAGTGCCGCCCTGCTGGAGAGCTGGCCGGTACTGAAGGATGAATACTCCGCTGACGAGCTGGTCACCGACATACGTGGCAAAACCCATCGCAACTCACTGGTGTGGACTACCATGTCGGGCACGCGCATCCCCAAGGTGTCGCTGCCGCGCTTTCATGATCACGGAGACGTTCTGCGCTGGCTGGCGCTGGAAAACGTGCCAGGTCGATTTCCATACACGGCCGGGGTGTTTGCCGTCAAGCGCGAGGGTGAGGATCCGACCCGTATGTTTGCCGGGGAGGGTGATGCCTTCCGCACCAATAGACGTTTTAAATCGCTGTCCGAGCACGCCGATGCCAAGCGTTTGTCGACCGCCTTTGATTCGGTGACCCTGTATGGCTTTGATCCTGACGAGCGTCCGGATATTTATGGCAAGGTCGGCAACTCCGGCGTCTCCATTGCCACGCTGGATGACATGAAAGCCCTGTATGACGGTTTTGATCTCTGTCATCCAACCACCTCGGTGTCGATGACTATCAATGGCCCGGCACCGACGATATTGGCGATGTTCCTGAACGCCGCTATCGCTCAGCAGATGGAAAAATTTCGCAACGAAAATGGCCGCGAGCCCGATGCTGACGAAGCGGCGACGGTCAAGGCGCAGACACTGGCCTCGGTGCGTGGCACCGTGCAGGCCGACATCCTGAAGGAAGACCAGGGTCAGAACACCTGCATCTTCTCCACCGAGTTCAGCTTGAAACTGATGGGTGATATACAAGAATATTTTATCGCCAATAAAGTGCGCAATTTTTATTCGGTCTCCATTTCCGGTTATCACATTGCCGAGGCTGGCGCGAACCCGATTTCGCAATTGGCGTTTACCCTGTCCAACGGTTTCACTTTTGTTGAAGCCTGGCTGGCGCGGGGCATGAGCATTGATGATTTTGCCCCCAATCTGTCCTTCTTTTTCTCCAATGGCATGGATGCCGAATACACGGTGCTGGGCCGCGTCGCACGGCGCATCTGGGCCACCACCATGCGCGAAAAGTACGGAGCCAATGAGCGCAGTCAGAAACTGAAATACCACATCCAGACCTCTGGTCGTTCACTGCACGCGCAGGAGATGTCGTTTAACGATATTCGCACGACGCTGCAGGCGCTGATCGCCATCTACGACAATTGCAACAGCCTGCACACCAATGCCTACGATGAAGCCGTGACCACGCCCACGGGTGAGTCCGTGCGCCGAGCTGTGGCCATTCAACTGATCATCAACAAGGAGTGGGGGCTGGCGCGCAACGAGAACCCGAACCAGGGCGCCTTCATCATTGATGAGTTGACCGACCTGGTAGAGGAAGCCGTGATGCAGGAGTTTGAGCGCATCGCCGAACGCGGTGGTGTGCTGGGGGCGATGGAAACCGGCTACCAGCGCGGCCGCATTCAGGATGAGTCCATGCATTATGAACACAAAAAACACGATGGTTCATTGCCGATAGTCGGTGTGAATACTTTCCTGAACCCAAATGGCGATGACGACGAAGCTGAGTTCTCTCTGGAGCTGGCACGCTCCACGGATGAGGAGAAACAGAGTCAGATTCGGCGGCTGCGTGAATTCCAGCAGCGTCATGGCGGTGAGTCGGAACAGGCAATTGCCCGTCTGAAGCAGGCTGCCATCAACAACGACAATGTGTTCGACGTGTTAATGGACGCCGTGCAATGCTGCTCGCTGGGACAGATCACCCAGGCGTTCTTCGAAGTGGGTGGCCAGTACCGGCGGTCCATGTAATTGTTGACGGTGGGGTCGCCTAAGCGACCTCAGACCGTCCTCTCACTGAAGGACATGTTCGCCCGCCAGGACAATCAATGGCTCCGTGGCTTCCAGCTGGTAGTCCTGTTCCCTGACTGTCGATACGTAGAAGAACTGCGTGGACACGCGCTCACGGCTAATGTCCAGCTCCATCCAGCCTCTGCCCAGCCCGCGCATGTAACGCATTTCCGGGCTGCTGCGCATGAAGGCGGCGACCAGCTCAGCTTCCGGCAGAGGCATGAAGTTCTCAAACCCCGGGGACGTCACGCTGGGCGTGCCAAACTCGACAGCAATAGCCTCACCGCTGTCGTCGTGCAGGTCGAAGGCCCATGCGCTATGGGTGTCGCCGGCCAGTACCACGGCGTTGTTGGCATGCTCGCGGAACAGCGCAAGCACGCGCTCGCGATCTGCCGGGTAGCCATCCCAGGCATCCAGGTTGAGCGGCAGACCCATCTGGCCGCGTTCGCGCAGCATACGATAGCGATCCGGCACGTCACCAGCAAAGGCTTCATCAGAAACCTGCGGAATCTCCTTGCGTCCCATGATCACCTGTTGGCCAATCACCTGCCAGGGAATACCGGCGGCGCTGGAACGACGCAACTCGGTTTCCAGAAATGCATGTTGGTCGCTGCCCAGCACCGTGCGGGCCGGATCTGCCAGACCACGGCGCAAAGTATCAATGTTCATGTCGTGCGTCAGTTGCTCGTCGCGGGCGACCAGGCGGGTGTCCAGCATGATCAGCGTAGCCAGATCGCCGATATCAAAACTGCGATAGATGATGCCGTCATCGATACTGCTCTGTTCGCGGATCGGCAACCATTCGTGGAACGCCTGGATGGCTGCCCGGCGTCGCGCTGCAAAAGGTCCTTCGCCCTGATCGGGGTTGTGGTTCTGGGCACCGGTTACGAAGGTGTTGTTGGTAATTTCGTGATCGTCCCACACACAGATAAACGGATGCGCCTGATGGACGGCCTGCAGATCGGCATCGGAGCGATAAAGCCCATAACGCATGCGATAGTCTTCCAGCGACACGATTTCGTGTTCCGGTTGCACATGGCGGCCCTTGTCCAGCATCTCGGCGTTGGCGTAGCCGCCATCGGCGTATTCGTAAATGTAGTCGCCCAGGTGCAGCACGGCATCACAATCGCGGGCAGCCACTTCACGGTAAACATTGAAGTAGCCTTGCGGATAGTTTGAGCAGGACACTACGGCCAGACGAGCCTGCGCGACACCGGCCGATGGCAGCGTGCGCGTGCGGCCTACCGGGCTGGTGACGCCGTCCACAATAAACCGGTAAAAGTAGGGTAGCCCGGCCTGCAGTCCGGTGGCGTCTACCTTGACGGTAAAATCCCGTTCCGGACCGGTCTGGGTGCCACCGGCTGCGACCAGGGTCTCAAATGCCGAATCGCTGGCCACCTGCCATTGTACATCCACCGTTTCCGCACGCCCGCTGCCAGGCAGCACCCGGGTCCACAGTATGACGCGGTCCTGCAGCGGGTCACCACTGGCGACACCGTGAGTGAAGTGCGCAGCCGCTGCCGCATGGATGGGCAGTCCTCGTACCGACAGTGCGCCCAGCATGGTGGCGGAGACGGTCAGAAAACGACGGCGGCTAAATGGCAGCTTTGGCGAGGACATACAGTGGCACTCCGGTCTTTAAACAGATTGAATGCGTCCATGTTAGTGTCTGCAAGCGACAGAATGGTGACAACCCTGTGTGCGTGTTCGACATGGACTTAAAGGTATGCGATGTTAACGCCGCTGTGGACAGGCAGTTCGATATTGCCGAGGATAAGCCAATACCGCAAGAGAGGTAAGCTCGTGATAATCTGGATAGTCAGCTATCTGCTGCTGGGGGTGGTGACCGGTTTTCTCGCCGGGCTGTTTGGTATTGGCGGCGGCGCAGTCATGGTACCGGTGCTGACAGTGATGTTTGTAGCGCAGGGGTTTGCCCCGGAGTATGTTGTGCACCTGGCGCTGGGCACGTCCATGGCCGCCATTGTGCCCACATCCATTGCCAGCATGCGGGCACACCATGGTCATGGCGCGGTTTTGTGGCCGGCAGTGCGTGGACTGGCACCTGGCATTGTGGTGGGCACCTTTGCCGCAACCTTTCTGGCCGCCTGGTTGTCACCACAACCGTTGGCCATCTTTTTCTGTCTGTTCATGACTTACGTGGCGGCGCAGATGATCCTCAACCGTAAACCCGATCCGGCCCGTGAGTTGCCCGGACTGACGGGGCTGTCACTGGTGGGCGGTGGCATTGGTGGTGTGTCTGCGCTGGTGGCGATCGGCGGCGGCACCATGACCGTGCCATTTCTGGTGTGGTGTAACGTGCGCCTGCAGACCGCCATTGGCACATCGGCTGCCGTCGGCCTGCCCATCGCGCTGGCCGGGTCGCTGGGTTATCTGCTTAATGGCTGGGGCATGACCAGTCTGCCGGCGTTTACCCTGGGTTTTGTCTACTGGCCGGCGGTGCTGGCCATGGCGGCGGCCAGTTTCCTGTCGGCGCCACTGGGCGCGCGACTGGCGCATAGCCTGCCGGTAGCCACCTTAAAAAAACTGTTTGCCGCGTTGGTCATTGTGCTGGCCTTGCAGATGCTGCGCACGGTGCTCAACTACTGATTGCAAGAGGGCGAATGTTGATGGCGAAGTGGCTGGTTAAAACTGAACCGGATGAATGCAGTATTGATGATTTTGCTGCTGACCCTGGCAAAGCCATAGTCTGGGAAGGCGTGCGCAACTATCAGGCGCGTAATTTTCTGAGCGACATGGCGGTGGGCGATGAGGTGTTTATCTATCATTCCAGTTGCAAACATATTGGCATTGCCGGCATTGTCAAAGTGGTGCGTGCCGCCTATCCCGACCCGGCCCAGTTTGATCCGGCGTCACCGTATTTTGATGGCAAGAGCCCGGCCGACCGGCCGCGCTGGCAGGCCGTCGACATGGTCTTTGTCAACAGGCTGCCGCGCCTGTTGCCGCTGGCGGAAATCAGATCCCTGCCGGGTCTGGACGAGCTGGCGCTGGTCAAAAAGGGCAGTCGCCTGTCGGTGATGCCGGTCAGCCAGGCGGCATGGGACATCATTCTCAAAGCGGCGTAAACCGGTCGATCACTCGCTGCCCTGTTCGGTGAACATTTTGAGCCGGGCGATGGTGGCATCCCACTGAGCAGATGCTGTCTCCAGATAGGTTCTGGCGCGTTCAATGCCCTTGGTGTGGAACAGATAACGGCTTTCCCGCCCTACCCGCTGCTGCCTGACCAGATCGGCTTTGTGCAGTATGGCCAGGTGTTTGCTGATCGCCTGGCGACTCAGCCCGGTGCCCTCGGTCAAGTCGACGATGGCATGGGCTTCACCATCCTGCAGTCTGGCCAACAGACTGAGTCGCGTGGTGTCGCCGAGGGCGGCAAAAACCGGGGCGGTTTTCCGCAGTTGATCGACGTCAGTGGGCAAGAACATAATCGGAAATCTGCCTGGCCTGAATATCCCAGCCCTGGGTGTTAAGACGGATGGCTTCAATGCGTTTGGTTTCCGGCAAAGCGGCAAAACCCGATTCAGTAATGGTCAGGCGCGTGCCGTCACCGCTGTCTTCGAGTTTGAATTCGACACGGGTCGTAGGCTGTTGCGCTGGCGGCAGGCCCGGCTCGATATCCTCGTGATGCCAATGAAAAGCAAACAGCGTTTCCGGTTCCATGGTTTCAATCCGGGCCAGCCACTCGTGCCCTTCATAACCTGGGTAGGTCGTCAGACCCGTTGAACGTGAACCCGGGGCAAACGGCTCGTTCAGATCCACGCAGAACCATTGACCAAACTGACGGTAGTCGGTCAGCGCCTGCCAGACCCGAGACACCGGGGCCTTGATCTCTACCACTTTGATAATCTTGTCTTGTGTGTTCATAAGCAACCTCCTGGTTGCGCTTATAGTAAACCAGGAAGAATCTTATGTGCAACTAAAAAGTTGCATGTATGTCATCAGGGATAGGCGGGTCTGCCTTTACCATGGCCGGGCAGTGTCCGATTGCCGTGGTCGGGCTGCGCTCGCCGTCCGTAACGACTGATGTCCAGACCCTGGGTGTCGATGACCGGACGCCGACTGTCGATGATGTCTGCCAGCACCTGTGCCGAGCCGCATGACATGGTCCAGCCCAGCGTGCCATGGCCGGTGTTCAGGAACAGGTTATCCAGGCCTGTGGCACCTACCACAGGTGTGCCGTCGGGCGTCATCGGCCGCAGGCCGGCCCAATAACGGGTGTCATTGTTGTCGCCGCCGCCGGGGAACAGGTCGTTGACCACCATGCGCAATGTTGCCAACGGCTTCTGCCGCAGCCGCAGATCAAAGCCTGCCAGTTCTGCCGTACCACCCACCCGGATGCGGTCGGCAAACCGGGTGATGGCGACCTTGTAGGTTTCATCCATGATGGTGGAGGCGGGTGCCCGGCTGTCCTCGCGTACCGGCACCGTCAGTGAATAACCCTTGACCGGATACACGGGCAGGTCGATGCCCAGGGGGCGCAACAATTCGGGTGAGTAACTGCCCAAGGCCAGCACAAAATTGTCGGCAAGCAGGGTTTGCCGGTGGCCTTCACGGTCAGTCATGTCAACGCCGGTAATGCGCTGGCTGTCGCTGCTCAGCGAGTTGATGTCGCAACCATAACGGAAGTTGACTCCCAGCGCGCGGCAACGGCTTTCCAGCTCGGCAGTAAACAACTGGCAATCGCCGGTTTCATCCAGCGGCAGGCGCAGGCCGCCAACAAATTTGTGCTGACTGCTGGCCAGCCCCGGCTCAGCACGCACGCAGCCGGCCCTGTCAAGCAGCTCAAAGGGCACGCCCAGTTGCTGCAGTACATCGATATCCTGGGCAGCCGCATCCAGTTGCTTCTGGGTCCGGAACAATTGCAGGGTACCGTGCTGGCGTTGCTCATAGTCAATACCGGTTTCCGAACGCAGCTCAATCAGGCACTGGCGGCTGTGGTCGGCCAGGCGCATCATGCGTTGCTTGTTAGTGGCGTATCTGTCGGCGGTACAGTTGCGCAGCATCTGCCACATCCAGCGATACTGGTGCAGGTCAGCAGTGGGGCGTATGGCCAGTGGCGCATGTCTGGACAGCAGCCATTTGATGGCTTTCAAGGGCACGCCAGGTGCTGCCCACGGTGCAGAATATCCCGGTGATACCATGCCGGCGTTGGCAAAGCTGGTCTCCTCGGCCGGTCCGGGCTGGCGATCAATGACCGTAACCTGGTGTCCGGCTTTGGCCAGATACCAGGCACTGGTGATGCCAATGACACCCGCGCCAAGAATGATGCTGTGTCCGGAACTTGAATGCTGCATAGTCACTCCTGTCGTTTTACCCGGCAGTTGGTGGGTGGACGATGGGCGCTATTGTAAGATGAGTCGACTGCGTGTATTTTCTGTTTGAAGGGCATACTGCAGAGTAAAACTCTATCTTATTTGGTTGGCGCAGGAATAAATCATGAAGACTCGCAGAGCCTCCAGTCGTGAGCTGGACAAGATTGATCGCCAGATCCTGCGCATCATGCAGCGAGAGGGACGTATTTCCTATGTTGATCTGGGTGAACGGGTCGGGTTATCCACCACCCCGTGTATGGAACGGGTCAAACGCCTGGAGCGGGAAAAATTCATACTCAGTTACGGCGCCCGTCTGAATCCGCAGAAGCTGCAGGCCAATCTGCTGGTATTTGTCGAAATCAGCCTGACGTCGAAGTCCGCCAGTATTTTTGAGGATTTTCGCAAGGCAGCCACCAAATTGCCGCATGTGCTGGAGTGTCATCTGGTGTCCGGCGATTTTGACTATCTGGTAAAAGCCAGGATTTCGGAAATGGCCTCGTACCGTAAGTTATTGGGCGACATTCTGCTGAAACTGCCTGGCGTGCGCGAGTCCAAAAGTTACATTGTCATGGAAGAAATCAAGGAGACGCTGGAGCTGCCCGTGCCCGATGATACGCCGGACATTGTGTAAACCATTACCGGCAGGCTGCGCTCAGTCCAGCCATTGGTAGCGCTCGGTCACGAGCAGAGGCCGGCCAGACACCCTAAAAAGGACTGGAAACCGCGGGCACATCAGGCAACAATCACCACCATCAGAGCAAATGAATCGGAGATATATCCATGAGTGCCAATGCCAAAGACATGTTCAACTCACGCCCTTCGCATATCAGCGATGAAGAATGGCGGGTCAGGGTCGAATTGGCCGCCGCCTATCGTCTGGTGGCGCATTTTGGCTGGGATGACCTGATTTTTACCCATCTGTCTGCGCGGGTGCCCGGCGGCGATCACCACTTTCTGATCAACCCCTACGGGCTGATGTTTCATGAGATCACGGCCTCGTCACTGGTCAAGGTGGACCAGGAAGGTGAAATCCTTTCCGACAATGGCTACAAGATCAATCCGGCCGGTTTTACCATACACAGTGCCATTCATATGGCGCGTGACGATGCCGGCAGTGTCATGCATCTGCACAATCACGCCGGCACCGCGGTTTCAGCGCAAAAAGCGGGTCTGTTGCCGATCACCCAGACTGCCATGCTGGTGCACCCCCGTATTGCCTACCATGACTATGAGGGCGTAGCCCTGAACCTGGACGAGCGTGAACGTATTGTGCGTGACCTGGGTGAAAAGGACATCATGATACTGCGTAATCATGGCACGCTTACGCTGGGCAAGACCGTTCCCGAAGCATTCACGCTGATGTATTTTCTGGAAAATGCCTGTGAAAAGCAGATTCGTGCGCAGGCCGGCGGTGAGCTGTGTTTCCCGTCGCAGCAGGCCATTGAGACCACCCGCAAACAGTCCGAAACCTTGCCGAAAGTAGCACCGCTGTTGTGGCCGGGTCTGCTGCGCACGCTGGATGCCAAAGACCCGGGCTACCGGACCTGAATGGTGTCAGGGCCTGCCGATCTGCGACACGGAAATCAGCTTGTTGTTGTCATCGAGCTCCAGTCTGAAACTGCCATTGATGCCGTCATGGCTGACAAAGCGTTGCAGGATTGAGGTGGGAAACTGCACCCGTCGGCCATCACGTGCACGGCAGGAAACATGACGTGCGGAACCTTTGTAGTGGCGCAGAAATTCCTCGGCGCTGATGCGCAGATCAACGATCAGGGTATTGGACATGATTGATACAGATGTCGATGCGGGTAGCCAGCCATACTGAATAGCCAACTTTGAAGAGAGTCACTTGTCTTTCCTGTCACTGTTTATCACGGGTTTCATTGCCGCCACACTGCTGCCGGCATCGTCAGAACTACTATTGCTGGCGCTGTTCCAGCAAGGTTTGAATCCGTTGCTGTTGTGGTTAACAGCAACGGCAGGCAATACCCTGGGCTCCTGTGTCAACTGGTACCTGGGGCGCGAGATCCTGCGTTTCCGGGGTCGGCGCTGGTTTCCCGTCAGCAGTGATAGTTTGCAGCGAGCGCAGCAGCATTTCAAGCGTTATGGTTACTGGAGCCTGCTGTTTGCCTGGCTGCCGGTGGTCGGCGACCCGCTGACTTTTGTGGCGGGCATGTTGCGTTTGCGCTTCAGTGTGTTCGTAGTACTGGTACTGGCAGGCAAGGGCGTGCGTTACGCGGCGATCCTTTGGCTCGCCAGGCACCTCTTTCCCACCTAGTCGACGTCGATTCGCCCGGGCATCGGGATTTTGTTCAACGCCAAGGCAATGGCCTGTCTGCTGTGAATCGCCGTGGTATCGTACAGCGGAACATCGGTGTCCTGTTGCTGAATCAGCAACGCAATCTCGGTACAGCCAAGGATGATCGCCTGGGCACCGTTGGCTGCGAGTCGGGCAACAATGTCCAGGTACTGGTATTTTGAGTCGTTGTTGATGACCCCCAGGCACAGCTCCGAGTAAATCACATCGTGTATGACTGCCCGTTCGTGTTCTTCGGGTATCAGCACATCAATGCCCTGTGTCTGCAATCGTGCTTTGTAAAAATCCTGTTCCATGGTGAAGCGGGTACCCAGCAGACCGACGCGACTGATGCCATCGGTGCTCAGCACTCTGGCCGTTGCATCGGCGATGTGCAGAACGGGTATGTCGATCCTGGCCTGAATCTGTGGTGCCACCTTGTGCATGGTGTTGGTACAGATCAGCAGAAAGTCAGCGCCGGCACGCTGCACCGACAAGGCCGCGTCACCCAGAATGTCAGCGGTTTTGTCCCATTCGCCCTGGTGCTGCAGGGCTTCTATGTCAGCGAAATCGACACTGAACAGCGCAATTTTGGCTGAATGCAGTCCGCCCAGTCCGGCCTTGATGCCCTCGTTCAACGCCCGATAATAGCTTTGTGTTGACTCCCAGCTCATGCCGCCGAGCAGACCAATTGTTTTCATGCAAGGGTACCTTTACGTAGCAAAGCAAAACTTAGCTTATCCTTTATATCAGGTCAGGGCGCCAGGCGAAACGTCATCAGATAATCGCCCTGTGCGGTATCAAGGGCGCTGTGGCCGCCGACCGCGACGGCAATATACTGTATCCCGTTGACCTCATAACTCATGGGCGTGGCAATGGCGGGCACTGGCAACGGGTGGGTCCAGAGTTCCGCGCCGGTGATGGTGTCAAAAATCCTCAGGGTATGTTCGACGGCAGCACCGATTACCAGCAGACCTGACCCGGTCACCATGGCACCGCCCAGATTGGGTACGCCCCAGTTGAAATCGGGTACCAGGGCTGGTGCAAGATCACCGATCGTGCCCAGCGGGATATCCCACAGAATATTGCCGGTATTCAGATCCACCGCGACCAGTTTCCCCCACGGCGGTCTTGTGCAGGGCAGGCCCAGTGGCGACAGGAATATGCGCCGGGCCATGTAATAAGGCGTGCCGGTCTGCCTGGCTAGGTCCCAGCCATCCAGTGCGCCGCTGGCCCGCATACCTGCCAGGTCATCGCGGGCAATCAGTTTTACCAGCGCGGGGATCTGGTTGACGTTGGTAATGGCAATCTGGCGTTCAGGATCAATGGCGACGCCACCCCAGTTAGCCCCGCCAGCATAACTGGGCGACAGGATTGTGCCCTGCAAGGAGGGTGGTGTGAAAATGCCTTCGGAGCGGAATTCTCTCAGTATCCGGCGGCAGCTGCGCGTATCGAACCAGGCGATGCCAAACGCATCGTCTTCTGTCAGTGGCTGGTGATCCACCAGCGCAGACACACTGGAAAAAGGCTGTGTCGGTGACAGCTGCTCACCGGGTACATCGCTCTGTGGCACCGGCTGTTCCAGGATGTCAAAAAGGGGTTCGCCGGTGTCCCGGTTGAACGCATACAGCATGCCGGTTTTGGTAACCACAACCACCGCCGGGATTGCTCTGCCCTGGCGCTGCACAACGGTTAAACTGGGCTGTGACGGGATGTCGTAATCCCAGACATCATGATGGATCAGTTGTTGATGCCAGACAACACGGCCACTGTGGATATCCAGGGCGACCAGAGAATTGGCATAACGATTGTCACCCGGGCGCTGGCCGCCATAAAAATCCGGACTGGGCGATGAGGTGGACAGAAAAACCAGATTGCGCCGGTGGTCGACTGACATGGGCGCCCAGACGTTGGCGGAACCGGTAACAGTGGCGCTGTCGCCGCCCCAGTCTGCGCGCATCGGGTCTTCGGCCGCCCGTGGTATCGGGTCCCAAATCCAGTTGGTGTCGCCGCTTCTGGCGTCCAGTGACCGGACGATGCCACGTGGTGAGGCCACCTCCCGGTTGTCACCGATGGCGGAACCAACAATCACATGGTCGCCGGAAATCACGGGTGGTGAGGTGATGCCGTAGTAACCGTTCAGGTCACTATGGCCATGGGTCTTGGCAGCGTCTGCGGCCATGTCTATACGACCGGCCATGCCTGTACTGGCGCCGAAATCCGCGCATGGCTCGCCGGTCCGTGCGTCCAGCGCATGAACAAAACCGTCCAGTGTGCCCAGAAAAATCCGGTCAGGACAGGCATCGGACTCTCCGTGCCAGATGCTGACACCGCGTGAAGCACTTTCGGAGTAGTCAATGTGCCTGTCCAGCCCGGCATCAAAATGCCATTGTTGTTGACCGGTGGCGGCATCCAGTGCAATGACCTGATTGGCACTGGTGCTGATATACAGGGTATTGTTCCAGAAAATGGGATTGGCCTGAAACGAATGTCCTTTGTTGCTGAAACCCTGGTTCAGGTCGCCGCTGCGATAGGTCCATGCCGGCGCCAGTTTTCCGATGTTCTGCTGATTGATCTGTGTCAGCGGTGAGTACTGTTGTCCCCCGTCGCCGCCATAGTTGTGCCATTCGGCGGCATGGCTTGCTGCTAGCCAGAATAGCCAGACCGGGGATGATAGAAGAGTGAAGAATCGCATCAGTTGCTCCTTGCCATTGAACGTCGGGGTCAGCATAGCGACAACGCCGGCTTCCGCCAGCGGCAGGGGACAAAGGGCTGTAGTCTGGGATAAAACTGCCGGATTCAGGGCTGACTGACAAGAGCGGGGCGACTGGTCAGCGCCTGTTTTAGTGCCGGCAGGCAACTCTTGCTGACCGGCACGGAGGTGCCGTCGAGCAGGTCCAGTTTCAGGTCGCCGCTGTCCTGAAAGGACCGCACCCTGGAGATGTTCACCACGGCGGTGCGGTGGACCCGGACGAACTGCGCCGTATCCAGTTGTGCGGCCAGGCCTGACAGAGTCTGGCGCATGGGGTAACTGCGGTCACCGCAGTGCAGCAGCACATAATTGCTGGCTGACTGTATCCACTGGATGTTGTCGGCTTTTATCAGATACTGTTTGTTCAGCATTTTTACCAGAAACTGTCGGGAATAGGTCTGGGCATCGTCGTGCTCGGAACCAAGCACACCCGCCTCACCCTGCAGGCGGTCAATGATGAACTGATAGGCCTGGATAGTGAGCACCAGTCCGATATAGATCAGCAGACCTTTGCGCATCTCGTACAATAACCCGAGAAACAACGGGCCGAAGGTGTAACTCTCGTTTGCCAGCGGCCACAGCATTTTGCGAACACTGACAAACAGACCGATGTGGGCGAGGCTGAAGCAGATGAAGGCAGGGATATGCCAGAGTACCCGCCAGCGGAAATTGGTCCAGCCGAGATTGAGCCGGTTGACAAACCAGACCAGCGGCGGCACCAGCAGAATCACGGTCAGGGTCGCGCTCAGTTCAGTGCTGAAGGCACGCTGCCAGTGGCTGGGTTCACCTTCACGTATGTGCTCAATGATGATGGACGTTGCGCTGACGACACCAAACAGCAGCGTCAGCAGGACAACTGCCAGGCACTCATACAGAGTGCGATGTCTGAGATAGGTTGCCAGTGTCATTCAACCGGTGCCATCAGGTCAGTTCTTGTGCCGGGGCCAGGCGCCTAACAGGGGCAGCGACTGACCTTGCCGTCGCCACCGCCGTACCGTGCATCGACGCGGTTGCGATACCATGCCGCATAGTCTAGCACAGGGGTATCAGGGTGATGCGACTGCATGTGAGCCAGATAGGCTTGATAATCGCCAACCCCGATCATCAGGCGCAGAGTACGGGCTGTCATGGACAGCCCGTACTGCAATGACTGTTGCAGGGTGGCGTTCTCCGGAAGTGGTTTCATCAGGCATACCCTTGAGCCAGATCAGCTTCTACATTGGGTGGCGTATTCAGCGCCTGGCGCACGGATCTGATAGCAAACACCACCATCGTCACCACAACGACCATAAAAAACAACGTCATGAACGCGTTTATGCGGTCATTAAATACAACCGCCTGCATCTGCGCCATGGTCGCTGCGGGCGCCAGTATCTCACCGCGCGCGATGGCGCTGGCAAACACCTCTGCGTGAGCCAGGAAGCCAATGGCGGGAATGTCGCTGAACAGTTTCTGCCAGCCGGCAAACAGGGTGATCAACAGTACCCAGCACGCGGGCAGGGCTGGCACCAGGGCCAGCCGCCCCCGGCCCATTCGGACCAGTGCCACAGTTGCCAGAATCAGCGCGATGCCTGCCAGCATCTGGTTGGAAATACCAAACAGCGCCCACAACGTATTGATGCCACCAAACGGATCAGACACGCCCTGGTACAGGAAGTAACCCCATCCCGCCACTACCAGCGCAGTGGCGAGCAGGTTGGCGCCGATGTTGTTGGTGTTCTTGAGGGCTGGCACCATAGTACCCAACAGGTCCTGCATCAGAAAGCGGCAGACGCGCGTGCCGGCATCCAGCGTGGTCAGGATGAACAGGGCTTCAAACAGGATGGCGAAGTGGTACCAGAATGCCATCATGGTACTGCCTCCCATCGCTTCCGACAGGATAAACGCCATGCCGACCGCAAAGGTGGGGGCACCACCGGTACGTGACAGTATGCTGCCTTCACCCATGTCGGCGGCCAGCTGGTTCAGCATGTCCGGCGTCACCACAAATCCCCATTGGCTGATGGCGGCCGAGGCGCTCTCCACCGTGGTGCCGATCACCCCCGGTCCACTGTTCAGTGCGAAGTAGACACCCGGGTCCAGCACGCAGGCGGCGATCAGTGCCATGATGGCTACGAAGGACTCGACCAGCATCGCGCCATAACCAATGGGGCGCACGTGTCCTTCATTGTCGATCATCTTTGGCGTGGTGCCGGAAGAGACCAGGGCATGGAAGCCAGATACCGCGCCGCAGGCGATGGTGATGAACAGGAACGGGAACAGCGCGCCGGAGAACACCGGGCCTGTACCATCAATAAAGGGCGTGACAGCCGGCATTTTCAGCGCCGGGTTGACCACCAGGATACCGATGGCCAGGCCGGCGATGGTACCAATCTTGAGAAACGTGGACAGGTAGTCCCGAGGCGCCAGTAGCAGCCAGACTGGCAGCACAGACGCGATAAAGCCGTAGCCCATCAGCCAGAGCGTCAGTGCCCGCCCGTCCAGATTGAAGACCTCGCCCCAGTAAGGATGTGCCGCCACTGTTTGCCCGAAGATAAGGGCAAGGATCAGCATGACAAAACCGATGACAGAAATCTCGCCGACCTGACCGGGGCGAATATAGCGCAGATAGATGCCCATGAATAACGCGATCGGGATGGTAGCAGCCAGCGTGAACACGCCCCAGGGGCTGCCGACCAGCGCTTTGACGACGATCATGCCCAGCACGGCAAGCAGGATGATCAGAATGGCCATGATACCGACCAGGCCAACGATGCCGGCAACCGAGCCCATCTCGCGTCGAATCATGTCGCCGAGGGAGGCGCCATTGCGGCGAGTGGACAGGAACAGAATGATCATGTCCTGCACCGCGCCGGCAAACACCACGCCGGCGAGAATCCACAGCGTACCCGGCAGGTAACCCATCTGCGCGGCCAGTACCGGGCCGACCAGCGGGCCGGCGCCAGCGATGGCAGCAAAGTGGTGGCCAAACAGCACCCACTTGTGGGTGGGTACATAGTCCAGACCGTCGCTCATGGTGTGCGCGGGCGTGAGACGGGAAGGGTTCAGTTGTAAAACACGATCAGCAATAAAACGACTGTAAAAACGATAGGCGATCAGGTACACGGACAAGGCCGCAACGACCAGCCACAATGCACTGATGGTTTCGCCACGATGCAACGCCAGCACAGCGAGACACACTGCACCGATCAGGGCGATCACGCCCCACATAATTTTTTCTTTCATGGTGATAAATTCCGGCGCTGAGAGTACAGCGCCGGAGTAGCATACGCCTGCTTGGCAAGGGGCGGGAGAGTGGTCAGATGAAATATTTTGTAACGTAACTTATGGAACGTTAATTGCTTACGCTATTTGCTAGCGGGATTTGTGCCGCCGTGCTTCCCTGACGGCCAGCGCCAGCATGGTAATAAAAGTGAGCGGGATGGCGACAAACAGCATCATCGGACCGAACCAGGCCAAAGCGTCACTGGCAGTAGCGACCATGATCAGGTAAGCCGTATAAGCCGCGTAGTATGCCAGCAGCACCAGCCCCTCCTGGCGGCTGATCACACCCCCGGTAAAGAAGATGGGCACGCATGCCAGTGCTACCAGTATCATAACCGGGATATCAAAGCGTACGAATTCGGGTGATACGGTAATCCCGGTTGGCGCAATAATGCTGGCGACGCCAAGAACGCCCATCAGGTTGAAGATGTTACTACCGACCACGTTGCCAACGGCAATGTCCCGCTCGCCGCGCAGCGCTGCAATAATAGAGGTCACCACCTCAGGCATGGACGTACCGGCAGCCACAATAGTCAGTCCCACGACCAGTTCACTGACGCCCAGGTATTGCGCAAAGGTAACCGCGCTGTCGACAAACCAGCGTGAGCCGGTCACCAGCAGCGCCAGTCCGACAATGATCAGCAATGTGTCCTTGAGCCAGCTGACGCTGGTATCCGCTGCGGTCCCGTATTCCTCTGCAAATTCCTGTTTGACCGTGGCACTTTCATTGCGACTCATGATGATCAGTACACTGATATACACCAATAGCCCGACAAACAGCACGATGCCATCAAACCGGCTGAAGCCACCGTCGAGTGCTAGCACCAGAACCAGCACGGAAAGCGCCACCATGATGGGGACGTCCATTCTGATCAATTGGCTGGAGACGACCAGCGGGACTATCAATGCCGACACACCCAGGATGAACAGCACGTTGAAGATATTGCTGCCGACCACATTGCCCACGGCTATGCCTGCCTGGTCAGCGAGTGCGGACTTGACACTGACCGCCAGCTCCGGCGCACTGGTGCCAAATGCCACCACCGTCAGACCAACAACAAGCGGCGAAATGCCAACGGCGGCGGCAAGGCGGCTGGCGCCGCGAACCAGCGATTCGGCGCCGGCAATCAGAAACAACAGACCTGATAAAAACAATACAATCGTCATAAGAACCTTCCGAAAAAAACTGGTGGCCAGTCAGGCGCAGCATAACGATAGCAACAAGCGAAAGCCAGTCGGTCAGTTTCTATTTTTTCTTTCTGATGCGGGCTTTGTCCCGGTACATGTTGGCGTCGGCTGTACCGAGCAGCCTGTCGGCACTCTCGGCACTCTCGGCACTCTCGCCACCCTTGCCTCTCTCGCCATCGGCATGGCTTAGCACTGCACCGATACTGACCCTGACATTAAAGCTGCCGCCGGGGATCGTCAGTGGCCCTTCCAGACGCGAGCGTAAGCGGCGGACGACCTGCCTGAGTGCTTCCTGCGAGGCAACGGGGCGGGCAATCACCAGGAATTCGTCACCCCCCAGGCGACCGGCAAAGTCGGCGTCTCGCACCGCGCTGCGCAATCGGTCAGCGATACCCTGCAGTAGCCTGTCGCCGGCACTGTGGCCAAAACGATCGTTAACCAGCTTGAAGTCGTTGATGTCGGTCATGATAACGGCAAATGCTTCACCGCTGCGTTTATGCTCTGCCAGTGTCTGCGCCAGCCTTTCATCGATGCAGCGACGATTGGGCAATCCGGTCAGTGAATCTTCGCGCGCCATTTGCATCACCTGTTGCCGGGATCGGTAGTAGCAGGCCACGCTGATGCCAAACATCCACATCACATAAAAATTGGTGCCAGCGAACAGGAACCATTGTGTCACGGTTGACCCGGTTCCACCGATAACCTGCTCGCTATCGATCATTGCCATCAGCAACCGTGAGCCGCTTGAAAGCGCCATCAGGGCCGCACCGAAACTAGCCAGGACATTGGCAAAAAGCTCCTCACGACCCGCTGGCCGCCAGACGAAAGCGGCGGCGGCGATCAGCATGAACGTCATGGTAAACGAATCATGGAATATATAGCGGGCAGTCGCATCAAAGCGGTTGAGCCATGATGCCAGGATGAACACGGGGATCAGTGCCAGCAGAAACAGCCAGCGCCGGCGACTGCTGAAGCCACGGAAGCGCAGGGTACCTTCCATCAACAACATGTTGCCCGGCAAGCTGAGCGAGTTACTGACAAAAGGTGAGACGCCATCCGGGAAATCGAGCTGTACGCCCATGAACAGCGACAGGGTGGAGGACAGCAGGAAGCCGCTGCCCAGCAACCACAGTTTCACGCCCGGCATGTCGCGGTTGATACGCCAGATCAGGAACAACACAATGACTGTGGTCAGTGCCATGCTGACAAAGGTCAACGTCAGTGTTGCGATATCCAGCTGTGGCATGGCCTGCGGTTCCCGGTGTTGATCTTGTGATATTGATCAGCTCCGAGAATAGCCGCTTATGTTAATGCCGTCCAGCCAGCATCCGGGCCGGACGGCAAATGTCTGTCGGCGCAATGTTGTGCGTTTTTACTCCAGCGAGCGGATCTGTCTGGCGATCCAGTCAGCCACCGCCGGGTGAGGCACCAGCCCGGTTTCATCGGCGACATAGTCGAGACCGTCCAGCACCTCGGCATAGGGTCCAAAGCCGTAGACCCGATAGGGCACAACCAGCGCAGTTCGCCCTGCTTCATTGGCCGCAGCGACATAGTCGCGAACAATTTTCTGGGCTGCTTCGCGTTTTTCGGGCCAGTCTTCGCGCAGGGTGGCAACCTTGATGTTGTTGAAGTTGTAGTGCTCGTGCAGCGCTTTGGTACGTTCACTGATGTAGCGTATCCAGCGCTCATTTTCGGCATCGTCTCCGGGACCATGCGCCAGAATCAGCACATCCTCATGCTGTGGATCCTGACTCAATGCGGTGGTCCGTTCGACCAGCACAGCATCCATCTCCGGTGCTTGCGACAGGCCTTCCTGGCTGAGACGGAAGCGCGCATCGCTGTCCACGCGCCAGAACTCCATACGGTGGCCGGTGTGCTGTTGGGCGGCCTGTCCGGCGTGGTCACCGTGCTTGCCATGCATCGCCGGTGCCGGACGCTTGGGTGCACCGTCCTGCAATCCCAGAATCTGTTCAGTGCGTTCCAGCCAACTTTCGCCACTGATGAACAGGCGCACCACGCCGATGTCGGTGATACCGCGCGACTCCAACCTGCTGACTGCTTCCTGCAATGAATAGGCGTCAGCCATGCCGAAAGCGATCTCCAGGTCATACTGTTTACCCAGTGGTTGCAGCATCCGGGAAACACCCTCGTTCCATGCCTGTGGCCCGCCATGAGCCATGACCACCACACCGAATTTGCCTTCGCCAATGTGGCTAAGGTTCTGGGCGTGGAGCGCTGTTGCCTGCATCAGGAAACACCAGGTGGCGAGTGAAATACCGCGAATAATTGTCATCACATAATTCTCCTGTCTGCCCTGTCCGGGCAGCAAATGGTTGTCGCTTCAGAATGAAAAATTGAACGCCAGCCGGGCGTTGGTGCCCGGCGCCTGCCGGTCAGCAAGGGCGGCACTGTCATCGGCCCTCAAGCCGCGAATGCGGCTCCAGCGTGCGTACTGCGTATCGAAGACGTTGAACACACCAAAGCGGATACTGGCGTTGGCTGACAGCTTGTAGTGGCCAATGATATCCAGTATCTGGGAGGCCTCGCCGGTGACCTGGTCGTCTGCAGCCACGCTGGTTTTTGCGCCCACCACAGTGGCGATGCCTTCGATGGCCCAGCGGTCGCTGGGCTGATAACGCAGGCCACTGACCAGGGTGGCCGGGTCAACCGAGTTGAGTGCGCTGTTGCTGATCTGGTCACGGCCGCGTGCCAGGGCCAGCGAGTTGCGCCAGGACAACTGACTGCTCAATTGCCAGTCATGGGTGGCTTCAACACCGTAGATGCGGGCCTTGCCCACATTGCTGTCCTGAAACAGCATGATGCCGTCCTGCATGGCCACCAGCGCGCTTTCGATAAAGTCGTGGTAGCGGTTGTCGAATACTGCGACGCTGAAGCGGCCGGCGCCGGTTGTTCCCCGCAAGCCGAGTTCCATGCCACGACTGGTTTCCGCTTTCAGGGCGGGGTTGGGGACCGTGGCGTAACCATGACCCAGATTGACAAATGCCTGGTTGGCTTCGTCAAAATTCGGTGGCCGGAAACCTTCGGCATATTGTGCAAATGCGCTGAGCTGGCCGTTGATTTTGTAGATCGCGCCCAGGTTGTAGGACACATTGTTTTCATCAAATTGGCTGATCTCGAAGCCACCCCAGTCGGAAATATCGCCGGTGCCGGTGAACAGCTCATCGGTACGCGGATTCATTTGATAGCGGTCATAGCGCAGGCCCGGGATGACAATAAGGTTCTCGTCCATGAGAGAGATTTCATCCTGAACAAAGACACCGCTGCGCACCGTGCGCGTGTCCGGGAAGGTCTTGTTGGGGAACACTTCCGGTGGTGCCATCGGATAGCTGGGGATGGCATGGCTGACGGCGCCGGTGCTGAGCTCGGTGTCAAAACGGTCGCGGGGGCGTTCGGTGTCAGTGCGCTCGTAGCTGAGTCCGTAGACCAGATCATGCGTGCTATTGGCGAGTGCCACAGTCTTGTTGGCGATTACCATGCCGCTGACGGTGTCCTGGTTGAACTCGAGACTGGTGAAACGTTCGGCCTCGCTGCCCCGAAAGCTGGCCGGGTTCCTCGGACTGACAAAGGCATAACTGATACGGGTCTGTTCGGTCTGCTGATCGGCATCCGTGCGTTGATGATGCAGGCGGGTACTGATGTTGTCGGCCAGCGCACCCTGCAGCGCCCCCCGCGGTGTCCAGTCGTGCATCAGACTGATGCGCCGCCGCTGGGTAGTATCCCTGCCGACCGAGCGCGACACGCTGCTGCTCAGCTCATTGTCGAGTTGTGTGTTGATGTCGCGATCACTGGCGTCAACGGCCAGTTGCAGCGACTGATTGGCGGTGGCATCCCAGTGGGTCTTCCAGAACAGATTGCGGCTTTCGCCGTCCTGCGGGTTGAGGGAGCCCGGACCCTTGATGTCCTGCTCCTTAAAGTCGCGCCGGGTCAGTTGCAGTACACTGCCGATGGTGCCGGATTGACCGGCGATGGTGGCACCGAGTTTACGCTGATTGTTGTCACTGCTACCGGCAGCACGGATGTCAGTGTGCAGGGATTGACCTGCTGACAGGTAGTCATCCGCATCACGGGTGCGCAGCAACACCACGCCACCCAGGGCATCGGCGCCATACAGTACGGACGCGGGGCCACGGATCACTTCCACGGCTTTCAGGTCATCCACTTCGAAACTGTCCTTGCCGTAGGACGAGGGTCCCGCCGCATACATATCGGTGCTGCGCACACCGTCAATGACGGTCAGTACGCGATTGCCACCAATGCCGCGGATGCTGAAACCTTCATCGCCCCCGCGGGCCGCAGTGTCCATGCCCAGTCCTGGCTGATATCGAATGACGTCAGCCAGGCTGTTAGACAGGGTCTGGCGGATCTCTTCGTCGGTAACCACCGATACCGTGCCGGCGATATCCTGCGCGCGGCGCTGCAGGTAGGTCGCTGTGACGATGACTTCATCGACGGAAGTAGTGTCGCTCTGTGCCGTTTGCGCAGACAGTGGCGCCGTAGCCAGCAGCGTGAGCGCTGGGATCAGCATACTGAGTGTCCGGCGAGTACCGGGCTTTTGTGTGAATGTCGGGCATGTAAATGCAAATGTTGTGGGCATGGGCATGGCTCTCCTGTGAAAAAAGAGAGTCGGGCTGGCTGCCATGCATGTTGCATCGGGGTGGCTGGCTGGACTCGAAGCCGCTGCAATGAGGGGATCGCAGCGGTACGTGACGCTTGCTAATTGGCTGTTAACCGGTTCAAAGCGCTGTTACTTGGTCAATATCAATTTGCCGCTTGCGGTGATACGCAAGGCATAACGTTCTCCGTTATGTTCAATGGCAATGATGTTGCGCCCCTGAAACAGCGTCCTGCTGTTGACCACGGGCGGCGGGTTGTTGGCGCCGGTGTTGGCCGGCTTGTGACAGCCTTCGGCCATGGTTCACACTCCTCTGGTTCTGGTGTTGGTTGACAGGGAAATGCCATGATAAAAGCTAATAAATAAAAATACAAACAATAATAATTATCATTACGTAATTTTTAAGGTGGTGTCAGAAAGAGGAGCCGGGCTGCTGCAGGAATGTCAGTTCATCAGTGGTCGACGCTCGCCCGAGAATGCCGTTGCGATGAGGATAACGCCCAAACCGGTCAATGATTTCCTTGTGGCGTATTTCAAACTTCAGGTTTTCCTCAATACCATTGCGGGTATACAGGTCAACGGCCTGTTCGTGGATCAAACGCGATTCACTGTGCATGTAGGGCATGTACAGAAAACTGCGTTGTATCGGCGTCAGGTCGGCATCGTCGCCCGCCGCGACGGCCTCCTGGGCCAGTGCCAGCGCGAGGGGGTCGGCACTGAAGGCCTGGGCGGTATCGCGGAACATGTTGCGCGAAAACTGGTCCAGCACGATGATCTCTGCCAGTCGCCCACCGGCGCTTTGGCGCCAGCCATACAGTTCGCAGCAAACAGCCTGACTATGGAGCCTGCCAAAGCGCTCCGCGATCATGGCGTCAAACGCCTGGTCCTTTTTCCACCACTGGGCGGGCTCCAGTTCTTCGAACCAGAAGTTCAGTATGTCGTCAGGCATGATATGTCCTCATTCGTGTTATTCTCGGGATCAATGGATGGCATTATGGCAATTCATTGGTAATTTAGGTACTGCAGGACAACACCGGCCAAATCAATGGGGTGCTGATGGGACAGGCGACTGAGCAGACAGACTTCACCGAAGACGATTTTGTCAGATTCCGGGATCGATTGGGCAGCAACCTGAAAAGCCTGGAAACGCTGCTGCAGTCACCGGATTTTGGTGCTGGCCCGATGTCGTTTGGTGCCGAACTTGAATTGTACATCGTCGACACACAGGGTCGGCCACTGGCCATCAATAAAGAAATACAACAGGCGCTTGATGATGAGCAGCTGACACTTGAACTGAACCGGTTTAATCTTGAATACAATTTCACGCCCGTGCTGGTGCGTGACAGTTGTTTTGCTAACACCGAGGAGCAGGCACTGTCCGCCCTGGCACGCATCAATGCCTGCGCTGAGCGTTGGCAGGGCAGTGTATTTCCCATTGGCATCCTGCCGACCCTGCAGGCCGGTGATCTGGGGTTGTCGGTGATGACCGACGAACCGCGCTACCATGCCCTGACCGATGAGCTCAGACGTATTCGTGGTGGTCCTTTCCGGATCAAAATCCACGGAGAAGACAGGATCGACCTGGAGATGGAGGATGTCACGCTGGAAGGTGCCAATACCTCTTTCCAGGTACATCTGAAAGTACGACCGGACGAGTTTGCCGACCTGTACAATGCCATCCAGCTGGTCACGCCACTGGTCATGGCCATCTCCGCCAATTCCCCGCTACTGTTTGGTCAACGCCTGTGGCATGAAACCCGGGTGCCTTTGTTCAAGCAGTCCATCGATTGCCGCAAGCCGGATCCTCTGCACCCCCGTCCTGCACGGGTGAACTACGGCAATGCCTGGGTACGCCACGGCGCGCACGAACTGTTTGCCGAAGCCGTGCGGCTGTATCGGCCCATACTGCCTGTATGTAGCGAGGAAGACCCGTTTGTGGTGATGAGCGCCGGCAACGCGCCACAGCTCAGTGAACTACGTCTGCAGATGGGCACCGTCTGGTTGTGGAACCGACCGGTCTATGATCCGGCAGACGGCGGGCATTTGCGCATCGAAATGCGAACGCTACCAGCAGGTCCCAGCATCAGGGACATGATGGCCAATGCCGCGCTGATGATAGGTCTGGCGCGACTGCTGCAATCCTCCATGCAGGAGTTGATGCCTTCAATTCCCTTTGACTATTGTGTGCGCAATTTCTATCGGGCGGCCGAAAAAGGCCTGGCTGCCCGGCTGATCTGGCCCTCTACCAGTCAAAGCGAGCCGGAATACCACTCGGCTGCCAGTATTCTGACCCGTCTGTTACCCATGCTGCCAAGACAGTTGGCGGAGATGGGTTTTGTCGAAGCCGACTTTATGCCTCTGCTGGACGTCATCAGCGAGCGCCTCGCCAGTCGCCAGACCGGCGCGCAATGGCAGCTCGACCAGTTTGCCAGGATGCGCCAGTCGCTGTCACCGGCGGAAGCCCTGCTCGCCATGCAGCAGACTTATCAGCACAACAGTCTGAAAAATGTACCAGTGGCGCAATGGAAGCTGTCATGAATACGAGCGCCCTGCATGTCTGGCGTGATCCGAAACCGGACGACATCGCGCCGCTTTTGCCTGACTTTCTGAATGCCTTGCCGGGGCCAACACATATTCAGTTGTCAGGGCGCGACAACAGCCGCTGCCGGGTGGCGGTGACCCTGTTGCATGGCAATGAGCCGTCCGGGCTGAGTGCGTTCCACGCGTTGCTGCGACAGGGTATTGAACCAGCGGTCGACATCCATCTGTTTATCGTCAATGTCGAAGCAGCGCGTGCCCAGCCGCTGTTCTCACATCGCATGCTGCCAGGCGAACGCGACCTGAATCGCAGTTTCAGAGCGCCGTTTGCTGATGACTCACAGGGAAGGCTGGCGCGGACACTGCTGAATTGCTGGCAAACGCTGGCACCCGAAGCTCTGATTGATATTCACAACACCTCTGGCGCGGGACCTTCGTTTGGTGTGGTGACGGCCATTGATTCGGCGCACGAGTCGCTGATCAGCCTGTTTAGCCATCGTGTGGTCATGACGGATCTGGTGTTGGGGTCGGTGATGGACCTGAGCGGACGTTTCTGTCCGGTGGTGACCATTGAATGCGGTGGCGCCCGCAGTGATGAATCCGATCATACTGCGCTGATAGGGCTGACCCAGTATCTGAGTCTGGAGCAGGTGCTGGAGCTGGTACCTGGTAACGACGTCATCATGGACTATTTTCATCATCCCGTGCGCCTGGAACTGGTGGCAGGTGCGGCTGTCGAGTATGGCCATGAACTGCTATTGGTGCGAGGTGTCACGCTATTGCCTGATCTGGAGCAACTCAATTTTAAGGAAGTGGCGCCGGGGACCAGGCTGGGCATTGTTAGCGGCGAGCTGACTGATGTCTTGCAGGCCAGAACCAGTCAGGGCGATGATCGTCTGCAGCATTTTTTTCATATTGACGATGGTTATCTGACCGCACGTGTGCGCATGAAATTTTTTATGGTCACCAACAATCCTGAAATTGCCCGCACTGACTGTCTGCTGTATTTTGTGCCCGCCTGACAGTATACGAGCCACCAGGGGGCGATTTGGCATCGTCGACCCTGATCTTTATACTGGCGCCATGTCAATCATAACCTGGAGTTTAGTGTCTATGATGAATATGGAAAAAATCCTTTATTCTCTGGTAGTTGTCTCTTTTCTGTCGGCTTGCAGCGAGGAGGCTTCGGTTGTGGAAACCGAGGCGGCTGTCGAATCCCAGGCCGAGACCTTCTCCGAATTTTCAGCCGTTCTGCATAGTGCATCCGGCAGTGACGTGGGAGGTGTTGTGCTGTTTTCCAATACTGACGACGGCGTCAGAGTCGGTGCCCAGGTCAGCGGCCTGGCACCGATGAGTTCACATGGTTTCCATATCCACGAGTTCGGCGATTGCCGCGAAACGGATGCCGGCTCTGCCGGCGGGCATTTTAATCCGGATGGTCTGCCTCATGGTGCTCCCGATGCCGAACGTCGCCACGACGGTGATCTGGGGAATCTGGTGACCAATGGGGCCGGTGTGGCGCAGACCAATGTCGTAGACCCGGAGCTGTCGTTCGCGGGTCCGGATTCAATTCTGGGTCGCGCAGTGGTGATTCACGCCGGCGCGGATGATCTGGAAAGCCAGCCCTCCGGCGATGCCGGCGCACGCATTGCGTGCGGCGTCATCGGCGTAGCCAGCTGATCCCGGTTCTTATGAGTCAGTCGAGGGCGTAAACAACCAGCGCCGCACCACTGTTCTGCAGTTTGCCCATGGGACCGTCAGCCCCGCCGGTCATGGCGGTGACGGCACCCATAAAGGTGCCGGCATGGATGGTGGGCTGGCCTATTACCAGTGCCACATGCTGTTTGCCGTTGGCCATATAGGTGATAGGGAATGATGCAGGAATGTCACCGGTACTGGTTTGCCAGAGGATATCGCCGGTGTTCTCATCCAGCGCCTTGAAACGGTGGTCCAGCGTGCCACCAAAAATGACACCACCGGCAGTCGCCACGATGGCGGTTGTCGGTGGTGCCATTTCGCGGAAGTCCCACAGCAGCTCACGGGTTTGCAGGTCGACGGCCTGCAAGCGGCCGAACTCGCCCTCGCTGCCCGGCACCGGCGTTGGATCCAGTGAGGCGCCGGTGGACAGAATGCCGCCCTGGCCGGTCGGGCCGCCGTTCATGCACATCTGGGTGATGGGCAGGAACAGGATTTTACTGTCGGGGTTGATGGAGCTGACCTGCCAGTTGCGGCCGCCGGCGGCAAACGGACAAACCAATTGTGATGTTTCGGCGCTGGGCGTGGCATTGGGGTTCATGGTCTTGGCGCCGGTGACCGGATCGATCGACTTGACCACGTTTTGCAGGCCCAGGTCCATGGAGTACAGATACTCACCGGTAGCGGCATCCAGCACATCGTACAGTGCCATTTTGCCAGCAGTGATCACTACCTTGCGCAGGGTGCCATTGACCGGCAGGTAAACGGGCTGGCGCTCATACGTCCAGTCCAGATCCCACTGATCATTGGCAACATGCTGATAGTGCCAGGCCAGTTCACCGGTCCGCGGTCGCAAGGCCAGGGTCGAGTTGGTATACAAAGCGTCGCTGGTGACACCCTGCGCTGAAATCGGGTTCAGCAGGGGGGCGGTGTCATAGGTGGGAGCGGTACCAAAATACACCAGGTCAAGTTCAGCATCATAACTGGGCGGCATCCACACTGAGCCACCGCTGCGCAGGGCCAGTTCAAGGCCATTCCAGGTCATGTCGCCGGCTTCGCCGGGCCGTGGAATGGTATAAAAGCGCCAGGCTTCTTCGCCGGTTTCCACATCCAGGCCAATGATGAATCCACCTTCCGGCACCATGGTGGCATTGACTCCCTGAATCACCATGCCGTTGGCAATGATGGGCGTTGCCCGCAATGTATGGCCGCGACGGCCGGTGGTGACGTTGGCGACAGCGTGATTCCAGATGATGTCACCGGTTTTTGCATCGAGTGCCAGTATGCGCATGTCGTTGGTAGGCATGATGACCTTGTTGCCATGCAGCGCAATGCCAAACTTGGAACTGGGGCTGGCCCCTTCCGCCAGCTGATGCTGATAGGACCACAACAACTCGCCGCTGCTGGCATCCATGGCCATCAGGGTATCATTGGCGTTCAGCAGGAACATGACGCCATCGTGTACCAGCGGTGTCGGGGTACTGGAACCGGGACCTAATGGCACCCGCCAGGCCTCTTTGAGTTCGCCGACATTGGCCCGGTTGATCTGGTCCAGCGGGCTGAAGCCATAGGCGTCCCAGGTACGGCGCCACATCAGCCAATCCTGCGCGGGCGGATCACGCAGCATGGCATCGGTGACCGGTGTCAGTGCCTGCAACAGGGCCTCTCCCTGATTCTGTGCAATAGCGGGAGTCACTGTCAGTGTCAGTGCGGCCAGAATGCCAATGCCGGCAGCCCGTTTTAAGCTCTTCATAGATTCAGCCCTGTTCGGCGCGGGTGAGCGCCATTGTTATTGTATTGTTGTTGACCGTCTCGTCGGTCCTGACGGCCTTTCCGGTTATAACGGAAATTCCCTGGCCGTTGTAGTGACGGCAGGCAGTTTTGCGATGACCGGTGTCACCTGACCGCCCGGCTGTTTTCATAGTCCCAGGTGCCCTCTTCAACACGTGCGCCCTGCAGGACATTGACCAGCCCGTAGTTGCCTTCGTGGCAGGCATATTCAAACAGGTCGCCATCAGCACGAAACATCGGAATGAGGGCGGTCACCGGTTCGGTAAAGGCCTGGTCATCCTGAACGGTGAACTGATAGTCAACCCGATCCGGGCCAATCCGGGTAAAGCGTTCCACCAACAGTTTGTTGGCGCTGATGCCGACACCGGAAAAGCTTTGGGTCTTGTCATTGAAGTTTCGGGTTTCCACCACCAGCGTATCGCCGTCCCAGCGCCCCCGCGAATCGCCGGTCCACTGAGTGATCTGCTCGGGCACATAGGGTCGGCCGTCCAGTGGCACAATGCGCGACTCGTGGATCATTTCATTAAAGATCACTACATGATCTTCGGTCTGGAACAGTTGCACATTGTTGTTGTAAAGGCTGGGTTCAAACGGTGGCACCGAGTTGAACCCAAGCAGGCAGCGCTCTGACAGACCGCGATCTTCCGGGCCATCCTTGCCTACGCCGCCCACTGTGAAGCGCACCGGCCGCTCACCGGGAGTATCAGGGCCCAGTCCGCCAGTGGCAACCGGCGCACCATCAACCAGCGGCGGCAAGCGGCCGTTGGCCGGTTCGACAATCAGCGAGGTGCGCAGGTTGTAGTCCAGCGGGTTGGTTTCTATCCAGAAGTCATTGTAGCCACCGATGGTGCCGCCAATGATATCAGTGAGCTCCACACCCGAGGCTTCGCGCGCCGCCCGGGCCTGCTCCTGCGCCATGACCTCTTCCAGGGTGTAGAATTCGCGGTCGCCCAGCGCCGTCGGGCGTTGCATGGGGATGGCAGAACTGAAGTTCCAGACGCCCCGCAGCTCCGGATGTCCCCATTCAGTGCGTGGTGCCTCGTAGCCTGCGGGATCGTCCTGTGCATGCAGCAGTGCCGGTAGCAGGCAGGAAACAAGCGTTGCAACAAGAGGGTTTACAGGAAAGGATCGGATCGTCATCGTCGGGCTCCTTTGCGTGTTGCTATGCGGGTTGTTGTTTTTGTTCACCCGGTCAATTGCAGCACAGCTTGAGCTGCCTGGCAAGCGTCAGCCAGGCGTCAGAAAACCCAGGCTATCAGAAGCCACAACACGATAAAGAAAGCGAAGAAACCCAGTAACATGAACTGTATTTCACCGAGCAGGCCGTCGCCCGCAGCTATGGCAAAAATCACCAGTACGGCCAGGGTGGCAACAAAAGCAATGACCGCTGCGTCGCGCAGGCCCAGCCCCGGGGCCAGATAGGAGGTGTTGAATTCTGCCAGCAGCGGCAAGGCAAAGAAGGCGCTGATCGCCAGAACCAGGGCCAGTACCACCAGTACCACAGCCAGAGCCCTGGCATCCTTTTTGTCTTTGGCGCCGGTTCTACCCACCATGTTCAGGCATCCTGTGCCGCTTTGATCAATTCGCGCAGGTCGTGCGGGTTGGGCAGGCCACTGACATCAATTTCCGGGTCGTCTCCCGCCGTATAGATGGATATCCGGCCAACACCAAAAATGCGATTGAAGAATGACTGGTAGACGTTGACGGTGCGGATGCGATGCACATCCAGCTCAGTCCGGTCCTTGCTGAGCAGGCCGCGTTCAAGCACCAGGTCATCACCGATGAAATCGAGTCGAATGGATCTACATTTAAGATACCACACCATCAGTATGATGATGCCGATTGCCACCGGGATCAGCAGCACCGCCAGCAGGAAGCCGAGCGGGTTGTTTCTGAACATGGCCGGGTTTTCCGAGTACTTTGTCTGCATATTGCGATCCCTGAAAATGAGTAATCAAGATAATGGCGGGGTGCTGTTGCACTCCCGATTAACCATGTCTGCGCCAACAGTCAGCGCACAACCTCGGTGGTACAGTAGGTACTCTCGTCCAGACGCCGGGTATAATTGTTGAGGATCCGCGTGCCTTCGGCGGCCTTGATGACGCCCGCATTAATCTGTTTTCGGATCAGTTCGCTCATGCGTCGGTCAAGATCGTTGGGGAAGTACTGCACCTGGCTGAGCATGTCCTTGATGCAGATGCCCTTGAGCGTTTCCTCAATCCAGAAATTGCCGGTTTCATCTTCCTTGGCATAGACGTGGACTTCATCCACCCGTCCCAGCAGGTTGTGAGCGTCGCCCAGGATTTCCTGATAGGCGCCGACCAGGAAAATGCCGATATGGTAAGCCTCGCCGTGTTTGTGTGAGTGCAGTGGCAGCCAGCTGGTATTGCTATGGCCGTGCACGTACTGGTCGATCTTGCCGTCCGAGTCGCAGGTCAGATCAACCACCTGTGCGCGACGATCGGGCCGCTCCTGCAGTCGGTGCAATGGCATCACCGGAAACACCTGCTGTATGGCCCAGTGGTCAATGATGGAATGAAACACAGAAAAGTCGCACAGATACAGATCCGTCAGTTGTTCTTCCAGCTCCAGCTGCTCGGTGGGGGGCGGGATCAGTTGTGCCGCTGCCAGTTTATGCAACACTTCCCGGCAGGTGCTCCAGTACAGGCTGTCGGTGTGCGCCAGCTGGTCCAGGGTCATGTAGCCCAGGCGCATGAGCTGGTCGGCTTCCTCGCGGGCCTCGCGGGCGTCGTGATAACACTCGAGCAGGATACCGGTAACATCTGAACTGCTGGCCTCCTGATAGGCGGTTTCCATGCGTGTCACCACGGACGGAGACTCTGGCGGTGTCTCGTCATGCATGGGCGGGCTGTCGGGGCGATGCACACCAAGCACCGGCACCACCAGCATGGAATGGTGCGCAGTCAGTGCTCTGCCGCTCTCCGACAAAAGTGTGGGCACCGGCACACCGCGCTCATCGCAGATTTCCTTGACCGCGTACACTACTACATTGGCATACTCGCGCAGGCCGTAGTTGATTGAGGAATCCGGGTTGTCATAGTCACCGCCGTAGTTCACGCCCAGGCCACCGCCGACATCCAGGAACTTGACCTTGACGCCGCGCAGCACCAGGTCGGCGTAAATCTGCGTGATTTCTTTGACTGCGCTGCGTAATACCTGGATATCGGAAATCTGACTACCCAGGTGAAAGTGCAGCAACTCCAGGCAATCGCCCTGTTCGCGCTTTTCCAGAATTTTGACCAGGCGTACTAATTCTGGCACCGTGAGACCAAACTTCGAGCGCGCGCCACCGGACTCATACCAGCGTCCGGCGCCCCGGGTATTGAGTTTGACGCGCACGCCCAGACGCGGTTTGAGTTCGCGCTGATCGGCCAGAATCAGCAGCTGTTCAAATTCAGTGTACTTCTCGATGATGGGAATGACCTGCTGGCCAAGCTGCTGCGCATTGAGCATCATGGTCAGCATGACGTGATCCTTGACGCCGTTGCACAGCATCAGTATGTCAGAGCCGATCATCGGCAGCGCCGCCATCAGCTCAGCCTTGGAGCCACATTCAACACCAATGTCGAACTCGCGTCCGGCCTCGATGACTTCCGCGACCACTTCCTGCAGCTGGTTGACCTTGATCGGGAAAATGCTGCGGTAGACGCCGTCGTATTCGGCGGCTTCGATGGCTTCGCGGAATTTGCGGTTCAGGCGTTTAACGCGTGAACTGATGATGTCCTGGAAGCGCAGGATCAATGGCAGGGTAGAGCCCTCTGCCAGCGCTTCGGCAATCACATCGTTGATATCGACGCTGATATCCTGGCCTTCAATGGGTTTGACACAGACATTGCCCTGATCGTTGATGCTGAAAAAGCCGTCGCTCCAGACATCCATGGCATACATCGTGTGAGCGTCGTCCAGGCTCCATGCGGGGGCTTGTTGTGCTGTCATGCAAATTTCCTCAAGTCTGTGAAGGGCTGCGGTCGGAGCGACCGCAGTGTCTGCGATTATTTTCTGCCGGCTTTGCAGTCGGCGTACAGGGCGAGCAATTCGATACCGATCTGGGCACCCGCCAGCGCGGTCAGCTCGGCATGATCATAGGCAGGTGCCACTTCCACGACATCCATGCCAATCAGATTGATGCCGCTCAGGCCGCGAATAATATTCAGTGCCTGGAATGAGGACAGCCCGCCGGGGACAGGTGTTCCCGTGCCCGGGGCAAAGGCCGGGTCAAGGCAGTCGATATCGAAGGTGATATAGGTCGGGTGATCGCCTACGCGCTTTCTGATGCGCTCGATGATGGCGGCGGCGCTTTGTTCATGCACGTCAGGTGCCGATACAATGTCATAACCCAGCGTGTCATCGTTGGTCGTACGGATGCCGATCTGAATGGAATGTTCGGGTAGCACAATGCCTTCTTTGGCGGCCTTGTAAAACATGGTGCCATGGTTGACGCCTTCGCCGGATGACGGCCAGGTATCGGTGTGGGCGTCAAAGTGAATCAACGCAATCGGGCCATGCTTCTTGTAATGCGCGCACAGGCTGGGGTAGGAGATAAAGTGGTCGCCACCGAGCAGCAGCGTAGCCGTGTCGGTTGCCAGTATCTGACTGATCCATGATTCAATATGCTTAACGCTGAGCAGCCCGCCGCCTTCATTGTTTTCGCAGTCGCCATAGTCAACCACCTTGAGTGCCTCAAGCGGGTCGATTTTCCAGGGCCAGGGTCGCTCCCACGCCAGTGACATGGAGGCATTGCGAATAGCACGCGGACCCAGTCGTGCGCCTGAGCGATTGGTCACCGCGATGTCCAGGGGTATGCCCATGACGGCCACATCGATATCGCTCAGATCGCGGCCAAACGGCGTGCGGAAAAAACTGACAGCGCCCCCGAAACTGTGTGAATTGACCGCACCGGTGCCGGGTTTGCCGGTGAATGCGTTGTCCCAACTGCTCATATACGTTTCCTGGACTGCTTTTGCCTGGGTGAATGGTGGTGGAGGCCGTGATTCTGCTAAAAAATACGGCCAATGACCGACAGAAACTCGCGATGTTTTCGTAGAAGCTAACTTAAACCAACAGAGCAATTATGCCAAATGCAGCAAACTTTCACCAAATTTTCACCAAACAGGCTGAATCAGGGCAGAAGTCTGGCAATTGGGCTGAGCAGACAACAGTTGTAACACAATACTATGAAAGGCTGGTAAAACAAGACAGGTGACCGGTGTTAGGATTGATTCTCGATATCGCGCTGGCTAAGCTGCGACTGCTAAATGATTGTTTTTACGCAAACTTGAACCGGATTTGGGTACTCTGCGTAACCTGTTGTCAAACGACTTATTAATAATGGGCAGTCACTCATGATGTTATCCACGCTCGCGTTCCGGCCGACCCGTCTGACAATCCTGGCATTGTCGGCTGCGGCATTGATGATATCCTGCAACGGGGAGTCAGGGCCTGGCGGCCAGGCTGGCAACGGCGGTGGCGGCGGACCCGGCGGCGGGCAGCGTCAGATGACTATTCCGGCGGTGGAGGCAGTGCAGGCCCAGCTTGGCGCCTTGCCACTGGAAGAGCGCCTGACCGGACGCGTCAGTGCCCGCAACCAGACTGAAATTTATCCCGAAGTCTCCGGCCCGGTCACCGAAATCTATGTCGACAACGGCGACTACGTCAATGCCGGCGACCCTCTGGTGCAACTGCGCGATTCAGAATACGTTGAGCGCTACGAGCAGGCGGTGGCCGGGCTGGAGATTGCCCGCGCACAGACCCGACAGGCGGAAGCCAACCTGCAGCAGCTGGAAAATCAGGCGCGCCGGGTTCGTGAGTTGACTGAACGCCAGCTCGAGACCACTGCCAACCTGGAGACCATTGAGGTGCAGGTGGCCGTGGCCAGAGCCAATATGGATCTGCGTGAAGCCCAGGAAAACCAGGCACGGTCACAGCTTGAGGAGCGCCGGCTGGAGCTGGTCAACACCACGGTGAGGGCGCCAATCAATGGTCTGGTCGGCCTGCGCAACGCTGAGCGCGGCCAGATGGCCAGCACCAGCACCCCCCTGTTTCTGATCGGTGATGTTGATGAGGTCCGTATCGAAGTGCTGCTCACCGAGCGCATGCTGAATTACATCCGTGAAGGCATGTCAGTGAATCTGTATTCGGAGAACTGGCCCAGTACCATGCTCGAAGCAGACATTTCGCGCATATCGCCATTTCTGGACCCGGAAACCCTGCGCACCCAGGCTTACATAGACATGGAGAACCCGGACAATCTGATGCGCCCGGGCATGTTCGTGAATGTCGACGTACTGTACGGTGAGACCGAACAGGCCGTGCTTATCCCCAATAGCGCCATTTACCGGCACCCGCGTACCGGTGTCGAAGGTGTGTATGTGATGAACGCCCCGGGCGAAGAGTTGCGTCCGGTGGCCGAGGTGGACGGTGCGCCGGCTGTGTCTCCGCCCATGCCGGTCAGTTTTGTGCCCATTGATATTATCGCCTCGGGCCGGATGGCCAGTGGCGTTCGCGGGGTGAATGAAGGGCAGTGGGTGATTACCGTCGGGCAGAACATGCTGGTCGGGGCTGTCAACGAAGCACGCGCCAGGCTGATGCCCTGGGATCGCATCATGGAGATGCAACGCATGCAGAGCCGCGATATTTTCAACATCATCGAGCAATCGCGTGAAGACCGTCAGGCCGCCCTTACCGACAGCTAATTCCCTGACTTACTTGAAATTTCAAGCGGACACAGCATCATGGCGCTAACCACCAATTCAATAAAACGTCCCATTGCCACCTCAATGATCTTCCTGATCATCATTACCTTGGGCACGCTTGGCTTTCGTTTTCTCCCGGTAGATCTGTTGCCGCCCATCGAAATGCCCGAGTTGTCAGTGCAGATCAGCTACCCCAATGTCGGGCCTGAGGAAATGGAGCTGCTGGTCACCGAGCCGCTCGAAAATGCGCTGTCCACGGTACAGAACGTTGAGCGCATGAGTTCCAACTCGCGCGAGGGCAATAGCTGGGTGTCCATTCGCTTTGCCCAGGGTACCAACCTGGATTCGGTCACCAATGATGTCCGTGAAGCGCTGGACCGTTTGCGCCGGCAATTGCCCGAAGATGCCGATACCCCCCGCATCAATCGCTTCAATCCGGATGACTCGCCTATTGTGGTTGTTGGCGCGCAATCCAACATGGATCTGATGGACCTGACGACCGTCCTGGAACGTGATCTGCGTCGACGTTTCGAGCAGATACCCGGCGTTGGCGCCATTGATGTCTGGGGGGGTATTGACCGCGAAGTACGTATCGAGGTTGATCGTGATCGTCTACTCGCAGGCGGTCTGACCATGAACGATATTGTGCAGGCCATTGGCCGGGAAAGCAGTAATTCGCCGGGCGGCAATGTGCAGCGCGGCCTCAGTGATCTGTATGTGCGCTCGCTGGGTGAGTACAGCAATATTGACGAAATTCGCAACACCGTTATCCGCACCGTCAATGGCGTGGCCCTGCGGGTATCGGATGTCGCTGATGTGGAATACGACCGAGCCGATATGGGCCGTTATGTCGAGATCAATGATGTGCCAATGCTGCGGCTGGGCATTCGCAAACAGTCCGGTGCCAACACCGTTGAGGTGGCCGCGCAGATTCGCCGTGAAGCCGAGCGCATCAATCAGGAGCGGGCCGATATCAACATGATCATCGTCACCGATCAAAGCGAATTTATTCAGGATTCCATCGACAGCGTGCGCAATTCTGCCGTGTGGGGTGGCGTGCTGGCAGTGATCGTGTTGATGGCGTTTTTCCGCAACGGCTCCATCACCAGCATAATTGCGGTATCCATTCCCATCGCCATCATTGCCACGTTCGCGCTGCTGTTTTTTGGTGGCCTGACCTTGAACCAGATGAGTTTCGGTGGCCTGGCGCTGGGGGTTGGTCTGATCGTCGACAACGCCATTGTGGTGATTGAGAATATTGTCCGCCTGCGGCAAAACGGCGCCTCGAAAAAGCGCGCGGCACGGCAGGGGACCCGGCAGGTCACCGGCGCCATTGTCGCATCGACGATCACCACCTGTGTCATCTTCCTGCCGGTGGTGTTCATGCAGACCCTCACCGGCACCATGTTTCAGGAGCTGGCGCTGGTCGTGGTGTTCTCGCTGCTGTGTTCGCTGTTTGTAGCCCTGACGCTGGTGCCGATGCTGGCCAGTCGCTTCCTGACGGTTGTGCCTGACGCAGAGCGCAGCGGGCCCCTGAAGGGCAATGAGCGCATATTGCAGGCCGTGGAATCCCGGTATGCGTCTGTGCTCACCTGGTCACTGAAGCATCGGCTGACCATTGTGGGTCTGACTGTGTTGCTGCTGGGCGCGTCGGTGTATGGCGTCAGGTTCCTGTCCTACGAGCTGGCGCCGCAGACAGAAGCTGACCAGATCAGCATCCGCATGAATATGGACGAAGGCACCAATATTGCCATTCTGCATTCCTATATGATGGAAATGGACAACATCGTGCAGTCCATCGTGCCCTGGGATGATGTGTTGTACTACACTCGCGATGTACGCAACAGCAATGCCGAAATCGAATTTGCCCTGGTGGATCAGAGCCAGCGCAGTATGAATGCGGATGAGCTGACCGATTTTATCCGCGCGCGAGTTGAATCAGCGATCCCGGGGATGCGAGTACAGGTGCGGGCACAGACCGGCATGTGGATCATGCGCCGCATTTTTGGCTCCGGCGGCGAAGATGCAGTGCAGATTGAGCTGCGTGGTTATGACCTGGATACCGCGGAGACGCTGGCGCAGGTCATTCGTGACCGCGTAGAGGTCGTGCCCGGCATCGCCGATGTTAACCTCAGCCGTCTGGAAGGCCGGCCGGAACAGAATGTGCGTTTTGACCGCGAACGCATGGCCAGTCTGGGCATTGGCGTGGCCGATGTCAGTCGCGCCATCCAGAGTAGCATTGGCGGTGCACGTGCGGGGGTGTTTCGGGAGCAGGGGGATGAAGTCGATATTATCGTGCGACTGCGTCCCGAGGACCGGTTGAATGTGCAGGATATCGACAATATCTCGGTGCGCGGCGCGGATGGTCAGGTTGTGCCGGTGTCGTCGCTGGTCACCACCACCTATGATCGTGGGCCAACCGACATCCGGCGTATCGATGGTCAGCGTGTCACCTACATCAATGCCAACCTCGACAGTGGCGTGGCGTTGGGTGACGCGGTGCAGGCTATCCAGAATGACCTGTCATCCCTGACCCTGCCGGACGGATTCTCGATCGTCTATGGTGGCGAGTACGAAGAGCAGATCAAGGCGCAGCGTGATTTTGTCATGGCGATTGTCATGGCGCTGATCCTCATCTACATGGTCATGGCCGCCCAGTTCGAGCGCTTTCTGGATCCGTTTATTGTGATGTTCTCGGTGCCGCTGGCTTTCATAGGCGTGGTGCCGACATTGCTGCTGACCGGTACCACACTGAACATGCAAAGCTTTATGGGCATGGTGATGTTGATTGGTATTGTTGTGAACAACGCCATTGTGTTGGTGGACTATATCAACCTGATGCGTCGCGAAGAGCGCTTGCCGGTGATCGAGGCGGTCGTCAGGGCCGGACGCCTGCGTCTGCGCCCCATTTTGATGACCACGCTGACCACGGTACTGGGCCTGTTCCCGCTGGCCATAGGGGTAGGTGCCGGCGCGGAAATGCAGGCATCGCTGGCGCGCGTAGTGATAGGTGGTCTGGCCGCGTCCACACTGATTACGCTGGTGTTTATCCCCATTGTGTATGTGGCGGCCAATGAACTGCGTGATCGTATCGCGGCGCGCCTGCCCTGGCGTAATGCCGACAAGCGTGAAGAGGGGGCTGCCTCGTCAGTCTGACGAGGCTTCCACCATCGTGGAAATGGTGTCCTGATCGTGGACTTTTTCCAACGCACCGCTGTAGATGTTGTAGTGCAGACCGCTGAGTTTCAGCGAACCGGCCTCAACGCGACTGGCAATCCACGGGTAAGTCATCAGATTGCACAGCGAATAGCCCACTGCCGCCTGCTCACAATGCGTGAAAGTCTTGGGGTCGTTGAGTTTGTCCGGGTCTGCCAGGCCGGCAACCGGCGCCACGATCGACATCCAGCGGGAGATGAAGGAGTCCTTTTCCATCTTGTCCTGATCCATCACCAGCGAACGAATACCACCACAGCGGGAGTGCCCCAGCACAATTATCTCGGGCACTTCCAGCACAGTAATGGCAAACTGCAGCGCGGCACTGGTGCCGTGGTACGACCCTTCCACTTCGTACGGAGGCACCAGGTTGGCGACATTGCGGATCACAAACAGATCGCCCGGCTCGGTATCAAAAATCAATGACGGTTCCAGTCGGGCGTCACAACAGGTTATCAGCACGTAGGACGGTCGCTGGTCTTGCGCCAGCTCCCGTATTTTTTCCCTGTTTTGCGCGTAATAACCGTTTTTAAAGCGCTTGTAACCTTCCAGTAGCTTGTCAGTCATCCTTATTCTTCTTCCTGCCTGTTCAGATTAGTTGCTGGGCACCAGACGTTTGATGCCTTCTCCTTCAATGCCCAGATACACATAACCATCCGGACCCTGACGCACGGCCCGCACGCGACCGATGTCGGTCAGCAGGTCGGTACGACGCAGCACGCGGTCATCGTGAATTTCCAGCAGCTCCAGCTTGGTGGCACGCAGGGCGCCAACCAGCAGGTGGTTCTGCAGTTCCGGGTACCGGTCGCTGGTGACAAATGCAATGCCAGCTACCGCAATCGACGGATCCCAGTACCAGACGGGCTGTTCCATGCCTTCACCGTGGGTGGCTTCGGCCAGCGGCTCGCCGTTGTAGTTGATGCCGTAACCGACGTAGGGCCAGCCGTAGTTGTTACCGGCTTCGGCAATATTGATCTCGTCACCACCACGGGGGCCGTGCTCACTGGCCCATACCTGACCGGTGACCGGGTTGATGTCTATGCCCTGCGGGTTACGGTGACCGTATGACCAGATGGCGGCTTTGGCATTGTCCTGGTCGACAAAGGGGTTGTCGGCAGGGACGCTGCCATCGGCATTGAGACGATAGATCTTGCCGCCATCGCGGGTCAGGTCCTGGACATTGGTGAAGTGATCACCGCGATCACCGATGGAGAAGTACAGGTAACCGTCATTGTCAAAAATCATGCGACCACCGTAGTGCTGGCCGCGCATGGAGTTTTCGGCACCTTTGTAAATGACGCTCTGATCCACCAGGCGGTTGCCGTCAAGCCGGGCGCGCATAATGGCAGTGTTGCTGCCTTCGCCTTCACCGTCTTCACTGGCATAGCTGATATAGAGCCAGCCGTTGTCGGCGTAGTTCGGGTGGACAATGATATCCAGCAGGCCGCCCTGGCCATTGGTGTGTACTTCCGGTACGCCAGCCAGCGGATCACCGACCTGTCCGTTGCGGACGCGGAATATTTCGCCATTGCGATCGGTCACCAGCATGTCGCCTTCCGGCAGCCACGTCATGCCCCAGGGCATCTGGATGTCACTGGTGATTGTCTCCAGACTGAATTCTGGCAGACCCTGCGCGTAAGCGGAGTGGACAACCGAGAGGGACAAAGCACAGGAGCCCAGCGTGATCGCGACTGCACCTAACCAGCTTTTCTTTTTCATGACAATTCCCCGTGTGGATTAACGTAGTTTAGCAACTGGACATTATTGTAGCGGAGTACGGCCATTGTTTCAGCATGGATTGCTCACCTGATGCTATCGATGCCTGCCGGCATGCGACAAAGTGTCGCTATTGATATTAAGCAGGTATTAAGCGCATCGGTGTACAATGCGGTATTATCGCTCAAACATCAGTCTCAAGGAGTTGTTATGAAAGTGCTGTTCTGGATAAAAGCAGTGATGCTGGCCGTGTTGGTCGCAATGCCGGCAGGCAAGGTACTGGCGCACGGCGAGCTGAGTTCATCGGCGCCGGGCCATGAAGCCGTCGTGGTGTCGCCGGAGCAACTGGTGCTGAACTTTACTGATGATGTGCGATTGCTGCGTCTGGCGCTGGTCCATGGCGCCAGCCACAATATCGATTTTGGCTTCAGCCCGTCGACTGAGGCGCAGCGCACGTTCTCGCATGATCTGCCAGACCTGATGCTGGGTACCCATACAGTGAACTGGACCATTATTGGCACCGATGGTCACACGGTCAGTGGCTCATTCAATTTTGTCGTCAGCGATGGCGGCGAACAGGCAGAAGTGCAGGAACACTCCCACAACGAACATCATCACCACTGATCCGGCGCGGTGGGCTCCATGATCTGGGACAGCGCCATACTGCTGAGTAAATGGTTGTCCTACCTGGCCATGATCGCCACGCCCGGTGCCTTGCTGGTAGCCTGGCTGTGCGCCCGAGTGCCGGCGGACAGCCTGCAACTGAACAGGCGTCTGCTCTCGCACTACGTGCTGCCAGTGACGGTGATGGGTGTCGTGGCCAGCAGCCTGTTTTTTCTGTTGCAGGTCGGTGCCATCAATCAACGTGGTTTTACCGGCATGTTCGACCCGGTTATGGCCGGCATACTGGCCGACACCACCCTGGGTGACGGTTTGCGCTGGCGGCTGTCGGGTTTTTTTGTTGCGCTGATCAGTGCGGCACTGCTTTATCTGGCGCGGATATGGCCGGTGACCCGGTCACGCCCCGCCATCCTGTCCCCGGCGCCAGCGATGGCACTGGGCGCGGCAGCCATTCTGGCGCTGTCAATGTCATTTACGGTGCTCGGACACAGCAATCAGCTGGATGTATTCAGCCGCCTGATGCTGGTCATGCATGTTGCCTCGGTGTGTTTGTGGATTGGCGCACTGCTGCCGTTATACAGCCTGTGCCGGGAGCAGCACGCTGATGACGTCAAGGCGGTAGCCATGGTCATGAAGCTGTTTGGCCAGGTCGCGTGGATCGTGCTTGCCGCCTTGGTGTTCAGTGGCGTCTGGGTGCTGTGGCAACTCAGCGCGGGTTTTACCCATCTGTTGTCCGGTGCCCACGGTCGCCTGTTACTGGTGAAGCTGCTGCTGGTGGCCGCTCTGCTGGGTCTCGCAGCCCGGCACAAGATCCATCTGGTGCCCAGTTTGACGGCACAAAACCTGTTCCGCCTGCGCCGCTCGATTGCCGTGGAGGCCGCCCTGGCTGGCCTGATTCTGTTGCTGACGGCTGTGCTGACCACGGTCACCGGCCCGGTGAACTGATCTTCGACAATTATTTCTGTCATCAAACTGTAAACAAATTGTAATATTGCGTCTGGTTTTATAGACTTCGCGCCCATGGACTATTTTGAAATTTCGTATACCGCCATCGGTGGCCTGGGCATTTTCTTTCTGGGGCTCAAGTACCTGTCCGAGTCGCTGCAATCCAGCGGCAAGGAAGCCATTCGCGGTATTCTGGCATCGTTAACCCGAAATCGCGTGCTGGCGGTGCTGGCCGGTATCGGCATCACGGTATTTGTGCAGTCCAGCAGTATCTCCACGGTGATGACAGTCAGTCTGGTCAATGCCGGGTTGATGGAGCTTAAACAGGCCATCGGTGTCATTCTGGGTGCCAATATCGGCACCACCGTCACCGGCTGGATCATATCCTTCAAAGTAGGCAAATACGGACTGCTGTTTATCGGCCTGGGCATTTATCCGATGGTGGCCGCCCAGCGCACCTGGCTGAATACCCTGGGTAAAGCATCCGTAGCCCTGGGCCTGATTTTCACCGGCCTGGAGTTCATGAGCGGTGCCTTCGCCCCACTGCGCACCGACGAAACCTTCATCTCCTATCTGTACCTGTTTGACGCGCAATCGCTGGGTAGTCTGCTGGCCTGTATTGCGCTGGCCTGCCTGCTGACCGTCATTGTGCAGAGCAGTTCTGCCATGCTGGGTATCACCATTACCCTGGCAGCGACCGGGGTAATCAATTTTGACACGGCGGTGGCACTGATCATCGGTGAAAATATCGGTACCACCATCACCGCACAACTGGCTGCCATTGGCGCCAATACCTCGGCAGTCAGGGCCGCACGCGCGCATGCCATTTTCAATATTCTGGGCGCTGCCCTGTTTGTGCTTATCTTTCCCTGGTATGTCGATTTTATTGAATACATTGTGGCCGGTGATGCCAATCTGCAGGATGCCGATGGATCGCGGCCCAATATCGGCTGGCATATCGCGGTGGCGCACACCATGTTCAATGTGCTCAACGTGCTGTTCTGGATTCCGCTGATTGGCTTCCTGACCAAAACCGTGGTCTGGCTGGTGCCACAAAAAGAAGAAAAAGAGATCCACAAACTCAAATACCTGGGCAGCCGCACCACCATGGCGCCGGAAGTGGCCCTGCAGCAGGCCGGGCTGGAAATGGACAATATGGTGGATATTACCCGGGAAATGTTTGAGGTAACCCGCGAATATGTCACCGCACCCAAGCACAAAAAGAAGCTGTTTGATCGAATCAATCACCTTGAGGATATTACTGACAATATCGAAGAGGAGATGATCAACTTCATTACCATCGTGCTCACCGGCTCAGTGTCGCGCGGCCAGTCGGCGCGTTCCTATGGCCTGATGCGTATGGCCGATGAAATTGAAAGTATTGCCGACGCCTTGCAGTCCTTTAGCATCTACCGAAGCCGGCTGTTCAAACGCAATGAAGACATCAGTCCTGAAGCCTGGGCGGACATCCTGAGTTTCTTTGACGAGGTTGCCGCCTACTTTGACCGTCTCACCAAAGCACGTGAGCGCGATGCCAATGCCGAAGAATTCAAGGCCCTCATCGCCGATTCCAAAAAACTCAGGAAGCTGGGCAAGGACATGCGTGAACGGCATCTCGATCGCCTGCGGGCAGGTGAGTGTCAGGCCGTGACGGCTCAGACTTACAGCGACATGTTCATGTCACTGCAGCACATCAAGAACCACACCGTGAACTATGTGGAAGCACACGCCGGGCTGTGACCGGCAATACCAATCCGGGTCAGTGCCTGACCCGGGTAAAACTCCACAGTGAAATCAGCGCTGCTGCCAGCATCATCAGTAACATGGGATACACCGTGCCGTTGAAGATCAGCGCAACCAGTTGCGCTGCCACCGCCGACAGTCCCATCTGCAGAAACCCTGTCAGGCCCGAAGCGCTGCCGGCCATGTCCGGAAACTCGTTGATGGCACCGGCCTGGGCATTGGGCAGGGAGATGCCATTGCCAAAGGTGGTCAATGCTATCGGCGTAAACAGCGCAATTGGATGATGCAGACCTGCCATTTGCAGGGCGATGGCTATGCAGATGCCGAGAATGCTGAGCCGGGACCCCAGTCTGATCATCCGGTGTATGCCCCATTTTTTGGACAGACCGCGCGCCAGGTAATTGCCGATCATGAACGCCAGCGGAATCATGATGAAATAGTAGCCATATTCATTGGGCGGGCGATTGAACACGGATACCATGATTTCCGGCGCGGCAGAAATGAAACTGAAAAATACCACGGACACAAACGCCACGTTAAAGGCATAGGCCGAAAAGGTCGGTGATGCCAGCAGGGTGGAAAAACCTTTCAGCATGCTGCCCACGCCGGTGAAATTGACCTTGTGGTGCAAGGTTTCCGGCAAATAGCGGAACATGGCAACCAGCATGATTATGCTGATCACCGCGACCAGATAAAAGATTGAGTGCCAATCGAAGCGAACCAGCATTTCGCCACCCACCATCGGTGACAGCATGGGCATGACCACCATCACCATGACCAGGGTCGCGATGATCCCGGCGGCTTCATCAGCCTGGTAGACATCGCGCACGATGGCACGGGCCAGTACCAGGCCGACGGCGCCGCCGGCAGCCTGCACAATGCGGCCCAGAATCAGCCACTCGATACTGCCGGCAAATATGCACAGCAGGGAGCCGAAGACGGTGATGCAGATACCGGCGAGCATGACCGGCCGGCGCCCGAAACGATCCGACAGGGGGCCGTAGATAAGCGTGGCGATGGCGATGGACAGCATCGACAGACTGAGGGTGAGCTGAGCAGTGCCGGTGCTGACCATGAACTGTTCACGAACGATCGGAATGGCAGGCAGCATGATCTGCATGGCCACCGGTCCCAGCGCGGACGCGGCAGCAAGCAACAAAATCAGGCCGCGAGACAGGGATCTCGGGATATCGTGCATAAAAAAACCTGAAGGTGGTGGTGTCAGCGTTGCAGCACGGCGTCTTGTCGTTGTTGTTGACTGGCGTTCTGATTACTGAAGATAACGCTGTTGCCCAACAGGGCAACACGTTGTGATCGGTCGATAGTATACGCGAGACTGAAGGTTCTGTCGTGAAACTGCCGGGCCAGACGCTGAGCATTGCTGTCATCGGTATCTACCACAGCGACACCGTCGGCCAGCCTGTCATTGGCCTGCAGCTCTACGCAGGACAGGGCATCGCCGGCACTGTCCCGCAGACACAGACTGGGTGTATCAGTGGTCAGAATTTCCAGCGGCAGGCCCTGCTCAACGAGGGTGAATCTGGGCGAGCGATTCAAATAGGATACCAGTTCCGCGCCCGTGTCATTGTTGGCGCCCCCCGGGGTAATGGGCAGAGGCAGGTCCAGGCGCCGCAGTATGGTCGGGTCCTGTCGCAAGGCAGCGGCGTAGTGATCCAGTGCCTGCTGGCGCTGCCCTGCACGCCAGGCGGCACTGGCCAGACGTGCTGATACTCTGGCCCGCAACATGGCTTCCTGGGCCGGTAACTGTGCCAGAGCCTGTTCGGCCATGGCCATGACTTCGGTGTGCTGACCCTGCAGTGCTGCGATTTCGGTCTGGTAGGCAAAAACGTAGCCCTGGTTGAGCGCAAAGGCACCTTCATTGGCGGTATTGTTCAACAACTGCGACATGACCCCCGGCCCGATCAGGGCGATCAGCTCGGGCTCAAGCCACTCGGGAATATGCACATCCAGCGGTGCATAAGGCCGCAGGCGGTTGCTCAGGGTCTCGGCGTCGGCAAACAGGGATGCGGCGTGACGTGCGGAACGCCAGGCCCGGAAGCGCGCGGCCAGTGCGTCGATACGCAGACGCCAGGCGCCCAGTCGGGGGCGGGTGGCCAGTTCCTCGCGCATGCGTTCATAACGCATGCGGTGGGCAACGCTGTTGACCAGCGCCGCAAAGGAATCTTTCTGGGCTTCGTCCGCGGTATAGGAACCGGTACGGTCGGGCTGGTTGAGCGCGGTCTGGGTGAGCCGGGCGGCATCGTCCGGGTAGCCCGCCAGCATCAGGAAAATGGCGCTGACCATGAAATGGTCAGCACGGTTCATGACGCCCACCAACGGCGACTGGTTGTCGCGCCACACCAGCATATTGTCCAGCGCATCACGCGCGGCATCAAAACGGCCCTGGTTCATGTACAGGTACAGTTTGTAGATCCAGGGGTTGCCGACACTGTCCGGATCAATCTGGCGGGATGCCCGGTTCAGATAATCTTCTGCTTCTTCAAAACGCAGCAGATTGAGAGACACTTCCGATGCATTGAGCAGGTGAACGGTATCCAGTTCTTCGGATTGCGAGGCGGCAATGTTTTCGTCTTCATTCATGGCGTTTTCGCAGGCCTGCAGTGATTCGGCCGGACGCAGGTCGGCGAGTTCGACGGCGCACAGGGTATTCCAGGCCCGGCTGCGATCGCGCGGGTTGGCGCTGGCAGCCAGCACTTTTTCAGCGCTGGCGCGGGCTTCATCGTAGCGCTTCATCTTGATCAGCGGCCAGCCGCGAAATGACTCGGTGTCCTGTCCGTAAATAGTGCTGATACGGTCGAGATACTCCAGTGATTTTTCCTGATCACCTATCAGTTGATGCGCGTAGGACAGCTGGCTCAGGGTCAGGTAGTGCCATTCCAGATTGCCCGAAGCCATGGCCCGGCCCAGTGAGCCGTAGTTGGTCAGGGATTCGGCAATGTTCAGGTGGTACAGGGCGCGGGGCAGATTGCCTTCCACGCGGAACAGTACTTCGGCCAGGGCAAATTGCGCGCCGGGTTGTTCGGGCTCGTCGCTCACCCATTGCTGTGCGAGTTCCCGGGCCCTGACGTTCTGTCCCAGCGCCAGTGCATCGCAGATCGCCAACGCACGCTCCTGGGTAATGCCGCTCATGCCAAAACACAGACGCTGCGAATTGAACTGGATGGCATCAAAGCCTTCATCCGTGTCCTGTGCCTGCAGCGAGGTGGCCGGGAACAGAAAGACTGCCAGCAGCAGCGCCGGTATGATTTTTGTTGATGACAACCCTGGAGACATAAAAGCCAGACTAACTTATGGATGGGTGATGTGCTTTGAGCGTACTGCGAGCCAGCTGTTCGAGCGGCTCGCGCATGCAATCGCGCAAGACTCTGGAAAAATCTGCGACACCTGGCGCCAGTTCAACCCGATGGGCCAGCACATGGGGTAGCAGCATTTCCAGATCATCGGCGTTGACATAGCTGCGGCTACGCAAGGCGGCCAATACCTGTAGCGCCGGCAGAATCAATACCAGGCTGCGTGTCGAGTTACCCTGCAGAACGCGTTCATCCGCTCGCAATGCGCGTGAGATATCAACCAGCGTGGATTTGATGGCGTCGGCAATATAGACATGATGATCAATGCTCCGGCGGGCATTGATAATTTCATTGCGCCCCACGCGGATACGGTCGGCGCCCGGCTCACGACGCTGTTGCCAGGTATTGAGCACGGCCAGTTCGGCATCACGGTCAATATGGGACATGGTGATCTTGAACAGAAATCGGTCCAGCTGCGGTGTGGGCAGTGGATAGGTACCGACCAGATCCAGCGGGTTCTGGGTGGCGATAACAAAAAACAGCGGGTCCAGGGCATAGGTAATATTGTCTACCGTGACCTGTTTCTCGCCCATGGCTTCCAGCATGGCTGACTGCACTTTGGGCGAGGTCCGGTTGATTTCGTCAGCCAGCACAACATGGGCAAAAATAGGACCGTGACGGAAATGAAAACTGTTGCTGTTGGTATCGAAGACCGGGCTGCCGGTGACGTCCGACGGCAGCAGGTCCGGGGTAAACTGGATGCGCCTGAATGCCGCGATGGGTACGGCCTGGTCCGTGGCAGCCTGGGTCTGGTCATCGACAATGGCTTCACCCAGGGCTTTTGCCAGCGTGGTCTTGCCTGATCCCGGAAAATCCTCGAGCAACACATGACCATCTGCCATCAAGGCGATGACAGTCAGGTCAATGACCTCGTCGCGGCCAATCACCTGGGCGCGTACGGCTCCGGCCAGGCGCTGCAGGACATTGCTGGCGTCAGTCAACGCCGGGGTTGTCGAGGCTTCCGCTTCCATCACTTGCATTACTCACTCCTGCATAAATGCGTCTGGATAAACTCAATAATTTTAGATTAACGGCTGGCCAGCCAGGGTGCCGGGTGGATAGCAGCGATGATACGTCGCCATGTCGGCTGCGAACCAGTCAATTCCCGATGTAGCTGTTTGCGCAGTTGTTGCCAGAGCTGTCGATCAACGGTTCCAACATCGCCAGTTGCCGGCCAGATACCAGCGGGTGCCAGGCCATAGCCAGGTGCGACGCGCAGGTGACATTCAGTCAGTTCACAGAATGCCGGCAGCGACGGTTTTACCCGGCGGGCAAATGCTTCGCGGCTTTCACCATGACGGCGCACCATGCCGAAGCTGGCCAATGCATCAAGAGCGGCCCGATACTGCAGCCGGTATTGTTGTGATTTGCCGGCCCAGGCAGGGATCTGTGCGCGGTACACCCGGATGGCGTAGGCAGCTGCCAGCAAGGCAATTATCAGCGTCATGATGGTGCGCATGATCGTTTCCAGAGACCAGCGGCTATTACCGCCCTGATCCTGCAAAAAGGCTTCAAATGCAGCATCATCGCGCAGCATGTCGGCAAGCATCTGTTGCAGCGAGTCCTGCGGATCGGTGGACATGTCCACCAGGGTTTGCGAGGGGGTCGGGTCTACGATGACCCAGCCCAGATCCTGCAGATAAATCTCCGGCCAGGCGTGGCCATGCACCGCCTGAATCAGCAACGCTGAACCGCCCGCCCGGTTGGCAGACGGTACCGAGTAGCCCACACCAACACGGGCAGGAATGCCCAGGCTGCGATACAGATAAGTGGCGGCATAGGCAAAGTGGATACAATAGCCGGTCATGTCACCAAACAGGAAGGATGCCGCCGGGTCAGTGGCATACGCATGTTCGTTGGCCAGGCTGTAGATGCCATTGGTATCCAGCCACTCTTTCACCGCCAGCGCTTTGGCATAGGGATCATCGGCGAATTCGGGGCGCAGGTTGGCAATCAGTTCACGGCCAAATTCACCGTAGCGTGGGTCATCGGGCATCTCCAGGTATTCGGTCCACTGCGCCACAGTCCAGTCGGGTGAACCCGCTTGCCGGCCAATCAGGTCCGGGAATTCAAATTCGGGCACCAGCGACTCAACGGTGTAGGTCTGCCGGAAGCGCAGGCTGTTGGGATTGGGCGCGCGCTCAAAACGGACCGGCGCATCAAGGCCAAACGGACTGCGGTGGGGGGTCAGCAGGCCAATGGTGGTGGTCACACTGCGGCGCATATCCCGGGCGGGAATCTGGTCGGTGACTTCGATGGGCGTGGACGGGAATTCACTGACCAGGTCCTGGTCCAGGCTGTCATCCTCGGCAGTCCACAGCAGTGTGCCGTTGAACTGGGAGTAGGCAGACTCCCGAAAATAATAGGCACCGCTGGCAGGCTCGTAGTCGTCCCGGAACAGCACGATGGCGACTGGCGCTTCGCGGTCACTGGCATCGTTCTCGCCATCACGGAAGGGGTTGTCGGATTGTGAACCGCCGCCCGCCGCCGATTGCCCGGTCAGGCCCAGATCATCAGTCAGGCTGGGTGTCGGCATACCAAAAAACTGCACATAGGCGAGCAGTGAAAAACACAGCACGGCGAGCACGGAGAAATGATAGGGCAGGCGCTTGTGGTTGTTCTCCATCATCAACAGGACGGCCAGCGCCAGCACGGCAACGACACCGATAGCCATCAGAATGGATGAGGGATCGATGCCGCGTATCAGGGCAAAGTCACCAATGAAGTAGGGTCGGTCGATCATGCCACGCTGGTGCGCCGCCAGGGTGATGACAAAGGCGCTGGCAACAAACAGCAGCTCCGGAATGCTGCCCCAGCTGTGGCGGCGGGCCAGCAGACGCAGGGTCAGGCCAATCCCTGCGGCCAGCAGCAACCAGAACAGCATCTGGCCCAACTGGTAGCTGGCCATGGCGCCAACACCCTGGGCAACCAGGGATGAGCGGGTAAGCCAGTTACCCAGGGCCGCCCCCAGTGTCAGCAGGATGACAACGGACAACACGATCAGGGGTGAGCGCAAGCGGAACAGTCGTGCCCGTGCCGGCAGCTGGTCCAGCCACAGACAGGCCAGCAGGCAGCCGATGAGCGCTGCCGCAGACCCGGCAATAGTGGTCAGTGGCGTGCTCAACACCCAGCAGGCAATGGCCAGTATGGATGCCCTGATCACACTTTGTGGCGCGCGCGGCTGCCTGACCGGTGCCAGACCGCTGTTAGGGGGTGTTGTCTCAATCATGAATTGTGTCTGCCATAAGCCAATGACATTAAACTCTTTTTAAATGCTGGTCAAAAGACAGACCGGTTTGCCGGTCAACCATTACAACATGCACGCCCAGTTTGTGGAATTCAAGCATCAACTGCCGCAGGGACGTGGTGGTTAGTACATTCGAATGACCGGATTGTGCCCGGTCGGCCAGGATCAGTGTCTGCCACCACGGTGCCGGTTGTTCATCATGGATACCGTCGGTGCAGAGCACCACCGAGAACGGTCCGGGGAAAGTCTGTACGGTGCGCTTCAGCCTCTCTGTCCATGGTCCGGGAGCGGCCGGGGCAAACACAATACAGGCACACTGGGCGGCCCCCTGTCGCTCAAGAAACCGGTCCAGACCGTAATCCGGTGCCAACGGCAAGCCCCGATCACTGGTCAGCCGTGAACCGGCAATCAGCGGCAGGGCTGCGGCCAGCGTGGTGGCGGTGTTCTCGCTGGCATCCGCGGCGAATACCCAGGGCGCGCCAATGGCGCCCTGGGACAGGGCAAAACGGGCAACACCAGCCGCCGCCTCGTCCGCATCGCCGGTGACCAGGTAGGCCAGGGTGCGGTCAGTATGGAACACGCTTCTTTCTGCCAGGCGTACATTAAGGTGCCGATTGCGGGCATAGACTCGCCACATGATATCGCGGACCGAGTCGCCAGCGGCGTAGCGACGAATGTCCATGCGGTCGCCTTCCGGGCGCCCGGCAGAGTTGGGTATACCGTCCTCGGATTCCATCGACCGCAACACCGGCAGGTTGCGCAGACGCCCGGTCTGGGGCAGCACCTGCAACGGTATCTGTTGTGACTGCCGCCAGGAGAAGCGGCACAATCCCAGTACGTCTCGCAGGGTGAACAGGCGCATCAACTGGTGCGTGCGACAGCGCAACGACGGTGTGATCTCTTCATCAACGGCGTCATCGTCCGGGTTTATTCGGTTGATCGTGACCAACCGGTCCGGTGCCACAACCCGCCACTCCAGTGTCATCAGGGGTAGCCAGGCCAGCGCCGGCAGGCGGAATCCGGTGACATTGGGGAATCCGGCTTCGGCCCGGCAGGCTGGCAATGCCTGGTCGCTCAGGCGGCGCAAGCGCTGGCGCAATAACAGGCCGGTGACGGTTACCATCACCACACTGAATGTGACGATGCTCAGCGCACATACGGTCAGCGCAAAGACCACAAGGTCCATGCGCTGATAACCAAACCCCCGCAGTGCCAGCAGTGCCATGGCAAACACGGCCAGACCCGCCACGGTCAGCGGGAAGTGTGGCTGCAGTCGCTTGAACAGGTTGGTTGCCCGGGTCTGCTGGCGCCGAAGGCGCGACCAGACCGTGTCAGTGGCGGCGGCAGGCATCAACTCGGGTCCTCGCTGACCGGTTGCTTCTGCGCACGCGCCAGACACTTTGCCATGTAGCGATTATTTCTGCTGTGAACCAGATACCGGGCATTGAGCAGTTGCGGAATTTCAATAAACACCATGGCGACCAGCAGCATCAATCCGTACACCGGCTGATCGGCGCTCAGCAACAGTGTCAGTCCGCCCAGGGTCAGACCGCTGTTGAGGATGCCGCGACCCCACCGGGCCAGATAGAAATGGTGAAGTCCCAGCGGGAACAGGCGGTTCAGCAGCAGGTAACGATCCGGGCTTTTGAGACCGCCACTTTCCAGATTCAGGTAAAGTTGCCGCTGTTTGTCGGGCAGGCTTCGGATCTGCTCCCGCAGTTCATGTTCTTCCAGATTAAGTTCTTTTTCAGAAAACATGAGCGGATACTTCTCTTAAGCCATGACGCTTATCCGACTGTGGCGTTGATGGATGTCATTCAGACGGGTGCTGCACTTTCCATTTTGTCCTGATAGCGTTGCCAGAAGACGACAGTGACCACGAGCAGCGCACCGACAATATGATGATAAACGGTCAGCGGTGCCCACATCAGCAAGCCAGCACCCACGGCAAGCATGGCAGCAGACACCAGGTTAAGTGGGCGATCCAGTCGCCACTGTAACAGACCTGCCAGTGCGAACAGACCTATGGAGGCCCAGAAAAAGGTGTAAAAGCGCTCCGGCCAGGTGCCGGAGATCAGCGGTGAGTAGGCAAACAGCACCGGCACCAGATACAGCCCCTTGGCGATTTTCCAGGACGTGACACCGGTCGCCATGGGTTTGGTGCCGGCGATGCCGGCAGCCGCAAATGCCGCCAGACACACAGGCGGCGTGACGTTACTGTCCTGCGACAGCCAGAAGATGATCAGGTGCGCGCTCAGTAGCATACCCGTCAACAGCTCCGGGCTGAGCAGTTCCTGACGCAGAATCTGGCGCATTTCCAGTGGCATTTCCCGCAATGCGACCAGCGGGTCACCACCAAACAGATTGATGGTAGCAGTGACACTGGCTGGCAGATCTGTCGCCTGCAATGCCGCCAGCATCTGATCCTGGGCAATCAGGTCGTACAGAATCGGCGCGGCCAGCGTTGCCAGGACAATATAGGACGCGGTCACCGGCAGGCCCATGCCCAGAATCAAAGATGCCAGGGCCACCAGCACCAGGCTGATCAGCAGACTGCCCTGCGCCCATTCCACGATCATCAGCGAAAAGGCATTGCCCACGCCGGTGGTGGTGACCACATTGATGATGAGCCCGACGGCAACCAGCAGCAACGCGGTCGACACCATGGTGCGCACGCCATCTACAGTGGCTTCAAAAATATCACCGGCTTTCATCGGTGTCGGTGACAGCCATGAAGACGCGATCACCGCCAGAATCGCCACCGCTGCAGCGCGAATAGGGGTATAACCTGCCACCAGCAAACCCACCAGCACTGCCAGTGGGATGATGAAGTGCCAGCCTTGTTTGACGACGTTCCAGATACTCTCATGGTCGCCAGCCTTGTCCGCCACCAGCCCCAGTCGCTTGGCTTCGATGCGGACAAAAAACACCACCGTCAGGTAGAACAGCAGCGCCGGCAAGGCCGAGACCGCAATAATGTGCAGGTAGGGGATCTGGGTATAACTCGCCAGCACAAAAGCGCCTGCACCCATGATCGGCGGCATCAGCGCCCCACCCGTGGATGAGGCGGCCACCACGCCGGCTGAAAATTGTGCGGGGAAGCCCGAACGTTTCATCATGGGTATGGTGATGACACCGGTCGACACAGTGTTTGCCACTGCCGAACCCGACACTGAGCCCATCAGCCCTGAACCTACCACGGCAACGATGCCGGCACCGCCGGTAAAGCGACCGGCCAGGCAGCGCGCGAAATTGACAATAAAATCACCGGCACCGGATTTGAGCAGAAACGAGCCAAACAGGATGAACATGAAGACATAGGTCGCCGAGATGTTGGCGGTCATGCCGAACATGCCTTCCTCGCTGAAATAACTGCGGTACAGTACCGTCTCCAGACTGAGGCCCGGGAAGGAAAACACACCGCTGATATACCGGCCCATGAACAGGATGTAGCTCAGCGAGATCAGGATCAGGATGGGCATGAACCAGCCGGTGGTGCGCCGGGTAAATTCGATGGCCAGCGCGACGGCTGCGGCGGTGATGATGTAATCCGACAGAATGAATTCGGCTTCGCGCGCATACAGCGCGTCCTCAAACAGGATCATATAGGCGGTGACAATCACCGCAGCGACCGCCAGCGCCACATTCACCACCTGCATTGGCAGGCCAGGTTTTATGCCATCGGCATTTTTCTCATTGCTGGACAGGGCACACAGCGCCACAAAACCACCAAAGTGGATGGCCGAGAACCACAGCTCCGACATCGTGGCAAAGACGTTGACGTAGACGTGAAACAGGGCAAACAGGAAGGCAGCCCATTTCAGTAAAGGTGATCTCATAATGCGGTCTCGCTGACTTTATTGTTCTGTGGTGCTGTCTGGCGCGCTGTCAGTAGCATACGGCACATTGGCGTCTGCAGGGCGGTCGTCGCCGGGCAGAATCAGATGGGGTGCTATCTCAAGCTCCTGTTCGCGATAATAACGAATGGCACCGGGGTGCAAGGGTGCTCCCAATCCGCGCGTCGCCCGCGCCAGTCTCATGTCGCGCGTGGCGCCATGAATATCCTGCAGTGCCGCCAGGTTTTCCCAGATGGTGCGAGTAATGTGGTACACCACATCCTCGGGTACATCAGAGCGTACGGCCAGCACATTGGGGCTGGAGATGGAGCGCACCAGTTCATTCTGATTGGGGTAGGTACCGGCGGGCAGGTCGTACCAGTCCCACAGGTCGTAACGGCGGTTGATGGCGTCCAGTTCTTCCTGGGTGAAATTGAGCAGAGAGATGCTGTCGCCCATTTGCGCAAAGGCCTGGGTGATGGCGCTGACCGGGGCGCCGGCGGGCACGTTCATGCCGACAATATTGCCATCCTGAATGGCATTGGCAGCACCGCCATAACCCATATAGGCCAGTGACAGGCGATTCTCGTAATCAATACCAAGGGCATCAAATATATAGCGTCCGGTCTGCTCGGCGCCCGAGTTGCGGGCGCCCAGCACAAACCGTTGACCGTCCAGGTTACGGAAATCCTGCATGGTGCCGTTCTGTACCAGCTCCGTCATCAATACAAAATGCTCGACATTGTGCCAGACGGCGCCGACCGAGCGCAGGCCGGTTTGTGGACGACTGATCGGGCCTTCGCCGTTCCAGCCCCAGGCAGCGAATGGCCCCTGCAACAAGGCGAATTGAGCCTGGTTGTCGCGCAGCAGTTTGATGTTTTCCAGCGAACCAGCGGAACTGATGGCCGACAGGCTGATGTCGTACTCCTCGCTGAGCTGGGATTTGGCGATGGTGGCGATGGCCACCCCAATGGGGTAATAGGCACCGCCCGTGGTTGCTGTGGTCAGAATAAAGGGACGGTTGCTGGCCAGCTCGTCCGAGCAGGAAGCAAGCGCCAGTGCACTCAGCAAAAGTATTATCAGTCGTGTCTTCATGGGCGCAGATATAATCACATTTCCCGGGAAAGCTCAATCAGGCACCGAGGCTTGCCCGTTTAATTCGGTAAAATCCCGGCAAGGTTCGCCGGAAATCCGCAATGCCTATTTATCATATTGATGTTTCAGGTTTTTTTTGGGATTATGGGCAGGCTGGGGCTACTATTCCGTATGACACACAAAAGGATTGTTTGAGTGACATTTGATATCGCACTGGTATTGACCATCCTGCTGGTAGCCGTGCTGCTGTTTGCCACTGACAGACTGCGCATGGATGTCGTCGCGCTTCTGGTCCTGTGCTCGCTGGCTGTCTCCGGTCTGGTCAGTCCCGAGGATGCCATTGCCGGCTTCAGTCATCCTGCGGTGGTCACCATCTGGGCCATGTTCATTCTCAGCGATGGCCTCACTCGCGCTGGTATCGCCGATGTGATGGGACAGCGGGTTATCAGGATTGCCGGCAGTAATGAAATGGCGTTGGTGGTTACGTTCATGTTGCTGGCGGGTTTATTGTCCGCATTCATGAACAATATTGGCGTGACCGCTTTGCTGTTGCCTGTCGTGGTCGGGGTTGCGCGGCAGGTGGGGGCAACGCCGTCGCGGCTGTTGATGCCCATGGCGTTTGGCTGTCTGCTCGGTGGTGCACTGACCATTATCGGCACGCCACCCAATCTGCTGGTCAGCACGGCGCTGCAGGATGCCGGATTTGAAGGGTTTGGTTTTTTCGATTTTGCTCCCATCGCGGTGCCGGTACTGCTGGTTGGCACCGCGTTTGTGGCCCTGGTAGGACGGCACTGGTTGCCGGCCCGGGACCCGGTGGCAGAGACCGGTGACAGTCGGGATCTACGCGAACTCTATAGTCTGCAGGAACGGATTTTTGCGGTGCAGGTGCCCGATGAGTCGCTGCTGGTTGGCAAAAGTCTGGGTGAGGCGGGGCTGACCACGGCGGCCGGACTGATGATTATCGCACTCAGTCGTGGGGGCCATACGCAGGCCCTGCCCTCGTCAGTCACCCGTCTGCAGGCCGGGGACATTCTGCTCGCCCAGGGACGGCTGGACCGCTTCAAGTTACTGCGCCAGTGGAGTGAACTGTCCATCGAGCGCGAAGCCCCGGTGCTGCATGATCGACTGCTGGAAGATGCCGGTCTGTATGAGGTCACGTTAGGGGAAGATTCACCGCTGGCGGGTAAAAGCATGACGGCCGCTGAATTCTACGAGTCAACCCAGTCATGGCTGCTGGCCGTGCTCAGCGGCGAAACCGTGCGCCGTACGCGACTGGCCGACTATACCTTTGTCAGTGGTGACCAGTTGCTGGTCCAGGGTGATGAAAAGGTCCTCAAAACGCTGCGCGAAAAATATCAGCTGATTGGCGCGACGCCGCTGGACAAGGAACGCGTGCAGCAGAAATATCAACTGGATGAACGTCTGTTGGTGCTCAAGGTGCCCAAAGAAGCATCGCTGGCCGGACGCAGTGTCGGTGATACCCGTCTGGGCAAGGCATTTGATCTGCGCCTGCTGGCGATGTTCCGCGATGGCGACTTTATCCGCCCGCTGCCGGCCGAAGAGGAGATACAGGGCGGTGATCTGCTGCTGGTACAGGGCCGGCAGGAAGACTTTGATCTGCTGCGTGGCCTGCAGCAACTGCGCGTGCTGGATGATGCCACGCCCTACATGAAAATTTTTGAGCAGGGCAAACTGGCCATGGTCGAAGCCATCATGCATCCGCATAAGTGGATCAACAATAAAACCGTGGCTGACCTGAAGCTGCGGGAAGCCTGGCAGGTGGAAGTTGCTGCCCTGTGGCGTGGCGGTCGGCCCTATCGTTCCGGCCTGGGTGATATGGAATTGCATCGTGGCGATGCCTTGCTGCTGGTGGCACCGCTGAAGCAGCTGGCGGCACTGAACAAAAACCGTGACCTGATTATCCTCAACCCGGTATCAGCGCCCGAAGTGGACAAGTCGCGGGCGCCCGTTGCCGTGGGCAGTATGGCGCTGGTGGTGCTGCTGTCCATTCTGGGGCTGATGCCGATTTATATTGCCGCTCTGATAGGTGCCACCTTGATGGTGCTGGGACGGTGCCTGAGCATGGAGCAGGCCTACAAAGCCATTCACTGGCGCTCGATTGTGGTGCTGGCTGGCATGATGCCATTGGGTGCGGCCATGCAGGGCAGTGGTGCCGCCATCTACCTGTCGGATCAACTGCTGGTGATGACCGGGGGCTTCAGTCCCTGGCTGACCATAGCCTGTCTTTATCTGCTGACCGTGGTGGGCACGCTTATTATTCCGACCGTGGTGCTGGTGGTCATCATGGCACCGATAGCGCTGTCAGTGAGTATTGCACTGGGTGTACAGCCCCATGCGGCGATGATGGCCGTTGCGCTGGCCGCAGCGGTCAGTGTTGCCAGCCCGGTGTCGCACCCGACCAATGTACTGGTCATGGGGCCGGGTGGTTACCGGTTTGTGGATTTCCTGAAACTGGGGCTGCCGCTGACCTTGCTGATATTTATTGTGGGCGCCATTCTGATGCCGGTAGTCTGGCCGCTGTAGCGCCCGCAATAAATATCAGTCGCCGTTATTGCATCTGCGAAAAATCGGTCGCGGTCAGGTATTTGCGCTCTACACTCTGCAGAATGGCGCCATCACGATTGGATTCTTCATTGACCACCGCCCAGGCCGGGTCGGTGCCAAAAGCGCGCCAGGAGGCGTTGGCGGCTTCCTGACTGTCGTGTTTCAACAGATAGATCAGCGTGTCTTCTGCCGCTTCCGGGTCAGTTGGCAGCCAGTAGCCGATATTGGTCATGCCGTGTTTCTCGAACAGCGCCATGGTGTGGTCGCGGAATCGCGCCAGCAGTTTGTCCAGGTTGCCAGGTGTGGCGGTATAGGTGCGCAACTCATAGACCGGTCCGTCATCCTGCGCCTGGGCCAGTCCCGGAGCCAGAAACGCCGCCAGCACTACAAATGATGCTGAAGCCAGGGTGTTAATCATTCTTTTGAACATTGTTGTTTTCACGATCAATCTCCTTGTATGCAGTGACTGCAGAGTCGCTGGAGCGTAACAGAAAGCGCAGACCGACAACAAGTGTGTTGCATTGCCTGGTGTTGACCCGCAAGCATTGCCCCGGTCAGGGTGTTAGTGTCTAATACCTGCAACGGCCAGCGGCACGGGTCCGACAGTCCGGGCAAAAGGAGTGTGTGTATGACGGTAGACCAGTTGATGATTATTGCCATTCTGGTCTGCAGCATGGGCATGTTCATGTGGGGTCGCTGGCGCCACGATATGGTTGCCGGCGCGGCGCTGCTGGCCTGTATTCTGACCGGGCTGGTGCCTTCTGCCGACGCATTTGCCGGTTTCGGCCACCCCGCCGTCGTAACCGTTGCCTGTGTTCTGGTGCTTAGTTACGGCCTGCAGGTGACCGGCGCTGTTGATGCGCTGGCGCAAAAAGTTTTGCCGGCCGGTGCCGGTCAGACGCTGAGTATTTTTGCCCTGACGTTGCTCGCTGCAATCCTGTCCGGCTTCATGAACAACGTGGGTGCCCTGGCGCTATTGATGCCAGTGGCGATCCAGGTTGCCATCAAACAGAATCTGCCTCCAGGCCGTGTGCTGATGCCGCTGGCATTCGGCTCCATACTGGGTGGCACCACCACCCTGATCGGTACACCCCCCAACCTTATTGTGTCAGGCTTTCGCGAAGAAGCGGGCATGGGGCATTTTGCCATGTTCGACTTTACCCCGGTGGGACTGTCGATCACGGTTGTCGGCATACTGTTTGTGGGGCTGGTGGGCTGGCGTCTGGTGCCGGCGCGCAAGAATGCCGAAAGCGCGAGCTTTGACACCGGCACGTATCTGACTGAGGTACGGGTTCAGCATGAAAGCAAGGCTATTGGCAAGACGCTGCGTGAAGTGGAAGTGATACTGGAAAAAGCCGATGCCCAGATTGTCGGCCTGGTACGTGGCGAGGTGCGGGTGATTGCACCCTATTCACGGCGGGTATTGCGGGAAGACGACATCCTGGTCATTGAGGCAGAGCCGGAGTCTCTGGGTGCAGCCCTGTCGAGCCTGGGGCTGAAGCTGGAGGAGGAAGTGCTCGACAGCAGCAGCGAGCATGATGAAGGCGACGAAGAAGTCGACGTCGCCAGGGATGACAAAAAGCCTGACGGTAAAAAGGCCCGGTCAGCCAAACGTTCGTCGGATACCGCCGTCAAATCAGGCAAGGCCAGTGGTAAAGCTTCCGGCAAGAGTGCCGGTAAAAAAGCGGGCAGTGAATCGACAGCAGATGGCAAGCAGGATGCTGACGCTGAGTCTGACACCAAGGCGCCCACCAAGTCGGATGAGCTGGTTATTCAGGAACTGGTCGTGATGCCTGGTTCACCATTGCAGGGGCGCTCGGCAACTGACATAGAATTGCGCACACGATACGGAATCAACCTGCTGGCTGTGTCGCGGCAGGGACGTCGCTCCATCAAACGGTTACGGTCGACGACCATTCAGGCCGGCGATGTGTTATTGATGCAGGGGGTGCCGGAAGCGGTCGCCGGGTTTGCCGGCGATTATCGTTGTGTGCCACTGGCAACCCGGGATATCCGGGTGCCGGTAAAGGGACAGGCCGTGCTGGCAGTTGCCATTTTTATCGGTGCCATCGCCATTACGGCGTTGGGGCTGTTACCCGTGGCGATATCATTTTCTGCTGCTGTGCTGGCCTACATGGCATTGCGAATTGTGCCACCACGCGCGGTGTATGACGCGATTGACTGGCCTGTTATTGTGTTACTTGGCGCTTTGCTGCCGGTGGCGGGGGCCATGGCCAGTACCGGCACCGCGGATGTGATGGCCACGGCTCTGCTGGGTTCGGTGGCGCAGGGCAACCCGGTGATCGCGCTGGCGCTGGTATTGATTGTCACCATGACGCTGTCGGACTTCATGAATAATGCTGCGACGGCGGCGGTGATGTGTCCGCTTGCCATCAGCATTGCAGCGCAGCTGGGAGTGAATCCTGACTCCTACCTGATGGCAGTAGCGATAGGCGCATCCTGCGCATTCCTGACGCCAATCGGGCATCAGAACAACACCCTAATCCTGGGTCCCAGTGGCTTCAAGTTTGGCGATTACTGGAAATTGGGATTGCCAGTGGAGGTTGTTGTGGTGGCAGTCGCCATGCCGGTCCTGCTGTGGGTCTGGCCGCTTTAGGATCGGGGGGCCCGCTGATTCCGGTCCTGCTGGTTCGGGTCAGGTGCGCCGGGATTACGGTTTGACGGCACTTCCTCATCTGCCCGGTTCATCAGCACCCAGGCACCACCAAACACACAACTGATCAGGGTGATGCCCAGCACCACCACCAGCCGGTAGGGCATGGCGATATAGACGTCGCCAAACCGGTCGGCGGCAAAGGCAAGGCCATTGACGATGATCAGTGCACAAATAAAACTAGTCCAGACAATTTTTTTCACTATGGTTCGTCCCGGTTGATGTCCGACAGCCATATCTGGCCAGTGACTGCGGTGTCGTTACGTTCAATGAATACCATGATGTCATCGACGCCATTGTTGTTCAGGTCAGTTGTGACAATGTCGCCGCGCCGCGCATCACCGCTGACCGGCAGGCTGATGTCAGGCTGGCGGTCGCCGACCGCATTAAGGTCGCGGTTAACACCAATATCAAACTCGTCAATGATGCGGCGTATATCAATTTCATAGTCATCACGATCACGACGATACCCAATCGAGGCAAGAAAGCGGTCGTCATCGGCCTCAGGTACCGGCGCCAGCGCCTGGTAAAATACCTCTACCTGATTGTCCAGCAATACCAGCAGATCGGCCATGGCGCCCGCTGGCGCAGTTGCGTCCGCCTGACGGGATAACAGCCTGCCGCGCGCGGTGGGCAGCACCACGTCGCTACTGCGGGCACGCTCACGTACCTCCTGCAGCGAACTGATCATTCTCACCGCTGACGGGAAGCGCAGTGCCACCGTTAACCGGCGAGCCGGACGCCGGGCAAAGGCATCGCCTTCATTGGGGTAGACAAACGCTTCGATATTGATGGTACCGGATATCGCCAGCCACAGAAATACATCCCCCAGTGACACCTGCTCCACTCGCCATAACCACAGGTCGGGTTGGCCGTCATCGTTCTCATCCTGCAGGAATACACTCAAGACATTGCCGCCGGAGCGCAGGATCTGATCTGCCTGGTCCAGATCAATGCCGTCTTCACTGCCCAGATGCAGCGCCACACGACCACCTTCGCGCAGAATCATATCGTCAATGCCATCGCCGTTCATGTCCTGCAGGATTTCTTCATGGGTCAGTGCCAGCACCCCGGTCAGGTTGGCAAAATCTAGCTGGTCGACATCGAACTCACCAAGCCGTTCACGAATGACGGTGCGATCTATACTGTAGTCCGGCGTCGCGGCAAAATAGTCGCCGGCACTGCCAGCGTTGGCGAGAAAGACATCCAGTCGTTCATCGGTATCGGAAATCAGGTCAGGACGGGCGTCGCCGTTGACATCGCGCAAGGTCAGCAGGGGAATACGCAGGCTCTGGCCGACGTCCCGGGTCAGATCCACCGCCTGATTGTCCCGGGTGTCGGAGCCAACAATTCCCAGGTCACGCGGGTTGTCAGGCGTCAGTACGGTGCGCAGCTGCATTTCCGAGACAATGGCCAGTGGTGGCTGGTAGCTGCCGTCGTGGTTACGAATATACAGCGACAGGACACCGGCACCGGGAATGATCAGGTCGGCAAGGCCGTCATCATTGATGTCGCGGGAAAAATTGAGTCGATACACACCTTGCCCCAGAAATCCGCCAAGATTGCTGATCAGGGGTTGAGTTGCGGTGAATTGCTGTTCCTGTAAGTGCCAGCGCATGACCTGCTGGCCATCTACCAGCGCCAGCAGCGACCAGCTGTCCGGCTCAGCCGGCTGATTATAGTTGTCACTGATATCCCAGCCCACGGCCTCGCCCGGCAAGCTGACCTGAGTGCCAGGGGCAGAAAAGTCGAACCCGGCCGCTGACTGGAAATACAGACTGACGGTGTTGCCGGCAAATACCATCAGATCATCCAGGCCATCGCTGTCGGCATCCACGATCAACATGCGATCTGTTGTCGGCGGCAGCGAAAAACTGAAAGGCTGGTAGCCGGGTAGTGTGTCATCGGCATGGCTATGCACCGACACCAGGCTGCTGCTCAGGAGCATCAAGGCAGCGGCGCTGCGTCGAAGTTTGCATGGGCTGAAGCTGATCATGGCGATGATACCAGCGCGGTTATGGTATTGGAGTGATAGAGCAACAGATCGGGCGTGCCGTCTGCATTCAGATCCTGCACACTGAACGCGATAATGGTGCGTTGTGGCACGTATTGCCAGAAGGGTTCGCTGGCAAACTGCAGGTTGTCATTGATGGCCCGGGCGGCAAGTGTGCCATCGTCGGTCAGGTATAACGCATCAATGCGTCCGTCACCATCCAGATCGGTATTCAGCATGATGGGGCTGGACAGGCCGCGAATATTGCTGGCAGAAAAGCTCTCTTCCAAGCGGAAGTCGGGCCGACTGTTAAACCGGTACTGTTCCCTGTTGCCATTGTTGTCATACAGCAGTTGGGTGCGCACGATGCTGGTATTGCGAATCGCGTTGACCACCGGGATGGTGTAGTAGCTGACACTGAGTACCGGGTAGCCGTTGCCGCGGATATCGCTGATGTTGAACTGGACGTCGTAGCCGCTAAAGCGCATGACCTGATCGGGCTGATCAAAATCGAAGCGGCCACTGCGGTTCAGATAAAAATACACATCCCAGTCATTGGCGTCTTCGACCACCCGCATGACATCGCTCAGACCATCACCATTGACGTCCAATAGCTGAATGTCGCCCTCCATATCAATGGGGCCCTGCCAGTCAGGGGTATCACTGTAGCCGGTGTCAGCGTGCTGGGTCAGAACGTTGATCTGGCCGCGGATATCATCGCCGATATTGAGAAAAACCATGTCGTTGTGGTCGGTGTCAGCGATGCTGGCAAATACCGCCGGTGGCAGCCACTGGCTGCGCTCAAGCAGGGCATTGCTGTTGTCACTGTGCACATCGTCGAGGAAGTCGGTAAATGCCGAGTTGGGGCGTGCTTCCAGTCTGACGATCAGACCGTCCTGGCGATTGAACTGAACCTGGGTGGAGAATCGCCCGCGGCTGTCTGGCAGGTCAGCCGGGTCCAGATCTTCGTTGACGGTGCTAAAGCGATGGGCCAGGGTAAACTGTTCGTCCGGCCCGCCCAGGAACACACCGTAACCGTCAGGTCCGGGCAGCAGCATATCCACGTGAGCATCGTCGTTGATGTCCCGGGGTGGTGGCAGAAATTCGATGGCCTGTCGATCGGGAATGGCAGCAACCAGCGACCAGTCAAACAGCGGGCGTATATTGCCGCTGTAACTGTCGATAGCGGACGACAGACTGAACACACCGGTGCTGGTAAACAACAGCAGCTCGTCACCGGCGGCGGGCCGCAGGTCAGCAAAACTGACAGCAACAATTTCCGGCACGATGGCAATGTAGCTGGAGGGCTGGGCGGGAAAGCGGTTTTTGGCCTGTTGCAGGTAAACCAGCAACTGCCGACCGGTATTCGCCGTCCATTGGGGCACAATCAGGTCATTGCGGCCATCGCCATTCAGATCGGCCATGGCCAGTTGATTGGGCCAGTCCGGCGCGGTGATTTCCGATGCAATAAAGTTGAGCTGCCGGGTTTGATTCTGCGCGTGCACGGGCATGGCTGTGGCGGCGACTGCGGCCAGCCCCAGCACGGATCGGGTCAGAAAGCGGTGCCTGCGCATATCACTCCTCAATCAGTTCACCATAGTCACTGGCAGAGCGGAACAGCCCGAGTATATTGTATTCACGTTCGGCGCCAGTGCGCTGATAGGAAAACAGCGAAAACAGAATAAGATCGCCCACGGTGAGCTGGGTCTGGTCCGGGCTCAGTGTTGCTTCATAACGAAACAGTGGCCACAGACTGAGTCGGCTCAATTTGCGCCCCGGATGCCACAGGTCAACGCGCTGGTCACGAATGCTGTTGCCCCGGCTGAGACTGAGGGTGACCGCATCACCCGGGGCAAAATGCTGAGTCAGCGTAGTCACCAGGCCCTGCGCTGATTCAACACGCCGGTCATCAACAGCCAGAATGACATCATCGATGCCAATGCCGGCTGTTGCCAGCGGGCTTTCATCAAACAGGCGCACAACGCGCGCACCGGAGACGCGATTGCCGGCGGGATCCCGCATCAATTCCGTGCTGAAGCCGGCGCGCAGCAGCACCGGGTCGGCCCGGTACAGTTCAACCGGTTCGGCCTGCTGTGCGGTCATCGGCGTGACGGCAACCGTGGCCATGAAAACCATGGTATTGCGGCGTACCTCAAAGGCAAAGCTGCGCGCCTCACGGGTTTGCAAAGCCAGAGCGTCAAGCACATCCGGGTGATTGCTGTCGGCGCCATCGATACTGAGGATGACATCGCCGGCGCGTATGCCCGCGCGCTCGGCGGCACCGCCCGGCGCCACGGCGCGTACCCGTATGCCCGGCAAAACGCTGATATTGGTCAGTGAATCGCTTTCATTGATACCGCCGGTCAGGCCAAAGCTGACGCTAGGTGTTGTCGCCGCGCCGGTATTGTTGGCCAGCACCACCGTGTCCGGCGACAGTGCCAGCGTGGGTACCCGTTGTCGGGGTTCATAACTGACACAGGCACTCAGCAACGTCAGGCTGAGTAACAGTGAGCTGAGTCTAAACGGCATGTCGGGACTCCAGAGAGTGGGCTTGTTGTCTGTTCATGATCGGTCACAGTTTCCGGTATTGCACAACGATCAGACTGGCTATCACCAGCACCAGCATCTGTGGCCACGGTGCCCACTGATTAAGTTGCAGCGCTGCCGGGTCAATCATGACATCGGAAAACCCCTGGACCAACCGGCTGACATCGCTGAGATAGGATGCATTGATCAGTGATGCCTGATAGCTGACATACAGGTAGTCCGATACATCGCCCATCAGGCCCTTGAAAATGTCCAGCGCCAGCGTCAGCCCCAGCGCGGCGGTAATGGCCTGCGTGGCACTGGACGTACTGACTGACACAAGCATGCCCAGGGCGATGGCGGTGGGCAAGGGAATCAACGCCAGAATAAGTCCCAGCCGGATTTCGGTATGGATCTCCTGGGTACCGATCAGTTCATAACCATCCTCCACCACCGGGCCAAACTCCCACAGACCATTGGCGACCAGTATGATGATGAACAACATCAACATGACGGATAACGCGCCGACAATATGCGCGCTGACCAGTTTGGCCGCGACCAGCGCCCGGCGGCTGACGCGGCGTATCAACAGATGCCGCATGGCGCCACTGTCCCGGTCACCGGCAAAGCTCCAGGCGGCGTAGGCAACCAGCATCAGACCGATGAGTGTCAGTCCGGTGGACATGGCGTCAACAAGTGCTCCCCAGGCGTCCGCTCCTGCTACCGATGATTGCCCGAATCCCTGACCTGATAATGCCTCGCGTGCCTGTTCGCCCGCATTGCGAAAGCTTGCCAGCAGTAATTGCACACTGCAGATGATGGCCGGCAGCACAACCACCAGACGTGTCGAGTGGCTGCGTAAGGCGACATAAATTTCAGCCCTGAGTGCGGTCATGAAGCCGTCCATCAGTGCGCCTCCACGATATCGTGGAACAGCTGGGTGAGATTGGGACGGCGAATCTCCAGGCCGGACACGGAAATGCCGGCCAGCACCAGTGCACTATTGATGGCGGCGGCTTCGACGTTGGTCAATGTCATGCCCAGCAGGGCATGTTCGGTGGCGCCGGTGCGCGTGATGTCGCTGACGCCATGGATGTCGGCAAGCAGGGCGCTGGCTCTGTCGGCCTGGTCGCAGCGCACATCCAGGCGGGTTTGGCGATCATTGAACAGCGCATCAACACTGTTGCTCAAGGCAACCTGACCCTGGTGCAGAATGGCCAGATGCGTACAGACATTTTCCAGATACGCCAACTGGTGACTGGACAACAGGAACGTTGTGCCGTGCTCGTGATTCAATGTCTTGATCAAGGCCAGTACATCGTCCACGCCGCCGGCATCCAGGCCATTGAAGGGTTCGTCAAGCACGATGAACTGGGGCTGGCCGATCAGGGCGTGGGCAATGGAGGCGCGCCGCCTGTTCCCCAGGGACAATTGTCTTATTTTGTAGCGACTGTAGCGACTGATGCCCAGCAAGGCTTCAACCTCGGCCGGGGTGCGTACCGGCTGGCCGCACAGCAATTGGGCATGCTCAAGTACCTGACGCACGGTCAGGGCCGGATGCAGGCTGGGGGTGTCGAAAATGCCGACCACATCGCCCCGACCCTGCCACAGCCGGGTCGGGTGTCGGCCGAGCACCTGCAGTTCGCCGGCCTGAAAGGATTGCATGCCCAGCACACATTCAAGCGTGGTGGTTTTGCCGGAACCATTAAGGCCGACGAGGCCGTGAATGGCGCCGCGTTCCACTTTGAGGTCAAGCTGGTTTAACACGGCGGTTTTACCGTAACGTTTGTCCAGCGCCGCTATCGACAGTGCCGGGCCGGCAGTGACTGCATGATCACGCGCCATGGCGCTACTCCACAAATACGTCGTCGACGGTCAGTTCGCGAATCTCACCCAGCTCGGCCAATGCCTCCATGTCAACACGGCTGGTGTCGCCGACAATGGAGATCAGTTTGGCGCGACCGGCGACATGAGCCTGCTGGAACTGCAGCAGATCTTCCAGCGTCATCTCCTGCAGTTGCGCAAAACGCTGCTGCCGCGGATCGCCACTCAGGCCCAGTTGCTGCCAGGCGTATACCGTACCGGGGATCTGCCGGAAACCGATGGTGGAGGTGCGATAACGATTGATCTGGGCATTGACCGCATCTTCAAAGCGATCACTGGAGCGCGGCATATTGTCGAACAGATCAATAAAGGCCGCTGTTGCCTCCACGGCCTTGTCGTTCTGCGAGCCTATGGCGCCCAGTACCAGCGTTTCAACTTGCGGCCGTCCGCCCTGTGAATAATTGGCCGCCGCGGAGTACGCCAGCGCACGGGCTTCACGCAGCTCCTGGAATACCACGCTGGACATGCTGGTGCCAAAGTAGCTGTTATACACCGACGCGGGCACCACCAGCTCCTCTTCATAGGTTCCATCCGGGAATTCCAGGCGTACCTGCGATTGTGCGGTTTCCCGATGAATCACATAGATTTCATTGTCGGCAATCTGGCGCGCACGCCGGTATTCATAGGGCGGTGGTTCCAGCAGGGCGTCATCGGGCTGGTGATGTTCCCGCAGAATGGCAGTGACCTGATCCAGGGACATGGAGCCGGTATAACTGATGCGGTGCTGGTACTGTTGCAGATTGCTGATCAGCGCCAGCAGTGCTTCGAGTTCCACTGCCTGGATGGCATCGCTGCTCATCGCCCGCAGCATCGGCGAGTCGTCGCCATATCGGTTATACAGGTACAAGGCCTGGCTGATTGCCTGTGGGTCTTCGCGCTGATTGCGGCGTGCTTCCAGGATGGTCTGTTTCAGCTCGGCAAAAGTATCTTCGTCGGCGCGCGGGTCACTGATCAGTTGCAGCATCAGCACCAGAGTTTCCTCAAACTGTGAGTCCAGACCCGTAATAGCTATGCTGGTTTCGTTGGCGCTGCTGCTCAGGCCAAAGTCACTGCCCAGCCGATACCACTCTTTCTGCAGATCTTCGGCAGACAGATCCGCAGTGCCGGCCTTACCCATCAGGGCACTGGCCAGACTCAACAGGTCATTGTGTTCCGTGCCCACATCGATACTGATGTTGAGGGTGAACAATTCATTCAATGGGTTGCGGGCATAATATAACGGCACATTCGGTGCGTATTCGCTGATCTCGTAGTCGCGACCGGCTTCCAGGAAGGTCGGTTCGATTTCCTCGTAGGGCATGGCCAGAATCTGCGCGGCAAAGGGCGACTGGCGACTGGGGTCGATCTGTACCGGATCAATCTGTGGTTTGTCGACAGGTGGGATAACGGCAGGGCCATCTACACGATGCACGGCAACATAATTGTCCTCGCCAAAGTAGCGGTTGGCCACATCAATGATGTCCTGCCGGGTGACCGCTTCCAGGCGCGCCATCTGGTTGACGTGATAGTTCCAGTCGGCGCCGGACAGAAAAGCCGTACGCATGTCCGCCACACGTGCGGTGTTCGATTCCAGGCCACGCATGTTCATGCGCCGGAAGTCGTTAACAATGGCGGGCAGTATCCAGTCCTCAAATTCACCACGCTTGATGATATCGAGTTGTTCCAGCAGCAGCGCTTCGACCTCGGCCAGGGTCTGACCTTCGCGCGGCACACCCCACAGGCGCTGGGAGCCATGATCATTGAGGATTTCGGGCGACGAGCCGGCGGCCTGAACGCGCTGACGCTGATTCAGGTTGAGGTTGATCAACCCGGCGGTACGATTATCGAGGATCATGTCCAGAAGCATCAGGGCTTCCTGATCCGGGTGGCCATTGGGGACCGTGCGGAATGCCATCTGCACTTCTTCCTGCCCCGGGTAGGTCACCGTGACACGTTCCACTGACGTGATCGGCGCTTCCTGCCAGGTCTGTTGCTGCGGCAATGGCTTGGCTTCCCAGTCGGAAAACTCGGCGCTGATGACCTGCATGGTTTCGTCGATATCAATATCGCCACTGATAAAAATGGCCATGTTGTTGGGTACGTACCAGGTATCGAAATATTCCTGGATGTAGACCAGTGAAGGGTTTTTCAGGTGTTCGGCATCACCAATGGTGGACTGCTGACCATAGGGATGGTTCCTGTACAGCAGGTCAGCCAGTGCGTAATAGGAAATACGGTCGCGGTTGTCCAGCGTGCGGTTCTTTTCCTCGTAGACGACCTCCAGCTCGGTGTGAAACAGTCTGAACACCGGGTTGACGAAGCGGTCAGCTTCAATGGCGGCCCACTGGCGCAGGCGATTGGCGGGCAGGCTGACCTTGTAAACCGTCTCTTCATGCCAGGTGTGGGCGTTGAGGCCGCTGGCGCCCATGCTGTTATAGAGCGTATCTATCTCGTTGGGCACCGCATACCTGGAGGCTTCCTGCGACACCCGGTTGATCTCGGCGTAGATCTCGGCGCGACGCTGCTCATCAGTCTCGCTGAAGTGCTGCTGGTACAGCGCTTCGATCTGCTCCAGGTATGGCTGTTCGGCGCTGTAGTCCAGGGTGCCCAGTGACTGGTTGCCCTTGAACAGCAGGTGTTCAAGATAGTGTGCCAGTCCGGTGGCATCGGCCGGGTCCTGCTTGCTGCCCGCCCGCACCGCGATTTCGGCATAAAATCGCGGTTCCTGGGCGTTCTGTGTCAGGTAAACCCGCAGCCCGTTGTCCAGCTCATAAATATGCGCATCCAGCGAATCGTTGGGGTGGGGCGGATAAATCCGTGTGTAGTTGGCGGCGCTCTGTTCTGCCGTGGTGGCGTTGCCGGTTTGCTCCGTGGGCGGCGCCTCGGGTGAACAGGCTGCCAGCGCCAGCATGGCAAGGGCGATGCCAACGGGCGGCTGGCACAATAACTGGCGGATTCGGAACAACGCGGAACTGAACATGGCTAAATTCTCCGGAAAAAACTGCGGCAACGCCCTAATGTATAGGAATTCGCGCAGAAATCCAGACCCGACAGTTGCTGTCGGCGCTTACCAGTAGCTTTCGTAGCTCAATTGCCCCGGTTGCCCCGGCCGGTTATCCAGAAAGCCGCGTGCCTGCAGAATCGCCACCGCGTCTTTGACCATACCCGGGTTGCCGCACAGCATGACATGGCTGTCCTGCGCCCGCAGCTCATGACCCAGATGACGCTCAAGTTCACCATTGCGCAATTTGTCAGGGATATGGCCATGCAATGCACCGTCGCGCTGCTCACGGCTGATGAAGGGTACCAGGGTGAATCGCTGCGGGTACTGGGCCTGCAGCGCCGCAAATAACTCGCGGTAGCGAAAATCATCCCAGACGCGGGCGGCATAGACCAGCGCCACATGCTCAAACTGTTGCCAGGGCTGGTCGGTCTGCAGCATGGAGATAAAGGGCGCAACACCGGTGCCGGTTGCCATCAGGCACAGATTTTTGCCAGGAGTGCTGATACCGGAAAGGGTCAGGGTGCCTTCCGGCTGTTGCTGCACCCACACGGTATCACCGGCAACCCGGCGTGACAGCGCCCGTGACAGATCGCCTTCAAGCTGGGTATAAAAGAAGAACTCCAGGGGCTGGGCGCCGGGCGCACTCAGAATCGAGTACGGCTGTGCCACGCGTTCACCGTCAATATCCAATGCCAGACTGGTGTACTGACCCGCGGTGAACGGGGCAATATCCGCCCGGATGCTCAATGAAAAAAGATTGTCCGTCCAGTGCGTGATGTCAGCCACCACGCCTTTGACCCAGTCTGTCATGAAGTCTTGCCTGCTGTGCGCCAGAGAGGCGGCATTGTCGCATAAATGGAAATAATTGGCACTTCGTCAAGGATTTAGATAGTCTGTCCCGAATCGGTACAAAAAGACAAAAATCAGAAAGAGGATGACGAAAAGTGGCGGCTTCATCAAACACCTTTGCTCAAAAATGGTTTACGACCCCTTTGTGGAAACGGATCGTGCTGGCGCTGATTCTGGGCGTGATTGTCGGGGCAATATGGGGTGAAGGCGCGCAATCGATTCGCTGGATCGGCGACCTGTTCATCCGCCTGATCCAGATGGTAGTCGTGCCACTGATTTTTATTACCATTGTGGCTGGCATTGTCGCCATGGGCGACCCGCAAAAGCTCGGTTCACTGGGCATCAAGACGCTGGCGATCTATATGGGTACAACCCTGATCGCCATTATCATTGGTCTGACACTGGCCGCCATTATCCAGCCGGGTATCGGCGTTGACCTGTCCGGTGCAACACCTGGCACCTTGCAGGCACCTATTCCCATCGGCGAGCGCATGATGTCAATCGTTCCCACCAACCCGGTGGCGGCACTGGCAGAAGGCAATGTGCTGGCGATCATTTTCTTTGCCCTGATCTTTGGTATGGGCATTCTGGTCGTTGGCAAGAATGCCCAGCCCATGGCGGACATCATGGACGCCGGAGCCGAGGTCATGCTGAAGCTGACTCACTGGGTGATGGAATTTGCGCCGTTTGGGGTGTTTGCACTGATCGCCTGGGTTGCGGGCACGCAGGGAGTAACAGCTCTGCTTGATGTTATTGCACTGGCCTCAACGGTGATCATTGCGCTGGTTTTCCACACGGTGGTGGTACACAGCAGCATCATGAAGTTTGTACTTGGGCTGTCGCCGCTGAAATTTTTCAAAGGCGCCAAAAACGCCATGCTGGTGGCTTTTTCGACCTCGTCGAGCATGGCCACGTTGCCGGTCACATTGACTGCAGCGGAAGAAAATCTGGGTATCAAACCCGCTGTGGCCTCGACGGTTCTGCCATTGGGTGCCACCATCAATATGGATGGCTCGGCCATTTATGTGGGTGTGGTCTCGGTGTTTGCCGCACAGGTGTTTGGCGTAGAGCTGGGCTTTATTGATTATCTGCTGGTCGCTGCCACCACCACCATGGTGTCCATAGGAACCGCAGCCGTGCCCGGCGCATCAGTGTTCCTGATGGCAGCGGTAATGGGGACAATTGGCCTCAGCCCGGAACAGATAGCCGTGGTGGTGGGTTTTGTGCTGCCGTTTGACCGGCCTCTGGACATGCTCAGAACCAGTGTCAATATTACCGGAGACCTGTCGGTGGCGACCACGGTGGCAAACTGGGAAAATGAATTTGACCGTGAGATTTTCGACTCGACCGGAAAAAGTCTTACCAAAACCGCAAGTTAAACGCTGAGCCCGGTGCCTGCCAGTATTGGTCAGAACGACCAGCTAAGGGTCAGGCCAACGCGTACATCACGCTCGAGAAAGTACAGTGCACTGTCCTCGGCGGCGTGGGTCAGAATAATCTGACCCGCTATCTCCCAGGCATCGCTGAGGCGATAATCAGCAGCCAGATTCAGCAGCGCCTGATCGCCGTCCAGGGCCGCCTGCGCGGTTGCCGACAGCATCAATTCCTCATTGCGCAGGCTGTGGCTGTAGCGCAGCAGCGCCAGGCCTTCGGTGTCGCGTTGTTGCCAGCGGATCTCTGTGGAATCATCAGGCAAGTCTATAAAACGTTGCGCCTGCAGGCCCAGGCTGATCTGTTGGGTGGCGGAAATGCCGTACTCGAAGCCGGCAGCCACACTCAGGCGATTCTGTTTACCATAGCCTGGCAGCCAGAGGGTACCACCGCTGCCATCGGGCATGCGCTGCAGCACATCGGTCAGCAAACCACGGCTGTAGGCCAGGTCGACGGTCAGCAGCAGGCGGTCAATCGCGCGGTTGGCACTCAAACCCAGTAAAGTGTAGTCATTGATGCGGCTTTGGGCCCGATTGCTGCCGTCGCTGGGCAGGTCATAGCGCAAGGTATTTTCGTACAGCCTGGCAGCCATGATGGCCAGGTCACTGCCCGTGAAACTGCGGTTCCAGCGGGTACCAACTTCGAACAGTTCCTGATCCCGTTCATGACTGCCCAGGCGCAATGGCTGGCCATTGAACTGTGCCGGTTCGGGGAACAGCGGACTGCCGGTGACCGGCACCGGATCAAATTCCGGATACAGATTGATAAAACTCGACCAGTTGCCGTGCTCGCCAAAATGATCCCAGACCGCCAGCCATTGATTGAGGCGGGCGTCTTCAATGTCGATGATGGTCAGGTCACGGTATTCGGTGGTGTTGATAACATCGAGCACCGACATGCCAATGGTTTCACCCCAGACAATGGTCTGGCGACCGAAGGAGAAGCTGTTCTGCGCGCCGCTGCGCTGCACAAACAGCTCATTCAGTCGCCACTCCCAGCCATCACGACCGGGGCTGTCATGTTCGTAGTCGCCGGGCAGGTAGGCGCGCAACTGGGCGCTGCCCTGCAGCAGCCAGCCGGCGGCAAACGGATTCTGATAACGGATGTTCAGCCCCAGGCGGTTGTTTTCCAGGCCCCGATGCTGGGTCTCGGTTCCCCCGGCTGGCGTGCCATAGCGGTGCTTGCTGAAATGTGCGACCGTTTGCTGGCTGAGTTGAAAACGGAAGTTGCCGGGCTCGCTGGTACTGGCAACAAACAGGTCGGCGCCATCAAACATATCGTCACTGAACGCGGCATCATCAAACGCGCCGGGATCAAATTCCACCGAATCGGGGAAGGTGTCGGCATTATCGTCCTGCGCCGATGCCGGGCCTGCCACGGGCAGCAGCAATAGCAGGGCGCCCAGCAAGCGGCGTCGGAATTTGCAGTCAGTGGGTGTTGGCAACAGTCCGGTCTCCAGCGTTGACAGCCTGCCAGGGTTCAATCGACCTGTGCGCGAATGCGGCTGAGTTCAGCTTCGCGAAAGGCGACGTCTGTCAACGTTCGTGGTGTCAGAAAGTTCTCTGGCACATCAATGCCGGAATTGATTTCCAGTATCGCCATATTGGACAGACGATTGGCAACCAGGTTCATCATGGTCAGCGAGCGGGCCGTCCACACGCCGTTGACCTGTTCAATGCGCGATGCCATCAGGCGCTTTATTTCGCGACCCTGGCGATCGTACATGTCTGCCCGCAATACCACGAACCGTTCCTTGTCGATGTACTGGACGGTGCGTGCATAGCGGGTTTTGCGGGCGCGGTCGGCATTGGGTATGGTTTCGATGACCCAGACATCACGTCCGGACTCAGTGCCTTCTTCCAGAATGTTGATGTCGTATTCTTCCAGCTTGCCGGTGTCCTGATCTTCGGTGGTGAACTCGGAGCCAAACAGCGAGGCAGATTCAGAATCATCGTCAGAATTACCGCTGGCGATGCGTTTTACCTGGCCCAGAGCAGACAGGTACAGCCAGGTCTCATTGTCGCGCTCGGGGTCATCGTAAGCGTAACTGAGCATGCCGATGCCGCGTTCTGCTGCGGGTTCCAGCACAATGGAAATGGACTGGGTGTCGCGATTGTCAACGCCAGTATTGATACTGACGGACTCCAGCGCCTTGACACGTGGTCGTTCGGCGCAGGTGATCTGGTTGTTCTGCAGGCCGAAGCGGCAACTGGACAACTGAATACGATTGAAGGCGGCATCGGAAACCGCGCGCTGGTTGTCCTCGACGCGCTCGAGAATCTCGCGGCCGCTGAGCTGAGCGGCCGGTTGCGCATGGGCGGTGAGAGCGGTAAAGACGATGGCCAGTAGCAGGCCGCTTAGTGTCAATCTCATGCATTGTCTCCGGCGTGTTTGCGGTTGGCGTCGGCGGTCCAGGGCGTCGTTGGTGCAAAGCCCTCAATCGGCCCCTTGAGGCCAAAGCGGGGTTTGAGTTTCATCAGCATGGCAGGCAGGAGCAGCAGGTCACACAACAAAGCGACGAATATTGCCAGTGCCCCGAATATACCGATCTTGGCCATGCCCAGATACTCCGAGAACCCGAGTATGGCAAAACCCAGACCCAGGATCATGGTGGTAAACAATACCGCCCGCCCGACATCGTGTACCGTGCTGTTCAGGGCCTGCTGCATATTGCGGGTACGCACCAGCTCGACCCGGTAGTGTGTCATGAAGTGGATGGTGTCATCCACCGCTATGCCGATGATCACCGGCGCAATCAGCAGCGTGTCGGTATCCAGCGGAATGTCCAGCAACCCCATCAACCCGAAAGCGAGCAGCGCCGGAATCAGGTTAGGCACGATGGAGATCAGGCCCGCCTGCAGTGAACCCAAGGTGACAATCATGATCACACTGATGACACCCAGCGCCAGCAGAAAGCTGCTGTACTGTGACTGCGCAATTTCGTCCATGGCGCGCATCATCAGCGGGACGGAACCGGTTACAGTGACCTCCATGTCGGGGAACTCTTCCTGCAACGGCGTAAACACGGTGTCAATCTCGGCACCGAGTTCTTCAAAAAACAGCTGATACTGATACGAGCCGGCATTGTAGGCGTTGATGGTGATATGACTGCGGCTGAAGTCATCGGAGACCAGGCTGCGCCTTTCCTCCGGATTGGCGCTGTTGAACAGGTACATGAGTTGTGACACGGTGATCGCAGAATCCGGAATGCGGTAGTAATCCGGGTTGTCCTGATTCATGACCTGATTGGTGTCCTTGACGATATTGGCCAGGGAATAGGTACGGGAGACCTCGTCAGGGTAACGCTCGATGATGCGTGTCTGCAGCGTGTCCATGGCGCGCAGCAAGGCCGGTTCCAGCAGGCCGTCGCTGATGCCGCTGTCAATCATGATGGAAATATTCTGCGCACCGGCCATGTGCTCATCTACAATATTGTAGGCGATCCGCGGGATGCTGTCCTGACGCGCGAGTTCGGAGATGTTGCTGTCTATCTGGACCTGGCTGGTGCCATACAGGGAGGCAGCAAACAGCGTGGCAAACATCAGCAGAATGGTGCGCGGCCGGCGGGCAACCAGTGGTGGGCAGGCGGCCAGGAGTCTGTCCTGCCAGCGCAGCACGACCAACGCCGCCACCCCGATCAGGGCGATATAAAGGCCCATCACCAGGCCGGTCAGCCCGATCAGCGCCGCCACGGCAACCACGATTGCCACGACACGCAAAGGCATCGGGCTTTGCTGCCAGCGATTGGCCAGCCAGCCGCTGCTCCTGCCCTGTCGCTGCGCCGGGTGTGCCCCGGGGTGCCAGAGGCTGAGCAGGATGGGCAGTAGTACCACAGTAAAGAAAAACGCCATGAACACACCCAGTGCCGACATGGCGCCGAATACCCGGATCGGTACCAGGCCAGATGTCGTCAGCGCAAGGACCCCGGTCATGGTGGTGACGGTAGTGACCATGATGGCCAGACCGGTTTTGCCGTAGGCGCCGGACAACGCTTCCTCGTGCTCACGACCCTGCTGGCGATAGACAAAATAGGCACTCATGACGTGCACACAATCGGCGATGCCAACCGCAAACACCAGTAGCACGGTCAGGGATATCATGGTCGACAACGTGACACCAAACGCGACCGTGATTCCCCAGGTCCAGACCAGGCTCAGCGCAATGGTCAGAATCGACCAGAACACCGCACTGAAGGAGCGAAACAGGGTGCGCAACAGAAATACAAATATGGCCACCATGCCCACTGCCAGCCACACGAACTGTTGCAGCACGTCAAACACCCAGGCCATCAGGGGCGGATTGCCGACCGGATAAAAATCCAGAGTGTCGTCAACGTCACTGAAGACTTCGCTCAGCGCGGCAAAGAAACGCTGATACTCGATCATGTCAACGGTCTGGAAAGGAATGTCCTGAACGGTCGCACTTTCATCATAGTACAGATCAAAACTGCCATCGCCGGCCGTGGCGCTGTCAAAATCGCTGAAGAAATCGCCCAGCGTGACATCGTCAGCGTTGACCGCGGGCTCAAATCCTTCTATCGGTTCGGCGCCAAAGGTGGTCTGTATCATCACCGCGCCAAATCGGGCATCGGCGGAATAAAACGCCAGCCTGAAATCCTCTTCGGCCATGGCGTTGTCGCGGATGGCTGCCAGCGCTGAGGGATCGTCCGGAATGATTTCCGGGACCAGGCGTTCCGAGCGCAGCGTATCTCCGTCCACCTGCTGGACGCGCAGGGTGGTTATGGATTGCACGCGCCTGATCTGACCGAGTTCAGTCAGATCAGCGTTATAGTCAGCAGGGTCGAGGTCGCGCCAGTTGCGCAGTTTGTCAGTCAGTTCACTGACGGCGCGCAGAGAGGCAGCAGAAAACACGTTGCCGTCCTGCGCCTCATAGACCAGAAATACAGAATCGTCACTGCCAAACTGGGTGCGAAACGAGTTCAGGGCCGCGATGGCCGGGTCGCTTTGATCCAGAAAACTGTCAATGCTCATGTCCAGACTGGTGCGGGTAGCAATGCTGTAGGCACTGAGCAGCGTACCGGCCAGCAGTAACACGCAGACCAGCAGGCGGTGCTTGACCATGATTGCAGGTGCGCTGGCAAAAAAGCGGCTCAGCACCAGAAGCCCGTTTTCCATTGGGGTGACTCCAGTACGTCCTGTTACCACTTAACACAAGGACTGATTTATTGTTATTGAATGGCAGTTGAATTATTGCCGTCGTGCAACGGGGCGTGTCAGCACCGGTAAATGCCGAAGGTCTGGCGTCCTTCGGTAATGGTCGACTCAGGTACCACGCGATTGCCCCCGGCATCGCCCGCTTCATTACGCGCCAGATCCACCAGTTCCTCCTGCAAGCGATTGGCACCGCGATTGACAAAGCCGATGCTGTCCAGCGCGTTGACATTGGCAACGCCGATGCGGCTGCAATTGGTGATTTGCGCGGCGGTCGCCAGACTCACCTGCTCACCCGCCGGTGTCAGTTGCACCCAGCTGTTGCCGCAGGCACTCACCAGCAGGGCCAGCGCCCCGAGTAGTGGCAGACGGAGACAACGACTAACAAAACGCGTATCAGAGCGGGTCATACACAAAACCTCATGGTTGTTTCTGTGCCTGCGCACTGCCGGGCAACAAGCCCATTCGTGAACGTATTCAGTGGGCAGACTGACGGTGTGTATTATCCTTGTTATCCAGCGCTTGGCAACTGTCCAATCGGGTTAATGGTGTGCGTTGCTTCACGGTTTTTGACACTGTGTCAGAGGCGGAGGCAGGTCCGCGGGCATTTGTGCTAATATCGCGCCATTCGACAGTCGTTAGGGAGAAGGAATATGCAGGCACCAGAAACTGTGCTGGACGGAAAGAATATAGTGGTTATTGGTGGTACCTCGGGTATTGGTCTGGCCACGGCCATCGCCGCCAGCAAGCTGGGTGGCAGGGTCTGGGCCTGCGGACGCTCCGCCGAACACCTGGAGAAAGCCCGCGCAGCCAGTGAAGGCAAGGTTGAGCTGGTGCAGTTGGATACCCACGATGACGCCGCCATGACGCGTCTGTTTACCGAGATTGGCCGCATTGATCATCTGGTATCGGCAGCGACCGGTGGCACCCGGACCCTCAAACCCTTGATCGAGCAGACCGAAGAGCAGTTTCAGGCAGCGTTCGGCAAGCTTTGGGGATACGCCAAGGTGGCCCGCATTGGTGCACCGTTTGTCGCCAAAGATGGCAGCATCACCTTTGTCAGTGGTGCACCAGCACGTCGTTTTAAACCCAATATGTCAGCGCTGAGCTGCGTCGGCGGTGCCGTGGAAAACATGGTGCGTTGCCTGGCCGTGGAGCTGAGTCCGGTTCGTGTCAACGTGGTGTCGCCAGGCATCATTGATACCGCGCTGTTTGACTGGATGGGTGATGAGAAGTCAGAGCGCGTGACGGCCATGACCCAGGGGCAACTGGTGCGCCGTATCGGGCGGCCGGAAGAGGTTGCCAGTGCGCTGGTGTACCTGATGCTGAACGGATACGCCACCGGGACGACCGTCGATGTCGACGGCGGGCAGTTGTTAAGCTGATGACCGGAATGACACTGCACGACGCCATCCATCAGCGCCGCTCGGTCCGGGGTTATCTGCCCGATGCCGTCCCTGATGAGGTTTTGACCCGAATTTTTGAACTGGCGCAGCTGGCGCCGTCCAATTGCAATGTGCAACCGTGGAAGGTCTTTGTTGCCACGGGTGAATTGCGTGACCAGCTCAGCGCCGACATGCAGCGTCGCGTGATTGCCCGCGAACCGGCGAATCCGGACTATGAATACCGTGGCGATTTCGACGGTGAGTATCGCAAGCGGCAGGTAGAATGCGCAGTCGCACTGTATTCGCAGATGGGTATCGAACGTCATGACCGCGAGGGCCGGGAACGGGCGGTGATGCGCAACTTCGAGTTTTTCGACGCACCTTACATGGCTTTTATCGGCATGGACCGGGCCTTTGGCACGACAGTCGCGATTGATGTTGGCATGTATGCACAGAACCTGATGCTGGCCATGGTCGCCCATGGCGTGCACAGCTGCCCGATGGGGACCATGCGCAACTACCCGGATCTGGTGCGCGATGCCTTTGGTCTGGGCGACGAAATCCGTATACTGTTCGGACTGGCTTTTGGGTATGAAGACACCTCGGTGCCTGCCAATCGCACCCGCACAACGCGGGAGCCAGTCTCGTCCAGTGTCGTCTTTAGACGTGTGTCCACAAAAAAATAATCACAAGCCCGAGGGCATGGAATGCGTTTCAAACCTGTTATCCTGATTTACGATATTGATAACCGCCTGGTCGATGATGTGGCTGCAGAGATCGGTGTGACCGGCAAATTCACCAGTATCAATACCTATAACGAAGCCAACGCCATGGATGCTGTGCGCCAGTATGACCGTGGTTTCGGCTGGCTGACCAACAAACTGGCCTGTATCATCACCGGCTGGAACAGCCACAAAAAGCCACGTGATCAGTTTCTGTACCGGTTGCGGGCCATGGAGCGTAAAAGTCCGCTACGCGACCCCTCACCGGTGATCATCATCAGTGAAGATCATCGTGATGACCTCAAGCAGCGTGCCCTGGAGCCGGCCGATGGTCACGTCGCCGCCTATCTGCATCCGGATGACTTCCGGCAATCACTGGCCGGGTTACTTGAAGACATCGTCTACCGGGACAATGCCGAAACCCTGAATAAACAGGCGCTGGCCACGTTTCTGGCGGAGAAGGATCAGGAGTAGCGCACTTGTCCAAGTTCGAGTTCATCATGATGTTTGTGTCGGTCGTGGTCGCCTTCGCCATGGCCGAGCTGCTGATGGGCTGGGGCAAGATCATCCGTGCACGGCATCGCGTCAGTCATCCGTGGTTGCTGGCAGGCTGGTCAATCTGGTTACTGATCATCATCACTTACCATTATCTGGGGTTCTGGGAATACCAGAGCTACAACTTCACCAAGGTGGCACCGATGGTGCTGTTTCTGGCTGCGCCCATCATGATGGTGCTGCTGACCTTTGTGCTGACGCCGGAGCTGCGTTATTACCAGAAAATGGACCTGGAGGCGCACTATTTCCAGACCAAGAACTGGTTCTTCTGCATGGTGATCATTTTCCTGTTGCTGTCACGGGCATCGGATCCCCTGTTGCCTGATTTTGCTGAGACCTGGGAGCGCCGCTCGCTGGGCACGGTGCTGGTCAGTTTTTCAGTGATCTGGCTGCTGTTTACACAAAATCGGGCCATCCACTATGGCCTGCTGCTGTTCAATCTGGTCTATCTGATTCTCGTGTCCAGCATCATTCCGGTAACCGGTCTGACCGCTTTCTAGGTGATTCCGGCGCATAAAAAAAGCCCACCCCTGACCAAGTCAAGGGTGGGCTTTTTTTATGCGCTGTTTTTGTTGCTACTACGCCGGCATTAAGACGCTATGCTGAGTTCTTTCTGAAAGGTGTGGGCAACGGCCTCTTCCAGAATATCCAGGCCCTTGTCCAGCTCTTCCATGGTAATGATCAGCGGGCACAGGCATTTAACGACCTGACTGTCAGCGCCACTGGTTTCAATCACCAGATCTTTGCTGAATGCGTACTTGCAGATTTTTCCTGCCAGCTCGCCGTCACGGCATTCGAGACCCTGCATGAAGCCGCGACCTTTTTGTTTGATCAGCTTCTTGTTGTATTTGCCAGCGATCTTTTTCAGGCGCATGGTCAAATGGGCAATTTTCTTCTGCACATCCTTTTCGAAACGGTCGTCTGACCAGAACTCCTTGAGTGCTGCATTCGCTGTTACAAACGCATGGTTATTGCCACGGAATGTGCCGTTGTGCTCGCCCGGCTTCCAGGTGTCATACTCGGGCTTGATCAGCGTCACGGCAAAAGGCAGCCCATAACCACTGAGTGACTTTGACAAGGTGACCAGATCAGGCTTGATGCCCGATTCTTCAAAGCTGAAGAACTTGCCGGAACGGCCACAGCCTGCCTGGATGTCATCGGCAATCAGGATAATGTCATGTTTGCGACACAGCTTCTCGATGGCCTGCAGCCATTCGGGGCTGGCGGCATTCAGGCCGCCTTCGCCCTGAATGGTTTCCAGAATCACCGCTGCCGGTTTGTCCAGGCCACTGGAAGAGTCTTCCAGCAGATTTTCAAACAGCTTCACCGTATCAAGCTCTTCGCCCATGTAATTGGAGTAGGGCACATGAGTGACGCCTGACAACGGAATGCCGGACGCATCGCGGTGATGTGAATTACCGGTGGCAGCCATGGCGCCCAGTGACACACCGTGGAAACCATTGGTAAAGGCTACAATGTTGTGCCGACCAGTGACGTTGCGGGCGATCTTCAGCGCAGCCTCAACCGCGTTGGTGCCGGTCGGGCCGGTAAACTGAACCATGTAGTCCAGGCCGCGTGGCTTGAAGATGAGCTCGTTGAGATTGGTGAGGAACTCTTCCTTGGCACTGGTGTGCATGTCCAGGCCGTGGGCAATGCCATCACGTTCAATATACTCAAGCAGGGCTTTTTTCAGCACCGGGTTGTTATGACCATAGTTCAGTGTGCCGGCACCAGCCAGAAAGTCCAGATAGGCCTTGCCGTCGGTGTCGTAAAGATAGGCGCCCTGAGCTTTGTCAAAAATGACCGGAAAAGCGCGTGCATAGCTTTGTACTTCGGATTCGATATCCTTAAATATGTCTGTCATTTCTGTTCTCCATCAAGGGTGTCTTTACTAAGAGGGCCAATGCGCAACTTGTATTCTGTGTCGTGCAGGTTGAGAAAATGAGTCTGCCTGTCAAACATGACAGATTCCTCAATACTGCAGTCGTTGCGTCGGGCCAGTGAGGCAAACATCGCGCGTGAAGCGGCGTTGTCGCTAGTGACTGTGGTTTCAACATAATGAACGGCCTGGCAGGCATCGGCTGCCAGTATGGCATTCAACATACGGCCTGCCAGTCCCTGCTTCTGGGCAACTGTATCGACCGCGACCTGCCAGACAAACAGTGTGTCGGGCTGCTCGGGCGGGATGTACGCGGTGACCAGGCCCACGATGTCGTCACCCATGGTGGCAACAACGCTGGTCTGTGAAAAATGCGTGCAGATGGCCAGATAGCAATACAGGGAGTTATCGTCCAGAAACGCGCTTTTGCGAATCAGATTGTGGACAGGTGCACCATCTTCCGAGGTCGGGGGGCGCAATTGAATGGTTTGTCGGGGGTCGGGTCTTTCTTGAAGCGCTGGCGCTTCTTGAAAAGTAGTCATAACAAACAGTGTATTTCCTTTTGTTTGTGAAAAATTGATAAAAACAACTCTGGATGCGCAGGTTCGGCGATATCAGACGTCTATAGTTTTTATCTATGGATATTGAAAACGTGATAATTATATCAAAATAGGGCGCTGATGTCTAAAACCGTCCGGATCAGCTAATTGCCGGGCAAAAAAAACGGCGCCATCAATGGGCGCCGTTTGTCTGGCAGGCCTTGCAGGCTGCAGGGTCTGGTCGGTCAGGGCTCAGTCTGGCAGCGTCAATGCAACAAACTGGGCCGGGCCGTTGCCACTGACTGACATGACGATGTACTGCTTGCCTTCATGGGCATAGGTCATCGGTAGACCGGTCTGCGAAGCAGGCAGGTCGATCTCGGCGATAATGTCACCGGTGGCCTTGTCGTGTGCACGGAAGACCGGATTGCCACCCTGACCCTCACCGGCGAACAACAGCGTTTTGGTGGCCAGCAGCCCGGCGCGAGTGGGGATACCGGTGCGCTCCAGCTCAACGCCTTTCAGCAGCGGATGGTTGGCGATGCGCTCTGGCGTATCAGCGTTGGCAATCCACCAGGCTTTTTCACCGGTGGTGAGGTCGAGGGCGGTTATCCGGCCCCACGGTGGTTGCACGATGGGAATGCCATCCACGTTGGGCGTGCGTGCCGGCCCCTGAATCCAGTCGACTTCAGAGAATTCGGCGCCGGGTACCAGAGACAGCACCGCGACATCGGTCCGGGATGGAATATAGAGCATGCCCGTTTCCGGATCATAAGCGGCACCTTCCCAGTTGGAGCCTCCCAACGTACCGGGCAGACTGAGCGTGCCGATAGTACCGTCTTCAGCGTCTGCCAGTGATGCCGGCTGGAACAGCGGACCCATGCGATAGGGTTTCACCGCTTGCCTGGCTCTGGCCAGAATTTCCGGCGTGAAGTTCACCAGATCGTCTTCGCCGAAGCCCTGACGGTCGTAGGCCGGTGGTTTGGTCGGGAACAGCTGTGTGGGAGATGTCCATTCACCGGGCACATCGGACTGCGGCACGGCACGCTCTTCCATCTCCCAGATCGGTTCCCCGGTCTCACGATCCAGAACGTAGGCAAAAGACTGCTTGGTCATCTGCACCAGCAGCTTGCGTCCGTCAGGCAGATCGGCCAGGACAGGCGCTGACGGTGTGTCGTAGTCCCAGATATCGTGGCGCAAGTGCTGGAAGTACCATTTGCGCTCACCGGTGCGGTAATCGACGGCCACAACAGAGCCGGTGAACAGGTTGTTGCCCGGGCGGTCGCCACCATATCGGTCGCCGGTACCGGACTCAACCGGCAGATACACCAGGCCCAGTTCCGGGTCAGCCGACATCGCCGTCCACACACCGCCGTTGCCGGTATGCTGGGCAGAACCTTCGTGCCAGGTTTCATACCCTTCTTCACCCTTGGCCGGGATGTTGCGATGGGTCCACAGCAGCTCGCCGCTGCGAATGTCAAAACCGCGCACATCACCCTTGACGTTGTCTGCGCTTGGCGGTCGCATGCTGACCTGGTGGGCGGCGCCCACGACCAGCACATCCTCGATGACGGTTGGCGGGAAGGTCAGGGTGATGTCGCGGTCGGCACGTGCTTCGGAGAACCGCATGCCTTCCATCAGGTCCAGCGTACCGCCGTCACCAAATGACTCTACCATGCGCCCGTCGTGAGCGTTCAGGGCCACCAGATAATAGCCTGGAGTGACCACAAAGATGGTTTCCTGTTCGCCGTCTGTCCAGTAGGCAACACCTTTTCCGGAGTTCTTGCGCGGCGACTCTTCAAAGCGCTCACCTTCCAGCGGGCGCCACATCCACAGGGTCTGGCCGGTGCCTGCATCAATGGCGACCACATTGCGTGTGGTGCCAACGGTGGCATACAGCACGCCGTTGATCATGATCGGGGAGGTGACGTTCAGGCCCTCGGGACGGGGTCCGTAGTTGGCGCCGCTCCAGGTCCAGGCAATTTCCAATTCAGCGACGTTATCGGCATTGATCTGTTCTAGCGGTGAGTAGCGGTTGGCATTCAGCCCGCCGTTCATACTGGTCCAGGGGTAATACTCGGGGCCGGCGCCTGCTTCAGCGCGCGCTATGTTCAGCGCCGCCAGCTGGGGCAAGGTCATGCCATCACCTATCTGTGTGGCATTGGCCATCTGCAGCACGTAGGCGGTCAGATCCAGGTACTGATCCGGGCTCAGCGACCCAGGCGTTTCCGCGGGCATGGTCGCCATGATTTCGCTGTGCAGTTCGCTGGCTGGACGGCCAAGCCAGTCGTTGGAGACGCGCATTTCAATATCGGCCTGCACGTGACAGCGGGCACATTCGGACTGAAACAGCTCGGCACCACGCTCGGCCGACGCTGTCTGCGCCTGGGCACTGACAGACGCGAATATGGGTAATAACATGAGCAGCAGAAATCTGATCAAGCGGATTCTCCTCTTTCCTGGATAAGGGTGGTGATATCTTGCCGGGGATTTTTCTAATTATTACGATGGTGTTGCTGGGTCAGACCGTGATAGTACCGCGTTTGTTACGCCCGAGAAAGCGTGGTTCTGCAACAGAACGTGTCAGAGCCGCGTTGCTTAGGGCGATTGCTGCTGGCACCTGCGAGGACTACAATTGTCATTCCGGTTCATTGCGCAGGAGTGCCTTCATGATCGACAAGACAAGGAATCAGTCCGGTTATTCGCGCTGCCTGCTGGGGCTGGCGCTTTCGCTGGTGCTGTCTACCTGTGCGGAAAACCCGGTGACCGGGGATCGTGAACTGACCTTCGTTTCCGAACGTCAGGAAATCAGTCTGGGTCAGGAAAATTATCTGCCTACCCAGCAAAGCCAGGGCGGCCAGTGGCATATTGACCCGGAGCTGACGGCCTATGTCAGTGAGGTTGGCCAGCGGGTTGCAGCACAAAGTCCGCGGGATCTGCCCTATGAGTTTGTCGTGCTGAACAGCTCAGTGCCTAACGCCTGGGCCTTGCCCGGCGGCAAGATCGCCATCAACCGGGGGTTGTTGACCGAGCTGGAAAATGAAGCGGAACTGGCCGCGGTGCTGGGACACGAAGTTGTGCATTCGGCTGCCCGGCACGGTGCGCAGTCGATGGAACGCGGTCTGTTACTGCAGGGAGCGCTGCTGGCGACGTCGGTCGCAGTGGCAGTACACGATAGCGAGTATGCGGGTGTCATAGTCGGGGGTGCGCAACTGGGCGCCCAATTGGTCAATACCCGCTACGGTCGTGATGCCGAGCGCGAAGGCGACCTTTACGGCACACGCTATATGGCGGAAGCCGGCTACGATCCGGCAGCGGCAGTCAGTCTGCAGGAGGCCTTTGTGCGGTTGTCTGAGGGCAACGCCCCGGGCTGGCTGGATGGGCTGTTTGCCAGTCACCCGGCCTCCACTGAACGCGTGCAGAACAACCGGCAATTGGTTTCGCAGCTGCGAAGCGAAGGCTACACCAATGGTGAATTGGGCGAACAGCGTTATCAGCAGCGCACCGCGCGCCTGCGGGAAACGCAGCCCGCCTACGAGGCCTTCGATGAAGCCCAGGCTTTGCTGCGCGATGACAAAGTAGAAGAGGCTGAACAGAAACTGGATACGGCGATTGCCATGGTGCCGCAGGAAGCCCGTTTTTACGGTCTGAAGGCCGATATCGCGCTGATGCAGCGTCGTTACAGCGCCGCCATTGACGCCTATAATCAGGCTCTGGCACGCGATGATGCCTATTTTGATTACTACCTCGGGCGCGGCCTGGCTTTTGCTCGCCAGGGCAATGAAAGCCGGGCACGTGCGGATCTGCAGGCCAGCGTCGACCTGCTCCCGACCGCGCTGGCCATGAACGAATTGGGCACCATGGCACTGGCTGCCAATGACCGGGGCGCCGCCAAGCAGTACTTTGAACAGGCGGCCACAGCGCCGGGGGAACTGGGCGCGCGGGCGCAGGCATCCTATATACGGCTGGATGTGGCTGATAATCCAGGTAATTATGTTCAGGCGCAGGCGTTTGTCGGTGCGGGCGGCAGAATTCTGGTGCGCGTGCTAAACCGTGCCCCGATCGATCTGGGTGAGATCGAGTTGGAGTTGCAGGCATCGGTGGGCAGAGAGAGCGCCCGTCGCGCCATCGCTGTCCGTGGTCTGGCATCGGGGCAGGCAAGAGATGTAGACTCTGGTCTGACCCTGCCGCCGGAAACGGATCCACAAACAGTGCAGGCGCAGGTACTTGTGCGGCGCGCAACCACCAATTAAAGCCGGAGCGATCCTGATCAGAACCAAAACGTTTTCCAAAATCTGGCTGAGTACTATGCGGATCTCCTCGCTGGTGATCGGTGTGCTGATTATCGGCACTTTACTGACGCTGGTGGCGTGGCAAAATGCGGTAAGGGTCGTCACCGAGGAGGACCAGGCCCGTTTTGAGCAGGAAACCAGTGACAGTCTGCAGCTGATTCAAGAGCGAATGGGGGTTTACGGACAGGTGCTCAGGGGCGTCAAAGGCCTGTTCGTTGCGTCTGACAGTGTCGATCGAGAGGAATTTCAAACCTACACCGAAGAGCTGGACCTGGAGCAAAACTACCCGGGCATCCTGGGTGTCGCCTATGCATTGAACCTGACACCTGCGCAACTTGATCAGCACATTGAAGAGGTGCGGGCCGAGGGCTTTCCGCAATATACCGTATCGCCTGAAGGCGAGCGTGACGCCTATTCCGCAATTCTGTTTATCGAGCCGTTCAGCGGCAATAATCTGAACGCATTTGGCTTTGACATGTATTCCGAGCGGGTTCGGCGCGAAGCCATGGACCGGGCCAGGGTCAGCGGTACGCTGGCACTCTCCGGCAAGGTCAGTCTGGTGCAGGATGTTGACCGTGGTCCGATTGCCGGGGTGTTGCTGTACCTTCCGCTGTACGAGGGAGAAATCAGGGGCACGGAAATAAATACGGATGAACTGCTGGGGTGGGTTTACGCGCCCTTCAGCATGGATATCCTGATGGAGGGTATCCAGCTGGACGGATCCCGCATCGCGCTGGCGATTTACGATGGTACGGATACGGGCGCTGACGCTCGGCTATATTCCTCGCTGAATGAATCAAGGTTGGCCGCAGCCCAGCCTTTCTCCCGGACTGAGCAAATTGAAATCGCCCAGCGTACCTGGACAATCAGTTTTTCCGCGGATGACAGCTTTATTCAGCCGCATGAAAACACCGAGCCGGAAGCTGTGCTGTCTGTTGGTGCCCTGTTTACGGCGTTGATGGCCACTCTGACCTGGGCGCTGGCATCGGGCAGAGCGCGCGCAGAGGCACGGGCGGAAGTCATGAACAGCGAGCTGCGGGAGACTGAGTTCCGGTGGAAATCAGCATTGTCCGGCGCCGGTCACGGCGTCTGGGACTGGAATAATCTGACTGGTGAAGTGAATTTCAATACTGAATGGAAGTCCATGCTCGGTTATGCGGAGGATGAAATAAGAAATGAATTCTCGGAGTGGCAGCGATTGGTGCATCCCCTTGACCGGGAACGCGCCGAATCAGCGGTCGCCGACTTTGTTTCCGGCAAAACCGTAAACTTCAGTCTTGAACACCGACTTAAAACCCGTGAAGGACATTGGCGCTGGATCCTGGGTCGCGGCGCCATTATCAGCAGGACTGAGGACGGTGCGCCTGCCCGCACCATCGGTACTCATACCGATATCGATCGACAAAAGAAGTTAGAGCTGGCACTGAGTGAAAGTGATCAGCGCTTTCGCGGCGCCTTTGAAAGTGCCGCGGTGGGTATGGCGCTGGTCGGATTGGCGGGCGAATGGCTGGAAGTCAATCAGGCGCTGCTGGACATGTTGCAGTACGACGAGGACGAGCTGTTAAAGCTGACCTTCCAGGATATCACTCATCCCGATGACCTTGAGCTTGATCTTAAGCATCTGGAGGCACTCACTGCCGGCAGAATACCCAGCTATCAGATGGAAAAGCGCTACTTCTGCAAGGATGGCTCCATCATCTGGATTGTACTCAGCGTTTCGATGGTGAGGGATGGCAATGGAGAACCGCTGCATTACACCTCCCAGATAGAAAACATCACGGAACGCAAGGCGCTGCAAAAACGTGTGGCATACCAGGCCAGCCATGATGAACTGACCGGTTTGCCCAATCGTCGCCTGCTGCAGGAAAGGCTCACGCAAACCCTGGCGCTGAGCCGCCGGCATAAGCGCTCATTTGCACTGATGTTCATCGATATAGATTATTTCAAGCACGTTAATGACGAATATGGTTACGAAGTTGGTGACAATTTGCTGAAATGGCTTGCAGAAAAGTTGCGAGTTGTTGTGAGAACTTCCGATACTCTGGCGCGCCAGGGGGGCGATGAATTTGTCTTGCTGTTGTCGGAAATCAGTGCCCCTGAGGATGCCGAGCTGGTGGCCCGAAAGGTATTTAACGCGATGCGTGATGAGTTTGATACCGGCGTCCTGCAGTTAAAGGTTACGCTCAGTGTCGGCATCGTCATATTTGATCCACAAAAAGCCGATACCGCTGAAGACCTGTTGCGCAAGGCCGATGTCGCGCTTTATCAGGTCAAGCGCGCGGGCAGAAACGATTTCAGGGTTTATCAAAAAGAGGATGCAGAATCTGTCCCTTGACGGGTGACCTGCGCTGCAGATCCCTATATAATGCCGTTCCACGCACCCGTAGCTCAGCTGGATAGAGTAGGTGGCTTCGAACCACTTGGTCGGGAGTTCGACAAAACGCGCTGCGTTTTGGACGGCTGCAAAGCCGCCCCGTAAGGGGTGAGTAATCCGCCAATGCGGATTACGAATCAATCTCTCCGGAATACTGGAGATGCAGTTGCTGTAGGTGGCAGTAACGAAGAGAATTAAACACCAAAGCTACGCACCCGTAGCTCAGCTGGATAGAGTAGGTGGCTTCGAACCACTTGGTCGGGAGTTCGAATCTCTCCGGGTGCGCCAAACAATAAAAGGTCCGCTTTAGCGGGCCTTTTTTGTTTGTGGTATCCGGTTAATGAGAACTCCCCAGTTCGACAAAACGCACTGCGTTTTGGACGCCCTTCAGGGCGCCCCATAAGGGGTGAGTAATCCGCCAATGCGGATTGCCAATCACAAAATTGCCGGGAGCAATTTTGCATGAGCGTAGCGAACCCAACGGGCGAGCCCATGGATGGGGCGAGTAATCTCTCCGGGTGCGCCAAATTTATTATTAAAAACAATGACTTTGTGGCGCTGTCTGGTTGGCGGCTCTCAGTTTTGTAATTGTCAGTGCGGGACTTTGCGGGACTTTTTCTCACGCGGTTAAGTAACGGCGATTATAATCTCACTATTCTCCAGACTTAAATTATGTGACGTTGCCGTCGCGATGATCCAACCTCGTACATCGTGTATCTTTGAATTTCAGCTTTTTCTTAGACTGTGTATCCAGCGTCAACTATCTTGCCCGTTCGAGAGTGGGTCAAAATACTCGCCAATCGCCGGTCACAGGTGTTTGCTGGATTAAGTCCCTGGTTTATCTTTACCGAATCGTTAACGCCGGGCGCGCAGGGTAATCTGTCGTCTCTCTGGCGTTGCCATCAACATCTATTGGCGGGCGGATTACTGGTGGTATTTCCCGCACGCCGTGTTTCCATGCAGCGTGCGGAGAGCAGCGAGCTGCAGGACTATCAATTATGATCTGTCTAAGGCTAGCAGCGCACCCAGCCAACGGTCCGCGCGCTGCAAACCACATCGGCAGATTGACGCTGATTGGATATAGATTCTGAATCTAGAGAGTTTTAAGGTTTGCACGTCAGATGAATTTCGATCTCAACTTGCCCTTGTCTGCAAACTCGCTTCACCTCCGTAGTTGCGCTCTAAGCACCCACCTCTGCCACAGGAAAAAAACCGCTGGCAATACCAGTAATGTCAGCACCAGCGTGCTGATCATGCCGCCCACCATCGGTGTCGCTATGCGCTGCATGATCTCACCACCGGTGCCGTGCCCCTGCATGATGGGCAACAGGCCCACTGTGATGGCCGCCACGGTCATTACCACAGGGCGCAGCCGCTGCAGAGCCCCTTTGGCAATCGCATCTCGTAAGCCCTCCACAGTCGGGCCGCCTTGTTCATGTGCCTCAGCCAGGTAGCGTGTACGGTACTGGTTCAGATAAATCAGCATGATGACACCGATTTCCACCGCCACACCGGCCAGGGCGATAAACCCCACAGCGACGGCGACCGACAGGTCAAACGCTAGCCACCACAACAGCCAGCTGCTGCCGGCGATCGCCATGGGCAGCGTTGCCATGATGATCAATACTTCCCCTAACCCCCGGAACGCCATGTAGAGCAGGAAGGCGATTATTAGTAGGGTCAACGGTATTACCAGTGTCAGTCGCTCCTTGGCCCGCTCCATGTATTCGTACTGCCCGGACCAGGTCAGTGAATAACCAGCGGGCAGAGTCAGATTGTCCGCCAGGTGTTGCTGTGCGGCCTGGACATAAGAGCCAATATCACGCTCGGCGATGTCCACATAAACCCAGCCCGTAGGGCGCGAATTCTCGCTCTTTATCATCGGTGGTCCGTCTTCTATTTCTATATGTGCCACGTCGCCGAGACGAATGCGTGCCCCTTGCGATGTTAGTACGGGCAGATCCCTGATGGCATCAATGGAGTTGCGGATTTCCTGAGGGTAGCGCACATTGATCGGGAAGCGCTCCAGACCCTCAATGGTTTCGGAAACGTTCATGCCGCCGATCGCCGAAGAAACAACCGCCTGCACCTCGTCGATATTCAAGCCATGGCGGGCCGCCGCCGCCCGGTCAATATCCACTGTAACATAACGCCCGCCGGCGACCCGTTCGGCAAACACGCTGGCGGTTCCCTGCACCTGCGGTAGCAATGCCTCGATATCCGCACCAATGTTCTGTATGACCGGCAATTCGGGACCGCCGATCTTGATGCCCACCGGCGTCTTGATACCGGTAGCCAACATATCGATACGGGTCTTGATCGGCATAACCCAGGCATTGGTGACGCCTGGCAGGTCCACCGTACGCTGGATTTCCTCGCGGATGCGCTCAATGGTCATGCCCTCGCGCCATTCGGACTCAGGTTTGAAGCGAATGATGGTCTCTATCATGCTTAGCGGCGCCGGATCGGTGGCCGTATCAGCGCGGCCGATCTTGCCGAACACCTGTGCTACTTCCGGCACAGACTTGATCAGCCGGTCGGTCTGCTGCAGCAACTGGGTGGCCTCACCAATGGACAGTCCAGGTCGGGTGGTGGGCATGTACATCCAGTCACCCTCATCCAGTGGTGGCATGAACTCCGAACCGAGTCGGGACAAGGGCCAGATTGCTGATGTCATCACCAGAATACCGGCGACGACCATCACCCAGGGCGCACGCATGACCAGGCCGATCACGGGCCGGTAAATCCAGCCCAGCAGTCGATTTACCGGGTTTTTGTTCTCCGGTAGTATCTTGCCTCGAATCAGGTAACCCATCAGTACCGGCACCACAGTGATTGACAGAATAGCGGCGGCAGCCATCGCATAAGTCTTGGTGAACGCCAGCGGCGCAAACAGGCGCCCCTCCTGGGCCTCCAGGGTGAACACCGGCAGAAAGCTGAAGGTGATGATCAGCAGTGAGAAAAACAGGGCAGGGCCCACTTCGGCAGAGGCCCTGGCAATGACACCCCAGCGATCGGTTTTAGCCTTTTCGGGATCATGCTCCAGATGTTTGTGCACATTCTCGATCATCACAATAGCGCCATCGACCATCGCGCCAATGGCAATGGCGATACCGCCTAGCGACATGATGTTAGCGTTAAGATCCTGGCCGCGCATGATCAGCAGTGCCGCCAATATCCCAAGCGGCAGTGTGGCAATGGCAACCAGTGATGAGCGCAAATGGAATAAAAACAGCGCGCAGATAAAGGCGACCACTGCAAATTCTTCCAGCAACTTGCTGTACAGATTGTCTACCGACCTGCCAATCAACTCTGAGCGATCATAGGTGGGAATTACTTCCACCCCGTCCGGTAGGCTTGCCTGCAGCTCGGCCAGGCGCTGCTTGACAGCGGCGATGGTGGCCTGGGCATTTTCACCGGAACGCATGACTACAATTCCTCCAGCCACTTCGCCTTCACCGTTCAGGTCGGCAACACCCCGGCGCAGCTGCGGACCAGTCTGCACCTGGGCAACATCGCCCAACAACACCGCAGTGCCGTCCTGTGTCACTTTTAACGGAATGGCCCGCAGATCATCCAGCCCCTGAATGTAACCGGTGGCCCGCACCATAAACTCGGTTTCCGCCATCTCGATGACTGAGCCGCCCACTTCCTGGTTGCCGGCCCGAATCGCCTGGTTCACCGCAGACAGCGTCAGGCCATAGGCACTCAGCCGACCCGGATCAACAATGACCTGGTACTGTTTGACCATGCCACCGACTGACGCAACCTCTGACACACCTGCCACGGTCTGCAGTTCGTATTTCAGAAACCAGTCCTGTATGGCGCGCAATTGCGACAGATCATGTTGATTGCTTCTGTCCACCAGGGCGTATTCGTAGACCCAGCCGACACCGGTAGCGTCGGGGCCCAGCGCTGGTGTCACGCCGTCAGGCAGACGCGAGCTGACCTGACTCAGGTATTCCAGCACCCGGCTGCGCGCCCAATAAGGGTCGGTATCGTCGCTGAAAATGATATAGACGTAGGAATCACCAAAGAACGAGTATCCACGCACTGTCTCCGCGCCGGGCACCGACAGCATGGCGGTGGTCAGCGGATAGGTGACCTGATCCTCGACAACCTGCGGTGCCTGGCCCGGAAAGGGTGTACGGATGATGACCTGGACATCGGACAGATCGGGCAGGGCATCGACCGGCATGGTGCGCAGGTTCAGCAACCCGGCAATGGTCAACAGCAGGGCGGCAACCAGTACCAGCCCGCGATTGCGCAGGGAGGCGCGAATGACAGCTTCAATCATGGCGTGTCTCCCGGGCCTGACGTTGTCGCCGGGCGCAACGCCGTGATGCTGTAGCCGCCGGCAGGCATCGGCATAAAGTCGAATTCGATCTCATCGCCTTCGGCGACATCAGACAGATCAACGCTGGGCATGATCTGGAATCCCATGACCATTGAAGGCCAATTCAGAGCAGGTATGGGACCGTGGTCCAGCGTCACGCGGTTGTCGCTGATGCTTTGAATGGTTCCGGTGCCGGTCAGCGTTGCGGGAGTGGTGTCAGTGTCTTCTTGCTGACCCCTGACCTGCTCAGGATCAGCGCCGGCAGTAGAGTCAACGGCATTGAGCCTCGCCATGGCCTGCTCACCGTTGGCTTCAGAGTCCAGTAAAAACTGCCCCGACGTGACGACCTGCATGCCATCGTTCAGTCCCTCCAGGATTTCAATCCGGTCACCGCGGGTCACACCGGTTCGAACTGGCTGTACCGTGAAACGTCCATCGCCTGCGGCGAGCAACACCCGGGCGCCCTGGCCGGAGCGGATCACCGCTTCTGTTGGCACGCTGACAACGTTGTGTCGAGAAGGGCCTTCCACCTGAACGCTGGCAAACATATTGGGTTTAAGCCTGTGTTCCGAATTGTCGATTTCCAGCCTTAAACGCAAACTTCGGGTGTCAGGATCAAGTTCCGGATAAACAAGTGCGACTTGACCCTGCCATTGTTCGGTGGGGTATGCCGGGAATTCGGCAGTGACCGGTAAACCCGCCTCCATCCAGGACATGACTGTTGGCGGTACTTCGACATCCAGCCATATCCGGTCGAGTGAGGCCAGCGTCAGAATGGTATCTGCCGGTGTCACATAGCTGCCCTCGCGGGCGCCAATGGCCGATACCACCGCATCTGATTCGGCGCGATAGGCTAGCTGGGCACTGACGTCATTGCTGCTGGCAAGTTCCGTTACCTGCGCCGGTGTCACACCAAGCGCAAGCAGTCGCTCTTCAGCCGCCTTGTGTAGAGCGGCATTTCCGGCGGCGTTGAGGTATTCGCGCTGAGCACTGACCAGTCGCGGTGAAAAAAGCTGATACAGGATCTGGCCAGCGCTGACACGATCACCTACGCTGGCAACATTGAACTGCTCCAACCATCCCTCGGCGCGGGGATGTAGCGTCTGGATAGTCGATTGATCCCACGCAGTGTAACCAACCGCGTCAACTTGCTGCCGGAACTCGCCCATTGTTGCTATCCCCAGACGTACGCCCAGATTCTGCTGCACAGTGGGGGAGATGGTGACATCGGCGCCATCGTCACCCTCGTCATAGACTGGCACCAGGTCCATACCCATGGGAGAGAGGCCGGGCTCATCCCGTCGGTAATCGGGATCCATCGGGGCTACCCAATACAGAGGTTGTCTTGATGTCGACGTTGTCTCCGTTTCAGTCATGCCATCTTGCTCAGGCATCACAATATAAACAATGGCCAGGAGCGCCAGCACAGCTGCTATCATCCAGCCAATTAACATGTTTCGTGTGTTCATGATTTTTCTCTCTTCAACAGATGCCGTAGTGTTAATGGCTAGAGGGCTCAAAAGGCCAAAGTTGCCCGCCCACCAGTCGATCAATTTCAGCGTGCGCCTGATACTGGCTGGCCATGGAATTGGATAACAACAACCGTGCCTCCAGCAGGGCCTGCTCCGCCTGAATGACATTAGAGAAGTCTGCGATGCCCTCCTGATAGTCGGAGCGCGACGCCGCAAGTGTTTGCGTTGCCTTGGGGATCAACTGTTCACGGCACAATTTGATGGCATGTTCGGCTTCTTCTGCACGAGATATCTGTTGCTCAAGCTCGGAGAACAATTGATTGCGGATGTATTGAATGTCGGATTGAGCGCTATGATAGCGATAGTCAGACGCGGCTTTGCGCGAAGAGCGTTTGCCAAAATCCAGTGGTATGTTTACCGACACCCCCACCTGCAGGCGCAGATCACTGTGTGTCATCAATTCGTTGTAGCCCACATTGACCTGTACATCCGGGTAGTCATTTTTATACGTCAGGGATCGGTCGGCGAGGGCAGCATCTGCATCGACCCGGGCCACTTGCAGTGCGGGATTTGCCGCCTCCAGCCAGTTTCGTAGCACTGCTTCGGCTGGCAGCTCCGGGGGCTGAGGTTCGTCGAGATTGGTGGCGACCTCAGCAGTTACCGGGCGATTGCGTAATGCATTGATGCGCGCCTTGATGCGCCTGGACTGCTGTTCGAGAGCGATACTGCGATGATCCGCCTGGATCCGGGCTGTCTGCACTTGCAGCAGATCCTGTTGCAGGCCGCTGCCGTTGGCGTACTGGGTTTCGATCACGCTTTCCAGCTCTGCGAGCAGTGTTTTCTGTTCCTGATTAATGTCCAGCGCCTGCTGAACATCCCACCAGCTTGCCCAGTGCAATCGGCCAGCGGCGATCAATTGCAGTTGCAAATCATCGGTCATGAAATGCGCTGCAGCACTTTGCGCCTGCGCTGCCTCCGTGCGCAATTGGCGTTTGCCCGCCCAGGGGATATTCTGGCTGAGCTGTATAACCTGACGTACGCCCATGGTATCTCCCAAAGCGCTGGGGATATTCTGGCCGATGGTCGCTGGGGCAATGGAATAGTTTACCCTGGGATCCTCAAGTGCACCGGCACTGACAATTTGCTCCTCGCGGGCCAGTGCCTCCAGTCGCTGAGCAGCCAGACCGGGGTTAAGCTGGAGAATCTCATGAATCAGCTCCTCGGGCGTAAAGCTTTCGGTCTGCTGTGCCGTTGCTGGCTGACAAACAAGTGTGATCGCCAGCGCAAGTGAAATCAGGGCAGGGCTAAATTCGGGAACAGAAAATGATCTGATCCGTGTTTTAGGATAGTACATGACAGAACTCCGGTGTTGAACAAAGGGCAGGGCCAGCAGGGACTTCCTGCCAGGCTCAATCAGTTGCAGTTACGGAGTATTGTTAAATGCGATAGCGCTGGGTTGCCTGGTAAACAGGAAAATGGGCGCGGAACGGCTCATCACTGGATGGGACGACTGATCTGTTATCCCGGGGGGCGCGGAGCACAGTGAGGATTATCAGCGCCATGGCTAAGGTCTGGTCCTGCGCCTCCTTTTTGTCTTTCACCAGCGCATGGTCGTTGCCGGGGTCTGCATCGGCTTCGGGCGAAGCCTTGATCTGCAATGATATCTTCAGAGTAAAGCAAGTATCGGAGACCGACCTGGCAGAGTCCGGAGCCTCAGAGAGTTCGCCGCCGTGTCTGGCAAGACAGCATTCGTGTGTGGGTTCCGGCATATCAGGCATGTCCGGCATCATCGTGCAGGCGAAAGCCGACTGAACATTCAGAAGCAGACTGGCCACAAAAAGCCAGGTGAGCAGGCGATAAGGCTTCAATGTTTTGTGGGTGATCATATGATTGGAGTTTATCAAGCAGCTATTTCCAAGTCTATCGATTCAGTTGTTCCCCGATCACTTGCCTTGGATATCGACATCTATTGAACTCAAGGTTTGTATCTGTTGGATGCAGTGACCGCGTTCTGGTCTTTGAACCTCAGCCGATGCGCCGGCGCTTGAATACGGGCGTTACGTTGGCGGGTTACCCATGAACAGTAAATTCCCTTTATAGTGGTTGACCCTATAGACAGGTGATTGAGACGAGGGCAATCAAGGATAAAGTGTTTTGTGATCGCATAAGGCGTAGCATGTAAGGGAGATTCAGAATAACTTATTAGGAGGAGGCAAATGCATGTAGGCTCCTGGGGTTTGGCGATTATCGTCACCGTTGTTGTTTCGTGGCTGATGTACCGCTACCTGGCACCGGATAGCTGGAAAGAGTGGGCGCGCGTCGGCGTGCTTCAGGCGTTTATTATTGCCTTCTACGCTGAGATGTACGGGTTCCCCCTGACGATCTATTTTCTGGCGCGTTTTTTCGGCCTCGACCTGGCCTGGGGCGAAGGTGGTAACCTGTGGGCACAACTGTTAGGCACTCCCAATGCGCATATTGTCGCCATGCTGCTTGGCTACGCGCTGGTGTTCTACGGTGCAACGCTGGTGGCCGAAGGTTGGATGAGAATTCATCAGGCGCGGCGCAGTGCGATACTGATGACCGATGGCATTTATGCGCATGTTCGTCACCCGCAATACACGGGTTTGTTTCTTATTGTCTTCGGTGAGGGGGTTGTACACTGGCCGACAATCGTTTCCGTATTGGCGTTTCCCATCATTGTTTTCGCCTACACACTGCTGGCTCGCAAGGAAGAACGACAAATGCTGGCACAGTTTGGCAATGACTACCGTGCCTATCAGCGACGCGTGCCGATGTTCATCCCCCACATCAGTAGCACACAACAGCAGGAGTCGTGAATGAACGCAGAAATTATGGCTATCGTTAGCGGTATTGTCCTGCTGGCTGTCTTTGCTCTGGCGGGCTGGAGACTGCGACGAAAGCGTTCTCAATCTGAGGAAACAGGGAGCGAAAAATGAGCACTGAATCAAAGCATACAGGCGCCCTGGCGAGGCTGGTGGTGCCTGGCATGGGCTCGGACCACTGCGCGGGGATTGTGAAAACCTCGCTGAAACGACTGGACGGCATGGGAGAGATTACCACCAATATCGCGGCTCACCGCGTAGAGGCCAGCTACGATCCTGGCAAGTTGAGTCTGGACGATATTCGCACGGCCGTGGAAAAGGCCGGCTACGATGTCGCCTCCGCTAGCAGTCCGGGCGCAGGCAAGCGAATTCAGCTTGTGGTACCCGGCATGGGATCAGATCACTGCGCGGGGATTGTGCGCGAGTCACTCCATCGGCTGGATGGCATTGAGCAGATCAACACCAGTATCGCCAGCCATAAAGTTCATATTGAGGTGGCCGAGGGCGGCCCCAGTGCCGAACAGCTCAAACAGGCCGTGGAAAAAGCCGGTTACGACGTTGCCCAGGTCTCTTCCGAGGGAGACGAAGAAGATGCCGGCAAGGATGCCGACATCGAAGGCGCCTACTTGAGCCAGGCGCTGAAGCGCCTGTGGATTGCCGGTATACCCACCACCCTGATCATGCTGCTGATGATCCCGCACATGTTTTGGCAGCCTATTCCCGGCTATTTGTTGATTGTGGCGCTGTTGGCATTTCCGGTGGTTTTCCTTTACGGCGGCGCGGCGACGCACAAGTCCACCTGGCGTTCGCTCACCAACCGCACCTTTAACATGGATGTGTTGATTTCCATGGGCAGCGTGCCTCCCTACCTGATCGGGCTGGCGGGCTTTTTTGTCACCATGACCTCGTTTATTGAAATGGCTGCCACCATTATGACCTTCCACATGCTGGGGCGTTATCTTGAGGCCAAGGCCAAGGGCCGAGCGTCTCAGGCGATTCGCAAATTATTGACGCTGGGCGCCAAAACGGCACGGGTCGAGCGCGATGGTCAGGAGCAGGAAGTCCCGGTCAAGGCGCTTCAGCCCGGCGATATCATGGTGATCCGCCCCGGTGACAAGGTGCCCACCGATGGCGAGGTGGTCGAAGGTGAGAGCCATCTGGATGAGTCCATTGCTACCGGCGAATCGGTACCGGTGTATAAAGCGCCAGGCGATACCGTCATTGGCGCGACCATCAATAAAGAGGGGCGTTTGCGCGTAAAAGCCACCAAGGTTGGTGGCGATACCTTTTTGTCCCAGGTGATCAAACTGGTGGAACAGGCGCAAGGGTCGCGGGTGCCGATACAGGAGTTCGCCGATCGCATGACCGGGCGTTTTGTACCTGTCGTCATACTAATTTCACTGGCGAGTTTTGTGGCATGGTTTTTCGCGGCCGACGCTTTGCGACCGATACTGGTGTGGGGCGCAGACTTCCTGCCCTGGGTTGATCCAACTGCGTCGACATCGGCGCTGGCGCTGATTGCCGCGATCGCGGTGCTGGTTATTGCCTGCCCCTGTGCTCTCGGGTTGGCGACGCCCACCGCGCTGATGGTGGGGTCGGGTATTGGTGCCGAACGCGGCATACTGATTCGATCCGGCGAAGCGATTCAAACCTTCAAAGACGTGAAGGTCATGGTGCTCGACAAAACCGGCACTATCACCCGGGGCGAACCCAAGCTGACCGAAGTGGTGGTCGCCGACGACGTGACCGAGCAGCAGTTATTGCAGTGGGCCGCGACGGTGGAGAATGCCTCCGAGCACCCCATTGCCCGCGCCATTGTGGAAGGTGCTGGCGAGCGCCAGGTAACACCGGGTGAGGTAACTGAATTTCGCTCCACGGGCGCGCGCGGTGTCTCCGGTAAAGTCGGCGGTGCTTTCGTGTTGATTGGCAACCGCAAGTTGCTGGCCGAAGAGGGCGTGAGCGGCCTGGAAGCGCTGGATAAGGATCTGGATCATCTGGAAGGACGCGGCCGCACCGCCGTATTGATCGCTGTAGACGGTAAAGCGCAGGGCATTGTCGCGGTGGCCGACACCATCAAGGAGGAATCGGTGGCGGCGATTCGTGGCATGCACGAACTGGGCTTGCATGTGGTGATGATCACTGGCGACAACGAACGCGCAGCGCGCGCCGTTGCCGAGGAAGTGGGCATTGATGAAGTACAGGCGGGCGTGCTGCCAGAAGGCAAAGTGGATGCGATCCGTGCACTGCAGAAGCAACACGGCAACCATATCGCCATGGTGGGCGACGGCATCAATGATGCACCTGCGCTGAAACAGGCCAATGTGGGTATTGCCATAGGTGCCGGAGCCGATGTGGCCATTGAGGCCGCAGATGTCACCCTGGTGCGCGGCGAGCTGACTGGCGTGGTAGAAGCCATGCACCTTTCCCGCGCCACCTTCAGCAAAATCGTGCAGAACCTGGTCTGGGCCAGCATCTACAACGTGGCCGCCATACCCATCGCTGCCATGGGTTTATTGCACCCAATGATTGGTGTTGTGGCGATGACCATCAGTTCGCTATCGGTGATTGGTAATTCACTCTTGCTCAAACGAGTGAAGTTGGGTGTCGCCACAAAACATAGTCCTGATGAATAACCATCCGCAAATTTTCCCCGACCGGGGAGGTGGCTGAATTACACAGCCCCTGGGGTCTGTTGAGCTCAGGCGCGCTGGTCGAGCGGTTAGGTTATCGCTTGCGTCACACTTTCAGGTCGTGTCTGGAACCGGGGTAGAACCCTAGCGGCCCAGATAGGAGGCGATTAATTCGAATCAACCTAGCGGCAGGAACAATTTTAGGATTTTACCGGTAAAAAGAATGTGAAAGACGTCTTATCCCGGACAGAAGTAGCCTCCACATGCCCACCATGTGCTTCAACGATGGATCTGACAATAGCCAGCCCCAGACCTGCGCCTTCACCCTGTCTTACACGAGAGGGTTCAACTCGATAAAAGCGGTCAAACAAATGGGACAAGTATTCGGCGGGAATCATGGGGCCAGGATTCTGTACACTAAGCGACACTTCGTGGTGAGAAGCGTTGTCGAGCAAAACTTTCACCTCTTTCCCCGGTGGAGTGTACCGGATGGCATTGGACAACAAGTTGGAAATAGCTCGTCTCAGCATGGCGCGGTCTCCCATGGTCATAGGTGCGCGGCCCTCCAAGGTCAGGCGGATATTTCTCTCTTCTGCCAGTGCTTCGAAAAAATCAAAAAGTTCATTAACTTCGTTGGTCAGGTTGAGGGGTACTTGCTCGGGTTTGAGCAGGCCATGATCACTTTTCGCAAGCCAAAGCATATCATTGACCATTTTGGCTAGCCGTTCCTGCTCTTCAAGATTGGAGTATAATAGTTCGCGATAATTCTCGAGTGTTCTGGCCTTGCCTAGTCCAACCTGGGTCTGAGTAATAAGATTGGTAAGGGGGGTTCTTAGCTCGTGAGCAATGTCAGCGGAAAAATGCGATAGGCGAGTAAAACTGTCCTCCAAACGACCGATCATATGGTTAAAAGATGTCACCAGATCTTTCAGCTCCGACGGTATTGCGGATGGATCGAGTCGCACGTGTAGTTTGTCTGCTTGAATGTCGCCCATTTTTGCAGACAGACCACGTAGTGGGGCATGGGCCTGATGTACACCATAACCTGCGGCCAATAAAGTTATAACGCCAGCCAGACTCATGATAATCAATAAGCTTTGCCGAAAGTCTTGCAGAAACTGTAGGTGAAAGCTCATGTCAATAGCGCTAATGATGGTGTAGTTCTGTCCAGAGACTTCTAGCTGGCTGAGCACCCCTCTGTACGTCTTGGTGCCATCGCGCCAGGTTTGTAAATTGCCAGGTTGTATCACATCGGTTGGTGTCAGGATACTTCCCGCTTGCGCCAAACCCGACTCTGCTCCGACAGTTTGGTACAGGATCTCTTCGTTGCTATTTCTTACTTGAAAATACACGCCGTGATGACCGGAGATGGCATTGGATAGGGCCGCGCGCAGGCGATCGGGCTGATTTCCTGCATTTTCCAGTGCATTCGTCACGGCGCTGGACATTACTACAAGTTCACTAGCATCTTGCTCGGAGAAATGATGCTCCACAGCATTCAGCACCAAGGTGCCAATCAGCATAAAACTTAGACCAATGGTCAGGCCAACGAACAGCATGACTCGCGCAGCAAGGGGGAGTGGGTATCGACTAATGGGTTTCATCGTTGGATTCCAGGTCCATTTTGTATCCCATCCCACGAACGGTATGAATCAATTTAGGCTGAAAATTGTCGTCGATCTTGGCGCGCAGGCGGCGAATCGCTACATCGATAACATTAGTGTCTGAATCAAAGTTCATGTCCCACACTTGGGAGGCTATGAGTGAGCGAGGTAGCACTTCACCTGGGCGACGCGCCAGGAGTTCCAATAGAGAAAATTCCTTCTGGGTCAGGAGTATTCTCTTGCCTGCGCGTGATACGCGATGTTTGAGCAGATCAAGTGTCAGGTCTGCCACCTGAATCTGCTCTGCTGGTGAAGCCATGGATCGTCGGCGGAGTAAAGTTCGAATCCTGGCCAGTAACTCGGCAAATGCAAAGGGTTTGACAAGGTAGTCGTCGGCGCCCAATTCCAAGCCTTTGACGCGATCATCGACAGAGTCCCGAGCAGTAAGGAACAACACAGGGGTCTGATGCCCAGCATCTCGGTAAGATTGCATGATGCGCCACCCGTCTACATCCGGGAGCATTACATCAAGAATAATCAGGTCAAAAGACTCTGTCATGGCCAAGTGGTATCCGTCCAGGCCGTTGCGAACTAGCTCAACGACAAAGCCAGCCTCAGATAGGCCCTGGCGAATGTAGTTGCCAGTCTTCGTTTCGTCTTCCACTACGAGCAATCGCATAGCGTGCTTCTCCTGATGGGTGCCTTGCCACTATAGATTACTGCATCCGACAGTCAGATTACACGACGATTACAACAATGTAATGTAGACGTCATCCTCTGGACAGGTCGATTTCGCTACCCTTGTCAACTCTCAACTGGATTGTATCGGCACCATGAAAGTATTGACGATAAAAGCATCGGCGAAAGGAGCTGCTCCTATGAAAAAGTCTGAACAACCATTGCCATTCCCAATCAATTTAAACCGGCGAAGGTTCGTACAGGGCTTGGCTGCTGGTGGCGTGCTGGCGGCCTTTCCCGCAGTGTTGCAGGCTGCCAGCCGGGCAGGCGCGTCGTTGACGCACACGGGTACGGCGCCCGTGCTCAGCGGCCAACAAATAGAGCTTGTGATAGCTGAGTCGCCGGTGAATTTTACTGGCGAAGTCCGCATGGCAACCACTATTAATGGCTCTATACCGGCGCCGACATTGCGTTTGCGCGAGGGTGATGAGGTCACCATTCGTGTAACCAATCGCTTGCGCGTAGCGACTTCCATTCATTGGCACGGCATCATCTTGCCCTACCAGATGGATGGAGTGCCGGGCATCAGTTTCGACGGCATAGCGCCTGGAGAAACCTTTGAGTACCGATTCACGCTTCAACAAAGCGGTACTTATTGGTACCACTCCCATAGTGGTTTTCAGGAGATTACGGGTATGTATGGCGCTTTGATTGTAGAGCCTCGTGACGGCGAAACCATACGAGCAGACCGAGACTATGTGGTGCAATTGTCTGATTGGTCTGACGAAGACCCGATGCGGGTGTTTAGCAAACTGAAAGTCCAAAGCGATGTCTACAACTTCAATCAGCCTACAGTGCCTGGTTTTATGCGCGACGTATCGACGCTAGGCTTGGCGGGTGCTCTCAACAAGCGTCGCATGTGGAATCAGATGCGCATGAATCCTACTGATTTGGGCGATTTATCTGCCGCAACCTTAACCTACCTGATGAATGGTCAAACACCAGCAGGCAACTGGACGGGCCTGTTCTCACCCGGCGAACGAGTTCGATTGCGATTTATCAATGCTGCTGGCAATAGCTTTTATGACATTCGAATTCCTGGCTTGAAAATGACCGTAGTCCAGGCCGACGGTCAAAATGTCGAACCAGTTACTGTTGATGAGTTTCGGTTTGGGCCCGGGGAAACCTATGATGTGGTGGTAGAGCCCGAAAATGATGCCTATACGATCTTTTCGCAAAGCATGGAGCGTACCGGCTACGCCAGAGGCACACTCGCCGTTCGGCATGGACTTACGGCACCGACACCGGCGCTTGATGCCGTAGAATGGCTGGCAATGCGCGATATGATGGGTTCGATGGATCACGCCGGCATGAACCACAATGACATGGGTATGGACATGGACCACGGTGAAATGGCGATGGACCACAGTCAGCATGCCATGCATTCCAATCCTTTAGCCATACCCTCGACCAGCGTGAACCACGCACGTTCCGAATACGGGCCATCTGTAGATATGCTTGTACACACGCCCCGTACCAATTTAGACGACCCGGGCGTTGGTCTTCGACAAAATGGTCGACGTGTGTTAACCCTCGCCGATTTGAAGACTATCGGCGGACCAGTTGATCAGAGACTGCCGACTCGGGAGATCGAGTTGCATTTGACGGGCAACATGGAACGGTATAGTTGGTCTTTTGATGGACTAGAGTTCGGCCAGAGTACCCCGATATCAATGAAACATGGAGAGAGAATTCGGGTGATTCTGCAAAACGACACCATGATGACCCATCCCATGCACCTGCATGGGATGTGGAGCGACCTGGAGAACGACCAGGGTGACTTCCTTGTGCGGCGTCATACGATTCCTGTGCAGCCGGCACAACGAATAAGCTTTCTCACCACCCCTCATGATCTTGGGCGCTGGGCCTGGCACTGCCATTTATTGTTTCACATGGACGCAGGCATGTTCCGGGAGGTGGTTGTATCGTGATGTATAAAATTAACATTTGCAGCTCTAGTAGAGTCTTGATGGTTTTGGGTTTGTTGATCATGCCAGTTGCGCTTTGGGCGCAGCCGAATGACCCACATGCCGGGCATAACCTGAATCCGATGGTAGACGCCCATGCAGGGCATGCGGAATCAGAGGTGGCAACGGCTTCTACGGAAAGTCCTGCACCTAATAATGGCGTTATGAACCACGGTCAGATGCAGATGCAAGGAGCGGAAGCACCTGCGGACGCGCGAGACCCCCATGCCTACTCCGATGGTTATACGCTAACTGAGGGGCCCTACGCCCGACCAGGTCCACGGCAACTGAAACTGGCCGATGAGCATCAGTTCTGGTCAGTGTTGGGCGACCGGTTGGAATATGATCCAGACAACAAAACCGCTGTGTTTGATCTTCAAGGCTGGTATGGGTCCGCCTACAACAAAGCTGTTGTCAAACTAGAAGGCGAAGTCGAGGAGGGCACACTAAAGGAAAGTGAGACAGACCTGCTTTGGGCGCGTGCCCTGAACGCCTATTTCGACACACAACTGGGTGTGCGTTTCGATAACAATGATGAGGGTGAGGATCGCCAATGGCTGGCATTTGGTATCCAAGGACTCGCACCATACTGGTTCGAACTTGATGCAACGGCATATATTGCGGAAGGTGGGCGCTCAGCGCTGACCTTCGAGGCTGAATACGAGCTATTGTTTACGCAGCGGTTAATCTTGCAGTCACGAGCCGAATTGACGTTTTATGGTAACGACGATTTATCGAATGGCGTGGGAAGCGGTCTTTCAACTTCTGCTTTAGGAATGCGGCTACGTTATGAGTTTTCACGTCAATTCGCGCCCTATTTCGGATTCGAGTGGACAGGGAGTTATGGTAAAACTGCTGACTACCAGAGAGCAGAGGGAGCGCCGGTGCGTGACACTCGCCTGGTGGCGGGTGTTCGGTTCTGGTTTTAACAATCAATACATTATCGGGAAATGAATATGAGAAAAGTAAACCGGTTGACAATTTTACTGTCGAGCTTGATTTTATTGCAAACGGGTGCGTTGCGGGCCCATACGGAGCTCTCCGCAATTGTTCCGGCTGACGGTGCCGTGATCAATGAGCCACTATCGGCACTGGAGCTAAGCTTTACTGCGGACGTTCGTCTTCTGCGATTAGCACTTATGCACGCAGGACAACACTCAGTGGGCATTGGATTTAAGCCCACCGCCGACACGAAGCGTCAATTTGTTGTGCCACTGACAAACCTTCAACAAGGACAATACGAGGTGGAATGGACAATTATGGGGGCTGACGGCCACACGATGGACGGCAGCTCTGATTTCACCCTGACGTCGGACGCGATGTCTGCGCACGGCAATCATATGCAAAATATGCAGAGCGAGGACACATCCGATATGGCTCACTCCGCACACGGGCACGCTCACTGATATGAGCCCCTGGGATGTCTGGTCCTTGGTCAGCAAATTTCTTGTTCTGGTTGGCGCAAGCACTGTTTCCGGTGGTACATTCAGTCTTTATCTGAGCCGGGATTTCGGAGACGACATCAGCGGGCGACTGCGTCGCTATATCTTCCTTGGGGCAATGCTTGGAGCTGTGGCGACAATGGTGACATTTCTAACGCAGCTCGGCGCAATCAATCAAAACGGGTTGCGTGGCATGTTTGATCCTCAAATGGCTGTGATCATCGGTCAGTCACCACTCGGCTATGCCACAGGGACAAGGTTCGCCGGTTTTACGATCGCGATTGCCGCGATGCTAATGTGGCAATATCGTGAACGATCTCGGCTCTACTGCCTGTACGTTGTGTTTGGCCTTGGCGCTCTGGCATCACTGTTTTTTTCGTTTACTATGATGGGGCATATTGCCGAACTTGGCATTCTTCCCCGTCTGAGCATTGTGATTCACGTTGCAGCCGTTCTTCTGTGGATAGGGTCTTTGTATCCCTTGTGGCTTTTGTGCAACGCAGATGTTTCGAGTGCAATGTTAAAGACTGTCATGGAAAAATTTGGTCGAGTTGCCATCTATTTCGTGGCTCTGTTGCTCACTGCGGGCGTGTATTTGCTGACTCAGCTACTGTCCTCAATCGACCAATTGTTCAGTACCCCGTATGGTCAGGCCATGCTTATTAAACTACTTGCTGTGGTTGCTCTGGTGACGCTGGGCGCTTTAAATAAATTTTTTCTCGTCTCTCGTCTGTACGTAGACACTGGCAGACAAAATCTGGCTCGCTCTATTGGGTTTGAAATGGTAATGGCGCTGGGAATACTGGCCATGACGGTCCATTTGACTACGAATGTTGGACCTTAATGCCGTCCACTGTGCGCAAGGGGAGGAGGCATCAATTAAATCTCGAATCCGGCCCGACAGGCTAATCCGCTAATCGCTAATACAGGAGAACGTTGACCATGGAATCCGACGACAAAAATGATCGCAAATCAAGCTACGCCAAAGACAGTTTAACGTTGGGCGGCACCGTGATGCTGGGCACTGGTGTCATGATAGGTGCAGGTATCTTCGCGTTGACAGGGCAGATGGCACAAATGACGGGCGTATTGTTTCCGTTGGCATTTCTGGCTGCCGCGGTAATCGTGAGCTTCAGTTCGTATTCTTACATCAAGATCTCCAATGCCTATCCGTCTGCCGGTGGCATTGGCATGTACCTGCACAAGGCATACGGGAATCGACTACCTACCGCGTTCAATGCTTTGTTAATGTACTTTTCAATGGTGATTGCGCAAAGTTTTCTGGCACGCACATTCGGCGCTTATACCATGCAACTCTTTGGTGGTGACGACACTGGCATGATGGTTCCCGTGTTAGGCGTGTCTCTCATAGTTGCAGCCTTTTTGGTCAACTTGTCCGGGAATCGGTGGATTCAGGGTGTCGCCTCTTTTATTGGCATCCTGAAGATCGGCGGTATACTAATTTTTGGGCTAGTGGGGGTATGGATAGCAGACAGCCTCGCTGTTGATTTCTCGAGCTCAAGAGAGACAGGCGCTGTTGGCAACTTTCTGGGCGCTACCGCTCTGGGTATTTTGGCTTTCAAAGGCTTCACCACGATTACCAATAGTGGCTCGGAGGTTAAGGACCCAACACGGAACGTCGGACGCGCCATCGTGATTTCCATCGCAGCCTGTGTGGTGATCTACACCTTGGTTGGGTTTGCCGTTGCCAGCAACCTCTCGCTTGCCGAGATCATTGAGACACGAGACTATTCGCTTGCCGCCGCCGCGCGGCCAGCGTTGGGTGAGTATGGCGTATGGTTCACGGTAGCCATCGCTATGATGGCAACTGCCGGGGGAATTCTGGCTAGTATATTCGCGGTGTCGCGCATGTTAGCGATGTTGACAGAAATGAAGCTTGTTCCGCATCGCCACTTTGGCATGCCCGGCAGTATACAGAAACACACACTGGTCTACACCGTGGTTTTGGGGCTGGTTTTAACTGCATTTTTCGATCTGTCCCGAATAGCTGCGCTGGGTATTGTGTTTTACCTGATCATGGACATTGCCATCCATTGGGGCGTGCTGCGTTATTTACGCGAGGATATAAATGCGAAGGCTTGGGTGCCAGTTGTGGCGATTCTGCTTGATCTGCTCGCGCTTGGTGGTTTCGTCTGGGTTAAGCTGAACACGGACCCCTTCGTAATCGGGGTTGCAGTTGTTGCAATGATCGTGATTGCAGTTGCCGAGCAAATATTTTTGAAGAGAACTTCGAAGGAACGAGATGCCGGGGGTGACGAATCTCATAAAGGCCATCACTAAAAACGGAAAATGAAATGGAGGATAGCACCATGACGGGTAATGAAATGGCTGGAAATACTATGTGGGCAGGACACTGGCTGTGGATGCTGGTAATCGCAATTGTGGCTGTGATCCCGGCGTGGCGTATCTGTCAACGTACAGGGTATCCAGATTTTTTAGGATTTTTGATACTGATACCCTTGGTGAATCTGGTTCTGTTGTACTTTATTGCTTTTGCTCAATGGCCGGTGGAGAAATCCCGGCGACATGATGAGTGAATGACCTGGTTTCTAATCGCTGAATTAATAATGATCAGCAAACGTAACGTAATATTTATCAAGGAAACATCTGGCATGGAAATCAAAACGTTTTTCGATCTGATTGAATGGTCCCGCTCATTGCATGCGCAACTGGCGCAATGCCTGTCACACTGTGCGAAATTGCACCATGAAGAGCGCACGGCCATGCTGCTGGAGTATCTTGCGTCCTGTGAAACTGCCATGGAAAAAATGGTGGCTGGCTTTGAACATCAGGCTGATCCCAAGGCGGCAAAGACGTATGTCTACGATTACATTCCTCATAATCCGATTAAGACACATCTCGATTGTGATGATCATTACGCGAAAATGGATGCTGATGCGATCAGTGCTGAAGTCATCGATTTTCATGAGCAAGTCATTGAGTTGTACCGCACTCTGCTGCGCAAGGCAGAGATCCCGGAAGCTGCAGAGCTGATGCAACTGCTGCTCGACATGGAGGAGAATGAGACAAAGCTGTTGGTGCGGCAAATCGGAAGGATGGATGATTTGTAGGAAAGACTGCTGCTCGCGAAATTTCGCAGCATGGCCTCGGTTAAATCAAAAGTTGTCGATTTGTGCCCTGCTTTTGATATTCACAGAGTCATCCAATAGCAGCAGGGGAGCGAAGCCGCCGCCTGGCGTACGGAAATTGGTGGTCTGGCCCTGATAAAGCCTGGCCACAGCCAGCAACACAGCGCCGCGATACGTATACAGGCGCACATCAACCTTGAGCATCTGCCGCTCTCCATCAACCAAAACCACACGTTCCGAAGGTGGTACATAGGCCTGAGCGATGTAATCGCTGTCAAGAATACGGGCAAATGTACCTTTGGTCAGTTTGCTTCCGCGGTAGACGCCCTTGCTGCCATGACCGGCCACCGGTTTGAAAAACCACTGTTTGCGCTGCTGCCAGAGCTCATCGCGGTTGGCAGCGGTGACCAGTACCGTGCGAGGAATGCCATGGTGCAGCAATTCAGCGTGTTCGGCGCTCAATCCCCAGTCCAGCAAGGTGTCACGATCTGATAATAGTGCCAGGTTACGCTTGTCTGCGCGAAGCGCATGGACAAAGGGGTTAGGCGTGATGACAGCACTGCCGTCCAGCCACGCCGAGCGCAGGGCCGCGTGCTCATGTGCTTGCAGTCCGAAATCTACCAGGCGGTTATAAACCATGTCGATCTGTTTGTCGCCGCTATACAGTGCGCCTGCCTCATACCTGAGGTCTGAGGGAGACAGTATCAGTGCGTCGAACCCATTATCCTGCAACAACTGTTGGGTCAGTCTGAATTCCGGATACAGGTGCTGTTCGGCTGGTTGCTCGTCCACTATCGCGATTGTTTTGGGTCGGCCGCTGCCGCGTTGTGCGCGCCATTCACTTTCGAATTGTGCAATCACAGCAGAGTCGAAGCCCTCCGCGCCGGACACGCGAGTTGAGCCGCCACAACATTGAATCTGGGCATGCCCCAACACGGCGTTAAGGAATGCGCCACCGGCATTGGTATTGACTTCGATAAGGCGAGGACCATCTGCGCCCAGGTGGAAATCGTAGCCCATAAATGCGCCGGACGGTCCCGGATCGATCTGCGCGCTCTGTGGCGCCCAGGATAATACACGACGCCGATAATCGGGGAGTGTGGCCGCAGCTTCCAGGGCATGGACAATGCCTTGCATGTGTCCCAGTATCTGCTCAGGAATAAACACTGCGGTATTCGAGAAAAATTGCTGCCAAGCAGCGCTGGAGAGGATTTCGTCGGCGTTGTCACCCAGTTGATCGGCAATATTGTGAGCGATTGCTGGCCGGTCAAGTGTGACGCAAATGCAGTGCTGGTTCAGCCTTTCCGCGTCCGTTTGATCTGAAAAATCATCGATAGATGACAAAGCTTGCTTCTCCTGCAATCTGATGCTGCGAATTATTGTACCAGTGTATAGCTTTTGTCGGAATCACGTCGTTGTTGCGCACAAAAGTCGGTGGCTCAACTCCCTCAGCATTCAAGGTTTCAGTCTATTGCTAGGTCACAATTCGAGCGGTACACAGGACAGTGAGTTCAATGACATTCACTTATATGGAGACCGCAGAATAAAAATTTCACTGCAAGCACTGTTGGGTCTTTCAATAATGGCCCTGACGTCGATGTTGGCCGAGGCCCAGCCTGGCGGACAGGGACAAGGGGAGAATCAGGAGCAGAGCCTGGATAATCGCATGCATGATGACAGCGTGGGTGAGCGCATGGGTATGATGAATGAGGAAAGACGGAAGCATATGGAGATGATGCAGGGCATGACGGAGCAGATGATGGAAAACGCGGAGCAGGAGAGCCATGAACACTGATCACCGCCTCTGTCAGACCATGAAAGGAGCGAAAGGGAGGCGAACTCGATCACCTCATTTCGCTGCTACGTTCTCCCTTTTGTCTTGCTGCCAATAGTCCCGCGCGATTAGCTAGGTTTGTAAGGACGGAGAGCGATGTGGCCAAGCATGTGTCGGCGCGCCAGCCACATTATCATCGGTGACAACAGCAACCATTGCAGCACAGGGGTCAAGCCCACGTCCAACAGCGGGATAATTGGCATAGAGTCGGCATACGTCCATCGTTCCAGCGGACCAGTCGCTAGCCATTCGAGGACGACTGTGACGACGAGGGCCGTGATAATCAGGACGACCGCAGGTTTTCGATCGCCCCTGAGGAGCCATTGTCGGTTGCTGCAGGTTACCGAGGCCAACCAGAAGCTGACTAGCAGAATCACGACATCACCGCCCGTGGCGCGTGTACATAACCAAACCACCGAAGCGTGGGATGCCTCTGCCATTCCGCTATACCAAGGCACCTGAAGCATCTCCCATAAGAAATGCGTCAGAAACCCGAACCCCGCCAGAGGAAGCTCTGGAAAGCGGGGGTTGTGTCTGTGTTCCGGACTATCGATTGCTTCTTCGAATATTCTTTTGATCATACCTTTCTCTGTTTGGTGATTCCCCTCCAGTTTACTCATTGAGGACTTTTTTTGAAATAATCAGGTAGCTGCACTTTTAACAGCATTGCGCCCGGTCTTGCAGTTCGCGCGCTGCTGCCACGCGCCAGATTGAGTTGCCGTCGACTCCAGGAACCATACAGGCCAACAACGGTAGGTCGCCAGTTGACCATGAGTTAGGGCCAAAAAATGTGTCAGGATTTAGTTGGCCGGAACAAATGCCGCGGGCACCATGACAAAAAAAGACTTATAAGCACTAAAAAATGTCAATGTTTGCCTTTTGTGAACCAGCGGTATAAAGAAACAAACAAGACCGCGATATACCAACCGTACAAATAAACTTCTACCAACCCAATCAAAAAACCCGTCCACGTAAGCCATTCAAAACCAGGCAGCAACGGCGCCCACGCCTCGTACATGCGCATCTGTGCCGGGGCGAGTAGACCAAAGCCAACACACAGCAGGTAGCTGATTACCAGCAGCAGTGAGAGGGTGTTACCTACCGGGATGATACGTAAATGGATATCAGGTGCGTTCGAACTGTTCATAACTAGTTTCCTCGTTTCGTTATGGTAAAAAAACTGGATTCTTTTTGGGTCAGATGTTGTTCCAGATATTGCTTGTTCCCATCGATTTCTTCATAGGGCGTAGTGGTTTAAGTGGCTAAGAGGGCATTACTTTATCGTTAGGATCCAGGACAGCGTCGCTTGCGTGCATCAGGGCAATACCAAAAATGATCACAATGATTCCCAAGATCTGGACAAGTTGCAGCCGTTCTTCAAAGAACAAATAGCCAATCAGCAGGCCAAACGCCGGGGTTAGGAAGCTGAAAACGTTCAGTTGATTCAAAGGCGCACGAGCCAGTAGCCCGAACCATAAGAATACCATGGCGGCTGTCGCCAGAGCAGATAGAATGAGCAGGGAACCGGTGAATCGAAATGTCCACCGAATATCCCATTGTTCACCGCCGATCGCGGATGCAAGCAAAAGTATTCCACCGCCTATTAACAACTGGACGGCCATGGGTGCGGCAATTGATCCCCCGGCACGCTTTTTTAGCAGGATGTTGCCGATGGCTACTCCGAAAGCGCCCATAAGAACCCAGATGATTCCCCACAGATAACCGGCATTGTTATTGTCAAATCCGGACCAGGAAAGCAAGGCGACGCCCAAAAAGCCGATGAAAAGCCCGGCTATGCCCTTGGTCTTCAAAGTCTCCCCCAGCCAAGCGGCGGCGATCGCCGCAGCAATCAAGGGCTGCGTACTTGCCAGAACAGTTGCCAATCCCGGAGACAGATGTCCGGCCCCTAGAAACATCCCGCCAAAGCCCATCGCCGTGTACGACAATCCGATGAGGCCCAACTGCCCCAGGTCTCGTAGGTTAAAAAGATACGGCTCGCGCAGGCGCTGCATCAGGTACACCGCAAAGAGTAGTCCACTGGCCAGAAAAGCACGCAAAGCAGCAAACAGCAAGGGTGGGGCATCCGGGAGCCCGGTCACGATGAACGGAAAGCAGATGGCCCAGAGCAGTGTAACCACTAGCATCCATGCGACATTGGTCAACTTTAGATAGGTGCCCATGGTGAATCAACCTAACTCGCGGATTGCGAGGAGCAGAAAGTGATTTTCATCGTTTATTTTATGCTTCTAGTTATTATTTTTTCCGTTTTTGATTCTCTTTCCTACCTTCTTCCATGCCGCGGTGATAAGCCTCTTCTTCATTCTGGTGATTATGCTCACCTTGGCTGTGGCCTTCCCCGCCGCCGTGTCCCTTGTGCATGAAGATGTGCATCAGTGGGCAAAGCAGAATGATCAGAAAGGGCAAATACGGAAGGACGTGAGCGCTATGCTCAGCGAAGATAAAATACAGAGCTGCCCCTACAAGAATGATTGTTGTAATACCGTGCAAGCTCGTCCAGTATCGGGTTTTTATTGCCATAGAATTTCTCCTGTACCGTCCATTAGACAGAGTTTTTTACCTTGGTGTCCGATCGATCATTTGTCTACATTCAGCTTCACCCGCTTAAGGCGCAAAGAGTTACCGATCACCGACAGGGAGCTGATGGTCATGGCAATCACCCCGATCATGGGGTGAAGCAGCCCAACAGCAGCTATCGGGATGGCTGCCAGGTTGTAGAACCAGGCCCAGAACAGATTTTCGACAATTTTGCGGAAGGTGGTACGAGACATGCCTTGCTCTGAAGTATGGATAATTTCACCAATATCTTTCACTGAAAACCCCAATCACCTCGGCTAGCTGTTTGACGCGCATCGTAGTGCCTTAATTTTTCATCACTCCGGACAAATTTAGTTATCCACGAACTTCAAAAATATGATTTGAGTCAAACGCAGAAGTTGTAGCCCCGGATGTTAATACACTTGTCCTAATCATAAAGCTGTGTCCTGCACCCAGGTCAAGGTCCATATAACGCTAAAAAATGTTTCGTAGCCTGGCGAGCCTGACACTCGTATGATCCCAGGGATAACAATCCTGAAATGCTGTAAAGTTTTCACAAAATTTGATGAGACCAGTCTTTGATTTCGGATGTATGAATGGTCTTCAGAAAATTGACAGTCATAGTGACTTCGGTTATCCCAGAATACTTGTCTTGACAAGCATCCATATGCCCATGCCAAGCATCATGAGGTTTTCTGTGAGGGAAATAAAACCCAACGGTACATTGCTCTCGCCCCCGACGCAGGCGCACTTGAGTTCTCGTTTTTCAATGTATACGGCTTTGAACACCGAGACGGCACCCACAGTCCCTATAAACAAAGCAATGGGTATCGAAATAAATGATAGTACACCGGCAATCATTAGTATGCCCGCCAGGCCTTCACCATAGGGATATAGGTATCCGTAAGGCACCCATTTTTGGGCCAGAAGGTCATAGTTAAGGAACATAGTCGAGAAGCTTTCGACATCGCGTATTTTCAGGTATGCAAGACTGCACATTGAAAAAGCGATGAACCACTCAAAAGTGCGCAAAGTCAGCCATTGTCCTTCAGCAACTGAGGCCGCGCCAGCGGCCATCAGAAGAGTGATTGAGAACAGGCTGATAACAGGCCAATAAGTTGTTTCGTCCTCATCTGTGGGTTCTTTACCAAAATAAGTCTGTAGTTCATCATAACCACCAATCCGGGCGCCATCGATAAATGTCTGTGGGGTGGTATCTACATCGTGTTCGGCCTTGAATGCCTCGATTTCTTCCCGGTCTTTTAAATGGTGGTCTTCCACCTGAAGTCCCTGAGTTTTCAGTAGGTGTTTCGATTTTAAGCCGTAAGGACACACATGGTCCTCCGTTACCATTCGGTACAGTTCAGCTGTATTGGAGCCTGACATTTGTGATTCCTCCTTGTTCGACTGATTTAGCAGAATAAATAGTGTTAAGGCGGCTTAAACAACTTGATTGTAACGATTTAATTCTGTCTCTAACATGACCTGGAGATTACAAAAATGTAATTTTGAGGTCATTCTTTTTTCATAAATTAATATAGTATTTGAAAGTCGACCGGCAATTAGCCAAAGTGGGAGCGCTGAGAGGATGCATAAAATGCTCCTCGAAAGGGTGAGAAGGCCATTTTAATTTGGTCAAATGGTAGTGAAGTTTCCTGGATATTATGTCCGTCGGTTAGAGGTGTGCAGCGTTGGCTTACTACATAGTGAAAGTTTCAATTACCGTACTGCTTGTTGTTATGATCTCAGAACTATCCAAACGCAATTCATTTTTGGGGGCACTACTTGCATCTGTGCCGCTGGTTTCAGTGTTGGCGATGATTTGGCTGTACGTTGACACGGGTGATGTAGCAAAAGTCAGTGAGCTTGCCAGCAGTGTTTTCTGGCTGGTACTGCCATCCCTGGCATTGTTCATCGCTCTGCCTTTGATGCTGTCTCAGGGCGTCAATTTCTACTTGAGCCTGACAATCTCAATTGTTATCACCGTGATCTGCTACGGGTTACTCGTGGTTATATTGCGTTTTTATGGTGTAGAACTCTGACGTCCGCCATGCACCAATCGATACAGCGCGGGCAGCACGAATAGTGTCAATAAAGTTGATGAGATAATCCCGCCAATCACGACCGTAGCCAGCGGACGCTGAACCTCAGAGCCAATGCCGGTATTCAGTGCCATAGGCACAAAACCCAGAGAAGCCACCAGCGCCGTCATCAGCACCGGTCTGAGTCGCCCGATGGCACCCTCCATGATGGCGTGATCAAGCGCTTGTCCCTGTGCCCGCAAATCACGAATAAATGACAGCATAACAAGCCCGTTCAATACAGCGATCCCTGACAATGCGATAAACCCGACGCCGGCGGAAATAGACAGCGGAATATCACGAAGCAGAAGTGCCAGTACACCGCCGGTCAGCGCCAGTGGCACTCCGGAAAATATGATGGCTGAGTCACGGATGGAGCCCAGTGCCATCACCAGCAGCAAGACAATCAGTAACAGGGTCGCCGGCACCACAATCAACAATCTTTGCGAGGCAGATTGCAATTGCTCGAACGTGCCTCCGTACTCAATCCAGTACCCTGGCGGGATGTCTATATTGCGCTCGACAGCCTGCTGTACATCAGTCACAAATGAGCCCAGGTCACGACCTCTGACATTGGCTGTGACCACGATACGACGTTTACCGTTTTCCCGGTAGACCTGATTGTAGCCAGTGTCGATGCTGATATCGGCCACTTCCCCCAATGGCACATAACCACCATCGGGCAACATGACGGGCAGATGCTGATAGGCATCGGGGTTGCTGCGGCGATCCTCAGCCAGCCGTACCACGATATCGGAGCGCTGATCCCCCTCATAAAACTGACCTGCAACTGAGCCGCCCAGCGCCATCGCCAATGTGTCCTGTAATCCCGTGATACTCAGTCCCAGGCGTGCCATGGTCTCCCGTCGTGGCTGCAGGGTCATTACTGGCAATCCTGTCGTTTGCTCCAGCGCAAGATCGGCCACACCGGGAATGCCTGACATAAGATCTTCAATGTCAGTGCCCAGCGCAATCAGTTGATCGAAATCATCACCGAATACTTGTACGGCAAGCTCGCTTCTGACGCCAGCCAGCAGTTCGTTAAAGCGCATCTGAATGGGCTGCAGAAACTCGTAGCGATTGCCCGGGATTGGAGTAACTATCGCTTCAAGTTCTGCCACAACCTGCGTTTTAAGCTTTGATGGGTCAGGCCATTGGTCACGCTCTTTCAGGATTATAAAGGTGTCCGCCACGCTTGGGGGCATGGGGTCGGTGGCTACTTCAGCACTGCCAATCTTTGAAAATACCCGTTCGACCTCCGGCATTTTCCGGATTTCTTCTTCCAGTTTGAACTGCAAAGCAATCGCCTGTTCGAGAGAAGTGCCGGGTATGCGTAATGCGTGCATGGCAATATCGCCCTCATCCAGGTTCGGGATAAACTCCGTGCCCATACGCGTGGTTAATGCCGCACAGACACCGACCAGCGCAACGGCCAATACCACGACGCCCAATCGCAAACGCAGGGCCGCCTTCAACGCAGGCTGGTACAGGTAATGTGCTGCCGACATAATCGGGTTTTTCTTTTCTCTTACAGGCTTGGTGAACAGCATGGCTACGCATGCCGGCACAAAGGTAATGCTGAGCAACATGCCACTGAGCAGTGCTATCACAACGGTGATTGCCATGGGGTGGAACATTTTTCCTTCTACGCCTTCCAGGGCGAAAATGGGGATATAGACAGCAGTAATAATAAAAACGCCAAACAGAGCAGGGCGTATAACTTCCCTTGTCGCAGCCGAGACCACTTCAAGCCGGTGCTTCAGCTCCAGTTTGCCCTGCGAGCTGGCTTCGCTGAGTCGGCGCAGGCAGTTCTCAACAATGATGACGCTGCCATCGATGATCAGACCAAAGTCCAGCGCGCCCAGGCTCATCAGATTCGCGCTGACGCGGGTTTGCACCATGCCGGTAATGGTCATCAGCATGGCGATGGGAATGACGGCAGCGGTCAGTACGGCAGCACGTATATTTCCGAGCAACAGGAAGAGCACCGCGATTACCAGCAGCGCGCCTTCGAGCAGGTTTTTCTGCACGGTCTGCAGCGTTTTATCGACCAGGGTGGTTCGATCATAGACAGCAGTCGCAGTAATACCCGGAGGCAGACTTGGTTGAATCTCCTGCAGACGCATCGCCGTGTTGTTGGCCACTTCCCGGCTGTTTTCACCGACAAGCATAAACACTGTGCTCATGACCACTTCACGCCCGTCCTGGGTAGCAGCGCCCGAGCGCAGCTCTTGTCCGATGGATACACTGGCAACATCACTGACTCTAACGGGCACACTGTCTCGCTGTCTGATGACAATATTGCGCAAGTCATCCAGATTGGCCGCCTGGCCGGGGACACGCATCAGCAGTTGTGAGCCATTATTTTCGATAAAACCCACCCCCTGGTTGCGATTGTCACGCTGCAGGGCATCAAACAGGTCAGCGCTGCTTACACCGTAAGCAAGCAGCTTCGCGGGGTCGGGTGCCACTAGAATCTCTTTTCTGAATCCGCCGATAGGATTGACCTCTACCACACCCGGCACACGAAGTAGCTGCGGTCTGATAATCCAGTCGTGGACACTGCGCAAGTCGGTGGGGGTGACCGGCGTACCATCGGCGTTGGTTGCGCCAGGCTCGGCATCCACCGTGAACATAAAAATTTCACCGAGACCGGTGGCGATTGGGCCCATTTCGGGCTCAAGTCCTTCCGGTAAATCACTGCGTGCCGCGGAAATTCGTTCACTGACCTGTTGTCGCGCAAAATAGATATCGGTGCCGTCTTCAAATACAGCTGTTACTTGCGAGAGACCATAACGAGAGACAGACCTTGTATAGGACAGGTCAGGCATGCCACTCATGGCGTTCTCCAGCGCAAAGGTAATACGCTGCTCAACTTCCAGTGGTGTATAACCGGGTGCCGCTGTGTTAACCGCGACCTGCACGTTGGTGATATCCGGAACGGCGTCGATCGGCAGCCGATTAAAATTCCATATTCCCAGGCCGATCAGCATCATGGTCAGAACCAGTATCAAACCACGTCGGGCCAAAGAAAAATTAATAATTGATTCAAGCATGATGGCTCCTTAGTGGTCGTGAGATGCGCCGGATTTTTCGACATCAGCTTTTAATATGTAACTGTTCTCAGTGACATAACGTGTCCCTGGTTCCAGTCCCCCCAGCACTTCGACCCATTCCTCTGACTGGCGTCCCAAGTCCAGCATGCGAACCTCAAACTGATCACCTATCTGAGCGTAAACGACGGTAAAATCGCGAAAAGCCTGCAGCCCTTCGCGCCTGACGGCCAGTGGAACCTCGTGCTCAGCGACATTTATTTGAGCCTGAACCCAGGTTCCGGCTCGCAGAACGCCATCGGAGTTATCCAGCACCACACGTGCTGTGACTGCCTGGTTGGCTGCCGTCTCTGGCAGGACTCTGGCAATTGTGCCGGTAATAGACGTCTCAGTGAGCGGTGTGTTGATGTATACACGTTCGCCGATATTGATGCGTGGCAGGTCATAAGGGAAAACCGCAAGGTCGGCCCAGACGGTTGATGTATCGGTGATGGTGAACAGCGCTCTGCCGGCTGTTGATTCCCCTCCCGACGCGTTTCTTGCGGTAATGAGGCCGCTTATCGGGGCGAGCAGCTCGAAAGACGTGAGGCTCTGATTGCTTTCGATGGTGGCGAGTGTGTCACCCGCATTGACGTAATCTCCCAGCGCAACAGCCACCGTTTCAATTTTTCCGTCAAATCTTGCAGTGACGTTACTGACAGCATCAGAATTTGCCACGATACGACCGTAAACTGGGATGGTCTCCTCGATAACAGCGGGTCCCGCAATGTCAGTTTCAATGCCCAGTGCATCAGCGACTGCAGGCTCTATCGTCGTACGCCCCTCAAAGCTGTCATAGGACCAGCGATACGTGTTGCCATTGTACGAGGCCGTGACCGAGACACTGAAGGAGTGTGGCTCGTAAATCACCATGTCGCCACGCAGGGCATCCCCGGTTGGCACAAAGTCGATGTCATCGACAACACCACCCAGGCGGGTAAGTTGGACATTCAGATCCAGCTCATCGGGGTCCACAGGTTGATTGTTGGCGGTCGCCCACGCCCGGTATTCAGGCGGTACGCCAGTTTCGAAGATCGCCAGTTCGAGTACAAAATCATCGTCGCGCAGCAAAATTCCGTTGTTTGGCCCTCGTTCATCGGTCATCGCGCTCTCTGCTTCAGGCGTAGTTGTACTCGTGTCCGTTGATTCCCCGCAGGAGGGCAGCAGCAGTAATAAGAGCAGGGGGGCCGCACGGGAGACAGCCCGAAATAGCCCTATGGTTTTAACAGCATTAATAGTTGGGTACATGGTTAGCCTCATTGTTCAGATCCAGTCTGCGCGATACGCACACCAGTCAATCGTTCAATTTCAATCATATTTTGATGGGCGAGCACACTGGCCTCCAGCAATTGCTCGCGCGCCGAGAGCAGATCGTTCTGTACCTGCAGCCATTCCATGTAGCTGGAGCTGCCTAACTCATATGCTCGTCTTACCTCGGACAAAGCCAGTTCGTATTCAGGAATGACATCGCTGCGCAAGGACTCAACAATATGCAGGCTGTGTTCCAGCTCCTGGTGGAATAGAAACAGTGACGTCATCACACGAATGCGTTCCGCCTTCTGTCTGGCGGATGATTGCGCCAACCTGACACGTGCCTCTTCAATACGGCCCTGATTCTGATTGCCGCGATTCAGAGGAATGGTCACCCCGGCAACAAATCCCACATCAGAGCTGCGCTCCATCCGGCGCACGCCGGCATTAAATTGCCATAGCGAGTTGCGCCTGGCCTGCTCCAGTAGCAGGGTGCTTTCATGCAAGCGTTGCTCTGACAGGAAGCGCATCAGATCCGGGTTCTGCTCAATTTGTGCTTCCAGAGAAGGATACGGCTCAACGGCAGGAAGATTGGTAAGATCGCCCCCGACGTGGCTGAAATCCGGCTCCAGCGCTCCCCATTGTGCTGCGATACGGTGATAAAACCCGACCAGCTCATGATTCAGGTCTTCCTGCATCAGCTCTCGCATGGACAACTCTGCCCGTGCTCTGGCCAGATCGGATCGGGGCGAGGTGCCGGCAGCAACCCGTTGGCTGATTGTGGTCACAGTATCTTCTGCCAGCGTAATAGACTGTGCCGCCAGTTGTAGCCTGGCTTGATGCGCCAGCGCCTGTGTGTAATAACGTGCTGTCTGGGCGGCAGCATCCAGGCGCATCACTTCCGCTTCACTGGCCAGCACCAATGATCCCGTGCGTGCGGCGTCTATTCGCCGTTGGCGCAGTTGGCCTTCAAGTACCCAGCTGATGCTTGCGGTGGTTTGTGCACCCGACAGTCCCTGTGCCACGCCCGTGCCCAGTACATCTTCGACGGTGACCGTGAGCTCAGGTTTTGGTGACAGTCCAGCTTGTAAGATCACACCATCCTGTGCCCGCAATTCGTAGCCAAAAGCCTGCAACTCCGGATTTTGAGTGATGGTGTTGATGATTGCCTGCTCGAGCGTGATTTCTTCCGCAGCGAGTGACAGGGCTGAGACCGCTAACAGTGCTGTTGAGACCGCACTGGTCATTACTATCTTTTGAGCTCGCATAAACGGCTCCTTAATCAAGAAGAAATATGTCGGTGTATTCACCGCGCGTCTGTATGGTTATCACAATCGGGCTATCGGTCCGGTTTCGCCAAAACCAGCCATGATTGCCATCAAAGGCTGCTTCAAGCACGCCGCTACTGCTTTGTTCGGCGCCCCGACTGTAATTATGATAGTCAATCTCCAGTGGCACCGAGTCGCCATGAATATCAAAGTTGGCAATGCCGCCCTCGGATTGCCAGCTGTATTCAACAGTTTTTCCTTGTGCCATGGTCACCTTGATTTCTCTGCCAACACCGGGTGCCAGTGACACTTGCATTTCATCGCTGCGAATACCGAGCTCCATTGGCGTAGGTGATTGTGCGACCTCCGCGGGTGCGGAGGCAGATGCCGGTGAGTCCAGCTCCTGAGGTTCGGCAGGCTCTACATCGGGTTCCGCCAACGGTTGATTCATGGCAGCTGCCAGTGCCCGCTCGTCTGCGGCCGCCTCATCGGCCAGCGCCATTTTTGTCTCACCCATTCGTGTAAGGCCGGTGATGATGCCCAGCCCTGTCGGATCTACGCCGTATTCAGCGGGCATGACAATAATGAGCAACAACAGCAAGGCGGCAATAGCTGCAATGACGGTCGATTTGAGAAGTTGCAGAGTCGAGGGCAAATCTGCCTCTGCTGGCTTATTGGTTATGTGCATAGTGGAGTTCCTGTATAAAAAAAGGTTGATGGATGTCAGGCAACGAAGTATCCGGTGAGTTGATAACCCGTCAGCAGGAAGCCGGCGGTCATCAGCACAACTTGCGCGGCGTAGGCCTGGCGGCTAAAACGGGTGGAGCGGCGCCAAAATCCCATGGCAATCAGTATGACGCTCAGCGCCAGCAGCTGCCCGATTTCAACACCGACATTAAAGGCAATCAGATTGGTCACCAGCCCGTCTGGGGAAACCTGGTAGTCAAGAATTTTGGTTGCCAGACCGAAGCCGTGAAACAGGCCAAAAATCATGGTTGCAATGCGGGTGTCGGGCTGCACGCCGAACCAGCGTTGGAAGGCGCCCAGATTATCGAGGGCTTTGTAAACGATGGAAAAACCAATAATGGCATCAATCAGATAAGCATTTACGCTTATCTGCATCAGTGTGCCAAACAGCAGGGTTACGGTGTGTCCCAGCGCAAACAAGCTGACGTAGAGGGCTACATCCTTGAATCGATAGAGGAAAAAAATCACACCGACTAAAAACAAGAGATGGTCATAACCTGTGACCATATGTTTTGCGCCCAGATAAATGAACGGGAATATCATGACCCCGCTACTTTCCTGAATAAAACCTTTATCCCCTTCAGTGACGCCGTGCGCGAACACTTCAGCAGGAAATCCCGCAAACGTAAAAAGCATCAAGATTGAAACCACGGCCAGCCTGATAACAAGGCGGGGGTGGCAGAAGTAATTTTTCATGTTGAAATAACCTGACAGTCGGATATCGTAGATCGATACGCACTGCTGCCATCAAGGCCAGCAGTCCTGAATCGGACTCAATAAAAACGATATGAATGGGCGTATAGCCCGAGACTACAGGAGATTGGGCGGAGGGACGGCGGGGGCGTAACTTAGTGAGTTGTGATCGAGCCGGTACCGAGCGACCGGCGGAGAATCAGCCCTGAAAAAGTCCAGAGCCAATAAGCCAGGTATATCCATGTTCAATTGAATGTTTATACCGTGTTTGTGTTGATGATCATGTATGTCGCCAGCGGTTTCGTGCTGCTTGGTGCTGTCCGGCCCCAGATAGTCGTTGTGGTCATGACTATGGTCATCAGCATGTGCATGGTGATGATTGTGTTGAATGGCTTTGCCCAACGGATGCTGCTCATCTGGCATGGCGGCTGCCTCAATGGCTCCGAATGCCAACGAGTAGTGCATGACCAGCATCAATGCGAAAAAAACTTTGCAGTACACGGAAATGGCTCATTATGAGTTATTCCAAAAACTCTATCACTGTGTTCGATACAAGGTCAAACCATGTTCGCAGGAATCTTGTAAAATTCTAAATTTTTCTTTTCCACGTGATTCTGGTAAGCTCGGAGTTGAATTCTAGGTAGGTTTTATGATCAAACGCTGTTTCATTTTTGCGGTAGCGCTCATGATTGCTTTGCAGTCAGTGACTTCTATTGCCTACGAAGAGCAGCTTCACCACGCCTCGGCGCCCCACCATGAGCATTCGCTGGCATCGGCTGAGGTTGAAAAAGAAGTCCACAAAAGCAACCCTTCCCAAAACGAGTCTCATCACTCAAGCGCCGATTGTCATCACAATCATAACTGTTTCCATATGGGTTTGGTGATACCACAGACAAGTCTCGCTAGCACTGTCGAAGCATCAGTTGTGCTCGTTTACCGAGCCAGTTTGCTGAAAGGTATTCACCCCCCACTGCTGCGCCCTCCGATCGCCTGATACTGCTTATATCTTCCCTAGTCAGGGAATAGCTGTTTTTCAGACTTTCGTAGGAGCATTCTCATGCATTCCAATTTTCCCGTGCTTACGGGGCGGTACGCGTTGTCGTATCACACTTTTTACGTTTTGTTCTGGGTGATTTTCGCCTGTTCGCTCAATACTACCGCCGTGCAGGCGGCGGAGAGCCCGCTCACCCTGAGCGATGCTATGTCCCGCGCCATGGCGCAAAACCCGCGTTTACAAGTCTTTGGCCTGCGCCTTGACGGACTCCAGGGGCGCCGAATCACGGCTGATCTGAATCCGGCCCTGGAAGCCGGCGCAGAGGTTGAAAATTTCCTTGGCACTGGTGATGTCCGTGGCCTGGTGGGTGCGGAGCTTACGCTGACCCTGTCGTCAACGATTGAACTTGGCGGGCAGCGACAGGCCCGAGTCAGTGCAATCGATTCACGCCTCGGACTGGTTGAGGCGGAACGCCGGGCGGAAACCCTCGATCTGCTGGGACAGGTGACGCAACGTTTCGTCGCCACCCTGGCATTACAGGAAAAACTTCAACTGGCCGCCGACGCTGTTTCACTGGCTCAATCGACGCTTGATATCGTGACCCGTCGCGCCGAGCAGGGTGCCACACCTCAGGCTGAAGTCTTGCGCGCCAGGGCTGCGCTTACGCAAAGCCAGATCGAACAGTCACGCCTGCAATCCGAGCTGGTCAGTCGCAAGATGGCGCTGGCTTTGCTGTGGGGTGATACCTCAGTGGAGTTTACCCAATTGCAGGGTGATCTGTTCCAGTTCGGTGCCTCCGACAGTTTCGAGTCTCTATACCAGCGAGTCAGCGATAGCCCTGCCATTCAGGTCTACGCCAGCGAACAGCGTGTGCGCGAGGCAGAGATTCAACTCGCCCGCAGTCAGTCCGAAAGCGACATTAACTGGCAAGTGGGTGTCCGGCGCATGGAGGAGATCGATGACATCGCATTTACAGCGGGATTTTCCGTCCCATTGTTTCCGGCGCAACGTAATCGCGGCGAAGTACGAGCAGCGTTGGCAGCTCGCGATGAGATCAGGTTTCAACGCGAGGCCACTTTGCTGAACCTGCATTCACGCCTGTTTGATGCTTATCAGCAAAGGCAGCAGAGCATCGCTGCCGTGGAGCAGATTCGTAGCCAGATGCTGCCCAACTTGAGCGAGGCGCTCACTCAAACCCGGGAAGCTTATGAAAGCGGGCGCTACAGCTATGTGGAATGGATGGCCGCCCAGCGCGAATTGCTCGCCGCGCAGCGGGCTTTAGTCGACGCCGCAACCACCGCATTGCTGAATCAGGCCTTGATCGAACAACTTACAGCCCAGCCTCTGGCTGGCCGCTGAACAACGGGACAACGACTATGAAAAACGTTAACTTTTTATTCATCCTTGCCAGTATATGTGCGCTGACATCAGGCCCGATTCAGGCCGTGCAAGATAATCATGCACACGAAGAGAATGTTGAGCACCAAGACCACGAAGAAACCGGTGAGTACGCCGATTCCGAGGAACACACAGAAACAGGGGAGCACGAAGAGGGCGACGAACACGCGGATCACGAAGAGTCAGAGAACGCCCATGTGGAAATCTCAGCCGGCATGGCGGAGCAGACCGGTATCCGAAGCAGGGAGGCCCGTGGCGGCACCTTAGTGCGCACATTGGTCAGCTACGGAAGATTGACGCTGGACCCTGACAGCATTGTGCACATTCGGGCCCGATTCCCAGGACAGATCGTCAACGTGAATGCGGGCCTGGGCGATCGCGTCGAAGCCGGTAATCCGCTTATTACTGTCGAGTCCAATGACAGTCTTCAAACTTACACAGTGACAGCACCCATAAGTGGCACCGTGTTGGAGCGCAACGCCAATCTGGGCGGGGTGGCGGCGGAGCAGACCCTGTTCACCATCGTCCCGCTTGATACATTGTTGGCAGAGCTGAAAATCTTTCCGGGCCAACGCCAACAGGTGGCACCCGGACAGATGGTCCGTATTGATACTGGTGATACTCAAATCGAAGCCAGCATTCGCGACATCCTGCCGCAAGGTAGTGACTCTCCGTACGTCATTGCTCGCGTAGAAATTGACAACGCTGATGGCTTGTTGGCACCGGGACGTCTGGTTACCGGACATATTGTGGTGGAGCGCATTGACGCACCTCTGATGATTGAAGATCGCGCATTACAGTCACTGGATAACTCGCAGGTTGTATTCATACAGGATGGTGACGCTTTTGAGGCACGGCCCTTGGAACTGGGTCGCAGCGATGGAGAGTTTGTCGAAGTCCTGTCCGGTTTGATGATAGGGGAGCGCTACGTGGTCGACAACAGCTACCTCATCAAAGCCGATATTGAAAAATCCGGCGCTGAGCACGCCCACTAAACCAGGAGACTGCCATGATTGATGCAATCGTACGCTTCTCGGTTGAGAGGCGGTATCTTATGTTATCCCTGATTCTGGCGCTTATTGGTGCCGGGGTCTGGAGTTTCCAGCGCCTGCCCATTGATGCGGTGCCGGATATCACCAATGTTCAGGTACAAATCAACACCGAAGCCCCGGGTTATTCGCCTTTGGAGGCCGAACAGCGGATCACGTTCCCGGTGGAAACCGCGTTGTACGGCCTGCCTAACCTGTCCTATACCCGATCGCTGTCGCGTTACGGTTTATCTCAGGTCACTGTTGTATTTGAAGAGGGCACAGATCTTTACTTCGCCCGTAACCTGATCAACGAGCGTCTTGGCTCCATCAAGAGTGTCCTGCCACCGGGGATGGAGCCAGAAATGGGGCCTATTTCCACTGGTCTGGGAGAGATTTTCATGTACACCGTGGATGCCGTTCCCGGCACCACGCAAGCCAACGGTGAGCCCTGGACACCGACAGCCTTGCGGGAAGTGCAGGACTGGATCATTAAGCCGCAACTTGCACAGGTACCAGGTGTCATTGAAGTCAATTCCATTGGCGGATATGACAAGCAGTATCACGTGACCCCGTATCCGGCAAGATTGCTCGAGTTGGGCGTCACTCTGGAAGACCTGGTCACAGCACTCCAGAGCAACAATGCTAACCGCGGGGCCGGTTATATTGAAAATAATGGCCAGCAGTTGCTGGTGCGATCGCCGGGCCAATTGCAGACCATCAGTGACATTGAGCAGGTGGTTATTGCCAATCGCAATGGCGCGCCGGTCAAGGTAACGGACGTTGCAACGGTAGCCATCGGCAAAGAACTGCGTACCGGTGCAGCCACCCGCGATGGCGTAGAAACCGTACTCGGTACAGCCATGATGCTGGTGGGGGAGAACTCCCGAAGTGTCGCCCGGGCCATCGCCGCCCGGCTGGAGGAAATCCGCCCGACTTTGCCCGAAGGCGTTCGCCTAGAAACGGTTTATGACCGCACCACGCTCGTAGATAAAGCCATCGCCACCGTGGAGAAGAATCTGCTGGAAGGTGCGCTGCTGGTAATTGTGGTGTTGTTTTTGCTGTTAGGCAATCTGCGCGCGGCGTTGATCACCGCGGCAGTGATTCCGCTTGCGATGCTCGCCACTATCACCGGTATGGTGCGCACCGGCGTTTCCGCCAATCTGATGAGTTTGGGGGCATTGGATTTTGGTCTCATTGTGGATGGCGCGGTCATCATCGTGGAGAATTGTACCCGACGCCTGGCCGAAGCACAGCACGCCAGTGGCGGACGTCAACCGCTGAAGGAACGGCTGCAGTTGGTGTATGAAGCTACCTCGGAAGTTATACGGCCCAGTCTGTTCGGCGTGGCCATCATTACCGTGGTGTACATTCCCATCTTCTCCCTTACCGGTGTCGAGGGCAAGATGTTCCATCCCATGGCTGCTACGGTTGTCATGGCGCTCCTTTCAGCGATGGTGCTCTCGCTTACCATTGTGCCCGCCGCTGTTGCTGTGTTCATGACCGGCAAGATCCGGGAAAAGGAAAGTGCTGTCATCAGCGTCTCGAAAAAACTTTATCGACCGGCATTGGAGCTAGCATTAAGATTTCGTTTGATGGTACTTACCGGCGCTGGTGTCTTGCTGGCCGCCAGTCTGTGGTTAGCAACAACGCTCGGTTCTGAGTTCATCCCGCAACTTAACGAAGGGGATATCGCCTTACATGCACTTCGCATTCCTGGCACTGGTCTGGAGCAGTCGATTGCCATGCAGGAACAGCTTGAGCAGCGTATCAAGGAGTTCCCGGAGGTAGACAAGGTCTTCGCGCGCATAGGCACACCCGAGGTCGCCACCGACCCCATGCCGCCCAATGTCGCCGACAACTTTGTGATTCTTAAGCCAAAAGAGGATTGGCCCGACCCGGGCAAACCAAGGGATACGCTGATTGCGGAAATCCAGGCGGCCGTCGAAGAGTTGCCCGGCAACAACTATGAGTTCACCCAGCCCATCGAGATGCGTTTTAATGAGCTGATCTCAGGGGTGCGGGCAGATCTGGGCATCAAGGTATTCGGCGATGACCTGGATCAGTTGCTTGCCTCGGCCACTGAGGTGCTGGAAGTGGTTGAGTCGGTCACTGGCGCTGCTGATGCCCGACTGGAACAGGTCACCGGTTTGCCTATGCTCTCGGTTCATCCCAAACGCATGGCACTGTCGCGTTACGGCTTGACTGTGGATGACATGCAGGACCTGGTGGCAGCAGGCGTCGGTGGCGAGAATGCCGGTCTGATTTACGAAGGCGATCGCCGGTTCCAGTTAGTGGTCCGGTTGCCCGAAGATATCCGCCGCGATGTGGATAGCCTGGCCGATTTGCCAGTCCCATTACCCAATGGTGGTTATGTACCGCTGTCGGAGGTGGCCGAATTGGAACTGGCGCCCGCGCCCAACCAGATTAGCCGGGAAAATGGCAAGCGACGAGTGGTAGTCACCGCCAATGTTCGTGATCGTGATCTGGGTGGTTTTGTGGAGGAAATCCGCGAGCGTATGGAGCAGGAGGTCGATCTGCCCGCCGGATATTGGCTCGACTATGGTGGCACATTCGAGCAACTGGAGTCCGCCAGTCAGCGTCTAGCAATTGTTGTACCGGTCACACTGGCAATCATTGTTGCATTATTGGTGATGGCATTTGGTTCGCTCAAGGATGCCTTGATTATCTTTAGTGGCGTACCGCTTGCCCTCACCGGTGGGGTATTCTCCTTATGGTTGCGAGACATGCCCTTGTCAATCTCTGCCGGGGTGGGTTTTATTGCCTTGTCGGGTGTAGCCGTGCTCAATGGACTGGTGATGGTGGCTTTCATCCGCGACCTGTGGCATGAGAATGGAGAACTGATCAAGTCAGTGACTGAAGGCGCATTGATACGACTGCGGCCGGTGCTGATGACAGCGCTTGTCGCGGCCTTGGGTTTTGTGCCCATGGCGCTAAACACCGGAACCGGTGCTGAGGTACAAAGGCCATTGGCTACAGTGGTAATTGGCGGCATTATTTCGTCAACATTGCTGACGTTGTTTGTGTTGCCGGTGCTTTATACCCTGCTGCACAGGAAAGACAAAAAACTTAAGGAAAGGTGATTGTTTTGCCTCTGGCGACCTTGCCGGGGGCAATTTTCCAGCGACTGAGACGAGGGTGATCCAATGAGTCAAGAACACGACCATATGTCCCATGAATCGAAGGATAAGCGCGTTGCCATCGCCATCTGGGCCAATGCCATTCTGACGTTGGCGCAAATTGCGGGCGGCATTTTTGCCGGTAGCCTGGCGCTGATTGCCGATGCCTTGCACAACTTTTCCGACATGGCGGCGCTGGTTATCGCGTTCGCGGCCCGGAAAATTTCGCGCCGTCCGGCTGACGCCAAAATGACCTTTGGCTATGGACGAATTGAGGTGGTTGCAGCCCTGATAAACTACACTTCTTTGATTATTATAGGTTTATACCTGATCTACGAAGGTGGTATGCGGATAATCGACCCCCCGGAAATCAAGGGTTGGTGGGTCATCTGGCTTGGCGGTATCGCTCTGGCCGTGGATACGCTGACAGCCTTGCTCACTTACTCAATGCAGAAAGACAGCGTTAACATCCGCGCGTTGTTTCTGCACAATCTTTCCGATGCGCTCGCGTCAGTCGCCGTGATTATTGGCGGCGCCCTTATTCTACTCTACGACTTGCGTTGGGTTGATCCCGCTATCACCATCGGTATTGCAAGCTATATTCTCTATCTGGCCCTGACTGAAATCGGGGGCACCATCAGGACACTGATGCTGGGTAGCCCTTTGAATATTGATACAGACGCTGTCATTCTGGCACTCACCAGGATCGAAGGTGTGGTAGATGTTCATCATGTACATTGCTGGCAAATGGGTGAGCATGAAGCCTCGCTGGACGCTCATGTAGTCATTGATGCCGGGGCTTGGTATCAGTTTGAGCAGACCAAACATCGGCTAAAAAAGGCGCTGGAGGCGGAATTCAACATACGGCATTCCACGCTGGAGTTTGAACACCCTGATCACTGTCACCAGGATACCAAGGTATATGGGCACGGATAGAATGACACCATAGACTGTGATTGGCTGTGAAATTGATCAGTTGCTAGTCAATGTGAAGGGAACCGTTTGATTGCCATTTTGCCACGGGCTGAGGTTGTCAACTCATTGAGAATACCGCAATCAGGCGTTCTCTTTCCTTTTGAACAGCGTTTACGCAACTCAATGAGCTGGCTCTCTAGCGCACGCATGCTGACAATTTGAGTACGAATCTGAGCCAGATGTTCATCGACCAGCTGATTGATCGCATCGCAATCTGTTGGAGTACCATGTCGAAAATCGAGCAATCGCGCTATATCAGCGATGGATATATCCAGAGACCGGCATTGGCGAATGAATGCCAATCTGTCCAGGTGCCCAGGGCCATAATCGCGATAACCATTCGGCAATCGGGCAGGGTCGGGCAGCAACCCGACTTTCTCATAGTAGCGAATTGTTTCGATCCCTATGCCAGTTGCTTGGCTTAGCTGTCCTATCCGCATGCTCACCTCTGTATTTTTCAAGATAATACCCTATTGACCCTGGAGTAGCTACAGGGTTTTAAATGTCGGCTCTTGTCAGTTCAAGAGTGAATATAGTTAATATTCATTGGCAAAACGCGAGTATCAGTCTGTTGCGGTTACCACCAAAGCGGCGTTCTACAAAGCTGACTCCTCCATAATTGATTCAGATGTCAGCCAAAATTGCAGTTCATAAAGGAGCTCTTATCATGCAGTCTTTTTGGTCCCCGTTAGTGTGTGGAGTATTGGTATTCTGTATCGTTCAACCTGATGCGTATGGCCAATCTGATGATGATGAAGATACCCAGGAAGAGGCAGTCGAAGAAATCCTGGTGACCTCTACCCGAAGCCGTCGTTCATTGGAAGATTTGCCAACACGAGTGGAATTAATCTCGGGTGAAGAGCTTGGTGAAAAGGTGAACATGAAACCTGGTGACATCAGGATGTTGTTGAATGAAAGCACCGGCATTCAGGTTCAACAGACTTCGGCGACAACATTTAACTCGAGTATCCGTATCCAGGGGCTGGACGGCCGCTACACACAAATGTTGCGCGATGGCTTGCCATTGTATTCGGGTTTTGCCGGTGGACTTGGATTGCTCCAGATCGCGCCTCTGGATCTGCAGGCAGTTGAGGTCATCAAGGGCTCGTCTTCTACCTTGTATGGAGGCGGCGCAATAGCGGGTTTAGTGAACCTGATCACCAAGGTGCCAAATTACGAGCCGGAGACCAGCATGTTACTAAATCGAACCTCGGCGGGTGGACTCGATGCCAGTGCTTTTCACGCTTCGCGCAGCGACAACGTAGGTACCACGCTTTTCGCCTCATGGAACGAAAACGCTGCCTATGATCCGTCGGACGTCGGCTTGTCAGCTATTCCTGAATTTGAGCGATGGACGCTGAATCCGCGCGCATTTTTCTATCTGGATGATTCAAGCGAGCTGAGCATCGGTATTACCGCCGTTGTGGAAGATCGCCTCGGCGGCAATATGGATTACATAAAGGACAGGCCGGTCGCCGAGCCGTATTACGAAGACAATCGTACCAAGCGGTTGTCAAGTCAGCTCGAATATAGTCGGCCGCTGGGAGAGGGGACTTTAAATTTCAGAAACAGTCTGGGACACTTTGATCGAGAGCTTGAAATGGCCGACTTTGGATTTGCGGGGGTACAAAAATCAAGCTTCAGCGAGTTGCACTACGCGCTGCCGACGGGAGCTGCGGAGTGGATAACGGGCTTGAGTCTGATCACCGAAGAATTTGAACAACAGGACGCCGTACCGGGCTTTAATCAGGATTTCTCTCAGTATACGCTGGGTGCATTCATTCAAAACTCCCGACCTCTGACCGACACAGTCAGTATTGAAGCAGGCGTTCGTGTAGACCACAACGATGATCACGGTACCATTACTCTGCCGCGTGTCGCGTTTTTGTACGAGCCGACGACTGACATCACTGTTCGCGCTGGTGGTGGTCTGGGTTATCGTTTGCCTTCATTATTCATTGAAGAAGCAGAGAGTGTGCAGTTCCGCAATGTATTACCGTTGGACCGCAGCTCAATGAATGAGGAGCGGTCCAAAGGTGTCAACATGGATGTGACCTATCGGATACCCCAGAGTAACGGTAATCTTATTACGCTAAATTCGCTGCTGTTCTACACACGCGTGGACGATCCACTGGAGTTGCAGGAGCAGGGAGATAACCTTGAATTTACGCAACCCGATGGATATGTCGATACGCGGGGCGTAGAGATCACTGTTACAGCCACATACGGCGACTTCAAGCTGTTTCTGGGTTATACGCATGCGAATGTGCGCGAGCACTATGCGGGTACGGTATCCAGAGCGCCGCTGGTGTCAGAACACCGGCTCAACAATGTTCTGATCTATGAGCGCGAAGATGATTTCAGGATAGGACTTGAAGCTTATTACTACGGACCGCAGCGTCTGAGCGACGGTGCCAGAGGTAAAAGCTATTGGGTCACAGGTGTGATGACAGAGAAGACTTTGGCGGAAAGCGTAAAGCTGTTCCTTAATTTCGAAAACTTTGGTGATACCCGTCAAACACGGTTCGACACTATCTACACCGGCAGCCTGTCGAATCCTCAGTTCAGGGATATTTATGCCCCGCTCGATGGTTTTATTGTGAATGGGGGTATTAAAGTGTTGTTCTAGGATGCGCTCATCATAGTGGCACGCACAAATGTCCAATGTGCTAATTTTTAAGCTGAAGAATGCGCCAGGCACCGTTTAATACAATGGCACCAATAATGAAACCAATCACCAGGTCTGGATAACTTGATCCTGTCCAGGTCACCAACACACCGGCGAGAATGACGCCAACGTTGGCGATAACGTCATTGGCCGAGAAAATCCAGCTGGCCTTCATATGTGCGCCGCTGTCTTTCTCGCGATGAATTATTATCAGGCAAGCGATGTTGGCTGCCAACGCTAGCATCCCAAAGCTTATCATCAATCCGGAAACAGGCTCACTACCCAAAAAGAAACGTCGCACGACCTCACCAAGTACGCTCAACGCGAGCAGCATCTGTAAAAGCCCCGCCAGATGGGCTGCACGTAACTTCAAGCTGCTAGCGCGCCCTACCGCATACAGTGCCAGCCCATAAACTGCGGCATCTGCGAACATATCTAAGGAATCGGCGATCAAGCCGGTAGATTGCGCTATCCAGCCGACTATCAACTCAAGAGAAAACATAGTCCCGTTGATAGCTAACAACCACTTGAGTGCGTACGATTCGCGCGCATGATCTACATCTGACTGCTTCATGGTCTGAGTCAGTTCATCTTCACTAAGTTCACGCACTGATTGCAATTTTGCACCCAGGCGCAATGCTTCAAGTCGTGACTGAATGTCAGATAGTTTGCCACTGTGGACTATTCTAAGGCTGCGATTTTTTAGATCAAAAATAAGAGTCGGAGGTGGTTCAATATGCGCAAATGCCATTCGAACCATCTGCTCTTCAGCGGCACAGTCCATTTTTGGAAGATTGAACTCGCAGACAAATTTGTTTTCTGCCACTTGAAAATAAACCCTGTTTTTGCCACTAATTTCTATTCTACCTCACAAGCGAGACATTGATCAGATTGATTCCTAATGCACTAGGTGTCAACTAGGCTTCCTAATTCTAGTGTTATTCCTAGCTTTGGTCGCAGACAAGGTTTTCGGTATATTAGCGGGCTAGTCCATCTTCCCTGTTTTCTACAAGGCCTTGCGGGACTTCCCTGAGTTTACTAGGTCCGCCAGAACCAACCGGCGGTAGAGAAGTGGGATCCGAGTGGCCACTTCCAGTGAGTACAGTTTTTGCTGAATTTTACCCCGCAGGACGTCCCTATTTGCCGTCAACATCGAAAACCTACGCCGTCTCCGGCATCACCGGAAAGCTGATCGCTTTTTTGTTGGGGCGGCGGACTCATTACAGAAACGAGGCTATCGTCATCGAAAAAACGATACCCGACGCTAAGCTTGTAATCATTGAGAATTTTGATCATCAGTGACTCTGCACTGATTCATTCATGTGTTCTTTGTCGGCGCACTCAAAACTTTGGCTGTCATGCTTTCGTGATTCCTTCATGCAAAGACTCAATCAGGGGGCAAAAGACATTGCCCTGCTGCGCGTGACATCGGCCGACCATTTCACGCAACACCTTCTCTATGCGCTTCAGTCTGGCGATCTTCTTTCGTACGTGCTCCAGCTTGTGCTCGGCGAGAGCACTGGCTTCCAGGCAGTTAGTGCCATCTTCCAGCCGAAGCAGGTCGCTGATTTCATTGAGACTGAAGCCCAGTTCTTTCGCCGTTTTCACGAACATCAACCGGTCTATATCGGTGGAATCATATCGGCGAATGCCACCCAGCGGTCGATCTGGCTTCTTTAACAGACCTCGACTCTGATAGTAGCGGATTGTTTCAATATGTACGTCAGCAGCTTTAGCCAGGCCGCCGATGGTCATTGTAGTTAATTTGTTCTGCATGGCATTGACTCCGTATCCAACTACGGATGTAACTTTAGCCTAGTGAAGAAAATCATGAAAGGAGCAAGCATCATGTCAATGTCAAATTCAGGGCGTGTCCCCCTAGCTGCGGGAGGTATTGCTGCGCTTTTGGCTTCGGCCTGCTGCCTTGGGCCCCTGGTGCTAATTACGCTGGGAATTTCCGGCGCCTGGATTGGCAACCTGGTGGCCTTGGAGCCCTACCGTCCGCTCTTCATCGGCGTTGCAATTGTGGCCTTGCTCTTCGCGTGGCGCCGAATCTTTCGAGCACCACAGAAGTGCGCGCCGGCAGAGGTATGCGCCTCGCCTCGTGTCCGCGCGGCCTACAAGGTGGCTTTTTGGGTCGTATCGGTGCTGGTACTGATTGGCCTTGTATTCCCTTACGCCCTTCCATTGTTCTATTAAAAGGAGATTTTCCCATGAAAATGCGATTCATTATGCTCTTGTTCACAACCCTGCTAAGCATGCCCGCCTGGGCTGCCCTGCAGACTGTCACACTTTCGGTGCCCGGCATGACCTGCCCTACTTGTCCAATTACCATCAAGGTAGCTCTAAACAAGGTAGAAGGCGTCTCGCAGATTGACGTGAACTATCGAAATCGTGAAGCCATAGTCACCTTCGACGATTCCCAGACGTCTGTGGCCGCGTTGACCGAGGCCACCACTAACGCCGGATTTCCATCAAGCGTCAAATCCACGAAAGCAGACCGCGAGTGACCCTCATGAGTGATGACAAGACCCTACATATTGCCGTGATCGGAAGCGGTGGCGCAGCCATGGCGGCAGCCCTGAAAGCCGCCGAGCGTGGCGCCCGCGTCACCCTGATCGAGCGCGGTACCATCGGTGGCACTTGCGTTAATGTCGGCTGCGTACCCTCGAAGATCATGATTCGCGCCGCGCATATTGCGCATCAACGAAAGGAAAGCCCCTTTGACGAGGGATTGAGCGCCCGCGCACCGGTGGTGGATCGGGCGAAACTGCTCCAGCTACAGCAGGAACGTGTCGACGAGCTGCGTGATGCCAAGTACCAGCGGATTTTGCGCGACCACCCAGGCATCACGGTCCTGAACGGTGAGGCCCGCTTTATCGATGCCCATCACCTGACGGTCGCGCTTAATGAAGGTGACGTGCAGAGCGTCCGCTTCGATCGTACTTTCATTGGCACTGGCGCCCGCCCGGCGGTGCCGCCGCTACCAGGGCTGACTGAAACGCCATACCTGACGTCCACCAGCGCATTGACACTGGAAGCCTTGCCAGAACGGTTGATTGTGATCGGCGCAGGTTTTGTCGCATTGGAGCTGGCCCAGGCCTTTGCCCGACTGGGTAGCCAGGTCACTATCCTGGCCCGCAGCACTTTGCTATCCAGTGAAGACCCTGCAATCGGCGAGGCCATTGAGGCAGCGTTCAAGCGCGAAGGCATCGAGGTGCTCAGGCAGACACAGACCAGCCGTGTGGAATATACCGACAATGAATTTATTCTCCACACTAACGCCGGCACCCTGCGGGTAGATCAACTGTTGGTAGCCACCGGCCGGACCCCCAATACCGAGGCCCTGAATCTGGAGGGCATCGGCGTGGAAACCTCCCACGGTGCGATCCAGGTGGACGAGCATCTGCAAACCACAATCCCCGGTGTCTATGCCGCCGGTGACTGCACCGATCAGCCGCAGTTTGTTTATGTCGCTGCTGCCGGAGGCAGCCGGGCCGCCGTCAACATGACGGGAGGCAATGCAACGTTGGACCTTAGCGCCATGCCAGCCGTGATGTTTACTGACCCTCAGGTGGCCACCGTTGGCCTGACAGAAGCCGAGGCGATCAAGCGAGGCTTTACCGTAGAAACCCGCGTGCTGGATCTGGAGAATGTACCGCGCGCGCTGGTCAATTTCGACACCAATGGTTTTATAAAGATGGTGGCCGAGCGCGACTCAGGAAAGTTGCTGGGTGTGCAGGCGGTAGCGGGAGACGCCGGTGAACTGATTCAAACGGCGGTAATGGTGTTACGCGCGGGAATGACAGTGCAGGCTATCGGTGATGAGATGTTTCCTTATTTGACCATGGTGGAAGGCCTCAAGCTTTGCGCTCAGACGTTCACCAAGGATGTTAAACAGTTATCTTGTTGCGCTGCGTAGCAGAGTGTCGAGGTTGCATGAAATCATCTTTGAAATCGGTAATAAAGGAAGACAGTATGTTCAATAATTTCTTTAACATGATAGTCCGCATTGGTGACAAAGCTGGCTTTAGCGGGGCCCTGGTTGCAGGAATAGGATGTTCCGCGTGTTTCCCCGCACTGGGCGCTATAGGCGCGGCTTTGGGCTTAGGATTTCTCAGTCAGTGGGAATCGGTACTCGTGAGCTGGGTCATTCCGCTCATAGCCGGTCTGGTGATGGTCGTCAATGTGTTGGGTTACTTCAGTCACGGGCAGTGGCATCGGACAGCGCTGGGGTTGATTGGCCCGATATTAGTATTGATCGGGGCCATAACGATGAGTGAATGGTATTTCTATCCGGGGCTTGGATTCATGCTAGGTGTCTCGGTCTGGGATATGGTTTCAGCCCGACACAAACGATGCGAACCAGAAAGTGCGATAAAGGCTCAGGAAAGCAGTACCGCGGACAAGTGACATTGAAACTTTTCCGTATCTCAACCTGACCGCAGCCCAAGCTTTTGGGTTGGATTTGTATGCGGGACTTTTGCGGGTTTTGTTGGGCATTGTTGTGCTTTATAGTGCAAAATCACGCAACGGGCGCACTATTAAAGTTAATAAAAACAATTATGTAGCGCTTACAGTAGGGGCTTCGAACCACTTGGTCGGGAGTTCGAATCTCTCCGGGTGCGCCAAATTTAGCTTAAAAATCAACGACTTCTAAGCTGCTTGCCTGGCAGTTCTCAATTTGAAAACTGTCAGTGCGGGACTTTGCGGGACTTTTTCTCACGCGGGTAAGTAACGGCATTTATAACCTCATTACTCTCCAGACTTGAATTATGTGACGTTGCCGTCGCGATGATCCAATCTCGCACATCTTGTATTTTTGAATTTCCGCTTTTTCTTAGCCTGTGACAAGTTACACGATTTTTCGCATCGCAAACCTTGAATCCGATTTCGAGCACTGCTGAGAAAGGGATATCATTGCCTGATTGGTGAGAGTTCCACAGCTGCTCCTCACCCCCTGATATGTACATCGCGTTTCTCGCAGACCGGGCGTCGGTCAGTTATTTCAAGGAAAGGTGATCTCCCCGCCCGACAAGACAGCGTTTACGTAAAATAGGGGTAGAACCCTAAACAGCGTTGCGCAATCATTGGCGCTTTCTGCCGCCCCCCGTTATCGGCAGATGATCGTTCGTCAGCAGTTTCTCTATCTCATGGTCGGGAACCGATCTGCCGTAGAAGTAGCTTTGCGCCTGGTTACATCGAAGCAGGCGCAACATCCGACTTTGCTCATCGGTTTCCACGCCTTCAGCAATGACACCCAACCCCAGGTTATGTGCCAGTGAGATAATTGTTGAGACCAGGCTCATGCTGTTTGCGTCCTGGTACTGGCCAGACTGCCAACACACAAGGCCGGCGCCATTAGTGAACTACTTATCCTGAACTACTTGACCAGCACACAGCGCTGTCCGCACATACTCCCGGAAGACCCGCACGCGCGCAGGTGCATCGCGCCCGCCTAGGCTGATTGCATACAGCGTGCCTCTGGCAACGCTCCATTCGGCGAGGATGGGAACCAAGGCGCCCGAGGCTACGGAAGTGGCTGCTATCATACTTGGGATGGGCCCAATGCCTCCGCCCGCAAGAACCACACGGAGCAAGCTGGCATAATCGCTGGTGCGGATAATTGGATGCGCAACGACCTGTGCCGACCGACCTCGTTTGTCCGTCAGCAGTAATTGCGCGGCTCCAGGGGATTGTCGTGAGAGCACCCAACCGTATTCAGTAAGCGCTGAGGGCACGTCCGGGCCATTCCCATTAGCCGCGAGGTACGCCGGCGTGGCGTACAGCCCAATATGAAAATCCGTTATCTTTGACGCCCGATAACCCATGTCCGGTAGGGTCTCTATGCTTGCCCTTAGTGCCAGGTCAATTCTATTGGCGGCGAGATCGAGAGAGGTGTCTGTAATCAAAAGTTCCACATTAATTTGCGGGTGCAATTTGCGGAATTGCACAACAAGATTGGGCAAGACATCCATGCCTACATCGACGGGTGCGGTCACGCGCAGGTGCCCGCTAAGAACATCCTGTGACTGACGGGCGCCCTCTGCGGCATCATCCATCCATCTAAGTGCTTCGCTGGCCTTGGCATAAAACGCAGTTCCTTCTTCCGTTGGCGTGACCGCTCTGGGGGTTCGAGCGAGCAGCGTGGCGCCTAGGCGACTTTCCAGGCGGGATAGTCGGCGGCTTATGCTTCCTTTGGTTTCACGAAGTTGCCGGGCTGCGGCGGTGACGGTGCCGAATTCCACAACCGCGCAAAACGCCCGCACATCTTCAATTGCACCTCCTAGGGTTTCCATTTCGTCAACCATGAGTTCCAATCCTGCCGTCTTACGATAAAGTGGAAACTAACGCATTATGCCCCTGTTCCAACTACAAGTCACTTTATCAGCAAAGGAGCTTCATGATGACCGCTATAACAGATACCCGCCTAACCACACCGCACCTTGTCGACAGGGTCGGCGTGCTCGCCTACCCGCTAATACGGATAACCACCGGGCTGCTCCTGATGCCGCATGGCGCGCAGAAGCTATTTGGCTGGTTCGGTGGCTATGGACTATCCGGCACGGGCATGTATTTCGGTGATACGCTGGGACTGCAGCCAGGCTACCTGCTTGCTCTGTTGGTCGGGCTGGTCGAATTCTTTGGCGGACTTGCGCTGGTGCTCGGACTGCTGACCAGGCCCGCTGCTGCTGCGGTTGCTGCTCTGCTGGCAGTGGCGGTCAGTGTTCACCTGCCGAATGGCTTTTTCTGGACCAATGGCGGTTTTGAGTACCCGCTGATGTGGTTTGTGTTCGCCGTAGCGCTCATGCTGCGCGGTGGGGGCGAATATTCACTGGATCGCCGTCTGGGCTTGCGATTCTAGATCGTTAACATCAGGAGATCCGTATTATGACATCTCGACTATTGCCCACACTTTTTGTGCCACACGGTGCCGGCCCCTGTTTCTTCATGGACTGGACGCCAGCGGACACATGGTCAAAGATGGCGAGCTGGTTGCGGAGCGTGCCTGAACTGATTGGCTCACAGCCCAAGGCGCTGTTGCTGATCTCAGGTCACTGGGAAGCTCCACGCTTCACCGTGAATACCCAGGCGGCACCGCCGCTGCTATACGATTACGCCGGGTTTCCGCCGCATACCTACGATCTGGAATATGCGGCAGCCGGATCACCTGAACTCGCTTCTCGGGTGCAGGCATTGCTGGATGCAGCCGGCGTCGACAACGAGGAAGAGCATACCCGGGGCCTGGATCACGGTGTATTTATCCCAATGAAAGTGGCATTCCCGGATGCCGACGTGCCCATCGTACAGCTTTCACTTAAAAGCGGGTTGAGGCCTGAGGAGCATCTTGCCCTGGGCCGGGCCCTGGCGCCGTTGCGCCGGGACGGCGTGCTGATCATTGGCAGCGGTATGAGTTTTCATAACATGCGCCGTTTCCGTTTCGATGATACCGACGTCGACACGGACTCAGTACATTTTGATCAATGGTTGTCGGAAACCGTCAGTATGCCCGCGCAGCTTCGCGAACAGCGCCTGATTGAATGGGCCGCAGCCCCGGGTGGGAGGGCTTCGCATCCGCGAGAAGAGCACCTGCTGCCGCTGCATGTGGTCGCTGGCGCCGCCGTCGATGATCACGGTCAGCAGGTGTTTCAGGATCGTGTCATAGGCAGTATGCAGTCGGCTTTCATGTTTGGAGGTTGACAACCAGTTCAGTCACATACCAAGGAAAATTTAATTCAACATTTATAATTGGAGGACATTATGCCAGTCGTCAGAGTAAGTTGGTTTCAAAGTATAGAGACAACCGCCAAGAAAGCCTTTGCCAAAGAAATTACGGAAAGTATGGTCAGGAATTTTAATTTCCGTCGTCGTAATATACAAAAAGTCCTTGCGGGATTTTTGCGTGTTTAGATGGGCATTGTTGTGGTTTATAGTGCAAAATCACGCAACGGACACGCTGGTACAGTTAATAAAAGCACATATAGCGTTTGCAGTAGGGGTTCGAACCACATGCTCGGCAGTTTGAATCACTTCGGGGGCGCCAAACGGCAAATGTCCTGCTCAAAAGAGCAGGGCATTTTTGTTTTTGGTTAAATGAAATCAGCATTGCCACCACCGCGCCCAAATGCAAACGCTTTCTATCTCGACTACGTTCGCTCTTCAGAAAAAAGCTTGATCATAGGCATTATGAGGTGTCTGAACCTGCGAGGATGCCGTCGAGTAGACAGGTTGCTCCGTTTAACTACCGGTGGAAGTCGCCCGCGCGTTCCGGTTGATAGAGAACTTCCTTGATTCGAACCCGCAGCACACCCCCACCCGGTTTGGGCCACTCGATCTGGTCGCCCTGACGTAAACCAAGCAGAGCGCTACCCACGGGCGCAAAAATTGAAATTTTCTCACCAGAGGCATCGGTATCCTTGGGGTAGACAAGTGTCAGGCAAAACTCCTCTCGGGAGGATTCGACCTCAAACCGTACTTTGGAGTTCATGGTGACTACCGTTGAGGGTACATCCTTCGGCTCGACAATCGTCGCCCGGTCGAGTTCGGCCTCCAGCGCATCTTTTCCAGGAAACGACTTTGGCGGCAACGATGCAATAATATTTTCGAGCCGCTCAGCATCCAGAGATGAGATTATTACTTCGGGCTTCATATATGATCCTGTCAGTCAGGTAGGACTGCTTGAAGGTTTTAATTGGGCTGGCGCAATTATAGTGGAATTTCAGAAAGGAAGGTAGGCAAAAAGCAGAGTGACAGATACGTCAGCAAGTAATCCAGCTTAGCTTGTTAATATATTTAGAAGATATATACTTGGCCAACCTCTATCAAACGGCGCCAGTCTCGTGAAGACAGTTTTTTTCTCTAGCAACATATTTCATCCGACCTTCCTCACTTAACCGGGTGTGGCGATACAGCTGCCCCCGGGTTATTTAGTAAACAAAAATTTGTGAATATGTACGGGAATAATGTTCTTGGAGTTAGGTGTGCGCGGAGAAGTTATTAATGGCGAAAAAATCGCCAGTATATATCGTTTTATTTCAAAGATTTCGGATTTCATTAGCGGGAAAAGCTCCGGCGAATCAATGATGCTTGATAGAGCAGAGCTTATCTGTCTGCTTGAAAGGTTGCAGGACAGATATGTGCTCGACGCTCATCCGCCCGGCCGTTGGGTGCGGATCGGCGCGCAAGTTGCACTGAAGGATATTCTTGATTCATCAGAGCTGGATCTGGAAGTTACATTGCCTGACAATAGTGATCCTTCATGTGGCAAGATCAGCGTTCTTTCGCCTTTGGGCGCAGCGCTATTCGGTCGGCAGGAAGGTGATATTTTTATCGTTTCCCTGGGCAATCGCCTGAACAAGTTCCGCATCATGTCAATTGACCGACAGTCCTGAAGAGGGTCGAAAGGAGGTTGCTCGCCATGCAGTACTTCGATGCCGCAAACTTGGAATGGAAGCAGCGTTGCTGCTGAAAAACGGTAGCCGATGTCAGCATACTGCGGCCAGCTGATTCAGATACCCTTCACCATATACTTTGGGTGGGAATATGAGTAAGGAAAAGGCAAAAAAACAAGCCTCAAAAACACTGAAAGAAAAGCGGAAAGAGAAGCGCGATAAAAAAACTAACAAATCGGTTTTCCGATAATATAAAGGGGGGATCCAGTTGGATTCCCCCTTTTTTATTGAGCATACAATTATCTTGTGTTTTCTAGGAAATCTTGAGTGGTAAAATGGAATCCGGCCTGAGGGGTTTCAGGAACAAAGACTTGTTGGGGACGGCATCGGCCAGCGTATGTTGGTTGAGTGACTCGATAAAGGCCTGATTGGCATCGTAAAGAAAGTGTTTGAGCTGGCAGGTATTAGTGACCTTGCAGGTATTGGTGTCCTTATCGAAACATTCGACGATATTCATATTGGGTTCAAGGCTCCTGATCATGTCGCCAAGCTTGAGTTCAGCTGGATCCCAGGCCAGCCGGATTCCTCCACCTTTTCCCTTGGTGCTGGCGATATAACCCAACTGACTGAGCTTGTGCACAACTTTAACCAGATGATTGCGGGAAATGCCGTAGTGTTCGGCGAGTTCGCGAACACTGCATAGCCTGTCCGGCTCGGCGGCAAGATACATGAGCGCGCGCAGGCCATAGTCGGTAAACGTCGTCAGTTGCATGAATCATCCTCAAATGCGACTTGCAATAGCGGGCAAGTCCGGCAATAATAATATGTACCAAGAATACATATTAAAGCATTTTTGTTAAAAAGGATCCGTAATGTTACGCGAAGAAACTATCAAGGTTGTTAAATCCACTGCTCCGATTCTTGAAAAACATGGAGAAACCCTGACTCGCCACTTCTATGAAAGGATGTTCTCACATAACCCAGAAGTCGCACCATTATTCAATCCCGCTAATCAGGCGGCAGGGCTTCAGCAAAAAGCCCTGGCAGGCGCAATCTGTGCCTATGCAGCCAATATTGACAATCTCGAGGCGCTGGGCGGTGCGGTCGAACTGATCGCGCAAAAGCATGTTTCCCTGCAGATTCACCCTGAGCATTACCCCATCGTAGGTGAAAACCTGCTGGCATCGATTTCAGAGGTGCTGGGTGAAGGTGCCACGGATGCGGTGATTGACGCTTGGGCTGAGGCTTACGGCTTCCTCGCTGACGTCCTGATTGGCCGGGAGCAGCAGATCTACAGCGAACATACCGAGGTCGCAGGGGGCTGGGTGGGGTTCCGGACCTTCCGGATCGCGCGAAAAGAGGTCGAGAGCAGTGCTATTACTTCTTTCTACCTGGTGCCGGTCGACGGGGGAGAGCTACCGGAATATAAACCAGGGCAGTACATTACACTCCGGGTAGAAGGGCAGGACGGCTACACTACCATGCGTAATTACAGCCTTTCCGACAAACCAGGCCAGGATCACTTTCGCATCAGCGTAAAACGGGAAACCGGACTTGGCGCTGGGAATCCGGATGGTTACGTTTCCAACCTGTTGCACGCAAAACTGGAGGTTGGCTCGGAACTGGAGCTGTCGGCGCCTTGCGGTGAATTCTTCCTTGATGTGACGGAAAAACACGAACGCCCTCTCGTTCTTTTGGCGGCAGGTGTGGGAGTGACGCCACTCATGAGCATGCTCCTCAGCGCGCTTGAAACAATGCCAGGGCGTGAGATTGTCTTTATCCATGGAGTCGAGAATGCACAGGTCCAGGCGTTCCGCGCAACAATAGATGCGTTGAGCTCCCAATACCCGAATTTGAAAGTCCACTACCGTTACAATGCGCCGATCAATCCTGAGACGGTTCATTCGCACTCATCGAGCACCGGACTGGTAGACGCAGAGCTTATTGAATCACTCATCCCCCAGCGCGATGCAGACTACTATTTCTGTGGTCCGCAGGCGTTCATGGTCAACATTTACCACCAGCTGCTGACGTGGGGAATTCCTCCGATGCAGGTGCATTTCGAGTTCTTTGGTCCACGCCAGGCGCTGGACAAGGGCGCATTTGACGAGACTCCTCAAGAAAGGCGTGTGGAGGCCCGTTGTCCTATGCATGCCTGATGGGGCGTGTCTGACGGGCCGAGTCGAATGAGATGAAAAGGATGGGCATAAAGTGAAAAAGATTATGGATAGATTGTTTTCCTATGCATTCCGCCCGTTTTTTCTGCTGGGCGTCATCTATAGCATGTCAGCAATCATCCTGTGGATTTTGATCTGGAGCGGGAATCTGGTGCTTGACTGGTCCAGATCGCCAGTACACTGGCATGCGCATGACATGATGATGGGGCTTATGGCTGCCGCAATCGCGGGATTCGTATTGACTGCAGTGGCCAATTGGACGTCCCGTACGCCAGTCGCCGGCTGGCCATTGGCGATCCTGGTAACTTTTTGGCTCGCCGGCAGGCTGGCGATATTGGCGCCCACGCTGAGCGCCATGGCCGATGGGTTTTTCTGGCTATTGCTGTGTGTGCTCGTGGCACGGGAACTGTTCAGTGCGCGCAACAAACGTAACTATAAGGTTCTCGCAGTGGTGGTCGCACTCAGCCTGAGTGACCTGCTGTTTCATGCCGGAGAATTACGACTACTGCCCGCTCTCGATCTTCAGCGTGTATTGTGGGCTCAGCTATGGTTGGTCGTGTTATTGATCAATGTGATCGGCGGGCGCATCATTCCGGCTTTTACCGGCAACTGGTTGCGTCAAAGAGCGGCAGTTGGTGAGGTGTTGCCCCCATCCAGTTTGCCAGAGCCCTTTGGCAGGGTTGATCAGCTAGCGATTGGTTTGCTGGTAGTGTTTGTGACAGGCATCCTGTTTCAGTGGTCGAATACTGTGACTGTTTTTTTGGGTTTGAGCTGCTTTGCAGCACAGGCATGGCGTTTGCTGCGCTGGAAATTCTGGCTCACGCTGCCTGATCCGCTCGTGTGGATGATGCATTTGTCCTACGCCTGGCTGGTAACGGGCATTCTTTTGTGGACGCTGTCGCTGGCCGGGGGTATGTCTGTCAGCGCCGCCGTGCATGCTCTGACCATAGGGGCCATCACCAGTATGATTGTCAGTGTCGGTGCTCGGGCAGCGCTGGGTCATACTGGTCGTGCTTTAAAGAGTCATTACCTGTTAACGAGTGCAATCGTACTGCTCAGCCTTGCTGCTTTAACGCGTATCGTCGCTGCAATCGCTGGCGGGCAACTTTGGCTTGAGATGGCCGCCGGGCTTTGGGTGTTGGCACTGCTGTTTTTTGCCCTGCGTTATGTGCCCATCCTGATCGGACCTGCAAAATAGTTGGAGTCTTGTATGCACCCCAATCTTCACCGCTTATCGAGCCTACTAGTCTACGCCGTGATGTCAGTGATGGTGCTCGTCCTGGTTACATTGCTGGTATTGGGCGGCCCGTCATTAATCTGGAATGTAAGAACGTCGCTGCTGGAGGTGTTCACACTGGCAGTGGCCGCTACTGCGTCCTGGTGTTTTTTTATGAGGTTAATCCACAGATTGGATTATCCCGCCGGCATGTTGACATCCATGGCAGTGTTTGTGAGTGCCTTGGCGCTGTTTATTGTGATTTCACTGGGCGCTCGCCACCTGTTGCAATATCCGCAGTATGGTGAGACCTATGGCCCGGACGAGGGGCCAGCGCTACCGTTGGGCAATGTGCTGGAATTTTTTCGGCGCATCGGTGACTTCGAAACGATAGGCGACATCGCCGCTGATCCGCGCGAAGTGCCGCCTCCGGCGCGCAGGGAGCCACAAGAGATCAGTCTGGAGCTGGAAACCCGGGAAGTGTTGTCCGAAGTGGCGCCTGGCATCAGTTTCAATTACTGGACCTTTAACGGACAGGTGCCCGGGCCCATGCTAAGAATTCGGGAAGGTGACGCGGTCAATTTCACACTGCGTAATCACGAAAGTAGTCTTCATGATCACAATATAGATCTGCATGCCGTGACCGGACCGGGTGGTGGAGGAGAAGCGACTATCGTTGCTCCTGGCGAAGAAAAGTCATTTCGGTTCCGCGCCCTGAACCCCGGACTGTATATCTATCACTGCGCAGTGCCGAATATGGCGGTCCACATGAGCCATGGTATGTATGGCCTGATTCTGGTAGAGCCCGAGGGCGGTCTGCCTGAGGTGGATCGAGAGTTTTACATCGTTCAGGGTGAACTATTCACAACAGGCACAATCGGTCGACGCGGGTTGCAGGTGTTCGATGGCCGCCAGATGCTGGACAGCAATCCTAATTATGTTTTCTTTAACGGCCGCACCGGCGCTCTTTCGGAGAACCTGACCGCAGAAGTGGGCGACCGCGTTCGCCTTTATGTTGGTAATGGCGGTGTCGCGCTGTCATCGTCGTTTCATATGGTGGGCGAAATTTTTGATACCGTATACCCGGAAGCCAATATAGGCGGGGCAAAGTTCCACAACGTGCAAACCACAGCCGTGCTGCCGGGAGGCGCCACGATTGTTGAGTTTACTGTGGACTATCCAGGAACCTACGTATTGGTCGATCATGCGTTGGCGCGAGCTGATAAAGGGGCCTGGGGGCTTCTTCATGTCACCGGCGAAGCTGACCCGGAAATTTTCGATCATTAACCAAATATCTCAGGAGCGGGAGATGCGTAATTTCAATATTCTGAGTCTGCTGTTGCTGGCTGTGCTCTGGACAGGCCTGCTACTGGGGGTATCATTCCTGGCAACGCCGGTGAAATTCCTTGCGCCTAGCCTGTCACTGCCGGTCGCACTGGATGTGGGCCGGCAGACCTTCATGGTCTTCAACTGGGTTGAGGTCGTACTGGCGTTGCTGCTTGTGGTACTCACTGTCGGTACAGTCAGGCGATGGCTGCAGGCGACGGTCGTGATTATTGCGCTAATTGTGGCAATGCAAACGATCTGGCTTCTGCCGGTACTGGATGTTCGCGTGCAGGTAATTCTGGACGGCAGCACGCCTCCGTCATCCTCGTTACACATGATTTACATCGTCGCAGATGCGCTCAAACTGACGCTGTTGGGAATTCTCGCGTGGCGAATATGCCACTTAATAAATCAATCGTTGACTATCAAATGAACCGATGGAGGACCAGATGATGACAAAACAATACGCATTGATTTCGATGGCTCTGGGGGCGCTGGCTATTACGGCTTTGATTGTGCTGCTGACCGGCAGTCCAGCCAGTGCCCAGAATGACGGGCTTAATCTGATCACGGATAATCCAGATGAGGGTTAAGCGCTGGCCGTAACTCTGGCACGCCGTGGCGTGAGTACCACGCAGCCGGATCGCGAGGTGCTTTTCTCACTGCGTGAGGAGTACGCAACGGATGCAGAGTTGTTAATCGCTTCCTCCCAGGTCATTGCCATTCATTTCGCCACCATCGCGGAAGCCAATGATCACTGGCAGTGAAGTCTGCATTGAATAATATTGTAGGCGAACTCTGCGGGACTTTTGCGGGTTTTGTTGGGCATTGTTGTGCTTTATAGTGCAAAATCACGCAACGGACGCACTATTAAAGTTAATAAAAACAATCATGTAGCGCTTGCTGTAGGGGCTTCGAACCACTTGGTCGGGAGTTCGAATCTCTCCGGGTGCGCCAAACAATAAAAGGTCCGCTTTATGCGGGCCTTTTTTGTTTGTGATATCCGGTTAGTGAGAACTCCCCAGTTCGACAAAACGCACTGCGTTTTGGACGCCCTTCAGGGCGCCCCGTAAGGGGTGAGTAATCCGCCAATGCGGATTACGAATCACAAAATTGCCTGGAGCATTTTTGGATGGGCCGAGTACAAAACGCACCTCTTGCGCCACCCCCTTCAGTCACGCGGCAATACCTCCTGTGCCGATGTATATTCAAGACCAAATGCGTCAGCCACTGCTTTGTACGTTACTTTGCCCCGGCAAACATTCAGGCCTGCGAGCAGGTGTTTGCTGTCTTTGAGCGCAGCCTCCCAGCCCTTATTGGCGATTGCCAGGACATGCGGCAGCGTGGCGTTGTTTAGCGCAAGAGTCGATGTGCGGGCCACTGCGCCAGGCATGTTCGCCACACAGTAATGTACGACACCATCCACCAGGTATGTCGGCGACTCGTGAGTCGTAGGGCGAGAGGTTTCAAAGCAACCACCCTGATCGATGGCGACGTCTACCATTGCCGACCCCGGTTTCATTCTGTTAACCATTTCCCGGGAAACCAGTTTGGGTGCCGCAGCGCCGGCTATCAGCACTGCGCCAATCACAAGATCAGATTGCAGTAGTTCCTCCTCGATTTTCTCCTGAGTGGCATATGCTGTTGCTATGCGGCCCTGAAACAGGTCATCCAGTTGTTGAAGGCGAACCACAGATCGATCGATGATTGTGACATTTGCTCCCATCCCTACTGCCATGCGAGCAGCGTTGGTGCCGACAACACCACCGCCAATGATGGTGACTTTGGCCGGAGGGACCCCAGGAACCCCACCCATCAGGGTGCCGCTGCCGCCCTGGCTCATTTCCAGGGCGTGTGCGCCGGCCTGGATGGAGAGGCGGCCAGCCACCTCGGACATGGGGGCCAACAACGGCAAGCCACCCTTGGCGTCAGTGACTGTCTCATAGGCGATTGCCACAGCACCGGATGCGATCAATCCATGGGTCTGCTCTTTGTCGGCGGCCAAATGAAGATACGTGAAGATAATCTGATTCTCTCTGAGCATGTCCAGCTCAACGGGTTGTGGCTCCTTAACCTTAACGATCATGTCCGCGCGTGCGAATATCTCCGTGGCATCAGCCAGGATAGCTGCGCCGGCTCTTTCGTAATCCTCATTGGTAAAACCGATAGCCAGGCCTGCATCTTTCTGAACGGATACCTGATGTCCATGCGCTACAAGTTCCCGAACCGATGCAGGTGAAAGACCGACGCGGTACTCTCTATTCTTGATCTCGCTGGGGATTCCGACATGCATGGAAAGCTCCTTGTAGAAAGTGGGGGAAAGAATTTTTCGGTCTAAAATAGCCTTGAAAATATACTCGCTGATTTTCGCTTCAATAAAACATACTATAGAAAACTGAGCCTGAATTCTGGTGTTTTCTGACTATTCTGACGTACATGACCGGAGACCCTTCATGGCAGTTGGTGCCTGGATAAGCCTGTTTATTTACTTCGTGCTGATGATCATCATTGGCCTGTACGCGATGCGCAAGTCAACGTCCACGTCGCAAGACTACATGCTAAGCGGGCGAACGCTCAGTCCCAAAGTTGCCGCCTTGTCTGCGGGTGCCTCTGACATGAGCGGATGGCTGTTGTTGGGCCTGCCCGGGGCGCTGTATGTAGCGGGACTGGCGTCCGCCTGGATCGGCATTGGCCTGTTTGTGGGGGCGCTCTTCAACTGGATTCTGGTTGCACCCAGGCTGCGGGAGCAAACGGTGCACTACGGTAATGCCATTACCATTCCCGCCTTCCTGGCGAATCGTTTTCCAACACGGGCGTTATCGTTGCGAACGGTATCAGCGCTGGTGATTGTCATCTTCTTTGTGGTGTATACGGCGTCTGGTCTGGTAGCTGGTGGTAAATTGTTTGAAAGTGCATTTGCGGGAATCATGAACATTGCTGGCATGAGCGACTACGCCATGGGTATCGTCATGACGCTGGGCGTGGTGCTTGCATACACGGTTGTGGGTGGTTTCCTGGCGGTGAGCATGACGGATTTTGTCCAGGGTTGCATCATGATGCTGGCCCTGGTGATCATGCCGGCGGTCGTGCTGTTTGGCGAAGGAGGAGGGGGCTTTGCCCAGGCGTCTGCAACGCTGAATGGGGTTGATCCCACGCTATTGTCCTGGACCGATGGATTGACCTTTATGGGCTGGCTTTCGGCGGTCACCTGGGGCCTTGGTTATTTTGGCCAGCCCCACATCATTGTGCGCTTCATGGCCATTCGCACGCTGCACGATGTGCCGGTTGCCCGCAATATTTGCATGACCTGGATGGGCATTTCACTGATCGGTTCTGTTTCCCTGGGTATTTTCGGCCGAGCGTATGCGGTCAGAAACGGATTGGATGTTGGGGACCCGGAGACTATCTTCATTGTGCTGTCTGATTTGCTGTTCCATCCGCTGATTACCGGCTTTCTGTATGCGGCGCTGCTGGCGGCGGTAATGAGCACCATTTCCAGCCAGCTACTGGTTTCGTCGTCATCCTTGACCGAGGATTTTTATCGCCTGTTTCTGCGTAAACAGGCGACGGACCGCGAATATGTCAATGCGGGCCGGGGGTGCGTGGTAGTGGTTGGTCTGACGGCGGCCGTGATCGCGTCCGATCCCGACTCACAGGTTCTGGCCTTGGTCAGTAACGCCTGGGCGGGTTTTGGCGCGGCGTTCGGACCGTTGATTATCCTGTCACTCATGTGGCCTCGCACCAATGGTGCTGGCGCCATAGCCGGTCTGGTGGTGGGCGCTGCCACGGTGGTGATGTGGATTTTGCTGGGCTGGAACGCAGAGTTCGCGGGTGGTCCGGGTGTTTATGAAATCATTCCGGGCTTTATCGCTTCCTGGATCGCCATCATGGTTGGAAGCCTGGTGACGTCAGACACAGGCGAATTTCAGGCGATCAGCAGATAAGGCTAAACCGGAAGCGAAGGTTGTCTTCAGGCAGGAATACTGCGGGCAATAATAGCATCACAATCTATGCCTGTAGGTATCAATCCATAGCTATGGCCACCAGCGGGACCCAGTCGCGTGGCACAAAAGGCATCACTGATGTGTGTGTTGCCCGCTCTGATCAGCAAGGAGGCCTGCAGGGCAAGCGCCAAACCCTGAACCAGTTGCCGTGCCCGGTATTGCAGTTGATCGCGGTTTTCGAAATCCCTGTGCAAATTTTCGATATAGCTATCAAAAACCCCGTTATTACCGCGGGCGAGCAGTATTTCCTGCAGCAAACAGGACAGGGTCTCGGGTGACTTCTGAATTACTCTCAATACATCCAGGCATTGAATGTTGCCGCTGCCTTCCCAGATGCTGTTGATGGGCGCGTCACGATATAGCCGCGGCATCAGGGTGGTTTCCATGACGCCGCTGCCGCCCAGACATTCCATGGCTTCGTAAGCGTGATTCGGCGCCCGCTTGCACACCCAGTATTTACCGACCGCCGTGCCGAGTCTTACGATGGCCTGCTCGTGCGCCGAGTTGCCGGCCGCATCAAGGGCACGCGCCAGCCGCATTCCCAGGGCCAGCGCCGCTTCGCTTTCCAGGATCAGGTCGGCCAGCACATTTTTCATCAGCGGCTGCTGCACCAGCTTTTTACCAAAAGCTGCCCGGTGTCTGCAGTGGTGCAACGCCTGGACCACCGCCTGGCGCATGGCCCCGGCAGATCCGATCACGCAGTCGAAACGCGTCAGCGCAACCATTTCCAGAATATTGGCAATACCATGCCCTTCATCACCCAGCAGCCAGCCGAACGCGCCTGCCAACTCCACTTCGGAAGAGGCATTGGAAACATTGCCCATCTTGTCTTTCAGGCGCACCAGATGCAGTGGGTTCCTGCTGCCATCCGGGCGCCATCGAGGCACCAGGAAGCAGGACAGACCACTTTCCGCTTGTGCCAGCATCAAAAACGCATCGCACATGGGCGCCGACAGGAAAAATTTATGCCCCACCAGTTCATAGCTTTCACCCGAGCCACGCTGGCCTGTGGCATGCGCCTGTGTCTTGTTGGTGCGCACGTCACTGCCACCCTGGACCTCAGTCATTCCCATGCCAATGGTGAAGCCTTTTTTCTCCGCATAAGGCCTGTCATCCGGATCGTAACAGTCATTGATGATGCCAGGTATCCAGTCTGCGGCGACTCTGGCGTCCTTGCGCAACGATGGAATGCTTGCGAAGCTCATGGTGACAGGGCAGCCATGACCGGCGTCAATCTGCGCCTGCAAATAATTGAGTGCGGCTCTGGCAACGTGGGCACCCGGTTTTGGTTGTGCCCACGGCAGCGAGTGCAACTGATTGCTGAGGGCATGCTGCATCAGTTGGTGGTACGCGGGATGGTAGGAAACCCTGTCGATACGATTGCCGTAGTGGTCATGTGTGGCCAGTTCCGGGCCATAGCGGTTCGCCAGCCAGCCCAGTTCGATAGCCGCAGCGCTGCCACAGAATTCTCCTTGACGCGCCAGGTTTAATTGCGCCCAGGCGCCGCCTTCGCGCTGCACGGCGCCCTGCAACGCGAGGTCGGAGAGGTAATAATTGACATCCTGAAGTGGCGGAGGCTGATTCTCTACCGCAGGTCTGTCGGCCTTGAGCCGCTCTGCAACAGGAAAGCGACTGGTCATTATCCCACGCCCCGGTAATCAATGTGTTTTTCACCAGCGCCCTGCTGTTCAAATGCTGGTTCGGCCTGATACATATAGTCTCGGGTAAGCGGCACTGCGTCGCGGCGTCTGGCGAGTTGTACCTGCATGACGGCAATCCGGGTGTGACGGAAAGCGGCTTCAGATGATGCCAGATAAAACTCCCACATTCGGCAAAACCGGTCATCGATTAACCTGCTGAACCGGTCACGATTTGCCAGGAAGCGCTGGCGCCAATGGGCCAGCGTTCTTTCGTAGTGTCCGCCCAGAATCTCGATGTCAGTCATCTGCAGGGCGCTGGTTTCTGCCGCAGTGCTGATCTCCGACAATGCCGGCAGGTAGCCGCCGGGGAAAATATACTTCTCGATCCAGGGGTTGGTTTCGCGGGGCCTGTCGGTTCGCGCTATGGTGTGCATCAGGGCTATACCTTTTTCAGCCAGACTGGACGCCACTTTGTCAAAGTAGGTCGCATAATGGTCTCGCCCGACATGTTCAAACATGCCGATACTCACCACGCGATCGAATTGGCAATCGAGTTCACGGTAATCCTTCAGTTTAAAATCCAGTTTGTCCTCAAGCTTTGCGTCCCGTGCCCGTCGGCGGGCAACCTGGTACTGTTCCCGGGACAGGGTAATGCCCGTGACATGGACATTGAAGTGTTGCGCCAGGTATAAGGCAAATCCGCCCCAGCCGCAGCCGATATCCAGCACGGTCTGGCCAGGCTGCAGCAGCAGTTTGCGAGCAATGTGCTGGCATTTGTCGCGCTGGGCCTGGTCGAGGTCGACATCATCATCTTTGAAGTAGGCACAGGAATAGATCTGGTTCTCATCCAGAAACTGACTGAACAGCGTGCCGTCGAGGTCGTAATGATGGGAAACGTTTTTGCGACTTGCGTGCAGGGGATTCCTGTGCCGAATGGCATGTCTGATTTTAGCCATTTGCCGCATGGGCCACGGCGGCTTGCGAATCCCGAAATTCTGTCGCAGGATCGAGATCAGCGTATAAAGGCTGTCGTCTTCGACATCCCATTCGCCATTGACATAGGTTTCGCCCAATTCAAATTCCCAATTGTGGGCGATCTTTTTCAGCGTGTCCTGGCCATGAATAATCCAGGTAATGGCGGGACCGGAATCCCCGAACTGGTGTGTTTCCTGATTCGGAAGTTTTAATATGATCCGGCCATAGGATATTCCCTTCTCCAACAGTTTCAGGTACATGGGTGAACTCCTCTGTTCCAGCTGGTTATTCGAGAAATTAGCTCACTGACTGCACACTTGCCACTTATGACTATGTATACTAAAACCGGGCTTTACAGGTCAATTAATTATATTGATAGGTAGGAAACTTTTCTGCTTGTCGATTTTCACAATACCGGCCTTGATTGGCACCGGGGGAAACGATACCGACCGCTGGCTCATTGCGGCGGCAGGTTTACTGACCTTTGTATTTCTCGGGCATTCGTGCCGATATCTGGACCGATGTGGCGTAAAGTCTGGTGATACTGGAGTTATTGGGCCAGCGCTTATGACACGATGACCTTGTTCCTACCGGTTTCTTTCGCTTTATACATCGCCTTGTCTGCGTTGACCAACAATGCGTCTGGCTCAATTTTGCTGTCAGGCCGGAACTCCGCAACGCCTATCGAAATTGTCGAGCTGAATTGCGCCTCTTCCGTAGTGAATACCAATTCCTGAAATCGTTGACGAAAATCATCCAGAATTTTGCTGGCCTCTATGACATTGCAGTTATTCATGAGTACAACAAATTCCTCGCCACCATAACGCCCCAGCACATCCAGGTTCCGTAGTCGCTTGCGGAGCAGGGTGGCTACAGATGCAATTACTTCATCTCCCATGGCATGGCCAAAGCGATCATTAACCTGTTTGAAATGGTCAATATCCAACATGGCAACACAAAAAACGCCGCCTTTGCGTTTGACAATTCCCCATTCGCGCCGGATGGCCTCCTTTATTGCCGCGTGTTTAAGTAGTCCGGTAAGGCTGTCTTTTGTCATTAAATCAAGTAATTGCCGTGAGCGCGAAACTTTGTGCCTGACAGCGGATATCAGTTGCTGATCCGGTACCGGTTTGACCAGGAAATCGTCGGCACCATGGTGCAGTGCAGCAAGTTGATGCTCAGGATTATTCTCGGCTGACAGGTAGATTATGGGTATGCCGACCCACTGGTCATACTGACGAATAACCGCTGCAAGTGTCTGGCCCTCAATGAAAGGCATTTGTAAATCCATCAGGATAACGTCAGGGTTCTTTTGTTGCAGGTATTCGATCACCAGATTGGGTTCATGCATGATATCTACCTGCATGTTCGCGCTGATCATGAGTTGCTGATAGTAGCGGGCCAGCAGTTCATCGTCGTCTATGATCAAGACTCGCTCCGGTGGTGCATGCAATTTTGCAGTCACTTGCTCCAGTCGGGTAATCAGTCTTGGTATATCCAATGGTTTGACGAAAAATGCTTCGGCGCCCAGTTTGGCAGCCTGCAGGCGGATGTTGAAATCATCATTGCCGCTGATGAAGACCACCCGTGTTGACGCCTCTGTCAACATCGAGCTTTGCTCCAGCAATTCTGTTGAGCGACCTTCTTCTCCGAGCATTACATCCAGTATTAACACTTCTGGTTGTTCGCTTTTGAATGTGTGCATGAGATCTGCAAACGAGGTGAACAGGCGCGCCGAAAAATTGAAGGCTTGAAGATGCGCGATCAAAGCCGACCCCAGGTCAGCATCATCCTCTAGCAGCCAGATCTCCGATACCAGGGCCAGAGTACTGTCAGTGTTACTGTCATTGATTCCGGGCTGGGCGGTTGGCAATGGTGCTGGGTGTAGATGGTCATTGTCTGCGAATGCTCTGAGTGTTTCCAGTTCAGCGACGAGTAGCTGGCGCGCCTGGGTGTGATCTTCACCATGCGCTATCATCACTGCCTCAAGCTGGCGATGAAGTGTTGCCGCTTTTGTGCTCAGTCCTGGCAAGCCGAATGTGCCCGCTGATCCGGACAGTTTGTGCAGAAGTTGACCGAGGCTGCGCCAGTCCGCGCTATCCGGGCTTGATGTTGCAAGTCGGTGTGCCAGTGATTCGATCTGGTTGAGAGTCTCTGGCAATTTTTCCAGATACTGAGCCTGAATTATCTGTAATTGTTGCGGCAGATTCACGATGAGCGCTCAGCTTTTTTCCACAAGTCAGACACAAGTTTAGAGAGCGTCATTGGGTCGAATGGTTTGGCTATCACCCCGACAGCACCAAGGTTTATAAAGTACTCTATTTCATGTGGTTGTACTTTGGCTGTCATGAAAGCGACAGGAATGTGCTTCAGTTGCGGGCTCTGACGTAATGCTTTCAAGACACTTGGGCCATCCATGCCTGGCATCATGACATCCAGCAAAATCATTTGCGGACAAAATGCTTCAGCTTCTTCGACGGCCTCGTCGCCCCGTTCACAAAGGCTCACAGTCAATCCACCTACCGCTTCAAGGGCAAGCTTGGCAACTGCCCGAATATCGGGTTCGTCTTCGACATACATGACACGATTCAATTCGTTCACTTAATGATACTCCAGGTCAGTTTGTCAATGTGCGTTATCAACAGTGCTTATTAATCGTTCAATACGCATCAGTAGCGCTGTGACACTGAGGGCCGATTTCATTTGCGCCGCGTCAACCCGCGCTCTTAGTGCCGGATCCACATCCTGGCCGGTTAGCAGCATGATAGCGCATTTCGGTTGAAATTTTCGTATGTCTGTAATCAGCTCAGCACCACTACCATCTGGCATACCAAGATCAAGTAGTACCAGATCGAACTCCTGATTTTGCAAACTCTTGCGAGCTGCTTCCAGGGTGGTTGCCAGCTGAAATTCAAATTCAGAGCCGGCGACTTCTCGGACCACCCGATGAAGGTCACGATTATCCTCGACGTGTAAAATGCGTCCCCTGGCGGTTGCCAGTTTGGTATGGAGTCTGAGCACCTGTAGTAAGCGATCGCAGTTGACAGGCTTCGGGATGATTTCCAATTCGGGCTGGTGTTCCAGCAACTCAAGTTCACCCAGTCGTACTCTGCCAGATACTACAATAATGGGTGTGGTCGACAGGCCCTCAAGTTTACGCAGGTAAGCGAGCACGTCGATGCCATCCATATCTGGCAGGCCAAGGTCCAGGGTGATGGCGGCGAAGGACTGCTCTGAGCATGCCTGCAGTGCGCGTTGGCCGGTGGCTGCCAGTGTCACGTTATAACCTTCTTCCTCTAGCAGTATCCGCAACATATGTGCGGCATCGGCGTCATCTTCGACGACCAGAAGTCGAGGCCCGGGCATGGTCCCGGATGCTGATTCACCAAGGGTTGACTCTGGCGCCCGGCACGGGAATTCAAGCCAGAAAATGCTCCCCAGCGGTTCATTCGGACTAAAATCAATGATGCCGCCCATTTTTTCTACGAGCTCCTTGCTGATTGCGAGCCCGAGGCCGGTTCCGCCTTTGTTTCGCTGGTCCGACGAATCGGCTTGTGCAAATCGCTGAAATATCTGACCCCTGAATTCTTCCGATATTCCTTCGCCCTGATCTTCAACACTGATTCGTACCCGACCCTTATCCAGCTTGGCGCTCAATGTGACCAGGCCGTTGGCTGGCGAAAATTTGATGGCATTTGACAGCAGGTTGGCGATGACTTGCTGAAAGCGCTGAGGGTCTACCTGTATCTGTACTGAAGTAATGTCTTCAGGCAGCTTTGTAATAACCTGTTGGTCTGGAGAATAAGTGTCGATAGAGGCCTTCGCGAGCTTTAGTTGGTCGGCTACATTGACCCACTGGTAATCGAAACTGACTTTGCCGGCAGTCATTTTTTCAATGTCGAGCAAATCGTTGATCAGATTTGCCAGGCGCTGGCTGTTGTTGTGAGCCAGCGTGACCATTTCCTGCGCTGGCTGGGAGAGCTCACCCAATGTACCGGATTTAATCAGCCCCAGGGCGCCTGCAATCGAAGTCAGTGGTGTTCTTAATTCATGACTTACCGTAGAGACAAACTGGTTCTTGAGCGTTTCATTGCGCAGCCGCTCGGAAATGTCTTCGGCAATGCCCAGATAACCCAGGATATTCCCATCGTGGCTGGTAAGCGCACTAATGACGACATGGACTGGCACCAGCGTGCCGTCGCGATGCCGGTAGTGCAGATTGACAACCTCTTCAATACCCTGCCGAGCCCGCAGCGTCAGCACCTCACCGGCCAGCAACGGAGATTTCAGGTCGGCGGCCAGTTTTGCTTCGTGTTCGCGCAGTTCTTCAGCCACTAAGAATGTGATGGGACTGTTTTTGTTTACCATTTCGTCCGCAGAGTAACCTAACATTCGCTCAGCGCCCTTGTTGAACAGGGTAATGGTCCCATTGACGTCTGTCGCAATGATCGCAAAAGACCGCGCCGACGACAGGACTGAATCAAGCAAATCATGGCTTTGGCGAAAGTCGGCAGTGCGTGCTTTGACTTCGACATCGAGCCGTTCCAGCAAATTGCGCTGCCAGATCAGTCGAAGCGCCAGACCCAGCAAAATGGAGAGCAGCATGACAAGCGATATACCCAGTGTGCGGAACCATGCCACACTGACTTGAGAGTCGTCTGGCAACTGTACGGCCATTTGCCACTCTCCGCCGGGGACACTGATGGAGAGGACATCCAGAGGGTTCTCAAAGTGGCTGGTTGACCCATAGAACACCGAGTCTGGTGAGGTGCCGCCATCTTCACGGCGCAATGCGAGCACGCCAGTCAGTTCCCCTGAGACTGAGTCGAGCAGGTTCAGCAGACTGTCTGCATCAATGACGGTGCTTAACAGGCCCCAGTAGCTACCATCGATAAAAATGGGTGCGCGGTAGATCAGGCCGCGTCCTCCCTGTACCAGTTCAACAGGGCCGTTGAACTGCCCCTGGCCAGTAGCCATTGCCTTTTCGACGGCCGGCCACTGTTGCTCCAGATCAGCATAACGCAGGCCGATGGCGGCTTCATTGCCTGCCAGCGGGAACACCCATTGAATCTGATTGTCTGGTGCCAGACCAATATTGCGAAAGTGCCGGCCCCGCTCGTATACCAGCGCCAGAATACGCTGGATTTCGTCGGGATCTATCTCGCCGTTTCTCGCAACAATATAAGACTCCACGCCGGTGGCCAAAAAAGCCGCATGATTAATTTCTGACTCCAGCAGAGCGCGCAGTCGATTGGCCTGCTCCAGTACGTCACGCGTCAAGTCGCCGGTGGCGGTATCGCGATATGCGCGCAGGCCCAGTTCCAGTGGTATCAACAGCGTGACAAAAAGCGCAAGCACCAAAAACATGAATCGCCGGCTATTTCCAGGCATTGTGGAGGACATCAGGGGCAGGCCCTCGAGTCGTTGCTGGGTCGTGAAGGCAGCTCTATGTAAAACTGGCTGCCGGCATCGGGTGCAGAGGTAAAGTCTATACGTCCATTCATCTTCTCCATGAGTTCACGACTTATTGCCAGGCCCAGTCCCGTACCCCCACGCTGGCGCGAGTCGCTGGAGTCTGCCTGGGAGAACTTGTGGAAGATCCGTGCACGGAACTCATCCGGGATGCCGGGTCCCTGATCTGACACCGTTACGCGAACGCTTTCTGCTGTCATGTCCAGGGAGATCTGAACATCGGCGCCCGCAGGTGAGAATTTGATCGCATTGGATAACAGGTTTGCCATGACCTGGCCGAACCGGGTGGCGTCAACCATGACATCAACCTCGTGGTTGTTATCGGAAAGCTTGAGACTGACCTGGTAAAGTTCAGCAAACGGCTCGTTTTCCTGCAGAGCGTTGTGGATCAGTGGTGTCAGCGCGTGCCATTGCAAATTGAAAGTCATTTTGCCAATCAGCAATTTCTCCATATCAAGCAGGTCATTTATCAGCGACAACAGGCGATGGCTGTTTCTTTCCGCTACTGTCGCCATTTCTGCGACTGCCTCTGGTAATTCGCCCAGCTTGCCGGAGCAGATCAACGATAAAGCGCCACGAATGGCAGTTAAAGGTGTGCGTAACTCGTGACTTACGGTGGAGACAAATTCGTTTTTCATCCGCTCCATGCGTTTACGTTCCGAGATGTCCTCGACGATGGACCAGATCAATTTTCTGCCGTCGGTGTCATGCACGACTACCCCGTTGAGTAGCACCGGGTACCGGCTACCATCCTTTCGCCTATATTCTTTTTCGTAGGGTCCATAGCGGCCCGTCTGCTGCATGCTGAGCAATTGCTCCTCTTCCTGTGGTGCGTACTCTTCGGGTGTAATCTGCCAGTAACTAAGCGTGGTGAACTCGTCAAGCGAATAGCCGGTTGGTTCCACCAGTGCCTGATTTATCTCGATGAAGGCGCCAGTGTCAAAATCATTCAGTGCTATACCAAAAGGTGATAATTCAAAAAGTCCCCTAAGTCTTGCCTCACTGATATGCAATGCAAGCTGAGACTTGATCTGGTCACTGATGTCAGCATGCGTGCCGGAGACAACGAGTGGTTTTCCGTCCGCGCTGTAGCTGACCAGTTTGCCGCGATCCTGAACCCAGACCCAGTGGCCGTGTTTGTGACGCACCCTGTAAGTCTGGTTGAAATGCTCAGTATCACGATTAAAGTGTGCGAGCATTGCCTCAGTGACTTTATCTAGATCGTCAGGGTGAGTCAGTTTTTTCCAGGTATTGATGCTGCTGGGTTCTAACTCATCAAGCGAGTATCCGGAAATGTTTGCCCAACGTTCATTGATCACGATTTCGCCGGTCTGGATGTTCCACTCCCAGGTGCCAACGTTTGTTCCCTGGATTACCGCTTCGAGCCGCTGTTCCGCCAGTTCCGCTCGTTTTAATTGTTTTTTGATTTTTATCTGGCGTAGCTCCAGTTCAATAAGGTCGGCAAGATCGCGCAACATCTGTAAAGCTTCATCGGGCATGGATCGAGGTTCTGGATGTATCAGGCAGAGTGTGCCAATTTTACAGTTGTCAATTTGCACTGGGGCGCCTGCATAAAAGCGTATGCCGGGCGCACCGGTGACCAGAGGATTATCTGCGAAGCGGCTGTCCAGCGACGCGTCCGGTACCACAAAAATACTGTCCTGCAATATGGCGTGACCACAAAAGGAGATATTACGATCGGTTTGAGTGGCATCCAGGCCCTGGCGGGATTTGAACCATTGAATATCATCGGCTACCAAAGACAGCAAGGCGATATCAACGTCAAACAATTTTTTTGCGATCCGCGTTATACGATCGAAGCGCTCTTCCTTGTCAGTGTGCATCAAGCCGCTGGAACGAAGAGCATTCAGGCGAGCTGATTCATCGTGAGGTTTTTCCGGTGATTTCATTTGTGCCTCGTTAGTCTGCCTGTGATCAGATTTCCGGATTGTGTCACACAGCGACAATTACCAGGGTTCTGGGTTGCGAGGCTGCGTTAAAACTAACAGCTTCCCGAGCGGAACCAGCTGGTCAGTGCAATATCGTCTTTGAACATGGGCTTTGCGCTCAGGTATCCCTGGTAGCAATTGCAATTGATGTTTTTAAGAAAGTTGAGCTCATCAACAGTTTCGATGCCTTCGGCGACCACATTCATGTCCATGTCATGTCCAAGGTGGACCATAGTGCGCAACAGATTTTCCTCATGTGATTCAGACCAGGCAGAGACAAAACTTCTATCAATTTTCAGCGTTGACGGACGAATTCTGTGCAGATAGCTCAGTGAGCTATACCCGGTACCAAAGTCATCGAGAGCCAGCTTGACGCCTATTTCCCGCAGTATGTCTATTGTCCGGATGGCGGTCTGCCAGTCTGCCAGTAGCGATGTTTCGGTGATTTCAAGCACTATGCAGTCCGGCGGTAGCTGATGAGCATCCAGCAGAGATCTGAGCGCGTCGATAAAGTCGGGTTTTTGAATGTCCAGGGCGGAGAGGTTGATAGACATAAACAGGTTTTTGTGGGTGTTTCGCCAAAGCGCGAGCTGCTTCACGGCTGCCTCCAGCATCAGGGTGGTTAATTCTGATATGAATCCCTGTTCCTCCATCACCTGCATGAAAGCGGCTGGTCCGATCAGGCCCCTGACTGGGTGCTGCCAGCGCGCCAGCGCCTCAAATCCGATCAATGCCCCATCGTCAAACGAGAAAACAGCCTGATAGGCTGCGCAGAATTGATTCTTTTGTAACGCACGTCTGATTTCCTGTGCCAGATTGAAGCGATTGCGTTGATGCTCCTGTAATGTGGTGTCAAAATAAACCACAGCGGGCGCGCTTGATCGTCGAGCAACAAACAGCGCGCTGTCCGCGTGGCGTATCATGTCATCGGCGGACAAGGGGTCTGATGTTGCCATGGCAATGCCAATATCCGAGGAAAGCACAATCATCCGCTGGTCATCAAACTGAATTGGTTTCCTGGTGGTTGCAGCGAGTGACTCGGCCAGCTGCGTGACTGAGGCGGTGGTGGCGGTCGTGCCAGTCATTATCAGGAATTCGTCACCGCTTTCGCGGCCAAGGACACCGTCATCATTGAGACACTGTGACAGCTCCCATGCCAGTCGTTGCAACACCTGGTCACCAGTGACCCGCCCATAAACGTTGTTTACAGTATGGAAGTCCCTGATATCCAGTTTCATGACGGCGAAAGATTGTTGTGATTGCCGGGTGTCAAGGCGACTCTGAACGCGCGCACGAAATGAGCTGAGTGAGTGCAGTGCAGTCAGCGGGTCCCGCTGTTGTTCGATTTCATCTCTTGCGCTGGCCGCTGATCCAGGCAAAAGGCGACGATTTGCGCGGGACTTGACCAGCATGACCAGACGCCAGGGTTCAATAGGTTTTGAAACATATTCATCGCTGGTCAGTCTGGCGCAGGCCAGTTTGGTATCGATATCGTTGGCGGCAGACATGAATAGCAGGGGTACATGACTGAACTTTTCATGTTGACGAATCAACTGCCCCAGCTCAATGCCGTTGCAATTCGGCATATGCACGTCAATCAACACAAGGTTGGGCAGCTCCTGATTCATGGCAAACATGGCCGATGTTGCGCCTGATGCTGTCTGTACAACAAAACCTGCTTGACTCAGTGTGGATTTGTAAAGCTTCAGCAGGTCGGTATCATCATCCACCAGTAGCACACGACAGGGGGACGTTGTTCCGAGCTTGAGTTCCGCGTCGAGCAAATGCAGTAGTCTGACCTCGTCCAGGGGTTTGCCGAGGAAGAAATTGCCGCCGGCGCGCACGGCCGCCAGTCGCAGCTCGAACGAATCGAAGCCCGATACAAAAATCACCGGAATGGGTTCGCCAGTGCGTTGTCGCCACTCGAATACTGTCTCTGCGCCGGCAAGGCGTTCGCCAAAAAAATCCATATCCACGATGACCGCGCCGGGCTGGTATCGTGCGATGTGGTCAGTAAAGGCATCAAGCCTGTCAATGCCGTGTACGGTATATCCCTTGCTTCGCAGGAGATGGCAAAGCATCTTGCAGAAATCGGTGTCGTCGTCGAAAACCAGGATGGTGACGTTGTTCGAGGCTTCATCACTGACTGTAGAGTTGCCTTGGTGAGCAATCGGGTCGTGGTCATTGCTGAGTGCGGGTGCGGCGCAGCTGCTGAGGCAATCCAGTAAATTGGTCACGTGCTGGTCAAACATGTCGCGAACGCCCAGGGCCGGTTTTGCTACGGTAGTGTCACAGGCGGTCTCCAGTTCTTTGGCTATGTGTGATACCGAGTCGAAGCCATAGGCTTTGCCTGAGCCCGCCAGACGATGTGCGATATTAGCGATCTGCTTCAATATGTCGATGGTTGGTTCGATCTTGAGCTGCCGCCAGTAGTGCTCAATCTCAAGGGCATAGTCTGCCAGATGTTTCTGATACTCCTTGCTGAGTACCGACAGCTCGTCGTGGAAATTTGCACGCATAGGACCAGACTACCAGAGTTATTAATGCAGATTGAGTATTTACCTGACAACACGCTGAATTTCAATCCGGCAGTGTCTTTTTGCCGACAATGGCGTCGAGCCATGACGGAAGTGTGATGTGCGTCAAGGACAGCAATGCGGAAGCGGTCAGAGCCCAGCGGTGCCTGCCGGTGGTATGGTGCCGGCAGCAACCTGAGCATTTCAGGGGCTGGATCGCAGTTGTCCCGGGATGGCCCGGCTTGCTTAGCATGCATGGATGCCTTATTCTTGCGGGTACCTATATTTGGCTGTGTACCTGTCTGCAATGACGACTTGCGGTTAACTCCGTGTTCGAGGTGTGGTATCCAGTCCAGCGATCCAAAAAAAGAAAATAGCCTGAATTCAGGGAGTTACGAATGATTAAAACCAAACGCGTGTTATCAGCGCTGGCGTTAGGCGTCAGTTCGCTTGTCTGTTCGACTGCGGCCTGGAGCCAATCTGGCACTGATGTGTCCGCTGGCGACTGGCCTGATTACAACGGCAATATGGCCGCCCAGCGCTATTCACCGCTGGATCAGATCAACGCGGACAACGTAAACTCTCTGGAGATAGCCTGGCGCTTGCCGACCGGCATATTCGGCTCTCAGCCTGAGTTTAATGCCACCTTTACGCCGCTGGAAGTCGACGGTGTGTTGTATACCCCCATCGGCGCGCAGCGCGATATTGTTGCCCTTGATGCGGTCACCGGCCAACTGCTCTGGCAGTGGCGCGCGCAGGAAGGCGAACGCTTTGATGCCGCTCCCCGTAAAGGCTCAGGCCGCGGTGTGGCGTTCTGGCGCGATGGCGACAAACGCCGCATTTTGACCATTACTCCAGGTTTCTTCCTGGTGTCCCTGGACGCTGATACTGGCTTGCCGGACCCCGAATTTGGTAACAATGGCATGATCGACATGCAGGAGGGCCTGCGCCTGGCCCAGAATCGTGACGATATCGATATCGGTTCCTCCATGCCACCTTTTGTCATGAATGACGTGATTGTTGTAGGTCCGGCCATGGCTGTGTCCATGCGGCCGCCGTCAATGGCCAACGTCAAAGGTGATGTGCGCGCCTACAGTGCGAGCACTGGCGAGCATCTGTGGACCTTCCACACCATTCCGCGACCGGGTGAGTTTGGTTACGATACCTGGTTGAACAATAGCGCCGATTACACAGGTAACACGGGTGTCTGGGCGCCCATGTCGGGCGATCCTGAGCTGGGTCTGGTGTATCTGCCGGTGGAAGCGGCCACGGGCGATCGTTATGGCGGTGACCGTCCGGGTAACAACCTGTTTTCCAGCAGTCTGGTGGCGGTGGACATCGAAACCGGCGAGCGTCGCTGGCACCAGCAAATGATCCATCACGATATCTGGGACTGGGACAACCCCGCTGCACCGATTCTGGCAGACCTGCCCAATGGTCGCGAAATCGTTATGCAGGTAACCAAACAGTCATTTGTGTATACCTATGATCGAGCCACCGGCGAGCCTATCTGGCCAATCGAAGAGCTGCCCGTACCGGCCGGCGATGTGCCGGGCGAGTGGTATGCGCCGACTCAGCCGTTCCCGACCAAGCCGGCCGGATTTGACCGGCAGGGCATCACCGAAGATGATCTGGTGGACTTCACACCGGAAATCTACGCGGCGGCGCTGGAAGCGATCAAACCTTTCCGTCTGGGCACCAACCTGTATTCTCCGCCTTCCATGAAGGACGCGCCTGATGGCACACAGGGCACGCTGAGCCTGCCTTCGGCAACCGGCGGCGCCAACTGGGAAGGGGCGGCGATGGATCCCGAGACTGGCATGTTGTACGTGCCGTCACGCACTGTCGCGACGGTTCTGTCCGTAGACAAGGACCAGAATTCCGATATCGACTTCAGCATGGCGTTGGGTGTGCGTGTGCCGCGTGCCATGGGCCTGCCCATCGCCAAGCCACCGTATGGCCGGATTACCGCGATCGATATGGTCGAGGGTGAACACGAGTGGATGATGGCCAATGCGGATACGCCGCCGGCCATCGCCAACAATGCGGCGCTGGAAGGTGTGGATATTCCGCGCACTGGCGTGGAAACACGTTCCGGTCTGCTGCTGACCAAGACTCTGCTGTTCTCGGGCGAAGGCACTGGCGGTGGCCCGACTCTGCGCGCGCATGACAAGCAGACGGGTGAAATTGTTGCCGAGATTGAAATGCCCGGCACCCAGACTGGTCAGCCGTTCACTTATGAACATGACGGCAAACAATATATTGGCATGGTAGTCAGCGAGCGCGGTAATCCGTCCGAGCTGGTGATTTACACGCTGCCGTGACCCGCAGTAATTGATACCAAGGAGTAGAAGTAATGATACGACATTTGTTTTCCAAGGCGGCGCTTGCGCCGCTGCTGTTGGGTGCCACGGTAACGGCGCAGGCTGCTACCTGGGAGATTGATCCCGAGGATTCAACAGTCATCTTCAAGTATTCGTATTCGGATACCCCTTACCAGGGCGAATTCAAGAATATACAGGCGACGTTTGAAATTGATCCACTGAGCCCCAGTGAATGCAAAATCGATGTACTCATTCCAATCATTGATCTGGAAGTGGGTGACGAGGAAACTGAGAGCTACATGTTTGACATCGAACTGTTTGATGTTGACCAGTTCCCGAATGCCACTTTTACCGCTGATCAGTGCGAGCTGACTGGCGTCGATTCGTTTACGGCCAAAGGCATGCTGACCATCCGTGACCAGACGCATCCGATTGACTTTCCATTTGAGCTGAGCATTGATGGCACCCGTTTCAACCTGACCAGCGAAGTGACCGTGCAGCGCCTGGACTACGGTGTGGGCCAGGGTTATTTTGCCAATACCTCAGCCATCCCCAACGAAGTGGTGATAGAAGTCGACGTCTACGCCGATATAGTGCAGTAACAGAGACCAAGCCAAGGAAACTTACATGCTTTCAAGAGTGATTTGCAAATATCGTCATTTCCTGCTGGTCCTGGCCAGCTCTGCTGCACTGGTATCCTGTGATCGACTGATCACGCCGGATTTTGAAACCAGTGTCGCTGAACTCAGAGGCGGGCAGTACACGCTCGACAAAGAACACGCCTCCTTGTTGTGGAAAATTGACCACCTGGGTTTCTCCCGCTATATCGGTCGTTTTAACGATTTTGACGCCACGCTGGACTTCGATGCGGAGAATGTCGAGAATTCCAGTCTGGAAGTGATCATTGAAACGGCGTCGCTGGACGTCAATAACGAGGCATTCGCCGAAGATCTGCGTGGGCCTGACTGGTTCAATGCGGAAGCCTTTCCACAAGCTGTGTTCAGAACTACCTCGTTTGTTGAAGCCGTCGACGAAGATACCTTTGTCTTTGAAGGAGACCTGACGCTGCTGGGTAATACCGGGCCGGTAACAATGACAGTCAATTTCAATGGCGGCGGTCGCAACTTCCTGACCCGTCGTTACACGCTCGGTTTCTCGGCAACAGCCGAGTTCCTGCGTTCCGATTTTGGCCTGGATAACATGGTATCGTTTGGTGTAGGTGATGAAATCCAGATAGAAGTTCATGTTGAATTCCAGGACTCCTCGCTTTAACCTTCCTCTGTATTGACAGTTTGGGGCGACCGCCTGGTCGTCCCTGATTGTCGCACTTCCGACCTCTCTTCGCTTTATACCTTCTTCGTGCCAGCTACGCGTTTGTACGTAGTTTTCTGTGCCTGTTACGTCGAGCGACGCAATTGCACAGGCTGCTGCGCACAAATGCGTAGCTGCGTATTCTTCTAAGTACTCCGGCGTATTCTTGCAAAATTCAAATTGCGATAAAGTTAATCTATTTTGGGACAGTTGTTTTTATACCTATAGGTATATTGGCGTGCGCAAGTCTTTATAAATAAAGAGTATTTTCGTCTATTTCGTGCACAAAAATGTGATCTTGATCTCGATAAGTGCCCCGAAATGAATCGTAATTTTTCCGTTAATTTAGACTAAAAATTTTAAAGCGCTGATTTTTATTGATAAAAATTTAGTGGCATACATATTGCTCAGACCTCCCCCGTTAGCCCTGTTTAGTTGCATCCACCGAGCTGACAGGCAATCAAGATACAACAACACTCGAGCCAGTACTGGCTGTCAACTGCTAGAAGTACCGGGGGGTATACAACCTGATGAATACAAAACCACTTAATGCCTTTAATCGTAGTCGCCTGAATGTCGCTATCGCCCTGTTCGCGGGTGTTACTTCTACACCATTTACCCACGCGCAAGAAGCCGATGCGCCAATGATCGAAGAGCTGGTCGTTACCGGAAGCCGGATTCAGCGAGTGGACAATGCAACCTCCACCCAGCCATTGTCGGTGATCAGCGCTGAGGACCTGTCCAGTTCGGCTACGGTCGATATCGGTGAAATCCTGAATGAGAATCCGGCGCTGCTGTCGTCAGTCACCAGCACCAACTCTATTGGCGGTACAGCGGCCAATAGCACCCGTTCCAGTAACGTCGGTGGCAGTGCCCTCAACCTGCGCGCACTGGGTTCGCAACGCACGCTGACGCTGGTCAACGGTCGTCGTCATGTATCGGGCATTGAAGGTACCTCTTCGGTTGACGTGTCCACAATCCCATCTGCGCTGATTGAGCGTGTGGAAGTTCTCACTGGTGGTGCCTCAGCTGTCTACGGTGCTGACGCGGTTACTGGCGTGGTCAACTTCGTGCTGCGCAATGACTACGAAGGCGTTGATATCGATTTCCGCACCGGTATATCCGGCGAAGGCGATGCCAGTACTGCTAGCTTGCGTGCGCTGATCGGACAGAATTTTGATGATAATCGCGGTAATTTCACCGTATCATTGCAACACGATTCCAGTGACGGTCTGCGCGCTGGCGATCGTGATTTTCTGGCCAATGATGGGCGATTCACGGGCGACGTCAACCCTGCGCTGCGTTTCCAGAAGGGCGATATATCTGCGTCCAATACGCCCAACTTTGCCCAGTATTTTAACTTCGACAATACCGGCCTGTACCCATTTGGCCTGCGTATCCCAACTGCCTCGACATTTGCCGCCAACTACCAGCGTGAATTTGGTACAGCGCCCAATCTGACCGCAGCAGAGCAGGCGCTGTTTGATCGCGCGTCAACCTCACCCCCGCGCGCACTGGGAGCGGGCAGGACATTTAACATCACTTCTCCGTACGGCGTTGTGGCCCTGGGCGACTTTGGTACCTCCATACCATTGGGCCAGGAACCGGACCTTAACGGCAACGGAGTAGGTGACTGTCTGGACAGTTTTACCGGCTATAACTCCAGCCTGGACGGTGCAGCGTCTTTCGGTGCCGCAGGCGGCTGCTGGGTGATCAATGAGGCTGGTCAGCTGGTGTCTTACAATGATGGAGATGTTACCGGTAACTTCAACCAGTTTGGTGCTGCGCAGAGCTATATTGCTCCGAACCGGCCTTTTGTCATTCCCAAGGATGATAAATACTCGATCAACCTGAACGGGCGTTACGAACTCACGCCGACCGCGGAATTGTTCGCTGAAACCAAGTATGTGTACCACGAAGTCGTATTTGGTGGCGGTGGCAATCAGGCAACGGACCTGTTGTACGGTGCCCCGGACAACCCCTTCCTGCCCGCGCAGCTGGCACCATTTGCCAACAACCCTGGGGTTGGTTTTGTCGGTCCTGGTGGCCTGTACATTTCTCGTGACTCCGATGACTGGGGTGACAATGAGTCCATTAACCGTCGTACTACCTATCGCCTGGTCGGCGGCCTGCGCGGCAGCCTGGATCAGTGGGGGCTGGACTACGAAGTGGCGGCCAACTACGGCAAATTTACCCGTCACTACAAATCACCGTTTACGCCGGTAACCGATCGCTTCTTCGCGGCAATCGATGTGGTGACTGATCCGGCGACCGGTCAGCCCGTGTGTCGTTCCGATCTGGATGCCAGCGCTTTTCCACAAACCACGCCCTTTAACTTCCCGTCCTATCTTGGCGGTCGGGCACAGTCTCCGTTTTTTACCTTCCAGCCTGGAGACGGTCAGTGTAAACCCGCCAACATCTGGGGTGGCAAGGGTTCAATCAGCCAGGAAGCCATCGACTTCTTCTCTTACACGCGTACAGTGAAAGAGGAGATTGAGCAATCTGTGATCAGTGGTTTTGTCAGCGGCAACAGCAGCGAATTCTTCACGTTGCCGGCAGGTCCTGTGTCTTTTGCTTTTGGTGGCGAGTGGCGCGAAGAGAAAAGTGCGCAGGAGTATGACAGCTACGACCAGGGCATCCTGCCGGTCAGTGGGGTCACCACTACGGGTGTAGCATTCCAGCCTGGTGACTGGGTAGGGTCGGTTAGCCGTGCACAGAGCCTGGGCGGTTCACCGGGCAACCGGGCACTGAGCACCAGTGCCAAGTATGATGTCTGGGATATCTTTGGTGAGTTTGAGATTCCTCTGCTCAGCAATCTGCCGCTGATTGAAACCCTGACTGTCGATGGTGCGTTTCGCCGAGCGGACTACTCCACTTTTGGTGAAAGCGATACCTACAAACTTGGCGGTTTGTGGGCGCCGATTGAGGACGTCCGATTCCGCGCCAACTACAGCAAGGCCGTTCGTGTGCCCAACCTGTTTGAATTGTTCTCACCGGAGCAGGGTCAGAACTTCCGTCCCAATGATCCCTGTGATGTCTCTCAATTGAACAGTGCGCCGAATCCCACGTTGCGTCAGACCAACTGTGTCGCTGATCTGCAATCTAAGGGTGTGCTGAACGAAAATATCTTTGACGCGAATGGCAACTACATTTTTGTGGATCCTCTGTCAGCGGGTTTCCCTGGCGTGATTGGTGGCAACCCCAATCTTAATCCAGAAGAAGCCATTACCAAGACAGTAGGTGTAGTCATTCAGCCGCGGTTTGTTGAAGGTCTGACAGTCAGCCTGGACTACTGGGATATTGTGATCGAAGATGCAATCTCGGAGATTTCTGCCCAGAACATCGCTACCAGCTGCTACGACTCGCCGTCACTGGATAACCCGTTCTGTGAACTGCTGGACCGGAACCGCGAGCCGACGTCTGCACAGTCCGGTGGTTTCACCTTCCTGCGCCAGGTTCAGCTGAACTTCGGTGAAGCGAAGGCGACCGGCGTTGACCTCAATGTAAATTATCAGTTCTCACTTGGCGCTTATCAGTTCGGATTGGGTGGTGCTGTCACCAAGCAGCTCGACCTGCAGTTTATCGAACCCTCCAACCCGGGTGAAGAAGCAGTCATAGACGATGATCTGATGGAAATGAACCGTCCTGAGTGGGCAGGTCAGTTGAACTTTAATATGGCAACCGGCCCGTTTAGCATCTCATTGCGCTCGCAGTACTTGAGTGAGATGGCCCTGACGGGGCCCATCGAGACCGCTGTACAGAACTATGGTCCTGGCATTTTCACGGACGAATTCTTTTCGCACAACCTGTCCGGTAACTGGGACTACAGCGCCAATGTGCGTCTGTACGGTGGTATCAGCAACCTGACCGACGAGCAGCCCTATGCAACACAGCGCAGCTATCCGGTGAGCCCGGTGGGTCGGGCCTACTATGTGGGTATCAATGTCGCACTGTGATTCTGTAGCGATGGATGAGTAGTCAGTGCGTCGCCGCGGTCATCCTCACCTTGAAATTCAAGGCTGAGGGTGGTCGCGGCCTCGTCACTTGATAGTGATGAGACAGTCAATCAAAGGACCCACCATGAAAACAACAATCAGTGAGAAATCCCGCAGTATTATCGCAGCCATGGCGCTGCTCTTGTGCGCCCTGTCAGCGCCGCTGATGGCGCAGGACGATGACGAAGAAGAACGCGAACCTATCGAATTCCCGAGCTCGTTGGACGAAAAGTTGTCCACGCTCACCGAAGCAGAAATGGAGTTTCTGCGCACCGGTCCCACGCGCCGTTTTGCCAGCACACCGGAGGAACTGATCGAAGCCCTGGAGAAGCGCTCGGCGGAGCAGGTGCGAGCCTACGTGGACGCCATGATCTGGGTCACCGAGCAGGAAAAGTTTCAGGAAGGTGAAGACCTCGATCATATACCCCTGAACACCGACAGTCCCGATTTTAATGCCTACGCTGTGCGCCGCCCGCGCAGTTTCGATCCTGACCGCGAACCCGGACCCATTGACCTGTCACGTTACGGCGGCCGCAGCGGTATTCCCACCTTTGCCGGCGCGCCCATCGCGTTGACGCCGGAAGATCTGGTCGCTGGCGAGGTGGATGTTGCCATTGTTGGCGCGCCTCTGAACATGGGGTCGGGCTGGCGTGGTGCCCAGCACGGACCGTTGGCGTTACGCCTGATTGGCCGCGTCGGCGGCAATGACCAATACACCCAGATAAGGCCCAGTCGTGAACTCAATATTGTTGACTATGGTGATATCGCCATTGATCAGGACAGCACCGAACGTAGCATGCAGCACGTGCGGGAAGTGGTGCGAGAAATTGCCGAGACCGGCGCGATTCCCTTTATTGTCGGGGGTGACCATTCTCTGGAATATCCCAACGTAGCTGCACTGGTCGATGTGTATGGCGAAGACAACCTTAGCGTGATTCATTTTGATGCGCATTATGATGTGGGCCGGGACCGTGCGCATCTGATCGATCACGGGCAACCAATCTATCGCCTGTTGGCCGATGGACATATCAAGGGCAATGATTATATCCAGGTTGGCCTGCGCTCCGGCAGCCCCAGCGAAAGTGGTTACAAATGGATGCGCGAACAGGGATTCAAGTATCACTCGATGGCAGAAGTTGAACGCTACGGCTGGGACTATGTCATGGAGCGCATTCTCACCGAAGCCAGGACCGATGGTCGTAAGCTGCATATATCCTTCGACGTTGATGTACTTGATCCGTCCTATATCGCCGGCACCGGCACACCGGTCTCTGGCGGTCTGACGCCGCGCGAGGCAATTCCGATCATCCGCAAACTGTGCGCACAACAGGAGGTCGTGGGTTTCGATATCGTGGAGATTGCCCCCGAAATTGATCCCACCTATGTCACCAACCTGCACAGCGCTGCCATCGTCCAGGCCTGCCTCATCGGTGTTGCCATGCGCAAGCTGGGTCATGATCCGGATTACCTGAACCCGGTGACCATTGATCACGCTCAGGACAACTACCACGAGGAGAATCCGCTATGACCTTCGGGACAAAACGTCAAATGCTGTCGGCGCTGGCCCTGAGCGTGGTGGTTGCCGTTCATGCTACGCCTGTTCTGGCCCAGGCCCGATTGCCGGGTGCGGTGATGGACAAGCTAGAGTTGCTGTCGGAAGAGCAGATCAGCTTTCTGCGCAGCGATGAACCCATGCGGGTGATCCCGTCGCGGGACAAGCTGTATCAGGATATCGAGCGCCGCACGCCGGAGCAGGTCGCACAGTATGTCAGTGATATGATTGAGGCCGTGGAGGCGCATGCCTACCGGCCAGGCATTGATATGGCCTCCATTCCGCTGAATCCGGAGGCCAGTCGCTTTAACAGTTTCAAAGTGGTTCAGCCGGAAATACTCAAGGAGCGCTTGCGCGATCCGGGGCCGGTCAACGTGCACCGCTATATCAATCAGTGGGCCGGCATTCCCACCTTCGCCGGCGCCCCGGTGGCGGTTACACCTGAAGATCTTATCGCGGGCAATGTCGAAGTGGCCTTTGCCGGTATTCCGCAAAGCATGAGCAGCGGCAGTCGTGATGGTCGAAATGCGCCCAATGTCCTGCGCGCCATGCATGTTACCGGTAACCTTGATGTGTACGCCATGGTTGATCCTGGCGCCGTCCTGAATATCGTTGATTATGGTGATATTTCCGTCGACCGCATGAGCCTGGAACGCGGACTGGACCATGTTTATGACATGGTGCTGGAGATGGCCAGCACCGGGGCGACGCCATTCCTGATTGGCGGTGACCACTCGCTGATGTATCCCAATGTCAAAGCGGTGCAGGCATCTGATGCTGGCCAGGATCTGACCGTTGTGCACCTGGGTGCCAACTACAATGCTGAGCCTACCCGAGCGCATACCATTTCTGACCGCGACGCTGTTTACCGCCTGGTCAGTGAAGGCGTGATCGCCGGCAGCGACTTGATCCAGGTTGGCTTGCGTGGTGCACAGGCAACGCGCGCATCGTTTGAGTGGCTGCGCGAGAACCAGGTCCGCTATCACACCATGGCGTCGGTAGAGGCCAATGGCTGGCAGGAGGTCATGAAGACGGTTCTGGAAGAAGCTGCTGACGCAGGCAATCCGCTCTATATTTCCCTGGATGTCAGTGTCCTGGATCCGGTGGAAATGACGGCCGCTGGCCGGGCTGTGCCCGGTGGGCTGACCATTCGTGAGGTAACACCACTGCTGCGTCGCCTGTGTGCCGAGAATGATGTCGCTGGCCTGGAACTGATGGACTTCGCGCCAATGCTGGATCTGAGTTATGTCAGTGCCATGAATGCCAACTATATGCTCAATGCCTGTCTGTCTGGCATTGCCATGCGCAAGGTGGGTATCACTGAAGAAAACTATCTGGACCCAACGGTGGTGGATCATGGACAGAATTGACAATCGTGGCGCCGGCCGGCAACGGGAAACTTCTATGAAGTACAAGACGATGAAAGGCAGGAAGGTGCTGTGGCTGGCGGGCGTGTTGGCGCTCAGTGCCATCGGCCAGCTTGCGACTGCCCAGGAAGAGGTCGAGGAACAGGCATCGGAAGCTGTCGAATTTCCTGCCTCACTGGATGACAAGCTGTCCAGGCTCAGTGCCGAGCAATTAGCCTATCTGAAGGACAACAGCAAAACACGACGTTACGCAGCCACCACTGAAGATCTGATCGACGCACTGGAGAAGCGCTCTGCTGAACAGGTGGAAGCCTATGTCGATGCCATGATGTGGGTGGAAGACCAGACAGGGTTCCAGCAGGGACGGGATATGGCATGGCTGCCATTAAACACCGACTCTCCGGATTTTAATGCCTGGATGGTGCGTCGTCCGCGCAGTTTTGATCCCGAGCGCGAACCCGGCCCGGTCAGCCTGGCACGGGGCATTCCCACCTTTGCCGGTGCCCCGGTGGCGCTCACGCCCGAGGATCTGATCGCCGGCGAGGTGAATGTGGCGATTGTGGGTGCACCTCTGAACATGGGCTCTGGTTGGCGTGATGCCGGCTATGGTCCGCTGGTCATGCGTACCTCAGGCGGCATGGCGGGCAATGACCAGTACACGCAGATTAACCCCAGTCGTGAACTGAATATCGTCGATTATGGCGACATCGCTATTGACAATGACAGTACTGAACGCAGCATGCAGCATGTACGCGAAGTTGTCCGGGAAATAGCCGAAACCGGTGCCATTCCCTTGATCATCGGCGGTGATCATTCACTTGAGTACCCTAATGTGGCGGCGCTGGTTGATGTCTACGGCAAGGGCAACGTCAGTGTCATTCATTTCGACGCCCACCACGATGTAGGTATGGGCGACAGTCCTCACCATATCTCCCATGGACAGCCGATCTATCGACTGATGCGCGACAACCATATCACCGGCAGCGACTATATTCAGGTAGGTCTGCGTTCGGGTGGCCCCAGTGAAAGTGGTTATAAATGGATGCGTGAACAAGGGTTCAAATACCACTCGATGGCTGAGGTGGAGCGTTATGGTTGGGACTACGTCATGGAGCGGGTGCTGGATGAAGCCAAGCGTGATGGCCGCAAGCTGCACATCTCCTTTGATGTGGACGTTCTTGATCCTTCCTACATTGTCGGCACCGGGACACCGGTATCGGGAGGATTGACGCCTCGCGAAGCCATTCCGATCATACGCAAACTTTGCGCCCAGCAGGAACTGGTCGGTTTCGATATCGTTGAAATCGCACCAGCCCTGGACCCGGGTTACACCACGGCATTGCACAGTGCAGCCATCATCAAGGCCTGTCTGGTGGGCGTGGCCATGCGCAAACTCGGCCACGATATTGATTACCTGAATCCGGTGACCATTGATCATGCTCAGGATAACTATCACGAGGAGAACGCCCAATGACGGTTAACTATCGACGTCACCTGTTTGCGGGTATGGCACTGTGTTCGTTGCTGGCGCTGGCTCCCGTAAGCAGTTTTGCACAACAGGCAGAGGCGGACATTCCGCCACAGATCATGGCCAAGCTCAGCGGCCTGAGTACGGAGCAGGTGGATTTTTTACGCGGGTTTCAGCCTTTACGGGTTATTCCGACCCGGGAAAAACTCAATCAGGAACTGGCGCGTCGCTCGCCCGAGCAGATCGAACAGTTTGTCAGCGACATGATGATGGCCATCGAGGCCATGGCGTTTCGCCCCGGGATCGACATGGCGGAAATACCGCTAAATCCGGAAGCAAGCAGCTTTAACGGGTTCAAGGTGGTCAGGCCACAGACGTTGAACGAATACATGCGCGAACCCGGCCCATTCAGTGTACATCGTTATATTCACCAGTGGGGTGGTATTCCCACTTTCGCCGGTGCGCTGGTTGCCGTTGATCAGGCCGACCTGATTGCCGGCGATGTCGAAGTTGCCATTGTGGGTATTCCGCAAAGCATGAGCAGCGGTGCGCGTGACGCACGCAATGCGCCGGAAACCATCCGCAGCATGCATATGCTGGGCGGGCGTGATGTGTATTCCATGGTTGATCCGCTGACCGTATTGAACGTGGTGGACTACGGTGATATTGCCGTGGACCGCATGAGTGTGCATCGGGGTATGGAGCATGCATACCAGAGTATCGGAGAAATCGCGGCAACCGGCGCAGTACCTTTTGTTGTTGGTGGTGATCATTCCTTGATGTACCCCACCGTGAAGGCTGTGCAGGATAATGAGGCAAATGAACCGCTGACCGTGATCCATTTTGGTGCGAATTACAACGCCGAGCCCACGCGTGCACATCTTTTGTCCGACCGTGACGCCGTCTATCGACTGATTACGGAAAACGTGATTGATGGCGAGAATGTCATTCAGGTGGGTTTGCGAGGATCACAGGCAACACCGCAAGCCTTTCAGTGGCTGCGCGAACAGGGCGTGAAATACCACACAATGGCCGAAGTAGAGCTCCACGGCTGGGATGCAGTGGCTGAGCGCATCATGGATGAAGCCAGTGCCGCCACTGACCGCGTTTATATCTCGCTGGATGTCAGTGTTATCGATCCGTCACAACTGCGGGCAGCGGGCCGCGCGGCGCCCGGTGGTCTGACTATCCGAGAGCTGGCACCTTTATTGCGTAGGCTTTGTGCAGAGACACAGGTCGCTGGCTTCGAAATCATGGACCTGGCGCCCATGCTGGACCTGAGTTACGTCAGTGCCATGAATGCCAACTATATGATGAATGCCTGCCTGAGTGGCGTGGCGATGCGGAAAATGGGTCTTGACGATGAGAACTACCTGGATCCGATCACTGTCGATCATGGAAAGAACTGAAAGACCGGCGTCTGCTGAATGAACAACCACAAGACTGAGAAACAATGGGGTGGAACATGAGTGAAGCAAAAGCAGCATCGGGAAGCAGAAAAATCCTGACTGAACCGTTGTCGATATTTGTACTGGTGGCTGTGGCCATATTCGGCTACAACGCCTGGTCCGGCAGCACTGATGCCAGCGACGCGCTGGCGGCAGGCGATGCCGATGTCGTGGTCATCGACGATGCCACGGTTGCCATGTTGCAGGAGAACTTTACCTGGCTGGAAGGCCGGCGGCCCAGCGAGGCGGAAACCCAGACCCTGATCTCCCAGTGGGTGGATGAAGAAGTGCTGTTTCGCGAGGCGCTGGCGCAACGAATGCACCTGAGTGACAGCAAGATGCGCGCCCATCTGGTAGAGAAGGTGCGCATGTTGTGGGCAGGCTCACCAGAGCCCGTAGACGAAGCGGAGCTGCTGGATTTCTACATGCAGAACATGGAGCAGTACTATACCGAGCCAACACTGAGCTTTACCCAGGTCTATTTCGAGCAGCTGCCCACGGATCCGGAAACTATCCTGGCCACACTGCAGGCCGGCGGGTCAGTCAATGGTGAGGCCTTCTGGCTGGGCAAGGACCTCAACAGCTATTCCGAAAGTATCCTGCGTAGCAGCTTCGGTGGTCAGTTTTACGAGCAGCTGCAAGCAGCGCCGGTCGACCAGTGGGTTGGCCCCGTGGAGTCTGTTCGTGGCTTTCACTTTGCCCGCGTCAGCCACAAGGGTGAACCGGAACTGATGCCCTATCAGGCTGTTCGCGAGCGCCTCGACCAGGACTGGTCTGCTCATCATCGACGGCAGAATGTCAGTGCCCGCACAGAAACCGTGAAAGAGCGCTTTACCATTGTCATGGGTGCCAGTGGTGGTTAAGCACTGGCGATGGCAGCTGGCCGGGGCCCTGTTTTTTGTGTTGTCCATCCCGGTAGCTGTCGCGCACTATCTGGATCTTGCACAATTTACCCTGGTCCAGCAGAACGTAGAGGATGAGGGGCTATGGTTCCGGTTTGATGCCAGTTTGCCCGTCAATCTTGATCCGGATCTGCCCGTTAGCTGGCCCGATGGCTGTTCGGTTCTGGAACGTGATGAACGTCTGGAAACGGGCAATGCAGTGACGGTCAGCTTCGATGTGACCTGCGATGAAACCAGTAGTGGCGTGATCCGCACCCGCTGGGGTCGTGATGGTGGCATGCTGGAGCTGCATCTGCTTGATGGCAGTGTGGCATCAACCATGCTGTCGGGGGGGCAGTTTGGCGCCGAGTTCAACCTGCCTGACTGGGATGCTGCTGCCACGCAGCAGCCAGCAGGGCTGGCAGCGACTGCCTGGCGTTATCTGGTATTGGGCACTGAGCACGTGCTGATCGGTCTCGACCATCTCGCCTTTGTGCTGTGTCTGGCCATGCTGGCGCGTGGCATCAGCCTGCTCTGGCTGATATCGGCGTTCACTCTGGGGCATTCGATTTCGCTGGCACTGGCGCATCTGGGGGTGGTCAATGTACCCATTATGCCGGTGGAAGCCATCATTGCCCTGTCTGTGGTGTTCATGGCGCGGGAAGCACTGCTTGCTCACCAGTCCCGAAACAATCCTGGCCAGCAACAGCGCAGCGCAACTGCGTCATTGCGTTGGCGTATGGGTATCACCGCCGGCTTCGGGCTGATCCACGGTCTGGGCTTTGCCAGTGTACTGGGTGGCCTGGGCGTATCGGCAGGCGACACCGTTGTGGCATTACTGTTTTTTAATATTGGGGTTGAGGTCGGCCAGCTGTTGTTTGTGTTTACCGTTTTGTGCCTGCTGATGCTTTTGCGCAAGGCCAGTCTGGATCAGGCCATGATCCGTGCCAGCGCCTTTGCCGTTGGTGGTCTGGGGCTGTTCTGGACGGTTGAGCGGGTCATGGGCATTTGAATCACTTACTCGACATCTACGTCAAATAACGTAGATGTCATGGTTAATCGCCGACTTGCTGTCGGCCTGCCTGAATCTCCAGAATGAGATCAGATCTAACAAGGAGTCCGTCATGCGTAACACCAAACTTTTCTCCCGAACGCTGCTCACCGCTACCGCCTGTCTCTTCAGTCTGGGTGTCCATGCCCAGGAGCCCATCAAGGTTGGCGTGTTGCACTCGCTGTCTGGCACCATGGCGATCAGTGAGACCACACTGAAAGATACCGTGCTGATGATGGTGGAGCAGCAGAATGCCAAAGGTGGCGTTCTGGGACGTCCTCTGGAAGCGGTGGTGGTAGATCCGGCATCGGATTGGCCACTGTTTGCCGAACGTACCCGGCAGCTGCTGTCCCAGGACAATGTTGATGTGATATTTGGCGCCTGGACATCGGTGTCGCGCAAAGCCATGTTGCCTGTGCTGGAAGAACTGAACGGTCTGCTATTCTATCCGGTACAGTACGAAGGCGAAGAATCGTCCAAGAATATTTTCTACACGGGCGCTGCGCCCAATCAGCAGGCCATTCCGGCTGTTGATTATCTGATGAATGACCTGGGCATAGAGCGCTGGGTACTGGCTGGCACCGACTACGTGTATCCGCGCACCACCAACCGGATTCTGGAAGCCTACCTGAAAGCACAGGGTGTGGCTGACGAAGACATCATGATCAACTACACCCCATTCAGCCATTCCGACTGGCAAAGCATTGTCTCAGACATCAGTCGCTTTGGCAGCGCCGGCAAAGCAACTGCGGTGGTATCCACCATCAACGGTGATGCCAATGTGCCGTTCTACCGTGAGCTGGGTAATCAGGGTATCTCGTCACTGGACATCCCGGTTATTGCTTTCTCGGTCGGCGAAGAGGAGCTGTCTGGCATTGACGCACGACCGTTGGTCGGGCACATGGCTGCCTGGAATTATTTCCAGAGTGTGGATACTGATGCCAATACCGATTTTATTGCGCAGTGGCATGATTTTATCGGCAACACCGATCGTGTGACCAATGACCCGATGGAGGCAACCTACATCGGTTTCAATATGTGGGTGAAGGCCGTGGAAAAAGCCGGCACCACCGACGTTGATGCCGTGGAACAGGCCATGATTGGTATCGAAACCCCCAACCTCTCGGGCGGTATGGCAGTGATGAACAAGAATCATCACCTGTCCAAACCGGTGCTGATTGGCGAGATTCAGGGTGACGGACAATTCCAGGTAGTCTGGGAAACCGATGGCCTGGTGCCAGGCGATGCCTGGTCCGACTACCTGCCGGGTTCCAGAGACATGATTTCGGACTGGACCACCCCGGTTCGTTGTGGCAACTACAATACCGTAACGGAAACCTGCTCAGGGCAGGCTGACTGAATCCAGGTAAACCTATCGAACCACCTCAACCGGGTTCAGTAGTAATCCGGTTGATACCCGGCGGATCTATTCGTCATGGAGTGAACGCGTGAGAACCCTCTTGTTGTTGATCTGCTGCATGTTTTTTCAAATGGCGGCAGCGCAGCAAGCCCCCGATAACAGCGAGTCAGTCCCGGCTGCGGAAAACAACGAACTGTCTGCTCTGCTACATGAACTGACGCAAGCCAATTTTGGCCGTATGCCGGCACTGGTGTCTGACATCGAGCGCGCCGGTGGCCGTGCAGCATTGCCGGTTTTGACAGCCATGCAGGATGGTGCCCTCTATTACCGTGAAGACACACTGCAGCTATTGTTGCGCCGCGTGAGCGACGGGGGCCGTGTCATGATATCGGACGTATTCAGCGGCGATGCATTGACTGATATCAGTGACGACGATATCGCACAGGTGCGTATCAATAATCGATTGCGTGCCGTACTGCAGGCGACGGTGGCCCGTATCCGGTTGTTACAGGGCACCGACACTGAGCGTGAGCAGGCGGCGCAGATCATGCTCAGTAGTCTCAACGAAGACAATCTGGCAGTGCTCAATGAAGCGATTGCCAATGAGCAGGTCGCGTCAGTTGCTGACATGATCAATGTGGCGCTGGCAATGAATGTGCTGGTGACCGATGCGCCACAAGCGGAACGCTTGGCTGCGGTGCAGACACTGCACGGCAATCTGCAGGGGCCGGTGCGCAACCTGCTGCGCAGTTTTCTTGATGAACTGGGGCGTAATGAACAGGATCCCCAGGTGCGCGCGGCCATGGTCTCGGCCATGGACAGCATTGAGCGCAAGGTGCGTTTTTATCAATTGCTGGAACAGGCATTTTACGGTCTCAGTCTGGGTTCTGTATTGTTGCTCGCGGCTATCGGCCTGGCCGTGACCTTTGGCGTGATGGGCGTAATCAACATGGCGCACGGCGAAATGCTGATGCTGGGTGCCTACACAACCTACGTTGTGCAGATGCTGATGCCCGAGTTCATCAACTATTCCCTGTGGGTTGCGATACCGGCAGCCTTTATGGTGTCCGGGCTGGTAGGCATGTTTATTCAGCGTTTTGTAATCCGTTATCTGAATGGCCGGCCGCTGGAGACACTGCTCGCCACCTTCGGCATCAGTCTGATTTTGCAACAGGCAGTGCGCACCATTTTCTCGCCGCTGAACCGGCTGGTGGTCTCACCTGACTGGATGAGTGGTGCCTGGGACATCAATCCGGTGCTGTCACTGACCAACAATCGCCTGTTTATTCTGCTGTTCTCGATTATTGTATTCGTCATTCTGCTTTTTATCCTCAAGAAATCCTCCCTGGGTTTACAGGTGCGCGCGGTGTCACAGAACCGGGATATGGCCAAGGCCATGGGTATCCGTACTGACTGGGTGGATGCCATGACCTTCGGCCTGGGCTCGGGTATTGCCGGTATAGCCGGCGTGGCACTGAGCCAGCTGACCAATGTTGGTCCCAATCTGGGGCAGGATTACATCATCGACTCGTTTATGGTGGTGGTGTTTGGCGGCGTGGGTAACTTATGGGGCACGCTGGTGGGTGCATTTTCACTGGGACTGGCCAATAAATTCATGGAGCCCATGACAGGTGCGGTACTGGCCAAGATTATTACCCTGGTGTTTATTATTCTGTTTATTCAGGTTAGGCCTAAAGGCCTGTTCCCGCAAAAAGGGAGGGCTGCTGAATGAATCAGTTGACGACTATCTGGGGCCAACTGCGTCAAGGCAGCAATACCATCACCCTGTTTGTGGTGGTGCTGTTTGCGGCGACACTGCTGGCGTCCCTGTCCAATCTGTTGCTGCCGGAAAGTTCAGCACTACACGTCAGTACCTATACCATCACCCTGCTAGGCAAATACCTGTGTTATGCCATGCTTGCGCTGGCCGTGGATGTCATCTGGGGTTACTGCGGCATATTGAGCCTGGGCCATGGGGCATTTTTTGCGCTGGGCGGCTATGCCATGGGCATGTATCTGATGCGGCAGATTGGCGATCGTGGTGTTTATGGCAATCCCGATCTGCCGGATTTTATGGTGTTTCTCAACTGGGACAGCCTGCCTTGGTACTGGTACGGCATGGATCAGTTCTGGTTCGCGATGGTGGTGGTGGCGCTGGTGCCCGGTTTGCTGGCGCTGGTATTCGGCTGGCTGGCGTTCCGGTCGCGGGTTACCGGTGTCTATCTGTCGATCATGACGCAGGCGCTGACCTACGCGTTGATGTTGGCGTTCTTCCGCAACGAAATGGGCTTTGGTGGCAACAACGGACTGACTGACTTCAAAGAAATCGCTGGTTTCGAACTTAGTGCTGACAACACGCGGGTAGGATTGTTTGTGATCACGGCCATCGTGTTGGCGCTGGTGTTTGTCAGCAGCCAATTGATCATGCGGTCGCGACTGGGCAGAGTACTGGTATCGATTCGGGACAGTGACGCACGTGCACGATTTCTGGGGTATCGTACCGATCATTTCAAAGTCTGGCTGTTCGTGTATTCGGCCCTGATCGCGGCACTGGCAGGTGCACTGTATGTGCCTCAGGTTGGCATTATCAATCCGGGTGAATTCAGTCCGGTCAACTCAATCGAGATTGTCGTGTGGGTGGCTGTCGGTGGACGTGGCACGTTGTACGGAGCAGTGGTGGGCGCCATTCTGGTCAGCTATGCCAAGACCCGTTTCACCTCGCTGGTGCCGGAAAGCTGGATTTTTATGCTGGGTGCTCTGTTTGTGTTTGTTACCATTTTCCTGCCCAGAGGGCTGGCGGGTCTGTTGAAACAGAGGCGCGAGCGCGACATGGATGGCGACGATAGCAGTGACTCCATGGGTGTTGCTGGGGAGGCCAAGGCATGAGGTTGAACAAAGTGGCAGCCCCTGATGTCTCGCATAGGGTAATCCTCTATATCGAGGCGCTGACGGTCAGTTTTGATGGATTCAAGGCGCTCAACAACCTGAGCCTGTATATCAATGATGGTGAGCTGAGGTGCCTGATTGGTGCCAATGGCGCCGGCAAGACCACGCTGATGGATGTGATTACCGGCAAGACCCGCTGTGATAGTGGCCAGGTATATTTCGGCCAGACCGTCGATTTGCTGAAACATGACGAAGCAGCGATTGCCCGGCTTGGCATCGGCCGCAAGTTTCAGAAACCGACAGTATTCGAGGCGCTCAGTGTCGCTGAAAACCTGGAGCTGTCACTGAAGACGGGAAAGGGTGTCTGGTTTACCCTGATGACAAAGCTCGATTCGGCCCAGCGTGACCGGATTGCGTCAGTGCTCGACACCATCGGGCTGTCTGCACTCAGCCACAGGCCGGCAGGCGTGTTGTCACACGGTCAGAAGCAATGGCTGGAGATCGGCATGCTGCTGGTCTCTGATCCCCGCTTGATGTTGATTGACGAACCGGTTGCCGGCATGACTGCCCAGGAAACTGAAAAGACCGCTGAACTGCTGACCTCACTGGCCGGTGACCGCACCGTTGTCGTGGTGGAACACGATATGGAGTTCGTGCGCAGCATTGCACGCACCGTAACGGTGCTTCATCAGGGCAGCGTGCTCGCTGAAGGAACAATGGATCAGGTGCAGAACAATCGGGATGTGATTGAAGTGTATCTGGGGGAAGAGGCATGATCGAAATCCGGCAACTCAATCAGCGTTATGGCGGCTCCCAGATCCTGTGGGATGTTGATCTCAATATCGCATCTGGTTCCTGCACCTGCATCATGGGCCGTAATGGCGTCGGCAAGACCACGCTGCTCAAGAGCCTGATGGGATTGCTGCCAATTGCCACTGGCGAAATTCTGTTTGACGGCAAACCCATACAGGATGCTGCTGCCCACCAGCGCGCGCGCATGGGGATTGGCTTCGTGCCCCAGGGTCGGGACATATTCTCGACATTGACAGTTGAGGAGAATTTGCAGATCGGCTTGCCATGTCGCAGAGATGGGGCGAAAAAAATTCCGGCACGTATATTCGAATTGTTCCCGGTTCTGGCCGAAATGTTGCATCGTCGAGGTGGAGACCTGTCAGGAGGTCAACAGCAGCAATTGGCGATTGGCCGTGCCCTGGTAACCGACCCCAAGGTATTGGTGCTGGATGAACCCAATGAAGGCATTCAACCCAATATTGTCAGCCAGATTGGTGAGGTAATCATGAAGCTTAATGGAGAAGGCCTGACCGTGGTTCTGGTCGAACAGAAACTGGGTTTTGCCCGTCGCGTCGGCAGTGAGTTCCGACTGATGGAGAAAGGTCGTGTGGTTGCCAGTGATGTGATGAGCAACCTGAGTGATGACCTGATCAAACGCCACCTCGCGGTATGAGCGCGGTATTGGCTGAGCCGGTGGCGCCGCTTCACGCTGGCAGCGCCTGGCACGCCAGCCTGGCGTTGCAATTCCGACAGCTGGCGCGCGGATGCCGGCTGGTCCGCTGTGACCACCATGGTCCGTTGTATGTGCAGAAGCCTTTTTACCCCGAGGGCGCCGATACTGCCCACGTGTATCTGCTGCATCCTCCGGGAGGGCTGGTGTCCGGTGATCACCTGGGTATTACCATCCAGCTGGATCGGGGAGCACGTGTGCTGGCAACAACACCGGGCGCGGGCAGACTCTACCGAGCTCGCACGGATCGCACCGTACAGCAGCAAAGGCAGCAGTTCGAGCTGGCTGACGACACCGTCATGGAGTGGCTGCCTCAGGAGATGATTGTGTTCCCCGGGGCCTTCGGGCGTACCGAGACCATTGTCAATATGGGCGCTGGCAGCACTTACCTGGGCTGGGAGATATGTTGTCTGGGTTTGCCTGCCAGCAATCTGCCATTCACCCATGGTGAGCTGCACCAGCGCCTGTTCATTCGCCATGAGGGCAAACCCGTACTACTGGAGAATCTGCACCTGAATGAGGCCAGTTTTGAGTTGGCCGCCGCAACGGTGGGCATGAATAACTGCCCGGTAAGTGGTGTTTTTGTGGCCGGCAGAATCACCGGGAACCATGCTGACGAAACGATCCAGGGTGTGTTGACAGCGTTGCGCGAGTCCATGGCGTCGCGCACAGGTTCGGGGCAGGCCAATGTTACGCTGGTGAATGGCTTTATTATTGGTCGTTACCTCGGGCCCAGCGCCGAAGAGGCGCGTCGGGTGTTTATTGGCTTCTGGCGCGTGGCACGTCCACTGTTGACCGGCAGGCAGACCTGTCTGCCAAGGATATGGGCAACATGAGCGTCTTGCATATGACGGTGGCAAGAAAAATGCATGACACCTGACAACAAACGTTAAGCGACAGAGCCAGGTTAAACCAGCATGGAACTATTACCCAGAGAAAAAGACAAACTGCTGCTGTTCACGGCAGCGCTATTGGCCGAGCGCAGACTGGCAAGGGGCCTGAAGTTGAACTACCCGGAGGCCGTGGCACTTATCTCCATGGAGATCATGGAGGGTGCGCGTGATGGTCGTACGGTGGCCGAGTTGATGAGCTACGGCAAGCAGATTCTCAGCGCTGAACAGGTCATGGAAGGGGTTGCTGCAATGATTGCGGAGGTACAGGTTGAGGCGACTTTCCCGGATGGAACCAAGCTGGTCACCGTGCACGACCCGATAAACTAGCGCTTGTAACGCGGATTGACAACCTTAAAGGCCAATAATCATCATGACCAAGACAGTAATTGCAACTGACGCTTTTGTGCCCGGCGAAATTCGCACAGCGGGCGGTGTCATTGAACTCAATGAAGGCAGGGAAACGTTGACGGTATCTGTAGAAAATACCGGAGACCGGCCGGTACAGATTGGTTCGCACTACCATTTTGCCGAAGTCAATCCGGCCCTGCGCCTTGATCGCAATCGGGTGCGAGGTTTCCATCTGAATATTGCGGCAGGTACAGCTGTGCGTTTTGAGCCCGGGCAAAGCCGTGAAGTGGAATTGGTGGCATACGCCGGCGAGCGACGTGTGTTCGGGTTTCGTGGTGATGTCATGGGGCCACTGGACTAGCCTCGGGCACATCGAACAGGAGAATTATGGTGGCAACTATGGATCGCGCGACTTACGCGCAAATGTTTGGACCGACAACCGGTGACCGGGTGCGCCTGGCAGATACGGATCTGTGGTTGCAGGTTGAAAAGGACTACACCCGCTATGGCGATGAAGTCAAATTTGGTGGCGGCAAGGTGATTCGCGATGGCATGGGACAAAGCCAGCGCGGCGATGCGCAAAGTATGGATGTGGTGATAACCAATGCCCTTATCCTGGATCACTGGGGCGTGGTCAAAGCCGATGTGGGCATCAAGCATGGGCGAATTATGGCAATAGGTAAAGCCGGCAACCCCGATGTGCAGGACGGGGTCACCATCATTATTGGTCCCGGCACCGAGATTATTGCCGGTGAAGGTGAAATCCTGACTGCTGGCGGCATTGATTCACATATCCACTTTATCTGCCCGCAGCAGATCGAGGAAGCGACCATGTCGGGCATAACTACAATGCTGGGCGGTGGGACCGGACCGGCTACCGGTACCAAGGCCACGACCTGCACGCCGGGCATCTGGAATATGGGCAAGATGTTACAGGCCACTGATGCCATGCCCATGAATTTCGGTTTCCTGGGCAAGGGCAATGGCAGTTTGCCTGAGCCGCTTATTGAGCAATTGCTGGCAGGCGCCTGCGGACTTAAATTGCATGAAGACTGGGGCACAACGCCCGCGTCGATCAACAATTGCCTTAACGTGGCGGAATATTACGATGTGCAGGTCGCCATCCATACGGATACCCTTAATGAGTCGGGATTTGTGGATGATACGCTGGCTGCTTTCAAAGACCGCGCCATTCACACCTACCATACGGAAGGGGCTGGGGGCGGTCATGCGCCGGACATCATCAAGGCCTGTGCGTTTGCCAATGTCTTGCCGTCGTCAACCAATCCGACGCGTCCCTATACCGTCAATACTGTGGACGAGCATCTGGATATGCTGATGGTCTGTCACCACCTGGATGCAGCCATCCCGGAAGATGTCGCTTTCGCGGATTCGCGAATTCGCAAAGAAACCATAGCAGCGGAGGATATCCTGCACGATCTGGGTGCCTTCAGTATGATTGCTTCAGACTCGCAGGCCATGGGCCGGGTCGGCGAAGTCGTCACGCGTACCTGGCAAACGGCCCACAAGATGAAAGTGCAACGTGGCCCTTTGCCGGAAGACAATGCCGAGTCGGACAATTTTCGTGCTCGCCGTTACATCGCCAAATACACGATCAATCCCGCCATCACTCATGGCATCGCCCACGAAGTGGGTTCCATTGAACCAGGCAAGCTGGCTGATCTGGTGCTGTGGAAGCCGGCATTTTTTGGTATCAAGCCGTCATTGATTATCAAGTCCGGCATGATAGCTGCGGCGCCGATGGGCGATCCCAATGCTTCCATACCAACGCCGCAGCCATCGCATTATCGTCCCATGTTTGGTTCGCTGGGTGGTGCCGCTGCGGCGCTGTCCGTGACCTTTACCAGTCAACTGGCGTTAGAGTCCGGTATGCTCAGTAAACTGGGCCTCGCCCGCAAACTGGTGGCATGCCGCAACACCAGGGCAATTCGAAAGCAGGACATGATTCTCAATGACTGGCTGCCGACCATCGAAGTGGATGCGCAGACCTATGAGGTGAGAGCCAACGGTGAGCTGCTGACCTGTGAGCCGGCAAGCGTGCTGCCTCTGGCACAGCGCTATAGCCTGTTCTAGCAGCCGGTTCCAGCAACTACACAGAGGAAATTGACATGTTGGAAGTCCATGAACGGTTAGGAATGCAGTGCAAGGCGCCGGTCGACGTCCGGGTCATTCTGACCCATGAACAGCGAGAGCGAGGCCGCATGCGGCTGTTTTCTACCGAAGGTGAAGAAGTCAGGTTGTTTCTGGCGCGCGGTACACCGCTTCAGGTAGGTGAGTATTTGCGTAGCCAGTGTGGCCGTCTGGTGCTGGTGGAAGGCGCCATAGAGCCGGTGGTCATCGCTTGCTGTGATGACTGGGAAGTCTTCAGCAAGGCCTGTTATCACCTGGGCAATCGTCATGTCAGAGTACAGATTGGTGCTTGCTCTCTGCGTATTCTGCCCGATCATGTACTTGAGGAAATGTTGGTGTTGTTGGGCCTGACGCTGCAGCACGCTCATCATGTTTTTGTGCCGGAGCAGGGCGCTTATACAGCACATGGCGGCCATTCCCACGGCCATCAGCAGCCCTTGGCGCCATCAACAAATAAAGCCGGATTGATCGAGTCGCTGGATACCGCAGGCAAGCATGAACACCACTGACCACGCGCTGTTGCGCCTGCTACATATCAGTAGTGCCGGTTTGCCGGTAGGTGCCTATGCTTTTTCCCACGGGCTGGAGTACGCCATTGAGGCCGGCTGGCTGAAAACCGACACTGATATCGAGAGTTGGTTGAGTGCGCAACTGCGATTCAGTGTCGCGGCGCTGGATCTTCCCATCTTGCTGCGCCTGGATCAGGCGCTGGCGATCAGTGATCACACGGCGGTCCGCTACTGGAACGCAATGATACTGGCCAGCCGGGAAACGCATGAATTGCAGCTAACAGATACCGCGACCGGACTGGCGTTGCAGAAACTGTTACCGGAGTTTGATGTGCCAATTGTTGCCATGCATGGGCCGGTGAGTTTCGTCACAGTTTTCGCCCAGGCTGCGCGACATTGGCAAATTGGGGTCAGGATGGCGGGACTGGGTTTGTGTTGGTCCTGGATTGAAAATCAGGTCAACGCAGCGACCAAACTTCTACCGATGGGGCAGACCCAGGCGCAACGCATGATGCATTCACTGCAGATCCAGGTGCCCGCTGCCATCGCTGCGGCGGCGGAAGTAGAGGACGACAGGATTGGTGTCAGTCTGCCCGCGCTAAGCCTTGCCAGTATGCACCATGAAACTCAATATTCGCGGCTGTTCCGGTCATGACCGTTTTTGCCCGCACGAATTTATCAGCACCATTGCTAGCCAAGAGGAAGTCACTATGACGACTGACAAATCCGGCCAAACCTTGAGAGTTGGCGTAGGTGGCCCCGTTGGGTCCGGAAAGACTGCGTTGTTGCGCGCCCTGTGCAGCGTACTGCGCGACTACTATGATATCGCGGTAGTCACCAATGATATCTACACCAAGGAAGACGCAAATTTTTTGACCCGGCACGAAGCATTAAGCGCAGACCGGATTATCGGTGTTGAAACTGGGGGATGTCCGCATACCGCCATTCGTGAAGATGCGTCGATGAATCTTGCGGCCATTGATGAACTGATTGTGCGGCACGGTCAACTGGAAGTTATCTTTGTGGAGAGCGGCGGCGATAATCTAAGTGCGACCTTCAGCCCGGAACTGTCCGATCTGACATTGTACGTTATTGATGTATCGGCAGGGGACAAAATTCCGCGCAAGGGCGGCCCTGGTATTACGCGCTCTGATTTGCTGATCATTAACAAAACCGATCTGGCACCTCTGGTGGGAGCGTCACTGGATGTGATGCGAGATGATGCTGCACGTATGCGCGGTGAACGACCGTTTGTATTCAGTAATCTTAAAGCCGGTAGTGGTTTGCCGGAAATCATTGCTTTTATCATTGAGCAGGGCATGTTGCCCGAGCGATTACCAGATGGGCTGCTGGCAGGTGTCCAGGCGGTCAGCGAGTCCGAGTCATCCGAGATAAAAAGGAGTATGCAGTGAAACAAGCGAAAGAAATAAAACTGAGAATGCCCCGCTTGATACCCACCGCCGGAGTTGCATTGGCGGCCTTGCCAGGCGTGGTGTGGTCACACCCGGGTCACGGTCTGGATGGCGTGTGGGTTCACGATGTGCTACACGGATTAACGGTTGTATGTGCCATAGCGCTGGTGTCGCTGCTGACAGTTGGTTTCATGCGGCGTCGCAGGAGCAATAAGCACCGCTAGGCAACTGTCACATTCTGGAGCGAAACGATGTCAGTCTCGCTCCAGAATACTCAATGCGATACGCGCAGCTGCAGTTCGGTTCTGTACATTCAGTTTCTTGAAAATCTGCTCAAGATGCTTGTTGACGGTGCGCGGACTCATCTGCAGAATCTGGGCAGTTTCCCAGTTGGTCTTACCCTGACTTATCCAGGTCAATACTTCCGATTCCCGTTTGGTCAAGTCCAGTTTTTCCCGCAGCAGATCCTCTCCTGAACTCTCATTGGCCTCCGACAGCTTAAGCAGTTTTTCCCCTGTGTTGATGTGCCGGATAAACGCGACAGTCAGGCGTTTCTCTTGCGTCAATGGCCCGTTTTTACTGCTGACGGTCAGCATCAGTGTCTGTTCGGCCTGTCGTTGTCTGGGGGCGGGCGGTGACAGCCATTCATTCAGCGCCGCCGCCAGTTCAGTCCGCTGCCAGCTCTCACTGGCACCGGCGCGGGCAAACAATGCAAGTGTTTGCGGCGTCGCCCAAAGAATGCGCCCTTGCGTGTCTACAGAAAACAGATGTTGTCCAGTCAAATCCAGCGCGTTGTAGGCGCTGCTGGTCAACCGGGCGTTGCTAAGGTGCACATTCATGCGCGCCAGCAGTTCGTCCGGATTGATGGGCTTGGTCAGGTAGTCTACACCACCGGCCTCGAGACCTCGTACAACACTGCCGGAGTCTGTCAGGCCGGTCATGAAGATCACCGGTATAGAGGACAGTTCCGGGATAGCACGAAGTTCGCGACAGGTGTCGAAACCATCCTTATGCGGCATGATCGCATCCATCAGAATCATGTCGGGCCGGATACGCCGGGCGATGGTCAGCGCCTGTTTGCCTTCCAGGGCAACCAGTACGTCATACCCTGCCTCTTCGAGTGTGTCGTTAACAAAGCTCAGTGATTCGGGTGAATCATCAACAACCAAAATCACATTGGAATACGATTTCTTGCTCATAGGATTCTCGTCATGTGTTTGTGGCATATGCATATCACGCTCCATGGTGGATAGACGTGCGAATTGAAACTGTCTGATGCCACGATTCAGGCCGTCCTGAACGCTTTTGCCAGTGCTGTGAATTGCATGGCAGTGGCCAGTTGTCGGCAGTAGGTCAGGGTGTTTTCGTCCAGCAAGCCAATATCTGATATCTCGTCCAGCTTGCTGTTAACGCCGCGTTTGTATCCCAGATCTGCGTAGGCCAACAGTTCCCGTACCAGATCATGATCGGCGACCTGCAACAACCTGGCATGATGAATGGCAACGGGGTCAAAGATCGGTGGCTCCGGAGTGTCGCTGTTGCGCAGCCAGTTCAGGGACAGCAGGCTGCCAATACTTTCCAATAATTGCTGATTGTTTATTGGTTTGACGAGGTAATCGTCATGCGCACTTGGCGATTGCAAATTGCGATGGCGTTCATGCGCATCAGCCGAAATCATGATGACAGGTTGCTGAAATGACTTTTTGCGCAGGATATCCGCCAGCGCCAGACCATCAATGCCCGGCATGCTGACATCGAGCAAAAAGAGGTCGGGTGTCACGGTTTTTAAAGCATCGAGGCAGTCGTGTGCATCGCGCGCTTCAAAGGTGGTCAGCCCCAGTGGGTGCAGCAGGTCGCCCATCAGGCCGCGATGGATGGGATCATCGTCAACAACCATGATGATTTTGCGGGCGCCGCTGTAACCACTGATCAGACGCTGGGGAGGGGTCTCGATCACCGGCTCACTGATGCGGGACAGCATCAGTGACACCTTGAAGCAGCTGCCTTCACCGGGTGTACTGGTAATGTCCAGTTCGCCACCCATGATTTCGGTAAGCAGGCGTACGATGGTCAGACCAAGCCCGGTACCAGGTACGTTGGGGGCATCGATATTTCTGACCCGTTCAAAAGGGTCCAGAATGCGATGCAGGTCTTTGTCATTGATGCCGACACCGGTATCGATGACTGCAAACTCGGCCACCTCACTGCGGTAGTGGATATGAAATTCAACGCGGCCCTGATGCGTGTACTTGATGGCATTGGAGAGCAGATTGATCAGTATCTGGCGCAGCCGTTTTTCATCCGTGGTGACGTAGTCCGGCAACCTGTTGTGAATATGGCAACTGAACTCAATGCCTTTTTCCAGCGCCATGGTGCGAAACATCTGGATCATCTGATCGATCAGGTCAGGCAGCTTTACCCGGTTACGATAGATCTCCAGGCGTCCGGCTTCGATCTTGGAGATATCCAGCAGGCCCTCGATCAGGCCCGCGAGATGCTCACCGCTGCGCTTGATGATCTGAATGCCATTGCGATGTTTCTCCGGCATGTCGGCGCGCTGTGTTAACAGCTGCGCATAACCCAGAATGGCCTGCAGCGGCGTACGCAACTCGTGACTGATACCCGACAGGTAGCGGCTTTTGGCATCGTTGGCGCGCTCTGCCAACTCCTTGGCCTTTTGCAGCTCCAGGTCGGTCTGATTGTGGGCTTCTATCTCCAGCAGCAGGCGGCTGGTCTGTCGGGCTGATTCCTGTTGCGCCACTTCACGGCTTTCGCTGGCCAACAGATGCAGCCAGCACACCACGCCCAGAATAATCAGTAGGATAAAAAACAGCGTCCACAGAGCCTGTTGCAGCAGGATGATTTCACCGGCAGATGTCGGTTGCATCTGATAGTAGATCAGCGCCAGCAGCGCCGCACTGAAGGTATTGGCGGTGGTAAACATGACAAAGAACCTGACCATGCGCCGGTTGACGCGGCTGAAAACCGCCGCTGGCAGCAAAGGTCGCAGCCATTGCTCGAGCTGGTTGCTCAGCCGCCCGTCAGGTTTGCAGACATCCATGCAACGTGAGTCCAGCGAGCAGCACAGTGAGCAGATCGCGCCCTGATATGCGGGGCAATAGGCAATGTCGTCGCGTTCAAAGCGGTTTTCACAGATACAGCATTCCAGCGTATTGTCGGCCGCCTGAATCTGCAGCAGATCGTCAATCTGCGGCGACTGACGGGCAAGGTAAAAGCGGCCGCGGGTCAGCACCGCCAGTGCCGGGACCGACACAAAACAGATAGCCAGACTGATAAAGTGTGCCAGGTGTCGCGCAGTGTCACCAAACAGGCCTATGTAGCACAGCACACCAACAATGGAGGCGATGATAACCGACACGGTGCCGACCGGGTTGATGTCATACAGATGGGCGCGTTTGAATTCAACGTAGGAAGGGCTCAACCCAAGCGGTTTGTTGATCAGCAGATCAGCCGATAGCGATCCCAGCCAGCTGAGCGTGACGATGGCAAACAGGCCCAGAATGGCTTCTAGTGCCCGGTACATGCCCAACTCCATCAGCAGCAGTGCGATGGCGACATTAAAGACCAGCCATACCACCCGGCCCGGGTGACTGTGGGTCAGGCGCGAGAAGAAGTTCGACCAGGCGATGGACCCGGCATAGGCGTTGGTAACGTTGATCTTCATTTGCGACACCACCACCATCACCCCGGCCAGCACCAGCGACAGCGTGGGGGACTGTGTCAGGTAGTTGAACACCATCTGGTACATGTAAGTGGGGTCGGCAGCACGCTCCGGTGTGTCCCCGGCGGTGATGGCAAGATAGGCAAGAAAGGACCCCAGCAGCATTTTGATGATGCCGATGAATATCCAGCCGGGGCCTGCCAGTAACAGCCAGAACCACCAACGGCGTTTGTTGTCAGGGTTTTTTTCCGGCATGAAGCGCAGGTAGTCTACCTGTTCACCAATCTGCGCAACCAGGGAAAACATGATGGCTACCGAGGAGCCAAACAGCGCCAGGCTGAAGCCGTTGCTGCTGCTTGTCATGCCAGCATTTTCCGGCATATAGGCGGTCCAGTCGCTGACGCGGGAAAATTCGAACCAGGTAATGACAGCCAGCGCTGTGCATTGCAGAAAAAGCCAAAAGGTCTGGGTGCCGACCTGAAACTTGCTGATGATGGTAATGCCGTGCGTAACGATAGGAATGACCGCGACGGCGCATATAATGTAGCCCAGCCACAAAGGGATGCCGAGTAACGCCTGCAGGGCTGCTGCCAGGATAGCGCCTTCAATCGCAAAAAAAATGAAGGTGAACGATGCGTAGATGAGCGAGGTGATTGTTGAGCCGAGATACCCGAATCCGGCACCGCGGGTCAGCAAATCGATATCCAGCCCGTATTTGGCGGCATTATAGGCAATCGGCACACCAGTCAACAGAATCACCAGCCCCACTGCGATCATCGCGGCGATGGCGTTGACGGCACCGTAGCTGAGCGTGACGGCAGCCGCAATGGCCTCCAGTGCCAGGAAGGCGGTTGCCCCCAGCGCCGTTTTGGCGACATGCTCTATGCTCCAGCGTCGCGCCTTGATAGCGGTGAAACGCAGCGCGTAGTCTTCCAGTGTCTCATTTCCGACCCAGACGTTATACGTGCGCCTGACCCTGAAAATGTGTTGTGTTGCTTTCATCAGCCGTTTATCCCGCAACAGCCATGTTTTGCTGTCCGTGCCCCATGACGGTTCATTCAATAAGTTCGCTGTCCAAAACAGTTCGCCGGTTAAGAGCTTGCCTGCTTTTGGCGCGCACAGGTTGTCGTCGCCCTGTTCCGGAGCATAAAACGCGGAGAAAATCTGTTTAAAATGCGCTAAATGGCTGGTTTGGCCCGAAAAAGACTTGGACAGAAGGGTTACAGCAAGTTTCATACCGTTGTTGCGGGCAAAAAAAAGCCCTGCTCAAAAGAGCAGGGCTTTTTTTTGGAGCACTGACTTTCGCTTAGAACTGCTTGCGCAGGCCTATTTCGAAAGTACGGCCCAGCGGGTTGCCAATACGTGGGTCGTAACCCAGTTCCTGACGTGACTCAGGTGGCATTTCGTCGAACACGTTGACGATGGATGCTGTCAGCGTGGTTTCTGCTGGCAGATTGACCGTGTAATGGAAGTCGGCAACGATCCAGTCTTTACCGTCAATACCATAGGTGCTCGGACCAAACGCGTTGCGTGTACCGGGCTGGAAACCAGCTGGTGTCAACGCTGCATCGCCAACACGAGAGCCGTCTGCATTAAAGAAACGTTCGTCTTTTACGCCACTGACGTACTGCACAGACAGACGGAAGTTGTGATCGCCCTGTGAGTAGTTGGTGGTGAAATTGCCACGCCATTCGGAAATTGCGTTGGCAATGGTTTCGTAGTTCAGGAAGCCCAGGCGATCACGTGATGGCGCGACTTCAAAGCCGTCCAGCAGTGTTGGCGTGAACTCGAATTCCTGCACCTTGGTCGCCGTCAGACGGAACTCCAGGTCACCTGCAAATGCTGGCATGCCATAGCTGGCCTGGACGTCAAAGCCTTTGGTCTGCTGGCCAGGACCGTTACCGAAGTCGGTACGGATCTCCGAGAAATCAGACGCAGTCGTCACGCCCTGCACACAGCCACCGCTATTGAAGGTAACACGGTCAACCAGTGGGTGAGCGCAGTCAGCCAGCGCACTGCCGTCATTTGGCACTGCACCAGAACCGCTGGGAGGAATGCTGAACACCGAGTTGGCGATCAGGTTGGTGTTAGCCAACAGCCCCAGCTCTTTCTCAACTTCGATATCGAAGTAGTCGACGATGAACTGGATGTCACTGCCGGCAGTGAAGCCTTCGGATTGCCAGATGGCACCCAGGCTCGCTACCGTGGCTTCTTCCGGCTCAATATCAGACCGGGTGAAGGTCTGTGAGCCACGCCATGCACCGCCGGCACGGGTGTAGTTAGTTGTACCGCTGGTGACTTCGCCCGGGTTGATGCCGGCACCAGGTGCCTGGTAGTTGGTGCCGTAGGAGCCACGGAACGCAATGTTCTGGGTAGCATCCCACTTACCTGATACCTTGTATACTGTGGCATCAAGGCCGCCAGAGAACTGCTCGTAGCGCACAGCGGCAGCCATGTACAGGGTGTCGAGTATGGGCAGGTTGAATTCCGTGAACACGGATTCCTGAGTCTGCTTGGTTGCATCAGGAATGTTAGTGCCAAAGAACTGGAAGGGACCTGGCTCGTCGGGCGTACAGCCGTCGAAGTTTGGTGCATCCGGCGAGTTGGGCTCCTGTTCAGGCCATGCGCATGGCTGGCTGCCATTAAACTCCTGGCTGGGCACAACCTCACGCTCTTTAGTATTACGCCACTGGGCACCGGCACCCCATGACACCATACCGCCAGGCAGTTCGATCGGCGTTTCGCCGCTGAATACCAGGTCTGCAGTGACGTTCCAGTTTACTGTTTCCTGATAACGGTCATTAAACAACCAGCGAACCAGTTCGTCCGGGTTTTCGGCGCCCTGCACATAGCTCGGGTTGGCAAGACCGTAGACCGGCTGGCCAGCAAAGTTGGACGCAAACGGGTTGTACCACATGCAGCCATTGGTGCCGGCTGCAGCCGGGTTCTGGGTACCAAAGCGAGCAGTGCTCAGGTCGGTAGCGTTACAGTTTGGACCACCAAAGCCGTTCAGCGCTTCCTGTACACGGTACAGGGCGATGTCAGGGTTGTCATCAGTGGTGTGAGACTGGTTATAGGTCAGCGCTGCGTCATAAAAAATACCGCTGCCAATGTTCAGTTCGCCGTCGAAACCAGCCGTCAGGTGCATAAAACGGTTGTCGATTTCACGCGGTGTACTGTGGCTGCCATCCTCGGCGAACAGGTCCAGACCGCCGTGCGCAAAGGCACGGTAAAGAATCGGTGTAAAACCTTGCGTGACGGCGTACAGCGGGTTGTTGGCAAAGCCGGAGCGCTGCGCGAATTCCTCAACATATGGGTTGGTTTTTGGTACGTACAGCTGGTAAGCCGCGCCAGACGCACGGGAAGGACCACGAATCACTGGCTGCGAGGGCGAGCCATACACGTTGGGTGAGGACACCTGTGAGTAAGCCGCACGCGCGGTAAAGCTGTGCTGTGAGCTGATATCGGTTTTGACCTGACCGAACAGACGGTAGATGTCGTTTTCAGACACCAGGTCGTAGTACGGGATGTAGTTGTACCGACATCCGGAAAAGCCGCGGCTGGCGTCAACGATGCCGCCAACTGCATTACAGGATTCGTCGGTAAAGTCATTCGCCAGGCCGTAGACGGGGCCCCACTCGCCGGTGGCAGTGTTGCCGGGCACTGCGGGCAGCGGGCCGCGGGCAGCATACGCCGCCAGGTTGGTCAGATCTGACCAGGATGCCGGGTTGACTGCATATGGCTGGCTGGAGAAATCACGTTCCGTGGTGTCCATTTCTGAGCGGTGTTCCCACTGTGCTGCCCAGATGACATCGGTGCTATCGCCACCAAAACCACCCAGAATACCCACATTGAAATCACCGTCGGATCCGTCGATGGCCTTGAATGCGCCCTGTACTTCAATGCCTTCGAAGTTGTCGCGGCTGATGAAATTAACAACACCGCCGGTCGCATCGGCACCATAGGTCACGGCAGCGCCGTCCTTGAGGATCTCAACACGGGCCAGTGCGATGGATGGAATAACAGAGGTGTTTTGTGTGACGCGTCGGCCATTGAACAGGGACAGTGTCTTGTCCGCTCCTATACCACGCAGGTTATAGCTGACGCTGCCGGTCAGGTCTGCGCCGCCGAAGTAATAGGATTCACCCGAGGTGGCACCGGAGATGCTCAGGCTCTTGGCGAATTCCAGCGCTGAAGGCGAGCCGGAAAGCTCCATGTCAGCTGCGGTGTAGGTTTCCACCGGCAGTGCGGCGTCGACGGGTGTGCCACGGATCAATGAACCGGTGACAACAACCTCTTCGATTTCGGGCTGTTGCTGTGCAACAACCAGCGTGGGTGCTACCAGTGATACGCAAGCGATGCACCGGTATAGTTCTTTTAATCTCATCGGGTTTCCCCCCCTTAATGCTTTTTATTACAGCGGTTAGATGGTTGCCTGCCAATTGGATGAAAATCAGACATACAAAAATCCACACAGATTCCCTGGGCGTCAGAATAGTGATGCTTGGCTCTATTTCTTCTGCGGTCAGGAGCCTGTCATGGCTCTCTTCATCAGTTTGATTTTTGTTATTGGGTCAGACGGTACTTCAATTGTCGCTCGACAGAATCAGACTCTGTCTCGCTTTCTCATGGATCCTGCACACTCTCAAAAGCAGTTACTATCTTGGAGAGTGTTACTAATCTGCACAGAATTGGCTGCGTGTTACTTTTCATAACACTTTGTTTTGACATAAAATTCTGTGCGATTAACCGCCTGAAGCATAAACCATGCGTTTTTGCCTAGTCAATGCCAATATGCATTTAATGGTTAGCTCGCTGTATATCCCTGGCGCGCCGGGCGCCGGATGTCCCGAATCCGGTACCGCTTTGATGATGAACACGTTAACATCCTGGAATGCATCACCTGACTGAGTAATCCTCAACCAACACACAACCGGAAATCCACAGATGAGAACAGCTTTTTGGTCGCCCCTTCGCAACCTGGTCGGCGCAGGGTTTCTTGTGCTGACTGCCGTCAACGTGCACGCCCAGCCGGTTCCCCGCGCAGCCCCGGACTCAGTTGGTCTGTCTGCCGAGAAGCTCGCGCTGGCCACCGCAGACCTGCAGGCGCGGGTGAATGCCGGAGATATCGCCGGCGTGGTGGCGGCCGTGGTGCGCGATGGTCAACTGGTCTATGCCGAAGCCCTGGGTATGCGCGATATTGCCGCCGATGCCGAAATGCCCTTTGATGCGCTGTTCCGCACCTATTCCATGACCCGGCCAGTGACGGCGCTGGGTATTCTGATGTTGCATGATGAGGGGCTGCTGAACGTCACTGACAGCCTGCAGACCTACCTGCCGCAATTTGCTGATCAGCAGGTGCTGGTCGACGCCAATGCCACGGATGTCTCTTCTACACGGCCGCGGCAGGGAGATATCACCCTGGCACAACTGTTGACGCATACTTCCGGCCTGGGTAGCCGCAGCAGTGCCCTGTATCGCGGCCACAATGTGCACAGCTATGACCAGACGCTGGCCCAGGTGGTCGACAATGTGGCGGCGCTGCCCTTGTTTGAAGACCCTGGCACAGCCTATCGCTACGGTCTGCATGCCGAGGTGCTGGGGCGGGTCATTGAGGTGGTGTCCGGGCAGGATATTGAAACATTTTTTCAGCAGCGCATTTTTGGCCCTCTGGGCATGAGTGATACGGTTTTTTATGTTGATGCTGCCCGGGCGGACCGGCTGGCAACCGTGTATCGACCTGATGATGACGGTCAGTTGCAGGCACATGAAATGGAGAGCATACCGGTCACCGAGCCGCGTCTGCTGGCCAGCGCCGGCGTGGGCCTGGTCTCTTCAACCATGGACTTTCTGCGCTTCTCGCAACTGTTTCTGGACAATGGCCGGGTAGGGGAACAGCAGCTGATAAGTCCGGCGGTCGTGCAGATGATGCAGGAAAATGCGGTCCCTGACGCCTTGTTGCCTATCGGCAGCGGCGGTTACTGGCGTGGCTCGGGCTGGAGTCTGGGCGGTATGGCCGTGGTCATGGATGCGGACACATACAATCATACCGTCAATGAAGGGGAATACTGGTGGGACGGATCAGCGGGCACGCGTTTCTGGATTGATCCGGCGCAGAACATGATCACCATTATCATGGCTCAGGTGTCGCCGGCCAGCGGCAACGGATTCCGTGAAAGCTTCAAAACCCTGGTTTACGACGCTATTGAATAACCCCGCCAGCGCCGACCATGCCAGCTAGTCAGCGTCTGTCAGATCGGTGAAAATGCCACCGGTCAACGCCCCCAGGTCTTCAGGGCTGAGTTCAATCTCCAGCCCCCGGCGACCCGCGCTGACATAGACGCTGGCAAAATCGCGGGCTGAACTGTCGATAAAGGTGGGCAGGCGTTTCTTCTGCCCCAACGGACTGACCCCGCCCAGCACATAACCGGTGCTGCGCTGCACGTCCGTCGCGGCCGCCATGGCGGCTTTTTTACTGCCAGCCGCTCTGGCGATCTGTTTCAGGCTCAGTTGGTGGGTGACGGGCACAATCCCTACCGCCAGTGCCTTGCCATCCAGCGCCACGACCAGCGTTTTGAATACCTGTCGGGCGGGCACGCCCATTTTCTCGGCTGCTTCCAGGCCATACGACGGGTGTCCCGCATCATGACTGTATTCGTGAATACGATGGCTCACGCCGGCTTTTTTGGCGACATTGATACCGGGGGTCATGGGCCCGCCACTACCTCTTGGCGAAGTTCACCCAAGCCGTCGATGCCGATGCGAATGGTGTCGCCCACTTTCAGATATTTCGGTGGCGTGAAACCATCGCCAACGCCTTCCGGCGTGCCGGTGTAGATCAGGTCGCCGGGCATCAGGGTCATGAACTGGCTCAGATAGCTGACAATCTCGGCGACACCAAACACCATCTGGCTGGTATTGCCCTGCTGGCGCATCTCGCCATTGATCTCCGACCATACTGCCAGGTTCTGCACGTCGTCAATGCTGTCCCGGGTCACCAGCCACGGGCCGAACGGTGCGAATGAATCGGCGCTCTTGCCTTTGACGAACTGCCCCGCGCGCTCACGCTGAAAGGCACGTTCGGATACATCATTGCCGACCGTGTAGCCAGCAACGTGAGTCAGGGCATCGGCGACATCAACGTATTGCGCACGTTTGCCAATGACCACGACCAGTTCGGCTTCGTAGTCGAGTTTGGTGGCCGCACGGGGTTCAATGACTGGATCGAACGGGTTGCTCAGCGCCGACACGGCTTTGCTGAAAACCAGAGGTTCCTCAGGCACTTCAACTGCCATCTCGGCAGCATGATCGATGTAGTTGAAGCCAATGGCGATAATCTTGCTGACCCCGGTGACCGGCGCCGCCAGTCTGGTATCGGGGCTCACCAGCGGCAGGCTGTCGTGGGCAATGGCGGCGATGCGCGCCAGGTTTGCGTCTGACAATTGCTCCGGGGTCACATCATCCAGGTGCGCAGAAAGGTCGCGAATCTGCCCCTGTTGATCAATCAGGCCGGGCTTTTCTGCGCCCGCCGGACCAAACCTGACCAGTGTCAGCTCAGTTGCCTGAAGTGGCGTTGACAACAGTAGCGCGCATGCCAGGCTGGCAAGTGCAATGCGGATCGTGCGAATGCGACAGGTAAGATCAGGCATGGTGGGTCGTCCTTGGTTATCATTGTTGTGGTCGCAGTATAACGTACAAAATCAAGCGTATACCAACCCCGGCGTTAGCGGTACACTTGTTGTCAAAAACACCATAACCCTGAACCGGAAGCCTGACTATGTATTCTTTCTCACGCGCGTTGCGTCACCGCCTGATCATCATTCCCCGCCGCCTGCTGGTCGGCTCGGCATTGCTGGTGCTGTCCGTGATATTGGCGCCTTCGACGTTGATGGCACAGACCACGCTGCTGACCAATGTGAACGGTTATACCATGCTTGATGGTGAGGGTGCCGGCAGCCCTCGCGAGCGCCGGCAATTTACCGCCATTCAGTTCACGGGTGATCGCATCGACCGGGTATTCTCTGCCGATGATGAGCTACCTGATGGCGACAACTTGACCGTTATTGATGGTGAGGGAAAAACCCTGTTGCCGGGATTGATTGATGCACATGGCCATGTGCTCAATTACGGTCTCAGCCTGTTGCGCGTGGATATGACCGGCACCCGCTCCGAGCAGGACGCAGTTGCCAGGGTGCAGGCGTTTCAGCAGGCCAACCCGGATCTGGAATGGATTCAGGGCAGGGGCTGGAATCAGGTGTTGTGGGACAGCAATGAATTCCCGAGTGCCGAGACGCTGGCTCAGGTCGCGCCGGATACACCCATGTGGTTCAGCCGGGTTGATGGTCATGCCGGTTGGGCCAACCAGGCGGCCATGGAACTGGCAGGGGTTGACGCCAGCACGCCCGATCCCGATGGTGGCATGATCATTCGCGATGCCGAGGGTCGACCGACGGGTACCTTCGTCGACACGGCAATGCGTTATATCACCCGGCACATTCCGGCGCTCAGTATCGATGATCAGAAAATGGCCTTGCGCCGGGCCATGCTGGCCCTGGCCGGGCAGGGGCTGACCAGCGTGCACGATGCCGGTGTGTCGACAACCACTTTGCAGGCGTACCGGGAGTTGCTGAAGGACGGACCGCTGCCGATCCGGGTCTATGTCATGCTGGCCAGTGGTGACGATCAACTGGCAGACCGGCTGGCCGAAGGCCACTTCATCAGTGACGACAATACCCTGGTGGTGCGCAGTGTGAAGATATCCGCCGATGGGGCACTTGGCAGTCGGGGTGCCTATCTCAATGAAGACTATTCCGATCAGGCCGGTCACCGGGGCTTGCTGCTGCTGTCACCGGAGCGCCTGACACAGTTGATGGAGATGTCCATGCAGGCAGGCTTCCAGGTAAACGTGCATGCCATTGGTGACGGCGCCAACATGATCGTGCTCGACAACTATGAAGCATTGATTCAGCGCACGGGCACGGTTGACCAGCGCCATCGTATCGAGCACGCCCAGGTCCTGCGTTATGAGGACATTCTGCGCTTCAACGAGCTCAATGTGATTCCGTCCATGCAGGCAACGCATGCTACCAGTGACAAGAATATGGCTCAGGACAGGTTGGGTGAGGTACGCATTCAGGGAGCCTATGCCTGGCGCAAGTTGATGGAAGCCGGCGCCGTGATCGCCAATGGTTCGGATTTCCCGGTGGAGTCGCCCAATCCGTTTTTTGGATTGCATGCGGCTGTCACGCGACAGGACCACCAGAATCAACCGCCCGGTGGCTGGTTTCCCGAAGAGCGCATGACGCTGGAGGAAGCCCTGACCAGCTTCACGCTGGACGCGGCCTACGCGGCGCATCAGGAAGATATTCTGGGATCTCTGGAGCCCGGCAAGAAGGCTGATTTCATTTTGCTGGACCAGGATGTGTTTGCCATTGAGCCGTCACAGTTGTGGCAGATCGATGTCGCCCAGACCTGGGTCGGCGGTCGCCGCATTGGCGAATAAACGGAGATGACCATGGTTGCCAGTAATCCCTCGCGTCGACGCTTTATGCAGACCTCCGGCGCTCTGCTGCTGGGCGCTGTCAGTCTGCAAACCCGACTGGCACAGGCCCAGCAGGACATTGATACTTTGTTTGCTGCACCCGGGCAAGACAATTACTGGCAGAGCGTGCGTCAGCAGTTTACCTTCACCGACGATGCGGTGCCCATGAATGCGGCGAATCTGTGCCCGTCTTTCCGAGTGGTGACTGAGCATGTGGCAGCAATGACGGCGGATATTGATAAAGACTGTTCATTTAACAACCGCGCCAAATTCGCCGGCATTCTGGAAGATGCACGCAGTCGTGTGGCAGAGCAGTTGTATGTCAGTGCAGATGAAGTGGCGTTGGTGCGCAATACCAGTGAAGCCAACACTATTATTAACAATGGCCTGCCGCTGGAGCGCGGTGACGAGGTCATCATCTGGGATGAAAATCACCCGACCAATCACGTAGCCTGGCAGGTCAGGGCAGCACGTTACGGATTTGTGGTGACCACCGTACCGACACCTGCCGACGTGACGGCCGGGCAATTGCTTGATGCCTTTGTCAGCCGATTTACCGATCGTACGCGGGTGCTGGCGCTGACGCATGTATCCAATGTCAGCGGGATCAGATTGCCGGTAGCCGAGCTGGTTGCAGCTGCCCATGCCCGTGGCATATTTGTGCATCTGGACGGCGCCCAGACCTGGGGGGCAATGGATGTCGATCTGCGCGGCCTTGGTGTAGACGCCTACACGGCCAGTGCCCACAAATGGTATATGGGGCCCAAAGAGGTTGGGCTGTTATATGTCAGGGATGCCGTGCAGGCACGAATCTGGCCGGGTGTGGTGGCCTCGGGCTGGGGCAGCGGGGTTGACACCCGGCAACTCGGCGCACGCAAATTCGAGTCGCTCGGGCAACGCGATGATGCCGCTCTGGCGGCACTGGGATTGACTGCGCGAATCCATGGCAATATCGGTCTGTTGCGTACGGAACAACGCATCGTTGAACTGTCACAACGCCTTAAAGCCGGCGTGCAGGCACTGGGTATACCACTCATTACCCCGTCTGCTGCGTCGCTGAGTTTTGGTGTCTGTATTGTGGCCGCGCCGGATGGCCAGGCAGGCGCTCTTGCCGATCGGCTCTATCATGAGCATGGTATTGCCGGAGCAGCTACAGGTGGTCTGCGCCTGTGTCCGGGGATTTACAATACCGAGGAGCATATTGATCGGGCGATTGAGGGAGTCCGGGTACTGCTGGGAGCCTGACAGACCTTATTCGGTTTTCAGGGAAACTTCCAGTAGACCGTCGCGGCGAAGCACGCCATGGCTGACTGCGAAGCCTTTCAGCAGCGAAGCAACCCGGGCCTGGGGGCGAGGATGACTGCCCAATGTGCCGTGATAACCCGTGCGCATAACCAGCTCATCCTGCGCCTGTATGCCATATTCACGATTGCTTACCTGACGGTCCTCTTTTAACTGTATCAGGCCATGCCCCAGCGTTTGCTTGTGGATAAACGGGTGCAGCACCTCAAAAAAAGCTTTTAGTGCCAGGTCATCCATATAGTTGAAGGCGTCCCAGAACAGACACAGATCGAATCGTGTCGCTTCCGGAAAATTCAGAACATTGCGAAATCGCTCTCGCCAGGCATTGAGCAGGTTTTCCTGGCGCACGGATTCATCAACCAGTTTGCCGGTCTTTTGTGTGGGTACGGGAATGACCGGCGGGGATAGCAGGGCATCCGGCAATCCACAAAAATGCAGCTTGCAGCGCCGATTGCCAAAATAGGCAACGGTTTCCTGAACGCCAAAGCCGATATCCAGCACCATCAATGGCGATACATCCGCCAGTCTGTGCTGGATATCGGGCATCAATCGGCTGGGCAGTGTCTCGGCGCCAGTCACTGTCAATTGCTCGGCCAGGTTCACGGTTCAGCTGTTTTTATCGGTTGAGCTGCCCGATTTGAAGGATGCTGCGGGAGCACCGCCATTGGCGTGGCTGGGGTCAATATCAATAGTGCCTTTAAACCGCGCGCCTTCTTCCAGGGTCATTTTCGGGGTTATGATGTTGCCTTTGATGTTGCTGGTGCTGGAGACAAATACTTTTTCCTTGCCGGTGATGTCTCCGTGAACTTCGCCGTCAATGCGAATAACCTTGGCGGTGACATCAGCATGAACCTTGCCAGATTTGCCGATGGTCAGCTCATGTGATGCCAGATTAACCGTGCCTTCGACCTGTCCTTCGATCATCAGGTTTTCGTCCCCGCTGATATCACCCTTGACCTTGATGGTGGCGCCAAGCGTGGCAGATCTGCCGGAGCTGACGGCTGCGACAGGCTTTGGGGCGCTACTGTAGCTGGACTCTACCGCCGGTGCGGCGGCAGCGGAGGATTCGGATTTGTCCTGTTGTTTGTCTTTGTTCCGGTCAAACATAAGTATCACCAATGACTTTTGTGGTTATCGCTTCGGACTTTATCAATTAAGGTCGGGTCTGACAATGGCCTGAATGGCAAAAATGAGGCAGCCTGCGACCAGAGGGAAAATCATGGGCTGGCGCCCCTTGTGGCCTCAGACAGGTTATCATGAGCGCTTCATTCCTGGCTGGTCGATAGCATGCAATCAATAGAGAGGCTTTTGTGACCCGAACTGAATCGCTGCAGCCGGATCATGCACGATCGGTTACCGTGATCGGCGCCGGCCCGGCCGGCCTGATGGCTGCCGAACAGTTGGCTGAAGCGGGACAGAAAGTTGATCTGTTTGACGCCATGCCATCCGTCGGGCGCAAATTCCTGCGGGCCGGTGTTGGCGGCCTCAACCTGACTCACTCAGAAGACCTGAGCGCGTTTGTCGCACGCTATAGCCATGCTGATCTGGTACAACCCTGGCTGCGCGACTTTGGTCCAGCGGCGTTGCAGCACTGGGCGGACTCCCTTGGTATTGAGACATTTACCGGCAGCTCGGGGCGGGTTTTTCCAGTGCAGAAAAAGGCCTCGCCATTGCTACGTTTGTGGTTGCAACGTTTAGGCGAACTGGGCGTCCGTATCCACACCCGCCATCGCTGGACTGATTGGCGCGTTAATGCCGATGGTTACCAGCTGGTGTTTGAGGTCGGCATGCCGGGGCAGGTGTCGCAACCCCGGTTGGTCGATACTGATGCAGTTGTGCTGGCTACGGGCGGCGGCAGTTGGGCGCGCCTGGGTTCCGATGGCCGTTGGCAGTCGCTGCTGACACAGGCAGGTGTGACTGTGTCGCCGTTCACACCGTCAAACTGTGGCTTTGACTACCCATGGAGTCAGTTCATGCGACAACGATTTGCCGGCCAGCCTTTGAAGTCAGTGGGCCTGTCAGTCGATGTGGAGTCTCAACAATGGCAGCTAGGAGAAGCCATGATCAGTCGGCACGGAATACAGGGGGGGCTGATTTATCATGCATCGCGCACGCTTCAACAGTGCATTGAGCGCGATGGTTTTACCCAGATTTATTGGGATCTGCTGCCGGATCGGACATTGGCAGAAATAAAAAATATATTGGCACAACCCAGGGGCAAACAGTCTCAGGCCAATTTCCTGCGCAAGCGCCTGGCGTTCAGTGGTGCCAAGGCTGCTTTATTGCATGAGCTGGCACCACAATCGGTCAGTCATCCGGACAGCCTGGCGCACGCCATTAAATGCCTGCCGCAACGACTGCATTCTGCCCGTCCGCTGGATGAGGCTATCAGTACCGGTGGTGGCGTTGTTGCCAGCGAGCTGAATGAAGTGTTGATGCTGCGGCGCCTTCCGGGGGTATTCTGTGCAGGCGAAATGCTTGACTGGGACGCGCCTACCGGAGGTTATCTGCTTAACGCCTGCATGGCCAGCGGTCGGGTTGCCGGGCAGGGCGCCGTGGCTTTTCTTCAGGCGAAGGGGGTGGGCGCGTGACGAGCGACACAATTTGGGTATGTCGACATTGTCGATAATTGATCTTTTTCCGGAAACGTGTAGTCTGGAAATGCTGGTTGTTATGCACCGGCACGGTACCGCACTAGCAGAATTATAACGATTGCAGCGGGCAGTATCGATGATCAGGAACAGGGTACAATGCGCCGATCCAGAGCACTGAAAATCATTATTGTGGTGGCGCTGATCACCGCAATTGGCCCTGTTTTGACAGCAATCTATCTGGCGCGGCAACAGGGCCTGGCGACCGAATATGACCGGGTTGTCAGCTATGCCCGCTCAGTCGCCGTCCGTTCCGACCGGGCCGTCGCCCAGATGCAGGAAGCCATTGATATCCTGATCGCTACCAGTACCGGAGATTCCTGCTCGGATACCATGTTGACGCAAATGCGGCAACTGGGGATCAGCATGGAGTTCATGAAGGTGGCGGGTGCTGTCAGCGGTGAAGCCATGTTGTGTTCCACCCTGGGTTTACACGACCAGGGACTGGCGCTGGGCCCCCCTGACAGCGTGACACCTCAGGGCACCCGGTTGCGCCTTAACGCGCCGATGCCACTGTCTACCGGCACACCCTATATTTCGCTTGAACGTGATGGTTTTATTGCCATGGCCCATCGCAGCCAGGCCGTGGATCTGGTCGTGGATCAGGAAGATGTGCTGTTTGCGACATTTGACCCCACAACGGGGAGCATCAGAACATCAAACAATGCAGTGAACCCACAATGGGTCACAGCCGTCGACAACAGTACGCAAGCCGCATTCATGGATAATGGATATATAGTGGGTGTCGTGCGCTCAAATCAGGTGGCGCTGACCGGTGCCATTGCCGCCATACCAGCGCGTTATCTGGGTGAGCGCGTTTGGGCGTTTATCGGTGTGTTGCTGCCAATTGGTCTGGTGACGGCAATGCTGCTGACCGGGTCAGTCTTGTACTTTGCCCGCATGCAGGTATCGCTGTCTACCCAGATTCGACAGGGTTTGCGTCGCAATGAGTTCTATATGGCTTACCAGCCGGTGGTTGATCTGCACACAGGGCGCTGGGTAGGCGCTGAAGCACTGGTGCGCTGGCAGCGGGCAGACGGTCGGATCATGCAGCCCGATGAATTTATTCCCGTTGCCGAACACAGTGGGATGATTGGTCAGTTGACCGGAAAAGTCATCGATCTTGCCAGCCGGGACATGATGGTGGCACTGCGTGACCACCCGGATTTTTTCCTGACGCTGAACCTGTCTGCCAAGGATCTGCAATCGGACAAAACACTTGAGCGGCTGATGACCATGGTAGGTGATAATGGCATCAATAGCGGGCAGGTCGTGGTGGAGCTCACCGAGCGCATGCTGGTAGATGCCAATGCCGCCAAAACGGTAATATCGGCCATGCGCGAACAGGGTATTCAGGTAGCCATTGATGATTTTGGCACTGGGTACTGCAGCCTGTCCTACCTGGAAACCATGCAGTTTGACTGCCTGAAAATTGATCGCCTGTTTGTAGAGGCCATTGATACCGAGGCGGCGACCAACCGTGTGGTGCTACATATAATCGAGATGGCCCGAACGCTGAATCTAAAAGTGATAGCGGAAGGTGTCGAGACCGAAGCGCAGGCACAGTACCTGAAAGAGCACGGCGTCGAGTATGCCCAGGGCTGGTTATACAGCAGAGCAATCGCGCCGGCTGAACTGATTGCCCGTCTGGACTGACGTGTTTACAGAAATACCAATTGGACACAGGAAACATAGGTAGCATGATGACCCAGACATCGACCCGTCTGTACCCGGCCATAGAGCCGTTCAATAGCGGGTTTTTGCCAGTATCCGAACGTCATACCCTGTATTTTGAGCAGGCAGGCAACCCTGACGGCAAACCCGTGGTGTTTTTGCATGGCGGCCCTGGTGGTGGCGTGATGCCTGACTATCGTCGTTATTTCGATCCGCAGAAGTGGCATGTCATTCTGTTTGACCAGCGAGGTTGCGGGCGCAGCACGCCGTTTGCCGATATTGAGGAAAACACGACCTGGGACCTGGTGGCTGATATCGAAAAGCTGCGCGCTCACCTGGGTATTGTGCGCTGGGCGGTGTTTGGTGGGTCCTGGGGTTCGACCCTGGCCCTGTCTTACGCCATTACCCATGCTGACGTTTGTACGGAGTTGTTTCTACGGGGCATCTTCCTGCTCAGGAAGAAGGAAATTGACTGGTTTTATCAGGAGGGGTGCTCAAAGCTCTTTCCGGATCTCTGGCAATCCTACCTCGAACCTATTCCGGAGGAAGAGCGCCACGACCTGATGGCAGCCTATTACCGACGCCTGACATCAGAAGATGCAGCGGTGCGTAAACGGGCGGCAAAGGCCTGGTCAATCTGGGAAGGTTCAACGTCCAAACTGCTGTTCGACCCGGCTTCTGCCGGCAAGTTTGGCAATGATGAATTTGCAGATGCGTTTGCACGTATCGAGTGTCACTATTTTACCAACAAGGGTTTCTTTCCCGAAGACAACTATCTGCTGAACCATGCCGATGTTCTGAAAGGTATCAGAACAGTGATTGTACACGGGCGTTATGACGTAATATGTCCGGTAGAAAATGCCTGGCAATTGCACCAGGCGCTGCCGGGGTCTGAATTGCATATTGTTGCCGATGCCGGTCATGCCCTGTCGGAGCCGGGTATCACCTCCAGAATGATTGAATACACTGACAAATGGTCTGACTGATAAGGGGATCTCCCACAGGGTTCTATGGCGTTGACATGATTCAACTTGATCTTATTACCCTGGCGATTACGCTGGCACTGGTATCTGCAGCATCGGTACTGGTGCTGTTTATCTTCTGGCGTATCAATAAAAACCTGCCCGGGGTCATGCACTGGACGCTGGGCGGTTTTTTTATCGCAGCGGCATTTCTTTCCATATTTATGGCTACTGCACTGAATGCGCCAGGGAATCTGGGGCCGCTGTTGAGCAACTCTATGAGTCTGCCTGCTGTTCTGTTTACCATTGAAGGCAGTCTGCGCTTTCGCGGTTATCACTCGCGGCAGCGCTGGCGTTTTATGCTGATGGTCATGCCGGCACTGGTGGTCATGGCCTGGCTGAACAAGGACTACCCCCAGGCACGCTATCTGTTTCATGACGCGTTTACGGCGATAGGCATGTTTCTGGTTGGCATTATCATGTGTTGGCGTACTGCTGACCGCTATGAATTGCAGGCCAACAGTCTGGCGGCATGTTCCGCCATGCTGATTGGTGTGTCATTCTTCATGCGCTGGCAATATGCTTTGCTGGCACCGGAGATAGACCCCCTGCCTCTGAACATGCCTGCCAATCAAGGTCTGTTTCTGGCCCTGATCCTGTTCACCGTCGGCTGGACCTACGGTCTGGGCGTGGCCTGCTATTTCCGCTCCAATCGTCAGGTCATGCAGATGGCCCGCGAAGATGCACTGACGGGTCTGCCGAATCGACGCAGTATTGATGAAAACCTGGGTCAGGCACTGACTGAAAGCCGCCGCTCCAGGGCGCCTTTTGCGGTCATGCTGATAGACGTCAATGGCTTCAAGCTGGTCAATGACCGATTCGGGCACAGTGCCGGTGATGAATTGCTCGCAGGCATCGCACGTCGGCTGGTAAACGCCACGCGTGAGTCAGATTTTGCCGGCCGACTGGGGGGTGATGAGTTTGTGGTCATCGCCCGCAGCCTGGATGCTGATGCCAGGCTTGATGAATTTGTGCAGCGTATGCGGCAGATGTTGAATGGCCCCATACGCGTGCGCAAATGTGAAGTTGATGTTGTCGTCAGTATTGGGGTTGCGCTATGGCCGGTGGACGGCGACAGTTCCGACGAATTATTGGGTCGTGCCGATGCCCTGATGTATGGTGACAAGGCCAGAACATCAGGGCAGCAGTGTATAGCGGAAAATGTTACTCAGGTGCCGATCTGAAAACTTATGTCATCGCGGATCACGGTAGCCTGGTCGGGATCATAGTCCGGGTTCAGCCACACCAGCAATGAGGCGAAGCCACAGGACTCAATATCTTCGGGGATATAATCGGGCATCACGCCGCAGTAGCTGAAACCTTCCCGTAACTGAAAGCTCATTACCGGGTCGCTAAAGTCACCCCAGATAACCTTGCGGGCGTAGTATTCTGCACTCATCCCGGCCGCCTGCGCCTGGTAGCCGGGCAGGCGGCCGCACACGATGATGCGCTTCAGGTTCATGGCACGGCACAGTTGCCGACGGCCTTCGTATAACAGATGTCCCACGCCCTGTCCCTGGGATTCCGGATCGACAAACACTTCGACCCCGTAAAGTGTGCGGCCGTCCGGGTTGTGATTGTCGAAGGTGCCTGCGCTGGTGATTTCGTACCAGTTATGTTCTTCCGCCCAGTCGTCCCACATGACCATGATGGAACTCGCGCAGCCCAGTATGCCGGAGTCATCCTCGGCGACAATCTGCCCTTGTGGAAACATCTCCAGTTGCGTTAACAGATCAAGTTTGTTCCAGGGCGGAATGGTGGGATAAATACGAGTCTGTAATGCGATGAGTGCAGGTATGTCTGTGCGGCGGGTTTGTCGTACACGAATAGTGCTCAAGGGTCGTTTCCTGTGTCTGAAGGTGCCGGTTCATTGGTGAATACCGGAGGCGGTTCGTTGCTGAGAGGGGCTCCTGGCGCGGTGCTGGTGGCAGGTTCCGGCGATCGGAGTTCACGGACTTCCTGCTCTGGCGGTGACGTAGTGACCGTTTCCCGCGTAGGGTCGGCGAGACCGATAAATGCCAGTGCCAACAAGATTAGCAACACAATACCCACTATCGCCGCAGCAAGGAATTTAAGCAGGGGGTTGTTGTTCATGACAGCCTGCCGTCAAATTCACCAAGAAGTTCAGACAAAGGTTTGTCGGTGTGCTGCCGAAGTGTCTGCAGCAGCTGCTGTTGCGATCCAAAGCGTGTTGAGTCGTAGTGGTGTTGCGTGGCCGGAAAAGTGCCCGAAGGCCGGGCCTGTGCAGGGGGGCTGACAGGCTCGGGGCTGTCTTCTCGCTCAGGGCTGTCTTCTCGCTCAGGGCTGTTTACTGGCTCAAGGCTGTTTACTCGCTCAGGGCTGTTTACACGCTCATGGCTGTTCTGCAGCAAGGGTTTAGGGATGCGCGCATCAGGGTAGAGTCGCAGAACCGCCTTGCTCAGATCCTTGATCAGGGCAGTGAGCGTGTGCGCAGGGATGTCGCCCTGCGCAATCAGGGTTAGCATTCGTGTGCGCAGTTTGCTTAGTGATTCCTGTTTAACCGGCTTCGCGCCAGTTTCTTTGCTGGCAGCTGACCGGCTTGCCGGGCGTCTGCTGTTGTCTGTGGTCGCGGCGGACAGGCGTGCCGGTTGTTGCCGGTGTCGGGCCTGCCAATAGTTGCTGAATGATGCTTTCGGCGCGAGTGGTTCAAGTGCATCCTCAAGTGCGCGCCCCAAGCGGAAAAAGTTTTTGCATGACGGGTCTGTTTCCGGAAAAAGCGTCACTGGCGATTGCATGGTAACCGCCGCGCGCAGACTTTCGTCCTGCAGAATAAATCCAAGATAATTCAGTTTGACACCAATGTATTTCTCCACCGCCCCGGAGAAGCGATGAAAAACCTCGCGAGCCTGTTTGGTGCTGTTGCACATATTGACGATGACATGGAAATGGCTTTTTTTGCCGCGGCGGCGCAGCAGTTTGATCATGGAGAAGGCATCGGTCAGTGAGGTTGGCTCAGTTGTGACGACGATGATGGTGTGTTGCGCTGCACGCACAAAATCCATGGTGTCATCGCCAATGCCAGCAGCCGTATCCACCAGCAGGAAGTCATATTCGCCTTCGATATCGGCCAATTGCCGGGTCAGCTGCATTTGTTGTCTTGGTTGCAGGCTGACGCACTCCACAATACCGTTGGCACCAGGGATGACTTTCAGCCCATGTGGGCCTTCCAGCATGACGTCCTGAATGGACTTGTTACCAAACAGAACGTGCTCAAGGCTGAGTTTTGGCGTCAGGCCAAGCAGGATGTTGATATTCGCCAGACCGGTATCGGCATCAAACAGGCAGACCTTGCGTCCCATCCGGGACAGGGCAATGCCCAGATTGACGGAGATACTGGATTTACCAACGCCGCCCTTGCCGCTGGTGATTGCGATGACGTAGGGGGCAGTAGTGCGGGCCTGGGACAGGCTCTTTTTGGCAGTATTTTTCAGTGGCAGGTCAACGGTAGCCATCAGCTTCCCGTGGTGATTGGGGCGTTTTTTTGTGTGGATTGATTCGGATTGCTGCCGGGCACGTATTTAGACCCCAAGCATAATGCGCCAACTCACCCTGCGCAACAAAAATTTCCATACTAATGACAGGCTTGCAGTGGTCAGTGGACGATTCATTGAGTATACTCGACGCAGGCTTCGTCAGCCAGGTGGTGAAATCTGATTTCATACATACTTACAATAACGCTGGATCTGTTGACACGGTTAAGCCAATGACGGTGGAAAAACAAAGAGTACCCACCCATCTGACCTTGAACAAGCTCCCCAGTCTGCCTCAGGTGCTGGTTCGTATTCTCGATGCCGTCAGCCAGGAATCGGCCGACTTTCAGCAGCTTTCCTCCATTATTCGCCAGGACAGTGCGATGTCAGCCAGGCTGATCGCAGTGGCCAATTCAGGTTTCTATCGTCGCCAGCACCATTGCGATACAGTTGATCGAGCGTTGATGTGTCTGGGCCTGGAGACGGTCAGGACGCTGGTCATTACCGCGGCGGTCAAACAGTACTTCAGCTACTTTGACAAAGACCACCAACAATTCATGACGCGTTTCTGGCGACGTTCGCTGGCGGCGGCGCAGTGTGCCCAGACATTTGCCAGTCTCACAGGTTATCAGGGGTTGTCGCAGGCGTATCTGTGCGGTCTGTTGATGGATGTGGGCCAGCTGTGCCTGTTGGCTGAAAATCACAGCGCGTATCTGAAATTGTGCCAGGCAGCAGAGACTGATGACCAGTATCTGCTGGATGGCGAGCGCGAGGCCTTTGATATAACCCACCCCGAGCTGGGGGCGGCGCTGCTGGACAGTTGGCACATGGACAATTTCATGGCCGACGCTATTCGCTATCACCATGCTACCGGCGAAGATCTCAGACACGCCCACCACCTGGTCAAGATTGTCAATTTGAGCAGCCAGGTCAGCGGTCAGCTGGCGCTGGATGACAAGACGCTGATGATTGCCAACGATCTGTTTGGGTTTAACGAAGACCTGATGCGCGAACTGCACACCCGCATTGCTGCCGATGTGCAGCGTATCGCCGGTGGCCTGGGCGTGGCATCGGGAGATGATGATCCGGCGCAGGCCCAGCAGGTCAATCGTGAGCTGGGTGAGAAACTTGGTCAGCTGACCCAGTTGCAGGCATTGCGGCAGAGCTTGCCGCGAGACTCCTCCGACGAGTCACCGGATAACGCCGCATCGGACGCCGCCGGCCGGGCATTATATTTGAGTTTCGGATTCGAGAAATACGTGGTTTTCTACCTGCAGCAGGATCAGGGCACGCTCGAAGCTTGCCTGAATGCCGCCGCGAGTAGTGATAATAATGGCACGGCAGATTTTGTTATCGATGCAGATGGCAGTGAAAACCTGATTCAGCGTAGCTTTACCGAGCAGCAGGCCCGCCACTGTATTGGCGACAGCGACAGGCCCGGACTACTGGAACAACAACTGCTGCGCTATTGCCGCCAGCCTGCCCTGATATGCCTGCCCTTTAACGGCAAGCGCCGCCGCGGCGTGCTGGTGGCGGGCGCCGACCCGCAGACCCTGGCGCAACATCAGAACAACGCAGACATGTGGCAGACATTGCTGCAGGAGATAACGGTACTGCTCGATGGCATACAGGCACCGTCAGCGCAGGGCCGGGTCAGCGAGGCAACGCGCATCAGCGAAGCGGTTCATGAGGTAAGCAACCCGCTCAGCGTCATCAACAACTACCTGGAGATCCTGCGCCTGAAGCTGGGTAACAGCAAGGATACCGATAAAGAATTTGCCATTCTGCGCGAAGAGATTGATCGCGTAGGCAGCATTCTGTTGCGCCTGAACAGGCCCGATGAACAGCCTGAATCGGAGTCGGTAGATGTCAACGCTGTGGTTGAAGATCTGGGCAGACTCTTCCGCGAATCCATGTGTGTGGCACGCAATATCACCGTTGACCTTGACCTGGACAGCGCCCTGCAACCGGTTCTGCTGAACAGGGCACAACTGAAACAGGTACTGACCAACCTCATCAAAAACGCTGTTGAAGCCATGGGCGATGGAGGCACTCTCAGCCTGCGGTCCCAGGGGCGGGTAATGGTCAACGGGCGCGCCCATCTTGCCCTGGCTGTTGAAGACACGGGGGCCGGACTGTCCGAGCAGGTCATGTCCGATCTTTTCAAACCCGGTGTCTCCAGCAAGGGCGGGGCACATGCCGGGCTGGGCCTGAGTGTGGTCAAAAAACTGATGGACGGTATGGGTGCCCAGATTGTTTGCAGTAGCAGTGATAAAGGTACGCAGTTCCGATTGTTGTTTCCTGTCATAAGAACCGACCTGTCCCGGGAGAGTTGAATTGAGTGCAGTGGTGAAAACGGATTGCCAGCCACATGATCTACCCGGCCGGACTGGCGATGAGCAACCAGGCCGTGTGCTGGTGGTCGATGACGATCAGCGGCTGGCGGAAAGTCTGCATAACCTGCTGTCCCTGCGCGGGTTTGTTGTTGATCTGGTCTTTGGTGGCCAGGCTGCCATTAATCGTTTGAAATCAGCGAGCTATGATGTCGTTCTGCTGGACCTGATGATGCCGGACGTAGATGGTCATCAGGTACTGGAGTTTATTGAGTCCGCGGGCATCAAGACGCTGGCAATTGTGGTCAGTGGTGAAAGTGCGGTAGATCATGTCAGCAGGGCGTTGCGTCAGGGTGCCCATGACTATATCAAGAAACCCTATGTTGCCGATGAGCTGATGACAACGGTCAGCAATGCCATCCGCAAGAAACGTCTGGAAGACAGTCATCAGGACATGCAGCGTCGACTGAGCAGGTCAGAGCGCCTGCACCGGTTTCTGGTCAACAATTCGCCCGACATTATTTTTATACTGGACCAGCAGGGTTGCTTCAGCTTTATTAACAGCAAGGTGGAAAGTCTGCTTGGTTATCGACGCAGTGATCTGCTCGGGGTCCATATTACCCGTATTGTGGATGCCGAGGATCAGGAAAAGGCCCGTTATTTTTTTGAGCATGCACACACCACCAATGACAGTGAGCGGGCCGTCACGATGGCGTTGGTCAGTCGCGCAAGCGATGCCGGCGAGTCACGCAAACGCCATTTTGAACTGACTATGTCGTCCATTAATGATGATGACGTGCTGGACGCCGGTGCCGGCCACCGGTATGAGATCTATGGCACAGCCAGAGATATCAGTGACCAGATCGAAGCCGAGGAGTTCATCAATTTCCAGGCGTATCATGACATTCTGACCCGTCTGCCAAATCGCTCGCTGTTCAAGGATCGACTGAGTGTGGCAATCACCCAGGCGCATCGCAACCAGGAAAAGCTGGCGGTGATGTTTATTGACCTGGATCGGTTCAAGGTGATTAACGATTCTCTCGGTCATACCATGGGCGATCGGCTGCTACAGTCGGTCAGCCAGCGACTGCTGTCTTGTGTGAGAAAAGGTGACACGCTGTCACGATTCGGCGGCGATGAGTTCACGCTGTTGCTACCGGATATCAAGAATGACACTACCGCCCTGCAGGTTGCCGAGAAAATGCTGGAGTCGATCAAGAGTCCATTCGATATTGCCGGGCATGAGATCTATATTGGCGCAAGTATTGGTATCGCTGTGTACCCCGATGCCGGCGACGACATTGAAGCATTGATCAAGAATGCGGATATTGCCATGTATCGCATAAAAAGCACCGGCAAGAACGGTTCTATTCTGTTTAATGCGGAGATGAATGGCAGCGTCACCCGGCGGCATTCGCTGGAGCAGGATCTGCGCAAGGCCCTGCAGAATAATGAGCTGGAGATTTGCTATCAGCCCTTGGTGGATACCGTGAACACCAACCTTTATGGGGTTGAGGCGCTGATTCGCTGGAACCACCCGCGCTACGGCCGCCTGTCACCAGCTGAGTTCATTCCGATTGCCGAGGACAGTCGGCTGATTGTAGAGATTGACCGGCAAACCATGCGCGAAGCCTGTCTGCACATCGGTGCACTACACCAGAAGGGCCATCCGGAGCTCAGTTTGTCCATCAACCTGTCACCGGTGATGGTCGAGCGGGAAGATTTTGTGCAGCATATTTTTGACACGCTGCAGGCCACGGAATTTCCGCCACAAAAACTGCAGCTGGAGATTACCGAAGGCCTGTTGCTGAACGACAGAAAGGATATAGTTGAAAAACTGTTGCAACTGACCCGGTCCGGGATAAATCTGGCAATAGACGATTTTGGTACAGGCTTTTCGTCGTTGAGCTATCTGCATAAATTCCCGATCAACACCCTGAAAATTGATCGTAGCTTTGTGCAGAAGCTGCACAGTGAATCCGAAGATGCCTGTATTGTCAGCGCCATCGTATCAATGGCGCAGGGGCTGCGGATGAACATCGTGGCCGAAGGCGTGGAGCATATGTTCCAGTTTAACTACCTGCGCTCGCTGGGTTGCAATATCGTCCAGGGCTATCTGTTTGGTGAGGCGACATCGCTGAATGATGTTATCGGGCGATACCCATACGGCCAGCGTTTGCCTCGCAGTGAGCCCGCGATCAGTGACGCCGGCATTGACTGATACAGTTAATACTTGCCGGCATCAAGGCTGCCCCGGCCGTGCAGCATACCCTCCAGGCCATTGAGTTTTATCTCATACATCAATGCCAGTTGACGCCCCAGTTTGGTGTCCGGAAAACCCTGACGGTGAAACCAGACCAGGTAAGGTTCCGGCAGGTCGATCAGTTTTTGACCCTTGTATCTGCCAAAAGGCATGGTCTGGCTGAGTGTCTCAGCAAGAAGTTTTTGCATGGCATCCACGGGTTGCTCCGGGGGCATAAATGAGTGGTTAGCTTATCAGATAGGGGTGACTTCGGAAATTGCCTGATACATGCTAGATTGTCATACACCTGTGATAGAACACATAAAACAGGTTGCCCGGAGTCCGGATGAAAAAAGTGTTTCTGCTGGCCAATGTATTGGTTGCATTGGTTCTGATGACAATTATCACTCGCAGTGTCCTGACCGATCGTGCCCAGGTCATTGAGACGGCGTACCGGAATCTTGAAAACGTCACCGCGGCGCTGGCCGAACACACCCAGCAAACCCTGATGGCGCTTGATTTGGGCCTGATTGCCGTGGCCCTGATGGGGCGGGAAAATATTGCCGACCAGGCCGGGCTGGAACGCGTGGTAGCCAATCGCCAGGCTGCCGCGGTCAATACCTACGCCTTTTATGTGCTTGACCGACAGGGACATCTGCTGGCCACATCGCGCACTGCGAATCCTGAACCTGTTGATTTTTCAAAATATCCCGAGTTTACTGTGCACCGAGACGGCGATGTGGACGGTATGTATGTCGCGGCGCCCCGACTCGGCACCGTCGGTCTTGCCGAAGGACAGTGGATAATCAATGTCAGTCGCCGTATTCCGGCCCCGGACGGCAGTTTTTTGGGTGTCGCCGCGGCTTCAATGTCAATGGATTATCTGGTGGATTTTTATGATGCGCTGCGTCCGGATGACCAGAGCGCATTGGGACTGTTGTCTGCAGACGGCAAGGTGATCGCCCGCAGTCCCTTCGATGGGGCGCTGATGGGTATGGATATTTCGCTAAACTCCCAGATTCTGAATGTGCAGGAGTCCGGAGGCGGGGGGCGCGTAACCGATCTGGCGTCAGCTGGCACGCTGCCAAGGCTGTCAGCTTACCGAAATACCTGGGACGATCAGCTGATAGCCTATGCCAATATTGCCGAAGCCGAAGCCCTTGCGGGCTGGCAGGGGCGAGTGTTGTCAAAGGTGAGCATTGGCCTGCTGATGATGCTGACCTTTGCTGGCAGTTCGGTAGCCACGATAGTGCTGGTTCAACGCCAGCAACAGTTTGCCGAGCAGACGCTGCGCACACAACAGCGTGCGCAGGACTATGTCAGTGCCGCCAAGGCAGAAATGGACACAGTGTTCTCCGCAATTTCCGATGCCGTGTTTTCACTGGACCGGCAATGGCAATTCGCCTTTCTTAACCGCGAAGCGGAACGTGTCCTTGAACGTTCCGCCAGCGAGCTGCTGGGCAAAAAAATCTGGGAGGAATTCCCGGGGCTGGCGGAAACCGGTTTTTACGAGCGGTACCGCGAAGCCAGGGAAAAAGGCGAGGCGGTGACCATGGAGCGATTCTACCGGCCACTGGGCAAGTGGTTTGAGATCAAGGCTTACCCGCATAAAGATGGCATGACAGTGTATCTACAGGACTTTACCCGTCAGAAGGAGATGGAAGAGCGACTGCGACAGGCGCAGAAAATGGATGCGCTGGGACAACTGACGGGCGGTATTGCCCATGACTTCAACAATCTGCTGACTGTCATTCTGGGCAATACGGACTTGCTGATGTCGCATTTGCGTTCGGCGCCCGATGATGTCCGGGGATATGCTGACGTGATCCGCATTGCTGGTGAGCGTGCCGCCGAGCTCACCCATCGTCTGCTGGCCTTTGCCCGTCGGCAACCGCTCAACCCGCGACACACTGATGTTAATGCACTCGTGCTTGAGGCCAAGCAGCTGTTGGCGCGGACAGTGGGTGAAGACATCAGTATTGAGCTGGTATGCGCCAAGGATCTGTGGCCCGCTATCGTCGATCCGCATGAGTTGCAGAACGCCATTTTCAATCTGGCGCTAAATGCGCGTGACGCCATGCCGCATGGCGGCAATCTTACGATAGAAACCGCTAATGCCACACTGCAGCAGGACGATGTGGGTGATCAGGGTATAACCGCCGGCAATTACATCATGGTTGCCGTGTCCGATTCCGGTTGTGGTATGACGCCAGAGGTCGCCGCACAGGCGTTTGATCCATTTTTCACTACCAAGGATGAAGGCAAAGGCTCTGGTCTGGGTCTGGCCATGGTGTATGGTTTTGCCCATCAGTCCGGTGGTCAGGTGAGAATTTACAGTGAACCGGGCGAGGGCACCACGGTCAGGCTCTATCTGCCGCAGATTACCGAAAGCGATGCCGGCCAGTATCAGGCAATAACGAAAGTCTCGCAGGCATCGGGTGGAACTGAAAGTATCCTGCTGGTAGAGGACGACGAACTGGTACGTCGCTATGCCGTCGCAAGTTTGCGCAAGCTCGGTTATCAGGTCACGGATTTCAGTGACGGTGGACAGGCTCTGGATGCGCTTCGTGAGGCAGTCAGCCAGGCCAGTCCGTTTGCCTTGCTGCTGACCGATGTGGTGCTGGCGGGCGGCATCTCCGGCAAAGAAGTTGCCAGCGAGGCTGCGCGAATTGACCCGGACATGAAGCTGCTGTTCATGTCCGGCTATGCCGAAAATGCGATTGTTCATCATGGCCGACTGGATCCGGGTGTCAATCTGCTCAGCAAGCCATTTCGTACCGCCGATCTCGCGCGCAAAGTGCGCGAAATGCTGGATGATACGCCCGGATAACGAGGTCATGGCGGGGGCTTGCCGGTTAGTGGCATAATGCGTCGCTATGACAGAGCCGGAAGTAAAGCGCAATAACAGCAGGCAGTCCTGGCGTCGTCGTTTGACCTGGGTGCTGGGGCTTGGCCTCGTCATCATGTCCGCCTGGCTGCTGTGGATTGACTATCAGGTGCGCCGCGATTTCCAGGCACTGCAGTGGGCATTGCCAGCGCGTATCTATGCCCGGCCTGCCGAGCTTTACACGGGCGCCCGGCTTAGTGCCAACGACCTCACCAGCTATCTGCAGCAACTGGGTTATCGACAGGTAGACAGCGTATCGGGGCCCGGCGAGTACCAGATTCAGGCGCAGCAACTGCGTTTGCAGACCCGGGGCTTTCAGTTCTGGGATGGCGCAGAGCCGAGTGTGATGGTACAACTGGACTTTGACGGGATGCGCATCTCCCGTGTCAGCGCCGCAGATCCGGCGCGGGCCACTGAGCTGTCGCTGGTCAGGCTGGAACCCGTCGAGATTGCCCAGATCAATCCTGATACGGGCGAAGACCGGCTTCCGGTCTCGCTGGAAAGCGTGCCGGATGCGCTGGTGAATGCCATTATTGCGGTCGAAGATCAGCGTTTTTATCAACACTGGGGCGTGGATCCCAGAGGCATCCTACGGGCACTGTGGGTCAATCTGCGCCGGGGTGAAGTCACCCAGGGCGGCAGCACACTGACCCAGCAACTGGTGAAAAATCTATACCTGACGCAGGACCGGACGCTACGCCGCAAGATCGAAGAGGCGGTCATGGCACTGGCGCTGGAGCTGCATTTCAGCAAGGACGACATCCTCGCCGCTTACCTCAACGAAGTTTTCCTCGGTCAGGATGGCAGCCGTGCGATTCACGGTTTTACCCTGGCAGCACAGTATTACTTTGCCCGTCCTCTGGCAGAGCTGTCGCTTGCGGAGCTGGCCCTGCTGGCCGGGCTGCCGCGCGGGGCTTCCTACTACAATCCCCGGCGTAACCCGGAACGCGCCATCAATCGACGTAATACCGTACTGAACAACATGCTGGAACAGGGGTATATCACCGCCAGTGAGTACGACGTGGCGAGCTCTGCGGAGCTGCGTATCAGTCCCAGGCCAGCGCGCCGTAACCGCGCCTACCCGGCGTTCATGGACCTGGTGCGAGCGGATCTGGCGCGTGATTATGACGCTGAGGCATTGCGCTCTGAAGGATTACGAATATTCACGACGCTCGACCTGCGAGTGCAGGACACCATGGACGCAACACTGGAAACTGCGGTTGCGGCGGTCGAGGTGAGCGCCGATGACGGCGTGCCGCTGCAGGCGGCCATGGTCATTACCGACAGCAATACCGGTGAAGTCAGGGCGCTGGCCGGCTCGCGTCGATCGGGCGCTGTTGGCTTCAATCGTGCGCTGGATGGCGTGCGACAGATCGGATCACTGGTCAAGCCCGCGGTCTACCTGGCGGCGCTGGAATCCGGCAATGACACCCTGGCCTCTGTGTTGTCAGACCGGCCGGTCGATCTGACCACCGATGACGGACAACGCTGGTCGCCGCGCAACTACGACAATCAGATGTTTGGTGATGTTTATCTGCATGATGCGCTGGCGCGCTCCTTGAACCTGGCGACTGTCGATCTGGGTATGCGAACAGGTGTTGATGCTGTTGTTGATATGCTGGCCAGGCTGGGACATCAACAACAGGTGCCTGAATACCTGTCATTGTTGCTTGGGGCAGTAGACATGGCACCTCTGGAAGTGGCCAGGTTCTATCAGACCCTTGCCAGTAACGGTTTCTATTCGCCCCTGCGCTCAGTGGAAGCCGTCACCTCGGGCGATGGCGACAGGCTGCAACGCTACGGTGTGGAAACCAGACAGGTCGCAGATGCGTCATCGGTATTCCTGCTGGAACAGTCTCTGCAGGACGTTTTTGTGCAAGGCACGGCGCGCAGCGCCGCCGGGGCCCTCGCTGACAACTTGCCGCTGGCTGGCAAAACGGGCACCACAAACGATTTCAGGGACAGCTGGTTTGCCGGTTACGGCGATGATCTGGCCGGTGTTGTGTGGCTGGGTTACGATGACAACAGGAGCACTGGTTTGACCGGTGCCACCGGCGCCCTTCAGGTATGGGCAGCGGTCATGCAGCAATTGGCGATACAGCCCAGGCAGACACGGGCACCCGATGATATCGTATGGGAAGAAGTGCCGGCCCAGGCTGTCGTCAGCCCGACGGCTGAGGACTGCCAGGCCACCAGGCTGTTGCCGTTCCGTGTCGGTCAGCTGCCCGTGGCAGTAACCGGGTGTCTGCACAATGACTCATTGCTGGATAGAGTTTTTGATCGATTTCGGAGTTCCGGACCATGATATTGCGTGTGCTTCTGCTGACCGTGCTGTTGTCTGCCTGTGCCAGTTATGTGCCGCAGAGTCAGCAGCCAGCGCCAGTTGAGGTCAGCGAACCTGACAGTGTTGGTGCACCGGCCATGGTCGGCCCGCCAATGCCCCCAATTTCAGATTCTGGCTCAAGCTCAGGCTCAGGCGAACGGCAGCCGGCGCCGCCTGCGCCGGCGACTGCGTCTTCAACGCTGCTGGCGTCAGTTGATGCCGCTATTGCTGCCAATGATCTGGAGCGCGCCGCTGCGATTGCCGAACGTGCCCTGCGCATCAGTCCTCGTGATGCCACAATCTGGTATCGCCTTGCCAGTATCCGCTATAAGCAGCAACACTTCGCCGACGCCCGTGGGTTGGCGAGCCGGGCGCTCAGTTTTGCGGGAAACGATGCCTTGTTACGACAGCAGATCGATGACCTGCTGCAGCAGCTCAATCGATTGTAGCTGGCAAACGCGTCAGGTGTCTTGCTCAAGTGCCAGGCAGGGCAGGTGGTATTGGTGTTGTTGGCACAGGGGGAGATATGAGCACAAGCCAGGGCCAGGATAGCAAGTACGCGGGCGACAAAAAAATACAGCCTGACAATCTGGAGGCCATGCTTGATCTGCTGCTGGATGTGTCCACTGACATTGACGACGTGGCGGTGGGTGACGTACTGGATACCATAGGCCGACGATCGTTTGGGCCGGTGGTCTTGTTGGCGGGGCTGGTGACGCTGGCGCCGATTGTTGGTGATGTGCCCGGTGTGCCAACGCTGATGGGCCTGGTGGTGCTGCTGACGGTAGCACAACTGGCGCTGCGCGCGGAGCATTTCTGGTTGCCTGGCTGGTTGCTGTCGCGATCGGCGTCAGCTGTGAAATTGCGCAAGGCCGTGGATGTTCTGCGAAAGCCCTCACGCTTCATCGACAGATTGCTGAAACCACGTTTTGCCGCCCTGGTTCAGGGCGCATCAAGATACGCAGTGGCGCTGGCCTGCGGCCTCACCGCGCTGATGACACCGTTCATGGAGTTTATCCCCTTCAGCGCCAATGGGGCTGGCCTGATCTGGACGCTGTTCGGGCTGGCGCTGATTACCCGTGACGGCATGGTTGCGCTGCTCGGCTACTGCCTGACTGGAGGCGTGATTGCCATCATCGTGGCGAATCTGGTTTGACAACCATTGATGTGCAGGAAGTCTGTGCAAGCCTTGCTGTTTCGTCGGGCTGACGGGTATTTGCCAGTGCAGATGAGTTTCTTTAGTATAAGACAGGGTTTGAGTGCAATACTGATATACTCACCGCAATAGGAGACAGGATTATGGCGACTGCAAAGAAACAGGGATCGGAAGCAGAACTGGAAGCCAGCAAACAGTCAGCCCGCGAGGCGCTGGACAAGTTGCTGGAGGCGAAAGAACATTTTCGCCAGGCGGCAGAAATAGCCGGTCTGGATGCCAAGGCCGACGCACTGGGTCAACTGGCAAAGGGCAAGGACAAGGCTGACGACCTGAGCCGCTCAGCCATTGACTATGCCCGGGAGAAACCTGCACAGGCGCTGGCTATTGCGTTTATTGGCGGGTATGTTTTGTCGAAGATCTTCTCCAGAAATTGAAGCTGGCAAGATGAGCGACGAACATCGCGAGCCGCCAGCGCAGTCTGATAAAGACACTTTTGGTGGCCATGCACAGGACGAACTCAGTGCCTGGCGGGCCTGGCTGAAGCAACTGGGCGCGCTGGCAGGCGCCCTTTCGACGCTGGCAACGGCAGAGATCAGACTGGCAGGTGGCGATCTGCGTCGGCTTGTCCTGCTGTCCCTGCTGCTTTTTCCCATGGTCATTTTCACCTGGCTGGGTCTGTCGGTGTTTGTGTCCTGGCTGGTCTACAGTCAAAGTGGCATGCCGGGAGCGGGGTTATTCACCTTTTTTGCAGGTCAGGCAGGTGCGACAGCTTATATGTGGTTCCTGTTCAAAAAATATCGTCGCAGCCTTACGTTGCCAATGACGCGGCGTTACCTGGATGAGATCGTCGAGGACATTAAAAGTGGCCCGTGAAGATCAGGTACTCAGCATCAGCGTCGCAGCGCGGGCGGTTGAATTCGAACTGCAGCGCAGCCAGCGACTGGGCCAGCGGCCGGTCGGCACATTTCGACGTAATCGCGGCTGGATCATTCCCTTGTGTGGATTTACGGCCGGCTGTATCGCCGGTAGTGTCGCTGGCCGCACCACGGTATCCGCGCTGCTGTCAGCCGGACTGGTGGCGATTCGTTTGCAGCCGGTGGTGTCGCGCTTTTTAAAGTTCGGCTGAACTATTTTGGGCAACAACACTTGAGTGCAGCAGGGATGAACAGAACACCGGATGATCAGGATAGGCCGCAGGCCGTACTGCCCGTCAGATTGATAACACGTATTCTGCAAGGCTTGCTGGCGCTGGCCATGCTGTATACGCTGTATTTTGCCAAGACCCTGCTGGTGCCTATCGTGGTGGCGCTGTTATTGACGCTACTGCTAATTCCCGCTGTCAATTTTTTCCGTCGTTATCATATTCCCCGCGCAGTTTCCGCCATCCTGTTGCTATGCGCGATTGCCGTACCGTTCACCATACTGGGTATGGAATTGGCCGGGCCTCTGCAAAAGTGGGCACAACGCCTGCCCGAGCTGTCGGCAACATTTACGCAGCAGATAGATACCATGACATCTGCCTGGGACATGACGCCAGAGGAGGAGGAAGAAGATCCGTCGCGCGCTTTTTTCTCCCGGCTGTTTGGTGGTGACGATGAGACCGAGGATGAACTGATCCAGGACAACAACGCGGTGACTGAGCGTATCACCCAGGGCGGCATTGAGCTGATGATCTATATGCTTGCGGCCACGCCGATATTCCTGGCGCAACTGGTGACCTGCCTCACACTCACCATCTTCTTGCTGGTGTTCGGTGCCCGGCTGTTTGATTCGGCGATCAGATATATGCCGCAAGTCTCGGACAAGGATGGAGCGCATAGCCTGATCGATACCATCGAGCGTGAACTGTCGCGCTACATTCTGACGGTCAGCACCATCAATGCTTTGCTGGGACTCAGCACAGCGGGCGTATTGTGGCTGATCGGAGTGGAGGATGCGCTGTTGTGGGGGGTGCTGGTGGGGCTGCTCAACTTTGCGCCGTACGTGGGCATGTTCATCGGCCTGAGTCTGCTGTCACTGGCGGGCCTGGCACAGTATGGATTTGTTGCCTTCGCGATGGTGCCGGCACTGGTATATTTTGTCATCAATGGTATCGAGGCGCAGTTTGTGACCCCCACCGTGCTGGGCAAACACATGCGTCTCAACCCACTGGTATTGATGATCTGGCTGATCATCTGGGCCTGGTTATGGGGTGTCGTGGGAGTTTTGCTGGCCGTGCCGTTGCTGGTCTGTATCAAGCTGGCCGCCAGTCAGCTTAATGTCCCCGGCCACTGGATCAAAATTATCGAAACCCGCGCATGAGTTGTTTGTGAAATCCGATTGCCGAGAATGCCTGTTTTGCGGCCTGCTTGATACGAAAGCCACGGGGGACATAGCTGACCGTCACCTTGAACCGCTTTGTGTGAAATGTGACAACCCGCTATGGAGTCAGAGTGATGGCTCCATCGTTACCGCTGATATTGCTCACCAGCATGAAACCGTGCCGCAGGCGCTGCTTAAATTCCGGGACTCACTGAACCGCAGTTGGCAGCAAGGCCATGCCGGGCACCTGCGCCTGATTGTTGGTGGCGGTCTGATCAGGGATGCAGTGCTGGGCGAGCTTTACTTTCTGCGCAGCAAAGGCACGATTCTGGATTACCATGAAGAGAACCGTGGCGCTGTTCTGATTCGCATACGAGAGCCGCTGTGGTAAGGAACCGGATCAGCGGCGCAACGCTCTGAAAATACCACGGACGCCTGCTCCAACTCCCTGCACCACGGTCCGTGCGGCCAGCCAGAAGGACAGGCGCGCGCGCTGGCCCCAGGTCAGACCGGCACTCGCCCGCCAGGACTGCAGATGCTTGCGAAACCAGGGGTGGCTGTGCGCGTAGGCCGATGCCCGGCGGGAGACCCGGGTCAACAGCAGCACGGCCAGAAACAGGAACAGCACACCCGGGATAATGGGCAGGATGAGGCCGATAATGCCGATCAGCACAAAGCCGGCAATGACCACCAGGGCAATGATTTTGGCGTACAGCGGTAGCGGACTGAAATGGGGTGTGGGTAACTGCACAAGCACGCTCCTGAAGATTCTGTTGTGACAATAAGACCGCCCGAATGACGTTCTCAGTACAAATAACAAAGCAGTGTTTGTGCCAATTATCAAGTTACTGATAAATAAGGCTTTAAAATTCTACGGCGCGCTGCATTTGGCACCAGATCGCAATTGTTGGTGAGATTTGCACAACGCTTTGACGATCAGCCCGCAACACAGACATCAGCGCACAAGATAGGCCCGGGCACGCGTCAGTGCCGGTCGCTCTGAATCTGCTGTTGCCGCCACTTGCAGCAGTTCGCGGTAGTAGCCACGTGCTGCTTCTGTATCACCGGCGTCATGGGCTGCCTGTGCGGCGCCCTTGAGTGCCAGAAAGCGATTGGGTTCCTTTTGCATGGTGGCGCGGAATTCGACCAGGGCCAACTCTGGCTGACCAGCCGCCAGCAACATCGTTCCCAGCAACTCCCGCGCTGGTGCCAGCGGCCCGGGTGAAACGGCAGACTTGTCGGTGCCATCCTCGACCTGCGCGGCCGCGCGCAGTTGCGCGATGGCGTGGTCATGATCGCCGGTGGCGAAGGTCAGCCAGGCCTGCGCGACCTGGTACTGAATATCAATCTGCTCACGCCAGTAGTCATCGCCATTGGCCTCGGCTCGTTGCATCAGTACTGCCAACATATCGAGGTCTTCCTGTGCCGCTTCCGTATCACCGATGCGCGCGGCGCCCAGCGCACGTGCAAAATGGGTCATGGCCTGGGTGTGCGGGGTGGATTCTGCCGGGTTGATGGCAAGGCTGGCCGCGCCTGCAAAATCTTCCCGCTCCAGCGCATAACGGGCCGGAATGGCGGCAATGGCAAAAGCGCCTGCCTGGGTAGCGCCAACCGCAGTTATATTGACCTGTTCGGTCAATGACAGGGCACGATCAACGACTGCTGCCGCCGCCTGATCCTGACCCATTTGCAGGTATGCGTAGGTCTGGTAGTCCAGTGCATGCAGTTCGGAACCGACATCATTGTCATTGCGGGCGGCCTGCGCCGCGCGCAGATTGGTATTTACCGACGCTTGCCACATGCCCACGCGGGTAAAGGTATGCGACGGCATATGCAAAGCGTGGGGAGCATCGGGGGCCAGTGATGCGTAAACTTCAGCGGCGTCCAGCGCCCGTTCAGCCAGTGGCGGGTGGTCGTAGGCATGAATGATGTAATGCGCCAGGCCGGGATGTTCAGGGTGTGAGTCGAACAACGGCTCCAGGATCGCGGCAGCCTGCAATTGCCGGGCGTAGGTTTTGTCACTGGCCTGGGCGTTCTGGTTAATGGCCAGCGCGTAGAATATTTGACCTTCGCGGTCCTTAGGGTAGCTGTCAGTCAGCGTTGCCATGGCATTCTCATAGGCAATCGTGCGCTGATACTGGGTGACGGATTCGTGGTCGGTATACAGCTGTGCGGCGGCGTCAATGTAGCTCGCCTCCCGTGGTGTGGGTGAGCCGGTCTGCTGCGCCAGATCAATGGCCGCCTGGCCACGCTCCAGTTGCCGGGCATTGCGTTGTCCGGCAAACGGATTGCCCCAGTGGCTCAGCGCAATCCCCCAGTGCGCCATGGCACAATCACTGTCCTCGGCGAGCACCTGATTAAAGGTATCAATGGCTTCGGCAAACCAGAAAGAGTGCATCAAGGCAACGGCGCGATTGAAGTCGTCGGTGGTGGCTGGCGCGCAGGACGTACGGAAGTCGACGTTGTCACTGCCGACCTGGCTGGCAGGTGGCGCGTTATGACCGGTGGGCTGGGCGTCTGCAAGCGGCGTCAATACGAGGGCAAAAACGGCAACAGCAAGTGAGTTAGGCTGACGATTCATGGCTTTCCTCCTCTTTGGACCTTACTCTACCACCATCCTGGGCATAAAGGCGACGCAGGCAATATTTCTGCTCAATCAGCAACCGCATGTTGGCAGCCGATGTGACGCGCAATCTGTTTTGCCGCGCAACACCTGATTTGTAAAAGATCAAAATATTTGTTAATAAAATCATGTTGGTGCTGGACAAACTCGATAATTAACGTGAGAATGCGGCAGCAGCAGCAGAAAAACAATGACAACAACCAGTGGGGCAGACGGTATGCGGAACCTGACACCAGCACTCGTAGTGATACTCCTGATGACCGCAATCAATTCGGCACAGGCACAAACCATGCGCGGCTCGCGTGAGTCGATTACCCAGCAACACCAGCATGCGGTATCGCATGGTTATACATTCGTACAGACATCCAGCCAGGTGGCTGATCTGGTCAACACCGGTGAACTGGTCCGCGTCGGTTCCAGCAGCACCATGGTACTGCACAACGTGTCCTATCCATACGCACGCCCGGAAGTGCGAACCCTGATTGAACGGCTGAGCGCACAGTATTTTAACGCTTGTGGCGAAAAGATGACCGTCACCAGTCTGACCCGACCGATTGCCCGTCAGCCTGTCAACGCTTCAGATGACTCAGTCCACCCGGCCGGTATGGCTGTTGATTTGCGCATTCCGTCAAACGGACGGTGTCGCTCCTGGCTGGAAAGCACGCTGCTGTCGCTGGAGTCGAGCCACGTCCTGGATGTCACCCGTGAACGACGTCCTCCGCATTATCACGTTGCCGTGTTCCCGGAAACCTACACCCACTACCTGGCCGCGATGACCGGTCAGAGCCGCGAATATACAGTACAGCGTGGAGACACGTTGACAACAGTTGCTGCCCGCATGGGCACCTCAGTCGCGCAACTGCGCGCTGCCAATGGCCTGCGCGGCGACCTGATCAATATTGGTCAGCGACTGACAGTGCCTGGTGACTCTGGCCGCACATCCGCCTCAACTGTTGCCAGTGCCACCCCGGCGCCGGTTGTTCGCGAAGTGACGCACAAAGTACAGCGAGGCGAAACCCTTTGGCGTATCGCCAGTCGATATGAAACCAGCGTTGATGTTCTGCGTCGCCAGAATGATCTGGCTGGTGACTTCCTGAGAATCGGTCAAACCCTGCGCGTTGTGCTGGACGGATCCTGACTAGCCGTCGGGCCAACGGTCGGGTACCACAAAAAAACGCTCGACTTCCTGCCAGCTCTCCATGGCGTGGTTGAACGCCAGGGCCGCGAACAATCGCGGCGTATCACTGCTGGCAATTTCCCCGAAAACTTCCTGTACCGTGTCAGCCCCGGGTTTCTGCGTTTGCGACCAGGGGCCCAGCCAGTGTGGCTTGCGCAGCACTGTCCAGCGAGAGATATCGGTGCGTCGGCGCGCTGCACTCAACGACAGCCAGTGACCACGCAGATGATCGGTATCGGCTGACGCGGGGGCCGGTAATCTGGCATCAAGCGGATAAAACAGGTAGCCGGGCACAAAAATACGGCTGACTGCGGGTGTATCGATGCCCGCTGCGGCAAGGGCAGTGAGTGTCTCCGGCAGTTGACAGCGCTGGCTCTGCTGGCCCAGCATGCGTGCAGTTTTAAGATCGAGCCGGTCTCGCACATTGGGCCCGTACCAGCGGATGCCGGGCGAATTCCTGCCCGGGTATCCAAGGTAAAATTTCACTGCAATTTCATGGTGCTCGTTAATGCCAGAGCGGGGGTTATGGACTATAAAATCCAATTCTCCCAGCGTGATTCCATCCGCCCGGATGGGCATGTTTCTGGCAATGACCGGCCAACCGAGCAGTTCGCGTAGCAGGCAATCATAAAGCTGTTCTGTATAAAGGCCCAAGCGGTAGTGCGGGGTCTCACGGAGCATGTCCGGGCCTGCTTCCGGGTGCCGGTCCCAGTGCCGGAGTGTGCACAGCGCATCATCAGGCAGCCACGCTGCCGGGCGGAAGCTCAGTGGACTGTCGACAAGCTGGGGTGCCTGGCACAGCCAGGCCAGATGTCGAACCGCCGGGGTCTGAAATGTTGCTGTCATGTCGGGAGACAGGCGTGTGCCGGCTGATGTCAAACAGTCACGTCCAGTAACGTGCCAATCATGGTGTCGGAGGCACTGACAACGGTGGCAGACGCATCAAACAGCGTCTGGTTGGTATGAAGTTCAAGCAGGGGTTGTGCAAAACCAGTGACGGCGGCGTTGATATCGGCTCCTGCGTCCATGGTGCGGGTATTCAGGCGGCTGATATCACTGGCAGCCTGCGTCATGCCCTGATAGGCGCTCTGCATGCCAGACACAGCGTTATGCATTGCTGAATTGATCATTACCGCTCCCATACCTGTCTGTTTGCCCAGAGTAATGTCTGCCTGGGCCAGCGTCAAGCGCGGCCCTGACCAATAACCTGAAGCTTGATACAGCGCAAATGAATGACGGGCGCTTTATTGCCGCCAACACCTTGGCACGGTATCCTTGCGGCGCTTTCGGACGATCGATGTCTTTTTCAGGATTTATCTATGCTTCTGTGGGCTATTCCTTCCTTTTTGGGAACCGCCATTTCGCTGTACATGTTGGCATATGCTTTACGAAGTATCCCCAGGCCAACTGGCACGTATGTGGCGGCATTCTCTATTGCCATGGCCTGGTGGTGCGCCATGCAGTGGGGCAGCCTGCTATGGCAGAATCTCGAGTACCGGTACCTGCTCGCGCAACTGCAATACCTCGGAATAGCGACTGTGCCGGTGCTCTGGTTGTGTGTCGCACTGTCCTACAGCGGACATAAAACATTCCTGTCTCGCTGGTCTGCCTTGTTGTGGGTCATACCAATGACCACTATTGTCATGGCGGTTACCAACGAGTTTCACGGGCTGCTATGGCAGCGCTTTGAACTCATCCCTGATGCTCCCGGTTTGTTGATCGAGTACGGCCCCTGGTTTCGCGCCAATGCTGCCTGGTCCTATATGCTGGTGTTGACAGCTACTGTGCTTATCTTTTTTCGTCTTGGCTTCGCCCCCTTATATCGAATTCAGTTGCTCGCGGCGGTACTGGCGCCGATGATCGTTATGGCAGTCAATTTGCCGTTTATCATGGGCCTGCGCTTTCTGCCCATTGATCCGACGCCGCTGGGATTTGTGTTGGCAGCAGTGCTGATGCTGCTTGCAACGCGCCGGCGCCTGTTCTCGGCAGTGCCCGTAGCGCGGCGGCTGACGATGGACAATATGAGCGATGGTGTGCTGGTAGTCGACAATGCGGGGCTGATTGTTGATACCAATCCCGTAGCACGCGACATGCTGGGCGAAAAACGCTCGCAGATTGGCAATACGCTGCCGGGCATGCTGAACGTAAAACTGCATGAGCCCGAAAGTGGGCAGTCCGATATCACGCTGGCTAACGGGCGTTGTCTCAATGTCAGGGTGTCTGATGTGAGCACGCCGAGCCATGCCAACACGGGACGGGTCATTCTGCTGCGTGACGTCACTCAGGAGCGTGAGGCCCAACGCAAACTGATGGCCGCCGAGGAAGAAATGCGGGTACTCAATGAGCAGTTGCGCACCATGGCCAATACGGACGACCTGACCCAATTGGCGAATCGACGCCGGCTTTACGAAGTGTTGAGTCTGGAGTGGGAGCGATCGGAGCGTTACCAGCGGTTGCTGGCGATTGTGCTGTTTGATTTTGATCGCTTCAAACAGGTTAATGACACCTATGGACATCAGCAGGGCGATAACGTGTTACGTCAGGCATCGCGCAAACTGCGAGAACTTACCCGGCCCATAGATCTGCCCGCCCGTCATGGCGGTGAGGAGTTTGCATTACTGTTGCCCGAAACCTCACTGGAGGCGGCAATCAGTGTCGCGGACAAAATCCACAAGGCACTGTCCGGTATTGTCTACACCGATGGCAATGGCAACAGTTTTTCGGTCACCATCAGTCTGGGGGTTGCCAGCAAGGAGTCTTGCGACCGGTCACCAGGCGACATGGTGGCCCGCGCTGACCGTGCCATGTACCTGAGCAAGAATACCGATCGCAATGGTGTCAGTGTGGCCAGGGGCGATGTCTTGCAGCGTATTGAGCCCTGAGGTCAGGAGCGCATTGCCTGCTGGAGTGCCTCGGACGGACGGCTGCCCCTCCGAGGCAACACTGTCACGGCAACGGTGTTTTCAGTTGCCGATAAAAGCTCTCACACTTCTCACCCTGGTTTTCCGGGGATTGCGTTAACAGTGATACCACCGGTATAACCACAATCGGCACCAGTGTAGTGAAGTACGCTGCCACATCGTTTTCAAGGTGCAGGAACAGGGTATTGATGGCCCAGGCCAGCAGACCCAGTCCGTAACCCAGAGCTATACCCCAGAATACGCCCTGCTCGGTGGTTTTACGCCAGTAAAAGATAAACCCGATGGCGAGTGCCGGCGGTACGACCATGGCAAAACCCAGCAACAATAACTGCAGCACTGAAGTAATCGGTAACAGACACGCCAGTACCCCCGCAAACAGCCCGTAAATGACACTGGTAACACGATAGGTCTTGAGCTTGCGTGTGGGTTCAAAGTCTGCAGAGCCGGGAATCCAGTCGTTGACAAACAGCGTGGCGCTGGACAGCAGAATGGGACCGCCGGAAGAAATCAGTGCCGCCAGCACGGCAGCGATGGCTATGCCACCAATAATCGGGCCGGTGTCAGTGGCGATCTGGGTAATGGTGGCATAACTGCTGATGCCGCTTTCGGTGCCGTAACGGGCGACCGCTTCGATGCCGATGATGGATGCCAGAATTGGCATGATGGCGGCCAGCACACCGGCAATCAGAAACGCCGGAATCAACAGATTTTCAGACCGTGCAGAACTGGAGTAGTTTACATACACGGACGCAGCCGGGGTATGAATAACCGCCGAGAAAAACATGGCAATGATGGGGAACCAGCCCAGGCCGATGAAGCTCCACCAACTGGCAGGTTCGATGTCGGAGCCCAGCAGCGCAACGTCCACTTTCTCCCTGATGCCGCTGATACCTCCCAGTTCATTGCCGGCAATGATGGCCACTGCACCAAGACCGAACATGACCACCAGCACATGAATGACATTGGTGGCAGAGGCACCGCGCAGCCCTGAAAATGTGGTGGACATGATGATGATCACGGCGCCCAGCATAATGGCCACTTCGCGATTGATACCAAACACGGCGCTGATGATGATGCCGACCAGGAGGGGTTCCAGAATATTGATGATCAGGTACTCGGTCTGCACGCACAGGCTGGTAAGCCAGCCATTACGGGAACTGTTGTGGCGTTTGACAAAAAGTTCACTGATGGTGGTCAGGCGCAGGCGTCGATAGGGCACCGCAAACAGCAGACCAACCAGTGCCAGCGCCAGAAACGAGTTGACGCCATACCACATGTTCCAGACACCGGTATTCATGGTGTCACCGGCAACACCGTAAGTGCCGGCGCCGCCGATACGGGTGCCGGCTATACCGGCAGCAATCAGCCACAGTCCCATGCCGCCGCCGCCAATGGCCCAGTCGGCAGAGTTCTTGTTGCGTTTGGTCAGGTAAACACTTACCAGCGCGATAAGTGCCAGATAGACGATGATCGTCACGCCAGCCAGATTCATTGGCATTCCCCCCAAAGGATTGTCGTGTTGTTTTCATGTTACAGATTATGGGATGCACCGGGTTCGTACAGGCCAGACTTGACGGAAAGCAGGGCGCACAGCAGGCATCGCGGCTCGATTGTATAGACCCGGGTGGTGGTTGTTAACTGTTATTTTGCTGAAAATACAAACACCGCGGCTGGCAGCTTATTGCCACCAGTCTCGTCCGGAGTCACTGATCAGCAGCGCCGGTGCTGTCGGTGCGTCACTGCAGTTTTTCACGCTGGGTCAGTGGGTCAGGTCAACGTGATGCCTGTCATTCCATGCGGCTGCTGCGAATCAGGGCCGGACTGTGCATGAAAGCCATGATTTCCGGCCTGCTCAACCATTGTTCAAGTGCCGGTATTGTTGTGGCGCGTTTGGCCTTGGCGCGTGCCAGTACCAGATGCGGGTCAAACTCTTCGCTGTGCTCGGCAACATCGCTCAGCTGGGCGCAATGCCAGTCGCAAAAGCGGGTGTCACTCAACAACGCAGTAATCGGTGAACCGGGCCGTGCGCCCGCAGACTGATCAGCATCCTGCAGGCGCTGACCAACCTCCGCGAGTATCTGCGGCTGTTGGCGCTCTTCGGGCGTCTGCAATATACCCAGCGTACGCAGAGCCTGTCCCGGGCCGCGTTTGCCGCTTGTCCATGACAGCAGTGCTGACAACATGAGTCCGCCAGTGACTGGCAGTGTCCACAGGAACAGATCGTGATGCAGATACCAGGTCAAGCCGGAGGCTGCGAACCCGACGATCATATGCCATCTGTGTTTGCGCAGTGCGTCATGCAGGGTAATGGAGCCGTCGTCACGCCGTTGAGGTTTCCAGCCGCTATCTCCGCCGGTGAATATCTCCCAGACCATGCGGCTTTGTGCCAGCATCATGATCGGGGCGACCAGCGCCGACAGGAGAATCTCGGTGACAACGCTTAAGGTCACCAGTATTGGACCGCCGTAGCGGAAGCAGCGACGCAGATTAATGATGGCAGTGAGCCAGCCAAGAAACTTGGGCAGCAACACAATTGACATGGACAGAATAAACAACTCAATGGCGCGCGCTGAGTCGAATACCGGCCAGGTCGGGAAAAGTGAGGGTTGCCGGAAATACTCAGGCCGGGTCAGGTCTGCCTGAATTGCCAGGGCCAGGCCCGTCGTCAACAGCAGCAGCCAGAATACGGCGCTGATATAGGCCATGATGCCTGACAGAATATGCAGGCGGTTGGTGAGCGCCAGGCCGCGGGCAAACAGGAAGCGTGCATGCTGCAGGTTGCCCTGACACCAGCGACGATCGCGAACCAGTACATCAGTGATAGAGGGCGGCGGTTCCTCAAAACTCTCGGCCAGATCACTGTCCAGACGCACGCTCCAGCCAGCCCGACGCAACAGGGCGGCTTCGATAAAATCATGGCTGATGACATGGCCACCGAACGGAGCTTTGCCTTTCAGCACCGGCAGATGCGCGGCCTCCGCAAACGCCCGGGTCCGGATGATCGCGTTGTGTCCCCAGAAATTGCTGCCTTCTCCATGCCAGATGGACAGTCCATTACCGAATACCGGACCGTAGAGCCGGTTGGCAAACTGCTGAAGCCTGGCATAAAGCGTGCCTCCCCAGATGATAGAGGGCAATGTCTGTAACAATCCCAGTCCCGGTTCGGCTTCCAGGCGGCGGGTCATCTCGATCATGGTCGCTGGGCTCATGATACTGTCTGCATCCAGAACCAGCATTGCTTCGTAGCCATTGCCCCAGCGTTGTACCCAGTCTGCGATATTGCCGGCTTTGCGTTCCGCGTTGTTCTTGCGATGGCGGTAGTATATCGGGCAGTCATCGTCTCGGCTGATGATCAGTGCACTGAAAACGCGCTCCTCATGTATCCAGGCAGAAGGGTCGTTGCTGTCGCTGAGAATGAAGAAATGGAATTTACCTGGCGCCTTTTCAGCCAGTCCGCTGGCCATGGCATCGATGGCTGCCGAAACTCTCACCGGGTCCTCATTGTACACCGGCACCAGCACGGCGGTGCGAATCTCGGGCAGGTCGTTGTGAATCTGACGCCGACCGATGAGGTCACGGCCAATAATCTGCAGAAACCCCAGCAGGGCCTGGCAACCTGCGAAGCTTATCCAGGTAAAATTGATCGCAAACAATACCAGGAATACCCACTGCAGTAAGGTGATGCTACCGGCCATGACATCGTGCATTTCCCGCACGCCGTATTGCGCGACTGCCAGCGTCAGGGTGAGCAGGAACAGGCGGACCAGCCAGGACCAGCCGCGCGCGAGCGACCACGGTGTCCGCAATCCGGTTTTCGCCGCGTGCAGGCTCTGACGGGGCATTGCCAGTGGCTGTTCCGGGGGCAGCGCCAGACGTGTCCAGCTCGCCTGCGTGCCGGCTTCTGATTTAGCCGTTAGTCCATCGATAAAGCCAGGTTTCGCCAATTGCCTCTCCTTGGTAAGTGGGTCGAATGCTGATCTCGCTCAATTGCGAACCCTGTGGATCGAAGGTCAACACCACCCGCGCGCCGTTGAGATGATTCGGTTGCGCCAGGGTTTCGATAACGCGACCACGGCTGAGACTAACATCAAAAACGATCTCGTTCACATTGATGTCGGCTGGCAGCTCGCTGTAGTCAATGACCATCTGGGGATAGGGCTCGGCCAGCTTGATGCCGTAAGCGCTGCGCACAACGCGGCCAAATCCCTCGGGTAGCGGTCGCTGGTCGGGCCAGCTCATATGATATGCGAACTGGAACGGTTCACCCGGTACCAGCGGTGTGGCCGGCCGCCAGTAGGCGACGATATTATCATTGAATTCAGAGGGTGTCGGAATCTCGGCCAATACCACATGGCCTTCTCCCCAGTTGCCGACGGGTCTGATCCATGCCGACGGACGACGGTGATAACCCGCTTCCAGATCCTGGTAGTCGTGAAACTCCCGGTGCCGCTGCATCAGCCCGAACCCCTGCGGGTTGTAGTCCATGAAGGCGCTGACCTGCAAAGCGCGCGGGTTGTTCAGCGGACGCCAGATATACTCGCCCTGACCATTGACCATCGCCAGCCCGTTGGAGTCGTGCACTGCGCTGCGGTAGTCAGGCACATCAGGTGCATCCATGCTGCCAAACGCGTACATGGACGTCAGCGTTCCGATGCCAATATGGTCAAGTTCGCTGCGCGCGAACAGGGTGGCTTCCACATCGATGCGTGTGGGTGTACCAGGATAGATACCGAATCGATAGGCACCGGCAACACGTGGGCTGTCCAGCAAAGCATGGACAACGATGCTCTCGGCTCGCGATGACGGGCGCTCTATCCAGAATTCCCGGAATATGGGAAATTCCTCTCCGGAGGGTTCGGCGACATCGATGGCCAGACCGCGTGCCGACAAACCGTAAGATTGACCGCCGGATACCGCGCGAAAGTAACTGGCTCCCTGAAAGACCACAAATTCGTCCTGATAGTCTTCATTGAAGGAAAAGTGAAGTCGAAATCCGGCAACTTTTGCGATGGACGTGAGAATTTCGCTGATTTCAGCGGATACGCCTTCAAAGGCATCCTCATCCAGCGGAATAGGCAGCGCCTGGCCGTTCTCAACAATCGAGATATCCACCCCGGTATCGTAGAGGTTGCCCGGTGCAAAGAATTCAATGGAAAACTGTGTCGGCGTGCCACCCCAGATGGCCGCGCCTTTGCGGTAACGAATACTTCGGTACTGGTCATAATTCAGGGACAGCAGCTCGTCCGGAACTTCTTCCAGTGGCTGATAACGGGATTCCGACAATGTGCGGGCGGCTTCGATAACCACGCTGCGGGAAAAGCGCTGATCCTGAGCCTGTGCCCATGACGAGGTCAGGAACAGCAGGAAAAAGGTCAGGATGACCGGGGTGACCTTGAATTGACGGGTAAAAAGGGCGGCGGCGATTTGCCTGTAGTGCATGATTCACTCCGGCTGAACTGTGTGTCCATTTTTGGCAGCGCTAAGGTAACAGAATTTAAAGTTTTGACTATGGATTTCGCAAAAAAATCCGGTTGTCGCGGTCAGCCGTACAACACAGGACCCTGTACTGCTCCGGATTAGTTTATGACTGTTACGTCAGGCAATGCGGTCCGGATGACTGGGGTTGCCGGATTTGTTATGTTGCTCATATAGTTAAGCGTCAATGATGAGTGCAGTTCGCTTACATGGGCGCGCTCACGGACTCAGTTTCAAGCGGGGAGAACAATGAAATCAGTCAGCAGGATTTCGGGGCTCCGGGTCAATACGGCGATGCTACTGGCATTGGCATCGTCGACTGCCCTGGCGTCCAACGTGCAGCAGCCGGAGGCGGGCACAGGCGCCGGCAGTCCCGAACTGTCATCAGTACAATCACGACCCAGCGCCGATGTTGAGAACGTCGATGATTCAACGGTTGTGTATCCTGCCGAATTCTTTGAACCCTATAATCCGGTATCGGCCAACGATATGCTTGACCGGATTCCCGGTGTGTCGGTGGGTGGCGGAGGCGGTGGTGGTCGCGGTCTGGGTACCGGTGGTGACCTGCTGATCAACGGCCAACGTATCGCCGGCAAGGATAATTCCCCTCGTGATCAACTCAGCCGGATTGCCGCCAGTGAAGTAACGCGCATTGAAATAATCCGCGGTACATCCGGCGACCTGGCTGTCCGCGGTGCCGGTCAGGTGGTCAATATTGTGCTGACCGATGCCGATAGCCGCACCAGTACGTCAGCAGAGTTGGTGGCGCGTCTGAATCATGATGATGTGTTCGAGGTTGGCGCAGAAGTTTCTCATAGCCGCCAGATTGGCAATTTTCAGGCTTTGGTCAGTCTACAGGCCCGCCCCAATTATGAAAACCGGCAAAGCCGGGAAGCGCAGTTCAATGCCAGCGGCCAGCCCATCGGCTCTCTGTTTGAAGCAAATATCCGTGATCAGGACGAGATGCAGCTCACCAGCAATATCAGCTACCGCACCGGCCCACATCGCATGCAATTCAATGCCCTCTATGGAGACTCCGGGTATCCCCGGCGTATTCGTCGTGACTTCCTTGAAATGCGAGGCGGTGACAGCGTGGCTCGCGCCGAGGAAGAGGAGATCGACAACGATCACTTCAACTGGGAAGTCGGTGGTGATTATGAATATACATTTGCCAGTGACCATCGGCTGCAACTACTGTTTATCGCCAATGACCAGACGCGTGACAATATACGTGAACGATTCGATGTCGCCGTTGGCAGCGCCGACGCCAGCGCTGCGCGTGACAAGACACTTTTTATCGAATCCAATCAGCGTACCCGAGAGCGGATCGTCCAGGGCAATTACAACTTTCCGATAGCATTGACCCAGGATCTGCGCGTCGGCCTGGAGCGCGCAGACACGCAGTTGGATTCCAGCCTGTTTATCGGCAGTTCAGCCGGCACCGAGCCTGAATCCCAACGCTACGGCGGGTTGCCACCGTTACGGGATATCTCCAACCCTGGGACTGCCGTGCAGGAAATCCGCTATGAAGGATTTGTATTTCACAACTGGACCTTGAATGACAGTATGACGTTGGAAAGTAGTGTCGTCTATGAGACCTCCGAGATCTCCCAGTCCGGCACGGTCAGCAATAGCCGACGCTTCAATTTTGTGCGACCGTCCGTAGACTATCGCTTTAATCTGACTGAGTCATTCCAGATTCGCGCGACGTTGGAGCGTGCAGTTTCCCAACTGAGTTTCTCAAATTTTGCCGCAACCGCCAATAATTCCGACCGTGAACAGGACGCCGATGCCGGCAACCCCGGTCTGGAGCCGCAGCAGGAAACCCGTTACGAACTTGGTTTTGAATATCGGTTGCCCAATGATAATGGTGTACTGAACACGCGGTTCTTCTACCGCGATATTGAAGATTACATTGGCAAGATCAACGCCACGACGGACCCATCTCAGCCTATTTCGGCAGTCGGCAATGTGGGGGATGCGGCACGCTGGGGGGTGTTTAATGACTTCAGCACACGGCTGACCTATTTTGATTTGCCCGATGCTATCGTGTCAGGAGAGCTCAATGTTTTCGACTCCAGTATCACCGATCCGTTTCTGGGTACCGATCAGCGTATCAATCGCCGCGGCGAAGCCTCACTGGAGTTTCGTCACGATATCACCGAATACGCACTCAACTACGGTATTGAATACAACTATCCCTTCCATGGTGGCGAGTATGATATCGATATAACCACCGTGACGCGCAACGACAACGACCCTTCACTGGACATGTTTATATCGAAGGTCTTTTTCGACGATATTACGGTGCGATTGGAGTCGGACAATACTCTGGGCCAGTCACGTTGTCGGGAGCGCCGACGTTACGATGGCACCACGATTGATGGCAGGATCAGTGAGATCGAGGATTCCTGCAGTTCCCGGTACCGGCGCCTGACGCTGCGCGTCCAGACCACCTTCTGAACGCTCCGCAACAGGGCGGAGCGTTCAGACTGACCATAATGCAGAAAGTGTGTGGTGTTGTATCAAAGCTCGCCCGCAGCTTCAGCCTCGGCACGTCGTGCACCAGCCAGGATGCCGGGCATGGCATAGTTGCCCTCATGGCAGGCATATTCATACATCGGGCCTTCAGTGGCGTGATAACTCAGTTCTGCCGTCCAGGGCTGGCTGTACAGGTTGTCATCGTCAACGGTGAACTGGTACACAATCTCGGTGTCCGAATAACGCATAAAGCGCTCGGTGATGACCCCGTCACGGGTGATGGGTACTGAACTTTCGGCAATCTGCTGAGGGTTGATGTTGACGGTCTCCACCACCAGCCAGCCGTCCTCATACCAGCCACGGGAGTCACCGAACCACTGGTTGAGTTCTGCCGGACGGGTATTCGCACGGGCCTCTTCGGCACTGTCGTACAGTGGGATGATACGTGCATCGTGGTTCATTTCTACCAGGATGGTGAAATAGTCATCAGTCTGCACAAACTGGTAGGTGCTGTTGTACAGCGTGCCCATCATGCCCGGTCCGGCGGTGTTGCCAAAGCCGATAAAACAACGCTCGGCCAATGGCAGGGCCTCCGGGCCATCAGCATTGCCTTCGCCGGTGACGTAACGCGCACCAAAACTTCGCTGGATCTGCACCTTGGGTGTCTCCAGGCGAGGTACACGACCGTTCTCCGGGTCAATGACATAGGAGGTACGAAATTCGCCTTTGACCAGCGCCAGATTGGAACCGGGGTCAATCCAGAAATCGTTGTAGCCGCGCAGACCAAAATCAAAGCTGCCCGCGGGCGGTGCTTCACCCGTGCTGGAGTCTGGGGCATCGACTTCGGATAGGGGCAGGCCGGCTACCGAGGTGTTTGCCACGATCATCTGTGCTTCTTCCGGCGTGACCACCAGCTTGTCCACGCCTTGCGGGCGATTGAGGTTGGTCAGTGATGCGTTGGTCCACAGGCCGCTTAAATCCGGGCGTTCGGCATCCTGGGCGAAGCTGGGCGATGAGATCATCGCTATCGCCAGGCCGAGGAGAGTGAAATTAGCGACGTGCTGACGTGCCTTGATCATGTCCGGGCTCCTGTTGCTGTACTCGACAAACGAAGTTGAATATGAACCTAACGGTATCCCTGTCGCCGTCGCTTGTAAAGTGCGATTCGGTCAGTTGCGTCAAAAAGCTGAACAAATTCAGAAGCCGTCACGGTCGCGGAAACCCAGCAGGTACAGGATGCCGTCGAGGCCCAGCGTGGAGATGGCCTGTTTGGCGGATTTCTTCACCAGTGGTTTGGCGCGAAACGCCACGCCCAGGCCGGCGATCGACAACATGGGCAGGTCATTGGCGCCATCACCAACGGCAATCGTCTGTTCCAGGCTGATGCCTTCGCGCTGAGCCAGTTCGCGCAGCAGGTCAGCCTTGCGCTGCCCGTCAACAATCGGCTCATGGACCTCGCCGGTCACCAGGCCGTCGCGTACCGGCAGGGTATTGGCGTATACATAGTCAATGCCCAGGGTTTTCTGCAGGCGTTCGGCAAAATAGCTGAACCCGCCTGACAGGATGGCGGTCTTGTAGCCCAGGCGGCGAAGCTGGCTGATCAGGGTTTCGGCACCCTCGGTCAGGCGCAGTTGTTCGGCAATAGCTTCCAGCGTCGATTCGGGCAAGCCCTTGAGCAGCGCCATGCGCTCACGGAAACTGGCCTGAAAGTCCAGTTCGCCGCGCATGGCACGCTCGGTAATGGCGGCAACCTGCTCACCGACACCGGCAGCCTTGGCCAGCTCGTCAATGACTTCGGCATCGATCAGTGTGGAATCCATATCAAAAACCACCAGACGGCGGTTGCGGCGGAAAATATTGTCCTGCTGAAACGCGATGTCGACGTTCAGCTCCTGGGCGATGGTCAGAAACTCGGCGCGCAGGGCGTCAGGGTCTTCCGGTTCGCCACGGACCGAGAACTCGATGCAGCCTTTGCCCTGGTCGCTGGCCAGTCCCAGTGCCATGCGACCCGACAAACGGTCAATGTGGTCGATATTGAGGCCGTGCCTCGCGGTTATGGAGCTGACGCGGGCGATATGGTCGGCGGTGACACGGCGCGCCAGCAAGGTGACGATATGCCGCGACTTGCCCTGGCCGGTTACCCATTGTTCATAGTCGTCAGCGCTGACCGAGGTGAACCTCACCTGCTGGTCGAGCTGGAGTGCTCGTGCGCGGACATCGTCCAGTACCGGGGAATGCGCCTGCGTCTCGATATCCACCAGTATGCCAAAAGACAGCGTGTCGTGAATGACGGCCTGACCAATATCCAGGATGCTGACGTCAGATCGCGCCAGAATGCCGGTGATGGCGGCCGTCAGTCCCGGGCGATCGGGACCGGTAATATTGATGAGGACAATCTGTTTCAAGGTCAGGCACTCCGGATTCCTGGGGCCGGCAACCAGGCCGGCAACGCAAGGCGCGTATTGTACCCGCAAAAGCGGCGCTCTCACAGACATGCCAGGCCCGGTCTTGCGGCCACGGCAAAGGCAGGTATACTCACGGGCTGGTCATTTAAACGGAAATCTAGCGATGAACAAATTTGCCCTTCTGGTCGTTGGAGTCAGTGCGCTGGCCGCGGCCTGCAGTGACAATCCGGCTACGCCTGCGATGCCGGTGACGGCTGACGGTGAGTCTTGCCTGGCAGCTGATCTGGTGCTGCACAACACCACGGTCTACACCGCCAATGATGCTCAGTGGACAGCGCAGGCTGTGGCCAGCAAAGATGGCAGAATTGTATTTGTCGGCAGCAACGCCGAGGCAGAAGCCTATATGTGCGGCGACGCCAATGTCATGGACATGGCCGGCAATACCGTCTATGCCGGTTTTACCGACAGTCATCAGCACCTGGAGGGCGTTGGCCGCCGAACCAAGACATTGAGTCTGTTTGGTATTCCCACGCTGCAGGAAACCGTGCAGACCATCGCTGACTGGGCGCAGACCATTCCGGAAGGAGACTGGGTACTGGGCCGTGGCTGGATCGAGCGTGAGTGGACCGATGAACAGCGGTTTCTGGACAGGACTGATGTGGACGCGTTTACGCAAAACAAGCCTCTGTATATGCCGCGTGCCGATGGTGTGTCAGCGCTGGTCAATACCCGGGCGCTGGAGCTGGCGGGCGTGACCCGTGACACGCCCGATCCGGAGGGAGGTCGTTTTGAACGCGATCTGGACGGCAACCCAACCGGTTATGTGTTGGCCAATGCCATGAATGTGTTCCGTGACATTCTGCCACCTGAAACCGATGAATACCTGAAAGACAACCTGGTGCGCGGATTGCAGGCCAATGCTGCCATGGGCTGGACGCAGACCCAGGATGCCGGTATGTCCTACCGGCTGGTGGATCTGATGAAAGAGCTGCATGCTGAAGGTGCCATGGCGCACCGGGTTTATGCGGCCATTCCGATCGCTGAAGCCAGTGAAATGCTCACGCGAGGGCGCGAGACCACCGCCGATGACATGTTTGATGTACGCGGCATCAAAGTCTTTATTGACGGCACGCTGGGCTCTCGTGGGGCGGCATTGATCGATAATTATGCCGATGCCGACCACAACGGGTTCATGAATCGCACCAGCAAGGAAGATCTGGTACCCGTGCTGCATGCCGCCCTGCGCCAGGGTATCCAGATTGAAACCCATGTGATCGGCGATCGCGCCGTGCGCACACTGCTGGACTGGTACGACGAGGCCTACAGTGCGGTACCCCGCAGCGAGTGGGCCAGTGAGGACCTGCGCTGGCGCATGGAACACGCACAGATTATTCCGCCCAGCGACCAGCAGCGTTTTGTGGAGCTGGGCGTATTGCCGTCAATGCAGCCCAGCCACGGTATCGGTGACCTGAACTTTGCACCGGCGCGTTTGGGAGCCGATCGTCTGGGCTACGCCTACCCCTGGCAACAACTGGTTGATCAGGGTTTGATGATTCTGGGTGGCTCTGATGCACCCGTTGAGGCGGGTGACCCCCGGATCGAGTTTTACGCCGCCATCACTCGCAAGCGTCTGGACGGCACGGACGATGCCGGCTGGCATCCCGAACTGGCCGTGTCGCGGGAAACGGCATTAAAGATGTTCACCATCTGGCCGGCGCATGGCGCTTTTCAGGAAAATCTTCGGGGTTCCATTGAAGTGGGCAAGTATGCCGACCTGACCGTGTTTGACCGCGACTTCATGACGGCCGAGCCCCAGGCCATCCTGGCTGCACAGACGGTGATGACGGTGGTTGGCGGTCAGATTACCTATCAGCGCAGATGAGGGTTCCTGGGTAGTCGCGGCGCATCAATCATCTTCTGATCGCGCCTCGACCGCCTGCAGCTCGCCACCGTCGGCATAAACCGAAATGATGATGGGGCGGCAACAGACACTGCAGTCTTCCGTATACTCCTGTTCGGCGACCGAGCAGTCCACGACAATATCGATGGTTTCCCAACAGTAGGGGCATTGCAGGCTGGCTACGTCAGTGAGCATGTTGATCTACCTCCTGATATCCGGGTCAGGAACATCGTTCTGTGGGTTTTCTCACCAAAACACTGAGGGTCCGGTATCTGCAGCGGCTACCCGATCAGGTTATTGGAGACAGAAAGTAAAGGGTGCGATAATCTTTGTCGACCATTGTAACAATCAGGTTCCACAAGAGCAGCCATTGCGTGAAGCTACCATCGTTCAATCGGATAATCGAGTTCGCTTTTGTGTTGCTGCTCGGCCTGCCAGTCCCCGGTCAGACTCAGACCGAGACTATATTGTTTGAGCATCTCACAGTTACTGAGGGCCTGTCGCAGAACTCTGTTCACGATATAGTGCAGGACCGGGACGGTTTTCTCTGGCTGGCAACCCAGGATGGCCTGAATCGCTATGATGGTTATGACTTTGTTGTGTACCGCCATCAGACGGGGGCGAATGGCGATGCCGCTGTGGGTGCATCGCTGTCCAACAGCACGGTCTGGGTGCTGCATGAGGACCGCGCGGGCACCCTGTGGGTCGGGACCGCCAGTGGGCTCAATCGCTTCCAGCGTGACAATGACACTTTTGTGCAATATCACTCCGATGCCAGCGACCCCTACAGCCTGAGTCACGCCACTGTTTTGGCCCTGCTGGAAGACAGTGCCGGCAATTTCTGGGTGGGTACCTCCCGGGGCGGGCTTAACCTGCTCGATCGCAACACGGGACGGTTTACTCACTTCCGGCACGATCCGGCCGATTCGGCCTCTCTGAGCAGTGACCGAATCAACTCACTGGCCGAGGGGGCCGATGGCATAATATGGGTGGGCACTGAAGATGCCGGACTCAACCGGTTCGATACCCGCACCGGCAGGGTCACCCGGTTTCGGCATGAGCCCGGGAATACCAACAGCCTGTCCAGTGATGATGTCACCACCGTGTTGCTGGATAGCCAGGGTACCTTGTGGGTTGGCACCAATTCCGGTGGACTCAATGCATTGGACCCTCAAACTGGCCATGTCACCCGGTATCAACATGATCCGAACCTGGCGGGCACTATCAGTTCTGACTCGCTGCGCACTCTGTACGAGGACAGCCGGGGCCGGTTCTGGGTTGGTCACTATCTGGGTGGTGGACTGGACCTGATGAATCGCGCGAACGGTGTGTTCAGTCCAATTCTCCACCAGCCGGGCGTCGCCAACAGCCTGAACGATGATCACCTGCTGACGGTACTGGAAGACCGGAGCGGCATATTGTGGTTTGGCACTCACGTAGGAGGGCTGAACAAGTACGACGCCAAACAGTCGCGGTTCCGGCATTATCATCATGAATGGTGGAACGATAACAGCCTGAGTCACGACACAGTGCGCGCTTTCTACAAGCATGGCCGCACACTGTATATCGGCACTGAAGGCGGGCTTAATGCGCTGAATCTGGACACCGGCCAGTTTGTCCACCATGTACATGATCCGCAGAACCGGCAAGGACTTCCGCACAATATCGTGCGGGCCATGGATATGGATGCCCAGGGGTATCTCTGGTTGGCTACCCACGGTGGACTGTCCCGCTTTGACCCCACTACACAGACCTTCAGCAGCTACCATCATCAACCGGGTAATCCGGCCAGTCTCAGCAATGATGTGGTGTGGCGGGTGATGGTTGACAGGCGAGGGGGTATCTGGGCTGGCGCGCGCGATGCGCTCAACAGGCTCGATCCGCAAACAGGGAACTTTGTCCGGTTTGTGCACAACCCGGATGATCCCATGTCGATACCCGGTGACCGCATATCGGCACTTTATGAAGACCGTGCCGGGCATATCTGGTTCAGTACCATGACCACCGGTGTCAGCCGACTGAATGCGGACACGGGCGAGCTGAAAAATTTTACTCATGACCCTGCCAACAGCAATTCCCTGAGCAATGCCTCGGTGTTCTCCATCCTGGAAGACGACGAGGGTATCATCTGGTTTGGCTCGCGTGGTGGTCTCAACCGGTTCGATCCGGAAACCGGAATCTTCCGGCCTTATTCGGTCGCTGACGGGCTGCCCAACGATGTCATCTACGGTATCCTGCCGGACGCCGATGGCAATTTGTGGATGAGCACCAACAAGGGAGTTTCACGTTTCGATCCGGCCACCGAAACGTTCATCAATTTTGGACTGAATGATGGCCTGCAGGGTGAGGAGTTCAATAACGGAGCCTATCACCGGGCTGACTCCGGCGAAATGTATTTTGGTGGCATAAACGGGTTTAATGTTTTTAGCCCTGCCGCAATAGAAGAAAACACCTATGAACCGCCAGTAGTAGTGACACGGTTTACGGTGCTGAATCAGGACCGGTTGATCCCTGGCGGAAATGACGTCATCACCCTGAATCATCGGGAGAACTATCTGTCGTTCGAGTTCGCTGCGCTGGACTTTGCTGCCCCTGATCGTAATCAGTATGCCTATCAATTGACGGGCGTGGATGAGGGCTGGGTACCATCCGAGGGGCGACGCTATGCCAGCTACACCAATCTGCAACCTGGCCAATACCAGTTCCAGGTCAGAGGCACAAACAGTGATGGACTCTGGAGTCGTCACAGGGCTTCGCTGTCAGTTTATATTGCGCCGGCATTCTGGCAGACCACCGGTTTTCAGGTGGCGGTGACGATGGCGCTGGTGGCTATCCTGCTGGCGCTGTACCGCTATAAAACGCTAAGCGTCAAGCGCCGAAACGAAGTACTGGAATTGATGGTCAATGACCGTACCCGTGAACTGACCTTTGCCAACGAAAACCTGCAACAGGAAATCATGCGCCGCCAGCAGGTGGAAGAGGAGATCCGCAAGATCGCCTACCACGATTACCTGACGGGACTTCCCAACCGGCGCCTGTTCATGTCGCTGGGCGAACAGGCTCTGACCCTGGCGGCACGCGAACGAACCCAGGCTGCCATTCTGTTTGTTGACATCGATCTGTTCAAGGAAGTCAATGATCGCTGGGGCCATGACGCAGGCGACAGTGTCCTGGTAACCGTGGCCGAACGTATCCGCTCGGTATTGCGTGCCAGCGATATTGTCTGTCGCATGGGCGGCGACGAATTTGTATTGCTGCTGACCGATATCAACGACCGGCAGTTTGCTGCCAGAGTGGCGGAAAAACTCCGGATCGCTATCACCGCGCCGGTCACTATCCAGACCGGGGATGTCTACAACACGCAGACGATCAATGTTGGTGTCAGTATCGGTATCAGCCTCTACCCTGATGATGACACGGACCTGGAAAGCCTGCTGGTGGCGGCGGATCAGGCGATGTATCGTGCCAAAAATGATGCCCAGTGCTGCTATCGTTTTCATTCGGAATAAACAAGAGACCTGACCAAGATGGACTCCATTTCGCGCGCGCTAGGGCGCCGACTCGCTGCCTATTTAAGCAAACCCCGTCCCGGCTATGAACGTCTGAGTCGTCTGCCGTTGCAGGACATCATGGACGCGCTGCAACCGGCTGACATTGTGCTGGTGGATGGCAACAGTCATATCAGCACCGCCATCAAGTATCTGACACAGTCAACCTGGTCACACGCCTGTCTGTATGTCGGCGATAAGGAGTCTGACGTCGACCAGCCCAGCCTGATTGAGGCCGATCTGAATGCCGGGGTCACCCAGGTTCCGTTGCGTAAATACGAACAATACAATATTCGTATCTGCCGGCCAGTGGGTCTGAGCGCCGCAGACAAGGAAACCATCATGGCGTTTGGCCGCGCCAGACTCGGGCATGTGTACGATCTGAAGAACATATTTGATCTTGCCCGGTATCTCATCCAGAGCCCGGCGGTACCGGTCAGATATCGCCGGGACATGATTGCCTTTGGCAGCGGGGAGCCGACACAGGCAATCTGCTCGACACTGATTGCCGAAGCGTTTCAGTCGGTGCGATACCCGATACTGCCAGCGTTGATCAAAGTGGAGGACAAAAAGGGGGATATGATTTCTGTAGCACGCCACTTTACCCATTATGTGCCCGGCGATTTTGATCTGTCGCCGTATTTCCGGATTGTCAAACCAACCATAGAGCGTGGTTTTGAGCTGCCCCGACCACAATGATATCGCAGCAGCTAAATAGACTTGAAGTGGTGATTTGGCCCAGTATCGACTATAACTCCAGGTAGTTGTTAAACTTGACTGGTACTGGTTGCACCAGAGGAGTGGCGTGTCGTGTATAAAAACAGCAAAGACAACGAACCAGCACAAACCCGCGGTAACTCTTCGACTGGAAGTGAGCCAATCATCACGTTCGGTCTCATCATGGCTGCATTGCTAATCGTGTTACTGGCTCTCATTGTCAGTCTGAATGAGCCAGAGATGTTGTTAGGCGGCGGGTCGATTACCTGGGGTTTTGTCGCAGGTCTTGTGACTGTTGGTATATTGCTGGTGTACCGATATCGACGATAGTCTGTTTGGAATATCCATCTGCCACTAATTCAGCAACAGATGGATATTTGCCACTATGAGTCGCCGTTCATGTAATCAGACGTCATGAACGATGCATAGGCAATCATGACGCCGTTTAGCGCCAGATCAATGCCAATGATGGCAAGGGGGCCCAGACCACCACTGACCTGGGAGACTTCTGCTTGAGTCAACTCTTTCATTTTAAACACTCCTTGTTTTAAAGGTTCGGGGATGTCGGGGAATTAGTCCCTGACAATAGAAGTGTAGCCAAAGGAACTGAACTTTGCCTTGATTTAACCAATGACCCGATGCACCAGGTAAAGCTTCTGCAAACTGGCCACCGTTAGTACAAACGGGTAACTGTCGGGCTGACCCATGCTTCGTGACAGTACATTCAGCACGCTGCTCAATCGGACCCAGTCATTGACCATGTCAAGAAAAGCGTCCACATCGGCGGCACTGCCAACGTTCGCTGGCTGATCGGCGATCTGCTCGCGGGTAAAGGGGTCGGTGTGAACAGCGATGGCATTGGCGTTGATGCCAAACTGCGCCGCCGCATTCAGGGTGTCGGTCATATGCAGATAGTGGGCCCAGGTTTCCGCCCAGTCTTCCCAGGGGTGAGACGCTGCGTAGCTGCTGATATAGCTGAGTGGCCAGTCGGCTGGCGGGCCATTCTGGTAATGCTGCTGTAGGGCGTTGCTGTAGTCTGCACGTTCATCGCCGAACAGCTGACGGCAGGCACTCAGCCAGGGCGTGTCACGTACCAGCAAATCCCAATAGTAATGTCCGGATTCGTGGCGAAAGTGGCCGAGCAGGGTGCGGTAGGGTTCATGCATCTGCTGGCGCAGCATTTCCCTATGTGCCGGGTCTGCTTCCATGATATCAAGCGTGATTACGCCATCCTCGTGCCCGGTCATCACGGGCGGTTCACCCTGCTGCCAGCGCAACAGTTCAAAGCCAAGGCCACGGTAGGGGTCTATGTCACGATTGTTGACCGGCAGGCCAAGGATGATCAGTTGTGCAATGAGCTGCCGTTTGGCACCCTCACACGCCTGCCAGTAGCCGGCGTTGTCGGCCTGGCTCAAGTCCGGGATGGTAATATTGAGCGCACAGGCGGTACAAAGGCTTCCCGTTCGTGTATCGGTTACCAGCCAGTTACACTGTGCGGGTGATTGCAGGTTGGCGCAGCGTGCATAGCTGCGGCGTGTGCCGGCATCCTCCCCCTGAATATACCACTGGTCCTGTGTGCCGGTCGGCTCCAGGCTTTTTACCTGGCCCAGATTGGGCTGGTACGCGACTGCTGCGCCGCAACGCAGGCAGACCGAGTTATCAAAGAACAACAACTGGCCGCACTCACAGTGATGTACATGACCGTATGATTTTCCTGCCAATTTTTGCACCTACTGACTCTGCTGCTGGGTCGACTCGGCCGGGCCATCAAAGTATGTTTGCCGAATGGCCTCATGCAGGTCGGTGAAATCAACCTGAATTTCATCAACAAAGGCATGCAGGCGATCGGGCTCGGCGGCAAGTACGGCAATTTCCGCATCCGCCAGGTGCTTGCGACAGGTTTCCACTTCATTCAGCGCAGTTTCATTGCGTGGCAAGGTGGTCAGCGCATTGGCCAGTCGTTCCAGGCTGCAGGCAACCGCACGCGGGAAATTACGATTCTGCAGCAGGAAGCTCAGCACATCCGGACCGCGAATACGCAGGCGCACATGCTGACGGTACATCTGGTAGCCGGTGAGCGATTTGAGCACACTCATCCACTGCAGGTTTTCAAATGGTGTCAGTTCCCCCGGGCTGCGCGGCAATAAGTTGGCTGATCGCACATCAATGATGCGCGTGGTCATGTCGGCGCGTTCCAGTTGACGGCCAAGCATCAGGAAGGTGCGCACCTGGGTGTAGCTTAGCGAGCCTTCAATCAGGCCATTGACGGTCTGACAGCTGTGAATCACCCGGCGCAGAAAGGCGTCGCGTTTGCGTGGTGTGACACCCGAGTCAACCATGTCGCGAACGGCCAGGTAAAGTTGGTTGATTTCCTCCCAGATCTCGCGCGGAATCACATCACGTGTGGTGCGCAGATTCTCGCGGGCGGCAGACAGCGAGCTTATGATGGAGCCGGAATATCGGCGGTCGCTGCAAATGAAGGACAACACGCTGGCTTCATCGCGGCTGCTGTACAGCTCATCAAACAACTTGCCATGGCCAGTGATGGCAATGATCTCTGCCCAGCCCAGCTGGGTTGAGCGGGGCAGGTCAAGCATGAGGTTGCTGTATACGCTCAACAGGCGCGCGGTATCTTCGGCGCGTTCAATGTAGCGGGCCAGCCAGTAAATATTTTCTGCAACTCGTGAAAGCATCTTAGTTCCCTGCCACGTCGACAATCCAGGTGTCTTTGCTGCCGCCACCCTGGGATGAATTCACGACCAGTGAACCTTTGGTCAATGCCACGCGGGTCAAGCCGCCGGTCGTGACGAACGTCGATTCGCCCGACAGAATAAAGGGGCGCAAATCCACGTGACGCGATTCCATGCCGTGGTCTATCAAGGTGGGAGAAGTGGACAGTGCGAGTGTCGGTTGTGCCATATAGTTGCGCGGGTCAGCCTTGATCAGTTCAGCAAATTTCTTGCGCTCTTTCTTGCTCACGTGCGGGCCGATCATCATGCCGTAGCCGCCCGATTCGTTGGCAGGTTTCACGACCAGTTTGTCCAGATTGTCGAGCACGTAATTGCGGTCGTCTTCAAACATGCACAGATAACTGGGCACATTGGGAAGCAGTGCTTCCTGGTCCAGGTAGTACTTGATGATTTTGGGGACAAACGCGTATACCACCTTGTCGTCCGCAACACCTGCGCCGGGTGCATTGGCCAGCGCCACATTGCCTTTGCGCCATGCGCGCATCAGGCCGCGGCAACCCAGGGCAGATTCGGGGTTGAAAACTTCAGGGTCAAGAAACATGTCGTCGACTCTGCGGTAAATCACATCGACACGCGCCAGACCGTCAACCATGCGCATATACACACAGTCATCGTCACCCACAACCAGATCCGAGCCCTCCACCAGTTGTACACCCATCTGTTGCGCCAGATAGGCGTGTTCGTAGTAGGCGGAGTTGTAGATACCTGGCGTCAGTATCACAATGGACGGATCATCACCGGGGCGCGGTGACATGGAAGCCAGCATGTCGTAGAGCTGCGAGGTGTAATCATCGACCGGTTGAATCTGGCCGGAGGCAAACAGCTCTGGCATGACACGTTTGGTGACATTGCGGTTTTCCAGCATATAGGATACGCCGGATGGAACCCGCAGATTGTCTTCCAGTACGTAAAGAGTGCCATCCTTGTCGCGGACCAGGTCGGAGCCACAGATATGTGCCCAGACATTATGCGGTGTCTTGATGCCCACGCATTGCGGCCGGAAATTGACTGAATGCTCCAGCAGCTCTTTCGGGAAAATACCGTCCTTGATGATTTTCTGGTCGTGGTACAGGTCGTTGATAAACATGTTCAGCGCTTGCACGCGCTGCTTCAGGCCGGCTTCGGTTTTTTGCCACTCTTTCAGGGGGATAATGCGTGGCACAATATCAAAGGGCCAGGCACGGTCGATCATGGCGCCTTCGGTGTAGACAGTAAAGGTTATACCCATCAGCTGGATGGCGACTTCGGCAGCGGTCTTGTGCTCCTGGAGCTCGCGAGCATCGAGGTTGGCAAGATAACGGCACAATCTGTCCGCCTCCGGGCGTGGCCTGCCGTCGGCAGCAATCAGTTCGTCGTAGAATCCGGTAGCTTTGTATTCTTCCCAGTTGATGTGGCTCATTCACCCTCGTTGTGGCCTTGTGTCCCGCACTGTCTGAATCAAGCAGAAGCAAGCTGTGTACCAGCTCAGGAAAGTCGTTTCCCTTGATGTATCTTTTCACGGCTTGGTCAGGCTGACAACTGTTTGCTAATAAAATTATGATAACTTGCTTTTGGCACAGGCGTTGCTATCCTCTAGTCATACCCTTCGGAAGTTGAGCCCAATGACCATCCGCGTAGCACTGAAACATTCCACCCGCTATGATTTTGACCGACCCATCGACGTCGGTCCGCATCAGGTGCGTCTGAAACCGGCACCGCATTGCCGAACGCCGATTGACGCCTACAGTCTGAAAATCACCGGGGGTGAGTATTTCCTCAACTGGCAGCAGGATCCGTTCGGCAATCACATTGCGCGGCTGGTATTCCCGGAAAAGATTTCCCGCCTGCATATCGAAGTTGAACTGATTGCCCCGATGACAGTGGTCAATCCTTTCGATTTTTTTGTTGAGGAATATGCTGAATACTTTCCTTTTGACTATACGCCTGAGCTGCGCAAGGAGCTGGCACCGTATCTGGAGAGCAGTCAGGCCTGGCCCTTGCTGGACAAGTGGCTGAGCAGCGTCAAGCGCGACCGGACCGATATTACCGGTTTTCTGGTCGGCCTCAACCAACGGTTGTCGCAGGATATTGAATATCTGATTCGGATGGAGCCAGGCGTCCAGTCGCCCCAGGAAACGCTTGAGCTGGCGCGGGGTTCATGCCGGGACTCAACCTGGTTGCTGGTGCATATCCTGCGTCGGTTGGGACTGGCCGCACGGTTTGTGTCGGGGTATCTGGTGCAGCTGACTGCCGACGTCAAGGCGCTGGATGGGCCATCCGGGACGGACAAGGACTTTACCGATCTGCACGCCTGGTGCGAGGTGTTCATCCCCGGGGCGGGCTGGATTGGTCTGGATCCCACCTCCGGTCTGTTCGCTGGCGAAGGGCATTTGCCGCTGGCGGCCACACCGGACCCGGCCGGGGCCGCGCCCATCACCGGCGCTACGGAAGCGGCCGAGGTGACTTTCGGTTTTGATATGAGCGTGACCCGCGTGCATGAAGATCCACGTGTCACCAAACCTTACACAACATCGCAGTGGGACAGTATCGACGCCCTGGGTGGAATGGTCGACAAACAGCTGGACGCCCTGGATGTGCGCCTGACGATGGGCGGTGAGCCCACCTTTGTGTCAGTGGATGACATGGATGCACCAGAATGGACCATCGCCGCGCAGGGTCCCACCAAGCGCAAGCTGTCAGAACAGCTGATGCGCCGCTTGCGACCCCACTACGCACCGAACTCGCTGTTGCAGTATCAGCAGGGCAAATGGTATCCCGGCGAGGTACTGCCGCGGTGGGCGCTGGCCTGTTACTGGCGTCGCGACGGCAAACCGATGTGGCGGAATGATCAATGGCTGGCGGACATCGACAAGGATTACGGCTATGGCGAAAAGGCGGCCAGGGGGTTTGCCAATGCGCTGGTCACTGCGCTCAAAGTGCCCGGTCGTTTCCTGATCCCCTGCTACGAAGATGCTTACTATTATCTGTGGCTGGAGCAGCAGCAGCCCGCTGATCTGGACCTGCATGCCGAAGACCTCAGCGACGATATCAACCGTGCACGGCTGGCCCGGGTGCTGGAACGGGGTCTGGATAAGCCGGTGGGACTGACCTTGCCCCTGACGCGGGAAAAGGATCGCTGGATTACCGGGCACTGGCCGGTGAAGCGTGACCACCTGTTTCTGATTCCGGGGGATTCTCCCATGGGGCTGCGCTTGCCACTGTCGTCCCTGCCGATCAAAAAGCGCGAAGAGATTCCGCCGCGCTCGCCGTTTGCCGAGTTGCCCGAACTGGAGGATTTGCATACCCAGGCCGGGGAAGTGGCGCGCATGTACAATCATGTCCCTGCGGACACAGACGGCACACCCGGGCATCACCATCAGGCCGCCGGTCAGAACTGGCAGGAGCAGCTGGTTGATATCGCCGATGAAGGCGTGATTGGTACTGCATTGTGTATCGAAGCGCGCGACGGCAAATTGTTTGTGTTCCTGCCACCGCTGCCGTTGCTGGAAGACTACCTGAGCCTGCTGGCTGTGGTTGAGCACACGGCAGCCGCATTGCAGATCCCGGTTTGTATAGAGGGATACCCGCCGCCCTCGGATCCACGCATGGAAAAATTCATGATCACACCGGATCCGGGTGTTATTGAAGTCAATGTTATGCCGGCGTCGAGCTGGCCGGACCTGGTCAACAATACACGGGTGTTGTACGAGGAAGCCCGGCTGACTCGCCTTGGCACGGAAAAATTCATGCTGGACGGGCGTCATACCGGCACTGGTGGCGGCAACCATGTGACGCTGGGCGGACGGACGCCGGAAGAGTCGCCGTTCTTGCGGCGCCCGGACCTGCTGGGTAGCATGCTGACTTTCTGGCAGCATCACCCCAGTCTGTCATACCTGTTCTCAGGCATGTTTATTGGCCCTACCAGTCAGGCACCACGGGTTGATGAGGCCCGTCACGAAGCGCTGTATGAGCTGGAAATTGCCCTGTCGCAAATGCCGGCCGGTGATGTGCAGGAACCCTGGCTGGTTGATCGGCTGCTGCGTAATCTGTTGACGGATATTACCGGTAATACCCACCGTGCCGAGTTCTGTGTGGACAAGATGTATTCCCCGGACTCGGCAACCGGACGGCTGGGGCTGCTGGAGCTTCGCGGTTTTGAAATGCCGCCACATGCCGACATGAGTCTGATGCAGCAATTGCTGATTCGGGCGCTGGTGGCGCGCTTTTACCAGGAGGCCTATCGTAAGCCGCTGGTACGCTGGGGTACGGCATTGCACGATAAATGGATGATGCCGCATTTTATCTGGCAGGACCTGGCTGATGTACTGTTTGATCTGCGCGAACACGGTTTCGATTTTGATCTGACCTGGTTTGCGCCATTCCTGGAGTTTCGTTTTCCGATGATCGGCGAGGTCAGGTACGAAGGTACCCATCTGACGTTGCGGCAGGCAATTGAACCCTGGCACGTATTGGGGGAAGAGGCCAGTGGCGGTGGCACCGCGCGCTATGTCGATTCGTCAGTCGAGCGTCTGGAAGTAAAACTCACCGATTTCAACCCGTCACGACATGTGTTGACCTGCAATGGCTACCGGGTGCCGCTGCAGTCCACCGGAGTGCCCGGTGAGGCCGTCGCAGCAGTACGTTATCGGGCCTGGCAACCACCCTCGGCACTGCACCCGCGCATCAAGGTTCATGCACCACTGGTGTTCGACCTGGTGGACACCTGGCATCAAAGATCCATGGGTGGCTGTACCTATCATGTTGTACATCCGGCCGGGCGCAACTATGAGACCTTTCCGGTCAATGCCAACGAGGCTGAGGCCCGTCGCATGGCCCGCTTCTGGGCACATGGGCACAGTCAGGGCAAGATTGCTCATATCCCGCAGGCGCCAGGGCAGGACTATCCGCACACGCTGGATCTAAGACGTGCCGGTGTTGCCAGCACTGGTTTATAATGCAGGCCCGATAATCCAACAGCAAACCTGACCGCGGTAAACGATATGCAGCCTTCGGGCATTAAAGACCCTGCCCTGAAAGACCTGCTCGGCGACTATCCGGGCCATGATGGCCATGATGAACTGCTCGGCCCGGACCAGCAGCCCCGTGCCTACTGGCAGGCGTTGCTGGCCGAAATCATCACCATGGGCACCGATACCCTGGTGGCGCGCAGTGAAGAAGCGCAGAGCCTGCTGCACGAAAACGGCGTCACCTTCAATCCCTATGAAGATGATCCGGGGCAGTTGCGATCATGGCGCCTGGATTGCCTGCCCTGGGTGATCAGTGACGATGACTGGTCCTATCTTGAGGCCGGTCTGCATCAGCGCAGTCGTCTGCTGGCCCTGCTGCTCGACGATCTGTACGGTGAACGCAAGGTGATTAGCGAGGGCCTGTTACCTCCCGAGCTGGTTTATACCCATCCAGGATTCCTGTTTTCAGCCGCTGATACGCCCTCACAGGTAGATAGGCCTTTGCTGATATTTCACGGTACCGATGTCATTCGCGACGAGCGTGGACAATGGCAGGTGCTGGCCGACTGGACCCAGTCTCCGGCGGGCGTGGGTTATGCGCTGGAAAACCGGATTACCCTGTCGCGAGCGTTGCCCGGTGTCTATCGGGACGCGCCCATCAAGCGGCTGGCCGGGTTTCTGCAGGCACAGCATCGCTGCCTTGCCAGCCTGGCAAGCAGTCAGCGCCAGGAACCCAACATTGTTCTGTGGACACCGGGGCCGGGCAGCCCTGGTTACTTTGAGCATGCCTGGCTGGCAAATTACATGAATTTCCCATTGGTGGAAGGCGATGATCTGGTCGTACGTGACGGCCAGGTTGCAGTAAGGACCCTGGGTGGTCTGCACCAGGTTGATGTCATTATGCGCCAGATCAACGACCCCTGGTGCGATCCGCTGGAACTGCGCCCGGATTCCCTGTTGGGGGTACCGGGTCTGATGCAGGCGGCGCGCAATGGTCATGTGCATGTGGTCAATGCATTGGGCGCCGGTGTGCTCGAACATCCGGCGCTGGCTGCCTTTCTGCCCGGTCTGTGCCAGCGCCTGCTGGGTGAAACGCTGATGTTGCGTGGCCGCGATGCGCTGTGGTGCGGTGACCCACAAGCGCTGGAGCAGATCAGGGCGTCCATGGACGAGTGGGTGCTGCGCGATATCACCCGTCCCGGCAAGGCCTTCCGCGTGGAGCAGATGGGGCTGGATGCGGTTCGGGCCCTGCGCCTTGATCTGCAATCGCAGCCGCACCTGTTTACCGCACAAAAACCTTTGCAGACCGGGGCTGCGCCCGGGTTTAATCCGGTCAACAAATCCATTGAACGGCAAAGCACGACGTTGCGTTTTTTCTCTGCCATAGACGCGGAGGACATCAACAAACCGGTCAGTGATCACAGCTTCCGGATCATGCCCGGCGGGTTGGCCTGGGTAGGGGAGCCGGGTGCGCCCCTGATGAAGAGTCGCGTGGTCAAGGATATCTGGGTACTGGCGCAGGCACCGCAACCTCACGTGAGTATGCTGCGCCAGGCACAGGGCCCCATTCTGGTAACCCGGGACGGCAAAGACCTGCCTTGCCGTGTGGCTGAAAGCCTGTTCTGGATGGGACGTTACGGCGAGCGTCTGGACATCCGAGCGCGTCTGTTGCGTGAAGCGCTGGGCCGATTGTTACAGGAAAGTCCACAGGAGGCGGTGGTGACCCTGCTGCCCGACCTGCTGACCGCCCTGGGTGTTGCCCCCGATGAGGACGAACTGGCTGAGGAGCTGGCTGCCATCGGTGAACATCCGCGCTTTTCTCCGGCGTACCTGCTGGCACGCGATCGTCTGTTGCACCTGCTGACCGATCAGGCGCCGGATGGTCTGCCAATGACCTTCAGCCATTTTGTGCGCAATAGTCGTGCGGTACGAGACCATCTGGGTGATGATGCCTGGCGATCGGTCAGCAGTATTCGTCAGCGCTGCAATACCATTTCGCGTACCAAAGGCGTGGTGGCAGGCCAGCGACTGCTGGAAGCAATTGTTATAGACCTGGCGGCATTCTTTGGTTTGTGCAATGAAACCATGCCGCATCATTATGGCTGGCGCTTTCTGGATATTGGCCGGTTTATCGAGCGCGTGCTGGGCACTTTGCAGTTGCTCAAACTGGCGCTGCTGACCGCGAATCAGCCGGGTATTCCATTATGGGAAGTGGTGCTGGCTACCACCGATAACTTTACTGTTTACCGTAGACGCTACCGGTCACAGCTGCATCCTTCTGCCATCCTGGATTTGCTGCTGTTTGATGAGACCAATCCGCGTTCTGTCGGTTATATGTTAAAAAGGCTTGGGCGCCAGGTCGCACGACTTCCGTCGAGCGGTGACAACAGCTCCTATCGTAACCTGGAAAATCGCCTGATTATTCAGGCCACGAGCACATTGCACCTGGTCGACATCGACAGTCTTGCGGATCTGGAACATTCCGAAGATGCGCGCGAGATCCTGATGGCGCTGCTTGATGAACTGATTGAGCCAATGGCGGAATTGTCCAATGCGGTATCCCATAGCCATTTCAGCCATGTCGAAGCTTCGCGGCAACTGGTGACCATGGAAGTGGGGTACTGATGAAATACCGGCTGAAACATCTGACGCGTTACGAATACAGCGGCCCGGCAACGCTCAGTCACAATGAAGCACGCATTCTGCCGCGGCAGTTATCCTGGCAAATCTGCACCGATACCCAGTTGCTTATCAGCCCCGATGCCAGCGGGTTGTCCGAGCGTGTGGATTTTTTTGGTAATCGGGTAAGTTATTTTGCCATCGAGGCTGTGCACCATAGCCTAGAGGTAGTCGTTTCCAGCGTGGTGGAAACCTTTCCTCGGCCGGCGCAGGATTTTTTCTCTGGCGCTGCCTGGGAAGATGCCGCTGCAGAAATGTCGAGTGCCGTACATAGCGGCAATCGCGACAGCATTGCGGCGCGACTGTTTGTGCTGGATTCGCCTTTTGTCATGCGGCAATCGACACTAAGAGACTACGCAATGGTCAATTTTGTGCCGGGCAGACTGCTGCGCGATGCACTGCTGGAGCTGAACCGTCGTATCTTTGAGGAGTTTACCTATGATGAGGAATCAACCACGCTGGCCACGCCTCTGCACGAAGTGCTGGAGCACAAGCGTGGGGTCTGTCAGGATTTTGCACATTTGCTGATTGGCTGTTTGCGTTCCATCGGGCTGTCTGCGCGTTACGTCAGCGGTTACATGGAAACCTCACCACCGCCGGGCCAGGAGAAGCTGCTGGGCGCCGACGCCACTCATGCTTGGGTGGCCGTGTTTATTCCGGGCTGGGGCTGGCAGGAAGTGGATCCGACCAACGGTTGTGTGCCCGACGAACGCTATATCGTGCTTGGCTGGGGGCGTGATTTTGCCGATGTGACGCCGTTGAAAGGCGTCATGACCGGCGGGGGCGAACACAAACTCACGGTTGCCGTGGATGTGTTACCCGTCGATGATGCTGGCAGCGCACGTCTGCTGTTCTAGTGAGTTTCTGATCACTGCTCGACGGTGTAGGTCAGATCGATGCTTTGGCTTTGCCCCGACGTTGCTTCCAGTTTTACCCGGTCATTGACCGTATAGTCAATTTCGAGGCTGTTTTCCGTTTCGAACAGACCCACGGCGTAGCGGATGAATATGCGTGGGGTAATGTATTTGCCCAGCATCAGGCTGCTGTCATTGACATCGCCGCGGCTATTGATGGCAAAGGTGTCCAGCCCCAGCTGACTTTGAATCTGGTCGGTCAACCCCTGTCCCTGATTGATTCCCAGAGTGGTGATGGCTCCCACCAGCGCATTGCCATCCTGTTCGCTGCCAATTTCTGCAATCGGACGGCCGGTAACCATCACCGCCAGAATATCGCCGTCAGGCAGGGTCGGGGTGGAGAAAAGACTGCTGCGAATGTCCCGGATGGTGCCATTCATCTGCACACCCACGCGCATGTTTTCCACTGTTCTGACCGCGCGGATATCAATGGCCGGGTTATCATAGCTGCCCATGAACAGCAGTTTGCCCTGTTCAATGTTCAGGGTGCGGCCGTAGATTTCGAAGCTGCCTTCTGCCACTTCCAGTTCACCATAGGTCAGCGGCGAAGCCATGGGCCGTTGATCAATATCAAGTTGCCCGCGCAGTCGGGCATTCAGGCCAAAGCCGGCGATGTTGACATTTTCGCCCAGGATCAGCTGGATGTTGCCCGATAATGGAATATCCGCCAGGATCCCGCGGTTGGTTTGTGCGGCATTGCGGATGTTGCTGCCCTCGTCAGCAGCAACAATGACCGTGTCGCTGGATACATCCACGGCACTTTCCGGCAATGTGGTAATGCGTGCATCAACCCGGGGTATCAGAAGCTGACCATTAACGTCGATACCCGACATGCTGGCAGTACCACGCAGATCGGGGCTGATGGCAATCGACAGTTCGGGCAGGTCGGCGACAACGAAGTCACTGCCAGCCAGTTGCATGGTCAGGCTGCGGGCGTCATCGAAGGGCTGCGAAATATCACTGCTGAACTCAAGTGAGCCGCCTCCTGATTCGGCATAGCCGGTCAGCGAAAACACGTTGGCATCATCGCTGCTCAGGGTGATATCGATCGCTGTCAGGTCCAGACCCAGTGCCGGCATCCCCAGGGCGGCATCACGCAGCATCAGGTCACCGCCTACGATGGGCTGTTGTACTGTGCCCTGAAGGTTCAGCTGTCCTTGCAGTACCCCGGTGACGTTGTTCAGCTGCGGTGCCAGTGCCTCAACCCATCCCAGATCGTCAAAGTCCAGTTGCACATTACCATCAAGTTCACGTGCTTCAGACACGCGCAGACTGGCGTCGGCAGAGCCGCGCATGGCAGCAACCGTACTGTCCGGATCTTCCTGCACGAAGCGGAGCCGACTGTTGACCTGCCACTCACGATTTTGCTGACTCGCGTTGAGCGCAATATTCGTCCAGGCAAAGTGGGTGATAACCGGTTCGGGCATGTCCAGTTCGTTCAGGTCACCAACCGGGGGTTCCGAGCGCACATAGAAATTGCCATTTTCGCTGGTGGAGCTGACGGTGATGTTCAGTCCGCTGATGTCGGATATGGCGCCGGTCGCCGTGGCCTCCAGAGAAACGGTGCCATCAACTGCCATATCCGGTGGCATGGTAAAAGGCAGGCGTATATCGGCAATAGCCTGGTTTCCTTCATGGAAATTCAGTCCCAGTTCCCGGGCAATCAGTTGCTCTGACGGGGCATGGTTCAGCGCTGTCAGCGGATAGTCCTGCAGTGTCAGGCGCGCATCGAGCTGGTCATTATCTGACAACCCGGCGTTTATGCACAGACTGGTCGCCACCATATCCCAGCACAGGGTATCCAGGGTCATCTGCCCGGCGGCCAGCGCCATATCTGCTGCCTGCGTCTGCTGCCAGCGTCCGTATTCGGAGTCGACTTCGCTGCTTAGCAGACGCCCGCGCCAGCCGCCATTGGCAACACTGCCATCGGCGTTCAGGCGGACATCGACCAGCGAGCTGTCGATGCGCAGCAACAGATTGTGGGCATTGGGTTGCCCGCGCAAGCGGACCAGCACATCAGTGACCGATTCAATGGAGTCACCGACCGGTATCTGGATATTGCCGGTGGTCAGTTCTATTTCATTCATGCCGCCGCGATTCTGACCGGTGACCACCAGTTCAGGGATATTCACTGCCCCGAACACCACACTGCTGGCGGTCAGGTCCAGATCAATCACCGGTGCGTCCAGTGTACCGGAGACGGTTGCGTCGGCATGCAGGCGTCCCTCCAGCTCCGGATAGATGGCGCTCAGGGCAGGGGCATCGATACTGGCGTTGGCATTGAGCTGGTTGTCTGCTCCCAGTGACGCGGTCACGGCCAGTCGGTTGTCTCCGGTCTGCAATGCAAACGACTCTATACGCCAGGTGTCGCCGTCGAATTCGAAGCCACCATTGCCGGTAAAGGTGTAGTCGTTGACACTGGCCTGCAGGTTGTCTGTATTGAAGGTCAGCGCCTGGGCACCGGCTTCACCCGAGGAACCCGTCGCTGCCTGGCGAAAAGCGACTTCGCCACTGGAGCGCAGGTTTTCGATGATCATGCTCTCGGGCAGATCAGGTATGTAGTTGCCCGGCGCCGGCTCATCAAGTTGATAGTCCAGATTGACGGTGACATCGTCAGTCCAATCAACATCCCCGGCAATGGCCAGCAGGCCGGTGGCGGTGCGCATGGCCAGCTCATCTACCTGCAAACGGGTGCCGCGCAGCGCCGCACGCAGGTTGAGATCGGTTTCCAGCACAAAATCTTCTGCCAGCTCAATGTCCAGGCGTGCCGCAGCGTGCAGCGCCAGATCTTCCGGCGTGCCCTGGGTGCGCAGTGTCAATGCCTGTACCGTAAACATCTCCATGCCCGGTCCTGGCAAGGTTTGTGTGCCCAGCGTGTGCTGCAGGTCGACTCGCAGATCCAGCGCATCACTCTGCGCATTCAGCAGCCGCGCCAGGCCCAATTGCACTTCGCCACTGGTTGTCACGTCGGTCAGGCCTGACAGATCATGCTCAAGTTGCAGGCGGTCGAGGTTGCCACGCAGGGACAGTCTGCCACTGGGGGCCTGAGTGCCTTCCAGAAGACTGTCATCCAGTTGCCAGCTGGCGTCAGCAGTCAATGGATAGGGTGACCGCAGTTCCAGTTCCAGTCCGGCATCCAGCGTGACCGGCTCGGCATCAAATGCCAGATCCTGAATGGCGAGTGTGCGACCCTGGAGTGATATGTCCAGGCCCAGCGAGCTGATGGTGTAGCTGAAGTCATCGTAATTGATGGTGGCGCCATCCAGGCGTGCATTGGACAGGCGCACGGATATTGGCAAGGGCAGGACAGGCTCAAGCACTTCATCCAGCACCAGGGGTGGACCAGCCGGCGCATCAGGGTCACTGTGCCAGTCCACTTGCACGCCTGCGATACGCAGGGATTGCAGGTGAAACTCGCCTTCCAGCAGGGTCATCGGGTTCCAGCGGCTATGCAATTGCGCGATGGTGGCCTCATTGTCACCACTGCGATAGCTCACACCGTACAGGTCAATACCGCGCAGAAACGTGCCTTCGACGTTATCAAAACGGAAGCTGACGCTGTCGGTGTTGAGCAGTTCGCTGGCCTGTGCCAATACCCATTGACTGCCCTGGTGAGTGCCCAGCGCAGCGCTGATGGCGCTGAGCGTAATCAGTACCAGCAGAAAGACAGCGGCCAGCCCGCGCAGCAGCCAGCGCAAGGCGCGCCGGGAGCGGGCCTCAGGTTGCTGCTCTGGTGTGTTGGTTTGGCTGATCACAGATCTGGCCCCATGGTGATGTGCAGGCGAAAGCTGCCGTCCTCGAGGTTGCGGGCAACATCCAGTCGGATCGGTCCAATCGGCGAACGCCAGCGCACACCGATACCGGCACTGTCTCTGAGTTTCATGTCGTCAAAATCAGCAAACGAGTTGCCGGTGTCATAAAAAACCGCCGCATGCCAGCCGCCGACCACGGGTATGTCGTATTCCACGCTACCGACCAGCAGGTGCTTGCCGCCGACAACTTCGCCATCCGCGTTGGTAGCGCCGAGTTCGCCGAACTGATACCCCCTGACGCTCTGGTCACCGCCGGTGAAAAAACGCACAGACAAAGGCAGCTCCAGGACTTCGTCAGCGATCGTGGTTGCGGCTTCGGCACGCAGCAGCACGCGACCTGGGCCGATGCTGTGAATCAGTTTCGCGCTGCCATACAGTTGTGCAAAGGTAATGTCTGATAGCAGGTTTTCCTCAGCGCCGCTGATTTGTCCGAACAGACGCCAGCCCTGGCTGGGGTAGATCGGGTCGTCGGCCCGGGTACGGGCCCAGTTGACGCCGGTAATAGTTGAGTTGATCTGCTCTTCAATGCGTTCGGCGACGGCAAAATCGGTCAGCTCGGAGCGTTCCGACTGATAGTTCACAAAAATATTCTGAACCCAGTTATCCCAGACAACTGAACGCCAGGTCACGCCCGCGCGATAGGTGTTGGTGATGTAGCTGTCCGTCTCCAGACGCTGGAAACCACCGGAAAACCGCAGGCTGTCATTGACCGGGTCGCGAAGCGGAATGACGTAGCTGACACTGGGTTCCTGCTGCAATGTAGAAATGCCCAGATCGGCGTTAAGCCGGTGGCCGCGGCGATTGATGTAGCGGTCTTCGTAGGCCAGGCGCAAGCGCGGCCCGATATCAGTACTCACGCCCGCGCCCGCGGAATACGAGCGACGTGGCCGGGTGGTCAGTGCTATGTTGACGGGGACGGCGTTGTTTTCCGCCTGGGAAAGCTGTGGGGTCACGGCAATCTGACTGAAATACTGGCTGTCATTCAGGTTTTCGCGCAACTCGATAAGGGCGTCCGAGGAATAATCGCTGCCTTCTTCGAACGTCAGGAAGCGGGACACAAAGGTGTTTGACAGTCCGTCCAGGGGATTGATGCGGATGCGCCCAAAGCGGAAGCGTTCTCCCGGTTCAAATTCAAGGTTGATGGCTGCCCGATTGCGTTGCAGGTCAATGGCCAGTTCGGAGCGGGTGAAACGTGCTGAAAAAAAGCCGTTATCAACCGCCTGCGAGCTCAGCCGCGACTTGAGTTGTTCATATTGGCTATGCACCAGCCGATCGCCCGGCTGAATGTCGACCTCCTCCATGACTTCGGTAAACAGATAGGCGGAGCGTTCGTCGCTGAGGGTGACGTTGATTTCACCCACCAGCACCGGCTGACCCGGGGTGACGGCGATGTTCAGAGTCCAGCAGGTGCTGGCGTCGTCAGCGTCCGCAGCTGACGAGATCTGTATGTCATAGCTAGCCCGGTAATAGCCCAGGGCCTGAGCCGCGCGCTCTGCATCGCGACGCACGGCGGGCAGAATCCGGTTGAGACGGCGCTGGCCGCTGTCACAGCGCAAATCCGGCGTTCCGACATGGACCCGGATATTGTTGGTCAGCGTTTCATCAGCTCCCGATATGACAATGTCCGGACCCATGCCGGACGACTGGGCATGGGCCATGCCCGCAAAACCGGCGGTGCAGCACAGCAGGATGGTCGCGGTCCCAGATGCGACACTGGAGACTACATTGGCTACTACGTTCCTCAAAACCTTTCCCGAATCACTCTGGCTGTGTGTATTTGGATCACAGGGCAGCAGAATTCTGCTGTTTGAAAAGACGGGAGTACAGTCTGTCCCGAACTGGACAGCTTACCGTGAATTGGCTCTACAAACCAGACAGTGCCGGTTCGCCTGATCTCAAGCTGTGGGGTATACTGCCGGTAATCCCTCTTGTCCGTGATACGTTTGACGGACCGCAATCGGATCTCAAGGAGTTAGTCGCATGACCACAGATCAAGCCATGACCAATACCCGCAGAGAGCTCATTGTAGGCGACAGGACATTCGAATATTTCAGCTTGCCGGCACTCACTGAAGCCGGTTACGGCAGTGTTGATCAATTGCCGGTCACCCTTAAAATCCTGCTGGAAAATCTTCTGCGTCACCAGGAGCAGGGTTTTGCCAGTGACAAGGACATCAAGACCCTGCTGGCCTGGCCACAGACGCGGACATCCGACCATGAAGTGGCCTTTTTGCCGGCCCGTGTACTGATGCAGGATTTTACCGGTGTGCCGGCAGTCGTCGATCTGGCCGCCATGCGCGATGCCGTCGCACAGAAGGGTGGAGACCCGGATCGTGTCAACCCGGTCAATCCGGTGGATCTGGTCATTGACCACTCGGTGATGGTCGACAGGTTTGCCAGTGACAGCGCCTACGCCGACAATGTCCGCATTGAGATGGAGCGCAATAGGGAGCGATACGAGTTTCTGCGCTGGGGCCAGAAGGCGTTCAACAATTTCCGCGTGGTGCCGCCGGGTACCGGTATCTGCCACCAGGTCAATCTGGAATTTCTGTCACGCTGTGTGTGGTCGATCGAGCGCGATGGCAAATGGCTGGCTTACCCCGATACGCTGGTGGGAACCGACAGCCATACCACCATGGTCAACGGTCTGGCGGTGCTGGGCTGGGGCGTCGGCGGTATCGAAGCCGAGGCCGCCATGCTCGGTCAGCCATTGACCATGCGCATACCCGAAGTGGTCGGTGTGCGCCTGGATGGCCATCTGAACGAGGGCGTGACGGCAACTGATCTGGTACTGACTGTGGCGGAAATGCTGCGCAAACATGGCGTGGTCGGCAAGTTTGTCGAATTTTATGGCGCCGGGCTGGATGATCTGACCCTGGCTGACCGGGCGACCATTGCCAATATGTCACCGGAATACGGTGCCACGGCGTGCTTCTTCGCTGTCGATGATGAGACCCTGCGTTACCTTGCATTGACGGGGCGTGATGAGGAAACCATCGCGCTCACTGAGCAATACAGTAAGCAGCAGGGCATGTGGCGCAGCAACGAACCCACGGCCGTGTATACCAGCGAGGTTGTCCTTGATCTGAACACGGTAGAGCCTTGCCTGGCGGGCCCGCACCGGCCGCAGGATCGTGTGGCGCTGCCCAAGCTGGGCGAAGCAACGCGCGCGCAGTTTTCCGGATCCAAGAAGTCTGCAGAAGTGACCGGCAAGGACTGGTCATTGAGTGATGGTGACGTGGTCATTGCCGCCATTACCTCATGCACCAATACCTCCAATCCGGCGGTGATGATGGCCGCCGGATTGCTGGCACAGAAAGCGCTGAAGCTGGGGCTCAAGGTTAAGCCCTGGGTGAAAACGTCACTGGCGCCGGGTTCCAAAGTGGTCACCCATTATCTGGAAAAAGCCGGCCTGCAGGATGCGTTGGATGATCTGGGTTTCCATCTGGTCGGATATGGTTGCACCACGTGTATCGGCAACTCCGGCCCGTTGCCGGAGCTTATTGATGAGGCGATAGAGAAGGGTAAGTTGACGGTATCTTCGGTGCTGTCTGGCAATCGCAATTTTGAAGGCCGGATTCATCCGCGGGTACGTGCCAACTGGCTGGCATCTCCTCCCCTGGTTGTTGCTTACGCGCTGGCTGGTACGACCGACATTGATCTGAGCAGAGAGCCTCTGGGTCGCAGCAGTGAAGGCAAAGATATATATCTGCGCGACATCTGGCCGGATACCAAAACCATTGCCGATGCGGTAGCGACTGTCAGTCGTGACATGTTTGCCAAGGACTATGCCGATGTATTCAGCGGCAACGAAGAATGGAACGCCATGCCCACCGCAGAGGGCGCGACCTATCAATGGAATGACGACTCGACCTATATCCAGAATCCGCCGTTTTTCTCACCCGACCTGCTGCCCGAACCCGGCGACATCAAAGGCGCCGGTATTCTGGCTCTGCTGGGTGATTCGGTGACCACCGACCACATCTCCCCGGCCGGTGCCATCGGGCGCAACACGCCCGCCGGCAAGTACCTGCTCGACAAGGGCATCAAACAGGAAGATTTTAATTCCTATGGTTCGCGTCGCGGTAATCATGAAGTGATGATGCGCGGTACATTTGCCAATGTCCGAATTCGTAATGAAATGCTCGACGGCGTGGAAGGCGGACTTACCCGCTTGATGCCCGATGATGAGCAAATGAGCATTTACGATGCAGCCATGATCTATCTGCAGCGCAAGCAGCCACTGGTTGTCATCGCCGGCAAGGAATATGGCACCGGCTCCAGCCGCGACTGGGCGGCCAAGGGCACACGACTGCTGGGTGTGCGCGCGGTGGTGGCCGAGAGTTTCGAGCGTATCCACCGGTCCAATCTGGCGGGTATGGGTGTTCTGCCCTTGCAGTTCCCGGAGGGCGAAAATCGCAAGAGCCTGAAGATTGATGGCAGCGAAAGTATTGCCCTGGAAGGACTGGACAGGATATCCACCGGCATGACCGTTACCATGGTGGTAACACGCACGGATGGTTCCGAACAGCGGGTTGATCTGCTGTGCCGGCTGGATACTGCGGAAGAAGTTCATTACTACAACAGTGGCGGTATCATGCCGTTTGTTGCTGACAAACTGATGGCCTGAACTGGAGGCTGTTATGAGAACCGAGCACGACAGCCTGGGTGATGTGGAACTGGCCGATGATGTGCTCTGGGGTGCGCAGACACAGCGCTCATTGCACAATTTCAGGATTGGCCGGGACCGATTTTCGGTTGAGTTCATTCATGCCTTCGCCCTGGTAAAGAAGGCCGCTGCGCAAGCCAATCACGCACTTGGCAAACTGTCTGCCAAACAGGCCGAACTGATTGCTGTGGTTTGTGACGAAATCGTCGATGGGCGCCATGACGACCAGTTTCCACTGTCAGTCTGGCAGACAGGTAGTGGTACCCAGACCAACATGAACCTGAACGAGGTGATCGCCAATCGTGGCAATGAATTGGCCGGGCATGTGCGTGGATCCTACCAGCCACTGCACCCCAATGACCATGTCAACATGTCGCAGTCTTCCAACGATGTGTTCCCCACCACCATGCATGTTGTGGCTGCCCAGTCGGTGCGGGGTCTGCTGGAAGTTCTCGATATCCTTATCGCTGGCGTTGATGATAAAGTGCAGGCATTTGGCGATATCCTGAAAAGCGGTCGTACGCATCTGATGGATGCCACACCCATGACCCTGGGTCAGGAGTTTTCGGCCTTCAGTGCGCAGCTTGCATTTGCTCGCGAGCAGCTGTTGGCCAGCTTGCCTTCCATTCAGGCGCTGGCGTTGGGCGGCAGTGCCGTGGGTACCGGGTTGAATACGCATCCGGACTGGGCAGAAACAGTAGTCGGGCGCATCAGTGAGCTGAGCGGCATTGCGTTCACGCCGGCCAAAAACCGGTTTATGGCTCTGTCAGGACATGATGCGCTGGTGGACCTGCACGGGCGTCTCAATACCCTGGCCACGTCGCTGTTCAAGATGGCCAATGATATTCGCCTGATGAACAGCGGTCCGCGTTGCGGGCTTGCCGAACTGCGTGTGCCGGCCAATGAGCCGGGCAGTTCCATCATGCCTGGCAAGGTCAATCCGACTCAGGCCGAGGCGCTGACCATGGTGTGCGTGCGGGTCATGGGCAACCAGACCGCCGTCGGCCTGGCCGGCAGTCAGGGCCATTTTCAGCTAAATGTTTTCAAACCGGTTATTATTCACGCTGTGCTGGAATCAGTCGGATTGCTCAGGGATGCCATGTGCAGTTTTGAACAGCACTGTCTGCGCGGTCTTGAAGCCAACCATGAGCAATTACAGGCCAATGTGTCGCGTTCGCTGATGCTGGTGACCGCGCTGAGTCCGGCAATCGGTTATGAAAAGGCCGCAAAGGCTGCCCGCTATGCAGATGACAATCAGCTCAGCCTGCGTGAGGCGGTACTGGCGCTGTCCTTTATGGATGGTGAAGAATTCGACAGGCAGGTTGATCCTCGGCAGATGCTGGCGCCCAAGGTTTGATCCGCCACAGTCCAAGCAAATTAATGTGAGGTAAACGTGAGTAAAATCAGTAGTATCAATCCGTATACCGGCAAAACACTGGCAAGCTACGAGGCCTTTGATCTGACCCGTCTTGACTCCGTGCTGGACAGCATTGACGAGGCTCAACAGCATTGGCAAAAAACCAGCCTGCAGGAACGCGCACAAGCGTTGAGCGATCTGGCGAAACAGCTGCGCAAACAGCAGGGCAAGCTGGCAAAACTCGCGTCTGAGGAAATGGGCAAGACCCTGGCCAGCGCCGAGGCAGAAGTCGAAAAGTGCGCCTGGGTGTGTGACTATTACGCCAAACAGGGTCCTGCCATGCTGGTCGACGAGTATCTTCCCGATGAGGACAATGATGGCATACAGCGGTTTGTATCCTATCAGCCGCTTGGCGTGGTGCTGGCCATCATGCCCTGGAATTTTCCCTACTGGCAGGTGTTCCGGTTTCTGGCACCGGCACTGATGGCGGGCAACGCCGCGCTGCTGAAACATGCGTCCAATGTGCCCGGTTGCGCCCTGGCCATTGAGCAGATCATGCTGGACGCCGGGTTGCCGGAGAACCTGTTGCGCACTGTGCTGGTGCCGGGTTCAAAAGCCAAGGCGCTGATCGAACACCCGGTGGTACAAGCGGTCACTTTCACCGGTAGCACCGATGCCGGCCGCAAGATTGCCGCCGCTGCCGGTAAAGTATTGAAAAAAACCGTACTGGAACTGGGTGGCAGTGATGCCTATGTGGTACTGGAAGATGCCGATGTGGCACTGGCCGTGGAAAAATGTGTGACCAGCCGCCTGTTGAACAACGGCCAAAGTTGCATTGCCGCCAAACGCTTTATTGTGCACAGCAAATTGTACGGCGAGTTTGCAGAACAAATGACCGCCGCCATGAAAAAGAAAGTCATGGGTGATCCGCTGGATAAAGGCACTGATGTGGGACCGCAGGCACGCGAAGATCTTTGTAAGGATCTGGCGGAGCAGGTCTCGGAAAGCATCCGTCTGGGCGCCGTACTGATGTGCGGTGGTGAGCGTGACGGGACATTCTATTCGCCGACAGTTCTCGGAGATATCCGTCCCGGCATGCCAGCGTTCGACGAAGAGCTGTTCGGACCGGTAGCCGCGCTGATTCGTGCCCGAAGTGAAGAAGAGGCGCTGACACTGGCTAACCAGAGCCGGTTCGGACTGGGTGCCGCCGTGTTTACCCGTGATATTGAGCGCGGTACAAAGATTGCAGCAGAGCGCTTGCAGGCAGGCGCCTGTGCCGTCAATGACTTTGTCAAATCCGACCCCCGCATGCCCTTTGGTGGCATCAAGGACTCCGGCTATGGCCGAGAACTGGGGCGCTTTGGTATCCATGAGTTCGTCAACGTCAAGGCAGTCGTGGTCAGTGGTGAGGCTGACAGCAACGAATGAGTCTGGCTGACTATCAGTTGCGCGTCAAAACGCTGTCTGATCAGCTGATCGAGCTGCAGCGGCCCATTCGAATTCTCGATGCCATTAAATGGCCGGCGTCGGCGCAGGCGCAGTTTCTGGCTGCCGACGGTAGCAAAATGCCTGATGTGGGTCAGGCCTATTATCAGCGCATCAAACTGGATTTTGATCCGGACCAGCTCCGCGACCGTTTTCTGGGGCTGCGCCGTGACGTGCAGCGTAGCCTGGGGCGCAAGGATGGGCTGGGCGGCATTCTGTGCGACACCATTGATCAGTACCTGTTGGTCATTGAGTTATTAAGAACCCGTGGCACTGTTGATTTTGGTCGTCACAGTCGCGAGTTGTATGGCTCTGCCCGCGATCATCTGCGCGGCGATCGCAAATCGTTAAGGCAGTTGGGGGAAAAGTTGTGCGAGATTTTCTCTCTGCCGGCAGCTGAGCATCTGACAAGGCCTTATCTGAAACACATTTCTGCACCAGCCGCCGTCGATATCCTGCAGCAGCGGCTGGGCAATTATTTTCAACCCGGTGACATTCGTGTCATTCTCAGTGACGGCATTGTGTCAGACGCTGCCGCAGGTGGCGACTACATCAAGATCAATCAGGACGCCGAATTTACCGAATTTGATCTGCAGGTGCTGGAAGTACACGAAGGCTGGGTGCATGTCGGTACCACACTCAATGGCCGCCGGCAGCCCTGGGCCAGCTGGCTCAGCGTCGGGTCGCCACGGGTAACCGCGTGTCAGGAGGGGCTGGCGGTGCTGATGGAAACGCTGACCTTCAGTTCCTATCCGCGGCGGGCGCTCAAGGTCAGCGACCGCGTGGTGGCGGTCGACATGGCAGAGCAGGGTGCTGATTTCATTGAGGTCTACCGTTTCTTTTGCGAACGTGACATGCCACGCAAGGATGCTTACAAGATTACCCAACGGGTGTTTCGGGGCGGCACGCTGCGCGGCGGTTCAGTCTTCACCAAAGACTTGTCATACCTGCGTGGTTTCGTGGAAAATGTGAACTTTATCCGTAGCGCCATCCATTCGGGGGTGCCGGAAATTCTGCCCATGTTGTTTGTGGGCAAGGTGACGCTGGACGATATTCCAACCCTGTACCAGCACTACCTTGAAGGAACCATTGCCGGCCCCCATTATATCCCTGCGATGTTTCGTGATTTGAACGGTCTTTATGTATGGTTCGGGTTTGCCAGTGGTATTTCTGTGATCAACATGGCGCGGGTGCAAAAACACTTCCACTCCCTGCTCAAGGACATGCCCAAGGTTGCCCCGATCTACAATAAAGTTATTGATACGGCAGTAGATTGAGGATTTTCCTATGAAGCGAATCGCGCTGTTTCTGGTGACCAACCTGGCCATCGTGCTGGTTCTGAGTATCGTGCTGCGCCTGTTGGGTGTTGAGCGTATTCTGGACGAAAGCGGCACCGGGCTGGATATGAATGCGTTGTTGGTGTTTTCGGCAGTGATCGGTTTTGGTGGTTCGTTTATTTCACTGGCCATGTCCAAATGGATTGCCAAACGCTCCACGGGTGCCCAGGTCATTACCCAGCCTGCTAACGCGACCGAGCAATGGTTGTTGACCACTGTCGCCGATCAGGCCAAGCGGGCCGGCATCGCCATGCCTGAGGTTGCCATTTTCCCATCGCCGGACGTTAATGCCTTCGCCACCGGAGCCACCAAAAACAGTTCCATGGTCGCGGTCAGCTCCGGTTTGCTGGGCAAGATGACCAAACAGGAGGCCGAAGCGGTGCTGGCCCATGAAATCAGCCACGTTGCCAATGGTGACATGGTGACGCTGGCGCTGATTCAGGGCGTGGTCAATACCTTTGTGATCTTCCTGTCCCGGGTCATCGGCCATGTTGTCGACCGCGTGGTATTCAAGACTGAGCAGGGCCATGGTCCGGCGTTCTGGATTACCTCGATTGTTGCGCAGCTGGTACTGGGCATCCTGGCCTCAACCATTGTCATGTGGTTCAGTCGTCAGCGTGAGTATCGGGCTGATGCGGGCGGTGCGGCACTGGCGGGCCGGCAGAACATGATTGCCGCGCTGGAGCGCCTGAAAGCCGGACAGCCGAATCATCTGCCTGATGAGCTGGTCGCGTTCGGTATCAACAACAAGGCGCGTGATACGTTCTCCAAGCTGTTCATGACACACCCGCCACTCACCGAGCGCATCGCACGCCTGAAAGAGGCACGTTAAGCTCAATGTCGGCCGGATGGGCGCTGGTCGTAGTCCAGTTGCGGACACGCCGGCAAGCACGTCCATGTGGGCTCGTTTCGCGCCGTCCCTGGCGCTCTACGGTCCGCAACTGGACTACGACCATCCCCCTTTACAGGCTAGTGGGCTGTTCATGAACCTACCGGCTTGACGTGTGCACAAGCCGGGCGGGGCTGGGTGTCAACTGAAGGGGCTTATGCGGCAGGGAAGCCGCATAAGAGCCTCCACGGACGGATCCACGGCGTTTCCTGAAGATGACACCCAGTCACGACCGGCGGAGCCAATAGAATTCAATTTGCTCGGCGCCTTCGAGCCGTTAGGCTCTGATAACTGCAGCTTAAAGAAAGGGCAGGGTGTGGTTTTTTAATCCAGGTCGTCGGTGTTGACGGCGCGGCCGGGATTCTTGTCCCAGGCTGCCGCCCAGGCGAACGGCGGCATTTGCCGGAAGGCGTCCTTCAGGCGCTGGTCCCAGCTACGTTTGACTTCGCGCAGGAACTCACTGTCCTCATCAAAACGCAGCGGTGTATCCAGGGTCAGGGTATCGGTACGGTACACCAGCATCTCGATGGGCGGACCCACACTCAGATTACTGCGCATGGTTGAATCCATGGACACCAGGGCACACAGGGCGCAGGTGTCCAGGTTCAGGTCGCGGGTGAGGATGCGATCGAGGATGGGTTTGCCGTATTTGCTCTCGCCGATCTGCAGATAGGGCGTATCGTGCGAGCTGGTGATGTGGTTGCCTTCGGGATAAACCATCATGATGCGGTGTTTTTTGCCGGCAATTTGACCGCCGATGACAAAACTTGCCTCAAAGCCGGTACCATGGGCGTCGTGTTTTTCCTGTACGGTGCGGCTGATGCCGCCCAGATAGTCAGCCGCTTCGCTGATACTTTCCACAGTGAGCAGGCTCTGCATAGCGCGTTCTTTGATGTCGCGTTTCACACGACTGATGGTTGCCTGGGTGGTGCCAAGGTTACCGGAGGATAAAATCACAAACTGCCGTTGGCCATCGACACCAAAACGGAACATTTTGCTGTACGTGCTGACCCGGTCGATACCGGCGTTTGTGCGTGAATCAGAGCAGAGCACCAGGCCTGCATCTACCGCAATAGCTACGCAATAAGTCATACTTTCCCAGCTTGTGAAAGCGGCGTGTGCGAGGACGTCGGATGACGTCCTCCTGTCACCAAATCTGCCTTCAGTCGTCGATCAGATCATCTGTATCATCAGAATAGTCGGCGCTGAAACTGTCGCCCGAGAAACTTCGGTCTTCCATTTCGTCAAACTGCAGATCGCCATACATGCGCTTCCAGTCCAGACGCTCTTCGGTTCGACGTCGCAGCTCGGTCAGGCGACGGCGTTGACCGTGCTTGTCCTGCGGTTCTTCATCAAACTCGGCTTCCGGCAAGAATGCGCCGGAATCAAAGAAATCTTTGGCACTGTCGTTTAGTTCGTCCCACGAATGACTTTTCATGTGAAACCTCTCTCGTAAACTCCGGTTGCGGAATCCTTATGAGCACGTGACCGCGATGGATTTCAGCGTCAGTCACCATCCAGCAATCTGGTTATCGGCGGGATATCAGATTGCATGAAGCAGGTTTTATGCCTGTCAAACTGCCCTTGTGGAGCGATTTGACCGGACCGGCCTTCACGATGCGGATTATGGTTATAAACTCGCAGAATGCAATAGCTTTAAAATTTTTTTTTAAAGCCATGTGGCGGGGGTCACACCATGGCGAAAATCAGCTGTTTACCGACCATGAAAGGAATTGCGGGGCCGTTATCAGGCCCCGTGCAGACGCTGAATAGCCTGTTCGCGCAGGATCTTCTTGGCAATTTTGCCGGAAGCGATACGTTCCAGTTGTTCTGTGGCAAACCAGATGTGGCTGGGTACCTTGTAGTGGGCAATCTGATCGCGCAGGAAGATTTGCAGGTCTGCCTCACTTAACCGGGCGCCGGGTTTGACCATGACTGTTGCCCCGACGATTTCGCCGAGGCGCTCATCAGGCAGCCCGTACACGGCAGCTTCGAACACATCCGGGTGTTCTGACAGGGCATATTCCACCTCGGCGCAGGCGACATTTTCGCCGCCCCGGATGACAATGTCCTTGGCGCGATCCTTGATTACCAGAAAGCCGTGTTCGTCCAGCAGGCCAATATCACCGGTATGGAACCAGCCGTCCCTGATGACTTCTGCGGTTTCCTTGGGCCGTTGCCAGTAGGCTTTCATGACGGTGGCACCCTTGATGCAGATTTCGCCAGTCTGGCCATTGTCCAGAACATTGCCATCAGGGTCTTCGATGCGTATCTGGGTCACCGGTTGTGTCGGGCGCCCGGTGCTTTCCGGCTTGGCCAGATAAAACGCACCGGTGATGGTGGCACCGATGGCGTTGGTTTCGGTCAGGCCGTAACCCAGGCCAGGCTGAACAATGGCATCAAACTTTTTCTGCATCATCGACAGATGCCCCGGTGGCCGGGAAGCGCCACCACTTTGCACGGTCCGCAGACTACGCAGGTCAGTTTTTTCGAACATCGGGGAATGCATCACTTCCCAGGTCATGGTAGGGACGCCATGCAGAACCGACAGCCGCTCTGTTTCGATCAGTTCCAGGGCCTTTTCGGCATTCCATTTGTACATCATGACAAATTTGCGCAGGTAGACAAAACTTACCAGGAACTGGGCATGGCTGCCGGTGACGTGGAACAGCGGTACATTGGAGAGGATGCCGGGATCAAATTCCGGGTCGCTCTCTACCAGTTCAGGTCGCAGGATGTCGGTGGCTTCCTTACCGAAAACCCAGCTGTACAGCGCATTGACGATATTGCGATGGGTGGACAGCACGCCTTTGGGCGTGCCCGTCGATCCTGAGGTGTACATGATCGAGGCATCGTCTTCCGGTGCCAGCGTTATGCCGTTCAGATCCTGTTGCGGCCCTTTACTGGCAGTTTCGGCCAGCGCATGAAACTCGGGAAAGTCGGTGGTATTGGCATCAGGTTTGATGGCGATGATATGGACGCTGATGTTGTCCAACACGGGTATCAGCTGATTGATACGCTCCTGATCAGCAAACAGGACTTTGGCGCCACTGTCCTTGAGACCGTAGACCAGCTCACTGCTTTGCCACCAGGAGTTCATTGGCACCACGATGCCGCCGATCATGGTGACTGCCATATAGGCCATGCACCATTCCGGGTTGTTGCGCGAGCACACGGCAACACGATCGCCTTTGCCGATGCCATACTGACTGATCAGGGCCTGGGCGATGTTTTCGGCCACAGCAAGGGTCTGGGCAAAGGTAAAACGTTCGTTTTCGTAAACCAGAAAATCCTTGTCGGCGGCGTCGAGCCCGAGTCGGTAAATGTCGCGCAGGTTCTGGGGAATGTTGGCGAATACGGTTTGTTCGATACCGTCGATGACGACAGTTTCGACGCCGAGAGGGCCGGCCGGATCCCGCATTTTGATGACGATGTCTTTCAGTTTTGCCAGATCTTGTTCGATTTGTTGGGCTGTGAGCATAGGTTTCTGTCGCCGGAATGCTGAAAACGAAAGAGCAGCATTATACGGAGCCGGGGAGGGGAATCAAGAGCGGTGGTCCTGCTGATCGGTCGGCAGGCCGCATGATTGCTGAACAGGTGTGCAACCGCTCGGTTGATTGGCGCTCACGTTGGCTTCGTTCTGGTCGTCAGCCGGGGCTGGGTAACTTATTACGGAGACGCCCGTGAACCCATCCGTGGGGGGCTCGGTGACAACCATCCAAGGGTTGTCAACGCTCCTCCATAAGTTACCCAGCCCCGACTGACTTGTGCTAGATTCAAAGTAAGTTCAATCACTTTAGTTTGGAGGATGTCGACTGCTGAGGGTTGGCACGAGTCCTCCGGGTGGTGGGTGGCGGTTTGACTAGCGTATGCGACCCTAGGACGGTCGCATCCGAGCCCCCCAGGGACGGGTTCACGGGCGTCTAGGAAAACCGCCACCCACCACCCGGAGGGCGACCAGATTTAAATCACGAATTCACTTCTATGGAAGTGAGTCAAGGTTTGTCATTCCGTGCGGATCTCGAAGGTGACCTTGCCCATCACCTTGCGTTCACGGAATACGTTGAACGCCGCCACATAGTCGTCAAAGGCAAAAGATTTGGTGACAATGGGCTTGATCTTGCCCGCCGTGTACATATCGAACAGCTCCTGGAAGTTCTGCTCATAAGCCTCCGGCTCTTCCTTGCGGAAGCGACCCAGGAACACCCCCATCATGGCACTGCCCTTGAGCAGTGCCAGATTGGCCGGATAGGACGGAATGCGGCCACTGGTGAAACCGACAACCAGCAGGCGGCCGTTCCAGTTGATGCAGCGTGTGGCCTGGTCAAACAGGTCGCCGCCGACGGGATCGTATATGACATCGGCTCCCTTGCCGTCGGTGAGGGCTTTGACTTTCTCTTTCAGTTCGCCGTCACCGTAATTGAGAAGCTCGTCGGGACCGGCCTGATTGACAAACTCGAGCTTGTCATCGCTGCTGGCGGCCGCAATCACGCGTGCTCCCATCAGTTTGCCGAGCTCAACGGCCGCCATGCCCACCCCGCCACTGGCGCCCAGGACCAGCAATGTCTCACCGGGCTGGATATTGGCGCGCTGTTTCAGTGCATGGTAGGACGTGGTGTACACCATGGCAAAACCGGCAGCCGTCTTGAAGTCCATGCTGTCAGGAATCTTGCGCAGGCCAGCAGGCTTGACCTTGACCTGTTCCGCCATGCCGCCGATAGAGGGTGTGGCCATGACCCGGTCGCCAACGGCAAACCCGTCAACGCTGGTACCGACCGCTGAAATTACACCACCTACTTCTGAGCCCGGGGAAAACGGCATGGGCGGCTGGAACTGGTATTTGCCCTGAATCTGCAGGGTGTCAGGGAAGTTTAATGAAGCCGCGTATACATCTACAATGACTTCGTCCGGCAGAGGTTCCAGATCCGCCACTTCTTCCAGCGACAGGTTCTCGGGAGGGCCATAGGATTTGCATAGCAACGCTTTCATAGGGTCATACCTTATCCGTAAAAGCACAGATTCAAACATGTTTGCGACAACCGTACAATTGTTTGTGTCCGGTCGGCAAGATAGCTTTGGTGCATCGGGTCTTCTCTGCTTTATAATGGCGCCGAAACCGGTAACCGGATCCGCTGGATGCAAATGGAGCCTTTGATGGCGACGGAAATTCGCAGACAAACACTGTTAAGGGAAATGGGCATTTCATGCTGGTTCCCCCGAATACAGCTGCCCGGTGCCGGCGCGTCGCACCGGCTGGTTGCTGCGGTGCCCGAACCCGAGGAGTCGCCGCCGGCGAATTCTGCGAATACGCCGGCGCCTGCCGTGGAAGAGCAGATACCCGCGGCGCTAAGAGCCGCACTGACCCCCGAGGCGACTGCATCAAACGTGGCCCGCGCGCCGGTTGCAGCGACTGATCCGATGCCCGCAGCGGACGATGAGCCGGCGCCGGCCTTTGCCTTCAGCTGGTTCAATGTGGGGCAGGGGTTGTCAGTACTTGCCATGCTGCCGCCAGACGCTGACAGGCTGACAGGTAGCTGCCGACAGATGTTGTCGCGCATTCTGGCGGCCCTGAGCCCGGCGCTGAAGGATGGGGTCGGACAGGAGCACACCTTCCACTGGCCATTCCCGGGCGACCTGGGCCTGCCCACCGGACGACGCGCTGCCCGTCAGGCTGTTGATGGATTCGTCGCGAGACGTCAGCGCGAGCAACCAGCGTCCATGTTGTTGATGCTCGCTGATGACAGGCCGCCATTCCTGTATGACGACGACGCTGCTGACGGTGATGAGCCGCATCAGCCGATGCCAGTGCACCGGCAGTTTGAATTTGCCATGCTGCGAACCAATTCCCTGCATGCCATGGAAGCTGATGGCGCCCTGAAGCGCTCAGCCTGGCAGGCCATGCAGACACTACGGGACCGCCTCAACCGCGGTGCCGGGTAACCCATAGTACAGCACAAGAATCCGACTTTAATGTTTCAGACTATCAGCGACCCAAGCCAGGTGATTTGCCGCCGTATGCGGCCAAGTGATCTCGATTTTGTGGTGCATAACGAAGAAGTGTCCTACCCGAACCCGTGGAGCAAGCGCATATTTCTGGACTGCCTGCGCGCCGGCTACGAGTGCTGGGTACTGGCAACCAGAGACCGTATTTTGGCGCATGGTGTACTGAGCGCTGCCGTTGGGGAAAGTCATGTACTGACCCTGTGCGTGCATCCCGGCTTTCGTCGCCACGCATACGGGCGCCGGCTTTTGCAGCATCTGTTGGCCGAAGCGCGCAAGCTGGGGGCTGACACCTGTTTCCTGGAAGTGCGTCCGTCCAACGAGGCGGCACGCGCGTTGTATTATTCAATGGGATTTGTACAGGTTGGCGAACGCAGGCACTATTACCCCAGCGAGAGCGGCAGCGCATTCCGGGAGGATGCACTGATACTTTCCCGTCAGCTTGATTGAGCTGCGAGATCCGGCAAGGAGCAGACTATGTGGCGCAATGTGTACAGGAATACCGCTGGCCTGATAGCCGCGCTGGTGCTGACCATTGTGCCAGCTGCCGCTACAGACAGTGACAGACTGCCTGTGCTGGATGCCGAACAGGCCAGCTGGGTTGCCGACCGGATATTTCAGAACGAGTGCAATCGTCAGCTGTCCTGTCTGACCAGCTGGAATGTCGGTGAGGATTTCCCCTCACTGGGTATCGGTCACTTCATCTGGTACCGCCAGGGGCAGCAGGAACGTTTCGTCGAGAGTTTCCCGGATCTGCTGGGCTACTATGTGGCACGGGGTGTGGATCTGCCTGACTGGCTTGCGGGTCTGCCGCAATGGTCATCCCCCTGGCCTGATCGTGATGCCTTTCTGGCTGACATCGACAGCGCCCGTATGCAGGGTTTGCGTGAATTCCTGAGTGACACACGGGGTATACAGGCTGATTTTATCATTCGGCGCCTGGAGCGCAGTCTGCCGGCACTGATGGCCGCCAGCGCGCAGCCCGATGCCGTCGCTGCAGCGTTTTACCGGGTGGCCAACAGTGACGTGCCGCATGGCATGTATGCCCTGATTGACTATGTCAATTTCAAGGGAGAAGGCACGGCAGCCAGTGAACGCTATCAGGGCCAGGGTTGGGGCCTACTGCAGGTTCTGGAGACCATGCAGTCCTCACCGCAGGCCGGCACGGTCCTGCAGCGTTTTGCCGCGGCTGCGCGACAGGTGCTGGCCCAGCGCATCGAAAATGCACCTGCGGAGCGCGGCGAAGAGCGTTGGCGGCAGGGCTGGAACAATCGCACACAAACCTACGTTCCGTGACCATTGGCCACGGACCAATCCGACAACAAGCACTAGCGAATCAGGTAAAACCCGGTATGACTTACGAAAGAGCGAATATCCGCGATATGGCGGGCTACACCTGGGGTGAACAACCCGCACAACAACAGGTGATCAAGCTCAATACCAATGAAAACCCCTATCCGGCGACGGCATCCGTCGCTGAAGCTCTGAAACAGCTGCGGGTAGATGAGTTGCGACGATATCCGCAGCCCTTTGCCAACGGGTTCCGGGATGTTGCCGCCGCCGCGCATGGTGTGGCGCGGGACAATATCATGGCGACCAATGGCGGTGATGAGTTGTTGCGCCTGGCCATTACCACGTTTGTGGATGCCGGCCAGACGCTGGGTATGGCCGAACCCAGTTACTCGCTGTATCCGGTACTGGCCGCAGTGCAGGGTTGCAAGGTCAGCCGTGTCAATCTTGATGCTGACTGGTCGCTACCGCAGGATTTCGCGGCACAATTGAATGCGGCTGGTGCCAGGCTGGCCTTTGTTGTGAATCCGCATGCCCCGACCGGCCAGTTACTGCCAGTGTCGCGCTTGCGCGACATCGCATCAGAGTTCAACGGTGTGCTGGTTATTGATGAAGCCTACGTTGATTTTATTGACCCGGCGTGTGACTACAATGCCGTTCCCCTGATTCAGGAGTTTGACAATGTCATGCTGCTGAGAACCATGAGCAAAGGATACTCGCTGGCCGGGCTGCGCTTTGCCTACGGCATTGCTTCGGCGTCGCTGCTGGCACCAATGTTGTACAAAACCCGCGACAGCTACAATACCGATGCCCTGTCGCAGCATCTGGCTACGGCAGCGCTGGCTGCGCGTGACGAGGCGGCGGTAAACTGGCAAAAGGTCCGCGACGAACGAGCCCGTCTGGGCTCCGCATTGGCTGACATGGGCTTCCACGTGGTGCCCAGTGAAAGCAATTTTTTACTGGCAACCGTGCCTGGTGACACTGCTACGATGCAAGCGCTGCGGGATCGGCTGGCGCTGACGCTGTATCAGGGCTTAAAGGACGACGGTATTCTGGTACGCTATTTTGACCAGCCGCGTTTACGCGACAAGCTGAGGATCACGGTGGGCACAGCACAGGAGAATGATCTGCTGCTGCAATGCCTGCAGTCCAGGCTGGTTCAGGCTCAGCAACATCCGGCAGACGAGACCGGGGCCTGATTCGTTCGGGTCCTGCATCGAGGCGACATGCATGTGTGCAGATCTGTTTGACGAACCGGAAGACACACACCAGCGCACGCATTATTGCCCGCGATGCCGCAACCCCATGCGCCGTATTATCGGCAAGATGGGGCCATTCTGGGGCTGTACCACCTATCCGGTGTGCGACAAAAAGCTGTACGATCTGGATGGCAAGCCGTCTGACACACCCGATGAGCGTTACCGGTGTCCAGTCTGTACGCGGCCGCTGGTGCGCGCGGAAGCCAAGGTCGGCGAAGACAACGGCGCAGGCAAGGCAAAGAGCGATTATTGGTACTGCACTGGCTACAATAAGGGCTGCAAAGTGACGTTACCCGATGATCAGGGTAAGCCAGCTGATGCCTGGCGCTGCCCGCGTTGTGGCCATCTGCTTAAACAGCGCCGCGGCAAGAACGGTGTATTCTGGGGCTGCAGTCAGTATCCTCTGTGTACAGCAAGTTTCAGCGACATGGGCGGCAAGCCCAAAGGACCTGGTTTTGAGTAAATCCCGATTCAGAATTTCCCGACGCAACCGGGCGGTGATCGGTGGCCTGATCATTGCGCTGGGCTCCATCTATGCGCTGGCGGTTTCCTACAATATTCCGGGGGCGGAGCTGTTGTGGTTTCTGGTTGGCAGCGCGCTGGTATTGCTGGCAGCCATGCTGGCAGCGCTGTGTCTGGTGCTGGTGGTCAAAGGTCTGGGCATGATGTGGCGCAGATTGTTGCCAGGTGATGACCTGGACGCCAGCCGTCCCGAGCAGAATGTGGACAGCAAACAGGGTGATGCAGATCGCGATTAGCGCTGACAGGGTGCCACTTGTCTTGCGGGCTGTCTGATCTGCAGGTCGCCGTTCAGGACGCTCTGGCAGGTGGCTGAATGTCGAAATCGGTGATCAGCCATTCACCCTGTCGTCGTTCCAGGGCGATCCTGACCGTTGCCGTCTCGGCAGCAAACCTGGCGCGCATGGTGTAGGTGGCGCGAACAGGATCGTCCGTTTGCCACCAGGCGGGCATGTCAACTTCATACTGGATATCGTAAATTTCATGAAGTTCGCCCAGGCGCCGGCTCATCGGCGTATAGCGTTGTTGTGTGGCCTCTGCCGATTCGCTGGCCAGTAAGTTGTCGCTGGCGTGCTGGCGAACAGATTGCGGGTTCCAGTCAACAAGGACTTCGGTGGCGACTGACATTGCCAGTGTGCTGCTTTGATTCACGGCTGTATTATGCTGGTAACGGCCAGCTGCAAAAAGGCCGGCGAGTCCCAGACAGATGATAACTGTCAAGATGATTAAAGCAGGTTTCATGGGCGAGCTGGTGTCCATTGCCGGTATGCCAATATGAGCAGGTATTATAGGCTAAAAAATCCCTGAAAAAACATAGGGAAAACGCCATCAATTGCAGTCGCCTGTGAAAAACAACTGGTTTTATGCACATCGGTGTCAGGACTGTCAATCAATTGTGTCAAAGTATGAAAAATTTAAAATCACCGCTTTAAAATATGCTAAATAATTGAAATATATGAAAAATATAATTGGTTAAATTTTGATCAAGTTAAGTCAAACTACCATTTTATCAGTGGTTCGGGCTTTTCTTCGCAAGTTATCACCAGACTTATCCACAGATTCTGTGGACAACATCAGCGTGTAAAATCCACCACAGAGCTGGCACGTCGTCAACCATCAATGCCGGTTTTTGGCAAGTGAGTCGACAGAGCGGTTTATCGGTGCCATGAAGTGAGAAGAGATGACCCATATCGGGTCTTGAAATGTTACCCTCATGCCCACATATAGTGTTTTGTTATCAAAGTATGCACCGGATTTCCACTGGTGAAATCCAGACGCAAGTGCTATCGTACCAATACCAGCTTTTTCGTGGGTCTTACGCATCATGGTTGAACTCTCCGGCAATATTCCTTTTCTCTGGCGCCTCAGTGCAGAATCAAACGAAGGTTTCTGTATGGTGTCCATGGTTGTGCCCTTCGAGTCCGAAGACGATCGCAACGACCTGACCATCGAGACCAGTGTTGTCAGTTTCTCCTCCGACAGTACCCGTTCCGAACGTGAAGAAATGCTGGAATGGAATCAGGATGACATGAACCTTTTCCTGAAACTGGTGACCTGTCAGCAACAGGGGGAAACCGCGCCGGTCGCAGAGTCCGTGCGTGTCGATCTGACTGACCCGGAAATCATTGAAATTATCCATGTGGTAGCGGCGGCCGGCTTCGGCACCGCCTATTCATCCTACGGCATGCTCAACAATTCGGTTGGACGTTACCCGCCCCAGGCCTGTGATATTGGCAGTTTTGCCTCGCTCAATACCGTTGATGGCTTCAAGCGCTGCGTTGTGGTGGATATGGACGGTGAGGACGTGGTCTGTGTCCTGCTCGAGGAAGTCGATGTGGTGTCGGTGGGCGAGTATGACAAGCTGGTACGTCATGATCTGCTGATGGTCAAGCAGACTGATCTGCTGCATCCTGATTTCGCTGGTGGTCTGATCCGTCCACCGCATGCAACTTTGCACTGATCCAAGGCGGCCGATTATCGCGCTTGTTTCCTAATCCGTTTTACTGTTAAGTTTGGCTGCGATGCCCATAACAATAAGACGGGGAACTGCGTGTCAAACCTTTTTAAACCAGTCTGGTGTGTTGCCATTTTTGCAGCACTGCTTGTCGCGTGCTCTCCCGCCAATAACACCGGTCTCGCCGGTGATAATCAGCCCCCAGTCAATCCTGGTCCGCCAGTTTACGGTGGTCATTTGCGGGTGGCGCTGGAAGGCGAGACCAATAACTGGCTGCCCGGCCGTGGCAATCATGTAGCGCCTGCCGCCCTGACAGTGGCAATGGCATTGTTTGATCCTCTGGTAAAGCTTGATCACGAAGGACGTTTTCGTCCATTTCTGGCTGAGTCCATAACCCCCAATGACAGTTTTGACGAATGGACCATGAGCTTGCGTCCAGGTGTTGTATTCCATGATGGTACGCCCCTGGACGCTGACGCCATCAAGTGGAATTTTGACAATCTGCACAAGCGCCAGGGGTCAGTGACATTTGGTTCTATCCGTGATGTTGACAGTGTTGAAGTCATTGATGACCTGACGGTTGTTTATCATCTGGCCAAGGGTATTGTGCCGTTTCCGGACATGCTCACCCGTGCTGTGGGCTGGCCGGTATCGCCAACCGCGGTCCAACGACTGGGAGACGAAGCCGGCCTGTATCCGGTGGGTACCGGCCCGTTTGAGCTGGTGGAATGGCGCCGTGACGATCGCATGGAACTGAAGCGGAATGACAATTACTGGCAACAGGGGCTGCCCTATCTGGATGGCATTACTTTTCGTCCGTTGCCTGACGAGGACGCCCGCCTGGCCAGTCTGATCTCCGGTGACATGGATGTAATCCAGACGCTGAGACAGCATATCGTCGCGCGTCTGCGGGGGCTGTCGGATATCCATCTGTATGAACAGATTGGCAATAGCAGTGGCAGTGCCATTTTCAACGCCCAGGTCCCGCCGGTCGATGACTACCGGGTGCGCCAGGCACTGGCCTGGGCGCTGGATCCTGAAGCCCTGGTCGAGGTATTAGGGGGACGTGGTATCACTCCGGTGCAGACACAATATTTTAATGAGAACAATGTGTGGTACTCGCCTCGCGTTGCTGCTGCCTGGCCGCAAGCCGATCAGGCACGTGCCCGCGAATTGCTTGCTGCTTACATCAATGACCCGCAGCGCTCTGATGGCCTGGCGCCCGGTGAGCCGGTATCGGTGGAAATGATGTGTCTGCCCGAACAGAGCCTGATCGATCTTGCGCAGATGTACCAGGCATTCTGGTCCGCCGTCGGGGTCAATGTCCGGCTGCGGCAGATTGAGCAGGCGACCCAGATACAGAGTGCCATCAGTGGCGACTACATGATCACCTGCTGGCGCAGCAGCAATGAGCAGGATCCGTACATCATCATGACCAACGATTTTGGCCCACCCGATGTTCAACCGCTGAATTACACCAATTTCACCCATCCGGTGATTCAGGAAAATGTAGAGATTCTGCGTCTGGAGCCCGATTTTGATGTGCGCTACGAAGCGGTAGAAAACATCATGATGCTGCTCACCGAGCAGGTGCCCAATACCTGGACCGGATCGACCCCGGCAGCCGTCGCTGTCAACCCGAGAGTTCGCAACATCATGGGCTGGACTTTCCCCGACGGCACGATGGGTGACGGCATGCCCGTCGCTCAGGTCAGCTGGGCGCAGGTCTGGATGCTGGATGATGCCGCCTGGCAAGCGGAACAGTCAGATCAGGCGGCAGGTGAGTAAACGTGAAATTACTGGCCAGAAAGCTACCGTGGTTACTCGGCACGCTGTTGGCGGTTTCGTTTTTCACCTTCATGCTGGTTTCTCTATTGCCGGGTGACCCGGCGGTGATGATTCTGGGGGCAGGGGGCGTGTCCCCGGAAGCGGTTGCCCAGTTGCGCATGGAACTGGGCCTGGACCGGCCCCTGCTGATTCGTTATTTCGACTGGCTGGGGAGCGCGTTGAGTGGCGATCTGGGTCGATCCCCGATGACCGGTCAATCTGTCACCGATGCCATACTCACACGCTTGCCAGTCACCATACAATTGGGCGTCATGGCCATTGTCATTGCGCTGGCACTGGCAATACCGCTGGCCATGGTGTCCGCCTATTTCGCCGGCAGCCGTCTGGATCGCAGTATCAGTGGGGTCGGCTTTGCGCTGATGTCAGTGCCCGGATTCATGATGGCCATTTTCCTGATTCTCATTTTTGCGGTCGGTCTGGGCTGGTTCCCTGCAACCGGCTGGATTCCGCTGTCAGTGTCTCCAACCGCCAACCTGCGCAGTGCCCTATTGCCTGCCATGTCGCTGGCGATGATTGAACTGGCGCTGTATATGCGTCTGCTGCGCACCGACCTGATCGATACTCTGCAACAGGACTATATTACGCTGGCCCGTGCCAAGGGCCTGCCCAACTGGCTGATTCTGGTTCGCCATGCGCTGCGCCCTTCATCGTTTTCCCTGATGACCGTGGTTGGCCTGCAACTGGGCGGTGTCATCAGCGGCGCCATCATCATCGAGGAAATATTTGCCCTGCCTGGCGTGGGCCGGCTTCTGTATCAATCGATTCTGCAGCGCGATCTGTTGATGGTGCAGGGCATCGTGCTGTTTATTGCGACAGCCTATGTGGTGGTGAATTTCCTGGTTGACCTGTGTTACTCACTGCTGGATCCGCGGGTGCGCTATGCAGAATAGAGGCACCAACAACGGCGTTGTCCGCAGTCGGGCGCAGGGCTTCTCCGCTGCCGCCAGGCAGGTGTTTGGTCGCGGCTTCGGGCCCGGTTTCTGGATTGCTACAGCCTGGCTGTTGCTGGTGGCCTTGTGTGCTGCATTCGCTGGCTGGCTACCGGTCAGTGATCCGCTGGACCCGGTAATCAGCAACCGTCTGAATGGTCCGTTGACCACCAATATTCTCGGTGCCGATGGCCTAGGTCGCGATATTCTGGCACGACTGGTCCACGGGTCCCGGGTATCGGTCGTGATAGCGCTGTCGGCAGTATCCATCGGTATGGTGATAGGTGGCACGCTGGGTATTCTGGCCGGGTATTTCCGTGGTCATTTTGAGCGCGGGCTGATGGCTGTGCTTGATGTCATTCTGGCGTTTCCCTGGCTGGTGTTGTTGCTGGCGCTGGTGGCATTTATCGGTCAAAGCCTGATGGCCATTTCGGTGGCGATCGGTTTCCTGTGGATACCTGCTTATGCACGGGTTGCCAGAGCCAATACGCTTTCCGTGGTGCAGCGTGAGTATGTGCTGGCGGCCCGGGCCATGGGCGCCAGCACCGCGCGCATACTGCTGCGGGAAGTGCTGCCCAATGTCATCCTGCCAGTGCTGGCCTACGGTCTGGTGGCCATGGGTCTGGTTATCATCGTTGAAAGTGCGCTGGCATTTCTGGGCCTGAGTGTGGAAGCACCCCAGCCGACCTGGGGCGGCATGATATCGGAGGGCAAGCGTCACCTGGCGACCGCCGTTCATGTTGCGTTGGTGCCTTCAATCACCATGTTTTTGACTGTACTTTCGCTTAACTATGTGGGTGACAGACTGCGCAGCCATTTTGATGTCAGGGAGTCAAATCTGTGACCGGTGACCACCTGAAAAATCAAACGGTGTTGCAGGTTGAGGACCTGACGGTTCGACTGCATAGCAGTCTCGGCACCGTACATGCCGTCGAGGGCGTCAGTTTTGACCTGAACCGCGGGCAAACGCTTGGGGTCGTGGGTGAGTCTGGATCCGGAAAAAGCGTCATGGCCCGCTCACTGATGGGCCTATTGTCGCAGCGCGCGATGGCCTGCAAAGCAGGCAAAGTGATATTCAGGGCCGATACGTCAGCGGCCCAGGATCTTATGCAGATGCCCGAGAAACAATTGCGCCACCTGCGCGGGCCGGCCATGGCAATGATTTTCCAGGATCCGATGACGGCGCTCAATCCGGTTCTGCGCCTTAGCGTGCAACTGACTGAGTCTTTGCGCCAGCACCTGGGTCTGGACCGGCAACAGGCACGCAGTCGTGCCATAGAGCTACTGGCTGCTGTGGGTATACCGGACGCAGCCAGGCGCATTGACCAGTTTCCGCATCAGCTGTCCGGGGGTATGCGGCAGCGGGTGGTTATCGCCATCGCGCTGGCCTGTCATCCTTCGTTGTTGATAGCCGATGAGCCCACAACAGCACTGGATGTCACAGTACAGAAACAGATTCTCGATCTGCTGGCCAGACTGCAGCGCGAGCACCAGATGGCCATGATTCTGATCACCCATGATCTGGGAGTGGTGGCCAGCCGGGCGGACCATATTGCCGTCATGTATGCGGGCAGAATAGTCGAGTACGCCCCGGCCAGAACGCTGTTCAATGCCATGAAACACCCCTATACCGAGGCGCTGTTCAACTCCATTCCGCGCATAAACGACCCCAGCCATACCCGTCTGCAGGCCATACCGGGCCGGCCTCCGCAGCTGGTCGAGCCGGCGGCCGGCTGTGCTTTCGCGCCACGCTGCCAGTATGCGCAAGCACGTTGCCGGCAACAGACGCCACCTGTTGTGGCCGTGCCCGGTACCGATGGTCATCGGCATGCCTGTTTTTTCCCTGTTTCTGCGGCGCCCGGCCGGGTGAATGTCGATGACTGACCAGATACCCTGCCATTTACGTGATCGTGATGACATTGTGCTGAGCATTTTGCAGCTGAGCGTCAACTTCCAGGTGGGCAGACAGACCGTGCAGGCAGTCACGGATGTCAGTTTTGATGTTGCCCGGGGCGAAACGCTGGGGCTGGTGGGTGAGTCCGGTTGCGGCAAGTCCACAGTCGGGCGTGCCATCATGCAACTGCCTGCCCCCACAGCGGGTGGCGTGTTTTTTAATGGCCAGGACATGACTACTCTGGACGGTGAAGCGCTGAGACAGACGCGGACCGGGCTGCAGATGATTTTCCAGGACCCGATTTCATCGCTGAATCCGCGCCGCCGGGTGCGCGACATTGTTGCTGAAGGGCTGGCAATCTGGGGGCGTAACAACGCGCAATCCCGGGTCGAAGAGGTGATGGATGCCGTCGGGCTGGATGCTGTCAGTGCCGGCGACCGGCGGCCACACCAGTTCTCTGGCGGTCAGTGTCAGCGTATCTGTATCGCCCGCTCACTGGCGCTGGACCCGGATGTGCTGATTTGTGATGAGCCGGTGTCGGCACTGGATGTGTCGGTACAGGCGCAGATTCTGAACCTGCTGGAAGACATGAAAGCACGCTACCACCTGACCATGGTATTTATCGCCCATAATCTGGCGGTCGTGAAGAATATCAGTGACCGGGTGGCGGTGATGTATCTGGGCAAGCTCTGTGAAATCGGCAATACCGGCTCAATTTATGCCAGGCCGGCGCACCCCTATACCCGGGCCCTGCTGGCGTCAATTCCCGACGCGAACCCACTGGCGCGCGAGCAGGCAGCAATAGACGGCGAACCGTTGTTGCAGGGTGAGCTGCCGTCACCAGCCAATCCGCCGTCAGGTTGCCGGTTCCGTACCCGCTGCCCCTATGCGCAGGCACGCTGTGCAGAACAGGTGCCGCAGATGCAGGTCGTTGCCGACGACCACTATGTGGCCTGTCATTTTCCGATTCTGTCGCCTTAGTCAGTCGAGGGGGTTGGTCGGCCCGGTCAGTCGCGTGGCGGTGCCGCCCGATAGCTGGACGGGTCCACCAGACGGTAATCGGGCACCATGATGTGCTCCTCATCCTCCTCGGTGACCAGGCTGCTGGGCAGCACGGCATCAGGACCGGCAGAAAACAGGAACTGACCGGACATCAATTTGCGCTCCGGGTCGATGACGCCCCAGTCAACCACGTAGTACTCGGATTCAGGCAGCTCTGGCAAAGGCCAGATGAATACCCGGTTGGCGGTCGGGTTGTAGCGGAAGTTGATATTGATCACCTTGGCGTCGGCAGTCTTCATGGTCAGTTTGACCAGGGTCACGCCGGCACTGAAACGCAGTATCAGGTTGTCAGGCGCCTGTGGCAGAATCTCGTCGTGGTCCGGAATATGGTCTATCTCGACATCGCCCGTGTAGCGATAGGTGTGGGAATAGTGCTGCGCAAAAGCGCCCGGTGCCCACATCAGGATGATGGCACCCAGAAGCAGGGCGAGCGCGGGTGAGTGTCGGTGTTGTGAACGAACTGCTGTTGTCATGACTGCTACTGCCTTGAATCGCCTCCATGCGCCGATGCTGCATGGATATGAGAGGATAATTGCCAGATGGCGACTTTATATCATGCCGGACCCGTCGGGCGTAGCTGGCAACTGATGAAATCCGGACGAAATGCGTGTAATTTCAGAAATCCGTCAGAGATTGTCATTAATCAGCAAGACGGCGATCGACTTTTCATGGTCCAATCACCCTGTCAATAGTAACAACAACATAGGAGGTGTCCTGTGCGGATACTGCAACTCCCCCATCGAAGTGCGCCCGTTATGGGCTGGGCTCTCAAGCTCGTCGCCGCTGCCGGCTTCGCGCTGCCCCTGAGTGTATCAGCGCAGTCCGCGACTGATGAAGTGACCTTCCACAAAGATATCACGCCCATTCTGCAGCGCAGCTGTCAGAGCTGCCACCGTCCTGAGGGCGTAGCGCCGATGTCGCTGGTGTCGTACGATGAAGTGGTACCGTACGCGGGCCTGATCGAATACCGCACCCATCTGCGTGACCGTGCTGGCGCCATGCCACCATGGTATGCCGAGAAAGATGTGGGCATCCAGGAATACAAACAGGATCCATCGCTGACCGACGAAGAACTGGCCAAAATCTCTTCCTGGGCGCGTAATGGCGTACCTGAGGGCGATGTCGCTGATGCGCCGGCGCCACTGGCGTTTGATGATGCCACACGCTGGACGGCGGGCGAGCCAGATCTGATCGTGCGTACCGAAGACATTACTGTCGAAGGCGGCGCGCCGGACTGGTGGGGTGATATCCCCAGCATCCCGACCGGCCTGACTGAAGATCGCTACGTCAAATCAGTGGAGATACGTGAAGTAAACGATCTGGACATGGTGGCCGCTGGCGGCACCGTGGGCGGACGTAACATCGTGCACCACATGATCTGGAGCACCCAGGTGTTCAACGACGACGGCACCGCCGAAGGCATCCAGGTACCGTGGCCGGTGCATGAGATTGCCCGTAACCCGGACATCTTTGACCAGGATGGCGGCCGCCTGCTGCGCGCCAACTCGCACGTGGTATCCAACTCGGTGCACCTGCACTCCACCGGTATTGATACCACCGGTCACCTGGAAATCGGTTTCCGTTTCCATCCGGTAGGTTATGAGCCCAAGTATCGTCCGGTCAGCATTGGCCTGGGTAATGGTGTGGACATCAGCATCACCGGTAACCAGGACAATCAGCAGCTGCACGCCTATGCGGTACTGGATCAGCCAACCAAGATTGTGACCTTTGAACCACACCTGCACGCTCCGGGCGAGCGCATGTGTCTGGAAGCCATCTGGGGCTACACGGTAGAGACGCTGTCCTGCGTGGGCTACGACCACAACTGGGTGCGTGGCTACACCTACGATGAAAATTCAGCGCCGCTGCTGCCCGAAGGCACCGTGCTGCACATCACCGGCTACATGAACAACACCGACACCAACTCCAATGTGCCTGATTCGCGCAACTGGCAGGGCTCCGGCAACCGCTCGGTGACCAATATGTTCATTGATCTGGGCATGCGCGTAGCGATGACCGAAGATCAGTTCCTGGAGGAAATGACCAATCGGCGCAAGAACCTCGATCTGGGTCCCAATGATCACGTGATCGGCTGTCCGCTGTGTCTGGCTCCCCTGGTGGCGCCCATAGAGCTGACCGATGAGGAAAAGGAAACAATGTCCGAGGCAATGATCAATTACCTCACCGTGACTGAAGAAGAAAAAGCAAAAATGCCCGAAGCAATGATCAGCCGGGCGGAGGTACAGTAATGCTCGTACGTTTTGGAAAAACCTGCTCTGTTGCTCTGGCAACTGTATTGAGTGTGGCGATGTTGTGGTCTGTGGCGGCTTCCGCCCAGACCTATCGCAAGGGTCAGCACATCGAAGTGGCCTACGAAGGCTGGGAACAGAATGACGATGGCACCTACAGCTTCCTGTTCGGTTATCACAACGAGAACTGGGAAGAAGAACTGGATGTGCCGGTAGGCGAGAACAACTTCTTCTCGCCAGGGGAAGCCGACCGCGGTCAGCCCACGCACTTCCTGCCACGCCGCAACCGTTTCACCTTCAAGGTGCAGGTGCCGGCGGACTGGGGCGACAAGGAACTGGCCTGGACCGTCACGGCCAACGGCGTCACCCGCACGGCCTATGCCACGCTGGCAAAGGACTATGTGGTAGACAACGTGGTGATTGCGTCTGAAACCGGGTCACTGGGCGCCGGTACCAGTACGCCGGAGTCACGTGCCAATACACCGCCGCAAGTATCTGTGATCGGCGACACCATTCGCAATGTGCGGGTCGGCGAGCCTCTGGTGCTGCGTGCGCAGGTTGAAGACGATGGCCTGCCGACCCCCGGCAATGTTGGCAATTTCCGCTACCCTCTGGAGAGTCGCACAGCCACTTCCGAGATGCGCCGGTTCATGAGTTCGCCTTCCCGCATCACCGTGGGCAAGACCAATGGTCTGTTTATGTCCTGGAACGTGTATCGGGGCGAAGGCAAGGCCACGTTCTCTCCCCAGCAGGTCAAACCCTGGGAAGACACGCGCGCCAGTGCCAATTCGCCCTGGGGCGCTTACTGGACACCGCCACCGATTCCTGAAGATGGTATCTATGAAGTGACAGTGACGTTTGAGGAGCCCGGTCAATACATATTGTGGGGCCGTGCCGATGACGGCGGTCTGTACCACGACCAGTATGTCACTGTGAACGTCAGCCAGTAACGCCGGCCTTACATGGCCCGGGCCTGACGGTTGGCCCTGTCATACAAGACCCCCGGTCAGCTTTTCTGAAGGAAAGTTGTCCCGGGGGTTTTTTATGCCTGTTATACTTGCCAACAACGACCCACCCATAGTCGTCTGATCGTCACCTCGACACGAGCAAGCATCAACTATGCAATGGATTCATTCCGCAAGCAGTTATCTGGCTATTTCACAGTTGGTATTTCTGGCTTGTCTGTATCTGGTGTATTTTCCCGGCAAACTGCTGTCGCGACTGATTGTACTGTTCAGTACCTGCATCATCGCCTATATTCTGGCGCGTTCGCTGGCGCCGATGCCGGCGGAGTTGCGTATGGTATTCAGTATGCTGGCGACGCTGGCGCCAGCGGTGCTGTGGATCATCGCCAGATACCTGTTTGAGGACCATCGGCGCATTCACCCGGTGATGTGGGGGCTGATTCTGGCCTATATCACCATCCGGGTCGTCGGGCTGTTCATGTATGACGGTTCGGTGCCACGCAACAGCGGCTTTTTCCTGTTCTATTTCTATATTCCGCAACTGGTCATGCTGTTTCTGGCCTGTCACGTGGTGTACATGGCCTGTCGTGGCCGGGATGGCGATCTTATCGAGTCCAGGCGACAGGTCCGGGTGCCTTTTGCGATCGGCATGGGCAGTATAGTCGGCCTGATTATCGGTACCGGCTTTTTCTGGTTGGGCAGCCCGCAACTGGACAGCCTGTATTTTCTGATTGTTTTTGTGCTGATTCTGTCGGTGAACCTGGCCATGTTCAGGTTCCAGAAACAGGCACCGCAGCTGATTCAGACGGCCGTTGACGCACCCATGCCGACAACGCCGTTACCGGAGGAGTCCAGCGATGTCATATCCCGGCAGGATCAGGTATTGATAGACCGGATTCTCAAAGCGATGCAGGAAGAACGGCTTTATGCCGAGTCCGGTTTGACCATTGGCGACCTGGCCGCGAAGGTGTCAGTGCAGGAATATCGCTTGCGACGCCTGATCAATCAGTCGCTGCATTACCGCAATTTTAATCAATTTCTCAATCACTATCGTATAGAAGAGGCCGCACGTCGATTGCTGGACCCGGCGGAAGAACACATTCCCATCTCCAGTATTGCGCTGGATGTGGGTTATGCCTCCCTGTCGTCCTTCAACAAGGCCTTCAAGGACACACATGGTGTCACGCCGTCGACCTGGCGTACCGGCGAGCAGGGCAGCGCAGCATCTACTACCAACCTTTCCGACAATGGCAGAATATGACCGATTCAAGTCGCATGACCGAAGATACCGCTAAACTGCAATCGTTTCGACGCCTGGCGTTGATAACCATTTGCGCCGTATATTTCCTGATTCTGGTTGGCGCCACCGTGCGCGCCTCTGGCGCTGGCATGGGATGTCCGGACTGGCCGACCTGTTTCGGTAGCTGGATTCCGCCGTTCAGCGAGGCGCAATTGCCGGACAACTACCAGGAGATATATGCCGACAGAGGCTATGCGGAAACCCGCTTTAATCCGGTCAAAACCTGGACCGAGTACCTGAATCGTCTGACCGGGGTCGTCATCGGGTTACTGATTCTGATCACCGCCATCAAGTCCCTGGCTTTACGCCACCATGATCGATGGATCACCATCGCTTCGGTTGCTGCCCTGCTGATGGTGATTTACCAGGGCTGGCTGGGATCCCGCGTGGTCGCGTCGAATCTGCAACCGGGCATGATCACGGTGCATATGCTGATGGCGCTGGCCATTGTCGGCACCCTGCTGTTTGCGTTGGCGCGAGCGCGCCGGGGCGCGCTGGCGGCGCAGTCGGCATCACTGCCGCCACACTTTCAGCGCTGGCTGTACATCGTTCTGGGCATGACTGTCCTGCAGGTGGCGATGGGCACGCAGGTGCGCGAGATGGTGGATTTTCTCAACCATACACAGGGTGAGGAACGGTCTGCCTGGGTGTCGGCCTTGCCTTGGTTCTTCTACGTACACCGCACGTTTTCGGCGGTGGTGCTGTTTGCCAATGTCTGGCTGGTGTGGATGCTGTACCGGTCGCTGGGGCTGGGCCACAGCCTGACCCGCCTGGCGCTGGGCATGCTGGCGGTCATCGTGCTGGCCATCATCTCCGGCGCGACGCTGGGACATCTGGGCATGCCTGCCGTGGTACAACCGACACATCTGCTGGCGGCTTCACTGATATTCGGGCTGCAGTTTCTGCTGTGGATGGACTATCGTCATGCCCGGGGTGTGTAATGCGGCTGGCAGCAGTGTTGTTGTGTGCCTTTGTCGCAACCGCTTGTGCCTCCTATCCCGATGGTATTGCCCGCGATCAATTGCCTGCACAGCAACGGGCAGCGCTGGATGATGAGGGTCTCGGACTGAACTGGCGGCAACAGGAAAACCCGGCGGCGGTGGTGGTACTGGTGCACGGGCTCAACCTGGATCCGGCGGCGATGCAGGACATACAGCAATTGCTGGTTACTGCAGATATGGATGTGCTGAGTGTGTCCCTGACTGGTCATGCCAATGCGCTGGAAGACGATGCTCGACTTCTGCAGTTTCAGGAAGCCACGTTTGCCATCTGGCAGGAAGATATCCGGCAGGCGGTGCAACTGGCCGGGCAGCGCGCCGCGGCGGTACAGCGGCCTTTGTATCTGGTGGGTTTTTCGCTGGGCGGTCTGTTGAGTGCCGATTATCTGGTTTCGCAATCCAGCAACAGTGCTGCCGCGATCGATCGCATGGTTCTGCTGTCGCCGGCCATCAGCCTGAGGTGGTCGTCTTACCTGCTGTACCCGCTGCAGATTTTTCCTGACGTATTTCTGCCCAGCGTGGCGCCCCGTGTGTATCGCGCCAATGACTATGCGCCGGTATCGGCCTATCTCTCGCTTTACGATGGTGTAAATCAGTTCAATGAGCTGGCTGGTCAGGCTGCGAATCAGTCTTTGCTGAATATCCCGTCGCTGGTGTTTATGCATTCAAGTGATGAGCTGGTGTCGTTTGCCGGGGTGCGCGAATTTATTGATGAGCACCAACTGACCCAATGGCAATTTATTGAAGTCGACAAAAGCGAGGGTGCTGCGGATGTGCTGGATCATGTGATTGTTGGGCCACATTCGTTGGGGGAAGAGGCGTGGCGGTCGGTGAGTCAGCAGATGCTGGATTTTCTCAACAGCAATTCAAGTACTGCCGGTCGCCAACCGGGCAGCAGGTAAGTTTGTTTGAGACCGCCCTCAGGGGGATGAGTGACGGTTCTCGCAGACGCCCGTGAACCCATCCCTGGGGGGCTCGGATGCGACCGTCCAAGGGTCGCATACGCTGCTCAAACCGTCACCCAACCCCCTGAGGGCTCGTGCATAATTTCAGCTCTGTAGATTTTTGCAAAGTCGGATAGGAACCACTGGGAAAGGGAACTAGCACGAGCTGGACGGGCTTGGGCTACGTCTGGAGGAGCGTTGACAACCCTCGAAAAAGGGGACGGAGGAATTATCGAATAATCCCTCCGTCCCCTTTAGAGGCTGATCAGTTCTTGATGAACTTCATGGTCATGCGGTCGCTTTCGCCGATGGCCTGGTACATCGGGCGCTGTTCAGCCGACAGGCCGCGCAGGTTGGGGGGCAGCATCCATACCCCGCCTTCATGGGTCTTCGGATCGTTCGGGTTGGCATTGATTTCCGAGCTGCCGGCAAAAGTGAAGCCATGAGAGGTCATCAGCTCAATCAGCTGCTGTTCGTGAATGTAGCCATTGCCCGGGATTGCCTCTTTATCGGCATCCCAGCGGTGATCCACGATACCGACAGTGCCACCGGGTTTGAGCGCCTCATGCCAGGCCATGATCACATTGTCTGCGCCCATGCCAATCCAGTTGTGGGCATTGCGGAAGTCCAGGATCACATCAACGCTGCCGGGCTCGGCAATACGCGACTGGGACTGGGTCAGTTGTTCGGAGATGACCACATCACCGTACACCGCCGGGTTACTGTCCAGCAGGCGCTGGAAGCTGGCATTGCTGCCGCTCATCCAGCCTGCCAATGGCTCCGGGCTGCGATCGTAGGTGGCGCCAATCAGGGTGCCATCGTCCTGCAGATAGGCGGCCAGGATTTCGGTGTACCAGCCGCCGCCGGGCCAGGCTTCGATGACCGTGTCGTCGCTCTCCACCCCAAAAAATGTCAGTGTTTCATAAGGATTGCGATAGACGTCGCGTGACCGGTTGAGATCGGAGCGATGTTCACCATCAATGGCGGCCCGCAAAGCACCATTGCCCTGCGCGATGGCACTGCTGATGCCGATGGCGCCCAGCAACAAGGTCAGAAGAGAGGTTTTTACCAGGGTTTTCATTATTTTGGACTCCGATCATGGTTTGATGTAACCCGGAAGATTACCCCAGTTTCTATTGTGTTAATAGCCTGCGCTGATGCCAAGGCTGAAAAACGCGATCAGCGTGCCCAGCACCATGCCTGCCAGTACATCAGATATGAAGTGAACCCTGAGCATGACCCGTGACAGACCGATCAGCGCTGCCCAGGCGTAAGCCAGCAGACTGATATCGGGGAAACACACGCTGGTGATACCAGCAATCATGAAGGCGGCTGTGGTGTGACCGGACGGGAAACTGAATTCGTCTGACGGTTTCAGCACTGGCGCCAGGGCCTGCACAACCTTAAAGGGGCGACGGCGCTTGAAGCTGCGTTTGAGGACCCAGTAAATGGGCAGCTCGATGACAAATGCCAGCAGACTGGCCAACAGAAAGCTCGTGCCCGGTTCCGGGAACAGTATCGGCAGCGTCAGCCCCATCAGCAGATAAAGATAACCATCACCGGTGAAGGAGATGAAACGCACCAGGGTTTCCAGTTGCATGCGCTGATGCAAACTGTTGAGGCCGAGAAACAGACGGGTGTCCAGTTCGGCCAGCCATTGCAGGGCGAGTATGCTGCGCTGAATCATGATCGGGGTCTCCGATGTCTGAATTGACGCAAGTCTGGCAGGGCTTTGTGACAGCGGTGCGTCCCCGATATGACATTTGTGTGACAATGCGCGGACGCCAGACAGTTGCCGCCACAGCGGGCCTGCTGCTATTGTTGCAGTCAGGAAATTGTGTGTGACTGAACGGATGTGAATCGCTTATGACTGACTCTTCTGCACTGATATCGGTGCCCCAGGCTGTTGAGTACGTGGCCGACGCTGATGTGTTGCTGCTCGATGTCCGTTTCAGGCTCGAAGACCCGGGCTATGGCGCACAGGCTTATAACGAATCACATGTGCCTGGTGCTATCTATCTGGACCTGGATCGGGATCTGTCGTCGCCGGTGGTGCCGGGTGTCACTGGTCGTCACCCGTTGCCCGACCCCGACGTACTGGAAGCACGACTGCGAGAAATTGGTCTGCGTCATTGCGACCGGGTGCTGGTCTATGATGATGGGCCCGGTTTTTATTCAGCCCGGCTCTGGTGGTTGCTGACCTGGCTGGGCCACGACAAGGTCAGCGTTATTGATGGCGGTTTAAAAGCCTGGCGCGCGTCAGGTCTGCCGATGACGTCGGAGCGCACGGTGAGGCCCTGGCCGGGAGACTTTACAGCGAGCCCGGATGACTCATTGCAGGTTGGTGCCGATGCATTGATGGCGCAGCTTGGCGATCAGCAGAAAAAACCGGCGTACGTTTTGCTGGATGCCCGGGCAGCGGAACGCTTCAGGGGAGAACAGGAGCCCATTGACCCGGTGGCTGGCCACATTCCAGGGGCCAGCTGTCTGCCCTGCGGCGGCAATCTGGATGCCGACGGATACTTTCTGTCACCCCGGCAATTGCGTGACCGGTTTCTGGAAATTGAGCCTGGGCAATCACGGGTCTGCTATTGCGGATCCGGCGTCACTGCCTGCCACAATATCCTGGCGGCGGTTATTGCCGGGTTGCCCATGCCGCTGCTCTATGCCGGTTCCTGGAGTGAATGGATCACCGAGCCAGCGCGGCCGGTCGGGGTCACTGAACCTGGGGTCGGCTGACCGGTCGCCGGAAACGCGTGTTAAGCCACAGCGACAGCGCAATTATGCCGCCGCCACTGAACAGCGGCAGCAGCGGCTCATCATGACCCCAGATCGCCAGATTGACGACCAGGCCGGCTGGCACCAGGGCATTGTTCATCACCGCCAGCGTGCCGGCATCCACTTCACAGCCGCCGCGGTTCCACAGATACAGGCCGACACCGGACGCAACGATCCCCAGCCACACCAGAATGCCCCAGTGCAAGTAATTGTCGGGTAGCATCTGCGTGTCTCCAAAAATCAGGAATGACGGCAGCGCAATGATCAGGGCGCCGATAAAAAAGTGGCCAAATGTCCGCCATGGCGCAATCGCGACCGGCCAGTGAAACATCAGATGCTTGTAGCCCACCTGGCCTGCGGCGAAGGTGATGTTGGCGATTTGCAGAATGATAAACCCGGTCAGGTAATCCTGACTCAGGCCGTCGTAACGAATGACAGCCGCGCCCAGCGTGGCAACGGCTGCAGCCAGCAGCGCGGTGGGTGAGAAGCGGCGGTTCAGGGCATCGTCGATCAGGGTGACATATAAAGGTGTGAAGATGGTGAACAGCAACACCTCGGGCACCGTCAGCATGCTGAATGAACGGTACATCAGGGCGTAGGTGATACCGAACTGTAGCGCCCCGCACAGCATGATGCCGGTCACCAGTGGCCGGGGAATGCCGCGCCAGACGGTAAAAGGCAGAAACATCAGCGCCGCCAGTGCTACCCGGGTCAGCACGGCAAAATCGCTGTCGACGTTGCCGGACAGAAATTCGCCGATCAGGCTGAAGGAAAACGCCCACAGGACGGTGACGATAACGAGCAGGCCCATGCTGGAATCCTAGTGACTTTTTGAGGCGCGCAAGGTTACCACAACTGCAAACTGGCGGCTATTTACCGCATTAACATTGTTTGTGGGCGTGACATCGGCGAAAATAGCGGTTTTAGCCCCAGTCCGGTCATGTCCGGCAGCAATTACAAGATCAGTCATCAATGTCTACCAATCTACTCGCGCAGGAAGTTGCGACGCGTCGTACCTTTGCCATCATTTCGCATCCGGACGCCGGTAAAACCACGATCACCGAAAAGCTGCTGCTGTTCGGCAAGCTGATCCAGTCGGCCGGTTCCGTAAAAGGCAAGCGCAACGAAAAACACGCCACCTCGGACTGGATGGCGATGGAGCAGCAGCGCGGCATCTCGGTGACCTCGTCAGTCATGCAGTTTCCCTATAACGATGCCATCGTCAATCTGCTGGACACCCCCGGTCACGAGGACTTCTCGGAAGATACCTATCGGGTTCTGACCGCCGTGGACTCGGCCCTGATGGTGGTCGATGGCGCCAAGGGTGTCGAGGATCGCACCATCAAGCTGATGGAAGTCTGTCGTTTGCGCGACACGCCGATTTTCACGTTTGTGAACAAACTGGATCGTGATACCCGTGAGCCCATTGAAGTACTGGACGAGATCGAAACCGTGCTGAATATCCGCTGTGCGCCGATCAACTGGCCGCTGGGCAATGGCAAGGGGTTCAAGGGTGTTTACAATCTGTACACCGATACCATCCATGTCTATCACCACGGTCAGGGCACCCGCATTCCGGATGATGTGCAGATCCAGGGTCTGCGCAGTGCCGAGGCGAAAGCGCTGCTGGGCGCCTATGCCGATGATTTCGCCGATGAAATTGAACTGGTGCGCGGCGCCAGTAATGAGTTTGATCTTCGCGAATATCTGGCAGGTCGTATGACACCGGTGTTTTTTGGCACCGCGCTGGGTAACTTTGGTGTGCGCGAGATGCTCAACGATTTCGTCAAATGGGCACCACAACCGCGGGCGCGCGCTACCGAAACCCGTTCGGTGACACCCAAAGAAGCACCATTTTCGGCCTTTGTATTTAAAATTCAGGCCAATATGGATCCAAACCATCGCGACCGTATTGCCTTTCTGCGCATCTGTTCAGGCGCTTACAGCAAGGGCATGAAACTGCATCATTGTCGCCTGGGCAAGGAGATTCGTATCAGTGATGCGGTGACGTTTATGGCGGGCGAGCGGGAGCAGGCAGAAAACGCAGTGTCCGGCGATATCATCGGTTTCCACAATCACGGCACCATCCAGATCGGCGACACCTTTACCGAAGGTGAGGATCTGCAGTTCACGGGTATCCCGCACTTTGCGCCGGAACTGTTCCGTCGTATCCGTCTGAAAGACCCGTTAAAAACCAAGCAGCTGCAGAAAGGCCTGAAGCAGCTGTCGGAGGAGGGGTCGGTGCAGGTGTTCATGCCGCAGCGCAACAATGACCTGATTGTGGGCGCGGTGGGTGTGCTGCAGTTTGAGGTGGTGGCCTACCGTCTGAAGGATGAGTACAAGGTGGATTGCATTTATGAGCCGGTGAACATCTACAGTGCGCGCTGGGTGGAATGTGATGATGCGAAGAAGTTTGAGGAGTTCAAGAAGAAGGCCTATGAGAACCTGGCTGTTGATGGGGGCGATCACCTGACCTATCTGCCACCGACGCGTGTGAACCTTGCCCTTATGGAAGAACGCTGGCCTGAGGTGCGCTTCCGCGCGACACGGGAGCACAGGAAGTCTGATTGATTGCAGGAGTGCGCTCCGTTCCTAGCCACGAGGTGTGGGGGGCGCTTTTCGGAGACGCCCGTGAACCCATCCATGGGGGGCTCGGATGCGACCGTCCGAGGGTCGCATACGCTACGAAATTCGCCTCCCACACCCCGCGTCTCTACCTGCAAACATAACTCGAGTTGCTCGACCTCGATTTAGGGCACTTGGGTAGAGGCGGGGTAGGAGTATATTCAATGCCGGACCTTCGGAAGCCAGGGATGGCTGACGAAGAGCCCTACATGGATGTACTTGTGGGCGTGTCCGGCAGTGACATATACACCTGGCCCGACTCGGAACGGCTTGCTAACCAATAATGATCCAAGACAGGTATGAAGCAGAGAGCACATGAAATTTGAACTGAAGACAACAGACGGCGCCGCCCGGCGTGGCACCCTGACGTTCCCCCGCGGTGAAGTGCAGACCCCCGCGTTCATGCCCGTCGGCACCTACGGCACCGTCAAAGGCCTCACCCCCGAGCAGATTAAAGGCACCGGCGCCCAGATCATTCTCGGCAACACCTTTCACCTTATGCTCCGCCCCGGCACCGATATCATCAGGAAGCACGGCGACCTGCACGACTTCATGGGCTGGGACAAACCCATTCTCACCGATTCCGGCGGTTTCCAGGTGTTCAGCCTGGGCGACATGCGCAAGATCAGTGAAGAAGGCGTCAACTTCCGCTCTCCCGTTGATGGTGCCAAAGTGTTTCTCGGCCCAGAGTCTGCCATTAAAGTGCAGCAGGACCTCGGGGCCGATATCATCATGATCTTTGATGAATGCACACCCTATCCTGCGACCGAAAAGGAAGCTGAGGACTCCATGCAGCTGTCCCTGCGCTGGGCCGTGCGCTGCAAGGAAGCCCACGGTGACCACCGCGCTGCGCTGTTTGGCATTATCCAGGGGGGCATGTACTCACATTTGCGCCAGCAATCGCTGGACGGGCTGGTGGCACTGGACTTCCCCGGTTACGCCATTGGCGGTCTGTCCGTGGGTGAAACCAAAGAAGAGATGATCAGTGTGCTGGACTACGTCGGGCAGCGCATGCCGGCGCACAAACCCCGTTATCTGATGGGAGTCGGCACCCCCAGTGATATCGTCGCGGCTGTGGCGCGTGGCATAGACATGTTTGACTGTGTGATGCCCACGCGTAATGCCCGAAATGCTCATCTGTTCACCAGTCAGGGGCTGCTCAAGCTGCGCAATGCGCGCTTCAGGGACGACACCCGGCCGCTCGACCCGGCTTGCGGCTGTTATACCTGTCAGCATTTTAGCCGTGCCTACCTGCACCACCTGGACAAGTGCAAGGAGATGCTGGGCGCGCAATTGAACACCATTCATAACCTGCACTACTATCAGGACCTGATGCAGGGTTTGCGTCAGGCCCTGGAACAGGGTAGATTTACCGCCTTTACAGAGGCGTTTTATCGCGATCAGCAGGTTCTGGCAACACAGCCGGATGCATGACCGATGATAATTTTGCCGTTAAATTATTAGAACAACAGGCGGTTGAAAAACGTATTCGAGGCAGCCAGTGCGCGGCAAAAACAGGCAAAAACGCGGAGTTTACACGCAGTAAATGAGCATTTTGAGCCTGTTTTTAACAAAGCAATGGCAACGTAGATAGTTTTTCAGCAGCCTGTAATCATTGACCCTTAGCCGCCCCGGGTATAGCCCGCCAGGCCCCATTGTTTGAGAGATTTATTTATGGATTTTCTGATCAGTTCTGCTCATGCCCAGCAGGCCGCCGCTCCGGCAGGCGGCGCCATGTTCAACCTGTTGTTCATTGGCGGTATGTTTCTGCTGTTTTATCTCATTTTGTGGCGTCCACAGGCCAAGCGCGCCAAAGAGCACCGGGAACTGGTCGGTGGTCTCAGCAAGGGTGATGAAGTGCTGACCAGCGGCGGTATCCTGGGTCGCATCACCAAAGTGTCAGACGACTACGTTACTGTTGAAGTCGCGGAAGGTGTTGAAGTCAATTTGCAGAAGTCTGCCATTGGTGCGGCACTTCCCAAAGGCACCATCAAGTCAATCTGACAGGCTTTACTACACATGCTGAACAAGTTTCCCCTCTGGAAGAACGTGCTGGTACTGCTGGTGATTTCGCTGGCAGTGCTGTTTGCCGTCCCCAATCTGTTCCCTGACGACCCGGCGATCCAGATTTCGCACGAGAACAACCCCATCACCGACGTCGATCTGGGCATGGCCACGGATGCCTTGCGTGCCGCTGATGTTGAATACTTCGGTGACGAAGTAACCGACATTGGCGCACTGGTCCGGTTTCCTGATCTTGAGCAACAACTGCGGGGCAAGGCGGTCATCGAACAGACGCTGCCCGATGGTTACATCATTGCCCTGAATCTGGCGGCAACCACGCCCCAGTGGCTGCAGGGGATGGGTGCCACCAAGATGAATCTGGGGCTGGATCTGCAGGGCGGCGTGCACTTCCTGATGGAAGTGGACATGGAGACGGCGCTGCGTCGCCGCATGGAGAACATTCTCAGCACCATCCGGCAGGAATTGCGAGGCGAGCGTATCCGGTCGCGCTCACTGGAGCTGGTTGGGGAGAGCGAGATAGAGCTGCGCTTTACCGATGAAGAGTCCCGCAGCCAGGCCCGCAGCATTATTCGCGACGGCTACACTGACCTGCAGGTGCAGGCACGTGAATCAGGCGATGAGTACCTGCTGCAATTGACCATGCTGCCGGCCAGTATTCAGCAGATGGAAATGGACACCATCCGCGCCAACCAGACCACCATCCGCAATCGTGTTGACTCTCTGGGCGTGTCTGAGCCCATTGTGCAGCAGCAGGGTCCCAACCGGATTGTTGTGGAGTTGCCCGGCGTCCAGGATACCGCGCAGGCCAAGCGCATTCTGCAGCGTATCGCGACGCTGCAATTCCACCTGGAAGCCAATGTAGGGGCACCATCTACCAGTTTCGAAGTCTACGATTATCAGGGGCAGTCCATTCGCGTAGACAATGATGTCATCCTGCAGGGTGATCGCATCAGCAACGTGCGCTCGGCGCTGGACCAGTATGGTCAGCCGCAGGTTGTCATCAACCTGGACGCGCAAGGTGGTCAGCAGTTCAATCGCATCACACGTGAGAACATCGGTCGGCCGATGGACATTTTGCTGATCGAGACGCGTACGCGGACCGTGGTTGAAGAAGACGCTGACGGCAACATGGTTGAACGTCAGGAAACCTATGAAGAGCGCCGGTTGATCAGCCACGCCGTGATCCGTGCCGCGCTCGGTCGTGAATTTGTCATCACCGGACTCAGTGGTCAGGAGGCCAACGACCTGTCGCTGCTGATCCGCTCCGGGGCGCTGGCCGCACCCATGTACTTCATCGAAGAACGCACGGTCGGGCCGAGCCTGGGGGCGGAAAATATCGCCCAGGGCGCTGGCGCGGTATTGCTGGGTTACCTGCTGGTCATGTCGTTCATGCTGTACTACTACCGCCTGTTTGGCCTGGCGGCCAACCTGGCGCTGATGATCAATATTGTGTTGCTGGTGGCGATTATGTCGATTATCGGCGCCACTCTGACGCTGCCAGGCATCTTCGGTATCGTGCTGACCATTGGTATGGCGGTGGACGCCAACGTACTCATCTTCACCCGCATACGGGAAGAGATCGTGTCCGGGCTGTCGCCGCAAAACGCTATTTCATCGGGCTTTGATCGGGCATTTTCGACCATTGTTGATGCCAACCTCACTACCTTCCTGGTGGCGATGGTGCTGTTTACTGTGGGCACCGGGCCAGTGAAGGGCTTTGCGGTCACCCTGATGGTGGGCATCATGACCTCGATGTTCTCGGCGATCATGGTGACGCGTTTTATTGTCAACACAATTTACGGTGGACGGGCAGTCAAAAAGCTGTCAATTGGTCCATTCATCAAGGCCGCCTGAGGCCGCCGTCACAGTATATGCAAGGGCAGAGTTAGCATGGCATTGATTAAAGGCGACATAGATTTCATGAGTCCGCGCAAGCGGCGCATCACCGGGATTATATCCACGGTGATGCTGGTGGTGGCGATACTGTCGCTGGCCATCAACCGCTTCGAGTTTGGTCTGGATTTCACCAGCGGCACGTTGATTGAAGTCGGATACACCGAATCGGTCAACCCGGAAACCATTCGGCAGCAACTGGTCAATGCCGGTTATGAGGAGGCCGTGGTGGTCACCTTTGGCTCGGATCGGGACATACTGGTCAGGCTCCCGGTAGAAGAGGGCGAAGACGAGGCCATGAACAATGAAGTGGCTTCGCTGGGTGACGAAGTGCTGGCACTGCTGCAGTCGACCAGCGATACGCCGGTGGAAATGCGACGTTCCGAGTTTGTCGGTCCCAAGGTTGGTGCTGAGCTGGCCGAGCGCGGTGGCCTGGCCTTGTTGGTGGCGCTGGGCATCGTCATGCTTTATGTCGCGGTGCGCTTCCAGTACAAGTTCGGTATCGCATCGGTGGCGGCGTTGGCGCACGATGTGATCGTGGTGCTGGGTGTGATCTCCCTGTTTAAACTGACCTTTGATCTGACGGTGCTGGCTGCGCTACTGGCGGTGATTGGTTACTCGCTTAACGACACCATCGTGGTGTTTGATCGGGCCCGTGAAAATTTCCGCATCATGCGCTCCACGGACTCCGAGCATATCCTCAATACCACCCTGAACCAGGTGATTTCACGAACCTTTGTCACGTCATTGACTACGTTGATGGCGCTGGCGGCGATGCTGGCCATGGGCGGTGAGGCGATCCGCGGTTTTGCCGTGTCGCTGATCGTGGGTGTGACGGTAGGTACTTACACATCGTTGCACATCAGCTGTAACTTTCTGATGTATCTGGGTATCACCAAGGAAGATCTGGCGGTCCCGGTCAAGGAAGGCGAAGAGCTCGACTCCATGCCCTGAGGCGGGCGCTCAGCTTATTCCCAGCAGCGCCCGTACATCGGCGAGCTGTGCCAGCATGGCCGGACGATTGGCGATCTCGCGTTGTTCGGCCAGCATGTCGCGCAATATCTCAGTGGTGGTCAGCGGATTGGCCAGCACCGCCCTGAACACCACAATCGGATCACGTTGGTAGCGCACCAGGTTCAGTCGTGTGCGTGACACAAATGAACGTCCCAGGCCGCGCTGGGTTTTCTGTATGCTTTTGGTCAGCAGATTCAATCGCTGATTGGCTTCGATGCGGGTTGCGTCTGCGGCAGCGATCAATGCCTGCTGGATGTCGGCTGGCAAATAGCGGTAAGTCAGAATATTGAGCTCCGGCTCAGTGACCAGTTCAAAATCCTCCGCTGCCTGGATCATGTCGGCAAAGCTGCGGGCTTTTTCGATACCCTGATCAATTAATAGCTCATAGCCCTGGCGACCGATAATCTGCAACCCCGAGTGCACCAGGATCGCCATGCCCGGGCGTGACCCTTCTACCGTGTGACTACCCAGGTCTTTTGAGCCTTTGCGGATGATGTATTCAGCATGATGCTCCACGCTGCTCAGTGTTTCCGGGTCGCGGAATACACAAATACCTGCCCCCATGGGCACATAGAGCTGTTTGTGGGCATCGATGGTGACCGAGTCGGCGCGCTCGATGCCTTTGAGCAGCGATCGGTATTTGTCCGAGAACAGCGTCGGACCACCCCAGGCGGAATCCACATGAAAGTGGATGTTGCGTTCGGCGGCGATATCAGCCATCTCGTCAAGTGGATCGACATTGCCGGTTTCCGACGTACCCACAATGCCGACGATGGCCATCACCTTGATGTTCTGTTTGGCCAGTTCATCACATTTTTTGGCCAGCAGGTCAGTACGAATCTTGTTATTGGCATCGGTTTCAATGCCAATCAGTGAGCGGCGGCCGATACCCAGAATATCCGCTGCTTTGCCCAGCGAGTAATGACCACGTTCGGAAACCAGAATGGCAAGTCCGCGGTAACCATAATGCTGCATGCCGGCCAGCAATCCGTCCTGCCCAAGGCCCGCGAAATCCCCTTGAGGTGGCAGGACATTGTTGCGGGCTGCCCACAATGCGGTCAAATTGGCAATGGTACCGCCTGAGCAGAAACTGCCCAGCGCATGACCGCGATCGTGCATCCAGCGCTGGTAAAAAGTGTCGGGCTGCTGGTAGATCAGGTGATGCACCATGCCGATCACCTGGCGTTCCATCGGGGTAAACGCCTTGGAGGTTTCCACTTTTACCAGGTTCTGGTTCAGCGCCATCATGATGCGCGACAGTGGCAGCATGAAATAGGGCAGTGCGGAGGTCATGTGACCGACAAAGCTGGGCGCAGAGATATGGACCGATTGCGCAACAAGTTTGTCTAAAACAAACTGGATCTGATCCGATACAAAGGTGGGCTGCTCGGGAATATGCGGGTCGGCAAAGTCCCGCTCAATGTCAGCGAGGTCGCGCTCGGCAGCAACGATATGCTCCTGCAGGAACCCGGCAAGGTTCTGGGAGATGGACTGATCGATTTGTCCGAGAGTTGAATCCGGAGCTTCCGGTACTGTGAAAATGCGGTACAGGGACTCCAGACTGGCTTTGGCCAGTTTCTTGCTTTCGCTCATCAGATGCGCTCATCCAGACACGGGGTGCGCAGTATAGTTTAATTGCGCCAGCGATGGAAACGGTGGCCTGGCTGATCAGGCGGATAGTTGACAGGCCGCGTTGGCGCGGGCAAGATCGACGAATCATGCAATTGGCTTCACGGCAAGACGCAGCAGTGGACGCTCATTTATATAGCAACAGTTGACCAATTCGTCCCTTACATCGATCGTATTGAGAGTTTTGCGCATTATGCTGATGACAAAATCCAGCCTGCTTCGTATAGTTTTTGGATGTTTTCTCAGCCTGCTTTCACTGTCGGCAGGCTATATCCATGCGCAATCCGGCGCGCTGCCCAGGCCAGCAGAACTGGAGCCTGCCATCCGGTTCTGGACGCGTGTATACACGGAAGTCGATACTGACAGCGGCTTTCTGCATGACGCTCGAAACCTGGCCGTGGTCTACCGCAAGGTCGACTATGACCGTCAGGAAATAGAGCAGTTCCGGGGCCGTATCATCGAAGATCTGCAGGTTCTGGCCACTGGCAAGCGCACCGGTCTGACACTGACCCAACAGCAAACCCTGGATGCCTGGCCTGACGGCGTGACCAATGCCCAGCTGGCAGAGGCGGCCAATACGGTGCGCTTTCAATTGGGCCAGTCCGACCGCTTTGTCGAGGGTCTGATCCGCTCGGGTGCCTACCGTGAACATATCACCCGGGTTGCCACCGAGCGCGGTCTGCCGGTTGAGCTGGGGGCGCTGCCGCATGTTGAATCATCGTTTCATCCGGGGGCCTATTCACATGCCAACGCCGCCGGTATGTGGCAGTTCATTCGCGCCACCGGGCAGCGCTTTATGCGTATCGACAATGTCGTGGACGAGCGTATGGATCCCTATGTCGCGACCCACGCGGCGATGAGCCTGCTGGAATACAACTACAATCTGCTGGGACAGTGGCCGTTGGCCCTGACTGCCTATAACCATGGTGCCGGTGGCCTGGCGCGGGCGGTGCGAGAAGTAGGTAGCAACAAGATCGAAGACATCATCGCCAATTACAATGGCCGCGCATTCGGCTTTGCATCACGCAATTTTTATCCTCAGTTCCTGGCGGTACTGGATGTCGAGCGCCGGGCGCAGGCGCTGTTTGGTGTGCTACATCTGGATGCAGCGCCGGAGTATGACGAGTTTGAACTGGATGCCTATATAGAAGCCGACACGCTGGCGGAGACGCTCGGCGTCACGCTTGATCAGTTGCGTTTCGACAACCCGGCCCTGCGACCGGTAGTGTGGCAGGGCGGCAAGCGTATTCCACGCGGCTATACAGTGAAGATTCAGCGCAATTCGATTAACGCGCCATTGGCGACGCTGATGGGGCGCATACCGGCGGAGCAGATGTTTGCCTACCAGACGCCGGATGTGAACTACGTGGTACAACGTGGCGACAGCCTGTCCGCGATCGCCGGGCGTTTTGATACCTCTGTCGGCCAGTTGGTTACGCTGAATCAGTTGGACAATCAGCACCGGATTCAGATCGGTCAGACCTTGCTGCTCCCGCATGACACCAATATGGCGACCCAGACTCTGGCGTCGGGGCCGGCAACGCAATCAGCGCCGGAAGTCCTGCCAGCGGTAGCGACGGCAGGCGGAACCTACAGCGTCAGGGCAGGCGATACGGTGTCACGCATCGCCGCGCGTCTGGGTGTTGAAGAAACCGATATCCTGCGCCTCAACGGCATTGACGATCCGCATCGTATCTACGCTGGGCAGGCGCTACGCATACCAACGGGAGACGAACCACAGCTTGTGGCTGCGGCCTATAATTCGGCGGTCGATCAGCGTCGGGCCGATGAGCCCGTAGTAATGGCTGATTCGGATACTGTCTCGGGCGGTGAGCTGGTGGGCCCGCCGGAGTATGACGCGCAGATTCATGGTGACCGTCTGGCGCTTCAGGTCATGTCCGATGAGGCGGCGGATGATCTGGCTGTGGAGCCTGATCTGAGCGTGAGCGCCGGCAATGAAATCGCAATTCGGGCATTGTCGGCGGATCCCTCGGATTATTCTGTGAGTGGCAATGGCACGGTGGAGATTCAGGCGTCGGAAACCCTGGGGCATTTCGCGGACTGGCTGAATGTGCCCACTCAGTCGCTGCGCAATCTGAACCAGCTGAGCTTCAGTCAGCCGCTGATCATCGGGGAACGGTTGCGGCTGGATTTCAGCGCCGTGGACCAGGCTGAGTTTGAGCTGCGACGTCGACAGTTCCATGTGGCGCAGCAGGAGAATTTCTTCCGCAACTATCGTATTCAGGATCTGGCCCGTCATGAGCTGGCGGCGAACGAGAATATTGCCAGCATCGCGCGGCAGCGTTATTCGGTGCCGCTGTGGCTGCTGCGGCAGTATAACCCGGGGCTGGATTTCAGCCGGGTGCGTGTGGGGCAGGAGATTGTGTTCCCGATCGTCTCCCGCGACGATGACGCCTGATCATATTCCTAACGGCTAACGGCTAACGGCTAACGGCTAACGGCTAACGAACCAAGAACTTTTCTGGACGCACTCCGGGTGGTGGGTGGCGGCTTTCGCAGACGCCCGTGAACCCATCCCTGGGGGGCTCGGATGCGACCGTCCAAGGGTCGCATACGCTGCTCAAGCCGCCACCCACCACCCGAAGTGCTCGTGCATAATTCAGACGAGATGGATCTTGCGGCCGCAGGGAAACGCTGCATTGAGGGTTTTGCACGAGCTGGACGGGCTTGGGTATCGTCTGGAGGAGCGTTGACAACCCTTGGATGGTTGTCACCGAGCCCCCCAGGGATGGGTTCACGGGCGTCTCCGGAAGACGATACCCAAGCTCGGCCAGCGTCCCTATCGAAATCTTCTACCCGTATTTACTCAAAAGATGACGTCCCTTGCTGGCTAGACCGAGGACGTCAGTCGCGGATATCGTCGATCTCGTCAGCGAGCAGGGACACCGACAGGGCGTAGCGGAAGGCCGGGTTGTAGCGCATGATGGAGCAGAAATTGCGGTACACCAGATAGCCCTTGTCGTCACCCTCATCGCCGATCAACAGCGCCGCCGGTAGATTGCGGGTGGGCAGATCAGTGCCATCGGCCCGTCTTACGCCCAGTTGTTGCCAGTCAGACAGCGGGCGCCAGGCGCCCATGCTCTCAAACGACCGGCACTGGGCGTCAGGTGTCATGCCCGCGCTTTGCGGCGCCGGCAAGGACTGTTCGCCACCTGGCGGCAGGCTTACCTCACGTCCCCAGGTCTGATCATCACGCCAGCCCGTCGAGCTCAGATAGTTGGCTACCGAGGCAATGACATCCGGGCCCATGGTCCACAAATCGATGCGGCCATCACCATCATGATCGACGGCTCGTCGCAGGAAGCTGCTCGGGGTAAACTGCACAATGCCCAGTGCGCCCGCCCATGAGCTCTTCATCATTTCCGGAGTGGCAAAACCCCTGTCCACAATTTCCAGGGCTGCATAAAGCTCATTGCGGAACATTTCACCTCGGCGCCCGTCAAAGGCCAGAGTGGCAATGACGCTGAATAACGGCTCGGTGATGGGAAAACTGCCGTAGTTACTTTCCAGTCCCAGAATGGCAACCACAAACCGATGCTGTACGCCATATTCGGCAGATACTTCGCGAATCATGTCGCCGTGTTCTTCCATCAAATCCTTGCCGGCTTCAATACGCGACATGTTGACGCGACGCAGGTAACGCTCGTAAGTATTGACGAATTCCGCCTGGCTGCGGTCAGCCTGCACGGCCTGACGCTGCTGGCTGATCTCCGGTAACACCCGATCCAGCGTGCCGGCGCTGATGCCTCGCGCCAGAGCATCTTCCCGGAACTCTGCCAGCCAGCTCTGGAAAGCGGCTTCATTGTCCGCTTCGCCAGTGGTCTGGGCATCGGCATCCTGCGCCGACAATGTAAACGGCAGCAAAAGCAGGCCAACCAGAACAACAAAATATTTAATAGGTGACAACTGCATGCGTACTCCCGGGCTGGTTCGATGTAACGTGTCTTGATGTGGTCATGCAGCAACTTTAGCGTGAAGGCTCTGGGGCGACAAGCCTTTTCAGGGCGCCGTCAGGGACTCAAGCAGTGTTGCCCAGGGCGCCCGCATCGCTGAGGCACTGAAGCGGCTGATATCGTTGGTCGGCCGACGGCTGCCCGGGTCCTGCCATTGCTGTTCCCAGCAGCTGAGCATGGAACAGACCGCGTTGGCCTGCTCCGCAATGGTCAGGCCGGTAACCGGGTACAGGCATGATTCGTCAATGTACTCCGGATAGGCCAGCGCATCGGGTACCAGTGGCACACAGCCTCTGGCCATGCCTTCCAGGATCGACAGGCCCTGAAAATCATGCTGTGCTGTCGACAAGACAATATCCGATGTCGACAGCAGCGTCTCATACTCATCTCGTGATGCCACCCACGCATCCACGCCTGGTGTAATGCCCTGCCTGGCGTAGTACGTGGCGAGCAGCGCCCGGGCATGGCCAAATTCATCAGGTTCCTGACGGAATCGTTGGCCGAGCAAATGCAGGCGAAAGCGCAGGCCCTGTGTGGTCAGTTGCTGGACAATGGCGAGCAGCAGTGCCGGGCCTTTGTCATACTCGTGGCGATGGTTCCAGACCAGCTGCAGGGGTTTGCTGGTTTCGTTGAGGTGCCTTGTGTCACTGTCATTGTCATTGTCAGGCGAGTTGGCATACAGCTGATCAGGCAGGGGCACGGCAAGCACTGATGATCGGGCCTGCAATTGTTGCAGCAACCCGGCAGGGACCTGATCCGGCAATTTGTGCAACAGCGTATCCAGACCCATATAAAAGCTGCGTTGGTTCCAGTCGCTGTTAAAGGCAATATGATCCGCACACAGCGCAGTGTACAGGCTGGTCAATTGCGCATTGACCAGATTGCTCTGCCGGGTCAGGTCGCTGGCCGATCCCGGCGCGTTGGCTGGCCTTGCCGGATAGGCAAACTGGTTCTCATGGAAATACACCAGCGTCGGCAGACGTGCCAGTTCTGGCACAAACCCCCGCAGGCTGCTCAAATCGGTCAGCGATGTCACGATCAGCAAGTCATAGTTGTCAGTCAGCGTCTGGCGGTGGTTAAATGCCCAGCTCAGGCTGTTGCCACGCACGCGCCAGGCAAAGTGGCGTGGCGGCAGGCTCAGGCAGGTCCAGTGGTGATCGGGCAACATGGCGTACAGAGTGTCGCGCCACTGCCGGTGACTATGAGCTTCGTAGGCGCTCAATAACAGGATGCGATGACCTGCATTGGCGAGTGCGGTGACGTTTTCGGAGACCTGATGGTCGGACATGGGCGGACCACTGACATGGAAGAAATCGGAGAACACATGCAATCTAATGATGATCGGCTGTTGGGTCAATCGCCACAGGCATTGATTCAAAATCTGCCGGCGCGTGTCAGTGATGCCCTGATGCTACACGCCGAGCGCAGTCCCCACGCGCCGGCGGTGCGCGACCACCTGGGCCGCTCACTGAATTACGGCCAGTTTGCCGAGGCTGTTAAAGAGGCTCAACAGCAATTGCGGGAAGCCGGTGTCAATGCCGGTGACCGCGTCATGCTGGTCAATGAAAACTGTGTGCCGCTGCTGGTGGTGATACTGGCGCTGAGTGAACTGTCAGCCTGGCCGGTGGTGGTCAACGCCCGTATGGCCGAAGCTGAGCTGGAGCGGATACGCCAGCATTGTGAACCACGGCTGGTGTTGTACTTTCTTGACTCCGCGGCCGCCATGGAGCGCTGGCAGGTATTTGCTGGTGAGGCTGCCAGCACCATGCTGGCGATTGGCGCCGGCGAGGTCGGTGTGCGCCACCTGTCTGTGCAACGCAGGCCCGAGGAAAAATCTCTTGTCGATGCTGGCGTGTTCACGCTGATTTACACCACCGGCACCACCGGAGACCCTAAAGGCGTGATGCTGACCCATCGGAACGTGTTGTACGTTGCCGCTGTCAGCAGTGCGCTGCGAGGGTTGCGCGCCAGTGACCGGGTGTATCTGGTGCTGCCGGTGTCTCATGTGTTTGGTCTGGCTGCGGTGTTTCTGGCATCCGTTTACGTCGGGGCGGAACTGGTGCTGGCCGACCGTTTTGAGCCAGCTGTCGCCATGGCCACCATGCGCGAGCATGACATCACCGGTGTGTTCGGCGTACCGGCGATGTTTGCCCGGCTGGCCGACCATGCCCGCGCCGAAGGCCTCGGACCGGACGACATGCCGCCATTGCGTTTTATGTACAGCGGTGGTGCGCCGCTGGATCCGGCCATCAAGGAAAAAACCGAAACCCTGTTCAACATGCCCCTGCTGAATGCCTACGGCATGACCGAAAGCGGACCAACGATATGCCAGGTACGATACGACGAACCGTTAGCCTCATGCAGTGTCGGACGCCTGTTGCCTGGTCTGGAAGCGCGCCTGCTGGGCGTGGACGGCAAACCGGTGGCACCCGGTGAAGTCGGGGAGTTGCATATTCGCGGCCCCAACATCATGCTGGGGTACTATCGTAATGCGCAGGCCACGGCTGCCGCGCTGGACCCGGAAGGTTTTCTGAATACCGGTGACCTGGTCAAACTGGATGAAGCAGGCAATGTCCATATAGCCGGGCGCAGCAAGGAACTTATCATTCACTCGGGTTTTAATGTCTATCCACCGGAAGTGGAAGGCGTCATTTCCAAACACCCGGGTGTGCTGCTGTGTGCCGTGGTCGGCCGGCAGCACGAGGGTAACGAAGAAGTTGTAGCCTGGGTCCAGCGAGCCGCTGGCAGCGACTTGACTGAGAGCGAATTGCAGGCTTTTATCAAACCCCTGCTGACTGCCTACAAACGACCGTCCAGGATTCTGTTCATGGCACAATTGCCGACCGCGCCCTCGGGCAAGGTACTGAAACACAAGCTTAAATAATCCTCGCCAATGGAGAGCATGGCAATGATGAAACTTTACGGATTTCCCATCAGCAACTACTACAACATGGTAAAGATGACCTTGCTGGAGAAAGGCATGGCGTTTGAAGAGGTATTGGTGCGTCCGTCACAGGAAGTGGATTATCTGTCCCGCAGCCCGATGGGCAAAGTGCCCTGTCTGGAAACCGAACAGGGCTTTCTGACGGAAACCGGGGTGATCATTGATTACCTGCATGATCTGGGGCAGGGTGCTCCATTTTATCCCGACGATCCGTTTGCCAGGGCCAAAGTCAGGGAGCTCATCCGTTATCTGGAGCTGTATATCGAATTGCCCGCCAGACGACTTTATGGTGATGTATTCTTTGGCAAGCCTGCCAGTGATACAGAAAAGCAGTCTGTTCGTAAAGAACTGGAGAAGGGCTTTGCTGCCTTGCGCCGATTGGCCGATTACTCGCCATATATTGCCGGCAGCACCCTGACTTACGCTGATTTCTACTTTCTGTTCAGTGTCGGCCTGGTGACCCGAGTGACCAAAAAGGCACTGGGCTGGGATGTGTTCAGCACCGAGCCGGGCGTTCGTGACCTGCTGTCGGCACTGGAGCAGCGTGAAAGCGTCAAAGCCATCCGCGCCGACCAGAAAGCGGCCATGTAAGATGTGTATGTTGCAGGCCTGATAACAAGAATAACGAGAGGCTCACAGATGATTCCTAGACCTGCAAGCACAGTCGTTCTGGTGCGTGAGGCGGAAAATGACATTGAAACCCTGCTGCTGCTGCGCAACAGCAAGCTGACGTTTGAAGGGGGCGCCTGGGTATTCCCGGGTGGCAAGGTTGATCCTGGGGATTATCCGTCGGAACACGCAGATGGTGCGCAGCACGGCGGTGACCAGCGCAAACTGGATTACCTGGCTGCTATCAATGCCGTGATCCGTGAAACCCATGAGGAAGCCGGACTCAGCATCAGGCCATCTGACCTGATTCATATCGCCCACTGGACAACGCCACTGGGCTTGCCGCGGCGTTATGCGACCTGGTTTTTTCTGTGTCCGTTGCACACGCAAGTGGATATCGTGGTGGATGATGACGAGATTCTCGATTACCAGTGGTTGACGCCAAGAATGGCGTTGGCGTTGCACGAAGCCGGCACCATCCGCTTGCCGACGCCGACATCACATACGTTGCAGAGCATCGCGCACTACGATTCGGTCACCCGGCTGTGCGCTGACATGCGACGGGCGGATATTCATGTATTTCCTGAAAATTCTGATTATTATCAGCCGTTTGAAGGTGAAATGAAGGTGCCCTAGGGTTTGCGATGGATATCGCAGATTGCTGAATGGCAAATGCTTTGAAGCGAACGCGGGTGCCGACAGATTTGCTTGCGTTGCCCGGTCGCTTAATGGGATAGTTAGGTCACAGGCGATACCAGAATAACAGCCAGGGAATGCTCACGGAGTGAGCGACTGCATGCGCTATCGTTGACTCATACACGAACAGCAGAGCCGCCTATGTCGTTGTCCAAGCTGGAAAAAACCACAATCGAAAAACTGCGTGCGACCCTGTCCACGGTGCGCCGGCGACGACGTCTGCTCAGCATGCTGCACCAGACCAGCCTGATGTTGATTGGCGTGGCCGTGCTGGTGCTGACGCTCAGTATGGTCAGCCTGTGGTTGCCCGCCTCACCTGCTTTACAAATCCTGCTGTTCATCTGTTTTGGCGCTACCGCCGGCTTGCTGGTATGGCGCTATGTAACGGCGCTGCGTCGTCTGCGCGCCGATGACCGGCAGCTGGCGCGATTTGTTGAATCCCGCATGCCCGACCTGGAGCAGCGCCTGCTGACCTCACTGGAATTCTCCAGTGATGAAAAGTCAGCTGCCGATGCGGGCGTGTCAGCCCAGTTCGTTCGTCAGCTGTGGACTGACGCCGATCTTCATCTCGAAGCGCAACAGCAGCAACTGGCGCAGGTATCTGATGCCCGCCTGCCGTTGATGTCACTGGCCACGGCGGGCGCGGTAGCACTGGTGACGCTGATTGCATTTGTCAGTTCCGAGGCCCTGCTGCGTGCCGGCGGACAGATTCTCTGGCCCTTCCGCGGCGGGGATGCCATCGTTCTGCAGCCGGTCGAGGAAGCTGAACAGCCGCCGGCAGAGATGAACATCGTCGTGGAGCCAGGTGACATTCGTATGCAGCGTGGGCGCGATGCAACCATTATCGTGCGCATTGAAAATGCGTCGCCCGACGATGTCAGCCTGCGCATGCAGACCGATCAACTGAACTGGTATGACGTCTCCATGCGTCGCGATGGCAGCGGCAGCGATGGCGCAGCGTTCAGTTACTACATGCCCGCCGTTGAGGAAGATACCGAATACTATGTCAGCGTCGAGCATGACGGCGAGCAGCGCAGTCGCCAGTATCGCATCAGCCTGTACGATCTGCCGCGCGCTGAACAGATCGACGTTGCTTATGCGTTTCCGGATTATACCGGGCTGGAAAACTATGATGAGGAAGATGCGGGTGACATGGTGGTACCGGAAGGTACCCAGGTCACGCTCAGCATGGCTTTCAACAAGGCCGTGCAGCGGGCACAGGTGGTGTTCGACGATGATACTTCTCAGCCGGTGAGCGTTGATGGCCTCAGCGGTACGGCAAGTTTTACGGTGGCAGCCGATACCACCTATCGCATTCTGGCCACGGATTTCGACAATCTGGAAACCGAAGATGCGGACGTATTTTACATTCGTGCGATTGAGGACCAACCACCCGAACTTGCCTTGCACAGCCCCGGGCGTGATCAGGATGTGATGCCGCTTGAGGAAGTGGTGCTGGAAGTGGAAGCCAGTGATGACTATGGGCTGAGTGAGTTCACCCTGCATTACAGTGTTGTGGGTCGCGAAGAAGTGGCTGTTGATTTTCTGCCTGCTGAACAGACACGCAGCATCGCCGGTAACCAGATGATCTACATGGAAGATCTGTCAGTGCAACCGGGCGACTTTATCAGTTACTACATGACCCTGGCCGACAACAACGGCCTGAGTGGCGCACAGTCGACGGTATCGGATATCTATTTCCTGCAGGTGGTGCCCACTGACCAGGAGTTCCGCCGCGCCAGTGGTGGCGGCCAGCAGGGCGGTGGCGGCGCAGGTGGCGGTGGCGACAGCAGTGCGCTGGTTACCCTGCAGAAAGACATTATTTCAGCGACCTGGCGCCTTCGCCAAAACCAGATGGATCTGGAGCCTCAGCAGTTTGCTGACGATGTTGCCGTCATTGCCGACTCGCAGCGTGATGCGGTGGAGCGCGCGAGTATGTCCATTGACCGCCTGTCCGAGCGCATCGATTTTGCCGATGACACCTATACCAATGCTGTCAGCTATCTGCAGCGTGCCATTGAACAGATGGAACTGGCCGCCACTGATCTTGACCAGGCGGCACTGACCAGTGCCATGGTACCCGAGCAGCAGGCCCTGCAACTGGTGCTGCGCGCGGAAGCAGAAATTAATCGCACCGACGTCAACTTTCAGCGCACTGCCGGCGGCGGTGGCGGCGGTGGCGCGCAACAGGAGCGCGAAGACCTGCAGGAGCTGTTTGACATGGAAATGGGGCAGAACGAAAACCGCTACGAAACGCCCCGGCAAGCCAGCAGCGGTCAGAACAACAGCGAGGAAGCCAGCCGGCTGGAAGAACTGGCGCAGCGTCAGGAAAGCCTGACCCGTGCGCAACGCAATCTGTCGCGCCGTATGGATGACATGACCGAGGAGCAGCGCCGGCGGGAACTGGAACGTCTGCGTCGGGAGCAGGAACAACTGAGCAACGAGCTGGCGCAACTGGATCAGCGCATGTCCCGCGGCCAGCAGCAAAGCCAGCAGGCACAGCAAGGGCAGCAAGGCCAACAGGGCCAGGCCGGCGCCCAGCAGGAAAGCCGTATGCAGCAGGCACTGCAGCAGATGCAGGAGGCGGCGCAGGCAGATACGCCGGCGCAGGCGGCGGCGCGCAGTCAGCGCGCGCTGGAGAGTCTGCGCGAGCAGCAACGCCAGATGGAGCAGCAGCCGGGCAATTCCGCCAACCAGCTGGCACAGAATCTGTCTGACCGCGGGCAGCAATTGATTGAACAGCAGCGCCAGTTGCAACAGGCATTGTCGCAGTTGAGTCGGGAGCAGGGTGTCGGGCAGTCGCGAGATGCGGTTGCCGGCAATGAGGAAGTTCAGTCACTGCTGAACCAGCAACAGCGCAACCGGCAGGAGCTGGAAGAGCTTGAGCGTATGCTGCGGGCAGTGATCGCGCGGGCGGGCAACGATGAACAGCAGTTGCTGTCACAGGCACAACAGGCCAGCCGCGCGGTGCGTCCGTTGCGAGAACAGATGGACACCAGCAACCGGGTGTTGCGCAATGGCATGGTGAATCTGGCGGTTGATATCGAGCAGGAGATTGCTGACGCGCTGGACGAATTCGGACAAAACCTGCAGGCACTCAATCCCGGTAACCAGCCTGATGGTGAAACCGGTACTGATGCGTTGATGCAAGCTGCTGCCGATGCCAGTGCCTTACGCGAACAACTGGAGTCCCTGCAGCAGGAAATTGATACGCGCGCAGCCGGCGGTGAGGGTGACGAATCCATCTCGGAACTGCGTGAACGACTGGCGCGCTCGCAGTCTCTGGCACAACAACTGACCCAGCAACTCGACAATGCCCGGCAGGATGCTGGCCAACTGGGTGAGCAGGCGCCAGCGCAGCGCGGACAGCAGGCCAGCCAGCAAGCAGGTCAGCAAGCAGGTCAGCGACCCGGGCAACAGCCCGGTCAACCGGACCAACAACCGGGGAACGGCGGGCAACGTGGTGCAGGTGGTCAGCTGGCCGCTGATCAGACCGGACTGGGTGGTGCGATTCCCGAGCCAGGTGAGGCTGCCTTGTGGGGCAATGCCCGTTCCATCAGTTCGGATATCACCCAGCAGTCGTTGGAGGCATTCATGAACCAGCCGGAATTGTTGCGGGGTCTGTTGCAGCCGCTGGTGGAACTGGAAAGTGATCTTCGTGCACGTGCCGAACTGGCGCAGATAACCCGGCGTCTGTACGCGGTGTCCGAGGAAGACATACCGGATCAGTACCGGCGTCTGGTTGAGGCATATTATCGGGCATTGTCAGAGAACAGGAGCGCAGTTGAAGCAGTGGAATAACTGATTCAGCACCATCATAATGAGTTTTTTTCTAGACGCCAGCACCATAGCAGCGATCCGTGACGGACAGTTCTCGTTTGCCTATGCCCCACATCCGTTACTGGCACTGTTGCTGTTTCTGGCATTGCCGGTGCTGGTCTGGTGGCTTTATCGGAAGACCACACGTCCGCTGACACCGCGCTGGAAAGCCCTGCTGATTACATTGCGCTCGCTTATCGCCATGGTCTTGCTGTTTATGCTGTTGCGGCCCGTGATTACTACCTGGCAGGTGAATCCGCAGGAAACCTATCTGGCTGTGCTGGTGGATGATTCACAAAGTATGGAGATACCGGACCTGCCCGGACAGCAGCGACGGCTGGACGCTGTCGCTGAGCGCCTGTATGCCGATAATGGCATCCTGGCGCCACTGGGCGAGCGTTACCAGGTGCGAACTTTCGGTTTTAATACCCGGCTGCGACGCATATCAGGCGTCGACGACCTGGCCGCCGCGGGCAATGCCTCACGACTTGACCTGGCACTGAGGCAGGTCAGGGAGCAGTTGGGTGGATTGCCACTGAGTGCCGTGGTGTTGATCAGTGATGGTGCCGACAATGCGGAGGCGGATCCGCTAATCAGTGCGCGTGAATTTGGCGCTGACCAGGTGCCGATATTTACCGTGGGTGTCGGTCAGGCGCAGATACCGCGGGATATCGGCATCACCGACGTCAGTGCTGCCAGCACGATTCTGGACAATACAGTATTTGATGTACAGGTCAATCTCGCCCAACAGGGCTTCGCCGGGCAATCCGTGCGCCTGCGAGTCATGGATGGTGAGTCCGAAGTTGCGTCGCAAACGGTGCTGCTGGGGCCCGATGGCAGCAGCCGTCGATATGAACTTGAACTGTCCCCGGAACGCCGCGAACCCATCCTCTATGAGCTTCAGGTCGATGAGCTGGATGAGGAAATCATCCTGCAGAACAACCGTTACCAGTTTCTGGTAGACAACAGCGAGCGCCCGCCACTGGATATTCTTTATGTCGACGGGCATCCGCGTAATGAATTCAAATTCATTCGTCGTGCTGCTGAAGGGGATGAAAGTCTGCGTCTGGCGTCATATCTGCAAACCGGCCCGGGTCGCTACTACCGGCAGGGTATCAACAGCCCGACTGAGCTCAGTGATGGCTTTCCTGCCTCAGCGGAGGACCTGTATCGATATGATGCCGTGGTCATGGGTGACATAGGCAGAGAGTTTTTCACTGATGAGCAACTGATCCTGTTGCAGGATTTTGTTGCCGAACGCGGCGGTGGTCTGCTGGTGGCAGGCATGCTGGATGATACGTTTGTTGATACCGTTCTGGGAGACATACTGCCGCTGACGCCGGTTCGCAGTGACGTTTTGCCGTCGTTTCTGCAGGGTGGCATCCGGCGTGGTAATCACGCCACCGGTGAGTTGTTCGCGCCGCGACTGACCTCGGCCGGCGAGTTCTCGCCGCTGCTGCGGCTGGACAGTGATGATGGTGTTAATCGACGTCTGTGGAGCGAGATGCCGACGTTACAGGGTATCTACGTCACTGGCCGACCCAAGCCCGGCGCCAGTGTATTGCTTGAACACCCAAGTCTGCAGTACCAGAACCAGGCCGTGCCGCTACTGGCCACACAACGCTATGGCAGCGGGCGCAGCATGGCACTGACCACCGCCAGCACCTGGCGCTGGCAAATGCTGATGCCTTCTGACGATGAGTCGCATCAGCGCATCTGGCGCCAGAGTCTGCGCTGGCTTGCCCAGGATGCGCTGGAGCGGGTGACCATAAATTTTGACAGGCCGTTCTACAATCAGGGCGATACGGTAAATGTCAGCGCGACCGTGCTCGATGCCGAGTACCAGGCCGACAACAATGCGTCGCTGTACATCCAGCGAACCGATCCGCTGGGCGAAGTCAGTGATACGGCAATGGCCTGGGATATCGATGAGGACGGTGTTTACCGTAGCCAGTTCACTGCCGATGCCGAGGGCATCAATCGTGTGCTGGTTGATGTTGCCAGCGCAGCTGGTACGGGTATAGAAACTGAAAAGCAGGCTGCTTTTGTGGTCACACCCTCATTGCGCGAGTACAACAACGCCGGGCTGGACAGCGGCATGTTAACCCGTATTGCAGAGACCAGCGGCGGGAGCTACTACAACTTGCCACAAATCGGACAACTGGTGGATGACATTCAGCATACACCCGGTGCCTATTCGCGCGAGGTGCAGGAGGATCTGTGGGACAAGCCCTTTTTGCTGGGGCTGTTGATTGCGCTGATGAGCCTGGACTGGATGGCACGACGATACCGGGGGCTGTCATGATCAAAGCGGCCAGAAAATTGAAATATTGTGTATTGGCACTGACACTGTGGCCGTTATTGCCGCTACAGGCACAGCCGGCAGATGACGAAAGCACCCCCTGGTTTCAACAGGATGCCGACACTGACAAATACGCAGTGATCCTGACCGGGGCGGCAGCTTCTGATGACATCGCCGAGCGCTTCGCACGCTGGACGCGGGAGCTGCACAATACCCTGCGTGATGACTACGGGTATGACCCTGGCAACATCCGTGTGCTGATTGATGCCGGTCAGCGTATGGAAGGGCTGGCAGTTACCGCCAGTTCGCGGGTGACTGATATTGCCGATACTCTGGCTTCGCTGCAGGATAATACTGATGCAGGGGATCAGGTAACCCTTTTTATGATTGGTCATGGCTCAGGCACTTTTGGTGACGCCAAATTCAACAATGTGGGCCCTGACATGACCGGTGATGATCTGGCCGCGATGCTCGAGGGGTTCACCGAGCAGGATATCGTGATCATCAACACCACCAGTGCCAGCTTTGAGTTCTCCCGGGAACTGTCGGCGCTGGGTCGCGTGGTGGTGTCGGCAACGCGCTCGCCATCGGAGCGTTACGACCCGGTATTTGCCGGCTATATGATTGCCGGCTTGCAAGACCACACAGCCGACCTGGATCGCAATGGTCGTGTCTCCATTCTGGAAATATTCAATTATGCCAGCGGGCGGGTGGCAGGCTGGTACGATGACCAGGGGCGGCTGGCCACCGAGAATGCGGTACTCGACGATACCGGTGATGGTCTGTTTTCCCGGGAACCGGGTGCAACCCAGGCGGATGGTCTGCTGGCGGAGATTGCCTACATTGATGTCATCGTGCCGGCGGCCGAGAAAACCTCACCGCAGGCGCAGGCCTTGCGTGCCGATATGCAGGCGCTGGAACGCGAAATATTCATACTGCGCAATCAGAAACAGAATTACCTGGAGGACGACTATTGGCGCCGGCTGGAAGCCCTGTTGATTGATCTGGCAACCCGGACGAGGACCTACAATGCATTGCCTTAAACTGACAACCCTGAACTGCCTGCGAGCTGCCACCCTGTTGGTGGCGATGGCCGCACTCCTGCTGTCCGGCCACACCTTTGCCCAGCAACCCACTGCCGGCCTCAATCCTTCTGCGCAGGAACTGCTGGATCGGGGACAGGAGTTGTTGCTGAGAGGGTCCTATCTGGCTGCTGTTGAAGTATACAGCCGTGTTGATGATGATTTCTTCCGGGACCAGGCGCAGCTGGGCCTGAGCCGGGCGCACATGGAAACCGGGCAGTATGCGCAGGCGGAAGCAGTATTGCAGCGCGCCGCTGAGGAACCTGCGGATCACCCTGAATTGGCAACCCGACTGGCGGAATTGTATGTGAAGACCGGCCGCTCAGGCCAGGCCGAAGCGCTGCTGGCCGCAGTTGTTGACGGACAACTGAATCCGCCGGTGCGAACCCTGGTGCAATATGGCCTGGTGCTGACCTTGCGCGGTGACCGGGATGCGGCCGATGTGCACTTTAATGCGGCGCTGGCACGTTATGATGGCGGTATGGTCTTTGAGTCGGCTGATGTGGCCATGGTGGCAGTGGCAGCCCGTCAGCTGGATGAATTCCACGATGCCAATGCGCTGTTCAGCGAAGCAGTGCGGCTGGACGGCAATAACCTTGAAGCACTGGTGTTGTGGGGGGATCTGTTTCAGGACAAGTTCAATGATCAGGATGCGCAGACCAATTACAACGAAGCACTGGAAATCAATCGGCGTTATGCCCCGGCGCTGGTTGGTCTGGCCAGGATAGAGAGCCCGGAGCGCAATCTCAGTCGCGCCCTGGATGCCAATGCCCGCAATGTGGCGGCACTGCAGACCTTTGGTGAGCGCATGATCCGCAACGGGCGTGACGAGGAGGGTCTGGGATTCCTGAGGCAGGCGTTGGATATCAATCCCGAGTCGATTCCGGCACTGGCCACGCTGGCAGCGCGCGCGGCCATGAAGGATGACATGGACGAGTTTGAGCGCCTGCGACAGCGCGTTAATGCGTTCAGTCCGGAAAGCGCCAGTTTTTATGCCTCGATAGCCGAGTTTCTGGGCAACAATTACCGTTTCACCGAAGCCGTGGAGTATGCCCGTCGCGCCATTGACCGCGATCCGCGCAACTGGCATGCGCACACAGTACTGGGCGGCAATCTGGTTCGCCTGGGCGAGGAAAGAGAAGGCAAACAACATCTTGAGCAGGCGTTTGACAACGACCCGTTTAATGTCCTGACCTCCAATATGTTGCAGGTGTTTGATGTGCTGGAAGAGTACGCAACCCTGGAAAGTGAGCATTTCCGGGTCAACATGAGCCAGCGCGATGCGCAGATTCTGTGGCCGTACATGGAGCCGTTGCTGGAAGACAGCTGGGATCGCCTGGTCGCCAAGTACGGCTTTGAGCCCGAAGTGCCGGTGGTCATCCAGGTGTTTGAGCGAACCGAAGACTTTGCCGTGCGTTCGGTCGGGCTGCCCGACATTGGCCCCCTGGTGGGTATCTGTTTCGGCAAGGTGGTGACGCTGATTTCACCCGATACGCTCAGCGCCAACTGGCAGGAAATTGTCTGGCATGAACTGGTACACGTGTTCACCCTGCAGATGACGCATAATCGCATGCCGCGCTGGTTGTCCGAGGGCATCTCTACCTGGGAGGAGCGTCAGGGGCGTCCGGAGTGGGGTCGTCGTCAGGGCCTGGATCTCATCCGTGCCGTGCAACAGGATCGCCTGCTGCCGGTTGGCAACCTCAATGACGGCTTTACCGGTGCCAATAGCGATGCCGATTTGAGTTTTGCCTACTTCCAGTCTTTTCTGGTAGTGGAATACATTGCCGAGCAGTACGGATTTGAAGACCTGCTGGCGCTGATTCACGAGTATGCCGAGATCAGGGACGAGAGTGAAATGTTCGCCAATGTATTTGGTGTGGACATGGCTACCTTTGATGCCGGTTTCCGCGCCTGGATCGAGCAGCGTGTGGCCGATATCAATGTCTATGTGCACGCTGAAGACAGCCCCGATGAAGGCGAAGGGCATGGCCACGGTGTGCGCGAAAACAGCAGCGCGATTCTGGCAGAGCTGTACAACAATGAATCGCTGAAGCAATACATGCTGGGACGTGTGCAGCGTGAGCCGCGTGACTTCCAGGCACATTTGCAATTGGGCATCGTGCTGTTCCGGGAGCAAGCGTATACCGAAGCAATCCGTCACCTGCGCACCGCCCATGAGCTGCTGCCTGACTATACCGGTTACCCCAGTCCGTCACTGGTGCTGGCACAGGTCTACGAAGCCATGGGGGATGAAGAGGCGCAGCGCGAGCAGCTGGCGATCATGCTGGAACATCAGCAGCATGATTTTGCCGCACCCATGGAACTGGCGGAGCATGCTCTGCAGGTTGGTGAGCTGGATCAGGCTGCCTATTATGTTGAGCGCGCCCTGGCGGTGAATCCCTATCGGCCGGAGATACATCGCATTGGTGCCGAGCTGGCCTCGCGCCAGGGTGACACCCAACGCACCGTGCTGGAGTATGAGGTACTGTTGACACTGGATCAGAATGACCCGGTGGCCGCCAGAACCGATCTGGCGCAGGCCTACCTCGATAACAGTCAGCCCGACGATGCCCGCATGACGGTGCTGCGGGCACTGGAAACGGCCCCCACCTATGAACGTGCCCAACAGATCCTGTTGCAGGCCGTTGAGCCGTCGGAGGGCGATTGAGTCATGACTCTGCTCCGGTTGCCACGATCATTGTTGATGTTGCCGCTGCTGGCTTCGCTGGCCTTGTGGTCAGCGCCATCCGCACTGGCGCAGTCAACGGAATCGCAACCGGCACAACGGCCCGGCATTGCACTGCCACCGGATTTTGATTTCAGCCGGTTTCGCCGTGACAACCAGGATTTTCCCGATTTGCCAACTGATGCGTCACCGTATTCAGCCGAACGGGCGGGTACTCCGGAATTTACCTGGCTGCGTGGGCGTTATGAAAACTACCCTGGCGGACGGGGCCGGCGCGGCGGCTGGTGGGATACTGATTTTCCTGATGCCGAACAGAATTTCATGCGCGGTGTGCAACGTTATACCTTCATTGATGCGCAGACCTACAACACACGCTGGATCGACCTGACCGACCCGGAACTGTTTGAACACATATTTCTGTACATGACCATGAAGCGTGTACCCATCGGCGGCATGAGCAGCGGTCCCAACTTTGCGCCGGATGAAGTGGCCGCCTTACGTGAGTTTGCTCTGCGCGGCGGATTTGTCATGCTGGATGACTTTTGGGGCGAAGCACACTATCAGGATTTTCTGATCGAAATTGCCAAGATATTTCCGGACCGCGAACTGGTACGGCTGAGTCTCGATCATGAGATTTTCGGCATCTTCTACGATATTGAACAGGTTGCCCAGGTGCCGGGACGCGCTGTTACCTGGGACTACGGCAGCGTGACCCTGGACGACCCGCGGTATCCTCCGTCTGTGCACGCCATACTCGATGACGATGGTCGGGTCATGGTGGTGGCCAATTTCAACTCGGACATGGGCGATGGCTGGGAACACACTTTCCACGAATACTACCCGACCAGCATGAGTAATGAAGCTTACCGGCTGGGTATCAACTATCTGATTTACGCATACACACACTAGAGGCAGGATTACACGATGACTGACACCGATATCATTACCGAGCATCCGACCGCCGGGCTGGAAGACCAGGATGATCTGGCGCTGGTGAAAAAAATGCAGCAAGGCCGTGACCAGATGGTGCACGAGATCCGCAAGGTCATTGTCGGTCAGGACGCGGTTATCGAAGAACTGCTGATCGCCCTGTTTGCCGGTGGCCATTGTCTGGTGACCGGTGTGCCGGGCCTGGCAAAAACGCTGCTGATCAAAACCGTGGCAGACATTCTGCAGCTGAACTTCAGCCGTATCCAGTTTACCCCTGACCTGATGCCGGCCGATGTGGTCGGTGCCGAAATCGTCGAGGAAAATGACGGGCGTCGCAAGCTGGTGTTTGTCAAAGGCCCCATTTTTACCAATATTCTGCTGGCCGACGAAATCAACCGGACACCGCCAAAAACGCAATCGTCGCTGCTGGAGGCGATGGAGGAGCGCCAGGTTACCGCAGCGGGTGTCACACACAAAATGGCGGAACCCTTCTTTGTGTTGGCCACACAGAACCCGATCGAGCTGGAGGGCACATATCCACTGCCGGAAGCGCAGCTGGACCGTTTCATGTTCAAGATCGAGCTGGGTTACCTGACCGAAGAGGAAGAGGTGATGGTGGTCAGTAATACCACCCGCAATTTCGACCGATCGGTGTCTCATCCACTGAGCGGCGAAGATATCCTGGCGTTCCAGCGTATTGCCCGGCAGGTGCCGGCCGCGCAATCAGTTATTCAGTACGCGGTACGTCTGGTGCATGCAACGCGGCCACAGAACGAGAACTCGCCTGCTTTTGTCAAAGACTGGGTCACCTGGGGCGCGGGCATTCGTGCGTCACAGAACCTGGTGCTGGCGGGCAAGGTGCGGGCCCTGCTGCATGGGCGCTACAATGTATCGTTTAATGATATTCGCACCCTGGCGCCATCGGTATTGCGTCATCGCCTGCAGCTCAATTTCCACGCCGAGGCTGAGCGCATCAGTGCTGATGAGTTGATTCGCCGGGTTGTGGAAGCTGTAAAAGAGCCGGGTCTGTGAAGTCCATCGGTCTGAACCATTACCTCAACGCGCCAGATTTTCTGGTGGCAGGGTCGTCAGCATGACGCAGAGCAATACCTTTATAGATCCGGGCGTGCTCGCCACCCTTGATAACCTCGAGATGCGCGCGCGTGTAGTGGTGGAAGGATTTATTGCCGGCCTGCACAAAAGTCCAAAACGGGGGTTCAGTGTCGAGTTTACTGACTATCGTCACTATTACCGTGGTGATGACATGCGTCATGTGGACTGGAAACTGTATGGCCGCAGCGACAAGCTGTACATCAAGCAGTATGAGGACGAAACCAATGTCCGTGCCTATATCCTGCTGGATAGCAGTGCCTCAATGTCCTATGCCTCCGACGGTATGAGCAAGCTGGAGTACGGGCGCACGCTGGCATCAGCGCTGGCCTATTTCATCATGAGGCAGCGTGATGCGGTAGGGCTGATCACTTTCGATGACAAGATTCGTGATTATATCCCGGCCAAGGCACGGCAATTGCACCTGATCAGGATTCTGCGCAGTCTGCATGAGCTGACCGCCGGCACCAAGACCGATACCGTGCGACCGCTGACCGAGCTGGCAATGACATTAAAACGTAAAAGCCTGGTGATACTGATCAGCGACATGCTGGAGGATGAGCAAGCGACCATTCGCACACTGCAGCAGTTGCGGGCCATGGGCAATGAGGTGATTGTGTTTCACGTGCTGGATGAACAGGAGTTGCACTTCAATTTTAATGAATCGTCGGAATTCATCGACATGGAGACTGCCGAGACGCACATCACGTCGCCGGCTGCGATTCGCAATGCCTATCTGGAGAACCTCAACGCCTATCTGGACGATTGCCGAAAACGGTGCCAGACCAGTGGTGTTGACTATTGCCTGCTCAACACCTCGCAGCCATTGGACAAGGCGCTGGCCTCGTATCTGGCACGGCGAACCCGGAGCGCATAAATGAGTTTCCTGAGCCCTCTTTTCCTGTTTGGTCTGCTGGCAGCGGCGATACCGATAGCCATTCATCTGATTCGCCGGGAGCATCCGCCGAAGATCATGTTTGGTTCGTTGCGCTTCCTGAAACAGACCACCAAAAAGCTAATTCTGTTCCAGCAGATCCAGCAGTGGTTGCTCTTGTTGTTACGGGCGGCAATGATTTGTCTGCTGGTATTCGCGTTTGCCCGGCCATTGTTTTATCAGGGCTCGATTGCCCAGTTGCTGGATGCTGAGCCGCAGTCCACCATGCTGCTGATCGACAGCTCACTGAGCATGCAGGTGGGCGACCGTTTTGCCCAGGCACGGCAGCAGGCCCTGCAGGCCCTGAATGGTTTATCCGCCGGTGATGAGGCGGGCATAATAAGTTTTGCTGACGGTACGCTGTCCGCAAGGGAATTGACCACGGATTTTGATAGCCTGCGGGCATACATCAATAATCTGCCCGCGCCCGGCTATGAGCGGGTGCGTTTTTTTCCGGCGCTGCGGCTGGCAAACGACATGCTGATGCAGTCACGTCACGAGCAGCGTAATATCGTGATGATCTCGGACTTTCAGGCCAGCGGCATGAGTGATGCGGATGACGAAGGCAATGATGCCGGTTTTACGCTGGCGCCAGGTGTTTCCTTTTCCGGGATCAGTGTTGGAGATGAGCGCAGCAGTAATCTGAGCCTGACGGATGTGCGGTCGCCGCAACAGTTGATGGCCAGCGCCGCCAACCCGGAAGAGGAAATTCCCGCAGCGGGGGTTCAAAACGCAGACAGTGAAACGTCGTCACAGGCAACCCCGGACGGGCAGCAGGTTCTGGCGCGTGTGCGTAGCACCGGCAGCGTGCTGCAGCAACGCGGCGAGATTTCCCTGCTGGTTAACGGACAGCCGCAGGAGCGGCAAGCTTTTGAGCTGGGTGATCGCTCGGAAGTGGTGCTGGATCTGCCTCTGGCACTGGATGGTAGCGGGCGCTATACCGGCGAACTGGTGCTGGCGGGTGACGCATTTGATCTCGACAACCGTTGGTACTTTACAGTTGATGTGTTGCCTACCATGCGCATACTGGTGGTCAATGGTGACCCGGCGACCGACTGGTATGACGACGAGGCGCACTGGTTTGTGCTGGCCCTGGAAGGCATGGAAAATTCGCCATTTGCAGTCTCCCAGGTGACGCTGGCAACATTCGTTGCGACTGATCTTGAGCAACACGACGCGGTGGTATTGCTGAATGCCGGCTCGTTGTCCGGCACCCAGCAACAGGCATTGCAGGGATTTGTCGCCGGTGGTGGCAGTTTACTGCTGGCGCCGGGTAACCGGGTTGAGGCAAACGCCTTTAATCAACAACTGGCAGAGTTGACGCCGGCGCGGCTGACAACTTCGCAGGTGCTGCCCGCAAGTGACTACCTGCTGATTGCTGATGTTGACCGTCGTCACCCGGCGCTGCGTCCTCTGGACGTTGACTGGAGCGCGCGCTTTCAGGGGTACTGGCGAAGTGAGCCGGTGAACGACAGTGCCGTGCTGATGCGTTACGATTCCGGTGATCCACTGCTGGTCGAGCGGCCTGTTGGCGAGGGGCGATCAATGTTGGTGACTTCATCGCTGGACCTGGGATGGAGCAATTTCCCGCTGCAGGGTCTGTATCTGCCATTTGTGCATGAAACCCTGACCTACATGATTCAGCCACCCATGCAGCAGCGGGCCTGGCAGGTAGGCGATATGGTTGATCTGACCCCGGCATTCGATGAAGGGGTAACACAGCTTTCAGTGACCGAGCCCGATGGCACGGACCTGCAGGTCAGCTCTGACAATCCCTTCTACCGGGCACGAATGCCGGGCTTCCTGCGTACCGAGACGGGGTTCAACTTTGCCATCAATATTGAGGCTGCGGCAGCTGAGCTGGCGAGCATCGATGTGGCCGTCCTGCATGATCGCATTCTCAATCCGGACACCACACCGGTAGTCGCCGAAGGCGTGCGTACGGCGCAACTGATTGCCGAACTTGAGCAGCCGCAACGGATCTGGTGGTGGATTGTGCTGACGGTATTGCTGTTGTTCCTGCTGGAAGCCTGGATTGCCAACCGGACCTATCGCTGATGTTGATGCGGAGAGGTTCAAGGCAGGCAACGGAAGATAATCCCATGCTAGATAGGGGGGAACAGAGAATGACGTCCCGCCACCTGCCTTGAGTGTTCATGAATTGACCGCCTGATGTCCGTCAACGAGCGGTCTCATAAACTGATTTTGATACTATCACAGGCACTTTGACCAGAAAGTGTCCGCAACAAATCGTTGCAAAGCGTTTGGAACACTGTCACGAACCATTACAATTTGGCTCTTATTTCGAACAGGTGTTCCATTTTTGCGGTTATGCTTCTGCCGCAATATCCTGACGTCGACTGAACATGCGCTTGATTCTGGCCAGGCGCTGTCGCAGGTGGTCTGGCAACGCGAGCATTGCCGGGGTCACGATCAATGTCAGGATGGTGGCAAACGACAGACCAAACACGATCGCATTGGCCAGCTTCACCCACTGTGACGTGATCGGGCCGCCGATTTCAATTTCCGAACCAATCAGATCAATTGATACATGCATGGCCAGCGGTAACAGGCCACAACCCGTGGTAAACGTGGTCAGGAACACCGGTCGCAAACGCTGCACCCCGGTCTGCACAATCACTTCCCGGATATCCCAGTCACTGTGTTTGGCGCGCAGGTAATTGAAGGTATCGATGAGCACGATGTTGTTGTTCACAATAATACCGGCCAATGCCACGATGCCAACGCCGGTCAGAATCACACTGAAGGTCTGTCCGGTGGTCAGCAGGCCCAGCAGCACGCCGGCAGTGGACAGCAGTACCGAGGACAGGATCAACAGGGCCTGATAGTAACTGTTGAACTGGGTCACCAGCAGAATGGCCATCAGTGCCAGTGCCAGGCCAAAAGCGCTGAGCAGGAAGGCGAATGATTCGGCCTGTTCTTCATTGGCACCGCGGAAACGGTATTCAATGCCAGGCGCCAGCGGATTGGCATTCATCCATTGTTCCACCTCTTGCACGATATTGCTGGTCACATAACCTGCCGCGGGGTTGGCGCGCACGTAGACAACCCGGTTGCCATCGACGCGCTGAATCGAACTGACGCCGGGCAGGGCATCGCGAGTGATAAAGCTGCTGATCGGCACCAGGCCGTTGGCAGTGTTGATACGGATATTGTCGATCTGCTCTACACCGCGGAATTCCTCGGGGTAACGCACACGTATCTCGACTTCTTCCTCGCTGTCATCAGGGCGGAAATCGCCCATGCGGACGCCATTGGTCAGCAACTGGATGGCGGTACCGATCTCACTCATATTGGCCCCGGACATGGCGGCACGCGCTCTGTCGACAGTGATCTGCCACTCGATGCCCGGTACCGGTGTGGTGTCATCGATATCGATCAGACCTTCGACATTGTTCTCCAGATGTGAGCGCACACGTCTGGCTTCAGCAATCAGCGTGCGCAGATCTTCGCCGTAGAATTCCATCTGCAGTTCTTTGCCGACCGGAGGTCCCTGTTCGGGCGTCGAAATCTCGGCGCGCACGCCAGGAATGTCCTGAATGGCCTGCCGGTAAAGTTCTTCAACTTCAAAGCCGTTGACGTCACGATCACGGCGGTCGGTGAATTCCAGGAAAATGGTGCCCACCAGATCCGGAGCGGCACCCTGACCGCCGCCCATGCTGCGACCGGCACCGGACTGGGTAACGATGCTTTTGTAGTAGCCGACGTCTTCAATGCGCGACTCAACGTTAAGGACGATGTCGCGAATTTCTTCTGGTGAATAGTTGCCGCGCGCAAATATCTGCACCTGGGTCTGGGCAGGTTCTACGCTGGTGAAAAATTCAACACCCCGACCGAAGGTGAGGTAGGCCCAGATAATGGTAACCAGGGTGACCAGACTGCCAATGGCTACAATGCCGGGGATTCGCACAGCAACACTGAGAATACGTGCATAGATACCGACGATTCCCCCCAGCTTTTCCGGTGGGGTCTCTTCCAGTTTGCCGATCTGATTGCCGCCGCCCGATGCAATGACGCCGGTCTTGCCGCCAATCAGCGAGCCGATGGTCGGCGCGAATATCAGAGCATACAGCAGCGATCCGATCAGTACGGCGAACACGGTCACCGGCAGGTAACCCATGAACTCGCCGGCAACGCCAGGCCAGAACATCATTGGCAGGAATGCCGCCAGCGTGGTGCCGGTGGAGGCCAGGATGGGCCAGAACATGCGGCTGGTGGCTTCCTGGAAGGCATCCTTGCGATTGTAGCCCTCGGCCAGTTTGCGGTCGGCATACTCCACCATGACAATGGCACCGTCAATGAGCATGCCCAGACCCAGCAGCAGGCCGAATATCACCATAAAATTATAGGTGAAGCCCAACATTGAAATGATGATAAAAGCGAAGAAAAACGAAAACGGCACGGACAGTGCCACCAGAATGCCAGAGCGCACCCCAACAGCAGCAATAACCACCACCAGCACCAGCACCATGGCCGTTGCCATATTGCCCTGTAGACCCGAGTTTTGTTCAATCACCAGCGGAATGGTGTTGTTCAGGTAGGTAATCTCGACGGCGGGCGGGATACGGGAGCGCATGTCCTGGACAATCACATCAATCTTGTCCATGGCCTGGATCAGGTTGGCACCCTTGCGTTTCTGCACATCCAGGGAGATCGAGCGATCTCCGTTGGCATAGGCATACCGGTCGGCATCCTTGAAGGTTCGGCGCACCTCGGCCAGGTCGCTCAATACCACAACACCATCGGCATTGGCGGCAATCGGCAGCTGATATACATCGTCTGCGGTTTCAATCAGGCCGGGTACCTTGACCGAGAACGCGCCGCTGCCGGTATTGAGCGTGCCGGCGGGAATCAGGCGGTTATTGGAAGTTACCGCCTGCACCAGTTGCTGGTTGGTGATGCCGTAGGTTTCCAGTTTCGACGGGTCGACAATGATTTCCAGCAGCTCTTCGCGAGCGCCGATGGTATCGGCCGTCAGAATTTCCGGCAGACCCTCAATCTGTCGCTGCAGAGTCTGCGCAATGCGCAGCAGCACCCGCTCGGACACACCTTCGCCACCCAGGGCAATCTGCACAACAGGGACTGTGGCTGCCGATACTTCCTGAATCAGCGGCTCTTCGGTGTCCTGCGGGAACCGGGCCTTGGCCCGGTCCAGGGCGGAGCGGATATCGTTCAGGGCCAGATCGGGATCAAAACTGACATCAAATTCGGTGATGATGGTGGCCGAGCCTTCGCTGGAAAACGAGCGCAGCTGGGTGATGCCATCAATATTGTTGAGTTCGATTTCACTGGGGCGGGCCAGCAGGCGCTCGGCGTCTTCCGGTGAAATGCCAGGCAGTACGATGGTGGTGATGATCACCGGCACTGTCACATCCGGATTCAACTCAACCGGTATTGACCGGTATGCTGCCAGGCCTGCCAGAATGATGACAACAAACACGCTGAGCGTGGTTCTGGCGCGCGAAACCGCGGCTTTGATATACGTCATAGTTGTGACCAGTCAAAATTGGCGTTTACGATTTGTCCCTCGAAGACCAGCTCCTGTCCGACCGTGATCAGGACGACCTCGTCAGGCAGGCCGGTAACCCAGAAACCTGACTCGTCTATGCGGGTGCTTTCGCCCACAATCTGCACACGATGAAATTCCACTTCGTTGTCGCTGTTCAGGGTTTTGACGCCCATCAGTCCGGCATCATCCAGGGTCACGGATGATGGTGGTACCAGGTGTGCACGAATTTGTGCGGCATCCAGCAGAATTTCGGTACTGATACCCTGGCGGATTGGCGTTTGCTGGGCATCCAGACGTACTTCTATGCGATAGCTGCGCGACACCGGATCAGCGGCCCGGGCCAGATAGGTCAATTCACCGTTGATACGCTCGCCAGTCACCATGATGCCGGTGACTCTTGCGCCAAGCTCCAGTTTGTTAACGTCCTGTTCGGGAACCTGTCCAACCAGTAGCATAGGGTCATCATCAAACAATGATGCGCATTGCCCACCCATGTTCATATAGTCGCCCACTTCCACAGCACGGGTTTCAACGATGCCGGCAAACGGCGCACGAATACGGGTGCGTTCCAGGGCCAGTTCAGCGCGCCGGACAGCGGCGATGGCTGCGTCGTAAGTGGTTCTCAGCTGAGCCAGCGCGGAACGGGAGATCAGTTCACGTTCGAACAGGTCCTCTCCGCCCCGGAATTCCAGCCGGGCTTGTTCTTCACGGCTGATGGCTTCCTGCAGATCGGTCTCACGGGTGTCGACTGCCAGCTCACACAACACCGCACCGGCCTCGACACGGGCGCCACGGGCTACCGGCGTGGCAACCACGCGACCAGCGGTTTCTGCCCGGATGTCAACCAGACGGAAGGCCTGGGTCCGACCTCGAACGCTGACGGTTTGTGTGTAAGTGTCAACGCGTGACCGGGTTGCGCGCACAGTAAAATCCGCTGCCGATGAGACTGTCGATGAGCCGTCATCGGCTACGGCCGATACTGTCCTGTCAATATCGGCGCTGGCGTAACGCTCATCACGATCGCCGTCACCTCTGGGGACCAACATCCATGCCGCGATCAGAATGACCAGGCCTATAGCTACCAAATATTGTTTTTTCACGACAGGCTCCGCTTGCTGCTGACTGCTTTCAATTGCGTGTGCGTAGTGTATCCAGTGTTTTTTTCAATGCAATGCACCAAGCGGCGACCTGGCGCGCTTTTTGGTATGCTGGCCGATAGTTGTTGTTATACGAGAGCGGCGTACCCGGCGATCACTGTGTGTCCCGAATTTTGTGGAGAGCATTGCGGCAAACGTTATACCATGCCTGCCTGAGTACGCTGAGTGCCAAAAGTCATCATTTGGCCGCTTGGGCGCGATCAATACCCTGAATTTGAAGGAATTGCTGATGAATGTACTGGCTCGTGTGTTTCCTCCGGCCCTGCTGGCATTGAATGGTCTGATTTACCTTGGTGTAGGGTGGTTGTTTATCTCTGATGTCGCGGGCTGGTTTGAAGTGGTGGGCGTCAGTCTGCGCTCGGACCTGGGGTACACCGAGCTGCGGTCAGTATACGGAGGCTTCATGCTCGCCTTTGGTGCGTTCTTGCTGGTTTGTGCCTTCCGCAAGCCTTATGCCGCGGCGGGGGTATTGCTGCTGGTATTTAGCTATGCCGGGCTGGTGGCCGCGCGCAGCTGGGGGGTTCTGGTGGAGCAGGCCTACAATGCCACGGTGCTGCAGATCTACATCAGTGAGTGGTTGGCGCTGGTACTCAGCATTGCTGCCTGGTTCTGTCTGAAACGCAGCAACTGAGCCTGACTACCCAGGAGATCTCTGGGCCACCTTATGCCTACTCAGAGCTTTTCCCTAGCCGGCAACCGGTTTTTTCTGCAGTTTGCGCTGCAGGGTGCGCCGATGCATGTTCAGCTGCCTGGCAGTCTCAGAGATATTGCCGTCATTCTCCTTGAGTACTTTCTGAATATGTTCCCATTCCAGTCGTCGCACTGACATGGGTTGCTGTATGGACAATGCCGTCTGGTCAGTCGCTGCTGTTGCAGTCAGCGCGCTGAGAATATCATTGGCATCAGCAGGTTTGGCCAGGTAGTTGTCGGCACCCAGTTTGATGGCTTCCACCGCCGTGGCAATGCTGGCATAACCGGTCAGCATCAGAATCGGACTGGCAGGCCGTTTCTGCTTCAGCACCGGTATCAGCTCCAGCGACGAATGCCCGGCCAGGTTCAGGTCGACGATGGCGTAGTCATGGTCATGGCTGGCAATGGCCAGCCGCGCCGCATCCAGGTCGCCGGCATGCACCACGGTAAAATCGCGACGTTCCAGCGCCCGGCCCATGACCTGGGCGAATACGACGTCATCGTCAATCAGCAAAATCAGTTGCTTGTCCATATCACTCACTCATCGGTAGTCTGATGACAGTACGGGCACCCGCGTCCTTGACGTTGAACATCTCAATATCGCCCCCGTGCCGCTGAATGGAAGCATTGGCCAGAAATATGCCCAGACCCATGCTGTCACTGCGTGTCGAAATGAACGGTTCGCCCATGCTCTCCATGATCTCCGGCGGTATCCCGGGTCCATCGTCCTCAACTGACATCAACACATGACCCGGGGACGGCGAGCGGCAGGTGTAGGTGACCGTCACCCGGGATCTGGCAGCCTTGAGCGCATTTTCGATGATATTGATCAGCGCGTGGCGAATGGTGATGTCGGCGGAAATCAGCAGCTCGCGGCAGTCTGCTTCCATGGTGAAATCGATGCGGGCGCCCGGATGGATATTGGTGATGTAATCGCGTACCGCCTCGTCAAAGCTGCTCAGCCTTAGCTGACCGGGCTGACTGTGATCGTTCTTGTTGTAAAACCGGGTCAACTGATCCAGTGAATGTTTGCAGCGGACCACCTGTTGGCGCAGCAGGTGGATATCTGCCTTGACTGACTGTTCGCGCAGTTGCTCCTCTGACTGCTCGTCGAGTTCGGACAGCAGCACCGCCATGGTGGTAAGCGGCGTGCCCAGGGCATGGGCGGTGCCTGCGGCCAACGTACCGATGGCAACGAGCTGCTCGTTGCGCATTTCATTCTCTCTGGCTTTGGCCAGCGTCACCTCCCGGCTGCGGATGGCCTGTGCCATGCGGCTGACGAATGCGGTGATCAGCAATGCGCTGACTACAAAGGTCACCCACATGCCCACCAGGTGTACCTGAAAGTCCGGCACCATATGGTCGGCATGCTGGTCAGTGGCGATGCCCACCAGCAACAGGACGGTGTAGACCACGATGGCCAGTGCGGCAAAAATATTGGCCCAGAACAGGTTCAGCAGTGTCGCGCCCACGGCCAGCAATACCAGCAGGTAGGAAATCAGCGGATTGGTGGCACCACCGGTGTAGATCAGCAGGACGGTCAGAAATGCAAAATCCAGGGCCAGATGAGCGGCCAGCTCCCGGGTGTTGATCAGGGTGGCATTGCGAACCCGCCAGACGCCCAGTGTCAGGGATGCCACGATCCCGGCCAGCAGGGCCAGGATAGGGGCCACCGGCAGATTCAGCGGTGAGAAAAAATCGAAGACGATGGTGCCCAGGATGCCGGTGATCATCACCAGCGCTCGCAGCACCAGCAAGCGTTGCAGACTGATACGGGGCGCGCTGCGCAGCTCCCCGGTCGTGCCGCGCAGCAGAGTATTAAGCCATGTGGTGCCGGTTTTGCTCATGTCGGTTCCGGTTTTACTTATCACGTGTATTGTACCGTATAATGCGCGGCATGAAGACGACGCCACAGTCACTGATTTATCCATTGAACGTATACGCCGAGCTCCTGGACCTGGCATTTGGTCAGGTCGACTATCTCAGTTACGGATTTCAGGCCCGCCCGGAACTGTCGGTGACCGATGCGCAGCAGGCCATGGCCGCCAAGCTGATGTCGCTGATTGACGCTGAGCCAGGGGCCCGTGTACTCGATGCCGGCTGCGGTACCGGCACGCTGGCAAGGCAATTGGCCCGGGCCGGTTTTCAGGTAACCGCGATTGACATCAACGCTCGGCTCATTGATACGGCACAGCAAGCCGACGCGGACCCTGCCATGGTTTGCGTACCTGAGTTTGTCCAGGCCGATCTGCAAACCTATATTGCCGATCGACCCTTTGATGTGATTGTGCTGCAGAATAGCGCCCGCTACCTGAGTCCTTTGACAGTATTTGCGCAGGCGCGGCGCTTACTGAACACCGGCGGCCAATTATTGGTGCTGGAAGAATTCACCGGCAACACTCAGGAGCAGTCACCTGAACCCTTGCCGGTTTTTGGCCATGTGCTGCAGATGGCCGACCGGGCAGGTTTTGCATTGCTGCAGCAGGAGGACCTCAGCGTCGGTGTGGCCGACTGGCTGCAGCGCTGTCTGCCATTAATGGATCAGTATCTGACCACGCTGTCGCAGCGCACCGGTCTGCCTTTGCAGCAGCTGCGCGACCTGCGGCAGGCCATGGCCGACGACCTGGACAAATGCCTGCGCGGGCGCTACCGACATGATTTGCTGAGCTTCCGCATGGGAAGCTCCGATGTCAGCCTGTTGCCCGCTGATCAACTGTCGCCCTACGACTATCGGCAGCTGTTTGAGCGCAGTTTTGATACGGACTTCGACGTAGCGTTGTGGCAGTGGAAATATGGAGACGGACGTGGGCACTCGGTAGTGGCCTGCAAAGATGGCGAGGCAGTTGCCCATTATGGCGGTGTCAGTCGCGATATTGTGTATTTTGGACAGCCGGAACGGGCATTACAGATTTGTGATGTCATGGTGCTACCTCAGCACAGAAGTTTTTACAGCCGACGCAGCCTGTTTTTCATGACGGCAGCGTCAATGCTCGAGTTGCACACTGGTAATACTGCCGGTCATCTGCTTGGTTTCGGATTCCCCAATATCAAAGCCATGCATGTCGCCGAACGCCTGGGTCTGTACCGGCGCACAGATGAATTGCTGGCTTTGTCATACCCGGCGGACGGTGTGTCAGCGGCTGGCGCCTGGAGCGTCAGTGACAGTCTGATTGATGATCATACTGGTGGCCTGATTGACCGTTTGTGGCAGCAGATGGCCAGTGCGTTGGCTGATGGTATTGTCGGTTACAGAGACGCTGCCTATCTGGCATATCGCTATGACCAGCGTCCGAATCTGGATTACCGCTATCTGATTCTCAGTCATCCGTCAGGCAGTCATGCGTTTGCGGTAATCCGTGAGCACGGGGAACTCAGCCTGATCATGGATATCATTGCCGCGCCGGCGGATCTGCCGCTGGTATTGATGGCCCTGTGTCGCCATGGCCATGACTCGGGACGGGCGATGGTGTTCTGGCTGACGGCAGGCCAACTGCCCCGGCTTCAGTCCGCCACGCTGCACACCGATGTCACGGGTATACATATTCCCTGCAATGCCTGGACCCGGGGGCCGGCCGCAGATGATTTACAGGGCAAATGGTGGTTGACTGCGGGTGACATGGATTTTTTGTAAATGACCCGGCACCGGAATGTCAGTGCCAGGTAACCGGTTGTTTTAGAAGCGCGCCTGAATGCTTATCCGGACGCTGCGCGGTTCAACCGGATGAAAGTGAATGTCTTCCACAGGCGCGGCTTCACTTGACAGTTGTGATTCATAGAAGTAAGTGATGTCACGGTCGTCACTGTCCAGCACATTCAATAGCTCCAGCGTCACAGACAGCTTGGGTGAGAAGCGGTACGACGCCTGTGCATTCATCAGAAACGTTGATTCCGATCGCGGCAGGCGTGCTTCAGTCAGCGGTGCCTCGCCCAGGTAGCGCAGCCGAACACCGCCATTCCAGTTGTTCAGGTCATCAATAATCATGCCCAGCGAAGCAGTGCGTTCAACGGCATTGCCAATCTGGTCGTCGGTTCCAACGCCGCGAAGATGTGCGTCGGTATAACTGATATCAGCGTCGAACAGCAACCATTCGGTGGGTGAGTACAGGCCGTTGAGTTCCACGCCGTGCCGTTCGCTGGGCGCATTGGCTTCGGTATTGCCCGCATCGCCGACATAGATCAGTTCTGATGACAGGCGCATAGTGAATGCTGTCAGAGCAATCTGAGTTTTAGGGATCAGCGAGGTGCGCAAGCCAGCTTCGTAGCTACGCGCCGTGGCCAGTGGATCAACAGGCTCAGCGGCCTCCCCGGTGGCTGGGTCGATGGTGATAACCGTGCCGCGTGCATCATTACTGTGAAAACCCTGGCCGGCGCTGAGGAAGGTTTCCAGGCCGTCGATAGGGCTGTAAATCAGATTCAGTTTTGGACTGAACAGTGTGTCATTGCCGGAGCCGCTATTGGCCGCTGTGGCCGCCGCGACGTCGAATGCATAGTGATCCGCTCGGACTGAGGCGACAGAGCGAAATCGATCCGTCCACTGATGTTGCACGGACGCATAGAGGCTGTTGAGTGACTGTTCGACGTTGTCGGCACGCACGGTTTCGTAAATGGCACGTTGCTCGGTCAGGTACAGTCCCACATCGATATCATCATAGCGGTTTTGAAAACCCACAGTAATCTCGGTGGGAATGGCCGTCTGCAGACTGCGTCGGTACTCGGTTTCGAAACCGGCAACCCGGCGATCATCGGCCTGCTGAAACTGGTCGCCGCGTACCGGATCATTGGCGAAATAGGTGAAGTTGGAGTACAGGTCCAGCGTGTAGTCCATCAGATACGCGCTGAAGTTCCATCGGTCATCGGCGCCCAGGTTTTCCTGCCAGGCAAACGACAGACTGTTACGTCGGCTGTCGCCGCCCACAGTGGGATCAATATTGCCCCAGCGGCTGAGGTTGCCACTTTCAACGGCTCTCAGCGGTATCTGGTCGGTAGCGTCCCAGTCATTGAGATAGCTCATGCCGGTCAGGCTCCATTCGCGCTCAGTTGAGGCTTCGTGATATTTGATCACCGCCTTGCGCTTGTCCAGGTTCTGCTCCCGATCCCAAGGGCCGGCGTATTCTGTCACTGCACCTGCCAGCGTCAACTGCCCGGCAAACAGGTCGAATGACTCGCCCAGGAACAGGCGCTGGTAGTCATTCTCGCCCAGTGTCAGATTGATCATGCCCTGATCCAGGCTGTCGGTGTAATTGAATTCGGCCGAGCCAGCGGTGGCAAAATCACCACCATCTGCATAATAGGGGCCTTTGCGATAGGTCAGACGATCGACCAGTTCAGGGATGATGAAATTGATGTCGGCATAACCCTGGCCGTGACCATGGGTTGGCATATTGATGGGCATGTCATCCAGACGTAATGCGAAATCGGTACCATGATCCAGGTTGAACCCGCGCACAAAATACTGGTTGGCCTTGCCTTCGCCGCTGTGCTGAGTGGCAATGAGGCCGGGGACAAACTCCAGCAACTCGGCGGTGCGTGACACCGGGCGCAGTTCCAACTGAGTGTCAAAGATAATGCCTTCAGCAGCGGTGACCGGCGTGCCGGACAGGTCGAAGTCGCTGCCCAAAACCAGTATTTCCTGTGGCGCATCGGCATCAGCTGCCCAACTGCTATTGCTGAGAATCAGGGTGATGGCGGCTGCCAGTGATAATCTGCTTTGTGTCACGCTGGGGTTCCTCTGGTCGGTATGCATTAGCACAATAAAACACTGCATGTTGGCCATGATGATAGACTGGTAAATCGCCGCTCAAATCTATGCTATTGATAACTAAGATTTTTAAATTTAAATTGTCGCCGATTGGCTATCGGTTTTTGCAATTTTCCGGAATCAGGGCTACATTGAGTGCCTTATCAGCCGCTATCATGGACTGACGCCACACCCGATGACTCCTCCGGTTGACGAAAACTCCATACGGGCTCCCGATGCTGAAAACACGCTCTTCATCCAATATACTCACCCACAATCTGGGCGAGCTGGAACTACGTGTGCTGGAAGTGCTCTGGCAACGCCCCCATCTTGATGCACGGCAGGTACGTGAAGCACTGGATGCTGGCAACCCGCAGCGCCGTGCGCCCTCCCTCAGCACCATTCAGTCAACACTCGAACGGCTGTATCGCAAAACCTATGTTGACCGTATAAAACAGGGGCATGCATTTACCTATCACACCTCAGTGTCACGCGGGAAATTGCTGGGTCGTATGCTCGGAGACGTCATACAGCTCCTGCATGATGGACGCATGGAAACTATTCTGAGTAGCTTTGTACAGGTCGCTGCCGACCTTGATGATGCCTCACTGGATGACCTGGAGGCTCTGATCAGGTGTCGAAAACAGCAACAGCTTGACGCCGAACGGAACGAGACTGGACCGGGCGGACTCGGTGTTTACGGAGAGTCCGATCATGATTAATACCATCGGCACGCTCTGTCTGATCTGGCTGGTACTGTGGCTGGTGCTGACACTGTTGCTGCGTGGTGTTTATCCTCTGTTGCGTCCGGTGCTGTTTCGCCTGCATCCCGCCCATGGCAGTCAGATGTTACTGCTGCTCTGGTCGGCCCCCCTGATTCTGAGTCTGATTACCACGCTGCTTCTGCTCTCGCCAGTGCTTGATGGGGTGCTTATTGGCGCGCACTGCCATGGCGACTGCGCGCCGCACGTGCCTTCGACCAGCGCCAGTACGCTGGCATGGGGTGGCTTCGCTTTGGCGGTGCTGGCGGCAGTGGGCTTGACAGTGCATTTTGCGATCGGGCTCAGGCGCGGTGTTCGCATGGGCCGACAGTTTGATGCCTTGTCCAGTCGACAGCCAGGCTATCGCCTGCTGGATGCCAGTGAGCCGGCGGTGTTTACCCTGGGTTGGTGGCGTCCGCGTGTCTACGTCAGCCGCGGATTGCTTGCCAACTGTGCAACTGACGAGCTGGCGATTATTCTGGCGCATGAGCAGGCCCATCGACGGCGGCGCGACAATCTTCGCGTGTTGTTGGGTCGTGTTTGTACCGGGGTACTGCCGCCTGGCTGGCGTCGCCCGGTCTTACATGACCTGCATCTATTGTGCGAACAGTCCTGCGATTTTGCTGCGGCACAGCGTTATGGATCTTTGTCCGTCGCGCAGACGCTGGTTCAGATTGGACGGGTGTTGCGGCGATCAATGGCACCTCTTCAGGGCCTTTCGTTTGATGGCAGTGATTTGCAACATCGCGTGTACGCCCTGTTGGGAGAGGACCGTAGGCGATTGCTGACGCGCTGGCAGACTGCCACCCTGGCAGTCACTGCCAGCCTGGCAGTTCTGCTGGCAGTTGAGCCTCTGCACCATGGCGCGGAATGGATGATCGGCCTGCTGGAACACAACATGGTAGCAGCTCACGGCGAGTGAGCTGCTACATTCTCCGGATCGAGTCTGCCAATCATGGACAAAAAATGGCGAATAAGGGCAATGCCGGGAATTCTTGACCTGGTGCTGGTTGCCCGACGTCCAGTGGATTACACTGCACGCCAGGATTCTGATTTATAGTGCGAAGTCGGCACAATCAGCTCGTTACAGGGGGCAAAGGATTGGTTTCGGGAGAGCAGCAGTGCGAGAGCCAGCAGCAACAGAAAAACGAACAGCAATCCTGCTGACCAGAGTGTCTGCAGGCAGGGCCAATGTGCTTTCCAGCCTGCTGATATTATTGCTCACGCCTGTCATCTTGGCGAGTTCACCGACTTTCGCGCAGCCGGATGCCGGATTTGCCGAAGACAGCAGCAATACCGCCGAGACAGCGGCCAGTGACGAAGACAGCGACGACAATATCATCACCCGCACTATGGCTGAAATTGAGCACTCCAATGCGTGGCGTTGGCTGGAAGCCCGGCGTGATGGGGTGTCGGAGAATGTATCCGTTGTCGGTCGCAATCTGGATGACTGGCTGGCGGGTGAGGGCATCGGTGAACGCAGCAACGAAAGCTATATGCGCATCCGCATCAACCAGCGCGTAGGCCGTTTCAACTCCTATCATTCCAACGCCCGCATCGGCGGCAGTATTGATCTGCCGCGGGCCACTGAGCGCTGGAAGCTCATTTTTGAATCAGAGAACACCGAGCGCGACTCCTTGCGTGACCAGCGTCTGAACAATGTTTCCACCACTTCATTTACCGGGGGCTTCCGATACGAACATCCCGAGCGCAATGGCTGGCGTTTTAATCATGATATTGGTATGCGGGCGAAAATTCCCCTGGATCCCTTTTACCGCTTTCGGGTGCGTTACGACGTTGATCTGAGCGATGACTGGTATGCGGGTTTCAGTACCCGCATTTTTTACTATAACAACGACGGATGGGGTCAGGATACCCGGGTATTTTTTACCCGCATACTCACTGAGGAATTGAATTTCCGGATCGAATCGGAGGTCAATTACCAGCATGACGAACGGTTGACTGAGTTCAGCCAATCAGTGGCCCTGTACCAGGCGCTTGGTGAGCGTGAAACCATGACTTACGAAGTTGGCCTGATTGGTCAGAACCGGCCAGTGGCAACGGTTGATCACTATTTCATGCAGATGGTGTATCGCAAGGCGATTTATGAGGACTGGCTGGTCCTGGAGCTGGTGCCGCAACTATTGGCCGAACATGAATATGACTGGAAACCGGATCCGAGAGTACAGTTGAACCTGGAAATATATTTTTTCGATTTTTAGTACAAGGGATTTATGAGTTCGCATCAACCACCGATTTTTATGCGGCCGGGACATTGTGCCGGTGACTTGCTGGAAGCGCCTGACTGGAAAGTGATTCGCGAAGCCGAAGGGCTTGTTGAAATCGATGCGCATCTGCCCACTCAGGTACTCAATCCGCGTGATCAGCTGTTTGGCGGATTTACCGGAACCTACGTCGACATGATCGCGCTATATACCATCCGCACGCTGTTTCCCACGCGTGATGATTACTGGATCACGACAATCAATATGCGTATAGATTATCTGGACCCGGTATTGGGCCCAAGATTGCGACTGCATGGCGAGCTGATCAACAAGGGTCGGTCTACATCGCTGGTTTCCGTCACCTTTCTGGATGACGCAGGCAACAAGCTGGTTTATGCACTGGTTACGCTGAGGGTGATCGACAAACGGCAAGTCTGAGCCCGCCGTTCGCGCTCATGCGGGATTACAGGGCGTCGTTGCCGGTTTCGCCGGTGCGGATTCGAATGCTTTGTTCAAGGGCGGTCACAAAAATCTTGCCGTCGCCAATATGGCCGGTGTTTGCTGCCTTGCAAATGGCGTCAATGGCTGCATCCACCAGTTCATCGGCCACTGCCACTTCAATTTTTGCCTTCGGCAGAAAATCAACTACGTATTCTGCGCCCCGGTAGAGTTCCGTGTGACCTTTCTGCCGGCCAAAACCTTTGACCTCGGTCATGGTCATGCCGTTGACGCCCAGCTCTGACAGGGCTTCGCGGACATCGTCGGATTTAAAAGGTTTGATGATAGCGGTTATCAATTTCATCCAGCATCTCCAGCGTGGCTTTAAGTGACTGCGAGGCTGCGAACTTTAGCACGGCGCACTAAAAAGCACCACTAGAGGGCTGGTGGGCAGGATTTTGACGAGTGCTGTCAATTGCTCGCGGGGGTTGCCTGTTCTGCGGTTGGCAGTGCCTCCAGCCAGGGGTGCAGATTGCTCCAGTCCAGCTGAAAAACATGTCGTGCATCAGGTACCAGGGCAGCGTCGACGCGAGCGCCGCCGGCTCTCAGTGCGTCGGCAAGTGCCGGCATAGTCTGATTCCAGCGAAACAGGTCATTTTCGGCAACGCGCAGGTAGATGGGCAGTTGCTTCATGTCGCCAATCAATGACAGGTCTTTCATCATGCCGGGTACGGCAACAACACCGTAATACTGCTCCGGGTGCTGTGCGGCAAGTTCCAGTGCCGAACTGCCACCGGTAGAAACGCCGACCAGCAGGGCCTTGCCCGGGCGTATGTCCGGTGACTGCTGCAGGTGTTTGATAACCTTGGGTATCTTCTGACCGTTTGCGCCAGTGAAGGGGGTGTTGGTTGGTGAAACAGGGACCGCAATCATCCAGCCACGGGTAGCCAGCTCCTTGCCCAGCCAAAACTGGGCACGGGCAACGTATTCATTGCCATCGCCGCCGGGCATCAGCACGCAGAGCGGCCATGGGCCTTCGCCGTGTTCCTGGCTCGGTTCAAACAGGAATACTTTTACGGTGCTGCCGTCCTCCAGCTCAACAATCGTATCGCGTGCAGCAGCCAGGGCTGGCAACAACAATAGACAGAGGGCGATGTAGCGGCAAAAAAGCATGAGAGATTTCCATTGCTTGGGTTTGTCAAAAACGAGGGTGTAGACCAGGGTTGTACCTGAATTCATTCAGCATAACAGAATCGCTGTCGAGGGAAATGGCATAAACGACAAAGCGCGCTCGCACGTCGATGACCGGTCGTTACTGACGGACTGTCAAAGTCCGACGATTTCCATGCGCTCATTGGCCGACACGGTGACCTGTGTGCCATCTTCGGTAATGAAGCTGCCTTCGCCAATATTGCGTTTGGCGACCCGGTAGATAACCGGGCTCTGGTCAGCATCGCGATACAACAAAACCGTGACCAGGCGTTGTTGATCCTGCCAGTGCAGGAAGGTAGAGATGCTGCCGATGACAATTATCCCCGCCAGTATCAGCCACAGCGCTGACTTCATGGTGTTGGCCATCGGTGCCTGAGTGTTGGCAGCCTGTGGTGCCGAGGTACTTTGCCGGTTTTTCCCCTGCCAGGGGTCGGTGGTTTCTCCGGATTGGGGCTTTTTGGCCGGGTTTCGCTGCGCAGCGCGCTGCCTGCGCACGACGATGACAGCAGCTACGATGACCAGCAGGGTTATCAGCAATTGGCCCAGCATAAGGCTCCATGTTTTCCGGTTCGGGTAAATCCGGATGATACCGCCCTGCGCGAGGTTGATCCAGTTGTCGGTGACGGTTGACGCTGCCATAATCGAACAAAGAGACTCAAACTCGTTCGTGGGAGCCGATAATGCAAAAAATAGCTGGCATCGCCCTTATTGCCCTGTCTGCATGCTGTGTGATTCTGGCCTTGCTTACGGCCGTCAATCTTGGGTTTATCATGACGCGTCCGGATTCGATCTCGGTGGCAAATGCGTTTGTGGGGCAGTTTGTGGTGATTGTTGGGACGCTGGTGCTGGGGCGGTGGTTTTACCGGCTTGGGCGCTCGCGATTGGCAGGTGCCGCGTTAGATGGTAAGTCCCGAGATTAGTGAGCTGGGTGATTGGCTCGCGGTTGGGGCTCCTCAGTCAGTGGATCGGGCCCCACAACCCGCGATGATCGGCTCTCGGTAGGGGATCGGGGCCAGAATCCCAGGATGATTGGCTCTCGGCCTGGTGCTTTCAATCAGTGTATCGGGCCCCACAACCTGAGGTGATCGGCTCTCGCGGCATGCGCTTCGAGGCGATACACCTCAGGCTCTGTGACCCTCTGCCAGGTCAGAGTGAAGTTCGGTGTTGATTGAGGTGGTATTCGGCGGTGGGAAGCTGGGGCGTGACGCGTTATAATCCGCGTTTTTCGGCAGCTTCCAGTGATGAAAGTCATCCACAATACTGAAGGGTTCCTGCGTCAGCATGATGGCTGTGTAGCGACTATCGGCAAATTTGATGGTGTCCACCTCGGGCATCAGCGTATTGTCGGGCAGCTGCTGGAGAAGTCGGCTGCCTATGGCGTGCCGTCTGTGGTGATTGTCATTGAGCCGCATCCGGAGGAGTTTTTTGCCAGTGATCCCCGGGATTGTCCGCCGCGTCTGAGTGAGGCGGGGGAGAAGGTGGAGCTGTTGCGGGCGCTGGGCGTTGACTATGTTTACCTGCTGGAATTCAATCGAGAGCTCAGCCGGTTGAGCCCTGAATCCTATATTGACGATGTTCTTGTTGCCGGACTCAACGTACGCTGTCTGATTGTGGGCAATGATTTCCGGTTTGGTTATCAGCGCTCGGGTGATTTTCAGTTGTTGCGCCGGTTTGGTGAAAAATCCGGTTTTGATGTGGTGGAAACCGCCAGTTGTGAGTCCGAAGGCGTCCGTGTCAGCAGTACCTACGTTCGTGAGTGCCTGGCCAACGCGGACTTCGATCGAGTGGCGGAAGTGCTTGGCCGCCCGTATGCGATCTCGGGTACCGTGGTGCGCGGCCAGCAGTTGGGCCGTGACCTTGGCTTTCCGACCTGCAATCTGGCACTGAACCGGCGCAATATCCCGTTGCACGGTGTATATGCCTGCACTGTAGAAATCACCCTGGGGGAAGGAGAGCGCATTGACGCGGTGGGCGCGGCCAATATTGGCTATCGACCGACTGTGAAAGAGGCTGGCAAGGCGTTGCTTGAAGTCCATCTGCTGGACTTTGATCAGGAGATCTACGGCGCCAGGGTGTCAGTGACATTCCGGCATCGGGTCCGGCCCGAACAGAAGTTTGAGTCGCTGGAAGCACTCAAGGCCCGGATTGCTCTGGATGTGGAGGAAGTCCGACAATACTTTTCCCGCTTCCGGCAATAGCAACCACGACCCACGGCAACAATGACCAGACATGCGTTCTGACTGCTGCGTACAGGCAATACCAGGATGAACGCCCAAATTGACGACACACAGGCCCAACCTGTTCGATGAGTGAGACAAGATGACTGACTACAAACAGACCCTGAATTTGCCCTTTACCGACTTCCCGATGAAAGCCAGTCTGGCGCAGCGGGAGCCCGGTATGCTGGCCCGTTGGCAAGACATGGATCTGTATCGCCGGATTCGTGAAAACAGTGCAGGTCGTCCGTCTTTCATTCTTCATGATGGCCCACCTTACGCCAATGGCGATCTGCATTTGGGCCATGCAGTCAATAAAACCCTGAAAGATGTCATCGTCAAGTCGCGTACGCTTGCCGGCTTCGATGCGCCCTATGTGCCGGGATGGGATTGCCACGGGCTGCCAATTGAGCACAACGTCGAAAAGAAAAAGGGCAAGGCCGGACAGAAAATCAGTCATGCGGAGTTTCGCCAGGCGTGCCGTGACTATGCCGCCAGACAGGTGGAAAATCAGAAAAAGGATTTTGTGCGACTGGGTGTTTTTGGTGACTGGGACAATCCCTATCTGACCATGAATTTTGACACCGAGGCCAATATCGTCCGTGCGCTTGGCCGTATCGCCGCCAATGGCCATCTGGTGAAAGGCTTCAAGCCGGTTTACTGGAGTGTGGTGGGGGCCTCGGCGCTGGCCGAAGCGGAAGTCGAGTATCAGGACAAGACCTCGTTTGCCATTGATGTCCGGTTCGGCGTGCTGGAGCCGGCGTCGTGGTTGACAGCGTTTGCCGTGACGGAAGACGCCGCGGGGGATAGCAAACTCTCCCTGGTTATCTGGACCACGACACCCTGGACATTACCGTCCAACCAGGCCGTGTGTCTTAACGAAAACCTGGAATATGCCCTGCTTCGTTGCACAGTCGATGAAGCGATGGGTGAAGAGTTGCTGATTATCGCCGCCGACATGCAGAACGAGGTCATGGCGCGCTACGGCTGTGACCAGGTTGAACGTCTTGGCATTGCCAAAGGTGCGGTGCTCGAGGGTCAGCGTTTGCAGCATCCGTTTGTCAATCGCCAGGTGCCGGTGCTGATGGGTGACCACGTTACGACGGATGCCGGTACCGGTGCGGTGCATACGGCGCCGGATCATGGTATGGAAGATTTTATCGCCGGTCAGACTTACGGGCTGGGTACCCTGAACCTGGTCGACGAAAACGGGGTCTTTGTCGAGGCTGCCGGCGAATTGGCCGGCGTGCATGTCTACAAGGCCGACGAACAGGTGCTGGATATACTGCGCCGGGAACATGCGTTGGTGGCAATGGAAAAGATCCGTCACAGCTACCCGCATTGCTGGCGCACCAAGACACCGCTGATCTATCGCGCGACGCCGCAATGGTTTATCAGCATGTCCGAAAAAGGCCTGCTGGACGCGTCGCTGGCTGCTGTCAAAGGCGTGAAGTGGGTGCCCGAGTGGGGTCAGGCGCGAATCGAGTTGATGCTCAAAGGCAGCCCCGACTGGTGTGTGTCGCGACAGCGTACCTGGGGTGTGCCCATCACGCTGTTTGTACACAAGGATACCGGCGCTTTGCACCCGGATACCGCGGGTCTTATCGAAAAGGTTGCCCAACGTATTGAGGCCAACGGTATCGAAGCCTGGTTTGCAGCCAGTGCGGAAGACCTGTTGGGTGACGATGTCCGTCACTATAACAAGGTGACTGATACGCTGGATGTCTGGTTCGATTCCGGTGTCACCCACTATTCTGTGCTGCAGCAGCGCGAAGGGCTGGGTTATCCGGCCGACCTGTATCTGGAAGGCTCGGATCAGCACCGCGGCTGGTTTCAGTCGTCGTTAAAAACGGCCATCGCGATGAATGGCTCTGCGCCCTATAAACAGGTACTGACGCACGGTTTTACGGTGGATTCCGAAGGTCGCAAGATGTCGAAATCCCTCGGCAATACCATTTCGTTGCAGGAAGTATTCAACGAGTACGGTGCCGATATTCTGCGCCTGTGGGTGACTGCGACCGATTACCGCGGGGAAATCGCGGTGTCGCCGGAGATCCTCAAACGGGTTGCCGATGCCTACCGGCGTATCCGCAATACTGCACGGTTCCTGCTGTCCAATCTGAATGGCTTTGACCCGGTTACCGATGCCGTGGCACCGGAGAACATGCTGGCGCTGGACTACTGGATCACCCGTCAGGCGCAACAATTACGTGAGCAGGTCAAGCAGGACTACGAAAACTATCAATTTCTTAATGTGTACCAGAAGGTTCATAATTTCTGTGTTATCGAGCTGGGCAGTTTCTACCTGGATATCATCAAGGACAGGCAGTACACCGCCAAGTCCGATGGTCTGGCGCGCCGATCCACGCAAACCGCGATGTATCACATCACGGAAGTTCTGGTACGGTTGATTGCGCCCATCCTCAGCTTCACTGCTGATGAAATCTGGCAGTTGGTACCCGGCGAGCGAACCGATTCGGTGTTTCTGGCGCAGTTTGATGAAGGCCTGCCGGCTTTACCGGCGCGGGACGATTTTAGCGATGCGTTCTGGCGTGAACTGATTGAAGTCAAGACCGCTGTCAATAAAGAGCTGGAGAAACAACGCGCCGAGAAAAAAGTGGGCGCGGCTTTGTCTGCAGAGGTGACGCTGTATTGCGATGAGACACTGCTAAAACGCCTGTCTGCGTTGAAGGATGAGTTGCGCTTTGTGCTGATTGTGTCAGCGGCGAGTCTGCAGCCAATGAGCTCTGGTGATGCCGCGGACACCGTTGCCACGGAGTTGTCAGGGCTGCGCTTGCGGGTAACACCGTCGGCGCACGAAAAATGTGTACGCTGCTGGCATCATCGTCCCGATGTTGGCACCCATGCGTCGGACCCGGAGCTTTGTGGTCGCTGCGTGGACAATATCAGCGGTGACGGTGAGCAGCGATACTATGCATGATTCGGGCAGCAACAAGCAGCCGGTGGCAAATCAGGCCGAAGCGGTGGTCTGTGAAGGTGCACGGGTGACCTTGCACTTTTCACTGGCATTGCCGGATGGCACGGAAATCGACAGCAATTATGGCAAGGCACCGGCGACCTTCCGGGTTGGCGATGGCAATCTGCTGCCGGGCTTTGAATCGGCACTGATGGGTGCTGTGCAGGGCGCTTCAATATCTGTGGTATTGCCACCAGAGCAGGCATTCGGGGCGGTCAATCCGGAGAACGTTCAGTCTTTTCCGAGGCAGCGTTTTGCCGGTTTGCTGGCCAATACCACGGATCCGGTCGAAGAGGGCACTGTGGTATCCTTTGCCGATGCAGGCGGTAACGAGATACCCGGTGTACTGCGGCAGATCGGTGAGTTGCATGTGATGATAGATTTTAATCATCCGTTGGCCGGGCGGGATATCGTGTTTACGGCAGATATACTGTCAGTTATCGAACCCGGCACCGAGGCTGTGAAGATTCAGTTGTAATGCCGGTCATCGTGACTGTGGTGAAATAATACCGGCATCAGGAGATGTAAATGAGCGCAGTACAAGTATTCGATGTGGCGGTCCCACCTGGGGCGGAAATCAGACTCGCCAATCCGCGGGGCTTCTGTGCGGGTGTTGATCGGGCCATCGATATTGTCAATCGGGCGCTGGACGTTTATGGCGCGCCAATTTATGTGCGGCATGAAGTGGTGCACAACAAGTTTGTTGTTGATACTTTACGCCAGCGAGGCGCCATCTTTGTTGATGAACTGGATGATGTGCCGCTGGCTGACAGCCTTGGGCGTCAGCCGATTGTGATCTTCAGCGCCCATGGCGTGTCGCAACAGGTGCAGGAAGAAGCAGTCGCACGTGGTTTTCAGGTGTTCGACGCAACCTGTCCGCTGGTGACCAAGGTGCATCTGGAAGTCATGCGTTTTAGCGCAGAAGGTCGCGAATGTGTGTTGATTGGCCATGCCCGCCATCCGGAAGTTGAAGGCACCATGGGTCAGTACGATAACAGCAAAGGCGGCAGTATTTACCTGGTCGAATCCGTTGAAGACGCAAACACCCTTGAAGTGAGAGATCCGACACGGCTGGCCTACGTCACTCAGACTACCCTGTCGATGGATGATACCGCCAAGGTGATTGATGCCTTGCGCGAACGCTTCCCGCAGATCGAAGGACCACGCAAGAAGGATATCTGTTACGCCACCCAGAATCGCCAGGATGCGGTGAAACAGCTGGCGCTGGAGTCGGATCTGTTGCTGGTCGTCGGCTCGCCCAACAGTTCCAATTCCAATCGTCTGCGCGAACTGGCCGAGCGTATGGGCTGTGAAGCCTATCTGATTGACCGGGTGGATGATCTGAAGCCTGAATGGTTTATAGGCAAGAAACGATTTGGCGTGACCGCGGGTGCGTCGGCGCCGGAGATACTGGTGCAGCAGGTGGTAGACCGGTTGCGGGAAATTTCGGGGCAGGCGCCGCTGGAGGTGCCCGGGGTTGAGGAGAATATTGTGTTCCGGATGCCGCGGGAGCTTGCTCGATAGTTTGACGGTGCTTTGTCAGCGGATCGGAACCCGGCCCCTGAGGTGATTGGCTCTCGTTCTGTTGGGGATCGGGCACCATTGCAAAGAGTGATCGGCTCTCGTTGTTGTCAGTGGATCGAGCATCATTGCCCAGGGCGATCGGCTCTCGCTTTGCTGGTGGATCGGATGCCACTGCAGAGGATGATCGGCTCTCGCGGCATGCGCTTCGAGGCGATACATCCTCCACATTGACATCCTCTGCTGGCTGTAGCGCCGGCTTACTTTCTTAGTTATTCAGTTCGTCGCGTTCTGCGGCTCTGGCGCCTGAGAGGATACCCATCAATGCATAGTTGCCTTCGTGGCAGGCGTACTCGTAGATGGGGTCTTCGCTGGCGGTGTAGTTGATGACGGCGGTCCAGGGACGTTCCCAGGTGCTGGGGTCTTCGACGGTGAACTGGTATTCGAGCACATCGTCGGCGATGCGGGTGTAACGTTCGGTAAACAGGCGGTTGGCACCGGCGCCGCGGAACTGGCTCTGGTCGGAAAAGTTTTTGGTCTGCACCACCAGGGTGTCGCCATCCCACCAGCCGCGGGAGTCGCCGTGCCACAACTCTATGCGTTCGTCGGCATGGGGTTTGTCGCCCAGCGGCACAATTCTGACGTCGTGAATCATTTCCTGAATGATGGCCACGGTGTCCGCACTCTGCACGATCTGGTAATAGCTGTTGTAGCCCGCCATGATGTAGGGCATGCCCCAGGTGATGCAGCGCTCCTGTAATGGCCGTCCCAGATAGGAGTCGGTGGCGCCGGGGCGATTGGCGGCACGTTCCTGCAGGCGGGCACGGCCCTCTTCGGTCATGGGAGGGATGCGGCCATTGGGCGGATCCACGATCAGTGAGGTGCGGTTTTCCAGGTTGCGGTCAACCATCCACGCGGCATCGTAGTTGCCGGTGGCGGGGTCGTAGGACTCCACTTCGCCGGTGATGACTGCATTCAGAAAGCCATCACCGAACAGGGCATCACCACCACTGGCTTCGATCTCGGCTGCCTGAGCGCGCAGTTCGGCAAATTCTTCGGCGGTCAATTCCGGCCGGTCGCCAAAAAATTCCGGCCGTTCCAGCGGTGTGCTGCTGTTGTTGGCCCACACACCCTGCAGGTCGGGTTGACCATTGATCGTGCGTGGTACCTGCCAGTTGGCATCCTGGGCAAAGATGTTCAGGCTGCTGGCGCACAGCAGCATCAGTATTGCGGGTCTGTGAAACGCTGTTTTCATGAGGGTGTGCTCCACGTATCCGGATTATGGGGTGACCGGTTCCTGAATGGTAAACGGCATGCCGCGCGGTGGTTCGCGGTCCGGTGGTGCGTCTTTGTTAAGGTAACCGTAGATCAGTTCTTCGGCAAATTCCACGCATTTGAATTCCAGCAACTGGGCATTTTCTTCCATGCGCCGGTACAGCGGCAAACGCAATGTCCAGGGCCGGGTGAACGTTTCCGGGTCGCGGATTTCCGCTTCATAACGGATCAGATTGGGATTTTCCAGCGTGTAACGTTCAATGACTTCGAGCTGATCGCTGTGATGATTGCCGGCACGGTCGAACCAGGTATAGGGCATAAAATCGGTGACCCGGATCACCAGCGTGTCGCCTTCCCAGTGGCCGCGTGAGTGACCCATCCATGCTGGTACAGGGCCGTCAAAATCGGGCTGGTCCATGTATACAATACGCATGGCGCTGGCGAATTCGTAGGCCATGACTGTGTGTTCCGGCGACTGCACAATCTGGAACGGGAAGGGCATGTAGTTGGCGCGTGGCACGCCGGGCATATAACACTTGCCAACCGGGTCCAGGGCAACCCAGTCTTCGGCGTTTTTATTGCGGGTTTCCAGGGTTGCAGGGGTGTAGGGAATCGGACCATCCTGGACCACGCCCAGGGTGGCGGGAATGGCGCCATTGGCACCCATGCGGTAATCGGGGCCGGCCCTGGCGGCACCGGGTTCAAGGTTCCAGTGAGTGCTGCCCAACGCCTGCCACAGGCCGTTCATGTCCGGCTTGCCGTCGGCGGTGCGGGGAATATCCCCTGACTGTGCGCTAACTGTAGTACTGATGCCTGCAAGGCTTACCGCCACCACGGCGGCCAGTATCGACGCCGCTATGAAGTCTTTCGACATACTTGTTCTCCCGCGTGTTCTTCTTTATTGTGTCGGGGTGATTATGTGCCCAACTATCCCACAGAGAAGTAAACATGTCTACGCTGGTTGCTGTGTACGGAACCCTCAAACGCGGGTTGAGCAATGACCATTATTTGCAGGCAGCGAACTATCTGGGCAACGACACGCTGACATCAATTACGTTGTATGATCTGGGCGCCTACCCGGGGGCCAAAGTTGAGCGCTCCGCCGGCATTGATGTGGAAATTTTTTCCGTGACGGCACAACAGTTACAGGCACTGGACGGTCTGGAAGAGTATGAGCCTGAGGCGCCCCCCCGTGGCCTGTATGATCGCCGTCTGTTCAGTACCCGATACGGCGCGGCCTGGGTTTATCTGTACAATCCGTCGGTGTCGGGGCTGGTGCCGATACAGGCAGGTAGCTGGCAGCCATCGACACGCTAGAGAATTTTTTTTGTTCCATTTTCCGGAGGTAGTGCTTGTGTTTGACAACGACATGAAAGTTTCTGATCGGGCTACCGGCGAGGCACGCCGCTTGCTGGATGTTGCGCCTTCGCGTCTGGCGCAGGCGGCGGTGTTTGCCGCATCACTCATGCTGGCCGCTTGCGGGCCTGCGGAAACACCCTCGACGACAGCACCGGAGCCGGCTGCTGCGGCGCCGGAAACCAGCACGCTGGCTGCTGAAAGCGAGGCCGAGCTGATTGAACGAGCCCGTGCCATTCACCAGCGGGTCATCGTCATGGATACCCATGTTGATATCAATACTGCGAATTTTGCGCCGGACACCAATTACGTTCAGGACCTCGATACGCAGGTCAACCTGCCCAAGATGGAAGCCGGTGGCATGGATGTCGCCTGGTTCGTGGTGTACACCGGACAGGGGCCGCTCACTGAGGAAGGCTTCGCCGCCGCTGAAGCCAATGCCATGGACAAATTCAGTGCCATTCAGCGACTGGTGGACGAAATTGCACCCGATCAGATCGAACTGGCTTACAGCTCTGACGATGTCCGTCGCATTGTCGACAGTGGCAAAAAAGTCGCCATGATCGGTGTCGAGAATGCCTATCCCATGGGTATGGATATCAGCAACGTACGCCGATACTACGAGCTTGGTGCCCGCTATATTTCCCTGGCGCACAACGGTCACAGCCAGTTTGCCGACTCCAATACCGGCGAACGTGACGACGTCTGGCTGCACAACGGGCTCAGCGACCTGGGTCGACAGGCCATTGCCGAAATGAACAAGTGGGGCATCATTATTGACGTGTCCCATCCATCGTATGCGTCCAACAAAGAAACCATTGAACTGTCACGCGCACCCGTCATGGCGTCGCACTCGTCGGCCAGGGCGCTGGACCCCAGTGTCAGTCGCAATCTGTATGATGATGAGCTGCGGGCCATTCGTGACAATGGCGGTGTTGTGCAGGCAGTTGCTTTCCGGGGTTATGTGGATTCCGAGAAACAACGAGCCTATGCCGAGGCCATGCGCAATCTGCAGGCTGACGTGGCAGATGAACTCGGTTTCACGTTGCTTGAAACTGCCGAAGTACGCGCCCTGGAGCCGGCTGCACTGAACACCTACCAACAGCAGGTGGCTGATATCAGAGCGCTGATGGCGCCCCGGATGGCCGCCGAAGTCGATGCGATCGCCCCGCCGGTGGACGTCAGTGATTTTGTTGACCACATTGACTATATAGTGGAATTGATCGGTGTTGATCATGTCGGCATCAGCGGTGATTTTGACGGCGGTGGTGGCGTGACCGGCTGGGCGGATGCGTCCGAAACATTTAATGTCACACTGGAACTGGTGCGCCGCGGTTACAGCGAGGAAGACATTGCGAAGATCTGGGGCGGCAATGTGCTGCGGGTAATGGATGATGTCGAGCGCATCGCGGAAGAGATCCAGGCGTCAGAAGGCGTCTGACAGTCTTTCACCCGGTCTGGTGACCTGCTGCTGCGGTCATGCTGTTGATGGCGTGTAGCAGGCCACTGGCCCGGAATATACTACTGGCCACTGCAGTGGGCAGGACACCGGCATTGCTTTCAATCAGCGAGAACTGCCTGGCAGCCCGCGTGATACCGGTGTAGATCAATTCCCGGGTCAGTACCGGGTTGTCATGCTGCGGCAGCATCAGCGCGGTGTGATTGAACTCGGAACCCTGTGACTTGTGCACAGTCATGGCAAACACTGTCTCCACCGACTGCAGCCGGCTGGGCAATATCCAGCGCACCGGTTGATGCGGGTCGGCAGTGGGGAAGGCCACACGCAGACTGGTGCCGCGACCGTCCTGCGCTGTGTTCGGGTAAGGCAGGGTAATGCCAATATCACCGTTCATCAGTGCCAGGTTGTAGTCATTGCGCGTCACCATCACCGGTCGGCCAGCGTACCAGGTGGCAGCTGACGGCTGAGCGGCGCCAATCGCATCGGGTTGGTCTGGTGTCGCGCCGAGCAATCCGTGATGGCGCAGAATTGCCTCAATGCGAGGATTTAATCCCTCAATACCAAATTCTCCCTTGCGCAGTGCGACCAGAAGCTGGAACTGACCCTGAGCCTTGAGTACCTGCAGCGCCCAGTTGTCCCGGGTTTTGCTGTCGCAATCGTGTGCCGGCGGGTTGGCGACGACAGTCAGGAAGTGCCCGTAACCATGGGTCCTGTCGCTGATCAGGCGCTCAAAAACCGGATCCCGACTGCTGTTGATCCGCAAACGTTGCAGCTCGTCATAACGACCATCAAACAAGGTATTGAGCGTGTCAGCACTGGCGCTGGCATTGACGGCCGCAGCGAGTTTACCAATGCCCGGAACCTGCCCGAAGCGATGGCTGTAGCGCAACATGGTGATGGCCTGGTCCAGGGCGCTGCCCTGGCTGTCGATATAGTCTGCCGGGACACGCTGGCCGGTTGCTGAGGTAATCCATTGCGCGGTATCCGGCTGGTATCGGGCCTGCCCGGCATACTGGCACAGACTGCCCAGCACCGCGCCTGCTTCCACCGAGGCCAGCTGATCTTTGTCGCCGAGTAATATCAGTTTTGCGTGAGCCGGCAAGGCCTCCAGCAGCAAAGCCATGAGTTCGATGTCAACCATCGAGGCCTCGTCAATGACCACCACATCAGCCGGCAATGGGTTGCCTGCATGATGGCGAAAAAACCGGCTGTCGCGAATTGGTCCCAACAGTCGGTGTACGGTGCTGACGTCACCGGGAATTCCCTGCAAGCCGTGTCTGGTCAGCTGCGAGGTAATGGAGGTGCTCAGACGGGCAGCTGCCTTGCCGGTGGGTGCTGCCAGACGAATGCGCAGAGGCTGGTTCGCGTCATGCTGATGCATGGCCTGCAGTACGGCCAGTAATTTGACCACGGTAGTGGTCTTGCCGGTGCCCGGTCCGCCGGTGATGATGGCAAAACGATTGCGCGCAGCCAGGGCACAGGCGATTTTTTGCCAGTCCAGTTGTGGTGCAGGCTCAAGGGCCGGTTTGTTATCCGTATTGTGGTGAGACAATCGATCAAAAATCATGTCGATGGTGGCAGCCAGCTGTTGGTCATCAAGTATTGGCGGCGTCATCAGGCGCTGCTGAATATTCCGGGCCAGCGTCTGTTCGTAGTGCCAGAAACGGCGAAGATAGAGCAGTGGTCTGCCGCTGCTGGCATCCATTACCAGTGGTTCATTGTTGTGGCCGATAAGCGCTGAGTGTTGCAGTGCCCGTAACCACTGCTCGCGATCGAGCTGTCTCAGCAGCTGTTGCGGGGTGACGGCCGGTTGGTGAGCCGGTGACTCCGGCGGCAGAGACAGTGCCCGCTCGGGCTCTGCCAGACAATAGTCCAGATCCAGACAGGCGTGGCCATGACCGTTCTGGTGACTGGTCAGCGCGGCTGCCAGTAACACCGCCGGGGTGGCGTCAGGCATCTGTCTGTGCAGAAAAACCACAAACTCTGTGTCCAGCCAGCGTAGCCATCCGGCATTGGCCCAGTCATCCAGTGTCAGCAGGAACTGCCCACTGTCAGCCAGCACCGTACTAACGTCAGTGGGCAGTACTGATAACGCGTTGTTGGTATCGGTCATCAGAACAGAACCTCCTGGTGGCCGGGTGACGGTGCCCTGTGATCGCCATGGAACAGGGCATCAAGTTCGTTGATGAATGCCAGCGACGGTTTGTCGAACACCAGGCCTTGGGTCTCGGACGCATGGCCGCGCAAGAAGAAATACAGCGCACCGCCGACGTGCTTGTCATAGTCATAGTCGGGCAGTCGGCTGCGCAGCAGGCGATGCAGGGCCAGCAGGTAGATGGCGTATTGCACATCGTAGCGACTGTGCAGGATTTCCTCTTGTAGCGCCGGCATACTGTAGTGGCTGTCGCGCGGGCCCAGGTAATTGGACTTCCAGTCAGCCACGTAGTATTGGCCCTGGTGCGCAAATACCAGGTCTATGAAACCTTTGATCATGCCATTGAGTTGTGTGGGCAGCAGCGCGGGACGTTTTTCTCCGCGCTGGATATGATGCTGGCACAAAGCGTCGAGTTTACCAGCCTCGACTTTATGACTGGCGAACAGGAACTCCATTTCCGCCTGCCGCCATTGCAACTGCGTCAACTGCAAAGGGTGGCTGCCGGGCAGGGAAAAGCTGGTGTTCAGGAACGTTTTTAACCATACATCCAGCCGTTCTTCATCTTCCTGCCAGCCTCGTTGCAGGCAGCGCTGCGTGAGCATTTGCCGGCGTGTCTCATCGTCGCGCTCGGCCACATCGAAACCCTGTGCTTCAGCCCATTCCAGCAGCCCATGCAGAAATGTGCCGGGTTTGGGGCCACGATGGAAGCCGTGCAACCCCGGGGCGTGGCGACTGAATTCGCGCCGTGTCTGAGTGTCCGGTTCGGCGTCTCGTTGCCGGGCCGCAATATGCTCTTCCTGGGCCTGATCATCCTGCGGTGCCTCTGGCTCTCGGGCAGCCAGGGTGTCCAGTGGAGCCTCCGCGCCACCGGTTTTGAGTGCCGAGTAACTGGCGATCCACCAGTTTTCTGCAGGACTGTGCGTGGACACCAGCGCTGGCTTGAATGCCATCTTAGTCGCTGTCGGTTTGCTGCCTGCAAGGGTGTCCGGGTCGCGAATGACGGGCGCTGCTCTGAGTTTGATGTGCTGGCATTGTTCATCCCAGTGCAGCACTGCATCAGCGACCCCCGTGGCATCCAGAGGTTCGCCGCCGCTCATCAGGTAACCCAGGGCGCCTTTATGATTGATGATCGCGGAGCCGCCCGAGGTCAGGGCAGCGACACCCAGCCACAGACCGTGGCGTGCCCGGGTTAACGCCACATAGAGCAGTCTCATGTCTTCGGACAGGCGCTCGTGATCTGCCTGCTGCCAGGCTTCGGCATCGCGCTTGTGGCCGGCAATTTCCAGTCGTCGGGAGTTGCCATGGGCGTCGCTGACAATGGTTACCTGTTTGATCCGGTGATTGATTTCCTTCATGTCCGGGGCGAAGGGTAAACACACCAGCGGATACTCCAGGCCTTTGGCCTTGTGAATGGTCACCACCCGAATCAGATCGCTGTCGCTTTCCAGACGCAGAACTTCTTCATCGTCCGGGTTTTGCATCTGCTCCGCCAGATGGCGGATCAGTGCCTGTTCACCTTCATATTGCTGACTGGCTCTCTGCAGATATTCTGCCAGGTGCAACAGATTGGTCAGGCGGCGTTCGCCACCGGGCGTATTGATCAGCCGCTGCGGCAATTGATGGAACTGCATCAGGTGTCGCAGCATGGGCAGCACACCCTGGGTTTGCCACAGGCTGTGAAGCAGGCGAAACAGTTCGGTTTCAGCCTCCCAGGCCAGCTCATCACGGTTCAACCGTTCCAGTCTGGCCAGTGGCAGGTCCAGCGTCGACGTTGCCAGGGCTGCGCGCAGTTTGCGCTCATCGGCTGGCTTGGCGCAGGCGCGCAGCCAGCGCAGGACGTCATGAGCCTCATCACAGGCAAATACCGATTCGCGGTCGGACAAGTAAACACTGGCCAGTTCATAGGCCTGCAGGGCCGCGCGCACTTCATTGGCCTCGGTGCGATTGCGCACCAGAATGGCTATGTCTTTGGGGTGCAGGCGCACAAAGCCGTTATCGCTGCGAAAGCCGGTTCGTTCATCGTTTAACCAGCTGGCGATTTCACTGGCGCAGCGCAATGCCATGGCACTGCGATAGGCGGTAATGCCGATTGCCTCGAGACGGTCGTCGATGTCGCTGTCATCTTCATTGATGCTGCCCAGATGCCAGAATGTGATAGCTGGCGCTGGTTTGTTATTCAGGAGTAGCGTCTCGCTACGCCCGCTGGCGTTTACCGGCAGGAATGGCAAGGGGTTGTGTTCACCCTGGCGAAAGCGAAAAGCCCCGTTGGTGAAAGCTTCGGCCTGCTGGAACAGGTAGTTGATACCCTCGACCACGCCCGTTGTGGAGCGATAATTGGTGGCAAGACTGTAGTGCCGTCCAGAGGTCGCCTGACGTGCTGCCAGATAGGTGTGAATATCAGCGTTGCGGAAGGAATAGATCGCCTGCTTGGGATCACCGATCATGATCAGAGCGCAGTCGCTTCGATTGCTGTGGAGCTGATAGATGCTGTCAAAGATCCGGTATTGCAGCGGGTCGGTATCCTGAAACTCATCAATCATGGCCACCGGGAAGTCCTGGCGAATCTGCGCCGCCAGTTTGTCGCCGAGCGGCCCCTGCAGGGCGTGGTCCAGTTGCAATAACAGATCGTCATATCCCAGTTCGGCTTTGGTTTGCATGCGCTGGTGCAATGCCGACTCCAGCCAGCGACGGGCATGGCTGAGCACAATGGCGCGAAGGTCCGGGCCGGTGCTGTTGGCAGCTGCCTCTTCCGCAGCAAGCCAGTCAGCAATGGCAGTCAGCGCCGGATGTTGCGGCTGCGCCGGCGCCTTTTTGCCGCCACTCAGCTTCCATTGATCCTGGGCGAAACGGACCATACGATCCGGTGCCTCACTGCCTGCCGCCCAGTCAGCCAGGCGTTTTTTCAGGTCGGCAAAATCCGCCGGCTGTTTGGCTTCGGCGTACGAATTTTTGTTGAGCGATGGTTGCAGGCTGTCCAGCAGGTCTTCCAGTTCGGCCACGCCTGCCAGCCAGGTCTGTCGTGCATGATTCTGCAGGCGTTCAATCTCCAGAGACTGCTCGGCGAATCCGGCCAGTGCCTGTTGCAGGTTGGTGACATCGGGCAATGTTTCGCCGGCATAGGTGAGCGTGGTGCTGGTTTTGTTGATCAATGGCCGTACGGCCTGTAACAGCGATGCCGGGTCAGCAAATTCCCGGTGAATGGATTGCGCGGTTGCCAGCGGCAATGCATAAAAATGCTGACGCCAGTAGTCGCGTATCAGATCGGCAAAGATATCCTGCTGGTTGGTGATCAGGGTTTGCTGAAACAGGCTGCCACTGTCGAAAGCATGTTCACGCAACATGCGATAGCACCAGCCGTGAATGGTTGATACCGAAGCCTGGTCCATACTTTGTGCGGCCAGGCTGAGCAGTCTCGCACACTGTGGCCACTGTGTGCTGTCGTAGTCTTCACGCAGGCGACGCAGGACTTCGTCACAGTCGTCATGAGGATTCAGGAAGCAACGGGCCGCATCTGACAGTCGGGCGCGAATGCGGTCTTTCAGCTCCTGAGTGGCGGCATCGGTAAAGGTCACGACCAGAATGTCTTCCGGCATCAGGGCGCGCGCGAACGCGGCATCACCGCCATGCTGCAGAATCAGGCGGGCATAAAGCAGGGCAATGGTAAAGGTTTTGCCAGTGCCGGCGCTGGCCTCAATCAGGCGACTGCCATGCAGCGGGAAGCTACGGATGTCCAGCGCTGTACTCATTCGCTGGCCTCCTGCGCTGCCGGTGTCTGTTGGCGGTGCTGTTGCCAGTGTTCGATCATATCCTGATACAACTGCGCACTGCTGTGGACAAATGCGCTGTCGCCGGTGTCAGTCTGAGGTACGGAAAGGGAGTGTATGCCGCCAGGCAGCACACCGCTCAGCAGGGCATCAAAGTCCGGCCACAGGCGTGCCAACGCCTCGCTGCGCTGCACCTGGCCAGGCCGGTCGTAGCCGCCCTGATATTCCTTTTCCGCGTCCAGCAATGGTGTCTTGTCCGGGTCGGCCACCAGATAGGCACAGCTGGTTTTGACCTCAGCGGCCAGCGGGTGAGTCAGGTTTTGCTGATAAAGAATTATCAGCTTCTGCAGAATATGGCGGGCTGACGCTGCCGACATGGGCGCCAGTACTTCGTCGGTGTCAGGCCCCAGTACATGCGTTTTTACCGGGCCCTGCAATTGCGCTGCCAGATGCGCGGGCCAGTGCCGTGCCAGGTAATGCCATTTGACCCTGGCCTGCACCTTGCCAGCGGCCCTGGCTTTGCCTGCCCAGATCTGGCCGCTCAGCATGACACAGCGCAGCCGCTCGCCGTTGTCGGCCTCCAGTATGTCATTGAGTGAGTCCTCCAGTTGCAGTGGACTGTCGTTGGTCGTCACCAGGACGGGCAGAGGCGGTGTCGTTTGACTGCTGCTGGTCAGCGCGTGACAACGTTGCAGGGGTTTGATCAGGGGGCGGGTGAGCGGCTCTCGAAACAAGTCGGCAAACGGCGCCATGGGCAGAACGCCGCGACGCTGCTGCCGTTTGATCAGCTGCGCCAGCAACGCTTCGGTGTTGATACTGTCCGGGTCCCTGTGTGTGCGCAATTCATATTGTGCATCATTGATCAGCTGATCCTGAATCTGCCACTGAACCAGACCATTGATGGTGAAGGATTCATGGTCTTCGCCGGTGAGCTCGTCGTTGCTGAAGGTCACACCCAGACGACTGGCAAAAAAAACATCCGCCGGATTGCGCAGCAGGTCAGCAAGATCTTTGAGGCTGATGGTGGCATATTGCGACAGATCCGCTGCTGGCAGCCCGGTGTCATCCCCGGTCGGTGCTACTGTGCCCGGTGCCCACTCGCTGGCGAAGGTGCCCAGTGGCGATCCAGCCTCGAAATAGGCGGCGCTGAAAGGCTGTAATGGATAATCGTGAGTGATGCTCTGCACAATGGCCTGGCCGCGGCCATGATCGTCAACGGTATCGGCAATATAGTCGCGCAGTTGCGCCACCAGTACCGAAGGTGGTCGCTCACTGTTGTCACGGATACTGCGACCGGTCCAGCTCAGGTACAGGGAGTCGCGGGCGGACAGCAGGGCCTCCAGAAACAGATAACGGTCGTCCTCTCGGCGGGACCGGTCGCCAGGCCGGTAGTCGTGACGCATCAGGTCGAAATCAACAGAGGTGACCTGGCGCGGATAGTCGCCATCATTCATGCCCAGCAGACAGATGTGCCGGAACGGGATGGCGCGCATGGGCATCAGCGTGGCGAAATTGACGGCGCCGGCGAGAAACCGCTGGCTCAGTTCCAGATCATCCAGGGATGACAGAAAATAGTCGCTGACCACCTCAATGGGCAACTCATCGTGAAAGCCCGCTTGGCTGCAGGCATCCGTCCAGCTTTGCAGACGTTGCTCGGCACGATTGACAAGCATGGCATCACGATCGTCAGTGGCTGCAAAACACTGATTGAGCAGGGCGCTGATGCGGCTACTCCAGGTTGCCACATCAGCAGGCTGCCGGAACAGCTGCCAAAAGTGTTCCAGTATACCCAGCAAACGCGCGAGTTTTCCGGTCACGGCAGCGCCCAGACCACCGACCTCGGCAAAGGGTTCAATATCCTGCCAGGCGCCGCTGTTGCCTACCGCATAACCCAGCAGCATACGACGCAGGCCAAAGAGCCAGGTGTTCTGCTCCAGGGCATCCTTGCCCAAGGTGTCGGGCAACCCGTGGGCGATGCGTTGCCCGGCATTGAGCCCCCAGCGAATGCCTGCGTCCTGCGCCCATCGATGTAACAGGGCCTTGTCGGCCGCATCAAGGCCAAAGGCATTCTGCACGGCTGGAACATCCATCAGATCCAGCAGTTCACTGACTCCAAACCTTGAGGAGCTCAGGTTCATCAGCATGGCCAGCGCCTGATACACCGGTGCCTGGTTACGCTTGCCCTGGTCGGAGATGGTAAACGGAATATAGCGCGTATCATCCCGGCTGATGCGGCCAAAAACCGCCTGGATATGCGGCGCAAACTGGTTGACATCCGGCACCATGACCAGAATGTCGCGAGGCCGCAGGCTGGTGTCACGGGCAAACAATTGCAAAAGATGATCCTGCAGAATTTCCACTTCGCGTTGGGCGCTGTGAGCGATGTGGAAACTCAGTCCCTCACCTGCAGCAACGCCATTGTTTGCGGCGCGGGCTTCGTCGATGCTGCGCAGATGAAAAATATCACCCTGAATACGGCCCAGCAGGTTGAGCTCTGCAGGTGCTTCAAACAGATCAATACTGAGTTTGTTGTCCTGGAATATCTGTTCGTAGTCGGCGCGGTTATCATGCTCGTCGAGCAGGCGGATATAGTCCCGCCCCTGCTTGCCCCAGGCTGCCAATAGGGGGTTGCCGCGCAGAAACAGCGCGTCGATGGCACCGGAATCGTCGGCGGCAGGCATGTCGGCGCGCGGCGATTGGCGTTTGTAGGGCTTGGCAAACAGGCGTTGGGCAATATGCGGCTCAATGATATCGCCCCAGAAGTGGGAGCAGGGGTTGTGTACACACAATAATACCTGCGTACAGCGGGCGATGGCAGCCAGCACCTCCAGACTCTGCCGTGGCAGAGAGGATATGCCAAACACCACCACGCGGCGGGGCAGGCCGGCCGGTCGTGTGGCAGGTGTCAGGGCCTGACAGGCATCAAGAAATTGCTGATGGACTTGGGCGCGGCCGCTGTCACGGGCCTGGGGTGCGATGTCGCGCAACAGGCGTCGCCACAGTTCAGCCTGCCAGCTCTGTTCGTCAGGCAGGGCAATGTGCTGATTGTGGCGAGTAATCTGATTCACTCCTTGCGCCCAATCCTGCAACCAGTCAGCGCGATAGATCTGGTATTGATCCAGCAGGTCTGCCAGGCGCTGGGCCAGCTGGAATTGCTTGCGCTGGCCGCTGTCTTCGCTGAGGAAATGCCGCAAGGCGGCAAATTCAGGCTCTGCCAGCAATGTCGGCAGCAGTCGCAACAGCCGCCAGCTCAGCAGGGTTTTGTCGAAGGGGGAGGTTTCCGGCAGTTCGCCCAGCACCGCGCGATAGGCCTGCCAGTGGAACCGGCCCGGCAGACTGATGTTCATCGCGGCGGCAATGCCACAACCGGGTTCCGGGGCATCGGTATCGGCAGCCAGTGCCAGTTTCAGCCATTGGGCAATACCATTGCTCTGGACCAGCAGTGTTTCATTTTCCAGCGGCATCAACGGGTGGCGGCTCAGCCAGGTGACGGTGACCTGACGCAGCTGTTCCAGCCGGTTGCTTTGCAGCACCATGAAGCCAGGCTGTATCGGCAATTCAGCCGACGGCGACGTGATATTCTCGGATCCTGCTGAACTCATTGACGGGCCTGTATTCGTCCCTGGTTTTCGCTGTTTCAGTGGCTTTGTGTCATGACCGTGAGTATAAGGCTTTTAGCCGCGATTGGTATGGTGCGTTATTACCCGCTCTGGTGTAATCTGCGCGGATTTTTCACGTCATGACTACCATGAGTCTGTCGCCATGTCGCACACAGCCAAGCCAATAACAGAAAAAACCGATGCCGTACAAATCGGCACCGGTGACCTGTATGCCGATCTGGCGGGCTACTACGATCAGTTTTGTGCGGAGGTGGATTACGCAGGGCAGTGCGCATTTGCGGTCCGCGTGTTTGATGCCTTTGCTGACACCGGTGGTCGTGACTATCTGGATCTGGCCTGCGGCACGGGCCGACATCTGCAGGAAATGGCGAGGCTCGGATTCAACCCCGCCGGTCTCGACAACAGTCCGGCCATGCTGACGCAGGCGCAGAGCCGATGCCCCGAGGCGCAACTGATGTTATGCGACCTGGCCGGCTTTGAGCAGGTGGAGGGCTTTGACCTGATCAGCTGCTTTCTGTATTCAATTCACTACAGCCATCCCCGCCAACAGCTTGCCGAGACACTGCGTCGCGCCTGGCTGGCGCTGAAACCGGGGGGTGTGTTTGTCTTCAATACCGTGGATGCCGATGGCGCCCGTCAGCAACATGATGTGGTGACACGTCTGCAGACAGCTGACGCACACCTGACATTTACCTCGGGCTGGTATTATTCAGGACAGGGTGAAGACCTGGATCTGCGTCTGTCCATTCGTCGGCAGTCAGCGCAGCACACACAGGTCTGGCATGACCGACATACAATGACAGCGATTACTCTGCCCGCCTTGAAACAGCAACTCATGGCTACCGGCTTCGAGGTCACTCTGCTGGAGCACGACTATGACCGGCTGATGCCCTGGGATGGCAACAGTTTTAATGCCATCGTGGTGGCCTGTAAAGTCTGATCACGCCGATACCCGCCATAATTCACCATCAGCAATGCTGAAACCGGTCAGCTCGAAACTGGCAGCCAGCTCCAGCAATTTGCCCTGCGCCGTCGTCGCCCCGGCTTACTGGTTAGCCGCCTCGGCTTCGGCGCGTCGGGCCCCTGCCAGCACACCAGGCAGGGCGTAGTTGCCTTCGTGGCAGGCGTATTCATACATGGGCTCATCTGCCGATTTGGCGTTAAACATCAGCTCCCCGGTCCACGGCTGGCTGAAAACGGTGGGATCCTCAACGGTAAACGTGTACACGATTTCGGAGGAGGAGACGCGCTCAAACCGTTCGGTCACGGTCAGGTTCTCCGAGGCGCCAAACACGGTATGCTGGGGATGGTAGCCGGTGGTGGTGACCACCAGTGTGTCGCCATCCCAATGGCCGACCGAGTCCCCCATCCATTTCTGCATATTCGGCATGGGTTCATCATCCATGCGTATGATGCGGGCATCGTGAATCATCTCGGCCAGAATCATGACGTAGTCTTCAGTTTGCACTATCTGGTAATTGTTGTTGTACATCACCGGCAGCATGGGTGGACCGGAATGGGTACCGAAAGATATCAGACAGCGCTCGGACAGTGGGCGACCTTCGGGTCCGTCATTGGGGGCGGGTGCGCCGGGAGCGCGAGCGAAACGGGCACGGGGGTCGCCGGCGAAGGGAATCTGACCGCTGGGCGGATCAACGATGATGGAGGAGCGGGGTTCACCATTGATGACCTGGATACGATCTCCGACTTCCTTCCAGAATTCGTTGTAACCATCGTTGGTGTCACCGTCATCGCCGCCCTGGGCGCCGGCACCGGGTTCACGGTCGGGATCGCTGGCTGCGTATTCAGCTTCCAGGAATGCCTGATGCCCCCCTTCCAGGGCGCGCACCTGGTCCGCACTGAGTACCAGTGTCTCGCCCAGTTCGCGGTCGCGGGTCAACGGCGTCAAAGTGGCATTGCTCCACACGCCCTGCAGGTCGGGCTTACCATAAGCGGTCCGGGGCAGGTCGTCCTGGGCCAGGACCTGGCCTGTTGCCAGCGCGATCGTCAGGCTCATGGCTGCAAACGTCGTGTTCTGTCGAGTGGTCATTGTTATTCTCCCGCTAGAAACAGTGTTTCCCCGATTATTGATCAATAATCGACCCCAGACAAGTCGATCGGTCAGCGCAGGCATGCCGGCCGCCGCTTACAATCTGTCAAACTTTACTGCAAATCATTGATGTCATCACAATTTGTTGCCGTTATACTCCCGCGGTTACGTTTTTGTCTCACCCAATAAAATAATAGGTACCCTGTTTTGAACTCCTTGCTCCGACTCTCGCTTGTGGGACTGTCGTCCTTGTGTCTTCATGCCGCTGCCCAGGCCCAGCCTGGCGTTGATGGTCTCAATCCAGCACCGCTTGGTGTTCAGGCCCGGTTTGGCCGTGAAACGGTGATTCCATTGCAGCGTTTGCCGGATGATGTAGATATCAGTCTCGATGGTGAGCTGAACGATGCGGTGTGGGCGCAGATTCCGGCGCAGAGCGGCATGTGGATCGTGGAGCCGGAAACGCTGGCGCGGGCGCCCTATGGCACGGAAATGAAGGTGTTCTACACCGACGATGGTATCTATATTGGCGTTAACATGGAGCAACCGGCGGACACGCTGGTGCGTCGTATCACAGCCCGTGACAACCGCCAGGTAAACCGCGATCGCGTGTCATTTACGCTGGATACCTCGGGCGAAGGGCAATACGGTTACTGGGTCAGTCTGGCCCTGGGCGACAACCAGCTTGATGGCACCATCCTGCCCGAACGTCAGTACAACAGCCAGTGGGACGGTGCCTGGTATGGTGCCACCAACGAAAATGCCGATGGCTGGAGTGCCGAGTTTTATATTCCCTGGGGACAACTGGCGATGCCCAGTCGCGAAGGCCGACGGCAGATCGGCTTCTACGGTGAACGTGTGGTGGCACACCTGAACCAGAACTGGGCGTGGCCGCCAATTGCCAAGTCCGATCCGATCTTCCTCAGTAATTTCCCATTGCTGGAGATGGAGGGTGTCAATCCACAACAACAATGGAGTCTGTTTCCTTCCTTCGCGTCCACCTATGATGAGATTGATGCAGACTGGGATCATCGGGCCGGTGTGGATGTGTTCTGGCGACCGTCCAGCAATTTTCAGATGACTGCGACGCTGAATCCGGATTTTGGTTCAGCCGAGGCTGACGATGTTGTGGTGAACCTGACCGCCAGCGAAACCTTTTTCCCGGAAAAGCGCCTGTTCTTCCAGGAAGGTCAGGAGATCTTCAACACCACATCGCGCTCCAATGGCAGCATAGGCAAGCGTTTCACCATTTTGAATACACGTCGTATTGGTGGTCGGCCGCGCTCGCCGGATCTGCCAGACGGTGTGTCGCTGCCGGCCCGCGAGCGAATTCAGACTGCGGACCTGTTAGGGGCGGCCAAGGCCACCGGTCAGCTGGGCAATTTCCGCTACGGCGTATTGGCGGCTTCCGAAGATGAGACCCAATTCCAATTGCCGGGGCAGCGAATCGAACAGCAAGGGCGCGATTTCACTGCCTTCCGCCTGTTATATGAGGATCAGGGCGGTGGTACCGAGGCCGCCTACCGTGGTATCGGTTATATCGGCACGCTGGTGGCACACCCGGAATCGGATGCCCAGGTCCACGCGATTGATTTTCGCTATCTGACCCAGGGCGGTATCTGGAGTTTCGACGGACAGGTGGTGACATCTGACGTTGACGATGGCGACCAGGGTTTTGGCGCATTTACCGATATCGTGTACTCGCCGCAGCAGGGTTTTACACACACACTGCATCTGACCTATTTTGATGAAGACCTTGACGTCAATGATTTTGGCTACCAGGATCGCAACAATGCCAAGGAAGCCTGGTATCGTTTTGAGTGGGTCAAGACCGGTCTGGTTCGGGTACGCGACCTGCGCGTGTCCTCGTTCCTGCGCTACGAGGAGAATCTGCAGGGCGACCGCACCAATAATGCGATTCCGGTGATCAGCACAGCGATAACCCTGAATAATCTGGATCGGGTCAATATCAACCTGCAACACTTCCCCAAGCGCTATGACGACCTCAACAGCTTTGGCAATGGTACGTTTTCGACGCGGGAGCGCACCAACTATAGCGCCAGCTATACCACCAACACGGCAAGAGCGGTCAGCCTCAATGGCCAGGTCGGCCGATCGACCGAGTTCGCGGGTGGTTACAGTGAGTCCTATGAAGTGGGTGCGACCTGGCGGCCGGCGGCCAATATCAACGTAACCGGAGACGTCCAGTATCAGGACCGTGATGGCTGGCTGCTGCACCAGGGTGGTCAGAACTTTACCGCATTCCAGACCAGCCAGTGGGAGACCAGCTTCCGGCTGGAATACTTCCTGACCGCCAAGCAGCAGCTCAGCGCCGGGCTGCAATGGGTTGGCATCAAGGCTGCCGGTGACCGCTACTTCAACCTGCCGGCGGATGCACCGACCCGCAACCGCGATCTGGTCGAAGTGGATCAGCATGCACGGACACCGGGAGACTTCTCGATTTCGCAAATGAATTTCCAGCTGCGCTATCGCTGGGAAATTGCGCCGCTGTCGGATCTGTTTATCGTTTATAACCGCAACGGCAACAAGCGCGATAACCTGATCAACTTCAATGAGCAGTTTGACAATGCCTGGAACGATCCACTGGCCAGTCAGCTGGTAGTCAAACTGCGTTACCGTCTGGGTACCTGAGTCACCGGGATGCGCATCAAAGCAGGCGGGAGAGGGCGACCAGAGCCCTCTTCAGTTTGCCGTCCCAACGCACAGCACAGTTCAGTCGCAGGCAATTGGCTAATTTTCCGGATGCCGGGAACATGGCGGTCATTGCGGTGCTGTTGCTGGCTTCGATGTATCCGCTGTTGCAGTGATGGTTTGCGCCGTCAGGTAATTGCGCGACAGCCCGGGCCACTGAGCGTGCTGCGTCCACCGGCCAGTGGGGACACATTGATCTGTGTGGAGATGCGTTCTTTCAATGCTGCCACGTGAGATATGACCCCAATCAGCTTGCCCTCCTGTTGCAGGCTGCTCAGCGTTTCCAGCGCCGTGTCCAGAGCATCCTCATCCAGCGTGCCAAAGCCTTCATCCAGAAACAGTGAGTCCACACGGACATTGTGACTGGCCATGCGCGACAGACCCAGTGCCAGTGCCAGCGATACGATAAAACTTTCACCGCCTGAGAGGTTTTTGGTGGAACGCACTTCACCGCCCTGGTAGTTGTCGATGACGTTGAGGTTTAGCGGCTGATCACGGTCGCGCTGCAACAGGTAACGGTCGGTCATTTTTTGCAGCTGCAGGTTGGCGTGCTGGATCATCAGTTCAAAGGTCAGGCCCTGGGCAAAGTTGCGAAACTTCTTGCCGTCACTGGAGCCAATCAAGGCATGTAGTCGCCGCCAGCGCTCCGCTTCGGTTTTCTGCTGGTCAATTTTTTCTGCCAGCGTCTGCTGTTGTGCGCGCGCGTCATCATTGTCTTTCAGACGCTGCCTGACAGCACCCAGTTTTTCACGCAAGGAGCTGACCACGGCTTCCTGCCTTTGCCATTGTTGCTCAAGTGTTTCCGGGGCGTCGTCAGTCAGCGCCTTCGCCAACTCGTCGTCCAGTTCCTGACGGGTTCGCGTCAGTGCGCTGCGCAGCTCTATGCCCTGCTGTTGCAAAGCCTGTGATCTGGTTTCCAGTGTTTTACGCTCAACCTCGGGAAGCTGGGCGCTGACAAACGCCTGTTCGTCGGGGAATTGCTGTTGCTGCAGCGCTTCGGTGAACGCCGGTTCTGCCTGTTCAAGTTTCTCTGCGCGTCGCCTGATATTGGTCTCATGCGTCTGAATCTGTTGTTGCAGTTGCTGGTGATGGTTTTGGGACTGCTGCAGTCTCTGCTGGGCCGAAGTCAATGACTGCTGCGCGGTGTCGACCAGTGCCTGCAAGCGTGCTTCCTCGTGGTCCGGATCCTTGTCCTGCAGCAGGGCCTGACGCTCGATGTGCAAGGTATCCAGATTTTGTTTCTGCGCCTGTAGCGTATTGCGCACAGCAACCGCCTCCCGGATCAGATTCGCCAGGTTCTGGTCGCGCTGACAGGTTTTTAATGCGGCCTCCAGGTCATCGATTTCCTGCAGGGTGCGGGTGATTTCCTGTCTGCGCTGTTGCAGAACCTGCTGACGCTCCGTGACCGCTTCGCTGTTGTCGTCGACGTCCAGTTGCTGACACAGAGCCTGAATTTCCTGTGACATTGTCTGCATTGCCTGGTCTAGCTGTTGGCGTTGCGTGTCCAGATTGTGAATGGTTGCCATTTGCCGGACCTGACTGGCGTGAGCGTCATTGCGAGCCTGCTCGCTGACATTCACCTGCTTTTCCTGAGCCCGGATCTGTTGTGACAGGTTGTTAATGTCTGCGACCGGTGCATGCTTGGCGAACGGGTGATCAATGGCGCCACACAGTGGGCAGGGCTCACCGGCTTCAAGCTCGGTGCGCAGGGCTTCCAGGTCAATAATACGTTGCTGCAGAACCCGTTGATCCTGCAGGGATCTGAGTGTGGTTTTATGAGCACTCAACACTTCCTCTGCTCGCGCCAGGCGGTCGGAGCTGTGAACCAGCTCAGCCTCATGGCGCTGTATGTCCGCGACCAGTTGTTGCTGTTGCTGTGCCTGTTGTGTGCGTTCTGCCAGGCGCTGTTGCAAGGTCCCGGTGCGGGAGATCTGTTCACCCAGCGCATCACGTTGTTCACGCCAGTGTGCCGGTCTGCTGCCCTGTGCGATGTTGTCGAGCTGTTGCTGTGCCTGCCCTGTGGCTTTCAGTGCCTGCTGGTAATGCTGTTCGGCTTGCTGATCATTGGCAAACGTTGCCAGATCAATGTTTGTTCGGTAGTGGCGCAATGTGGCCACTTTCTCATCCAGTTTCTCCTGTTGCGCCTGCAGGTTTCGCCGGTTGTCGGCGAGGCGACTGTCCAGGACATGCACTTTTTTCAGGATCGGACGGGCGGCTTCAAGTTGCCGGTCGGCGTCCGTCAGGGTTTTGCCGAGCTGTGCTACCTGGTTCTGCTGCTGTTCAAGGTGTGTCGCCAGCTCTGGCAATTTCGTCTGACTCTGCGTCAACGTCTGTTGTTCTTCCTGCTGCTCCTTGCGCAAATTAACCAGCGTGGCATAAAGCGCGCTCAGCTCCAGTGCGCGCGTGGCTTCTGCCAGCTGTTGGCGCTGTTCCTGGAATGCATCGTCCTGCTGTTGCCAGGAGGCCAGGTCCCGGGTCAGTATGGTTTGTTGTTGTTTCAGTTGCAGGCAACGTTGGTGCCATTGATGTTGTTCACGTAGCGTCTTGGCCTTGTCCGCTTCCAGCCCCAGTTGTTCCGTCAGCGTTGACTGGTCAGCGCGCAGTTCAGCTTCCACCTCGGTTGAGAGCAAGCGCATACCGTCCTGCTCTGCCTGCAACACAGTCAGTTGTTGCTCTTCCTGGCTTCGTCGCTCATGCACGCTGATGGAGATGGCACTGTAGATGGCAGTACCGGTGATCTTTTCCAGAATGGGCGCGCGGTCATCGGCACTGGCGCGCAGGAAAGCGGCAAAACCGCCCTGAGCCAATAGCATGGACTGGGTAAAGCGGCCGAAGTCCATGCCGGTGATCTCGACGATGCGTTTGTCGACGGTGCCGAATTTGCTGTCAATGATCTTGTCCGTCTCGGCATCTGCGATTTCATGTCTGGCCGCCTGCAGTTTGCCGTCGGGCTGCTTGCGTGCCCGGTGCTGTGACCAGTGGGCGCGATATCTGCCATGCTGGGTGCTGAAAGTGACTTCGGCAAAACACTCACCTGTCTGCCGGGTCATGATTTCGTTGCTGGAGACTGTGATGTCACCCAGGCGTGGCGTCTGTCGATAAAGGGCGAGGCACATGGCATCCAGCAGTGTGGTTTTGCCAGCCCCGGTCGGGCCGGTGATGGCAAATATGCCATCACTGGTATAGGCCGGGTCAGTGAAATCCACTTCCCATTCGCCTGCCATAGAGTTCAGGTTCTTGAACCGGATAGCCAGGATCCGCATTGTGTGTTGTGCCTCATGCAATTGTATTCAGACCGGTGCCAGCTTGATAGCCGGCCAGAAGTGACTATACAGGACTGAGGCCATACAGGACGAACGGTATAGCGGCAAAGGCTGTTTTTATGGCACCCGAAGTTGTCTTCGTTATTGGCGCTCGCCCCGATTTGATGCATATCAATTATCGGTAGTTTTTCAGGCACTTTGTGACAAATTGACAATCCCGAAGTGGACCAATAAGACAGAAACGCCGGTCGAACGTCCGGCGCTATTTGCTGGCCGCCAGACCATGACAGCGGAGGAGGCTGCCGCTTGGCGCCCCGGGTCTGCTGTCGTATTGTCTACTGCCGGTCCGCCCCGAAGCCATCCATCGCTGGATGGGTGACTCAGTCGGGCATTGGGAGGGCGGAGGTGCCGATGCGGCGTCTGCCGCCGCACAGTCATATTTATGAGTATGCCTGCCACGAGGGCAACTACTCCATTGTCAGGGCGTTGGCTGGTCGTCGCTGGCAGGAACATTACGAACAACAGGAGACGGAATACTAAAAGCGTAACAGTTGATCTGGCGCATATTGGCGTGCCCAAGCCCAGTGTATTGTTGAGTGGAATAATCGACAATGCTTTAAAGGAGCCACTATGCGGCAGATCCTCCGACAGACCTTACTTATGATGGTGGCAGGCTTATTGCTGGCTGCTTGTGTATCTGGCGGCCCGCAGGTTGGCCACACCGTAACCCTGTGTTGTCCGGGTAACTATGACAACTATCGCGCCTACGGCCTTGTGCTGCGTGATATGCCGGGCTTTCTCAGCGATTACATGGTCGCTGAGTTTGATACCGCCTTGCAGGAAAAAGGCCTGGTACGCAATGATCGCCTTAATGACCTGACTGTAACAATGTCCTATCGTCACGTGAACCTGAATCCCGAGCAGGAGGAGATAGATCCCTTCGAGCGAAGAATAGAAGGGGAGCCAATGTTGCGCTATGTGGCCAATATTGTCGTGGAAATGCGTGAATCGGATACCGGCCGTGAGGTCTGGGCGGGTCGCATCAGTCGCATTCATACGGTATTGCCCGGTGAATATATGCATGAAGATGGCGCGCGTCCCGAGATCAGTCATGCATTCACAGAAATGCTGGAGAGTTATCCAGCGCTGTAATGTTGCCTGGCAGGCTGCTAGTCTGACTGCCGGTCTGCCTCCTGCACCTGTCTGAGGATATCCTGATACAGGTGCAGCAGTTCCGGCCGTTGCTCGTCGGGCACCTCGTGCGCATCCAGGCAGCGCCGGAACACATCCTGCGGGCTGAGATCATCCAGGGTCTGTTCGGGCTCATCGGCCTGCAGGGTGCGCGCGCTGATACGCTGGTTCTTGACGCGCAGCAGGGTGATCAGGCCTTCGCTGTCATCGGCCAGTGCCTCCAGCAATTGCTCGCGCAGATCCGGCACAATGTCGTCGCCAGTGTAGATGATTTCCACCCAGGTTGGTTCGCCATCGGCGAGCAAGGCCTGCAGTTCAGCCTGCAGGCTGGCAAGACTGCCACTGAGCTGACGCAGGCGCTGGAAGCAGGGGATATCCAGCACGGTGATCTCGGGGGAATGCCCGTCAAAATCAATCACACAGACGGATTTTTGCTGCCGGGCTTCGCCAAACCCCATCGGCAGCGGAGAGCCGCTGTAGCGGATATGGGCGTGGCCGCCAACCGCCTGCGGAACGTGCAGGTGGCCCAATGCCACATAATCCAGCGTATCCGGAAATATATCGGTACCGACCCGCGCCAGTGATCCGATGTATAGATCGCGTACACCATCGCCTTCGACCGTGCGCGCACCCGCAGTCCACAGGTGGCCCATGCCCATTAGCGGGATGTCAGTCTTGATCTGCTTTTGTAATACCTGGCGCTGTTGCTCGCCGGCTGCGGTCACGGCGTGGTAATGGGCCTTGATGCCTGCCAGCAGCTTTTGTTCCTTGTCATCAATGGTCTCGCCGGCTTCTGCGGTGCGGATGTCACGGTCGCGCAGATAAGGGACGGCGCACACCAACAACAGAGGTTTGCCGTCGCGGTCATCGAGCCGCAACACTTCCTCTGCCGGGTCGTCGGTTTTGGCGCCCACAACATGGACATTGAGCATTTTCAGAATGTCGCGCGGCGCGTTCAGAAACGTGGGTGAGTCATGGTTGCCGCCAATGATGACCACATGCCGGCATCCGGTGTCGGCTGCCTGCTGCAGGAAACGGTAGTACTGTTGCATGGCGCGATTGCTGGGGGTGGTAGTGTCGAACACATCGCCGGCAATCAGCAGCACATCCGTTTGTTGCGCGCGCATGGTGTCCAGCATCCACGCCAGGAACGCATCAAACTCGGCATAGCGACGCTGGCCATAAAGACTGCGCCCCAGGTGCCAGTCGGACGTGTGCAGTACCTTGAGTGTCATAGTGCGGGTAATCCGGTGATGGTCATTCGTTGTTCAAACTTCAGTGTTGTCACATCATAGCATTGCCTCGAAGCGGGAGCATTGCCCTGAAGCGAGAGCATGGCCGCTGGGAAACGGATGGTCAGGGTGATACCTTGAAAAACTGTGCTGCCGCCAGCAAGATGGCATCGGCAAAATGTCTGTGGAGGGTTGTTTCTGAGTCACGAAGATCGCGAAAAATGGCAGCGTAAGTACCGGGAGGGTGCTTACACATCACGGCTGCATCCGGCTGTGTATTTGCAGCAACAGTTGCCGGCACTGGCGCCGCCCTGCAATCGGGCGCTGGACCTGGCCTGCGGCGCTGGCCGCAATGCCCTGTATCTGGCGGCGCAGGGCTATCAGGTGGATGCCGTCGACATTGCCGCCGAGGCGCTGGCACGCGGGCGGCAGACGGCGAAAGAGCAACAGCTTGAAGGCATTAGCTGGTACGAGCATGATCTTGACACCGGCTTGCCGGCGCAGCTGGATCAATACGGGCTGGTGATCATGGTTCGCTACCTGGATATTGCGCTGTTGCAGGCCGCGTCGAAAAAGCTGGCCAAAGGTGGTTATTTGCTGGCGGAAGTCCATCTGCGCTCCGTTACGCCGGTAGCGGGGCCTGGCAGTGACCGGTTTCGCGCGGCCCCGGGGGACCTGAAGTGTGCTGCTGCCCAGTTGGATATCCTCGATTACTTTGAGGGGCTGGCCATTGACCCCGATGGCAGCACCGTGGCGTTGGCCCGACTGCTGGCCCGGGGGCGCTGAATTATTGTGGGTCTTTTTTCTGTCTGTCTACATGCCCGAGATCGCGTTCCGGGGCAATGACATCACGTACGCGCTGTTTTAGCGTGGTGATCTCCGGAAAACCGCCGTCGTCCTTGCGCGACCAGACCTTTTGCCCGTTGGCTGTTATTTCGAAGGTGCCACCGGTGGCAGGTCGCAAGGTCAGTTCAGTGATTTCCTGATCAAACGTGGACAACAGTTCCTGCGCCATCCAGGCGCTGCGCAGTAACCAGCGGCATTGTGTGCAGTAGGTGATGACAATACGATTGGTCATGATGAGCTCTCTTGCTTGGTGCGCTATGTGCCAAGGCTGCGATATTAGTGATTGTTGTTTTCACATGCAATCGAGCGATGCCGCTCACGGTGGTTGCGGGCTGACGTTTCGCCTCACTAGGTGGCGCGCATCTTGCTTGCGATTGAACAGGATATAATAACCTGCTTCAACCATAGGCGAGATCGATGAAAGGGCAAGAAACCGTCAGGGATAGCGGCATCAGGACGGCAGCCGATTACCTGACCGCCTCCAGGCAATGTGAAATCCGCAACCTGCAATCATTGCTGTCATTGTGCGAGCTGGTGGTTTCGTGCAGCAATTTGGTGCACGCACTGCAACGTGAGCGCGGTGCATCAAACCTGTATCTGGGCTCCAGTGGCAACCGGTTTACCCAGGAGCTGGTGCGCATTCGCGAACAGACCGACGCCGAGCGAGAGGGTTTCTGCAGCACACTGGGCACGGCTGATGAGCATTTGCACCAGCTGGCTGACGGAACCCGGATGTTCAACGGGCTGGCATTCGCCGTTCACGGGATAGCAGAGCTGGACGTGTTGCGCAGCAAAGTGACTGCACAGCTGCTGGATGCCACGCTGGTTACCCGGGCCTATACGGCGGTGATTCAGTCTCTGTTGATGATAGTCTTCGAGACCGCCGATATCGCCGCAGACCCGGACATTGCCCGGGCGCTGGTCGCCATGTTCAATCTGATGCAGGGCAAGGAGCTGGCCGGGCAGGAGCGGGCTGCCGGGTCGGCAGGATTTGCCGGACAGCAGTTTGATGGGGAGCGCCGTAGCCTGATGACTCATCTGATAGAGGCACAGGAGCGATGTTTCGAGATTTTTCTGCAGTTTGCCGATGCGGGTTCAGCGGCACGTTGGGAAACGCTGCGGCAGGCACCAGAGTTATTGGAGGTTGAACGTTTGCGTCGTCTGGCGCTGGCGACTGCCGGCGTCCGTGAACCGGCGCTGGCAGATCGCTGGTTTGCGCTGATGACAGCCCGCATGGATGCCATGAAGGATGTAGAGAATTCGCTGGAAAATTACCTGTCGCAAGTGTGTGATCACCGCCTGACGCAGGCACGTGCCTGTCTGCAGCATAACCAGCAGGCGCTGGGCAGACTCGGCAACGCCGGTGGTTTTAGTACCGAGCCTTTTGTGCTGGTCCGGGCGCAGCTGCTGTTGAATGATGGCACCGACACCCAGGTGGCCGGCAAGTCCATGATGGATCTGTTGCAGTATCAGTCGCAGCGACTGCAACAGATAAACAACGAGCTCACCGAGGCGCGTGCGGCACTGGAGGAACGCAAGCTGATCGAGCGCGCCAAGGTAATGCTGATGAAGCACCGACAGATGAGTGAGGAAGACGCGCATAAACTGCTCAGGAACATGGCCATGAACCAGAGCCGGCGACTGATTGACGTCGCCCGCTCGGTCATTGACATGGCAGTGGTCTGGCAGGCTCAGTGAGTGGTCTGGTGTCCGTCGTACAGGAAGCGCAGCACCGCCTGCCGGTAGTTGTTGTAGTCAGCATCATTGGCCAGCGCCAGCCGGTCACGTGGTCGTGGCAACTGCACGTGCAGAACCTCACCGACCGTGGCATTGGGCCCGACCGTCAACATCACTATCTTGTCTGACAGCAGCACCGCCTCATCCACATCGTGGGTGATCATGATGACTGTGTTGTTCAGGGTCGCATGTATGCGCATGACTTCTTCCTGCAGGTGCGCGCGCGTCAGCGCATCCAGCGCCCCAAAGGGCTCATCCATCAGTAATACCTTGGGTTCCATGGCCAGTCCGCGGGCAATGCCAACGCGCTGTTTCATGCCGCCGGAAATCTCATGAGGGCGTTTGTCTCTGGCGTCAGTCATGTGCACCAGTTCCAGGTTGTGGGTAATCCAGTCATGCATTTCCGCGCGAGTTTTTTTACCTTTGAATACCTGCTTTACTGCCAGCGCCACGTTCTCGTAGACAGTCAACCACGGTAGTAATGCGTGATTCTGGAAAACCACGGCGCGATCCGGGCTGGGCGAGTCAACCTGGCGTCCCTCCAGAATGACGCCGCCTTCGGTCGCCTGATAAAGACCGGCGACGATATTGAGGATGGTGGATTTGCCGCAACCGGAGTGACCGATCAGTGAGATGTATTCACCTTTGCAGACTTTCAGGTTGACCTGATCCAGTGCCTTGAAAGGAACACTATTGGTATTGAACTCAATGCCAACATTACTCAGTTCCAGGTAGCTTTGCATGCTTGATTCTCCTTGTCCGCGCTGCGGGTCAACGCAGGGTGACTGATTTGTCCCAGCTGACATGGCGTTGAACCATCAGCATGAGCTTGTCGAGTATGAAACCAATAAGGCCAATGACCAGCACCGCCACCATGATGCGGCCCATTGAATCGGAACTGCCATTCTGGAATTCGTCCCAGATGAATTTGCCAAGCCCAGGGCTCTGCGCCAGCATCTCGGCGGCGATCAGTACCATCCAGCCGGTTGCCAACGACAGGCGCATGCCGGTGAAAATCATGGGGATGGCTGATGGCAACACGATCTTGCTGATGTGTTGCAGTGGCGGCAGACGGATCACACGACTGACATTGATCAGATCCTTGTCGACGCTGGCAACCCCAACCGTGGTGTTGATGACGGTTGGCCAAAGGCAGCACAGCGCCACCGTGACGCCTGAGGTGACAAATGCCTTGCTGAACAGGGCGCTTTCCGACACATACAGGGCGCTGACTACCATGGTCACCAGTGGCAACCAGGCCAGTGGCGAAACGGGTTTGAATATCTGGACGATGGGATTGACCGCACTGTACACGGCCTGGCTCAGGCCACAGAAGATGCCCAGCGGAATGGCAATCGCCATGGCGATGACAAAGCCGAAGGCGACGGTCATCAGGCTGGTGCCGATCTGGTCGATGAAGGTTGGCCGTCCTGTGTAAGGGCGGATGGAGACATCAGCATCCGGATCACTCGCCAGTCGTTCGGCATTGCGTACTTGCTGCCGTGCAAAGAAGTCCCGTTCGTTCTGCTGTTCACGCTGGTATTCAGCGTAAAGGTTGCCGGCCTGTTCGATGACCTGCTGCGGGCCCGGGAATTTGCCCAGTGAGGTATCGATGTTATTGGCGGCACCCTGCCAGAGCAGCGTGAACACCACCAGTCCCACCAGCGACAGTAGCCAGGCGCGCAGCAGAGCAGTCAAGCCGGCACCGAGGGCCAGGTCGACACTGAAGCTCCCGGGCAGGGCGCTGCGAAATTTGCGTATGAGTGTTGCCATAGTGATAAATCCGTTCGATTGATGCCTGTCCGGCAGTGTTTAGTCTGTCAGAGTGTTTCGTCTTTCAGGCCGATGGCAAGCGACCGCAGGTAGGCATTGGGTTGTCGCCCGTCATAGGGAATACCGTCAAGAAATTCGGTTTGCACCGGTCGATAACCATCTTCGCTGGCAAAGTCGGGAAAATCCGCGGCTGACATCTTGCCTTCGGCAATAAGCGCTTCCGCTGCCAGCTGATAGATATCCGGGCGATAAACACTGGCCGCCGTATCGTGATACCAGTCGTCAGTCCTGGGTTCGGCTATCTGTCCCCAGCGACGCATCTGGGTCAGGAACCAAACTGCGTCTGAATAGTAGGGGAAGGTGGCATGGTTGCGGAAAAAGACATTGAAGTCAGGCACCGGCAGGACCTCGCCCTTTTCGTATTCAAAGGTGCCGGTCATGGAGTTGGCGATGACGTTGTAGTCGGCGCCGACGTAGGCGCTACGGGACAGAATCCTGGCGGCTTCCTCGCGGTTGGCATTACTGTTCTCGTCCAGCCACTTGCCTGCCCGCAGCAGTGCCTTGACCAGTCGCACTGAGGTATTGGGGTTTTCTTCGATAAAGGCCTGGGTCATGCCCAGCACTTTTTCCGGATTGTTCTGCCAGATTTCATGGTCGGTGATGACCGGTACGCCGATATCTCTGTAGATGGCCTGCTGATTCCAGGGTTCACCGACACTGTAGCCGTCGATTGTGCCGGCTTCCAGAGTGGCTGGCATCTGCGGTGGCGGCGTCACCGAGATCATGACATCGGCCTCCAGCATGCCCGAGGTGTCGCCGCGTTCGGGTGCGTAGTATCCGGGGTGGATGCCACCGGCAGCGAGCCAGTAACGCAGTTCGTAGTTATGAGTTGATACCGGGAACACCATGCCCATGTTGAACGGCTTGCCCTGGGCCCGGTAACTGTCGATTACTGGTTTCAGAGCTTCGGCACTGACCGGTCTGACAATGCGCCCGTCCTGTTGCGGTATGTGTGGTCGCATCATTGACCATACATCATTGGAGACGGTGATGGCGTTACCGTTCAGGTCCAGGCTCAGGGGTGTGACGATATGCGCTTCGGTGCCATAGCCTATGGTGGCGGCCAGGGGCTGTCCAGCCAACATATGGGCGCCGTCCAGTCTGCCGTCAATGACACCGTCCAGCAGTACCCGCCAGTTGGCCTGTGGTTCCAGGGTCACGTACAGCCCTTCATCCTCAAAGAATCTTTTTTCGTAGGCGATGGCCAGTGGTGCCATGTCAGTGAGCTTGATGAACCCCAGGGTCAGGTCTTCCTTCTCTGGCCAGCCCACATCGGCGGCAGTGCTGACTGACATTGCCAGCAGGTTACCGGTGACGAAGAATGCTGTGACGGAACTCCGTATCGTCCTTAGTGTGCCTGACATACTGATACTCCTGTGTGATGCTCTTGAAAATATCAAGGTAACGTGCAAAAAAAAGCGCCCACTCGCGTCAACAGATAACTCTGCTGATTGCGTGCGGACGCCATTGCCCTTAAAAAACGTATCAGGTAACCCATCATTGGGAAACCGATACGGTCGGTCTACTCAGACGATGCATGAACTGTGCCAGCCAGGGATTGCCGAACCTGATGGGGCAGGAGCTTCCTTATAGGACAATGGAATATGAGTGATCCCTGGCTCAAAACCGCTGGTTAATACGACGTGTGCTCGCGCTTGAGCCTGCCTTTTTTCAGTGCATGATGCCCGAAAATAACGCACGTCGCCGGGTAATCCCTGGTGCTTGCCATTGACCCTACAAGCCTTTGCTATAACGCTGCAGGTCAGAGATTTCGGTAGTCCGGGTGCTATTTTCCAGGCTTCGCAGATTGCTGGCACAGCTCTTGCTCTGCTCTTGGTACAGGTCATTGGCTGCGCGGAAAATCAACGGCGATTCTCACCCCGTAGCGAAGACTCAACGATTTCAGGGCAATGGCGCCCATGACACAACAAAGGTTGTGTGATGGGCGCTTTTTTTATGCCTGCAGGAAAGAGGAGTGAATGCATGAGCAAACGTCAGTTACTGGTCATTGGCAATGGCATGGTAGGCCAACGTTTTCTGGAAGAGCTGGTCGAGTTGGAGCATGATTTTCAGGTCACCGTGTTCTGCGAGGAAAGTCGGCCGGCCTACGACCGTGTGCAACTGAGTGCCTGGTTCAGCGGCGCCACTGCGGAAGACCTGGCATTGGGCAGTGTCGAATTTTTTGCGCAACACGGCATCCGGTTTCTGTGCGATGAGGCGGTGGTGTCCATCGATCGTGAAGCCCGGGTTGCCACCGGCAGTAAAGGCAGTTGCTTTCCGTACGATGTGCTGGTGCTGGCGACCGGCTCCTATCCGTTTGTCCCGCCCATAGCTGGCAGTGACCGTGACGCCTGTCATGTTTATCGGACCCTTGAAGATCTTGAGGCCATTCGCGCGTCCGCAGCCAGCAGTCGGCGTGGTGTTGTCATTGGTGGCGGGCTGCTGGGCCTGGAAGCCGCCAAAGCCCTGAAAGATCTGGGACTGGATACCCACGTTGTTGAATTCGCACCACGTCTGATGGCGGTGCAACTGGATGCCACCGGGGGCGAAATGCTGCGCAGCAAGATCTCTGCACTGGGCGTCACTGTTCATACCGGCAAGGCCACACAACGGATTGAAGATGGCAGCTCACACCGTCATCGTCTGGTGTTTGCCGAGGACGAACTGGAAACCGACCTGGTATTGTTCTCGGCGGGCATTCGACCCCGCGACCAGCTGGCGCGCGATTGTGGCATTGAGGTCGGGGAGCGCGGTGGTGTGGTTGTGGATGACCAGTGTCGTACCTCGGATCCGGCCATATTTGCCATTGGCGAAGTGGCCCTGTGGCAGAATCGTATCTACGGACTGGTGGCACCCGGTTATGACATGGCCCGCAAGCTTGCTGCGCAGCTGTGCGGTGATACCGGCGCTTTGTTTACCGGTGCCGATATGAGCACCAAACTGAAACTGCTGGGTGTTGAGGTGGGCTCCATTGGTCTGGCACAGGGCGGCGCGCCCGACTATCGTGTCTGTGCCATCGAGGATGCCAGCAACGGTGTCTATAAAAAACTGGTGTTGAGTGAGGACGGAAAGCGTCTGCTTGGCGCCGTGCTGGTCGGTGATACCAGTGACTACGACACACTGTTGCAGTACACCCTCAACGCGCTGGATTTGCCGGCATCCCCAATCAGTCTGATTGCGCCTGCATCGGGCGACAAACCCATGCTGGGTGTTGATGCACTGCCGGCCACGGCGCAGATATGTTCCTGCAACAATGTCAGCAAAGGCGATATCTGCGGCGCTATCAGCGCCGGGTGCACCACTATCGGAGCACTAAAAAAGGAGACGCGCGCGTCGTCTACCTGCGGTGGTTGCGCGACCCTGGTCAAGCAGGTGCTGGACGCGGAGCTCAAGGCCCAGGGCATAGAAATCAATAACGACCTGTGTGAACACTTTGCCTACACCCGCCAGGGGCTCTATCACCTGGTGCGGGTGAACGGCATCAGGTCTTTTGCCGAGCTGCTGACGCAATATGGTCGCGGCAAGGGCTGCGAAATCTGCAAGCCGGCGGTGGCATCAATACTGGCCTCCTGCTGGAATGACTATGTGCTGGATCCCCGTCATGTGGGTTTGCAGGATACCAATGACAACTTCCTGGCCAATCTGCAGAAAGACGGCAGCTACTCTGTGGTGCCGCGTGTGCCGGGCGGCGAGATTACGCCGGACAAGCTGCTGGTGCTGGCGCAGGTGGCACAGAAGTATGATCTCTATACCAAGATTACCGGCGGACAGCGAATTGACCTGTTTGGTGCGCGGGTTGATCAGTTGCCGGCGATCTGGCGTGATCTTGTGGATGCCGGCTTTGAATCAGGGCACGCCTATGGCAAATCCCTGCGCACGGTCAAATCCTGTGTGGGCTCCAGCTGGTGTCGTTATGGCGTGCAGGATTCGGTAAGCATGGCCATCTACATTGAAGAGCGCTACCGGGGCCTGCGTTCGCCGCATAAATTGAAAATGGCGGTGTCCGGTTGTACCCGCGAGTGCGCAGAAGCGCAGAGCAAGGATGTTGGCATCATTGCCACTGAGCAGGGCTGGAACCTTTATGTATGTGGCAATGGTGGCATGCGTCCACGCCACGCGGAACAGTTTGCCAGCGATCTGGATGACCAGACCCTGATTCGTTACATCGACCGCTTGCTGATGTTCTACATTCAGACTGCCGATCGCCTGCAGCGAACCTCGGTATGGCGCGACAACCTGGAAGGTGGGCTGGCCTATCTGCAGGATGTTGTTATCAACGACTCGCTGGGCATCGCTGACGAACTCGAAGCGCAGATGCAGTCGGTTATCGACACCTATGTGTGTGAGTGGAAGCGCACCATCGAAGATCCGGAAGCGCTGAAACGTTTCCGGCCCTTCCTGAATGACGACCAGCCTGATGAGCAGATCATCTATGTTCGCGAGCGTGGACAAAAGCGTCCGGCGCGCGCCGATGAAAAGGCTGAAAAATCTGCGGATGACCTGTTGGAGACCGTGTGATGAAAAATACCAGTCAGTGGGTTGAGATTGGTGCTGTGGACGATCTGATACCCGGCACAGGAGCGGCAGTGAGAATCCAGGGCAAGCAGATCGCCGTGTTCAGAACCGACGACGGGCTGTTTGCGCTGGATAATCGCGACCCGTTCAGTGATGCCAATGTACTAAGCCGGGGACTGACCGGCGATGTAGCCGGTCGACTGGTGGTGGCATCGCCGGTATACAAACAGCACTTCTGCCTGAAAACAGGCGAGTGCCTTGAGGATGATCAACACAAAGTGCAGAGTTATCCGGTCGATATCCGTGATGGCCGGGTATTTGTGTCTGCGTTCGAGGAGGCATGATGCGCAGTTCCAGCCCCAGTCCCAGGTCCATTCCCCGGCCCCGGCCCAGATTACTGGTGGTCGGTTTTGGTATGGCCGCCGGGCGTCTGCTACAGGAAATTGCACAGCTGGCGCCAGGTCAATTTGATATTACGGTGATCGGAGAAGAATCTCAGTCGGCCTACAATCGTATTCTGTTGTCGCCGCTGTTGGCCGGGGAGTCGGATGCTTCCCTGCTGCCTCTGCAGTCAGCGCACTGGTATCGGTCCCAGGGGATCAAGGTAGTGACCGGTGACCCGGTACTTGAACTGGACGTCGAGGCACGACTGGCACTTACCGCATCGGGTAGCAGCCATGGCTGGGACATGCTGGTGCTGGCCACCGGATCGCGCGCCGCGCGGTTGCCGCTGCCCGGCCGGGATCTGGACGGTATTATCAGCCTGCGTACCTTGAACGACGCCAACGACGTCATGGCTCGCATGAATGATGCCAGTCAACCTGCTCGCAACGCGGTGGTGGTGGGTGGCGGCGTGTTGGGGCTTGAAGCTGCCTGCGCACTGCAATGCCGCGCTGTCAGCACCACGGTTGTGCACAATGCCGGCTGGCCCATGAACCGGCAGCTGGACAGTGAGGCAGGGGCGTTTCTCGCGTCAACACTGGCTGCCCGTGGCATTCGTTTTATCAGTGATGCGCAATGTGAGCGATTTTTGGCTGGCCCGGACGGACAACAGGTCATGGCGTTGCAGATGGGCGACGGTGAGTTGTTACCCTGTGATCTGGTGATCATGGCAGTCGGTATTGCACCGGAAGTCGCTCTGGCTCGCGAGTCTGGTATTACCGTTGCACGCGCCATTGCCGTGGATGGCTGGCTGCGTAGCAATGTGCCAGGTGTCTTTGCCCTTGGCGAGTGCTGCGAAATTGATGGTGAGCAGTTCGGCCTGGTGGCGCCCATCTATCAGCAGGCACAGGTGTTGGCAGCCGTATTGCAGCGACATGCACAAGCGGGCGCCAATGCCAGCCTGACAGATATTGCACCATATACACGACAGCCTCTGCCGACGCGCCTGAAAGTCAGTGGCGTTTACGTTTTTTCCGCCGGCGCGCTTGATGGCCTAGCATCTTGGGCAACCGGAGTATTCGAAACATCCGGCGCATCGGCATCACCACGCACGCTGGCCTGGCGTGATACGGATCGCGGTGAATACCGTCGGTTGTGGTGGCAAGGGGACTGTCTGCAGGCAGCGGTGATGTTCGGCGATGTGGATGACAGCGGTATCTATGAAAACCTGATCGAACAACGCGTGCCGGTTGCCGCTTCCGCTCAGGCCTTGTTAAATCCAGCCGGGCTGGCATCGTCATGAATACCATCGACAGTGTGTGTCCCTATTGTGGTGTCGGTTGTGGTGTGTCAGTGACTGTCGCTGACAATTCACAAGAGGTTACTGTCAAGGGCGACCACGCGCATCCGGCCAATGCCGGTCGGCTTTGTGTCAAGGGCAGTGCGCTGGGCGACACACTGGGATTGTCAACGCGGCTGTTGCAACCCCGGGTAGATGGTTTGCAGGCAAGCTGGGACCATGCGCTCAGTGCGGTCGCGCATCGCCTGCAGGATACCATCAAAAAATATGGTCCGGATTCGGTCGCCTTTTATGTGTCCGGCCAGTTATTGACGGAAGACTACTACGTCGCCAACAAGCTGATCAAAGGCTTTATCGGTACCGCCAATATCGACACCAATAGTCGCCTGTGCATGTCGACGGCGGTGGCCGCCCACAAACGGGTGCTGGGCAGTGACACCGTACCCGGTTGTTACGAAGACCTGGAGCTGGCCGACCTGCTGGTTATCGCCGGGTCCAATATGGCCTGGACCCACCCGGTGGTGTATCAGCGCATTGTTGCCGCCAAACAGGCCCGCCCGCAGATGAAGATCGTAGTGATTGATCCGCGGCAGACAGCAACCAGTGAGCTGGCCGACCTGCATCTGCAGATTGCGCCGGGATCGGATATTTTTCTGTTTGATGGTCTGCTGGCGCACCTGCTTGATTCGCCCGTGGTGGATGATGCGTTTGTCAGGGAACACACCGAGAATTTTGCCGAGCTGGTGACGCAGAGCCGTCAGCGTGACAATGGCGTTGACAGCGTGGCCGACCAGTGCGGTGTTGATGCCGGGCTGCTGCGCACTTTTTACCAGTGGTTTGTACGCACCGCCAGGACTGTCACCGTGTTCTCGCAGGGCATCAATCAGTCATCACAGGGTGTCGATCAGGCCAGTCTGATTCTGTATTGTCATCTGGTTACCGGCCGCATTGGCAAACCCGGCGCCAGTCCCTTTTCAATTACCGGTCAGCCCAATGCCATGGGTGGCCGCGAGGTTGGCGGACTGGCCAATCAGCTGGCGGCCCATATGGATCTGGAGAACCCGGCACATCACGCCCTGGTGAGTGAATTCTGGCAGGCGCAGGAACTGGCAGCAAAACCTGGGCTAAAAGCCGTAGACATGTTTCGTGCCGTCGCTGACGGCAGGATTCGCTTTATCTGGATCATGGCCACCAACCCGGTGGTGTCGATGCCCGAGGCCAATCTGGTGCGCAATGCTCTCAAGAACTGCGACCATGTGGTGGTGTCGGACTGCGTGACAGACACCGATACCACCTGTCTGGCACATGTGCTGTTGCCTGCCGCAGCCTGGGGCGAGAAGTCCGGTACAGTCACCAACTCTGAGCGCTATATATCGCGCCAGCGTGGCTTTTTGCCATTGCCCGGTGCAGCACAACCGGACTGGTGGATTGTCAGCCAGGTGGCCCGACGGCTGGGGTTTGCACATGCCTTTGAATATGAGAGCGCTGCCGATGTATTTCGGGAACACGCGGCGCTTTCTGCGTTTCGCAATGGTGGGTCGCGCGATTTTGATATCGGCGCGCTGGCACAACTGGACAATGCCCAGTATGAGGCACTGGCGCCGACGCAGTGGCCTCTCGGGCAACAGCGAATGTTCAGTGATGGACGATTCTTCACGCCCTCCGGCCGCGCGCGTTTCATGCCAGTTCAGCCGGCGCCGCTGCCACAGGCAACCGATGCTGACTATCCCCTGTGGCTGAATACCGGCCGCATCCGCGACCAGTGGCATACCATGACGCGAACCGGTCTGAGCAGCAAGTTGCAAAAGCACATGACTGAACCCTTTGTCGACATGCATCCGGCGGATATGCAATTGCGTGGCCTGCAAAACACCGACCCGGTCCTGGTCAGCAGTCGTCACGGGCAGTGTGTGGTGCGGGTACGTGAACAAGGTGGGCAGGCAGCGGGCAGCGTGTTCATGCCGATACACTGGAATGACAGTTCTGCCTCTGCGGCACGCGTTGATACGCTGGTGTCCGCAATCTGTGACCCAATCTCCGGGCAACCGGCGTTCAAGCAGACGCCGGTGTCAGTGGTAAAACTGCCGGTGTCATGGCACGCCATTCTGGTCAGTTCGCGGCAAGTGCCGCTGCCGGAGGCGGGCTATTGGAGTACACGTTATCTTGATGGTCTGTATTTTACCGTGCTGGCCGGTGACCGGCAGATGGACTCCGGCGTATTGAAGACCTTGTGGTCTGACATTGCCTCGCACTGGACAGAGCTGGAAGACAGCCACGGGGAGTCTCTGCGTCTGATCGGCCGGGATGACAAGGCCGTGCAGATCTGGTTTGCCATGCAGACCGGCTCAGCCCCTGATGTTGACGAGGACTGGCTGATCGACAATTGCTATCAGCCAGATCTGTCGTCGCGCGAATTGATGCTGGGCCGGGCAACAGGCAGTCAGGCCCGGGTCAAAGGCACCTTGATCTGCACCTGCCATCAGGTTTATGACACAACCCTGCGCGCCGCCATTGACGAGGGCTGCAATGACACGTCAGCGCTGGGCAGAGCTAGCCGGGCCGGCACCAATTGTGGCTCCTGTATTCCGGAGCTTAACAAACTGCTGAACTCAGTAGCGCTGAAAAAATCCGACACCAACCACCATCCGAATGCTGAAGAGGAATCGTTATGCTGACCCTGATCAAGGCAAATCCGAACAAACTGCCGGCAGGCGAGGTCTGGCTGGTGGGTGCCGGCCCCGGTGATCCGGAGCTGATCAGTGTCAAGGGTCTGCGCCTGATCAGGCAGGCTGATGTGCTGGTTTATGATCGTCTGGTTGCCAGTGAGCTGGTGGCCGAGGCGCGTGCGGATGCGCAGATGATAGATGTGGGTAAACGGCCGGGGCACCATCCGGTGCCGCAGCAGCAGATTGAAGCGGTGCTGCTATTGCATGCCCGTGCCGGCAAATCTGTGGTCCGGCTCAAGGGCGGCGACCCATTTGTATTTGGCCGCGGTGGCGAAGAAATGCTCAGTCTGAAAGCAGCAGGTATCCCTGTTCATGTCGTGCCGGGCATTACTGCTGCTTCGGCCTGTGCGGCGACCGCGGGATTCCCCCTGACACAACGCAATATCGCCACCAGTGTGTGTCTGACCACCGCACATTATGCCGACGAAAAAGACCACACACATTGGCAATCACTGGCGGCGGATACCTCGCGCACACTGGTTTTCTACATGGGGCTGGCAAGCCTGGCAAAAATTCGTAGCGGCCTGATGCAGCACGGTATGTCGGCCTCGACACCCGCCGCACTCATCGAAAATGGCAGCCGCGATGAGCAACGAACCTGTTACTGCACAGTGGCGGACATTGATCGGGTCGCCCGCAATCACAAACTGCAAAGTCCCTGTTTGCTGGTGATTGGTGACGTCGTGGCGCTGGCAGCACAACACAATAACACAGCGCAAACAGCGAATGCCCTGAGCGCATAGACCGGCCGGAATCGTGGAGAGTCTGACATCTGAATCGTGTGAACCGCAAAAAGGACAAGCAATGAAACCAGTATACGCAACAGTTTTACCCTCTCTTGTGGCCGCCACGGCGATGTCATTTACTACTCGGATTCTTGCCCAGCCAGATAGTGATCTGGCCGCTGCCTTGACGGCAGGCACCACCAACATGACGTTCCGACTACGCAGTGAGCAGGTTGATGACGCCGGGTTTGCCAGCGACGCCGTGGCCAATACCTTGCGTACGCGACTGAGCTGGCGCAGTGGTGAATGGTACAATCTGAATCTGCTACTGGAAATGGATCACGTCAGTTATCTGGGTGATGATCGGTTCAATAACACGCGCAACATAAAAACCCGTTACCCGGTGATACCTGACCCTGATGGTGGGGATCTGAACCAGGCTGCCGTGCACTACCGTGTCGACAAAGGCAGTGTGACAGTAGGGCGTCAGCGTCTGCTGCGTGACAATCAGCGGTTTATTGGGAGTGTAGGCTGGCGGCAAAACGAGCAGACCTTTGATGCCGTTGCCGTCAGTCTGACACCGGTAGAGCATCTGCAACTGGACTATGTCTGGGTAGATGATACCCGGCGTATCTTTGGGCCTGAGGCAGGCAATCCACCAGCAGCACTGGACAGTGATCATCATCTGCTCAATGCGCGCTGGCAGTTCCGAACGGCACTGACACTGAGTGCCTACCACTACGCACTGGGGTTCAGTGACGCACCCGTGCTGTCGTCGGTAACACAGGGTATCGCGATAACGGGTGTGATAGATGCCACTGATGAACTGAAGCTCGACTATCGTGCGGAATATGCCCGACAGGTCGACCATCGCAATAATCCCAATGACTATAGTGCCGATTACCTGCTGGCCTCGGCCGGTGTCAGTGTCGGCGGTCTGCGTGCTGCCCTGTCTCACGAGATCATGGGCGCTGACCAGCGCGCTGGCGTTGCCATGCAGACACCACTGGCAACCCTGCATGCATTTCAGGGGTGGGCCGACAAGTTTCTGACTACGCCCGGGTTTGGTATACGTGATACCGCGGTAACCCTGAGTGGCAATGTGGCTGGTGCCAGTCTGATGCTGGTCTGGCACGACTACCGGGCTGACACAACCAGTCTGGATCTGGGGCAGGAGCTGAATCTGCAGGTGTCCAGGACCTTCGCGTCGCGTTACACGCTGGCAGTAAAGTTTGCCGACTATCGGGCCGATCGTTTCAGTACCGATTCGCAAAAGCTGTGGCTGACCGCCGAGGCCAGATTCTAGATGTCCGCTTCGGTGACCGCCTATACCCTGATCATACTGGCTGGTGGACAGGGCCGCCGGATGGAGGGACTCGACAAGGGCTTGCTGATGCTTGGGGAACAGTGCTTTGTCGACGTCCTGAGCCGGCGACTACGCTGTCCGGTGCCGGGCACTGATCAGATACTGATTAGTGCCAACCGCCACCATGATGAGTATGCCCGGATGGGGGGGCAGGTATGCGCGGATCTGCGGCCCGGTTACCAGGGCCCGCTTGCCGGCCTTGAAGCAACCCTTGCCCGGGCACCCGCAGATCAGCCGGTTGTCATTGTGCCGTGTGACATGCCGCTGTTGCCGCAAAACCTGCCTGGGCGACTGTTGGCACCAGTCATCGCCGACCCTGCTGCGGTTGCCGTATTGCATGACGGGCAGCGGCGCCAGCACTTATGTCTGGCGCTTTGGCCAGCGTCAGCTTTGCCGTCAGTGCAAAAGCACCTGAATCGCGGACAGCGGTCCATGGCGGGTTGGCTATCGGAACAGCGGGTTAACGACGTTTCCTACCGTGATGAAGCGGCAACGGCTGAAACATGCTGGCGCAACGTCAATGAAAGCAGCGATATTCTCTTGCTGCCAGGCTCGGCACAGACGGGCGGGGCAGCCGATGCAGCTCCAGTGATAGCTTGAAACTGTCATCAAGTTGTCATACCTTCCCAATTGATAATTGGTGATAATGTCGCTTTGCCACTGATTGGGCTGACAAATCTGTGCCAGTAAACAAAACCGCACCTGCTATTGTTATAGCAATTGCCGGCGCCTCGGCATCCGGCAAAAGCTGGTTGACCACTAAAATCAGTCAACAGCTGGCGCGCGAAACTGGTAGCAATCAGCTGGCCGTTATGGCTGAAGACGCCTATTATTGTGACCAGGCACACGTGCCGGTTCATCTGCGGCCGCAGACCAACTATGACCATCCCTCTGCTTTTGATCATGAGTTGTTAGCTCACCACCTGCTTGAGTTGCGAGCCGGACGTTCAATCGAGATGCCACAATACGATTTCTGTCTACATACGCGGGCGCCGGGAACTGTGACGGTGACTCCTGCCAGGGTGATTCTGGTTGAGGGCATCCTGTTATTAAGCAGTGCCGCGCTGCGCCCGAGTTTTGATCTCAGTATCTTTGTTGATGCACCGCCGGATATCTGTCTGCTGCGCCGGATTCGTCGCGACATAAACGAACGCGGCCGCACCCTGGCCTCGGTGATAGAACAGTATGAGCGCACAGTGAGGCCATCTTATTTTGCTTTTATCAATCCGTCGCGGGAATATGCCGACATGATCGTCGCCAACGATGAGCAGAACCCCATTAACCTGGACGCGATAACGAAAAAAATTCATGGTTTGCTTGCACGCTAACCTGACCGGCAGATCTTTTAGCGCAGCACGACTTAACAGGTAAGTAATATGACAGGACTGCTGGGAATCGTATCGCTGTTAGTGGTGGCGTACGCCCTGTCTGCAAACAGGCGTCGAATCAATTGGCGTACTATCGGATTGGCCTTTGCCATTCAGGTTGTTCTGGGTGCGTTTGTCATCTATCTGCCATTTGGACAGCAGGTGCTGTTTCAGGTTACCCAGGTCGTGGCCGCTATTATCGGATTCGCCAATCAGGGTATCGTGTTTGTCTTTGGTGAAATCGGCAATTTTTCCCAGGGTTTTATATTTGCCGTACACGTACTCAGTGTCATTGTATTTTTCTCTTCGCTGATAGCGGTGCTTTATCACCTGGGGATCATGTTGTGGATGATTCGTCTGATTGGTGGCGCGCTGCAAAAGCTGCTGGGCACCAGTCGACCCGAGTCCATGTCTGCGGCTGCCAATATTTTTGTCGGCCATACCGAAGCGCCGTTGGTGGTCAGACCGTTTATTAATACCATGAGCCGCTCAGAGTTGTTTGCCGTCATGGTCGGTGGTCTGGCATCGGTTGCCGGTTCTGTGCTTGCCGGGTACGCAGGTCTGGGCGTGGAGTTAAAGTACCTTATCTCTGCCAGCTTCATGGCCGCGCCAGGCGGGTTCCTGATGGCCAAGATGATATTGCCGGAAACCGAAGAGACCAAAAACGACCTGACAGAAGTTGTCTCCGAAAAAGCTCACGCCAACGTCATCGATGCGGCGGCGACAGGTGCCGCCGACGGCATGAAGCTGGCGTTGAATGTCGGGGCCATGGTGCTGGCGTTTGTGGGCCTGATAGCGCTACTGAATGGGTTGCTGGGATGGGTTGCCGGATTTTTTGGTCTGGATGGCCTGACGCTACAACTGGTGATCGGCTACCTGTTTCAGCCGCTGGCCTGGTTGATTGGCGTCAGCTGGGGCGAGGCGCAACTGGCCGGCAGCTTTATCGGGCAGAAGCTGGTCATCAACGAGTTTGTTGCCTACCTGGATTTTGTTCGATACCAGGATGAGATGACCGAGAAAACCCAGGTGATTGTGACCATCGCCCTGTGCGGGTTTGCCAATTTTGCGTCCATCGCCGTATTGCTCGGCGGGCTGGGTAGCATCGCGCCCAACCGGCGCAGCGACATTGCCGAGCTGGGGTTGAAGGCGCTGCTGGCGGCTACCCTGGCGAACCTCATGAGTGCCGCCATTGCGGGTGTGTTTTTCGCACTGATCTGACGTGCAGATGCTAACCACCTGCGCGTTACCAGAGTCAGGTTTACAGGGCGTCGGTGAGCATGTCGCCGACCGGTGTCTGCGTCATCAGCACAAGCATCTGGCCGTATTCCAGACCGCCTGACTGATCCGCACCCAGGTTCAGCCCGATTTTCTCCAGCGTGCCTTCGACACAGGCAGCGTGGCGTACTGTGCCTGAATTGGCTAAACTGCTCCCCGTCTCGCCAAAACCACACCCGTTTTCACAAGGAGGGGATGCCTTGCAGATAGTCCCACAACCGCTGTTTCCCAGCCTGGTCTGGACCACCGTGTTTGACGACCGGGAACATTTTAATGCCCGTCTGCTGGAGCTGGCGTATCAGCTGCAGAAGCAGGACCCTGACGGTGTCGCCAACACCAACGTCAATGGCTGGCAAAGCCCCAATAACCTGCAGGGTCTGCCTGAGTTCGAGGATATGAACCGCAGAATAGTGCAGGTCTGTCAGCGCATCGGGGAGTCTCAGCATTTCAAATCCGGTTTGTCTTACCGACATCAGGCCTGGGTTAATATCAGCCCGCCGGGCGCTTCCAATAGTGTCCATTATCACGCCAACTGCCATTTCAGTGGCGTCTATTACATCAGCCTGCAGGAACCGGAATGTGGCAGTATTTACTTTCGTGACCCGCGAGTTGCATCTAGAATGTTGACCTATCCTACTGAAAAAGCAACAGAATTCACAACCAGCGAAGTCCGTATGCGGCCACAGGAAGGGCGTCTGTATGTTTTCCCTGGTTGGTTGGAACACGGCGTTGAGGTCAACCGCAGCGACCGTGATCGGGTCAGTATCAGCTTTAATGTACTGGCCAGCCCCTGATCCGGCACGCCGTCCGCAACCACCCACACTATCCAGGGTACCAGCTCCTTCTCCAGCAGCATTGATCTGCGCGGTCTGGGTGCAAGTGCGCCGCTGATGCTGCTTGACGGCAAACGTGTGGTGGGTGAGAACCTCAACTTTGTGGTAGGCCGTATGGTCAATGGTTGATCGGGTTTGGCGCCTTATGGCACGATCATAGATGTGCGCTCGCAACGCTTTTCTGCTGTGCCGGATTGAATGCGCGCACTCATGCTTGCGGGTTGCACGGGAAGTGCATCAGACAAAGGGGTTATCCCAAGGAGTTGGTTTGCATGAGTCAATGTCAAAACCTTTATCCTTCTCGCCTTGACGAGGCACGACCGGTGATGTCCCGACAGGATCCGGTCGTGCATTCGCGTGCCCAACACCGGTGGAACGGTCCCCTCGACGAAGTCTCATTGTCGCGTTATGAGCGCGATGGATACCTGTGGCTCGAGGGTTTTTTCTCGGAAGAAAGTATGCAGCCATTCTTACAGGCACTTAAGGACATGGCCGCCGACCCGGTATTGATGAGCTCCGACCAGGTCATTTCTGACCCGGCCAGCGGCGCAATCCGCTCGGTATTCGGCATGCACCAGCTTTCTCAACGATTCAGTCGCCTGACCCGGGATCCGCGCCTGCTGGGCATCGCCAGACAATTGCTGGGCAGCGAGGTCTATATCCATCAGTCGCGGATCAATGACAAATTCGGGTTTCAGGGTAGTGGCTTTGCCTGGCACTCGGACTTCGAGACCTGGCATACCGAAGATGGCATGCCACGCATGCGGGCAGTGAGCGCCTCATTGATGCTGACGGACAACAACGAATTTAACGGACCCTTGATGGTGATTCCCGGCTCGCATCAATATTTTGTTCCCTGTATCGGGAAAACGCCGGACGCCAACTGGCGCAGCTCACTCAAGAGGCAGGAAGCCGGCGTGCCCGACAAGGACACGCTTGGCACGCTTGCCGGGCGCGGGGGCATTGAAGCTCCCAAAGGACCGGCAGGTTCGCTGCTGTTGTTTGAATGCAACCTGCTGCATGCTTCCAACGAGAACATGTCACCCTGGCCCCGTTCCAATCTGTTTTTTGTTTACAACAGTGTCCAGAACAAACTGAAAGAACCTTATGCTGCCCCGGCCAGACGCCCGGAGTTCCTGGCGGCCCGCGAGCACACTGCGCCATTGCAGATGTTTGACGTTTACCCGGAATTGACAGGGCAGGGGGTCGAACCGCTGCAATACCGTTAGTCATCGCCCGGCCTGCCCGTAACTGTATGACCCCGGGATGGTATTGGCGCTTTGATTCGGGATACACTCCGTGCAACCAAGGAGTTCCAGACCCGATGCAGAACAAGATCGACGCTGCCCTCGCGCAAATCAACCAGACAGTCCTGGGCAAGGAAAAACAGATTCGTCTGGCACTTTGCTGTCTGCTTGGCGGAGGACATTTGCTGCTGGAGGACTTGCCCGGCATGGGTAAGACGACATTGGCGCACGCGCTTGCAGGGGTGATGGGTCTGTCATTCCGGCGCATTCAGTTCACCAGTGACCTGCTGCCGGCCGACATTCTGGGTGGCTCGGTATTTGATCCCGGCACTGGGCAGTTTCATTTTCATGAAGGGCCGGTGTTCTGTCAGGTATTGATGGCAGATGAAATCAATCGCGCTACGCCCCGAACACAAAGTGCATTGCTGGAGGCCATGGAGGAAGGGCAGGTGTCAATGGACGGTGTCACCCGGCAGTTGCCCGTGCCGTTTTTTGTGATCGCCACCCAGAATCCTTCGGAGCTGGCTGGCACATTCCCACTGCCTGAGTCGCAGACTGACCGGTTCCTGATGCGTCTGTCACTGGGCTATCCAGATTATGCGGCAGAGCGTCAATTGCTGGCACAGCCAGATCTGCGACTGGCACCGCAGCGCGCCCAACCCTGTCTTGATGCTGCCGACCTGCAGCAGTGGCAGCAACAGCTGGCGCAGGTGCATCTGAGTGACACGGTGCTGGATTATATTCAACGTCTGATTGACTTCAGTCGCCAGTCGCCACGAATCGAACTGGGTCTGTCGCCGCGGGGCGGACTGGCCATTGTGCGGGCTGCGCGTTGCCATGCACAAATGGTCGGGCGTGATTATGTGACACCTGATGATGTGCAGGCCGTATTTGTGGCAGTGGCCGATCACCGCCTGGGCGCCCTGGATGAAATAAATCCGATCAGTGAAACGCACGATCGAACAGCCACTAACGACAGGACGCTGGCCGAATGGATACTGGACTCCGTCAACGTGCTGCCAGGCTAAAGCACCGCATGCAGGCACGCTGGTCTGCTCGACAGGCTCGCTGGCTGGCACGCAGAGTGCCGCCTGTACCACAGATACAGCTCAGTCAGAAAACGATTTTTATTCTGCCGACGCTGCAGGGCGTTCTTGTGGGTTTTGGTGCCATCATCGTCATGGTGATCGCCATTGCGGAACGTAACCCGGTCGCGCTGATGTTGTCAGCCCTGATGCTGGGCATTTTTTTACTGAGCCTGATCCTGTGCTATCGTAATCTCAGCGGCCTGCAATTGATTGCCCAGGACAGTGGCGGCCCAATGACAGGGCGTCGCTGTTTTGTGGGAGACACGGCGCAGTTTACCATCATGCTGTCAGCAGCAGGCCGACGCCGCGCCTACCAGACCCTGTGGCTTGGCTTTAACACTGATGCGCTGCGCCCGGCCTCATTGATGCCCGGCGGCGACGTTGCGGTCAACCTCAGCATACCAGCAAAGCAGCGTGGATTGCTGACTGCGCCGCGCCTGATTTTGCGTACCCGATATCCTGCCGGTCTGTGGCAGGCATGGAGTCGCCCGGATCTGCTCATGCACTGCCTTGTCTATCCACGTCCTCTGGCCTGCATACTGCCACGTACTGTCAGGCCCACAGAAACCGGCAGCTACGGTCAGCAACGCACCGCCATGCAGGCCGGTGTTGACGACTTCATTGGCCTGCGCGACTATCATCCGGGAGACTCCATCCGTCGGGTGGCCTGGCAGTCACTGGCCCGGGGGCAGGGGCTGAAAACCAAGCAGTTCGTCAGGGACGCCGAACCTCAGGTTCTGTTGACCTTCGAGGATTTTCGAGGACGTGAGCCTGAAGCCATTCTCGCCTGCATGTGTTTCCAGGTATTAAAACTCTGCCGTTACCGACAGGCTGTCGGGTTGCGCCTGCCCGGCAAGACAACCATCAGTCCCGGGTATGGCGAGGCGCACAAACACCAACTGTTGCAGGCACTGGCGTTATGGCAGTGAGCTTGAACAGCAGCGACCAGGATCTGGTGATACCGGCCACTTTGATTGCAGCCGTTGTGTTGATACTGCCGGATCTGCAGACTCAGCCCTGGTGGCTGATTTTGCCCTGTCTGATCTGCCTGATATTGCGTTGGCGTGCCCTGGCTTTTGTGTTTCTGTTCGCGGCCATGAGTTATGCGGACACCTGGCTGACGGGGTTCTACTATATCGGTCTGATTCTCCTGCTGCTCATGCGCATGTACAGTGATCCATTGGCGGGCAGCGCTGTGCAACTGGTCAGCGCGCTGCGACAGGTAGTGATGGCGTTGCCGCTGCTGGTCGTCATCATGTTGCTGGCTGTTGTTGCGGGCTGGTCTGATCCACGCTCCTCATCACCCTCGCAGTCAATGACCGGTGTCAGCGACACCATGACGCCGGGGTCGGTCAGCAGATTGGTGAATGACAGTGATCTGGCAATGCGCGTCAGGTTCGCGCCGGAATCGCCAGCGCTTCTGCCAGAGGATCTGTACTGGCGGGGTATTGTGCTGGAAAATTTCGATGGTACCACCTGGTCACGTAGCAATCGGCTGCAATTTGATCTGGATCCGATGCCGGTTCAGGTGGCGCAGCCGCTGCAGTATCTGGTTTCTCTGGAGCCCAGCCGGCAATTCTGGCTCTATGGTCTGCATCAGGCATACACATCTCGGCCCCAGACGTATCGTGACGTCCGGGGTATGTTGATCACATCGGATATGTTGCGCCAGCGCGTGCGCTATCCGGTCAGCTCCATCGAACCAGCCGTCGAATCGAGCCTGGACAGTGACACCCGGCAGCGCAATCTGAGCGTGCCTGCCAACAGCAATCCACGAACACAGCAATGGGTTGGACATCTGCAATCACAGTACCCCGACGATCACGCTCTTACTGCCGCCATACTGCGGCATTTCGGAGAATCAGCGTTTTATTATACTCTGACCCCAACAGCCAGCTCTGGCGCGCAGATTGATGATTTTATGTTTGATAGCCGCGAAGGGTACTGTGAGCACTACGCTGGCGCGCTGACCTTCATGCTGCGCATTGCCGGCATTCCCGCCCGTGTGGTCGCCGGGTATCAGGGCGGGGATTTTAATCCGATAACCGGACACTGGAATGTATATCAGTACAATGCTCATGCCTGGGTTGAAGCCTGGTATCCCGACACGGGCTGGCAAAGACTGGACCCGACCGCATCAATCGCACCGGAACGCATCTCTGTGGGCATTGATGCCTGGCTTGCCTCGCTCAATGAGCGCACTGACAGTACGCTGGAACGCGACACCCGTCGGCGTTTGCAGCTGGCAACTATTCCTGGTTACCAGAGCATGCGGACAACGCTGGATGCGTTGCAATACAGCTGGCGCCTGGGTATCTACGACAGCGAAGGTAATCTGCGTACTGAAGACCTGAATGACTGGCTGACCCGACAGGGTCTGGGTAGCCTGCCTGTGTGGTTGCTGGCCGCTTTGTTGTTGTTCGTCGGTGTGCGCGCCATGTGGGGTGGCAGGTCATCGTACTCTCCTGCAGTACAGACATATCTGCGCCTGGATGCGCGGCTGAGGCGCCTGGGCCTGGGTCGCAGACAGGAGGAAACAATCATGGCACATATGGAACGAGTTGATGGGAAATACCCGGGTAGAGCGGCGCAATGGCAGAAGCTTGGGAGAATGATCTCGGAAGCTGAATATGGGAACAGACCACCTGATCAATCTGTCATTCGTGACAAAGCCAGAGAGTTGACGAAATCATTGTGATGCCTTCGTGCCGGCAGCCATCGGCCACTATCAGGGAGTGATCATGTTTTTTACCTTGCTGGCGATAACCCTCAGCGCGTGCCCTTCGCCTGCGGGCGAGTATCGCGCGCATTGTCCAGCAACACGCGCAATTTGCGCAACAGAGGGAGTATCGTAGTCGCATCATCAGTGCCAAACTGGGGAATTAGCGCAACAACATCCGGCGCAATGGCCGTGACCGCATTTTCGCGCAGTTTACGCCCCTCGTCAGTCAGGTACATCAATTTGCCCCGACCGTCTTCAGGGTTAGGCTCCATGCGAATCAATCCGCGTTTCTGCAGACCGGCCAATGTGTGTGACATGCTGGTTTTGGGTACCTGAAAGGCGCGCGCGACCTCCAGTGGTGAACGGCCATCGCCCAACCTTACCAGATGGTTCAGTACCCCAAAATGCTGTTGCGTAAGCCCGTCATCGAGCCTGGATTCCAAAAGCGCGCGACTTAGCTGGGCGATGATGCCGACTTCATTCAGTACATCAAACATCAGTTGTGGGCTACCAGCTTCGGGTGCGTCAGGTGAATCGGATTTTTTCATCGAGTCTCCAGCGAGGTGTGGGAGGAACCGCTTTAGCATACCCCAAACGATCCAGCATCTGCACTGTTTCGCCGCCATTGGCCAGCAGTTGATGCACGCGCTGGTAGTGCAACTGCATCTGCGGATATTCCTGCAGACACTGACTGACCGGGTGCAGGGCCATGCCCCGTCGGGTGGTCTGCAGATTCAGGCGCAACCAGGCCTTGCCGGCAGCGATCTGGCTTACCCGGTCATTGTCGGCAGTGGTCAGCCAGACAAATGCCGGCGTGGCAGCAAACATCTGCTGATACATATCCAGCCCGGTCTGATACGCGAAGGTACCCGGCGTCGCCAGGTCCTGATGTGAGAGCAGGCCCAGGCGTTGTAGTGCTTCCAGTGGCATGCCGCCAATATCAATACCATCGGGTGAGGCATTGATGGCTGACTTGCCCAGACGCATCAGATCGATGCTTTCCTGCAGAGTGGCGGGTGTTTCGTACTCTACCCTGAAGGCCTCCCAGATCAGCTCTCGCAGAGTGGCGGTCCGCGCAGGATCTGCGGTGCCGGCAAATCTGACATTATCTGCCCCCGGGTTTAACGCCGGGATCATGGTTTCATCAACAGCTTGTGTCATATCAAAAGGCTCTTTGCATGAGCGACGGGTTAATATCTGACTGAACAACGGATCGGCTGCAACAGCGCGACCAAGGAACTGCACCCGTGCCACGGGCCGAGAACTGAGCAGATCGGTATCGCTCCCGTCGGGGAACAGCTGAATGTCGGTTTCGTAGCCCTGTGTTGATGCTGCAATCTGCATCAGTGCCAGAAAGCATCCCAGCCCGATGGTCAACTGGCGGTCAAATGGGTCAGTCTCTGGCAGTCTTCGCTGTGGGTCCGCGAGCAGCGTCACCACGTCGGGCTCACGCAAATCGACCATCCAGGGCTGCAGGTTGTGCGGATTGGGCGCCAGAATTGCATAGGACAACGCGTAGCGGCGGGGATCGGCATATTGGCCTGCCTCGGTCCAGGGTGCCAGCGCCGCTGCGGGGGTTCGGGTGACAGCAAACCCGGTCAGCCCGGCGCCGGCGGCAATGATCGCGCCGCCACCCACGGTGGCGATAAAACGTCTTCGTGACAGCGATGTTGGTGCGCTCAGATGTTCCCCTTGTCTTTTCATGATGCTGGTCTCCGGGCTATTGATCAGGGCTTAATAATATAGTGCGATATCGAACAATACAAGTGCGATATCGCACTAAAACAGGCTGTAGTAAAAATTCCTGCATAAACCCTTGCATTCATACTGTGTGGCGCCTAGTATTATGCTGTGCGATACACAGTATGCGCCATACAGTATAGGAACTGACCCATGACAAGCGCTCAGCTGGACAAAATGCGACTGGAACTGCGCCGCGGCGTGTTGGTGCTGGCCGTACTGGCATCCCTGAAACAGCCGCACTACGGCTATTCGTTACGCAAACAGTTGCAGGATCGTGGTATCGATATTGATGAGGGCACACTGTATCCGTTGATACGCCGGCTGGCGGATCAGGAGCTGCTGGACAGTGAATGGCGCCAGGGCGAGGGACGGGAGCGACGTTATTATCAACTGTCCGAGCTTGGCACAACATTGCTGGGACAGCTGACCGATGAATGGCAACTATTAAATTCCGCCTTGGGCAGTTTACTGGGCACTGCGACAGAGGAGAGTAAATGATGGATCTGGTGACGCGTTATATTGCTGCTGTGCAGCGCGAGCTACCCGAGGCCAAGCGTGATGAAATTGGCCGGGAGTTAAAAGCCAATATCATGGATCAACTGGATGGCCTGGCCGAGCAACAGGGCAAGCTGACCGACGCAGACATTGCCGCGGTCCTGAAGCAGATGGGGCGGCCGCGCGCGGTGGCGCAGCAATTTGCGCCGCCACAGCCACTGATCCGTCTCAGCTACATGCCGCTGTATCAGTACACGCTGTTCATGGTGCTGGGTATTCTGTTTCTGCTACAGGTGGTGGGCACCACCGTGGCCTGGATTTCCAGCAGCGATATGGGGCTGGTACGTTATCTGCTCAGCCTGGCAGGTGGATTTCTGGATGATGCCATTTTCGGCTTTGCCAGTATTACCGCTGCGTTCTGGCTGATGTCGCGCGAGTCTTCGGGGCCATCCGCCCCCTGCAGCACTGACTGGCACCCTGAGCAGCTGCCGAAGGCGGGGCCGTCCTGGCAGCACATTTCCCTGCAGGATATCTTCACTGATCTGGCGACCTATCTGTTCCTGCTGGTAGTGGTCTGGTATCCGGTGTGGATGTCGGCGGAGCAGATGGACAATAGCCGGTTAGTACTGATACTGACTGACCGGGCACATCTATGGCTGCAATGGGCCAGTCCTCTTGCGGTACTGGGGATTGCGCTGGGTTTATGGCAACTGCAGCAACGCTTGTGGAGTCGAGCCATGCTGATCAGCAACCTTGTGCTGAACAGTGCCCTGACTGCTGTTATCCTGGGGCTGGCGGCCAGCGGCCCACTGCTGCAGCTGGACGCAGAACGCTGGCACGGTGTGTTTGAGTTATATCAACTCGAACGTGCGGCCGTCACATCACTGATCATTATTGCCATGTTCCCATTGTGGGAGGCGGGCCGGGATCTGCTGCGGCTGCGCAAACTATGACCGGCGTGCGATAAGAACACACCAGGAATGGTTCAGTGCAGAAATGTGCCCCGGGTTCAGCCAGCAGACCGGGCTCGTCATCAGCACAATACCGGGTTGGCGACTCAGTCGCGCCATTCGCGCTATACTTCGTGCCAGCGATCGAATGAAAACAACAACGGGGCGCGATATGAAAAGAATTTTGTTTATTTTTGTCTTCCTGTCAGGTTTTGTCTCTGTCACGCCAGCGCTGGCGCAGGATCAGCCACTGGCAATACTGGTTCCAGGCGGTGGCACCTACAGTCGACCAACCTCCATAGACAATCCTGAAGCACAGGCCTTCTTTGACCAGGGCCTGCGTATGGCCTGGAGTTTCTACTTCCCGGAATCCATTGCATCGTATCAGGAAGCCGCGCGTTTGGCGCCGGAGAATCCGATGCCGCACTGGGGGCTGGCACATGCGGCGGGTCCCAACCCCAACAGCCGTTATGCCAATCTGCCGGATGATCCGCAAGGCGCCGGTCTGGCCGCGATTCGTCGGGCGCTGGAACTGTCAAACAATGGCACCGCCAAAGAACAGGCCATGATCAATGCCTTGTTTGTCCTGTACAACAAAGATGCCATTCCGGATGACCGTGAACGTGATGCCGCCTATCTGAATGCCATGGGCGAACTGCATCAGGCCTATCCCGATGATCCCGATATTGCCACGGTTTATGCCGAAGCCTATATGAACACCACGCGCTGGGACTATTGGGGTCCTGACGGTGCCGCCAAAGCAGGCACGGCGACGGCACAAATGGCACTGGAAACAGCCATGGCTGTGGAGCATGATCATCCGGGCGCCAATCATCTGTATATCCACCTGATGGAAGCGTCTTCGCAGCCTGAGCTGGCAATGCCCGCTGCGCAAAAACTGGAGTCGATTGTGCCGATTTCCGGGCACATGGTGCACATGCCCGGTCACATCTACCTGCGGGTCGGCGAATATGAAAAAGCCGTCAGTACCAACGAACGCTCGCAGATTGTTGATCAGCAGTTCGCCGAACTCTGGGGTGATACCAATTTTCCGACGATTGGTACCTATTCACTGTCACACCGCTCGCATTCGGCGCACGCACTGGACTTTGTCCGCTATGCCAATATGCTGCAGGGCAACTATGCGCAGGCTGCTGAAGCGGCGGCTCGCAATGCCGCCAATGCCTCTGCCGCCAGCGGCCGGGGGCAGAAGAACATCGCTCATGAGTGGGTGATAGACAAAGTGTTTGCGCAGTGGGACAAGATACACGCGGATCATGCCGCCAATCTGGTAAACGCTACCACCCCTTATCTGCGCGGCATGCTCAGTTATGTGATGGGAAGCGCGCATGTTGCCAAAGGCCATGTCGCGGCAGCGCAACAAGAGCTGAACAATATCAATGCGCAGATTGCCGCTGATGATGTGGATGTGGGGGTCGGCCCGACGCCCGCCTCGCACGTGCTGACATTGGCCATGCATGCCCTGATGGGCGAGATGGAAGAAGCCCAGGGCAATCTTGATGCCGCCATTGCGCACTATGAGCAGGCGGTGCAATACCATGACAACCTGAACTACACTGAACCACCAGACTGGTCGCAGTCAGTTCGTCTGTATCTGGGAGCAGTTTTGCTGGATGCCAATCGCCCGGAAGCTGCCGAGGCAGTGTACCGCAAGGATCTGGAATGGAATCAGCAAAATGGCTGGGCCAACTTTGGGCTGTATCAGGCACTCGCTGCACAGGGCAGAACGGCTGAGGCGACAATCGTCTATCGTCAGTATCTGGACCAGTGGCGCAATGCCGATGTGACACTGACGCGCTCGCGACTATAGTGGCAGTGCAGAGTCAAGCGTGAACAGGCCATGACGGCGGCAGATCAGCTTATTGGCCAGTCTGCCGCATCCACCGAGTCCAGCGCCAGCGCTGGCGCATCGGGCGCCCAGCGCGCAATATAGGCGCCCTGTGGATCGTAGCGTGCGGTCTGTTTGTCGATGTCAAAATGCCGGCCGCCGCGCGGATCAACACCTACGCCAGCAATGTATTGCCAGTTGCCCCAGTTGACGGCTACATCGTAGTCGATCAACTGGTGCTCAAACCAGGCCGCGCCATAACGCCAGTCCATTTCCAGTTCGTTGATAAAACAGCTGGCGGCAATCTGTCGGCCGCGATTGGACAGATACCCGGTTTCCTTCAGTTGCCGCATACAGGCATTGATCAATGGCCACGGTGTATTGCCATGGCACCACCTCTGATAACGTTCCGGATGCAGGCAAGCGTGTTGCGGTTTATCGGCGAGACCCTTGAGTGCATATAAGCTGTCACCCTGTGCCAGTGCCAGCCACTGAAAATATTCTCGCCACAGCAATTCAAAAAACAGCCATTTGGTAGACTCGTTTTGGCCGTGCGTTTTTTCATACTGGTGCAAGGTTTGTGTTACCCGGCGCAGTGACAGGCAGCCATGATTCAGCCACGGGGACAATTTGCTGGAGTTTTGCCATCCGTCCAGGGCATTGCGCACATCTTTGTAACGGGATGGCAGTTGGCCGCTGAAATAGTCATGCAAATGTTGTTTGCCGGCAGTCTCACCGCCACCGATGGCGGCGATACTGAGTTTTGTCTGTGATGCATCGGGTCGGCGATAACTGCCGGGAATCCATTCCGGAAAAGTTTGCACAGGTACGGCCCTGAGCACTGGGCGTGGCAGCGACATAGGTGCCTGGGCAGGGGCGGGCACAGATAATTGTTCCGCCTGCTGACGAAACGGGGTAAAACCTTTCAGCAGCTCTGCAGGCGTCATTGGCAGTTGCTGCTGGTCGAATAGTGTTGTGCTGTCGATTTCCTCGATCTCCAGCTCAGGAAAACGTTCTGCCAGGAACTTCAGCACTTTGCGCTCATCACTGCCAAATTGGCGGCTGCATACCAGGCGTTTGATCTTGTGTCTGGCGATCAAGCCGATCAACTGCTGCTCGGGATAGCCGTATTCAATGTATAAATGCTGATTGAGCCGGGTCAGGGCGGCAGACAGGCTTGCCAGTGACTGCTGCAGAAAATGCCAGCGGTGTGTGCCCATGGAGCTGATGTGATAACGGTGTGGATTAAACCAGCGCCGATTGATACAAAATACACAAAGCAGGGCATCACTTTGTGCCGCGCGGGTCAGGGCGGGGTTGTCGTCCAGTCGAAGGTCCTGTGTAAACCAGTACAGCGTTGTCAGCATTACATTATCCTGCGGTCTTGGTTGACCTGTTGGTTCTGGGGAGTATGCTTAACCGGGCGAGGCATTACAACAACAAGGAGCCCGGAAGCCCTATGACTACTACGATGAATTCTGCAAAACAGTCTTTTGCTGCGGCCGCATTGGTCGCGTCACTGATGACCGGCTGCGTGGGCACCGCAGCCACGAACGGCAACAACATTACCGGTGAGGGCCTGCCCAACCCCAACCCTGTGGTTACCCGGAATTGGGGTGAGTTGCCTGAAGGCAGAGAGTGGGGGTCAACCGCCGGTGTTGATATTGATCCTTTTGATGGTCATGTGTGGGCGTATGAACGATGTGGTGCCGGCAGTTTCGGCTCCGGTGTGCCGATCAACTGTCATACCAACCCGGTGGCACCCATCTTCAAGTTTGATCGCCATACCGGTGAAGTACTGGCCAATTTTGGTGCGGGTATCATGGTGACGCCTCATGGTATTCATGTTGATGACGAGGGCAATGTCTGGGTAACGGATTTTGCCACCAATGACGAGGGCACCAAAGGTCAGCAGGTACACAAATTCAGTCCCACCGGCGAGCTGCTGCTGAGCCTGGGCACGCCCGGTCAGACCGGCAATGACAGTCGGCATTTCAATCAGCCCAATGATGTCGTGGTGGGTCCTGATGGCAGCATATATGTCTCTGACGGCCACAGTGGCCAGGGCATGACGACCAATCAGGCGATGGCCGAAGGTCGCGCCAATGGTTTGACCGCACGCATCATGAAATTTGCGCCGGATGGCACGTTTATCAGGCAATGGGGCCAGATTGGCGTGCGCCACGGTGAATTCCGCACGCCTCACGCCGTGGATTTTGACTCTCAGGGCCGACTTTGGGTGGCTGACCGGGGCAACCATCGCCTGGAAATTTTCGACCAGGACGGCAACTATCTGGAGTCGCGTTACATGTTCAGCCGTGTCAGCGGCATTTTTATTACCGATGACGATATGCTGTACGCCATTGATTCAGAGTCCAGTCCAACCAATCATGTTGGGTGGCGCAATGGCGTCCGTATCGGACACGTAGATCATGATCATGTCACCGGGTTCATTCCGCCGTTTGAGCGCGACGATCGCGTTTACCAGGGTACAGCAGGTGAGGGCGTGGCGGTGGATGCCGACGGCAATGTGTTTGCCGCGGAGGGTCCCAACTCGCTGAGTCAGGCCGGCGGTGCATTTACCCGGTACTCGGTAGACTGATACTGTGGATGCTGGCTGGTGCATGAACCATTACTGAGGGAATTGCACCAGCTCCCGTTTCAGGACCTCCAGTAGCAAACGATGCAGGCATTGTTTGCCGTGGTTATCCACGCTGTGCATATCTTCCAGGCTGACGATCCTTGCCTGCAGCAGTCGCCTGACCGTGGTCAGATCCATTTCCAAAAGAATACTGTTGTCGCTGCGCATTCGCTGAGTCCTCCGTGCTACCAATGACAGATGATAGCATGGTAATGCGAAGGATTCTCATTTGCAATAGGGGCCGATGCTTGCATCGGCTGCCATGCCCGGATCGCAGTCTGGTTCAGAGCTTCCCTACAGCGCCCTGATGGCCACCAGTTTCTCCTGCAGCGCAGCTATGGCGGCCTGTGCAGTGCGCTGGCGCTCGCGCTCAACGTCCACCAGTTCGGCAGGGGCATTCTGCACAAATTTCTCGTTGTTGAGTTTGCCGCTGATGCCCAGCAGATTCTTTTCCAGCTTGCCGATCTCTTTTTCCAGGCGCGCAATTTCTGCGTTCTTGTCAATCAGGTCCGACAAGGGCACCAGAATTTCCATATCCTGGTAAAGTTGCGTGGCGCTGACCGGCGCTTCTTCGTTGTCGGCCAGGCAGCGAATCTCGGACAGCTTGGCCAGTTTCAGCAGGTTCTGCAGGTTTTCATCAAGGCGACGGTTGTCGTCGGCATCGGTTTTGCGCAGCAGAGCAGGGAAGGTCTTGCCCGGCGGAATGTTCATTTCACCGCGGATATTGCGCACCCCGATGATGACACCCTTGACCCAGTCAATGTCACGTTCAGCACTGGTATTGATCAGTGCCTCGTCGGCACGCGGATAGGCCTGCAGCATGATGCTGGTGTTGGCCGTTTCAACCCCGGTCAGGGTGGCGATCTTCTGCCAGATCTCTTCGGTGATAAAGGGCATCAGCGGGTGCAGCATGCGCAGACTGGCTTCCAGCACGGTCAGCAGCGTCAGGCGGGCCGTGCGTGCTTTCTCAGGCTGGTTGTCGGCATCCCAGAGTACGGGTTTGGACAGCTCAACGTACCAGTCGCAATACTCGTTCCAGAAAAAGTCGTAAATAACCTGGGACATCAGATCGAAACGATAGTTGTTCATGTGCTCATGCACTTGCGCCACGGTCTGTTGCAGGCGGGACAGAATCCAGCGGTCAGCCAGGCTCAGATGCGGATCATTGTGCAATGCGGCCACGTCATCAGCGCTGAACTGGATGCCTTTTTCTTCGGTGTTCATGATCACATAACGTGATGCGTTCCAGATCTTGTTGCAGAAGTTGCGGAAACCCTCCATTCGACCCAGATCGAACTTGATGTCACGACCGGTGGAGGCCAGCGAATAGTAGGTATAACGCAGTGCGTCGGTACCATAGCCGGTGATGCCGTCAGGGAAGGCATCACGGGTGAATTTTTCAATCTTTTTTTCCAGCTGCGGCTGCATCAGGCCTTCGGTGCGTTTGGCCACCAGATCTTCCAGGTTGATGCCGTCAATCAGATCGATCGGGTCCAGGACATTGCCCTTGGATTTGGACATTTTCTGGCCATGTTCATCGCGGATCAGCCCGGTAATATAGACTTTTTTGAACGGGATCTGACCGGTGAACTTCATGGTCATCATGATCATCCGGGCAACCCAGAAGAAAATGATGTCGAAACCTGTCACCAGCACATTGGTCGGGTGGAAGGTCTTTAACGTTTCCAGATCATCCGGCCAGCCCAGGGTGGAGAAAGTCCACAGGGCCGAAGAAAACCAGGTATCCAGCACATCCTCATCCTGGCGCAGGCTTAATGCAGCATCGAGCTGGTACTTTTCACGTACCTGCGCTTCGCTGCGGCCCACATAGATATTGCCGTCAGCATCGTACCAGGCGGGAATGCGGTGCCCCCACCACAGCTGGCGTGAAATGCACCAGTCCTGCAGGTCGCGCATCCAGGAAAAATAGGTGTTCTCCCAGTTTTTCGGAACAAATTCGATATCGCCATCTTCAACTGCCTTGATGGCCGGTTCGGCCAGCGACTTGACGGCCACATACCACTGGTTGGTCAGGTAGGGTTCGATGACAACCCCGGTGCGATCACCGCGGGGGACTTTCAGTTTGTGTGGTTCAACCTTCAGCAACAGGCCCAGTGCTTCCATGTCCGCAACCAGTTTTTTGCGTGCGTCGAAGCGGTCCAGTCCACGGTAGCTTTCCGGGGCATTATCATTGATGGCGGCATCAACGGTGAAGATGTTGATCATCTCCAGGTCATGGCGCTTGCCGACTTCATAGTCATTAAAATCATGTGCTGGCGTGATCTTGACGCAGCCAGTACCAAACTCGGGATCAACATAGTCGTCCGCGATAATCGGGATGCGGCGATCACACAGGGGCAGGTCGATGGTTTTGCCCACCAGTGATTTGAAACGGGGGTCTTCCGGGCTCACAGCCACGGCCGTATCACCCAGCAGGGTTTCCGGACGGGTGGTGGCGATGGTGATAAAGCTGTCGCCGCTGTCGGTGGTGGCGCCGTCAGCCAACGGGTATTTGAAATACCAGAAAAAACCGTCCTCTTCTTCGGACAATACCTCCAGGTCTGATACCGCTGTATGCAGCTTGGGGTCCCAGTTGACCAGGCGGTTGCCGCGGTAGATCAGGCCCTCGTCATACAGGCGGACGAACACTTCCTCAACGGCCGCCGACAGGCCGTCATCCATGGTGAAGCGCTCGCGAGACCAGTCGATGGAGCCGCCCAGGCGTCGTATTTGCTGGGTGATGATGCCACCGGACTCTTCTTTCCACTTCCAGACTTCGTCGGTGAACTTCTCACGGCCCAGGTCGGTGCGCTTGATACCATCGCGCTCGAGACGACGTTCAACCACCATCTGGGTGGCAATACCGGCGTGGTCAGTACCGACCTGCCACAGGGTGTTTTTACCCATCATGCGCTGATAACGGATCAGGGCGTCCATGATGGCATTCTGGAAACCATGGCCCATGTGCAGACGGCCGGTAACATTGGGGGGCGGAATGACGATGCTGTAGGATTCGCCTTCACCGCTAGGGGCAAAATAATTTCGCGCTTCCCAGATGCTGTACCACTGTTGCTCGATGTCTTTGGGCTGGTAGGTTTTGTCCATGTCTGTGCTCGGTCTGCGTTGGCTCTTTGATAAGCCGGCAAGTATACCCGATACACACATGACTGTCAGACACAGTGCGGGCTGCGGTCATGGCAACATCGTTATTGATGTCGCCATGACCTGCGGCCAGCCGTCACGTCACCTGATCAGGCCTTTTGCCTGCGCAGATATTCGACCAGCAGTGGTACAGGTCGGCCAGTGGCACCTTTCTGTCCTCCGCCGAGCCAGGCGGTGCCGGCAATATCCAGATGCGCCCACTGGAACTTTTCGGTGAAGCGGGACAGGAAGCAGGCAGCCGTGATGGTACCGGCCTTGGGGCCACCGATATTGGCGATATCAGCAAAATTGCTGTCCAGCAGTGACTGGTACTCGTCATCCAGTGGCAGTTGCCACACCGTATCCAGTGTTTCCTGGCCCAGCGCAAACAGCTCCTGCGCCAATGCATCATTGTTGCTGAGCATGGCGGTATTGACCTCGCCAAAGGTGGCGACGGCGGCGCCGGTGAGGGTGGCGATGTCTATGACCGTTTTGGGCTTGAAACGTTCCGCGTAAGTCAGTGCGTCGCACAGTACCAGTCGGCCTTCAGCGTCGGTGTTGAGAATTTCGATGGTTTTGCCGGACATGCTGGTGACAATATCTCCGGGCTTGGTGGCGGTACTGCTGGGCATGTTTTCAGCAGCAGCGATTACCGCTGTCACGTTAATCGCTAACCCCAGTTTGGCGATGGCGGTCATGGTGCCCATGACGCTGGCGGCACCGCACATGTCGAATTTCATTTCATCCATGCCGGCGCCACCTTTCAGGCTGATGCCGCCGGTGTCAAAGGTGATGCCCTTGCCGACCAGACAGTAGGGGGCGGCACCGGCTTTGCGGCTGCCCTTGTATTCGATGACGATCAGTCGGGACTCTTCCTTTGAGCCGCGGCCAACAGATAGCAGGGAGCCCATTTTCAGGTTCTCCATCTGTTTTTCGGTCAGTATTCGGGTCTTGATGCTTTTGTTGCGCATGCCCAGCTCGACGGCGCGTTCGGCCAGATAGGAGGGGGTGCAGATATTCCCTGGCAGATTGCCCAGTTCCCGGGCGACCCCCATACCCAATGAGATGGCTTCGCCGGCGCTGATGGCGTCATTCAGCAGCTTGCGGTTGGCATCGGGTGCGGCCGCAACGACAACCGTGGTCAATGCCGGCTTGTCAGCCTTTTTGCTTTTGGTCTGGTCGTAGCGGTATTGTGCGTTGCCCAGTTCGGTGACCAGTTGCGTAGTCGCCCAGGCCGTGTCGCGATTGGTAATGGGCAGCTGCACCAGACTCACCATGGCGGTTTTTGCTGGTGTTCTGTTCAGGGCCTGGGCGGTTGCCCGCACGACCTTGCGATAGGCTTTGGCATCAAATTTGTTCTTGTCGCCAAGGCCGACCAGCAATATTCGACTGCTGGCCGCTGATGCCGGTGCGTGAACCAGCAGAGTTTCACCGGGTTTGCCTTGTATATCGCCGGATTTTATCAGGGCACTGCATTGCTCTTGAACGTCAGAGGCAAGCATGCTCGATGGCGCATCAAGTCCGGTCCGGTCCCAGACGCCAAGTACCAGGCAGTCCGTCTTTTTGTCCAGTGTTTTGCTGGTGAGCAGTTGGTATTTCATAGGGATTCCTTATAGGGGTCCGTGATTTTGATGCTGTGGCGACAGTGTTTCTTCCTGAAGAGTATGTCAAAACAGGGCAGCCCGTGCCAACAGTGACTATAACACGCTCAGCACAGGTGTTTTCGGGCACAGTGTCATTTGCATCAGCTTAAGTGTACTTTAGCGGCCCGGGCGATTAAAATTGGCGACCGATTTATCCAGACCAGTATCGAAGCATTAAAAGACGGAGTTGTTATGCCCCGCGTCAAAATCAACATGCCGGAAGAATTTCTGTTCACCATGGAGCATCCGGTGCGGTTCAGTGATCTGGACTACGCCAAGCACTTGAACAGTGTCGCCATGGTGCATATCCTGCATGAAGCCAGATTGCAATTTCTGGCCAGCCTGGGCCTGACCGAAGCCAATATCTTTGGTCTGGGCATGGTGGTGACTGACATGGCGGTTGACTATCGCTCCCAATCCTTTGCCAAGGACGTTCTGGTGATTGAAGTGGGTGTCAGTCGTTTTAACAAATACGGTTGTGATATCTGTTTTCAGATTACCAATTCGGCGCTTGACCGGGTTGTGTGCAATGCCAAACAGGGTGTTGTCTTTTTCGATTTCGACAAACACAAGATTGCGGCTGTGCCTCTGGCCTTTAAAAGCCTGGTAGGCGAGTCCGACGACTAAGCGGGCTGCTATCCATTGATTCTGTTTCGATACTTTACCCAGCAACTTCTTCAGGTCACCGCGGCGGTGTCACTGATTCTGCTGGTGGTATCGTTTACGTCCAGGTTTCTGCAATACCTGGCTGATGCAGTGGCAGGCAAGATGACCACTGACATCCTGCTGATGCTGATGTTATACCGTCTGCCCGAGTTTCTGCTGATCATTGTCCCGTTTGCCTTTTTTCTTGCCGTGTTGCTGGCCTACGGCCGGATGTACGCCGAAAATGAAATGGTGGTGCTGCATGCCTGCGGATTCAGTCGCGCCAAACTGTTAAACATGACCATGGGTGTGGGTCTGCTGCTGGCCTGTGCCATGGCCGTGTTGAGTCTGTATGCAGCGCCGGCGGGCCTGCAGCAAACCGAGGCGCTGCGGCAATCCCAGGATGAACTGACGGAGATCGACCTGATTGTCTCGGGCCAGTTTCAATCCTTCAATCGCGGTCAGCGCGTGACTTATGCCGAATCGCTGTCGGAGACAGCAGTGGGACGTCAGCTGAATAATGCGTTTGTGGTGCTTCGCGATCCCAATCCGCCGCCGGGCGAATCAGGCCTGCGCATCATGGTCGCTGAATCGGCGCGTCCGATTGTTGATGAAACCAGTGGTCGCCGCTTCATGTTGCTGGAGAATGGCCATTTTTATGATGGTACGCCGGGTGCTGCTGATTACAGCGTGACCGGATTTCAGGAACAGGGCATTCTGTTGCCGGAACAGAGCACCATCGCACCGGTGCTGCGAGGCACTGAATTGCCAACAACCGCGCTGCTGGGGTCATCGGACCCCGATCTGGTGGCTGAGCTGCAATGGCGCATCTCAGTGATTCTGTTGATACCCGTGTTAACCCTGTTGGCGGTGCCGCTCAGCAAAGTAGACCCAAGACAGGGCCGTTTTGCCCGGCTGGTGCCCGCGGCGCTGCTGTATGGCCTGTATTTCATGCTGCTACAGGTATCTCGAGATGCCGTGGAAGATGGCAGTCTGCCGCCGGTTATCGGTCTGTGGTGGGTGCATCTGGTGTTCGCTGCGGCCGGATTCGCCCTGATGTGGCGTGACCGGCCCAGAAAACCCACCCTGGTGAGGGCTGTCTGATATGCCAATGCTTGCACGGTACATGGCTAAAACAGTGTTGCTCTCCATGCTTGTTGTGTTGGGCCTGATCACCATGATCGACCTGGTGTTCACAGTTGCCGAAGAACTCGCAGACACCAATCGTTATTACACCGCCTGGGATGCCATCGTCTACGTGCTGAGAACACTGCCCACCAGTGTCTACGAGTTGTTGCCTTTTGTGGCGCTCGGTGGTGCCCTGATTGGACTCGGCATTCTGGCCTCAAGTCAGGAGCTGCTGGTCATGCAGTCGTCCGGGGTGAAAACATCGGTGCTGGTCGGTTGGGTCATGATTCCGGTACTGGGCGTCATGGCGTTCAGTCTGGTGTTGGGCGAGTGGGTGGCGCCAACACTGCAGCAGACGGCTCAAAGCCAGCGAGCCCTGATTCAAAGTGGTGGCCAGGCTATCAGCAGTTCGCAGGGCGACTGGCGCAAAATCGGCAACGAATACATTCATATCAATGCAATCGCCCCCGGCGGCCGCGAGCTGTTCGGCGTCACTGTGTATGAGTTGAGTAACCGGCGTGAACTGGTACGTAGCAGTTTTGCCGAGCAGGGCCATTATGTTGATGATAGCGGTGAGCCTTATTGGCGCCTGACGGGCGTGCGCGAAACTCGCTTCGGCGGAGACCGGCTGCAGGCTCAGTACCATGACGAACTGCGCTGGACCGTGGACATGTCGCCGTCACTGCTGAGTGTGCTACTGGTCCGTCCCGATCGTCAGTCCATCAGTGGCCTGTATCAATTTGCGCGCTACTTCGACAGCGAAGGCCTGGATAGCAGCAATTACTATCTGGCGTTCTGGAAAAAACTGCTGCAGCCATTGGCGACGCTGAGTCTGGTGCTGCTGGCGGTGTCTTTTGTGTTTGGACCACTGCGCGAGGCGACCATGGGCTTCAGGGTGTTTGTCGCGATTGCCATTGGCCTGGGCTTTACCATCATCCAGCGCACGCTGGGGCCGGCAACCATTCTGTACGGCATCAGCCCCTTTGTGGCTGTCCTGGCGCCCATTCTCATGTGTGCACTGTTGGGCCTGTTCCTGCTACGACGTGTTTAGGTGTGTCAGGGAATCAGGCTGTGCATGCGCATATTGATCATGCGCAGAGTCGCCTTGACGGCAGCCAGCACCTGGTTGGCATCGACACCACGGGTTTTTAGTTCCCGATCTTCTATTTTCCAGGTAATGATACATTCAGTCAGCGCATTGGTGTTGCCGCCGCGGGGAATGTGTACCTCGTAATCCAGCAGCGCCGGCATGACAAAATCACGCTTCTTGAGGATCTTGCTGATGGCGTCGATGAAGGCGGCGAAGCCGCCATTGCCGGAACCGGAGGCATTGTAGGCTTTGTTCTGTATGCTGATACGGATACTGGCGGTGCTGTCGACATCCAGGCCACTATTGATATAGCAGTTCAGCAACTCGACATAACGAAACTCGCGCCGCTCCAGGACGTCGGCGATGATGAAGGGCAGGTCGTCGGCGGTAATCAGTGCCTTGGAGTCGCCCAGTTTGACGATTTCCTGCAGGACCTTGCGTTGATCTTCATCGCTGAGTTCCAGGCCCATTTCTTCGAGATTGTTGGCCAGCGATGCCTTGCCGCTCATCTTGCCCAGTGCATAAGTACGCTTGCGGGCAAATCGCTCAGGGCGCAAAGCGGTGATGTACAGACCGCCTTTCTGATCGCCGTCAGCGTGAATGCCGGCCGTCTGCGTAAACACATCAGCACCGACAATGGGGGTGTTGGCGGCAATCCATTTGCCGGAAAAATTTTCCACCATACGACTGAGCATGGCAATGCGGGTCTCGTCGATGGACAGGCGGATGCCCAGCTTGTCTGTTAATACCACGGCCACCTCTGCCAGCGAGGCGTTACCAGCGCGTTCACCGAGGCAGTTGATGGTGCAGTGGATGGTGTCGATGCCGGCCTTGACCGCCGCCATGACATTGGCCGTTGCCAGGCCATAATCATTGTGGGGGTGAAAATCAAATCGCAGACCGGGGAAGCGGCCGGTCATGTCAGTCAATGCCGTGTAGACCTCGTCGGGGGTCATCACGCCCAGCGTATCAGGCAACATGAAATTGCCGATGCCGCAGTCCTGTACACCTGCCACCAGGTCGAATACATACTGGCGACTGTCCTTGTAACCATTGGACCAGTCTTCCAGATACATGTTGACGCGCAGTCCGTTCTCCTGAGCGTAGGCGACCGTGCGCCTGATATCATTGATGTGCTCTTCCAGAGTGCGGCCCAGTTGTTCCCGGCAATGTTTCTCGCTGCCTTTGGCAAGCAGGTTGATGACTCTGCCGCCGGCATCACGCACCCAGTTGACGCTGAGCGTGTGATCGACAAAACCCAGCACTTCGACTTTGTCCAGCAGGCCTTCCTGGGCCGCCCAGGCGTTAATGTCGGCGACTGCCTTTTTTTCACCTTCGGACACCCGGGCCGACGCCACTTCGATGCGGTCGACTTTTAAAGACTGCAGCAGGGCGCGGGCAATCTGCAGCTTTTCCTTGGCGGCGAAGGATACGCCCTGAGTCTGCTCACCATCACGCAGGGTGGTGTCCAATAGCTGGACCTGTCTGCCACTTGCTTGTGCATTCATGCCGGAAAGTATCCTGAAGCGATTGAATCAAAGGCTGGATTCTACCAGATCCTTTCAGGCATCATAAGGCTGCTGCCCGATTCAAGTTTGGTGGCCTGTTGTCGATAGGATATCTATGAAACATTTGACGGTTTATTTTGCTTCTGGCCTTTTGCTGTTCAGCGTCTATGCTGGCGTGGCGGTTGCTGCCGAAAATCCGACAGAGACTGCTGCCGAGGCCAGGACTGTGCTGCCGCACAGACTCTGGTTGCCTGCCCGTCAGGAAGAACTCAGGGACTTGCTGGTTGCCGCAGCCTATCGGGCGCTGGAAGATCCGGACTGTGAAGAAGTGCTGTACGGTCGCCTGAATGAGTTTCGCAGTGAGAATGATGAAACCGCTTTTACCATTCTCTGTATGCGTGATCCTCGCTATACCTTCAATCTGGTGTTCAATGCCAGTGATCTGGAGCCGGCGGGTACCACGCAGGAGACTGTGTCAAACACCGAGGATCTGCAACGGCTGCGCGCGCTGTTGGGTGACATTCCTGCTTCGGTGCGTCCGGGCAGTGGTGAAGAAGCCGCGGAGGAGCCGGACGAAACTGAGCCGCCCGAAATTTTCTGAGCGGCTTCACAACGGCAATTACGTTATAATGACGGCTTCATTGAATAACAACCGTGCCGATTCCCCATGAGTTCCAGTAAGAATATCCAACGCCGCCTGCTTTCCGCTGCAGAAATTGCTCTGCTACCCCGCGCGGGGCTATTGCGCCGCCTGGCAGCCCTGCTGTACGACATGTTCCTGGTGTTTGCCATGTGGATGTGTCTGGGTTTTATCCTGCTGTTCCTGTTTGGCCTGTTTGCCGACAACACCAGTGAACTGGTCGATGGTCAGGTACAGACGCACCCGGTGCTGCTGATGCTGAACTTTGTCATGATGGTTGCCACGGCCGGTTATTTTTATCTGTGGTTCTGGCGCCGGACAGGGCAGACTTTGGGTATGATTGCGTGGCGGATCAAGGCATTGCGCATAGACAACAGTCCCATCACCTGGCGGCAGGGTCTGATTCGCTTTGTCGCCGCCTGGCCCGCCTTCTGGCTCGGCGGTCTAGGATACCTGTGGTTATATGTGGACAGTAATCACGACGCGATCCATGAAAAGCTGTCCGGTACCAAGACCGTATTGCTGCCCAAGGACGCACGTCCGTTCTGACGCACGTCCCCGGGTGCCAGTCAGGCCGGCACCGGCATCTTGCGCAGGGCTTCAACGACGCGGTCGCCAAAGGCCTGGGTATCGATCATCTTGACGCCGCTGCCTGGTTTGGACAGGTCGGGTGTCGAATAGCCATCGGCAAACACACTCTGCATGGCGCGCCAGACATTCTTTGACTCCTGGTCCATGCCAAAGCTCATTTCCAGCATCATCGCCACCGAGCCGATCATGGAATAGGGGTTGGCGATGTTTTTACCGGCGATATCAGGCGCCGAGCCATGTGAGGGCTCATAGTAGGCTTTGTCGTCGCCCATACAGGCTGATGGCATCAGGCCCAGTGAGCCCAGGATGCCGCCGCCCTGATCGCTGAGGATGTCGCCAAACATGTTTTCCATGACCATGACATCAAAGCGGCCGGGGTTCAGACACAGATAGGTGGCGGCCGCGTCGACCAGAATATTCTCGACAGTCACTTCCGGGTAATCCTTGCCCACTTCAGCCATTACCTCATTCCACAACACGCTGGACTTCAGGACGTTGCTTTTGTGGATATTGTGCAGCACTTTCTTGCGCTTCATGGCGGTATCAAATGCCACGATGGCGATGCGGCGAATCTGGTTTTCGTCATACTCCAGGGTTTCCTTGACGTAACGGATGCCCTCGGCCGTGGTGCCGGCCTCTTTCTCGCCGAAGTACAGACCACCGACGAGCTCACGGATGATCATGATATCAATGCCATCGCCGATGATTTCTTTTTTCAGGGGCGAGAAATGTGCCAGGCCCTGGGGTAAGAACACCGGCCGGAAGTTGGCGTAGGTATTGTATCGGCGCCGCAATGGCAGCAGTGCGCCGCGCTCCGGTTGCATGTCCACCGGGATTTTCTGTGACTCTTCATGGTTCAGCCCGATCGGCCCTTTGAGGATGGCATCGGCCTCGTCACAGACTTTTTTGGTGGCGTCCGGAAATGGATGGCCGCATTCAAAATACGCACTGGCGCCAAATGGTGTATGGATCAGATCGAAGGTGACACTGTTGCGCTCGGCAACCAGGTCCAGCACTTTGACCGCCTCTTTCATGATTTCCGGGCCGATGCCGTCACCGTCCAGCAAAGCGATTTTGAAATGGCTCATATGAATACCTGTCAATGATGTTGCCTGAAGCGGGTTTTGCTCTGAAATGACCAGCCCGTCGCGCCGACACAAGCCTGTCGCCGGAGGGTTGGCAATTCAAAAGGGGTGGTAATTTAGCATAGCCTGGGAGGATGGAACAACAGAGCCTGTCTGTCACGGGCTGCGGATCACGGCCGGGAATTACGGTCGCCCTCAGCCCTCTGGTATCAAAACAATGCCATGACCTGACGTACGAAAATAATAGCCAGAATCGCGACGACGACGTAACTGATCGTATCGCTGACTTCAAAGCCGAAAAATTTCTTGGGTTTGTCTTCCTTGTGTCCAGCCATAGATCTGATCGCTCCAGTGTTGATAATCAGTAGCTTAGCACACGCATTCTGGCACAGCGAAACGGGGCTTGCCAGCCCAAAACAGGGGTTTTTTGAATTTTTGACCTCATTTTAACCTGTTTTTTGATGTATGAAACGCTACGCCCCGTCCGGGGTTGGTCAATTGACTTATAAGTCCGAGTTATCAGTGGCATCCGTGAACCAACCGTTGTAATCTTTGGCACATTCATAACCTGACTACTATACTAGCCGGAGACAATTCAATGACGAAACCATCCGCCCACCTGTTCCGCGCGGCCTCGCGAGTGTCGCTCGCCACCGCGATTTCACTGTTTATGGCTGCCGAAAGCTATGCGCAGGTGCCCATTGTCCAGCCAGGCGCACCCGGTCAAAGCAGCCGTCAGATAACCGCTGAAGAAGCGTCAGACCTGGCGGGTATGCGTTTTAGCGATGCTGACGTCAAATTCATGCAGGACATGATTGCTCATCACGCACAGGCTGTAGAGATGAGTGCGCTGCTTGAAGATCGCACGCAAAGCGACGAGATGGAACAGCTGGGGCAGCGCATTTCGCTGTCCCAGGAAGATGAAATAAGCTTCATGCAGGGCTGGTTACGCGAGCGTGGGCAGCCTACCACCAGTTCCATGGCTGACCATGTCATGCGCGGCGGCTCCCATGGTTCGCACAACGACATGATGCCCGGCATGATCACCGATGAGGAAATGGCGGAGCTGGCCGGCGCCGAAGGCGTTGAATTTGACGCGCTGTATCTGGAGTTGATGATAAAGCACCATCAGGGCGCCATCACCATGGTCGATACTCTGCTGGAACAGGGCGGCTCTGCCCAGGATCCGGTGCTGTTTGAGTTTACCTCGGAAGTGACCACGGAGCAGACCAGCGAAATCGAGCGCATGACCTTAATGCTGGCAACGCTGTCGCCCGATCCGCGCGTCAACCTCAGTGCCGGTTACGACAGTGCCGGTCAGGCTTCCCTGAATATGCAGCTGATGGCGGCCATGCCCAAGCCGGAAGGGTTTTATGACCCGGCCAATCCGCAGGGGCTGCCGATGAGCCGTATCAATGATGCGGGTGAAGAATCAGAGGAAGAGGACGCCGAGCCACGTCCCAGCCTGCTGGACTTTGCCAACACGGATATCGCATTCGCGGAAAATGTCCTGATCGCTGGTAACTATCATGGTTTCAACGCCTACGACATCAGCAACCCCACCAGCCCGCAACTGATGAGTTCAGTGGTGTGCCCGGGCGGGCAGGGTGATGTATCGGTTATCGGCAACCTGCTGATCATGTCAGTGGAACAAAACCGTGGACGACTGGATTGTGGTCTGACCGGTGTTGCTGAGCGCGTCAGTGATGAGCGTTTTCGGGGCATCCGCATATTTGATGTCAGCGACTTTACCATGCCGGTGCAGGTGGCGGCCGTGCAGACTTGCCGGGGTTCTCACACGCACACCGTGGTGTCTGACCCCGATGATGACAACAATATTCTGGTTTACATCTCCGGCACCAGCTACGTGCGCCCGGAAGAAGAGCTGGAAGGTTGTGTCAATGAATCGCCCTTCGAAGATGCTGAATCGGCCCGCTTCCGTATAGAAATTGTGCAGATCCCGCTGGATCAGCCAGAAGACGCCCGCATTGTCAGTCGTCCGCAGGTGTTTGCGGACCCAGCTACCGGCGTCATTGCCGGCCTGTGGGAAGGCGGCGACCATGGTGCCGGCACCCAGGAAACCAATGAAACCAATCACTGTCACGACATCACGGCATTCCCTGCGCTGGGCATCGCGGCCGGGGCATGTTCTGGCAATGGTATTCTGTTTGACATCAGTGACCCGATGAACCCCACGCGTCTGGACCAGGTTGTTGATACCGGGTTTGCCTACTGGCATTCGGCGACGTTCAACAACGAAGGCACCAAGGTGCTGTTTACTGATGAGTGGGGTGGTGGCTCGCGGGCTCGCTGCCGTGCCTTTGATCCACAGAACTGGGGCGCCAATGCGGTGTACGACATTGTTGATGGCAAGCTGGAGTTCCGCAGCCATTACAAAATGCCGGCACCACAGTCCGACCAGGAAAACTGCGTGGCACACAATGGCTCGCTGGTGCCGGTGCCGGGCCGCGACATTTTTGTGCAGTCCTGGTATCAGGGCGGCATTTCTGTCATGGACTTCACCGATTCTGACAATCCGGTAGAGATTGCCTTCTTTGATCGGGGCCCGGTTGATTCGGAAGAACTGGTAATGGGTGGTTACTGGTCCGCGTACTGGTACAACGGTGTCATTTACGGCACTGAAATAGCGCGTGGGCTGGATGTGTTTGAGCTGACGCCAAGCGACTACCTCAGTGAAAACGAACTGGCGGCAGCTGCGCTGACCGCGTCAGAGAACCTGCACAATCCACAGCAACAGCGGCAGTTGGACTGGCCCGCCGATCCGGTGGTGGCAAAAGCCTACATGGATCAGTTGCGACGTATGGGTGCGCTGGATGCGGTACAGGATCAGTCGCTTACGGCTGCTCTGGATGATGCCGCAACGGCGTTGGCCAATGGTGGCAGCAATGCCTCGGTGGCTACCCAGCTGGCATCACTGGCAACCGGTCTGGAAAGTGAGGTCATGAGCCGCACAGGCGCAACACAATCACGCTACCAGGCATTGCTCGATACAGTCGAAGGTGTTGCTGACCGACTTCGTTAACACGGACGGCTTCGGAGACAGTGTCATGGCGCCGGGCAAGTTCCTGTTAGTGGTTGCATTGGCGCTTGCTCTGCAGTCCTGTGCCGGTTCCGGCAATCACCGTGGTGAGGTGCCGGAACCCGGTGTCGCCCGGGCGCTGGCGGAACAGCGTGCGGCGGTGATCAGTAGTGTAGTTTACGATCTGCATTTCCGCATTCCTGTTGATCGCGGCGTCCCGGTTACCGGGACGCTGGCGGCACATTTTGAACTGACTGACGCCACGCGACCACTGGTCATGGATTTTCGTGTCCCCGCGGACCATGTCCTGGCAGTGACGCTTGATAACCAGCCCGTTACCCACCAGGTCATAAACGACCACATTGTGATCCCGGCGGCTGCTCTTACGTCCGGTTCGCAGACGCTGGGCGTCGAGTTTGTCAGCGCCGATACTGCGCTGAATCGCCGCGATGAATTCATGTATGCGCTGTTTGTACCGGATCGTGCCTCAACCGCGTTCCCGGTATTCGAACAACCCGATATCAAGGCGCGCTATCGCCTGCAGCTGAGCATCCCGGCGCCATGGCGGGCACTGGCCAATGGCGCGCAACTGTCACGGCAGCCGGATCCCACAGCACCAGGCATGGATCTGCTGCAGTTCGCGGAAACACTGCCCATCAGTTCGTATCTGTTTGCGTTTGCGGCAGGCGACCTGCAGGCAGAGACGGCTGTTCGCGATGGCAGGACCTATACCCTGTATCACCGGGAGACTGATCCAGAGCGCCTGGCGCGCAACCGCGATGCCATCTTTGATCTGCATGTCACCGCCATGGACTGGCTGGAAGACTACACCGGGATTGACTACCCGTTTGGCAAGTTTGATTTTTTTGCCATACCGGCCTTCCAGTTTGGCGGGATGGAGCATCCCGGTGCTATCTGGTATCGCGCCGAATCCCTGTTTCTGGATCCCAGTGCTTCGCGCACGCAGGCATTGAGCCGCGCCAGTCTGATCGCCCATGAAACGGCACATATGTGGTTTGGTGATCTGGTCACCATGCGCTGGTTCAATGATGTGTGGATGAAAGAAGTATTTGCCAATTTCATGGCCGCCAAAATTGCCGGACCGGCATTCCCTGAGCTGGATCTCGATCTGCGTTTTTTTCAGGCTCATCATCCGGCAGCCTATGCCGTGGACAGGACCGCCGGGGCCAATCCGATACGTCAGCAACTGGACAACCTGCGCGATGCAGGTTCGCTGTATGGCGCCATCATTTATCAGAAGGCGCCTGTGGTGATGCAGCAACTGGAGACCCTGTTGGGCGAAGACGTGTTGCGTGCGGGATTGCGGCAGTACCTGAGACAATATGCCTTCGCCAATGCCAGCTGGCCGGACCTGATCAATCTGCTTGACGCCATGAGCGCCGATGACTTGCGGGCCTGGAGTCAGGCCTGGGTGGAGGAGCCGGGGCGGCCGCGTATTCAGGTGCACTGGCGCGATCAGGGTATCACGGTGTCACAGACAGATGATGTTGCAGGTCGCGATTTGCTGTGGCAGCAACCGGTCGTGCTTGTCACGGGACACGAGGGCAGTGTGCGCACCCATGTTGCGGATCTGCACGCTGACCAGGCGCGGATTGAGTTGCCGGGTGCCGACCGGCCTGATTTTATATTGGCCGGTGCCGATGGCGTGGGATATGGCCGTTTTGAACTTGATCAGGCCAGCAGGCAGTTTTTGCTGGCCAATATCCATGACCTGGCGTCCGGTCTGCACCGGGCCGTGGCCTGGCAGCACCTGTGGGAAGAGGTGCTGGAAGCCAGAGTACCGGCCCTTGAGCTGTATGACTCACTGCTGGTCGCCGTCAACCGGGAGCAGGACCCGTTGATTGCCCAGCAGTTACTGGGTCGTCTGCAGGAGATCTGGTGGCGTTACCTTACGGATCAGGAGAGGCGCGCGCGCGTGGCAGCACTGGAAGCATCGCTGTGGCAGGCACTGACGGATGCCGACAGCGCCGGGCAGAAAGGTGCCTATTTTAATAGTTTGACTGACATCACGATGACCGGGCCGGGGCTGACGTTGCTCAGCGACATCTGGCACATGCGTCGGGATATTCCGGGACTGCCACTCCAGGAACAGCAATTTATCAACCTGGCGGAATCGCTGGCGCTCAAAGGTGTGCCTGATGCCGAGGCCATTCTTGATGCACAACAACAACGTATCAGCAATCCGGACCGGCTGGACCGGTTTCGCTTTGTGCGCCCGGCGCTGGCGCAATCGCCTGAGCAGCGGGCTGATTACTTTCGGTCATTTGCCGATCCAATCAACCGGCGGCAGGAGTCCTGGGTGCTGGATGCAACCCGCCTGATTCATCATCCGTCACGCGCCAGTTCAGCAATACCCCTGATTCTGCCGGCCTTGATGTTGCTGGAAGAGATACAGCAGACAGGTGACATATTCTTTCCCCTGCGCTGGTTGAACGCAACGCTGGACGGGCACAGTTCCATGGCAGCTGCAGAAATAGTTCAGCAGTTCCTGCATCAGCAGGCTGACATGGAACCCAAGCTCAGAGCCAAATTGTTGCAGGCGGCGGATGGCTTGCAACGCGCCGCGAGATAGGAAAGGCAGCACTGTGGTTCAGAGGCTGGCGGCGACCAGGATCATGGCCCGCAAGCCCAGCGCCACCGTTATCGCCAGAATGATGCTGCCCAACACATTGTGGCTTTTGCTATTGATGTGACTGCCCAATACAGACTGACTGTTCATGATCCATAACACAATGGCAACTACCACTGGCAATGTCAGGCCATTGGCAACCTGTGCGAAGCGGATGATATCGATCGGGTTGATGCCCAGTGACGAAAACGTGATACCAATCGCCAGGATTGCCATCCATACCAGGCGAAACCCGGTGTGTTTAAGATCCGCCGGCCAGCCCATGCAGCCGCGCACTACATAGGCAGCAGCCAGCGGTGCGGTAATGGCGGAGGTGATGCCTGCGGCGAACAGGCCGACACTGAGAAACGTGCGGGCAAAGCTGCCGAACAGGGGTTCCAGACCAAGTGCCAGGTCGGCTGCATTACTGATGCCCGAGGTATTGATGGCAGCAGCACACACAATGATCGCCATGGATACCAGTCCACCGATAGCCACCGCCACCAGCGTATCACGTCTGGCATAGGGCAGGTCGTCGGCGCTGTGCCATTTCTCACTGACCAGTGATGCATGCAGAAACAGATTGTAGGGAACGACAGTGGTGCCGATCAGGCCAACGATGGTCAGCAGGTTGGCATCGCTCAGGGAAGGCACCAGCAGGCCCTGCAGGATAGCCCCGGGGTCCGGCCGGGTCAGTAGTGCGGCCAGCACAAAAGCCAGACTCATCAGCACCACCATACTGATCAGGGCACGCTCGAGTACCCGGTAACTGCCCATATACAGAAGCGCAAAGGCAATGAGGCCGATAAGCAGGCTTAACCAGCGTGATCCGGCCGCCGAACTGATGCCCAGCAGTGTCTCCAGCCCGAGTCGGCCGCCGCTGATGTTGCCTGCTTCGTAGGCGGCATTGCCAACCACAATAGCAGCCAGTATTAACAGCATCACCGCAAACCGGGCCACGGGCTGAGACTGTAGCTGGTCGCGGATGACCTGGGTGAGACCGCGTCCGGTCACGATCCCGACACGTGCTGACATTTCCTGCAACACCATGGTGGCAAGCACCGACAGCAACATCACCCACAACAGGTCATAACCGAACTCGACGCCGGCGAGTGTACAGACGGTGACCGTGCCCGGCCCGATAAAGGCAGCAGCTACCAGTGCTCCGGGACCGCTGTTTTTGTACCAGGCGAGCCTGGTGGATTCAGTCATGTCGGTCACGGTGTCTGGCGGCGCCGTGTTTTTGCAGAATGGCACTCAGGTTGTTGGCAGGCATGGCAACAACGTCCAGCAAATTAAGATTGTTCCGTGCAGCCAGCTCGCATACGTCTTCCAGTGCGCGCACCCCCCATTGTGGGTCACGCGCGCGCAGGTCGTCATCAAACAGGGCATTGCTGGGTGCAGTGTGTTCACCGTTGCGCCGGTAAGGCCCGTACAGATACAGCAATCCGTTGTCGACCAGCAGGCTATCAGCCGTTCGCATCAGGCCCTCGGTTGCCTGCCAGGGGCTGATATGAATCATGTTGATACACAGGATGGCATCGAACCGGGCTGGTGAAACGCCTGCATGCTGTAAATCCTGTCGGGTTTCGGCAACCGGGCGGCTGACATCAAGCTGCAGGGCCGGATGCAAAACCGCAGAATCGGCGACCGAGCGCCAGGCGTTGACGCTGTTTATGGCATCAGCATTGATATCGCTGGGCCACCAGTCCCTGACGGCCAGCTGTTCGCTGAGAAACACGGCGTGTTCGCCCGTGCCGGCTGCGATTTCCAGTACCCGACTGTTGGCGGGCAGGTAACGTCGCAACACCTGAGCGATGGGTTCTCGATTGCGCAGCGAGCTGGGGCTGCTGCGGCGGGCGTCTGCCCCGGCTGACGGTTTCACGGTCGGCAAAAACTCAGCGCAGACTCAGTGCCGCGCCAATCAGTGCGCCCAGGGCCAGTGCCAGCGATGGCAGCATGGTCAAGGCAAAGCCAAGTCCACGGGTTTTTGGATCTTTGACATAGGCGCGCAGGTAGAGGTAGCGGCCGATGATAAACACCACGCCGAGCCCGGCGGCGATATTGGCATTGACGTACATGGCAAACAGAAAAATTGACGGCAGGAACAGTACCAGGCTCTCCAGGGTATTCATGTGCACGCGGTAGTAACGTTCAAAGATCGGGTCGCCGGTGACTGCAGGCGCGTCAACCTTGTAAGTGCCTCGGGCCTTGCCGACCAGAATGCCAAATACCATGTATTGTAACAGTGCCAGTACAACGACTATTGTAACCAGTTCCATAATGAGTCCTTTTAAGATGAGATTCTTGTTGTCAGTTTTGCCGCCTCAGGACTGACAGCGGTTACAGATTAAAACGCTGTCGCAGGTAATGTGCAATACCATCTTCATTATGATGCCCGATGACTGCTGTTGCTTCTGCCTTGACAAAATCCTTGGCGTTGTCCGGCGCGTAGCTTTCGTCGGCCATGCGGAACATGCTCAGGTCATTGTCGCTGTCGCCAAAACAGATGAGATTGCTGATATTCAACTGCTGCCGGATGACGTTCAGCGCATCGCCCTTGCTGGCGCTGCTGTGGTGGTAGTCTACCCATTTGAGATGCTTGCTCTCCATGGCGACACCGGCATAGGAAATCAAATGATCTTCATTGGCCAGACTGGCCCGTATGCTATCGATGCTGTCAGCATCGCCGAGCATGCTGATATTGGTAATGCGGGCATCTGCTGGTAGTTCGGATAGCGGTCGGATATGCGCGCCACCACGGTTGCGAATCATGTCCAGCAGTTTCTTCTCCACGCTGTTCAGTGATGAGGGATGGAATACAAAGTGTTGCTTGTCTTCGGTAACCGTATTGACCCAGGGGCTGATATCTTCCTTCAAGGCAGCGCGCAGCACATGTTCAGCCTCGCTGACCGTCAGGTAGTTGCTCAGCGACAGTGATTCTAGGCGGGGATCCCAGATGATGGCGCCATTGGTGTAGACATGCGGCAGGATGAAGCCGTGGTCTGCGATGATCTGCTGGCCGGAATGCAGAGTACGGCCGGTAGCTACCGTGTAGGCGATGCCGTTGTCGGTCAGCCGGGTGAGTGTTTCGCGCGTGAATGCGGAAATCTGAGAGGCTTCATTGAGCAAGGTCCCATCAAGGTCAAAAACGACAAGTTCCATAGCAGAGCGCGGATCTCCCGGGTGTCAGCCTGCGTTTGAATTGAAAGTGTACTCATTTAACCACAAAATGACCGGTGAAAGGTTTAATTCACACAGGCCTGTACGTTTCGGCGATACAGGTGGACCAGATTCACGGAAGAGGGGACGATGATGGATCTGTTGGGGGATTGGCGCCTGCAGCTGGATATTGTCGGCAGTGTGGTGTTTGCCATGGTGTTGGGGGGGCTCATCGGCTACGAGCGGGAAACCCGCAAGCGGCCAGCCGGGCTGCGCACACATATGCTGGTTGCTGGCGCGGCGGCATTGCTACTGGGCGTCGGCGATCTGATGGCTGAACATTTCAGTGACGAGAGTTATCAGAATCTGGTCAGGGTTGACCCGATACGTATTATCGAAGCCATCGTCACCGCCGTTGCCTTTATTGGCGCTGGCACCATCATTCAGCATGCCCGTAAGGACGCGGTGCTGGGATTGACGACGGCCACGTCGCTATTGTTCACAGCGGCCATTGGCGTGGCTGTGGGTTTGCAGCAGTACGTGCTGGCACTGGGTGTGACCGTGCTCGCACTGCTGGTTTTACATGTGCTGACCGGGCCCGCAGGCCGGGAAGCCGATGATTAGTCGCTGCCTTGCATCAGGTCTATGATGGCGGGTACCGGGGCATTGCCGTAACTGAGAAACTCGTTATGGAATGTCTTGAGATCAAAGTCATCGCCCATGTCGGCCTTCCGGCGCTCACGGAAATCGTAGATTTCCGCATAGCCGGTAAAATATGAGGTCAATTGAACCTGGGACAGGGTAATGCGCCGCCATTTGTTCTCGGCCTCCGTCTGCTCCTGAAAGGCTTCGCGCAGCATCATGTCCATGGCCTCCTGTTCGTTCATGTTCAACACGTGAACGGCATAATCCATGATGGCATTGGTGACCACCCGCAGATTCCATTTACCGTACATCAACCACATCTCCGGGGCCTGGTCGCCCCAGCCCTCTTCAAGCATCATGCGTTCGGAGTAGACCGCCCAGCCTTCAATCATGGCGCCATTGCGTAGCAGGCTTTTGATCAGGCCCGATGATTTATTGCCGTGCACCAGCTGCGTGTAATGGCCGGGAATGGCTTCATGAATATTGAGGATCTGCAGTACCCACTGATTGTATTCGCGCAGGTAGCTGGCAGCCTGTTCCTCGCTGTAATCATCCAGCGGCGTGACGTTGTAGTAAGTATCCGCAGTGGGATTGAACGGGCCGGGTGCACTGACCGATGCGCCGGCGCCACTGCCGCGCATGTATTCTGGCGTTTCGCGGACCACAAGCGGCCGTGTCGGATCCTGGTCAAGCAAATCACGCTCCGCCACAAAGGCCGTCAGCAAAGGGATCTGGCGTTCTATCTCGCTGATGAAATTCTCGCGCGCAATATGTTGGTCTGACAGATGATCGATGAGTTGCCCGATGCGTTCGAGCCTGTTCTGCGGCATGTCCTGGTCGGGGAAATATTGATCCCAAAGTTGCACAGCAATCGCATCCATATCGTCGTGCAGCCGGTTCTTTTCGGCAACCGCGCGCTCGTAGAGTTCCCGGGCAGTGAAGCCCGATTGGATGTCATAGGCGAACTTGGCTTCGTACAGCTCGGCGCCAATCCGGAAGGGCCGGGCGTCATCGTTGCCGGCCAGATCCTCACTGATGGCCTGCAGTTCGACAATAAACCCGTCAACTGTCTCGATGGCCAGTTGCCGGAGTTGCTCAAAGCGTTCTTTTTCCGCAGCCTCCAGACTCGATGCCACCACCCGCTCACGCAAGCTGTCGCCCAGCAGGTTCAGCGTACCCCGGTTCTGTACCACCGCCAGCTCCGTGTGTTCGCGGGTCGGATTGCTGATGTTGTTGCGTGCTGCCTGGTAATACGCAGGTACCTGTTCCAGTCGTGCCATGACGGTACGCAGCCGATCGGCTTCGGGTGCATAGGGCGTGTTCAGTATCAGGCCGATGGGTCCGGCGACATTATAATTAGAGGGATCCCATTGCCAGTCCCGGAATTCAGTGAGGTACCAGCGCATGGCTTGCAGCTCATTGGATAGCAAGGCATGATCTATGCGCAGTTCCGGCGGCAAAGCCTGTGCATCCACCTGTTCCAGCCATGCCAGCTCGGTGTCGGCAAATGCCAGGTCATCTGCTCGCCGCGCAGCATCCGGAATCGTGACCTGGTCAGCGTCATCGTAGCGGCCCGCATAAATGGACCAGGTCGGGTCGCGCGCCAGCATACGCTGCATGAGTGCGACACTGTCAGTGGCAAAATCGGCTGCCGCCGCGCTGCCTGCCGGGTCGCTGACTGCGGCCTGGGCGCCGGCCGGTATGGGCGCCGGATTGCTTGCCGCCGGTGTGTTGCCATTCGGAGAGCATGCCGCCAGCATCGATATCACCAGCACGGGTACCAGTAGCAGGGCTGGCCGACTGCGTCCGTTGGGGGTTGTGGGCATTATGTTTTCTCCTGTTGGCACTATTTGTACTACCCGACCGTACTTTCCGATATTATCGGGCTGCTGTCACTGTTTTTGATGAGGTTTATATGTCGCCGCAGATCCATGAAGACGCCCGCAACAGGTCTGGCGTGGCGTCGGCGTCCCGGCAATATCAGCTGGGCTCCGACCTGAACGGCAAACGTCTGGGGCTGAACGAGCTTGACCTGGGTGCAGACCGGGCGACAGCTGGCCAACAGGGACGATGGGTTCGGTTTATACATGCGCTGGAGCTGTTTCTGGCTGGGATGTATACCGGCGAAAGCTGCGCGGGCACCCCACGCGATGAACACAAGTCTGCCCCGACCGGGCCTGCAGTTGGCAGCGATGGCAGACAGACAGCGGGTGCTGGTCAGGGCAAAAAACAATCGTAGGTTCAATCTATGCCGAGGAAAACACTTATGCGCTTTATTTCAGGTTGGCTGACAGCCATGCTTATGGTGTCACCCGTGCTGGCCCAGGAAACAGCAACGCCTAACGGTATCGTCGACAACCGGCGCAATGCGCTGGCGCTGACCGGGGCGACCGTCTATGTCGCAGGTGAGGGGTATCAACAGGATGCTACGGTACTGATCCGCGAAGGCCGTGTTGTTGATGTGACCACCGGTGATGACCCCGGTGAGGATTATTTTGTCATCGATATGACCGGCAAGTATGTCTACCCGGGCCTGATCGATCTGGTGTCGGGTTATGGCCTGCCAGCGCCGGCGGGCCGGGCGCAGGGTGGGGGCGCCGAGGTGCTGGAGGCCAGCGCTGGCGCCTATAACGCCAATGATGCCATTCGTTCGCATTACCGGGCCGTCGAGCACTTCGAGCCCGACGCCGACAGCAGTGACAATTTACGTAAACTGGGCTTCAGTGCGGTGCTCAGCCATCACGCTGATGGCATTGCCCGTGGCACCTCAGCACTGGTGACGCTGGGCAACGACAATGCCAACGAAGCGGTCGTGGTATCGGATGCGGCTGCGCACTATTCACTGGACAAAGGCAGTTCCAGACAAACGGTGCCGGTGTCGCTGATGGGATCGGTGGCGTTGCTGCGTCAGACCTATCTGGATGCGCAATGGTTTGGCGCCCATGAGCAGCGACCATTCGTTGATGAGTCACTGGAAGGCTGGATCCGCGCCCAGAGTCTGCCGCAGGTGATGACCGTGGACAACTGGAATCAGGCCTTGACCGTCCACCGTGTTGCACAGGAATTCGACACCGAATATGTGATTCGCGTTGGTACCGATGCCTATCAGCAGGCGGACAAGCTTGCTGCCACCGGAGCCCCCCTGATCGTGCCAGTGAATCACCCGGAAGCGCCGGAGGTGGCAGATCCTTTTGTTGCCGATGAGGTGTCATTTGCCGAGCTCAAGCATTGGGAACTCGCGCCATTCAACCTGCGTCTGCTGGCAGAAGCGGGTATTGAGTTTGCCATTACCAGTGACGGTTCTGGCGATGACTTCTGGGACAATCTGCAACTGGCGGTAAGCAACGGTCTGCCGGAAGCATCGGCCATTGCCGCATTGACGACGGTGCCCGCGCAAATACTGGGCGTGGAAGATCAACTGGGACATCTGCAACAGGGCGCGTTGGCGAATATGCTGGTTGCCTCCGGTCCGCTGTTCGACGAAGGCACTCAGTTGCTGGAAAACTGGGTACGTGGTGAGCGGTTTGTATTGAATACCGGCCTCGATGACCGGCGCGGACAGTACGCTTTGACGGCAGGCGCCCGGCAATTGCCGGTCACTCTGGATTTTGACAATGGTCGCGCCAGCTTCACTGTACTGGACGGCAACGGCGAGCCTGCTGATGGCGCTGAAATTGACGCCAGCATCAGCGCTGATCTGATCAACCTGACCGTCAGAATTGATACTGACGCCGGACCCACTCGTTTGAGCGGCTGGCCGGTGACGGATGGCTGGCAGGGTAGTGGTCAGACAGCGTCCGGTACCATGATTGACTGGCAATTGCGCCGCACCGGGTCCTTGCCTGCCGGGGATGCCGATACAGAGTCTTCATCAACGTCAGCGCCGGTGGCATTGCCATCGCCGGTCATTTATCCATTTACTGCCTATGGCATGGCGTCCCTGCCCGAGCAGCAGGACGTGGTGATCCGCAACGCCACGGTGTGGACCAACGAAGACATGGGCACGCTGGTGACTGATGTGCTGGTGCGTGACGGACGCATCGCCGAGGTGGGTAGCAATATCTCCGCCAACAATGCCACTGAGGTGGATGGTACCGGCAAACACCTGACCCCCGGGATCATCGACGAGCATACCCATATCGCACTGTTCAGCATCAACGAAATCGCCACCAACTCCAGCATGGTAAGAATGCAGGATGTGGTCAACTCCGAAGATGTGAACATCTACCGCAACCTGGCGGGCGGCGTGGTGGCGGCTCAGCAGTTGCATGGGTCTGCCAACCCGATCGGTGGACAGTCCTCCATCATCAAATTTCGCTGGGGTCTGGCACCCGACGGCCTGCAGCTTGCAGATGCGCCCAAATTCATCAAGTTCGCGTTGGGTGAAAACGTAAAGCGCAGCACCAACCCGGCGTCAATCCGCTACCCGCAGACACGAATGGGCGTGGAGCAGGTTTACGTCAATGCCTTCTCTCAGGCGCAGCAATACGAGCAGCGCTGGAATGCCTATAACGCGCTGTCCAATGCCCAGCGGCGCGATACAGTGATGCCGCGCCGCGACCTGGTGCATGAAACCATGCTGGAAATACTCAAGGGTGAACGGTTTGTTACCAATCATTCCTACGTACAGTCTGAGATCAACATGATGATGCAGATGGCGGAGAGCTTTGGTTTTAACATCAATACCTTTACCCACATCCTGGAAGGTTACAAGGTTGCTGACAAGATGGCAGCACATGGTGCCGGGGGTTCCACATTCTCCGACTGGTGGGCGTTCAAATGGGAGGTGCGTTACGCCATCCCCTACAATGCAGCGCTAATGCAGCAGGCAGGTGTGGTAGTGGCGCTCAATTCAGACGATGCAGAGATGTCACGGCGTCTGAACCAGGAGGCTGGCAAGATGGTCAAGTATGGCAACGTCAGCGAGTCTGATGCGCTGAAGATGATTACGCTTAACCCCGCCAAACTGTTACACCTGGATGATCGCATGGGCAGTATCCGCGAAGGCAAGGATGCGGACCTGGTGTTATGGGATGAGCACCCGCTGTCGGTTTATGCGCAGGCGCAGACCACCTGGGTTGACGGCGTAGCGTATTTTGACCGGGAGCGCGACCAGCAATTGCGTCAGGCCATCGCCGATGAACGGGCACGTATCATCGCTGCCATCATCAGTGAAGAGGAGTAAGAGCATGAGAATCAACATCAGAACCCTGCTGTGCGCCGCACTGAGCCTGACATTTCCTCTGTCGCAGGCTATTGTCCCTAAACCGGCAGAAGAACAAAGTGAACCCATCGTCATTACCGGCGCGGTCATCCATGTCGGTGATGGTACGGTGATAAATAACGGTGTGTTGGCCTTTGATGAAGGCGTGATTACCTATGTGGGTACCGATGCCAATCGGCCGGATTTCTTCAGCCATCAATTGATAGATGTCCAGGGTGCGCATATCTATCCCGGATTCGTACTGCCCAATTCGACACTGGGTCTGTCCGAAATTGCCAACCTGCGCGCTACCAATGATGTGGTAGAAGAGGGCGATATCAATGCCAGTGTGCGCTCGGCGATCGCTTACAACACCGATTCGGAGCTGATCCCGACGTTCCGCTTTAATGGCATCCTGACTGCCCAGATTGCACCTCAGGGCGGATTGATCTCCGGCCAGTCCAGTGTCATGAACCTGGATGGCTGGAATTGGGAGGATGCGCTGCTGGCGGAAGATGGGGCCATGCATATGCATTGGCCATCGCGCACGCGTCGTGAGCGAAACGAGATTACCGGGCAATTTGAAACGGTGGACAATGAGGACTATGCGCATCAAACCCAGTTACTGCATGCGTTATTCCAGAATGCCCGCAGTTATAACGGTGAGCCTTTTAATCTCAATCTGCAGGCGATGGCTCCGTTGTTCACTGGTGAAACCAAACTCTTTATCCATGCCAATGACGCACGCACCATCGTCAGCAGTGTGCAGTTTGCCAGCAGCTATGGCGTACAGGACATGGTGCTGGTCGGCGGGCGTGACGCGATGATGGTCAAGGATCTGCTGCTGAGTGAGTCGGTGGCTGTGGTGTATGAGTCAGTGCATTCACTGCCGGCCAGAGAGTGGTATGACGTTGACGAGCCTTACCGGGTGCCCTTCCAGTTGCATGAGGCCGGGCTGCTGGTCGGAATCGGTGGTGGCGAAACGGCGCTGGACTCCCAGCGCAATCTGCCGTTCTTTGCCGGTACCGCTGCCGGATACGGACTGGACCGGGAAACCGCACTGTCCATGGTGACCAAGCACAATGCGGAAATTCTGGGAGTGGATGAACTGGTGGGTACGCTGGAAGTTGGCAAGAATGCGACTTTCTTTGTGTCATTGGGTGACGCGCTGGACATGCGCACCAGTCAGGTTCAGGAAGCCTTTGTGCAAGGCCGGCTGATCGACCTGTTCGGCACCCAGCAGGAATTGTATCAGCGTTATTATGAACGTTATTCAAGCCAGCCGCTGGAGCAGTAGTTGACGGCGCTGGCAGTGCGTCAGGGAGACAATTGTGCTGACATGGGACCGGCCAGCGCCACATACACTTGATATTGTGGTAGGCGCAGCGGATATTGATGAACTGGGGCATACCAACAATGCCGTTTATGTGCGCTGGCTGGAGCGTTGCGCGTGGCAACACTCGGAGGCACTGGGACTGGACCTGGCGTCCTATCGGCAACTTGATCGGGCCATGGTGGTGTTGCGCCACGAAATAGATTATCTGGCGGCGGCCTACCTGGGTGACCCGTTACAGGTCGCCACCTGGATCGTGCAATCAGACAACAGGCTGCGGCTGACACGCAAGTTTCAGATCTGTCGTGTGTCTGATCGGCAAACGCTGTTGCGGGCACAAAGTACCTTTGTCTGCATCGCACTGACCAGCGGGCGACCCAAACGCATGCCGGCGGCGTTTGTCGAACACTACGGTGGTGCCACTGCCGAACCGATAGTGACTCTGTCATGAAACAGGGTCGGATCTACGATTGATATCTTAATGTTTGGAATTCGTTTACAACCAAGAGGACTTGTTATGCGTTCGATGCTTTTATTACTGTTACTTTGCTCCCCATTCGCACTGGCTCAGCAGACCACCCAGATAGATGCCGGTCGCGGAGACATCCCATTGATTGTGCCTGATGCCTATCAGGCAAATTCACCTGCCCCCTTGATTGTCCTGCTGCATGGTTACGGCTCCAGTGGCATTCAGCAGAACGGGTACATGCGTATTGGTGAGCTGGTCAATCACTACGGGTTTATTCTGGCCACCCCTGATGGTACCCAGGAGACACAGGGGCGTAATGCCCGGTTCTGGAATGCATCGGATGCCTGTTGCAATTTTTATGCGAATGATCTGGATGATGCCGCCTATGTGCTGGAGATCATCAATACCGTCAAGGCGCAATACCAGGTTGATCCGCGCCGGGTGTATCTGATTGGGCACTCCAATGGTGGCTTCATGTCTTACCGGACGGCGCACGAATACTCCGGTGTGATTGCCGGGATCGCCAGTCTGGCAGGGGCCGAGGCAACGGTTGCACAGGATGCGCCCGCCAACCCGGTGCATGTCCTGCAGATTCACGGGACTGCTGACGGTACCATCGCCTACGACGGCGGCGATATTCAGGGCAACGTCTATCCAAGTGCAGAGGAAACAGTAGGTCGATGGGCGGACTACAATGGCTGCTCCGCCGACGGAGTAATCACCGCCATGCTGGATCTGGACAGCAGTCTGGACGGTCTGGAAACGACCGTGACCCGCTATAATGATGGTTGTCAGCCGGGTGGTTCGGCGGAGTTGTGGACAATTGCCGAGGGTGCCCATATCCCGCAGATATCGACGGTGTTCCCCGAGAAAGTTGTGGAATGGTTGCTGGCGCGACCCAAAATAGTCAGTGACAACGCCGTCACTGTGTCCAGCAACTGAGTTGAATACAGGAGACTGACATGCCCGGATACAGAACTCTGCTGATCTGCCTGGTGGCGATTTTGGTGTCATCCCTGACGCAGGCTCAACACTCAGGTGATCAACACAACCAGGGTATCCCCGGGCGCCTGGACCGGCTGAGCCCGGCGGAGCGTGTGGCAGCCGGGATGTCGTTCCACACAGTCCAGTCTGAAGCGGTTGAGCCATTTCGGGTGCTGGGCAACATCTACTTTGTCGGAACCCGCAATATCGGGTCCTATCTGATCACCACGCCCGAGGGCCACTTCCTGATAGATACGGGTGTCGTCGGCATGGCCCCAAAGATACGCAACAGTGTGGAAGCCTTGGGTTTCGACATGCAGGATATTCGTATCCTGTTGTCCAGCCATGCCCACTTTGACCATGTTCAGGGGCACGCCATTGTGCAACGCATGAGCGGCGCCCAGGTCATGGCACTTGCCGGGGATGCTGACGCCCTGGAGGCAGGGCGTGATCTGTCGCCGCTGGCGTTTGAAGGGTGGGAGCCGGTGGTGGTTGATCGCCGCCTGCAGGATGGTGAGCACATCAGTCTTGGCGGTGTGACATTGACGCCGACGTGGGCGCCCGGGCATACCCAGGGGTGCACGACCTGGAGTCTGGACACGGAAGACTCAAACGAGACATTGAATGTGGCGATATTCGGTTGCAATGGTCCCAACGAGGGTGTGCAGTTACTGCATAATCCGCGTTTTCCGGCGCTGGTGGAGCAGGCAATGACCGGATTTGACAACCTGGCCAGACTCCAGCCGGATATCTATCTGACCGGGCATCCGCAGCAGCCTTTTGACGGCATAGAACACCAGATGCGGGTACAGATGCGGCCGCATCCGCTGTTGCAGCAGCAACCGTGGCAGGCATTTATCGGGCAGCGGCGGGCAGATTTCGAGGCACGGGTTGAGGCCGAGCGGGAAAGGTTAGGCGACTTATAATCACGCTGAGGTTTGGGATTTTATGGTACCGGAGGCCGGACTTGAACCGGCACGCTATCACTAGCACCGGATTTTGAATCCGGCGTGTCTACCAATTTCACCACTCCGGCAGGATGTGTGCTATTGCAGAAGGGCGCCATTATAACAACATTGCGACGGCTGGCAACGGGGACGATCTGATATTCCGGCCGATTGCTGGATTTAGAGCCCGGCACCGGGCTATTCTTCGTGAAGCGATAATCTGATCAGCCATTCACCACCACCAAAATGGGAATCCATGCCATGAAAAACATGCTTTTGCGTAGCGCTGCTGCCACTCTGATGCTGCATTCAGCCTTGTCCCAGGTTCATGCCCAGGCGCAGCCGGCGTTGCCCGACGCGGTGCAGCGTCAGGTGGACAGCGTCATGCCGCAGGTAATTGAGTGGCGGCGTGACTTCCATCAGCACCCGGAACTGGGCAATCGTGAGTTTCGCACCTCCGGCATTATTGCCAGTCACCTGGAAGCGCTGGGCATGGAGGTCGAGACCGGCATCGCCCACACCGGCGTGGTCGGCATTCTGCGTGGTGGACGACCCGGGCCGGTGGTGGCGTTGCGCGCCGACATGGATGCCCTGCCGGTAGAGGAGCAGGTTGACCTGCCGTTTGCCTCGGAAGTACGCACCGAGTACAACGGCCAGGATGTTGGCGTCATGCATGCCTGCGGTCACGACAATCACATGGCCATTCTGATGGGGGCTGCCAGTGTGCTGGCGGGCATGCGAGATGACCTGCCCGGCACCGTCATGTTCATTTTTCAGCCGGCCGAGGAAGGCGCACCGGAAGGCGAGGAGGGTGGTGCTGAACTGATGCTGGCAGAAGGTATTTTTGACGACTTGCGCCCGGACGCCGTTTTTGGGCTGCATGTCTGGCCCATCCCGGCAGGCGTGATTGCCGTGCGCGAAGGCGGCACCATGGCCTCAAGTGATTCCTTTACCATCAGGGTACAGGGGCAGCAGACGCACGGGGCAGCACCCTGGGCGGGGATCGATCCGATAGTGGTGGCATCGCAGATTGTCATGGGCCTGCAAACCATCCCGAGCCGTCAGCTCAATGCGACCACCACGCCGTCGATTGTCACCGTGGGCGCCATCCATGGCGGTCTGCGCAGCAACATCATTCCCGATTCGGTAGAAATGATTGGCACACTGCGCACCTTTGATGCGGACACGGGCACGCAAATCCACGAACGGGTGACCCGTACCGCGCAACAGATTGCAGCGAGTGCCGGCGCCACCGCCGAGGTCGACATCAGTCTGGGATATCCGGTCACGGCCAATGATCCTGCACTGACCCGTGCCATGCAGCCGACGCTGCAGCGTGTGGTCGGTGACAGGCTGATGGAGTCACCGCTGATCACCGGCGCCGAGGACTTTTCCTATTATGCCAATGAAGTGCCGGGCATGTTCTTCTTTCTGGGTATCGCGGCCGATGATCCGGACATGGTTTATCCCAACCACTCTCCCTATTTTTATGCGGACGAAAGTGCCTTGCCCGTGGGTGTGCAGGCGATGACTGCGCTGGCCCTGGATTTTTTGCAGGCAGAATAAGCGAAGGAGGAAAATTGTAGACCATCCGCAAACCCGCTGCCGCGCAATTTCATGAATTGTGCGGCAGCTCCCATTCTTGTGCGCTGTTTTTGCTTGTTATCCGATTCTTATTGCGTTCGGGAACAGCCATTTCATAAACTCCCCCCGACTGGAGCTGGCGCACGGAGGGATTCCATCATGACACGGCCATCGGGGTTGGTAGTCGTTTCACTTGTCGTTTTATTGCTGTGTCATTCGTCCACGCTCATGGCGCAGCCGGCTGACGCTGACACCTATTTTCGCAAAAATACCATTCAGGATATTCGCCTGTCTCCGGATGGCCAGCATCTTGCCATGCTGTTCCCGGGCGAAGACAACGTCGCTTTGCGAATTGTCGACATCGATAGCGGTGAAGTCGAGGCCAGTTTTGCTACCCGCTCACGCACCGGTGTGGCGGAGTTCCACTGGGCCACAAACGAACGCATGGTGATTGCCACCCATCGGTTGCTTGGCGGCCTGGAACAACCCATGCTGACCGGGGAGATATTCGGCCTCAATATCGACAACACCCGAAAGTTCCAGATGGTGGGACCCGGTGTCGGTGATTTTGCCGCGTTTTTTATTGAGAACATGCTGCCTGCGGAACCGGATCGAATCCGTGTTACCCGCTACGAGGTTGATCGTAATTCAGTGTCTCGCAGCCGCCCGTCCTCCTTCCTGCTGGATATCGACAATCGACCGCCCGGCAATCGATCGTCAATGATGCGCAATCTGATGAGTGAGGTGCGCAGCCCCCTGCCATGGGGACAACTGCACTCTGATCATCAGGGCGAGGTGCGCCTGGCCAGTGCCACTGATGACGACATGTTGCTGCAGGTCCGTTTCCGCCGCAGTGGCGAGGATGACTGGCAGGATATCAGCGAGCAGTTCATTCGCCCGACTTTGGAGGGCGGTTTCGAGTTCGTCGGCTTTTCCCGGGAGAATGACGATTTCTATTTTATTCAGCGCAGCGAACACGGAACATCAGCGCTGTACCGATATGACGTTGAAGGAAACCGGCTCGCCGAAATGTTTGTGCATCCGGACTTTGATGTCACCCGCGCAGATCTGGTGCTGTCGAGCGCCCGTGACGAGATTCTCGGCGCGAAGTTCGTCGGACATGTGTTTGAGGCACATTATTTCTCGGAACATCCGGAAGTCGCTCTGCAGCGCGGGCTCGATGCCTCCTTTCCGGGCGAGCAGGTCAAGGTGACCAGCATGAGCCGCGACGGCACGCGATCTCTGGTGGGTGTATTCGGGCCGCAACGGGTCGGCGAATTCTATCTGCTGGACAATCAGGCGCGGCAGATGACGTACCTGGGCGGCCTCAATGCCGATCTGTCGGTGGATAACATGGCTAAGGTGGAAGCCTTTGCCATTCGCAGTCCGGATGATTTTGTGTTGAGTGGTTACCTGACCAAACCTGAAGGGTCGGAGACACCGCTGCCGTTGATTGTCATTCCGCATGGCGGCCCCATCGGCATCAGAGACACGTATTTCTTTAATCGCGAGGCGCAGTATCTGGCCCGTCACGGTTATGCGGTGTTGCAGGCAAATTTCCGTGGCTCTGGTGGTTTCGGTTTTGATTATTTGCAGCGCGGCTTTGGTCAGTGGGGTAGTGGCATGGTTGACGATCTGCACCTGGCCATGCGCTGGGCGATACAGGCGGGCCACGCCGATGCCGAGCGTGTCTGTATCTACGGCGCCAGCTACGGCGCCTTTGCCGCATTGGCAGCAGCTGCGCGGTACCCGGATGATTATCAATGTGCCGTTGGTTATGCCGGTGTGTATGATCTCAACGAGCTGTCGCGCTCGGATATTCCGTTTTTGCCTGGCGGCGATCGCTATCTGGCGCAAGCAGTGGGGACTGACGCGGAAGTTTTACGCCAACAGTCCCCGGTCAATATGGCCGGGCAGATCAGGGTGCCGGTACTGCTGGCGCATGGCGGAGAGGATCGCAGGGCACCGGCCTTTCAGGCAGAAGCCATGCGGGAAGCCCTGCAGAACGCCGGGAACACGCCGCAGTGGATATTTCATCGGGCTGAAGGGCACGGATTCTTTGCGCAGCAAAATCGCGTCGCGTTTTACGAGTCGCTGCTGGCATTTATTAACGCTTCCCTGGGCAGCACAGATGGCAGCCAAACAACACCGCAATAGGTGTTAGCGCTTGGCAACTGGCGGGCTTTCGGGCAAACTTGCCCGCCTTATGAAACTTTCCGATTTTGATTACACCCTGCCTGAGCAGCTGATTGCGCACTATCCACTGGATCAGCGCAGCGGCAGCCGCCTGCTGTGCCTGGACCGGCACAGCGGCGACGTAGCACACAAGCGCTTCAGTGATATTGTCAGCATGATCTCACCACAGGATTTGCTGGTATTCAATGATACCCGGGTCCTGCCGGCCCGGCTGTTAGGCTGCCGGGCGGATACCGGCGGAGCCGTTGAAGTCATGATCGAGCGCCTGCTGCCTGACCATGAGGCGATTGCGCATGTCAGGGCCAGCAATGCCCGGCCTGCCGGGATGCGTTTGCAGCTGAGCTCTGCTGACGGCGAGCACACCCTGGAAGCAGAGATCATCGGGCGCGAGAAAAACCTGTTTCGTTTGCGCTTTTTCTGTGATGAGCCGCTGCTTGCAGCGCTCGACAGGGTTGGTCACATGCCATTGCCAACCTATATTAATCGGCGTGATGAAAATCTGGACCAGAACCGTTATCAGACGGTTTATGCCCGGCACCCGGGGGCGGTGGCCGCGCCAACCGCTGGCCTGCATTTTGATGAGGCTTTGCTTGCTCAGCTGCGGGAAAAGTCCGTCGAGATGGCTTTTGTGACCCTGCATGTCGGTTCCGGCACCTTTCAGCCGGTGCGAGTGGACAATATCCAGGAGCACACCATGCACAGCGAATGGATTCATGTGTCGGCCGCGGTCTGCGCGCAGGTCAATGCCTGTCGGCAGCGTGGCGGACGGGTCATTGCGGTAGGGACAACATCCGTGCGGAGTCTGGAGTCCGCTGCCATGAAAGGCGGCAGTGTGAATGGTGCTGACCTGCAGCCCTATGAGGGAGAAACCGACATCTTTATCTATCCCGGTTATCAGTTTCAGGTCGTTGATGCCATGATCACCAATTTCCACCTGCCGCGATCAACGCTGATGATGCTGATCAGCGCATTTGCCGGCCGCGAGCAGGTCATGGCAGCGTATCAGCAGGCTATCGATCAGCGCTACCGCTTCTTCAGCTATGGCGATGCCATGTTTATCCGGTAGTGGTATACTCTGGCCCCTAAAATCTCCACGCATTAACATTAACTTAGACTTTACAAGGGTTTTATCATGGCAAAAGCACCCGTTCGCGTCGCTGTCACCGGAGCAGCAGGGCAAATCAGTTATTCATTGTTGTTCAGAATCGCATCAGGTGAAATGCTGGGTAAAGACCAGCCGGTTATCCTGCAATTGCTGGAAATCACACCCGCGCTGGAAGCGCTGAAAGGCGTGGTCATGGAGCTGGAGGACTGTGCGTTCCCGCTGGTGCAGGGCATTGTGCAGAGCGATGACCCCAATGTTGCATTCAAGGATGCCGATTACTGCCTGCTGGTCGGCGCGCGTCCGCGCGGCCCGGGTATGGAGCGCAAGGATCTGCTGGCCGCCAATGCCGCCATCTTCTCGGTGCAGGGCAAAGCCATCAATGATCACGCCAGTCGAAGTGTGAAAGTACTGGTGGTTGGTAACCCGGCCAATACCAACGCGCTGATCGCCTACCGCAATGCCCCTGACCTGAACCCGGGCCAGTTCACTGCCATGACGCGCCTTGATCACAACCGTGCTATCGCGCAACTGGCGGAAAAAACCGGCAAGCACAGCACTGATGTCGACGGCATGATCATCTGGGGCAACCATTCAGCCACACAGTACCCGGACGTACATCACACAACAGTTGCCGGCAAAAAGGCGACTGATCTGGTTGATCAGGACTGGCTGACCAGCACCTTTATCCCCAACGTTCAGCAACGTGGTGCCGCCATCATCAAGGCGCGCGGGCTGTCCAGCGCAGCATCAGCAGCCAACGCGGCGATTGAGCACATGCGCGACTGGGCCCTGGGCACCAATGGCAAGATTGTCAGCATGGGTATTCACAGTGATGGCAGCTACGGTATTGCCAAAGGCCTGATCTACTCCTTCCCGGTAACCTGCGAAAATGGTCAGTACACGATTGTACAGGGACTGGAGGTCAACGACTTCAGCCGCGACCTGATGAGCAAGACCGAGAAAGAGCTGGACGAAGAACGTGACGGCGTAGCGCACCTGTTGCCGTGATTGGTTAAAGGGGGGTTAAAGGGCGGTTAAAGGGGACGGAGGGATTTAGCCAGCTAAATCCCTCCGTCCCCTTTAACCGCCCTTTAACCCGTCCCCTTAAACCCCTTTAAGACGAGATGCTATGAGCATTCGCACGCAGACCATACGCAGGGAAGTGCAATTCTGGTTGTTCCAGCTTCTGGGCTGGGGAACCTGGGTGGTCATGCTGGTGCTGCGCGATCTGACCTTTGTACCCGCCGAATACATGCTGGAACGCATCAGTGTTTTTATGCTGGATGCCGCCATCGGTATGGTGCTGACAACAGGTCTGCGTTTTCTGTATCGTGCCGTCTGGGAGCAGATGGTGTTTCTGCGGATAGTGGCGGTTGTCATGGGCTGCTGGATTGCTTCGCAGACGTGGCGGCCACTGAAAGTACTGATCACCGATTCCGAGTTTGGTGCCAGCGTTGACCTGACCGGTTATGGCTGGGTGAGTTTCACCAGCATGGTGCCCATTTCCATGTCCATTCTGCTGATATGGAGCGTATTGTATTTTTGTATCAAGTACTACCAGCTGTTTCAGCACGAGAAAGAAAAAAGCCTGCGCTCGGAGGCGCTCGCCCACGAAGCGCAATTGCGCATGTTGCGCTATCAGTTGAATCCTCATTTTCTATTCAATACCCTTAACGCTATCTCGACCCTGATCCTGGTACAGTCCACCGATCAGGCCAATAACATGGTTACCCGGCTCAGCAAATTTTTGCGTTATTCGCTCGAGCATGATCCACTGGATACGGTTGACCTGGATCATGAACTGGGTTCGCTGAACCTGTATCTGGATATCGAGAAAGTCCGCTTTGAGGAACGTCTGAGCATCAAGGTTGACCTGGCGCCTGGCACGGAAAAGGCATTGGTGCCAAGCATGATCCTGCAGCCACTGGTGGAAAATTCGATAAAACATGCTATCGCACGCAGCGAGGAGGGCGGTACCATCTGGATCAGCGCCCACAAATGCGAAAACAGCCAGCTTTGTATTACAGTGGCCGACGATGGCCCAGGTTCTGTCAGTCACCCGACCTCCATGGGTGTGGGGTTGAAGAATATCCGGGACAGACTGCAGGAAATTTACGGAAATACCCACAGGCTCGTGCTATCCGAGCGCGAGCCCAGGGGGTTTCAGGTCATGGTAATGATTCCTTATGAAACAAGATGATGCGAAGCAGACAATACGCGCCATAGTGGTTGATGACGAAGCGCTCGCCCGGCAGGGTCTGGCACTGCGTCTACAGGAGCTTGACAACATTGAGGTGGTCCGGGATTGCCAGAACGGCCGAGAGGCTCTGCAGGCCATTGCCGAGCTGACGCCTGACCTGGTGTTCCTTGATATACAGATGCCGGGCATGACCGGTTTCGAAGTGGTAGAAAGGCTGCAGCAGGACAATATGCCACTGATAATCTTTGTCACTGCCTATGATGAATACGCGGTCAATGCTTTCGAGATCCATGCGGTTGATTATCTGCTGAAACCGATTGAGCTTGACCGCCTCAAGTTGGCGGTTGCCAAAGCGCGCCAGCGCCTGCAAAACGATCGTGGCGAAGATGAGAAAAAGTTGCTGCTGGATATTGTCATCAGCCTGACCGGAAAGTCCGAGCAGGCGGTTGCGGAATTGCTGCGCAGTGGCGAAAACCCGGTTGAAACCTGTGAGAAACTGGCGATCAAGGATGGTGCGTCAACCACTTTTGTACCCATCCGGGACATAGACTGGATTGATGCGGCCGGTGACTATATGTGTGTCCACGTCAAAGGCGATACACATATCATGCGCACCACCATGAAAGAGCTGGAGTCACAGCTGGATGCAACCCTGTTCCAGCGTGTGCACAGGTCAACCATCGTCAATCTGGATCGGGTCGAGAAAGTATCCTCTCACATCAACGGGGAGTTTCACCTGACGCTGAGCTGTGGCACGTCGCTGAAAATGAGCCGTTCCTACAAAGACAAGGTGAAGCACTTTTTTTGAGGTAAAGGGGGTAAAGGGGACGGAGGAATTTAGCTCGCTAAATCCCTCCGTCCCCTTTACCCCCTTTACCGCAGGTGGTGCAGCGGCAGCGCCGTGGTGTCCAGCACCTTGCGCAGTATGAAACTGGAATGCACATCGGCCACACCTTCAATCCGCGTCAGGGTATTGAGCAGGAACTCCTGGTAGGCGTCCATGTCCGGTACCACAACCTTTAGCTGATAGTCGGCTGACTGGCCGGTAATCAGCAGACACTCGGTCACCTCGGGATGTTTGCGGATCTCGGTTTCAAAACGCTCAAAACGATCCGGCGTGTGCCGATCCATGCTCACCTGCACCAGGGCACTGAGTTTGAGGCCCAGGTGTGATGGGTTCAACACAATCACCTGACCTTCAATCAGCCCTTCATCCTGCATGCGTTTGACGCGTCTTGCACAAGGCGTAGCCGACAGCCCTACGCGTTCGGCCAGCTCGGCATTGGTGATGCTGCCATCCAGTTGCAGTTCACGCAGGATACGGCGGTCAAGTTTATCCAGATCCATGTTTAATCTCGGTCAAATGGTTGGGATGAGTAAAATACACTAATAAATATAATATAGTTAGTGTAATGCGTCAAAAAACACCAATATATTCGTAAAAGATGAGTAGAATCACTACGGCGAATTCCCTATTCTATGCATCAACCTGATGGCCCAGGCAGACTGACCCCGACAGCTACAAGGGTTCTCTGCCAACAGGCCCTGGGCCATGACCAAAAGTCATCGCAAGACATTGCAAACATGAGCAATCTGGACACGGGCACCACCCATTGGCCAGACTTCCGGCAACCGCTTACCCTGCGGACCTGCACGGAGCTGCCGCCCTGACGCCACAAGTGATGGGGAATCCAGAAGGCTCACGCAATAACCACGACAGGATGAACAGTCAGAGCAGGGTGATATCGAGATAACATCCCGTATCTGGCAAGACCAGCTGGCTCAACATAGAGGGAGACAAAATGTCCGGGCACAATCGTTTTAACCATCAAAAATACCTGCCGTTTGCGCCGGTAGCGCTGAAAGACCGTACCTGGCCAGACCAGGTCATCAAGGTCGCGCCGCGATGGTGTAGCGTGGATCTGCGCGATGGTAATCAGGCGCTGATCGAGCCCATGTCTGTCAGTCAGAAGAAGCAGATGTTTGATCTGCTGCTGGAAGTCGGTTTCAAGGAGATCGAGGTGGGGTTCCCGGCCGCTTCGCAGCCCGATTTCGATTTTGTCCGTTACCTGATCGAAGAAGACCGGATCCCCGATGATGTTACCATTCAGGTGCTGACCCAGGCCCGCCCCGAATTGATTGCCCGTACCTATGAGTCACTCAAGGGCGCCAAACGTGCGATTGTCCACGTCTATAACTCCACCTCGGTGGTGCAGCGCGAGAAAGTGTTCAAGACCGACAAGCAGGGCATTATTGATATTGCCGTTGCCGGCGCAAAAGTGGTCAGGCAGCACGCTGAACAGGCACCGGAGACCGACTGGCATTTCCAGTATTCGCCAGAGAGTTTCACTGGCACCGAAGTGGATTTTGCCGTTGATGTCTGTAACGCAGTTATTGATGTCTGGCAGCCGACTGCTGAGAAAAAAGTCATTATCAATCTGCCGGCAACCGTGGAAATGTCCACCCCTAATGTATTTGCTGACCAGGTCGAATATTTCTGCCGCCATGTCAATCGTCGCGACGCCGTGGTGGTCAGCCTGCACACCCACAATGATCGAGGCTGTGCGGTAGCCGCTGCCGAGCAGGCGATCATGGCGGGTGCTGACCGTGTCGAAGGCACTCTGCTGGGTAACGGCGAGCGTACCGGAAACATGGATATCGTGGTGATGGCGATGAACATGTACAGCCAAGGGATCGATCCGAGACTGGATTTCAGTGATATGGACAAGATCGTCACTGTGGTCAAAGCCTGCACCCAGATCGATGTGCATCCCCGGCAACCGTATTCCGGTGACCTGGTGTTTACCGCATTTTCCGGCAGTCATCAGGATGCCATCAAGAAATGCCTTGATATGTACAAGGAAGATACTACCTGGGAGATCGCCTACCTGCCCATCGATCCGCGCGACCTGGGACGCACTTATCAGGATGTCATCCGCGTCAACAGCCAGTCCGGCAAGGGTGGTGTCGCTTACGTGCTGCAGAGCAAGTTCGGGTTCAACCTGCCGCGCTGGTTGCAAATCGATTTCAGTCGCGTGATTCAGAAGGAAGCTGAAACGACCGGCCAGGAAATTGCCGCGGACAAGATCTGGACGCTGTTCAAGGCTACCTACCTGAATGATCAGCAATCGGTGACACTGGACAGCTTCAATTTTGCCAAAACCGGTGAGCGTGAAACGTTCACTGCCAATCTGCAGGTTTTTGAGCAGACGCTGGATATCAGTGGTGAAGGTGACGGTGTCATGGACGCGTTTGTCGAGGCCATCAAGGAGGCCACCGATATTGATTTCGAAATCATGGAGTATGGTGAACATGCCCTGGGGCAGGGTGCCGATGCCGAGGCCGTTACCTATATTCAATTAAAAAACGGCCTGCAGCGCTATACCGGTGTTGCCATCAGTCGTGACATTGTCAGCTCATCGCTGAACGCATTGTTGCGCGCAGCCAGCCAATTGATCGAAGAGTCGCGGCAGCGCAACGCCGCCTGATATCTCCCTCTGTTCAGCCAGGATGTCCCCGGCCGGGGCGTCCTGCCTGACGTTGTCAATCTCCGTGCCACTGTTGCCAATTCTTCCCTGTTTCCCTTTCCGGATAATCGCAGGCAAACTCTGCATACAAACTTTTTTGCCTGCAGCCGCGACTAAGACAACAACATCATGGACAACGATAACGAGCTGATCGCGAGTGCCCTTAACGGATCTCTGCCCGCCTGGGAGACGCTGGTGCGCCGCTACGAAGGCCGGGTCTACAATTACAGCCTGCGCTTGACCGGCAATCGCGAGGATGCTCTGGACCTGATGCAGGATGTGTTTTTGGGCGTGTACCGGAATCTGGGGCGGTTTCGTGGCGAATCGCAATTTATCAGCTGGCTGTTCCGGATCGCGCACAACAAGGCTGTGGACCTTGCCCGTCGGCGTCGCGCCAATCCGGTCAAGGAACAGGCATTGCCGGATGATCCGGATGACTGGCCCGACCAACACACTGCCGCTGTCGGACCTCAGGCACTGGCGCTGACCGACGAAAGCAATGCCCGCCTGCAGGTGCTGCTGCAGGCCCTGAGTCCCGAGCAACGTCTGATGCTGGAGTTGAAGGTATTCCAGTCCATGACCTTTGACGAAATTGCCTTGATGCAGGACATATCCGCGAATACTGCAAAAACCCGTTTTTATTCGGCTCTGAAGAAGCTCAGGGCGCTAGTGGAGAATGATCATGAGCTGTCAGCAAACCCCTGAAATAGTCGCAGACCATCTGGATATCCGGTTGTCGCCACAGGCGCGCCAGGCTGTGGAGCAGCATTTGGCCGGGTGTGCGGATTGCCGTGCCGAGGTGGCGTTGCTGTCGCCGGTGCAGGAAATGCTGTCGACCTGGCGGGACGAAGCAGTGCCGGCCTGGGATCATGGTCAGGCCCGGGCGCAAACCCACATGACACAGGGACACCGGCATTCGCTGCCCAGACGTCATGGCCGCCTGTCCTGGCAAAATGTCGGACGTTGGATCCCGCTGGCGGCCTCTTTGCTGCTGTCGGTAGCCGTGCTGACGCAGACCCGGTTGCAGGTGTCCGACCAGGGCTGGCAGATCAGCTTCGGTGGCTCGGCCAACGATGCATCACTGCAGCAACTGGATGCCTATATCGCGGCACAGGCCAGCCTGCAGCAACAACAGAACCAGCAGATGCTGGAATCTGCCTTGCAGCAGTTCGGCGACAGCACGGCCGACACACTGGTGCAGCTGGTGGACTGGTTCGAACAGCAGCGTGAACTGGATATACAGCGTATGGAGGCGGGATTTCAGCAATTGCTGGACCGGGACTATCAGACCGTCAATTCCGTGCAGCAACTTGCCAGTTATGTGCAGTATCAAGGTGACCTGCCCTGATACCGGGATGGCAGGAATCGAGCGCGTTATTCTTCACCGAGGAGTTATCATGAACAAGCACCGCAACAACAGATGGACAGGCATGATTGCGTTGGCAACCGTGTTGTGTGCGTCAGCAGGGGCTGCCCTGGCACAGGATCTCAGTGACGGGCAATTGCAGGAAATGCGTCGTAATATCGATGTTTTCAGCGGTGTCATGCGCGAAAGCCTGGGATTCAATGAGCGTCGTGGTGTGTTCAGCCCTCGTGCGGGCGATGTCCAGGGGTTCTATCTGGCCGGGCAGGGGATTGTGCTGGAGTTGATCACTCCGTTGCAGGGGTATCGCAGCACCACCAGTATGCAATCGCTGAACTCCGCGCTTGAAGACCTGTCGTCGCAGTTGGGCAGTCTGATGAGCAGAGGTGTGGTGTCTCGTCCGGACCTGGACGCGCTGCGCGACAGCATGGCAATGTCCTTGCGCAGTGACGAGATCGCGGCATTCTATCGTGAGCAGATGCAGCAGATGTCAGCGCTGCTGGACATACCGGCTATTGAGCAGGCGCTGGCCTCGGCCGCTGCGTCGGCGCGCAATCTCAGTAGCCTGGGAGAGATTGATGCGGAGGCGATGGAGCGCATGAATCAGCAAATGCAGACCCTTCGTGAGCAATTGGCGCAGCGCCTGCGCGAGGCTGAGGCATTGCGGCAGGAGATTAGGGAACAGGCCATACAGACTGATGCCATACCCAGTGAGGAAATTCAGGCGAGCTGGGAACAGGCACGTGAGCAGCTTGAGCTGCAGGTGGCCGCCCTGCGTGAGCAGATCGCGGAACAGGCGCAGGTGCTGCAGCAGCGCAACGCAGTGCTTGAAGCAGAAAGACTGGCACAATGGCAGCGCGATGTGGCAGACCTGGAGGATCAGGTGTTTGCGGTCGTATGCGACTATGCGTCGGGATTACGCGCACTGCCGGATGATGAACACCTGAGTCTGATGATGGTCGGTCTGGGTGGGCAGTCTGCAGACGGTCGTCGTCCCGATCGCATGCATGTGTTCGCCAGGTCGGACCTGCTCGCCTGTCAACGGGGCGACCTGGACCTTCAGGGATTGCGCAGTCGTGCCATCAGCTACAACTTCTGATTTTGGGGCGGGGTCTGTTATGGCGCTAATTTATCTTATAGAATGTCCGGATATTATTAGTCATGCAATCACATCAGGCTGATGCAGTTATTGCGTGACCTTTGTACTGGTTTTATACCAATACAGCGGCGCCAACAAGGAGAACAAGATGGAGTGCCCAAAATGTAACGCCAAGATGATAGAGCGTTCAGTGGAAACGCTGCATGGCTCGGTGGTAATTGATCAATGCAGTAGCTGCCACGGTTTGTGGTTCGACAATGGCGAGGCAGAGCAGCTAAAGTCATCCTGGATGTCGGATTTTCTCGACAGTGGTGACCCCCGTATTGGCAAAACCTATAATCGTGTACGCGACATTCAATGTCCGCGTTGTCACAACGCCATGCTGAAAGTGAATGATTCCCGCCAACCGCACCTTGAATATGAAGCCTGCCCCGAGCACGGCATGTTCATGGATGCCGGCGAGTTTACCGACTACAAGCATGAGACACTGATGGACATTTTCAAGGGTCTGGTCGCGGCCATGAAGCGCCGCTGATCAATCGACGGCTGCCGGCTGACTGAAAGCTGCCGGCCAGCGCGGGTGCAACCACAGAGCCCGGTCATCACAGTGGGCAGGCAGTTTTCGCACCCTGCCCAGATCCATCCAGGTTGTGTGCGGGGTATGGAAGTCCGACCCCACTGACGCCCACAAGTCCAGTTCACAGCACAGGTCGGCCAGATTTTTCATCTTGTCCGGATGCAGATTGGAGTAGCTTACTTCCAGTGCATCGCCGCCTGCCTCGCTAAACTCAGTCAACAGGCGGCGCAACTTCACCCGGTTGAGTTTGTAGCGATCTGGATGCGCCACTACCGCAATGCCGTTGGCCGACGTGATTGCTGCCACCGCCTCACTGATGCTGCACCAGTCAGCATTGCTGTGGAAACGCCCACGTTTGCCCAGGTGTTTGCTGAACGCCTGCTGTTTGCTGCTGGCGTGACCGGCGGCAATCAGGAAGTCGGCAATATGATTGCGGCTGACCGCCTCGCAGGGCAGCGCGGCCAGGTAATCCTGCAGGCCTGTTATGCCAGCTTTTTCCAGTTTGGCGCCGATGTCCAGTGCCCGTTGACGACGTTTTGCCTGTTGGCGCTGTAACAGGTCGTTCAACGGCGTGTTGTCGACATCGATGAACAGTCCGACAATATGAATTTCGCGATTGTCCCACAGCGTCGAGATCTCGACGCCGGCGATCACTTGCAGGCCCTCGGGAATATCCCCGGCAGGCAGATGCCGGTGTGCCGCCACACTGTCATGGTCGGTAATGGCCAATTGCCTGATGCCAAGCTGGTCGGCCCGCTGCAGCAATGCCTGGGGGCTGAGCAGGCCATCGGAAAACCATGTGTGAGAGTGCAGATCTATCATGCCGCCCAGTTTAGCATGCCGGGCGCAGGCATTGCCGGCTAATAGTTGATTAAAATACTGTGGTATTCCATAATCCTCGCTACTTAGTTTATTCCGGCAGACAATTCATGCGTTTGACAACCAAAGGTCGCTATGCTGTCACTGCCATGCTGGATCTGGCCATTCATGGCGATCCGGAGCCGGTGACGCTGTCTGATATCTCAATGCGTCAGGATATCTCCCTGTCCTATCTGGAGCAGCTGTTTGCGCGGCTGCGCCGCCATGGTCTGGTGCACAGCGTGCGCGGACCGGGTGGTGGCTACCGACTGGGTCGGGAGACCGCGGCCATCGCCATCGTCGATATCATTGATGCCGTTGATGAGTCGGTGGATGCTACCAAGTGCCAGGGGCAGGGCAACTGCCAGCAGGGCGAGATCTGCCTGACCCACCATCTGTGGGAGGACCTGAGTGCTCAAATCAATGATTTTTTGCGGGGTATTTCACTTGCTGACCTGATGCAGCGCCATGAGGTCAAAGCTGTGGCGCACATTCAGGACGAAAGGCGCGAGCTGGTGATCCGCGGGGGGTAATATGCAGTTACCGGTTTATCTGGATTACGCGGCGACCACGCCGGTTGATCCCCTGGTCGCCGAGGCCATGATGCAATGCCTGACACTGGAGGGCAAATTTGGCAACCCGGCGTCACGCTCACACCTGTTTGGCTGGCAGGCCGAAGAGCTGGTCGAGAATGCCCGGCGCGATGTTGCCGAGCTGATAAACTGCGATCCGCGGGAAATTGTCTGGACCTCAGGGGCGACTGAGGCGGATAACCTGGCCATTAAAGGCGTTGCCGAGTTTCATGCGCACAAAGGCCGCCATATCATCACATCCCGCGTTGAACACAAAGCGGTGCTGGACAGCTGTCACTATCTTGAGCAGCAAGGTTTCGAGGTCACCTATCTGGCGCCCGAGGCTGACGGATCCATTGATCCGGCGCGCGTGGCAGAGGCCATTCGCGCGGACACCATACTGGTCAGCCTGATGCATGTTAACAATGAAACCGGCAGCGTTAATGATCTGGCAGCTATCGGCGCGATTACCCGGCAACACAAGGTACTGTTGCATGTTGATGCCGCACAGGGTGCCGGCAAGTTGCCCATCGACCTGGCACAATGGCCGGTAGATCTGATGTCTCTGTCGGCCCATAAAGTCTATGGTCCCAAGGGTGTCGGTGCGCTGTTTGTGCGGCGCGACCCCCGCGTGGAGCTGGCGGCGCAGATACATGGGGGCGGTCATGAGCGCGGCATGCGCTCAGGTACATTGCCCACCCACCAGCTGGTCGGCATGGGGCAGGCGTTCAGGCTGGCAAAAGCGCAGTTGGCGGAAGAATCCAGTCGTCTGCACGGTCTGCGTGATCAGCTGATGGCAGGACTGACCCAGGTGCCTGGCTGGCAACTGCATGGTCAGTCAACCGGCGGCGTGCCGGGTATCGTCAATCTCGGGTTTGCCGGTGTTGATGGTGAGTCTCTGCTGCTGGCACTGCGCCAGATTGCGGTGTCGTCCGGGTCGGCCTGTATGTCGGCGACGCTGGAACCCTCCTACGTACTGAAGGCCATGGGGGTGGATGAAGACATGGCACAAAGCGCGTTGCGACTCTCATTTGGCCGTTTCAGTACCGGTCAGGACATCGATACCGCGCTGGAGAGTCTGGTCCGTACACTGGCGCATTTGCGGCAGCCCGCCCGCGCACAGGCCTGAAAAGCCCCTAACGTGTCCGATATCCAGGGTTAATTGCAGCAACTGCGCCGCTATCGCGCATGGTTACGGTGCACTGCTGTAGAATTACCTGCCCATAAGCCAGTATAATGCGCGCCTTTTACACCAGTAACAGGCTGTGGAGCGAAACAATGGCTAAAGAACGTACATTATCAATTATCAAACCCGATGCTGTCGGCAAAAACGTGATCGGTGAGATCTACTCCCGCTTCGAAAAAGCGGGTCTGAGCATTGTTGCTGCCAAAATGGTACAGCTGACTGATGAAACAGCAGGCGGGTTCTACGCCGAACACAAAGAGCGTGGCTTCTTCAAGGACCTGATTGCGTTCATGACCTCGGGTCCGGTGATGGTGCAGGTACTGGAAGGCGAGGGTGCGGTTGCCAAAAACCGCGAACTGATGGGCGCCACCAATCCGGCGGACGCGGCAGCCGGCACCATTCGTGCCGACTTTGCCGTATCGATTGACGCCAATGCGGTACATGGGTCCGATTCTGCCCAGTCTGCCGCACGCGAAATCGACTACTTCTTCAAAGCTGAAGAAATCTGTCCGCGCGGTTAAATACAGCGCCAGGACATGATCGGGATCATGCTGATCCGGATCGACCAGGAGTGACGACATGAGCCACGGCGTGAGCCACGACATGAACAAGCCGGTCGCGAAAATCAATTTACTGGGAATGAGCCTGCCGAAGTTGCAGGCTTACTTCCAGTCTATGGATGAAAAACCGTTTCGCGCAGTGCAGGTGATGAAATGGATTCACCAGCGTGGCGTCACCGACTTCGACGCGATGACCGATGTCAGCAAGAGCCTGCGCGAAAAGTTGCAGGCAGGCGCGGAAGTCAGGTTGCCAACCATTGTCGAAGAGCACCTGGCCAGTGACGGCTGCTATAAGTGGATTGTCGAGGTGGCGAGCGGCAGTCGTGTGGAAACCGTGTTTATCCCCGAAGCCACGCGCGGTACGCTTTGTATTTCATCACAGGCCGGTTGCACACTGGACTGCAGTTTCTGTGCGACCGGCAAACAGGGCTTTAACAGCAATCTGACCACTGCCGAAATCATCGGGCAGCTGTGGTGGGCCAATCATCGCCTGGGTGGCTTCGCCACTGCCAAACGCGGCGAAGGCAAGATGAACCGGATGGTCAGTAATATTGTCATGATGGGCATGGGTGAGCCACTGCTTAATTTTGACAATGTCATGGATGGCCTGAGCCTGATGATGGAAGACAACGCCTATGGCCTGTCCAAGCGACGGGTCACCATCAGCACGGCAGGCGTGGTGCCTGCCATCAACCGGCTGAAAGATTACACTGATGCATCACTGGCAATCTCTCTGCACGCGCCCAATGATGAGTTGCGCAATCAGATTGTGCCGGTCAATCGCAAGTACCCGATAAAGATGTTGCTGCAAAGCGTGTCCGACTACATGGCCAGCCTGCCTGACAAGCGTGTGCCCATCATTGAGTATACGTTGATCGCCGGTGTTAACGACCATCGTCAGCATGCCCGTGAGCTGGCAGTGCTACTGGCGGATTTTCCATGCAAGATAAACCTGATCCCCTTTAATCCGTTTGCCCAGTCGGATTATCGCCGGCCCAGCAATTCTTCCGTATCAAACTTTCGGCAGATTCTGCTGGAAGCCGACTATACTGTGACTGTCCGGACGACCCGGGGTGACGATATCGGCGCGGCCTGTGGGCAACTGGTTGGCGAAGTGGCTGATCAGACACGGCGCAGTGAACGTTATCGTCGGGCGGCGGTCGAAAGCAGTGACATTATTGCCCGGCAAACCGGATCCTGATGAACGATATGACCGATGACAACAACCACGCTGATGACAACAAGCTGGACGGACAACCGCCAGCCGAGGCTGAGGCAGCTGTCGAGAACGTCCGTACCACGCCTGGCAGTCTGTTGCTGGCGCAGCGGGAGACGCTTGAATTGTCGCTGCAACATGTTGCCGACGAGCTGAACCTTACCATGCATTATGTACGGGCGCTGGAAACAGACAGCTATGACAAACTGCCCGGTGATGTTTTTGTGAAAGGTTACATTCGCTCATATGCCCGATTGCTGGGGCTTGATCCCGAGCAGCTGCTGGAGATCTACCGCGAGTTCACGACTCACAAACAGGCGCGCAAGGAAGAGGCGATCAAACGCCATGCCCGGCGGCGCATGGACAAGAACCGACCCTGGATCATTTTTTCCGGTATAGCCTTTGTTGTTGTTGCCATTTTGTTGTGGCTGTTCAGCACCGGCAACGAATCGGAGACCGCCAATGCCGACATGGAGCGCGAGGCTGTCAACGTGACCGGCACAATTGACGACAGCGGTATAGATGCGATGCCTGTTTTCGACGCGGCACCATCGGCAGACACATCTGAGACTGCAGACGCTGGTGACCAGGCAGACATGACTGCATTGACCTGGCCCGGTGATGATCGTGTGCAATTGAATTTTACGCAGGACAGCGCTGTGGAAGTGGAGCACCGTGGTGGCGATGAAAGCTACCAGGAGATACATCTGGCCGGAGAGCGATTGACGATTCAGGGCACAGCGCCGTTCTCCATTGTGCTGGATAATGCACCGGGTGTGACCCTGAGTTTTAATGGTCGCCAGACTGACTTTAGCAGTAATATCAAGGCAGACAATTCGGTGCGGCTGAATATTGGGCTGTAGTCCATGTGCTGCCGGAACCTGTTAGTAAAATCCCATTCGAGACCCGTGTTGTGAGCTCATTATGTTGACATCATCTCCGATAACCCGCCGTCAGTCGCGTCGCATCATGGTCGGCAATGTGCCGGTCGGGGGCGGTGCCCCGATCTCGGTGCAGAGCATGACCAATACCGAGACTTGCGATGTCGAGGCAACGGTCGCCCAGATTCAGCGTCTGGCAGATGTGGGCGCTGACATAGTCAGGGTGTCCGTCCCGTCAATGGAAGCTGCAGAAGCATTCCGCGCCATTCGCCAGCGAGTCAGTTTGCCACTGGTCGCCGATATTCATTTTGATTACAAGATCGCACTCAAGGTTGCCGAATACGGCGTCGACTGTCTGCGCATCAACCCTGGCAATATTGGCAGCGAAAAACGCATTCGTGCCGTCATTGATGCCGCCCGCGACAAGGGCATCCCGCTACGTATCGGCGTCAATGCCGGCTCGCTGGGCAAGGTGCTGCTGCGCAAATACCCGGAGCCCTGCGCTGAAGCCATGGTGGAGTCGGCGCTGACGCAGATCGATATTCTGGACAAGCTCGATTTCCAGGATTTCAAGATCAGTCTGAAAGCCTCCGAGATTTTCATGACCCTAAAAGCCTATCGGCAATTGGCCGGGCAGATTGATCAACCCCTGCATCTGGGCATTACCGAGGCTGGCGGTCTGCGCTCGGGCACCGTTAAATCGGCCGTTGGCCTGGGTGCCCTGCTGATGGAGGGTATCGGTGACACCATCCGCATTTCGCTGGCGGCCGATCCGGTCGAAGAAATTCGCGTCGGCTTTGATATTCTCAAAAGCCTGGGGCTGCGCAGCAAAGGCGTGAACCTGGTGGCCTGTCCCAGCTGCTCGCGACAGAACTTCGATGTCATTTCTGTGGTCAATGAACTCGAGTCGCGTCTGGAAGATGTTATCACGCCGGTCGATGTGGCGGTTATCGGCTGTATCGTCAATGGTCCGGGCGAAGCCAAAGTGGCTGAAATCGGCCTGACCGGTGCCAGTCCGCACAATCTGGCCTATGTCCATGGCAAGCCGCACCACAAGATTGACAATGCCCGCCTGGTTGATGAGCTGGAAGCCATGGTGCGGGCGCGGGTAGCCGAAAAGCTCAAGATGGAAACAGAACAGGCCCCCAGTGGCATCATTGCGCGCGGATAGCGCACAAGACAGATTGATGAGAACAATACGGATATGAGCAAAATACAGGCAATCCGCGGGATGAACGATATTCTCCCGACGGAAACCCCCACCTGGCAATTCATTGAACAGGTCACGCAGGAACTGGTGCAATCCTACGGGTATCGTGAAATACGCTTTCCGGTGTTGGAGCAGTCGCAACTGTTCAAGCGCTCCATCGGCGAAGTTACCGATATTGTCGAGAAGGAAATGTACAGTTTTGCCGATCGCAATGGCGATGAGCTGTGTCTGCGCCCTGAAGGGACTGCTGGCTGCGTGCGGGCAGCGGAGCAGCACGGCCTGTTGTACAACCAGCAGCAGCGCCTGTGGTACCGCGGCCCCATGTTTCGCCATGAACGTCCCCAGAAAGGCCGATATCGGCAATTCCATCAGGTGGGCATAGAAAGTTTTGGCATGGCAGGTCCTGATATAGATGCCGAGATCATCATGATCTCAGCGGCGCTGTGGCGTGAGCTGGGCCTGACGCAGAGTGTCCGTCTGGAGATCAACAATATCGGTACCTCTGCAGACCGCAAGGCGTTTGGCGAGGCACTGACGGCATTTCTGCAACAGCATGAGGCGGAACTGGACGAAGACAGTCGGCGCCGCCTGCTCAGCAACCCGCTGCGGGTGCTCGACAGCAAGGTGCCGTCGACCCAGGCGCTGTTGGCAGATGCGCCAACGTTGGTGGAATTTGTCAGCGCAGAGACAGCCGTTCACTACGAGACACTGAAGACGCTGCTGCGTGCCAATCAGGTTGCGTTTGTTGAGAACCCGCGACTGGTGCGGGGACTGGATTACTATAACAATATGGTATTTGAGTGGATCACCGATGAGCTGGGCGCCCAGGGCACAGTCTGTGCCGGCGGTCGCTACGATACGCTGGTCGCCCAACTGGGCGGCCGGGGCACACCTGCGGTCGGGCTGGCATTTGGCATGGAGCGTCTGGTGCTGCTAGTGGAAGCGGCCGGATCGCTGCCTGAGACAGTGAATCAGGTACTGGATGTGACCGTGCTGGCCTCTGATGGCGTCGAAGCCGTCCAGGTGCTGACCCTGGCCGAACAGTTGCGTGCCAGCCTGCCCGGCGTGCGGATCATGAGCCATTGTGGCGGCGGTAAATTCAACAGTCAGCTCAAGAAGGCATATAATAGCGGCGCCCGGCTGGCGGTGATTGTTGATCCGGTGCCTGAATCCGGCGAGCACACGTTGCGTTTGCGCCATCTTGATGACCAGGGTCACACGGAGACCGTGCCGGTGACGGCGCTGGCGGGCGCACTGGCAAAGGCCCTGAGCGGGGCACCGGTATCGGCCTGACTTGACACGGATCAGGCAGTACGACACGATGCCTGCCTGCTGTGAATCAGACATAATGGCAAGTTCTGCGTTTGTGCAGGACCAATAACGATCAGTAAATTCAGACAGGAGCTGTTTGTGGCTTTAAGTACCGAAGAAGAAGAAAGTTTAGAGTCGCTCAAACGTTGGTGGCGGGAAAGTGGTCGCTCGATTGCCATAGGCATCGCTGCGGTCGCGCTGGTCTATTTCGGCTGGCAGGCCTGGCAGGGCAGTCAGACGCGTTCGGCGGCGGCCGCGTCAGCGGTCTATGACCAGCTGTCGCAATTGATGGTGACACAGCCTGGTGAGTCGGTGCCTGATGCCAATCGCGAGCAGGCCCGGACGCTGGTGGCAACACTGAAGAGCGATCATGCTGACAGCGTTTACGCCCTGTATGGTGCTCTGTTTGGTGCCAGGCTGGCGGTAGAAGCGGACGACCTGGCCACCGCCGAGCAGGAGCTGCAGTGGATGCTCGACAACACGCAGAGCGGACTGTTCGGCAGCACTGATGAAACTCTGGTCCAGCTTGCCCAACTGCGCCTGGGCCGCGTGCTGTTGGCCAGTGGCGAAGCCGACCGGGCGCTGACCGTCATCAGTGGCGTCGAAGCGTCTGCATTGAGTGCCGAGTTTGACGAGTTGCGCGGTGATATCTATCTGGCTCAGGGCCAGCGGGAACAGGCACTGGCGGCGTATGAGTCAGCGCTGGCGGCTGGCACCGGTAATCCGATCCTGCAAATGAAACTCACTGAGCTGCAAGGCAGCCTCTGACCGCGCACGTCGCCGAGCATTTGATTATGAATTATGTAGTGAAAACCTTGGTTTCTGTTGTTGTCGCCGGCATGCTGAGCGCCTGCAGCATTTTCTCCGATGACGAGACTGAACAACCGGCCGAACTGGTCGATTTTGATGAAGAGTTTTCACTGCGACGTGACTGGAGCGTCAATATCGGCGATGGCCAGGGGCGTCGTTACAACCGTCTGCAGCCGGTGATTGTGGGAGGCACCATATTCGCCGCCTCCGAAAATGGTGAGGTATATGCCATAGACAAGACTACTGGTGATGTTCTGTGGCGTGAACGTACCGGCGAGACTATCACTGGCGGCGTCGGTGCCGGCGGCGACATGGTGCTGTTGGGTACCCGTGACGCCAAGGTGTTTGCGCTTGAGCAGAGTACCGGCGAGCTGATGTGGGAAGCATCGGTAAGCAGTGAAGTGTTGGCCGCGCCGGCAAGCGATGGCCGGGTGGTGGCAGTGCAGACCATTGACGGACGTCTGATTGCGCTGGAACCGGCCGATGGCCGGCAGCGCTGGGTGTATGAGACAACCGTGCCCGCACTGTCATTGCGTGGCAACAGCAAGCCGGTGATTTCCGGCAACGTGGTGATTGCCGGCTTCAGCAGCGGCATCGCCGCCGGCGTTGACGCAAACAATGGTTTCCTGTTGTGGGAAGAGCGTATCGCTGTGCCACAGGGCCGCTACGACATTGAGCGCATCATCGATATTGACGGTGATCCGGTGGTGGTGGGCAATGTGGTCTACATGGGCAGCTATCAGGGCAATCTGATGGGTCTGGATGTGCAGACCGGCCGCATTGTCTGGGGCCTGCCGGGCTCAACCTTTCACGGTCTGGCGCTGGGACTGGGCAATATTTACTGGGTGGACAGTTTCAGTCATGTCTATGCCGTACAGAACAACACTGAGCGTACCGTGTGGGAAAATGACGATCTGCGGCTGCGACGTATAACGGCTCCGACAACCTTCAATAATTTTATCGCGGTTGCGGATTTTGAAGGTTATCTGCACATTCTGTCGCAGATTGATGGCCATTTTGTTACCCGTACCCGTGTCGATCGTGACGGCGTACGCGCACCCATCGTCGCCGATGGCCGAAGTATTTATGTCTATGGCAACAGCGGCAGACTGTCAGCGTACAGCCTGCCCTGAGCACACCTGATTGACACTGCGCGGCGTGGTCGCCGCGTGCATTATCTGGATATTCTATGAAACCCGTACTGGCCCTTGTGGGGCGACCAAACGTGGGTAAATCCACCCTGTTCAATCGGCTGACCCGCAGCCGCGACGCGATTGTGGCGGATTTTTCCGGGCTGACCCGGGACCGGCAGTATGGCGAAGGCAAAGGTGGGGACAAACCCTATATCGTCATTGATACTGGCGGGCTGGAAGGTGGCGAACAGGGGATTGACTTCGAAATGGCTTCCCAGTCGCTGCTGGCGATTGAGGAGGCCGATATTGTACTGTTGCTGGTGGATGGACGCGCCGGCCTGAACCCCGGTGATACCCAGATTGTTGAGCATTTGCGTAAACTGGGCAAGCCGGCACATCTGGTGGTTAACAAGGTGGACGGTATCGACGAGAACGTTGCCATGGGCGACTTCTTTGGTCTGGGCATCGAGCAGGTTTTCCCGGTTACGGCGTCGCAGGGACGGGGTGTGAAGAAGCTGCTGGACTCGGTGCTGGAAGGGTTTCCGGAGCCGGTGCCGGAAGATGAGCGTGCCGACGAGGGTATTCGAATTGCCATCGCCGGGCGCCCCAATGTGGGCAAGTCCACGCTGGTCAACCGCATGCTCGGTGAAGAGCGTGTGGTAGTTTTTGACGAGGCCGGCACCACTCGCGACAGTGTTTACATCCCGTTTGAGCGGCATGGCAATCGTTATACGTTGATCGATACAGCCGGTATCCGGCGCCGCGGCAAAACCACTGAAACAGTGGAAAAATTCTCAGTGGTCAAGTCACTGACTGCCATTCAGGATGCCAATGTGGTTATCCTGGTGGTGGATGCCCGCACTGGCATTGTCGAGCAGGACCTGCATTTGCTGGGTTACGTGATTGATGCCGGTCGCGCGCTGGTTATAGCGCTGAACAAGTGGGATGGCATGGAACTTGAGCAGAAAGAGCGTATCAAGAGTGATATACGCCGACGCTTTGCCTTTGTCGACTTTGCTGCCATCCATTTTATTTCGGCCCTGCATGGCACCGGTGTTGGTGATCTGTATAAATCCATTCATATCGCCTACGATTCGGCCAAGCGCGACCTGGGCACCAACATGCTGACCAAAACCCTGCAGGATGCCGTACTGGACCATTCACCACCGATGATCAACGGACGGCGCATCAAACTGCGTTACGCGCATGCCGGTGGTCAGAATCCGCCCATTATCGTGATCCACGGTAAACAGACGGACAAACTACCGGATTCCTACAAGCGCTATCTGGAAAAAACTTTCAGGAAGGTGTTGAAGCTGGAAGGTACGCCGGTGCGAATCGAGCTTCGCAGTGACGAAAACCCGTATGTACAGCATGAAAAGGGTTTGACAGGGCGACAGGTGGCACAGAAGCGCCGCATCACCAAAAACCGCAAGATCGCCAAATCGCGCGATACCTGAGCAGCGCTGGCTACCGGTGACCGGGTATGGGCCGCAACGGTAGCCAGTCAGACCCTCAGTTTCTGCCGCGAATCATGCTGTCCAGGCTGATCTTGCCGGGCCCGAAAGCAAAAATGGCAAAGTAAACCAGAAAGTACATCGTTGCCAGTTCGCCATTGTTAAGCGTCGGGAACCAGGCGGGATGTGCTGTCAGGTAAGCCATGACCATCAGTATGGCGGCCAGCAGGGCAACGTGACGGGTAAACAGCCCCAGTACCAGCAGTGCTCCGCCAAACAGTTCGATGGCGCCCGCTACCCACAACATGTTGATATAAACATCAATACCAAAAAAGCCCATGCCCCCCAGGAAGGGCTGTGCCTGCTCGCCAAACATCTTGGGCCAGCCGTGGGTCAGGAACATCGCGCTGGCGAGAATTCGCAGCAGTGTCCATGACAGGGTCTGCATGTTGTTGCCAATGCTGTCTACAGTCCGGTTTACTGTGCCGAGTAATGACATGGGCGCTCCTTGTTGTGAATGGGTCGGGTTCTATGAAGTGTTGCTGAGCATAGACTTAAATGGGCGCTTGCGCTACCCTTCGGCATTACTCCCTGAGCCGGACGCCACGATGCGTCATATTAACTAGCTATGTCCGAACTGACGCGACGCGCCATACACCCCCGGTTTGAGTTGGGCATGCAGGAACGCACACTTGCATGGCGCCTGCATATTGATGTCCCTTTACTGGTCAGTGCGCTGACTGTGTGTTTCCTGGGCCTGTTTGTACTGTACAGCGCCAGTGGCGAAGACATGGACTCCGTGGTCCGCCAGATTATCCGCCTGGGCATTGGTTTCACGGCGATGTTTATCGTTGCCCAGATTCCGCCACGCACCTTTCGTTATTGGGCCACACCTGCTTTTGCTGCGGTCACGGCACTGCTGGTACTGGTGCTGTTTTTTGGTATCGTGGTCAATGGCGCCCAGCGCTGGCTGGCTATCCCGGGTGTCGGGGTTTTCCAGCCCTCGGAGCTGATGAAACTCTCCCTGCCGATCATGGTGGCCTGGTACTTCAGCAAGGTGACACTGCCGCCGCGCTGGCACGATATCGTGATCAGTCTGATCATCGTGGGTTTGCCCAGCTTCCTGATTGCCTCTCAGCCTGATCTGGGTACCTCGATCCTGGTGGGTATGTCGGGTCTGATCGTGCTGTTTTTTGCCGGACTGTCCTGGCGTATTCTGTCTGCTGCCGGGGTGCTCACGGTTATTGCCATTCCGTTGATGTACCTGTTTGTGCTGGAACCCTACCAGCGCCGGCGTGTGGATACCCTGTTCAACCCTGAAGCCGATCCGCTGGGTGCTGGCTGGAACATCATCCAGTCTACTATCGCCATGGGCTCGGGTGGGTTGATGGGTAAAGGCTGGCTCAATGGCACGCAATCGCGGCTGGATTTTTTGCCGGAATCATCGACGGATTTTATTCTGGCGGTCATTGGTGAAGAGTTCGGGCTATTCGGCATTATTGTGTTACTGGCGTTGTATATTTTCATCGTGGGTCGCGGGCTGTTTATCAGCTGGCAGGCCAAGGAAACCTTCAGCCGCCTGCTGGGTGTCAGCCTGTCACTGACATTCTGTATCTATGTCGTGGTCAATATGGGCATGGTGTCGGGCATTCTGCCGGTTGTCGGTGTGCCCTTGCCACTGGTCAGCGCTGGCGGTACTTCCGCGATCACGCTGCTGACCGGATTCGGCATCCTGATGTCCATACACACGCACCGTCGCCTGCTGCCGCATTGACACCTGGTGCATGACCAACCCTCAAGTTTTTCTGCCTGACGGCCGCTAATCTGTTAACAGAGGAGCCGGTGGGCTCCAACTATAATGGTCATGCCGTGGTGACAGGATTGCGCACGGCAGTGGGGGGGATTGGACAGTAATGCTACGTCAGTTTACGTCGGTTGAATCTACAGCCTCTCATGCCCGTTCATATTCTTTGCTGCAGAGCCTGGCACCGCTGCTGGTGCCAGCATTGCTCTTGGTGCTGCTGATGCTGGCAGCGGCGCTGTTTACTATCAGTACCGGTGGTCTTCGGTGGCTGGCAGTGCTGGCGGCAGCCGCCGGTATCGCATTGTTCCTGCTCTGGCGACAGGGTCCGGCATCGTCAGGAACCGCCATCCTGACGCAGGTCTTGCGCAATGCCAATGATGCCCAGGGCGACCTTTCCTCGGTCATGCCCGAAGTGGGTGATGGCAGCTCGCGGGAGACGGCTCGCCTGTTCAATCAATTCATGGAACGTCTGCGCACTGCGTTGGATGACCTGCGCCATCACACAATCCATGTCAGCCTGAGTTCTGCTCAAGGCCGGAAAATCGCTGAGGAGGCCAGCCGTGATGCCGGCAGGCAGGAGGACTATTCCGAGGTCATCTACCGCTCCAGCGAAGAAACGGCAACGGCGATTGATGAGCTGTCACGCTGGACCAACAATATTGCCGACGTCAATTCACGCAATCTGGCGACGGCCAGGGATGCCGTCGGCGATCTGCTCCATGCCAATGACCAGATTGCCAATGTCGGCGGCATGATGCAGCAGTTCCACGGTACCGTGGAACAACTGGAATCAACCTCGGAGGATATCCGCGCCATCCTGGGAACCGTCCAGGGGTTTGCCGCGCAGACCAACATGCTGGCGTTGAATGCGGCTATCGAGGCCGCGCGTGCCGGTGAACAGGGGCGGGGGTTTGCCGTGGTGGCCGATGAGGTCAGGGACCTGGCAGTTAAGGTGCGCGGCTCTGCCGATGAGATTGGTGAACTGCTGGAGCAGATGATAGGTGTGGTGTCCAAGACCTCAAGTGGTACTGAGCGCATGATCAGTGAAACTGGCCAGGCGCGTGAGGCGATTGACAAATCGGCTGGCGAGTTCAGGCAGATGGTGAACGGCTTTGAATCTACACATACCGATCTATTGCAGGTCAGTGCCGCTGCCGAGCAGCTGTCCGTCAATAACCAGGACATTCGCCGTCGCAGCCATGAAATCCGTGAGCTGGGCAACCGCATTCGCGTGGACATGGACAAAAACAACGAGCAAACCCATGCCCTGCTGGAATCGACGGACAAGGCCCTGCACAAGCTGTGTCAGTTCCGTATCGGCCAGGGACCACTGGAGCAGGTGCTGGAGATTGTTGAGCAGCGCAGGGATCTTCTGGAGCCGGCGCTGGCGCAATTGCAGGCGTCCGGTGTCAACATGTTCGATCGCAATCACCAGGCCATCAAGGGCACCGATCCGGTCAAATTTGATGTCAGTTATGCGCGGCCTTTCCAGCAGGCCTGTCAGCATCTGATTGATGCCTGGGCGAAAGAGCAGGACGGCGCGCTGTATTGTCTGCCGCTGGACAGCAAAGGCTACGTTGCCGTGCATCGCAGCGAACTGTCCCAGGAGCCCACCGGCGACCCGGCTATCGATCTGGCCAAAAGCCGGCACATGCGCTTTTTCCAGAATCGCGACATACCCTACATGGGCCGTTTTCGCCTGCAAAGCTACCTGCGGGATACCGGTGAGGTGATGTTCAACCTGTCGGTACCCGTGCATATTGGTGGGCAGTACTGGGGCGGCCTGTTTATGGGGCTGCCCGCGTCACGACTGGGTATTGACGTCTGATCCTAGTCTGCCGCTTCTTCGCGGGTGCGGTTGACCAGAGCAATCATGTCAATCGGATTCTGCGGTACCGGGGTCAGCCGACCATTGACAAACAGCGCTGGCGTAGAGCGCACACCGGCGCTGGTGCCGCCGCGCTGATCGTTGCGCACTTTCTGTAGCAGCGCTTCGTCCTGCATGTCCATATGGGCCTGGGCAACATCGACATCCAATTGCTCCAGGTAACCGTCAAACTCGTCTTCGACCTCGCTCAACGATGACCAGTACGCCTGATTCAGGAACAACTGATCATGCATCTCCCAGAACTTGCCCTGACGACCGGCGGCCTCGGCGTACAATGCCGCTTCCCAGGCAAAACGGTGCGTGGAGGTCAGCGGATAGTGCCGGAAAACCAGTTGTGCGTTGGCAGCGATGCGCGGCCAGGCCTGGCTCATGACCTGATGCTCGGTAGCGCAGGCAGGGCACTGGAAGTCAGCGTAGACCACCAGGGTGACACCATCGGGATTGCCTTTGACATGATCCAGTTCGCTGACCTGGTCCGGCGGGTAGACCTCGCCCTGGCCCATCAGACCGTAGATGACACTGATGATGACCAATGGAATGACAATGACCATGGCCAGCCGTGAGATGGTTTTGCGCAACTTTGCCTGTTTTTCGGCCTGCTGCTGTTTCTGTTCGCGAATCAGACGCTGTTGCTCGCGTTTGTTCATGCCTTGATCTCCTTGACGGTACTGACAATCTGGCCAGTGGCCAGTGAGCTGATAATATCATCGCCGGCCTTGACCTGGGATGATGTGTTGATGACCTTGCCATCGGGTGTGCGGGTAATGCTGTAGCCGCGCTGCAGAGTTTGCAGCGGGCTGATATTTTCCAGATTGCGGGCCAGCATCTGCAGACTGCTGCGGCGTTGTTCCAAAAAGCGCAACATGGCTCTTTGCAAGCGTGTGTCGATCTGGGTCAGGGCCTGCGACTGCTCCTGCAAACGGCGTCCGGGATGTTGCAGTCGTTTGCGTAACCAGTCCAGTTGCTGGCTGCGCTGATTGATCAGGGTCTGCATCAGGCGCATCAGCTTTTGCTGCTGGTACTGCAGTGTTGTTCGCAGCTGGGCCTGATCGGGACTGAGCAACTCGGCGGCGGCCGACGGGGTCGGTGCCCGCAGGTCAGAAACAAAGTCGGCAATGGTGATGTCGGTTTCATGGCCAACCGCGCTGACCACCGGCAGGGCACAGGCATGAATGGCCCGCGCCACCGACTCGTCATTGAACGACTGCAGGTCTTCCAGGGAGCCGCCACCACGGGCCAGCAGCACCACATCGATGCCCAGTTCGTCGCGGCGCCGTTCAGCGTTCTGCAAGGCCTGAATGATCGCGGGTGCGGATTCCTGACCCTGTACAGGCACCGGGAACACAGTCACCTGCATGGCCGGAAAACGCCGTTGAAAGACACTGATGATGTCACGAATGACCGCACCGGTCGGCGAGGTTACAACCGCAACGTGGCGGACATGCGCCGGCAGCGGCTGTTTCAGCCCGGCATCGAACAGGCCTTCACGGGTCAGTTGCTGCTTCAGCTCGTCAAAGGCGCGTTGCAGTGCGCCGGCGCCGGCATCCTGCATACTGTCCAGAATCAGCTGATAGTCGCCGCGGCCTTCATAAATGCTGAGCTTGCCCCGGACCACCACCTGCATGCCGTTGGCGGGTCGAAAGCGTACGGTGCCATTACGGTTACGAAACATCGCACAGCGGATCTGGGCACCGTCATCCTTGAGGGTGAGATACCAGTGACCCGAGCCAGGCAGCGCCAGGTTGGAGATTTCACCCTCGACACTTACTGACGGGAAACAGTCTTCCAGCAGTCCGCGGGCCAGGCGGTTGAGGCTGCTGACACTGAGGACGCGACTGCCGGTGTCCTGTTGTTGCTGAAATGCTGGGATGTCCGGATTCATCCACGCATCTTAACCCAGCCCGGGAACGTATCATAGACGCTGGTTTACCTTGCCCCGTCACATCTGTATAATCCGCTTTTTGTGGATAGGTGAAAACTTATGTTACGCATTGCTGAAGAAGCGCTGACATTCGACGATGTTCTGCTTCTGCCCGCCCACTCCTCTGTACTCCCCAAAGCTGTCAGCCTGAAAACGCGTTTGACCGCGAGTATAGCCCTGAATATTCCCCTGATGTCTTCGGCCATGGATACCGTGACCGAGGCGCGTCTTGCTATTGCCATGGCGCAGGAAGGGGGGATCGGTGTCATTCACAAGAACATGACCATCGAAAAGCAGGCACGTGAAGTGCGTCAGGTGAAGAAGTACGAAAGCGGCGTGGTCAAAGATCCAATAACCATTTCTCCTGATGCCCGCATCAGTGACCTGATTGCCTTGATGCGGGAAAATGACATTTCCGGTATGCCGGTGGTCGTGGGCCGTCAGCTGGTTGGCATTGTCACCAGCCGCGACGTGCGTTTCGAGAGCAATCTCAACGCCAAGGTCGAGACCATCATGACGCCCAAGCAGAGCCTGGTGACGGTGAAGGAAGATGCCAGTCACGACCAGATCAAGGAGCTGCTGCATCAGCATCGCATTGAAAAAATCCTGGTGGTTAACGACGAGTTCGAGTTGCGTGGTCTGATCACGCTCAAGGATATTCGCAAGTCCGAGGATTTTCCCAATGCCGCCAAGGACCAGCAGGGTCGCTTGCGTGTTGCTGCTGCCGTTGGTACCAGTCCCGATACCGACGACCGGGTGGCGGCGCTGGTTGAGGCCGGCGTTGATGTTATTGTCGTGGATACCGCGCATGGGCATTCCGAGGGCGTACTGAGCATGGTGCGTCGTATCAAAGGCCTGTACCCCGAGTTGGGCGTTGTCGGCGGCAATATCGCCACTGCCCAGGCCGCACGTGATCTTGCGGCTGCCGGCGCCGATGCGGTCAAAGTGGGTATCGGTCCCGGTTCCATCTGTACCACCCGTATTGTTACCGGTGTTGGTGTGCCGCAGATATCGGCTGTGTCCAATGTGGTTGACGCATTAAAAGACACTGACGTCTGTGTAATTTCAGACGGTGGTATCCGCTTCTCCGGCGACATTGCCAAGGTCGTGGCTGCCGGTGCTCATGTGGTGATGATCGGCAGTCTGCTGGCAGGTACCGAAGAAGCACCCGGTGAAGTGGAGCTGTTCCAGGGTCGCAGCTACAAGGCGTATCGTGGCATGGGTTCGCTGGGCGCGATGTCGCAAAGCCAGGGATCCAGCGATCGCTACTTTCAGGATGCCGCCTCTGGTGTGGAAAAGCTCGTGCCTGAAGGCATTGAGGGTCGGGTGCCTTACAAAGGCACCATGTCCAGCATTGTCCATCAACTGATGGGTGGCCTGCGCTCCAGCATGGGTTACACCGGTTGTGCCACCGTGGATGAGATGCGTACCAAACCCGAGTTTGTCAAAATCACCGCGTCCGGTATGCAGGAAAGTCATGTTCATGATGTCAGCATCACCAAGGAAGCACCCAACTATCGTATGAGTTGATCACCCGTCGCAATTGCAGCTGCGTGCTGTAATTGCCACGGGTAACTCCCTCCTTTAAGAACAGGGCAAGCTGCGCATGAGTCAAAACATTCACAGCCAGAAAATTCTCATTCTGGATTTTGGATCGCAATACACACAACTGATTGCCCGACGCGTGCGCGAGCTGGGCGTATACTGTGAAATCTGGGACTACCAGTGCACACAGGCGGAAGTGGAAGCCTTTGCTGCGCAAGGCATCATTCTCAGTGGCGGGCCGGAGACGGCCACGCTGGCGGACTCGCCGCAGGCGGCCGATTACCTGTTTACCCAGAATGTGCCTTTGTTGGGTATCTGTTATGGCATGCAAACCATGGCCGAACGCCTGGGCGGCAAAGTCGAAGCCTCGGATAAATCCGAGTTCGGTTACGCGGAAGTCAATCTGCCCGCGCCTGGCGCCCTGTTTGACGGTATCGAAGACCGTATGGTTGAAGGCGGCGTACCTCAGCTGGATGTGTGGATGAGCCATGGTGACAAGGTGGTCAAGTTGCCTCCCGGATTTGTCGTCAGTGCCGAAACCAGCAGCGCCCCGATCGCGGCCATGGCCGACGAGTCCCGTCAGTTTTACGGCGTACAGTTTCACCCCGAGGTGACCCATACGCTGCAGGGACAGCGCATACTGGAACGCTTTGTGCGTAAGATCTGTGGCTGTGATGCCTTGTGGACGTCGGCCAACATCATTGAAGACGCGATTCGGGTGGTGCGTGAACAGGTCGGCAATGACCATGTGCTGCTGGGCCTGTCAGGTGGTGTCGATTCATCAGTGGTTGCGGCGCTGCTGCACAAGGCCATTGGTGATCAGCTTACCTGTGTGTTTGTTGACAACGGTCTGCTGCGCCTGCACGAAGGCGACCAGGTGATGGCGACGTTTGCCCAGAACATGGGCGTGAAAGTCATCCGTGTTGATGCCGAGGACATGTTCCTCAACCGTCTGGCCGGGGTCAGTGATCCGGAGCTGAAACGCAAAGCCATCGGTAATACGTTTATCGAAGTGTTTGATCAGGAAGCCGCCAAAATTGATAACGTTCGCTGGCTGGCGCAGGGCACCATTTATCCTGACGTTATTGAGTCCGCCGGTTCCCGTACTGGCAAGGCGCATGTCATCAAATCCCACCACAATGTTGGTGGTCTGCCCGAGCACATGGCGCTGAAGCTGGTCGAACCGCTGCGTGAGCTGTTCAAGGATGAAGTGCGCCGTATCGGCCTGGAGCTGGGTCTGCCCTACGACATGGTCTACCGTCATCCGTTCCCCGGTCCGGGGCTGGGCGTGCGCATTCTGGGCGAAGTAAAAAAGGAATACTGTGATGTTCTGCGTCGAGCTGACGCCATTTTTATCGAAGAACTGCACAAAGCCGACTACTACCACAAGACCAGCCAGGCTTTTGCCGTGTTCCTGCCGGTCAAGTCGGTCGGTGTCGTGGGTGATGGTCGTCGTTACTCATGGGTGATCACCATTCGTGCAGTGGAAACCATCGACTTCATGACCGCACGCTGGGCACATCTGCCCTACGAGCTGCTGGAAACCGTGAGCAACCGCATCATCAATGAAATTACCGATGTGTCGCGGGTGACCTATGATATTTCCAGCAAGCCGCCGGCAACAATTGAGTGGGAATAATTAGTAGTATTCCCTCAACTGTAAGTCAATCCACGATCAAGGGAACTGATAGCAAGCCATTATGCCACTCACCGGCTACATCTATGACTGACTCCTGTCAGTAGGCATTACTGCTTTGCCTTGCTCTCTGGCCTGCATTGTGGATACTATCTTTGACACTATCGACTGACGCACCAGCACTAACCAATCAGGAGAACGTAATGAAAGTAGTACGTATCGACGACCTCAAAGGTACCGAACGAGAAGTGGTCAGCCCGGCTGGATGGACCAGCGTGAGATTTCTTCTTAAAAGTGATGGCATGGGTTTCTCCTTTCACGAAACCACTTTTCCGCCCGGACTCAAGTTCGATATGTGGTACAAAAATCATGTTGAGGCAGTTTATTGCTACAGTGGCCGGGGAATACTCACCAACCGGGAAACGGGCGAAACTTTCGATATCGAGCCCGGTACGCTTTACGCTCTGGACAAACATGATCGACACACGTTGGAAGCAATCGAGGAGCTGAAGCTCGTCTGTGCCTTCAATCCACCGGTGTCCGGCCGCGAAATCCACGATGCGGATGGTGCCTACATCGCAGATACCGATCCGGACTGATTTGGTTCCGGTTGCTGTACCATCAATAGAAACCAGGCTGCGCGCTTAAGAAGCCAGGCCTTGAGCGCGCAGGTCGTGCAAGGATTTATTCGATGAACAGCAATGATAACGATCCCCCGGCAATCAGGATACGGCGAGCCCTCAAAAAAGACCTTCCAGTGCTTGTCGATTTCCTGAGCAAATTGACCGTGCATGTTGCTGGTGGCACATCCCATACGTTGAAAGAAGCGGAGAAGAAAAAGCTCAAAAGCTTGCTGGGTTCAGCCCTTCAGGATGAGCACAAGCAGGTCATTGTAGCGGAAACAGCGGACGATGGTCTGGTGGGCATGGGTGACATTTCCATCTGGCGTAGTCAGAGCATCTGGGATCAGCTGGATGATGTGGAATTCAGGTCCGGCATCATTGATGATGTCTGGGTAGAACCTGATTATCGTGGACTTGGGGTTTTTCGTGCCATTCTGCGAGAGCTCGTCGCTTTCGCCGAAGAGAACGACGTTCATGAGCTGATTCTGGAATATTCGCTGGCTAACAAGGAAGCAGATACGGCATGGCGTAAACTCGGCTTCACGCCTACCGGTGTTCGAGCCGCTGCATTCACCTCTGCGGTCAGGCAATCATTGTCTGAATCAGAATGAACGCGGATCTACTGGCGCATGACTATATCAATACGCAACAAAGGGGGGAGAGCCGGTGCCAAATGCTCGCAGCGTAAAGGTTTTTTATGATGATGTTATGCTCGGCCACAATCCCGAGGTAGATTATCCGTTTGTTCCCAGTCGGGTAGAGAAGCGCGTCAGGAGTATCCTGCAGGGACTTGATTTCAACTGGAGTTATCCAGAACATCCTGGGCGGTTGACCGCTGTCAAAGAGTATCTGGATAAAAACCCCGTACCGGGCGTCACCTTTAAATCCGCGCCCCGGGCGACCTACAAGCAATTGGGTCGTGTGCACGCCACCGCTTACCTTGATTATATTTTTTCACTGGAGGGTAAGCAGGCTTGGCTTGACCGTGATACGACCGCCGTTTCACCGGACAGTATCAAGGCGGCCACTGCTGCTGCCGGGCTGGCAATCGGGGCGGTGGAGGCCGTGGTAAAGGGGGAAACCCAAAGCGCCTTCGCACTGGTGCGGCCACCAGGACATCATGCCGAGTCGTTGCGGGCGCAAGGATTCTGCCTGTTCAATAATGTTGCGGTGGCGGCCGCCCACGCTCAGGCGAAATTGGGCTGTGAGCGGGTCCTGATCGTCGATTGGGACGCTCATCACGGCAATGGCACACAGGATATTTTCTGGGCTGATCCTGATGTACTGTTCTTCGATACACACTGTGCGGCACCCTTTTATCCGGGCTCAGGACTGCTGGAGGATGTAGGCGGTGGTTTAGGCGAAGGGTACACCGTCAATGTGCCTCTACCCGAGACGGCAGGAGATATTGCTTTTGAAAAGGCATTTCGCGAGATCCTGGTGCCCGCGGCTGATTATTTCAAGCCCGATCTGGTGCTGGTCTCTGCGGGTTTTGATCCGCACCGCAACGATATGGCCCTGAACCTGACGTACGACGGCTTCGCCGTGCTTACCAGTATTGTCCAGGCAATAGCCGACAAGCACTGCAAAGGCCGATTGGCGATAGTCCTGGAAGGCGGTTACAATCTCACCTCTCTGTCACAAGGGGTTCACACCGTGCTGCAGGTACTGGCTGGCGGAGCAGTGCCAGAGCTCGAAGAATGTGGTGTCAAGGAAGTTATGTCAGCAGCGGAATTCCATCGGGACGCATTTAGCGACGATTAAGCAGATCGGAAAATGTCATCTGCAAATACGCCCCGATAGGGTTTTAGACATAAAAGTCCAGTTCTTCCTGCGCTTTCAACAGATCCCGCATCTTGATTGGGTCGTCACCGAAGAAGAAACACAGCCCCCAGTGGGTGCCGAAAGCTGAACGCTCAGGTACTGTTTCCTCGGTAGGTTCACGCAACTCGTGCGACTCGAAATAGGGGTGGTCAGTGGTTTCTGCGGGCATTTCCAGTTTGCTGATCACTCTGCGGCGTGGGTAAACACCGAAACAACCGGCATAACCCTTTGCATCCACCACTTCACGGGGAAAGAAAGCTGCAACTTCTTCCTTGGTGCTTTTAGGATCGAATACCAACATGGATGCCTGATAGGCGCTAAAGCCATAAGCGCGCTCGATAAGCTCGAATGCCTTGAAACCGGGCGGTCGATAGGCGATTTCACCAAAGTACATTTCGCCATCAGCGGTTACAAAGTATTCTGGATGTATCAACCCAAATTGAATGTCGAAAGTTTTTATCAGTTTTTCGATCTGTTTGGTGATGGCATCGCGCCAGCTTTCCAGCTCCTTGGTCGCGGGCACGAACACCGAATAACCCAGGGTGACGTATTCAGAGATATTGAGGAACTTGATCTTGCCGTCGTGGATCCAGGCTTCAACGGCAAATTCCCAGCCATCCAGATGGCTTTCCATCAGTAACGGATACTCCTCCGCCGGAATCTGATCAATCTCTTCAATTTTTCGAATCATCCGGTGGCCGAGGCACCCGGCCTTGTCGAAGGCTTTTACGTGAATCGGGTCATCGGGATCCCCGTCCAGCTTGAGCAGCGTCTGATTGACGCGCTTCATGAAGCGGATGATGTCATCTTTCTCGTGGGCTTCTTCAAAGATACCCACTCGTATGCCGCCGAGCTGCGCACGACGCTTCATCAATGCCTTGTCACGAAACAGAATGGATTGACCATACATTCGCGGGTTATCCATCAGCACTGAATTGATTGCACCCGACCATTCCACGGTTTCTTCAAACAGCGGAATGGCAACATCGACACCTTCATCCTTTAATGCCTGGGCAATCTCCATAGAGCGATCGTTGAGGCGCAGAAAGTCCCAGGGGATGAATGGAATTTTATTGGCATTGCAAAAATCCGCCGCCCAGTTAGGGGCAACCACAACGTATCGCCGATCAAATTTCTGCGCTGCCTTGATGGCATTAACGCTCCAGCCAAGTAGCGCGATGTATCCTTTGTCGGGGTCCTTGGGCGTTTCTGTGCCTTTGACCGAATCCAGCGTCGGGTCAAGCCAGGAAGCGATATCTGTCGCAGGTTGTTCATCTGATGTTAGCGACATCTTGTCAGACGAAGCCGATATTTTTTCTGAACTAACCGATATTTTTTCTGAAATAATCGACATGGCATGCTCTCCGTACTTGGAGTTGAGAGAACCGGCGCCTGATTCAAAGCATTCTGAAACGGTCAAGCTGTTCAGCGTTTTTCAAGTGTCCACAGCTGATACAGAGCCGGGCGGGGCGCCTTGCAGATAACCCTGCAAGGCGAGGCAGGATAATTTTATATTCCTGATTTGACACCCCAAGTGTAGCGGAATGGGGGCAAGATAGACACCCGGGTTATAGAAACCAGTAAATTGGTACATTGCACGCAGGCTGAACGACGATCGTTTTAGAGCCGATCGGCAACTCGGAACGAAGGCTACTGCCATGTATGCCAGTCGCCGTTTTGATAGCTCTCAGCCTGCCGGTTATCAATACGTTTAATGTAAAGCCATTGATTGTCAACCAATTGGCGCACAGTGTCGTGTTTGTTGATAACCGCAGCAATCGCCGCCCGCGACGCATAGATGACCACTGTCAGACGCAACGGTGTGTGGTGCCATGTCTCACCATTATGCACTGACTGCAAGGGCAGACCGATGCGCAGATCTCCGGCATTGCCCTCGAATACACCTATTCGTCCCCCAACAACATTGTGCAGGGTTTTATTGCCACTGCCAAAACGTTGATTGTCCACGGTTGAGCCGTAGTACTGCATGTTGATCCAGTGTGCGACCACCATAGGAGCCGTCATGATCTGTTCCAGAAGTGAACCGGTTGGATCCTGATCGGCGTCATAGTCGTGCAGAAAACAGCGACCTTCCAGATCCATGCCGCGAGTGGCATTGCGCGGACCGATGATAAAGGCCGCATTGTTGGCCAGACCCCACTCGGGACGGGTCTGCGCCCAGTCATTGGCCCGCTGTAATAGTGCTCGTGTCAAGGCCCGAGGTTTATCCTGCATACCATGCAGTTGCAGAGCCGGCGCTCTCTCGCTGGCAGCAGCACGTTGGGCGGAGACCAACTGTGCCTTGATCGACGCCAGGTCACCGGCATGGGTGTCCGGGATTTCATGGGTGTCAAACAGGTCAATCCGGTCGACGGTAGTATTATGCAGGCCTGCCAGAAACCAGGTGCTGTCGGGAATATCCAGGCCCTTGTTAAGCAGCTGCTTGCGCACGGCCCGCTTATTGAGCAGGGCCGCTAGCGCACGGGCATTGATATCTCCTTTCTGACCGCAGCAGGCGCCGCAGTCCAGGCCAGCGCGGTGTGGGTTGTTTTGCGTCTGGCTGCCATGCCCAATGAGCAGTACCAATCGCGCGAAGTTTTTGCCCAGGCCCATGGCTGTCAGTACCTGTGCAGCTATGTCTGCCATACCCTCAATACCGCCGGCAACGACAGCATTCAGCGATGGGCGCAGCGTGATTGCGTCCTTCCGGTTCAGACCCATTGTGTTGTCAGAAGAGGCAGTTGCGTGTCCCGGCAGCGTGCGCCGAACCAGTTGTGCCAGGTAGCCCAATCCCATCGATTCGACAATCACAAAGGCCGACAGCGGTAATGCATGGAATCCGTGCCAACCCCGGCTGGCGCGCAGCCGGGCGTCGCGTCGCTGCTTAATGGAGGCGTCGACTGAGGCGTTGCCGGTGCTGTCAGTGATAGCCATGGCCGGGGCCAGCAGGCCTGGCAACTGTGGCCGAGAGGCATTGGAGCCCAGCGGCTCATAACTGATTGGCAATCCAAAAAAGCCGGCGAAACCCAGCGTCTGTATGTCGGTTGCCTGGGCCTCCAGGTGACGTCGAAACACTTCAGAGCGAACATCAATGCAGAACGCTGCCTGCACCCTTGGCGAAGGTGATGATCGAAACGCTGGCATCGAACAAAGGCGGGTCAAAAGCGCGTCCTGATAGCTGATCTCCTGCGCCCGTTGCCACACGCGGAATGCGTGATCAGCGACGCCTGCGGTTTTCTGGAAGTGCCCATGCCAGGTATCCTGCCAGCGCGCCCAGGTCGAGCCGCCGTCGCGTCGTCCGTCATCCAGTAAGCATTCCCAGCTGATACGAATGGCAAGCAGGTCGATAATGGTGTCATCGTCCGAGCCTGCCAGCTGTGCCTGCCAGCGAAGATAGGCGCACCAGGCTGACCAGCCGTTGATACGCATCAGCAACACTTGCAGAAAACGCGAAGTTTCCTGTGTCGGCAGGCTCAGTTGCACAAGTGCCTGCTCTATCTGCTGGCGTGGACTGTCGGCCAGCAATGCCGCCTTGCCGGCGATGTCTGAAGTTTTCATCAACAGCGCGATGCTGTGATCGGCAGCCAGCGTATTACGCCAGTGATGATAAAGGCCGTGTGACTGGTCGGGCCGCCAGTCCGACTGATCGTGATCAAAATAGGCAGCACAAAGCTGGGATACCTGGTACGTGATAGTGTCGCACCAGGCCGGCAGGTGGTGCAGGTCACGTTGTTGATCAAGGCTGTCAGACAGCAGCGGTGCCGGCGACAGGTGGTCGCTATCCGCATTCAAGGCGTCGGTCAGCTGCCCGACCGTCAATGTCGACTGCAGCTCGTCACGAGCCCGCGCGAGCGCATACAGATTGATGGTGCCACTGTGCCAGGCTTCACGATACCATTTTGCATCCAATGTCATGGGTGAGCCGCAAACTGTTTCCAGCGAGTGTGTTGCCTCAGCAAATGGCTGATCGATATATCCCCAATACGGATTGACGGCAATCATTCGGTCCAGCGGCCAGGTCGGTGCGATACGCTCGATGGCGGTGTTGATGAAAGTGTCAAAGCAGCCCGTATCGGTAAGTGGTCTTGCAGCGCTTGAGGTCATGGCAGGGCTCCTTGTGAATTTGGGTTTCGGTTAGCCTGGGTTTGTGCCTGCGTCGGACTCAGCCGTGCGGGCCAAATTTTAAAGGTCAGGCGGGTAAAAGTTTCATCGAGGTAGAATCCCGAATAAGCCCAGGGGTAAAGAGTTGTGGCCAACGCCCCATGCGGGCGGCAGCGCAGCCAGCTTTGAATGCCGTACAGGGAAGAGAAGGCCGCCAGTACCCAGACAGTCGCCAGCGTACCGGGGGCACTGACGGCAGGTGCAATGGCAGCGAACAGCAGATGCCAGAGCAGGTAAAGCTGACTGAGCGCCAGGACAATGACCGCACCGCGCAGCAAAGACCATGGCGTGCGCCCTTCTTCCAGCCACAACAGCGGCGCCAGGCCCAGAGCAACAAAGACCAGCGCGATCAGTGGTAGCTCAAAGCCCGGCGCGATAGCGCGCCAGGGGAGTAAGGCGACGACCACCAGCAGACCGCTCAATATGGCGGCGACAACATACCAGTAGGGTTGCTGCGTTGCCCCGCGATGCGCAAAGAAGTCGCGGCTGCGGGCAACATCCACACTGCCACCGGCGCTCAGGAAAGCATGTGCCTTGTACAGGGAGTGCGCGACCAGGTGTAGCAGGGCAAGTTCATAGAGGCCCAGGCCAATCTCGAGCAACATGAATCCCATTTGCGCACAGGTCGACCAGGCCAGACGAACCTTGATGCTGATTCGCGTCATCATCACCAGGCTGGCCACCGTTGCTGTGGTGCAGCCGACGATGACCAGCATGAGCTGGGCGGCCGGTGCCAATGAGATCAGCTCGGCCAGGCGTATCAGCACAAAACCGCCCATGTTGACGACGCCGGCGTGTAATAGCGCTGACACTGGCGTGGGGGCTTCCATGACCTGAATCAGCCAGCCATGCAAGGGCAGTTGTGCGGTCTTGAGGATGGCGGCCAGGGCAACCAGTGCCGCCGCCCAATGCAGTGATAGCGGTAGTGATTCGCGGCCGGCCAGGTAGACACTGAGCTCATCCAGCCACAGGGTGCCGGTGCTGTGGTAGATCAGGGCAAGGGCCGTGATCAGGCAGATCTCGGCGAGTCGACTGACCAGAAACTTTTTATGGGCAACTATCTGTGCCGCTTTGCGCTCCGGGTAATGCGTGAGCAGATAGTGCAGACCGATACTGGCGCCGGTCCAGGCCAGGGCGATGGTCAGCAGGTCCTGACTAAGCAATAGCAGACTGACCGACATCAGCGTGAACAGCATGGACCGCACAAAGCGGCGCTGATGCAGATCACCGGTCAGGTAGCGGGAGGAGAAATTGATGATCACCCAGCCCAGCAGTGAAACCAGCAGGGCGGCGACCAGGCCCAGGCGGTCAGGGCTGGCGCCGGTCAGTAGCGCCGCGGCGGTTGCTGCAGTAATCGACACGACGACCCCGGCAAGCCCGGCCAGAGCGGTGCCACGCGCGATTGTCCAGTAGGCATGGGGCTGGCTGGAAACAAGCAGCCAGCCAGCTGCATACACCAGTACCAATATCCAGCCGTTGACAAGTAACTGCACGATTATTCTCCCGGTTAATCAATCAGGGTGACTTATGGGATGTCATGATCGATGCAAAAAAAACTTTTGTAAAATATATGTTTAATATATTATCGTTCGTATTTAAAGAACGGTATGCGTATGAGAAACCTCAATTTCCATCATCTATATTATTTCTGGGTGGTTGCCAAGGAAGGGCATCTAACCAGGGCTGCCGGCTTGCTGCATGTGTCGCAATCATCCATTTCGGCACAGATTCGTCAGCTACAGGATCAATTGGGGCATGAGCTTTTCGAGCGAGAAGGTCGCTCATTACGCCTGACTGAATACGGCCACGTGGTGCTGGAATACGCCGAAAGCATTTTTAGCCTGGGCAGTGAGTTGCTGGCGCTCACCGAGAGCGGCGAACTACAGCACCTGCAACGCTTGCGCATTGGCTCGGTGGCCACGCTCTCGCGGAATTTTCAGGAGAATTTCCTGCGTCCTGTGATCGGTGAGTCAGAGGTCAGGTTGGCCCTGCAGTCAGCCAGTCTTGAGGAGCTACTGGAGCTGCTCAAGGTTCACAAACTGGACCTGATTCTGTCCAATCGCGCCGTGGCAGCTGACTCCTCCACGGCGTGGCGCTGCCAGCAAATTGCAGAGCAGAGTGTCTGTATTGTCGGGCCGCCGTGTCGAGGCCCCCAGACGTTCCGCTTTCCGGAGGATCTGCAGGGTGCGCGGTTGCTATTGCCGGGTCCCAGCAGTGATATTCGTGCTCAGTTTGACCTGATTATTGAGCGGCTGGGCATCGAGATCTCCCCCTATGCCGAGGTGGACGACATGGCCATGTTGCGACTGCTGGCACGAGATTCCGGGGGCCTGGCGGTAGTGCCGGAAGTTGTGGTACAGGATGAGCTGGAAAGCGGGCGGCTGGAGAAACACTGGGTACTGGACGGCGTCGTGGAACGCTTCTATGCCATTACCGCCAAGCGTCATTTTGAGTTGGTGCCGCTTAAAACACTGTTAGAGAAGTCCCAGGCAAGTTTCTTGGTCGGGACCGGAAAGTGATACTGGTGTGTTGTGGTCGAGCCGCCTAAAATGCCAACTGACGATACAAAGACAATGCACCCGCCATGGGGAGACAAACCGTGACCGACAAGACAACAGCCGGTAGCCTGGAGATCACTGGTCAGTTGCCCGTTGGCGATGATCTTGCCTTCATGCGCGAGGCTCTGAGCCTGGCGCAGCGTGCCGCTGCCCAGGGTGAAGTGCCGGTGGGCGCCATTATCGTCAAGAATGGTCAGGTGGTGGGTCAGGGGTACAACCAGCCGGTGGGCAGTCATGATCCGTCCGCGCACGCGGAAATCTGCGCGTTGCGGGATGCCGGGCAGACGCTGGAGAACTATCGGCTGCCCGGTTGCACCCTGTATGTCACCATTGAGCCGTGCACCATGTGCCTGGGTGCCATTATCCATGCCCGCATTGCCCGTCTCGTGTTCGGCGCTGCAGAGCCCCGGTATGGCGCCGTCAGCAGTGGCCAGCGCCTGTTGGAAAATGGTGTATACAACCATGAACTGGCGGTCAGCAGCGGTATTCTTGCAGAAGAGGCAGCCGGCTTGATGAAACAGTTTTTCCGCCAGCGGCGCGCGCTCACCAGGCCTCAGGGGCTGTCACCGGACGCGGGTGCCGAGCTGCAATAATTGCCTGATTTTTGCTGGTAAATGGCGTATCATACTGCCCCGAATTCTGCAGGTTCTTTCTTCCGGCTCCACTGACTTTAAGGCTATCAGACACAATGCTTGTTCTCACTGGCAGCACCGCTCATTCCGATTTCCGTCTCCGTAAGCTGCTGCGCACAGTGCAGCAGGAACTACCCGCTGTGCGAGCCCTGAGTTCGCATTTTGTGCATCTGGCCGAGTGCTCGCGCGAGCTGACTGACCATGAAACCGGCGTTGTGCAGCAGTTACTGGCTTATGGTCAGGGTCTGCGAGAGGATGATGCCGAACTGGGCAATGAAGGTGTCTCCCGTCTGGTTGTGCCACGTCCGGGCACCATTTCTCCCTGGTCGAGCAAGGCCACCGATATTGTGCATAACTGTGGACTGGATGCGGTGGTTCGTCTGGAGCGGGGCGTCATCTGGGATATCGCATTGAACAAACCGCTGTCCGATGCTGAGCTGTTGGTGCTTGATGACTACCTGCATGACAAGATGACACAGTCCGTGCTGGCTGATATTGACGATGCCGTCTGTCTGTTTACTCATGCCGAGCCGGGCACATTGGCCACGGTGGATGTGCTGGGTGCCGGCAAACCGGCGCTGGTGGCTGCCAATCAAAGCATGGGACTGGCGCTGGCCGATGATGAGATGGACTACCTGGCAGACGCTTTCCAGCGTCTGGGGCGTAACCCCAACGACATTGAATTGATGATGTTTGCCCAGGCCAACTCCGAGCACTGTCGGCACAAGATATTTAATGCCAGTTGGACCCTGGATGGCATTGATCAGGAGTTGTCGCTGTTCGCGATGATCCGAAATACCCATAAAAAGTCCCCGGACAAGGTGTTGTCGGCTTACAAGGACAACGCTGCAGTCATGTGCGGCAGCGACGGTGGGCGGTTCTTCCCGCAGCCACACAGCCATGAGTATGCCTATACACAGGAACCCATCCATATCCTGATGAAGGTGGAAACCCATAATCACCCAACCGCCATTGCACCGTTTCCCGGTGCCGCCACCGGCAACGGCGGTGAGATTCGTGACGAAGGGGCCACGGGCACCGGCGCCAAACCCAAAGCGGGTCTGTGTGGCTTCAGTGTCTCCAATCTGCGTATCCCGGCATTGCCACAACCGTGGGAAGAGGACTTTGGTCGTCCCGCGCATATTGTGTCTGCCCTGGACATCATGCTGGAAGGCCCGATTGGTGCTGCGGCATTTAATAACGAATTTGGCCGTCCCAACCTGTGTGGTTATTTCCGGACCTACGAAGAGTCGGTGCCATCAGTCAACGGTTATGAAGTACGTGGCTACCATAAGCCCATCATGATCGCCGGGGGGCTGGGTAATATTCGGGAACAACACGTACAGAAGCATGCCTTCAAACCAGGCGCAAAACTGATTGTGCTGGGTGGGCCCGCCATGCTGATTGGACTGGGTGGTGGTGCTGCCTCTTCGATGGCGGCCGGCGCCAGTGCTGCCGAACTGGATTTTGCCTCGGTGCAACGGGAAAACCCGGAAATGCAGCGCCGTTGCCAGGAAGTCATTGATCAGTGCTGGCAGATGGGTGATGACAATCCCATTGCATTCATCCATGACGTGGGTGCCGGTGGTCTGTCCAATGCGCTGCCAGAGCTGGTGAAAGACGGCGAAAGTGGCGGCATCTTCCAGCTGCGCAACATCCCCAATGCCGAATCGGGCATGTCGCCACTGGAAATCTGGTGTAACGAAGCCCAGGAGCGCTATGTACTGGCGGTGATGCCTGAGCAACTGGCACAGTTTGAAGCCATCTGCCAGCGAGAGCGTTGTCCGCATGCGGTTGTCGGTGAAGCCACGGATGAGGACATCATTCGTTTGCAGGATGCCCATTTTGACAACCTGCCAATTGACCTGCCGATGTCGGTGCTGTTTGGCAAACCGCCGCGCATGCATCGTGATGTGCAAAGCGAAACCATCGAACCTGTTGCCCTGGATACGGCGCAGATCGAGCTCGATGAAGCACTGGAGCGCGTGCTGAGCCTGCCGGCTGTTGCCAGTAAGAGTTTCCTGATCACCATCGGTGACCGGACGGTGACCGGTCTGGTCAGTCGTGATCAGATGGTTGGCCCCTGGCAGGTACCGGTGGCCGATGCCGCGGTCACCGCGGCGGCCTTCGACAGTTATTGTGGTGAAGCCATGGCCATGGGTGAACGCACACCGGTGGCACTGCTGGATGCGCCGGCATCCGGTCGTATGGCGGTCGCCGAAGCCATTACCAATATTGCCTGTGCCCGCATCAATGATATCCGGGACATCAAACTGTCGGCCAACTGGATGGTGGCGGCAGGTCATCCTGGTGAAGACGCCCGCCTGTATGAAACGGTGAAAGCGGTGGGCATGGAACTGTGCCCGGATCTGGGCATCTGTATTCCGGTGGGCAAGGACTCAATGTCCATGCGCACGGTATGGCAAGACCAGGGCGAGCAGAAGAGCAATACCTCGCCACTGTCGCTGGTGATTTCCGCGTTCGCGCCAGTGCTCGATATCCGCCGCACGGTAACACCGCAGTTGCGAACCGACAAAGGCGCCAGTGATCTTCTTTTGATCGACCTGGGGCGCGGGCGCAATCGCATGGGTGGTTCGGCACTGGCACAAGTGTATCGTGAGCTGGGCGATGTGCCGGCAGATCTGGACAGCGCCCAGGACCTGAAGAATTTCTTCGCTTTGGTGCAGCAACTTAATACGCGTGAATTACTGCTGGCCTACCATGACCGTTCCGATGGTGGCGTCATGGTGACGCTTGCGGAAATGGCATTTGCCGGTCATTGCGGCCTGGATATTCAATTGTCCGAACTGATGCACCCCGATACCAATGCCATCGACGTGCTGTACAACGAAGAGCCCGGTGCCGTCCTCCAGGTACCACGTGCACAGCTGAACCAGGTGTTGAGTCTGATCGAAGAGCATGGCCTGTCGGATTGCACCAGTGTCATTGGCGCGCCGGCCGGAGATCAGCATATCCGTGTATTCAATTCGGGTCGCCTGTTGCTGGAACGCAGTCGTGTGGATTGCCAGCAATTGTGGGCGCAGACCAGCTATGAGCTGCAGGCAATGCGTGATAATCCGGAAGCCGCCGAGCAGGAGTTTGAACGTTTGCTGGACAACAAGGATCCGGGGCTGCAGGCACGTCTGAGTTACGACGTCGATCAGGACATCGCCGCGCCCTTCATCAATACCGGTGTGCGACCTTCAGTTGCCGTGCTGCGCGAGCAGGGTGTTAACGGCCATGTAGAAATGGCTGCCGCTTTTGATCGTGCCGGTTTCCGTGCCGTTGATGTACACATGAGCGATATCCTTAGTGGCTCAGTCAATCTGGACACTTTTAACGTGCTGGCGGCTTGCGGCGGTTTCTCCTATGGTGACGTGCTGGGTGCCGGTGGTGGCTGGGCCAAGTCGGTGCTGTTTAATGAACCGTTGCGACAACAGTTTGCGGCATTCTTTGAGCGCAAAAATACCCTGTCGCTGGGCGTGTGCAATGGTTGTCAGATGATGTCGCTGTTGCATGAACTGATTCCCGGTGCCGGGCACTGGCCGCGCTTCGAGCGCAACCGCTCTGAACAGTTCGAGGCCAGGGTGAGTCTGATGACGGTGCCGGAATCGCCCTCTGCATTCCTGCAGGGCATGAAAGGTTCACTGTTCCCTGTTGCTGTGGCACATGGCGAAGGCCGCGCCCGGTTTGTTAACAACGGCGACCAGTTGCAGCTCAAGGCAGCAGCAGGTATTGCCCTGCAGTACGCCGACAATTATGGTGCCGTGACCGAGCACTATCCGGAGAACCCCAATGGCTCGCCTGCCGGCATTGCCGGTGTGTGCAGTAAGGATGGTCGTGCCACCATCATGATGCCGCATCCTGAGCGGGTGTTCCGCGCCGTGCAGAATTCCTGGCGTCCTGACGAGTGGCAGGAAGATGCGCCAACGCTACGCATGTTCCGCAATGCACGGGCCTGGCTGAAGTAGACAAGCAAGATTAATGGCGGGAGGCAATCATGTACAAGCTTTGCTTTTATGTGCCTGACGAACACCTTGAGACCGTCAAGGCTGCGGTTTTTGCGGCCGGGGGAGGGCGTATTGGTGATTACGACAGTTGTTGCTGGCAATCGGCGGGCGAAGGCCAGTTTCGTCCGCTCGCTGGCGCCAACCCCTTTGTTGGCACACATGACGCCCTGACCCGGGTGCCGGAAACCAAAGTGGAGCTGGTCTGTGATGACGCACATATCCAGTCCACCGTGGCGGCACTCAAACTCGCTCATCCCTACGAAGAACCTGCCTACGATGTGATTCTGCTAGCAGATTTTTGATGCGGTAGACGGCAGGGCAGGCAATGTTGGCGCTGGCTGTCAGTGACTTTCGCTGATCAGGGTGATTTCCGCTTTTTTTCTTTCGGCAGAATAGCGCACATCATACATGCGTACGGGGAAATGCTGCTTCCGGCGATCTTCAAAATACTGCTGTAACGTGGATTTCACCACGGCAAAGGCAATATCGTCCCAAGGCACTTCGGCTTCGGTGAAAAGTTTCACCTCCAGGCTCTCGATGCCGGCGCTGAATTCGCGACTGGCCAGTTCGCCTTTAAAAAACAGGTAGACCTGGTTGATATTGGGCAGATTAAAAAGTGTATACAGGCTGTTATCGTCCAGATTGATTTCCGCGCCGGCTTCTTCACGGGTTTCGCGCAGAGCGCCTTCAAGCGTGGTTTCGCCATTCTCCATAAAACCGGCTGGCAAGGTCCACAGGCCCTTGCGCGGTTCGATGGCACGACGGCAAAGCAGTACCTGGTCGCCGGTCACCGGCAGGGTGCCAACAATGTTATTCGGGTTCTGGTAGAAAACAATGTCGCAGCTCAGGCAGCAATAGCGCAGTTTGTCGTCGCCGGGCGGAATATGGTGAGTCACCGGGCCGGCGCAATAGTGGCAGAATTTCATGCAATCTCTGTTAGTGGGGTTTTGACGATCCGCGGTGACGCAATTTCATCGGCAGGATATCAGCCTTGGGTTGCTTGTGTCGCGTGTTAACTTCGTCAAAGGGGTGGTGCAGGCAGTGATTAAGGCGGGCAAATGAATCATGCATCATATCGGACAGACGAATGCAGCGGGCGGTTGGGTTGGTCGCGCGCTGAAGTTCCATATCGATGCGGAACTGCAGCCCCTCCAGTCGCTGGCGCGTGCTGTCCGGGGCCGAGCGCAGTAACTTGCGGGTCAATCGACGCCGCAGTTTTTCCAGCGACTCGGGGTCCTCCCGGTGCATGGCAAGCAGGGTATCGAAATCAGGTAAATCGCCCATAAGCGGTTATATCCTGTTGATTTCACAATGCAACCTGAACTGCTTTGATGTCATGAACGCTTCAACTTCCTGCAATCTTTTTTCCGCAGCGCGTAGGGCATTGTGACACTGATCGATGTCAGGGCAGCTATCGCTCGTCTGGCTCTCGTCCGTGGTTTGAGCCTGAGCGCCGCGATGGCGACTGTTGCGTCTACCTGTCACTTTACGAACTTTGGGCTCCTTGTCAAGTACGATCCAGAAAATAACATAGGCCCACAAGCTCACACCACCCAGGATAAACAGCGACAGGAATGTCACCAGTCTGACGATAAACGTACTGATACCCAGGTAGTCAGCGACACCGGCGCATACCCCGGCAATGCGGACATTGCTGCGGCTGCGATACAGGGGTTTTTTCAGGTCAAAGCGCGGGCTCTCTGCCGCGTTGTCGGTGGCGGTTTCGGGCTCGAATTCCGGCGGTGGCTCGGCAGTGGCGGTTCTCTGTTGTTTGTTGTTATTGGCAAAGCCCCCCATGGCCGCCTTTATACGTGCCGGTCGCTCTTCATCATCCAGCAGCCAGTACATGACAAAGTAGACAATGATCAGGAACGGCGAGGCGAAGCAGGCCACGCAGTAAATCACCCGGACCAGTGCTGAAGGTACTTCGAGGTAGCGGGCGAACCCGCCACACACACCCAGGACCTTGCGGTTTTCGCGGTCCAGCGTCAGCGGGGCGCGGGTTCTGCGATAAACAGTGTCGTCATCAGCGTTGCTGTTCATGTTGCTCCCTCCAGCCTGGTACTTCAGCGTCCAATATGGATTCCAGCGTATCAATCCGTTGATTCATGCTGTCGGCCAGCGCGCTGAGTTGACTCAGGTTGTAGGCCTGTTCCGCCGCGGGCAGCTTCTTCTCCTTGCGGCGGTACAGCAAAGCTACCCAGATCGTCACGAAGGTGCCGCCGACGGCAACCAGCGCGATGACAAATTCGAAGAATTCCATGGGCCTTTTCCTTGTTTATTTGTTGAGTTTGGCTTTGATGCTTTCCAGTTCCTGGTCGATCTTTTCCTGATTGGCCAGTTCCTCGAACTCATCCTGGAGACCACGCTGCTTGATGTTCAGGCTGTCCACCTGACCTTCCATCTGGTCTATCTTGCGCTCGTAATACTCAAATTTGTTCATCGCGTTGTCAATACTGTAGTTATGCAGCTTCTGATTGACGTTGACGCGTGACTGCGCAGCGGTGGTCCGCATCAGCAAGGTTTTCTGACGAGCACGGGCATCGGTCAGTTTAGCCTGCAACTGCTCGATTTCATGGCTGAGTTTGTCCAGCGTCTCGTCAAGCTTGGTCAGCTCATCTTCCAGCATCTGAATCGTGGTCAGCACACTGGATTTTTCGATCAATGCCGCCCTGGCCAGATCTTCGCGCTCCTTTTTCAGCGCCAGCTCAGCCTTTTCTTCCCAGTCGGCTGCCTGTCGGCCCAGTTGTTCGATACGGCGATTGACAGTTTTTTTCTCGGCAATCACCTTGGCGGTGCTGCTGCGAACTTCAACCAGAGTCTCCTCCATTTCCTGTATCATCATACGAATCATTTTTTCCGGATCTTCAGCCTTGTCCAGAATGGCACTGATGTTGGAGTTAATGATGTCGCTCAAGCGTGAGAAGATACCCATGTTTATTACCTCAAAAATTGGCGTTGGTGGATCGGGTCCAAACAGTTCGAGCAGGAACTGTGCCAACAGCAGCTTTATATTGTAACTACCTGATAAATATATATTAAAAATTCAATCCAGATTTTAGTGACTTATGGCGCTTGGCTGCTACAGTCAATAAGTGGTATTTTTCGCGACATATTGGTTTAGGTCCCTGCCGAGAGATCCGCTATGTCGTCTGATGTGTCATTGCCCCGCATGATTGGGGAGTCCGCCTGTTTTCTGGAGATGCAGGAGCATGTATCCCAGGTAGCACCACTCAATAAGCCTGTGTTGATTGTCGGCGAACGTGGCACTGGCAAAGAGCTGATTGCGTCACGCCTGCATTACCTGTCAGCGCGCTGGCAGAACAATTTCCTGAAAATTAACTGTGCGGCGCTCAGCGATGCCTTGCTGGAAGCGCAGCTGTTCGGGCATGAAGCGGGGGCCTTTACCGGCGCCACCGGGCAGCGCAAAGGACTGTTTGAACGGGCCGACGGTGGCACACTGTTTCTGGATGAGCTGGCCAATACCGCCATGCCGGTTCAGGAGAAAATCCTTCGCGTCATCGAATATGGCGAGTTTGAGCGCCTGGGTGGTAACCAGACCCTGAAAGTGGATGTGCGGCTGGTGGCGGCGACCAATGAGGACCTGCCGGCGCTGGGCCGTGCTGGCAAGTTTCGCGAAGACCTGATTGACCGCCTGGCCTTTGACGTAGTGACGCTGCCGCCACTCAGAGTGCGTAAGGAGGATATTCTGGTGCTGGCAGAGCATTTTGCCATCAGTATGGTAAAAGAGATGGATGAGGACTTTTTTGCCGGCTTTTCCGAGTCGGTACAGCGCCAGCTGCTCAATTACAGTTGGCCCGGCAATATTCGTGAGTTGAAAAACGTCATTGAGCGAGCAGTCTATCAGCACCCCAACAAAACTGTGACCCGTCTGGTGTTCAACCCGTTCGAGTCGCCCTACCGACCGGCCGTGTCACCAGTGCGCGAGCTGAGTGAATCGGCCGGTACTGACAATGCCACTGATGAGACGTCAACGCCGCTGGCTGCCGATAAGGCCGCCGCCGATTGGGATGGGCAGGCGCTGGACTTCCGTCAGCATATACAGGATTACGAAACGGATCTGTTGCGTAAGGCTTTGGAGCATTGCCAGTTCAATCAGCGCAAAACGGCGACGCATCTGAATTTGAGTTATCACCAGTTGCGCGGTTATCTGCGTAAATATGACCTGCTGTCCTGATTCGCTGATTGTTTGAGAACTGCTTATATGGAATTTCAGTTTCCACCCATCAATTATCTCTACCTGGTCGCCTGCCTGATGGCCGGTGCCCTGGTGATATTCAGCCTGGGACAGGCCCACACGCGCACCGGCAAACTGTGGGTGGCGGTGATGGCAAGCTTTGTTGTCTGGACTGCTGGCGAGCTGATCGCCAACAGCGGCACCACAGTCGCCTGGCAGGTCGGTTTTCAGCGAGTGGTCTATCTGGGTGTCATCGGTGCCACGACTTCCTGGCTGCTGTTTGCAATCTGCTTTTCCGGTTTTGACCGTTGGCTGGGCAAACGGCTGATTATCGTGCTACTGGTGGTGCCACTGAGTTCAATTGCTCTGGTCATGACCCTGGATCAGCATCAGCTTTTGTATACCAGTGCCGTACTGGTGGAGCGCAACGATTATGTTGTGCTGGAGCTTGGTTACGGCATGGGTTTCTGGCTGCATCTTATCTGCGCACATCTGTTCACCATGACCGGCTCGGTGTTGCTGCTCAATACCAGCATAAAGCAACCCAGGATTTATCGGGGGCAGTCATTGCTGATTGGCATTGCCGCGCTGATGCCGGTGATACCCAATATGATGTATGTGGCTGGTATTGACCTGGCCGGTGGCTTTGATCCGACGTCGCTGTTTTTTGTAATCAGTGCGATTCTGGTAACCATTGCTACCCATCAGTATCACTTCCTGTCGCTGACGCCGGTGGCGCGTGACCGGGTTTTTGATCACATCAATATTGCGGTGGTGGTGGCCAACGCGAAACACCAGGTCTCCGATGTGAACCCGGCCTTTGTCAGCATGACTGGCGAAGCACTGTCCGATATTGAAGGACTGCTGGTGGCGGATGTGCTGACAAAATATTTTCGGGGTGTTGATATCTCGGAGATTGACAGTGGCTGGCAGGGGCGTCTGACGGCGCTTGATGGTGAGCGTCAATACGACGTCAACAGCATGCCTATTCGCAGCGCCGGAAAAAAGGTAATCGGCTATCTGGTATTGCTTAATGATGTGACGCAGGTGCAGAAAGCGCTTGATGAGATCAGTCGATTGATTGGGGATGCCGACAGCGACCGGGATGATGTCTGATGGTTGGGCAGGCAGGACTGGGACAATGTCCTGAATTGATGCCGCCAGATGTGCTTACGTCGCTAGTGCTGCCGCCGACCCAGGTTGATGTCTGGCTGGTGCCAGCGGTGGCTGATGGTGCCGAAGTGGAAAAAATTGCTGGCAACTGGTTGAGTGACGATGAGCGGGCGCGACTGGACGGGCGACGTCTGCCCAAGGGGCGGGCCATGTTTCTGCTCACCCGGGCCGTGCTCAGGCGCCTGCTGTCAGCCTATTGCCCGGATGTTCATCCAAAGGACTGGCAACTGGGCCGCAGCGCCGAAGGTCGACCCTGTGTACAGGGTCCGGTGCCGGCGCCGTTCTTTAATCTGTCTCATACCGACGATGCGCTGGTGCTGGCCTTTGCCAGTAATGGTGAGCCAGGGGTCGATATTGAACATCTGGATCGGCAACTGGACGCCGGCGCTTTGGCGCAGCGATACTTTTCTACTGCCGAGTGCCGGTCGTTGATGTGCCTGCCTGCCTCGCAGCAACGGGACCGCTTTCTGCGCCTGTGGACGCTGAAAGAAGCCTGTGTCAAAGCCAACGGCCAAGGCCTGGCGCAGGCCCTGAGGCATTTTGAATTTGCTTTTGCGGATAGTGGCAGTTTGATGTTTTACCCGACCCCTCTCGAGTCGCCGCCAAACTGTTACTGGCGCCTGTGGTCGATAACGCTGAGTGAGTTGCGTATTGCGCTGGCAGTGCGCTGTCAGTCAGATCCTGGCATGTGTCAGTACCGGCTGCGGCAATTGCAGTGGCCGGACCAGGTCAGTACCATCACCCGTGAGGCTGACTATACAGGCGCACTTTGATCAACCGTCAATATCGTCATCTTCGACCAGTTCCCGCGCTCGCCACATGCGTACCGTCTTGATCAGGTTGTCCTTCACCTGAATGATCTCAACATAGTAATTACCAACCTGAATGCCGGTGGCGGATTCGGGAATCGACTCGAGTGCTTCGACCAGCAGACCATTGAGGGTTTTTGCATTTTCCGAATCCAGATCCCAGTCTAGGGTCCGGTTGATGTCGCGCAAGGTGGCGGTGCCGTCGATCAGAAAACTGCCATCGGGTTGCGGGTGAATATCTCGACTGTTGTCGGCCATGTCAGTGGTAAATTCGCCGACAATTTCTTCCAGAATATCTTCCAGGGTGACGATACCTTTGATCACGCCATACTCGTCAACCACAAATGCCAGGCGTTTTCTGCCGGACTGGAAATTGAACAGTTGCGTATGTAGCGGCGTGCTTTCCGGAATGAAATAAGGCTCATCCGCTTCCCTCAGAAAGTCCTCGCGTTCAATGTCACTGCTGCGCAGAAATTTGCCCAGACTGCGCATGTGCAGAACACCAACAATATTGTCGATTTCCTTCTGGTAGATAGGGATGCGTGTGTGCTGGCTATTGCTGATCGCCTCCAGAATGTCGGTTACATCGTTGTCGATATCGATGCCGATGATTTCGCTGCGGGGCACCAGGATATCGTTGACTGTCACTTTTTCCAGATCCAGGATATTGAGCAGCATGCCCTGGCCTTGTTTGGGGATCAGCTGCGCGGATTCATGTACCACAGTGCGCAACTCTTCCGGACTCAACTGATGATCAGTCGACGCTTCGGATTTGATGCCCAATGTGCGGATCAGCACACTTGACACTCGATTGGCCATCCACACCAGTGGGTACAGCAGTTTCAGTAAAACAATCAGCAGCAGGCTGGAGGGGTAGGCGATACGCTCCGGGTGCAGGGCGGCAATGGTTTTGGGGGTAATTTCCGCAAAAATCAGGATGACCAGTGTCAGCACAATGGTGGTCAGCACTGTCTCCGGATTGCCAAAAACCTGGATGGCAATGGTGGTGGCAATGGAGGCGGAGAGCAGATTGACAAAATTGTTGCCGATCAGGATGACGCCGAGCAGCTTGTCCGGTGCCTCCAGCAACTTGCTGACCCGCAGGGCGCCAGCATGTTTCTGACGAACCCGGTGCTTGAGTCGATAGCGGTTGAGACTCATCATGCTCGTTTCCGAGCTGGAAAAGTACGCCGATGCTATGACCAGAAAGACCAGAAGACCGGTAAGAAAAGGGACGGGCGACGATTCAGCGTCCATCAGGACGGTGACCTCCTTGAATTGTGATTGGGTGATAAATGCCAGAGTGGGCTGTGGTTACAGTATGAATTCCAGCACAAATTTGGAACCGTAGAAACCCAGCAGCAAGCACACGAAGCCAGTCAGGGTACCGCGAATGGCCGTTGTGCCACGCCAGCCCAGTTGGTGGCGGCCCCACAGTAGTACGGCAAAGACGAGCCAGGCCAGCACCGAGAAAAACATCTTGTGGGGCAGGCCCTGGGCGCCAAGATCATCGACAAATACAAAGCCGGCAATGATGCCTAGGCTGAGCACGATCTGGGCAACCCAGATCAGCTCAAACAGCAGTCGCTCCATGTCCTGCAGGGGCGGAAAGCGTTTGATGACACTGGCCGCGTGCCTGTGCCTTAGCTGGTAGTTCTGGAAAGCCAGAAAAGCAGCCTGAACGGCGGCCAGGGTAAACAGGCTGTAGGCCACGATGGACAGCAGGATATGACTGGCGATGCCGGCAGAAACGGGCTGGGCGGGATAATTGCTGTCGATGGTCAGTGACAGGATGATGGTCAGCATGGCCAGGGGGAACACACCAACAATCAGGTTCCCTAACGGTCTGCGGGCGCTGCTGGCGATAGTAAACAGGGCAATGACAGCAAAGATCAGCGTACTGATTTCAAACACACCAAAATGGTAGCCGTCAGCTCGCGCGATCAAGGTCCAGGCACTGATACAGTGAGCCATGACGGCAATCATGCCGGTCAGTAACACGATGCCCGGCGTTCTGGTGCGCGCGGTTCTGGCTTTGATCGCCTGTCCCTGGCATGTGAGGCTGATAAGGTACAGGGCGACAGCTACAAGTCCTGACAGCGTCGTTATTGGCATGAGTTTTCTGTGTGGCTCCCGGTTGGTGTGAGCTGGGGTGTGCGTCAACGCGCAAAGTGTCGCACAACTGGTTGATGCGTTGAAGTGTTTTTTCCGGCATCTATTTCCGGCACCTCCGGGGTATGCCGGGGTGTGCTGGCTATTGTAGGTCTCCGCTATCAGGGTGATAATAGAGGGCTTTACAGTTGCCAACCGGTTTGTTTTTGGCAAACCGTGACCAAGCAGAGGCATAACACAGATGTTTGACAGCTTAACCGAACGGCTTTCCGGGGCACTGCGCAAGATCAGCGGCAAGGCCACTCTGACCGAAAACAATATTGAGGAAGCCCTGCGCGAGGTGCGCCGCGCCTTGCTGGAAGCCGACGTGGCCTTGCCCGTGGTCAAGGATTTCATTGACCGGGTCAAGCTGCGTGCAGTGGGCCAGGAAGTGTCGCAGAGCCTGAGTCCGGGGCAGGCCTTCATCAAGATTGTACAGGCTGAACTGGAAGCGGTGATGGGGTCGGCCAATGAAGAGCTGAATCTCAATGCGCAGCCGCCAGCCGTGGTGCTGATGGCAGGCCTGCAGGGTGCCGGTAAAACCACCACTGTGGCCAAGCTGGCGCGCTGGCTCAAGGACTCCAAAAAGAAATCGGTGATGGTGGTCAGTGCCGACGTCTACCGTCCGGCAGCGATCAAGCAGCTGGAAACCCTGGCCAGCGATGTCGGGGTGAAATTCTTTGCCTCTGATGTCTCCCAGAAGCCGCAGGACATCGTGCAGGCCGCCGTCAAGGAAGCGCGCAAGGCGTTTGTTGATGTGCTGCTGGTGGACACCGCCGGTCGCCTGGCGGTAGATGCCGAAATGATGGCGGAGATTGGTGACCTGCACCGGTTACTTAACCCGATCGAAACCCTGTTTGTGGTGGACGCCATGACGGGGCAGGACGCGGCCAATACCGCCCGCGCGTTTAATGAAGCGTTACCGTTGACCGGTGTGGTGCTGACCAAGGCTGATGGTGATGCACGTGGTGGTGCGGCACTGTCAGTCCGACAGATTACCGGCAAACCCATCAAATTCATGGGCATGGGCGAAAAGACCGATGCCCTGGAGCCGTTTTACCCGGACCGGATTGCCTCGCGTATCCTGGGCATGGGCGATCTGCTGTCATTGATTGAAGAAGCAGAGCGCAAGGTTGACAAGGACAAGGCCGCCAAACTGGCGGGTAAATTCCAGAAGGGCAAAGGCTTTGACCTGGAAGATTTCCGCGAACAATTGCAACAGATGAAGAGCATGGGCGGCATGGCCAGCATCATGGACAAAATGCCGGGTATGGGCGCATTGCCACCCGGTGCTGCCGCCAAGGTCAATGACGGTCAGTTCGGGCGCATGGAAGCCATCATAAACAGCATGACGCCACGCGAGCGCCGCAATCCGGATATGCTCAACGGCTCTCGCAAGCGCCGCATATGCCAGGGGTCAGGCACCCAGATTCAGGACCTTAACCGCCTGATGAAGCAGCACAAGCAGATGCAGAAAATGATGAAGAAGATGAAAGGCGGCGGCATGGCCAACATGATGCGCGGTCTGGGTGGCATGAGGGGGCAAGGAGGCTTCCCCGGCGCAGGTGGTCCGCCACGCTTCTGATCACGATGGCAAGGGAAGGAAAGTGCAGATTAAGGCAGTAAATCAGTAAAAAACCTGCAAACATTCCTTCCCACAAGCGACCATTTCGCTTAGAATACCGCACTTTTTCCGGCACTGTGTCGGGAATACTCTGTTTTCGTACGAAGCAAACATTAGGAAAGTAGTCTATGGTCACAATCCGACTGGCTCGCGGCGGCGCCAAGAAAAAGCCTTTTTACCACATCACGGTAACTGACTCACGCAACGCACGTGACGGCCGTTTCATCGAGCGCGTAGGGTTCTTCAACCCGCTGGCGCGTGGTGCTGAAGAGCGTCTGCGTATCGACCTGGATCGCATTGGTTACTGGTCTGGCCAGGGCGCACAGCCCAGCGAGCGCGTTGCCAAGCTGATCAGCGAAGCAGCTCAGGCTGCCAGCACTCAGGCCTGATCGACGGTTTCGATCAGAGTCGAGAGGCGATGTCCTTGAACAAGTCAGGCATCCGGCTGGGTCGCGTGGCATCGCCCTATGGCGTCAAAGGCTGGGTGAAGCTGGTTTCGTTTACTCAGCCCAGAGACAACATCTTCAGCTACCGGCACTTCTTTGCGAATCGCAACGGCGTGCAAGTGGAGCTGGAGATGGACGATGGCAAGCCACAGGGTAAAGGTCTGATCGCGCATTTTGTCGGGTTTGATACACCTGAAGCGGTACGCGAACTGACCGGTCTGGAGCTGAGCGTGTCCTCAGACACGCTGCCGGAGCTGGACGCTGAAGATTATTACTGGCATCAGTTGATCGGTTTGCAGGTGTTCAATCGCACCGGGGTCAACCTGGGGCGGGTGGAAAGCCTGTTCGAGACCGGTGCCAATGATGTTGTGGTGGTTGCGCCGGATAGCGACAGTATTGATGACCACCAGCGCCTGATTCCATGGTTGCCGGAACGGGTGGTGATTGAGGTCGATCTGGCCGCTGGTTGTATCGTGGTCGATTGGGAGCCGGACTACCTTATCTGAGGAGCCGGGCCTGAACGGCCAGATTTAATGATTTTGCACGGAGACGCGCGCATGCAGGTTGGCATTGTTACGCTGTTTCCGGAGATGTTTACCGCTGTGACGCAATATGGCGTCACGGGTCGGGCCTGTCGTAACGGCCTGATGCAGGTGTCCTGTCACAATCCTCGTGACTTTGCGACAGACCGGCATCGGACTGTGGATGACAAGCCCTTTGGTGGCGGTGCCGGCATGTTGATGAAAACCGGCCCCCTGTGTGCGGCAATTGATCAGGCCAGAGCCTGGCAATCAGCAACGCCCACGGTTATCTACCTGTCCCCGCAAGGGCGCAGACTGGATCAGCGTGGTGTGACGATGCTGGCACAGCGCAGCAACCTGGTGCTGGTGTGCGGGCGTTATCAGGGCATTGATGAGCGCGTGCTGCACAGCGAGATTGATGAGGAATGGTCGGTAGGTGACTATGTTCTCAGTGGCGGCGAGTTACCCGCCATGGTGATGCTGGATGCGATCATCCGCTACCAGCCCGGTGCGCTGGGGCATGAGGATTCGGCAGGGCTGGATTCGTTTGCGCCGCTGGAGGATGACGGATCGGGTTTGAACAGCATTGGTTTGCTGGATTGTCCGCGCTATACGCGGCCGCAGGATTTTGCGGGGCTTCCGGTACCGGATGTACTGGTGGGTGGCAACCACGAACAGATCAGGCGCTGGCAGTTGAAGCAGCGACTGGGCAGGACATGGCTTAAGCGGCCTGACATGATTGAGCAACAGCAGCTCACTCGGGAACAGCAGGCTTTGTTAAACGAATTTATGAGTGAATACGGTACCTCAGCTGACTGACAGACCCGCCCGGGGCGGAATGACAGAAGGCTTGAGGGGTATCAATAACCGGGAGTACAGCAATGAGCAACAGCAAAATTATCGAAATGATTGAAAAAGAGCAGATGGGCAAGGAGATTCCGGCGTTTTCACCGGGTGATACCGTTGTTGTTCAGGTAAAAATCAAGGAAGGCGATCGTGAGCGTCTGCAGGCCTACGAAGGCGTGGTCATTGGCGTCCGTAACCGCGGTCTGAACTCAGCTTTCACCGTGCGCAAGATTTCTCACGGTGTGGGTGTTGAGCGTACCTTCCAGACCTACAGCCCGCTGATCGACAGCGTGACGCTGAAGCGTCGTGGTGATGTACGTCAGGCCAAACTGTACTACCTGCGTGAGCGTTCAGGTCGTTCTGCCCGTATCGCCGAGAAGCTGGACAAGAAAGTCAGCTGATTTTACGGCCGCGGCGACCTGCAACAGGCCGTCCGGCTGGCGAAAGCAGAGCAGGCAAAAAAAAGGGGAGCTTAGCGCCCCTTTTTTTTTGCTTCATTTGCATCACCAATTGGCGACAGGTAGTGGTTTTGACCAGTGCGACGCCCGATGTGCCGACCCGGAAGTTTCTTGTCCATGACCGGTCATGGTAAAGTCTGGCTGGCACGGCCAATGTAACTGTATAGCGGAGTGATCTAGGTATGAACATGAATTCGGCCCGGCGACTGCTGTCGCGATTCGCTGTTGTTTTTGTGATGGCCGTTGCGGCTGTGGCTCAGGCACAGACCGATGACTGGGAAAGCAGTCTGCGCGAAACCATCAATGTCAGTCTGGGCGCGGCCTCGCAGGGCCAGTTGCGTGTGGAAAGCATGCGTGAGACGCCGATGGCCAATGTCGTGGAAGTGATTCTCAGCTCTGGCGAGATTCTGTTCAGCGATGAAAGTGGCCGTTTCATGATCGCCGGCGAAATGTACATGACCCGCCCCGACGGACTGGTCAACCTGACCGCGGAAACCCGCAAAGGGCAGGTGCAGGACCTGCTTGCCGGTGTGCCCGAAGAGCAGATGGTGATTTTTGAGCCGGAAGGCGAGGTCAAGGCCACCATCAGCGTGTTTACTGATGTGGACTGCACTTACTGCCGTCGCCTGCATCATGATGTCGAGGCCATCAATGCCAACGGCATTCGTGTGCGCTATCTGGCGTATCCACGTGGAGGCCAGGACTCGACGGCCTATCCCAAAATGATTTCGGTATGGTGCTCTGATGATCGCAACAGGGCCATCACCCAGGCCAAGAACGGTCAGAATCTGCCGTCCCGGGATTGCCAGAATCCGGTGTTGAATCACCACAGCCTGGGTAATCGCATCGGTATCACCGGGACACCGGCCATCGTATTGCCCGATGGCACCTTGATCCCCGGTTATATGGATGTGGATCGTCTTACCGCCACAGTACTGGGTCAGTAACAACTCCCATTATTACAGGGCAAATCGAATCAATAATAAGCACCGCACAAGTCAGTGTGCGGGGTACAGTCAGTGTGAGGGAAATGTGAGTCAGGATCGTAAAAAGCAGTCATTGCGTATAGGGATTTGTGGACTGGGTACTGTCGGCGGCGGCACCTACAATTTGCTGAATGACAAGAAAGCCGAAATTACCCGTCGGGTGGGCATGAATCTGGATATCGTGCATGTGGCAACCCGTCATCCCGCGCCGGAGCTGGCCCACAGCGGCATCCGGGTGAGCACCGATGTATTTGCTGTTGCCAACGATCCGGAAGTCGACATCCTGGTCGAACTGATCGGCGGTTACGAGCCGGCGCTGGAACTGGTGCTGCTGGCCATCGAGAACGGCAAGAACGTGGTGACAGCCAACAAGGCGCTGATCGCGGTACACGGCAATGCCATTTTTGAAGCAGCCCGCAAGAAAGGGGTGGTGGTGTCCTACGAAAGTGCTGTGGCTGGTGGTATTCCCATCATCAAGGCGCTGCGTGAGGGGCTGGCCGCCAACTCCATCCAGTGGCTGGCCGGTATCATCAACGGTACCAGCAATTATATTCTGACCGAAATGGGCGAGCACAGTCGTGACTTCCCCGAGGTGCTCAAGGAAGCACAGCAGTTGGGTTATGCGGAAGCCGATCCGACCTTTGATGTTGAAGGCATCGATGCTGCGCACAAGCTCGCCATTCTGGCATCCAATGCGTTTGGAATCGCGCTGCAGTTCGAACATGTCTATACCGAAGGCATCAGCCATATCACCACGGCCGATATCGCCTATGCTGAAGAGCTGGGCTACCGCATCAAACACCTGGGCATCACCCGGGTCACTGAGCTGGGTATCGAGTTGCGTGTGCATCCGACCCTGATTTCCGAACAGGTACTGATTGCCAATGTTAATGGCGTCATGAACGCGGTGGTGGTGAAAGGTGACTCGGCGGGCAGCACGCTTTATTACGGCGCCGGTGCCGGTGCAGAAGCCACTGCGTCATCTGTGGTTGCCGATATCATTGACATTGCCCGTGCCGGTCGTGATGAAAGTCAGGGCGGCAGTATCCCGCCGCTGGCCTTCACAGCGCTGCGCAATGATCTTAAAATTCTGGATATCACCGAAATCGAGTCCGAGTATTACCTGCGCATTTCCGCACGAGACCGTGTCGGGGTATTTGCCAAGATCTCCCAGGTGCTGACCAACTACGGCATCAATATTGAGGCGGTCATTCAAAAAGAGCCGCAGGGTAGCGATTTCGAAAAAGGCATTGTGCCGGTGGTCCTGCTTACCAGTCGTATCAATGAGGCGACCATGGATGTGGCAATTGCCGTGCTGGAAGGGCTGGCCGAGGTTGATGGCAAGATCATGCGAATCCGCGTCGAGCAGTTTGACGGCGAGAACGGTTGAGGTCGGGCGATGAAATATATCAGTACACGCGGTAAATCACCTGCCTGCAATTTTGAGCAGGTTCTGTTGACCGGACTGGCCCCCGATGGTGGCCTTTACGTGCCTGAATCACTGCCGCAGTTTTCTGTCGCAGAAATCGCCTCCTGGGCAGGTCTGCCCTATGATCAGCTGGCTTTCAGGGTTATTCAGCCATTCATCGATGGCGAGATACCTGACGAGGTACTGCAGCGTATCATCACCGAAAGCTACCAGACTTTTACTCACAAGGCAGTCGCGCCCATGCGGCAACTGGATGCCAATGAATGGGTGCTGGAGCTGTATTGCGGCCCAACCCTGGCGTTCAAGGATTTTGCCCTGCAGCTGCTGGGTCGATTGCTGGACTACGTACTGACCCGTGACAATAAAAAAGTGGCGGTGCTCGGTGCCACGTCAGGAGATACCGGTTCTGCGGCATTGGAAGGCTGTCGGCATTGCGAGAACATCGATCTGTTTATTCTGCATCCCTACCAGCGGGTGTCGGATGTACAGCGCCGCCAGATGACCACCATACCCGGCGATAATGTGCACAACATCGCTGTGCGCGGCAATTTTGATGACTGTCAGCGTATCGTCAAGGCGGCGTTTGGTGATCAGTCCTTCCTGCCTGCCGATCGCCAGCTGGTCGCGGTAAACTCCATCAACTGGGCCAGAATCATGGCGCAGATTGTTTACTATTTTTATGCCTCTCTGAATCTGGGCGGGCCCTTGCGTCCGGTATCTTTTTCAGTGCCAACAGGCAATTTTGGCGATATCTATGCGGGTTACCTGGCGCGATCCATGGGACTGCCGATCAACCAGCTGGTGATTGCCACCAACCGGAACGACATCCTGCATCGCCTGATCAGTGACAATGAGTACTCGCTGGGCAATCTGGAGCATACCCTGTCGCCGAGCATGGATATCATGGTATCCAGCAATTTCGAACGTTATCTGTTTGATCTGTTTGATCGCGATGCCGACGCCGTCACAGCCTTTGTGACCGGTCTGGGCAATACTCCGCAGCACCTGAAGCCGGAGCAGTGGCAACGTGCCCGTGATCTGTTCAGCAGTCTGGGCGTTGACGATGACACCACCTGCCAGGTTATTGCCCGGGTCTACGCGGATACCCAGTTCCTGATCGATCCGCACACCGCCATTGGCGTCCATGCTGCACGTGTCTGCAACAGGGACCCGGGTGTGCCCATGATTACGCTGGCGACGGCGCATCCGGTGAAATTTGCCGATGCCGTGGAAAAAGCCGGGCTGGAATATCCGGCGCTTCCCGAACACCTGCAGGACCTGATGGAACGCGAAGAGCGTTATGATGTGCTCGACAATGATATCAACGCCATCACCGGTTTCATGCAGTCGCAACTGTAATGCTGATTCAACGCCGCCCGACGCCCCCCGAAGCCGCAATTTCGGCATTGATGGCGCCGGGTGCCGCAGTTTCTCCGTTGCTGGCCCGGATTTACGCCAGTCGCCAGATCAGTGACCCGGATGACCTGAAGCTGGAACCCGCCGGTCTGCTCCCCCCCGCCAGTCTCAAAGGCATGAGGGAGGCGACGCAACTGTTGTGGCAGACCCTGCAGCATCAAGGCCGGATTCTTGTGGTGTCGGACTTTGATGCCGATGGCGCCACCAGTTGCGCCGTGGTCTTGCGCGCGCTCAGGCTGATGGGGTTTGTTCATCTGGATTATATCGTGCCAGATCGCTTCACCTACGGCTACGGGCTCAGCCCCGAGATTGTGCCACTGGCCATTGCCCGCAAACCTGACCTGATCATCACCGTTGATAATGGCATTTCCAGCCATGAAGGTGTGGCAATGGCTCGCGCCGCCGGCATTGCCGTGCTGATTACCGATCATCACCTGCCGGGACAGACTCTGCCCGATGCCAATGCCATCCTCAACCCCAATCAGCCGGACTGTCATTTTGCCAGCAAGGCCCTGGCGGGCGTGGGCGTGGTGTTCTACCTGATGCTGGGGCTCCGGGCGCTGCTGCGCGAACACGGCTGGTTTACCGCCCAGGGTTTGCCCGAGCCCCGTCTTGCCGACCTGCTGGACCTGGTGGCGCTGGGCACCGTGGCCGATGTGGTGCCGCTGGACCGCAATAATCGCATTCTGGTCAGTGAAGGCTTGCGACGTATACGACAGGGACGGGCCTGTGAAGGCATTCTGGCCCTGCTGAATCAGGGCCGGCGGTCTTATCACTCGCTGGTTGCTGCTGACCTGGGTTTTGCCGTCGGTCCACGTCTGAATGCGGCCGGCCGGCTGGAGGACATGTCCCTGGGCATTGCCTGCCTGCTCAGTGATGACCCCGGCTCCGCGCGCCAGTTGGCAGCACAACTGGACCGCATCAATGAGGAGCGTAAACGGATTGAAGGGGATATGCGCGAACAGGCGATGGCGGCGCTGGGGCAGATGCAGGCACAACTGACCGGCGCCCAGGAAATGCCGGCCGCCCTGTGTCTGTATGACCCGCAGTGGCACCAGGGTGTGGTCGGCATCCTGGCTTCCCGCGTTAAAGAACAGTTCCACCGCCCGGTCATTGTGTTTGCCGACGCTGACAGTAGTGCCCCTGACAATGCCGAGGTCAAAGGCTCTGCACGCTCGGTTCCGGGTCTGCATATCCGCGACCTGCTGGACCAGATCGCCGCGCAGCATCCTGGCCTGATCAGCCGGTTTGGCGGGCATGCCATGGCGGCGGGTCTGAGCCTGGAAAAATCCCGACTGGCGGACTTTGAAGCAGCCTTTGTCAGTGCCGCCGGGCGTCTGCTGGACGGCGACGCACTGCAAAAACGCCTGTTGACCGACGGTGCTATTGAAGCACCTCTGATGCGACTGGAGACCGCAGAGATGCTGCGTAACGCCGGTCCCTGGGGGCAGGGCTTCCCCGAGCCGCTGTTTGATGGAGAGTTTGAGCTGGTCAGTCAGCGTCTGGTAGGCGAACGGCACCTGAAGATGACGCTATTGCCCGCGGGCAGTGATCATCTGCTGGACGCCATTGCCTTCAATATTGATCCCCAGGTGTGGCCGGATCAGGGCGTTTCGCAGGTCAGGCTGGTGTATCGGCTGGACATCAATGAGTACAGAGGGCAGCGCCAACTTCAGCTGCTGGTTGAGCATTTACAGCCGTTAATCCGGTGATATTGGCAGCCTGTTACTTTTTATCACAATCAGGGCTGCCATCGGCGCGCATCAGGCGCTACAATCGGGCAACAACAAATTGATAACTCTAAAAAATATCACCCGTTCGGAGAGTTCACATGGTGCATTCGTTTCAGTGGCTACGCAATCTGTCAGGTTCACAGGCTCGACGGGTAACGCCCCTGTACATGATGTTGCTGCTGTTGGTTGTGGCGAGCTGGTCTGCGCCCGGCGCGAGTGTGCGCGCCCAGGAAAGCGGTTTTGACGACGCTAATGCGCCGCAGTATATCGACGGGGTCTACCAGGGTGACGAAATTGATGTTGAGCTGATTGCCGAGTCGCAGAATGCAGTACCCGGCGAAACCCTGTGGACAGCGATCCGTCTGGACCCGACTGAGGGCTGGCATACCTACTCAAAGTGGCCGGGTGACAGCGGTGATGCAACGTTTATTCACAGCTGGACGCTGCCGGAGGGTGCCCAGGCAGGCGAGATTCAATGGCCGATTCCGACCTGGTTGCCGTTTCCGGGCAGTGACCTGATTACCTTCTCCTACAAACACGAAGTACTGCTGATGGTGCCGGTTCAGGTGCCCGCCGATTTCAGTGGCGACGAATTTGCGATGACCGCTCATGTTGAGTGGCAGGTGTGCGACCTGATCTGCCTGATTGAGGATGCCGAAGTCAGTCTGACGCTTCCGGTGTCCGGCAATGAGCTGCAAGCTGATCCGCAGTGGGCAGACGCCTTTGCCGCTACCCGGGGCAATCTGCCCACGGACGATCATGCCATTGAGGGCCTGTTTGCGATCGCTGGCGACCGGGTGAGCTTTTCCTTCAATTCCAACAACCAGGCATTCGCCGATGCCGAAGACGTCTGGTTTTTCCCGGAACAACGGCGAATTCTTAAGCCAGGCCCCTTGCGTGATGTGACGCTGATGCCAGGGGTAGTGCAGATTACCCATGCCCAGCCGCGCCGTATGCTGACTGATCTTGAGCAAATCAATGGTTTGCTGGCGGTGCAGCATAGCGATGGTGAGGTACGTGGCTACGATATTACGGCGGAACCGGCCAGCGCCGATGGCCTGGCAGCGATTGCGGCGGTGGCGCGTGATCAGGCCGGCCCGGGGAGCATGGCGGGTGGCGAGCGTAATTTGTTGACCATTGTCGTGTTTGCCATGCTGGGCGGGCTGATCCTGAATCTGATGCCCTGCGTGTTTCCGGTGTTATCACTGAAGGTGCTTAATCTGACCGCCAAAGGGGGTGCCAGTAGCGGCCAGAAAAAGATGCACGGGCTGGCCTACACGGCCGGTATTGTGTTGACCTTCATGGGCCTGGCATCGGTGTTGCTGGTGCTGCGTGCCGGCGGTGAAGCCGTGGGCTGGGCTTTCCAGCTGCAATCACCGTGGTTTGTTGCCCTGCTGGTGTTCCTGTTCTTTGTTATGGGCCTGAGTTTGTCGGGCGTTTATGAGTTCGGTACCCGCCTGATGGGGGTAGGGGACAGCCTGACCACTTCTAAAGGTTACAAATCATCGTTCTTTACCGGGGTACTGGCGACGGTAGTAGCCAGCCCCTGTACTGCACCGTTTATGGGGGCGGCGCTGGGCTTTGCACTGGCACAATCCTGGCTGGTGGCGATGCTGGTGTTTGCGTTCCTGGGTCTGGGCATGGCCCTGCCATTCCTGGCACTGGCGTTTAGTCCGGCATTGATGAAGCACATGCCCAAACCCGGTCCGTGGATGGTGACCTTCAAGGAATTCATGGCATTCCCGATGTATGCCGCCGCGCTGTGGTTACTGTGGGTATTGGGGGTTCAGGTCGGCGTTAACGGCATGGTGGCGGTAGCCTCCGCAGCACTCTTGCTGGCACTGGCGCTGTGGTTACTGCAGAAAGGCACAACCGCGGCAACCGTTTGGCGCCGTGCCAATGTGGTGGTCAGCCTGGTACTGATTGCTGTTGCCCTGTCAGTGTTGCGCATGCCATTGCTGGAACCTCGTCTGGGCAATCCCGATTCGGGTGTGGACATGAGCGGCGCCGATTACGAGGCTGATTTTGAACCTTTTGCCTCCGCCCGTGTTGCCGAATTGCGGGACGGTGGCACGCCAGTGCTGGTCAATATGACGGCGGCCTGGTGCATTACCTGTCTGGCCAATGAGCAGACGACCTTGAGCACACAGCGGGTACAACAGGCGATGCGGGACAATGGCATCACCTACATGAAGGGCGACTGGACCAATCAGGACCCGGAAATCAGTCGGGTACTGGATGAATTTGATCGTCCCAGTGTACCGCTGTACATCTTGTACCCTGGTGATCCGTCGGCAGAACCGGTTATTTTGCCGCAGCTGCTGACACCCACTATCGTACTGGATGCATTTGCCAGTTTATGATGTTGCGGCTATTGACAGCCTGAAGCTTGTCATTGTGCCAGGGAGCACCGAATGGACGTCAAGCCGCAACAAAGATCGTTAATCAATGTGACACTCAGTGCGGCACTGGTGGCATTAACCATCTATCTGCTGGTGGTGGGGCAAAACCTGTTTTTGCCCCTGGTTATCGCCATTGTGTTCTGGTTCCTGATCAACGTGCTGGCGGCCAGTTTCAGTCGTATCAGAATTGGCAGCGCCAACATTCCGCGGCCGTTATGCTTTATCGCGGCGATTTTGATGTTTCTGTTTGCCGTTTCCATGATAGTGCAGTTCATCAGCGGCAGCCTCAACGATCTGGGCGGTGTAGCCAGAATCTACGAAGCCAATCTTCGCGCCTACTGGGCTGCATTCCCGTTTGCTGACAGCCTGCCCGCCGGCGGCATCGCGCAGATGTTCACCGAATGGCTGGACATATCAGCGCTGATCACCGCCACTGCTTTGACATTCACCGGTCTGGCAGCCGACGGCGTACTGATCATCATCTACGTCGGTTTTCTGCTGCTTGAACAGGGTAATTTTAATGCCAAGCTGTCGGCGCTGGTCGGGAACGAGGCGCGTGAACGCAGTGTGCGCAGAATCATCAATCGTGTGCGTATGGACGTGCAGAAATATATCAGTATCAAGATGTTTACCAGTCTGCTGACCGGTATTCTCAGTTATCTGATTCTGCGCGCTCTGGGGGTGGATTTCCCTGAGGTGTGGGGCGTGCTGATTTTCCTGCTCAATTTTATCCCCACGGTCGGGTCCATTATTGCCACGATTTTCCCGGCCACCATTGCCCTGGCACAGTCCAATGAAGGCATCGCGCTGTCATTGATCGTACTGGTATCCATTGGTGCGCTACAGGTATGCATCGGCAATATTCTGGAGCCAAGGCTGATGGGCACGTCGCTCAACCTTAGCCCTGTTGTCATTCTGTTCAATCTTGCCCTGTGGGGGTACATCTGGGGTGTGGCCGGCATGTTCCTGTGCGTGCCGTTCCTGATTATCACCACCATAGTTTTATCACATTTCCCCAGAACGCGACCGATTGCTATCCTGTTGTCCAGCAACGGTAAAATTGATATCACCGAGTAATCATGCGGTTCTGTAAATAAACCGTTATAAGAGTATAATCTGCCGCCATATTTGGCTGACTGGCAGCGCGGGCTGCCGGCCATGTTGATCAATGAATTAGTAAACGGATGCACCGATGAAAAGTAACGATATACGTCAGACATTCCTGGACTACTTCAAGTCCAAAGGTCACCAAGTTGTCCCCAGCAGCTCACTGGTTCCGGGCAATGACCCGACGTTGCTGTTTACCAATGCGGGCATGGTGCAATTCAAGGATTGTTTTCTTGGTGCAGACAAGCGCGCGTACTCCCGCGCGGTCAGCTCCCAGCGCTGTGTGCGAGCCGGTGGCAAGCACAATGACCTGGAGAACGTTGGCTATACGGCGCGTCATCATACGTTTTTTGAGATGCTGGGCAACTTCAGCTTTGGTGATTATTTCAAGAATGACGCCATTGCCTACGCCTGGGAGTTTCTCACCCGCGAGCTGAAACTGCCCAAGGACAAGCTCTGGGTCACCGTCTACAAGGATGACGACGAGGCTGCGGCCATCTGGATCAATGATATCGGCGTTGATGCATCGCGTGTGGTGCGTCTGGGTGATGAATCCAATTTCTGGGCCATGGGCGATACCGGTCCGTGTGGGCCCTGCAGCGAGATTTTCTATGACCATGGCCCGGATGTGGCGGGTGGCCCGCCCGGCAGCCCGGATGAGGACGGTGATCGCTATATTGAGATCTGGAACCTGGTCTTCATGCAGTTTGACCGCCAGCCTGGTGGCGAGCTGATTCCATTGCCCAAACCCTCGGTCGATACCGGCATGGGGCTTGAGCGTCTGGCAGCGGTGCTACAGCACGTGCACAGCAACTATGAAATTGACCTGTTCCAGAATCTGCTGATTGCCGCAGGCGATGTCACCGGCGTCAAGGACACTGGCAATACCTCGCTGCGGGTGATTGCCGACCATATCCGCTCCTGCGCGTTCCTGGTGCTTGATGGAGTCACACCTTCCAATGAGGGGCGGGGTTATGTGCTGCGCCGCATTGTGCGTCGCGCTGTGCGCCACGGCTATCAGCTGGGCGTCAAGGAGGTGTTTTTCCATCGTCTGGTGTCTGCGCTGGTCCGGGAAATGGGCGATGCCTACCCGGCGCTGAAAAAGGAGCAGGCGCGCGTTGAAAAAGTATTAAAGGAAGAGGAGCAACAGTTTGCCCGGACGCTGGAAAACGGCATGCAGATCCTCAACCAGGCCATTGGCCAGTTGTCCGGCAGGGAGCTGCCTGGCGATACGGTATTCCGCCTGTACGACACCTATGGTTTTCCCGTCGACCTCACCGCTGACGTAGCGCGCGAGCACGATCTGACGCTGGATATGCCAGGGTTTGAACGTGCCATGGAAGGCCAGCGGCAGCAGGCCCGGGCCGCCAGTCAGTTCAATGCGGTGGAAAAGCTCAGCATCGAAAGTTCGACCGGCACGGAATTTGTCGGTTACGACAAGCTGCACGCTGACGCAGACGTGCTGGCGATTTACCAGGACGGCAAGTCAGTCAATGCGCTGATCGGCAATGTCGAGGCGGTCGTCCTGCTGAGCACCAGTCCATTCTATGGTGAGTCAGGTGGTCAGGTGGGTGATCGCGGCGTGCTGGAAATTCGCCAGGGAGACAAAGTCTCCGCGTTGTTTGAGGTGTCCGACACCCAGAAGCAGGGTGAGCATGTTCTGCACAAGGGTGTGCTGAAGCAGGGCAGTGTCAAGGTAGGCGACCGCCTGTCGGCCAGTGTCGAGGCGGAGAATCGCCACGCCATCATGCTCAACCATTCGGCCACGCATTTACTGCATGCGGCGCTGCGTGAAGTACTGGGGGATCATGTCACCCAGAAAGGTTCACTGGTCAATGCCGAGCGTCTGCGCTTTGATTTCTCGCACAATGCGCCGATGACTGAAGATGAGGTTCGCCGTATCGAAATGCTGGTTAATGCGCAGATCCTGCAGAACCATGCGGTACAGAAGGAGATCATGACCATTGATCAGGCCATGGACAAAGGTGCCATGGCGCTGTTTGGTGAAAAGTATGGTGAACAGGTGCGTGTGGTTACCATGGGCGAGTTCTCCACAGAGCTCTGTGGCGGTACCCACGTGCAACGCACCGGTGATATCGGTCTGTTCAAACTGGTAGCAGAGACCGGAATCGCTGCCGGTGTGCGTCGGGTTGAAGCGGTTACTGGCATGGGCGCGCTGGGTTATGTCGAGCGCGAGGAAACCGTCTTGCGACAAATCTGCGAGCTTCTGAAAACCGGCGCTGACGGCGCACTTGATCGAGTGCAACAACTGGTGGCCAACAGCCGTGTGCTGGAAAAAGACCTGGAGCAACTCAAGGGCAAACTGGCCAGTGCGGCCGGCAGTGACATGGCCGCCGAGGCTGTTGACGTCAACGGCATCAGGTTGCTGGTCAAGCAGCTGGATGGTTTCAACAGCAAAACCCTGCGTGACACTGTCGACCAGCTCAAAAACAAGCTGGGCAGCGCCGTGGTCGTGCTGGCCAGCGTAGAGGGCGACAAAGTCAGTCTGGTGGCGGGCGTCACACAGGATCTCACGGGCAGGATCAAGGCCGGTGATGTGGTCAACCGGGTGGCGCAACAGGTTGGCGGCAAGGGCGGTGGGCGACCGGATATGGCCATGGCCGGCGGCAATGATCCAGCGGCGCTGCCGGCAGCGTTGGCATCAGTGTCCGATTTTGTGATGCAGCTCTCTTGACAATGATCAATAACTGGCCAGGCGAGGTATTGCATTCGTCTGGCCAATTTTGTTTAATCACGCTCTTTCCTGATAGATAGTCTCTATGGCGTTCTTTGTTCAGAAGTTTGGTGGTACCTCGGTTGGCACAGTCGAGCGTATTGAAGCGGTGGCCGACAGGATCGTTGCCAGCCGTGCTGCGGGCCATGATATCGTGGTGGTGGTTTCTGCCATGAGCGGCGAAACCAATCGTCTGATCGGGCTGGCAGAGCAGATTCAGGCGCAACCGACGCCGCGGGAGATGGACGTACTGGTGTCAACCGGGGAGCAGGTGACCATTGCCCTGTTATGTATGGCCCTGCACAAACGTGGCTGTGCGGCGCGCTCTTTTACCGGCGCGCAGGTCAGAATACTGACCGATGAGTCGCACACGCGCGCGCGTATCCGCGAAATCGACTCAGCGCGTATCAAAGGGGAGCTCGACAGCGGCTCAGTGGTTGTGGTGGCCGGTTTTCAGGGCGTTGATGAGAATGGCAATATCACCACACTGGGACGTGGAGGTTCGGATACCTCTGCAGTTGCTTTGGCAGCGGCGCTTGGCGCGGATGAATGTCAGATCTACACTGACGTCAAAGGCGTATACACTACGGATCCCAGGGTCGTAGAGGATGCGCGGTTGCTGCGCAGCATTACCTTCGAGGAAATGCTGGAACTCGCCAGTCTGGGTGCCAAGGTTCTGCAGATCCGTTCGGTCGAGTTTGCCGGCAAGTACAAGGTACCGCTACGGGTACTGTCAAGTTTCGAGGACGATCCGGGCACACTGATTACGCTGGAGGATGACAAGGAAATGGAAGCACCGATTATCTCAGGGATCGCCTTTACCCGCGATGAAGCGAAAGTCACCGTTACCGGCGTGCCTGATGTGCCCGGTGTGGCCTATCAGGTGCTGGGTCCGGTCAGTGATGCCGGTATTGAGGTTGATGTCATCGTGCAAAATGTGTCTGCCGATGGATCCACTGATATCACCTTTACCGTAAAACGTCAGGACAGTGAACAAACCCGGGCTCTGGTGGCTGGTATTGCCGAACGCATTGGTGCCCAGGACGTGTCTTTTGACAAGAAAATTGCCAAAGTGTCACTGGTAGGCGTGGGTATGCGATCACATGCCGGTATTGCCAGCAAAATGTTCAAAATACTGGCCGATGAGTCGATCAACATACAGATTATTACAACATCCGAGATCAAGATTTCCGTGGTGATTGAGGAGAAATACCTGGAGCTGGCCGTGCGGTCGCTGCATGCAGCCTTCGGGCTTGGGGGAGAGCCTGCGACCTGAGGTTGCAGGTAAGGTATGCTGGCGAAGGTGGTCTGCGACACACATTGAAGAGCATATGACAGTCCGGTAGTGATTTGTTTTGGGGCAAATGACTGCAAATGGTCCGTGATCCGGTCTCTGGTACTGAGGGCAGGTGACGGTGTTTACAGTGCAGTGAAATAAAGCATTTCCGTGAATACTTTTCAGGCAGCGAGAAAGCAGAGAGCTGAATCAGCTGAAAGGGATGTTACATGGATATCATGAATGGAAAAGGAGATACATCATGTTGATCTTGACTCGCCGAATTGGTGAAACCCTGATGGTAGGTGATGATGTCACCGTGACCGTGCTCGGTGTGAAGGGCAATCAGGTCAGAATCGGCGTCAATGCACCCAAAGACGTAGCCGTGCATCGTGAAGAAATCTATCAACGCATCCAGAAAGAGAAGGGTGCCATCAGTGATGACAGTAGTTCAGGCAACGAATAAGTCCTGAACCAGGCGCAAAAGCCGTGGCATCACCAACAGTTGGAAATTCAAGCCTGAAAAATCATTTTCAGCCCTGCCATTTCTCCCGAGTTGTGCTATGATTGCGCCCGATTTTGGAGAGATGGCCGAGTGGCTGAAGGCGCGCCCCTGCTAAGGGCGTATAGGTTAATCCCCTATCGAGGGTTCGAATCCCTCTCTCTCCGCCATATTTAATATCCCTGCCACAGTTCGTGGCAAGACCTGCAAAAAAGTCTCCAGCTTCGAACACGGAGAGGGATGCGAACCCGATAAGAGGGTCGACTGATTGCAGCGCAATCAGCGACGAGCGCGCCAGCGCGAAGCCCGAAGGGGCAAAACAGCCTCAAGCTGTTTTGCTCAATCCCTCTCTCTCTCTCTCTCCGCCATATTTAATATCCCTGCCACAGTTCGTGGCAAGACCCGCACAAAATTCAGCGTTGACGATAGCAATCGGCTGCAACCAGCCATGAGCTCAATTTGAGCCGTGACAGGGTTATCTGCGGAAGAAACGAGTAAAACAGAGGTGTAGCTGAGAGAAATGATAATGAGCCGGAACTGATCCTTCAGTTTGCCGGCTCATTGAGTGACGCTTTTTACTATTGTTTTCATAAAGATCCCGTATTGTCATTGTTGTTATTTAACTGTTTTATGGCTTGTGGCCAAGACGCACTGTCGGTTACGGGTTTTAATCGACAGCCGTGTGTTTTGTGCTGATCAGAATCGGGTAGGATTACTGGCCAACAAAGCTGAAGCGCATGACAGAGCGAACCGGTATGGCTTCGCCAGCATCGGCAACAACTGGCTCAAACTTCCAGCCTTCGATGGCTTCCATGGTGGCGCTGGTAAATTCACGGTAGCTGGAATCTCGCACAGCGGGATCCGCAACACTGCCATCAGGCATGACAGTGAATTCAACTACAGTGTAACCTTCGATACCGGAGATTTCCGCGCGACGGGGATACTCAGGTACGCTTTGGGCAACAGCGCGCAGGTTCTTGCTGCTGTACATGGCGGGTTCCTGTGCCTGAGCAGCACCGGCGATCAAGGAACTGCCTGCGACGGCGGCGATCAGAGCGGCTTTGGATATCAATTTCATTTTTTCACCTCGGTTCAGTTTTAGGTCAATTTAGGAGTTTTCTGGTTCACTCACTTGCACTCAGGACAAAGCAAAAGCAATGCCAATTATGGATATCTATAAATAACAGATACTTAAAACTTTCCCCTGATATCAAAGATGCATCTCTGTGCGCCACAACGATGCGTGTTGCACAACAATGACACATCAGTGACAGCATATTACCAATTAGATTTGACAAGTACGTGTCATTGCTTTGTCGGTTTAGTGACGCCTCCCAAAAAACCAGGTAGCACACATCAGCCGGTTGCGGTGGAGAGGCCAGTCCTGCGTTCCAAAAATGAATATATTCATGGTAGTGTATGCGCTAGTGAAATCTTCAAAACAACGACAATAAAACTCTGGAGAATCGTCATGAGGTTACGCCGCTTGCCTCTGGCTGCATGCATTGCAGCATTTACCGTGCTGGTTTCCTGTTCCGAATCCGATCAGGTGCCGGTATCTGAATCTACCATTGATGACAGCGCGGAAGCGCTTCAGTTGACCGTGGTGTCCAGTGCCCCCGATCAGGTCAGTGGCGGTAATGTGCTACTCAGGGTGGCCTCTGCGGTGGACGATGATCTGTCGTTTTTTGCCAACGGCGAACAATTGACTGTGCACCGTCAGCAGGCAGCAGACGATTCCCGGCTGTTCCTGCTCGACGGACTGCAGGTCGGTGCCAATCTGGTCACCGTCATGAATGCTGAGGGCGACGAGCTTGGCACTCTGGAGCTGATTAATCATCCCATTACCGGCCCCATGTTCTCGGGCCCCCAGCAATATCCATTTGTCTGCAGCAGCGTCCTGGAGTGGGGGGTGCAGCCACTGGTAGACCATGATGAAGCCTGGGGGTTTCCGGTTTATGACGAGGCGGGCAATGTGGCCGGCTACAGCAAGGACTGCTCGATTGAGCCAATTGTCGAATATCATTACATGAGTACCGATGGCAGTTATTACCCGATGCCGACCGATGGCTCCCGGCCAGCAGACCTGGCGCGTACCGTTCTGACGGATGGGCGCGATGTGGAATTTATCGTGCGCTGGGAGCGCGGTACCATCAACCGCTTTCTGTACAGCTATGCAATCCTGGCCGACACGGATGGCAGCCTGTTTGATATCAACGACACGGGCACGACTTACTGGAATGACCGCCTGCTTTATCACTTTGAAGGCGGGGTAGGTGTGGGGCATTTCCAGGGACGGGTCAGCAGCGAACGCGCACGCCTGGCGGCGGCACTGGCACAGGGTTATGCGGTAGCCTACTCATCTGGCAATCGCACCGGCGAGCACTACAACCTGCAAGTAGGCGGTGAGACCGCGCTGATGGTCAAGGAACACTTCATCAAGCGTTTCGGTGAACCTGATTATACGGTTGCCATTGGTGGTTCTGGTGGCGCCATTCAGCAATATGTCTACCAGCAGAATCATCCCGGGCTGATCGATGCCGGCGTGCCGCAGTATTCCTATCCCGATATGGTGACTCAGACCATTCACGTGGGTGACTGCGAGTTGCTTGAGCACTATATGGATGTGACCGATCGCGACAATCCCAAATGGCAGGTGACTGCCAACCGCAGTCTGCTGCTCGGTTTCAACTCCACCGATGCGGTACCGGATCCGCTGGCCGAGGCCAAACGCGAGTTGGGTTACAGCTCCGCGCCCGGATCCAACGAATGCATTCCAGCCTGGCGCGGACTGACGCCATTGAGCATGAATCCGCACTACGGGCAGGTACGTGAGCAGGACAAGATGCATCCACCGGGCATCATGGATGACGTCAAATGGACGCACTACGATGACCTGCGCAATATCTACGGCGTAGACGATCGAGGCTGGGCACGGGTACCGTGGGACAACGTCGGTGTTCAGTACGGATTGCGGGCACTCAATGAGGGTGCCATTACCGAAGCAGAATTTCTGGATCTGAATGCCAGAGTGGGCGGCTGGAAGCACCCTTCGGAAATGGTTCAGGAAGGGTTTCCGTTTCTGGGAGAACCGACCCCGGAGAATTTTGATCCGTGGAGCCGGCGTAACATGAATCTGTCAGACGGCGACGCGCCGGCGCCCCGAACACAAGGTGATCTGCAGGCCATTCAGGCGCTGTACGACAGCGGCATGGTGTTCGATGGTCAGCTGAATATTCCTGTCATCGACTGGCGGCATTATCTGGAAGAAGAGTTGGACATGCACAACAGTCATCAATCGTTCTCGGCGCGGCAGCGCATCGAAAACCGCATGGGTAACAGCGACAATCAGGTGGTCTGGTTTACCGATGCGCGGCCAGAGCGGGTGTTTGACCAGACCGGGCAGGCGCTGGAGGTGCTGCATGAGTGGGTGAGTAATATCCAGGCCAACCCGGATGCCGGTGTTGCTGGTAACCGCCCGGCATCTGCGCAGGACGCCTGCTTTGCGACCGATGGCAGCCTGATTGCGCGCGGTGATGGCGTCTGGGGCGGTGTGCTGGACAATCGCGCCGCAGGTGCCTGTACCGAGGCGTTTCCGTTGTACACCACGTCACGTATAGAAGCAGGCGGTCCGATCGAAGGCAGTATTTTCAAATGTCGGCTTAAACCACTGGACGTGGCGTTAAGCGATGGCACTTACGGCAACTGGGTGCCTGATGAGCAGCAGATCGACACGCTGCGCGACATATTCCCGGACGGCGTGTGTGACTATGCTCAGCCGGACCAGGGCAGGCCCTAAGTAGAGCAAACGGTAGGGGCTGAACAAGAGCAGACTCAACAAGTGCAGGGCCACAGGCACTCGCCCCGAGTTTCCAAGGGGCATGTGGCCTGCTTAACGCAGGGCGCGACGTAGTTGCTCGCGATGAAACAGTGATGTTTCATCGATGTCCACTGCCAATCGGCATTTGCGCACGGGTATATTGCTGCCCACGGGCACCTCGGTGCGGCACACTATGCGCTCCTCGGGTTGCACCATGGCATTGTATTGCTCTACTTCAGCCGGTGTTGGCGGCCGGATAAAATTACCTTCACCGGGCGCAACGCACCCAGCCAGTCCCAGCAGCACCAGTACGGTCATAAAGCGCTGGCGCGCAGGACGGGTCCTCGTGGCATTGTCGTTAACGCGAGACCGGATGTCACTCATGCTGATGATCCTCCGTAAAAAAATCATCCGTGAGCTGGGGCCTGATTAGCCTTCCTGTGGTATTCATGGTTGCCAACACGGCGGCAACAGTGTCTGCTGCGCCGGCCGACAAAGAGGCTGTCGCCGACGATGTAAAATAAGGTGCCGGCAGGGCGACCCGGCGGGCAAACAGCTGATCGATAACGGATGTCGCAGCCGGATCCGCCTGCAGGGCCTGGTAAGCCTTGCGATAATAGTTTCGCGCCAGTTCTTCTCTGCCAAACAGCAATTGCCAGTCTCCCAGCAGTGTATCAATATGAGCCAGAGTATGGGTGCTGTCGGGCGCCTGCGCGTGCATCCGGTATATGCGTTCCAGCAACTCCTGCCCGACGGCATAACTGCGTCGCGCTGCCTCGTTGCCTGACATTGACCAGCCGCTGACCCGTACCGGATGATCCGTTCGCACCTCCAGACTGGTCAGCCCGCGGACACTGGCTTCCGTGGTGAGGTAATAGTGCAGGATGGCGATTCGGTACAGCAGTGGTGATAACTGCTCCTGAGTCTCCGGCAGTTGCTCCAGAGCACTGACAGCCTGCCAGATCAGATTGCGGGAGCGGATCAGGTGCCAGGTGCGGTGTTCATCGTTCAATATCAGGGCGGCGCGCTGATGCCAGTCGGCTGCCGATTCCAGTGCCCGAGCATGGCCTGCAGGCTGCTCCTGGTACATGCGCTGGGTCAAGGCGCCGTGATACTCAAGATAGTGATTGAACTGTTGCCAGTCCTGGCGTGCCAGATTGATCGCCAGCAGGCGATCGAGCACCGGTAGCTGGGCTTCATGGAAAAGCCCCTGGTCCGCCCTGACGCTTTCGAAGGCCCGGCGAAAAGCGGTGTCGGCGGCGTCCAGTTCGCCCGCCTGCACAAGCTGTTCAGCTGATTCCAGAACCCTGGTCTGATTGCTCAGGGTATAGTGATTATCGGAGAATACGGCGGGCATCTGCGCGTGCACCACAGCAGGCAACAACGCGGCGGCAGCCGCGATGCAGGCGAACACTAGACAGGACGGCCCAAAGGGATACTGCATGGTGGAAAGCTCCGCGCATGGTTATCGGTTATGCTGACCGTGTTCTGAGGCTATTCCATTCCGGGTACGTTGTCTATTACCTTACGGGTAAGCAAGGTCAGCGCCACCGCCACGAAAATACATGGCGCTGATAAGGTGTATCAGTAAAATAAAGACTGAAAATAGCCTCGGGTTTTTATTAGAATAATGTTTTGCGATCATTCACGATTCGCCCATAACCAGTAACAGCAACAGGAAGCCTTTATGAAACTGGAAGATATCAAGAATATTTGTGTCGTCGGCGCCGGCAACATGGGGCATCAGATTGCCCTGCAGGCAGCGATTGTTGGCTATCAGGTCAAATGTTCGGATGTGAACGCCGATACCCTGAAAAAAGCCGATGCCTTTGTCGACTCCTATCTGCCTGGTCGTGTTGAAAAAGGACGTCTGAGCGCAGACCAGGCCAAACAGGCGCGCGCCAATATCAAGTTTGTAAACAGCCTGGAAGAGGCTGCCGGCGATGCCGACTTTGTCATCGAAGCGGCAACCGAGGTGCTGTCACTGAAACGCAAAATTTTTGCCGATCTGGACCGTATCGCGCCCAAACACGCCATTCTGGCTACCAACAGCTCTGCTATTGTCAGCTCCAAAATCGCCGATGCAACGCAGCGCCAGGACAAAGTGGTCAATATGCACTTTTTTAATCCGGCGCTGGTGATGAAGCTGGTTGAAGTCGTCAAAGGGGATCATGTATCCGACGAAACCGCGGATATCACCATGGCGCTGAGCAAGGACCTGCAAAAAGTCCCCGTGCTGCTGAAGAAAGAAGTGGACGGGTTCCTGCTCAACCGCATTTTTGCCGCCATTTCCAGAGAAGCCATGTGGCTGCTGGAGATGGGTGTTGCGGAAGTGGAAGATATCGATAACGCCTGCGTGTATGGCGCCGGCCACCCAATGGGACCGTTCCGTCTGAACGATCTGACCGGGCTGGACCTGAGTTACATCATGCGGATGGAGAAGTTCCGCGAAACCGGCGACCCCGCCGATCTGCCCAACCCGCGCCTGGTCGAGCACTACATGAAAGGCGAGTTTGGCGAAAAGACGGGGCAGGGCTGGTACAGCTATTCCGGCAAGTAAGAGCTACCATCGTTGCTGGCGCTTCGTTGAAAGCAAGCAGTCCATGCTCATTTACGCTTAGTAAACTGCGCTGTTGTGCTTGCTTTCGCCTTGAGCCAGCGGCCTTGTCTACGCTCTTTAATTGCCGGAAGTCAGTGTCAATCTTTGGACAGGGCCGCGGCCATGTCGGCGGGTTCCAGTTCCAGTCCGCTCATTTCGGTATCCCAATTGGGGCCGACCATGGCGTTGTCTTCATGGATGCCGGGCAGCCATTCAGTGGCAAAGTCTTCCAGGGAGATGACCTTGGGCTTGTAGCTGCTCCACTCGTCGGTGCACAGGGCAGCGGCATAACGTTCATCCGACCAGAACGGAAACACCTCGGTCTCTTCAAACTCTACCGATGGACACAGGGCCCAGCCGTCTTCACCGTGCAGGCCCCAGACTTCACCGGTATGCTGCACCTGATCCAGAAAAAGTTGATAATTGGCATCTTCGTCTTCGCCAAGCACGGCGGGGGGGTTGATGGCTGTTGTCATTGCGCTTTCTCCTGCTGGATGTGTTGGCGTCCGGTAACATCCGGGCCTGCACAGATCACGTAGTCTTTCGGGGGCGCGTATAGTAGCTGAAACAGACTCAGGATACAGCAATTTAACCACAAGGAAGCAAATATGTCTCAAGACCCGATAGCATCGCCATGCAGGGCCAGTACGCTGGATACTTCTGTCAGTCCTACCGGCAGTCTGGAGCTGCTGTCGCAGGCGGAAGTGGAGCGTCTGCGAGGCATCGCCCGGGGCGCGCTGTACGAACTGTTCCGCCGCTGCGCATTGGCGGTGCTTAACTGCGATGACACCTCCGACAGCGCCGAAGAAGTCTACAAGCGTTACCCCGATTTCGAGATCGAGATTGTCCAGCGAACCCGCGGTATCAAGTTACAGCTGCGCAACGCACCGGCCTGCGCTTTTGTTGACGGGGTGATCATCAGTGGCATACGCGAACACCTGTTTGCCGTGCTGCGCGATATCGTATTTGTCTCCAGCGAGCTGTACCGGCCGCTGGAGACCGGTCATGACGCTGACCACGAGGATGTTGCGCTGCATAATTTTGAAGCCATTCGCTTTGATCAGTCACATGCCGATAGTGCTGAGGCCGTTAAAAGCCTGGTGTTCCACGTGCTGCGCAATGCCGGCCTGTTGCAGACCCGGGTGTTGCCGCGACTGGTGGTGTGCTGGGGCGGTCACGCCATCAGTCGTGAAGAATACGACTACAGCAAAGCGGTGGGGTATCAGTTGGGCCTGCGCAGACTGGATATCTGCACCGGTTGTGGCCCCGGGGCCATGAAAGGGCCGATGAAGGGCGCCACCATCGGCCATGCCAAGCAGCGCATCCAGGGAGGGCGGTACATTGGCATCAGTGAGCCAGGCATTATTGCTGCCGAATCCCCCAATCCGATCGTCAACCACCTGGTAGTGCTGCCCGATATTGAAAAGCGCCTGGAGGCTTTCGCCCGGCTGGGGCACGGTATTATTGTGTTTCCCGGCGGGGTGGGCACGCTGGAGGAGATTCTGTTCCTGCTGGGCACCTTGATGGATCCGGCCAATGCGGATGTCTATGTGCCGGTGATTTTCACTGAGCCGGCCAGCAGCCGTGGGTATTTCAGCAAGGTTGATGCGTTTCTGGTGGATACCCTGGGTGAACGGGTGCGGGCGTTTTACCAGATTGTCGAAGATGATCCGGTCGAGGTGGCCCGGGCCATGAAGACCGGGATTGACAAGGTTGCCCGCAACCGCCGCAAGTCACGTGATGCCTACTACTACAACTGGCTGCTCAATATTCCGCAGGGCATGAAAGACCCGTTCGAGGTGACCCATACCACCATGTCCGGGCTGCAACTGACCCGCGACCTGCCCGCAGAAGCGCTGGCGGTCAATCTGCGCCGGGCTTTTTCCGGCATCGTGGCTGGTAATGTCAAAGACAAGGGGGTGCGTCTGGTGCGTCAGTTCGGGCCTTTTGAGCTGCGTGGCGAGCGTGCCATCATGGACGCCATGGACAGTCTGTTGCGCGACTTCGTCGCCGATGGACGCATGAAGATACTCAGAGAGCAGTACAATCCTTGTTATACTGTGCGCCCGCTGTAGGTCTCGGGCCCGGTGTAATACTTGACTAAATTAGTCGGATAATGAATAATTCAGGGCCTGTCATCGCCATTTTGCCTGCATTTGCAGGCATCCAGTGTCAGGTTTCAATGTCAGGTTTAAGTGCCAGCTTTTAGCAAAGAGGTTTTTCATGAGTGAACAGGTGAGTGGCAACGCGCAGGTAGAAGACCTGATGCGCAAGGATTACGCAGCCGGGTTTCACTCTGCGATTGAATCCGACACCCTGCCGCCGGGGCTTGACGAAGACACCGTGCGCTTCATTTCCGCGCAGAAAGAAGAGCCCGAGTGGATGCTGGAGTGGCGTCTGAAGGCGTATCGCGCCTGGCGCGAAATGGCCGAACCAAGCTGGGCGCATGTGCATTACCCGGAAATCGATTTCAGCTCGATCTCTTACTACAGTTCGCCAAAAAGTATGAAAAACCGGCCCAAAAGCCTGGACGAGGTCGATCCTGAGCTGATTGCCACCTATGAAAAGCTCGGTATTCCGTTGCACGAACAGGCGGCGCTGGCGGGCGTGGCGGTGGACGCCGTGTTCGACTCGGTATCGGTGGTCACCACCTTCCGCGAGAAGCTTTATGAAGCCGGGGTGATTTTTTGCCCTATCTCCGAGGCCGTGCACAAGCACCCGGAGCTGGTGAAAAAATACCTGGGTTCGGTAGTGCCACAAAAAGACAATTTCTACGCCGCTCTCAATTCCGCGGTGTTCTCTGACGGTTCTTTTGTGTATATCCCCAAGGGCGTGCGCTGCCCCATGGAGCTGTCCACGTATTTTCGGATCAACGAGCTCAACACCGGGCAGTTTGAACGCACACTGATCATCGCCGAGGAAGGTTCACATGTGAGCTACCTGGAAGGCTGTACTGCGCCCATGCGCGACGAGAACCAGTTGCACGCAGCGGTCGTTGAGCTGGTAGCGCTGGACGATGCCACCATCAAGTACTCAACTGTGCAGAACTGGTATCCCGGCGACAAAAATGGCAAAGGCGGCATTTACAACTTTGTCACCAAGCGCGGTATTGCGCACAGGAATGCGCGCATTTCCTGGACCCAGGTCGAAACCGGCTCGGCGGTCACCTGGAAATACCCGAGCTGCATCCTGAAAGGCGACAACAGCGTCGGTGAATTTTATTCAGTAGCACTGACCAATAATTTCCAGCAGGCCGATACCGGCACCAAGATGATTCACCTGGGCAAAAACACCAGCTCCACCATTATTGCCAAGGGTATTTCGGCCGGGCGCAGCAACAGTTCCTATCGCGGGCTGGTGCGCATGAATCCGGGCGCCGAGGGCGCACGTAACTTTACCCAGTGTGATTCACTGCTGATCGGGGACCAGTGCGGCGCACATACCTTCCCCTATATCGAGAATCGCAACGCCTCGGCGGTCATCGAACATGAGGCCACTACCTCCAAGGTCAGTGACGACCAGATGTTCCTGTGCCAGCAGCGCGGGCTGGATGCGGAAAAAGCGGTGTCGATGATCGTCAACGGCTTTTGCCGCGAAGTATTCAAAGAACTACCCATGGAGTTTGCGGTGGAAGCCGGCAAGCTGCTCGAAGTCAGCCTTGAAGGCTCGGTCGGATAACACGGAAAACGAATTATGCTCGAGATAAACAAACTCAACGCCCAGGTCGAAGACAAACAGATATTGCACGACCTGAGTCTGAACATAAAAGCCGGCGAAGTGCATGCCATCATGGGCCCCAACGGCTCCGGCAAAAGCACGCTGGGCAATGTGCTGACTGGCCGCGATGGTTATGAAGTGCTGTCGGGTGATATTACCTTCAACGGCAAAAATCTGCTGGATATGGGCATCGAAGAACGTGCGCGCGAAGGCATGTTCCTGGCGTTTCAGTACCCGGTGGAAATTCCCGGTGTCAGCAATATGGAGTTCCTGAAAGCCGCTGTGGATGCTCGGCGCAAACACCAGGGGCTGGAAGAGCTGTCCTCGTTTGATTTCATGAAGCTGGCGCGCGATACCAGTAAAAACGTGAGTCTTGACCCGTCATTTCTGAAGCGTGGGGTCAATGAAGGTTTTTCCGGCGGTGAGAAGAAGCGCAATGAAATCATGCAGATGATGTTGCTGGAGCCCAGTCTGTGCATTCTTGATGAAACCGACTCCGGTCTGGATATCGACGCGCTGCAGGTGGTCGCCAGTGGCGTCAACGCCATGCGCAACAGCGAGCGCAGTTTTATTGTAGTGACCCATTATCAGCGCCTGCTGGATTTCATCGTGCCCGACTACGTGCACGTCCTGGCCGGTGGCAAGATTGTCAAAAGCGGTGACAAAGAACTGGCCAGGGAGCTGGAAGCCAAAGGTTACGGTTGGCTGGAAAGCGAGGTCGCCTGATATGACCACCCGTGAGACACCTGCGGCTGATTTTCATCAGCACGCGCTGGCGCTGGCCGCTGCGCAATCGGCAGCCCTGGCCCAGCAAGACAACAGTCCATCGTGGATGACATCACTGCGCGAGCAGGGTGCTGCTGACTTTGCCCGCACCACCTGGCCCGGTCGCAAGACCGAGCAGTGGAAATATACCAGCCTGCAGGCATTTCAGGATTTTGTTGCGGCCGACTGGGGCGCGGCACCCGAACTGGCAAATGAGGCCACAAACGAGATAGCGCAAGCGAACAGCACCGCCATATCGGCGCAGGCCGGTGCGCAATCAACTGCGGTTGGCAATTCGGTGCTGGCACTGGATGCCGTCCGCCTGGTTTTTGTTGATGGCGTGCTGGATATGCTGGCGTCTGATGCATTGCCAGCGGGGGTGACGTTGTTCAGTCAGGCTGACGCGGCAGCGGACAAAATTATCGCTGATCACCTGGGCAAGATCGCCGGCAGTGTCGATGCGCCACGTCGTAACCTGTTTGCCATGCTCAATAACGCCTGGACCTGCGATGGCCTGCTACTGCATGTGCCGCGCGGTGTGACGCTGGAAAAACCCCTGTATATCGCCCATGTATCTTCCGCCGCAGCCGGCCAGTCGGCGCCTGTCGCCACGGTGGCCAATCATCGTGTGCTGATTGTCATGGAGGAGGGCAGCAGTGCCCAGGTTATTGAACATTTTGTCGGCAGTGATGTCGGCCAGCCTGCGTTTGTTAATGCGCTGACTGAAATTCAGCTGGGCAACAATGCACAGCTGCACCACACCCGCCTGAACATGGAAGACAAAGCCTTGTCGCATGTTGGCGCAGTGCACCTGAATCTGCATCGCGATTCACGTTTTCATGGCTTCACCATCGCCGAAGGCAGCCGCCTGAAGCGCATTGATTACCAGATGAATCATTGCGGTTCGGGCGCCGACCTGAAACTCGATGGTGTGTACCTGGCCCGTCACCGGCAGCTGGTGGATTATCACACCACCATTGAGCATCGTGTGCCGCATTGCACCAGTCAGGAAGTGTTCCGCGGCATCATTGGCGATCGCGCCAAAGCCGTATTCAATGGACGTATCCATATCCACAAGGATGCACAGAAAACGCTGGCGGAACTGAATAATCGCAATCTGCTGACCTCCAATACCGCCGAGATTGACACCAAACCGGAACTGGAAATTTATGCTGACGACGTGCGTTGTGCACACGGCGCGACCATCAGCCAGTTGGATGAAACCGCATTGTATTATCTGCAGAGCCGGGGCATCAGTCCTTCACAGGCGCGGGTCATGCTCAGCTTCGGGTTTATCAACGAGTTACTGCAGGGCTTGCCGCACGAAGAGGTCAAGACCGCGCTGGGCACGCACCTGACGGCGTTGTTTGCTGCGGATCGCGCCCTGGTCAGTGATGTTGGTTTCGACGATCAGCAAACGACTGATAGCGAGAGTGTCTGAGGTGGGCCAAACCAGCACAACAAACAGGCCGGGCCCGGTGGCTGCTGTCGCCACGGGTTTTGATGCCGAGCGTGTACGCGCGGATTTCCCGATCCTGCAACAGCAGGTAAATGGTCATCCTTTGGTCTATCTGGATAATGCGGCCACCACCCAGAAGCCGCGCGCGGTCATCGACGCCATCAGCGACTATTACTGCCATGACAACAGCAATGTGCATCGTGGCGCGCACACATTGAGTGACCGGGCAACGGCAAACTTCGAAGCGGCGCGTCAGAAGGTCGCCGACTTTATTCATGCCGAAGCTTCAGCACAGGTAATCTGGACGCGCGGTACCACTGAAGCCATCAACCTGGTGGCGGCCAGCTGGGGTGGTGCCAATCTGCAGGCCGGAGACCGGGTACTGGTGTCGGCCATGGAGCATCACTCGAATATCGTGCCGTGGCAGATTGTGGCAGACAAAGTCGGCGCCCAGGTTGACGTGATACCGGTGGACGATACCGGTACGCTGGATCTGAAGGCGTTTGCAATGATGCTCGATCACCGGGTGCGCCTGGTGTCGGTCAACCATGTCTCCAATGCACTGGGGTCCGTCAACCCCGTGGCCGAGATGATCAGGCTGGCGCATGATGCGGATGCTCTGGTGCTGATAGATGGCGCCCAGGCGATCTCCCATTGGCCGGTTGATGTGCAGGCACTGGAATGCGATTTTTATACGTTTTCCGGTCACAAACTGTTTGGCCCCACCGGTATTGGTGTGCTGTATGGTCGCCGCGAACTGCTTGATGCCATGCCACCCTATCAGGGCGGCGGGGAAATGATTGAGACAGTCAGCTTTACCGGTACGACCTACAATCAGTTGCCCTACAAGTTTGAAGCGGGCACGCCCGATATTGCCGGTGCCATTGGTCTTGGCGCTGCCATAGATTATGTCAACGGCCTTGACCGTGCTGGTGCTGCCGCGCACGAAGACGCCCTGCTGGCCTATGCCCGCGACAGGGCGCTGCAGGTGCCTGGTCTGCGCCTGGTGGGTACAGCTGCTCACAAGGTAGCGGTACTGAGTTTTGTGCTCGATGGTGCGCACCCCTCGGACATCGGCATGCTGATGGACCAGCAAGGTATCGCCGTGCGTACCGGTCACCATTGTGCACAACCATTGATGGACCAGTACCAATTGCCCGGCACAGTGCGGGCCAGTTTCAGTATTTATAATACATTCGAGGATGTTGATCGGCTGTTCGCGGCCCTGGACAAAGCCCGGGGCATGTTGCTGTAACGCAATATTTGCGACAGACAATCGAGATCATAAAGAGGGTAAAACCATGGCTGTAGAAACGTTTGATCCGCGTACTGCTGCCAACACGCCGGTGACTGTGAGTCCGGCGGCAGTAGAACATTTTCGCCGGCAGCTGCAGAAAGACCAGCGCGCGCAGGCCGTCCGCCTGAGTGTCAAGGAAAGCGGCTGTACCGGTTTCATGTATGTGGTTGACCTGGTGCCTGAGCTGAATGCCGATGACATCCGCCAGACCCTGGACGAGGGTGTGGATTTGATGATCGATCGCGGCAGCCTGGGTGTGGTCAACGGCACACAAATTGACATAGTCACCGAAGGGGTTAACCGCCAGCTTCGTTTCCAGAATCCCAACGCCAAGGATCATTGTGGCTGCGGTGAAAGTTTCAGTGTGGCCTGAGCGGCCGCACCAGATGACTCCGAATCAAGAGTAGAGAACAACATGCAGCGACAGATGGTTGTAGCGCAAGCTGACTGCCCGGCACGACGCGTTCCGGACGGCACGCCGATTACCATTCCCAAGGACAGTTTTGTCAGTATCACGCAGGCGCTTGGCGGCAACTACACGGTAGTGCATAACGGGCAGATGCTGCGAGTGGATGGCACCGATGCCGGCATCCTGGGACTCAAGCCCGAGACCCTGAGTTTCCCGGCAGCCACCGATGACCGAATCCACGAGGAGCAGGTCTGGGAAGCGCTGGGCACGGTATTTGATCCGGAGATCCCGGTGGACCTGGTCAATCTGGGGCTGATCTATAAAGTCTCTGTGGACCAGGACAACAAGGCCGTCAATATCGATATGACGCTGACTGCGCCGGGCTGTGGCATGGGGCCGGTGCTGGTGGGAGATGTTGAGTATCGTGTACGCAAGGTGCCCAATGTAGCCCAAGTGAACGTGGATCTGGTATTCGATCCGCCCTGGAGCCGCGATATGATGAGTGAAGAGGCGCAGCTTGAAACCGGCATGTTTTTCTGAAAGGACACAAGCAACAACATGAAAGAGTTTGGCACTGACATAACGACCGACGATATTGTTGATACGCTGGCGTTTTTCGATAGCTGGGATGACCGCTACAAGTACATCATCGATCTGGGCAAGGAGTTGCCGCCGCTGGCCGAGAGCGAACATGTCGACGACAACATCGTGCGTGGCTGTCAGAGCAAGGTGTGGCTGGCCAGCGAGCGTCGCGACGGACGCCTGTACTTTCAGGTAGATAGTGACGCGTTTATTGTCAAAGGCCTTTTGGGCGTGGTGTTGGCGGCCTACAACGGCAAAAACCCGCAGCAGATACTGGATTTTGACATCGAAGCCTACTTTGGCGAACTGGACCTGATGCGTCATCTGAGCCCGACCCGGGGCAGTGGCCTGCAGGCCATGGTCGCCCGTATCAAGACTATCGCAGCGGAAACGCTGTAAGCCAGTCGATGCCGGGTCCTTATTTCCGACGATAGCCCGACGATTACCCGATGTTTGTGCAGCTCAGCCGCGGAAGTTCAGTACCCACTGCGCGTAATCGCGCTGCGCCTGATCCTGCTGGGCCGGCGTCATTGCCGACTGGATGCGATTGACCAGCGCGGCTGCGCCACTGGCTTCATTGTCACGTGCCAGACGCGCCCACACGTAGGCCTGGATCAGATCCTGATCAACACCCTCGCCAGCCTCATACATGGTCGCCAGATTGTATTGCGCACCAGCATGTTCATATTCCGCCGCTTCCTGGTACCAGGTAGCGGCATCCTGCAGATTCTGGCGGCGGCTGATCAGCGACAGCGGCCAGATCTGCATCAATGCGGAATTGACGCCCTGTCCGTTGTAATACATGGTTGCCAGATTAAACATCGAGTTCAGGTGGCCCTGATCTGCCGCCTGCGACAGCCAATGGAAGGCATTCTCGTAGCTCTGCTCAACGCCCTGACCGGTGTAATACATCACCCCAAGGTTGTACTGCGCCAGATGCAGACCTTCTTCGGCCGCGCGCCTGAACTCGACCAGGGCCGTGTCATAGTCACCGGCTTCCATGGCTTCCACGGCCGCGTAGTATTCCGTGTAGTCCGGCAGTTCGGTGTCATCGTCGGCGATGGTGATCTGTGCCTGAGCGGGCAGGGCGATGACCCATAACAGGGTCAGCAGAAGGCTGGTGGCATGCAGTTTGTCAGCTAGTGGGAAACGGGTCATGGTGTCTCTGGAGATTGGGTGTCGGTTTGGCGTAGCCTGAATTTGTCGATCCATTGCCGGGCTTCCGCCTGCATGGCAACGACCTCGTTGGCTGGCAGCAGTTCCTGCACCAGCACTGCATTGGCCGCGGCAGCCTGATGACCGGCGGCACCGGCCAGGGTAAACCACTTGTAAGCCTGCGGTACATTTTGTGGTACACCCAGTTGGCCATTAAACAACAGCACTGCCAGGGTGTATTGTGAGGTGGCATCGCCGTTTTCTGCCGCGCGCACAAACCAGGTGACCGCCTGCGCCGGGTCTTTGATCACGCCAATGCCGTTGAGGTACATCACCGCAATGTTGTACTGGGCATTGGCATTGTCACTTTCTGCCGCCAGGGTGAACCAGCGAAGCGCTGCAAAATTGTCCTGTGCTACTCCGTCACCCTCCAGATAAAGGTTGCCCAGCTTGAACTGGGCTGCGGCATTGCCGTTTTCAGCATCCTGGCTTAACGCTTCAAGATGGGACAGTTGCGGCGACTCATCTGCCAATAGCGGCGTCGCCACCAACAACGCCACGCTGGTCATGCCCAGGAGCAATACCCGGATCAGCCGTGTCGCGTATCGATCAGGCATACAACCGCCGCACAAACTCAGAATCCCTGAGCGTCATAAAGGGCATCAGTATCATCATCGGCGAACACAATGCGGTTGGCATCTTCCAGCCAGCTCAGTGCCAGTTGCTCGCCCTCGACCAGCTGTGCCTCGGTGATGCTCTCGCGCAGGGTTTCCAGCACTGGCAGAGTAGAGCGCAGACCATTGGTATAGGCCAGTGTCAGCCACTTGATGGCCAGCACAGGGTCAGGCCGGGTGCCCTGCCCGGTGCGATACATATTGCCCAGGCGCTCCTGAGCGCGTGCATGGCCGTTATTGGCATCTACTTCAAACGCCAGCAGCGCCTGCTCATAGTCACCCGCGTCATAGGCGGCAATGCCGGTGGCGTAGTCGGCAAAGGCCGGCGTTGCAATTGCCAGCAGGCCGCCAAGGGCCAAAGCACTGATAGACTTTATAATTTTCATGGGTGTATTCCTGACTCGACCGCTGTGTGATTTGGCCTTCAATCTTACCATGGCCGCTGCATAACAGGAAAACTGGAAAAAATAGCTCACAGAGGGCAAAAAGGACTTTGAAAATTCTGCGATTTATATATAATACGCACCTCTTTCGCACCCGTAGCTCAGCTGGATAGAGTACCTGACTACGAATCAGGGGGTCGCACGTTCGAATCGTGCCGGGTGCACCAGACAGACACAGATAAGCCCGCCTCGCGCGGGCTTTTTTGTGTCTGTCTGGTGCACCCGTCTACGAGAGAACTGCCCATGTTCGACTGATTGCATCGCAATCAGGACGGCTGTAAGCCGCCCCAACGGGGTGAGTGTATTTGCCCCAGGCAAATACACGAATCAATCATGCCGGGTGCCACTATTGCGAGCTTTTTTGTGTCGGGTTCTACCCTAATGACTCAGACGCCGCCGAAAAGACCGAAAACGCGATTGCTCGAACGAGCAGTCTCGGTCAATGGCACATGTTAAATTACCGGACTACCCAGTTCTCCAGCCTGACCCCCGCCGCGTGTTTAAACTGTTTGGTGTTGTTGGTGACAATCACCAGCCCCTGCGATCGAGCATGGCCTGCAATCATTTCGTCATAAGGGCCGATCGGGCGTCCAAACTTTTTGAGTTCTGCCCTGAGCTGACCGGTATGAATTGCTGCATCGGTATCATAAGGCAATACCTCCAGCCGCGCAGCGAACCCCTCAATATCACGAAGATTTCGCTCCACAGCGGCCGAAGCCTCGGCGCCGTATATCAGCTCCATGAGCGTTACCGATGAAATACACATCTGACCGTCATGTGCTTTGAACGCCTCACGTACTTCGCCGGGTCTGTTCTTGATGGTATAGATGGCGATATTGGTGTCGAGCATATACTTCAACATCAAAGTGATTCTCGCGCCTGATGGGCGGGCTGTTCGCGGTTTGTCATGAAATCCTCGGACACACTTTCTCCGTCAAACCAGGTATCCCATGACTCACCCGCTGGCGTTATGATGCGCGCCCGGCCTTGCATAACGATATCTACCTGTTTCACGCTATCGGGATAGGCAATTGGTTTGGGAAGTCGCAGTGCCTGACTCTTATTACTCTTGAAAAGATTGGCTCGTTCCATTCTCAACACTCCTTCAATTAATGTATCCCAGTGGGATATACCATCCTAAGATTGGTATACGTGCATGTCAATGGTATATCCCAAAAATGATCTACATATATCGAACTTTCGCGACCACCAGCAACCATCCTGTGATCATTAACCAACCGGCTACTTGCCTCCAATCCCACTATCTGCTCTTATGAGATGCCGAGCAGATAACCGTGTTATTCGCGTTGGCCCCGACAAAACACAAGGTCAAGGTGGACGCTGTAGTTGCTGCCACTGGGAGACAACAGATGTTGATCAAATTCCATAGTGAGGAGTCAGCGGACTTTGTCATGCTGGCAAGTGCTGCTGAACAATTGCTTACCATGATGGGGCATGGCGGTAGCACCGAAGGGTCGGTCAGTGGTGACGCGCTGGCTCGTGCACTGAAGCAACTCGGTTCATCAGTGGATCGCCAGCCCAACAAACCAGTAGACGTGAATGTTAAAGATTCGGAAGATATTGACGACAGGAATGAAGACGAAGACAGTGAGGAGCCGGAAGCGGTTACCCTGTCAGCCCGTGCCGCACCTTTGCTCGCAATGCTGCGCCGAGCCAATGACGCTGAGGGATACGTGATGTGGCGCGAAGACTGACGTCGGATCATGGTCACTCAGAATTGTCTGAAATGAACGGGAGTGCACTGTGGAACTCGACGTCGCAATACTCGATGTGAAACCCGGCAAGGAAATCGAGTTTGAACGTGAGTTTGGTAAAGCGGAGCGCATCATCCCGGCAGTGCCCGGGTACTTGCGTTACCAGGAATGCTCCACTATACATTTGATTTTGTAAGTTTATACTGTGTTCTCCGGACAAAAAATCGTCGATCGGAAGCCTCCGCCAGCCAACAACGTACCAGACAAATAGAAAGGACAAGGTGCGATGTATGAATTATAAAGTCAGGCAAGCCATTACCGATCTGTTTGAACTTGCCGCCAGCACCAGTAACAACAAATGGCTGGCACTGATACTGGATGAATCGCTTGAGCCGGCCATACACACACCTGCTGACACAGCGGAAATAAGGACCTATCTGCAGGCCGCTGAAGAACTGATCGACAGGACGTCAAGAGAGCTCGTCAAGGTAGAGTTACAGGAAACAGTCGCGGTGCTGAACGGCGAATCCTCCCGGTCCACCTTCAAGACCGCCAGGACGCTCAAAGCCGTTAATCTGTTCAATGGCAAAGGGGATCATCAGGGGTTGCTGGTTGCGCTCAGTGTTTCGCCCAAGCACGCTGACAATCAGAAAGATGACTCGCTGCCGCGCATCGCCCAACTTGCGGAGCAGTTTCTCTCCGCTGGCAGTTCCGAAGATCAGAGCCAGCAGGCCCTTGAATACAGTTTTAATATCAACCGGGCCATCCTCAATACGCTTTATGACGCGGTGGTCATGACGGACCTGCAAGGGCGTATTCAGAGCGTGAATCCAGCCTTGGTGAAAATGTTCGGATATCCGGAGAAAGAGCTGATTGGTGAGTCCATTACCAAACTCATGCCACCGGAAGTAGCCCATCATCACCCCGACTACATGCGTGCCTATGCGGAGGGTGAAACACCCGGGAAAATCATGGGCAACCTGCGGGCTGTGCAGGGGCTCAGGGCCGATGGCAGCCGCTTTACCCTGCAGATAGCCGTAACAGAAGCCCAGGTGGGGTCTGAGCGCCTGCTGGTTGCCGCCTTGCAGGACATCACCGAAAGTGAGGAGACCAGACGCAACCTGAAGCGCTTCCGCAAGACTCTCGACAGCACGCTGGATTGCGTTTTTATGTTTGATGCGCAAACCCTGCAGTTTTTCTATGTAAACCAGGGCGCAGTCGATCAGCTCGGCTACACGGCAAATGAGCTGCTGAACTTGCATCCCTACGACGTCAAACCGCTGTATCCCGAGCCAGAATTCAGGAAGATGATGGAGCCCCTGGTGGCTGGTGATGTTCGCCGATTGAACTTCCAGACCCTTCACCGCCACAAGGACGGTCACGACCTGCCGGTCGATATATGCCTGCAATACGTCAAACTTGAAGACGAGCCCGCCCGGTTCATCGCGATAGTCAGAGACATCACGGAACAGCAGCAAAAGGAAGAAATTGAGCACCTGGCCTACTTCGATCCGCTGACCAATCTGCCAAATCGCAGCCTGATTGCTATGGAGCTGGAGAGCTGTCTGCGCAATTGTACGGAAACGGGTTTGTATGGTGCGCTGATGCTCACCGACCTTGATGACTTCAAGGCCATCAACGATACGCTGGGCCATCGCGACGGTGATCAGCTATTGGTGGAAATCTCTGACCGGTTTGCCGATGTCCTTGGCAACAGACGGGCGATCTCGCGACTGGGCGGTGATGAATTTCTGGTGGTTATTACGACGGCCCACAGGGACTACAACGCTGCGTTCAAGCAAGTCCATCATATTGCGGAGCAGCTTTTGGCGGTCGCTGCGCTACCCACAACCACGCTGGGTAGAGCCCCCTCGATATCAACGAGTCTTGGTTTTGTGCTGTTCAACGACGACAGCACTGGCGCCAGCGAGTTAATGCGGATGGCCGATATCGCCATGTATGACGCCAAAAGGAAGGGTAAAAACCAGATCAGTCTGTTTGATGACATCATGCAAAAGGAGATGGTAGAAGAGCATCAACTGACTGCAGACCTCAACAGAGCTTTGTCGGCCGACAGTGAAATCGTGCCCTGGTTCCAGCCCAAGCTGGATCGGAATGGTCAGATAAACGGCTTTGAAGCGCTGGCTCGATGGCATCATCCTGAGCGCGGCCTGCTCAACCCCGTCAGTTTTATCGAGATTGCCGAAAAGAAGAACCTGATAGTGCCACTGAGTGACCAGATTCTGATAAAAACCTGCAGGCAAATGAGCCGTTGGCGTGAACAGTTTGCCATGGATGACTGGACTGTTTCTGTCAACATCAGCCAGAGCCAGTTGGCAATGAGTGATTTCCCCGACAGGATAGCTAATGCACTGTCGGACTCCGGCCTGCCGGCATCGGCATTGATGCTCGAGGTCACAGAGAGTGTTATTGCAGAAAATATTGATGCCAGCATCAAGCAAATGGGGCGACTTCGGACTATGGGCGTCCGCTTTTCTCTGGATGACTTCGGTACCGGGTATTCATCGCTGTCCTATATTCGGCAGTTGCCCATCGATGAACTGAAAATTGACCGTAGTTTTGTCAATACCTTGCTGAATGACCCGGAAACCCGCTCGATTGTAGAGGTGATTTTGTTACTGGCCGCGACACTCAAACTGGATGTGATTGCGGAGGGTATCGAGCAAAAGGAACAGTGGCAGGCGCTGCAGGATCTGGGATGCTCAGGGTTCCAGGGTTTTTATTTCAGCCATCCTCAACCACCGGAGATCATTCTCGAAAAATTAAAATCAATAGCCGGATAACGTGTTGGGGCCTGTAAAATGTTAGCACAATGAAAAATACCATTTTATTTAGACCCGCAATTATTGCCGTTCCAATAAGCCTTGTGGCACTAGTGGTGTTCGCCTTTGTGTTTAATGAAGCCAGAAAAGAAGTCTATTTTCTATGTGGTAATTTTAGAGAAGGGGTTACGCAGGAAAGTGTCATCAGGCAACTGAATACCGCCAGTTTCTCGACCTTTTCCGAAAGCAGTCTGGAGTCTGGTACACAAATCGTGCACAGCAGTGCGCTCAATTTCCATCTGTTCCGCTGCAATATCGAGTTAAACCGGGATGGATTGGTCAGGTCTGCAATCTATGGTTAAGACTGCCAAAGACCGCCTGGAAATCATTCCCGGACAATCCAGCATGTTTCGCGGCCTGTGCGCCTTCCCCCTGACGCCAATGAATGAGCGTGGCCTTGACGAGGCGGCCTTTGTGCGACTGATTGAGCGCCTGGTTGCTGCCCGCGTTGATTCCATTGGTGTGCTGGGGTCAACGGGCAATTATGCCTATCTGAGCACCGCTGAGCGGGCGCGGGTGGTCAGCCTCGCCGTGCAGCACGCCGGCAATGTGCCGGTGATGGCCGGTATCGGGGCGTTGCGCGTCCGCGATGTACACATGCTGGCTGAACAGGCGCAGTTTGCCGGCGCAGCCGGGGTGCTGTTGGCGCCCATGTCCTATCAGAAGTTATCGCCGGATGAAGTGTATGGCCTGTATGAAGCGGTAACTCCCGCATTGTCAGTGCCTCTGTGTGTCTACGATAATCCCGGCACCACGCAATTTGTATTCAGCGACGAACTTCACGGACGCATTGCGCAGTTGCCGAATGTGGGGTCCATCAAGATTCCGGGTGTGCCCACAGACGTTGTCGAGGCAAAGGCGCGGGTAGCCAGATTGCGCGCGCAGATTCCTGCCAGCGTGACTATAGGCGTCAGTGGCGATGCCTTTGCTGCCAGTGGTTTAAACGCCGGCTGTGACGCCTGGTATTCGGTGATCGGTGGACTTTTCCCTGCCACTGCACTGGCGATTACCCGCGCGGCAATGAGCGGCAATGGGCAGGAAGCCGCACAATTGTCGGCGCGGCTTCAGCCCCTGTGGGACCTGTTCAACCGTTACGGGGGAAGCCTGCGTGTGGTTGCGGCGGCGGCCGAACTTCAGGGGCTGGTCGAACATCCGTGTTTGCCGCTGCCGTTAAAATCGATCGACGGCGAGGGACGTAGCCACCTGGCATCGCTACTGCAGCAGCTGCAACTATGATCGCGAAGAGGGCTTTCGCGGCCACACACTGGTCCCCGCCTATCACTTCACCGAAGACTGGCCAACCTGGGAAAAGCATCCGGCGGGGGACGAAATGGTCATTCTCCTGTCGGGTAAGGCGCAGTTTCTGCTGCGCGGCAAAACCGGCGATGAACCCGTCATGCTCGAAGAGCCCGGTGCCTATCTCATTGTGCCAAAGGATACCTGGCATACTGCGCGCATTAGCCAGCCAACCAGTGTGCTTTTTGTCACACCGGGTGAGGGCACGCAGAATGAAACAACACCTCCTGACTGATCGCCTTCAGTCAGATCGGGCAAGAATGTCCTGGCGACCTGATATTTGTTAGCCTAAAAAGCAGTATCGATTGAGTGCCTGTTGTTGGAGAAGACAGTGAAATTGATCATTGGCAATAAGAATTACTCTTCCTGGTCATTGCGCCCCTGGCTGTTGCTGGCACACCACAACCTGCCGTTTGAGGAGATTCGTATTGGCCTGGACCAGGACGATACCCAGGCAAAACTGGCCCGGTACACAGATGCCGGGAAATTGCCGGTATTGCTGGATGGCGAATTGCGGGTCTGGGATTCGCTGGCTATCTGTGAATATGTGTCGGATCTCTATCTCGACGGCAGGGGCTGGCCGGGTGAGCTGACGGCCCGTGCACAGGCCCGAGCCTGCTGTGCAGAAATGCATGCCGGATTCGCGCAGGTTCGCGGGCAACTACCAATGAATTGCCGCGCAACAGGGCGTCGGGTTCCGCTGTCTGTGGCGCTGCAAAAGGAAATCGCCCGCGTAGAGCAGATCTGGTCAGTCTACCCGCAGACATATTCAGCATCGGGGCCCTGGCTTTTTGGCGACTTTTCCATCGCTGACTGTATGTTCGCGCCGGTTGTGTTCCGCTTCATGACCTACGGTATCAAGGTGTCGCCACCAGCCACGCGCTACATGAATATGGTGCTTGGCCACGACGCTATGCAGGAATGGCATCGGCAGGCTGCTGACGAGCCGGAGGTCCTTGTGGCTGAGGAAGTTGGTGTCCAGGCCTGAGTTGCCTGTATTGGCGCTGACATAGCACAGTCCCCGACTGTTGGTCACTTGTCACTCGTGGTTCGCGGTTGCAACCACTGAGCAGTAGCGTATCCTGCAATGTATGAGTCCGACCACGTGCTGTCCATTACGAAAATCTGACCTTTGGCGCCCGCTTCATTGTCATCAAGAAGGTATCCTGGCGTGCCTGCCTGAGCACCAGAACAAAAAACCGGAGTTTTCATGACCAGCCGACGCAGGATCGCCCTGATCATCGCCGCCGGATGTTTGAGCTCGCCCGTGTCTTCTGCTGACCCGGCGAGTGAGACTGATGACATAAGGCAGCAGCTTGAGCTACTTAAAGCCCAGATTGTCGAGCTTGAAGCACGGCTGGCCGAGCAGGAACAGACACAGGCGGAACTGTCTGCACAACAAATCGACATGCTGGCAGACGACCAGGCTGCGCAGCCTGATGCCGGTAGTGATGACGGTATCGCTGTCGGCGGTGCCATCAGGACCAACTACAGCTTGAGGTCCTACAGTGATGGCAATGAGGATCGCGGCGGCGATTTTGCATTTGATATCTTTCGGTTTAATTTGCGCGGCAGTATCAACGATATCTCCCTCAACGCCGAAATCCGGTTTTTTGATTACATGTCAGCGGTCAAATACGCCTATCTCGGCTATCAGTTTACTGACGACTGGCAGGCGCAGGTTGGTATCGCGCCGGTACCATTTGGCAACACGCCCTATAACTCCCATAACTACTTTTTCAGCGCCAATTACTACCTGGGGCTGGAGGATGATCATGATCTGGGTATTGTTCTGAAGCGCCAGCCGAGTGATAACTGGCGAGTGGACCTGGGTTTCTTCAAGAACGATGAACTGGGAGGCGTTGACGGCTACGTTGAGAGCCGCGCAGATCGTTATTCATACGATATTGTTGGCTACCGTGCAGCCGACGAAGGGATCTTTGCCGACCCGGCGCAGCCACTGGGTGAATATAATACCTTCACGGGCCGCATTGCTTACCACACGGAACATGGCGCGTTGCGCACTGAGATGGGCGCATCTGCGCTGTCGGGTGGCCTGCACAATGGCCAGTCCCGCGCCGGTGATTATTATGCCTGGGCGCTGCACAGCAATATCGATTATCAGAACTGGAACCTGCAACTGCAATACAGTCAATATAAATATAATGTCAATCGCGCACAGCGGATGGCTGTCGGCGCATACGGGTTTTATGATTCCATTGCAGCCGAGGCTTCCTCAGCCACGCTCAACCTGGCATACAGTCTGCCTGTGGACTGGGGGCCGGTCAGTGGCTTGCAGTTCTACAATAATTATGGCCTGGTTTATGACAAATCTGATGGCAGTCGCGACACCTTAATGAATGTCACCGGTGTGTCGGTAGCAGCAGGTGGCTTTTTTACCTACTTCGATTGGGTTCTAGCCAAAAATCAACCTTTTGCCGGCGGCAGTGCCAGTGGCAACAGCGACGAACACCAGCGCCGTTTTAATATCAATATTGGCTACTACTTCTGAATGACCGGCGCTGCCAGGCGTCGGCACCCGAGCACTACAAGACGGTGCGTTAACCAAAAGGATAATTAAATGACGACTGCAAAGGATCCGATGATCCCGGATGGCAAAGTTAATCCGATTGATACGGACTACCAGATTGGGCAGGACAACATCGTGGTAAAAGTCGGGCCTTTTGGCCTGGATATTCATAATCGGGTATTTTTGATCTCCGGTCTTGCCATTATCGCTTTCGTCGCCGTGACCTTGATGTTTCAGGCACAAGCCGCTTTGCTGTTCAGTGGTATGCGCGATTGGTTGACCAGCAGGCTCGACTGGTTCTTTATCAGCGCCGCCAATATATTTGTGTTGCTGTGCCTGGTGCTCATCGTTTCACCATTGGGAAAAGTGCGTCTGGGGGGTACCGACGCAACGCCGGACTTCAGTTACCTGGGCTGGTTCTCCATGCTGTTTGCCGCCGGCATGGGTATTGGTCTGATGTTTTTTGGCGTGTCGGAGCCATTGACGCATTTTAACACTGCGTTTGCCGGCATTGACGTCGTTGATGGTGTACGGATTGACTCCGCGCCACTGGGCGGTGCCGCAGGTGACGCGCTGGCGGCCGAGCGCCTGGGCATGGCTGCGACCATCTACCACTGGGGGCTTCACCCCTGGGCAATTTATGCCGTTCTGGCGCTTGGCCTGGCTCTGTTTTCATTCAACAAAGGCTTGCCCTTGACCATTCGATCGGTGTTCTACCCGCTGCTGGGCGAGCGGGTGTGGGGATGGCCCGGGCATATTATCGATATTCTGGCGGTGCTTGCTACCCTGTTTGGCCTGGCCACCTCGCTCGGCCTGGGGGCCTCGCAAGCCAGCGCCGGGTTAAACTACCTGTTTAACTGGCCGGAGGGGATCACAACCCAGATACTGCTGGTGGTGGGCATCACCATGATCGCTCTGGCGTCCGTCCTGGCGGGCCTTGAAGCCGGAGTCAAACGATTGTCGGAGATCAACATGTCGCTGGCGGCATTGTTGTTGGTATTTGTCATACTGGTTGGTCCGACGCTGGCCATTACTACCGGGTTTTTTGCCAACCTGGGCGCCTATTTTCAGTATTTGCCAGCGCTGGCCAACCCGGTTGGGCGCGAAGATGCGGGTTTTTCCCAGGTCTGGACGGCGTTTTACTGGGCCTGGTGGATTAGCTGGTCACCGTTTGTTGGCATGTTTATCGCCCGCGTCTCACGGGGGCGTACCGTGCGCGAATTTCTGATTTCGGTCCTGCTGATTCCGTCGCTGGCGTGTGTGTTGTGGATGACCGTCTTTGGTGGAACCGCCATCAGTCAGGTTGTACAGGACAACTACCTGGCGGCCGCGGAAGCGGCCCTGCCTCTGCAATTGTTCACCATGCTGGATGCCTTGCCACTGGCCGGTATTACGTCGTTTATTGCGATCATTCTGGTTGTTGTGTTTTTTATCACTTCATCAGACTCCGGCTCACTGGTTATTGATACTATTGCGGCCGGCGGCAAGGTTGACGCGCCAACACCACAAAGGGTGTTCTGGTGCACCTTCGAAGGCCTGGTGGCAATTGCCCTTATAATGGGTGGGGGGCTGGTAGCCTTGCAAGCCATGGCGGTATCAACCGGCTTGCCATTTACGCTGGTGCTGCTGGCGTCCTGTGTCGCTGTGGTCAAAGGATTGATGTCTGAACCGCGCGGTAACTAAACAGGCCAGTCCATGGAAATAGAGCAGATTGAGATATTGGAGTTCCTTAAAAGGCATTCGCCGTTTCAGGAGCTGCCTGCAGAGCAGCAACAGCAGGTTGCGCTCAGTATCGATATTGGCTATTTCAAGGCAGGTACTGAAATACTGCGTTTTAACGAACCCCTGACGGCATTGCACCTGATTCGCAGCGGTGCCGTTGAAACCTTTCGCCGCAACGGTGACCTCTACAATAGACTGAGCGAAGGCGGAATTTTTGCAGAACAGGGCCTGTTGCGTGGCGGAAAGGTGCGTTTCCCGGCCAGGGCGCTGGAAGACACGCTGATCTACTTCATTCCCAGTGAGTTGTTTCAACAACTGTTCGATGACAATGATTTTTTTGCTGACTATGTGGAAATAGGCGATAGCGAACGGCGTCAAAGCAGCAAAGCCAGTGCCCAGGCCCGGGCGGAATTATTGGGCGCCACTGTCAGTACGCTGCTGAGTCGCGATCCGGTCACTATCGATAGCAATGCCAGTGTCCTGCAGGCCGCACAACTGATGACCGAGCAGAATGTATCGTCCTTGCTGATTCTGCATCAGGGGCAGGAAACACATCTTAATGGCACCCTTGCCGGTATTATTACTGATAAAGACATTCGCGCACGCCTGGTTGCACCAGGGCTGGATTCAGATACTCCGGTGTCCGGGATCATGTCTGCTGCGCCGACCACGATTGATCAGCATCAGTATGTGTTCGAAGCCATGACCCTGATGTTGCGGCATAACCTGCATCATCTCCCGGTGCTGAAGCAGCGCCAGCCAGTGGGCATTGTCGCTATTTCCGATATCATTCGTTATGAATCGCAAAACAGCCTGTTTGTGGTCAGCAGCATATTTCGCCAACAAACGGTTAGTGAGTTGCAGGCACTGGTGCCTGATGTGCACGCCTGCTTTATCCGCATGGTGAACGAGGACGCCAATTCGCAAATGATTGGCAGCGCCATGGCCGCCATCGGCCGCAGTTTCAAGCAGCGACTGTTGGAGCTGGCTGAAGCGGAACTGGGGCCACCGCCCATACCGTATTGCTTTCTGGCACTGGGCTCAATGGCGCGCGACGAACAGCTGGTTTTCACTGATCAGGACAACGCGCTCATTCTGGATAACCGTTTTGACAAGGCCGTTCACGACAGCTACTTCGCGCAGCTGGCGCAATTTGTGTCTGATGGTCTGGCTGCCTGTGGTTACTCCTACTGTACAGGCAAGGTGATGGCAACCAACCCGGAGTGGCGACAGCCGTTGCAGGTTTGGCAGCAGTATTTTCGCAGCTGGATGGAACGGCCAACGCCAGAGCGACTGCTGCAGAGTTCGATTTTTTTTGATATTGACGGCGTCTGGGGTCGGACGCAATGGGCAGAGCAACTACAGACTCTGGTCAGTCAGCAGGCACGGCATCATCCCCGGTTCCTGGCCAGCATGACCCGTAACGCGCTGAGCCGGACGCCACCGTTGGGCTTCTTTAAGGACTTTGTGATGGAGCAAAGTGGTAAACACAATAACAGCCTGAACATCAAGCGCCGTGGGACTGCTCCCTGTGTCGACCTGATAAGAGTTCACGCGTTGGCGGTTGGTTCGGAGGCCAGTAATTCATTCAACCGGCTGAAAGACATCATCGAAGCCGGCGTCCTGCCCAAAGGTCGAGGTGAAGATTTACGTGACGCGTTTGAAGTGATCTCATTAACGCGTATCCGATATCAGGCGGCAGCCCTGCGCCAGGGCATCGAACCGGACAACAATGTGTTGCCTGAGCAGTTGTCGGAGTTTGAACGCAAGCACCTGAAGGAAGCGTTTCAGGTCTTGAGCAATGCCCAGAAGTTCCTGAAATTTCATTTTAAGGCCTGAGGTTAACCATGCTTTATCTGGGACCTGAGCAAAGCGCCAACAAGCAACAAGAGGACACCAGCGTTGACTGGCAGCGGTATTGTCAGCAGCAGGCGGAATCTGCCAGGCATCCGCTTCTGCAGCAATTTTACAGCGCAGGTGCCGTGGCGGCGAGCACCCCCATCAGCCAGGTGCCACTGGTGGCCATCGACTTCGAAACCACGGGACTGGATGCCGACAAAAACAGTATTGTCAGTATCGGTCTGGTCCCGTTTAACCTGCAGCAGATTTTCAGCTCCCGCGCACGCCAATGGCTGGTAAAACCGCGCTTTCAGCTGACAGATGAATCCGTCACCGTGCACCGTATCACGCATTCGGAAATCGACGCGGCCCCCGATCTGCGTCATGTATTGCACGAACTGCTGCCCCAGTTGGCGGGGAAGGTGGCGGTAGCCCATTACCGACACATTGAACGGCAGTTTTTGCGCGCGGCCCTGCAGGTCCGACTGGGGGAGGGGATTGCGTTTCCGATTATTGATACGCTGGAACTGGAGGCCAGGCTGTACCGCAGCAAAGCCCCAGGCTTGTGGGATAGACTGCGCCGGCGGCAACCGGTGTCGGTCCGACTGGATGCAAGTCGTCACCGTTATGGTCTGCCACCCTACCGGCCGCACCATGCGGTCACCGATGCTATTGCCTGCGCCGAATTGCTGCAGGCACAAATTGGTCATCGATTCAATGTGGATACGCCTGTCAGCGAACTCTGGGGCTGACCTGAGTCCGCATTCGGCGATCGTTCAATCACCCATCCCAAGGAAGCAGAGTATGACAATTATATCGTTGCTTGTTTTATTCTTAGCCGAAATTCTACGGCGCCAGGGCTGGTGTATTGTGGTCAATGACCTACTGGCCCGCTTTACCATGGCGCATGAGAATTGCGGGTAAAAGAGGAAGCTACTCCGCACTATGTGCAGGTTGCGGCAGACATCAACGGCAGACTCCGCATGGTTTGCGTACGTTAACCCAAAAAAGTGATATACACTGACATTCAACGCTACGCAATTTGTCAGAACGAATCGAATGAACAAGCGAAAGTATCAGCGGTTGGTTCTGATTTACGCTGTGGCGGGCGTCATCTGGATTCTCGGTAGCGACTGGCTTGTGGGCTTGTGAATGGGTGGTGATGTCATCGAGTCGATGGCCACCTCCCGGCGCTACCGGCATGCACTGGGCCTGGGTGAGGCGCTGGCGGAGATTGAGAATAATGCCGGCCGGCTTTACGATGCGGATGTAGCCAGCGCTGCACTCAGGCTGTTCCGCGACAAGGAGTATCAATTGCCGCAGGCGGCCTGATGTTGCGGCGGCATGTTAGCCTGTGAACCGTTTGTACGCGCCTGTCGGAGAAAATCATGCAATTGATCATTGGCAACAAGAATTATTTCTCCTGGTCTTTGCGCCCCTGGTTGCTCGGGCAATTCTCCATTGCCGAGCCAGAGGTTCTGGCCACCGAGGTAGCAGGTGGCCCGGAGCAATCAAATGTATAGTCCGGAAATGCTGATACTGGGGCTGAATGCAGCGGTTGCAGCGCTGGCCTATTTTGTTGTGTACCCCAGATTCTGCGGCTCAAACGGTTGGCGCATCGCCGCCAATGATGTGCTGGCAACCGCCACCGTCCTTGGTGTGTCGGGCATCCTTTATGCCGGCAGCGGGCAACCATTTGATTTCCTGTTTTTTACTACCAACTGGTTCTGGTTTGCCTTGCTGTCCTATCTGGTGATCGAGCTGCCCTTGATGTTGTGGTACTTCAATAAACACAACGTCTGGGACTCTCTCGGTTTCTGACGGCAAGCTCGGTTTCTGACGGCGCGCCTAGTCCGAGATAATGTTTTCTTCAGTCACTGCCATGTACAAGGCTGCAAATGAAGCCTTTATCCAGATCAGTGCCGGAAACACACCAACGATAACCAGCAACAGGCCCAGGAAAAAGATGAACACCGATAACAGGCCCAGTATAAAGATGCGCCAGGCGTGTCCGCGGGTGATTCTCCAACTGGCCTCCACAGCCGCAATCGGATCCAGCCCTTCGTCCATGACCAGAAAGGATACAAATGCCAGGCGGCAAGCCACATAGATGCCCGGGAAGATGAGCACGATCAGCCCGATGCCGATCAGGCCTGTGGTCAGCAGTGAGGCCAGAATGATATTGGCGTAATTCTGGAAGCCGTCAAAAATGCTCCTCACTTCCACCTGATCGCCGCGCACACCTTTCAGGAAGACCAGGTCGGCGCCGTAGTTGATGACCGGGTACAGCAAAAACAGGTACGCTGTTTCCAGCAATCCTATCAGCGCCGAGCTGTCACCATCACCACTGATGTTCATCGGTGTCATGAAAACGATCAGCACGAGCACTGCCAGCAGAAATATCAGAAAATTGCCTTGCATTTCCACCCAGCCACGCGCTAGCGCGTGGCCCACGCCCAGTTCAAAACTGTCGTTGCTTTCCATGTCCTGCGCTTGATCACTCATGTTCGCCTCCGGTTTCCTGCAAGTTGGCATGTCACGGGAGAGGTTGTCGCTCCCACGATGGCAAATTTAGAGCTGGCGGGCAGTTTTGCAAACCTACCAAGGTATTGATTTGCTCATTTACGCCATTTCCTACTTTGGTAGGGGGCCTGTTGCAGGCGCGGATGGTATATTTTGGCTAACAAATAGTCCCACGGATGGATGAGTGTCGTGATATTCGTATGATCATCAACCTTGACCCCGCCAGCATGCCGCTGTGGATCAGCTTTATTCTGTGCCTGTCCTGCACGGCGGGCGGTATTCTTGTACTGTTCCGGTTTCGACAGACGCGGATCAGCCGCAGTTTTCACTATCTGCAATACTTTCTGATACTGCTTTACGTTTATGGCTACTACAGCCTGTGGAGCGGCATGTTGCTGTCCGGTTTTATGGCGATGGACAATGTCGAACGGGTTGCCACGCTGGTCGCCCGAATGGGCGCGCCATTCTACCTGGTCAGCCTGACCATGCTGCTGTTGTGGGTCTCGCGAGTGCAGCAGCGACCGGCAATGGCGGTGCTGATCAGCACTTTTTGCCTCAGCGCGCTGGTTACAGCTGGCATGGTATGGTCGGGCGCCACATACCGGGACAGCGTGCAGGTGGCGCTGTCGAGCATCTCTCTGGTAACCGCGGTGGTTGTTGCCGGGGTGCTGGTCACCGGCAAACAGCACATCGTCAGCAAGCCAGGGCATGCTGCACTGGTGGCACTGGTGGTCGCGGCCGGGTTGATCCATCTGACAACATTTACGCCACTGAGCAGCTTTGCACATTACGACAGTGTATTTGTGCTGTGTTTTTACCTGTTTAACACGGCCATGGTTGTTGTATACACCTATCAGGCCACTGACGAGTCGATGCAGCCACAGCTGTCGCTTGATGACTTTCTGGGCAAGTACGGTATCAGCAAGCGGGAGGCCGACATCCTGGCGGGCATCTACGCAGGCAAGACCAATCAGGAGATTGCCAATCAGCTGTTTATTTCGCTGCAGACAGTCAAGGATCACTCATCGCGTATCTATCAGAAGACCTTTGTCAGGAATCGGGCACAGCTGATGACACTGGTGCGGGAAAGCCAGAGTCATGCACTGCGTGAGGGCAGTCAGTGATACGGCCAAAAAACACGCACCGGCTTGATATCAGGAAGATTGCTGGTGGCTGAGCTGACATATAAAAATGTCGCAGACCTGCAGTTAATGTGCAACGCCGACAGGAAACTGTCTGCCCAGACCCTTGCGGTGCCTGCAACCGGCTTTGAGGTGCTCACCCCGCGGGATGAATAGTGTTTTTAACAGGCGTATCATGTGCCTTTCGACAAGAGAATGACAATGTGCTTGATCACGACCATATAGTCGCATTTCTGGTGACGCTGGCGGCCTCTGTAGGCTCCGTCATGCTGCACTATGAATCATTTATTGCCCTGGAGCGTCTGGTGAGAGGCTCCGGGATTCCTCACCGGCGGCGCATGCTGGTCATGGTATTCGGGCTGCTGGTGGTGCATATCATTGCGATCTGGGGTTTTGGTATCAGTGCCTGGTGGTTGGTGGAGGTCAATGGCATCGGCACGCTGGTTGGATATCAGGCGTTTGCGTTTCTGGATTATATATTTATGTCAGCGGTCACCTATACCACGGTAGGTTATGGGGATATTGTGCCGTTGGGGCCGGTTCGCTTTCTGTATGGAACACAGGCGTTGGTGGGCTTTGTACTGATCACCTGGTCAGCTTCGTTCGCCTTTATTGAAATGCAGCGAAACTGGAACAGGCCCGACTGAGCCGCTGTGCTGAAATAGCGCATCCCAAAGAACGGACTCGTCGGTCATTTGTGTTGTCATCTACTAACTATATCACCTCTTCATCAATCTTTTGCTAAACTGTGGGTTTACCAGAAACGCTGGAGACCTCTGGGATGAATATCAGAAAAGTGCTGATCGCCAATCGTGGCGAGATCGCAGTGCGTATTGCGCGCGCCTGCCAGGAAATGGGCATCAAGGCGGTGGCGATCTACTCCGAAGCGGACCAGTATTCGCTGCACGTCAAAAAAGCCGACGAAGCCTATTGCATCAGCAAGGATCCCCTGTCCGGGTATCTCAACCCTCATCATATCGTTAATCTGGCGGTGGAAACCGGCTGTGATGCCTTGCATCCCGGCTACGGCTTTCTGTCCGAAAATGCCAGCCTGGCGGCTATCTGCAAAGAGCGGGGCATCCGCTTTATCGGCCCGTCGGCCGACGTGATCAGCATGATGGGCGACAAGACCGAGGCGCGCGCGACCGCCATCAAGGCCAATGTACCGGTGACCCCCGGCAGCAAGGGCAATCTTGAAGATGTGGAAGATGCGGTGACGCAGGCCGCCGACGTCGGTTATCCAGTGATGCTGAAGGCGACCTCCGGCGGTGGCGGTCGCGGTATTCGTCGCTGCGACAGCGAGAAAGAGCTGCGACAGAATTTCCCACGGGTGATTTCGGAGGCCAGCAAAGCGTTTGGCAGTGCCGAAGTATTCCTGGAAAAGTGCGTGGTTAATCCGCGACATATCGAAGTCCAGGTGCTGGCCGACAGCCATGGCAATGCCATCCATCTGTACGAGCGCGACTGCTCCATTCAGCGGCGTAACCAGAAATTGATCGAGCTGGCGCCTTCACCGCAGCTCAGTGATGAACAGCGCGAATACATCGGTGACCTGGCGGTACGCGTGGCCAAAGGCTGCGGTTATGAAAATGCCGGCACAGTGGAGTTCCTGCTGGATTCCGCCGGTGATTTCTACTTCATGGAGATGAACACCCGGATTCAGGTGGAACATACCATCACCGAAGCCATCACCGGTGTGGATATTGTCAAGGAACAGATACGGGTGGCTGCCGGTGAACCGTTGCGTTTCCGTCAGGATCAGATCAGTTACCGCGGGTTTGCCGCGCAGTTCCGTATCAATGCCGAGGATCCCCAGAACGGTTTCCTGCCCAGTTTTGGTCGCGTCACGCGTTACTATTCGCCGGGCGGCCCTGGTGTGCGCACCGATGCCGCCATGTATACCGGTTACGAAATACCGCCGCACTATGACTCCATGTGCGCCAAGCTGATTGTCTGGGCCATGGACTGGGAAGAATTGCTGGATCGCAGTCGTCGGGCACTAAACGACATGGGTATCTATGGGGTGACCACCACCATACCGTATTACCAACAGATACTGCAGCATCCGGACTTTCGGGCTGCCAACTTTGATACCAGCTTTGTCGAGAGCCATCCGCAGCTGCTGGAATACAGTAAAAAATCAAGACCGGAAACCATCGCCGCAGCCATTGCCACTGCGATCGCTGCCCAGGCCGGTCTGTAATCAGGGAATCGGGAGAACTTCATGAGTAAACGTAAAATCCATATTACTGACGTCATCCTGCGGGATGCCCATCAATCCCTGATTGCCACCCGCATGCGCACCGAGGACATGTTGCCAGCTTGCGAATGGCTGGACCAGGCCGGTTACTGGTCGCTGGAGTGCTGGGGCGGGGCGACCTTTGATGCCTGTGTGCGCTTCCTCAAGGAAGATCCCTGGGCGCGCCTGCGGCAATTAAAAAAAGCGTTGCCCAACACCCGGTTGCAGATGCTGCTGCGCGGGCAGAATCTGCTGGGTTATCGCCACTACGCCGATGATGTGGTGGAAGCGTTCTGCCAGAAAGCGGCTGACAATGGCATTGACGTATTTCGCATTTTTGATGCCATGAATGACGTGCGCAATCTGGAAACCAGCATCAAGGCGGTGACCAAAGCCGGCAAGCATGCGCAGGGTACGCTTTGTTACACCATCAGTCCGGTGCATGGCACGCAGACCTTTCTGGACCAGGCCAAGGCCATGGCGGACATGGGTGTAGACAGTATTGCCATCAAGGACATGGCCGGCCTGCTGACCCCGCAGGCAACCTTCGATCTGGTGTCGGCGCTGAAAAAGAACCTGGAATTGCCGGTATTCCTGCATAGCCACTATACCTCCGGCATGGCGACGATGTGCCATTGGGCCGCACTGGACGCCGGGGTTGATCACCTGGATACGGCGCTGTCGGCCTTTGCTGGCGGTACCAGTCATCCGCCAACCGAATCGGTGGTCGCCGCATTGCATGATGCCGGCTACGAAACCGGACTGGATCTGGCATTGCTGGAGCAGGCCAACAATCATTTCCGCAATGTGCGCAAAAAGTATCATCAGTTTGAAAGCGAATACAACGGCGTTGATACGGCGGTGCTGATGTCACAGGTGCCAGGTGGCATGATGTCCAATCTGGCCAATCAGCTCAAGGAGCAGGGCGCACTGGACAAGATCCGTGATGTCTTTATCGAAATACCCAAGGTGCGGGCTGATCTGGGGTATCCGCCGCTGGTGACGCCAACGTCACAGCTGGTCGGCGCCCAGGCGGTGGCCAATGTGCTCACCGGCAAGCGCTATGAGACCATCACCAATGAGGTGAAGAAGTATCTGCAGGGCTGGTACGGGCAGGCGCCAGGCGAAATCAATCAGGAGCTGCGGCGTCGCGCCGTGGGCAACGAAGAACTGATTGACGAGCGACCGGCAAACCTGTTGCCTAACGAATTTCACAAACTCAAGGCGCAAATCGGCGATCTGGCAGAAAGCGAAGAAGATGTATTGACCTTCGCCATGTTCCCCGACCAGGCGCGCACCTATCTTGAACAGCGCCAGGCCGGTACTTTGCTGCCCGAACCACTGGAGCCGATGCCCAGCGCTGGTCAGTCGGGCAATATTTCCACTGAATTCAAGATTACCGTCCACGGCGAGAGCTACGACGTTCATGTCACCGGTGCCAGCCCCACCAGTGAAACCAAACGTCGTTTCTACATGACCATTGACGGTGTACCCGAAGAGATAGCACTGGAATCGCTGGGCGAGTTCCAGAAGTCCAGTGGTGCCGGCAAGCGCGAAAAGGTCACCAAGGAAGGTCAGGTCACCACTACCATGCCGGGTAATATTGTTGATGTATTGGTCAAGGAAGGCGCTGATGTTGCTGCTGGCGACCCGGTGCTGGTCATTGAGGCCATGAAGATGGAGACTGAAATCAAGGCGGCGGTCTCAGGCAAGGTCACCGCGGTGCATATCCAGAAGGGTGATCGGGTGACCCCGGGTGATGTGCTGGTCGAGATTGGTTGAGTAGCGGCCTTCAACGGGGGAAGCAACGTGAATGCAGGATTGCCAAGTTGGACGGGTTTACTGTTGTTTGTCGCATTGGTGACGGTGGGGATGTCCGCGTGCAGTAACAGGGCCATATACGACAATCTGCGGGTGTATCAACGCCAGGAGTGCCGCGATCAGCCCATGTCGAGTTATGAGCAGTGCCTTGAGCGTGCCAGGCAGTCCTACGGAGCTTACCAGCGCGAGCGCCGGGAGGCGCTGGACCCGTGACACCCCTTTATTGTTGGCATAGCAACAGGAGTTCTGATAAAAGGGGTGTTCACCAATACATCAGGGAGAGACACTGTGAAGGAGCCCAGAGAATTCTGGAACAAACTCGCCCCACGTTACGCCAAAAGTCCGATCCGCGACGAGCAGACTTTCCAGAAAAAATTGGAGATTACCCAGACTTACTTTAAGCCAGACTGGTCGGTCCTGGAGTTTGGCTGTGGCACGGGCAGCACTGCCATCATCCACGCACCGCACGTGCAGCATATTCTGGCCACTGACATTTCGGACAAAATGCTGGCCATTGCCGAGCAAAAAACAAACGATGCGGGCATAGATAATATCAGCTACCGACAGGGCACGCTCGACAGTCTGGCCCTGGAACCAGCCAGCTTTGACGCAGTGCTGGGGCTCAATATTTTACATCTCCTGCCCGATCTGGATGCTGTCGTCACGCGGGTTCACGAAGTGCTGAAACCTGGGGGCATTTTTGTATCCAGCACGGCCCTGATCGGCGACATCAGCCTGCTTTGGCGATGGGCTATTCCTGCCATGCAGTTGCTGGGATTTGCGCCTTATGTGAATCGCTTCGGTAAACAGGAGCTGACCACCCAATTGACCGATGCAGGTTTCAGTATCGATCGCGAATGGGAACCGGCCAAGGGTTCGATATTTATCGTTGCCCGCAAAAAAGCATAAAAAAATGCAGCTGATACTTCCGTGCACAAACTACGAAAAAAGTTACCAGGCATACATTCAGGAGTTAGGGGACGAGGAGCGCTATCCGTTTCCTCTGGATTTTGATCACGACGATTTTCCTGCGATGCTCACGCGAATAGAGAGCTTCCGTTGTGGTGTTGATCTCCCGGATGGATTTGTTGCAGCGACAACCTACTGGCTTATTGATGGCAATGAAATTGTTGGGGTGACCAATCTGCGGCACTACCTGAATGACCGGATCCGGCATGCCGGTGGCCATATCGGATTGGGTATTAGACCGAGTTATCGGGGAAAAGGGCTGGGGACGCTGTTAATGAAGCTGTCCGTTGCCAAAGCGGCTAAGATGGGTATCGAGCAGCTACACATACATTGCCACAAGCATAACCAGGCGTCGGCCCGGATGATCAGAGCAAATGGCGGCACGCTGGACTCAGAAATCCAGGATGACGGAGAAATCATTCAACGGTTTATCATCCAGGCGCGTTAAGCAACCAGCAAACCGGGAATCATTTTTTGCTGGCCTGCTTCTCTTTCTTGGCAGCTTTTTTTTCCCTGGGGTTCAGAAGGGGTTTTTTCTTGGTTTCCTTGACGCTTTTTTGCTCTTTCATGGGTATCGCTCCGGCTCACGTCCAAGCTCTAATCCCGATCGGGGTTTGAGGTTGAAGTACTATAAAGATTAGCAGGTAACTGCAGGAAGGGAAGTGCCTGTGGAAAATATACTTCCTGCGATTTGCTGGTCGACGGCGGAGGGGCTCAGGCTGGTCGTATGAGGGGGTTGTTGTCTTTTAAATAACAATAACAATAACAAAAACGGGAGTGCGCCATGAAAGCGTCCATTCTGCTGCTTTTTACAACGCTGTTATTCAGTGCCGGCATCGCGGCACAACCCGACGGATCTCCGATCACCATCGGGGAACAATTCACGATAAGGTCGACGGTTCTCGACGAAGAACGCAGTATTCTTGTTGGTCTTCCCGCCAGGTATGCGCTAAGCAATGCAAGCTATCCGGTGCTGTATGTGCTGGACGGAGCTGCGCATTTTCATTACACCACGGGTATTACTGAGTTTCTGGCTAACAATCAGTTTATCCCGGAAATGACTGTTGTTGCGGTCAATAATACCGATCGAACCCGTGACCTGACACCGCCATCACAAATCGAACGGGAACAGCAGTCCAGCCCGACCCACGGCGGCGCCGACAATTTCCAGCGGTTTTTTGCTGAGGACTTGATGCCCTGGGTTGAATCAAACTATCGCACCCATCCGTACAAGGTGCTGGTTGGTCATTCCTTCGGGGGACTGTTCGCGATTCACACGCTGACCACTCGCCCGAACCTGTTTGACGCCTATATCGCGATCAGTCCCAGCATGCAGTGGAATGGGCAGCACCTGGTTGAACAGGCGGAGACATTTTTCGCAGATACCCCACAACTGCCTGCAAGCCTGTATATGACGGTCGGTAATGAAGGCGCAGAGTTGCTGGGCGGGGCCCGCAAACTTGCGGGTGTCCTGGATGCGGCAACGCCTAAAGACTTTTTGTGGCGCTTTGATCACATGCCAGAAGAGACGCATGGCAGTGTGCCGCATCGCAGCACCTATCAGGGATTGGAGTTTGTGTTTGCCAACTGGTTGCTACGCAATCCCTTTGAGGTTTACACACAGTACGGTCTGGCTGCGGTAGAGCAGTTTTACGCGTTCGGCGACAAGCGCTACGGTGTTAGTCGAGGCCTGCCCGAGCTGACTCTGGCATATCTGCTGGGCAATATCGTGAGAGCCGGGGAACTGGACGATGCTGTCAATCTGCTAAGCAAGCCCGCTGCATTGCAAAATGCGTCTGCCTCGACCGTCACCTACCTGGCAGATGGACTGCGTGATAGCGAGGATCTGGACCGGGCAGAAACATTTTACCGTCATGCACTGCGCAAGAATCCGGGTTATGTGGCCGCCCGCAAAGCACTTGAAGCTTTGCATATCGACTACTCGGACATCGTGCCAAATCCTCGCATCGCTGCCGACATTCTTGACCGTTATTCAGGTGTCTATGCCAGCAAACAAACTGGTGACATGACTGTGCTGGTGGAGGACGGTGGTCTGTATGTTGACATCAGCGGCAGACGCTTACAATTACATCCGCTTAGTGAGTCGGAATTCTATGTGCTTGAGCGGGATAATCAGTACACCTTCCAGTTTGCTGATGACGGTCAGGTTAGCGGTGTTGAGCTTCGTCAGGACGAATTCAGCGTGGTGGCCGACAGACGCTGATTCTGGCACGTTTTGGTCTGAAGGATAATTGTTTTTGTGGAGCTGCTTATGGGACCGTTAAAGGCAATAGCAATAGGACTTATCCCGTTCACCCTGACTCACCATGCAAAAGCCCAGACAGAGCCCGAGATGGTCCGGCTACCTGCAGCCTGCGTGGAAGTGGGTACCTTATTAATGGGTTTACATGCCAATCCTTTACGTACGGCCTGCCTTGACGCTTTTTCCATAGGCCGCTACGAAGTCACGTTCCGGGAATACGATCAGTTCACCCTGGAAACAGGTCGTGCCAGGCGGCACGACGTGGGGTTTGGCCGGGATGACCGACCGGTGATTGATGTCGACTGGTTTGACGCCGTTGCGTACGCCGAGTGGCTGAGTGAGAAAACCGGCAAACAGTATCGTCTGCCTACAGACGCCGAATGGGAATACGCAGCACGGGCAAACGCTGAAATTGGGTTCAGGTATAGCTGGGGTGCTGATGTTGGAGACAGCCTGGCCAATTGCCGTAGCTGCGGCAGCCAATGGAGCGGGCGAATGACAGCGCCTGTAGGAAGCTTTCCGGCCAATCAGTTTGGGATACACGACATGCATGGCAATGTCGGCGAGTGGACCGCAAATTGTGAGGTAGCGGGCAAAGCGACGGACGGGAATGCCGCAGACTGTCAGGTTGGCACGGTGCGAGGTGGGTCGTGGGATGTCGAGGCCGACCAAATGGCATTCTGGCATCTGGCGCCACAAAGAAGTAACAAACCCGCGCGTGATACCGGGTTCAGGCTGGTATTGGAGCACTGAAAGCCGTTCGACCTGCTATATTGCCGCTTATCCGAATCTTCACACTCCTCTCTGCGGGTCTGCCACAGTTACGTGACGCAAACCCAAAGGAGAGGGACATGAACTACAATACCCGTTTCATCAAGCATGTGTTTATGGCATTGACGTTGACGACGCTCAGTTGCTTCACCGTGGCGCAAGAGACAGTTGAGCATCAGGATCTGACAATCACGGTGCGCGGGTCGGATGCCGGACCGGATATCATCTTCATTCCGGGTCTTACCAGCCACTGGACGACGTTTGAGGACGTCTGCGCCGCACTGGAGGGTAGCTATCGCTGCCACTTGGTGCAGTTACCGGGTTTCGCTGGTTATGAGCCGATGAATAGCCTCGAAGACGGTTTTCTGCGGCCTCTGCGCGATCAGTTGGTGGCTTACCTGGTGACGCTGCCGGAACCGGTGACTCTGGTCGGGCATAGCCTGGGTGGCACCATGGCTATGGACGTGACGGCATTGCAGCCTGAACTGATCTCACGAATGGTATTGGTTGACGCGCTGCCGTTTCTGCCCGTCGTGCAGAACCCGGCAGCGACACCGGAACTCATGCAGCCGATGGCCGCTCGGATGCGCAGCGCCATTCTGTCCCAAAGCCGGGAACAGTTTGAGGCGCGTGTGCCAATGAATATCATGGGCCTGACCCGACGTGCCGAGTACAATGAGGTATTGCTAGATTGGGGCCTTACGACCGATCAGGCAACCCTGGCGTATGCCATGTATGATATGCAGACACTTGATTTGCGCCCGATGTTGGCGAGAATTGAGGCGCCAACTCTTATTCTGGGTGCATGGGCGGCATACGAAAGTTATGGTGCGACAGAGGCGACAACAAGAGCGACATTCGAGCAGTCCTATCGGCAACTGTCAGATAAGACCATTAAGATGTCAGAAAGCGGCTATCACTTTTTGATGTGGGATGACCCGGTGTGGCTGATTGATAATCTGCGGCACTTCATGGAGCAGAGTTAGTGGGTTACTGGATTGCTCAAGGCCTGTTCTGGGGCACCATGGCTGCGATCAGTATCGCAGCCACAGCCACCTGGGGAACGGTGTATAGCAGCGCGGTCACCATACCGATTCTGCTGTGCAGTCTGTGTCTGTTGGCAACTCATGCGCTGCGGCTGGGATACCACCGCTACGGACAAGGTCTGTCGCTGCCGGGGCTGATCCTGGTGCTGATCATCGCACTGCCTGTCACTGCGCTGCTGATACAGTCGTTTCTGTTTGTGTTGTTTTCCGTGGTGGTAGAGCGGCTGCCGGTTCTGTTTAATGGTTTTGTCGCGTACCGGTGGAGCTATTTCCTGGCATACGTTGGCAACACCACAGTGTTGCTGGGCTTGTGGACTGCCTTGTATCTGATGGTGAGCCAGTTCCGCCGACGTCAGCAAACGCAGGCTGCCTACTGGCAAACACAGGCGCAGTTGCGCGATGCCGAACTGCAGTTTCTGCACAGCCAGATCAACTCCCATTTCCTGTTCAACGCCATTAACAATCTGCGCTCGCTGATTCGCGAAGACCCGGAGGCCGCCCGTGATGGCCTGACGCAGTTGGCCGACACGTTACGTGCCGTTCTGCAGGCAGGGTCTCAGTCTCAAATCAGCGTTGGCAAAGAACTGGAACTGGTGAGGGCATATCTGGCGCTGGAGCGGCTGCAACTTGAATCGAGGCTTCAGGTGGAATGGACGGTGGACGATAACTGTCTGGAGTCGATGATTCCGCCTTTGCTGATTCAGACCCTGGTAGAAAATGCCATCAGCCATGGGATCGCCTGTCGGCCGGATGGCGGGCTGCTGGAAATCTTTGGTCTATGTGATAACGCTGGGCTGACTATCCGGGTCACAAACCCGGTTGCGGAGAGTCCGGCAACCCGACAGGGCAGTGGTATTGGTCTTAGCAACGCGCGGCGGCGCCTGGAATCCCTGTTTGGTGACCGTGCCCAATTCAATTTGCAAGAGGACAACAACAAGATGATCGTGACGGTGCTCATCCAGCCATGAATATTGCAATTATTGAAGATTCCAGACTGGCAAGACAGGAACTGCGCGCACTACTGACAGCGCATCCCGACCATATTGTTGTTGGAGAAGCCGCATCAGTGCAAACCGGGATCAGCCTGATTGAGACTGAGCGACCCGACCTGATTCTGCTGGATATACAACTGCCGGATGGTGACGGTTTTTCCCTGCTCGAGCAGCTCAATTACCTGCCGCCAGTGATATTCACCACGGCCTATGATGAATACGCCGTGCAGGCTTTCAAGGTAAGTGCCCTGGATTATCTGTTAAAACCGGTTACTGCCAGTAACCTGTCGTCAGCGCTGGCGAAAGCCGAAGAAAAGTTGCAGATTGATGCTGCAAAAAATCAGAGTAATGCAATCAAGTCGCGGCAGGATCATGTCTTTTTCCGCGACGGTCAGCGTTATCATTTTGTGCGCTTGCGTGATATTTCGTTGTTTGAAGTCGATGGCAATTACACCCGCATCTATTATCAGGATCGCCACGCCATGATGCCGCATTCGCTCAGCTACCTGAATGGCCGGCTTGGCGAGAGGGCGTTCTTCCGCGTCAGTCGCCAACACATCGTCAATCTGGACTATGTAGAAGCAATCGAGCCATGGATAAATGATGGTCTACATATCAGACTGGTGGATGGTCGCGAGATTGAAGTGTCTCGCCGGCAGGCGGCGGCACTGCGTCAGTTATTGACGCTATGACATTATAACGTTCCAATGTTATCGCGTTGTAGCGCGATAACGTTATACTTGGGCTGGAGGCTGCTCATGAGCACACTATCCAAAAGATCTACCGTTTACTTCGATCCTGATATTCATCAGGCATTACGCATTAAAGCGGCATCCTCGCAATTGTCCGTGTCAGAAATTATTGACGACGCGTTGCGTGCGCAACTTGCCGAAGATCAGGAAGATCTCGCTGCTTTTGATGCACGAGTAAAAGAGCCGGAAATATCTTACGAAGTCTTGCTCAAAGATCTGAAAAAACATGGCAAGATATAAAGTCACGTTTAAAAGATCTGTGACAAAAGATCTACGCAAAATAGCCAACACTGACGTTCAGCGCATTCTGGCCCGAATCAACGAGCTGGCTGATGATCCCAGAGGCAACGGCTGCTCTAAACTGTCCGCACAGGAACGCTACCGGGCCAGAGTGGGGCTGTACAGAATAATTTATGAGATCAGAGACTTTGAGCTGATCGTCCAGGTGGTGAAGGTAGCTCATAGATCGGTCGTGTAAAAAGCCCGTTAGCGCACTAGCAATTATTTCAAATCACCGTCTTTAACTCTGATAATCTCATATTCGGGATATTTGCTTTTTACCGCATAGCTAAACGTGACCAACTGCCTGATGTCCCCTGTCCATAGATCTCCCCAGTACGCGTCACCGTAGCGATCAGCGAACCGCAGGAACACTTTTTCAATGTCCTGCACGAGTTCTTCACAGTGTTTTGCTGGTAGGAACAATATCGACAGATCGGACGTCTCATCTTTATGGCCTAACAGTGCATTTGTAGCTTGTTCCAGGCTCCAGGCGACACCTTTTCGAATAAACTGGCTGTCCGGGGCAAAAGTCATCAGGACGCCGGGCATTTTTACCCGGTTGCCCTCATGCAGCTCAATCAGGCCTAAATCTTCCAGCTTGCGCAGATACAGGTAGGTGGACAGATCATCGAGATTGAATAGTCGGGCTACCGTCTCCGGTGATCTGTCGTGTTCCTGCAATTTCATGAAGTACTGGAAAAGGTGTGGATGGCGAACAAATGCCTCGTCCTGATGCGCGGTGAAACATTTCACCTCAGGTAGCTTTGCCTCGGCTATACCTATTAATTTAGACATGGAAAAACCGGCCGCTTCGGCCAGCACGGTAAGTCTGCCGACGCTAATGTCATCCTGGTTGAGCATGCGTTTCACGGTGATCTCCGAGAGCTCCATGCGCTCGGCAATATCTGCGTAAGCAATGCCTTTACGTTTAAGCTGTTGCTTGATTTCCAGCAGGCAATTCCTGACAAGCGTGCTGTTCATTTGCTTTTCCTCCGGCTAATCAACCCGAAAACCGTCAGATTAGGTATCACAAAATGATACTTGAAATTTATTTATAGTATCTGTTATTGATCCGTTATCATAATGCGACTAGCCTGACTGTCAATGTCCAAGGAGAGAGATTGTGCAAATGACCACGGTGCTGCAGGTTAGTGGCCTTACCAAGACATATTCCCGTAAAGGCAAGACCTTTAAGGCAGTCGATAACATCAGTTTTACCGTGGGTGGCGGAGAAATAGTCGGTGTGCTTGGGCCCAACGGTTCGGGCAAGACCACGACCTTAAAATCCATCTGTGGTCTTACTGGCGTTGACGCCGGGGAAATACGGTTGAACGGTGACGTCGCGGCCACCGATCAGCGATCGTTGAAGCAGCACATTGGCGCCGTATTGGAAGGTGCACGAAACGTTTACTGGCGCTTAACGCCGAGCGAAAATATCGTTTATTTTGCTGGCCTGAAAGGCGTGGGTCGCAAAGATGCAAAACTGCGCGCCGAAGAGTTGATCACAATACTTGCCCTGAGCGAATACCGCGATCAGGAAGTGAGGATGTTATCCAAAGGCAATCAACAGAAAGTCGCGATTGCCTGTGCGTTGGTGCATCGGCCGTGTTTGATTCTGCTTGACGAACCTACATTGGGCCTGGATGTGGATATGGTCCGTGGCATGAAAAGCTGGTTGCGAACCGTGGTGGACAGTGGTCAAAGTGCCATTATGATTACATCGCATGATATGGACTTTATCGAGGCCATCTGCGATCGCGTGGTGATCCTGTATCGCGGCGAAATTATTTCGGAAAATTCCGTTGCAGAACTACGTCGCCGGTACGCGCCGCAAAAGACATTCCTGTTGCAGGTTCAGGGTTGCCTTTCGCCTGACGTAAAACGCACGTTGCAACAGGACGGCTGGGCCGTCGAAGAATCGGAAAACTCCTCACAACTCAGTCTGCGGACCCATGATCTGTTGCTATTGTCCTCGAGCCTGATCGCTCTGACTCATTGTGGCGCTGTGCTCACCGATATCAATGTCAGCAGCGATACGCTTGAAGACATCTTTGTCCATGCTGTGCAGGGCGACTCTGCCAATGAAACTGACAAAACCGTCGAAACTGGGGAGATATCATGAAAACAACCGGGATCAAATTCTGGTGGCTGACCTGTGTCAACGAAGCCTGGTTTGCGCTCGTCATGATGCGACGTTATCTGTTTGACACAGTGGTAGGTCTAATTGCCGTTTTCCTGCTGTTCCTGGTGGTGTTCATGGGGTTGCGTACCTTCATGGGTGACGGCCTGACCACAGATACGCTGGACGCCGTTATTGTCGGCTACATTATGTGGATGTTTGCTCTGCTGGCGTACACCGGGAGCGCCAATGCCATTATTGATGAAGCCAAGCAGGGCACACTGGAGCAGCTGTTTATGGCGCCGGCGGGGATATGCCGACTATTGATCGTGCGCATGGGAGCAGGCGTCATCACTGCCATTGTATTCAACTCAGTACTGCTGCTTCTGGCCATGCTTAGCACAGACCGCTGGTTGCAGATTCCCTATGGGCAAAGTCTGTTGCTCATCGTACTGGGTTTGCCGGCGGTACAGGGGCTGGGATTTGCTATCGCCGGCATTGCTCTGGTGCACAAGCGAGTGGAGGCAGTTTCCAGCATTATGCAGTTTGCCCTGATTGCCTTGGTCAGTTTACCGGCATACCCCTTCAATAGCATGTCCTTGCTTCCTTTCACTGCAGCGGCGAGCGGGGTCAACCAGCTTGTGACACAGCAGGCAGAACTGCCACTGGCGTGGTACGGGTTGATCTTTGTGACGTCACTGTTTTACCTGTTGCTCGGGGTGTTTATCTTTAAGCGGTTTGAGGCAAAAGCCAAGTCGCTGAATGTGCTGGGGCACTACTAAGGATTCATGATACAAGGCTAATCTCGGAAATTGATATAAACCGGGTTAGACATCAACAACACCTTGCCTGTGGATGAGACAACCTCAGCGCGCACCCACTCAGGTTCCCCGGATGCCTGAAAAGTTATGTTGCTCTCCAGCGAGTCGCCACTGCGTATGTAGTCTTGCCCAGAGTTGATCTGTTCGCCATTCCGGTACACGGCAATCGTAGCGTCAGGTGTATGCTGCGATGTCACTGTCAGGTAGACCATACTGTCGTCAGCAACCATCAACGACTCGCCCATCAAGGCCTGCTTGCCATCGGCCACGGCTCGCAACTCAAGCAGACGATCCGTGGTGCCTTCAAGGTCGATAAATGCTCTGCCACTGCGCAGCCCGTCCAGCAGGCTCCTCTGTGCCAATGAATTGGCAAAAATTACGGTGGTGAGGGCACCAATCACCGTCTGCCTTTCGCTGTCGCTGCGCAGGTCGGCATTGTGATTGTCCGAACCGGCAATGGCAGTCACTCTGTGTCCTGCATTCAGCAGGTCTTCCCAGAACGGAATGCCAGATAGAGGGCTTTTCAGAAGTCCGCCACCACTGTCGATGACACTGCCGTTGACAACTTCTACCGCATCGATCAATGAGTAGTCGGTTTCGGCAGTCCAGCCACAACCCATGCAGATTTCGCCTGAAGGTAGTCCGGGGTGGTTGATGGAGATGAATGCGCCTTTTTGCGATGCCTCCAAAAGCACCGGGTGTATTTGGTTGTCGTGGACCCGAAAATCGATAAACTCGGTGGTGCCAAAGATATTGGCATGTCCGTAAAAAGTGGTGATTTCCCGGCCGCTCATCAACACGGTCTGATCAAAGGCTATCTGCAGCTCGTTTAAACTTTGATGATGCGACACGGTGTTGTGTTCGGTCACGGCAACAAAGTCCAGGTTTTGCTCGACAGCGGCTTCTACCGTTTTGTAGACCGGGCAGGGGCCCGTCTCGCCGCTTTGCATTACGCAATTGCCGTCACTGTGGGCAGTATGGGTGTGCAACTCACCGCGGTACCAGCCGGCTCTGGTGATCAGGGGTTCATGGGCAAATGCGCGGGTGCCAGCATCGTTGCCAAACTCCAGTAGCACTTCAGCGCGGTATTCAGCAACACTGTCGGCGCGAATATTCGGTACACCCAGAATCAGATTCCATTCACCAGCGGGTAAGGGGCCCGGCAGATAGGAGGGCGTCGCGTAGGTTTCGGCAAGACTGAAGCTGCTTTTGTTGCCGCCGCTCCAGCCGCGAAAGCGCTCCGGGTCGAAAATGCCAAGATCAACAACCGTGCGGTTGTCGCGCTCATATTCGACACTGACAGTGATACGTTTGACGCCTTCAGGGACCTGGAAGGGTACTTCCCGATAGCTTTCATGGTCGGCGCCGGTTAATTGTCCGGTCAATACAAGGACAGTATCGAGATCTTCGGCTGCTGTTGCCCACTGTGCGATAGCCAGGCTGAAGCAAAATACAAATAGCGCACAAAACCGACTTGTCGACATGAATCACTCCGTCCGCGTTGGTTATCGTCAGTAGAGAGCCAGACTACATCAGGAATGTGACAAATCTTTAGCGGGTTGTCCATACGCCACTGTTCGTCCATACACCCTTGAAGTTTGTAAACTGAACATTTAGGCTACGCTTATGGCTGAATATTAACGAATTTCCTGTCAGCCATTTCAACTCATTCATGTTGTAAACATGGATCAATACCATGGAAAGGAGAAGACATTATGTGTACATCCATTCCAATAAAATCAATGCTGGCGGCTGTTATGACCGCTGTGTTTGCGCTGCCCGTTGCTGCTCAACCTGGAACCGGCTCATATCTGGAGTACCGGGCGCAGATGCAGGCAGAAGCAGACGAGTTTCTGTTCTTTGAAGACGACCGCAAGCAGGTGGTGTCTTACAACCGCGAGCGCATCGTCAGGGTTTGTGCAAGCGAGAGTTCACAAGTAACGCCGATGCGCATTGAATATGATGACAAGACGGCGACAGTGGCACCAGGGGACTGTATGCGGGTCGAAGCGATGCAAGTTTACCTGCAGCCTGCAGAGATGCTGGAACCCAATACCTTCCTGAGGGTTGAAGTTGATACCCTGAATTAAGGCTCAGTTTTAGTCTGCAATCGAGAGCGCAGTAAACGAGGGCCCCCGCGCAAAGGTGGGGGCCTTTTACGTTTGTCGGCGTTTCGTCACATCTGTGCCACGAATCCTTCACGCTACTGTCAAACATATCCCCTAAAGTTGCTTCCTCAGTCATCACTCTGCAAGGGAGCGGGTATGTATTCATCTACTAAAAAGTTAAAGAAAAAGGTGCTGGCAAGCTCGATTTTGCTGGCCTTGGGGCTGGGCGTCGGCCTGTCAGCACCCTCATTCGCACAAGACATGACATCGGCCATCCGTGGCCGTATCAATGGCACGGATGGCTCCCCACAAGCCAACACCACCATTGTTATTGAAGACACTCGCACTGGCGCCACCCGTACATTGCAGACCAATGAATCCGGGGCCTTCTACGCAACCAACCTGTCAGTTGGCGGCCCCTACCGGGTAACGGCCAACGGCCGCACTGTGGTCATCGACTCCATTGCCCTGGGCGATATCTACAATGTCTCCATCGACATGAATACTGCGCCGGTCGAGGAGATCGTGGTATTGGGTCGTTCCGGCAACATCGTTGATGTCGCCTCGGGTCCGGCAGCAACATACTCCACATTTGATCTGGAGACCTCAGTAGCCTTTGATCGCGATATCAAGGATGTCTTCATCTACGACCCGCGCCTGAATCTGGACAGTAACTCTGCCATCAACTGTGTTGGCAAGCACCCGCGTTACAACAGCGTCAGCCTTGATGGCGTCAGCCAGAATGACCGCTTCGGCCTGAACAGCAACGGCTATTCCACCGCCACCGGCATGCCGTTTCCGTTCGAAGCGGTGTCCCAGGTTGCCGTCGAGCTTGCGCCGTTTGATGTCACTTATGGCGGCTTTACTGCCTGTAACATCAATGCAGTCACCAAATCCGGTGGCAATGATTTTACCGGTACTGCATTTTATGAGTACAACAATCAGGATATGCGCGGCGACTCATTGACGGTGGATGGCGACGAGTCGACGTTCAGCAGCCCTGATTATAAAGAAGAAAAGCGTGGCTTCAGCCTGGGTGGACCGCTGATTCGCGACCGGCTGTTTATTTTCGGCGCCTATGAAGAGACTGAAACCCCCGAATTTATCGCGCAGGGGTTTGCCGGTTCCGGTAATGGCGTGGAGCGTCCCTGGTTGAGCCAGTCAGACTTCAACCGTATCAGCAACATCGCCTCCAATCTGTATGACTATGATGGCGGCGGCATGCCTTCGGATGGCGCGCAGACTGAAGAGAAATACATGCTGCGCCTGGACTGGAATATCAGTGAGCAGCACGATGCCACGGTCATCTACAACTACTACGACGGCATTGAAGATCGTGCATCGGATTCTGACAGCAATGAATTCGAGTTCGCCAACCACTTTTACCGTAAAGGCTCTGAGTCCGAGACAGTGACTTTCAAGCTGTCCTCACAATGGAATAGTGCACTGTCCACCGACCTGTTTATCAGCCGCAATACCATGGATGACTCGCAGGTCACGGTTGGTCCGAAGGATTTTGCCGAAATGCAGATTCGCATGGGTAGCAACACCGTGTACCTGGGGGCAGATGACTCACGTCAGGCCAATAGCCTGGCCACCGAATCTGATTTCATGAAACTGAGCGCCGAATACCTGTGGAATGACCACGTGGTGACGGTCGGATATGAGCGCGACGATCTGTTTGTGTTCAACCAGTTCCTGCAGCATGCTCGTGGAGGTGAGTACCGCTTCTATGACGAATCTGCCAACAATCCGGCATCCTGTGATGGATTGACGGCTGCTGGTCGTCAGGCAGATCCGAGCTGTGAATTGACCGGTATTGACGCCTTCGAACTGGGTATTCCTGGTGACATTTATTACGGCAGTGGTGGTGGTACCAACAATCCGGCAGATGCAGCGGCAAGTTTCAGCAATGTGTTAAACACCTTGTATGTGCAGGACGAATTCCGCCTGGAAGATTACGCCCTGACTCTGGTTGCCGGCCTGCGTTACGACTGGTTCACCAGCGATGACCGGCCCAAGTTCAATCAGGCGTTTACCGACCTGAATGGAGGCCTGCGTAACGACGCCAACGTTGACGGTCTGGATCTGCTGATGCCGCGTCTGGGTTTCACCTGGGAAGCGGCTGATGACCTCACGGTGCGTGGCGGTCTGGGGCTTTATTCCGGCGGCAACCCCAATGTGTGGCTGTCCAATGCCTGGAGTAACGATGGCCTGTCCAATGTGCAGGTACGCGACCGCAATAACGGCAATCTGTCGGTACTCGGTGACTACGTACTCAGCGGCAGCCAGCGCCCCGGCTATGATGTGCCACAAGCCATGAAAGATCAGGTCGCCGCAACCACGGCGGCCAGCGCTTCCAACAGCTTCCTGGTGCTGATCGACCCCAACTACGAGCAACCGTCCGAGTGGAAATTTGCGCTGGGCGCGACCTACCAGTTGCCTACAGGCACGACACTGGAAGGTGACTACCTGTACTCAGTGGCCAACGATCCCGCGTACTATGTCGATGTGGCACAGGATGTGGTGGACACCACGACTGCCGGACAGCCGATCTACGGTAACGTGCGCGGTCAGAGCAACTACATGCTGACCAACTCCAGTGAATCCCCGAAGAGCCATTCGCTGTCGCTGTTGGCGCGCCAGACCTATGACTGGGGTCTGGACTGGACCTTTGGTTATGCCTACACGCAGGCTGAAGACCTCAGCCCGATGACGTCATCCGTGGCCGGCTCCAACTTCACCAACCTGGCACTGTCGGATATCAACAATCCGTCTGCGGGCACGTCCAACTACGAAACGCCGCACCGCTTTACCGCACGGGTCAGTTATGGCCGTGAGTTCCTGGCTGGCTACGAAACCCGCGCCACCGTGCAGTGGTTCCGGGCCAAAGGACAGCCGCAAAGCTACGTGATGAGCAGCCGCGGACTGGAAGGCAGCAACAGCGGCAACCGTCGTCACCTGCTGTATGTCCCAGGTCCGAATGATCCCAATGTGGTTGTGGGTCCGAACTTTGATGTCGCTGCGTTCTCTGATTTTATTGATGCCAACGGCCTGAGCCAGGGCTTCCAGACCCGCAATGACTTCTACTCGCGCTGGACCTCACGTATGGATCTGCGTCTGGACCAGGAGCTGCCGGTGTTCTTCAGTGGCGCCAATGCCCGGGTGTATGTCAAAGTGTACAACCTGCTGAACATGATCAACGACGAGTGGGGTCATCAGTATGATGCCCAGTTCTTCTCGCCGGACGTGGTGACGCAATCTGTTAACGCGCAGGGCCAGTATGTTTTTGAGAGCTTCAATCCGCGCAGTGTCAGCGATCTGCAAGAGACACAGTCGCTTTGGCAAGTGCGCCTGGGTGTTCAGTTTGAGTTCTGAGCTGATGACCAGTAGGCCTGGTGTTGGTTCCAGGCGGTGGCTCACCCGGATGCCAGTCCGGGTGATCGCCATGGTGCTGGTGCTCAGCACCGGCGTATCCGGGTTGTGGTCTGTGGTGTCTGCCGCAGACCAGCCTGACTCCCAACCCATTACATTGCTGATTGGCATTGATGGGTTGCGCTGGGACATCATCGATCGTCACCCGGCCCCGACTTTGCGACAACTGGCAGAGCGTGGTGTGCGGGCACAGGGTCTGATCCCCGTGCTGCCCTCAAAAACCTTTCCCAATTTTTATGCCATCGCCACCGGGCTGTATCCGGAAAACAACGGCGTGATGGACAATACCACTTATGCCCCGGAGCTCGACGCGACCTTCCGCATGAGTGATCAGAATGATGCGCGCTGGTTTCAGGGCGAGCCCATCTGGGTCACCGCTGAGCAGCAGGGCGTGCGTACCGCGACCATGTTCTGGGTCGGATCGGCGGCACCGATTGCGGACACCAGGCCCAGCTATTGGCGTCAGTTCGACGGCAGTGTGCCCAATGAGGCCCGTGTTCAACAGGTGTTTGACTGGCTGGATCTGCCCGAGTCGCAGCGACCGGCTTTTGTCAGTCTGTATTTTGAAGCCATCGATTCTGCCAGCCATGATGCGGGTGTTGATAGCGCAGAGGAGCGGCAGGCTGTGGCGGAGGTGGATGCGGTTATCGCGCAATTGCTGCAGGGGCTGCAAGCGCGTGGCCTGTTGCCACAGATGAATATTCTGGTTGTTGGTGATCATGGCATGACGGATCTGTCGGCCGAGCGCATTATCTACCTCGATGACTACGTGGATTTATCCGCCTTGCACAGTCCCCAGCTGAGCGGTGAGCGGCAGGGCAATGCCGTATTCGCCGCGTTCCATGGTGATGACGATGCCGTGGACGACGTGTATCAGGCGCTGTCTCTGGCGCATCCCAGGATGCAGGTGTACCGCAAGTCGCAGTTCCCGGACTGGTTTCGTCTGTCACACCCGACGCGCGAGCCGGATCTGGTGATACTGCCCGATAATGGCTGGCTGTTGTCCAAGCGGGGCATCGAATTCCGTGGCCCTCGGGCATCACACGGCTTTTCCCCGCAGCACCGCGATATGCATGCCGGCCTGATCGCCAGTGGCCCCGCGTTCCGCCAGGGAGCCATCACAGAGCCCCTGCACGTGGTGGATATCTACAGTATCCTGACCCGGACACTGGGCATAGTGCCGGCTGAGCATGACGGCAGCCCGGAGCGCATTGCACCACTGTTCAGGCCCTGATTTCCCGTCAGTCACAATTGCCGTCTCCTTGTATTCGCCATTAGCTGTTGTTACAACTGCTAATGGCGAATACAAGGAGACGTTCATGGAATCCAAAACAGAGAAGAAACAGCGGCGGCGGCGGGGCAACATCGGCCTTGCTATCGGGGTAGGGCTGAGCACCGGGCTGGGTTTTGGTCTGGTGATGACTAGCTGGATCTACGGCATCTCGGTTGGCGTTGTGGTTGCCGTGGCGCTTTGGGCGGCCGGCGTGGGCGCGCGCAGGGAAGTGGCCAGGCAGGAACACGAATGATGATCTGGATCATGAGCAAACGTTGCACAGCACGGTCGACTGGGACTATTGTGTAGGTTCCGCTGTTTACTGGGAATTCAACCCGGAGTGATCTGTTATGAAACGAACTTTTTTACTGCTACTGCTGATACTTATGCCTGTTGCCGGTTTTGCGGCACCTCAAGGTTGGGCGCCACTGCTGGAACCCGCCCAATTGTCCGGACTACTCGACAGTGAGCAAGGTATTCGTGTTGTCCATCTGACCGGTAACTATGAAGAGGGACATATCCCCGGTTCGGTGTCTGCGCCTTACCCGCAATTTCGGGGGCCGCAGGAAAATGCCGGCCAATTGCCCGCTTTGCCTGAGCTGACCCGTATCGTGCAGGATCTGGGTATTGCCGCAGATACACCGGTGGTGCTGGTGCATGCTGGCACCGGGGCAGTGGATATGGGTGCTGCGACACGTGTGTACTGGACTCTGAAGTCACTGGGCGTAGAGACATTAGCCATTCTTAATGGTGGCTTTGCTGCCTGGCAGGCGGCTGAGTTGCCGGTAAGCACCGAGGCTGTTTCTGTCAGTGCGTCAGATTTCCAGCCCGAATGGACTGACGCCTATCGGGTCACGACTGCGCAATTGGAAGATATTGTCGGCAGTGGGGTGGCACAGATCGTCGATGCCCGCCCTGAAGCGTACTTCATCGGCGAGCAGTCATCTGCCGCGCGTGCGGGCACCCTGCCCGGTGCCACCAACCTGAGTTTTGCCGAGATGTTCGATGGTAACCGTATGAAATCCGGTAGTGATCTGACGGCCATGCTGGACGGCGCCATGGCCGGGGACGCAGACCTCACGGTGACCTTCTGCAACACCGGCCACCTGGGCTCTATTGACTGGTTCGCTATCAGTGAACTGGGCGGTTATGACAATACCCGGCTTTACGCTGAAAGTATCGTCGAGTGGGCGATGGACCCTGAGCGCCCAATGGCGAATGAGCCGGCAGATAATTGATTTTTATTGATTGATCAATTTGCTGAATATTGATCAGGATCATGTTGCAGGGCCGGCGCAAGGGTATGATGAAGGTGGGGTAAATGCTATCAAACGTAGGTTACGCGGGTATCCATTCGCGGTAACCTGGAGGGGTTTCGCATGCGCTCAATCAAGACATCTATGCTTACGATCGCCGCTGTCGCAACCTTGGCAGCCTGTACCGGTGATTCTGATTCAAACGGCGAGCAGGTTCGCCTGCCTATCAGTTTAAACGAGGTCATGGTCGCACTCGTTAATGATGCTGCCAACCCAATCTGGCGCGCCGACTGGGATGAACCGCAAACCGACGAAGAGTGGCGCGAAGTAGAGCGACAGGCCTACCAGATTCAGGTGGGCGGCGCCCTGTTGCAAATTCCCGGCACCGGGCCCATGGATGACGAATGGGTTGCGGATCCGGCCTGGAACCAGTACGCGCAACAGATGAGTGAAGCTGGCCGGCACGCGGTCAGGTCAGCGCGCGCTCAGGATCAGACGCTGATTCGACGAGCCGGAGATGAGTTGGTAGCAAGCTGTGAGGCTTGCCATATGGCATTCAAGCCGGATCTGCCAACAATGGATATGTTCGGTGAATTACCGGAATTGCCATCGGTGTCTGTCCAATAATATCAGGTTTATATGGATCATGGATTTCAGGGATTATTACAAGATTCTGGGTGTTGAGCCTGACGCCGACCTGAAGGCAATCAAGACTGCGTATCGTAAACTTGCGCGTAAATACCATCCGGATGTCAGTACCGAGACAGATACTGCCGAGCGCTTCAAGGAAGTAGCCGAAGCCTATGAAGTGCTTGGTGATGAGAAAAAGCGCGCCGAGTATGACGAGATTCGCAAGTTCGGCGGACGTCAACAGGGGGGCGGTGCAGGTGGGGCCGGCGGGTTCAGCAGCGGCCAAGGTGGGAGATACAACGAACAGGATTTTTCCGATTTTTTTTCGTCGATTTTTGGACAGCGTAGACAACGGGCGTCCGGGTTCGAGGATGCATCCGGATTCCGCAGTCGTGGCCGGGATATTGAAGTCGAAATGCCGATTTTTCTGGAAGACACGCTGGCGGAAGAATCCAAGCAGATTAAATACAGCCTGCCGTATCAGGACGCGCATGGGCAGCAGCTGGAAGACATCACCAAAACACTGAAAATCAAAATACCTAAAGGCGTGGCTGACGGGGAGCGTATTCGTCTGAAAGGGCAGGGGGCCCCCGGTCTGGGTGATGGGCCTGCCGGTGATCTTTACCTGCGGGTTCGATTGGTGCCGCATCCACTGTTTGATGTCGAAGCCCATAACCTGCTGACCACAGTACCGCTGGCACCCTGGGAAGCGGCGTTGGGTGGCAAGATTACCGTGCCGACCTTGCAGGGCAAGATACAGCTGACTATTCCACCCAACAGCCAGTCCGGTCAGCGTCTGCGTATCAAGGGTCGGGGGCTGCCGATGAAGTCCGGCAATGGTGATCTGTTCGCAGTGCTCAAGGTGGTCATGCCGCCTTCAACTGATGAAGCGACTAAAAAGCTTTGGCAACAACTGGCTGAGCAACAGGCCGGCTTTGATCCACGCAATAGTGCGTAGGTCACCTTACGGTCTATAAGCACTGGAGTTGATTGACATGGACATTCACATCACTTTGCAGGAAGTCTGCAGTAGCACCGGGTTGAGCCAGGAGACGGTGATCGACATTGTTGATCACGGCATTGTGGAACCTCAGGGCGAGGAGCCGGAACAGTGGCTGTTTGATGATCAGTGTCTTTGTATTGTGCAGCGCGCCCGGCGTCTGCAGCAGGATCTGGAGTTGAATTGGCAGGGCATCGCGCTGGTCATAGAGTTACTGGAGCAACGGGATCGACTGCTAAATGAAAATGAGACCTTGCGGCGGCGTCTGCAACGCTTTGATTCACATCACGAATAAATAGTAATTACTCCGCATTAGCATCGCCCGGTACGTTCCGGCGAATGATTTTCTTGCCTGTAATCATGGCGGACAAAATGCCATTGCCGTGACGGATTTCATCAATGATCACAGCCGCAATATGCAGAAAGCCTGCGCCCAGCATGAACCAGAAGAACAGTTTGTGTAGGGCAATGAACGGTTCCCGGAACGTGCGCATGGCCGCATAACCCTCAGGGTCGAGCATTTCCTTGGCGCCCGGTACCAGGCCGACCAGTCGGCTGTGATCTTCGCCTGCGCCGGTGGCCCATTCCGCAAACTCATGACCAAAGGGCGGGAAGTACAGGTCTGTGCCTGCGAGCACCAGACCGGTACACATTTGTCCAATCAGCAGGGTATACAAGGCCAGCAACATCAATTTGGCGACCGGGTTGTGGCCCGGGTCCGTCGGTGCCTGTCCACTGCGCAGGCCTTGCCACCATGCTTTCAGCTCGCCAACATAGCCCGGTCCGAACGGGACCACTGCTCTCCACCGCGCAAAGCGGCTGCCAACGAAGCCCCAGACCAGACGCCAGATAAGGTTGAACGCAAATACGTAGCCGATATAGGCGTGCATGATCTTCAAGGTAATTTTGCCATCGCTGCTGATACCCAAAGCATTGGCATACAGAATAGCCGAGCCGATGATCATCAGGGCAAGTACACACAGCACGTTCACCCAGTGAAATACCCTAATTGAGCGATCCCAGACTTTAACTTCGGACAATGGGTGTTCGTCAGTCATGTTCAACTCCACAGGAGGATGGCTAAAACAGGTCTCAGGTCAGTCTAATTGCCGGTGGGTCGAAACCCCAGCGCAGGTGTTGATGCAAATCATGGTTAGCGCCAATAAAAGTAAACTGGCGGCTATCAGGGTTCTGTTCTGGTCATCAAAGCAGAGCGCCAGGCCAAAACGGAGTCTCAGGATTCAAAAACACGTCAGGGAATCGGTAATTTCAGAGCAAAAACGATTAGCAATACAATTGACAATTGTTATCATTTGCATTTAGTATCTCATCCCGCTGAGCCCGCAGCCACAACGTCCGTCCAACGACTGGCCGGACGACTCAGCGCAGAACCATAGATAACATACTCAGGGGTACCCAATGTCCGTTTTTCCAGCTTTCAAAAAATCCAGACTGGCCATGGCGCTGTCACTGGCAGCGTTGCCACTGGCGCTGCCGTTGAGCGCCGTTGCACAGCCAGACGCCTCCACTGATGATCGTCGTTCGCCCGCGCCCGGCATCGAAGTGATTCGGGTAACCGGCAATCAGCAGGGTCATGCCTTTGTGGAAACGGGCACGGTGAATCTGATCGATCTGGAGGAAATTCAGTCGATTCAGCCACTGTCGACGGAAGATGTGCTGCGCCGTATCCCGGGCATCAATATCAAAGGCGAAGAAGAAACCTCGATTGTGGCCAACTTTGGCCTGCGAGGTCTGTCTGCCAGCGAATCCAAGTCCCTGTTGCTGGAAGATGGTGTGCCAGTGGCACCGGGTCTGTTTATTGGCAACGATCGTTACTTCAACACCCGCATCCAGCGCGTGGAACAGGTTGAAGTACTGAAGGGTTCATCCTCATTGCGTTATGGCCCGTCAACCATTGGTGGCGTGGTCAACTACATCACCAAAACCCCGGATGACGGCGTCAAGATATCGGGCCGGGTAGGCTCGTTTAATCTGCGCGAAATGAATATTGAAGCCGGTGGCCAGAATGTCTCTGGTGATGCCTATGCCGGTGTGGTGGCAACTTATGCTGACAGCGATGGCTTCATGGACAAAGGTTATGAGATGTCCGATGTCATGCTCAAAGCCGGTACCGCGATTGGTGACAACCAGCGCGTGGGCCTGAAGGTGTCTTTCCACGAGAATGACGCCAATATTTCCTACCGGGGCATCTTCCTTGATGCCTACCGGGCCGGAGCAGATTACAACCCGGCACCGGATGACTGGTATCTGCAGGACCGCAAATCAGCGGACCTGAACCATGAGTGGCTGATCAGCGATTCCACGACATTAAAAACCCTGTTCTACTGGAGCGAGGTCAGCCGCGATTACTGGCGCTACAACGTTGATACAGCGGCTTCCAATCAGGCAGGACGCTGGGTCTATACGGATGCACTGACCGGCAACAACCGGTCGTTTGAGCGTCTGGGCGCAGAAACCCGGCTGTCGATGGCACACGAGCTTGCTGGATTGACCGCAGATACCGAATTTGGTTTCCGCGTGATGACCGAAGAGTCCAACGATACCCGCATTCGAGCCACCCGTCAGCAAGACCGCAGTGGCACCAATGATCGTCATCGTGTTGACTCTGCCGACAGTGTGGCTGCGTATGTGCAAAGCCGCATTGAGCTGACCGAGCGACTGGCAGTGACACCGGGTCTGCGCGTGGAAGACTACGAACAAAAGCGACTGTTTCTGACGCAGAATAATGCAACTGCCACAACCAGTAACACGGAGTTCCTGCCGGGTGTGGGCGCAACCTTTGATGTAACGCCGGCCGCGCAGATTTATGGTGGTGTCTATCGTGCATTCTCGCCCGCCTCCAATGGCGTCGCACTGGACGGTCTGACAGACCAGAATCTGGACGGTGAACGTTCCACCAATTACGAAATTGGTATTCGTGGCGCCGAAGGCCCGCTGAGTTATGAAGTAGCGGCGTTTGCCATGGACTTCAGTAATCAGGTAGTCACCGGTAACAGTAATCCCAACCTGTCACAGTCCAATGCCGGGGAAACTGAGCACTATGGTATGGAGTTTGCGCTGGGTTATGATTTTGGTGCCGGCTTCAGCGTGGATTCCAATGCCACCTGGATACCGACCTCCAAGTTTGAAACTGGCGATTTTGCCGGCAATCGACTGCCTTACGCACCCAAGCTGCTGGCCAATATCGGACTCAACTACACGCTCGACCGCCTGCAGGCGTCATTGACAGCTCATCACCGCGGTGAACAGTATGGCGACCCCAGCAATCAGGTGGACTTGCCAACGGGCGCCAGCGGCGGTATCTGGGGTGGTTTGTTACCCGCCTACACCGTCGTGGATTTGACCGCGCAATATAACATTGCTGCCGGCTTTGATGTATTTGGCGCCGTCAAGAATATTGCGGACAAGCAGTACATCGCAGGCCTGCGTCAGGGCATTTATGTCGGTCCCGAGCGTTCGGTTGAAGTAGGGTTCCGCTACGGGTTCTGATCACGCGCGTTATCCACTGGCCTGAATTCAGGCTATATAAAAGACCCGGTCCGTCAGGCCGGGTTTTTTTTATGGGGTATGACCGAGTCGTTCGCGCATGATCCACAGGATGTGTATGATCGTAGTGTCAGTTGCCCGCAACTGTTTGTCGGGCACGACCTGAATTCATAATACGCGCGCATGGAGCCGATTCGTGATCAAAACTCAAATGCAGCGGGCTGTTGTTGCCTTCTTTTTCCTGACCCTGACAACCCTGTTAACTGTTCCCCTGGCCACAGCGGCGGAAGCTCCTGCCAGTGGCGAATCCCCAGATACCGCGACCTATGCCAATCTGGCAGACATCCTGCAGGATGAACAGGCACGTGAGCAGCTCATTCTGGATTTGCGCGCACTGGCCGCTGGTGAAACACCGGCAGCGGCGGTGGATGTTCCACAAAGCAGTGCCGAGCGAATTTCCCTGGCGCGGCAGATTGCTGACAGTACGCGCGAACTGGCCGAGGATTTTGTCAGTCAGTTTTTTGCGGCCATAGAGGCGGTGACAGCGATGGTCAGCGGCAGCGCCGAGATGGATGTGGGTGAGCTGCTCGGCACAACAACCAACCTGTTGATTGTCATGGCTGTGACGATTGGTCTGTTCCTGGTGTTGCGTCTGGTGTCGCGACCGGTTTTTTCGGCAATCAATCGCTGGGCAATGACGGAAGGCGGCCGCAGCGCCATGCTGCGCAAATCCGTCGCGGTAACCGGCTCGGCATTGCTTGATGTGCTGGGTATAACGCTGGCTTTTGTTGTCGGTTATGTCGTCGCCCTGTTTGTGCTGGGTAGTGCCGGTGAGATGGACATTCACCAATCCCTGTTCCTCAACGCCTTTTTACTGATCGAGATTTTCAAAGCCATTATTCGTGGACTTTTCGCAGCACGAGATGATGGTTTGCGTATGATGCCCCTGTCAGCGGAGCAGGCAGCTTACTGGAATGCGTGGCTGGCCAGGCTCAGCGGCTTTATTGGCTACGGCATTCTGTTTCTGGTACCACTGGCCAGCGCAATCCTGTCTCCGGCGGTAGGGCGCCTGGTCGCCTTTGTTGTCATGCTGCTGGCGTTTCTGTATGCATTGGCAATCATACTTCAAAACAAGACATCCGTGACACAGGGCCTGTTGCTGCGCGCCGGGCGCACTGACCTGGCCTTCAACCGGGTGTTGCTGACGATGCTGGCCAAATGCTGGTACGTTGTTGCCATTGTCTATTTCGCGGCGCTGGCACTGGTGACGGTGGCGCGGCCCGAAGATGCCTTGCCGTTCATGCTGGGTGCGTCATTGCAGAGCGTGGTGGCAATCGGTGTCGGCCTGTTTGTATCGGTTGTGCTCAGTCAGCTGATCAGCCGCGGTTTTCATCTGCCCGAGGAAACCCAGACGCGCTTCCCCATGCTGGAAGCACGACTAAACAGTTTTCTGCCCAACATTATGAAAGCTGTACGCCTGGCAATCCTGATTGTCATCGCTGGTTTTGTCGCTGACGCCTGGGGGCTGTTTGACCTGATGGCATGGTTCGCGTCGGAGTCCGGTTCGAGAACACTGGGCACGGTGGTATCGGTGGCGATTATTATCATCCTGGCGATGGCAGTCTGGATCGGGCTGGCAAGCTGGATCGAGCAGCGCCTCAATCCCGCTTCGGGCACTCATGAAGCCAGTGCCCGGGAGCGTACGCTGCTGACCATTTTCCGTAACGCGGTTGCCATCACCATTATCGTCATGACCGCAATGATTGTGCTGTCAGAGATCGGCATCAATATCGGCCCCCTTATTGCTGGCGCCGGTGTGCTGGGCCTGGCTATCGGTTTTGGTGCGCAGAAGCTGGTACAGGACATCATCACCGGTGTTTTCATCCAGCTGGAAAACGCCATCAATGCCGGCGATGTGGTGACCGCTGCCGGCGTGACCGGTGTCGCAGAAAAGCTCACCATCCGCTCACTGGGTATTCGTGACCTGTCCGGTACCTATCATCTGATTCCGTTTTCGTCGGTGGATACAGTTGCCAACTACATGCGCGAATTTGCCTATCATGTCGGCGAGTATGGTGTTGCGTATCGGGAAGACATTGATGATGTCATTCTCAGGTTGCGGGAGGCGTTTGCTGAACTGATCGCCGATCCGGAACACAAAGCCAATATTCTGGCGGAGCTGGAGGTACATGGCGTGACGGCGCTGGCTGACAGTTCGGTCAATATCCGGGTGCGTATCAAGACCGTGCCCGGCACCCAGTGGGGTGTTGGTCGTGCCTACAACCGGCTGGTGAAATACCATCTGGATGCCGCCGGTATCGAGATACCGTTCCCGCACATGACGCTCTATTTTGGTGAGGACAAGGAAGGCAAGGCACCACCGGCGCCCATCATGATTCAGTCCGGCAGGCCGGAAGACAGTCAGGCGTCTGTGCCCGGAATAAAAGACCGTCATGCGAAGACCAATGCCAAGGAAGGCGAGGACTACGACGAGCCCGATTGAGCCCGGGTGCTGCCCGCTGAGGGCCATCAGTCTGCACTGGACTCGGGCGTCTGCACGCATTATTCTGGGGACTCACACAGCCCATCACCGTGCCGGTCACCGTCAATAATCACAATCAACGTGGCCAGCAAGACGGGAGAGTCATGGAGAATGATTATGCATGCACTGACAGCTCGCGAGACACGCCGCAGTCCATTTCAAGTATTACAGCGCAAGCTGACCATGGGTTTGCTGGCCGCTGCCGCCATGTTGCCGCTGGCGGCGCCCGCCATGGCCCAGACTGAAGCTGAACCCATCCGCATCGATGGTTTGCACAGTTTTGAGTTGAGAGTCAGCGACGTCGAGCGCTCCCTTGAGTTTTATCAGGGCCTGTTTGGTGCGCCGGTGTTGAACCGTCTGGGTGACACCATATCCCTGCAGATTGGCGATGGGCCGCACTATTTCACGCTGTCGCCTACGCGCCGCGATGAACAGCCTCACATCAGCCATTTTGCGCTGAGCGTACCCAACTTCAGCCTGTTTGGTCTGCAAGGCGATCTGGCTGATCATGGCCTGATTCGTACGGTCGATACCATGTTTGATGGTCGCTCGGCTCTGGAACTGGCCAATCTGACCTGGACCGAGCGCCTGCCGGAAGATGGCGACGACATGACCACGGATAACCACCACCTGTATTTTGCCGACCGCGATGGCATTCGTGTGCAGCTGTCCAGCCAGGATGCCTGTGGCTCTGGCGAAGGACCCGCAGCGACCTGCAATCTTGAGCCAGCGCCGACAGAAGGGCTTATTGAGTTACGTGAAATCAATCATTTCACCACCTATGTGGCCAACTATCAGCTGACCAACGAGTTCTACCGCGGTCTGTTTGGCCTGGAGAACCAGGCGTTTCAGGGCACGTTTCCGCTACTGGGCCTGAGTGATGGCCGTCAGTTCCTGATGTTTGTCGGCGGCACCCAACCCGGTGAACCGGCGCAGGCCGGACGGATTGATCATGCCAGCCTTAATATCGAAAACTTCACTGAGGAATCGGTGTTAGAGCGCCTGACCGAGTATGGTCTGACGCCCCGACCCGAGGGCGAAGCAGCCAGACCGCTGCAGCACTGGGTAAGCCGACGCATGCCGGAGCGTGGCGGCGCGCCGGGCGGCACGCCGGAAGTGTATTTTTCCGACCCTGATGGCATTCACATACAGCTGCAGCATCATACTTACTGCGGTGGCGGCGGTGTCTTCGGCGAGGACTGCTGAAGCCTGCTGATACAGTCTACTGACTGACAAAACCGGCAGACACCGTGCCTTCACGGCGCGGATCTGCCGCTCCCACCAAGCCTTCGTCGGTCACCAGGATCACGTGCAGGCCTGAGTTCTCACCATCACTTTCCTGCACATCATAACCTTCACTGCGCAAATGGTCGGCCTGCGCCTGTCCGGGTTCGCGACCAATTTCCACGCGGACGGTATCGCCGCGGGCGATGATGTTGGGAAAGGCGACGGCTTCTTCAACCGACATGCCCCAATCAACAATACCGAGAATGGACTTGGCGGTATATGCCGGAATCGAGTTGCCACCGGGTGAGCCGGTGACCATATAAAGCTCATTACTGTCGTCCAGAATAATGGTGGGTGACATTGAGGACCTGGGACGAGCGCCAGGTCTGATCATATTGGCGGCTTCAGGCTGGTCGGCATAATATTCGCGGGCAAAATCGGTCATTTCATTGTTGAGCAGGAAACCCGCTGCCCAGCGCCCGGAGCCGAATGCTGATTCTACTGTCATGGTAGCGGAAACGGCATTGCCCTCGCTGTCAACGATGGACAGATGTGTGGTGCCTGCCGGTTCCAGGGTGCTGTCCGGCGCCCAGACGCTGGCCGTTCCGATGCCCAGGATGTCAGCCGGATCGCCATGCTGGGGTGTGGCACCGGGCACTGCCGGGTTTTCACTGCGATATTGCAGATATTCTGGATCCAGCAACTGTTGCACCGGTACGGTGACATGGTCCGGATCACCAAAATAATAGTCCCGATCGGCATAGGCCAGACGCTGTGCGTCAACAAACGCTTTGACCTGCTGTTGCTGGCTGGGGTTCTCCGGCACCAGCTGATCATAGAGGTTGGTGATCATGATCTGCATGGCACCGGAAGACGGTGGCGTGGCGGAGCAGATATTCAGTGCGCGCCAGGTGCCGCAGATAGCGGCGCGCTCGACGGCACGGTAGCCTGAGATGTCGTCGACAGTCATGGTGCCGCCATTGTCGCCAGCCTGCGCAGATGCGGCCATGGCCTGGGCAATCTCCCCTTCATAAAACGCACTGGGACCTTCGTCAGCGACGCGCTGTAACGTGTTGGCATACTCGGGATTGCGGACAATACTGCCGGCCTGTAGCGGCTGTCCATCGGGATAGAAATACCCGGCAGCGCCAGGGTTTTCGTCCAGTTGCGATATCTGCGCCATTTGTGGCAAATAACCGGCCATTTTTGCGGTGACCTCAAAGCCGTCGCTGGCCAGACGGATGGCCGGTTCAAACAGGGTAGCCCAGGGCAGTTTGCCATAATTGTCATGGGCCAGCTTGTACAGGGCGATGGCCCCGGGTACACCAACGGCATTGCCACTTTGCCAGGCATCCAGAAAGCCGCCGGGCTGGCCGTCGCGCATGAACATGTCCGGCGTGGCGCCGCTGGGGGCTGTTTCCCGGCCATCAAGAAAACGCACACCCTGCGTCGCCTGCTCGTAGACCACCATGAAACCGCCGCCGCCCAGACCGGAGCTTTCCGGTTCCACCAGACCCAGTACCGCATGCGCGGCGATGGCTGCATCAACGGCATGTCCACCCTGAGCCAGCATTTGCACCGCTGCGTCAGTGGCATCAGGGTTGGCAACCGCAGCCATGTACCCCAACGACCAGCCACTGTTGTGGTCGGCAGTTGCGGTGGTGGCTGTATCGGCTACTGGTGCGGTCGAGGCGGGCGGTTCAGCGGGTTCGGAACAGGCGGCAAGTATGGCCAGGCTAAGGATGGCAGCAGGGAATCTCATGACAGAAGGTTTTCCGGTTACAGTTAATGATTCAGGATGCATGGGAGCATATAGCCGTTTTGACCGGGGTACAACCCGGTTACAAGTAGCGCGCATCCCAAGTAAACTGTTGATTAATGGGTTGACCAGTAACGATGGGCTGCAAGCGGGAGTGAGTCATGAATGTCGATACCGTGATTGTGGGGGCAGGCACCGCCGGGCTGGCAGCCCTGCGCGAAGTCCGGCGCTACACTGACGATTTTCTGCTCATCAATGATGGCCACTGGGGAACAACCTGCGCGGCGGTGGGCTGTATGCCCTCCAAGGCACTTATCGAGGTTGCCAACGCCTACCATCATCGCACTTTGTTTCAACAGTTTGGTCTGCGCGGTGCTGACGCTCTGCACGCTGATATACCCGCCGTGCTCGCCCATGTACGCGAGCTGAGGGATGGCTTTGTCAAAGGACCTGAGTCTGTGCCGGAGGAGTTGGGTGATCGCGCTGTCCAGGGCCGTGCCCGCCTGCAGGGCCCCGGTTGTGTTGAGGTCAATGGCAAAGTGATAAACGCCCGCGCCATCATTCTGGCGCCGGGCAGCCGTCCGGTCGTGCCCGAGTCCTGGCAAGCCTATGGAAACCGCATACTGACCACTGACTCACTGTTCGAACAGCAAAACCTGCCGCAGCGTATTGCGGTGATTGGCATGGGTGCCATCGGCGTGGAAATCGCCCAGGCGCTGGCCCGACTGGGCATTAGCGTGGCTGCCTTTGACAATACCGAGCGGCTGGCAGGTATTGCCGATGATGAGGTGCTGGCAGCCTTCCGGCCGCTATTGGCGCGTGAGTTGACCATGCACCTGGGTGGCAGGGCATCGTTGGAGCAGGCTGGCGACTATCTACGGGTTATCGGGGCCGGGGGCGAATTCGAGGCTGATGCAGTGTTGGCCGCCATGGGCCGACAACCCAATATCGAAGGGCTGGGCCTTGAGTCATTGGGTGTGCCGCTGAATGACAGGGGCATGCCGACGATCGACCCGACAACACTGCGTATTGGTGACCTGCCAGTGTTTCTGGTGGGTGATGCCAATAGCCAGCGCCCGCTGTTGCACGAAGCTGCTGATGAGGGATATATCGCCAGTCAGTTTGCAGCGCCAGGTGCTGATCCGCAGGGGTTTTGTCGTCGCACACCGCTGTCGGTAGTGTTCTGTTCCCCGCAGGTGGCCCATGTCGGCCAGGACATGACTGGGGTTCCGGAATCACAAAAGGTGTCGGGTTCGGCGGATTTCTCCGGTCAGGGCCGGATACGGATCACGGGCAAGGCGGCCGGTATTCTCAAGGTGCACGCCGATGCGCAAACCGGAAAGCTGCTGGCGGCAGATATGTGCATCCCCTATGCCGAGCATCTGGCGCATCTGCTGGCCCTGGCAATAGAACAGTCGATGACAGTACAACAGATGCTGGCCATGCCGTTCTATCACCCGGTGGTGGAAGAGGGGCTGCGCAGTGCACTGCGTGATCTGGCCAAAAGGCTGCCGGACAAAGGACAGTCGGACCTGTCGCGTTGTCCGGATATTGGCCATGATGCGCTGGACTAGTTAGCTGTTCTCTATACGGAAACCGATTTTCAGGGTCACCTGGAAGTGACCGACATCACCGTCGACAATATGACCTCGTGTTTCAGTGACCTCAAACCATTCCAGATTTCTGGTGGTTTTGTTGGCCTGCCTGATGGCATTGCGAATGGCATCGTCAATACTCTGGGTCGATGAACCAATAATCTCGATTTTTTTGTAGGTATGATGATCAGACATGATGACTCCTTACTGCTGAGAGTGAGAAGCCACCGTAACATATTCTGACCGGCCTTTCAGGCGTGCTGGCGGGGAGTGGTAATCACACGGCCTGGCGTCAGTAGACGCCGAGGCTGCGCAGATAGTCTTCGTAATTGCCCTTGAAGTCGACCAGCCCGGTGGGTTGCATATCGATGATGCGGGTCGCCAGTGATGTCACGAATTCACGGTCATGGCTGACAAAGATCAGCGTGCCGGGATAATTTTCCAGCGCCAGGTTGAGTGCTTCGATGGATTCCATGTCCAGGTGGTTGGTGGGTTCGTCCATCAGCAAAACATTGGGGTTGATCAGGCTGAATTTGCCAAACATCATGCGCGCCCTTTCACCGCCCGATAGCACTGGCAGGGTTTTGTTGACGTCATCATTGGAAAACAGCATGCGACCCAGTGCCGATCGGACCAGTTGCTGGTCGCCCTTGGTCCACTGTTTCATCCAGTCGAACAGGGTGATTTCCTCGACAAATTCGGCGCTGTGATCCTGGGCAAAATAACCGATATCAGCCTGTTCGGCCCACTTCAGTTTGCCATCGTCCAAAGCCACTTCATTCATCAGGCAGCGCAGCAATGTGGTTTTACCGGCGCCGTTGGGACCGATGATGGCCACGCGTTCGCCGGCTTCGATTTGCAGGCTGAGTTTGCTGAAAAGCTGGGTATCATAGGCTTTGCTGGCATTCTCCATGATCACTGCCTGGCGATGCAGTTTCTTGTTTTCGACAAAACGGATATAGGGGCTGACGCGACTGGACGGTTTCACATCTTCCAGCTGGATTTTCTCGATCTGGCGGGCACGAGAGGTGGCCTGTTTGGCCTTGGATGCGTTTGCCGAAAAGCGGCTGACAAACGCCTGCAGTTCTGATATCTGTGATTTCTTTTTGGCATTTTCGTTCAGCAGGCGCTCACGTGCCTGCGTCGACGCGATCATGAAATCATCATAGTTGCCCGGGTACAGGCGCAGCTCTCCGTAATCCATGTCGGCGATATTGGTACACACCGCGTTGAGAAAGTGGCGGTCGTGAGAAATGATAATGATGGTGCTGTTGCGCTGATTGAGCACGTTTTCCAGCCAGCGGATGGTATTGATGTCGAGGTTGTTGGTCGGTTCGTCCAACAGCAGCACATCCGGGTCGGAGAACAATGCCTGAGCCAGCAGCACACGCAGTTTCCAGCCCGGGGCAATGGCACTCATCGGGCCTTCATGCTGCTCCAGTGGGATATCCAGGCCCAAGAGCAGTTCACTGGCGCGCGACTCGGCAGTGTAGCCATCCATCTCGGCAAAAGGCTCTTCCAGCTCCGCGACGGCCATACCGTCAGCTTCACTCATCTCGGCCAGGCCGTAGATACGATCGCGCTCGGATTTGATCTTCCATAGAGCCTCATGGCCCATGATGACCGTGTCAATTACCGAGTATTTTTCATAGGCAAACTGATCCTGGCGCAATTTACCCAGCCGTACATCTGGCTCCAGCATGACCTGGCCGCTGGTCGGCACCAGATCGCCACCCAGAATCTTCATGAAGGTGGACTTGCCACAACCATTGGCGCCAATCAGGCCGTAGCGCTTGCCCTGGGCGAATTTGGCGGACACGTTTTCGAACAGTGGCCTGGAGCCAAACTGCATGGTGAGGTTAGCGGTAGATATCACGATAGACTCTGTACTGAAGGAACGAAAATGAAGGCGCGCATCCTAACAGAAACCAGGCGTCAGGGCATCCGTTGTACCCTCGCCATGTTCAATCGGGCATATTCAGATTAAGCTGCTGTCATCAGTATCAGGATGATGTCAGCTCACTCGACGCGTAGGAGACAATTGTCAATCATGGCTGGAAACCCGAGAAGCACACTGAGTTTGCGCCATTTCCTGCCTGACATGGTATACGGCGCCAACGACGGTTTGATTACCACGTTTGCTATCGTGGCGGGCGTAACCGGCGCCGGCCTGTCCATGACGGTGGTACTGATTCTGGGCTTTTCGTCACTACTGGCGGATGGTTTTTCCATGGCCACCAGTAGTTATCTGGCCCAGCGCACACCAACCGGTGACGAATCACAAACCGGCACCCGGCATGCCGCCCGTCATGCGCTGGCAACCTTTGCAGGCTTTGTGTTGCCGGGTATTGTGCCCTTACTCGCCTATCTGTTGCCTGTTCCCGTTGACCTGCGCTTCATCATCGCGGCCATCATGACTTTTATCATGCTATTTATAATCGGTGTGGGGCGAGGCCTGGCAGCGGGCCTGCCGGCCCTCAGAGCCGGCCTGGAGATGTTGCTGGTGGGTGCGCTGGCCGCCGGCGTGGCCTTCGGGGTAGGGGCGCTAGGCGCCATGCTGGTTGACGGCGGCCTGATCGGGTAATTGGCGCAACTGTCTCCTCCCGTGGGCTCATTCGTAGGTGAGTGCAGTCGCTTTACCTGAGAAGATCCGGTACACAAAAAATGTATAGGCGATGATTGCCGGCAAGACAATCGCCGTACCCCAGAAGGTGAACAGCAGGGATTTGGTGCTGGAAGCCGATTCCCAGATGGTCATCTGGCCGATGATGATATCGGGCAGAATGCTGTATGCCAGCCCTAGTGCCGCAAGTATGCACAGCAGAATGAGTCCGGCATAGAGTAACCACTCCCGGCCTGCGCGCAAGGCGCGCTGATCAAACAGCAGCCACAACAGGCCGGCAAAAATGGCTGAGCTCAGTAATGGAATCGGCAGCAGTTTTAGTCCGTCCGGGAAGCTGAACCATTTGTCGGCAATGGTCGCGCTGATCAGGGGGGTTGCGATTGATACCAGCAACAAGGCAATGCCCATGGGCAGAATGGATTTTTGTGCCCAGCGCATGGCCTTGTCAAACAGTGCCTCTTCGGTTTTGATCAGCAGCCAGGCTGATCCGAGCAGGATATAAAGGGCCGGCAATGTCACCGCGATCAGCACTGAAAACAGGTAGCTGATACCGGACTGGCCCAAGCCGGTTATATAGGTGCCCAGCATCCAGCCCTGTGACAATGCTGTTATCAGCGAGCCGATTGCGAAGATAATGTTCCACATGTCTTTTTTATGGGCGATGGCCTTGGCGCGGAAATCGAATGCGATGCCACGCAATATCAGGCCCATCAGCATCAGTGTGACGGGAATATACATGGCTGTCAGAATCTGTCCGTGCGCCTGGGGGAAGGCGATCAACAAAATACCAATGCCCAAAACTATCCAGGTTTCATTGGCATCCCAGAACGGACCGATGGCGGCAATCATGATGTCTTTTTCGTTATCTTCAGCCAGCGGCAGTAACATGCCAATGCCCAGGTCGTATCCATCCAGCACAACGTATACCAGTAGCGCCAGGCCCATGGCGCCGGCAAAAAACAACGGTAACCAGAATTCCAGATCCATATCGCTATGCCCCTGTCTCAGCCCGGGTGTGCGTGGCCTGACCCGGTATCTGCTGCATGGCTAGCAGCGATGCTGCCGGTTTGCTGGCCATGTAGCGCAAGGTGGCGATATAGGACACCAGAATGAACAGATAAAGTGCCAGGTAGCCGGTGAATGTGCTCAGCATGACGCCACTGGAGTGATCGGCAACCACTTCGGCACTGGTCAGCAGGCCATGCACAATCCAGGGCTGACGTCCGATCTCGGTAACATACCAGCCTGCCAGGACCGCCACCCAGCCGGAGAAAGTCATCCAGGACGCAGCCGTCAGCAGTGCGGCGCTGGGTTTCTGTTTGCGCCGGAACAACTCCCAGCCGGCCCACCAGGACACCAGGATCATCAGCATGCCGACGCCCACCATCACCCGGAAGGACCAGAACACCATCGCAACGGGCGGATGTTCACCGGCAAATTCATTCAGACCCCTGACCTCACCATTGATATCGTGCGTCAGAATCCAGCTGGCGGCATAGGGGATTTCCAGCGCGAAGCGGGTAGTGCGGGTTGCTTCGTCAGGAAAACCAAAAACGGTGAATGGCACGGCGCTGTGAGTTTCCCAGACGCCCTCTATGGCGGCAATTTTGGCGGGCTGGTGCGCCAACGTATTCAGGCCGTGCAGGTCCCCGATTAAAACCTGCAGAGGCGCGAACACCATGGTGATCACCGCCATGGCTTTGAAGATTTTGGCCGTGCCCGGGCCATCCACTTGCTGCTTCATGCGCCAGGCGCTGACACCCATCACCAGAAACGCGGCGGTGAGCATGGTGGCGGTCATCATATGTGCCAGGCGATAGGGAAAGGATGGGTTGAAAATAACATCCATCCAGCTGTCGACATAAAAAACGCCATCCTCAATGGTGTAACCAGCGGGCGTCTGCATCCAGGAGTTCAGGCTCAGAATCCAGAAAGCAGACAACGAGGTGCCAACCGCCACCAACGCGCAAGACAGCAGATGCACTCTGTTGGATACCCGGCTTTTGCCGAACAGCATCACCCCCAGAAAGGTCGCTTCCAGAAAGAAGGCAGTCAACACTTCATAGCCGAGCAACGGCCCGGCTATGTTTCCGGTTTTGTCCATGAACCCTGGCCAATTGGTGCCGAACTGAAAGCTCATGGTAATGCCGGATACCACGCCGATGGCGAATGACAGCGCGAATATTTTGACCCAGAAGTGGTAGGCATTTTCCCAAAGCGGGTCGCCGGTGCTGGTATAACGCAGGCGGAAAAAAAGCAGAATCCACGCCAGCCCCATGGTGATTGCAGGGAACAGGATATGGAAGCTGATATTGGCAGCAAACTGGGCGCGGGCAAGAATGAACGGATCGAAATCAGGCATGACGGGTTCCTGGTCAGCTTGCTACCCACAATGGTCCGTTTCAGCGCCGCCTGATGCCGGTGGTGCTATAACAGAAGTTTGTTCTCCACCAGCACCGCGGTATTCCTTGGAATGATGGATTGGCCCTGGGCCTGCACTAGCGTTTTGGTGAATGCAGCCCCAAACAGCAGAATGAGCGACGAGAAGTATACCCACATCAGAAGCAGCACCACGGCACCGGCCGCGCCATAGGTTGACGCCGGCGCAGTGTAGGCCAGGTACGCGGCGATGCCGTATCGGCCCAGCGAGAATAACACGGCAGTTATCATGCCGCCTATGATGACCTGTCGCCACTTGAGCACAACATCGGGTAGAACCTTGAAGATGGTGGCAAAGAGCAGGGACACAACCAGGAATGACAACACCATCTCACCGCCACTGATCAGCACTTCTACTGCGGGTACAAAACGGGCGGTGAAATCCAGCGTAGCGCGCAAGGCAACGCCCAGTACCAGCGACACCAACAGCACGAAGCCAATGGCGAGAACCACCATCAGGGAGAAAAAGCGTTTTCTGATCAGCAGAAAGATACTGCTGCGGCTGGGCCTGGGTTGGACGCCCCACAAGGCATTAAGCGAATACTGCATTTGCGCGAAGACGGTGGTAGCGCCGATCATCAGGGCCAGTATGCCAGCCACAGCAGGGAAGATACCGCTGTTGTCGACCCGGGAATTAGAGACTGCCTCTTCGACCAAAGAGGCGGCTTCGGCGCCCATGACATCCTGGAACTCAGCAACAATCTGACCTTGTGCGGCCTGCTCACCCAATACCAGGCCGATGACAGCCACCGCGATGATGATCGTTGGTGCCAGCGAGAACAGCGTATAGAACGCGAGCGAACCAGCGTGATTAAACGCGTTGCATTCTATCCAGAGTTTTCCCGAGTCACGGATGAGCTGCCACCCGTATCTCAACTTGTCCAAACCGGACCCCCGAATATGCTTGCGGAACTGAATTGGCTGCCGGCACTGCTATTGATCAATGCCGGCAGCGATACTGCGTTACCTGACTGCGATCAGGGCACGCGGGCAGCGCGCACTTCGATTTCGATGAGCCAGCCATCAACAACCAGGTCTTCGATTTCTACAAACGAGCGTACGGGTTTCATCGGGTTTTCCTCGGTGCCGAAAAATTCACGGTAAGCCTCGTTGAAACCGTCAAAATCCAGAAAATCGTTGTCATCCGCGACACCAAAGGCGCGTACCTGAATGATGTCCGACATTGACCAGCCTTCAGCTTCCAGTTTTTCCTTGAAACCATTAAAGGTGTCACGGGTCTGCTGCGCCATATCACCCCAGGTGCCGTCTTCCAGGCGGGCAGCGCCGGCGCCGCTCAGATACATGAACTCGGCGTTGGCGGGCACACGGATGGTGGTGTAAAAATGACGGCCTTCACCTTTGCGCTCGATTTCCTGGGCGCTGGACAGCGGCGCGGTCACGGCGAGCATGCTGCCCACAACCAGAGCAGCGGGCGCAAAAATACACTTCTTCAATGATTTCATTATTAGGTTTCCTGTGCTGTATTGAGATATAACTAACTTCTTAAGTCTCGCTAATTGTGCGGATAAAATCAAGCACTTAAGCAGCTTTTCCACGCTGGCTCAGAGGATCTCGCGATGAACCTCAACAATGGGTGCATCGATTTTTTGCGCAATCGCTTTTTCCACCTGATCCAGTCGGGCGGTCAATAGTTGACCGCTGCCGCCGATGGCGACAATGCTCCAGGTGGCACTGTCCAGAGCCTCGAAATCACCGGTTTCGGCAACCGCCAGGTCCGGCTCCTTGCCCCACAGAGTACGCAGCGCATTAAAAACCTTGCGCTTGGCTTTCAGATCGTCGACGCCATAGAGCTGAAATTGCAGGGTCAGCAACCCAACCGACGGCGTTATGGACGTGGCGGGCGCTTGCCGTTCAGCCAGTAATTTACGGAACAGATCGGACATGTGCGGTTTCCTGAATTGTGCTATTTGCCTTTGAACACGCCAGCCCGGCGTTCGGCAACTGACTTGACGCCTTCCCGGAAGTCTTCGGTGAGGCGCTGCCAGTCCTGTTCGCGGGCTTCGTGGTCGGTAACAGCCTGCAGCATCTCGGTCAGGCCCTGGCGCAGTGTGGCGCGCACTGACACAACGGCCAGCGGGGCATTGCCGGCGATTTCCTGTGCCAGCGCAATGGCTTCACTACGCACCTGGTCGGCGCTGACCAGCATATCTGCCAGACCCCATTCATGGGCCTGATCGCCCTTGATGCGCCGGCCAGTATAGAACATCAGTGCGGCTTTTTGCTGGCCGATGATAGCCGGCAGGGTATGGGTCAGGCCAAACCCGGGATGAAAGCCCAGTTTGCTGAAATTGGCAGCAAAACTGGCCTCGGCGCAGGTGACCCGGAAGTCCGGTACCAGTGCCAGACCCAGCCCACCGCCAATGGCGGCGCCGTGGATGGCGCCCACCACCGGCTTTTTGTTGCTGAACAGCCTGACGGCGGCCACATACAGCGGATTGCGACCCTTGCCGTCGGACTGTTCCAGCACCGACGGGCCGGATGTGAAATTGGCACCGGCACAAAATGCCTTGCCTTGCGCAGCCAGTACCAGCGCGCGACAGTCGTCGTCAGCATCCATGGCTGCAAATGCGTCGGCCAGATCCTCAATCAGGGCAACGTCAAAAAAATTGTAGGGAGGTCGCTGTATTTCCACAACGGCCACATGATCTTTCAGGGTGACATTGATGTCGCCAAATTGCATATCCGTACTCCTCTATGGGCTGATGCTGCACATGCCCCGCGCTGGACCTCAATCCGTACACCCGCACAAAGTAGCAGCGTTGGGACGGGTTTGCCCAGTGAGGATAAGGCAATTGGTGAACAATGCCAGAGGGAGGGTCTGTCGTGCGTTGCCATGAGGCATTGGGTTCAGGCCGAAGCTCCTTGTGGATTGTTGACAATCCAGTGATATTGACAGAGAATTGACCTTGAAAACCGGCTTGCACGGCATATCTATCAGGAAATTATCTACAATTGTCTGTTTCAGAGCTTCGCAATAATACCCAAACGCTGTCTGATGGCGCCTTTGAACGTATCCAGACTGCCATTGTCAAAGGGGATATCGCCCCGGGTACCCGCCTCAGTGAGCAGTATCTGAGCACTACCTTTGGTATTGGTCGTGGTCCTCTGCGTGAGGCAATCCGGCGACTGGAAGGACGCCGGCTGGTCGTGCGCATACCCCATGCCGGGGTTCGCGTGGCATCGTTGAGCTTCGAAGAGCTGATTGAGCTTTATTATGTCCGCGAAGCACTGGAAGGCATGGCGTGCCGGCTGGCGGCAGAGCATATGACCGACGATGATATTGCCAGCATGCGTGATGTACTGGCTATGCACGAAAAACACAGTGGCCTGCAGCACAACGAGTCCTATTATCAGCAGGAAGGTGATCTGGATATTCACTATCTGATTATCCAGGGCAGCAGGAACAGCACATTGCGCGATATGCTCTGTGGCGATCTGTATCATCTGCTGCGCATGTATCGATATCGCTATTCGGCGACACCAAAACGCCCGCAGCAGGCATTTGCTGAACACCATCGAATCATCGAAGCCATTGCCGATCGCGATGGCGAACTGGCAGAACTGCTCATGCGCCGCCATATCAGCGCGTCGCGTCGCAACATTGAACGTCTGATGCTGGCCCAGGCAGATGACAACCCGTCCTCAGGAGGAAACATCGAATGAATACAACACCCGGACAGCGTTTTCGTGATGCCGTTGCTGAAGAACATCCGCTGCAGGTGATCGGCGCCATCAACGCCAATCATGCGCTACTGGCGAAACGGGCCGGTTTCAAGGCCATCTATCTGTCTGGTGGTGGTGTTGCGGCCGGGTCGCTGGGTTTGCCTGATCTGGGCATAACCGGGCTGGACGACGTACTGACTGATGTGCGCCGTATTACCGATGTGTGTGATCTGCCGCTGCTGGTGGATGTTGATACCGGCTTTGGTGCCAGTGCCTTCAATGTGGCACGAACAGTCAAATCAATGATCAAGTTTGGTGCCGCTGCCATGCATATTGAGGACCAGGTCGGGGCAAAGCGCTGCGGCCACCGTCCCAACAAGGAAATCGTGACGCAGCAGGAAATGGTCGATCGCATCAAGGCGGCTGTGGATGCCAGGACCGATGACAGTTTTGTGATCATGGCTCGCACCGACGCATTGGCGGTTGAAGGCCTGGACGCGGCGCTGGATCGTGCTGAAGCCTGTATCGAAGCAGGGGCTGACATGATCTTTCCAGAAGCCATCACGGAACTGTCCATGTACAAAACATTCGCCGAGCGACTGCAGGTGCCGGTGCTGGCCAATATCACCGAGTTCGGCGCCACGCCGCTGTACACCACCGATGAGCTGGCGTCGGTTGATGTTGCGCTGGTGTTGTATCCGCTGTCGGCATTTCGTGCCATGAACAAGGCTGCCGAAGCGGTGTACACCGCCATTCGCAGAGACGGTACACAACAGGGTGTCACTGATATCATGCAGACCCGTGCGGAACTTTATGATCGTATTGACTACCATGTTTATGAGGAGAGGCTGGACGCTCTGTTTGCAAAACAGAAAAAGTCCTGATACCACTGCCTGACAGTATTGACGACCTGACAACAGATAAAATGAGGAGAGCAGCAATGGCTGAAGCAAAAGTATTGGGAGGCGCAGGATTGCGTGGACAGATTGCCGGCAAGACCGCCTTGTCCACGGTAGGCGTGTCAGGCTCCGGGCTGACTTATCGCGGTTACGATATTCAGGACCTGGCTGACAACTGCGAATTTGAAGAAGTGGCCCATCTGATCCTGAAAGGCCACTTGCCAACCCGCGCAGAATTGCTTGAATACAAATCCCGGCTGAAAAGTCTGCGGGAACTGCCCGGCGCACTCAAAGAAGTGCTGGAGCGGATTCCGAAAACCGCACATCCGATGGATGTCATGCGCACTGGTTGTTCCGTGCTGGGTAACCTGGAGACTGAAGAAGATTTCAAGCAACAGGGCGCCGCCGCCGACCGCCTGCTGGCAATTTTTCCGTCCATTATCTGTTACTGGTACCGCTATAGCCATGACGGTGTGCGTATCGATGAAAACACCGATGATGAATCCGTAGGCGGGCACTTTCTGCATATGCTGCGTGGGGAGAAACCCAAGGCACTGCATGCGCAGACCATGAATGTATCGCTGATTCTTTACGCTGAACATGAGTTCAATGCTTCCACGTTTACCGCACGGGTCTGTGCCTCGACACTGTCCGACATGCACAGTTGTATCACTGGTGCTATTGGCACATTGCGTGGCCCTTTGCACGGGGGCGCCAACGAAGCGGCGATGGACATGATTGAGCAATTCAGCGACCCTGACCATGCCGAGCAGGAAATGCTGGGCATGCTGCAGCGCAAGGAAAAAATCATGGGCTTTGGCCATGCCATCTATCGCGAATCCGATCCGCGTAATGCCATCATCAAGACCTGGGCGCAAAAGCTGGCTGACGATGTTGGAGACTCTACCCTGTATCCTGTCTCTGTGCGCTGCGAGGAGGTCATGTGGCGCGAGAAAAAACTGTTTTGCAACGCCGACTTTTTTCACGCATCGGCCTATCACTTTATGGACATCCCCACCAAGCTGTTTACGCCTATCTTTGTGATGAGTCGTCTGACCGGTTGGGCCGCCCATGTGATGGAACAGCGCGCTGACAATCGCATCATACGACCCAGCGCCGAATACACGGGTGCCGAACCCCGAAAAGTCGAACCCATTGATCAACGCTGACAAGGTATGCACTAATATGAATAGCCGCTATCGCAAGTCGCTGCCAGGTACATCGCTGGAGTATTTTGATACCCGCGAGGCCGTGGATGCCATTCAGTCCGGGGCCTACGATGGGCTGCCCTATACGTCGCGGGTACTGGCAGAGAACCTGGTGCGTCGCTGTGATCCTGACATGCTGACGGACTCGCTGAAACAGCTGATCGAACGCAAAAGTGACCTGGATTTTCCCTGGTTTCCGGCGCGCGTCGTCTGTCACGATATTCTGGGACAAACAGCGCTGGTCGATCTGGCGGGATTGCGGGATGCGATAGCCGAGCAGGGCGGTGATCCGGCCAAAGTCAATCCGGTGGTGCCGACGCAGTTGATTGTCGATCACTCACTGGCGGTTGAACATGCGGGGTTTGACAAGCAGGCGTTCGAAAAGAATCGCGCCATTGAAGATCGGCGCAATGACGACCGTTTTCATTTTATCAACTGGACCAAGACTGCTTTTGAAAATGTTGATGTAATTCCGCCAGGCAACGGCATCATGCATCAGATCAACCTGGAAAAAATGTCACCGGTGGTGCAGGTGCGTGACGGTGTGGCTTTTGTTGATACCTGTGTTGGTACAGACAGCCATACGCCCATGGTTGATGCCCTGGGTGTTATCTCGATTGGGGTGGGAGGTCTGGAAGCCGAAAGTGTCATGCTCGGACGCGCCTCCTGGATGCGCCTGCCTGATGTGGTGGGCGTGGAACTGACCGGCAGGCTGCAGCCGGGTATTACCAGCACCGATTTGGTGCTGGCATTGACCGAGTTTCTGCGCCGAGAGAAAGTGGTGGGTGCCTACCTGGAGTTCCACGGCGAGGGTGCATCGCACCTGAGTGTGGGCGACCGCGCCACCATTTCCAATATGACACCCGAATATGGTGCTACCGCCGCAATGTTTTTTATTGATCAGCAAACCATCGACTACCTGACACTGACCGGTCGTGATGACGAGCAGGTGGCGCTGGTGGAGACATTTGCCAGACACACCGGTTTGTGGGCTGACAGTTTAAAAACCGCGAAATACGAACGCAGTCTGAAATTTGACCTGTCCACGGTGGCAAGGACGCTGGCGGGACCTTCAAACCCCCATGCGCTGCTTCCCACCTCACAACTGGCAGCGCGCGGTATCAGCGGCAAGGTCGACAATGAGCCCGGGCTGATGCCCGATGGCGCGGTTATCATTGCGGCGATTACCAGTTGCACCAACACCAGCAATCCACGCAACATGATTGCTGCCGGTCTGATTGCCCGCAACGCCAACAAGCTCGGTCTGCAGCGCAAACCCTGGGTGAAAACCTCGCTGGCACCGGGATCCAAGACCGTGAAAATGTACCTGGAAGAAGCCGGCTTGCTGACCGAGTTGGAACAGCAGGGGTTTGGTGTCGTCGGTTTTGCCTGTACCACCTGCAACGGCATGAGTGGCGCACTGGACCCTGTGATTCAGAAAGAAGTGGTCGATCGTGACCTGTATGCCACGGCGGTGCTGTCCGGTAACCGCAATTTTGACGGCCGTATTCACCCGTTTGCCAAGCAGGCGTTCCTGGCATCGCCGCCACTGGTGGTGGCCTATGCCATCGCCGGCACCATCCGGTTTGATATTGAAAAGGACGCTCTCGGCACCGACCCGGATGGCAAGCCGGTCACTTTAAAGGACATCTGGCCCAGCGACGAAGAGATTGATGCCATCGTCAGCAAAAGTGTCAAACCACAACAGTATCGTGATGTTTATATTCCCATGTTTGACATTACCCGTGACGCTGACAATCACACAGAGCCCTTGTATGACTGGCGACCACAAAGTACCTATATTCGCCGGCCGCCGTATTGGGAAGGGGCGCTGGCGGGCGAGCGGCCCTTGCAGGGCATGCGGCCCCTGGCCGTGCTGGGCGACAATATCACCACCGACCATCTGTCACCTTCCAACGCCATCATGATGGACAGCGCGGCAGGTGAGTATCTACACAAGATGGGCGTGCCCGAGGAAGACTTCAACTCCTATGCCACCCATCGCGGCGATCACCTGACTGCGCAACGTGCCACGTTTGCCAATCCAAAGCTGATCAATGAGATGGTGGTTGTTGATGGCAAGGTCAAGCAGGGCTCGCTGGCGCGCATCGAACCCGAGGGCGAGATCAGTCGTATGTGGGAAGCCATCGAAACCTACATGGTGCGCAAGCAGCCGCTGATCATCATCGCCGGTGCCGACTACGGTCAGGGATCTTCGCGTGACTGGGCGGCCAAAGGTGTGCGGCTGGCCGGTGTGGAAGCGATTGTGGCAGAAGGATTTGAAAGAATTCACCGCACCAATCTGATTGGCATGGGTGTATTGCCGCTGGAATTCGCAGCCGGTACCACGCGCAAGACCCTTGAGATAGACGGTACAGAAGTTTTTGATGTGGTTGGCGAGCGTAAGCCGGGGGCACAGCTGACGCTGGTCATCCATCGTCGCAACGGCCAGCAGATCGAGGTGCCGGTCAAATGTCGCCTGGACAGTAACGAAGAAGTGTCCATCTACGAAGCCGGCGGTGTCCTGCAACGTTTTGCGCAGGATTTTCTGGAGTCGGAACAGGTGCCGGGAGCAACAGCATGAGTTTTAGGCCACAGACCAGGGTGCCAGCGACCTATATACGTGGTGGGACCAGCAAAGGTGTGTTTTTTCTGCTGAATGAGTTACCGGCAGCCGCTCAGCGACCGGGCAAGGCGCGTGACACCTTGTTATTGCGCGTGATCGGCAGTCCCGATCCGTACGGTAAACATACCGACGGCATGGGTGGGGCGACGTCCAGTACCAGCAAGACCGTCATTGTCAGCAAAAGCACACGAGCTGATCATGATGTTGATTACCTGTTTGGCCAGGTGGCAATAGACAAGGCCTTTGTCGACTGGAGCGGCAACTGCGGCAATCTTTCATCTGCCGTTGGCGGTTTTGCGATTAGCAAAGGCCTGGTCGATGCTGCCCGAGTGCCAGACAATGGTGTGTGTGTCGTACGCATCTGGCAGGCCAATATTGGTAAAACCATTGTTGCCCATGTGCCTGTCAGCGGCGGAGAAGTGCAGGAGACCGGAGATTTTGAGCTGGACGGTGTCACGTTTCCGGCTGCCGAGGTGAAACTGGAGTTCATGGATCCGGCTGACGATGGCGAAGACGGGGGCGCCATGTTCCCGACCGGACAGCTGGTGGATACGCTGGCGGTGCCGGGCCTGGGAAGTATCAGTGCGACATTCATCAACGCGGGTATTCCAACCATTTTTGTTAATGCCAGTGATATTGGCTACACAGGCGCGGAATTACAGGACGCCATCAACGAGAGCAGCAGTGCTCTGGCCATGTTCGAGTCCATACGCAGTCATGGCGCGGTGAAAATGGGATTGATTGCTGATGCCAGCGAAGCCATTACCCGCCAGCATACACCGAAGATAGCGTTTGTGGCGCCGCCCAGGGATTATGTGGCGTCGAGTGGTAAAACCGTGGCGGCAAGGGATATAGATCTATTGGTGCGTGCGATGTCCATGGGTAAGTTGCACCATGCCATGATGGGCACCGCGGCCGTTGCCATCGGTGCAGCAGCAGCAGTGCCGGGTACGCTGGTCAATCTGGCGGCGGGGGGCGGTAAACGCACCGAGGTCGTTTTTGGTCACCCGTCGGGCACCCTGCGAGTCGGAGCCGAGGCAGTGCAGGCAAATGGAGAATGGCTTGTCAAAAAAGCCATCATGAGCCGCAGCGCACGGGTGCTCATGGAAGGCTGGGTCAGGGTTCCTGATATTTGAGAATCTTACTGCACCGCTGATGGCGGTGCGGCATGAGTCAGTCTGACGAGGTCAGTATCTGCTGAACCGCCTGCAGATGCTCAGCCGCCTCATGCCCAAGCGTGGTCAGAAAGCCGCCGTCCTCATGCTCTACCAGCTCTTTGTGGTAAAGTCGCTTGGCTGCGGCAATCACTGATGCATCGGCGTTACTGTGAATTTTCAGGCCAACCCGGGCACTGCTCAGATCAAATTTGAGCAGTAATTCCATTTCCTCAATCAGCTCGTTGTTAAGTTGCATGATGTCCCCTCGTTTATTGTTATGAGAGCAGTGTGGCACGAAAATGCACTGAAGGGGAGCACTTTGCGGGCTGGTTATTTTGCAACGAATTGTAGCCAGCTATGGGTGCAGCGTTGCCAGCCGGTTATATTCCCTGAAACCCCTACCGCCCACAACGAGCATGGGGACAAAAAAGAGAATAAAAACATGCAGAAACCCTGGCTGCCCGCATTCGGGCGCAGGCAAGTCCTGGCGACTTTGGTCGCAATTCCCTTGTTCCTTGCTGGCAGCCTGCTGCAGGCCCAGGAGACAGTTCCACGTCTGGTTCGTGTCACTGAAAACGAAGCCAGCATCACCCTTGACGGGCGCCTGGATGAGGATGTCTGGCAGCAGGTGCCAGCCATTGATGGCATGCGTGTCATCTTGCCGGATACTCTGGCTGAAGCAACGCTACGCACGGATACCCATATCTTCTACACAGAGCGCGGCATCTATGTCGGCGTCATGAACCACCAGGATCCTGACACCCTGGTGGCGCGCATGACTTCACGTGATACCCGGCTCGAGCGCGACGGCTTTGTCATCAACATCGACCCATCCGGTCAGGGCCTGTATGGCTACATGATGCGTGTCAATCTGGGTGGCTCGAAAACCGATGCCACGATTCTGCCCGAACGCCAGCTGAACCTGCAGTGGGACGGTTCGTGGGATGCGGAGACCAGTGCAGTTGACGGCGGCTGGGTCGCCGAATTTTTTATACCCTGGACCATGATGGCACTGCCCAACGTGTCCGGGGATTCCCGTCGTATAGGTATCTATACCGAACGCCAGATTGGTTATCTCAATGAGACCTGGTCATTCCCGCCATTGCCAACCACGGTTAATGAATTTCTCTCGGCGTATCACAAGCTGGAACTGGATGCGATTGAGCCCAGTGCGCAATTGACCTGGTATCCCTATTTATCGGGTAGCTATGACGGCATCCGCGATGATACCGAAATGCGCACCGGCCTGGAGGTCTTCTGGCGCCCGACCACCAACACCCAGTTGTCGGCAAGTCTCAATCCGGATTTTGGTAACGTAGAGTCGGATGATATCGTGGTCAATCTGACGGCATTTGAAACCTTCTTTCCGGAAAAGCGTGCGTTTTTTCTGGAGGGGCAGGATGTTTTTAATACCTCGCCGCGCAATCAGAGTGCCCGTGGTCCCGGAGGGCCGACCACGCTGCTCAATACCCGTCGTATTGGCAGCGCGGCATTGTTTGATATACCCGATGGCGTCAGCACTGTAGCGACTGACGTCAGCACCCCCACTGATCTGCTGGGTGCTGCCAAGTTTACCGGACAGAATGGCAACTGGCGCTACGGCACCTTGCTGGCATCGGAAGATGACAGTGAAATTCGTGGTCAGACGATAGATGGTACTCGCGTAATGATTGAAGCGGAAGGTCGCGACTTTGGCGTCGGTCGTCTGCTGTACGAAGATACCACCGGTGGTGGGCGTCGCTCGATCGGCTGGATGGGGACCTCGGTTTCACATTCCGCAGTTGATGCGGTCGTCAATGGCGTTGATGTGCACTACTTTTCTGCCGATGCCCGCTGGGTGTTTGACGGGCAGGTCGTCAATAGCGATGTCGATGGCGTCAGCGGACAGGGTGCCTTCGCCGACATCATTTTCCAGCCGGTGCGCGGTCGCCAGCACCGGGTCGCAGCCGGATATCATGACGACAAGCTGGACCTCAATACGCTGGGTTTCCTGACCCGAAACGACCTGATGCATGTTGATTATATCTATACACGTAATGAATCCGACATTGAGGGCCTGCGCTCGCGCAGCACCAATCTGGCCAGTTACAATCAATGGAACGGCAATGGTGATATTGTCCGTCAAGGACTGTTCGCAACGCGCAATTATACTTTCCTGAACAATCACTCGTTTATGGCCAGTGCGCGTTATTTCCCCCGGCGAGTGGATGACCGTCTTGGTCGCGGCAGTGGTGATTATTACCTGCCAGGCCGTCCGCAACTTGTATTGGGCTGGGACACGGATCCGTCGCAACCATTGGTATACAATCTTAATCTGGATCTCAACACTGAGGACCTGGGGGAGCGCAGTACCACCACCAGCGCTGGCGTTACCTACCGGCCGGTAGATAATTTTTCGTTGCTGGCGGAAGCGGCTTACACCGATCGGGAAGGCCTGCTGGTGTATCGGGGCAACGGGCGTTACACCAGTTATGAGGCAACGCAGTGGTCACCGAAACTGACGCTCAATTATTTTATCAGCGCCCGTCAGCAGATCCGGCTGGGCATGCAGTGGACCGGCCTGAAGGCGTTTGAAAACAAGTTTCTGCAGGTCAATCCCAATCGCATTGAACAGTTGCGTGAAGTACCCAAACCGAACGCCACCAGCGACAATTTCAGCATCAGTCGCATGACCTTCCAGGCACGTTATCGCTGGGAGATTGCGCCGTTGTCGGATCTGTTTGTCGTGTATACACGGGGTGGCAACTTGCCGGGCAACACCTTTGATGATTACACTGGGCTTTTGCAGGAAGCATGGACCGAACCGGTCGTGGATACGCTGGTAATCAAGTTACGCTACCGGCTCGGATCCTGACAGCGTCGGGACTCCGATCAACAATCATCATGAGCGTGCCTATGACTCTTTTTACCCGGATCACACGGCCGATCTGCGCCGTCGCAACAGCACTGGTGGCCGCTGCCTTGCTGACGGTGTCTGGCCAGCTGTACGCGCAGGACAGTGATGCGCATCCCGGAGAGGCGGTATTTCTCAACTATTGCGCAGGCTGCCACGATGGCGGAGATCCGCGGGCGGTGTCCACCGAGGCGCTGCGTGCGATGTCGGCCGACAGTCTCCGCTTCGCCCTGACGGCCGGGTTGATGCAGGCGCAGGGCCAGGGGCTGTCGACCCGGCAGCGTGAGGCAGTCATTGATTATCTGGCCGTGCCGCCGGTATCCGGTGAGTGGCTGAGCGAGAATCTGTGCGCGCCGGGTGAGCGGTCGATTGATCTGGCAACCGTGGCGCTGGCCGGTGCCGGCGGTGACCTTCGCTTCAGCCGAAATCTCAGTGCCGCGCAGAGTGGACTCAGTAAAGCCGATATGCCCGATCTGGAAGTGGCCTGGGCGCTGGGCCTGCCTGGTATAGGCGGCTTGCGTTCAACACCGGTGATTGCCGGTGATACGGTATTCTATCCGGCGGCTGCGACCGAGCAGGTGCTGGCCCTTGATACGGCATCAGGCTGCATCAAATGGGCCTATGATGCGGGCGCCAGCCTGCGCAGCTCGGCAGCGTTGAGCGGTGAGCTTGCCGATGATCAACGCCTGTTGTATGTCACTGATGAGCGGGCCCGCCTGCATGCCATTGACCCCTTCACCGGCGAGGCGGCCTGGGTTATTGATGGCGCGGTCGACGAGGGTGTGCACACACGCCTGACCGGTGCGCCACTGTTTCATGAGCAGCGTCTGTATCTGCCGGTATCCGCCTCTGGCGTCCAGCGTGGTGCTGAAGACACCCATGAGTGTTGTGATGGTCGCGGTGCGATCATCGCGCTGGACGCGCTGAGTGGCGAGCGGGTCTGGACCTATTACACCATGCCGCCGGCAACCTATACCGGCGGCGTCAGTTCGGTCGGTACACCGTTGCGTGGACCGTCCGGAGCCCCGATCTGGTCCAGTCCCAGTCTGGACGAAAAAAGGCGACTGTTGTATGTGACCACGGGTGAAAATACCTCTCTGCCTGCCACCGACACCAGCAACGCCATTATCGCCCTGGATCTGGATTCGGGTGAGGTACGCTGGCAATTCCAGGCGGTGGCCAATGATGTCTGGAATATGGCCTGTACCGGTCGGGAATACGGGCCGAACTGTCCGGCGCCGGAGGACAGTATCATCAAGGATTGGGATTTTGGTGGTGCGGCAGCGCTGGTAACACTGGCGGACGGCAGTGAGCGTCTGCTGGCCGGGCAGAAGTCCGGTCATTTGTGGGCGCTCGATCCCGATGACGGCACCGTGGTCTGGCAGCAGCGAGTGGGCGATGGCGGCGCGCTGGGCGGCAACCATTGGGGTATTGCGGTAGACGGTGAAAGAGTGTTTTTACCGATCAATGACCCGCATTACGCCAGTATGACTGACGATATGGTGGATGCCGGTGTGTATGCCTTTGATATTGGCAGCGGCGAGCCGGCGTGGGAATTCCGCGCCCGGCCCGATTGTGCCGATGGCCGTGATCTGCGTGTGGCGACCTGCCAGGAACGGTACGGTTTTTCTGCCTTGCCGCTGGTCGTTGATGGGGCTCTGGTGGCCGGAAATATCGACGGCCGCCTGTTCATATTTGATGGTGAGGACGGTGACATCCTCTTCCAGTTTGACACGTCACAGGGTTTTGTCACGGTCAATGGCGTGGAAGCGCGCGGGGGATCCATCGATTCCCATACCATGTCAGCAGGGGCTGGCATGCTGTTTGTCGGTTCTGGTTATGATCGCTTTCGGCAACAGGCGGGCAATGTGTTGCTGGCCTTCAGGCCTCGTCAATAATAGCCAACATACGCATTCAGGACCGCTCCTAGATGGGTAGCATGGTGGTCGCCTTGATTTCCTCCATGACAAAACTGGCGGTGACATCAAACAGGTCGGCAGCGATCAGTTGCTGGTAGAGCCGGTCATATCCGGGCATGTCAGCTACCACCGCCTTCAACAGATAGTCGATTTGTCCGCCCAGTCGGTAGACTTCAAGTACACCTTCTACGTTCTGCACGACGCTGTTGAATTTGTCTGCCCAATCGGCATTATGCTGATTGGTGCGGACTGTGACAAACACTGTCAATCCCAGACCCAGTCTGGCCGGATCCAGCAGCGTCACACGCTGTTTGATGACGCCGGCTTCCTCCAGTTTCTGGATACGCCGCCAGCAGGCTGATTTGGAGATCCCCACCGAGTCAGCCAGGTCAGCCACTGACAGTGAGGCATCCTGCTGCAGCAGGCGTAGCAGCTTTCGATCTTGTGCATCCATGATACGACCCTCAGGTTTACCGGCAATCGCAGCAATCAATTGAAAGTGAAATAGTGTTTTATGTATGCCGGTAATAACGGAATAATATTCCGATTATAATCTGATAAATGACACAAATGGGAACAATGTTTCGCCCTGATTTGAATAATATGGCCTTCTGATAGCCATTTTTTCACTTGTCGGGCCCATCATGAACAAGCTGATCCAGAAAATCCGTGAAGACGTTATTGGTCAACGCCAGGCCATTACCACGCCATTTGGCAAAAAGCCGCTGATTTATGCCGATTACACGGCGTCGGGTCGCAGCCTGGGATTTATTGAAGACTATATCCGCGACCAGGTGCTGTCCTGCTATGCCAATACCCACACTGAAACCACCTTCACCGGCGCGCGCACCTCGGCGCTGCGAGAATCAGCGCGGCAGATGATCCGGCGTGCAGTCAATGGCACGGCGGACGATAAGGTGATCTTTTGTGGCGCCGGCGCCACGGCCGCCATCAACAAACTCATTGATGTATTGAACCTTCGCCTGCCTGCGGATCTGGACCGGCGCTGCTGTCTGGCCGCGTCACTGCCGGAAGCAGAACGTCCGGTGGTGTTTATTGGCCCGTATGAACATCACTCCAATGAATTGCCCTGGCGCGAAAGCATTGCTCACCTTGAAGTGATTCCACTGGACGCCGCCGGTGGCATTGACCTGATGGCACTGGAGCAGGCGCTGATCAGACACCAGCAGCGTGGCCTGCTGATTGGCAGCTTTTCAGCGGCATCCAACGTGACCGGCATCAAGTCCGATGTGGCGGCAGTGACTGCGCTGCTCAAGCGTTACGGTGCGCTGGCATGCTGGGATTATGCGGCTGCCGGTCCCTATGTGCGTATCGACATGAACGCGGCCCAGCCACTGGATGCGGTATTTCTGTCCCCGCACAAATTTGTCGGCGGTCCGGGCACGCCCGGCGTACTGATTGCCAAACGCAGACTGTTTCGCAATCGGGTGCCGGCGGTGGTTGGCGGCGGCACGGTGTCCTATGTGACGCCGGAAGACCATGTTTATGTAACCGATATCGAGCGTCGGGAAGAGGGCGGCACACCCGCTATCGTCGAATCCATCCGAGCCGGACTGGTGTTTTCCCTGCAGCAGCAAGTGGGCATTGATGTCATTCAGGCGCGGGAGCAGGCCATGGCGGAGACGGTCATGCAGCGTCTGCAGGCCTGTGCCAATATCGACGTGCTGGGTAGCGCGGTTGCGCATCGTCTGCCGATTTTTTCCCTGCGCTTCTGGCATGGTGAACGGGAACTGCACTACGGATTTGTGGTGTCGCTGCTGAACGACCTGTTTGGCATACAGGCCCGCGGCGGCTGCTCCTGCGCCGGACCCTATGCGCACAGCCTGCTGGGCATGGACATGGCCTACAGCAAACGCGTGGAAGCGGCCGTGACGTCAGGTGCGGGCCTGATGCGACCGGGCTGGGTGCGGCTGAATTTTAACTACTTTATCGATACTGACGAGCTTGAGTACCTGCTGCGGGCACTGGAACTGGTCGCAGAACATGGCTGGCGGCTGTTGAAGTGCTATCGCTACGATGCTGCGCATGGTGTCTGGCGGCATCAGGATGCCAGTACCGAGCGTCATGACCCACTGGACGCTCTGGATTGGCTACAGGTATCAGGCGCGGCGCGGAACTCACGGCATGCGGTCAGCCTGGCGGATGAGCTGGCTATCGCCGAACGCCTGCTGCGCAGCGACGACCAGCCGTCATCGCCCTGTACCCTGGCATTGAGTGCGGAACATGAAGCGATTCGCTGGTTTGTGTTGCCGCGTGAAACCATCACTCAGACATCCGACGCCTGAGCCTGACGCAAATTGGCCGCGGTCATGTCGACCACTGTCTGTCTGGCCTCCGGGGTAATCCAGGCGTTGTGCGGCGTCACCATCAGATTGAGGCCGTCACGCACGGCGTCCAGCAGAACATGCCCTTGTGTGGGCGGTTCCTGCGGCAACACATCCACGCCCAGTCCGCCCAATTGCCCGTGGCGCAGTGCCGACAGTGCTGCCGCTTCATCGATAATGCCACCGCGGGCACAGTTGATCAGCAGCGTACCGGGTTTGAGTGTTTCCAGAACACGCTTGTTGATCAGGTGCCGGGTGTGCTCGGTGAGCGGGCAATGCAGGCTGATCACATCTGCGGTCGGTGCCAGCTGGCTCAGCGCTGGGCGTGAGTCGCTAGCCTCGGAGCCCGGCCGGGCACAGAAACTGACCCGCATACCGAATGCGGCTGCCAGCTGCGCCACGCTTTGCCCCAACTCACCCTGACCCACGATCACCAGATGTTTAGCGGCCAGCTGCAGGGTCTTGTGGCCCATCAGACAAAACCCCGTGCTTTGTTGCCAATGCCCGCCGCTGACGTCGTGTTGATAGCACGGCAGACGGTTGGCCAGTGCCAGCATCAGCATCATCGTATGCTGGGCGACACTGGCCGTGCCATAGGCGGTGATGTTGCGCACGGCAATGCCCAGTCTGGCAGCGGCTTCAGTGTCGATATTGTTGGTGCCGGTTGCCATTACACAGATCAGTTCAAGGTCAGGCAAGGCGGACAGCACGTCAGCATTGAGCACGACTTTGTTGGTTATGGCCGCCTGAGCACCAGCCAGCCGGGTCAGGCACTGTCCGGGGCTGGTATGCGGGTGAATGACAAACTCATCAACCTCGGCGGCTATCGGGGTCAGGTCGACATCATCTCCCAGGCTGGCGGCATCCAGTATGACGGCTTTCATGTGGGGATCCTGTTGCGTTGCAGTCGAAGAAGTACTTTTGCAGGCAGGTACTGCAAAACATCAGTCTAATATGGTAATAATGCAGGAGCAAAACAACCATACGTTACGAACATCAATAAAAACGACAAGAAACAGGGTAGGGGATGCTGGAACTGGCAGGCGTAAGCAAACGGCTGGGCAACGAGGATCATATCCGCGATGTCAGTCTGCAGCTGCAACGCGGATCGATGAATGTACTGCTGGGGCCAACCCTGTCGGGCAAGACCAGTCTGATGCGCCTGATGGCGGGACTGGACAGGCCGACGTCCGGCGATATTCTGGTGGATGGCATCAGCGTGCTCGGTGTGCCCGTGCAAAAGCGCCGGGTGGCCATGGTTTATCAGCAGTTCATCAATTATCCCACGCTGACGATCTATGAAAACATTGCCTCGCCTTTGCGAGTAGCCAGAGAGTCTGGGGCAGACATTGATCGCAAGGTACGCCATGCCGCTGATCTGCTCCGCCTGACCGATTATCTGGATAAGCGCCCTGCCGAACTTTCCGGTGGCCAGCAACAGCGCACGGCCATCGCCCGGGCGCTGGTAAGGGAGTCGCAGCTGGTGCTGCTCGATGAGCCACTGGCGAATCTTGACTACAAGCTGCGTGAAGAGCTGCGCCAGGAGTTGCCGCGGATATTCGCCGAGCTGGGCGCCATTCTGGTGTATGCCAGCACTGAGCCGGCTGAAGCGTTATTACTCGGCGGTAATACCGCCACATTGCATCAGGGTCGTGTGACCCAGTTTGGGCGCACGATTGATGTCTTTCAGCGTCCGGTCGACCTGATCACGGCCGAAACCTTTTCCGATCCGCCACTTAATACCGCCAAGGTCACCAAGCGTGGTGCTGAACTGCTGCTGGACCGGTTTGTTATTCCCCTATCTGACCAACAGACGGCACTGCCTGATGGTGAATACACCCTGGGATTGCGCCCGTGGCATCTGGCACTGGCGGGGCGCGCCGGCTGTGCCCTTGACGGACAGGTGAGGGTAACGGAAATTACCGGGTCGGAAACCTATGTCCACTTGCAGGTTGCGGGTCAGCCATGGGTCAGTCTGACACAGGGGGTTATTCATCTGGCCGTTGATACATCGCAGCAGCTGTTTTTTTCAGCAGAACATATCTACCTGTTTGATGAGAGCGGACGCCTGGCTTTGTCACCGGCACTGCCGACGGAGCAAACATGGCCAGAATAACACTCAGTAACATCGCTCACTCGTATGATGGCGGCCGCAATTTTGCACTTAAACCGTTGTCGCATGACTGGCATGACGGGGGTGCCTATGCTTTGCTGGGGCCATCCGGTTGTGGCAAGACCACCTTGCTCAATATTATCTCGGGGTTATTGCAACCCAGCCAGGGGCAGTTGCTGTTTGATGATGTTGACGTCAGCAGCCTGCCCACCGAACAGCGTAACATTGCGCAGGTATTCCAGTTTCCCGTGCTCTACGACACCATGACCGTGGCGGAAAATCTGGCCTTTCCGCTACGCAACCGACGCGGCACCGACAAAATGTCGACTGCTGAAATCGACAGCCGGGTGCAGCAGGCTATTGCCATGCTCGGCCTGGAAGCCCTGGCCGGGCGCAAGGCGCGTGGCCTGAATGCCGATGACAAGCAGAAGATTTCTCTGGGCCGCGGCCTGGTGCGTACCGACGTCAATGCCATTCTGTTTGATGAACCGTTAACGGTGATTGATCCGCACCTGAAATGGCAGTTGCGCACGCAGCTCAAACAGATTCACCGGCAGTTCGGCCATACCATGATCTATGTGACACATGACCAGACCGAGGCACTGACCTTCGCCGACAAAGTAGTGGTGATGCTGGCCGGTGAAGTTGTGCAGATCGGCACGCCACAGGCACTGTTCGATAGTCCGCAACATACCTTTGTTGGCAAATTCATTGGCTCACCCGGCATGAATGTACTGCCCTGCGAGCTGGCTGGCAAAGAAGCGGTGATTGACGGTCGTCACATTGCCCTGGCACGGGAATATCCGGTGCTGACGGGTGTTCTGGAGCTGGGCATTCGTCCGGAATTTGTGCGCCTGGTCGACAGCGGACAAGGCATGCCTGTGCAGATCGTCGCTGTTGAGGATGTCGGGCGCCATCGGATCGTCCGCGCGCAGTTAAACAGTCACCGGCTTGATATCGTGTTGCCGGAGCACCAGCCGGTACCCAGTGCGCCGGGCGTCATGTTTGATATGGACAGAATCAATATCTATCAGAATTCACAATTGGTTGGGTGGGACTCATGAAACCCTGGAACTTTTTATGAAACCCTGGAACAACAAAGCCTGGTTATTCGTGCTGCCGGTGCTGTTGCTGGTGGCGTTCAGTGCCATCATCCCGTTGATGACGGTGGTGAACTATTCGGTACAGGACTCCTTCGGCAACAACGAATTCTACTGGGTCGGCCTGGAATGGTTTCAGGAGGTGCTGGCATCGGAGCGTTTCCACAATTCACTGATGCGCAATCTGCTGTTCTCCGGCATCATTCTGCTGATCGAGATTCCGCTGGGCATTGCCGTGGCACTGGCCATGCCCAGGCGCGGTTGGGGCGTATCTGTGTGTCTGGTGTTGATGGCCTTGCCATTGTTGATTCCCTGGAATGTGGTCGGCACCATCTGGCAGGTATTCGCCCGCGTTGATATTGGCCTGCTGGGGCATACGTTGGCGGCCATGGGGGTCGACTACAACTACACCCAGGACACGCTGGATGCCTGGATAACGTTGATCGTGATGGACGTGTGGCACTGGACCAGCCTGGTAGTGCTGCTTTGCTATTCCGGCCTGGTGTCGATTCCCGATGCCTATTACCAGGCGGCCCGCATTGACGGAGCCTCGCGCTGGGCTGTGTTTCGTTATATACAACTGCCGAAGATGCGCCGGGTGCTGGTGATCGCCGTACTGCTGCGTTTCATGGATTCTTTCATGATTTACACGGAGCCGTTTGTGGTCACTGGCGGTGGCCCGGGTAATGCCACCACCTTCCTGTCTATTGATCTGGTGCAGATGGCCATCGGCCAGTTTGACCTGGGGCCGGCAGCAGCGATGTCACTGGTGTATTTCCTGATCATTCTGCTGATCAGCTGGGTGTTTTACACGGTCATGACGCAGCAGGATAACGAGTCGGTCACCGACAACAGATCCGGAGGTGCACAGTGAGCCTGCCTGTCAGAAACTCAGGATCCGGCAAAGCCTGGCTGGTGCCGACGTTTTATATACTCTTTCTGATGTTGCCGCTGTACTGGTTGCTGATGATGAGCTTTAAAACCAATCAGGAGATACTTTCCACATTTTCACTGTGGCCGCAGGATTTTACCCTGCAAAACTACCGCACCATTCTGACTGATGCCAGCTGGTACAGCGGCTACATCAATTCGATGATCTACGTGGTCATGAACACGGTGATCTCACTGGCAGTGGCACTGCCCGCCGCCTACGCGTTTTCGCGGTACCGCTTTCTGGGTGACAAGCACCTGTTTTTCTGGTTGCTGACCAATCGCATGGCGCCTCCCGCCGTGTTTGTATTGCCGTTTTTTCAGCTATATTCGGCCTTCGGCCTGATAGATACCCATATTGCCGTGGCACTGGCGCATTGCCTGTTCAACGTGCCGCTGGCGGTATGGATTCTGGAAGGGTTTATGTCCAGTGTGCCCAGGGAAATAGATGAAACCGCTTACATCGACGGGTATTCCTTCCCGCGCTTCTTTGGCAAAATTTTCATGCCTCTGATAGCCTCGGGTATCGGCGTGGCAGCCTTTTTCTGCTTCATGTTCTCCTGGGTGGAACTGTTGATAGCACGAACGCTGACGGTGACCGACGCCAAACCCATTTCCGCGATCATGACCCGCACCGTGTCGGCATCGGGTCTGGACTGGGGGGTACTGGCGGCAGCGGGTGTCTTGACGGTGATCCCCGGGGCGCTGGTGATCTATTTTGTGCGCAATCATATCGCCCGGGGCTTTGCCCTGGGGCGTGTATAGGGACTTCAACCATGGATTTATCCTGGATGGCCTGGACCACACCCACCGCCACATTCTTCGCAGTGATTGGCAGCCTGATTGCACTGATGTGTGTCTGGGAAGCGGTCAGCCCTGGCGGTCAGCCGCGCAAGGGCATTCTGCGCTTCGAAACCACACGCGGTGATCGCCTGTTTGTCACCCTGCTGGGCAGTGCCTTTATCAATCTGGCCTGGCTGGCCTGGCTGGGCCCACCATTGTGGTGGGCACTGGGCGTGTGCGTGCTGTTTGCTGTGCTCGTTTTTCTGTTTGTCTGACAACAATAATCGGAGATGACTCATGCTGCATAAAAAAACTGTTCTCGCTGCCCTGATCGGCGCAGCCGGCCCACTGCTGTTGCTGTCCGCATCTCCGCTGCTGGCTGACACCGAGGCAGCACAACGCTGGCTGGATGAATTTCAACCCTCGACCCTCAGTCGTGATCAGCAGTTGAGTGAACTTCAGTGGTTTATTGATGCAGCACAACCGTATCGCGGCATGGAAATCAAAGTCGTATCGGAAACGTTGACCACCCATGAATACGAAGCCCAGACCCTGGCGCGGGCGTTTACCGAGATCACCGGCATTGAAGTGACACATGACCTGATTGGCGAAGGTGATGTTGTGGAAAAACTGCAGACACAGATGCAGTCGGGTGAAAACATCTACGACGCCTATGTTAACGACTCCGACCTGATCGGCACGCATTTCCGTTATCAGCAGGTACGCAACCTCACCGACTGGATGGCCGGTGAGGGTAGTGCGGTAACCTCGCCGACGCTGGATCTGGAGGATTTTATCGGCCTGTCGTTTACCACAGCGCCGGATGGCAAGATCTATCAATTACCGGATCAGCAATTTGCCAACCTGTACTGGTTCCGTTACGACTGGTTCACAGACCCTGATATCAAGGCGCAGTTCCAGGACAAATATGGTTATGAGCTGGGTGTGCCGGTGAACTGGTCTGCGTACGAGGATATCGCCGAATTCTTCACCAATGATATTGGCACCATCGACGGACGCCGCATTTACGGCCACATGGATTATGGTAAAAAAGATCCGTCACTGGGCTGGCGGTTTACCGATGCCTGGTTGTCCATGGCCGGTGCCGGCGATGTCGGCATTCCCAATGGCCTGCCCGTGGACGAGTGGGGTATTCGTGTGGATGGTTGCCGCCCGGTAGGTTCCAGTGTGGAGCGCGGCGGTGCCACCGATGGTCCGGCGGCGGTCTATTCGGTCACCAAGTATGTGGACTGGCTGCAGAAATACGCACCGCCGGAAGCGGCGGGCATGGTGTTCAGTGAAGCCGGTCCGGTACCGGCTCAGGGTAATATCGCCCAGCAGATCTTCTGGTACACCACATTCACTGCCGACATGGTCAGACCCGGGTTGCCGGTGATGAATGACGACGGTACGCCCAAATGGCGAATGGCACCGTCGCCGCGCGGTGCCTACTGGGAAGAAGGGCAAAAGCTGGGCTATCAGGATGCCGGCGCGTGGACACTGATGAAATCCACGCCGGTGGATCGTGCCAGCGCGGCCTGGTTGTATGCACAGTTTGTCACCTCCAAAACCGTATCACTGAAAAAGAGTCACGTGGGACTGACCGTTATCCGGGACTCGGATATTCGCCACGAAAGTTTCACCGAGCGCGCTGATGAACTGGGCGGTCTGGTTGAGTTCTACCGCTCTCCGGCCCGTTTGCAGTGGACGCCCACCGGCACCAATGTGGCTGACTATCCACGTCTGGCACAATTGTGGTGGCAGAATATTGGTGATGCGGCATCGGGCGCCAAAACCCCGCAGCAAGCGTTGACCTCGCTGGCTGCCGATCAGGATCGTCTTATGCAGCGCCTGGAACGTGCCAATGTGCTGGGTGAATGCGGGCCACGACTGAACGAGCCACAAAGCCGCGAGTACTGGTTTGCGCAACCCGGGGCGCCGAAGCCGCCACTGGCAAATGAAAAGCCGCAGCCCATCACCGTTGATTATGATGAACTGGTGCAAAGCTGGCAGTGAGCCGTCAACCGGCGCAATCCATACCCAAAAGAGACCTGGCATGAAAAGAATCGTTCTGATCGCCGCAGTTGCCTTGCTGATCTCCTGCTCCACCGAGCAGGAGGAGGCTGTTATCGAGCCGCTGGATATATTGATTACCGGGGGCATGCTTTACAGCGGAGCAGATGAACCGGCTGTGGCCGGCGATATCGGCATCATCGACGATCGTATCGTTGCCATCGGTGAGCTGGGTGATCGCGAATCGGTATTGACACTTGATGTTTCAGGTCTGGCTGTGCTGCCAGGCTTTGTTGATATCCATAGCCATGCCGTACGCGACGGTCTGGACGATGGCATCTTCCGCTGGCCCGATGCCGAAAACCTGATTCGTCAGGGGGTCACCACGGTTGTCGGTGGACCGGACGGCAGTTCCCCTTTGCCAATCACCGGTACATTCGACGCATTGGCAGCAGCCCCGGCTTCAGTCAATTTTGCCACGTTTGTCGGTCATGGCTCCATCCGCGGGCTGGTGGTGGGTGAAGATGATCGCCCAGCCACTGAAACGGAACTGGAACTGATGCGTGAGCAGGTCAGGCTGGCCATGGAGTCAGGTGCCTTTGGTTTATCGTCAGGTCTGATCTATGCACCGGGACGCTTCGCCCAGACTGATGAAGTTGTTGAGCTGGCCAGAGTGGCCGGGGAGTATGGGGGCATCTATATCAGTCACATGCGCGAGGAAGGCCTGGCCGTACTCGACAGTGTGACGGAGACCATCCGCATTGGTGAAGAAGGCGGCCTGCCCACACAGATAACCCATCACAAGATCGTCGGGGCACCCATGTGGGGCAATTCAACGGAGACGCTGCGGCTGGTGGATGAGGCCGTGGCCCGGGGTGTGGACGTCTCCATTGACCAGTATCCGTATACCGCATCTTCGACCAGTCTGACCATTCTGTTTCCCGGCTGGAGCCTGGACGGTGGACGTGAGGTGCTGCTGGGACGTCTGGACGATCCCGAACAACGTCGGCGGATAAAGGACGATATCGTGTACAACATTGAAATGGACCGAGGCGGCGACGATCCTGCCAACGTGGTGATCGCTGCCTGCCCGCATGACGATACCATCAATGGCCTAAACCTGAGTGAAATTCTGCGGCTGCAGGAGCGTGGGGTCAGCCATCAGAACGCCGCCGATCTGCTCATGGAGCTGGTATATGCAGGCAATTGCAGCGCCGTGTTTCACGCCATAGACGAAGGTGATGTACGCAATATCATGCAGCACGAGCGCACCATGATTGCCTCTGATGGCGGGATTGAAGGTCCGTCGGAGCGTGTACCACACCCGCGCAACTACGGCACGTTTGCCCGCGTGCTGGGACACTACGCACGTGACGAAGGTGTGCTGCCACAATACACAGCGATTCATAAAATGAGCATGAAGCCAGCCGATCGTATCAACCTGCATGATCGCGGACGCCTGGAGGTCGGGGCTATTGCTGATATCGCGGTGATTGATCTGGATGCTGTGATTGATCGTTCAACGTTTGACATGCCGCATCGTTATGCTCAAGGGGTGCTGCATGTTCTGGTCAATGGTCAGCCAGTGCTGCTTGATGGTGACATGACCGGTGCATTGCCGGGGCGGGTGCTGTTATCAGGCGATTACCGCTGATTCCGGTGCCTGTTTGATATTCGCCTGAATACTTTTGGAGTGCCACAAAGCCATGTCGCCACAATCCTATGCTGACACACACACAAATACCATCACACTTGGCACGCCTCTGGCACCCAGTGCCACCCGTGTCATGTTGCTGGGCAGTGGCGAACTGGGCAAGGAAGTTGTCATTGAGCTGATGCGTTTTGGTTGTGAAGTGATTGCCGTCGATCGTTACGCCAATGCGCCGGCCATGCAGATTGCCCATCGCAGTCATATCATCAACATGCTTGACGGTGCCGCCCTGCGGGCATTGGTCGAACAGGAAAAACCACACTTGATTGTGCCGGAAATCGAAGCCATTGCCACCGATGAACTGGTACGCCTGGAAGCAGAGGGCTGGCAGGTGATACCGTCGGCGCGCGCTGCGCAGCTGACCATGAATCGCGAAGGCATCCGGCGTCTGGCTGCCGAAGAACTGAAGCTGTCGACATCGCCTTATCAATTTGCCGAGACCCGCGAACAGTATCTGCAGGCGATCGACAACATTGGCTTGCCCTGTGTGGTCAAACCCATCATGTCATCGTCCGGAAAAGGTCAATCCACGCTCAGACATCCAGAGGATGTTGATGCCGCCTGGGACTATGCACAGTCAGGTGGCCGCTCGGGTAAAGGCAAGGTCATTGTTGAAGGATTTGTCGATTTTGACTACGAGATTACTCTGTTGACCGTGCGTCATCGTGATGGCACCAGTTTCTGCGCGCCGATCGGACACCGACAGGAGAAAGGCGATTATCGTGAGTCCTGGCAGCCACAGGCAATGAGTGCGGCAGCGTTGCAGGAGTCGCAGCGTATTGCTGCCGCAGTGACAGCTTCGCTGGGCGGCTTCGGACTGTTCGGCGTGGAGCTGTTTGTCAAAGGTGACAATGTCTATTTCAGCGAAGTATCACCCCGTCCACACGACACGGGGCTGGTGACCCTTATTTCCCAGAATCTGTCTGAATTCGCCCTGCATGCACGCGCCATTCTCGGCTTGCCGGTGCCGGTAATCAGACAGCTGGGACCGTCCGCCTCCGCAGTGCTGCTGGTAGCCGGTGATTCGGACAATATGCAGTACGGCAATCTGCAGCAGGCTCTGGCTGAGCCTGATACTGACCTGCGCCTGTTCGGCAAGCCGGAGGTGCGTGGCGAGCGCCGCCTGGGTGTGGCGCTGGCCCGCGACGAAAACATTGAGGATGCTGTGCAGAAAGCGCTGCGTGCCGCGCGCAGTATCAAGGTCACACTCTGAGTGCGAACGTGTTCAGAGGTTGCTTAATACTTGCACACCATTTGAATGCCATCGCCGATCGGCACCAGACTGGTACTGACGCGGCGATCGCTGGCTATTTTGCTGTTCAGCGCCTTGAGCGCCCGTGTGTCTTCGTCACCGCCGGGCTGCGCTACCTTGCCGTACCACAGACAGTTGTCGAGCATGATAAGCCCGCCAGGGCGCAACAGTGTCAGTGACTGTTCGTAGTAGTGGTCATAACCGGTTTTGTCGGCGTCGATAAAGACAAAGTCATATTGACCGGCGCCATCAGCGTCGATCAAAGTCTGTAAGGTGTCAGCTGCCTGCCCCAGACGCAGATCTATGCGATCGTCCACACCGGCCTGTTGCCAGTAGCGCCGGGCGATGTCTGTCCATTCCTTACTGAGATCGCAGGCGATGACCTGGCCGCCAGGCAACATGGCCTGGGCGGTGATCAGCGTGCTGTAGCCGGTATAGACACCGATTTCGATGGTCCGGCGTACCTGCATGCTGCGCAGCACCACGCTCATGAATCGTGCCTGTTCATGCGAAATCTGCATCTGGGCATCTTCCAGCGTTGCGGTTTCCTCAAACAGGGCTTTCAGGACTGGCTGCTCGGGCTCCAGATGCTCGTTGATATAGTCATGCAGGGTTTCATTGACCGGTATCCATCTCGACATAATACCCCCTTGTTTCAGTGTGGCTTACCCAGTCTAACAGGGTGTGTTGCCGGGGTCAGGGACGGAACCACATGTTCTCCAATACGGTTGTGTCCAGATCCCGTTGTGCCTGTTCCAGGTAACTGCGCAGCCGGGCTACCACCTCCGGATTCTCGCGGGCATAACTGTAGGTTTCCGCCGGATCAAGTTGCAGGTCAAACAACAGCCCGGAGGGTCCGTAGTAGGAGTCGCTGTGGTCGAAACTGGTGATGACATTGCGGTATGAGGATTCCACCACCAGTTTCCATTGCCCGCTGCGAACGCCGGCAATGCGGTCGTTCTGGAACAGGTACAGTGCTTCATGGGGGCTGGGCGCACCCTCGGCCAGCATAGGCAGAATGTCCCTGCCATCAATGGGGCGATCATCCGGCATGACAGCGCCCGCCAGGCCCACCAGCGTCGGGAACAGATCAATATTCATGGCGGGTTCATTGCTGGCCTGACCGGCGGGTATGGTTCCCGGCCAGCGCGCCAGGAAAGGCACGCGCATGCCGCCCTCCCATGAAGCCCCTTTGCGGTCACGCAGGTGACTGGCGCTGCCCTCAAACCAGGGCCCGTTGTCCGAGGTAAATATCACCAGGGTGTTGTCGTCCAGGCCCAGGCGGTCGAGCGTGTCGAGAATTCTGCCGGTGCTCCAGTCCAGAGTCTCCACGGTGTCGCCATACAGGCCCGCTGCAGACTGTCCGGCAAAAGGCGCTGCCGTATGCAGCGGTGTGTGCGGGAAGGTATGCGCCAGGTACAGGAAAAACGGTTGGTTGCGCCTGCTCTCGATAAAACTCACAGCCTGATCGGTGTAACGTTCGGTCAGCGTACTCTGGTTGACCGGGTCTTCGATGATCTGTTCGTTCTGATAGAGCATCAATGGGTGCATGTCATTGCTGTGCAGCAGGCCATAAAAGGCATCAAACCCATAGTGCAATGGCGCGTGGCGGGGCTGACTGCCAAGATGCCACTTGCCGATCAGCGCGGTACTGTAGCCGACGTCCTTGAGGGCGCTGGCAATGGTGATTTCCTCGCGCGCCAGGCCGATGTCATTGTTTGGGCGCGCCACATCGGCAGTCAGACCCAGGCGAACCGGGTAGCGACCGGTCAGCAGGCCACCGCGTGATGGTGTGCAGATATTGGCACTGGCGTAGAAACTGTCCAGTCGAATACCCTCTGCGCTCATGCGGTCGAGATTGGGCGTGCTGATCAGAGAGGCGCCGTATACGCCGATATCACCGTAGCCCAGATCATCTGCCATGATGACAATGATATTGGGCTGCGTGTTGCCGGACGCGCCTGTGCAACCGGCGACAGCCACCGTGCATGCCAGCAGCAGACAGAATCGAATGGCGTTCTTCATGGGCATGTACCACTGTGGTTACTGTCTGCGAACGATAGCATATTCATGGCTTTAAAAGTCACCAAGTTATGATGGACGAATCAGGGTCAGCGGTTTATGCTCGGGTACAACGGTCGATCAATAAATAGCGCCGACCATCATGAATCAGACTGATAATAAAAATAACTGACAGGAATTTTATGAATCACAATGAATATGACGCCATCGTTGTCGGCTCCGGTATCAGCGGTGGCTGGGCTGCCAAGGAACTGACCGAAAAAGGTCTCAAAGTGATCATGCTGGAGCGTGGCCGCAGTCTGGAACACGTCAAGGACTACGTTAACGAAAACAAGGAAATCTGGGAATTTCCCCACCGTGACATGCGCACCCGGGAAATGGTGGAGAACTACCCGGTGCTGCGGCGCGACTATCCACTCAATGAGCAGACGCTGGGCAGCTGGACCAATGAGCAGGATTCGCCTTACGAGGAAATCCAGCGCTTTGACTGGTACCGCTCCTATCAGGTCGGAGGTCGCTCGCTGCTGTGGGGACGCCAAAGCTATCGCTGGAACAAGATGGACTTCGAGGCCAATTTGCGGGAAGGCATCGCGGTTGACTGGCCGATTCGTTATGAGGACCTGGCGCCCTGGTACGACTATGTCGAAGGTTTCGCCGGCATCAGTGGTTCGAAGGAAGGGCTGGACGTGTTGCCCGATGGTAATTTTCTGCCCCCGATGGATCTTAACTGCGTGGAAAAAGACGTCGCTGCCCGCATCAAGGCGCATTTTAACGGCGAACGCCATCTGTTTATCGGACGCGTGGCAAACATCACGGAATCCCGACCGGAACAGAACCGGGTGCAATGCCAGTATCGCAATCGCTGCTGGCGTGGCTGCTCTTTTGGTGCCTACTTCAGCACTCAGTCCACGACCTTGCCCGCCGCGATGGCCACAGGCAACCTGACCCTGCGTCCATTCTCCATCGTGACCCGCGTTCTGTATGACCGGGACACTCGCCGTGCCACCGGAGTTGAAGTGGTCGACGCAGAAACCAACGAAGTCATCGAATACAAAGCCAAGGTGGTTTTCCTGAATGCCTCGGCGTTCAATTCCACCTGGATTCTGATGAATTCCGCGACTGATGTCTGGCCGGATGGTCTGGGCAGCAGTAGTGGTGAACTGGGACACAATGTCATGGACCACCACTTCCGTCTGGGCGCATCCGGCCGGGTGGAGGGATACGAAGATAAATACTATTACGGGCGCCGCCCCAATGGGTTTTATGTGCCCCGGTTTCGCAATATCGGCAACGACACGCGTGATTACGTCCGCGGCTTTGGTTATCAGGGTTCCGCCAGTCGTACGGGCTGGAGTCGCAATATCAGTGAGCTGAATGTTGGCGCTGATTTCAAGCAGGCGCTGACGCAACCGGGCGACTGGACCATTGGCATGACGGCCTTCGGTGAAATGCTGCCTTATCACGAAAACCGGATTTTTTTGAATCGCGACAAAACCGACAAATGGGGTCTGCCGATTCTGGCGTTTGATGTCAGTATCAAGGACAACGAATTTGCCATGCGCAAGGACATGATCGCCGATGCCGTGGAAATGCTGGAGGCGGCGGGTGTCAAGAATGTGCAGGGTCGCGATGCCGGTTACGCGCCGGGCATGGGTATCCATGAAATGGGTACAGCGCGCATGGGACGCGATCCGGCAACCTCGGTTCTGAATGCGCACAATCAGGTATGGGACGCGCCTAATGTCTTTGTCACCGATGGTGCCTGCATGACCTCTGCCTCCTGCGTGAATCCCTCGCTGACCTACATGGCGCTGACGGCCCGGGCCGCGCAATTTGCCGTGGATGAACTGAAAAAAGGAAACCTGTGACATGAACAGACGTGAACTTTTGCAAATGATCATGTCGGCAACCGGCTACGCCATGATTGGCAGTCCGGTGCTGCTGACCGCCTGTGCGAGCAGTACCGGCTATCGCAGCGCGGCCTTCTCTGACGGCGACCAGCTGCTGTTGTCCGATATCGCCGAAACCATCATCCCGCGGACCTCGACACCGGGGGCCAGGGACGCCGACGTGGCACCTTTCATGTGCAAGATTGTAGATGACTGCTATTCGGATGCCCAACAGGCTGTGTTCCATGAAGGTCTGACAACATTTCGCGAACAGTGTCAGGTGCGTTTCGGGCTGGACTTTGCCGACCTGTCTGATGAACAGCGTGCTGAACTGGTGACCGAGCTGGATCAGGCCGCGCGAAGTTATCCGCGCTCACCTGGCACACCGGCGCACTACATGGTCATGATCAAGCAACTGACACTATTTGCTTATTTCACCTCGGAAATCGTGCAGACCCAGGTCTTGAGACTGGTGCCGGTGCCCGGTCGTTATGATGGTTGTTATCCCTATCAGGACGGTGAAACCGCCTGGGCCATCTGACGCCCTGACCTTAATTTTTTAATGGAAGCCACGCACATGCAGAGACGAAAATTCCTGAAGATGAGCGCAGCCCTCGCCGGGTTCAGCCAACTGTCGCTGCTGGGCTGTTCATCGGATGCAGCGCAAAGCAGCTATCCCTTTGGTATCCAGCTCTACAGCCTGCGTGATGACCTGCCGGCCGACCCCGACGCGGTGCTGCAACAGTTGGCACAGTTCGGCTATCGGCAGATACAGAGTTATGAAGGGCCTGCTGGCATGTTCTGGGGGCGGGCGCCGGCCGATTTTGGCCGCTTCGTGCGCGAGTTGGGCATGGAACTGGTGGCCAGTCATTGCAGCATAGAAGAAGATTTTGAACGCAAGGCGGCGGATGCGGCGGAAGCGGGCATGCAATATCTGATTTGTCCGATGATTGGTCCTCAGCCATCCATAGACGACTACAGACGCTATGCGGAGCGTTTCAATCGCTGTGGCGAGATTTGTCAGGATGTGGGTCTGCGTTTTGCCTATCACAACCATCATTACACCTTCTTTGAACAGGAAGGTGTCATTCCGCACGATGTGCTGATGCAGAATACCGATGCCGCGCTGGTCGATTTTGAGCTGGATATTTTCTGGCTGGTCGCTGCCGGCCAGGATCCGTTGACCTGGATTCGCAAATACCCCGGACGTTTTGCCTTTTCACATGTGAAGGACCGACTGCCGGATATGCCGTCCGACTCCTTCAGCGCCTCGACTACCCTGGGGCAGGGCATTATCGATTACCCGGCCATATTGCCGGTGGCCTACGAAAATGGCATGCGTTTCTTCATGGTCGAGCAGGAATCCTATGCGGGTACTACGCCGCTGGACAGTGCCCGGGACAATGCGGTGTATATGCGGCAGGTGACTCAGACAATCCGATCCAGTTCCTGACTGACGTGTCTGGCAATGGTAGTCTGAACCTGCAGGGGTGATTGCAGCTTTACCTCAAAGCTGCCGCTCCAGACCAGACTGGCACGATCGGTGGCTATCAGCTGCAGATTAATGCGTGCCTGCTGCTGATAAATACGCACGTTGCCGCTCAACATCAATGCCGGTGCTTCACTGTCCACTGAATAGACAACCTGGAATGATGGCTGCAGAGCCAGCTCGTGCTGCAGGTCGGCCATCAGTCCGGCCGCGAACGCGCGCGTCTGCGCATCATCCGTCAGGGCTGACAAGGGCGTCAGAAAAATCGGTGTGCTGGTGGCGCCGGTATCGTTGAATTCATTATGCGAGCCCAGCACTTTGTGCATGCTGGCCAGTTCCCGGCGCAGCTGCAGAGCGGGCGCGGCAGTCGCATTGGCTGTCTGGCCGGCTTCCAGGTGCGAAGGATTGCTTCGCGCAAATTCCACTGGCGGGACCTCTGATAGAAACCAGAGGCTGATACTGCTCAGCGTAGCAACCACGAGGAGGGCTGGCGCATAGGTGCCTGGCAGAGTCCTCAGACGGGCATACAGCAGCGCTGGCCAGCCCGGGTTGGGTTGGGGCGCCACTGTGGCAGCGTTGTCGCGGAAGCCAGCGACTGGAGTCGGCAGGTCGCAGCGTTGAGCAGGCATGACCAGCATGTAGCCCCGTTTGGGGACCGTCCTGATATAACGACGCTCACGACTGACGTCGCCCAACAGCGTACGCAACTCGGAAATGGCCCGGGTAAGAACCTCTTCATTGACCACCACGCGCGGCCAGGCCTCAGTCAGCAATGTTTCGCGTGTTACCAGCATGCCCTGGGCGGCAATAAGACAAAGCAGAACATCCATCAGTTTGGGTTCTACGTGTACCCGATGACCGTCTCTCAATAACACGCCACCAGCTGCCATGACCTGCCAGTCACCGAGTTGGTAAACGGCATGATTGTGCTGAGATTGCGCGGCAGAAGAGACCATGATCGACCCCAGTGGTTGTTGCGCTAATAGACTCCAAAAATGCCATTTCGTCAATAGCTGAGCAGCGAAACGAAGATTTTCCGAAGGTTTCGCGAGGCTTGCTAAGCGTATGGCGAGTATTCTTGAGGTTTTCCGCAGGTGTTTATGCCCGGCGCCAGCGACACTTTCCCTTCCAAAACTGGAGGGAGAAGACAATGTCAATTTCTGCGTTGATGATGGTCTGTGCGGGTCTGCTGGTTATTCCCGGTGCCATGGCGGTGACGGAAAGCGGTTCGCTGATTCAGGGGCCCAGGTTCCACAGCGAACTGGCCGCCGTCGAGGAAGCGGTGAGTATCTATAATCCGACATCCGTGGCCCAGGATATCGAGTTCATGGGAGGCATATATCTGCAGGAAATCAATGGACAACTGGTTTACGGCTACACGGTCGGTGCCGGCGAAGCCGGCCATGATCAGGTCAGCGTGTCCATCCGGTTACCTCAGTACAGTCGGCTGGTGGCATTCTGGCATACGCACGGCGCCGAACACTGGACGCGGCGTTATTTCTCCGAAGTGGATACTCGCCTGGCCAATGAATGGGATGTGCCTTTCTATTTGATGAATGCCGAGGGCGAGTTGCGGGTGTACCGACCGGGCGATCGGGTCATGGGTAGTCTGCAGGCACGGCGCATGGGCTTGAGTGAGCGAGGCGGGGTGGCAGAGGGACGGTTGTTGGGTTAGGGCTTCGAGGGGACGGAGCTAAAGCTCCGTCCCCGTGCACTGCCAGGTCGAGCAGAAGTGCGGGTGGGCAGATCGCTCCGTCCCCGTGGGGTTGAGGTTTCGGATTCTGATGTTGCGGTATCTGACCACGTCTCCGTGGTCCTGCAGCCCAATGTGACCTTGCTGCATGGCGCCGAATTCATTGTGTTCACGAAACTTGCTGTTGCGCAGCATGGCGAACCAGTCTACCGTCCAGCGTTCATAGGCAAGCACCTTCTCGCCGTTGAGCCAGTGCTCGACATGTGGGCCCCGGGAGACAATGCGGACCTCATTCCATTCGCCAAAAGGCCGGGCGGTTTTGGGTGCTATCGGCAGCAGGTCATAAAGTGAGCCGGCCTGTCGGTTGCCGTCGACACCCAGGAAGCTGTCCGGATGATTGGCGTCATCCAGAACCTGCATTTCCAGTCCGGACCAGTAGATGGCCTGGTCGAATTGTTCCAGGATGTGATAAAAAATGCCGCTGTTGCCGCCTTTTTCAACCATCCAGTCCAGCCGCAACTCGAAATCCCGGTAAACGTCCCGGGTAATGATATCTCCGGTAGGCCGACCATCAGCGCGCGGACGTAAGACCAGGCTGTCTTCTTCTATCACCCAGCCCTGATCCGGAAATGCATCGCCGTTGTAAAGCCGCCACGCCGACGTGTCGCTGCCGTCAAACAGGGTGACCCAGGCGTCCGGCTGATCATTGTGCTGGTCGGCGCGTATTTCCTGCTGCCAGGTTGTGGCCAGTAATGCGCCAATCAGGCATAAGGCGGAGGTGTTAGTGAGTGTGGATTTCATATTCAGCTCCCGGAAGCCATATTAGTGTGTCAGGTAGAAAGGCCCAGTATCCTGCGATTCAATGCGGCATCAGGTGCCTGCCCGGCAAAATCATCAAAGGCCTTGTCAGTAACTGTAATCAGATGATCCCGAATAAAGGGTGCGCCTTCAACAGCTCCCTGTTCCGGGTGTTTGATGCAGCATTCCCACTCCAGCACCGCCCAGCCGTTAAAGCCATACTGGCTAAGCTTGCTGAAAATACCCACAAAGTCGACCTGGCCATCGCCCAGTGAACGGAAACGACCGGGCCGGTCGATCCAGTCCTGATATCCCCCATAAATGCCGCTGCGGCCGCTGGGGTTAAACTCGGCATCCTTGACATGAAACATACCGATTTTTTCATGGTAGATATCGATGAACTGCAGATAGTCCATTTGCTGAAGTACAAAATGGCTGGGATCAAACAGGATACGGGCGCGCGGATGATTGCCGCTGGCTGCCAGGAAGCGCTCGTAGGACACCCCATCGTGCAGATCCTCACCGGCATGGATTTCATAACAGATATCGACACCGTGCTCATCAAATACATCAAGGATGGGCCGCCAGCGCCGTGCCAGTTCTGCAAAACCCTGCTCGACCAGTCCGGCAGGACGTTGCGGCCAGGGATAGACGGTGTGCCACATCAGCGCGCCGGGGAAACTGGCGTGCACGTCGATCCCCAGGTGACGACTGGCCTGAGCGGCCATTTTCAACTGGTTAACTGCCCATTCGGTCCGTGCTGCCGGCTTGCCGCGCAGTTGTTCGGGGGCAAAACCATCAAACATGTCGTCATAGGCTGGATGTACCGCCACCAGCTGGCCCTGCAGGTGCGTGCTCAGCTCAGTGATTTCCAGGCCCCACTCGGCAATCCGGCCCTGGTACTCGTCGGCGTAGGTTTTGCTGCTGGCCAGTTTCTGCAGATCTATCAGGCGGGTATCCCAGGTCGGAATCTGGACACCTTTGTAACCCAGTGAGGACGCCCATTCGCAAATGGCATCTATGCTGTTGAAGGGTGCTTTGTCGTCTGCGAACTGGGCCAGGAAAATGCCCGGTCCCTTGATGGTTTTCGGAGTGCTCATAATGTAAGGGCCGTCCATTTTTGTGTGGATTTTGCCGATGCCTGCATGGCCTCGATAAATGCCATGCCCCGCACACCTGCTTCTATGGAAGGATAGTCATAACCGGACGCGGTCTCGTCGCTGGTCAACTGTTCAGCAACCGGCGTCTGCAGTCTACGGGCAAAGTTGCTGTAGATGTTGGCAAAGGCCTCAATAAATCCCTCGGGATGTCCTGGGGGCAAACGGCTGTTATTACTGGCAGCGGGCGACAGATACGCAGCGCCACGACGATAAACCCGGGCTGGCTCATCATGCATATTCAACAGCAGCGTGTCAGCATCCCGGTGGCACCACTCCAGCCCACCGATGTCGCCGTAAAGCCGCAGCCGCAGGTTGTTTTCCTCGCCGGCCGCCACCTGTGTTGCGATCAATGCGCCACTGGCACCGCCGTCAAAGCGCAGCAGGGCGGCAGCGTCATCATCAACCTGTCGCCCGCCGACGATGGTATTCAGTTCAGCGCACAGTTCGGTGATCATCTGGCCGCTGACGTATTCGGCCAGGTGAGCGGCGTGGGTGCCTATGTCACCCGTGGCGCCGGCGCCGGCGCGGGCCGGATCCGTGCGCCAGGATGCCTGTCGGTTGCCCTCGTTCTCAATTGGTGAGCTCAACCAGCCCTGCGGATACTCCACCAGAATTTTACGCAGCCGGCCCAGCCTGCCGGTCCGCACCAGGTGTCTGGCCTCTTTTATCATCGGATAACCGGCATAGGTGTGGGTCAGTGCCAGGTCACGCCCGGTGTCGCGCATGACCTGCTGAATCTGTTTTGCCTCAGCCAGCGTTAATGCCAGTGGCTTGTCGATGATGACATGAAAACCGTGTTGCATGGCTTCAATGGCAGGCGCTGCGTGCAGATGATTGGGGGTAACAATGGCGACCGCCTGCATCCGTTCCGCTGCCGGTCGCGCTGCTTCCTGTTGGAACATGTCAGCGTAGGATGCGTAAACACGCGCCTGGTCGAGCCCCAGAGTGGCACCGGTTTCCCGAGAGACAGATGCCTGGCTGCTGAAAGCACCACAGACCAGTTGATAGTGTCCATCCAGTGCCGCAGCCTTGCGATGCACTGCACCGATAAAGGAGCCCTGGCCACCACCTACCATACCAAGCTTGATTTTATTCATATTGTTTTTGACCAGACGCTGTTGCTAGTGCATATTTGCTACAACAGAGTCTAGAACGAATGTAGTCGGCAAACAATAACAAGAAAACCGGGAAGCGACCTTATGGGTTCAGATCGATACGTCATCACTCGCCTCAGCATCATGATGTTTCTGCAATTTTTTGTCTGGGGGGCATTTTTCGTCACCATGGGCAGTTATCTGCTGTCGGTGTTTCAGGGCGAAGCTGGCATCAACAGTATTATCGGCCAGGCTTATGCCACTCATAACTGGGCTGCATTGCTGGCACCGTTGTTCGTTGGACTGCTGGCTGACCGCTACTTTAATGCCGAGCGTCTGAACGCGGTTTGCCAGCTCGCCGGTGCCGGTCTGTTATGGTACGCCGCTTCCGTCTCAGACCCGGGGGTGTTCATCGGAGTGATGTTCATTTACTTCATGCTGTACATGCCCACGCTGGCACTGGCCAATGCTATTGCGTTTTCCAATATTGACAGCCCGGACCGGCAGTTTCCCGCGATTCGGGTCTGGGGGACTGTTGGCTGGATTGTGTCTGGTTTTATTGTTGCGCAGACAGTACTGGGCTGGGTCGAGATTCCGCTGCTGCAGATGATCACCGGCGTCGACAACGCCCAGGCTTCAAATGTGCCTTTGAAAATGGCAGCGATTATGTCGCTGGTTTACGGGCTGTACAGCCTGACGTTGCCCGCGACTCCGCCCCAGGCAAAAGGTGAGCGCTTCAGCCTCAGCAAGACCTTTGGCCTGGATGCCATCAAGCTGATGGCAGAGCGTAACTTTTTCATTTTTGCACTGAGCAGCTTCCTGATCAGCATACCGCTGGCATTTTACTACGCGCGCACCAATGACTTTGTTGCGGCCATGGCATTCGGTGAGCAGTCCGCGTCTTTTATGGCCATTGGTCAGATGAGTGAAGTGCTGTTCATGCTGCTGGTACCGTTTTTCCTGATCCGCTTCGGCGTCAAGTGGATGCTGGTGGTGGCCATGGGCGCCTGGGCATTACGCTATCTGGTTTTTGCCAGTTTTCCGGAGTCTGCCGCGTTGCTGATCTTCGGCATTGCTCTGCATGGTATCTGCTACGACTTCTTTTTTGTCACCGGTCAGCTTTATGTGGATCGCAAGGCGCCGGTACCGATACGCGCCAGTGCCCAGGGCCTGTTCGCACTGCTGACCTACGGCGCAGGCATGCTGGTCGGCAATTATCTGTTGGGCTGGTGGGGAGACAGCATTGCCCTTGACGGCTCATCAATGGCCGGCTGGCAGGAGAGCGCGTTTACATTCTGGGTCATGCCGGCACTGCTGGCGCTGGCGATCCTGCTATTTTTCATCTTCACCTTTCAAAGTGAGAAACACCATGAGCCAGTCTCTCAACCGGCGTGAACTGCTGAAACGGGCTGCGCTGAGCTCCATGGCGCTGGCGACGCTGCCAGCCGGCTCGACGCTTGCCCAGTCATTGCCAGATGGCCAAAACCCTTTTATGGCCAAAGGCAACATCAGGCACTCTGTTGCCCAATGGACGTATGCGTTCCTGACTCTGGAAGAACTGTGCCAGGTCGTCAACGAAATCGGCTTTTCTGCCATCGACCTGATTGGCCCGGAGCAGTGGGGAATACTGAAGGCAAATAATATTGACTGCTCCATGTGTAATGGTGCCGAAATCAGTCTGACCGAGGGCTGGAATCGCAGAGAATTTCATGGTCAATTGATTCAGAACTACACCTCCCATATTGAGCTGATGGCGCAGGCCGGTTACAGGAATCTGATCTGTTTCAGCGGCAACCGTGAAGGCATGGACGATGAAAGCGGCCTGCAGAATTGTGCAGATGGTTTAAAACAGATCATGGCCCTGGCTGAGCGCCATGGTGTTGTTGTTCACATGGAACTGTTCAACAGCAAGGTCGATCACCCTGATTATATGTGTGACAGTTCCCGGTGGGGCATTGAGTTGTGTGAACGTGTCGGGTCACCCAATTTCCGGCTGCTATACGACATTTATCACATGCAGGTTCAGGAAGGTGATGTCATTCGCACCATTCGCGACCACCATCAATGGTTCGGCCACTATCACACTGCTGGTGTGCCTGGCCGCAATGAGATCGATGATACCCAGGAACTGTACTATCCGGCGATCATGAAGGCGATTCTGGCTACCGGTTATGATGGTTACGTGGCGCAGGAGTTCATACCCCGCCGCGATGGCCCTGGGGGTGTCCGTAGCAATGAGGCGCGTGTTGCGTCACTGGCGCAGGCTGTCGCGATCTGTGATGTCTGACCACAAGTCTGCCTGCTTCAGCGTCGCTGGTGCTGACTGAACGCCGCGCAGCCTAGCAGGCCCGGGTCGGCGATGTTGAGCATCGCGATCGGCACGCGCTGGCACCATTGACTGAAGTGACCCTTGTCAGTAAACGCGCGCAGAAACAGCTCATGATCAAACAGCTCATCCAGTTTCTGCAGTATGTTGCCGGAGAGGAACAAGCCACCCAGGCTGCCCATGCTTAACGCCAGATCACCGCATACCGCACCGAGTATACGACTGAACTCATCAATACTCTGCCGGGCAAGCTGGTCACCGTGACGGGCGGCATCAACCACTTCTGCGGCGGACGTTGTCGGTGGCGTTTTACCGGTATGCAGAACGAATATCGCCGAATAGATATTGCTTAGTCCCGGCCCGGACAACAGATGGTCCGCAGTGACCCGCGGATGGCTGTCCCACAGGTGTACCAGTATGGCCAGTTGCCGCGGGTTCAGCGGGGCGAAAGCACACTGACCCGGTTCCGACTCCAGAACCTCGCGCTGCCATGTCATGGTGGCCGCACCAAAGCCTGTGCCGGGGCCGGCAATGCTGCGGTTACCCTGGGTCCAGTCAAGGTCTTCTGGGGTGAGCTGTTGTATCCAGCTGACATCCTCTTCAACAACACCCGGCAGACACCAGGCCTGGGCAGTAAAGTCGTTGATTGCGGTGACAGGCATGTCGAATTGTCGGGCCAGTGCCTGTTGACTGAAATGCCAGTGGTTATTGGTCAGGGCAACTGTGTCCTGATCAGTCGCTGCCGCGACCGCCAGGTACATGTGTTGCGGCATTGGGGCCCGCAGTGACCGGCAGGACTGCAGATAGTGGCTGATGGCGGAGCTGATATTGTCATGTTCACGGCAGGGCAGCGTGACCCTGTGGCTCAGTGTGGCATCCACGCCGCTCAGGGCAAAACGGGCATTGGTGCCACCAATATCCGCGACCAGCACGGTCGGGTTGCCGGACGCGGGTGTCGCCAATGCCTGTGTAGAAGTTGTGCCTGCCTGCATGTCGGTCATGTCCCTTGCCAGAATAAGCCACCTTTGTAGCGAGGCTGCAATACCCTGTCAAGCACGCTGACAGTAGACAGCTGTCGCCGGGCGATATATGCTCAAAGCTTCAATCATCCTGTCATGGTATCACCACCCCCGATACCCTGACTTGTGCCCACGACCTACAAAGTCCGCCGGCACCCAGGAGTCAGACATGAACCAGCTACAGTCCGGTTACGCGCCTGCGTACGACGGTATGTTCGACAAACTTGAACGTGCCGACCTGAACGAATTGCACTTCCGTCACGATAAAGCATCCGGCCTGCGCGCCATCATTGCCATTCACAGCACGCGTCTGGGTCCAGCCCTGGGTGGTTGCCGGTTTATCTCTTACAACAGCGACGATGACGCCATCGACGACGTCATCCGACTGGCGCGTGGCATGAGCTACAAGGCAGCCATCGCCAATGTACCGCAGGGTGGCGGCAAGGCGGTGCTGCTTAAACCCATGGAGCCGTTTGACCGGCAGGAGCTGTTTCAGGCCTTTGGCAGATTCATTCATGACCTGGGTGGTCGTTATATCACTGCCGTGGATAGCGGCAGTCTTATCTCCGACATGGATGAGGTAGCCCGCAATACCTCCTATGTTTCTGGTACCAGCAGTGATGGGCTTGATCCCTCGCCGGTCACTGCACTGGGTGTGTACGCGGGCATCTGTGCTGCGGTCCGGCATCAACTGCAACGCGAATCTGTCAAAGGCCTGGCTATTGCAGTGCAGGGTGTGGGCAATGTCGGCTACGCACTGGCGGCGCTGTTGCACCGGGATGGCGCTCGCCTGATGGTCAGCGACAACGACCCGGCACGCGTGCAGCGCTGCATCAATGACTTTGCTGCCACTGCGGTGTCCACCGACGACATCTACAAGGTTGATTGCGATCTGTTTGCCCCGTGTGGGTTGGGCGGCGTTCTCAACGAAACAACCATTCCGCAGTTGCGCTGCGCAATTGTCGCCGGCGCTGCCAACAATCAGCTCAGCTCTGATACACAGGGCGCTGCACTGCATCAGCGCGGCATTCTGTATGCCCCCGACTATGTTATTAATGCCGGCGGTCTGATTCAGGTGTCTCTGGGGTACCTGAAAAAAACTGACAGTGAAATCAGACAACGGACACTCGCGCTGGGCAACACACTGTCAGATCTTTTTGCGCGCAGTCGTGCAGATAACACCCCGCCCGAGCAGATTGCCAATCGGGTAGCCGAGTCATTGTTGTTTGACTAGATCTGGTTTTGCAGGGAGGAGAGCATGTTCGATAATCTTGATCAGGTCCCGGGCAAGCTTGGTTATATAGATGCCAGGGGTAAAACCGTCCAGGCATTGCCGGACGATATTGATGTACCCTGGTTGCAGACCAGCTATCAGCACATGGTCCGCATCCGACAACTGGACAAAAAGGCCGTAGCGCTGCAGCGTACCGGTCAGATGCATACCTACCCCTCATGTCTGGGGCAGGAAGCCATAGGCACCGGCATCGGGCTGGCCATGCAGGACGATGATGTACTGGTTCCATATTACCGTGACCAGACGACTCAGGTCATTCGTGGTGTGACCATGCAGCAGATACTTCAGGTCTGGGGCGGCGATGAACGGGGCAATCTTTTCTCCGGGGTGGCAGCCAGGGATTTTCCCAATAGTGTACCGATCGGTACGCAGATGAGCCATGCTGCCGGTATCGCTGCAGCCATGAAAAGCCGTAGCATTCGCCAGGCGGTTGTTGCCAACTGTGGTGATGGCGCGACGTCACGGGGTGATGTTTATGAAGCATTGAATCTGGTCGGCGTGTGGCAGTTGCCGATGGTGGCGGTGATCAACAACAATCAATGGGCGATATCGGTGCCCAGGAGCCTGCAGACCGCGACCCGGACGCTGGCGGAAAAAGCCCTGGCGGTTGGTATTGAAGGTTTGCAGGTTGATGGCAATGATGTGGTGGCGGTCTATCAGGCGGTCAGAACGGCGCTGGCCAGGGCGCGCAGCGGCAAGGGCGGCACGCTGATCGAGGCGGTGAGCTATCGGCTGAGTGATCACACCACCGCCGATGATGCCACTCGCTACCGCGACGCGGGCGAAGTCAGTCAGGCCTGGGATTACGACCCGGTCAAGCGCTTGCAGACCTATCTGCACGAGCTGGGACACTGGACACCCGCGCAGGAGCAGAATCTGCTGGCCGAGGTCAAGCAGCAGGTCGATGCGGCCGTCGCCGCGTACCTGGGCGAAGCACCCCAGGCGCCTGATGATTTCATGGCACATGTGTTTGCCGAGATGACGCCACCCTTGCTGGCCCAGCGGGATCAGTTGCTGGCGAAACTGGAGCGCGACAGCGCTGCACAGGGAGGTGATTCTGATGAACGCTAGCAAGAGCGCCAAGCGCAAGGCAACACAGACACACGAAATCACGCTCGTCGAAGCGGTCAACCTGGCACTTCGCCGAGCGCTGAGTGATGATCCTGAGGTTGTGGTACTGGGTGAGGACATAGGCACCAATGGCGGCGTGTTTCGGGCCACCCTGGGATTGCGCGAAGCATTTGGCTACAAGCGGGTGATCGATACGCCGCTGGCTGAAACCCTCATCGCCGGTATCGCAGTGGGTATGGCCAGTCAGGGTATGCGGCCGGTGGCGGAAATCCAGTTCATGGGCTTTATCAACTCGACCGTGGAACAGATGCTCAGCCATGCCGGGCGCCTGCGTAATCGCACACGCGGGCGTCTGAGTTGTCCGATGGTGCTCAGAGCGCCGTTTGGTGGCGGTATACACGCACCCGAGCATCACTCGGAAAGCACTGAAGCCATGTTTGCACATATGCCCGGGTTGCGGGTGGTGATTCCGTCATCACCGACCCGGGCTTACGGATTGTTGCTGTCGGCGATCAGGGATCCCGACCCGGTGGTATTTCTGGAGCCCAAGCGTATCTACCGGCTGGTACGGCAGCAGATTGAGGATGACGGCCAGGGGCTACCGCTGGATACCTGTTTTACCTTGCGGCAAGGCCAGGATCTGACCCTGGTGTCCTGGGGCGCCATGATTCATGAAACCATGCTGGCAGCCAAAGAACTGGCAAAACAGGGCGTCGAGGCCGATGTCATCGATGTTGCCACCATCAGTCCTCTGGATATGGCGACCATTTTGCGCTCCGTGGAAAAAACCGGTCGCTGCGTGGTGATTCAGGAAGCACCCAGAAGTTTTGGGGTAGGGTCGGAGATCAGTGCCCGGATTGGGGAAGAGGCGCTGCTGTTTCTGCGTGCGCCGGTTCAGCGGGTGACCGGCTACGATACGCCCATGCCCTATCCCAAGAATGAAAACCTTTACATGCCGTCAACCGCAGACATCGTGGCGGCAGCCAAAGCAACGCTGGAAAGTGCCTGAGGAGTGCCAATGCGATACTTTAAATTGCCGGATCTGGGTGAGGGCCTGCAGGAAGCGGAAATCGTTGAGTGGCATATCAAGGCCGGCGATACCGTTGACGAAGACCAGGTGATTTTGTCCGTAGAGACCGCCAAGGCGATCGTTGATGTACCGTCTCCTTGCGCGGGCAAGGTCCTGGCACTGTTTGGTGATGCCGGTGATCAGGTTCATGTGGGCGAACCGCTGCTCGAATACGCTGATGCACAGGATGATGACAGTGGTACGGTGGTTGGCAAGGTGAGTACCGGCAGCCGCGAAGTGGAAAGTGAAACATTCATCATCGGCAGTCCGGAGTCGCCGGAGCAGGAGCGGCGCGATAGCAGTCGCATCCTCGCTACACCGCTGATCAAGGCCTTGGCAAAACGTCTGGAGGTGGATCTGGCACAGGTAGCCGGGTCGGGTGCCCATGGGCTGATTACCGCAGACGATGTGGAAAAAGCCGCCCAGGTGCGTGATGACTTTGGCGATGCGCATACGCTGAAGGGCGTGCGACGGGTGATGGCAAAAAACATGGCTCGGGCTCATGCCGAGGTGGTCGGTGTCACGCTTTATGATGATGTTGATATTCATGCCTGGAAAAAAGGTGAAGACCCGACCATGCGGCTGGTTCGGGCCATTGGTGTGGCCTGCAAAGAAGCGCCGCAGCTGAATGCCTGGTTTGATGGCAGTAACCTGTCATTGCGTCTGATTGACCGCGTTGACCTGGGTATCGCCGTGGATACACCTGACGGGCTGTTTGTGCCGGTGTTGCGTGATATTGCCGGTCGTTCTGCCGGGGATTTGCGCCAGGGCCTGAACAATCTTCGTGATGCGGTAAAGTCACGCAAGATCCCGCCTCAGGAAATGACCGGCGCCACAATCACGCTGTCCAATTTCGGCACCATCGCCGGCCGATACGCCAACCCTGTAATCGTGCCGCCTACAGTTGCCATCCTGGGCGCCGGCCGCATGCGTGATGAAGTCGTTGCCGTGGATGGTGAGGCCAAAGTGCATCGCATGCTGCCGCTGTCACTGACCTTTGATCATCGCGCCGCCAGCGGCGGCGAGGCTGCCCGCTTTCTGGCGGTGGTCATGCGGGATCTGGCGCAGGCCTGACTGTCTGATTGCCGATCGGGGGTGGCGCAGACAGGGGAGTATAGGCTAGTGTTGCTGCCTTGAACGTTTCATAATTACAGAAAAAGGCGCCTCGCACATGACCACAGCCCTGGTGTGGATAGATATTCTGTTGTTATTTGTCTGTCTGCTGCCGGTATGGCGACATGAACACTGGCTGATACGGTCACTGGACTTTCCGCGGCTGCAGTTCTCCCTGCTGTTGCTGGTGGCGCTGGCAGCAAGTCTGTTGCTGTTCGATATGCAGCAATGGTATAGCTGGGTGCTGCTGATCGGTCTGGTGTTCAGCCTGGGGTTTCAGGCCTGGTGGATCTGGCCCTACGGCCCCTGGCACCAGCGCGAAATTGGTGATACCAGCTCTCCGGACCCTGATAACACGCTGAGCCTGATCACCGCCAATGTCCTGACCCCCAACCGTAATGCCAGCGCTCTGGTCGAGCTGGTACGAGTGCACAAGCCGCATGTGCTGGTGACCCTGGAATCCGATCGCTGGTGGCAGGAGCAGCTTGATGTGCTGGAAGCTGATTACCCCTACACCCTGAAGTGCCCGCTGGACAATCTGTACGGAATGCATGTGTATTCGCGCCTGCCGTTGCTCAATGCCCGCACTGAATATCTGGTAGAAGATGATGTGCCGTCCATGCACGCAGATATCGTCCTGCCATCAGGTCGGCGCGTGCAGACCCATTTTCTGCATCCGGCACCGCCCAGCCCCACAGAAAACGCCACATCCGGGCCGCGTGACAAAGAGCTGGTGATTATCGCACGCCAGGTACAGGCGGCCGGCGGGCCCCATATTGTCACCGGTGACCTGAATGATGTTGCCTGGTCTGAAACAACCAGACTGTTTCGTAAAATCAGCGGTCTGCTCGATCCACGAGTGGGCCGTGGCATGTTCAACAGCTTTCACGCCAGGCTCTGGTTCTGTCGCTGGCCGCTGGACCATCTGTTTGTCAGCCATCATTTTACCCTGTCGCAGATGCGGCGCCTGCCACCGTTCGGTTCGGACCATTTTGCCATCTTTGCCGAAATTGTGATCGAGGCAGAAAACGGTCAGCATGACAATGGACTGGAAGCAGACAGTGACGATCGGGCCATGGCGCAGGATAAAATTTCATAATCCGTAAACAATTTGTCAGTATCCGGCAGCCCTGGCCGCAATGGCATGTTTAAATTGGCCTGTACCGCAACAAGAGATTCGACACCATGATTGACCGCATTACCCGCTCGCCGCTCTTTCTGATTCTGATACTGACCGGCATTCTGACCAACAGTGCCCACGCCAGCGGGGATTTTGCGCTGTTGGACCACAACGGCCAGTTTCATCAGTTGAGCAGATACGCACAGCAGGATGCAGTGGTGCTGCTGGTGGTTGCTGACAATGATCCGGCATCAGCACGCGCCACCAGATCACTGCAGCAGATCAGGCAAACGCTTGCCGAGCAGTCGCCGGATGCCGATCTGGCTTACCTGCTGGTGTACGCAGAAGCCCTGGCTGAGCGAGCTGCGGTACAGGCTATGGTTGACAGCCTGGCAACCGATTTGCCGGTGTTGCTGGACGAGGCACAAATCGTGCTGGCCACGCTGGAGGCCCGGCAACTGGGCGAAGTCTACATACTGGACCCGGTGTCCCAGGACGTGCTGTTCCGCTCCGCGCTTGGCGCCGCCGATGCAGAAGGTAATGTGCAGGCGCAGACCTTGCAGCAGGCGCTGAACCAGGTGCTTGCCGGCAACCCTGTGTCGGTCGCCGCTGCGTCAGCGACAGGCCCGGTCATTGAGTATCCCTGGCAGCAGCAGTGGCAAAACGCATCGATTTCCTATCAACAGGATATTGCGCCGCTGTTGCAGCGTCGCTGCGCACACTGCCATGTGGAGGAAGGCCTGGCACCGTGGGCGATGAACCGGCACCTGATGATTCTGGGCTGGAGCCCGATGATCCGCGAAGTGGTCATGACCCGGCGCATGCCACCGGGGCAAATTGATGGTTATGTGGGCAACTGGCAACAGACCCATGAATTGCCTCCCGAGGAACTGGCCATGCTGATCCACTGGATTGATCAGGGTGCGCCACAGGATGGTGATGTTGACCCGTTGACCACACCGGTTGCGCAGGCCGGTACCTGGCCGCTGGGCGAGCCTGACCTGATCGTGGAAGTGCCGGCCCAGCAATTGCCCGCTACCGGCATCGTGGATTTTCTGCTGGAAAGTGCTGATCTGTCTTTGCCGGAAGACAAATGGCTGCGCGCAGTAGCCTATGATGTAGGGGACAAGAGTGTGCTGCACAGCCTGATGATTTATGCTCGCCAGGCCGATGCGCCGGTGACATCGCAGACCGATCTGATTGACCCTGCGGTGTCTGATTATGTCAGTATTTTTGTACCCGGTGAGCAGGTTGATGCGTTTCCGGAAGGCACCGCCTATCGCCTGGCGGCCAATCGCGATCTGGCTTTCAAGATACGTTACCTGACGTCCGGTCGGGAGACAGTGGATCGCACACGTATCGGCCTGTATTTTCAGGAGCAGGCACCGGAGATGGTGGTTGATAGCCTGGTTATCGCCAATGACCGCATCAGCATTCCTGCGGGCGCCGCCGATCACCGCGAGATCGCCCGCAGCGAGCCACTGACAGCAGATGTCTATCTCAGCAGTCTGTCACCTCATGCCCATGGTCGTGCTGAAAGCATGCAACTGACAGCAATTTACCCGGATGGCGAAAGGCAGCTGCTGGCCAATGTTGCCAATTACAATTTCAACTGGCAGCTGACCTACCGCCTGCAGCAACCCCTGTTACTGCCTGCCGGGACCCGCCTGGAGGCCGAAACTGTCTACGACAATTCACTGGCCAATCCGCTGAATGCGGATCCCGAAGTGACGGTGGAGTGGGGCGTGAGTGACCAGGACGAGATGTTCAATCACTATGTGCGGTTTCTTCGACCTCGCTGATCCGTATCAGCTCATGTCACGATCAACTTTCAATGGACCCCAGGCCTGACACAAGGGCATGACCTCAAGTGCATTGATATTCACATGCGGTGGTACGCTGCATACCCAGTGAATGATATCGGCAATATCCTGCGCGGTCAGGGGCTGGGCACTGTCATAGACTTTGTCGGCCTTGCTCTGATCGTGCTTGAAGCGCACCAGAGAGAACTCGGTTTCAGCCATGCCGGGTTCAATATTGCTGACCTTGATGTGCTTGCCCAGCAGATCTGCACGCAGTTCGCGGCTGAACTGCTGGACAAACGCTTTGGTGGCGCCATAGACATTGCCACCCGGGTAGGGCCAGCTACCGGCGGTGGAACCGACGTTGATAATATGGCCGCGATTTCTCTCGACCATGCCCGGCAGCAGTAGACGGGTCATGTGCACCAGTGCAGTGATGTTGGTGTTGATCATCGTTGACCAGTCCTGCATATCTGCCTGGTGGGCCGGCTCCAGCCCCAGGGCCAGCCCGGCATTGTTGATCAGGATATCAGGTGACTGGCACCAGTCCGGCAGCGCCGACAGAGTGTCTTTCAGCGCTGGGCCGTCAGTGATATCGATACTGACAGTGTGAACACGGCTGGCACTGCTCAGCTCGTTGGCCAGCGATTGCAGCCGCTCGGTGCGGCGCGCCAGCAGCACCAGCTCATCACCGGAGGCGGCAAACCTGCGCGCACAGGCTTCGCCAAAACCGGACGAAGCGCCGGTAATCAATACAGTTCGGGTCATGATTTTTTCCCTCTGAAAACCCGACTATCAGCTATGTCAGCGCGCAGTGCAAGTGCCAGAGACACACAAAAACCAGGGGCAGCAGAATCACGCAAAATTCTGCTGCCCCCGGAAACCGGACCAGCAGGAAGCAGGTGCAGGTCCGGCCGCCTGCCTTCCCTGACAGGCTCCAGGCGGCGTCCGTGCGCCCACAGTATTTATAGATCACCCGTTCGATGCCTGCCAATTTTTTTTCGCCGGTGCTTGAAAAATAAAACCACGTCCCTATATCAGTAAGTAGGGGCAGGTGCTCATGCAGAGGCCGGCTCCCGTTACCCGATTCCATGTGGATGGGTATGACCTTAAATCGTTAATTTTATATTGCTTGATGAGGATATGATGATGAGAAATTTTGATTTTGCTCCGCTTTACCGTTCTAGCGTTGGTTTTGAACACCTGAGCCAGTTGCTCGATTCCATCGCGCAACGTGACCAGAACCAGCCCAGCTATCCGCCCTACAATATCGAGCGGCTGGATAAAGACGAATACCGTATTACCATGGCTGTTGCCGGCTTCAATCAGGACGAACTGAGTATCCAGTCCGAGCAGCAGACTCTGAAAGTTCGTGGTGACAAAGCCGCGGACAGCACCGAGCGGCAGTACCTTCACCAGGGTATCGCGGCCCGCAATTTTGAACGGGTCTTCCAGCTTGCCGAGCATGTGAAAGTTGTCGATGCCAACCTGGAGAACGGTTTGCTGCATATTGAACTGCGCCGGGAAGTACCCGAGACCATGAAGCCGCGACAGATCCCGATCGGCCTGTCGGCAGACAAGCTGATTGAAGGCAAGTGATCGCTGGTTGATATAGACTCCGTGTAAGAAGGTTAATTCCAGGGCAGCCCACGGGCTGCCCTTTTTTTGTCTGAAAATTGGCCAGGCAGCCAGATGCTGTGATCTGCGCTGCGACAATCGGTCGCAGCCCGGCAGCCCCCATTTGCCAGTGCCATCGGGTACACTTACAGTTACTGAATTTCCGAATGACACGGTGAGCGTTATGATGCATTACATCTCTATCTCTCCACTCCCGCGTAACCGGGTTCTGCTGGGAGCAGCGCTGATGCTGTTGGTTCTGGGCCGTATCGGATCGGTCAGTGCAGAGGTCGACTGTGCAGATGTCAGCCAGGTATCCGTACATTGCGGTCAGACGCCCAGTGCCCACTATGACAGCGATGGACGCCTGTGGGTGGTTTTTGCCCAGCAGCGGCACGCTTATGTGGTCCATTCAGATGACCAGGGCAAGACTTTTTCATCGCCTGTTCGTGTCAATGGCAGCCCGGAAAACATTGAAACCAATGGCGAGAACCGTCCCAAGATTCTGACTGACGATCAGGGCCAGACACTTTATGTGTCGTGGACGCAAAAAACTGCAGGCCAGCATACCGGCGATATCCGCTTTTCCCGCTCCATTGACGGCGGGCAGAGTTTTGAGCCGGTGCGTACCATCAACGACGACGGCCTGCTGACCAGCCACCGCTTCGACAGCCTGTTGCTGGCACCGTCCGGCGATCTGTATCTGACCTGGCTGGACAAACGCGAACTGGAATATGCGGCGCAACGTGGGGAAGACTATACCGGCAGCGGTGTGTTCTACACGGTTTCCGATGATCAGGGGCAGACGTTTGCTGCCAATCAAAAAATTGCCGATCACAGCTGTGAGTGCTGCCGCATAGCCGTGGCACCCTACGGTGACGACGGCATGGCGTTGATGTGGCGCCATGTGTTTGATGGCTCGACCCGCGACCATGCTATCGCGGGCGTCGGGCCAGAAGGAGTACGCACTCCGTTCAGTCGGGCAACGGTCGATGAGTGGGAAATTGATGCCTGTCCGCATCACGGTCCGTCGATGGCACAAAGTCAACTGGACAGTGGCGATGATGTCTATCATATGACCTGGTTCAGCGCCGGTGAGCGCAACAAGGGCATCTATTACGGCCGCCACACCTTGGGCTCGGGCGATACCCGGCTGGTACGACAGATTGATGGCAGTGCCGGTGCCAGTCACCCGCAGGTCGCTGAATGGCAGGGTGTGCAGCACCTGGTCTGGAAGCTGTTTGATGGCACGGCAACCCGGATTCAGTGGATATACTCCCGCGATCACGGTGCCAGCTGGAGCGAGCCCCGGGTCATCGCCAGTACCACCAATGCGTCCGACCATCCGCTGCTGATCACGGGGCCTGACGGTCTGCAGTTGAGCTGGCATAGCCGTAACGAAGGTTATCAGGTTCAGGCATTGCCTGAGCCCGGGCTGGATATCAGAGCGTTTACTGCGCAAAGTTTCGCGCAGATCAAGGCCGACCGGGCAGGGCAGCCATTTGTGCTGGCGTTGTGGTCAGTGGACTGCCCACCCTGTATGGTTGAGCTCGAGCTGCTGGGCCGGCTGCGTGATCAGTACCCCGATCTGCCTTTGGTGCTGGTATCTACCGATGATATTGCCCTGCAGGCCGATGCCGAGGATTTTCTTAAGGACTATGGCCTGGATGATATGACGTCATGGATGTTTGCCGATGATTACGCGGCACCGCTGCGCTACAGTATCGATCCGCAGTGGTTCGGAGAACTGCCGCGCAGCTATCATTTTGATGCCCAGCATCAGTTTGAGGCTCACAGCGGTATCATGACGGAGGCCCAACTGAGGTCATGGCTGGGCCTGCAACCGACCCAATAGCGTATGCTAAGCAGCGGATTACAAAAGACTCTTTGACGTAGCCTGCCTGTTTGTACTTTAATCAGTGCCTGATCTAAAGCGCAAACAGGAATGTCATATGAAAGCTGTTGGATACACAGACGGGCCCTTGATCGATTTCGACACCGACAAACCCGTGCCCGGACCCCGCGACCTGCTGGTTGAAGTCAGCGCCATTGCCGTCAACCCCGTGGATACCAAGATTCGCGGCCGCGTCAAACCTGACAACGGTGTGCCCAAGGTGTTGGGTTGGGATGCAGTTGGGCGAGTCGTTGCCGTTGGCGCTGATGTCAAAAACCTCCGCACCGGCGATCGCGTCTGGTATGCCGGCGATGTCAGTCGCAGCGGCTGCAATGCCCAGTTTCAGTGTGTGGATGAGCGTATCGCCGCTCTGGCGCCTGAATCGCTGAGTGATGCTGAGGCCGCAGCACTGCCGCTGACCACCATTACTGCCTGGGAAATGCTGTTTGACCGTCTGCAGATACCGGCAGACGAAGCAGGCACCGACCGCGTGCTGCTGATTGTCGGCGCCAGCGGCGGAGTCGGGTCCATGCTGGTTCAACTGGCCAGACAGCTGACCCGGGCCACGGTTATTGCGACCGCCTCACGTCCCGAGAGCAAGGCCTGGGTTGAGCGTCTGGGTGCCCATCACGTGCTTGATCACAGCCAGTCCCTGCAGCCCCAGCTGGCGGGTACGGGCGTGGCTGACATCACTGATGCCGCCTGCGTCAACCGCACCGGAGAACACTACGCAGACATCGTCGCCATGATGCGTCCGCAAGGCAGGCTGTGTCTGATCGATGATCCGGCTGAGCCACTGGATATCAAGCTGATGAAGCAGAAGAGCCTGTCGCTACACTGGGAGTTCATGTTCACCCGCGCCATGTTCCAGACCTCGGATATGAGTGCCCAGCACGCCCTGTTGTCTCAGGTGGCACAATTGATCGACAAAGGGTCATTGCAGTCGACGCTGGGAGAGCATTTTGGCGTGATCAATGCTGCCAACCTGGAGCGCGCGCACGACGCGATGAAAACCGAACACACCATCGGCAAGGTTGTCCTTGAAGGATTCGACGCCTGATAGTTGCCCATCCATAGAATCCACTTACTATTCCGGAGCTTACATGTCCCGATTGCCACCTGTGCTAAAAAACCTGCCTTTCCCCGTGGTGGGCTCGCCGCTGTTTATCATCAGTAATCCCAAACTGGTCATCGCCCAGTGTATTGCCGGTGTGGTTGGCTCCATGCCGGCATTAAACGCGCGCCCGGCGGAGCAACTGGAAGACTGGCTGGCGGAAATTACCGAAACCCTGGCGGCCCATAACAAGGCCAACCCTGACAACCCGGCGGCCCCTTTTGCCATTAACCAGATCGTACATCGCAGCAATGATCGCCTGGATCACGACATGGCGTTGTGCGAGAAATACAAGGTGCCCATCATTATCACCAGTCTGGGCGCCCGCGAGGATGTCAACAAGGCCGTTCAGGGCTGGGGCGGTATTGTGCTGCATGATGTCATCAACAATGTGTTTGCCCACAAGGCTATCGACAAGGGCGCTGATGGTCTGATCTGTGTGGCGGCCGGTGCCGGTGGTCATGCCAGCGTAAAAAGCCCGTTTGCCATGGTGCAGGAAATCCGCGAATGGTTTGATGGTCCGTTGTTGCTGGCCGGGTCCATTGCCACCGGCCATGCCGTGCTGGCAGCCCAGGCAATGGGGGCCGATCTGGCCTATATCGGGTCACCCTTTATCGCCACAGATGAAGCACGCGCCGTTGATGATTACAAAAAGATGATTGTGGAAAGCAACTCGGATGACATTGTCTACAGTAATTTCTACACGGGTGTTCACGGAAACTACCTGAAGGGCAGTATTCGTAATGCCGGTATGGATCCGGACAATCTGCCTGAATCGGACCCCAGCAAGATGAATTTTGGCGGCGGCGGTGAAAAGCGCGCCTGGCGTGATATCTGGGGCTGCGGCCAGGGGATCGGTTCCATTCGCGAGGTTGTACCCACCGCTTCGCTGGTCGCGCGACTGCGGCGTGAGTACGCTGAAGCCAAAAGCCGGATGTGTCAGTAAGCCTGCGGGCGGAGTAAGCCGATGACTGCAGCAGTGCGATTCTACTGGCTGTTTGTGGTGCTGATGTTGCCACTGAGCTTTTATTGGCTGGCGGAGGCGACCCGATGGCAGTTGGCGCCGGTTTTTCTGTTTCAGCAGCCATGGCAACTGGCGATGTTTCTGCTTGTGATGTTGTTTACGGTCACCGGCCTTTACGATCTGTTTGTGGCAGACAGCAATCTGCGCAAAAACTATCCCGTATTCGCCAATATCCGGTTCATGCTGGAAGGTATCCGCCCGGAGATTCGGCAGTATTTTATTGCTGACAATCTGGAAGAGGCACCCTTCAACCGGGAAACGCGCGATCTCATCTACCGCCGCGCCAAACAGCTGGATGATACGCTGCCGTTTGGCACCGAGCGCGATATCCTGGCCGAAGGTTATCTGTGCATTTTTCACTCCATCAATGCCAGGCACATCATTCCCGAAGATGCCCGGGTCATCATTGGCGGACCAGCGTGTCGTCAACCTTACAGTTCCGCCTTGCTCAATGTGTCCGGTATGAGTTTTGGCGCACTCAGCAACAATGCCATCAGCGCCCTTAACAAAGGGGCAAAACTGGGTGGTTTCTCACACAACACCGGGGAAGGGGGTGTGAGTCCCTATCACCTGAAATATGGTGGCGATCTGGTCTGGCAGATTGGTACGGGCTATTTTGGCTGTCGAACGCCTGATGGGCGTTTTAATGATGAAGCCTTTCGTCAGATGGCGGTCAACGATGCGGTTAAAATGATAGAGATCAAATTATCCCAGGGCGCCAAGCCATCTCATGGGGGGGTGCTGCCGGGCGCCAAAGTCAGCCCGGAGATTGCCGCCATTCGCCTGGTTGAAGTCGGCGAAACCGTTTATTCGCCGGCATCACACCCGGAATTTGATACACCGCGAGGGCTGTTGGCGTTTGTGCAGCGACTGCGTGAACTCAGTGATGGCAAGCCCGTTGGTTTCAAGCTGTGTATCGGTAAAAAATCCGAATTCATGGCGATTGTCAAAGCCATGGTGGAGACAGGCATTCTTCCCGATTTTATTAATATCGACGGTGCCGAAGGAGGCACTGGTGCAGCGCCCATGGAATTCTCCAACCGTCTGGGCATGCCGGTGCTGGAGGCCACCTATTTTGTCGAGCAGGTGCTTAAAGGTGCCGGCTTGCGCCAGGATATCCGGTTGATTGCGGCCGGCAAAACCGCCAGTGGTTTTGACATACTGGCAAAAATTGCGCTGGGCGCTGATGTGGTCAATTCAGGACGTGCAATGATGCTGGCATTGGGGTGTATACAGTCCAAAACCTGCAACACCAATAAATGTCCTACCGGTGTTGCCACCCAGGATGCCTCCCGCGCAAAGGCTGTCAACGTTGACCTGCGTGCGGTGCGCGTCAGAAATTATCAGGCGGGCACGGTGTCTGCGTTCCTGGAGTTGTGCGGTGCATTGGGATATCAGCATCCGGGGCAACTGAAAGCATCGGATCTGCATCAGCGTACAGACAAGGGTTTGCGACATTTTGACCAGATCTATACACCACTGGCACATGAGCAGCTGATTGTCGGGCGGGTACCTGAAGCGTATGAAGATGACTGGCACCGGGCAAGCGCTGAGCGGTTCTAGGAACCCTCAAAGAACGTACATGACAATCCAGTCGGCGATCAGAGCCGGCTTGTCTTCGCCCTCAATTTCTATGCTGACGGCATGACGCATCAACACTTCCTGCGCTGATCTTTCCTGTGCGCTGAGCAGGGTAAAGCGTCCGCGTATGCGCTTGCCGATGCGTATAGGGCTCAGAAAACGTACACGATCCAGGCCATAAATAATGGACTGTTTGGTGCCCGTGATCTTGAGGGAACCCTGGGTAGCAAAGGTCGGCACCAGCGCCATGGTCAACATGCCGTGTGCGATCGTGCCATCGTAGCAGGTCTCCCGCGCCGAGCGTTCCCTGTCGATATGGATGAACTGGAAATCACCGGTGGCTTCAGCAAAACGGTTGACCTTTTCCTGTGTGACCGGGAACCATTTGGTTACACCCACTTCCTTGCCGAGATAAAGCTGGGCGGTTTCCAGGCTTACGCGCAACGGCAGGGTTTTGTCATCCTGGGTCAGGCAGGTGGTTGTCACATAATTGCGTAGCTGCGACTCGGGCGTGATGGTCGCCGAATCGTTAAGGTAATTGCGCAGGTCCTGTAAAAAATCCTGTTGTGGCATGGTCAAGTTCATTTAATTGTTATTGGTTTAAAACAAAATTGTATTTCGTGATGTACGTCACATATTAGTGACAGCCTGTCAAAGAATGTCAGGAAGGGCGGATTATGAGATAGAAATGTAATGACTGCAATATAACGGCGAGACTTTCGATAGAGCGAATGTTCGTGCTCAAAATCGGGCATAGATATGCACAAAGACTGTGCAAAATGTCAATTAATCTGGATGGCAAAAAGGTAGTGGCGCATGGATATCATGTCCATGCGCCAGCGGCGTGCAAAAACTGAAGGAAATAAAATTAGCGGCCGAGCGTGTTGATATAGCTGACAATGTCTCTCATGGCGGTTCGGTCAGGAATGCCCTGGGCCATCATACGCATCTGATTGCCATAGCGGTCCTGTGTGTCGTAGCCGCGATAGCCTTCTTTGAAATTGACCAATTGGTTCATCAGGTACCAGTCATTCTGACCGGCCAGTGCTGGTGCATTCATGGCCTCGTTGCCTTCGCCGGCGGTTCCATGGCAGGCGGCGCAGGTCTGATACAACTGCTGACCGCGAGCAACGTCTCCGTCAGTCATGGTGATCTCGGCAGGCTTGTATTCCCAGGTGCCTGCCCAGTCGATAATATCGGCAATGCTGTCGTCGCTCAGAATCGCGGCCATGGGTTGCATTTCCTGGCCGGGGATATCTTCAGGATGCGTGCCGCGCAGCTCATCGCGGAATAATTCGAGTTGACGTTTCAGATACCAGGGTTCCATGCCCGCAAGGCGTGGCGCGTCAATGCCCTGATTGCCCTGTCCGTCGGTGCCGTGACAGGTCAGACAGAATCGGTCACTGACTTCGACGCCGTCAACGGTCGCAGCCTGAGCACTCAGGCTCAGCGCGGTTCCCAGCGCCAGACTAAACCAGAATCCTGCTTTATGCTTGTTCATAGTGTTTATCTCTCGTTAAAAAAGGGACGGGGCGAACCCCGTCCCTTTGATTTACAACCATCTAACGGGTGTTAGAAGTTTACCTGCACACGTGAGTACACAAAACGACCATTGGGGCTGAAGGCACCGCTGGTGATGTACTTGTTGCTGGTAAAGCTGAAGAAGTCCTCAGGACGAACTCGCTCTGGCATAGTATTGAACACGTTGTCGGCGCCCAGGATAAAGGTGTAGCGATCGCCATACATATAGGCAATTTCAGCACCGAATATCGTTTTTGCACCTACTGTGTAGTCACGGCTCGGGTCAGAGCTGCTGGGCACCGATCGGTATTCACCGTAGTAGTTGGCCTGCAGCGTGAAGCGCCAGTCAGTGACGTTGTGGTTGGCGCGGAAGTTGATACGGTCAGACGGGATGCCGTCTTCCAGATCCGCGATGTTGGCGCGGGTCAGCAGACCAGGCGTGAAGTCTTTCAACTCCTGCGTGGTGTAAGCATAGGAAGCGGAGAAGTCTGTAGTACCCATTTCCTGCCAGTCCATTGACCAGGAACCAACGATCTCAATACCTTCGTTGGTGGTGCTCATGTCGTTGGTGTAGTAGTTGAACGACACGATGCTGCGCGCGCCGGAGATACCGGATTCTTCCAGTTCCTGGGCGATGGCCGGGGTAATGTCAAACGTGGCCGAGTTCAGGATGCGCTCATCGATATCGATCTTGTAGTAGTCGATGGACAGATCCAGCGCGCCAATTTCCGCGGTCCAGCCAATGCTGAAGTTATCCGCTTCCTCTGGCCCCAGTTCCTCACCGCCGAAACGCTGGGAAATCGGGTTGGTTGGTGGAATCTGGCCCTGGGTAACCGGGATAGAATCCACAACACCGGTAGAGATGTTGGAAATGTTGGCCTGGCCGGGTGACGGCGCACGGAAACCGGTGCTGACTGTGCTACGCAGGTTCATGGTGTCAGTCAGACGGTAACGGGCACTCAACTTGCCATTGGTGGTGTCACCAAAGGTGTTGTAGAAGTCCTCGTAGCGTAATGCAGCACCCAACAACAGACGCTCGGTGACGTCAACTTCGAGGTCAACATAGAAACCCCAGTTCTTGCGGTCCCAGCTGCCCTGCTGGTCAGGACCGAAACCCTGGAAGCCATCAGAACCGACGCCAAACCCCTGGTCTGCGTATGGCCCGATGCGATAGGAGTCCTGATCTTCAGAACGTACCTTGAAGATTTCGCGACGCCATTCAACACCGTATGCCACGTTCAGGTCAGAGTACATGCCCACATCAAACCCTTTGACCAGGTCGATGTTGAAGTTGTTCTCAATGGTGGTGTAAATGCCCGGTCGGAAATCGGAGGGTGAGTCCGGTCCCATGGACGGGTTGGTGGTATTGTTCAGGAAATAGCTCATCTCGTTGAAGCCATTGCCGATGCTGACATCGTAGCTGGTACCGTCGCCAAACTCACCGCGGATACCGGTGACGTTGGACATATCAACGTTTTCACCACCAAAATCGGGGGTATAACCGCCCGGGTGCCGTTCGGCGAAGGAGAAGCAGTTCGGGTTGGCGAGGCTGGCATCACGAGCGGCCAGCGAGCTTGTTGCCTGTGTCTGTGGATTGACGCCGGTAGGAATAATCGGGCAGCCAATGCCGTCATTCGGGGTCAGGTCAGCAAACAATTGGCGACGCGGGCTGCCAGTGGTGAAGACACCACCACGGTTTTCCGGGTTACGCCAGAAAAAGCCCAGCTCGACGTCTTTCTCGGAGTAGCCGCTGAAGGAATACACTTCCTGGCCGCCGCCCAGATCCACGCCGGCATTCAGGAAGAAGTTCATCATTTCCGTGTCAGGCAAGCCCTGACGCATCACATTGACGCGCACGGCATTGTTGCCTGCGTCAATGATCGCCTGCGCGTCGCCACGCTGGATGCCGCGGTCGCTGCGACGCTGGTCGGTCTTGTCAAAGCTGATGCTGGCAAAGCCGTTATCGCCCAGGGCGAAACCAACGTTACCGGCGAAGTAGTTCAGCATACCGTCGTCAGTTTCGCTCAGACGGCCATGCTTGGCTTCGAAGGTCGCGCCTTCGGAGTTTTCTTTGAGGATGAAGTTGATCACACCGGCGATGGCGTCAGAACCGTACTGGGCTGATGCGCCGTCGCGCAGTACTTCCACCTGGCGCAGAGCGATTGGCGGAATCTGGGCAACGTCAGGGAAGTGGGTGCCCTGGCGACCGAACTGAATGGCCGCCGAGCGGTGACGTCGCTTGCCATTGATCAGCACCAGCGTATCGTCAGCTGGCAGGCCGCGCAGGGTAGCGGGGCGTACCAGGGAGTTGGAGTCATTGATGTCCTGAACATCGACGTTGAAGGTCGGGATCAGGTTACGCAGCAGGTCGTTCATGTCCGATGTGCCCTGGTCCTGGAAGTCCTGAGCCGAGAACACATCGATGGGAGCAGCAGATTCGAGGGCAGTTCGTGGGGCACCCCGGGAACCGGTTACTACCACCTCTTCTAGTTCTGGTGCAGCTTCCTGAGCGAACGCTGACGGAGCGCCAACGGCAGTCAGGGAACCTAGCAGCACCAACGTGGAGGAGAGTGTGCAGAGTTTTGGAGATTTGTTCATTTAATTATCCTTCTTCTGTAGTAAGTGCGTCTTTTTCTTGAACCGATTAAGAGCCTGCCGATATAAAATTATTATTAGGTCGCGCAATACGGCAGTCCGATTATGGTGACATGTACCAGGCAAAGTCCTCCTAAAAACCTTCTCAATACCTCCTAAAACACTCTCGGAGCCCGAGAATACGGGGGTATCAGGTTTCTGGGGGGCTTTGCATTGACATTTTGTCAATGCACGGTCGCCAAAACCGGATTTCTGTATATAAGCACAAATCCGTAAGAAAAAACATAAGGTTATCGGTATATTAAGAGGGACTCAGTGAACGCGTGCTGCATTCAGTGTGGAAGCCTGTGCCAGGCGCTGGGACAGGTAGTGCTGATGCTCGCTCCAGTCCTGTTCAGACCACAGATTGTTGGTGATCATCAGGCGTTGCTCGTCGTAGGCTTCCTGTGACCGTCGGCTGAGGCCTACACCGGTGACTGACTCCATGGCCATGACCCCTTCCATCAGGCGCCGCTGCCAGTCCAGGCCTGCGCCCAGCGAGTCCAGCAGTGCCTGATATTCCGGGGAGCGCAGCACTCGGTCGGGGAAATATTTTTCCGCCGCATGAGTGACATTGAACAGGCGGCGCAGGTGCACCGGTTGCAGGTTCTGCCAGTAGTGTACGCCACGCGCAATGTCACCCACCATGAAAGCCAGCACGCCGTTGTTGTAGTAGAAGTCCGGATGCTCCCGCAGCGCCGCGAAATAGCTGGGTGTGTCGGCCTGGATATCACCCGCCAGCACCCCCATGATGGTTTCGGTGTAATGCGCCAGAATGCCTTCCTGGTCCACTTCGCGCTGCTGATTCAGATAGATCTGGGCCTGCCGGAAATCACCCAGGGTGGCCAGATTGACAGCCACCGATCCCAGAAAGGCAACGTGATAGGGGCGTTGCTGTAGCTGGTTTTTACGCGCCATCACAGAGTCGGCAGGGGTCAGTATATTGAGGCGATAACTCCAGGCTTCATCCGGTGATATCTCGAATGGGCCCGCTTCAGTGGCCTGCGCCAGAAAGCGTTCGGCCTCGTCATACAGGCGCGCACCAATCAGCAGCAGCGCGTAATGGCTGAGGGCAAAATGCGGTGGATTGTCGGACAGAATCTGTTCGCGCAGCTGCATTTCCTGCTGGATATAGCTTGAGCCGCGCATACGCAGCTTGATGGCGTGAATCGAGTCAAGAATATCGCTGTCCGGACTGATCTGCGAAATCTTGCGGTGGGTATCAAGCACCAGCTGGTACATCTGCTCGATCTTCTCTGCGCCACTGTACACGGCCAGGTTGTTGGCAGCGGTGGCTACTCCGTGATACGCATTAAGAAAAGCAGGGTCAAGTTCAATGGCGGCCTGGTGGGATTCGATTGCCCGCTCCCAGTCCGCGGGGCTGAACTGGTTATTGTAAAATTCTCCCCGCAGAAAGTGTTCATAGGCCAGCGCATTGGTGGTGCCCCAGTCGCGCATCTGTGTGCGTTCGGTTTCATTCAGATAAACCCGCAGCGCGCCGGTGACGTTGGAGACAATCTGGTCCTGAACGGCAAAAATATCGTTCATGGGCAAATCAAACTGGTCGGAGTATTCACGCAGGCCATCACTGGCGCGTACCAGTTCCACAATCACGCGCAGACGACCGTCAGAGGTCATGACGCTGCCTTGCAATATGTGGTCAGCCTGTTGCAGGTAACTGCTGTCAAAGCGCTGGCTGGCAGCCAGCACCTCGGCATTGCGGGCAGGGGACAACACCTGCAGGTGGCGTAGCCTGGACAGGCCGTGGATCAGGGATTCACGTATGCCTTCGGCCAGAATCTGGTTTTCGTCGCTGAAATCGCGTGACGCAAATGGCATGACCGCCAGTTGCACAACTCCGTCTGCTTCCGGCGTGGATTCCGGGCTGCGCAATAAGGGTGGGGCGCTAATAATCAGGGCACTGAGCATGGCGGCGACCGCGAGTTTGCGCCACAGCGTCCACCTGCTTGCGGGACCGGACCCGGCCGGCGGGGTGCCTGTCGATGCTTTCTGTGTGCTGGACTCATCCGTCTCAGCCTGTGCCTGAGCAATATCGTCAGAGGCAGGCAACCCGGGGGCTGGCGACTGATGCTGCGGTGTGACTGAAGGCGAGACGGACACCGGGGCTATCAGCGTATAACCACGCTTGGGAATGGTTTTGATATAACTTGGGTTGTGGGCGTTGTCCTGCAGGGCGCTGCGCAATTCAGCGATGGCCTTGTGGACCGCGTGATCGGTGGCAATCGGCGAGCGCCAGATGGTTTCCAGAAGCTCGCCCGGGCTGACAACGGTGCCAGCGCGCTCAATAAGCAGCTTGAGAACATCCATGCTGCGTGGCGTAATCTTGGTTTCGTCGCCGTTTTTTTCGACCGTGCAGGCACCTGGTGACACTTGCCAGTCGCCAACGTTGAGTACCTTGTAATCGTGCGCGTGAGATGTCGTTTTATCGGCCATAGGCATGCTTTCTTGTTATATCCGTATGCAAACAAATACTAAGTCAAAGGTCAAGATGTTACGGTGATGAATTGACTTCTGTTTAATCTGGGTCAAGACCGTCAGAAAACTGTTATCCTAGTGCCATCAAGTTCGGCTCTGCAATGCCTGGCTGGTTTTGTGCTGGTGGTTGGTTGACCTCGGCTCATGGGCACTTCACAGGTGATGCAATTAAGGGGCCAGCCCGGTCAGGGCAGAAGCTGCAGGTGCAGGCGGTGGTGGACTGGTCAGGCGTGCGTCACGCTGGTGCCGGTCAGGTCGATGTGCCCTGCACTGGTGCCAGTAGACGGGCCCAGACCACATTTTAGTAGGTTTTGGGAATCTTTCCGGCAGGACTTTGTTCTCCTGTTTGAGTGATAATGCCAGAGTACAAGCAGTCCGGGGAGGTATTGTTGACAGCTTCCCCGATTTACAAGAATGAGATCGCAGAGGATTACATCCGTGACAAAATCCGTTTCCCGTCGAGAATTTTTGAATCTGATCGCCGCCACAGGCGGCGTTGCCGCCGTGCTGGGTATTGGTGGTGCGTTGGGCCTTATTCCCGGCACAACCTCTGCCAGTGTCCCAAACCTGATGACGCTGAATGGTCAGCGTAAGCGTGTGGTGATCCTGGGAGGCGGCATCTCCGGCCTGACGACCGCATACGAGTTGGGTAAAGCCGGTTACGACTGCACCGTACTGGAGGCATCCCACCGTTGTGGCGGGCGGGTCATGACGGTTCGCCACGGCGACCTTATAGATGAGATAGGTAATCCGCAAATATGTCAGTTTGATGATGAACCACATTTGTACTTCAACTGCGGTGCCGCCCGTATCCCCAGTACCCATGCCAACGTGCTGGCGTACTGCAAGGAGCTGGGTGTTGATCTGGAAATGTTTATCAATGAGAACAAACAGGCCCTGGTACATGATCCCGATCTGAATGGTGGTCAACCCATGCGCAATATCGACATCAGCACCAACCTTAAAGGGTTCATGGCCGAGCTGATGTGGAAAGGGTATAACAATGCCGAGCTGGATCAACCGTTTACCGATGAGGAGGCGCAGAAGATCGTCACCCTGATACGCCAGTTCGGTGACCTGGACGCAAACGGTGAGTATCACGGCAGCGGGCGGGCCGGCTATGTATCGGGCGGCTATATTGACGAAGGCGTGCATCACGAAATGATCAATATTCGTGACATTCTCAAAGGCAATGTCGGGCTGCTGCGCGCAACCCTGCTGGAGAACGAGGGCGAGACAGCGCCGATGCTGATGCAACCGGTGCATGGTATGGACAATATCATCAAAGGCTTTACCCGCCAGCTTGAAGGCAAAATCGAATATCATGCGATGGTCATGGGCGTGTATGACCGCGGCGACAAAGTGGAAATCGCCTATGATCAGGATGGCGAGCGCCATCGGATCGAGGCTGACTACGTATTCAATTGCATCCCTTCACATTTGATGGTCGGCATTGATAATAATCTGCCCGAAGCCTACATAACCGCGATGCGGCAGATAGGTCGCGGTGAAGCCTATAAGGGCGCTTTTCAGATGAAAGAGCGATTCTGGGAAAAAGAGAATATCTACGGCGGCATCACCTGGACCAATCAGCCTATCCGGCAGTTGTGGTATCCGTTCCATGGTCTGCTGAAGCAGAAGGGCGTGATGCTGGCTGCGTATGACTACGGTGGCGGCTCGGGGTTCATGCGCCTGACTCATGAGGAGCGCATTGAAGCCATGCTCGAGCAGGGTGAAAAAGTGCATCCCCAGTATCGCGAAATGGCCGAGCACGGTATCACCATTGCCTGGCATCGAATGAATCACATGCTGGGCTGCTCTGCTCGCTGGGGTCAGATGACACCGGAGAAAACCGAATTCTATCGTTTGCTGCAGCAGCCCAGCGGTCGCCACTACTTTATTGGTGATCAGGTGAGCATCCATGCTGCCTGGATGGAAAGCGCCATTCAGTCGGCACACTGGGCCCTGGCACACATGGATCAGCGAGTTCGGGCCGAAGCCGGCGTCTGATGTAGAGCCAGTTTGATCTGCATCAAAATGATGGTCTCCCGCCGAATTTAGTATGACGTGGTTTGTTTAACCACCGAAGACTGACAGGCGGGAGATACCATGACCAAGACATCCATTCTGCACAAAACCTTGCTGATGACCGGATTGCTGCTGGGCAGTCAGACAGCGCTGGCGCAGATCGAAGGCGTATACAAATCTGATAGCGGCGATGACTGTATCGTCACCATTTCCGAGATCAATATTCCTGTACCCAAATTTGGTGACGGTTATTACCGCATCGAGTCGCGTGGCGTGGCTGCCTGCATGTGGGATGGTGTCGGCATTTCCATCTCTACCAATCTGACCGGTGGTTATGTGACCCTGCCGCCAGTTCACAATCGGGTGAGCATCAATGCCAAATGGCTTTTTGGACCCACCAGCCCCAAAATTGAAATCCAGCAGCGCAACGCTGCCGGCGAGCATCTGCTGACCGGTACCTTTACCCGGCAGTAAAACACCCGTCAATACTGGTGCTGAACAGGGGCGCCCGGGAGCTACAGCTAAGGCGGTTCCCGGGCTTGCTACGGTTTGCCCTCCTGGCAAGTTGAATGCATTCACTATCTGTTGAACTGCGGCACAAGCTGGTTTAGTCTTCTTGTTTCGCCGAACAACCGTGTCAGGAGCAAAATAAATGACAATGCAACAGACTCCACTGTTAATGCACCGGCTGATGGATCGGGGTGCCATGCTGCAACCTGATGTTGAAGTCATGACCGCCACCGCCGATGGCGCGCGCAGCCAGACCATGCTGGAGACCCGCAATCGTGCCCACCAGCTGGCTCACGCATTAAACGATGCCGGAATTGAGATCGGCGACCGCGTCGCAACGTTCATGTGGAACGGGGCCCGTCACCTGGAAGCCTACCATGCTGTTGCCTGCATGGGCGCGGTGATTCACACGCTCAATATCCGCCTGTCTCCTGTTGACCTGGAATACATCATCAATCACGCCCAGGACAAGATCATCATTGTTGATGCCGACATCCTGCCCGCGCTGGAAAAACTTGCGGGCAAAATGCCCAGTGTCGAAAAAATCGTGGTCGCGGCCGAGCCCGGCTTTGAAAACTGGGAAACCAGCCTGCCCAATGCCATCGACTACGAAGAATTCATCAAGGGCAAGGCAACCAAATACCAGTGGCCAGAGATCGACGAAAACTCAGCCATGGGTTTGTGTTACACCAGTGGCACCACCGGTAAACCCAAAGGCGTCATGTACACCCACCGCGCCAACTATCTGCATACTGTCGCTATTGCCATGACCGATGTCATGGGCCTGTCAGCGACCGATACGCTGCTGGGTATTGTCCCGATGTTTCACGCCAATGCCTGGGGCCTGCCCTGGGTTGCCTGCATGCTGGGCATGAAACAGGTGTACCCGCACCGCTTTATGGTGCCGGATCATCTGGCGCGCATGATCATGGACTACGATGTGACCATCTCCGCCGGTGTACCCACCATCTGGCAGGGTGTTAAAGGCCTGATCGAGGCTAATCCGGACAAGTACAAGTTCAACGCGCTGACGCGACTGACCTGTGGTGGCTCAGCGCCACCGCCATCGCTGATCGAGTGGTTCTGGGACGCGCTGGGTGTGGAAATGGTTCAGGGTTGGGGCATGACCGAGACCAGTCCGCTGGCCACTATCAGTCGCCGTACCGGCAAGCGCAAGCACCTGGAGATGGGGGACGCCGAGCGCGCTGCCAACCAGGCCAAGGCCGGCTTGCCGATCCCGGGGCTGGAGATTGAAATTTTTGATGATCAGTGGAATGTGTTGCCGCACGATGGCAAGGCGTTTGGTGAGCTGCTGATCCGCGGACCCTGGATCTGTTCCGAATACTTCAATAACCCGCAGCCTGACAAGTTTCACAACGGCTGGCTGATCACCGGTGACGTAGCCAAGATCGATCCGGAAGGCTATATCATCATTACCGACCGTTCCAAAGATCTGATCAAGTCAGGCGGTGAATGGATCTCGTCGGTGGATCTGGAAAATCACATTGCCGGCATGGCCGCTGTAGCCCAGGCCTGTGTGGTGGCACATCCGCACCCCCGCTGGGATGAGCGCCCGGTTGCACTGGTCATCAAAAAGCCGGATGTCGAGCTGACCCCGGAGCAGGTGATGGCACACTGTGAAAGCAAGTTCGCCAAGTGGCAGTTGCCTGATGATGTCCTGTTTGTGGATTCCATTCCGCTGACAGCCACCGGCAAGATGGACAAGAAAGTTGTCCGTGCGCAACTGGAAGCCGATGGTTACAAACTGCCCGATCAACGATAGTGCTTGAAAGCGACATTAGTGATTAGTAGCGTCCGCACAAGCCGGTGTGGGCTGAGTGTCCCTTCAGGACGTAGCCCCCAAGTCCGCTGCCGGCCATCCGGGGTCGGTCTCGGAACGGTCGCCTCCGGCGCCCTGATTGTTCCTCGACGGACACCCGAATACCCGGCCGCTCCGAGGTACCATCACGATCAGTGACATACGTCCAAGATTCGGGTCAGTTGCAGGACTGCACAAGCCTGTCGGGGCTGGGTGGCAACTGAAGGGGCTTATGCGGCAGGGAAGCCGCATAAGAGCCCCCAAGGCTGGTTTTTGCTCCTGCAAAACCAGCATTTCCGCCATCTGACTGCCAGGAAGGCAGGAATGTCTGCAATGCAGGAGCAATTGCAGACCATGGCGGTCAGATAGTTCACGGCGTCCCCTGAAGGTATTACTCAGTCACGACAGGCGCTCCCAGACCGATGCCCGTCATCTATAGATTTACTGCCTAAACTTTCCCTGTTATCGCCTCCATCTCAGCGCTTACCTTCATCGGTTTGAGCGTTAACCGGCACACGGCCGGAACGACCAGCAACGTCTGTACAGTTGATGCCAGCAACCCGGAGATGATTGCCCAGGCCATCGGCGGCCACAACGTCGACGCCGAAAACGCCAATGGCAACAGGCCAGCCACTGTGGTTGCGGTGGTTAGCAGAATAGGGCGGGTACGTCGCGCCACTGCATCACTGACTGCCTCATTGATGGAAACCCCATCGCGCAAGCGCTGATCAATACGATCAAGCAAGACGATGGCATTGTTGACCACAATACCAACCAGCGCGATGATCCCCAGCAGTGGCTGAAAACCGAAAGGAGATCCGCTGAGCACCAGTCCCGGGACAATGCCGGCGGCGGCCAGAGGCACAGTCAACAAAATGATACCGACGCGGGCAAAGGAGTTGAACTGCAGGATCAGGAAGAACAGCAGCAACAACAAGCCAATCGGGGCAGTATTGAGAATTGCCTGATTGGCTTCACCTGAGCCTTCCAGGTCACCGCCTAATTCCATGCGCGTGCCGGCAGGCAGAGGTTCATCGGCAAGGCGGGAATTCAGAACTTCCAGAATCTGGCTGAAATTGTAGTCAGGTGCCAGGCCTGCGGTGATCGAATAAACCCGCACGCCATTACGATGCTGAATGCCGGCTTCCTGCCAGTCTGCCTCAACATTCGCCACCAGGCTGACCGGGATGGCGTCACCCTCAGCGTTGTAGACATAGCTGGACAGCATGCTTGCTATGTCCAGCGAAGGCCCTTCCGGTGAGCGTAAAACAATTGGAATGGGATCCAGTTCCTGACGGTATTGCGTGGTATTAAAACCAAAGCTGCGGGCAAACAGCGTTTGTGCGACGTCTGCGCGACTGACGCCGTGACGCTGGGCGCTGGCGTCATCGACGATGGCACGCAGCACGGGAGTGCCCAGGTCAATATCATGCCGCACATCCACCGCGCCAGGTATCGTTTTTAACAGGCGGAAGATGTGCTCAGCTGCCGCCAGACGGGTATTGTTGTCGGCGTGATAGAGCCTGACCTCCACCGGCGCGACCCGCGGCGGGCCCTGCGCCAAAGTGCCCGCGACAATATCGATCTCCGGCAGTGTGTTTGCCGCATGTTCGCGTGCCCAGCGAATAAAGTCGTCTGTGTCGTCCAGGTCTGCCATATTGACGACCAGCCTGGCCCGGTTGGGGGCGCGGGTGGCGTTGGGCAGGTTGTAATAAAAACCGGGACCGGTAAAACCGACAAAACGGTGTACCGAAACCACATTATCCTGTGCCCGGGTCAGTCGTTCAAACGCCGCAGAGACCTGGTCGGTATAGCCCTGGTCCGTGCCTTCCGGCAAAAATATTTCGACGACCACCTGCGGGCGATCGGCATTGGGAAAGAACTGGAAATTGAGAAAATTGCTCAACAACATGCTGGCACCCACCAGCAGCAAGCCGCATGCGATAATCAGTCGGGGCCAGGTCGCGCTGATGCCGGCCAGCCAGGTGCCAAGCCTGTCAAACCAGACGCTGCGTTGTGACTGCTGGCGAGGCAGGAACCAGGCTGCCAGTAACGGCGCCACGCTGATCGCCAGCAGGTAACTGACGCTGAGCGTCAGCATGATCATCACCGGAATTCCCCGAGTGAAATCAGCGGTACCACCACTGGAGAGTAGCAATGGCGTGAAGGCGGCAAGTGTGGTGCCCGTCGATGCGCCCAGCGGTCCGGCCAGTTCCCGCACGGCCAGCTGTATGGCATGCTGACGATGGCGCCCTTCACTAAGATGATTCTGGATGTTTTCGATCATCACGATGGCGTTGTCGATCAGTATACCCAGCGATATCACCAGGCCTATGACCGCAATCTGATGCAGAACGCCGCCACCCAGGTCATAGAGGCCCAGACTGATCAGGGTGACCAGTGGCAGCATCGCTGCAACCAGAATGCCCATGCGCCAGCCCATACCCATGAATACCACCAGGGTGATAATGAGCATGCTCAACAACAGGCTGCCCTGCAGGTCGCTGAGCCGCGATTCAACCTGATCAGGCTGGAAAAATAGTTCCTCGATTTCGAGCGGCGCAAAGTCAGGTGCCAGCACGCGGACTCGTTGGCGCAGGGTTTCACCAAAGCCGATGGCGTCAACCTGATTTTCCTGAATAAAAACATTCAGCGTGACGACCCGTTCGCCATTCATCCAGGTTGCCGGCTGTTCCGGCTCCACGGCTGTGCGGTTGATGTCGGCGATGCTCGCCAGTGGCACAGACCCGCCACCCGCTAGGGCAATTTGCGTGCGTCGCAGCGATGACAGGTCTTCGAACTCATTGTTGCTTAGCAGGCTGATGCGTTTGCCATCAACCACGATAAAACCGCCCGGTGATGTCTGGTTACGCAGTCCAATCACATTGGCCAAATAACCCGGGCTGATACCCAGCCGGTTGAGCTCGGCGTCTTTAACGGCGATGGTGATCTGCTCGTCGGCGTTCCCCTCGATTTCGATTCGGGACAGACCGGGCAGGTCCGCCAATTGACGCTTGAGGCGTTCAGCAGCCAGTGACAGAGACACCACGGAAGGGTCGCCAGCCATGGCCAGCACCACCGCCGGATTGGATGTCATGCGGTCATCCAGATCCATTTGCCGGACGCCATCCGGAAATTCAAGTCTTGCCCTTTCCATGGCCTGACGAACACGTTCCCAGGCCGGGTCGGTGTCATAAAGGCTGTCCTGCAAGGTGATGGTGATCAGCGCGACGCCGCTGCGCGCCACGGCGGAATATTCCAGCACTTCTTCGACCTGCGATATTTCATCTTGCAGGGGTTCCAGAATCAGCCGCTCCAGAGCGTCGGCAGTTGCGCCGGGATACAAAACAGTAATGAGGCCATTGCGTGCCGGGAACACCGGGTCTTCCTGGCGCGCCATATTGCCAAACGAGGCCAGGCCGGCGAGGCACAGCATAACAACAATTAACAGAATCAGCCGTGGGCGCAACAGCATACGTTCTATCATGGCAGCACCCGCACACGGTCGCCGTCAGCGAGCCGGGTCAGGCCGGCATAAACCACTGAATCTCTAGCATTCAGCGTATCGCCCTGCAGTACCGCCTGTTCACCCAGCAAAGCCCTGATGTTTACCGGCACCCGGCTGACCGTGCCGGTGTCGCCATCGCTGCCGGCGTTGAACCGGAACACAGTCAGTCCTTCGGCCGAGCGCATGACGGCACTGATGGGAATGACCAGGGCCGGTTCGGTGCGGCGGGGAATGCCGACCTCGTATGCCTCGCCGGCACGCGTGCCTTCGCCATCCAGGGCAATAACCAGCGGGAAGAGGGTGTTACTGCCCGAGCTGGATGAGCCAATTTCCAGTATCTGCCCGCTGCTGCGGGTGCCGTCCAGGCTTGACCACACGGGCAGGGTCTGGCCTTCGCGAAGGTCGCGGAGCAAATGCGCCGGTGCCCGGATTTCGATTTCCATGCCATCACGGGCGGCCAGCCGGATCACTGCCTGGCCGGCCTGGGCAAACTCTCCTGGCTCCAGCAGGACGGCTTCAATATCGCCGGCAAAGGGCGCCCGCAAGGTGTTTTCAGCAAGCAGTCGCTGGGCTTGTTGCAGACTGGCTTCGGCATTGGCAACGGCGGCCGTCAAACTGTCGACGCGTGAGCGCTGCTGTTCAAGATCCGACAGCGGCGATACGCCGCGTTCATGGAGCAGTTCAGTGCGTGTCAGATCCCGCCGGGCCTGAGCAATATCAGCACGCAATTGTTCAAGGCGTGATCGGGCGGCATCACGGGCAGGCTCAAGTTGCGGGTTGTAGAGTTGCGCCAGCACCTGCCCGGCGACCACCTGTTGACCAATGTCGGCGGCACGGGATTGAACCACGCCACCCACCTGGAAGGTCAGGGTCGCGCGCTGGCGGGCGCGACTGATGCCGGCAAAGCGCAAGGTGTCATCACTGCTGTGCTGATCTACCGCAGCTATCCGAACGGATATGGCCTGCTCACTGCCAATGGCAAGCAGCGCATCGTTTTCTTCTGCCGATCCGCTGCAGCCAGCTATCAGGATAGCGGCCACAGTGACTGTCATGAGTCGAACAGTAGCAAGTGATTGAAGGCTGGCACGCATCGCTGTACTCCGTCGCAAATGATTTATTGACATAATGTCAGTAAATGACAACATGTCAATAACATTTGGTGCAGAGCAAGAGAGACTGGCATTGCGAGCGACTATGCTGGAGAATTCGTGACAGAACCAATACAGAGGTTACCAAGGGAATGACAGTGCGCAGACGACGGGCAAAAGAGAAGCAGGAGCGGCATGATGAAATCCTGGATGCTGCCGAGTTGACCTTCTTCGACAAGGGTTACGAACAGACCTCCATGGACGATATTGCGCGTGCCGCGCAACTCAGTCGGGCTTTGCTGTACGTCTATTTCAAGGACAAGGCCGCCATTATGCGCGGCGTGATGCTACGGGCAGCGCAGTCGCTGGAGCTTCGTTTTGAAGCCGCACTGGCGGCCGGTGAGACCGGTGTCGAGCAAATTGAAGGGATTGGCCACGCCTACCATGCGTTCTCCGTAGACCAGGCCAATTACTTTGATGTGCTTACCAGTATGGCTACTTTTCCCGGCCCAGATGAAAGTGATTCGCAAGTGTTGGCCCTTGATCATTGCCGGGAATGTGTCAACGACCTGATGGTTAAAGCATTGCAGAATGGTATACAGGACGGCAGTTTGAGCCGGACGCAAATTACTAACCCGTTACAGACTGCTTTTTACCTGCAGGGTGCGCTGCACGGTGTGATCATGCAAACCCGTGGCGGCAAACCGTCGCAAACGGACTATCCTGAACCTGGCGAGCTGATCAGATATACCATTGCCATGCTCACCAATTCCATTCAATCCTGATAGTTGACCGCCTTCCTAACTGCCGCCATGATGATAGACAGGAAACCATTATGTCCTCATTGATACTGAGTCGACGCGATATCGACTTTATGCTTTACGAATGGCTTAACGCCGAGGCGCTGGCCCAGCTGCCACGTTATGCAGACCATTCCCGTGAGACCTTTGATGCCGTGCTGGATCTGAGCATGCAAATGGCGACCGAGCACTTTGCCACTCACAATAAAAAAAATGATGCCAATGAACCCTGGTTCGATGGCAAGACCGTGCACATGATCCCGGAGGTCAAGGCGGCGCTGGACACCTTTGCCGAGGCCGGACTGACAGCTGCCGGTCAGGATTATGAACTGGGCGGCATGCAACTGCCAACGCTGGTCGAAAAAGCCTGTTTTGCCTGGTTTCTGGCGGCCAACGTAGGCACTGCAGCATACCCCTTCCTGACCATCGGCAATGCCAATCTGCTGCTGACCTATGGGTCGGACGAGCAAAAGAGGACCTGGGTGCAGCCCATGATGGATGGTCGCTTCTTTGGCACCATGTGTCTGTCCGAACCCCAGGCTGGTTCGTCGCTGGCTGATATCAGGACACGGGCCGAGCCGGAGACAGCGGGCCGCTATCGTGTGTTTGGCAACAAGATGTGGATTTCCGGCGGTGAACACGGGCTGTCCGACAATATCGTGCATCTGGTATTGGCCCGATTGCCTGATGCACCGCCTGGTGTGAAAGGAATTTCCCTGTTCATCGTCCCCCGGCACCTGGTCAATCCGGATGGCACGGTCGGCGAGCACAATGATGTGGTGCTCGCGGGGCTAAACCACAAGATGGGCTATCGTGGGACCACCAATACGCTGCTCAATTTTGGTGAAGGCAAGTATATGCCCGATGGCAGGCCGGGCGCCGTCGCCTATCTGGTGGGCGAGGCCAACAAGGGCCTGACCTACATGTTTCACATGATGAATGAGGCGCGTATCGGCGTGGGCCTGGGCGCAGCAGCACTGGGATACACCGGTTACCTGCATGCCCTGGACTACGCCAGGCAGCGCAAACAGGGCAGGGCCCCGGGTGCCAAGGATCCGTCGCTGCCGGCGATCCCCATCATCGAACATACCGACGTCAGGCGTATGTTGCTGGCCCAGAAAGCATACGTAGAAGGTGGCCTGGGTCTTAATCTGTATTGTGCACGCCTGGTCGACGAGGAAAGGACCAGCAGCGGTGATGACAAGGTGCGTGCCACGCTGCTGTTGGATATGCTGACGCCGGTCGCCAAAAGCTGGCCGTCACAGTGGTGCCTGGAAGCCAACAACCTGGCCATTCAGGTGCACGGCGGTTACGGTTACACGCGAGACTACAATGTTGAACAGTTCTACCGTGATAACCGGTTGAACCCGATCCACGAAGGTACACATGGCATACAGGCACTGGACCTGCTGGGGCGCAAGGTTGTCATGCAGGACGGTCTGGGTCTGGATCTGCTGCTCAACCTGATACAGGCGTCGACTGCGCAGGCAGCCGAATCGCCCGAACTGGCTGAATTCGGGGCGCAGCTGGATGCGGTGGTATTCCGCCTGGCGGACGTCACCCGTAAATTGCACGGCACTGGCCAGCCTGCACTGACGCTGGCCAATGCGGCGGTTTATCTTGAGGCGTTTGGCCATACGGTGGTGGCCTGGATATGGCTTGAGCAGATGCTGGCCGCGGCTGGCAAGTCCGGAGATTTTTATGCTGGCAAACAACAGACGGGCCGCTGGTTTTTTGCCTGGGAGCTACCCAAAACGGAGCAGTGGCTTAATCTGCTGGCAAGTCTCGATGACAGCTGTCTGACCATGCGTGACAACTGGTTCTGAATTTGGCAAACAACTTGTGTCAATCTGTGCCGACCGGGTGACTCCCGGCTTCCGCCCGTGCTGGCGCCAGCGCCAGCCGGGTCCGATGAATGGTGCTGGAATTGCCGTGCAGGAGGTCCTGTCACCTCCCTGTTACCTACCTGTAAACCTACTATATTCCTCCCCGAATGTTTACGCATTTGTGACTTATCATAATAGTTTGTCGTTTTGACAACAGTGTTGGCGCGGGCTGGCAGTACACTGCGCACGATGTGTGCTGGCTCCATCAGAATGGATGCGGCCTGGACACTTTATGCTTGGTCCCACAAAAGCACAATAATAGGAGAGAGACTGCAAATGCCTGTCAAAAACTCAAAAAATTATCTAAGAATCATGATTCATGCCTGTATGAGTGGTTCCCTGCTCATGCCCGTGGCAGCATTCGCCCAGCAGGGCGATACACCTGAAGTGGAGGAGGTTGTGGTTACCGGTTCCTTTATCCGGAACAGCGCCTTCGCACAAAACAACCCGGTCGACACGGTGACCCAGAGTGACATCCTGGAGTCCGGTGCGCCGAGCATGGGTAATTATATCCGTGACCTGCCTTATACCCAGAACACCAACACGGTGGCCAACGTCAATGCGGGCAACAGCGGCGCTCAGTCCAGTATTGGTACCACGTTCAACCTGCGTGGCCTGGGTGAAAACAGTACGCTGACGTTGATGGACGGCACCCGGTCAGTGGATGCCGGTATTAACACGCTGTTGCCGGAAATCGCCATCGACCGACTGGAAGTGGTGCTGGATGGTGGTTCAGCCCTGTACGGTTCTGATGCGGTAGCGGGTGTCGTCAACCTGATACCGATCAAGGATTTTGACGGTTTCCGCGTGCGTCTGTATCACCAGTTTGATGAACCACAGGATTTTGAAGACAACAAGATTGGCGTGATGTTCGGTCGTAACTTCAGCAATGGCATCAATTATGTCTTTGCCGCCGACTATGCCCGTACTACGCCGCTGATGATGTACGAGCGTCCACGCACACTGCGGGCAGCGTACGGCTGGGCCAACTCGGGCAATCCTGGGGTCTGGCGCGAACTGGACGGTGCCACGCCAAATCCGGGGCAGGTGCATGGTGGTGAACTGGTCGGCGGCAACATGGCGGACCCAAGTTGCGGCACTTTTAATGAGGTGACCGACTTTGGCGCTGCCAACAACAATCCCAGCGGCATTCCGCGGCCGGGCAATAACTGCTTTTTCAATTACAATGCACAGTGGCCACTGGCCGAAGGCAGAACCGAATACAATATCTATCAGAACATGACATTTGATGTCAGTGATCGTGTGCAGCTGGAAGCACAGATGACCCTGGCCAACCGTGAAAGCGAAAACCACAATACACTGTCCTATCAGCTTAACGCCAATAACCGTGAAGGTCTGGTTGTTCCCGAAGCACACCCGGCCAACCCGTTTGGCGTTGATGTGGGACCATGGCTGTGGCGTCCGTTCGCGGCGGCAGGCACACTGCCCAGTTATGCCGACCCGGCAACCGGTGCACGCAAACAGACCTACGACGATACCATCCAGCGTTACAAGGTCGGTGCCCGTTTTGACCTGACCAACTCATGGACGGCAAACACCTCGTACTCCTGGCAGCGTACACACCGCGATTACACGGCCCGTATGATCAATATGCCCAATCTGGCTTCGGCACTGATTGGACAGGGTGGTGTCAATGGTAACGAATGGTTTAACCCGTTTGGTTCTGCTGATATACGCTCGCCTTTCTATGATGCAGCGACCACAGCGAACAGTCAGGCTCTGGTCGACTGGATTGCGCCAACGGTGCCGTTCCGCACCTCACAGCGTGAACTGATGGTATTCGAAGTCAATACCACCGGTGATCTGATAGAACTGCCGGCGGGTATGGCGCAGATGGCGGTTGGTTACCAGATGCGTGATATCGATGAGTGGAACTATGCCAACCCGTTGTCCGCGTCAGGCAGAGATTACAACACCAGTATTATCGATACACCACCGACCACCCGCAACTATGGTAGTCGCGTGCAAGCGGCCTACGTCGAGTTCGAGGTGCCATTGCTCGATACCCTTGATGCACAGATTGCGGTGCGTCACGAAGATTTCACCACCTACGACCTGCAGACCACCACGCCCAAAATAGCGCTGCGCTGGGAAGCGCTGCCCGAGCTGGCCATTCGTGCATCCATCGGTGAGAGCTTTCTGGCACCTACTCCAGCAGACGCGAGACCCTTTGATCCGAATGAAAACTGTGGCGAGATCTTTTTTGGTAATGACCCGATCACCGGTGGGGTGCTGAATGGTGGCGCAACCTGTTCTTCTGGTAACCCGCGCCTGGATCCCGAAACATCCGATATCTGGAACGTCGGCTTTACCTGGGAACCACTGGATGACCTGACCCTGAGTATGGATTATCAGTCTATTGAATACACAGACCGTATCCGTACACTCGGCACGCTGGACATTGTTGCCATCGAATTTGAAGAAATGCTGGCAGCGATCGGTTCTACGCCGGCAGCTTATGATCCAACACCTGGCTCGCCGACCCGTCAGGCGGCCAATGCCTGGATAGCAGCAGGTGGTTCGCCTAACGTGACGCGCGATGTGACGGACAACCAGCGCGTTTCGCGTGTGGTCAGTCAGGCACAGAACGTCAGTACCGTATGGGTAGACCTGTTTGATGCACGGGCCAGCTATACCATGGATACCAACAATCTGGGCTCGTTCACGGCGTCGCTCAATGCCACCTATAACACCAAGTATGAATACGCTGACGGTGGTGAGGTGGTTGATGCGCTGGGCAAACAGAATGGCCGCACCGGTATTGTGGCTCCGGTGCCCAAAGTGAAAGGTCAGGCACGCCTGAGCTGGATCCGCGACAAGCACAGTGCGTCGGCGAGCTGGAATTATCAGCACCATGTGGAGTTTGATGACAACGTCAACAATGCCCTGACGGGTACGCCGCCACCTGAAGATGGCAAGATCCGTTCGCAGGGCATTGTCAACGCGCAGTACACCTATCTGATGGATCAGTACTTCGATAGCGAAGTGACGCTGAGCGTCGGGGTCAGCAATCTGTTTGATGAGCTGCCACAGCGATTGCCGATACTGGGTGGTTTCGAAAGCCGTTTGCACAGCCCTTGGGGTCGACAGTTCTGGATGTCTGTTGATTGGCGTCCGGGGTTCTGAGGCCGTCGTCCTGAAACCAGGCGATAAAAAAAGGGCTGTCACGCAAGTGACAGCCCTTTTTTATTGAATTCGCGTTACTTCACAGTTCGGCGATTCAAACGTTGTCGTCTTACAGACCGATGACGTTTTCTGCCTGAAGGCCTTTGGCGCCTTTAGTCACGGTAAATTCAACGCGCTGGCCTTCAGCCAGGGTTTTGAATCCTGCAGATTTGATGGCACTGTAATGTACGAATACATCGGCGCCGCCGTCTTGCTGAATGAAGCCGAAGCCTTTGGATTCGTTGAAGAATTTAACCTGACCTGTCACTGTAGACATAGAATATTCCTTGAAATTACTAAAATTAAATATGCACCGGAGATGCATGAGGGCAGCGTTGTTCAGAAAATCTGATACAACAAAACCACATACCTGAATTCCGGTAAGCAGAAAAATACGATTACATATACATTTACAGGACGAGGGTCTACTTGCGGCACTTCGTATTGCAGATATAAATATAGCCGGTATTCTGGCTTGCCCTGCAGTCTACAGTAACTCCGGGCCAAGTCAATGACTATTTGGTCCCGGCGCCTGCAGCGGATGGGGGGCAGAGGACTATTACATTATCTCAGGGCCTGAGTTATCATTCCTGACAAATCTAATAATGATAGGGGAGTAAACGGATGCGTTTCAAACAATTGCGATCAACGCTGGTGTTCGCGGCAGCATCGCTTGTGCTGGCGACACAGGCCTCTGCCCAGGACCTGTCTTTCGATTCTCCCGAGTCTGTGGGCATGTCCTCTGAACGACTGGAGCGGATTGCGCCCGTGCTGCAACAGTATGTGGATAACGGCGAGCTGGTCGGTGTGGTCAGTATGCTGGCCCGCCGCGGTGAAGTTGTGCATTTCGAAGAATTTGGTGCGTTGAACAAAAATACCGGTCAGGCTCTGGAGTCCGACAGTATTTTCCGCATTTACTCCATGACCAAACCCATCACCACGCTGGCAGTGATGATGCTTTATGAAGAAGGCAAACTGCAGCTCAATGATCCGGTGGCGCGATATCTGCCGGCATTTACCGATGTCCGTGTTGCTGGCCCGGGTGGGTCCTTGGTGCCGCCGCAGCGACCCATGACCGTACAAATGCTGATGACTCACAGTGCGGGTCTGACCTATGGCGTCTTTGGCGATACCATGATCGACCGTCAATATCGCGATACCAGCGTCATGACCAGCCCTGATCTGGATGTTTTCATCGAGCGACTCGGGCAGATCCCGTTACAGTACCAGCCCGGTACACGCTTCCATTACAGTGTAGCGACTGATGTGCTTGGTGCTGTCGTCGAGGCCGTTTCCGGTCAATCACTGGGTGAGTTCTTTCAGGAACGAATATTCGGGCCACTGGAGATGGATGATACCTTCTTTCAGGTGCCAGCCGACAAGCTGAACCGCTTCGGCACCAATCATACATTTGATCCGCAGTCAGGCCAGCTGGTGGTCAGTGACGCGCCCGGCAGCAGTAACTTTGTCAATCGACAGACCTTTGAATCCGGGGGTGGTGGACTGCTGTCGACGGCTGAGGATTACATGAAATTCAGTCAAATGGTGCTGAACGGTGGCGAACTGGACGGGGTTCGAATCATCGGCAACAAGACGCTGGAATACATGACCCAGAATCACCTGCCCGGCATTTTCGGTGACAATGGTGCGCATGCACCCGATACACTGCCGGGCTTTGTCAATGGCACCGGCTTTGGTCTGGGTTTTGCGGTTATTGAAGATCCGACTGCTGCCGGTGGTATTGGCTCCAAAGGCGAGTACTATTGGGGCGGTGCTGCCGGCACCATCTTCTGGATAGACCCGGTTGAAGAACTGATTGGTGTGGTCATGATTCAGCACATGAATGTTCAGGTACCATTGCGGGCGACCTTCAAGGCGCTGGCCTACGGTGCCATTGTGGACTAGCCGCAGGTTCCGTAGAGACAGTGCTGGCATTAAAATAATATCGGGGAGAGAAGGAATCAGTCATGCGCTTGCATCAGGCAGGTGATCGTGTCGCTATCAGTGGCGTAGGCCTCTGGACACCGGATCACGTCGTAACAAATACAGAACTGGTGCAGGCCTTGAATGCCTACGCCGATAAACACAATGAATTGCATCAGGCGACCATCGAAGCGGGCCATGTCAAGGCGGTGATGAAGTCCGATCCGGAGTTTATCGAGAAAGCCAGTGGCATTAAACAGCGCCATGTTTATATTAAAGATGGCATCCTCGATGTCGATCACATGCGGCCGCGCATCCCCGAGCGCGGCGATGACGAGCTCAGCCATCAGGCCGAGATCGCGCTGCATGCTGCCCGTGCAGCGCTGGCTTCTGCCAACAAAAAAGCCGAAGACATTGATGCCGTGATCGTCAGTTGCGCGTATACACAGCGTGCCTATCCGGCCATCGCCATTGAAGTTCAGGACGCGCTCGGCATCGATGGGTTCGGGTTCGACATGCTGGTTGCATGTTCAGCGGCAACCTTCGCCCTGCATCGCGCCTGGGAGATGGTGAAGTCCGGGTCGGCACGGGCGGTACTGGTGATCAATCCCGAACTGGTCTCACCGCAGGTCAATTATTGTGATCGTGACAGTCATTTTATTTTTGGCGACGTGGCCACGGCCGTTGTTATTGAGCGCGCGGAATCGGTCAGCAGCGAACACGCTTTTGAAATACTGGGCACGCAGGCCAAGACACTGTATTCCAATAATATTCGTTCCAATTTTGGTTATATGTCGCGGGCCTTCGGCAGTGATCCCTTTGCCGCGGACAAGCTGTTCCATCAGGAAGGGCGCTCCGTGTTCAAGGAAGTCTGCCCGATGGCGGCGGAACACCTGTCCGAACACCTGGCGCTGTATGGAATGCAACCAGCGGATGTTCGGCGCTGGTGGTTGCATCAGGCCAACATCAACATGAATCAGCTGATTTCCAAAAAACTGCTGGGCAGGCTGCCCGATGAAGATGAAGCACCGATTGTCCTGGACCGATATGCCAATACCGCATCGGCAGGCTCCGTGATCGCGCTGTCACTGTATCATCAGGACCTGAAACCCGGCGATATCGGTGTGCTGTGTTCTTTCGGTGCGGGATATTCTATCGGCAGTCTGTTATTGAAAAAGCTGTAGATCACGGAGCATTTGCGTGAGCATGAAATGTAGCAGGCCAGGCGGAATTGTTTGTTCAGCGCTGGTGGCGACCGTGGTCGCCTTGTCAGCCTCGGTGTCGAATTCCTTGCATGCAGCCACACCCGCAGAGCGCGGTCAATGGATGGGGTCGATGGGTGCATCTGGCCTGCGCGGGTTTTATGCGTCCGGCAGCGACCTGGGGGAAATGGTTAATCGTGCTGTCAGTTACCAGACAGCGCAGCGTGTCTATGCCCGGCAACAGGCAAATCCGGCGACCACAGGAAGGCCGCAGGATATGCGCTCACGGTCGGATACCTGGGTCATGCAGTCGGACTCTCTGGTACCGGTGGCAGATACAATCGACCGGCCCCTGTTCGTTCGTGCATTGTTTCGCTCTGCCGGCCGTGATGAAGATGCGCGCCTCAATAGTCGTAATGACCGGATTGATCTGGGTCTGATTTACGCCCCTTCGTCAAATTCCTTTGTCAGTGTCGGCATTGCGGGTGAACTCACGCAGGCCGATATTTATTATGTCGCCGGTGAAACCACCGGCACTGCCTGGGGCCCCCGGATAGATGCCGGTCTGGTGCTGGGCCCGGTGTGGGCGGTCGGTATTCGCGCCGATTATCTGGCGTTTGATGGCGATAACGAAGTGTCGGTGATGACAGGTGCAGGGCAGCTCAACATCACACGCGATGTTGAATATGAGCGACGCTATTTGCAGATGGATGCCATTGCCCGTTTCGGTCAGACCACCTTGCCCTGGCTGCCGGATGGGTCAGTGCTGAAGTGGACCAGCAGTTTTCGACATCTGCATATTCGCAATGAACCGGCGACCAATAATCTGGGTCAGGCTGTGACAGAGCCTTTTGGAGAGCGCAACCGTTTGAGTGTCATCAATACGGGACTTAATCTGTCATATCCGCTGAGTGACGATGGCCGCTGGAGTGTGTTTGGTGATGTTGCGCTGGACTACGAGCTGGAGACCAATATGAACTTCCCTGTTGATGATCGCACGGCAGTGACCCTGAGCTCGGGTATCGTGCGCCAACTGGCCCGTGGCAAAAGAATGCACCTGCAGTATGACCGGTATCAACACAGCCGGGGCACGCGCTCACGCAATAATCTGTCCTTGATTGCAACCATCGACTTTTAGTATTCCGGGCAGCGGTATTCAGAGCCAGCCTTTGACCTTGAAGAACACATAGGGTGCGACGCCCGACATAACCATCAGTCCCAGGGCCCACGGGTAACCCAGCTGCCAGCTCAGTTCCGGCATCAGATCAAAGTTCATGCCATAGATGCTGGCGATAACCGTGGGCGGCAGAAACACCACGGCGGCAATGGAAAAGATCTTGATGATCTTGCTTTGCTGAATGCTGATGAAACCCTGGGCGGCATCCATCAGAAAGTTGATTTTGTCAAAAACAAAACTGTTATGCGGCAGCAGCGAATCAATGTCTCGCAGCAGTTCACGGGCAGTCTCGGCATGGTCGGCAGACAGTTTGCCACGACGCAGCAGAAAGCTGAGTGCGCGCTGAGTATCCATCAGACACAGACGTACCTTGCCATTGGTGTCTTCCTGGCGTGCCAGTTCATCGAGCGCATCCTCAATCGGGCTGTCGTTGTCCTCCAGCACCAGGTTGCTGGTGTTTTCCAGCTGCGTATAAACCTCTTCCAGCGTGTCAGCGAGATCGTCTATTTTTATCTCGAACAGCGACAGGACAATGCTGACCGGATCTTCCACCAGGCCGTGCAGGCGCCGGGCACGCATACGCATCAGGCGAAAAGCAGGAATCTCTCTTTCACGCAGGGTGATCAACTGAGTGTCAGTCAGGGTAAAGGCAACACTGGTGTTGCGGTGGCGCTCATCGACCTTGTGCAGGAACAGGGAGTGCACGTGCAGGCCGGCCTCGTCCTGATAGGAACGCGCGCTGGCCTCAATTTCTTCGACATCCTCGGTATCAGGCAACGGCTGGCTGTGCAGGCTTTCCACCAGCTGACGTTCGTCATCGTCAGGGTTGAGCAGGTCAAGCCACATGGCAGAGGCCAGCGCTTCGCGCGTAATCTCGCCCTGGGTTGAAACCAGGTATTTTTGATCATCAAGTTGATAACGAATCAGCATACCGTGTCCTGTCTGTTAAAGTCTGTGCCGCTATCCGAACGATTTTCAGATGTCGCGATCAGTTACTGCACCTTCCGAGGCCGATGCTGTGGTTCTGGCAAATTTTGCCAGTACACCGCGCGTGTAGCGTGGTGCAGGTTGTTGCCATTTTGACAGTCGGGTGGCGATATCAGCGTCGTCAAGGTGCAGCGTGACTTCCTGGCGTTCGGCATCAATGGTGATTTCGTCACCATTTTCGATGATGGCAATCGGGCCGCCGTCGAATGCTTCGGGCGTCACGTGGCCCACAACAAAGCCATGGCTGCCGCCGGAGAACCGACCGTCGGTAATCAGTGCAACATCCTGGCCCAGCCCCCGGCCCATGATGGCAGACGTGGGGCTCAGCATCTCACGCATACCAGGTCCACCTTTGGGGCCTTCATAACGAATGACAATCACATCGCCGGCGACCACGGTCCCATCAAGAATGCCTTTCATGGACTCTTCCTCGGAGTGGAAGACACGCGCTTTGCCGGTAAATCGCAGGCCTTCCTTGCCGGTGATCTTGGCGACAGCACCCTGAGGGGCCACATTACCGCGCATGATGACCAGGTGGCTGTCGGCCTTGATGGGGTTATCAAGGCTGCGAATGATCTCCTGGCCATCGGGATAGGGTTTTACCCCGGCCAGATTTTCCGCCAGCGTCTTGCCGGTCACGGTCATGCATGAGCCGTCGAGCATGCCGGCGTCCAGCATCATTTTCATCAACGGCTGAATGCCACCGATCCTGATCAGTTCCGACATCAGGAAACGACCGCTGGGGCGCAGGTCGGCAAGCATGGGTGTGATTTTGCCCAGGCGGGTGAAGTCGTCCAGGGTGATTTTGACGTTGATGGTATGCGCCATGGCAATCAGGTGCAGCACGGCATTAGTGGAACCGCCAAGGGCAATGACGACCCTGATGGCGTTTTCGAACGCGGCCCTGGTCATGATATCGGAGGGTTTGATGTCCTCGCGTATCAGGTGCAGGATGGCTTCACCTGCACTGACGCAGTCATCTTCCTTTTCCTGCGAAATGGCATCCTGTGCTGAACTGTTGGGCAGACTCATGCCCAGTGCCTCGATGGCCGAGGCCATGGTATTCGCTGTGTACATGCCACCGCAGGAGCCGGGCCCGGGGATGGCAGTTTCCTCGATATTCTTGAGTTCGATATCCGATACGGTGCCGGCTGCATGGCCACCAACAGCCTCAAAAACGGACACGATATCTGTGTGATTTTTGCCGGGCTGAATTGTGCCGCCGTAGATAAAGATAGCGGGGCGGTTCAGTCGCGCCAGACCCATGACACAGCCGGGCATGTTCTTGTCACAGCCGCCAATGGCTATGATGCCGTCATGGCCCATGCAGCCTGACACAGCCTCAATGGAATCGGCGATGATTTCGCGCGACACCAATGAGTACTTCATGCCTTCGGTACCCATGGAAATGCCATCGGAGATGGTAATCGTATTGTAAATGACGCCTTTGCCCTGTGCCGCATCAACACCGCGATTGACATCATCCGCCAGCTTGTTGATATGCATATTACAGGGCGTCACCATGCTCCAGGTCGATGCGATACCAATCTGTGGTTTTTTGAAATCGGCGTCAGAAAATCCGACGGCATGCAACATGGCACGGCTGGCGGCGTGTTCAACACCGTCAACAACCTGGCTGGAGTATTTTCGGCTATTCTTGTCACTCATGATTTTGTCCGTCGTGCGCTGTCAGGCAGCTGCGATATTTCCGCAAACTATACACCAAATGGGGATGTCACGGCCAGCGCGCGCTGGCGACTTGTCTCCGCAGGCAGCGTTCTGACGCATGAGCGGTTCGTTTTGAGTGACGATTCGGTTAACATCGGTCGTCTTGTATTTCGGCCTTGATCAACAAGGCATTCATTGCAACGCAGCAGAGGTGTTTGACACGATGAGAAAGTTCACAAGCATGCTGATCGGGCTGGCCGCCGTCGCCGTCAGCGGCCTGTCCCTGGCAGCCGAAAATCTGGATGGCGCCAGCCTGTATGATCAGTACTGTGCCACCTGCCATGCCGATCCGCAGGACGTGCGCACGCCCAACCGTGAGGCACTGGCGTCCTATACTGCCAACAGCCTGTACAGCGCACTGACCGATGGCATCATGCAGGCGCAGGCTGCCGCGCTGACCAACGCGCAAAAGGTTGCGCTGTCTGAACACCTCACAGGCAGTCGTATACAGGCCGATGCAGTGGCAGGCCTGTCGCGCTGCGAGCAACCCATGCCCTCACTGGATCTGTCACTGGACAGTAACTGGAATGGCTGGGGCAATGGTCTGAGCAATGAGCGGTATCAGTCAGCGCAGGGTACTGCGATCAACGCCGGCAATATTGACCAGCTGGAACTGGCCTGGGTGATGGGTCTGGACAACTCCACCGTTGCCCGGGCACAGCCCACGGTGATAAACGATACGGTGTTCATGGGCACGCCCTCGGGCAGTGTTTATGCCATGGATATTGCCAGTGGGTGCACCTACTGGAGCACCGAGGTGCCAGGCGAGGTACGTGCGGCAGTGACCATCGCCTATTCGGCGACGCTGGACCAGCATGTTGCGGTGATCGCGGAAAATTCCAATCACATTTATATTGTTGATGCCGGTACTGGCGAGCCAGTGTGGGATGCCGAGGTTGACGATAACCCCTTTGCCCGTAGCACAGGATCGCCAGTGGTATACGAAGACCGGCTTTTTGTCCCGGTGTCATCCATTGAAGTGGGTGCCGCCGGACGCCCGGACCACCACTGCTGTACGTTCCGGGGCAATATGGCGGCGTTTGATCTGGCTTCCGGGGAAAAGCTCTGGCATACCTATATCATGGACGAGCCCCAGCGTGTCGGCGAAAATAGCGCCGGCAACCCGGTCTACGCGCCCTCTGGCGCGCCTATCTGGCAAGCCCCGAGTATCGATCCGTCACGCAATCTGGTGTATGCCGGTTCCGGGCAGAACTACAGCCGTCCGGCCAGTGACACCAGTGACTCAGTGATTGCTTTTGACATGGACACTGGCGAGATGCAGTGGGTGTATCAGACCACCGGTCAGGATCAGTTCGTCATGGGTTGCCGGCCTGACGGTGCTCACCCCAACTGTCCCGATCCGGGCCCGGATCTCGATATTGGCGCACCGATCGTCACCACCACCCTGTCCAATGGCCAGGACATCGTGGTCGCTGGCACCAAAGGCGCTGAAGTATTCGGACTGGACCCGTCCCGTGATGGCGAAGTACTGTGGCGCACCCGGGTAGGCCGCGGCGGCGCTCTGGGCGGTGTACACTGGGGCATGTCTTTCCATGGGGATACTGTCTATGTGCCGGTCTCTGATCGCAGCGGCATCACTGACGAAGGCGAGCCCCGCCAACCGGGTCTGCACGCCATAGACATGAAAACCGGTGACGTGCTGTGGTACGCACCGGTGCCGGAACGTTGTGCTGGTGAGCGTGGCTGCATGGATGCCTATTCTTCGCCGATCACGGCGACCGATGACCTGATTCTTGCCGGCTCACTCAGTGGTTACCTGTTTGCCCATGACCGCGAGACCGGAGCGCTGCTCTGGGAGTACAATACTGTGCGGGATTATGACGCCATCAACGGCGTTGAGGCCAGCGGTGGCTCACTGGATGCCACCGGCCCGGTGCTGTCGGGCGATTACATGATCGTCAATACCGGATACGCGACCTTTGGCCAGATGCCGGGCAATGCCGTGCTGGTATTCAAGCTCAATCAATAAAAACTGACGCAGATTCAGGGGACAAAACATGAACATGACCAAACACCTGCCAATACTGGCGGCCGCTGCCCTGCTGCTGGCAGCCTGCGGACCGGCGGAACAGTCCGATTCAGCCACGGCAGCGCCACAGACCGCGGCACCCGCCAGTATGCCCAAATACGGGGCTGCGGTGACCACTGAGCGATTGGTGGCGGCTGATGCCGAGCCAGGGCAGTGGATGTCAACCGGGCGTAATTACTGGGAGCAGCGCTTCAGCCCGCTGGATCAAATCAATACTGACAACGTGGACCAGTTGGGTCTGGCCTGGTCGGCTGACCTGGATACCAGCCGTGGCCAGGAAGCGACCCCCATCGTTGTCGACGGCGCCATCTATGTCACCACAGCCTGGAGCATGGTCAAGGCCTATGATGCCGAAGACGGCAGCCTGTTGTGGGAGTTCGATCCCGAAGTGGACCGTGCCAGAGGGGTCGACGCCTGCTGTGACGTGGTCAACCGTGGTGTGGCTGCGTGGGACGGCAAGATTTTCTTTGGCGCCCTGGACGGTCGTCTGATTGCTCTGGACGCGACCACCGGTGAGCAGGTATGGAGTGTGGTGACTACTGACCAGTCCCAACCCTATACCATTACCGGTGCACCTCGCATCGTCGATGGCAAAGTCATCATCGGTAACGGTGGTGGCGAGTACGGCGTGCGTGGTTATATCACCGCTTATGATGCGGATACCGGCGAGCAACACTGGCGTTTCTACACCGTGCCGGGTAATCCCGAAAACGGGTTTGAACAGCCGGAGCTGGAAATGGCTGCCGACACCTGGACCGGGGAATGGTGGGTAATGGGCGGTGGCGGCACCGTGTGGGATTCCATGGCCTATGATCCGGATTCCAACCTGATGTACATCGGTGTGGGTAACGGTTCTCCCTGGAACCAGTCGCTGCGCAGTCCGGGCGGTGGCGATAACCTGTTCCTGACCTCGATTGTGGCCATCAACCCGGATGACGGCAGCTATGTCTGGCACTATCAGACAACGCCCGGTGAGACCTGGGATTACACGGCAACACAGCAGATCATTGTGGCCGACCTGAATATTGGTGGCGAAGATCGCCGGGTGGTCATGCAGGCGCCCAAGAATGGTTTCTTCTACGTGCTGGACGCACTGACCGGCCGACTGTTGTCGGCGGAGAATTTTGTGCCGGTGAGCTGGGCGACCCATATTGACCTGGAGACCGGTCGACCGGTGGAGATACCCGAGGCGCGCTATGATGTCACCAAGCAGCCGATCATAGTGCAGCCCGGGGCGTTGGGCGGTCATAACTGGTACCCGATGTCGTTCAGTCAGAACACCAATCTGGTGTATTTGCCGGCCACGGAAAATTATATGGGTTACTTCGCTCAGGAAGAGTTTGAGCGCTCCGATCGTGGCTGGAATACCGGTACCGACCTGGCCGAGGGTGCACGCCTGGTGGCTGCGGCCGGTGATGCTGCGCCCGAGCGCAAGGCCTATCTGCTGGCCTGGGACCCAATTGCCCAGCAGGAAGTCTGGCGTCAGCCACAACCGTCACCGACGGCTGCTGCCGGGGTGATGTCGACGGCCGGTGGCCTGGTGTTCCAGGGCAATGCCGGTGGCGAGTTTGTGGCCTACCGCGATAGCGATGGTGAGCGCCTGTGGAGTGCCATTACCCAGTCCCACACCGTCGCAGCGCCGGTCACTTACAGTGTTGAGGGCACGCAGTATGTGGCGGTCCTGACGGGTTCACGGGCCTTGCCGCAGGTCGGTCCGGGTGCCATTGGCTCGACGACCCGCGAGTCCAGCAACAATTCGCGCCTGCTGGTCTACAGACTGGGCGGCACCCATCAATTGCCCACCGAAGTGGCTGTTGCTGAAGACCGCGAGCTGAATCCACCGCCACTGCTGGCCAACAATGAAATGCTGGCCCACGGTGAACAGGTGTACGGCCAGTACTGCAGCGTGTGTCATGGCAACAACGCGGCCAGTGATGGTGCCGGGGTATTCCCGGATCTGCGTTACACGGAGCGCTTGCATGACATTGAAGACTGGAATGCTGTGGTGCTGGGCGGTGAGCTGGCATCCGGTGGCATGGTGTCGTTTGCCGGTCAGCTGGAAGAGTCCGACTCAGAAGCTGTGCTGCAGTATGTTATTTCACGTGCCAACGCTCTGCTGGATGCACAGTGAGCGAAACGTTTTACAGTTACTACGATTCGCCCGTCGGCAAATTATTGCTGGCGGGTGATGAGAGTGCGCTGACACTGATCAGTTTCCCCGGTGGCAAGGCGGCCAGGCAGCCGGCGCCAGACTGGTTGCGGCGTAACGAGTTGTTTACTACCGTCAAGCAGCAATTGTCTGGTTATTTTGCTGGGGAAATCACCGAGTTTGACCTGGCACTGCGACCGGAAGGTACGGCTTTTCAGCTGCTGGTCTGGCAGGCATTGCAAAAAATACCCTATGCTGAAACCTGCAGTTACGGTGATATTGCTTTGATGGTGGGCAAGCCCGAGGCGAGCAGGGCAGTGGGCGCGGCCAATGGACAGAACCCTTTGCCGATTGTCATCCCCTGTCATCGTGTGATTGGCAGTAACGGCGATCTGACCGGTTTTGGTGGTGGCCTGGCCTGCAAAAAACATTTACTGGCACTGGAGCAGGCTCATACGCCTTTCTGCCTGCAGTAACAGTTCACGCTCACGGACTGGCCACGATGCAGCGATTGCGACCGGCTACCTTGGCCTGATACAGAGCCCTGTCGCTTAGCTCAAGCCAGGCCTGATAATTGTCAAGGCCATCATTAATCTCTGCAATGCCCAGACTGATCGTGACCTGAAGCGGTGTACCTTCCCAGTCAACCACTGTAGCGGCAACTTTTTCCCGTAAGCGTTCTGCGACAAGCAGTGCCTGATCCTGCGTTGTCTCTGGAAGCACCAGAGCAAATTCTTCACCACCGTAGCGTCCGGAAATATCGGTCGAACGTTGTGCCTGTGACACGACGCTGGCAATCGCACGCAGCACTTCATCACCTGCCGAATGGCCATGAGTGTCATTGACTATTTTGAAATGATCGATATCGAAAAGGATCAAGGTGGCAGGGCGTTTGCTTCGCAGGCAGCGTTTGAATTCCCGCGCCAGGCACTCTTCCCAATAACCGCGATTGTGCAGTGTGGTGAGTTTGTCGGTACGACTGAGCTGTTTCAGGGTCTGGTTGGCGGATTCCAGCTGCTTTTTGCGCGTTGCAATTTCAGTCACGTCGTAGACCAGCAGGCAGACACTGGTGATTTCGCCATTCAGGCCGCTAAGCGGAATCAGCGTAATGTTCTGGTACATTAGCGTCGATTGCCCGGTTAGCGGTCGTGTGCTTTTGAAATTGAACAGGCGTGGGTGTTCCTCCCAGGTACAGAAGGCACGACTTTGCAGACTGAAAACAGAGTCGATTTTACGTTTCAGCCAGGACCCTGGCAGATCAGGAAACAAAGCAAACAGGTTCTGTCCCCGGGCGTGACTGATGGCAATGCCGCTGTGATTCTCCATGAAGCTGTTCCACATCTGCACCTGGTAGTCAGCGTCAAGCAGAACCAGGCCATTGTCCAGGGTCTGCAGCAATTGCATGATCAAGTGCAGGCTGCTCATGTCGGTGCTGGTTGATGATGAATTCAGCATGATATTTGTTCTCCGACGTCCTGCAGCAATGATTCCACTCTCGCACGTAATGCCGGAATTGAGTCTTCGGTCATCAGCAGTAGCAGGTGGCAGTCCATATCAGGTGTCGACAGATGGTAGGAAATATTGATAGCCAGCACGGTTACCTGGCTCGATTCACTGTCCAGCAACAAGGTGCATTGCTGTTCATGACCCAGCACGACCGGATAGCTGTGATTGAATTCTATGTCCAGTTGTTGACTGATGCCTTTCAGGCAGGAACCTACCAGTAACTCTGACAGGTCAGTCAATATTCCCGCGTGTGAGTTACTGTCTTCAGGCATATCCAGCGCGACCAGCGATTCAAGATCAGAGAATTTATCCGAGCTCATCAGAAAGATTGCTTCACCGGCCACGCCATTGCCACTGAAGCCGTGGGAAACAGCGCTCATGGATGGGTCTTGAGCGTACGACAGATGACTTCCCAGCTGCCTGTAGGGCGTGACAAAGACCTCGGGCACGGGAAGCTGGATAAAGGTACCCAACAGTTCACTCAACCGGCTGCCAGCCTGACCCATGGCAATATTGACCACTTCCCGCAGCGCCTGGAGAAAATCGGTGCGGGGATATTCCGGTGCCGACGGGTCGGCGCGCGGGTGGGTGCTATCGGCGAGCGACAATATGCCGTAGCGCTCGAGTACTGCGCTGATTTGATCCGGCGCCACGGGTTTGCGGATGAAGTCCAGCGCGCCCTTGGCCATGACCCGCGAACGCGCCTCCGCCTGGATGTCACCGGAGACCACCAGCACCATGGTGGGCAGGTCATCGGCGCGAATCTGATCCAGCACTTCATAGCCGTTCATGACCGGCATATTAAGATCCAGGAACAATAAATCTGCCTTGCCTTCGTGGATCGCTGCAATCGCCTGTTTGCCGTCTTCGGCAAAACTCACAGCGATATCCCAGTCCGCTGGCAGTGAGCGGGCCATCTGGCGTCGCGCCAGGGAAGAGTCGTCACAAATCAGAACGGCTAAAGTCACATGTTTGTCTCAGGTCAGGTTAAACAATATCGCCGGCAGTGTAACACATTGTGACAATTAAACATGCAGACAAACCTGGCGCCGGGCATTATACTTCAGCCGATTCACATGATGTTGATACGTCCCAACTGCAGGAGCGCAGACCCATGAAGCTACTGAGCACAGGCTTTCCCAAGGCCGTTTGAGACACCATCGTCACAAGACGCTGGCAGTCTCAAATCCAGTTTCCAAGCTGGCCTGCAACCGTCGCTACGGTAGCGAGCCATATCTATAGCTTGCCGGTTCAATGACCTGGCGCCCTCGCGCCTTGATCATACAACAACAGACTCACGTGTCTGCACCGGTTTTCAGGGTTTGTATCATGTTGACTAAAATTCGGGCAGGCCTGAGCCTGTTCAGACAGGCATTGGTTGGCAACGCCACCATCAATTACACCGAAGGTTCGATCGCAAGGGCGACATTTCTGTTGTCCGTTCCCATGATTCTGGAAATGGCGATGGAGTCCATCTTCGCCATCGTCGACATTTTTTTTGTTGCGGGTCTGGGGGCGGAGGCAGTTGCCACAGTCGGTTTGACGGAAGCGGTCATTTCACTGTTGTACGCACTGGCGATTGGCCTGAGTATGGCGGCCACTGCGCTGGTCGCCCGCCGCATCGGCGAAAACAATCCGGCAGCCGCTGCCGTGGTTGCGGGCCAGGCAATCTGGGTAGGCATGGCGGTGTCGATACTGGTTGGTATCGTCGGGTTTTTCTATGCAGGCCGCATTCTGACCCTGATGGGCGCCGATGATGCGGTCCTAGCCACCGGTGAAACCTATACCCGCATCATGTTCTCCGGGTCCTTTACCATTGTTTTCCTGTTCCTCAACAACGCCATTTTCCGTGGCGCCGGCGATGCCAGTATTGCCATGCGTGCATTGGTGCTGGCCAATGGTATCAATATCGTGCTCGACCCGATGCTGATATACGGCTGGGGGCCGTTCCCGGAACTGGGTCTTACCGGTGCGGCCGTGGCGACCAATATTGGTCGTGGTGTGGGCGTGGCGTATCAAGTGTACTACCTGTGTGCGCACAATCGCCGGATTCGCCTGGTGCTGACTGATCTGGTCTTGCGCCTGGCCATCGTTGCTCAGTTGTTGCGTATTTCTGTCGGGGGTATTGCCCAGTTTCTGATTGCAACGGCGAGCTGGGTTTTCCTGATGCGCCTGGTGTCCAATTTCGGCAATGAAGCGGTGGCCGGTTACACCATTGCCATCAGGGTCATCATTTTTGTCATCCTGCCTTCCTGGGGGCTTAGCAATGCCGTCGCCACACTGGTGGGTCAGAACCTTGGCGCGGGCAAGCCCGATCGGGCAGAGCGAACGGTCTGGCAAGTGGTCGGCTACAATGTCAGTTACATGTTGCTCGTCGGACTGGTACTGATTCTGTTCCCGGTATGGGTGATGGCATTCTTCAGCACTGACCCGGATGTGGTGGCCAGCGGTATACAGAGCCTGCGCATACTGAGCTACGGCTTCGTTTTTCTGGCGATCGGTTCAGTGGTGACTCAGGCTTTCAACGGGGCCGGTGATACCATGACGCCTACCTGGATCAATGGTTTCAGCTTCTGGCTGGTACAGATTCCTTTGGCCTGGACGCTGGCCATGGCAGCCGGATGGGGTGCGGAAGGTGTATACTGGTCCATCTTTATCGGTGATCTGACCATGGGCCTGATTGGCACCTGGCTGTTTATGCGCGGTAGCTGGAAACGGCGATCGGTATAAGGCAGTTTTTTTGCAGTCAGTCGGGTGCACGTTGCCGGGTTACACAGCAGACACAAAAGGTAAGACATGCAAAGCAGTCAGCATCACATTATCGCCAGCGTATCAGCCTGGCTGGCACAGGATCGGCCTGTGTGGTTGTGCACAATTCTCAAAACCTGGGGATCTTCGCCCAGGCCGGTTGGCGCCATGATGGCCTGCACCCTGCAGGGTGAGATGGCAGGGTCGATTTCCGGCGGTTGCATTGAAGAAGACTTTCTCGATCAGCTACGCACGGGCAGCCTGAAACAGCGTTATGAAGCTGAACTCAAACCGTTTATCGTGCAGTATGGCGTTTCTGTCGAAGAGCAGGCGCGACTGAAACTGCCCTGCGGGGGGCAGTTACATGTACTGGTCGAGTTCATCGAACCGGTACCGGCCATGATCAATGTATTCGCGGAACTGTCAGCTGCGCTAAACGATCATCAACGTATCAGTCGTCATGTTGATCTGCTGACCGGCGAAATCACTACCCGCCAGGTTGCATCTGACGAGGCGATAACGCTGGATGACCAGCATATGCTGCACAGCCTCAGCCCGCGTTATCGTCTGCTGCTGCTGGGTGCGGGTGATGTAGCCCGTTATGTGGCAGAGCTGGCACTGATCATGGATTATGAGGTGACACTGTGCGACCCGCGCCCCGCCTATCTGGACAACTGGCAGGTGCCGGGTGTGCATCTGTCAGCAGACCTGCCCGATGACGTGGTGCGTGATCAGTTCAGCAACCCTTACAGTGGCATCATCGCCCTGGCACATGATCCTCGCGTGGATGACATGGCGCTGATGGAAGCGCTTAAAACCGATGCCTTCTATATTGGTGCCATGGGGTCAGAGCGCACATCCGCCAATCGGCGTTTGCGTCTGCCGGAGTTGGGCCTCAGTGACGATGAAATTGCCCGCCTGCATGCCCCCATCGGATTTGCCATTGGCAGTAAAACACCCGCGGAGATCGCCATAGCCATCATGGCGCAGGTGACCTCGGTACGTAATGCGCCGGCATGATTGTCCGCCCAGAAAAAACGGCGCAGACTCCCTGAAGGAAACTGCGCCGTTGTGATCAGGCCTTAAAGTGACTGATCAGTCGTCCGACAAATGCCCAAAATCTTCGTCGTAATCGGCCATCGCCGCCTGCAGCACAGTTGTGGCGTGATCGAAACCGTACGCTGGGCCGATAGAGACCTTGTTGTCCTTGCCCGGTACCATTTTATAGGTATTGAAATAGTGCGCGATGCGTTCGACCAGGATGGGCGGCAACTCTGAAATATCATTCATGTGGCCATAGGCAGGATCGTCCTGCACGATGGCAATGATCTTGTCATCGGCTTCACCGCCATCATTCATCGGCAGTCCGCCCACCACTTTTGCCTTGATCAGGATTTCGCTGCGGTCGATGGGGCGTTCGCTGATCACACAGATATCAAGTGGATCGCCATCACCACATTCCGAGCCTGGCATCAGGTCACGAACACGGTTGCCACAGTAGGTACGTGGAATGAAACCATACAGGGTAGGTTGCTGTGCCGATGTTCGCTGTGGTCGATCGATACACAGGTAACCGGTGTCCTTGTCGATCTCGTATTTCATCTGGTCGAACGGCGTGATTTCGATGTAGGCATTGACCACGCGGGGCAGATCCGGGCCAACTTCAAGGCCATGCCAGGGGTGTGGGCGCCAGCGAGAGAACGAAGGGGACTGTTTCATGGGCAAGTGGATCCTTGTGACAAATCGGGTTGTTTGAAAGTGGAGACGGGTAAAAGCCGCGCATTATAACAACAGCCTCAGGCGATGTGTAGGGACTGTTGGCCGGGCCACGGCATCAGCAGGCAACCGGCGCAAGCCCCGGGTGCAGCTGATTGGCCAGCTGCAGCAGGATGTGGTCCTGTCCCCATGCTGCGCTGAACATGACACCGATGGGCAGACCAGTCGCACTGCGATGCAGTGGTAGTGAGATGCTCGGCTGTCCGGTGCCATTGTAGAGCGCGGTAAACGGGCTGTAGGCGGCATAGCGGCGAGCATACTCGTGTATGTCTTCGGCGTTCATGTCCAGCCAGCCCAGTGGCGCGGGTGGCAGTGCCAGCACCGGCGACAGCACCAGGTCGTGATGCTCATGGAAGGCCGCCATCTGGTGTTCGGCCCGTTTCAGTGTGTCCAGTGCTGCCAGATACCGTGCCGCCGTGGTTTTCATACCGCTAGCGGCCATGCGCCGGGTTGATTCGGCCAGCCCGGCCTGTTCAAGCGTCTGACCGCTGGTCTCCAGACCGGGGGCGATTATCTGACCGACATGGACATTGATCACCGTCGACATTGCCCGGCCGATCGTTTCGTAGTCAACGGGTGGTGGCAGAATGTCAATCTGGTGGCCTGCGTGTTCACACTGACGCATCGCCTCATCCACTGCGGCCAGACAGTCTTCATGGATGGGGAGTCCGGCCGGGTGCTGGCGTTGCACGGCTATGCGCAGTTTGCCCGGTGGACGCAGATGAGCGTCATAGTAGGCGCCGGAGAAGTCCGGCAGAGGAAACAGAGCGGGTTTGTGCAAGCGCAGCAGATCCAGAAATGCTGCGCTGTCCCGGACTGATCGGGTCAGGGCATGACCCACACTCATGCCGCTCCACGCACTTCCCATATCGGGCTCGACAACTGTCAGGCCCCGGCTGGGTTTGAGCCCCACCAGACCGCAACAGGCAGCCGGGATACGAATGGAGCCGCCGCCGTCACTGCCATCAGCGGCCGGCACAATGCCGGCCGCCACGGCCGCTGCCGAGCCGCCACTGGAGCCGCCGCTGCTGTGGTCGCGGTTGTGAGGATTGCGACTGCTGCCGAACAGGGAAAACTCGGTACTGATGGTCAGGCACAGTTCGGGCGTATTGGTGCTGCCAAAGGCAACCAGCCCGGCATTGCGATAGCGTGCCATGATGGCACTGTCGTGGCTGGCAACCTGACTTTGATAAAGTCGTGTACTGCGCGTGTGGGGCCAGTCCGCAACGGCGTTGACCTCCTTGATCAGAAATGGCACCCCAACCAACCGGTCATGCATGGCCGTATCGGCTCGCTGACCACCTGACTGGTCAATCTGCAGCGCCTGCTGACGGGCGTTGTCACGATCCTGGTGGACAATGGCCTTGAGCTGGGGATTCAGCTGGTCGCACTGGGCGAAGGCAGATGCCAGTAACTCACTGGCACTGACCTGGCCGGTCCGGCGCAAGTCAGCCATGGCGATGGCATCAAGTCGGGTATATTCTTCAGTCGTCAGCATGTATTCGATTCCTTGAGCCAGTCGTGCAATATGGCATGGCGATGCTCATCAGCGGCGGCGGGTTCACCGCCAATGGCGGCGGGCGTTCGGCTGAACCTGGGCGCCGGGGCTGCCTGGGTGATGCCGTTGAGGGTAACAAAGGTCTGTCTGGCGGCGTTGTGTGGATGCGCAGCTGCTTCGTGGGTATCCAGCACCGGCGCAAAGCAGGCATCACTGCCCTCCAGCAATGCGCACCATTCATCCCGGGAACGGGTTCTGAACACGTCAGCAAGTTTTACTTTCAGTGCAGGCCACTGCCTGGCATCCATTTGTGCCTTGAATGCCGGATCGTCTATCTCGCACAGTTGCAGCAGGGTGGCGTAAAACTGTGGTTCAAGCGGTCCAATGCTGATGAATTTGCCATCGGCGCAGGCGTAGCTGTTGTAAAAATGGGCGCCACCATCAAGCATATTGGTGCCCGGCTCAGGGCGCCAGTTGCCCGCTGCCTGCAATCCGTGGAACAGGCTCATGAGACTGGCAGAACCATCGGTCATGGCGGCATCCACGACCTGTCCAAGGCCTGAGCGACGGCTTTCCAGCAGTGCTGCCAGCACGCCGGTGGCCAGCAACATGGCACCACCGCCATAGTCACCAACCAGGTTGAGCGGCGGGGAGGGCGGTTGGCCGTCACGGGACATGGCGTGCAGGGCGCCGGAGAGCGCGATGTAGTTGATGTCGTGGCCGGCTGCCTGGGCCAGGGGCCCGGATTGTCCCCAGCCGGTCATGCGGCCATATACCAGCCGCGGATTCCGCTCCAGACAAAGTTCAGGCCCCAGTTCCAGGCGTTCCATCACGCCTGGCCGGAAACCTTCCAGCAATGCATCGGCCTGCGCGATCAGCGATTGTGCAATGGCCAGCTCTTCTGGCTGCTTCAGATCCAGCGCTATCGAGCGCCGTCCGCGATTGACGGGGTTGTCCTGATGGGCAACCGGACTTCCCTGTCGGTCAATACGAACGACGTCAGCCCCCATATCCGAGAGCATCATGCCGCAGAATGGCACAGGGCCGATGGCGGCCATTTCGATGATTTTGAATCCGTGCAGGGGTCCGCTCATGTTTTATGAATTCGTTCATTTTGTTATTGATTTTAGGGCTGTGATCTTACATTCTTGCTGTTTGGCCAACCAGGGCTATGCAGGCAGAATAATCAAAGACACACCGGTAAGGACGAGGTTTTACCATGCAATTAAAAGAAAAAACAGCCTTTATCACGGGAGCGGCGTCAGGATTGGGACTGGCGACGGCACAACGTTTCATTGCCGAAGGCGCCAATGTCATGTTGTTTGATCTGGATGCCGACCGGGTTCAAAAGGTTGCCGCTGAGCTTGGCAGCCAAGCCAGTTGGGCCGCCGGAGATGTCAGCGATGAGGAGCAGGTTGAAGCAGCCGTGCAAAAAACGCTCAGCACTTTTGGTGCCCTGCATGTTAATGTCAACAGTGCCGGGATAGGCGCTGCAGCCAAAACCGTTGGACGTGACGGACCGATGCCGCTGGCGCAGTTCCAGCGAGTCATTCAGGTCAACCTGCTGGGCACCTTCAATGTACTGCGGCTGTGTGCTGCGGCGATGCAGAGCAATGGACCGCAGACTGACGATAATGAGCGTGGTGTGATTATCAATGTGGCCTCCGTTGCCGCCTATGATGGACAAATGGGGCAGGCTGCCTACAGCGCCTCCAAGGGCGGCATTGCGGCCATGACCTTGCCCATCGCCAGGGACCTGGCGCGAGAGGGTATTCGGGTGATGACCGTGGCGCCAGGCATATTCGCCACACCATTGATGCAGGCTTCACCGCAGCCGGTGAAAGACGCACTGGTCGACATGATTCAGTTTCCAAAACGCATGGGGTTACCAGAGGAATTCGCTGATGTGGCGGTCCACATAGTCAACAGTACCTACCTGAATGGTGAGGTTATTCGGCTGGATGCGGCAATCCGCATGGCAGCGCGCTAGGAGACTTATCAATGACAGGCACTACCCATACGCCCCCCTGGATGAATGAAGAGCTGAATATCATGCGCTCACATATTGCGCGGTTTTTTGAGCGCGAGTTTGTGCCACACATCAAACGCTGGGATGAGCAGGGCATGGTTGATCGTGACGCCTGGCGGAAGGCCGGTGAGGCCGGCATCCTGTGTGCATCAGTCCCCGTGGAATACGGCGGTGGCGGTGGTGATTTCCGGCACGAGATGGTCATTGAAGAGGAAATGGCACGAGCCGGGGTCACCGGTATCGGCAATTCAGTGCATTCCGGTATTGTGGCTCACTATGTTCTGAATTACGGATCGGAAGAACAAAAACAGCGATGGCTGCCGAAGATGGCCAGCGGTGAGCTGGTTGGTGCGATTGCCATGACGGAGCCGGGAACCGGTTCTGACTTGCAGGCAGTGGCGACAACTGCAACAAAAACCGATGGTGGTTATCGTGTTAATGGGCAGAAAACCTTTCTGACCAATGGGCAATTGGCCAACCTGATTTGCGTGGTCGTCAAGACCGACCCGGGGGCCGGCAGCAAAGGCGTGTCCCTGCTGATGCTGGAGACAGAATCACCGGAGGCACAGCAGGGTTTTCAACGAGGTCGTAATCTGGAAAAAATTGGTCTGAAGGCGCAGGATACCTCGGAAGTATTTTTTGATGACGTGTTTGTGCCGTCCGCAAACCTGCTGGGACAGTCCGAAGGGCTTGGGTTTACGCAATTGATGGAACAGCTGCCGCAGGAACGTCTTATTATTGCGGTCAGCGCCTGTGTTGCCATGGAAAGGGCGTTGAATTATACCTGTGACTACGTCAAACAGCGCAAGGCATTTGGCAAGCGTATTGTTGATTTTCAGAATACCCAGTTCAAATTGGCGGAAAGGCTCACTGAGGCGCGTATTGCCCGGGTATTTGTTGATGACTGTGCCATGAAACTGCTGGACGGCAAGCTGGATGCATCAACAGCTGCCATGGCAAAATGGTGGACGACACAAAAGCAGTGCGAGATTGTCGATGAGTGTCTGCAGTTTTTTGGTGGTTACGGATACATGATGGAGTATCCGATTGCCAAAATGTATATCGATGCCCGGATTCAGAAAATTTATGGCGGCAGCAACGAGATCATGAAACTATTGATTGCACGGGATATCTGACTGCCTGGGTGAGCTTATGCCGCAACGGCCTGCATGACCCGGTCCCGGCCGTCGCGCTTGCCCTGGTAGAGTGCTTCATCGGCGCGGCGGATAATGTCACTGATGTTCTGGTCGTTGTCACAGATCTCGGTCATGGCAAAAGTGGCAGTGATCTGGATGGTACGACCATCCTTGATGATGGCTGCCGAGCGTAATGACTGTCGCATGCGTTCGGCGATCGACACGGCCTGATCCAGACGGGTTTCTGGCAGGATCAGAATGAATTCCTCCCCGCCAAACCGCCCCAGAATGTCGCAGCTGCGAAGCGGCGCCTGGAATGCGTCAGCGACTGCCCGAAGTACCTGGTCGCCAAAGTCATGACCATGTTCGTCGTTGATGCGCTTGAAGTGATCCAGGTCGATCATGCCCAGCGCCAGGCTTGTCCCGTGTCGCCGGTAACGATCCAGCTCACGGGCAAACAGCATTTCGTACTGTCGACGGTTGCTCAGGCCGGTCAGCGGATCCGTCAGCGCCTGATGCTGCAGCTCGACTTCCAGGGTTTTGCGGTGGGCAATCTCGTCGGCCAGGGCTCGATTGGCGTCTTCAGCTCTCAGCAGTGCTGCGAAGGCTTTACGGTTGCCGATATTGATCCGTTGCGCTGCCGCAAAACCAATGACAATCGGCCAGGCCAGTACGATGGCGACCAGCATGAGCTCACCGGCGCCGCCACCGGCGATGATGACGTTCACGACCACCATGGCGAAACCAGTCAGGGCGATGAGATTGGTCAGGTGCAGCCGATTGGGGACAAACACATATACACTGAGCAGCATCATCATCATGATGGCCAGGCCAAAAGCGCCATTGTCAGGCAATAGATAGGGGTAAGCAAAAAACAGCGGGTAGCCAGCGATAGCCACCCAGGTTACCGGCCAGCCCCAGGTGGCCCAGTGAGGTTTGTGTGGCAGCATGTAGGCCAGGGCAAGCAGCAACATGACATGGCCCAGACGCAGGCTCAGCAGAATGTAAAATTCTGTGCTGGCGCCCAGTGCTACCCAGTCCGGCCAGGCGAAGATGAACAGCAGAAAAGCCCATAGCTTGAGTGCCAGGGCAAGAAATCTGGCGACATCAGCTTCGACGTGCTGACGGTAGGCGTGCTCAGTGGCCGGATCTGAAAATTCGGCAGTCCACCGGGATATCGCCAGGCTGTGTTTTTTTGTATCGATCATTTGTCGGAGTATAGCGGGTTTCCTGTTGCGCTGACATAGCTGAAGTCAGCCCGGCTCGTTACAGAAAGCTGGTCATTCAATCCTTCGGGCGCAGTGACAGACCAAAGTCCTCAGTCGGGGCTGCGCTGGAACCGTCGCCCAGCTGAATCTTCAGGCGCAGGTTGTTTTTGGAATCAGCATTTTTCATGGCATCCTCCAGACTGATGCGACCAGCCTGGTATAATGCCAGCAGCGCCGTATCAAAGGTCATCATGCCCAGTTCGGCCGAGCGTTCCATGGATTCACGAATCTCGTCAATTTTGCCGGATTTTATCAGATCACAGACGCGCGGGGTGCCCAGCAGGATTTCGAATGCGGCTGCCCGCCGGCCGTCAGAGGAAGGAATCAGTCGCTGTGAGATCAGCCCGCGCAGGTTCAGCGACAGGTCCAGGAGCAGTTGATGATGACGCTCTTCAGGGAAAAAATTGATGATCCGGTCAAGTGCCTGATTGGCGTTGTTGGCATGCAAGGTGGAGACACACAAATGCCCGGTTTCGGCGAATGCCAGGGCGTGTTCCATGGTTTCACGGCTGCGGATCTCGCCAATCAGGATGACGTCAGGGGCCTGGCGCAGAGTATTCTTCAGCGCCGTTTCATAGCTGATGGTATCGATACCAACTTCGCGCTGACTGACGATGGATTTTTTGTGGGGATGGATGAATTCAATCGGATCTTCAACGGTAATGATATGGCCATCGGAATTCTGGTTACGATAGTCGATCAACGCGGCCAGTGATGTTGACTTGCCGGATCCGGTGGCGCCAACAAACAGCAACAGCCCGCGTTTCTCCATGATCAGCTGCTTCAGTGTGTCGGGCAGGCCCAGCGCCTCGGGCTGCGGTATCTCGGTTTTGACGTGCCGGACCACCATGGCGAGCTGGCCGCGCTGGCGAAAAATATTGGCTCGAAATCGACCTGCGGCAGGTTCGTCGATGGCCAGATTGAGCTCAGGCTCCCGTTCAAACTGTTCGCGCTGCTCTGCTGTCATGATCGCGTGCGCGGCCGCAGCGACATCGTCGGCGCTCAGCGGCTGATCGGAGAGCGCCTGCATATGGCCAAAGACCTTTATCATGGGGGCGGCATGGACAGTCAGGAAAAGATCAGAGGCTTCCTGCGCCACCATCGTCGTTAGCAGTTTGTCGAATTGCATGGGTTTACTCCGGCTGTCTGTGCAGATCCGATTGGTGGGCGTTGCTCAGAAACGGCGCTCCGTGTACCAGTTGACTTCGCGTGACGATTTGTCGATCTGCTCGCAGACATCAAGCGTCAGCGCAAACAACGCCATGCGCACCAGTACGCCGTTGTCGGTTTGCCGGAAAATCGCCAGACTGGGGTGCTGGTTCAGGTCATTGTCCAACTCGTTGGCGTCATCGCGGGAATCGCGTGGCAGCGGGTGCATGATGACGGTGTTGGGCTGGCAATACTGCGTGTAGATGGATTGGTTCAGGCGGAATCGGCCGCGGTACAGGTCAGCTTCCGGTTTGCTGGCGAAACGTTCTTCCTGAATGCGCGTCAGGTAAACAATGTCATTGCTCACCAGGCCGGACTCCATATCCTCGGTTTCGGCGACTTCATGTCCGCGTTGCCGCAGGTCTTCGACAATGGCTGCGGGCATCGCCAATTCCTGGGGTGAGATCAGGGTAAATTTGACACGTTCGTACAGACTGACGAGTTTGGACAGGGAGTGCACGGTACGCCCGTGTTTAAGATCACCGATCATGGCGATATGCATGCCGTCGATATTCTGCTGTCGCGACTTCAGTTCTTTCTTGATGGTGTAAAGGTCAAGCAGTGCCTGACTGGGATGTTCATTGGGGCCATCTCCGGCATTCAGTACCGGCACCCGGCTGGCCTTGGCGAATTCACTCACCGACCCGGCCTGTGGATGGCGCATGACAATGATGTCACTGTAGCCGCTCATCACGCGACCCGTATCGTAGAGAGATTCACCTTTGGTCAGCGAGCTGGCCTTGATGTCGGTGGTTTCCCGTACTTCGCCGCCCAGCAGATTGAAGGCGCAGCCAAAGCTGACGCGGGTGCGGGTACTGGGCTCAAAAAACATATTGCCAAGTATGGCGCCGTCCAGCACCTTGGTCATGCGCTCGCGGTGGGCGTAAGGCCTCATGCTGTCGGCGACCTCGAAGATTCGTTCCACGTCTGCTCGTTCGAACTGGGTTACACTGAGTATATGGGCTCCGGGGAAACGCATAGGGCAAGGTCCTTTGGTATCGCTGTGACAATGGTGCAAATAGTACACCATCTGTCCGGCGGCAGCCGAATGCTGTGCAAAAAATCTCTGTGTTATAGTCAGCACTGTCGTGCGCGGGCTGCGTGCGGATGTATTCGACAACAGGCAAGGATTAGGGCAAAAAGGGGCAGGGCATGGCAGGGGACGTCACCACGGCGAGTATATACTGGCACGATTACGAAGCGTTTGGCGCCGATGCCCGGCGTGACCGGGCGTCGCAGTTTGCCGGTGTCCGTACTGATCTGGATCTTAATGAGATTGATGAGCCGTTGGTCATTTACTGTCAGCCTGCGGTCGACATGTTGCCGCATCCACAGGCCTGCCTGATAACCGGCATCACCCCGCAACTGGCCAGGCAGCGCGGCCTGCCCGAGGCTGAATTTATCCGGCAGATTCACCAGCAGTTTGTCCAGCCGCAGACCTGTGGGGCGGGTTATAACAGCATCCGGTTTGATGATGAATTGACCCGACAACTGTTGTACCGCAATTTCCATGATGCCTACGAACGTGAGTGGAAGAATGGCAATTCGCGCTGGGATATCATTGATGTTGTGCGCCTGTGTTACGCCTTGCGCCCTGAGGGTATTGTCTGGCCGCAGAACGACGAGGGTGTTGTGTCATTTCGCCTGGAAGCGCTCAGTGCTGCCAATGGCATCAGTCACCAGGATGCGCATGATGCCCTGTCCGATGTGCGCGCTACCATTGCCCTGGCAAAACTGATCAAAACCCACCAGCCACGTCTGTTTGATTATGCGTTCTCGCTACGCAGCAAGCACCGTGTCAATGAGCTGGTCGACGTCACCGCGCATACACCGGTGCTGCATGTGTCATCCATGTATCCCGCCCGGCTGGGCTGTCTGGCGCTGACGCTGCCATTGGCAGCACACCCTGTCGATAGCAATGGCATTCTGCTGTATGACCTGCGCCATGATCCGTCCCCGTGGCTGGACATGACAAGCGAACAGTTGCGGCAAAGTCTGTTCAAATCCCGGGAAGAAATGACAGACGATGAACAGAGACTGCCGGTCAAGGTCATGCATGCAAACCGGTGTCCCATGCTGGTATCGCCGTCTGCGTTGACGGCAGATCGGGCAGAGCAACTACAGATTGATATGGGCCAGGCACGGGAGCATTGGCAGCGTATTGTTGCCAGAGCGGATTTCATGGACCGGATAGTCGAGGCATTTGCTGCCCGGCCTGATTTTGCAGCACCGTCAGATCCTGATTTTATGTTGTATTCTGGTGGTTTTTTCAGCGCAGCAGATAAACGCGTAATGGCCAGGGTACGTCAGATGAGCCCACATGAGCTGGCTGCAGAGTCAGCGCAACTGGTCTCTGCATTTGGCGATTCACGACTGCCGGACATGCTGTTCCGGTATCGGGCGCGTAATTATCCGCAGTCGCTGACTCCAACTGAACAACAGGCCTGGCGGGACTTCTGTCGCCAGCGACTTACCCGCCAGGCGGATGTGCCGGGTGCCGGGCCGGATCTGGCCAGCTTTACGGAATGTCTGTCTGACTTGCGCCAGCGTGTGGTTGACGATCAGCAACAACAGCTGTTGGCGGAATTGCAGCACTGGTGTGACGAGGTTTGCCAGTGTTGATGAAAATCGTTAGAATCGCGCGCGCCGCCCAATCCATCACCAGGTTGACCGAAAATGGATCCATTCAAGGATATCAGACCCTACCATGACGAAGAAATTCGTCCGGTACTGGATGGGCTGCTGAAAGACCGCGATTTCATTCGCAGTATCGCCAGTTTCAGTTATCCGAAACTTTATCGCTGGTTGCCCTCATTGCTGACGATGATGACGCGCAAGCGACTCACCGCGCAGTTGAAAGACGTCAACAGCGTCAAGACCATGCAGGATGTCATCGCTGGCTACATGGATCAGATGATCGAGCGTACCACCTCGCGTCTGACCAATAGCGGCCTCGATAAACTGTCGCACGATAAATCCTATCTGTTCATCAGCAATCATCGTGACATTGCCATGGATCCGGCGTTTGTGAACTACATGCTGTATCACGCCGGCTTTGACACATTGTACATTGCTATTGGTGACAATCTGCTTAAACGCCCGTTTGTCACTGACCTGATGCGGCTCAACAAGAGTTTTATTGTCAAGCGCTCCCTGAAAGGTCGCGAGCTGCTGAAGTCATCAAAACAATTGTCTGAATATATCCATCACTGCATCGACATCAAGCGCAACGTCTGGATTGCACAACGTGAAGGGCGTGCCAAGGATGGGGTGGATCGCACTGACACGGCGCTGCTGAAAATGCTGGGTATGGCGCGTCGTCCGCAACCGCTGGCTGAGGCGCTGCAGTCATTACACATCGTACCGGTGTCAATCTCCTATGAATTTGATCCCTGCGATGCGCTCAAAGGTGACGAGCTGCAGCAGAAACAGCAAGCCGGTACCTACCAGAAGGATGAACAAAGCGATATCCACAGTATTGTCACCGGCATGGTCGGCTTCAAGGGCCATGTTCATGTCGCATTCGGCGATGAGCTGGCGTTAAGCGACGAGATGGATGACGAAGCCATTGCCGGGCTGGTGGATGGCCAGGTGATCAACAATTATCTGTTGCAGCAGACCAATCTGCTGGCTCTCAGGCAGTTGCAGGAAGCGTCACCGGAGTCGGTGCCGGCACTGACTGACGAAGGCAGGCAGGTGCTGGCGGCGCTGGATCCGGAGCCTGCAACGGAGTCTACATTCAACGCGCGACTGGCTGCCATGCCCACGGGCGTGCAGACCCATGTCCGACTGATGTATGCCAACCCGGTCATCAGTCGTTTCGCTGCGGTGAAGCCGCAATAATCGTTCAGATTTTCTGACGAATATGTTGCAGACGATTAAGCAGCGTACTTCGGCTGAGTGGCAATAGCGGACCCAGGCACAGAAATTCCATGTCGGTCTGTTGCATCTGTTGCAGTTTGTCTTTCTGCGTCAGTGGCATACGGCCCAGGCCACGCTGCAACTGATTTAGCTGTTGCTGCATGCGAATGGCTTTGTCCGCTGCAGGTGTGTCCGCGCCACTCATTATCTCCGCAGCGACACACAACTCGCGGCCTCTGTTTTCCTGTCTGGCCGCCATGGCCGGCCACTCCGCAGGTTTATGCAGGCTCTGCTGCAGCTGCCGAAAGCGCTTTTTCATGGCCTGCTCGATGTCTGCATCGGCAATGCTGCCCAGTTCTCGCCAGCTTTCTTCCAGTGCGTCAGCGGCAAGGTCAGGTGCTTCTCCCGCCAGCAGCATCTCTTCATACTGCTGGCAGAATGCAGCTTTGGCCTGAACCTGTTGCATCAGTTGCAGTACTTTTTTGTCCGGCGTGGCTCGCAGTCGTGCTTCATATTTACGGCTCAGCTGGTTGAACTGATCCTGCAGGGCTTTGCGCTCAGCTTTCATGTCCGGTGTCAGGGTTGCCCGGAATTCCTGAGCCAGTGTGTTGAACTGACTGCGACTCTGACTGAATTCTTCGTCGCTCAGGGCCAGCAGACTGGAGATTTTTCGCAATGTGTCTCGCGCTGCTGTAGACACCTGGCGCTGCTGCTGTTTCTGTTCCTTGCTCAGTTCATCGCGACGCGCAAACAGCGCGTCACAGGCGGCGCGGAAATCGGTCCACAATTTGCGGTCATCCTTGAATGACCCGGCGCCCAGTGCTTTCCAGTCCTGCTGCAGTGTTTTTGCCTGCTGAATGGCGGCCTGCAGGTCGTCCTGTGTCAGCAATGCCTGCGCCTGCTCAATCAGAGCCTGCTTCTGTGCATTGTGAGCCTGCAGCGCCAGACGTTTTTTCTGACGTAAATCACTGAGCACGGTATTAAAACGTTTTTGCAGATTCTTGATTTTAGCCTGCGCGACCGGTGCGTATTTTTTCCAGTCTTCACGGGCCTGATTTTCAAGTTTTGACACTTCGGCCAGATTGACGGCGTCAGGGTCCATGGCGGCGGCATAGGCTTCCAGTTGCTCGCAAATATTATTGCGCGCTATCAGATTGGCGGCCTGTTTCTCTTTGCGCTCGCGGAAATATACCTTGCACGGCTCAAATGCCACTTTTGCCAGTTCACTGAAGCGAGTCCACAGGTCATCATTGTCTTCGGAATGGCCGAGCAGTTTCCATTCATCCTGCAATGCACGAATCAGCTTGGCTTTCTGGGGAGGCGAGGATTCATCGGTGGTCAACGCCTCCATTTTGCTGATCAGTTCTTTTTTCTTTTCCGATGAGGCGAATTTTTTCCAGTCCAGCAGTTTGTTCAGCTCCAGTTTTAATGGTGCCAATTGCGCCTGCAGCCGTTCCTGGTCCTCATTGCTCAGACGTTTCATGGAGTTCTGGCTGCGATCCCAAAGGCTCTGTGCTTCGCTGACGCGTCCGTCACTGATATGGGCGGTCATGGTGATCACGGACTGCTCAATTTCCTGACACAACTTATGTTGCCAGCGTTGATGCTCTTCGATCAGCGCCTGCAGTTGAGCGGCTACCTCGAGCAGATCCGGATCCGCAGGCTGCGGTGCTTGAGCCGGGGGAGTGTCGGTTGATGGCTCTGCGTCTGTTTCTGCAGACATCAATCGCTCAAGGCGTTTCTGCAGAGACAGCAGGGTAGGCAGGTCCTTGAACGATGTGGCAGACGCAGCTTTCTGCAATTTTTCTTTTTCCGACAGCTTCGCGACAGGTGCCTGCGGCGCCGATTCAGCCGTTGTGTCACGTTGACCGGACGCTGTGCCCGCGCCAACATCGCTGTCGCCCGGCTCCTCACCTGGGCTCGTGGTTTGCAGTTCGGTGGTTTGATCCGCAGCGGGCTGCTCGGTATCTGCTTGCTTCGGCTGCGCTGCTGCGGTCGTTTCCGGTGTTGTCGACGATGTCATAGATCACTGCTCTCCCTACTCGGCCACGTATAATAACAGACAGGTGCTATAATCACAGCAGAGTCTTTCATTGCTCCATCAGCGCACGCATCAGGCCAGGTTTATGCTCCCCGATCAGATTAAAGAAGAAATCCAGCAGGCTTACAAGCAGATATTGGCCAGCAAATCCCTGCGCCCGCGTTATGGTCAACGCCTGATGATTGCCGAGATCGCCCGTTCGCTTGCCAGTATCGAGGCAGACGAAGGCGAGGTTGACACTGAAACGGATCGAGCACCTGGTCCGGTTTGTGTGATTGAGGCCGGTACAGGTACCGGCAAGACCCTGGCCTATGTGTTGGGTACGCTGCCACTGGCCAGGCATCTGGGCAAGAAAGTTGTGCTGGCAACGGCCACCGTCGCTCTGCAGGAGCAGGTAACACTGCGCGACCTGCCCGATATTGCCAAACACAGTGGCCTGAGTTTCAGTTATACCCTGGCCAAGGGCAGAGGGCGATATTTGTGTTTGTCGCGACTGGATCAGATTCTGCAGGGCAATGACAGTGAAAATGCCATGCTGGCCCTGTTTGGTGACGATGTCAGCGGACTGGGTGTTGCCACGCCCGATGACAAGGCCCTGTATGAATCCATGCTGGACAAGATCAGCCGTGGTGAGTGGCACGGTGATCGTGATGACTGGGATGGTGTGCTGCGTGATTCGGAATGGTCGCCGGTCACTGTTGAGGCAGGGCAATGTGCCGGGCAAAAATGCAGCAACTATAGTCGCTGCTTCTTTTATCAGGCGCGCGAGCAGGTACAGAAGGTCGATTGTGTGGTTGCCAATCATGATCTGGTACTGGTTGATCTGGCGCTGGGGGGAGGTGCGATTCTGCCAGCTCCGGAAGACTGTATTTACATTTTTGATGAAGCACATCACCTGCCGAGTAAAACCAATCAGCATTTTTCGTCGTCAACGCGTCTGCGTGCGACCTTGCAGTGGCTGGATGCCAGTGCCAAAACGCTGGCTCGACTGGCGGGCGACACGGTCATTAATGATAACGGTGTGATTGCCCGGGAACAGGCTGAAATCAGGCCTCTGTTTAAACAGTTGTCAGAGTCGCTGGGCGAGGCATTGCTGCTGATCGAGCCGATGTTGCAGGCAGGTGCAGCCGAGTCGGGCGGGCAGCGCAGCGGCGGCAGTCAGTCCGGAGCAGACGGTGGCGATGCCATGACCTTCGCGCTGGGTGTGGTGCCCCCTGAACTGCGCGAGCAGGCGGTGCAACTGGCATCGCGATTTTATCGACTGACTCGCGGTGTGAAGGAAATCTGCACGGTATTGCGGCGGCAAATGGAAGAGGCAGATTCTCTGCCGGGTCGTCAACATGCGGAGCAATGGTTCCCGCTGCTCGGTAGTATGGCAAACCGCGCGGAAGCCTGTGAAAAGTTATGGCAGGCATTTGCCAGCCAGGATGCTGCGGACCAGGCGCCCTCGGCACGCTGGCTGAGTGAGGTTGAGCTGGGGGATAGCCGCGATCTGGTGCTGAGCTGCAGTCCGGTGCTGGCAGCACAAACGCTGACTGAACATCTTTGGCAGCGTTGTGCCGGAGCGGTGCTGACCTCAGCGACACTGTCCGCGCTGGAAAAGTTCGATGTACTGGCGATGCGTGCCGGTTTGCCCGCCCATACTGTCTATCACCGTATCAGCAGTCCGTTTGACTACGCCAATGCCGCGCGTTTGATCATACCCAGATTGAACTGCGACCCCTCTGACAGTCGCGCCCATACCGCCGCGATCATTGCCCTGCTGCCACAATTGCTGGACAGACAGGAGGCATCACTGATGCTGTTCAGCTCGCGTCGCCAGATGCTGGATGTTCTGGATGGCATGAGTGAGGAGTGGCGCCGAATCATTCTGTGCCAGGATGATTATCAAAAAGCACAGCTGCTGAACTTTCACCGCCAGCGTATCGACAAGGGCGAGCCAAGTGTCATTTTCGGGCTGGCCAGTTTTGCCGAGGGCGTGGATTTGCCGGGCAAGTATTGCGAACATGTGCTGATCGCCAAAATACCTTTTGCTGTGCCCAATGATCCAATTGAAGCGACACTGGCGCAGTGGCTTGAACAACAGGGGAAAAACCCGTTCATGACCCTGTCAGTGCCCGAAGCCGCATTCCGTCTGGTGCAGGCCAGCGGGCGCCTGCTACGTAGCGAATCTGATACCGGGCGTATCACGCTGTTTGATGAGCGTGTGGTCAGCAAATTTTACGGCAAGTCGATTCTGGCATCTCTGCCGCCATTTACCCGTGAGATATTTCCAGCGCATCTTTCGCTGCCGGCAGCCACTGCCGTTTGAAGAGCACGCGATCAGGGTTTGCGGCGGGTGTAGGGGATGTTGTTCTTTTTGTCGAAATAATAACCCGTGGCGGCACCTGCCAGTAGTCCCAAAACCGTAATCAGCAAAACATTGTTCATCAACGCACCCAGACCAAAACCAAGGAAAAAGCCCGCCGTGGCGCACAGGGCCATAACACTGACGGGTTTTACCTTACGGCTGGTTTTTGCTGCTTTTCTTCGCGCTGTTCTGGCCACCTTGTTACTCTCCTGTCTGCACTGAATCGTTGAGTTGCCTGACCTGCAGAATCCTGGTGCTTGCCGCAGGGCTTTGGCTGATTCGCTCCACCGTCTGCAGGCCCGAGGCCACCCGCCCAATAACGGTGGTGGTGCCGATCAGCCAGGGCATATCGGTCAGAGCGATAAAAAATTCTCCGTCATTGCTGCCCGGTCCACGATTGACCATCATCACGCTGCCGCGGGCGGGTCGGCGTGATGGCAAGCTGCCATCATAGCGATAACCCAGCATCTCGTGGAACTGCAACAGATTCATTGATTGCAGGCGCTGCAGCACAGTGCCTTGCTGTGCCTGCAGAGCCTGTTCATTGCTGATATTCATACTGCGATATAGAGGCAACAGCACGTGTTGTTTGAAGTCGTCCTGATCGCCAATATTCAGCCAGGGATGGGGCTTGCCGCTGGCGTCAAGCAGGCTTTGCTGCTCCAGGCCCAGGCCTCGTGCATTGATCTCATCAATCACGGTGCCAATCGGGCGCTGGCGTCCGGCGCGCTCAGGGGCGCCTGCCTGAATGAGGGTGTCACGGATAACGCGATGAAAGGTCATGCCGTCGTAGTAGGGCTGCGCCGTGGGTAGGTTACTGCCGGCGGCTGCTACGGGTGCCTGGCCGGTCGCCAGGTCGAGGAAAAACTGGACATTCTGCGGCGCTGCATCCCGAAACAGTTCCACCTGAATTTCGCCCAGGCTGGTCTGAATGGTGACCAATGGGTTTCGTGGATTGTCCATACGAACGCCGGGGTTGGGCATGGCCTGAGAGGAGGGTAGCGCCGTGTTGCCGGTGTCCTGCGCCGCGACGGATGATCCGGCGATCAAAAGGATGGCGCTGATCATCAATCTGACAAGGTTTGTCAGGCCGGAATTGAATCTGCCATTGCTTGGTGTCACGCTTTCACACTCTCAGGTCCTGTTCATTGGGCATGGGCACAGTGGGTTGTTGCGCCTTACCGCATTTTAGGTAAGCCCGGGACAGCTAGCAAGCAGACAAATCTTCCGGCGTATCGATATCCTGCACAACGCCAGCGTCGTTCACCGGGAGCAGTTGCACGCAAGTGGCGTGGCGTTTAATTATGTCGCGGCCACCGGTATCGCCCTGGCTAGTCGCCAGTTCTGCGAAAAAGTCGCGGCCAAAACAGATTGGATGGCCGCGTTGCTGGTTAAACCCGGGAACGATAATTCGGTGCGGTGAAGCTGCCTGCTGCAATTGCAGCAGGGTTTCGGTTTTGATCCTGGGCATGTCGCCCAGGCAGATCAGACAGGCATCCCAGTGTGCGGGTAGCGCTCGTATGCCACAGGCGAGACTATGGCCCATGCCCAGCTCCGCATCATGGCAAAGAACAGTCTGGGACGGGTGAAAGCCCGAGTTTTCCAGGACACCCGCGGCAAGCAATGCCGGTCGGGTAACAACGATAATCTCGCTGACCGCGCTCTGCAGCACATGACTGGTATGCTGGAATACGGTGCGACCATCGGCCATCACCGCATTCAGTTTGATGCTGCCAAAGCGGCGGCTGAATCCAGCCGCCAGCAGAATGGCTCCCGTGGTCATGGCTGGATGGCTCCGCTATCTAGTCCCAGCTCAGGGCACCACCGGTCTGGTATTCAATGACCCGTGTCTCAAAGAAGTTCTTCTCCTTGCGCAGGTCCATGATTTCGGACATCCACGGGAAGGGGTTTTTGACACCTTTGAACTGCTCCGGCAAACCGATCTGTACCAGACGACGATTGGCGATAAACTGCAGGTATTCTTCCATCATCACCGCATTCATGCCCAGTACGCCGCGTGGCATGGTATCCCGGGCATATTCGATTTCCAGTTGGGTGGCCTGCAGAATCATCTGGGTGGCTTCGCGCTTCATGGCGTCATCCCACAGATGCGGGTTCTCGATCTTGATCTGGTTGATCATGTCGATACCAAAGTTCAGGTGCATGGACTCGTCGCGCAGGATGTACTGGAACTGCTCAGAGGTACCGGTCATTTTGTTGCGACGACCCATGGACAGAATCTGGGTGAAACCACAGTAAAAGAAAATACCTTCCAGGCAGCAGTAGAACGCTATCAGGTTCTTCAGCAGGTCCTTGTCAGTCTCCGGGGTACCGGTGGTGAAGTTGGGGTCATTCAGCTCCTTGGTGTACTTCAGGCCCCAGGAAGCTTTTTTCGCTACCGACGGAATCTCGTGGTACATGTTGAAGATTTCGCCTTCGTCCATGCCCAGTGACTCGATGCAGTACTGATAGGCGTGTGTGTGGATGGCTTCTTCAAACGCCTGACGCAGGATGTACTGCCGGCATTCCGGGTTGGTGATAAGGCGATACAGCGCCAGTACCAGGTTGTTGGCTACCAGGGAATCAGCCGTGGAGAAAAAGCCCAGATTGCGTTTGACGATCAGGCGTTCATCCGCGGTCAGGCCATTGGCACTTTTCCACAGGGCAATATCCGCATTCATGTTGATTTCCTGCGGCATCCAGTGGTTGGCACAACCGTCCAGATATTTCTGCCAGGCCCAGTCGTATTTGAACGGAACGAGCTGGTTGAGGTCGGCACGGCAATTGATCATGCGTTTGTCGTCGACGGTCACACGCTCAGTCCATTCGCCGATTTCCTGCTGTGCGACCTCAACATCGAGGTCTTCGAGCTGGCTGGCCACCTGCTGCATGATCTGGTTGTTCACAGCCTCGGCCGCTGCTTCGGAGGCATTACGGCTGGTGGACGGTTCGGCCACATAGGCAGGGCGGGCTGCAGCGATGGCGTCGCTGTAGCTTTTTTCTACCTTCGCGGCCTGCGCCGCTTCGGCGGACGGGGCCGCGTGAGTTCGGGGTACCGAACTGGCGGAGCCCAGTGTTGCGCCGTTAGTGGCGGAATCAGGTCCTCTTAATGAGGACGATGGTGCCGGATTCGCCTGTGCTGCTTGTTGTGCCTTCGCAGCTTGTGCTGCTTCGGCGGAAGGGTTTGTACCTGATCGGCCAGAGCTGGGCGCAGGTGCGTCCAGCGAAGTCGGGTCGTCGTGGAATTCATCCCAAGATATCATTGTAATCCCCTGATAGTGTTTGTTTTTACTGACATGCTTCGCAGTCAGGGTCGTCAATGGAGCAGGCTTGTGGTACCGGTGCCGGACCACTGGACACTGCGTTCAGTTTGCTACCGGCTACCGTCGATTTCTCGGTGCTGGTGGCTGCCAGTGAGCGCAGGTAATAGGTGGTTTTCAGACCGCGCAGCCAGGCCATGCGATAGGTGATATCCAGTTTCTTGCCGTTGGCGCCAGAGATATACAGGTTCAATGATTGCGCCTGGTCAATCCACTTCTGACGGCGACTGGCAGCGTCCACCAGCCAGCGTGGCTCGATTTCAAAGGCCGTGGCATACAGATCCTTGATGTGTTGCGGGATCCGGTCTATCTGCTGCAGGCTGCCGTCGTAGTATTTCAGGTCGTTGACCATGACGTTGTCCCACAAATCCAGCGCTTTCAGGTCACGTACCAGGTACGGGTTGACCACGGTAAACTCACCCGACAGGTTGGATTTGACATACAGATTCTGATAGGTCGGTTCAATGGACTGCGACACGCCGGAAATATTGGCGATGGTGGCTGTCGGGGCAATAGCCAGGACATTGGAGTTGCGCATGCCGACAGCGGCGATGCGCTGACGCAGGCTATCCCAATCCTGGGTCTGAGCCATATCAACTTCCAGGTATTTTTCGCCACGCACTTCCTGCAGCATTTTCAGCGAGTCGATCGGCAGAATGCCCTGATCCCACAGCGATCCCTTGTAAGTCTGGTAGGGGCCACGCTCTTCCGCCAGATCTGTGGAAGCCTGGATGGCATAGTAGCTGATGACTTCCATGGAGCGATCGGCAAAGGTGACCGCGTCATCGGAGGCATAGGGTATACGCTGGGCATACAGGGCATCCTGGAAACCCATGATGCCCATGCCCACCGGGCGGTGCTTCAGGTTGGAATTCTCAGCCTGCGGTACCGAGTAGTAGTTGATGTCAATCACGTTGTCGAGCATGCGTACCGCGGTCTTGATGGTGCGCTGCAGCTTGCCGGTATCCAGGCCAGCTTCAGTCACGTGGTTGACCAGGTTCACTGAACCCAGGTTACACACGGCGATTTCATCTTCACTGGTGTTCAGGGTGATTTCTGTACACAGGTTGGACGAGTGGATGGTGCCCACGTGCTGCTGTGGTGAACGCACATTACAGGCATCCTTGAAGGTGATCCACGGGTGACCGGTCTCAAACAGCATGGACAGCATTTTGCGCCACAGGTCTTTGGCGCGCACGGTCTTGTAGATTTCCACCTGGCCAGCAGCGGCCTTGCGTTCGTACTCTTCGTAGGCCTGTTCGAAGGCCATGCCGTGCAGGTCATGCAGGTCCGGTACATTGTTGGGCGAGAACAGGGTCCAGTCACCGTCCTCAAAGACACGCTTCATGAACAGGTCGGGAATCCAGTTGGCGGTATTCATGTCGTGGGTACGACGACGGTCATCGCCGGTGTTCTTGCGCAATTCCAGAAATTCTTCGATGTCCAGGTGCCAGGTCTCCAGATAGGCGCAGACCGCGCCCTTGCGTTTGCCGCCCTGGTTGACCGCCACGGCGGTGTCATTGACCACTTTCAGGAAAGGTACAATGCCCTGCGAGGAACCGTTGGTACCCTTGATGTGCGCACCCAGCGCACGTACCGGCGTCCAGTCGTTACCCAGGCCACCGGCCCATTTGGACAGCATGGCATTGTCCTTGATGGCACCATAGATGCCATGCAGATCATCGGGCACGGTGGTCAGGAAACAGGATGACAACTGCGGACGCAGCGTGCCGGAATTGAACAGCTGTGGCGTTGACACCATGTAGTCAAAGCTGGAAATCAGGTTGTAGAACTCGATTGCCCGTGCCTCGCGGTCCGTTTCGTTGCTGGCCAGCCCCATGGCAACACGCATGTAGAATATCTGTGGCAGTTCAAAGCGCACGCCATTGCTGTGGATAAAGTAGCGGTCATAAAGCGTCTGCAGACCCAGGTAGGTAAACTGGGTATCGCGCTCGGATTTCAGGGCTTCGCCCAGTACGTCCAGGTCATATTCCAGCAGGTGCGGGGACAGCAGGCCCAGCTCCACGCCTTTTTCGATGTACGGGCGCAGAACGCTGGGGTAGCGGTAGTTCATTTCGCTTTGCGTGGCGGCGTCGGCCACGCCCAGGAAACCCAGCGCTTCGGAGCGCAGTGTGTCGAGCAGCAGGCGGGCAGTCACATACGAGTAGTTGGGGTCTTTCTCGACCATGGTACGTGCGGTCATCACCGCAGAGGTACGCACGTCGTCCATTTTCACGCCGGGGTAAAGATTTTTCAGCGTTTCCTGGTAAATGTCATCGCTGGAAACACCTTCAAGGCCTGCACAGGCCTCGTCGATAACCGTGCGCAGACGGGCATTGTCCAGTGGTCCCTGGGTGCCGTCGGCAAAGGTGACCTGAATGGTGGATTCTTCCGTGCTTTCGCGGGCACGTTGCTGGTCGCGCACCCGCGCGTGTTCGGCGCGATAGAGCACATAGGAACGCGCCACCTTATGCTCACCGGTGCGCATCAGTGCCAGCTCAACCTGGTCCTGGATTTCCTCGATGTGGATGGAACCCCCTGACGGCATGCGGCGCTTGAAAATGGTGCTGATCTGACTGGCCATTTTGCCGACCGTCTCATGCACGCGCGACGATGCAGCGGCCGTGCCGCCTTCTACGGCCAGATAGGCCTTGGTGATGGCAACAATGATCTTGGATTCATCGTAGGTGACAACAGCGCCATTGCGCTTGATGACGCGAAGCTGACCCGGAGCGGTAGCGGGCAAATCCTCATTCGCGCGTGTGCCTGAGCGGGGATTGGCAGAGCTGCTGCCATAACTTGGGGTACTGGTTTGCATCGGATTCTCCGTGATGTTGTCATTAATCCCGTGCGAGCGCCGTGGAAATACAATATATAGGTGGTTTTTGCGGACAAGACACAAGATAGAGCGCTATGAAGCGGATTGCAAGCCCTTTTTGTGTGGATAGCTTGTGGATAAGATGTGTGCAGGAGGGTATTGCGACCACTATATATGGTGGTCGCCAGATGAGCATAAATGCTTCAACTGAAAAAACCGGGGCAGTAATGCGTCAGTGGGTCATCGCGATGGCGCTGGTTTTCGCGTCGACCTGGAACCGGCCTGCCATGCGCTGCATATGCTGTGGCAGATCGTCGGCGCTGACCGGCCGGCAGAACAGAAAACCCTGCAGTATGTTGCACTGGTGGCCGGTCAGAAAACTGGCCTGTGGTTCGGTTTCCACACCTTCAGCAACAACTTCCAGATTGAGTCGCTGCGCCATGGCAATGATGGCTGTGGTGATGGCAGTATGCCGCGGGCTGTCTGGCAGGTTGCTGACAAACGAGCGGTCTACCTTGAGCTTGTCCACGGGGAGCTGGGTCAGATAGCTCAGGGAAGAGTAGCCGGTGCCGAAATCGTCAATGGCGATGGCAACACCCAGCGCCTTGAGTTCGCTGAGAATGCTGATGGCCTGGTCGATATTGTCCATCAGCATGCTTTCGGTGATTTCCAGTTCCAGCCACTGCGGTGCCAGACCGGTTTCAGCCAGCACACGGCGGACCATCTGCACCAGGTTGCGGTCACGGAACTGACGGGCCGACAGGTTGACGGCCACGGTCTGGTCGGTGATGCCCGATGCCTGCAGCGCCTTGAGCTGCAGGCAGGCCTGGCGCAGCACGATTTCGCCGACCCTGATAATCAGGCCGGTCTCCTCGGCAACCGGAATAAAGCGGTCAGGGGGGATGACATCGACCTGCTCATGGCGCCAGCGTACCAGTGCCTCGTACCCGCAGATGCGGCCCCGGCTCATATCAATCTGAGGTTGAAAATGCACCACAAAATCTTCATTGCTGACCGCAACCCGCAGTTCGTTTTCCAGTGACATGCGGGCCAGGGACTCAATATTCATGTCGTCAGTAAAATACTGGAAGTTGTTGCGTCCCTGATCTTTGGCCCGGTACATGGCCAGGTCGGCATTGCGCATCAGGACACTGGCATTCATGCTGTCTTCCGGTGCCACGGTGATGCCGATACTGCAACTGACCGTGACTTCCTGGGTGCTCAGGGTGACCGGGTCGAGCAGTGATCTGAGGATCTTGCGGGCGACCAGGCCCGCGTCATCGGCGCTGGTGATATTGGCCAGCAGGATGGTGAATTCATCACCGCCCAGACGGGCCACGATGTCTTCCTCACGCACGCAGTCGCGCAGGCGCTGCGCCACGGTGCACAACAGCTCGTCGCCCGCGTCATGACCCAGGGTGTCATTGATGCGTTTGAACTGATCAAGATCGAGAAACAGCAGGGCCATGGATTTCTTGCTACGTCGCAGATGTTTGAGACCCTGTTCCAGCCGGTCACGGAACAGGCGCCGATTCTCCAGGCCGGTAAGCGGGTCGTAAAATGCCAGCTTCTCCATCTGCGCCTGGGTTTCGACACGATCGCTGATGTCTTCGATATTGAGTACGATGTGACTCAGCATCTCCAGATCATCATGGATCGGTGAGACTGTCACCTGTTGCCAGAAGTGTTCGCCGTTGCGTCGTTTGGACACCATGAAGGTTTTCCAGCTGGCACCCAGTTGCAGGGCTTCCTGCAGACTGATGTTATTCACATCGGTCAGTTCGTCATTATTCAAAAGCTCCGCTACCCGGCCCACGGCATCTTCCTTGCTGTAGCCAGTGATTTGCGTGTAGCGGGGGTTGACATAGTCAATGACACCGGCGCAGTCGGCAATGATGATGCCGCTCTGACTCTGCTCGACAGCACTGGACAGAATGCGCATGGACTGATCATTGAGTCGCTCGCGGCGACGCCGGCTTTCCAGCAGCGCCGGCCGCCAGCGCGCCAGCCATAACAGTATGGAAACGATCAGCAAGGCTGCCAGAGTGAAGATCACCAGGCTTTGCGGCAGCGATCCCTGTGTAAGTATGCCCATGGTCTCTGAGGGTTCCCGGCGATCTTAGGTTCAGCGCCGGTCATGAGCAGAAATAATTTTTCTGTTCAATGAGATGCGCATAAAAATTCAAGTAACGCTTTCTGGGCATGCAGACGATTTTCAGCTTCGTCCCACACCACGCTGTCTTTGGCATCCAGCACTTCAGCGCTGACTTCTTCGCCACGGTGGGCCGGCAGACAGTGCATGAACAGGGCATCCGGTTTGGCGCGTGACATCAGTTCAGCGTTAACTTCGTAGCCGGTGAACTTCTGAATGCGTAGTCTGCGCTCTTCCTCCTGGCCCATGGATGCCCAGACATCCGTTGCTACCAGACTGGCACCGCTCACTGCTGTGGCCGGATCCCGCACAATGCGCACCCGGTCCCGATTGGCCTGCAACAGATGATCGTCAGGATCAAAGCCTTCGGGGCAGGCTATCACCAGTTCAAAGTCGAACTGGCGGGCGGCGTTGATATAGGACTGGCACATATTATGGCCATCGCCCACCCATGCCACCGTATGACCGGAAATATCACCACGGTGTTCAAAAAACGTTTGCATATCAGCCAGTAACTGGCAGGGGTGAAAGTCATCTGTCAATGAATTGATCACCGGTACGCTGCTGTGGCGGGCAAACAGTTCGAGCTTGTCATGCTCAAAGGTACGAATAGTGATGACATCGACCATCCGCGACAGGACTTTAGCGCTGTCTTCAATGCTCTCGCCGCGACCCAGCTGCGTGTCGGACGGCGACAGAAACAGTGCGCTGCCGCCAAGCTGATTCATGGCAACTTCAAACGATACGCGTGTGCGAGTGGATGATTTTTCAAAAATCATGGCCAGGGTCTTGTTTTTTAATGTTTCTTCGCGCAGTGCCGGGCTCTTCTTCAGGGCGATGGCGCGGTGAATAAGATCGCGAAGTTCGACCGGGCTGAGATCCAGCAAAGTCAAAAAGTGTCGTGTTGCCATATCGGTACGGTGTTCCCGGCGATGGGCCAAGTCTGTATTGAGCTCGGCGAAAATTAAAAAAGGGCAGCGTCCGCTACCCTCTGACCAAGCTCCCTATCTTATATTACTTTGCCGGATGCGGGCAATTATCGGATAACAGTCGTTAATCATGTAGAATATGCCATCTTTTCACGCGGGACTCTGATCTCTCTCAACAAACAGAGTCCGGACATTCCACAGCACTTTGCACAACACAGGTAACATTATGAGTAATGAGCAGTCGAGTATCGAACAGACCATCCGCGACCAGATCAGCGCCAACAGCATCCTGCTGTATATGAAAGGTTCGCCGGATCAGCCGCAGTGCGGATTTTCTGCGCAGGCAGTCCAGTGCCTGATGGGCTGTGGCAAACGTTTTGCCTACGTGGATATCCTGGCCAATCCGGAAATACGCTCAACATTGCCAATGATTGCCAACTGGCCGACATTTCCGCAACTATGGATTGACGGCGAGCTGGTCGGCGGTTGTGACATCATCACCGATCTGCACCAGAAGGGCGAGCTGAAAACCCTGATTGATGCCGCCGGAGAAGACGCAGCAGAGTAACTGCCAGAATGCCGGACCGTCAGTCAGGGCATCAGGTTTTACCGTGGCGTTAAGCAGACAGACAGGAGGGGTGACATTTTGCCGGCAAAATGCACCCCTCCTGCCTGTCTGCTTAACTGAACAACTATCAGCAGAAATGCCCTGACTGACGGTCCGACATTAACGCAATGGCCAGCCGCCGAGCTTCTGCCATTTATTGACGATGCCACAGAACAGCTGGGCGGTTTTCTCCGCGTCATATTTCGCTGAATGCGCTTCATTGCCGTCAAAAGCGATACCCGCCACTTCGCAGGCTCGGGCCAGTACCGTCTGACCGTAGGCCAGACCGCTGAGTGTGGCCGTGTCGAAGCTGGAAAAGGGATGAAAGGGATTGCGCTTCAGGTCATGCCGCGCCACGGCGGCATTGATAAAACCGTGATCAAAATGGGCATTGTGCGCCACCAGAATCGCGCGTTTACAGCCATTGGCTTTCATGGCCGAGCGAATCACCTTGAACAGGTCCTGAAACACATCCCGTTCACCCCGGGCCACTCGCAATGGGTGCCAGGGGTCGATACCGGTGAACTTCAGTGCAGCGTCTTCGATGTTGGAGCCTTCAAACGGGATCACGCGGTGGAAGTAGGTCTGTTCGACATCCAGGATGGATTTCTCATCCATGCCCAGAATGACGGCAGCAATTTCCAGAATGGCATCGGTTTTGGCATTAAAGCCGCCACACTCAATATCCACAACCACTGGCAGATAGCCGCGAAAGCGTGATGCCAGCAGGCTTTCTGCCATATCGTCTTCATCATAATCGTACATCAGGCAGTGACCCCTTTGATCCGCCAGTGAATTTGTTCACCGGCGCGCAGTGGCACCAGTGTGCTGTCGTCCAGCGGATAGTGCGCCGGCACGTTCCAGCTTTCGCGATGCAAGGTGACTGTATCGGTGTTGCGTGGCAAGCCATAAAAGTCCGGCCCGTAAAACGAGGCAAATGCTTCCAGCTTGTCGAGAGCACCGGCCTGGTCGAAGGCTTCGGCATACAGCTCGAGCGCAGCATGGGCGCTAAAACAGCCAGCGCAGCCGCAGGCGGTTTCCTTGTCCGGGCGCGCGTGCGGTGCCGAGTCAGTGCCCAAAAAGAATTTTTTGTTGCCGCTGGTGGCGGCAGCGATCAGCGCACTCTGGTGAATGTTGCGCTTGAGCACTGGCAGGCAGTACAGATGTGGCCGGATGCCACCGACCAGCAGGTGATTACGGTTGTACAACAGGTGCTGCGGGGTAATGGTCGCGGCAATATTGTCGCCGGCTTCGTGTACAAAGGTGGCGGCATCGGAGGTAGTGATGTGTTCCAGCACAATCCTGAGTGTGGGGAATCTCGCGCACAGCGGCAGCAGAGTCTGTTCGATAAAGGCCTTTTCGCGGTCAAAAATATCCACATGGCTGTCTGTGACCTCGCCATGGATCAACAGGGGCATGCCCAGTTCGGCCAGGGTTTCCAGGGCCGGGTATACGTTGGCAATGGCCGTGACGCCGCTGTCGGAGTTGGTGGTAGCACCGGCCGGGTAATATTTTACCGCCTGAATGTGGCCGGACTGGTGCGCCAGTCGTATCTCGTCCGGCGACAGCGTGTCGGTGAGGTACAGCGTCATTAATGGCTCAAAATCCAGGCCTGCCGGCAGGGCGTCAAGGATCCGCTGCCGATAGGCAAGGGCAGCCTGCGTGGTGGTCACCGGTGGTTTCAGATTGGGCATGACAATGGCCCGGCGAAATGTGCTGGCCGTGTGTGCGACCAGCTGGCTCAGGACCTTGCCATCGCGCAGGTGCAGGTGCCAGTCATCGGGCCGGGTCAGGGTCAGGGTTTGTACGGTCATGGGGCAGGGTTACCTGTATTGGTGAGTGTGGCTGCTGACCTGGGTATCCTTGCGTCGCTGAACATCAAGCGAAGCGGGCACCGGGCGGTAAAGTTTGCCGGCAAGTGGCCGACTATTGAGTACGGCAGGCAATAAACAACCGACTATTAAATTGGTTAACGACGGGATCCCTGGTCAGAGAATGAAAACAAGATACAAGTTTACCTTATCTTGGCTGCTGATGCTCTCTGTGACGTTGGCGCCGCCGCTGGCAGCTGCCGGCACGGTATCGTCCTACTATGCTGATATCGATGTGGCTGGCTGGCACACAGATTCCACCGTCTTTGAATGTCTGCTGACGCAACAGGTACCCGGCCTTGGCCAGGCGGTGTTTTACCATCAGGCAGGTGAGCCGCTGCGGTTTTACCTGCAGACCCCGGATACGCCCATGCAGGCGGGCAGGGCCCTGCTGACGTCGCAGCCGCCGGTGTGGCGCCAGGAGCTGGGTGTGCGCGACCTGGGGTATGTGGATGTCACCATCAGCAAACGCCCGGTATCACTGGATGCCCCGCTTAGCCGCGTACTCCTGGCTGAACTCGAACGGGGCATGGTACCCACGATAATGCGACGGTCCTGGTTCAGCGATCAGGAGTCCGTGCATGTTGGTCTGTCGCCAGTGCATTTTGGTGGTGCCTACGCTGAATACCATGACTGTACGGCGTCGCTGCTGCCCGTCAATTTCAGCCAGATCGAACGCAGCACAGTGTTCTGGCAGCCCAATCAGCAGGAACTCAGCGATGCCATGAAAGCCCAGCTGGATGACATCGTCACCTACACCAGAGCCGACCCACGCGTGAGCGGGTTTGAAATCAACGGATTCACCGATGGTGCCGGCAATCCACGGGAAAACTTCGAACTGTCCAGAGTCAGGGCCTTTGAGGTGCACCAATACCTGGTTGAGCAGGGTATCAATGAAGATATGCTCGAGACCCGTTTTTTCGGTTCTGCTCCCCAATTCCGTATTGTCGAGAATGAACGCAATGCTGCTGACCGCGACCGCAACCGCCGGGTAACCATACGGCTGCTGCGCGACTGATTGTTGCCTGTCGAATTTGCAAGGCGGAACGAGTACAATAACCGCCTTTTTTACAGACTTGCAGACAGGAGCAAACATGTCGGGCATCAATAAAGTCGTGCTGGCCTACTCCGGCGGCCTGGATACATCAGTGATTGCCAAATGGCTGATGGAGACTTACCAGTGTGAAGTGGTGACCTTTACTGCTGACCTGGGGCAGGGCGAGGAGCTGGAACCGGCTCGCGCCAAAGCCAAGGCCATGGGGATCAAGGAAATCTACATTGAAGATCTGCGCGAAGAGTTTGTGCGCGACTTCGTCAACCCGATGTTCCGGGCCAATGCCCTGTACGAAGGTGAATACCTGCTGGGTACCTCTATTGCCCGTCCACTGATTGCCAAACGTCTGGTGGAAATTGCCAATGAAACCGGTGCCGATGCCATTTCGCATGGGGCTACCGGCAAGGGCAATGACCAGGTCCGTTTCGAACTGGGTGCCTATGCGTTGAAACCGGGTATTCGGGTGATTGCCCCCTGGCGCGAATGGGATCTGAACTCCCGGGACAAACTGCTGGCCTATTGTGAACAGCACAATATCCAGGTAGAAAAAAAGCGGGGCACCAAGTCGCCCTATTCCATGGACGCCAACCTGTTGCACATTTCCTACGAAGGAGACATCCTGGAGAACCCAGGTGCCGAGCCGGAAGAAGACATGTGGCTGTGGTCGGTGTCGCCGGAAACTGCGCCGGACAAACCCACCTACATCGAATTGACCTATGAGAAGGGTGATATTGTTGCCATCGATGGTGAGAAAATGTCACCGGCAACCGTTCTTGCCCATCTGAACAAGGTCGGCGGTGCCAACGGCATTGGCCGAGCTGATATCGTCGAAAACCGTTACGTGGGCATGAAATCACGCGGCTGCTACGAAACCCCCGGTGGTACCATCATGCTGAAAGGGCACAGGGCCATTGAGTCGGTAACCCTGGATCGTGAACTGGCACATCTGAAAGATGAGTTGATGCCGCGTTATGCCTCGCTGGTCTACAACGGCTACTGGTTCTCGCCTGAACGCAAGGCACTGCAGGCATTGATTGATTACTCACAGGAGTATGTCAATGGCACCGTGCGGCTGAAGCTTTACAAGGGCGGTGTTGCCGTGGTCGGCCGGGAATCAGCAGATTCCCTGTTTGATGCATCCATTGCCACGTTTGAAGATGATGCCGGGGCCTACGATCAGGCCGATGCCGGTGGCTTCATCAAGCTCAATGCATTGCGCCTGCGAATTGCAGCCAACAAGGGTCGCAAGATCTGAGCTGAGGTCGACTGACTCGTTGCCTGTCGGGGAGGGGGTGCTGATGGAACATCAGATGCTGAACATGTTCGCGGTGCCCCTGTATCGCGCTTCACTGGGCCGCACCTTCTCTGAGGAGGAGATGCGGTTTTTTAAAGCGGAACTGAGCAATCCGGTCGCGGCCATATCCAACTATGCTTCCAGCAACAAGAATGTGCTCAATGCTGAGCCGATGCAGGCCATCCGCACGGCATTGCAGGCGCATCTGGATGAGTTTTTTAAAATCACCTTCGCCACTGACAATGATGTCAGTCTGCAGATCACCCAGTCCTGGCTGACCCGGTCGCAGCAGGGCGATGCCCATCATACCCATACCCACCCCAACAGTGTGGTCAGCGGTGTGTTATACATCAATCTGGCGCCACGGGACGGGATCAATTTCTACCGCAATGAAGACAACCTCTGGTATGAGCTGATCCGCCAGCAGGACAGCTACTACAATGCAACCCGGTATTTTGTACAGACCAGTATTGGTGACATTATCCTCTTTCCCTCCAATATCAGGCACGGGGTCAGCGAAGTGACGGAAAACATTGATCGTGTCAGTCTGTCATTCAATAGCTTTTTCTCGGGTGAACTGGGCCGTGAAGAGTTCTCCAATCGCCTGAGCATCCGCCTGGGTTAAACACCTTGTCCGATGCCCCGGTTGATGCAGCTGTATCAGCGGGCAAGTGCAGCAAGCCGTTGCTCTGTTTCCGGCGTCAATAATCCTACACTCTTCATGTTCAGCAGTAGTTGCCGGAACAGATCGTAGCGTGGCTGCGGCTGCCGGATCCGATTCTGTCGCAGGTGGTAACGCAATGCCCGGGTGCTCCAGCCGAACTCGTCCGCTACCCGGGTATAAATATTCATGGCACTACTCAGGCGCACGACGTTGTCTACCACAAAATTGCTGCGTGCCTGCAGTTCATCGGCGTCCAGCGTGCCCAGATGCCGGCGCAGTACGTCGCTACCGAATTTGACGTGCCGCGCTTCATCTGCGCTGATGAAATCGATGGCATAGGCCAACACCGGTACCAGTGTGGCTCTGCGAATTTCCTGCAGGCGCGCCAATGCCAGGCTTTCCAGAAGGATCTGGCAGGCAATAAATTTGTAGTCCCAGCGCGTATCACTGACCATGAATTTGATCAGGTCGGCGACAGATTTGCTCGGTGGATGCACCGCACCGACGCTTTCCAGCAGGTAGCGAGAGAAAAACTCTACGTGCTGTGCTTCGTCTGACACCTGCGAGCTGGCAAACAGTTTTGCTTCGATATCGGGCATGCTCGATACCAGTTGCGATGACACCAGCAGGGCGCCCTGTTCACCGTGAAGAATATCACTGATCTCAAGTGCGTGACGGTACCAGCAGCAGGAAGTTTTGCGGGAAGCGGACAGGGCATCAAAAGGTGCAAAACCTGCCAGCGGTTCGAATTGCAGTCGGCTTGGCGGCAGTCGCCTGTCAACCAGGGTTTCCCATGGCGCCTCGCTGGTCTTCCAGACTTTGTTTTTTGCCAGCTCATAAAGACTGTGGATGCGCGATTTATCCTCGGCATACTGCCAGCGGATATGGCCGCGCAATTGTGTACTGAACGGTGTGATTGATGTGGTGGTCATACCATCATTCCTTGACATACCAGGTGCAGAAATCCTCAAGGGCGGCTCGTGTACGACGCAAAGCCGATCTGACATATCTATATAGACCCCACGAGGTGCCAGTGCGCGCATTAATCCTGAGGTCGTGAATCCGGATTGCGCGACTGTGCACCGGATCACAGTTTTACAGCCTGGCGGTTTCGGCAAACGGTTGTCATCGGCTTGAAGGGCTAAAGTGATGTTGATTCCGTAACAAAAATTCACCTCAACTACGGGCAATGCCATGGATGGTACCTTGCTAGACCTGCTTGAACAGAGGGTGATCGAGCGCGGTCATCAGCCGCTGTATTCGTTCCTCGACCGACGCCTGTCAGTCAGTTCAACGTTGAGCTTCAAGTCGCTGTATCGGCGGGCACGGTGTTTCGCCGGTATGTTGCAGCATCACCGTTGTACCGGCCAGCCGGTCATTGTTTATTGTCCGCACGGGCCGGAATTTCTGGTGGCATTCTTTGCCTGCATCATGGCGGGTGCCTGGCCGGTGCCGGTGACGCGGCAGCGGACACAATCTGCAACTCGCCTGTCAGCATTGCTTGCGGCGACTGACGCAGTGACCATGGTGACAACCCGGGCCCGCAAGAGCAGCCAGCCGCAGTTCCTTGCGCGCTCGCGGCTTCGCATGCTGGCGGTCGATGACAATGATGTACACGACTATCCGTATCGTCGTCCGCAGCTCGCTTCGACGGACACTGCATTCATTCAGTACACATCCGGGTCGACGGCAGCACCCAAAGGTGTGGTCATCAGCCATGCCAATGTCATGCACAACGCCGACGCAATCTGCCGTGCTTTCGGCTGTACCTCCGATGATATTGGCGTTTCCTGGTTACCCTTTCACCATGACATGGGGCTGATCGGACACGTTATTGAACCGCTGTACGCAGCTCTGCATAACTACTTTATCAACCCGATGGACTTTGTCGCCAGACCGGTGCGCTGGTTACAGGCCATGAGCCGGGTTGGCGCTACCCTGAGTGGCGGTCCTGATTTTGCCTTTGCGCTGACCACACAGCGAGCCGCGGATCAGCAACTGCGTGGTTTGTCGCTGGACAAGTGGCGGCTGGCGTATTGTGGTGCCGAGAAGATAAGACCGGAAACTCTGTCAGGTTTTGTGCGCCGTTTTTCGTCGTACGGATTTTGTCAGACATCGCTGTATCCCTGTTACGGCCTGGCAGAAGCAACGCTGTTTGTCAGTGGTCAGCACGGCCTGATCACACATGAGGCAAGCGCAGCCGCAACGACCAGACCTGTGGTATGTCTGGGCAGACCTGCTGCCGGAACGCTTGTGGAGATCGTCAATCCGGAAACCGGGCGACAAGTGGTAAACGGCGGTACCGGTGAAATCTGCGTTTCCTCGGCCTCCGTTGCCAGCGGTTATTACCGCAATCCGGGGGCCACTAGACAGGTATTTGATTGCATAGCCATCAATGGGCGGCGTTACTGTCGCACCGGAGATCGGGGTTTTGTAGAAGATCAGCGTCTGTATTTGCTAGGACGTTACAAGAATGTCATCAAGCGACATGGTTGCAGCTTTCATGCGGAAGACCTTGAGGCGTCGCTCCAAGCGGGTGTGGGTGCGCAGTCAATTGGCCGTAGCGCAGCATTCTGTGTTGAGGATCCGGACGCAGACAGACTGGTGCTGCTCCTCGAACGCAGTCGCGCCGGCAAGACCACGGCAGTCGCGTCCGAAGAGGAATTGATTGCCAGAGCGCGGCTGGTCGTGACCAGTGAATTCGGACTGATTGTGGATGACATCCGTGTGCTGCCGGCTGATGCTCTGCCGTTGACGAGCAGTGGCAAAATCCGCCGGAATGCCTGTTCCGAGGTGTATCGGCTACAGATGAGTGACGCCGGGAGGGGCATCAATGCAAATCAGTCATGAACAGGTGTGGCGTCGTGTGTCACTGGAAATAGCCCGCGCCCGGGGAGACGCTGGTGAGCTGGTATTGCAACCGGCACAGACTCCCCTGGCAGAGTTGGGCCTGGATTCCCTGAAGTTGGTTGAGATCATCTATGAACTGGAGACATTTTATCAACTCGATGTCGATGAGGAGCGGCTGGCAGAGCTGGGTAGGGTTGGTGATCTCATAGAACTGTTCGTCGGTACACGGACAGGGCCCGGTGAGCAGCCAACGCCGGGAGGACATCATGACACTGATCTGTGATCAACCTGGCACCACCGGAGCCGGTCGTGTTGCCAGGTCCGGCAATCAGCAAAATACTGATGCCGACTACGCTAGGCAGTGTTCAAGGTTTGAGCAGGTGTTGGCGGCGCGCAGTGAGTCGGTAATCAATGATGTTTTGCGTCAGACGCCGGTACCGCTACCAGGGCTGAGTATTGTGCGTTCTGAGGCCGGGCTGAGCTTACGTCATGCACAGAGCCGACCCATTCAAGAGCAGTGCAATGCGTTGCGCGATTTTGTCGATGCCTTTGTATCCGGTTTGCCGCGAATGTCATTGCCAGAGCGTTTCGAAGTTCTTGTCCGCAGGCAGATGCAAATTTGCACGGTTGCTGTACTGTCCCTGCCGGCCAAGCGCCGCAGGCTCAAGGCGCTGGCCTGGCTGAGATTATGGTTATTGCGAAGGCAGCCGGCTCCTGCCGCGCAATTGCGATATCAGCAGGCGTTAATTTCCTGCCTGCTTCATGAGCCTGACAGAAAAGTTCGCCGCCTGTGGCACCAACACATGACGTGGAGTCATCTGAATTATGCCAGACGGTTGATCCATCTCCAGAACCGGCATGACAGCGCCAGCCATCTGAGCACATTTGTCTGGCCTGACGAAGCTGATTATCGACGGGTGATACATAATAATAGCGCGTCCAGAGTGCTTCTCAGTATTCATATGGGGGACTTTTTTGGCGCTTTCAGGATACTGTCTGCGGTGTCCGATCCAGGTCGCCACGCCATTTCACTGCGCCGTGATAGAACCGCGGATCATGCCATGCAGAATGTTGCTGCCGAGCATATTGCCCACCAGACTTTTTATCATGGCCAGCACCAGCCGGCTGCCATTGTGAGTGCCTTGCGCCGTGGCCATCATACGTTGGCAACGCTGTTTGACCTGAGGGATGACTTTGGCAGCACAGTTGTTGTTGATTTTTTTGGTCAACGTGCCAGGTTTGTTAAAGGACCTGCGCAACTTGCCATCCTGGGACGCAGCCGGATTTTCCCCTTTGTCTGCTTTGACGTTCAGGGGAACAACCGTATAGAGATGGCTGCAGCGATTGATACACGACTTGAGCCCGGTGAGTCGTTGCATCACGGCACGGTAAGGATTACCCAGGCCCTGGTGAATCTGGCTGAAGGATGGATCAGGCGCTATCCGGCACAGTGGAAATATCTGCCGATGCTGCCAGCCTATTTTGAGGCAGCGCGCTGACATGGCTGAACCGTTGTTTCGTCCCGAAGTTATGGCTGGCCGACAGGGGGCGCGGTTTGGTCCGGCGGTGTTCTATCAGCCGCCAACCGTGAAGCTGATGGTGTTGTTTCTGGTGATGGTGTTTGCCGGTTTTCTGGTGTTTGCTGCCAATGCGTCGTTAGCACAGTCCGAGCGGGTGCGTGGCTATCTTACGTCCACAGGGGGCGAAGTAAAGATTTATGGCGGCCGGCCAGGGGTATTGACCGATGTATTTGTCGAAGACGGTGACACTGTCACCGCCGGTCAGGTGCTGATGGCGCTGTCTGACCCGCAATACGATCATCGGGGTCGGGAGCAGGCAGCCATAGCCTTGCAGCAGATTGATGTGCAGTTGCAACATCTGGCCCAGAGGAAAGGCATTGTCGCTTCGCGTTTTGCAGCGCAGGCAGAACAGCTTCGGCAGCAGCTGGAGGGGATGCAGCAGACACTGCAACTGCTCAGGGACGAGCAACAGATGCGTGAGCAGCGGGTCGATCTGTCCCGCCATGATTTTGAAGCCAGCCGCAAACTGCATGCATCCAATACCATATCAGATCGCGAATATCGTCAGGTGGCGTCTTCGCAGTTTTTACTGCAGCAGCAGGCCAGCACTGGCGATCTTGCCATCGCAAGGCATCTGCAGGCCATGGCAGATGCCCGGCAACAGCTGCTGATATTACCGTTGCGTGCTCAGGAAGAGGCGCTGGTGCTGGATTCTGCAGAGTCACAATTGTATACGCGCCGGCACGATTTATTGGCACAACTCAGATTCAGCATTACTGCGACTCGCGATGGCATAGTCAATAATGTGGTATCGCGCCGGGGTGACATTATCAATACCAGCGAGCCGTTGCTAACCCTGCTTCATACTGGCAACGAACTGGAAGCATGGTTATTCCTGCCATCGCGCGCACTGGCTGATATTGATACTGGCGCCCGGATAAGAATTTCCTATGATGCCTATCCGCATGAGACCTATGGTACGTTTCCGGCGCAGGTTTTCAGTGTCGCAGACTCGGCAATGGACCCGCGAGAATTTCTGTTTCCAGTCGATATACGCGAGCCAGTGTATCTGGTGAAGGCACGGATCACTGATCAGGGGCTTGCCGATGGCAGCGGCAACCGCTTCAGACCGGGCATGCAGTTTACCGCCGACATTGTTACTGGCGAACAGACTGTGCTGGAGAAGATCCTGTCGCCGTTGCGTGGTCTGCGGAGGCGCTTGTGAGCAAAACCCTGTTTGCCCGTCGCAACAGCCTGCCTGTCATCCTTCAGGCCGAGAGAACCGAGTGTGGTCTGGCGTGCCTTGCCATGGTTGCTACTTTTTTTGGTTTTAAAACAGATCTGAACTATCTGCGACGTGAGTTTCCGGTCTCGGGTCGGGGTGCCAGTCTGACCGAACTCATGCAAACAGCACAGAGTCTGCAGCTCATTCCGCGACCGGTAAAACTGGAGCTTGATGACTTGCAGAATCTGCAACTGCCGGCTGTCCTGCATTGGGATCTGACGCATTTTGTGGTGCTCAAACGCGTTACCCGCACCGGTATTGTCATCCATGACCCTGCGGTCGGCAAACGGCATTATACCCTGGCAGAGACCAGCCGGCATTTTACCGGAATCGCGTTGGAGTTGACGCCGGGGGTCGAGTTTACCGAACGCGATCATACCCTGAAGTCCCGATTGGCGGACCTGTTTCGCACAGCGCCAGGTTTCTATCTGGCGGTCGGACAGTTGTTTGTGTTGTCGCTGTTTCTGCAATTGGCGTCGATAGGCAGTGCGTTTTACATGCAGCTGGTCATTGACGAGGGGCTGGCGAAGCAGGATCGGGACATCATCAGCGTCCTGGCAATCGGGTTCCTGATGCTCGCATTTTGCAACGTGGCCATGACCTATGCCCGCGCCAGTGTGCAGTTGTATTTTTCCAATCAACTGGGCTTTCAGATGGCCGGCAATGTGTTTCAGCATCTGTTGAGTCTGCCGGTCGACTATTTTGGCAAGCGTCATGTAGGGGACCTGGTGTCACGTTTTGGTTCCATTCGCGAGATTCGCCGCATTATTACCGAAGACCTGGTAACAGTGGTACTCGATGGCATGTTTGCACTGATTACCCTGTCGGTCATGTTCTACTTCAGTGTGACACTGTCCTTTGTTGTGCTCGGTTTTGTGGTTCTGGTGACGATTCTGAAGCTGGTTCTGATTCCCAGGATCCAGGCCATGCAGGAGCAGATTATTGTTGCCGAAGCGAAAACCAGTTCAAATCTCATGGAAAACATGCGGACCATTGAAATCATAAAATTCTATTGTCGCGAACTTCAGCGCCTTGCCCTGTGGCGCAACGCCTATGCCGAGCAGATCAATACCCAGGTGGCACTTGCCCGGTTCACCATCAGTCTTGATGCTGTTTATGGACTGCTGATTGCGCTGGAGAATATCCTGGTAATTTATCTGGCGGCATCGCTGGTGCTGGACGGCGCTATTACCCTGGGTTTTCTGACTGCCTTTATTGCCCTCAAGGGCAATTTTTCCAGTTCCATCCGCTCGTTTGTGGAAAAATTGGTGCAGATCCGTCTGGTCAGACTGCAGCTGGACAGGGTTTCCGATATCACCTGTGCGGAACAGGAAATAGACACGCTGCACTTGCCGGTGGTGCGCAATGCGCTGGACGGTGGCATGCGTTTGACTGATGTCAGCTATGGTTATCCGGGCGCCGAGCGCGAGACACTGAGTCACATCAATATTGAGGTTCAGCCCGGTGAACTGCTTGCCATAGCAGGACCCTCCGGTTGCGGTAAATCCACACTGATGAAATTGATGGCAGGGCTGCTGACGGCCACCCGCGGGTCAGTCAGTGTCAACGGTGAAGATATCCGTCATCTGGGCCTGCGTTTGTTCCGGGACAACTGTGCCGGCGTATTGCAGGGAGACCAGCTGCTGTCGGGCACCATCATTGACAATATTACCCTGTTTGATGATGACGTGGATTTCGAGCGACTCGAACGGGTCGCGGCGATGGCCGACATTGCTGATCTTGTCAGTCATTTACCGATGGGGTACAACAGCCTGATCGGCGATATGGGCTCAATCATGTCAGCCGGGCAGGGCCAGCGAATTCTGCTGGCCAGAGCGTTCTACAAGCAGCCTCGGTTTCTTTTCCTTGACGAAGCCACTGCGAATCTGGATCCTGACTCCGAAGCCAGGATACTCAGCCAGCTTCGACGCCTGGACGCGACAGTCATATTTGTCACCCACCGGCAGGCGCCGCTCGATATCGCCGACCGGATCGTCCACCTGGCGTGAGCCGTAAATCAACCTGAGTCCCAGAAAGAGACAAGACTGACGTGACGAGAATAAACGAGAAACTCAGCATCCGGCCAGCTACCATTGACGATGTTCCAGTAATTCTGGCATTTGTCCGGGAGTTGGCCATTTACGAAAAATTGTTGCACGAAGTGGTTGCCACCGAAGCGTTGTTTGCCGAATACCTGTTTGGCGAGCGACCGGTAGCGGAAGTGATCATTGCCGACTGGGAACAGCGACCCGTCGGGTTTGCGCTGTTTTTTCACAATTTTTCCACCTTCCTCGGGCGCCCCGGCATTTATCTGGAAGATCTGTATGTGTTAAATGACATGCGCGGCAAAGGCATCGGCAAGGCCCTGCTGACTCGCCTGGCAGCGATTACCCGGGAACGGCATTGTGGCCGCCTGGAATGGTCGGTGCTGGACTGGAATGAGCCGGCCATTCAGTTCTATCGTTCGATCGGCGCTGTGCCCATGGATGAATGGACGGTACAGCGTCTGACTGGCGACGCGCTGCAGGCTTTGGCTGACCAACAGACTGCATGATGGCAAGCTGCATGAGACTGAGCTACCATGGCGTTTTGCGGGTTTTAATGGAAACGCTATTAACGGAGTATAAAAATGCATAACAAGCACAAACCGATGAAATCATTATTACTGGCAGGCCTGCTGGGCCTTGGCGTGGCCGGGTTTGCCACCCTGGTACCGAGCAGCCCGGCCCTGGCGCAAAGTGCCGGCAGCGCAAGCACCATGGCCATGCCTGAATTCACCATCTATCACCTGGAAGGACGCCGCTCAGAGCGCCTGGTCTGGTTGATGGAGGAGCTCGGCCTGCCCTATACGCTGACTTACGAGCGGGGCAATCTGGCGGCCTCCATGGCAGCCATTCGCGCCATCAATCCGGGAATGCCGGTGGCGCCAACGGTCACTTACGGCGATCAGGTACTGGTGGAGTCAGGTGCCATCATTGAGATGATTCTGGCACGCCACGGTGGCGGTCAGTTGGTTCCACCACTGGCGTCCCCTGATTTTGCCACCCACCTGATGTGGATGCACTATTCGGAAGGCTCACTGGCATCACGCGCGATTGCTGATTACCGGGTCTGGCAGATCCAGCCGCCAACACAGCGCTCACCGCTGGTTGATTCCGAACAGGTGGTGCAGTTTGCTGAAGACTTCCTGAAAGAGAATCCCTGGTTTGGTGGCGAGCAGTTTTCAGCGGCAGATATCATGATGCTGTTCCCGCTGAATTTCGCTCTACAGCTCAACATCGTCGACGCTGACCTGTTTCCCCAGATTGCGCAGTGGATGGCAAAAGTGCAGGCCCGTCCGGCCTACCAGCGCATGCTGGAGAAAGCACGGCCCGATGGCATGGTAGGGTCGCTGCCGGCACTGCCTGCCCACGCGCCTTCAGGCCCGCGCAATCGCTAGATGCAGTACGGACGTCAGTCCACCGGTGTTTTTTGCCGGTATTCGCACAAGTCGTAGAGCACGCAAGCCCCACATCGTGGCTTGCGTGCGATACAGACATACCTGCCATGCAGAATCAGCCAGTGATGCGCGTCCAGCAGGTATTCACCGGGCACCAGACGCATCAGGCGTTTCTCCACTTCCAGCACAGTCTTGCCAGGCGCAATGCCGGTGCGATTGGATACTCTGAAGATGTGTGTGTCGACCGCCATCGCGGCCTGGCCAAAGGCTGTGTTGAGTACCACATTGGCAGTCTTGCGGCCTACGCCCGGCAAAGCCTCCAGCGCCTCCCGGGTGTCGGGTACCACAGAATCATGCCTTGCCACCAGCGCCGCACAGGTCTTGATAATGTTTTCGGCCTTGGTATTAAACAGGCCGATGGTTTTTATATACGATTTCAGGCCATCCACACCCAATGCCAGAATCGCCTCTGGTGTGTTGGCAACTGGATTTAGTTTGCGGGTAGCCTTGTTGACACCCACATCGGTGGCCTGCGCCGACAGAATGACAGCGATAAGCAGTTCGAACGTTGAGCTGTATTCCAGTTCCGTTGTCGGATTGGGATTTTCTGTCTGCAGACGCCTGAAAATTTCCCGGCGCTTTTCCTTGTTCATGAAATTTTACCTGTTACCCGAACGCGTATATCGGGATCAATCCCAGTTTGCCGGTCTGCACCGGTGATACGCTTGCGCCACGCGCGGCAAGCTGCCATGAGCATACCCGACAACAGAAACATGACCGGTGCCCAGCTGGCCAGAAGTTCAATCACCCATGTCGCCATCAGCTTTTCTTCCCTGGCTGAGCAACAATCCAGTCATAGCGTATGATGTGGTCGAGTGATGGTGTGATCGCATTGCCGCACAGCATGGCCGCGGCCATTGCTGTCGTGTAGGGCAGCCAAAGCGTGAGGATGGCGCTGAGCACTGCCACAACGCTGCCATAGATCAATTTGCCAGCGCGTGTCCCCGGGCAGGTAACCGGATCGGTGGCAACAAAAAACGCTACAAGCACCAGCACACTGTAATTGATGGTCAGGTCGAATCCATAGAACAGGATTATGCTGGTCAGCAGGATGGCAAGCGGCACCTGCCAGCCGATGATGCGTTGGAGCAGCAGTAGCATGCCTCCTGACAGCGCTGCCAGTACCATAGTGGCGGTTACCCAGGTTTGCCCATCGGCCTGCAACAGAGTCGCGCCGGGGAGCGACAGGCCCATGTGCGGGGACATGAGTGCCAGATAGCCGAGGGCGACCGGGTTATAAAGGTTCTGGCCCAGGCCGCCAAAGATATGCTTGCCGACAACCACGGCGATAAGGATAGCAACAGCTGATTGCCACCAGGGCAACGATATGGGCAACAGCAGCAGTAGCAACACGGCGGTCACCAGCACACTGCCGTCCTGGTGTCGCACTCCGGCATCCCGGCCTCGCAAACGCAATGCCAGTGCCTCCAGCATAATCGCCAGCAGGCAGGCAGCCAGCAGACCCAACGCCCAGGCACTGCCAGCAAACCAGATGTGCACGGCAGTGGCCGGCAGCAAGGCTATCAGAACGGTCAGCATGATCCCTTGAGTACTGGATCTTGGCAGGGGCAGCGCAGTGGTGGTCATGGCTTGTGCTTCCCGGAGTCGTCATTTTGCAGAGCGGCCTTGCGCGCGCGCGCGCGCTCAACAGCGGCGGCAATATCCGCCTGGATCTGTGCCGGGGTTTTGCCTGCTACCGGGGACGCGCTGTCAGTCTGCACGGCGGGCCTGGTTATCTGTCGGCCTTCGGCCAGTTCTCTGGATTTGTTTTGTAGTTTCTTCAGCTTGCGTTCCTGTTGGGCGAGCAGGTTGTCGGTGGTCCGTACCTGATGCCGTTCAAAGCGCTGCTGCCATTGAGCGGCCTCCTGGTCGGCCTGCTCTTGCCTCAGCAGGTTCAGCTTCTCTTCGCGGAAAATCGCCACCAGCGGCAATTCACTGGGGCAGACAGTTTCGCAGGCGCCACATTCTGTGCATTGTGCCAGATTAAACTGTTGTGCCAGGTCATGTTCCTGAAACCGGCTGAACGCATACAGCTGTTGTGGCTGAAGCTGCTCAGGGCACACAGGCGCGCAGAAATCGCAGCGAATGCATGGGTGCACCAGCTTGGTCACGCTGACCTCCATGCCCGGGGTTCGGGGCTGGTAGCCGGCCCTGCCGGTAACATGTCGATACAATCCACCGGGCAGGGTGACACGCACAGGTCGCAGCCCGTGCAGTCACGGACAATGACAGTGTGCATGCGTTTGGGCGCACCCACTATGGCATCGACCGGGCACGCCTGAATGCATTTGGTACAGCCGATGCACTCGTCTTCACGTATGAAGGCCACCTTACGCACGCTTTCTACGCCGTGTCTGGGGTCAAGCGGCAGTTCAGGCCGATCCAGCAGTCTGGCCAGGCGGGTAATGGTAGTTGCGCCGCCAGGAGGGCAGCGATTGATGGCAACGCCTGCGTGAATCGCCTCAGCATACGGGCGACAGCCCGGGTAGCCACATTGACCACATTGCGTCTGCGGCAACAGGGAGTTGATCCGGTCGACCGATACAGCATGAGCTTGACTTGCAGAGGCGGCTGACGACCGGAACCTGTTGCGCACTAGCAGACATGCTGTGGCCAGTAATACCAAATAAATCAGTAGCACGGCAGCAACTGACCAGGTCAAGCTACACCTCCCGTTGGGCTCAGCAGCGCCAACGCCAGAATCCCGGCGGTCAACAACTCGAGCGGCAGGCCGCGCCAGCCGTCAGGTACATCACTGACCCGCAGGCGCAGGCGCAGGTCGGCAAACACCAGATTTGCCAGCAACAGCCCAACTCCGGCACCGATTGACCAAAGCAGAATCCATATTAGCGCCAGCCATGACATCTGCGGGCCATGGGCCCACAACAGTATACTGGTGAGTATGGCCACTTCGATGCCGGCCCCGGCGAGCAGTCGTCGGCGATGGCGGTTTATCATGGTGGTGCGCTGCTTGAACCACGCAGCCAGCGGCAGTAACAGCAGCGCGGCCGTTGCTGAGCTCAGCAAAACTGTCAGCCACAACGCCGGAGCCATGCCAGAGACCTGGCCGATCAGCGCCAGCGCACAGAAGGACAGCAGGGTGCTGCCGGTCAACAGCAGCGCGGTAGCGATGGCAAACAGCATGCTGACACCGGGACGGCCCGTGCCTGTGCCGGGACCGGTTATCCGGCCAAGGCCGACACCGTTGATCAGGGCGATTATGACCAGTACTACATAGAATTCTTTCACGCGTGAGTCGCTTTGAGTTGTATTGCAGCGGAGACCGGGAGTTTAGCACGGCCAGCGCTTTTGCCCATAACGGCTCTGATCAAGTATCATCTGCAGCCCGATATCCTATCGCGGTGGTTTTTCACCCGATTTCTGTAAAAATGGTCCGGCAGCATGAAAAAATGGCAGTGTATTGTTTGTGGTTTGATTTACGACGAAGCCGAGGGTTGGCCCGATGACGGCATTGCGCCCGGCACGGTCTGGGCAGATGTACCCGATGACTGGATGTGCCCTGAGTGCGGCGTAGGCAAAGAAGATTTTGAAATGATTGAACTGGCTTGACGATAAAACAGCCCCGGCTTTGATAAAAGGAAACAACACTGTGTCAAAACGTAAAATTCTGGTCACCAGCGCCTTGCCTTATGCCAATGGCCCCATCCACCTGGGCCATGTCCTGGAGGCAGTACAGACCGATATCTGGGTACGCTTTCAGCGTCTGCGTGGTGAGGACTGCGTCTACGTGTGCGCCGATGATGCCCATGGCACGGCCATCATGCTGCGCGCGCAGGGCGAGGGCATCACGCCGGAGCAGTTGATTGACCGGGTGCGCGCTGAACACAAGGCTGACTATGATGGTTTTCTGATTGGTTTTGACAATTATCATTCAACACACTCGGCAGAAAATCGCCAGTACTCGGAGACCATTTACAAAGCCTTGCGGGACAACAGCAGAATCAGCGTGCGCACCATCAAGCAGCTGTTTGACCCCGAGAAGCAACTGTTTCTGGCAGACCGCTTCGTCAAGGGCAGCTGTCCCAAGTGCCGCACGCCTGATCAGTACGGAGACAATTGCGAGGCCTGTGGTGCCACGTACAGTCCGGCAGACCTGATTGATCCGCGCTCCACGCTGTCCGGCGCGACGCCCGTTGAGCGTGAATCCGAGCATTATTTCTTCCGTCTGCCGGAATTCACCGACATGCTGAAAACCTGGACCCGAAGCGGCACGCTGCAGGCCCAGGTGGCCAACAAGCTCAGCGAATGGCTTGATGCCGGTCTGCAGGAGTGGGACATCAGCCGGGATGCGCCGTATTTTGGCTTTGAAATACCCGACGCACCGGGAAAATACTTCTATGTCTGGCTGGATGCGCCCATCGGCTACATGGCCAGTTTCCAGAACCTGTGTGACCGCAGTGACTACAAGTTTGACGACTACTGGAAACCGGGCAGCGATACCGAGCTGTATCATTTTATCGGCAAGGACATCATCAATTTCCATGCGCTGTTCTGGCCTGCCATGCTCAGTGATGCCGGTTATCGCACCCCGACGGCGGTGTACGCGCACGGTTTCATGACCGTCAATGGCAAAAAAATGTCCAAATCGCGCGGTACCTTTATCAATGCCGGCACCTATCTGGCGCACCTGGACCCCGAGTATCTGCGTTATTTCCTGGCTTCCCGGCTGGGGGCTGGTGTCGATGACCTGGACCTGAGTTTTGATGAGTTCAGCCACAAGGTGAATGCCGATCTGGTTGGCAAAGTGGTCAATATTGCCAGTCGCTGTGCCGGATTTATCATGCGCGGGTTTGACGGGCAACTGGCTGAACAGCCATCCAATCCGGCTTTGCTCGCTGATTGTCAGACCGCAGCCGCAGAAATCGCCAACGCGTATGAGCAACGTGAGTACAGCAAAGCCATCCGGCTGATCATGGCCCTTGCCGATAAAGGCAACCAGTACATTGCCGAACAGCAACCCTGGGTGCTGGCCAAACAGAATCCGCAGGATCCGCTGGTGCAGGCGGTCTGTACCACGGGTATCAATGTGTTCAGGTTGCTGATGGTGTATCTCAAGCCCGTGTTGCCAGCCATGGCTGCCAGGGCAGAGACGTTCCTGAATGTGACGCCATTGACGTGGAGCGATGCGGGCAGTGTCCTGCTGTCCCACCGAATTAACGCGTTTACGCCAATGATGACGCGCGTTGATCCGGCCAGTATCGAGGCGTTGCTGGCTGCCAGCCGCGCCGAGGTCAGTGACAGTGCCAACAGACCTGAGCCAGCAAACAGCCCTGAGCCTGTTAACAGCCCCGAGCGTGTAAAGAGCCCGGTTGCCAATGACCCCATCGCCGACGAGATCGAGTTTAACGACTTCGTCAAGGTCGACCTGCGCATCGCGCTTATTCTGGAAGCCGCCTACGTCGAAGGCGCCGACAAACTCCTGCAGCTGACGCTGGACCTGGGGCAGGGGGCTGATGGTCAGCCCATTCGCCGCAATGTCTTCTCCGGCATCCGCTCCGCCTACCGTCCCGAAGATCTGCAGGGTCGACTGACGGTGCTGGCGGCCAACCTGAAACCGCGCAAGATGAAGTTCGGTCTGTCAGAGGGCATGGTGCTGGCGGCCGGCCCCGGCGGCGCAGATATCTGGTTACTGAGCCCCGATCAGGGCGCTGAGCCGGGCATGCGTATTTTATAAAAGCATTTGACGAAAGAGCGATTTTTCAGGTTTACTCGGTCTTCTGTCCGATCAATAACACGAAGTAGATAAGGGGACACTTGATGTTTGCAGCAGGCTCCGCCGTCGATAAGCGGCGGCAATCTCTGTCTGCTGCGCTGGTCTTTCTGGCATTGCTGATACCCAGTGGTGCTGCCAGTGCACAGATGACTGAAGAAATCCGGGAAATCGAAAGCTCTATTGTCAAAATCTATACGACATCTGCTGCGCCCGATTATTTTACGCCCTGGCGGTTAATGACACCCGGACAAAGCAGCGGCTCCGGCGCCGTGATTGACGGCAACCGCATCCTGACCAATGCCCATGTGGTTGCCAATGCCAGCTATGTGCAGGTGCAAAAACACAACGATCCGGAGCGTTACCTGGCAAGTGTACGTTTCGTTTCCCATGCGTCTGATCTGGCGTTGCTGGAAGTGCGGGATCCGGCATTCTTCGAAGATACGCCGGCGCTGACCATCGGCGATCTGCCCGAACCCAATACCGAAGTGTTTGTATTTGGTTATCCGGTCGGCGGCAGAACGCTGAGCGTCACCAAGGGTATTCTGTCGCGGGTGGAGCAGCAGGTTTATGCCCATTCGGGCGAATACCTGCTGGCTGGCCAGATTGATGCGGCTATCAATCCCGGTAACAGTGGCGGCCCGGTAATTGTCGATGGCAAAATTGCCGGCGTGGTCATGCAATCGGCTGCAGGCGGTCGCACGGAAGCCCTTGGTTATTTTGTGCCCCCGGACATTCTGCGTCATATGCTGACTGATGCCAGCGATGGCAGTTATGATGGATTTCCCGACCTGGGATTCCGCAGCCAGGATCTGGAAAGCCCGGCAGCCAAAGCCGCCTATGGGTTGCAGGAAGACCAAAGTGGGGTACTGGTGATCAAGGTGTTTGCCAATTCCCCGGCAGACGGCATCGTGCAGGAGAACGATGTGGTGCTCAGTATTGATGGTGTGCCCATCGCCGGCGACAGTACCATCAGCCTCAGTCGTACCCTGCAGACCAACTACAAACATGCCATTGATCTGAAGCAGATCGGGGACGAGGTCAATCTGGTGCTGTCCCGACACGGCGAGGTGCACAACGTAACGCTCACTGCCCAGCGTCGCCAGGAAAACTATAGTCTGGTGCGCGGCGAAGAATTTGATGCCATTCCGGAGTATTACATTTATGGAGGCATTCTGTTTGTGCCGCTCAATATGAACCTGATCAAGCGCTGGGGCGCCGACTGGACGCGGAGTGCGCCAGTCAATCTGCTGCACGCACGCAGCCAGTGGAGCTCACCCGAGCGTCGCGAGATGGTGGTGGCCTTGCAGGTGCTGGCGGCTGACGTCAACCTGGGCTATCACGATATCCGTAACCTGATTGTAGACACCGTCAATGATGAGCCGGTACGTGACTTCTACGATTTTGTCCGGCAACTGCGCGACAACAAGCAGGAGTTCGTCGTGTTTCGCAGCGATTCCGGTTTTCAGCTGATTGTCGACCACGACGAGGCATTGGCCAGCGAAGCCGACATATTACAACAATACCGGATTCCCGCAGGGTATTCGGAGGGTCTGTTCGAACAGCCGCGTCTGGTTGCGCAATAGCGGAGCCGGTGTCGCAGGTAGTGAACTGAAGCGCAAACCATCGTATGATGCGCGCTTCAGTTTTTTTTTGGTTATTCACAACATCCTGTGCGCCAGCTGGCATATCAGCGGTCGACAGGATGCAGGCAGGCGGAGACAGCACATAACATGAGTATCAAGTCTGACAGATGGATTCGTGAAATGGCACAGAAACACGGCATGATCGAGCCGTTTGAGCCAGGACAGGTACGCTATGTAGATGGCAGCAAGGTGATCTCCTATGGTACATCCAGCTACGGCTACGATGTCCGTTGTGCCTCCGAATTCAAGATCTTCACCAATGTGCACACCACCAGTGTGGTTGACCCCAAGAACTTTGACGAAAGCAGTTTTGTCAGCATTGATGAACCGTACTGCATCATCCCGCCGAACTCGTTTGCCCTGGCGCGCACGGTTGAGTATTTCCGTATTCCCAGCGATGTGCTGACCGTCTGTCTGGGCAAGTCCACCTATGCCCGTTGTGGCATCATCGTCAATGTCACGCCGCTGGAGCCTGAGTGGGAAGGCCATGTGACCCTTGAGTTTTCCAACACCACCACCTTGCCAGCGAAGATCTATGCCCATGAAGGGGTCGCGCAGATGCTGTTTTACCAGTCAGATGAGCAGTGTGAGGTCACTTACAAGCAGCGTGGCGGCAAGTACATGGGCCAGACCGGCGTTACCACGCCGCGAGTCTGAAGCCGTTGCGCGTCAATGAATCGTCCAGCCCGGCAAAAGCGCGGTCAAATATTTGACCCTGATATCCTCGGTAAATTTCAAGTGCCTGAATTTATAAGCATTTAATACATGGCATAGACATTGCTTTCCTGATCCTGACAGTCGATTAAATGCAATCAACAGGATCAGGCAGTGATGGCGCTCTCCCACCTACAATCCGTACAGCAGATTTCCGATACCCGTCGCGACAATGACGGTGCCAAGGCACTGGAGCTCGCGTTCAAGGCATTCAATGAAATTTCCGGTGAGCTGTCACAAAGCTACCAGGTGCTTGAAAACCGCGTCAGAGAACTGACACATGAGCTGGAAGCCGCCAATGTTCAGCGTCTGCGCGAACTGTCGGAAAAGGAACGCATAGCCCGACGCCTGCAGAAGCTTCTGCAACTGTTGCCTGGCGGTGTGCTGGTCCTCAATGGCAAAGGTGTAGTCTCAGAGTGTAATGAAGCGGCGATCACATTGCTGGGTGAACCGCTGACCGGGTTGCCCTGGGTCAATATCATCCGTGACCGGTTTGCGCCCCGCAGCGACGACGGTCACGAAATTTCCCTGGTTAACGGCAAACGCGTGAGTCTGCTGTCACGGTCGCTGGAAGAAGAGCCCGGCCAGATCATTCTGATTACCGACCAGACCGAAACCCGTCGTCTGCAACAGCATCTTAGCCGCCATCAACGCCTGCTGGAAATGGGCAAAATGGTGTCTTCGCTGGCACACCAGATCCGCACACCGCTGTCTGCCGCGATGCTTTATGCCGGCAACCTGTCAACATCACTGGCCGGCGACCAGAGTCGCAATATCCGCACCCATGAGCGTCTGATGTCCCGGTTACACAACATGGAGCGCCAGGTGCGTGACATGCTGATTTTTGCCCGTGGCGAAGCGGTGCTGGATGAAACGCTGTCGATACATCAGATCCTGGAGGAAGCCCGGGTCGCGGCAGACGTCATGTTGTGTCCGGACTCGCGTCAGGATGCCTTGAGCTGCGAGTGGATCAATATCATCAGCGACTGCCAGTTGTCATGCAACAAGGAATCGCTGATTGGCGCGTTGCTTAATCTGCTGGAGAACGCCATCCAGAACGCGGGCCCCACTGTCGAGCTGCAAGTGCGTGCCGACCGGGCCGATGAACAGGGTCTGATCAGGCTGTACGTCCAGGATAATGGCCCGGGTATCGAGCCGGCGGCGCTCGCTCAGGTGACTGAAGCCTTTTTCACAACACGGGCGCAGGGCACCGGTCTGGGGCTGGCGGTGGCTCAGGTAGTGGCACGGGCGCACGGTGGCCAGTTCTTCATCGAAAACATCGCGGACAACCAGTCCGGCACCGGCCAGACCGGCGTGCGGGCGGGCTTTATTCTGCCCTGTGTGCACAAATTTCCCCAACCCTCAACAACAGGGAGCAGCAAATGAGCAAGGCGAGTATTCTGGTAGTTGAAGATAATTGGGAACTGCGTGAAGCGCTGAGCGACACATTGGAGTATGCCGGCTATCAGGTCCAGGCTGCCGAGTCGGGCGAGGCTGCACTGCAGTTGCTGTCGCAGACACGTGTGGACATGGTGGTATCCGACATCAATATGGATGGCATGGATGGCCATGAGCTGCTGCAGCAGTTGCGCGCCAGATTCCCGGTCATGCCGGTGGTGCTGATCACCGCCTTTGGCAGTATTGGCAGCTCGGTCCGTGCCATGCGTGAAGGCGCGGTTGATTACCTGCTGAAACCCTTCAAGCCCGAGCAGTTGCTGAGCACTGTGGAAAAGTATCTTGCCCAGAAAGTCACCGGATCGGCGCAGCCTGTTGCTATCGAACCGTCAAGTCAGCAATTGCTGGGCCTGGCGAAGAAAGTGGCGCAGTCTGATGCGACGGTACTCATTTCCGGCGAAAGCGGTACCGGTAAAGAGGTGCTTGCCCAGTATATCCATCAACAGTCCAGGCGGGCCAGCGGTCCTTTTGTGGCGATCAACTGTGCGGCAATTCCCGAAAACATGCTCGAAGCCACTTTGTTCGGCCATGAGAAAGGTTCGTTTACCGGTGCCTATCAGAGTAGCCCGGGCAAATTCGAACAGGCTGAGGGTGGCACCATTCTGCTTGATGAAATTTCCGAAATGGACATTGGCCTGCAGGCAAAAATTCTGCGCGTGCTGCAGGAGCGCGAAGTCGAGCGTCTGGGCAGCCGCAAGACCCTGCAACTCGATGTAAGGGTCATAGCTACAACCAACCGCGACCTGCGTGCCTGTGTGCGCGAAGGCCGGTTCCGGGAAGATCTGTATTATCGGCTCAGTGTGTTTCCACTGGCCTGGCAGCCCCTGCGGCAGCGGCGTCAGGATATTGTGCCGCTGGCCGAACGTCTGCTGCAACAGCATGCTGCGCGGATGGGCCGTGGCGCGACCACGCTGGATGCACGTGCGCGGCAGGAACTGATGAATCATGACTGGCCTGGCAATGTTCGCGAACTGGACAACGTGCTGCAACGGGCGCTGATCATTCAGGATGGCAATGTCATCTCGGCTGCCAGTCTGGCGCTGGTGGCGGATGCGCACAATGCCACAGCGTCCTTTGTCGACACGACGCCCGCTGACTCCTGGCAGGCATCGTCAGATGCTGCGCTGACTGACACCCAGGACAGCGACCAGCAGGTTCTGGGCAATGATCTGAAGCAGCGCGAATTTGAGATCATTCTGCAGACCCTGAAAAAACAGCGCGGGCGCCGCAAGGAAACCGCTGAGGCACTGGGTGTAAGCGCCAGAACGCTGCGTTACAAACTGGCTCGCATGCGAGACCAGGGTATTAATATTGATTCGCTGGTAAGCGCATAAAACACGGAGAAGAGCGGATGAATGGTGTAACAGATCGGGTAGATATCAATCAGTTGCTGACTCAGATGCGGGATATCCGCGGGCAGATGCAGACTCCCAGCATGCAGGGTCCTGATCTTGCCAACGCGGTGAATCAGGGCCGTGGTGTTGACGGTGCGCAATCCTCTGACCGTACGGGTTTTGCTGACATGCTCAAAAATGCAGTGGACTCCGTCAACGAAACGCAAATGCAATCCAGTACCTTGCAGCGCGCTTTTGAAATGGGTGACCCGCAGGTAGATATCACCCAGGTGATGATACAGATGCAAAAGGCAAGCGTGTCATTCGAAGCCATGACGCAGGTTCGTAACCGCCTGGTCAGTGCGTACCAGGACATCATGAACATGCCGATCTGACGATGGTCAGCTGGCAGCTTTCACTAGCAGGGTAACAACATGGCAACAGCAGAATCGGCACAGACGCAAAACGCACTGGTACCTTCCGGTGGTGGCGAAGGTTCCGCGTACAACAGTAATTTCATGAAAGGCTTTAACCGGCTTAATCTGGCGCGCCAGGCTGGCCTGATGATCGCATTGGCGGCCAGCATCGCGCTGGGCTTCTCGGTCGTGCTCTGGTCTCAGAAGGAGAGTTACCAGCCACTGTACCCGAGCATGCAGGGGTTTGATACCGCCGAGCTGGTCCAGGTCATGGACACTGCCAATGTACCTTACCGGATTGATCCGGCCTCTGGTGTGTTGTTGGTGCCGTCCAGTTCTGTTGACAGCATTCGCTTGCAGGTAGCCAGCGCCGGGATAACCCGTGACAATGGATACGGCTATGAATTCCTGGATCAGGAGCAAAGCCTGGGCACCAGTCAGTTTATGGAGGCCAATCGATACAAGCGCAGTATGGAAGGCGAGTTGCAACGAACCATCACCAGCTTTCGCCATGTCCAGTCAGCTCGTGTGCACCTGGCAACCCCCGAGCGATCAGTGTTTGTCCGCAACAATCGCAAGCCAACGGCTTCGGTATTTCTGGCTCTGCATTCAGGGCGCCAACTGACAGACACCCAGGTGCAGGCAATTGCCAACCTGGTCGCCTCCAGCGTGCCGGAAATGCTGCCGGAAGATGTCACCGTGGTTGACCAGCAGGGTAACCTGTTGTCTCGCACCGGCGAAAATGCCGAGATGATGATGGCGGCGGAGCAGTTTGCTTACGTTCGGCGTTATGAAGAAACCCTGGTTGGGCGCGTCAATCGAATTCTGCACCCATTGCTGGGGGCAGGCAAGTTTACTGCTGAAGTGGCTGCTGACGTAGACTTCACGCGCACTGAACAGGCCGCGGAGACCTTCAATCCCGATGGCAGCTCGGTGCGCAGTGAGCAGTCGATGAATGAACGGCGCACCGCGGGCGATATCATCGCAGGGGTTCCGGGTGCATTGTCGAATCAGCCTCCGGCAGCGGCAGCCGCCCCTGAAACCCTTGATGGTGTCGCAGGCAGCGCAGCGCCGGACGCGCAGGGCAACGTACGTACGCAGGAGACGCGCAACTACGAACTCGACAGGACTATCAGTTACACCAACTACGATCCTGTCTCTGTTCGCCGTCTGTCGGTAGCTGTGGTGATTGATGAGCCTGTCGGTGATGCGGCACAGGGTTGGAGCGCAGAAGACATGGAGCGCATCAGTGCCCTGGTTCGCGACGCTGTAGGTTATAACGCTGAGAGAGGGGACAGCGTGACGGTCATCAACAAGGCCTTTGCCCAGATTGAGGAATTGCCCGGGGACGCACTTCCTTTCTGGCAGGCCTCGTGGTTTGCTCCCGTTCTGCGTCAGGCCGCTGCTGCACTCTTTATTCTGATTCTGGTTTTTGGTGTACTGATGCCGTCACTGAAGCGGCTGACGGTAACAGGCAATAGTAGCCGGGCGGCTGGCGGCGATTCATCAACGGAGGTCGGTTATGCTGATATCAAGGCTGAGCACAAGTTGAAAGAAGAGTCAGTGACCCTGAGTGGCAGCGATGATATTCTGCTTGCGGGTCCGGCTGAAAGTTATGAACGGCAACTGGGCGCTATCAAGGGTCTGGTGGCAGAAGACCCGGCGCGTGCAGCACAAGTGGTGAAAAACTGGATATCTAACGATGGCTGAGAGTAAAGCGATGGATAACACAATTCGCGGCGTCAGTTCACTGGAACGTGCAGCCATACTGCTGATGAGCATGGGCGAGAAAGATGCTGCAGAAATACTGAAGCAGATGGGCCCCAAGGAAGTACAGAAAGTTGGCGCGGCCATGTCTGCGCTGAAATCTGTGTCGCAGGATACTGTGTCATCGGTGCTTAATTCGTTTTTGAGCGAATGCGGAGCACAGAGCGGACTGGGCGTCGGATCGGAGAAGTATATCCGCAACATGCTGACCGAGGCGTTGGGAGAGGAGCGTGCCCGTGGTTTCCTTGACCGAATACTCCTCGGGGGCTCAAGTTCGGGAATCAACAGTTTGAAATGGATGGATCCGCGTTCGGTGGCTGATGTTATTCGCCAGGAGCATCCGCAGATTCAGGCTGTCGTGTTGAGCTATCTGGAGCCGGATCAGTCGGCGAGCATCCTTGGTAATTTCCCGGAGAAAGTCAGACTGGAAATCATGATGCGCATCGCTTCACTGGAAAGTGTCCAGCCTGAGGCGTTGAAAGAACTCAATCTTATTCTGGAGAAGCAGTTTTCAGGTAAGGGGTCCAATCCGTCTACGACTATAGGTGGCCGGAAAACGGCTGCTGAGATCATGAACAACCTGGATGGCGCTGTTGAACAGGAGCTGATGCAATCCATCAAGGACCTGGATGAGGATCTGGGTAGCCAGATTCAGGATCTGATGTTCGTCTTTGACAATCTGCGGGAGGTTGAAGATCGGGGTATTCAGGCATTGTTGCGTGAAGTATCTTCTGAAGTACTGATCCTGGCGCTTAAGGGCGCCGACGATTTCCTGAAAGAAAAATTCTTCGCCAATATGTCAAAGCGGGCTGCAGAGCTGCTGCGAGACGATCTGGAAGCCAAAGGGCCGGTAAGGATTGTCGAAGTTGAAGCCGCACAGAAAGAAATCCTGGTGGTTGCGCGTCGCATGGCTGACGCTGGCGAAATCCAACTTGGTGGCGGCGGCGAGGCCATGATCTGATGAGGACTGCATGATGCAGAGACACGTTTTTGACGGTTCCACACGCGTCAGTCAGAAGAATCTCGAAGAGCTTCCTGTGGCGCGCTGGATGCCACCTACCATTGGTGCCGGTGGCAAACTGATACAGGCTGAACCGCGCGCAGATTCACCGTTGAGACAGGCTGTTGGTCAGTCTCCCGCACCAACCGACGAAGGCACTGCAGACGCATCACCGCAATCTGCCAGAGCTGCAGTTGGTGACAGTATTCAGGCCTATGACCAGGCCCGGGAAGAGGGCCTGTTGGCCGGACGTCAGGAAGGGCTGGCAAAAGGTCTGGAAGAGGGACGTCGACAGGGGCACGAACGTGGCCTGCAGAAAGGCCTGGAGGAAGGCCGGCAATTGGGCAGCGAACAGGGTTACCAGGCCGGTTTGCAAAAGGCTGATGCCGAGTTGCGGCAAGCACTGGGAAATCTGAACAGTATGATGACCCAACTAAGCCACGCAATAAACGAACAGGATTATCAGCTGGAAAAGGCATTGCTGGATTTGAGCCGTGAGATTGCGCGACATGTGGTGCAGCGCGAACTGCTGATTGACAGTTCCCACATTATGAAAATCGTCAAGCAGGCATTGGCTACCCTGCCACCCAGTCGCGACAATGTCCGTATTCTGATTAATCCGGCCGACCAGTCATTGGTGCAACAGGCCGCAGATGAAGGCGGCGAGAACTGGCGGGTTGTCGCCAATCAGCATATCGCTCGCGGCGGATGCCGGGTTGAAACTGATCAGAGTGCGGTGGATTTTACCACCAGTGAACGTTTTTCCCAGGTAATCGAGCAGATAGTACAGCGCCAGTTTGCCGATGATGATGCCCAGGCGGAAGATGCATTCGAAGTTGCGCCAGAACCGGTGGTCAAGGCGCCACGTGAAACCCGTGCGGCTGCCAGCAAACGCAGCCTTGCCGATGAAGCCGCAGCGCTTGCCGGAGATGAATCCGTCGCCGGGGCAGCAGAGCAGGATCAGGACGAAGGTATACCATGAAACCCAGACAGAGCCTGGCACAACGGCTGCGTCGCTATCAACCGACGACTGCGCTTACCGTCAAACCCGTCATTGTCGGCAAATTGACACGGGTTGTGGGCCTGACACTGGAAGCAGTGGGGTGCAATGTATCGCTGGGCAGTCGCTGTCTGGTCAGCCACAGCAGTGGCAAGGATATTGAAGCGGAAGTGGTGGGTTTTGACGGACCCCGTATATTTCTGATGCCATTGTACAGCGTTGAGGGCTTGCAGCCGGGTGCGCGTGTTGTACCTGCGCCAAGTGCACAGCGCTTGTGGGTGGGCGATGGATTGTTGGGCAGGGTACTGGATGGTTTCGGCGAGCCAATCGATGGCAAGGGGCCGATTGCGATACAGAACTGTCGAGAGGCTCAGCCGGTGCGCGCGATCAACCCGCTGAAGCGTCAACCCATCCGCGAAACCCTGGATGTCGGCATCGCCGCTATCAATGGACTGCTGTCCGTTGGTCGCGGGCAACGTATCGGTCTGTTTGCCGGCAGTGGTGTGGGCAAAAGTGTGTTGCTGGGCATGATGACACGCTTCACCGAGGCGGATGTTATTGTCGTGGGCCTGATTGGTGAACGGGGTCGTGAGGTCAAAGAGTTTATTGACGAAATTCTCGCTGAAGAAGGTCTGGCCAGATCAGTGGTCGTTGCATCGCCTGCAGATGATTCGCCACTGATGCGCCTGCGGGCCGCCATGATAACGACCCGCATTGCCGAGGGGTTTCGGGATCAGGGCAAGGATGTATTGATGCTTATGGATTCGCTGACGCGCTATGCGATGGCGCAACGCGAGATTGCTCTGGCCATTGGTGAACCGCCGGCGACCAAGGGTTATCCACCATCAGTGTTTGCCAGAATTCCCCAGTTGGTAGAGCGTGCCGGTAATGCGGATAGCGGAGAGGGCACGATTACCGCTTTCTATACGGTGCTGACCGAAGGAGATGACCAGCAGGATCCTGTCGCGGATTCGGCACGCGCCATTCTGGATGGCCATATTGTGCTGTCGCGGACACTGGCAGAGCAGGGTCATTATTCGGCCATAGATATTGAAGCATCAATCAGTCGTGTTATGCCTGCCGTTGTCAGTGCCGACCATCTGGCCAAAGCTCAGTTGTTCAAGCGGGTGTATTCGCGCTATCAGCAGAATCGTGATTTGATCAGTGTGGGTGCCTACACCATGGGCGCCGACAAGGACATAGACTTTGCTATCGAAAGAATGCCCCATCTGCGGCAATTTCTGCAGCAGGGATTGGCGGAGAATGTTGCCATGCCCGATGCCATTCAGCGGCTGGGTAAAGCCATTAGTCCGGCACCCGCACGTACGCTATCTCAAGGTACGGGCGCCGGCAATGGCGGCAATGTCACGCAGTTGCAGCCAAGAACCACGCTGGGCGGCAGTGAGCGCAACGATCAAGTGGACAAACAGTCCGGTAGTGCCTCTTGAACCGTGTTAAACGCATGCAGCCAGTGCTTCGACTGGCTGAGCTGGAGGCTGACAAAGCCGGCCGCGCGCTGGCCCTGGTTCAGCAACAGGTGCAGATAGAAGAAAACAAACTGACCCAGTTGCAGTCCTATCAGCTGGATTACCGAAAACAGATGCAGGAATCCGGTCAGGCAGGTATGGCCGTGGAGCGGCTGCGCCTGTTTGACGGCTTTCATCAGCAACTGGACCGGGCGATAAGTCATCAGCAACAGCTCATTGTTCAAAGACAGCGCGACATGGCGCGTGTGCATGAGCATTGGCGTCAACTGGACATCCGTCATAAAAGCCTGGAAAAGATGCTTGAACGGATCAAGCGCGATACCGATATTCAGCAGGCTCGCAACGAGCAACGCAATCATGATGAATATGCCAGGCGGCGACCACCGGGCTCGGGCTGGTCCTGAGTTGTATTCTACATTGCCTCTTTCTAACATCAGCAGCTGGCAAGCTTTTTGCTGAGACCTTAGCAGTGTTGCCTTTGATTGCCGTCTCGGCGAAAAGTGCAGACAAGCCTGCAGAGGATTAAATTTATGATGTTGCCTGTCGAGCTAATGTCAATTGTTGGTTCATCCACCCCTTCAACCAAACATGATGGGTTGGAGAACGTAGTCAAAAATAATGCCAGTTCCCGGATGCCGGCAGCCGATGGCGCTGCGCTGAAAAATTCGAATAAGGATATGATAAATAAGATATATTTATCATATGAACAGGAAGGGAGCGGCGATCCGGTTGCACAGTTCGCGGCTGATCTGAAAGCGGTGCTGAGCGCCAATGGTGTCACTTTCACCCCCGATCAGGCAATGCAGCCGCCAATTGCCGAGTTGTCAGCGCCGCTGCAGGAAGGGCAAACGGTCGGGCTCGCCTGGAGTGTAGACGAGTTTTTGCAGTGGGCCGAAGCGCCGATGGGCAGCGGAAGCAACTTGCCACCTGGTGACCAAAGCTTGCCGGCTGAACTCAGTCAATGGCTGGCGACATTGGTGGCGCCAGAGAAAACCGGCGTACCGGCGGGAGAGGGCTCATCGACGGCAACAGGTATTGCCGCAGCGCCTGTTCCGTTGGTTGGCAAGCTGTCTGGCTCGATATCAACCAGTCAGATTCTGTCTGCAATACCTTCTGCACAAGCCTCCTCGGTAAAGCCGGCACCAGCCACTGATACGCTGCCGCCGGCAAACAACGTAACGGCTCTCCCCCCGGCAACACCGGCACTGGAAGCGGTCGGTAGTGCCAATCTGGCCCAGGCCGATACCGGGGTGCTGACCGGTAACACTGCTGAGCGTCTGATGCCGATTGATGGTGTTGAGACATTATCGAGTGACAAGTCAGCCCTGACCACGCTATCACCGACAGCGCAGGCGTTGACCGGGTCGTCGCAGGCGTCGTCCGAGATCATTCGGCAGTCCACGCAAGCCGTTCTGGTCAATCCCGAAAGCCAGAAAATGATTGCCGATGCTGTCAATGCCAATATGAAGGCCAGCACGTTGCAGCGTGGCACGCCTGAGTCCGCCGGTACTGGGGAGGCTAGCCGTTTCACGGAAGACCTGTTGCCAGGCCAGACGACTTTGCTCAAGATGGGCAACTCTCTGGAGCGAAACCCGGTTGCCAACGGCCAATTGGCTACGGCGCTGGCCAGTAGCGGGCCGCTTGATAGTGGATCGTCAACAACACCGGCCCAGGCTTTGAGTCAGAGTGATGTCGGCAGTATTGCCGCTCGCGCCGATCAACGCATGTTTGCTGCAGAAAATGCCCAGCAAGCCCAGTCTCAGGCCCAGCAACAGACTGTTGCACGCACCGCAGAGGGTCTGCCCAGGTATGTCATGGATACGGCGTTTGGCCAGCAAGGTTGGCCAGACAATCTCGGCCGGCAACTGATGGTGATGAGCAGTCAGGGCGTCAGTTCAGCGCAGATTCAGTTGGACCCGCCCGAATTGGGTAGTCTGATGGTCAAGATTCAGATTTCCGCGGACCAGCAAACCAGCGTCAGTTTTGTCAGTCAACATGCCCTGGTTCGCGATACACTGGAGCAGCAGCTCAGCAGGCTGCAGGATATGTTTCGTGACCAGGGCCTGAACCTGCAGGATGTTTCTGTGTCAGATCAGGCGCCTCAGCAGCAGGAAGGTGATGCCAGGGGGCAACAGGGCCAAGGGCAAGGTAACGGCGCCAGTGAGCAGGAATCATCTGCGGGTGAACAGGTATTGCAACGCAGCGAATCACTGATTGATGACTACGCCTGATTGCACCATGATGCTGAGGAATCCGGCAACTGCCAGCTAACGGCGTCAAACACTCGACTTATCCCGTCCGGCAAACTAACCAGTTGCGTCACTTAATTGGCGAGTGCTGTTTTTTGCAAACTCTATATAATTGATTAACAAAAAGATATCGACTGATTTTGAGAGTGGCATAAGCCTTGCTTGTACCATGTAGATAAACATTTCAGCCTAAGGGTTGGCGTTGGGAAAAATTTAGTATGTCTGATGATGAGGATGTTCCGGTAAAAAATGGCAAAAAGCGCTTGCTGGTCATTCTGGCAGCCGTGTTGTTAATAATGGCAGGTGCTGGTGGTGCCTGGTTTTTTCTGATGGCCGGCAACCAGGACCCGGCAGCTGGCAGCGCTGCAGAGACCGTCGCAGCCGCACCACAGCAGGCGCCAGTTCAGTATCTTGAGCTGACGCCCGCGTTTATTGTCAATTTCCCGCATCAGGGTCGCCAACGGTTTATGCAGGCCACGATAACGGTGATGAGTCGTGATGCCGAAGCGCTGGCAGCGGTAACTCAACACATGCCGGTGATCAGGCACAATCTGATCAACCTGCTGAGCGCGCAGCTGATTCTGGTGTTTGAAAACCCGCAAGGTATTGAACGACTTCGGCAGATGGCGACTGACGAAGTAAATCAGGTGCTGATGCGCGAGATTGGCAGAGAAGGCATAGAAGAACTGTTGTTTACCAATTTTGTTATGCAATAGGACGGTGGAGACGCACTGATGCAGGATTTGTTATCACAAGACGAAATTGATGCGCTCTTGCACGGTGTTGATGACGGAGCTGTGGATACTGACATGGATGATGATCCGACGTCAGTGCGATCCTATGATCTGACCAGTCAGGATCGAATAGTTCGTGGTCGCATGCCGACCCTGGAGATGATCAACGAGCGCTTTGCCCGCTATACACGTATAAGTCTTTTTAACCTGCTGCGCCGGACTGCCGATGTTTCTCTCGGCGGTGTGCAAATTACCAAATTTGGTGAATATCTGCATACGCTGTATGTTCCAACGAGTCTTAACCTGGTCAAATTTCGACCCTTGCGAGGCACAGCGCTGGTAGTGCTGGATGCCAAGCTGGTGTTCAAACTGGTAGACAATTATTTCGGTGGCGATGGTCGTCACGCCAAAATCGAAGGGCGGGAATTTACGCCTACGGAACTGCGTGTAGTGCAAATGGTATTGAACCAGATTTTTTCCGATCTGGGTGAGGCCTGGCGCAATGTATACAAACTCGAATTTGACCATCTGCGCTCGGAAGTGAATCCGTCGATGGCGAATATTGTGAGCCCCAGTGAGGTCGTTGTCGTCAGTAGTTTTCACATAGATCTGGACGGCGGTGGCGGTGATATTCATATCACGCAGCCCTACTCGATGATCGAGCCCATTCGTGATCTGCTGGATGCGGGCATGCAAAGCGATGTGGATGAGCATGATGAACGTTGGGGCAAAGCACTCAAGGAGCAGATCAAGGATGCCACTGTCGAGTTCAGTTGCCACCTGTTCGACCGCAAGATTACCTTGCGCGATGTGGTTGATCTTGAAGCCGGCGATGTTATTCCGGTCGAGATGCCAGAGACAGTGGTGTTGAAAGCAAACGGCATACCGATGTTCGAAACCCGCCTGGGAACCTCGAATGGCAATCTTGCGTTAAGAATAGAAGGTGTGCATCGCGAACGCGAAGCATAAATGAATCATACACACGATAAAACGTGCGGAGGCAATCAAGGTGAGCAAAGACGATCAGGCTATGGCCGATGAGTGGGCGGCCGCCATGGAAGAAGACGAACAGCCAGGCAAGAACGTTGCTGGCGCAGACGGCAAAGCTCAAGGTAAGGCGGGTTCGCCAGATCTGGATGTCATTCTCGACATTCCGGTCAGAATCTCAATGGAAGTTGGCAGTACAGCAATAACCATACGTAACCTGCTGCAACTCAATCAGGGGTCGGTTATCGAGCTGGACAGGTTGGCAGGTGAACCACTGGATGTGCTGGTCAATGGCACGCTGATTGCTCATGGTGAGGTTGTTGTTGTCAACGACAAGTTTGGCATTCGTATGACTGACGTCATAAGCCCGTCTGAGCGCATCAAGAAGCTGCGCTGAGTTCGCATCACATCTGTCACTGCGTTAACTGGAACGCCTGGGAATTGTAAATGGCTGAATCAGCTTCACTGGTCACCGCTGCCCGCCAGGGTGCGGAGAATGGCGCCGGTCAGGGCGCTGTGTTTGCAGGTGGCTCAGATGCCATGTTGCAGACCGCTATCTGGCTGCTGGTTATAGTCGGACTTATCGTGTTGCTGGCATGGGCGGTACGCAGATTTACCAATATCGGGCCGAGAAGTGCCGGCGCAATGCGTGTGCTCAGTGCCTTGCCCGTGGGTAATCGCGAACGTATAGCGCTGGTCCAGGTAGGTGACCGACAGTTGCTTATTGGCGTCGCACCCGGCCACGTCAGCACCTTGCATGTTTTTGAAGAGAACATAGTGCCGCAACAGGCACCTTTCGCTCAGTCTGGCAGTACATCAGCTGGTGGTTTTGGCCAGGTGTTACGCAACACCCTGCGATCGGCGGGTAACAAAAACGATTCCGTTCACAGAGACTCACAATGATGCGACGCCTGGTTCTGCTAAGCCTGTTATTGTTGATCAGCCAACTGTGCCTGCTGACCCCTGCTGTTGCTCAGCAGGAAACGACTCAGACTACAACATTGCAGGAGAGTGTGCTGGGTGGTGAGAACCTGAGCTCCGGTATTCCGGCAATGTCGGTGACCACCGACGCGGACGGCAATCAGCGGTACTCCGTCACCATCCAGATCCTGGCAATCATGACGGTGCTGACCCTGTTGCCAGCGCTGGCGATGATGATGACCTCCTTTACACGGATTATCGTCGTGTTTGCGATTTTGCGTCAGGCACTGGGCCTGCAACAGACACCTTCCAATCAGATCATGCTGGGCCTGGCGCTGTTTCTGTCGATTTTTATCATGACGCCAGTATTTCAGCAGGTCAATGAAAATGCCCTGCAGCCCTATATCAATGAAGAGATCAGTGTGCAGGAAGCACTGAATCAGGCCGAGGGGCCGTTCCGCACGTTCATGGCGGCGCAGACCCGTGAATCAGATCTGCAACTGTTTCTTGAACTTGCCGACACGGGGCCGGTTAATGGCATCGAAGATGTGCCGATGACTGTGCTAATTCCTGCTTTTGTGACCAGTGAGCTGAAGACCGCCTTTCAGATTGGCTTTCTGTTATTCATTCCGTTCCTGGTAATCGATCTTGTGGTGGCCAGTGTGTTGATGGCCATGGGCATGATGATGTTGTCGCCCATTATCATATCGCTCCCGTTCAAGATCATGCTGTTTGTTCTGGTGGATGGCTGGGCGATGATTATCGGCACACTGGCCATGAGTTTTGGAGTCTGACACTAATGACACCTGACGTAGCTGTTAATATCTGGCGCGAAGCCATGTGGTTGATTGTATTGCTGGTTGCGGTGATTGTGATGCCCAGCCTGCTCATCGGTCTGGTTATCAGTACTTTTCAGGCCGCGACCCAGATCAACGAGCAGACACTCAGTTTTCTGCCGAGGCTGCTGACGACACTGATCGTCATCATTATTACCGGGCCATGGCTACTGCGGCGCATCATGGAGTTCACCGAACAACTGGTACTCAACATTCCCATGTTGATCGGATAAGCGCTGTGCTTGAGTTTACCGATGCAGAGCTTGGTGCCATGGTCGGCAGTTTCCTGTGGCCAATGTTTCGCATCATGGGTTTTTTTCTCGCTGCCCCGGTACTGGGTTCAAACTTTGTCCCTGTCAGGGTGAGATTGATTCTGGCGGTGGCGGTGTCATTGCTGATTGCGCCGACACTGCCCCCAGTCCCGGCATTTGAGGGGATTTCACTGACTGTCATGATCATTGTCATGCAACAGATCCTGATCGGCGTGGCACTGGGCTTTTTTCTGCAAATGCTGTTTCAGATATTTGTGTTACTCGGGCAGATGATCGCCATGCAGATGGGGCTGGGTTTTGCCTCCATGGTGGATCCGACCAATGGCGTAAACGTGGCAATTGTCAGTACCTTCTACCTGATGTTCGTTACTGTGCTTTTTATCACGTTTGACGGGCACCTGGTCATGATTGAAGTTATTGCAGACAGTTTTGAACAGGTGCCCATTGCCACCACTGGCCTGGATGTTGATGTCTACTACCAGTTGATCAGCACCATCAGCTGGGTGTTTTCCAGTGCCGTATTGCTGGCGTTACCGGCATTGACTGCGCTGCTGATGACAAATTTTGCGTTTGGTATCATGACCCGTGCGGCGCCGCAGATGAATATTTTTGCCCTGGGTTTTCCGATAGCACTGATGTTTGGGTTGTTTGTGATCTGGTTGAGCATGGGATTCTTTCTGGACGCGGCCGCGGGCATCTTTGACCAGATGTTTGTCAGATTGAGAGATCTGCTGAGTTGACCGTCACCACAGATTATTGATGTAAACCGAGAGAGTAATGGCAGAACAGGATTCCTCAGCAGAAAAGACCCAGGAACCCACCTCCAAACGCCTGGAGAAGGCGCGCGAAGATGGGGATACCGTCCGTTCCCGGGAACTCAACACCATGGCCATACTGCTCGCGGGCACAGCGGCCCTGATTGCCTTTGGTGGCTTCATGATTCAGGCGCTGGCCGGTCTGATGGGGCACAACTTTGTCCTGGAACGTGAGCAAATATTTGATACCAGTGCCTTGCTGGCCCACCTGAATGTGTCGGCCATGGAGGGGCTAAGATCGCTACTGCCAGTATTTGGTGTATTGCTTGTTGCCGCCATTCTCGGACCCATTGGGCTGGGTGGTTGGAACATGAGCATGAAGGCCGTCATGCCCAAGGCAAATCGCATGAGCCCGATGGCCGGACTGGGGCGCATGTTTGGTCCTAAAGCGCTGATGGAGCTGGTGAAGGCGGCTGCAAAAGTCCTGGTGGTAGCGTCCATCGCCCTGCTAATCATGGCACTCAATTGGCAGCGTATACTCGGCATCATGACTGAGCCGCTGTTACCGGCTATGGCACACACCATGGTTATACTGGGCTGGTCAGTACTGGCCATGTCCTGTGCCATGATCCTGATTACCGCCATCGATATTCCGTTTCAGATTCATTCCCATACCCAGAAACTGCGCATGACGTTTCAGGAGGTCAAGGATGAAATGAAGGACACCGAGGGTAAACCCGAGATCAAGCAGAAAATCAGGCAGCTTCAGTATCAGATGGCACAAAACAAGATGTTGTCCGGTTTGCCGGAAGCAGATGTGATCGTTACCAACCCGCAACACTACGCGGTGGCACTGAAGTATCAGCAGAGCTCCGGTGCTGCGCCCGTCATGATCGGCAAAGGCATCGATTTCATGGCATTGCGAATTCGTGAGGTCGCCAAGGAACACGATATTCCCATTGTAGAATCACCGGTGCTGGCTCGTGCCATTTATTACAATACCGATATTGATGACGAAATTCCGGAGGGGCTGTACAAGGCTGTCGCTCAGGTTCTCGCCTATGTCTTTCAATTGCGTCAGTATCGCCACAAAGGCGGCCGTGCGCCGGTGCTGGCAGACAATCTGCCGGTTCCTGAAGAGCTGCAACACGATTGATACATTGCCACCGATCGCCGCGGCCTGCCAGCAATGGATACGTATCGAAGACAACAAAAAAAACAACTCTGTTTGCAAAATTAGCACGACTCTTGCAACACCTTCCCGGTAGGACATTAAAAAGACGCAGATTCGACTTGATTAGCTGGTAAAGCGTCAAGAAATTGGACAAAGCGTCTGTTCACTGACGGCACTCGATTGTCAGTGACAGTGGCCTCACTGAATTTTGACTACCACACCGGGCTGATTAGCGATCTATGTTGAATTTTAGCGGCAATCTGAACAGGAATACGTTGGCGAACAATGCCCGTAATCTGACAGAGGGAAATCTCGGGATACCGATATTGCTGCTGGTGATTCTGGCAATGATGACGTTGCCAATTCCACCTATCCTGCTCGACGTCTTCTTTACCTTTAATATCACCATTGCCCTGGTGGTGTTGTGTGTCGCCGTTTATGCCATGCGGCCACTGGATTTTGCGGTATTCCCGACTATTCTGCTGGTGTCAACATTGCTCCGGCTTGCGCTTAACGTTGCCTCCACCCGCGTCGTGCTGCTGAATGGGCATGAGGGTGGTGCCTCTGCCGGCCGCGTTATCGAATCATTTGGTGAGGTTGTGATCGGCGGCAACTATGCTGTTGGTCTGATCGTATTTTTGATTCTGATCATCATCAATTTTGTGGTGGTGACCAAAGGTGCCGGGCGTATCGCCGAGGTCAGTGCGCGCTTCACCCTGGATGCCATGCCGGGCAAACAGATGGCGGTTGATGCTGATCTGAATGCTGGCATCATCGATCAGGAGCAGGCCCGCGTTCGGCGTCAGGATATCACCCAGGAAGCAGATTTTTACGGTGCCATGGATGGTGCCAGCAAATTTGTTAAAGGTGATGCCATTGCCGGTATTCTGATTCTGGTTATCAATATGGTCGGCGGCCTGGCTATTGGCATGATGCAGCACGGTCTCGATTTCTCAACGGCCACAGAGCGCTACGCGTTGTTGACTATTGGTGATGGCCTTGTTGCGCAGATTCCTGCCCTGGTGCTATCCACTGCAGCTGCAATCATGGTGACCCGCAACAATAACTCAGAAATGATGGGTTCACAGGTTATCAGTCAGATGTTCGCAACACCCAGGTCGCTGGGAATTACGGCCATGGTCCTGTTTGTTATGGGCGTAGTCCCGGGAATGCCTCATCTGGCGTTTCTGTCGCTGGCGCTGGCCGCGGGCGCAGGTTCGGTGACCATCTATCTGCGACAACAGCGGGAAGCCACGGCCGTTGATGATGCTGCGACTGCCGACAAGACCGCAAAGGAAGAAAAAACTGCGACAGAGCAGCAGGAGTTGGGGTGGGGTGATGTCACGCCAGTTGATGTTGTTGGACTGGAGGTGGGCTATCGGCTGATCCCGCTGGTTGACAAGAATCAGGGCGGCCAATTGCTGGCACGAATCAAGGGAATCCGTAAAAAGCTGTCGCAGGAGTTAGGCTTTCTGGTGCCGTCAGTCCATATACGTGACAACCTGGATCTGCAACCTAACGAATACCGCATCAACCTGATGGGCGTCAATATTGGCGGCGGCGACATTTATCCGGAACGGGAAATGGCAATCAATCCGGGTCAGGTCTATGGCAAGGCCCAGGGCATTGCCACCAAGGATCCGGCCTTTGGCCTGGATGCCCTCTGGATCGAACCGGCACAACGCGATCAGGTGCAAGCGTTGGGATATACGGTGGTGGACGCCAGCACAGTTGTTGCGACGCACATGAACACCCTGTTGCACAAACACGCCCATGAATTGCTTGGCCACGATGAGGTTCATGAATTGCTGGGCATGCTGGGCAAATCTTCGAAAAAACTGGCTGAGGAATTACCCAGTCAGCTTAATGGCAATATTTTGCGAAGGGTCCTGCAGAATCTTTTGCAGGAAGGCATACCTGTCAAAGATATGCGCAGTATCGGCGAAGCATTGGCGTCTGCCGCTGCCAGGAGTCAAGATCCCGTCGCTTTGACTGCTGCCGTGCGTGTTGCTCTGGCTCGCGTGATCGTACAGGGCATCTACGGCAACAAGGCAGAATTGCCTGTAATCACCCTGGATCCAACTCTGGAACAGATATTGCTTAAAGCAGTTCAGCAGGGCGCGCAGCAACAGGGTGGTGGATTTGTTGACGATAGCGTGGTCATTGAGCCTGGCATTGCCGAGCGCCTGCAAAAATCGCTGATTCAGGCGGCACAGCGGCAGGAAATTGCCGGCAACCCGGCAGTGTTACTGGTTGGCGCGCCACTAAGGCCATTACTGAGTCGTTTTGTCAGATTTACCCTGTCCGGTGTCAAGGTGCTGTCCTACCAGGAAATACCGGACAACAAGCAAATTACCATCGTGGCGACGATAGGACAGTGATAGTCGCTGGCCTGAACAAATGCAACATCAAGATGTGAGGAGCAAAAAATGCAGCTTAAGAAGATCCTGGCCAAAGATATGCGCCAAGCACTGCTACAGGTGCGCGAGGAGCTCGGCGACGACGCTGCCATTTTATCAACACGCAGCCTCGCGACAGGCGGGGTGGAAGTCATTGCCACTCTGAGTCCGCCACCGAGTGTCAAGAAAGAACCCGCCGCCGCGGTAGCGCCCCAGCCATCGGTCAGTAAGGCTGAGATAGGGGCCATGCGTAATGAGTTACACAGCATTCGTACCTTGCTCCAGCAACGTCTCAATGGCCTGGCATGGGAACAGTTCAGCAGTCAGTCTCCGCTGCAGGCGGTCATCTGGGAGCGGCTATCGGCCATGGGCGTGCCCGGATTCCTGAGCCGCAGGCTGCTCGGCACAATCAAGCCTGACCGGACTCTGGATCAGGTGTGGAAGCAGGTGCTGGGCGGTCTGGTCAGAGCCTTGCCAGTTCTGGGCCAGGATCCAGTGGAAGAGGGCGGAATATTTGCCTTTCTTGGACCCACGGGGGCTGGTAAAACAACAACCATCGCCAAACTTGCCACCCGCTATGTGCTGCAGCATGGCCCTCAGGATGTCGCACTGGTAACCACAGACAGTTTCCGCCTGGCCGCGCACGAGCAGTTGCGAACGCTTGGGCGTATACTGGGTGTCAGTGTACGGATTGTGGACAACCAGCATTCGCTGGCGGAAACGCTGGACAGTCTGGGTCACAAGCAGCTAGTTTTGATCGATACCGCAGGACTGCCGTCTCATCACCCCGAGCAACAACGCCAACTGACCTTGCTGCGTGATCAGCCACAGGTGCAAAACTGGCTGGTATTGCCAGCCACCAGTCAGGCGCAGGTCTTGCGGGCAGCATGGAAAACCTGTTCGACTGCGGGGGTTTCTGCGTGTATTCTCACTCATCTGGATGAAGCATGTGTGCTGGGCGACGCGCTTGCGCTGACAATTGAACGACAGTTGCCAGTTGTCTATGAAACATTTGGCCAGTCGATTCCTGATGATATCGCCGTTGCGCAGGCTCAAAGCCTGGTCAAACGGGCAGTGGCGCTGGGCCGGCGTCAGGCAGCAGTGCCCGTGGAAAAAGAACGGCTGATGAGCGAATACGGTAGTCAGTCGCCGACGGAACTGCGCGTCGCAGGCCTGAACTAATAGGTTGGCAATGCCGGCCAGTAATAATTGTGGGGGAGATAACAGGGAATGCATCCCATTCAAGTGTTAGCGGTGACCGGTGGCAAAGGCGGCGTCGGTAAAACCAGTATTTCAGTCAATCTGAGTCTTGCGCTCGCGCAGCTCGATAGGCGCGTTGTGTTGATGGATGCAGACCTGGGTTTGGCGAATGTGGATATTCTTCTGGGTATCAAGGCTCAGCGCACCATTGCTGATGTGCTGTCCGGGGAGTGCAGTCTGCGAGACATTATGGTGGAATCGCATGGCATACAGGTCATACCCGCGTCTTCTGGCGTGCAGACATTAGTCACCATGGGGCCCAACCAGCACGCTGGCATTGTCCATGCGTTCAGCGAACTGGCTGATGATCTTGATGTGCTGGTGATTGATACTGCAGCGGGCATCTCCGACTCAGTGGTCAGTTTTGTGCGTGCGGCACAGGAAGTGTTGGTAGTGGTCTGCGATGAGCCATCATCGATGACGGATGCCTATGCCTTGATCAAGCTGCTGAATCGTGATTGTCAGTTGCAGGATTTCCGGATTGTCGCCAATATGACGCGATCCGCAGACGAAGGTCAAAACATGTTCAATCGGTTTGCAGGCGTAGCCGGTCGCTTCCTCGACGTCAACTTGCGCTATGCAGGGGATATACCGTATGACGAAACGCTTCGCAAAGCAGTTCAGCGGCAACGCCCCACACTGGACGCATATCCGGGCAGCAAAGCTGCCGGTGCCTATCGCCGCTTGGCCAAAGAAGTCAGTCAGTGGCCGGTGAGAACCCAGGCAACTGGCCAGATTGAGTTTTTTGTTGAACGACTCGTGCAGGGTATGTCCTGAACAGGGCTCAACGGGATTGTTTATGACAGCATCAACAGGCGCTTCAGTCTACCAGGACGTGCAAACCGGCAGCATGAACGAGCTGGTTACGCTCCATGCGCCGCTGGTCAAGCGGATCGCACATCATTTACTGATGCGAATGCCTTCCAGTGTGCAGCTGGATGATCTGATACAGTCAGGCATGATCGGCCTGCTGGAAGCTGCTCGCAAGTATGATGTATCCAAGGGGGCCAGTTTTGAAACCTATGCCGGTATACGGATACGCGGCGCCATGCTTGACGAAATCCGCCGTGGAGACTGGGCGCCGCGCTCGGTGCATCGCAAGTCGCGTGAAGTTGCCGCTGCGGTAAAAGCTGTGGAGATGCGCACCGGCAGCGACGCCAAGGATCATGAAGTCGCGGAAGAGCTGGGCATTGACCTGGAAACCTATTACACCATTTTGCAGGATGCCTCTGGCAGCCGTCTGTTCAGCTTCGATGATCTGACTGAGGGTGGTGACGATTCCGCACTGGAAGCGGCATCCGGCGAGATCTCCGGGCCGGCCGATGAGCTTCAGGACGAGGATTTTCGCGCGCATCTGGCAGAGGCCATCGAAGGGCTGCCGGAACGGGAAAAGCTTGTTCTGGCTCTCTATTACGATGAAGAACTGAACCTGAAAGAGATTGGTGAAGTGTTGGGCGTCAGCGAGTCCCGGATCAGCCAGATACACAGCCAGGCGGCTTTGCGCTTGCGTGCCAGATTACAGGAATGGCGTTGAATCCGGGTCAATCCGGGATCCCTGAAAACGTCCGCTCTGAGCTATAATGCCCATCTTCTGAATTTATTTCCTGATAACGCTAAATTTTTTTACCTTTCAAGCGATAACCCCTTAGGGAGATACCGTGCCGGGTGGCGCCTATCCCCGGGTAGAGCACATGACGTGGAGGCGGCTTTGGACAAGAACATGAAAATACTCATCGTTGATGATTTCTCAACGATGCGTCGAATCATCAAGAACCTGTTGCGAGATCTGGGATTTACCAATACCGCTGAGGCAGATGATGGTAGTTCCGCTTTGCCAATGCTGGAAAATGGACAGTTTGACTTCCTGATCACCGACTGGAATATGCCGGGCATGACCGGTATTGACTTGCTGAAGGCCTGTCGTGCCAGCGAAAAGCTGAAGACACTCCCCATTCTGATGGTAACGGCCGAGGCCAAGCGGGACCAGATCATCGCGGCCGCGCAGGCCGGGGTAAACGGATATGTGGTTAAACCTTTTACGGCAGCAGCTCTGCAGGAAAAGATCGAGAAGATCTTTGAACGTATAGAAGCCAATAGCTGAAGGGAATCGCATATGTCAGATAAAAAACACAATACGCTGGCAAAGACTGACAGTACCGCAACGGATGCGGAGACAGCGGCGCTGGCAGCCGCCGGAGCCAAGAGTTTTACCGATGCGCTGCTGGCACGCAAACAGGGCTTGCTGGAGGCGCTGCAGCGCGATGATATGGCGGCGGTCGCCGATCATATCCATCAGATCAATCATGCTCGTGATGAAACGCTTTACTTCGAGGTTGGTCGACTGACCCGTGCCCTGCATAACGCTCTGCGCGACTTTCATCTGGAAATAGGCTTGCACAGCAATGCCGAGGTCAAACACGAATTGTCCGAGATGGCGGACGCTCGCAGCAGACTGAATTATGTCATCTCAATGACGGAAGATGCCGCTAACCAGACCATGGACCGTGTGGATGAAGCCGCCCCGATGTTGCAGCAGTTGATTGACGGGAGTGAATCCATCCAGAAACAGTGGCAGGAATTCTGTACGCATAACCATGATGTCAACCCTGCATCGCTGGCGCTGTTTGAGCAATTGCAGCGATTCCTGCAAAAAATCAGCGTTGACGGACAGGGTATTCATCAGCGGCTGACCGATATATTGATGGCGCAGGGTTATCAGGACCTCAGTGGCCAGGTAATCAAACGGGTTATTGAGCTGGTCAGTGATGTCGAGCAGAGTCTGGTTCGGCTGGTGAAACTGGCCAGTAACGTCGAGGAAGTTGCCGGTATCAAGCAAACCGGCAATGACGACAAGAATGATCGAGATGACAAGCACCGAATTCGGGCCGAAGGCCCGCAAATTAATCAGCAGAACAATCAGGATGTAATGTCAGGTCAGGATGACGTCGATGACTTACTGTCCAGCCTTGGGTTTTGACTCACGCAACAGCATGAGGCTGATGAAAGTGAATCGCAGAGGAACAGCAACATGAGTTTTTTTGATGATGAAGAGATTCTGGAAGATTTCCTGGTCGAAGCGGGAGAAATTCTTGAGCAACTCTCGGAACAACTTGTGCAGCTGGAAAAGCAGCCGGAAGACAAGGGGCTGCTGAACGCGATTTTTCGTGGATTCCACACGGTAAAGGGCGGTGCAGGTTTCCTGCAATTGACCCCCATGGTTGACTGCTGTCATGTTACCGAGAATCTGTTCGACAACCTGCGAAACGGCAAGCGTCAGGTTACATCTGAATTGATGGATATAGTGTTGCAGGCACTTGATGCCGTCAACAATATGTTTGCGCAGATAAAAGAGCGAATTCCACCGGAACCGGCCAGCGACGAATTGCTGCAGGCCTTGCAGGTGCTAGCCAATGGCGATGACCTGATAGCCAACAGTGCAAGCGATGAATCGGCAGCGGTTGCCCAGGCCGCCGCGAGTGGCCCGACGGTGGCTGATAGTGCCGGCGTCAGTGATGATATGACTGATGAAGAGTTCGACCAGCTGCTGGCTGCCCTCGATTCCGCGGATTTGGAAACGGAAGCAGAAAATCGTGCCAGCGCACCGACTGAAACCCGATCATCAGCGGATGACGAAATCACTGATGACGAATTCGAAGCGCTGCTCGACCAGTTGCAGGGCGCCCAGGAAGCGCCATCAGCTGATAGGGAGCCATCAGCCGATAAAGAGCCGTCAGCCGATAAAGAGCCATCAGCCGATAAAAAGCCATCAGCCGATAAAAAGCCATCAGCCAATAAAGCTCCATCACCCGGCGTCGAACCGTCTGACAATGACGAAATCACTGACGAAGAATTCGAGGCACTGCTCGACCAATTGCAAGACGACAAAAAACCAGCCCCTGCCGGCCCTGTCGCGGGACAAGACAAACCCAGGCCGGTACTAAAAGCAGTACCCGACCCGGCTCCAGTTTCACGCGCCATGCCCGAGATCAAAGCGCCTGCGACTGAACAGGCACCGACCGCCGAAACCACTGTCCGTGTCGATACCCGCAGACTCGACGACATCATGAACATGGTAGGCGAACTGGTGCTGGTCAGAAACCGGCTGGTCCGTATCGGTTCGACGGCGGCTGATGAAATGCTGTCGAAAGCCGTCGCAAACCTGGATCTGGTTACCGCCGATCTGCAAACTTCGGTCATGAAGACCCGCATGCAGCCCATCAAAAAGGTATTCGGGCGCTTTCCCCGAGTCGTAAGAGACCTGGCGCGTAGCCTGAAAAAAGATGTTGTTCTGGAACTTCATGGTGAAGACACTGATCTTGACAAGAATCTTGTTGAGGCGCTTGCGGACCCACTGGTTCACCTGGTAAGAAATGCTGTTGATCACGGTATTGAAGTTCCGGAGAAGCGCGAGGCTGCCGGCAAACCTCGCCAGGGTACGATACTGCTGGCCGCAGAGCAGGAAGGCGATCACATTCTGCTGACCATCAGCGATGATGGTAACGGCATGGATCCCGACATGCTCAGAGGCAAGGCGGTAGAAAAAGGACTGATGGACAAAGATGCGGCCGATCGCCTCAGCAACAGTGAATGCTTCGATCTGATTTTTGCGCCAGGTTTTTCCACCAAAACCGAAGTCTCGGATGTTTCGGGGCGTGGTGTTGGCATGGACGTGGTGAAAACCAAAATTACGCAACTCAATGGTTCCGTCTTTATCGACTCCAAACCCGGTGAAGGTACTCGCATTGAAATCAAGGTGCCGTTGACGCTAGCCATCATGCCGACCCTGATGATTCTCGTGGGCAAGCAGGCGTTTGCCCTGCCGCTGGCAAGTGTCAGTGAAATATTCAACCTTGATCTCAATGGCACGCATGTCGTCGATGGTCAACAGGTGGTTACGGTCAGGAATAAAGCCTTGCCCCTGTTTCACTTAAGGCGCTGGTTGACGGATGAAGCGCAGAACAATAGCGAACAGAGCACCGATGCCAATGTTGTGATAGTGAGTGTGGGTGCGCAGCGGGTCGGATTCGTTGTAGACACCCTGATTGGGCAGGAAGAGGTGGTGATCAAGCCTCTGGGACGCATGCTGCACGGCACGCCCGGCATGGCCGGCGCTACCATAACCGGCGATGGCCGCATTGCAGTGATTCTGGACGTCCCCGGTTTGCTTAAACGGTACGCTGCCTGAGCGCAGTCACGCCAACAATTGAATGCTCAGTTCGGTTTCTTGAGTGCCGATAGCGCTGACAGGTACGGTAGACAATGACAATAAAAGTATTGGTGGTTGATGATTCCGGCTTTTTCCGGCGTCGCCTGACCGAATTGATTAACGCGGATGCCCGATTGCAGGTTGTGGGTACCGCCAGTAACGGTCAGGAAGGTATCGACGAAGCGACCCGATTGCGGCCGGATGTCATTACCATGGACTACGAAATGCCGGTCATGGATGGCATCAGCGCGTTGCGGGAGATACATCGCAAACTGGGTATTCCGGTGCTGATGTTTTCGTCCCTGACCTACGAGGGCGCCAGGGTAACGCTTGATGCCCTGGAGGCCGGGGCAGTGGATTATCTGCCCAAGAATTTTGAAGAGATTTCGCGACATCCAGAGGAAATTCAGAAGGTACTGTGCGACCGTATCATCATGGTGTCGGGGAGCAGGAATTCCCTGCGACGATCGACGCCACTGGCTGCAGCATCAACAGCAACAAAGCCGGCGGAACCGGCAACGCCATTGCGACGCAGCAGCCAGCGCAGCACACAACTGGTAGTGATTGGCGCCTCAACAGGTGGCCCCATGGCTCTGCAGGAAGTTCTGACTCATTTGCCTGCGGACTTCCGATTGCCCATACTGCTGGTACAGCATATGCCCGGGACCTTTACCAAGGCGTTTGCCGAACGACTGGACCGGATATGTCGGGTTAATGTTAGCGAGGCCAGAGATGGCGATGTGCTGCGCCCCGGTCATGTGTACCTTGCCCCCGGTGGCAAGCAGATGCTGCTGGATGGACGCGCGCCCATGCGTCTGCGCATTGTTGATGGCGATGAGCGCCTGAACTACAAGCCGTCGCTGGATGTGACCTTTGGCTCGGTTGCCAGGGATCTCGGTGGCAAGGTTCTGGGAATTGTACTCACCGGCATGGGTGCGGATGGTCGGGAGGGCGCCCGATTGCTGAAAGCTGAAGGCGGCACAATCTGGGCTCAGGACGAAGCCAGTTGTGTGATTTACGGCATGCCGATGGCTGTTGCCAGGGCAGGCCTGGTCGACGAGGTCGTGGAGCTGCGGCGCGTGGCGCCGCGGCTATGTGAAGAAATCAACTGATAGTGAGCTTGCGCAAGCAGCGAGGTCCGGTGACATGAGAGTCTGGTCAGTAGCCAATCAAAAAGGGGGTGTTGGTAAAACCACCACGACGGTTGCGCTTGGCTGTCTGTTGGCTGCACAAGGCAAACGCGTATTGATGCTGGACCTGGATCCGCAAGGGTCATTGGGCAGTTATTTTGGTCACTCACCAGAAGCGGCAGCGCGCAGCAGTTTTGACTGGTTTGCCGTGCCGGGAAAACTCGATGACACGCAACTTGATGCCAGCATACACAGCACTGACGCTCCGCAACTGTACCTGGTACCCGGGACCACCGCGCTGGCGACACTTGAACGAAATTCGGTTTCCCAGGAAGGCATGGGGCTGGCGGTATCACGGGCGCTGACCCGGCTCTGGGACCGTTTTGACTACGTCATCATCGACAGCCCGCCGACGCTGGGAGTTCTGCTGGTCAATGCGCTGGCAGCGTCCGAGCAGGTCATCGTGCCAGTGCAAACCGAGTTCCTGGCTATCAAGGGTGTTGAACGGATGTTGAACACCTTGCAGATGATCAACCGATCCCGGCGACAGCCTTTGCCCTACTTACTGGTGCCCACGCTGTTTGATCGACGCACCCAGGCAGGCGTCAGTAGCTTCCGGTATATGCGCAAGACCTGGCCTGATCAGGTCTGGAATTCAGCCATACCGGTGGATACCCGATTGCGTGATGCCAGCTCGCGAGGTGTGACACCGCTGGCCCTGGATCCGGACAGTCGCGGTATCCAGGCGTATGCCTCTTTGTTGAAAACACTGCTGAAGGCGTCATCAGCAATCGGCACGGCGACGGAAGGAGCGGTGGCGCATGGTTAACGGACGTACATCAACGCAGACTGCAAGATCATCAGCGATTGTTCAGGACTACCTGGATGTGCTGTTGCGCAATGTCCTGCCCGAGGCGGTCACTGACCCTGAGCCAAACCCGGCTCCTGCTCAGGTCTGGTCTGTAGAGCCGGCCGTCGAATTGTCCGCACCGCAAGTGCCTGTGCCGATGCCGCCGGCGGTCGTTGCGCCGGAACCGACAGCCGCCGCGAAGGTGTCAGTTGTTAAAGAGACAACAACCGCTGCAGCGGAGGCAGCCGCTGAAGCGCAGGAGCAGGCACCACTGCCCGGTGCCGACAAAGCTTTTGCCAGTCTGCTGTTTGATGTGATGGGTCTGAAACTGGCCGCGCCCCTGCACGAGCTGGGTGGCATCATGCCGCTGGCAGACAAACTGCAACCCATGGTGGCCCAGTCCGACTGGTTTATGGGGTTGATCCGCTGGAATGGGCGTACCATTCGGGTTGTGGATACTGCACGACTGGTCATGCCCGAACGTGTTGAGCCGGCGCAAGACATTGAATATCAGAGTATCGTTGTGCTCGGTGACAGCCACTGGGCGCTGGCTGTCAATAATGCTGATCAATCAGTGCACTTGCAGCCCGCGGATATTCGCTGGCGCAGGAATTCTGGCAAACGCCCCTGGCTGGCAGGCACGGTCCTGGAGCGGCTCTGTGCTCTGCTGGATGTGAATGTGCTGATTGCCATGCTGGATGACAGTGACACCGCCCGGCAGGTCAGAGCCGATCTGGACCGTGGTAACTGAACTCAGACAGCAAACCATCAGACTTGACACAGTGCCAGGACTGGCACAGAAACTGCATCATACCCTGCGATGTCTGCCGGGTCTTATCAAGCGCTGGAAAATTGACGCTGATCATCACTGACATGAACAAACGAGGAAGCCCATGGCTGAACTAAAGAAACAGGAAAATGACCAGATTCTGCAATGGGTGACATTTCAGCTGGAAAATGAAACTTACGGCGTCGACGTGATGGTGGTCAAGGAGGTCCTGAAGTTTCAGGATATTGCTCCGGTCCCCGGTGCGCCTGACTATGTCATGGGCATTATCAATATACGCGGTACCGTTATATCGGTGATTAATACGCGCTGCCGTTTCGGTCTGGCAGATCGTGAACCGGACGATAATACCCGCATCGTGATCATTGAAGTAGGAAAGCACATTATCGGCATTGTGGTCGACAGTGTGGCCGAAGTGGTTTATCTGAAACGCTCGGAAATCGAGACTCCGCCGCAAGTGAACAAGGATGATTCGGCCCGTTTTATTCAGGGCGTCTGTCATCGCGATGATCAATTGCTGATTCTGGTAGAGCTCGACAAATTGCTGACTGAGGAAGAGCTTGCCGAGCTCGACAATTGATCCATTCACTGACAGGAGCCTGATGGCATGTTGACGACAATGAGCATAACGCTGATGCTGGCACTTCTGGCCGGTCTCAGTCTGGGCCTGGGTGTCATGCAGATCGCCAGTATGCGCAAGATCTCAAGGTTGCATCAGGCATTAACTGAAGTGTCGGCGCGCCAGGAAACCCTGCTGCGCGCCAACAGCGGCGCCATTCTCAAGCTGGGCACCAGCATGCAGACCCTGGAACAACGGGTGACGCTGACCGCCAGGCGGCAGCAGGAGCTGGAAAACAAGGATGCCGGCAGTCTGACCTATGACCAGGCCAGCAAACTGATCCAGATGGGCGCCGCCCCCGAGGATCTGGTGAAAACCTGCGGTCTGTCCCAGGCTGAAGCCAAACTGGTGTCGCTGATGGCGGCACGCGGCGTCGGCAGACCCGCCTGATTCCGTCCCGGGCGAGAGGATTTCCTGACAGAATGTGGTTATAATCGGCGCACATTTTTGTATGCCGTGCGCGCGATCGCCCTGTAACCAGCCTTATGACGCCTGATACCAGCAAACCCGCTACGGGCGGGACTGTCCCGTCAATCCATGACCCACTGTTGCAGGTGCAATCGCTGTTCTGTGAGCGCGACGAGCGGGTATTGTTCACTGATCTGACGTTTTCTGTGGGCCGCGGGCAGCTGCTGCAGGTGCTGGGCAGCAACGGCAGCGGTAAAACCTCGTTGCTGCGTATCATCTGTGGGCTCAATGATAATTATGACGGGGAAATTCTGTGGCGTGGTGTGCCGGTTGCCGAGCAACGTGAATCCTTCCTGGCATCGCTGCTCTATATAGGCCACCGGGTTGGCGTCAACCGCATATTGACACCGCGAGAGAATTTACGCTGGAGTGCCGCTTTGCATACGCCCGTTGATGACTCTCGCATCGATAAGGCGCTGACCAGAGTAGGGCTGAAGGCCTATGAAGATGTGCCGTGCCGGAACCTGTCGGCCGGGCAGAATCAGCGGGTATCACTGGCACGCCTGTTGATCAGCCCGGCAACACTGTGGATCCTCGATGAGCCGTTTACCACGCTGGATGTTTACGGGGTGCGTGAACTGGAACTGCTACTGGCTGAACATATAGCCGCTGGTGGTTCGGTGCTGGTGACCACACATCATCGCCTCAATGTGCCCTGTGCCGTCGAACGCCTGAATCTGGACGGTGTGGAGCAACCCTTATGAGTGTTACGTCCTCGCCTGAAGTCAGTACCTGGGGCGCGTTTGTCGCGACCCTGCGCCGCGATCTGCTGGTAGCCTTTAAACGCCGCAATGATCTGCTCAACCCCATCATGTTCTTTCTGATTGTGGTAACCCTGTTTCCGTTGGGCGTGAGCCCGGACCCCCTGGAGTTGACCCGTATTTCGGCCGGCGTGGTCTGGGTATCAGCGCTGCTGGCTTCCATGCTGTCACTGGATAATCTGTATCGCGCCGACTATGAAGACGGTTCTCTGGAGCAGCTGTTGCTGTCGCCACAACCCCTGTATTTCCTGGTGCTGGCCAAGAATATTGCACACTGGCTGATCAGTGGCCTGCCAGTGGTTGTATTATCGCCATTGCTGGCTTATATGCTGTACCTGCCCGGAGATGCGTACTGGACACTGGTGCTGACCCTGCTGATCGGCACGCCGGTGCTGAGTCTGTTTGGTTCAATCGGTGTGGCGTTGACAGTAGGGCTGGGCAGTCGTGGTCTGATTCTGGCGGTGATTGTTTTGCCGCTGGCCATGCCGGTGCTTATAATCGGCGCCAAAGCGGTCACCGATGTCATGTTCGGGCTGCCAGTTGGTAGTCATTTTGCCCTGCTGGGTGCCATGCTCGCGGTGGCACTGAGCATTGCCCCGCTGGCCTCTGCGGCGGCTTTGCGGATCAGTGTCAACTAGTGCGGTGGGCGAAGGCAGATGAGGCGACACTGACGATTATCGTGTTACAAAGCGTAACATGCGGGCTGTCATCTGCATGTTATAGTCCGTTAATCAGCCGCTTAGCGTTGGTCGAGGCCTGTCTCCGACCCCATTAACGTAACGATAAGAGAAACTGACAACTATGTGGTTATGGTTTTCGAAACTGGGCTCGCCACGCTGGTTCTACGAATTGTCCGGCAAATGGCTGCCTTGGCTGTATGGTGCCATGGTGCTGCTGATGCTGATAGGGCTGACCTGGGCCTTGCTGTTTGTGCCCGAGGATTACCAGCAGGGACACACCATTCGTATTATGTATGTCCATGTGCCCGTAGCCAGCATTTCCCTGGCCTGTTTTCCGTTGATGGCCATCGCCGGGGCCATCACCCTGGTGTGGAAGATGAAACTGGCAGACATGGTCGCCAAATGTGTGGCGCCCATCGGCCTGTGGTTTACTGGCCTGGCGCTGGCCACCGGTGCCATCTGGGGCGAACCAATCTGGGGTACCTGGTGGGCATGGGACGCACGGCTGACATCAATGCTGATCCAGTTCTTCCTGTTTGTTGGCGTGATTGCGCTGCGTTCGGCCATTGAAAGCCCGGACGCTGCCGCCAGGGCCTGCGCCGTGCTGGCAATTGTGGGGGCCATCAATGTGCCCATCATCAAGTATTCAGTGGAGTGGTGGAATACCCTGCATCAACCCGCCAGTCCAATTTCCATGGACGCCATGGCGCCGAATCCGCCAGAGATATGGGTGCCACTGCTGATCATGATAGCCGGGGTATATCTGCTGTTTGTCATTTCTTTGATATTGCGCACGCGCAATGAAATTCTGGTACGAGAACGCCGGTCGCAATGGGTGACCGATATGATCGCTCGAAGTCAGGCTTAATGCCGCACCCGGGGAGTCTCTAATACGATGCCGACACTACAATTTTCCAGTTTCAGCGAATTTTTGCAGATGGGAAGCTACAGCTTTCATGTGTGGCTGGTATATCTGCTGTTTGTGGTCTTTCTCGGTTATCATCTGATCTTGCCGGGACTGCAGCGAAAACAGTTCATTCGCCTGCAGAAGCGTCGTGCCGCGCGCGACGCGGAACTTGCCGCTCAGGCAGCCAGTCGTAAAGGCACCATAAACAGGAGTGCAGAATGAAACCGCATCGCAGAAAAACCCTCGGCATCATCCTATTTATAACGGCTGGATTGAGCGTGGCTATCGGCCTGTCTCTGTATGCGCTGAGCTCGAATATTGATCTGTTTTTCACGCCCACCCAGATTGCCGCCGGTGAAGTTGAGCCCGGTCAGCGCATCCGCGTGGGCGGTATGGTCAAGGAAGGTTCGATACGGCATAACGAAGAGCAGCTGCAGGTCAACTTCATTGCCACGGATTACGCCCACGAGGTTGATGTCCAGTATAACGGTATCCTGCCAGATCTGTTTCGCGAGGGGCAGGGCATCGTTGCCGAAGGCAGTGTCACGCCAGACGGCCAGTTCGTGGCGTCCCGGGTACTGGCCAAGCATGATGAAAATTACATGTCGGTAGAAGTCAAAGCCGCCATGGATGCGGCAGAGCGTCAGCGCGTCATGAATCAGTCACAGACCCAGATGCAGGAAGGTTTTCAATGATTCCCGAGTTGGGCAATTTTTCGCTGATCCTGGCATTCTGCCTCAGCATCCTGTTGAGCGTGATACCGATGATCGGTGCCTCCCGAGACAATCTGTTGTGGATGAAGCTGGCGCGTCCGCTGACCGCTGGAATTTTTGTGTTCCTCAGTATCAGTTTGCTGATTCTGGGCCACAGTTTTGTCACTGATGACTTCTCGGTGGCTTTTGTCGCCAACCACTCGAATACGGCGCTGCCGATTCAGTACAAGATCACCGCGGTATGGGGCGGGCATGAAGGCTCCTTCCTGTTCTGGACCTGGATGCTGTCCGCCTGGATGCTGGCGGTGACGGTGTTCAGCAAGGCCATGCCGGATGATTTTGTGGCTCGCGTGCTGGCCATCATGGGGATGATCTGTGTTGGTTACACGCTGTTCATGCTGGCGACTTCCAATCCCTTTGACCGGGTGTTGCCATTGCCACCTGCGGATGGCGCTGATCTGAACGCGGCCTTGCAGGATTTTGCCTTTATCATTCACCCGCCTTCGCTGTACATGGGTTATGTCGGTTTCTCCGTGGTCTTTGCCTTTGCCATCGCAGCCCTGATCAGCGGACGTCTTGATGCGGCCTGGGCGCGCTGGTGTCGGCCCTGGGCTAATGCAGCCTGGGCCATTCTGACACTGGGCCTGTCACTGGGCTCCTGGTGGGCCTACTACGAGCTGGGCTGGGGCGGCTGGTGGGCCTGGGACCCGGTTGAAAACCCGCCGCTGATTACCTGGTTGCTGGGTGCGGCCATGATTCATTCCCTGGCTGCCACCGAAAAACGCGGCGTGTTCAAAAGCTGGACCGTGCTGCTGGCCATTATGGCCTTTGCCTCCAGTCTGCTGGGTACGTTTATCACCCGGTCCGGCCTGCTGACGTCGGTGCATGCTTTTGCCACTGACCCAACCCGCGGTGTCTATATCCTGGGCTTTCTGGGACTGATCATAGGTGGCTCGCTGCTGCTGTATGCGATACGGGCGCCGGCATTAAAAAGTGAATTTGGCTTCGGATCCTGGTCGCGCGAAGTATTCCTGCTGGCCAACAATATGATACTGGTGGTTGCCAGTGCCGCGATTTTGTTAGGCACGCTGTACCCCATGGTTTATCAGGCAGTGTCCGGCGGAGATCTGATTTCTGTCGGTCCGCCTTATTTTAATACCATCTTTTTGCCATTGATGGGCATTCTGGTGGTATTGATGGCCATAGGCCCTATTAGTCGCTGGAAAAAGACATCCGCGACCTATCTTCGACAACAGCTCACCCGAGTGGCAATTGCCGCTGTGGTGCTGGGGATTGCGATTCCGGTGCTGTTGACATTGGACGTGCCGGTGGCCACGATCGCAACGGCGGTCCTGGCATTGTGGGTGACCTTCGCCATGGCCCGCGACCTGTGGACAAAGTCAGCCAACAAGGCAAGCCGATTGGCAGGACTGAAAAGTCTGTCGCTGAGTTACTGGGGCATGCAACTGGCACATTTCGGCTTTATCATGACCATGGCCGGCGCCTGTCTGACCAGCATTTACAGCATTGAACGCAGTGTCCTGTTGCAGCCTGGTCAGAGTGCTGAGCTGGGCAGGTATACCTTTGTTTTTAATGGCACTTTACCGGTTCAGGGGCCCAATTATATCGCTGATGAAGCGACAATCAGGGTAATCCGTGACGATGCACATCTGCTGGATTTGTATCCGCAGAAGCAACTGTATACCGCCAGTGGCACACCAGCCACAAAGATGGGTATTGATGGTCGCTTCTTCCGGGACCTGTTCGTATCACTAGGTGATCCGCGCGCCAATGGTGCCTGGACCATGACCCTGTACTTAAAGCCCTTTGTCCGATGGATCTGGATCGGTACCATCTTCATTGCTCTGGGGGGTATTCTGGCGGTTACCGACAAGCGTTATCGTCGTTACAAAGTCAGACGTGGTGAAGCCGTCAGTGTCGAGCCAGCGCCCGCGAATACCGGCGCGGCAATAACGGCGAGTGGCAAGGAGCTGGCCTCATGAATAAGCTGAAACTGTATCTGCCGGTTATCGGTTTTGCGGTGCTGGCGATATTCATGTGGCGTGGTCTGTATCTGGATTCGCGAACCCTGCCGTCGATGCTTCTCGACCGCCCGTTGCCGGAATTTGAGTTGCGTACACTGGAGGCCGGAGACCGGCTGGTGTCACGAGCGGATCTGCCCGATGAGCCGTTTATTCTCAATATCTGGGGCAGTTACTGCCTGCCCTGTCTGCAGGAAAACCCCATCTTCATGGCTGCCAAAGAGGCTGACGTCATTCCCATTATCGGTGTCAATTATAAAGACACCGATGATGCGGCACGTGAGTGGCTTGATGACAATGGCAACCCGTTCACCATGAGCATCGTGGATGATACCGGCCGTTATGGCATTGATCTGGGTGTTTATGGGGCACCGGAAACGTTTATTGTGGATGCACAAGGTGTCATTCGCTACAAGCATATTGGCGTCATCGACTATCAGATCTGGGATGATGAAATCATGCCGGTGGTTGCAGCCGTGCAGGCGGAGGCAGGCTCATGATGGCTGCGAGACTGTTAAAAGGGCTGGCGTTGTCGCTAATGCTGACATTGCTGATGCCAGTATTGATTGCTGAGGTAAAAGCCGCTGTCGATGTTTATGAGTTCGAAACAGCTGAACAGGAACAGCGGTTCAGAACGCTTTCCAATGAATTTCGTTGCCCGATGTGTCAAAACGCCAATCTCAGCAGTTCGCCGGGTGGTGTGGCGGCGGATTTGCGGCGGGAAATTTATCGTATGATCATGGAAGGACAGACTGATCAGCAGATTGAAGAATTCATGCTCGCCCGATATGGCGATTTCATCCTCTACCGTCCCCGATTGACCTTGCAGACCGTATTGCTCTGGTTTGGGCCATTGCTGTTTCTGGTGATAGGCATCTGGGCGGCTTTTTCCATCATGCGACGCAGCGGTCGCCAGTCGCCGGCATCTACTCAATCATTGAGTGGTGATGAAGAAGCGCGACTAAAAGAGTTGCTGGCACAAAAAAAGGACGGCGCTTCGGACAAGGCCTGACCTTGCCAGCGGCAATCTCTCCCACAGTTAAAAAGGTGATACTTTGTTCTGGATAGTCAGTCTTCTGCTCATGATTCTTGCTGTTTTGTTTGTTGTTGTGCCCGTGCTGTATTTCGCCCGGCAGCAACAGAACGCTGGTGAAGGCGGTCAGCAACACCGCGACTCTGCGAACCTGATGATTTTTGAGGAAAGACTGGCAGAGCTTGATGCCGAACTGGCGGCCGGCGCGCTGGAGGCAGACCAGCACCAGGCATTGAAGGCCGAGCTGCAGCGAACACTGCTGGCGGATATCAAGAATGATGAGCAGTCACGTAACAACACTGAACGGGCATCCGCATCGCTGCTGACGACTGCGCGTATGGTGCCTGTAGCGCTGATTGTGCTGATGTTGCCGCTGTCCTTTTATCTTTACAGTTTGTGGGGCTTTGAAGATGATCTGCGAATTGCGGATGTTTTTGAACGCAGTCGTGATAATCAGGGAAATCCTGAAGAGTTGCGCGACCTGGTATTCGAGCTGGGTGCAATCATTGAAGAAGATCGCGAGAATGGCTGGGCCTGGTATTACCTGGCGCGACATCTGGTCAGCCTGGGGCAAATTGGCGAGGCTGCACGTGCCTTCGAGCGCGCCGCGTCTTTTGTCGAGAATACCCAGGACCGGGCAATCATCCTCGGTCAGTATGCACAGGCTGCCTATATCGCTGCCGGGCAGCAGATCACGCCAGACGTACAAACCATCATTGATCAGGCGCAACGCCTTGATCCGGCGGAGCAGTCGGTACTGCAGTTGCTGGGTGCTGATGCCTTTGTCAACGAGAATTACCAGAGTGCCGTGACCTACTGGCAACAGTTGCTGGCAATGTCCTTGCGCCCTGACGACCGGCAATTTTTGCAGCAGATGATTTCTGAAGCGCAGCAGCGCATGGATGCCAGTGGCACCGCGCCGGTTTTGGCAGCGGGACCCCGGCTGGAAATCAGCCTGTCTTTGGGGCCTGACCTGGAACTGGCGCCCGATACCCGGGTTTTCGTGTCAGCCCGCAATCTTCAGCAGGCCGGACCTCCGCTGGCTGCGAAAGTAATGACGGTGGCAGACCTGCCCGCGGTGGTGACCCTGACTGACGCAGATGCGGTTGGACCGTTTAACCTGTCATCGGCTGAGGCAGTCACTATTGTGGCGACAGTTTCACTCAGTGGCTCTGCCGATGTACAATCAGGGGACTTCCAGGCGCGCTCACCGACCTTGCCGCTGAATGACGAAGAGCCCGTGCGTCTGCAGATGCAGATTGCAGACCCGGTGCCCTGAGCAATATCGTGTTACCTGTCAATAACGAGCTACCATGTCCCGATCCAATGAAAACGACAACCAGCCCGCAGATGCCCTGATCGACCGCTTTGGTCGCCGGGTTGATTATGTGCGGCTGTCCGTTACCGATCGCTGTGATTTCCGCTGTGTGTACTGCATGACCGAAGATATGACGTTTCTGCCTCGCAAGCAGGTATTGTCACTGGAGGAGATCTACAGCGTCGGTCGCGCGTTTACCGAACTCGGCGTCAGCAAGCTCAGGCTGACTGGTGGCGAGCCCCTGGTGCGCAACAATGTCATGTCCCTGATTCAGGCACTGGGTCGTTTGCCAGGCCTGCAGGAACTGTTGCTGACCACCAATGGCGCGCAACTTGACAAACTGGCCGGTCCGCTGCGTGATGCGGGGGTCAATCGTATCAATATCAGCATAGACAGCCTTGATGCCGAGCGTTTCCGGCGCATCACCCGGGTCGGTCGGCTGGACAAAGTGCTGGCTGGCATAGATGCTGCGCGTCAGGTTGGTTTCGACCGTATCCGTCTCAATTCAGTGGTTATGAAAGGTTATAACGATGACGAGGTCCTGGCCCTGACCGACTATGCGGTCGAGCATGATATTGATATTGCCTTTATTGAGGAAATGCCTCTGGGGCAAGCGTCTGACCATAGCCGAGAGGAGACCGTATGCAGTAATGACTGGGTGCGGGAACAGATTGAAGCGCGTTATACCCTGGTCAATAGCGCTGCCACAACGGCCGGGCCGTCCAAATATTTCCAGATTCCCGGCCAGCAAAGCCGGATTGGTTTCATATCACCGATGTCGCACAATTTCTGCGCGGACTGCAACCGGGTGCGTGTGACCGTAGAAGGGCGCTTGCTGCTGTGTCTGGGCAACGAACATTCCGCGGATCTGCGCACAGTGCTGCGGCAGGGACAGGATGTGGCTGTTCAGGATGAACTGGCCAGCCTGGAACGTGCCAGTGATACGCCCATCAGCGACAGCCTGAAGCAGGCAATTATCGCCGCCATGGACCTGAAACCGGAGCGCCACCACTTCTACGAACAGGATTATGCCCAGCCGGTGCGGCTGATGAACATGACAGGAGGCTGACAGCCCATTGATGACCAGTATTCCCACCCCGGTAAACGCTGTTGTGGTTACCGTATCCGACACCCGCACCGAAGCCACAGACAGCTCCGGCCGTTACCTGACAGAACAATTGCAGGCCGCCGGTCACCAGCTGATCCGCAAAGTCATTATCCGGGATGATACCTACAAATTGCGTGCGCTGGTCGCCACACTCATTGCTGATGATCAGGTTCAGGCCATTCTGTTGACGGGGGGTACCGGGTTTACCGCACGTGACAACACCGTCAGAGCGGTAACGCCGCTGCTAGACATGCACATTGATGGTTTTGGTGAAATCTTCCGCTATTTGTCGCATGCAGAGATTGGCAGTTCAACCATCCAGTCCAGGGCGTTTGCGGGTATGAGCAACGGCACAATTGTATTCTGCATGCCGGGTTCAACCGGAGCATGCCGGACTGCGTGGGAAGGGTTGATTGCGCAACAGCTCGACAGTCGTCACAAGCCCTGTCATTTCGTGGACAAGCTAAAAGAAGTGCATCAGCCCAATAGCTGACATGGTCAGAGGGCTGATGCGATAAAAACCGTCCAGGCGGGTAATGCTAAAAACAGAGTCACGGCCAGCACGTTAAAGCTCAATGCGCCTGCGGACTCGTGGTAAATCTGATCTATCATAATAAGCTCCCTGTTCGGGTGGGCTGTCTGTGTGGCCCCCTGGTGATTTTGCTCCGACCGTGGCCGGGAATATCGCCAGGTGCTTATTTTACTGTGCTGCCAAAATGGTCAGAACAGGTACAGCAACAGACGCGGTTACGATAGCGGCGGTAACCAATGCTGCTCGTGCGCTGATGATGAGTTCGCTCATGAAGTCTTCTCCTTGTGGGTTATACGATCACGTTTTACTGGTTTCGTTACTTTTGGCGTTGTGCACCTCAGTAACTGCGCGCATAGTAACATATATGCGAATAAAAGTAACACTTTTATGGTGAGAAATTCACATTCTCGATAAAAGGTAACGTATAGACGATGAAAACCGGTAAACGGTTTACAATAACCACATTTAATTGCAACGGTGTGCGGTCGGCTGCCCGCAAAGGCTTCTTTGACTGGCTGCAAAAGCAGGCGCCCGACGTTGTCTGCCTGCAGGAAACCAAGGCTCAGGAACATCAATTGCAGGAAGGGCCATTCTTCCCGGCCGGCTATCACTGTCACTACTTTGATGCCGAAAAGAAAGGATATGCGGGTGTTGCCATTTACAGTCGACAACAGCCAGACCGTATCGTCCGGGGTCTGGGATGGGGTATTGCCGACCGGGAAGGACGTTACCTGCAGGCGGACTTTGGCAATCTCAGCGTCATCTCCGTGTACCTGCCCTCGGGGTCCAGCGGCGACGCCCGGCAGGCCATCAAATTCCGTTTTCTGGAGGTGTTCATGGAGCATCTGCAGCGTATGCGAGCGGATGGCCGGGACTATATCATCTGTGCCGACTGGAATATGTGCCACAAGGAGATTGATCTGAAAAACTGGCGGGCAAACCGGAAAAACTCCGGGTTTTTGCCGGAAGAAAGAGCCTGGCTGGACCGGCTGTATGATGAAGTCGGTTTTGTTGATTCATTTCGGCTGGTGAACAAACAGTCTGGCCAGTACAGTTGGTGGTCGAATCGAGGCCAGGCACGTGCCAATAATGTGGGGTGGCGACTGGATTACCATGTGATCACGCCGGCGCTGGTGCCTGCAGTGAAATCGGCATCCATATATACTGATGAATATTTTTCGGATCATGCGCCGGTGACCCTGGAGCTGGTTCAATAGAATGATGACGGGAAGAGGCAGCAATATGAAGGTGAATGTTATTCGCAGAGGCATGTTGGTGCTGGTGTTGCTGATCGCACCAATGGCCGGCGTCCATGCGCAGGACCTGAAGGCGTTGATCACCACCAGCAAGGGCGCCATTGAGCTTGAATTGAACGCGCGCGCCGCACCCACGACGGTTGCCAATTTTATCAATCTCGCCAAACGCGGTTTTTATGACGGTCTGACCTTCCATCGGGTCGAGCCACTGTTCATGATCCAGGGTGGTGACCCGCTGGGTACCGGCACCGGCAACCCGGGGTATCGCTTCAGTGGTGAAACACATCTGCGACACAATCGACCGGGTATCATCTCCATGGCCAACTCGGGGCCGGGCACCGAAGGCAGTCAGTTTTTTATCACCCATGTACGTACCCCCCACCTGGATGGCCTGCATTCGGCGTTCGGTGGCGTTACCCAGGGCATGGATGTGGTCAATCGCATTCGCCCTGGCGACGTCATCGAGCAGATCACCATTTCGGGAGACATCAGCTCACTGTGGGCACAGAAAGCGGACATGCTGGCGAGCTGGAACGCGGCTCTGGACGAGAACTACCCGGATCTGCGCCCGGCACCCACGCCCTGATCAGGGCAGGACTTGTTTAAAGGGCTTGACAGTAACCTTTTGGTAAACACCGGCTGCCACATAGGGGTCGTCAGCGGCCCATGCTTCAGCTTCACTCAATGAGTCGAACCGGGCAATGATCAGGCTGCCTGAGAATCCGGCATCTCCCGGGTTTTCATCATCAATGGCGGGGTGCGGGCCGGCAATGACCAGACGGCCGGCGGCTTTCAGCGCCTCCACTCTGACCAGGTGTGCAGGCCGCGCCTGCATGCGCAGCGGCAGGCTGTTTTCGACATCTTCACTGATAATCGCATAATACATAAAATACCTCGTAAGTGGCGCTGGCACAGTTGCCCAGGGCGCCCAAGCTGGGGTTAGAATCAAGTCATCGACTTTGGCAGAGCGGCCTGTTATTGTTGCCGGTTTGCAGCCACAGGCATAATAGAAAATCGCTGCAGCAATGGCAATTGCGGGCAGATCCGATCGCCGTGGGTGGCGTCGTGGTCACGGCAAGGCATCATTGACGACTGGCAAGAGCACACGGTTTGGTATGGCACAATTACTGGAAATTCACCCGGTCAACCCGGAACCCCGACTGATCCGACAGGCGGCTGATGTTCTGCAACAGGGTGGCGTCATCGTGTACCCGACGGATTCCACCTATGCGCTGGCCTGCCATATGGGCGACAAGGCCGCTCTGGAGCGGGTGCGACGCATTAGGCAACTGGGCGAAAAGCACAATATGACGTTGATGTGTGCCGACCTGTCAGCGATTGCCACCTACGCCAAGGTCAGCAATAGCGCCTATCGGCTGCTGAAAGCGTATACGCCGGGACCTTATACATTCATCCTGGCGGCCACAGCCGAAGTACCACGGCGGCTGATGCATCCCAAGCGTAAAACCATAGGCCTGCGCATTCCCGAGCACCCGGTGGCACAGGCCCTGCTCGCGGCGGTCGGTGAACCCATCTTGAGCACCAGTCTGATTTTACCTGACGATGATCAACCACTGTCCGAGATCTATGATATTGAAGAGAAGCTGGGCAAGCTGGTGGATCTGATCATTGAAAGTGGTGCCTGTGGTATCGAGCCCTCCACGATTATCGATCTGGTGGAGGGTGCGCCGGTGGTGGTGCGGGCAGGCAAGGGCGACCCTGACCCTTTCACCTGACGGAAAGTGGTTGGGAAATGGGGTACGACGCTGCAGTGTCAGGCGGATTTCGTGCAATAATGGTTATGCATCATTTTTAGGTAGCTGTAATTCAGCGAGCAGAGGGAAAGGGTTTGTCTACAGTGGAATCGCAGAAACGGGTATTGTCTGGCATGCGCCCGACAGGACAACTGCATTTGGGTCATTACCATGGCGTGTTGAAGAACTGGGTAAAGCTGCAGCATGAGTACGAGTGTTTCTTTTTTGTCGCAGACTGGCATGCGTTAACGACCCATTATGCGACGCCTCAGGTGATAGGAGACAACGCCCTCAACATGGTCATTGACTGGCTTGCTGCGGGCGTCAATCCGGGCTCTGCATCAATTTTCATTCAGTCACGGGTGCCCGAGCATGCCGAACTGCACCTGTTGCTGTCGATGATGACGCCGCTAGGCTGGCTGGAGCGTGTCCCCAGCTACAAGGATCAGCAGGAAAAACTGCGTGACCGGGACCTGGAAACCTATGGCTTTCTGGGTTACCCCCTGTTGCAGAGCGCCGATATTCTTATCTACCGCGCGGGCCAGGTGCCAGTTGGCGCCGATCAGGTTGCCCATGTCGAGTTGACCCGCGAAGTGGCGCGTCGCTTCAACCACCTGTACGGGCGCGAACCGGGGTTTGAAGACAATGCCGAAGCGGCTGTCAGGAAGATGGGCAAAAAAGCGGCCCGACTGTACAACAATCTGCGCACCGCCTATCAGGAGCAGGGTGACCATGATGCCCTGGAGCGTGCCCAGGCACTGATCAAGGAGCAGCAGAATATATCCCTGGGCGACCGCGAACGGCTGCTGGGTTACCTGGAAGGCAGTGGCAAAATGATCCTCGCCGAACCACAGTCACTGTTGACCCCGGCAGCAAAAATGCCCGGCCTGGATGGACAGAAGATGTCCAAGTCCTATGGTAATACCATTGCCCTGCGTGAGCCCATTGACGGTGTCGCCAAAAAAATCAATACCATGCCCACTGACCCGGCGCGCGTGCGCCTCAAGGATCCGGGTGACCCCGACAAGTGTCCGGTGTGGCAATTGCATGAGGTGTATTCTGACGAGGACACCAAGGCCTGGGTGCAGCAGGGGTGCCGCAGCGCCGGTATTGGCTGCCTGGCGTGCAAGAAGCCGGTTATTAATGCGGTAGCCGCCGAACTGGAACCGATTCAGCAGCGTGCCCGGCAATATGAAAAAGACCCGGATATTGTGCGTACCATCATTGCTGAAGGTTGCGAACAGGCACGTGAGTCGGCGCGCGAAACCCTGCAGGATGTCCGGGAAGCCATGGGGCTGTCGTACCGCTAGTGCGGGCGTAACGGGAAAACTTGACATGAATGATCAGGCAGAGACGTCAGACAGCGGCGACGTGAAAATTGTCGCCGCGCCGCCGCAACACGAGATGCCGTTCGCCTACGTGGCGGGCAAGGCCATCACGCAGTTGCCGCAGGATCTCTACATCCCGCCAGATGCCCTGGAAGTATTTCTGGAAGCCTTCGAAGGTCCGCTGGACTTGTTGTTGTATCTGATCAAGCGTCAGAATATCGACATTCTTGATATTGATGTGGCAATGATCACCGAACAGTATATGGCCTATGTGGACTTGATGGAGGCGCATCAGTTTGAGCTGGCGGCTGAGTATCTGGTGATGGCGGCCATGCTGGCAGAGATCAAGTCACGGATGTTGCTGCCGCGCAGTACCCAGGAAGAAGACGACGAAGAAGACCCGCGTGCCCAGCTGATCCGCCGCCTGCAGGAATACGAGCGCTACAAGAAGGCAGCAGAAGACCTGGACCGGTTGCCACGGCTGGAGCGCGATGTGTTTCTGGCAGGTGCCCAGGGGCCGCAGCTGGAACGCAACACGCCAGACCCGGTCGTTGAGCTGCAGGAAATCCTGATGGCGCTGTCGGGTGCATTGCGTCGAGCCGACATGTTTGAACACCATCAGATTCAGCGCGAGACCTTATCAACACGAGAGAAGATGGCGGAAATTCTGGTGCGCTTGTCCTCGGAGCGGTTTGTGCCTCTGGTGTCTCTGCTGATGCGGGAAGAAGGGCGCCTGGGTGTGGTGGTCACCTTCCTGGCAGTGATGGAGCTGATCAAGGATTCGTTGGTAGACATTGTACAGAGTGAACCCTTTGCGCCAATTCATATTAAAGCCCGCAGCTGATTCAGATTTTTATGACTGACACTATGAGTGACGACATGACCACAGGCAATGACGCCGACATCGACACCGTGCAGGATGCCGATGATGCATTCGAGGAAGCATCGTATCCGGTGCAGGAAATTGATGCCCAGACATTAAAACAGATCATCGAGGGCCTGTTGCTCAGTGCCGGACGCCCCCTTTCGGTGGTGGCGTTGTCGGAACTGTTTGTTGAAGGTGAGCGCCCAGCTAACGAGCAAATACGCGCTGCGCTTGATGCGATTGCCGAGGATTGCGAAGGGCGAGGGTTCGAACTGAAGGAAGTGGCATCCGGGTTCAGGTTTCAGGTGCCGCAGAAACTCAGCCCCTGGATTTCCCGGCTATCCGAGGAAAAGCCGCAACGGTATACCCGGGCATTGCTGGAGACGCTGGGCCTGATTGCCTACCGCCAGCCAATTACCCGAGGTGATATCGAAGAGATTCGCGGTGTTGCGGTCAGCTCGACCATCATCAGGACATTGCTGGATCGGGAGTGGGTTCGTGTGGTGGGGCATCGTGATGTGCCCGGGCGTCCGGCGATGTTTGCTACCACGCGGCATTTCCTGGATTATTTCAATCTGAAGAACCTGCAGGAGCTGCCGCCGCTTGCCGAAATCCGCGATCTTGACCAGTTGAATCCGGAACTGGATCTTAACGACGAAGAGGGCCGGGTCCTGGTATTGCCGGAAGAGTCGGAAGTTGATGACGTAGAAAACGAGCACGCTGGCGAGACAGATCTGCTGGACGAAGAAGAGGCGATGGCATTGGCCAAGCGACCGCTGGACGATATATTGGGCTACGGAAGAAAGCACGACGACGCGACAGACAAGGCCGATGCGTCAGGCTCTCAGGAAGAAAATAATGGTTGATGCTGTGCAAGATGAAAAACTGCAAAAAGTGCTGGCGCGAGCCGGCTTTGGATCGCGGCGGCAGATGGAAAGCTGGATCACTCAAGGTCGTGTGCGCCTCAACGGCAATGTTGCGACACTGGGTGACCGTGCCAGTCCGGATGACAAGATCATTGTTGATGGCAAAAAGGTAGCCAATACTGCCCCCGAGAATACCGAGCCACGTGTCCTTGTATACAACAAGCCGGAAAATGAAATCTGCTCTCGGCGCGACCCGGAAGGACGAAAATCGGTCTACGAACACCTGCCCATGATAAAGCACGGACGCTGGGTCGCTGTCGGGCGACTGGATTTTAATACCAGTGGCCTGCTGCTGTTTACCACCGATGGTGAGTTGGCCAATCGCCTGATGCACCCCTCTGCCAATATCGACCGGGAATATGCCGTGCGGGTGATGGGTGATGTCAGTGACGAAATGATCGCCAATCTGCAGAAAGGAGTGATGATAGAAGATCATCTATGCCGCTTTACCGACGTACAATTTTTTGCCGGGGAAGGCCGCAACCGGTGGTACCACGTGGTCATCATGGAAGGTCGCAATCGTGAAGTGCGCAAACTCTGGGAATCTCAGGGAGTCAAGGTCAGTCGCCTGAAACGGGTCCGTTATGGTCCGGTGTTTATCCCCAGCAGGGTCAAGAAAGGGCAGTTCTATGAAATGAAGGCTGCCGAGATCGCCGGACTCTACGAGACCGTCGGCATGACGCCACCGGTCACCAGCAAAAAGCGTTCTCTGCCCCGCCGGCGCAAGGACAATCGTCCCGGTCGAGGCTGAATCGAATTTCTGGCTGTGCTGTCGCGGACGGCTGTGTTCAGACGTCTGTGCCTGCCAATTGCTTGGATCGCAGACTGTTGCGCAATGGGTTGACCAGGGCCGGGATCAGCGCTTCGATTAGCTGCAGCTCCCGCTCGGTAAATTTTCGGTTGCGCTTGAAGACTATTTCTCCCAGATATTCATCAGTACACAGCAGCCGGTAACCACAGCTATGCGATGACTGTTTGCCGATGCGTATGTCTACATCCAGGGCTTCATGGTGATAATGCAAGCCATCCAGTGCAACACCTCGCGTCATGCTGTTCAGCAGGCGTTGCTGCAGGGCAGATAGCTCAAGCGTGCCGCCCAGGTTTTCAGTCAGCAACCGACGCAGCTCCTGCTCGCGCTGCTTGCGCCTGGCAGTTGATGAAGCCACTGGTTTGTCAGATTGTGGATCTGTGTCTGGTAGTACAGTTTGGATGTAGGCTGTCATCTAGCGTTTCCCCTGGTTTTGCTCGATATAGGCAGACCCATTGCCGCCCTCGTTTTTTATTTGGTACATGGCCATATCCGCCCGCTTGAGCAGGTCCTCGGTGTTATCGGATTGTGTAAATGACGCAACGCCAATACTGACGGTTACCTGCAGTGAGCCCGATTCGGCGCAGATTCTGAGACCAGCGACCGCTTCACGCAGTCGCTCGGCGATAACCATGGCGCCATACTTGTCGGTTTTGCTCAGTACAACCACAAACTCCTCACCGCCGTAGCGGTAACACAGATCGGTATTGCGGTTGACTTTATTGATCAGGCGTACCAATTCCCGCAGAACATTGTCGCCGGCGGCATGGCCTTCGGTATCGTTTATGTTCTTGAATTTATCGATGTCCATGACCAATACGGACAGCTCGTGGTCGTAACGCCTGGCGAGATTCAGCTCGTGATTCAGGGTCGTCATCATGGCCAGACGGTTGCCGGCGCCGGTCAGCGGATCGGTCATCGATGCGTCGATGGCAGCGCGATAAAGCAGGGCGTTTCGTAATGGACAGAGCAGGGTGCTGAGCAGCGTTTCAATGGCATCCAGATCTGATTCGCTGAACCGGGTGTTGTGGTAGAGCACAATTTCACCCAGATTATCGCCCTGGGTGATGAGACGGTAACTGCAACTATGTCGTTCAACATTGCCAACTGACAACTGCAGCTGTTGTGTCTCGTGGGTATACAGAAGTCCGCAATGCGCGACCAGTTCGCTACTCTCCTCATGAAAAAGCATGAGGATTTTCTCCATGTCCAGCGTCGTCTGCAGCCTGGTCAGCAGTCGATAGCGAGTATGCGACAGTGGTTTGCTGCTGTCGGGCAGATAGTCATTGGCGGCAGCGATCAACGAAAGTTGCGTGCGGCCGTTATCGGTGTTCTCTACTGCTGTGGCCGAGCTGAGTGGCATAGCCATGTAGGTCTCCGGGGTTAACGTCTACCGAAGACAAGCGATAATTGTGCCAATACTGATTAATTTCAGAGAATAAATATAAAAAACAATAAGATAGGGGTGTTATGGAATCATTTTCAGGTTTTTTTTATATTCTTCATCGCGAGTGGTGGTGTATCAGCGGCAAGAATTTGCCGGTTTACTGACACTTGCCGCCTGCCGGGCGTCAGATTGCCGACAGCCCGGGGGGATGACACCGATAGGGTGTCATTCACAGTGATAACAGCAGATCGCGTATATCAATGGCCTGCCCGTGCATTGACTGGCTCGCGGGTTGCATGAGATGCAGGTAGGCTGGCATCAGTGACGCCGCAGAGGGCAGAGACATCGGGTTTTCGGCAGGATAGGCGGCCCGGCGCATTTCCGTGCGGGTTGCGCCGGGATTGATACTGTTGACCCGAATATTGCTGGTATCAGACAGCTCATCGGCGAGTACCTGCATCAACCCTTCGGTGGCGAATTTACTGACTGCGTAGGCGCCCCAATAGGCTCGCCCTTTGCGGCCGACGCTTGATGACGTGAACAGAATACGGGCATCGCGCGATATCTGCAGGGCCGGCAACAGGGCCCGGGTCAACAGGAAAGCGGCATTGACATTGATCTGCATGAGTTTCATCCAGGCTTCAGGTGCATAGTACTGAATGGGGCCCAGCGCGCCGAGTTCGCTGGCATTGTGCAGCAAACCATCCAGTGCCGGAAACTGGTCCTGAATGGAGCGCCCAAGCAGGTCGTAGTCGTCAGTACCGGCGATGGCCAGATCCAGCGGATGAATAACGGCTTGAGGCAGGTTCTCACTGGCAATGATGTCGTAAACGTCCTCCAGTTTCTGCTGCGTTCTGCCCAACAGGATCACCGTTGCCCCGCTGCGCGCATAGGTCAGCGCTGCCGACCTGCCAATGCCATCACCGGCGCCGGTCACGAGAATTGTGCGCCCCTGCAGCGTGTCGTTGACGGGTATGGTCAGTTCGGCAGTATCGTCGATGCGGGCAGGTTCGATTTTCATGAGATTTTCCTTGCGGTTGAGAGCGGTAGTTCAGAGGGTGACAGGCGATAGAACGGGTGAATTGCCATCCAGATAGTGCCGGATATCGGCAACCGAACCGACGATATGATCGGCGCCCCAGTCGGCAATGGGGGGGTGCGTGGGCAGGTAGCCATAGGCGGCCGCGATGGTCCGCATGTCTGCGGCATTGCCTGCTTCAATATCACGCGGGTGATCCCCTACATAAATCGTCTGGCCGGGCAGGCAGTCCAGGCGTTCACAGGCCAGCAATAAAGACTCGGGGTGCGGTTTGGTCTGGCTGACGTGATCCGGGCATATCAGTACCGCACAACGCTGATCAAGTGACAGGCTTTGCAGCAATGGCACACTGAAACGCTCTGGCTTGTTGGTCACGATGCCCCAGGCGACGCCGCGCTGCTCCAGTGTATTGAGCAGCTCATGCATTCCGGGAAACAGGGTGGAGCGGGTAGTCTGCAATTGCACCGAATAGGCATTGAGCAGTGCCTGGAGCAGGGCATCAAACCCGATTGCGCCCGGACGTAGCTGGAATGCCAGCTCCACCAGCGCCCGAGCGCCGCTGGAAACCGTTGCCAGGATTGCGCTGGCGGAGGGTGGCACGACCCCCTGGTCTGCGCACAGTTGATGCAGAACAGCGCTAAAGTCGGGTGCTGTGTCGATCAGGGTGCCATCGAGATCAAACAGCACCGCGGCAATGTGGTTGCCTTCAGTATCCATCATGCCGGCTTCCGGTAGTGAACCAGATAATTCACATCGATATTGGGCTGCAGACGATAGCGTTTGGTCAGCGGATTGTAGCCCATGCCGGTGAGCTCACCCTGTTCCAGTCCATAGTGCCGACACCATGACGCCAGTTCAGAGGGTTTGATGAATTTGGCGTAGTCATGAGTACCCTTGGGCAGCAGCTTGAGTATGTATTCGGCGCCGACAATGGCAAACAGCCAGGACTTGGGGTTGCGGTTGAGCGTGGAGAAAAAGATATGACCGCCGGGCCTGGCAAGCTTGACGCAGGCCGCCACGATGGCTTCGGGGTCAGGAACATGCTCGAGCATCTCCAGACAGGTAACGATATCGTACTGACCGGCTTCGCGCTCGGCCATGGCTTCGGCGGCGATATTTTCGTAGCGTATATCCAGGCCGCTTTCCAGCTTGTGCAGGCGGGCCACGGCCAATGACGCCTCTGCCAGGTCGATGGCCGTCACAGTGGCGCCCTGGTGAGTCAGCGCCTCACTGAGAATGCCACCACCGCAACCGATATCGATGCACTGTTGTCCGGCCGGGTTGATTTTGCGGCTGATAAATCCCATGCGCAGTGGATTTATCTCATGCAGAGGCCGGAACTCACTGTTCGGGTCCCACCAGCGTGCTGCCAGGGCTTCGAATTTTCTGATTTCGGCGTCGTCGCGATTGCTCGGCTGGGCATTCATGCTGTGTCTCCGGAATTGTGGGTTGCCTGCAGCTGATGCCGCCAAGCCTGGGTGTGCTCCTTCACCTGGCGGCGGTTGATCGTGGTCAACTCGCCATCATTGAGCAGTAGCTTGCCGTTCACCCAGACATGGCTGACCTGACTGGCCTGTGTTGAATAAACCAGATGCGACACCGGATTGTAAACCGGCATGGTGTTGAGACTGTCCATGTTGACAGCCGCGATGTCGGCACGTTTGCCGATCTCCAGGCTGCCAATCAGCTTGTCCAGGCCCATGGCTCTGGCACCGTTTATGGTCGCCATCTGCAATGCCTGGTAGGCCGGCAGGGCACTGGCATCGCCGGCGCAGGCCTTGGCCAGCAGCGCCGCGGTGCGCATTTCCGAGAACATGTCCAGGTCATTGTTGCTGGCAGCGCCATCAGTGCCCATTGCGACGTTGATGCCGTTTTGCTGCAGCCGGTGTACCGGGCAGAAGCCACTGGCCAGCTTCAGATTGGATTCGGGGCAATGAATGACATGAGCAGCAGTTTCCTGCAGCAAGGCCAGATCGTCATCATCTATCTGGGTCGCGTGTACGCACAACAGACGAGGCCCCAGCAGGCCCAGATCATAAAGTCGGCGCAATGGCCGTTGGCCATTCTTGCTGACGGCATCCTCAACTTCAAACGCGGTTTCGTGGACATGCATATGGATGGGCAAGTCCAGTTCCTCGGCAAAGGTCAGTACTTTACGCAGTGATTCATCAGACACTGTGTAGGGTGCGTGCGGACCAAATGCCGTGCTCACCAGTTCACTGTTGCGCCAGGCATCGTGCAGTTCAGTGGTTTTGCGGATGCATTCATCGGCGTCTGCAGCCCAGGGCGTGGGGAAATCAATGACAGGCGCTGCCAGTTGTACTCTCATGCCAGCATCGCTGGCTGCCCTGGCGCTGGCTTCGGGGAAGAAATACATGTCAGCGAAGCAGCTGGTGCCACCGCGAATCATCTCCGCTATCGCCAATTGGGTGCCGTGATAGACAAACTCCTCGCTGATCCACTTGCCCTCCAGTGGCCAGATATGATCATTGAGCCAGGTATGAAGTGGCAGGTCATCCGCAATGCCGCGCAACAGGGTCATACCGGCATGACCGTGGGTATTGATCAGGCCGGGGATCAGTGCATGCTGATCAAGACTGATCTCGCGAGCCGCCCGGAACCGATGCCGGGTTTCAGTGGTTGGGCAAAGGTCGGTAATGACGCCATTGCGTAAGGCGATACTGTGATTTTCGAGCACGGCATGATCATCAGTGGCTGGGATTATCCAGCGGGCATGGATCACAAGATCGACATCTGGCAGGTTTTCGCTGGCGCTCATTACGGCTCCGGTTCAGGTGATCGGGTGGGCGATTATAACGAATATTGCTGGAAAGCAGGAGCTTGATATCAAACCGTATTTATATGTCCGGCCGCGGGTCAATTGTGGTAGTATTGATCAATTTTTTCGAACGGCGATTATTGTAAAATCGACGTGTATAAAGTGCCTGCAAGAGCTACTTGAAAGTACTACCTGACAGGACTGCCCCGGGCGCGCTTGCATGAGCCGCTTACAGTCCGCATGAGAGCCTGTAAAATATGACGGAATCTACAAATCAGATATCGCCTGTTTCTCTCGAAAGCGAGATGCGCGAATCCTATCTTGCCTACGCGATGAGCGTTATTGTCGGTCGCGCGTTGCCCGATGTTCGTGACGGACTGAAACCGGTGCACAGGCGTGTGCTGTTTGCCATGAACGTGCTTTCCAACGACTGGAACAAGCCTTACAAGAAATCGGCGCGTGTGGTGGGTGATGTCATCGGTAAATACCACCCCCATGGTGACTCGGCCGTCTATGACACTATTGTGCGTATGGCGCAGGACTTCTCCCTGCGTTATCCGCTGGTGGATGGCCAGGGCAATTTCGGATCGATTGACGGTGATTCGGCTGCAGCGATGCGTTATACCGAAATTCGCATGGCCAAGATTGCCCATGATCTGATGGCAGATCTTGACAAGGAAACCGTCGATTTTTCTGACAACTATGATGGTACCGAGCGCATTCCCGATGTGTTCCCGACACAGGTGCCCAATCTGCTGGTCAACGGCTCATCCGGTATTGCGGTGGGCATGGCCACCAACATTCCACCGCACAACCTGACTGAGGTTGTAGATGCCTGTCTGGCGCTGATGGATGATGAAGACATCTCCATTGATGACCTGATGGAGCATATTAAAGGGCCTGATTTTCCCACAGCTGCCATTATTAATGGCCGGGCCGGCATCGTTGAAGCATACAAAACCGGACGCGGCCGTATCTACATGCGCGCGCGTGCGGAAATCATCGAAGACGAAAAAACCAACAAAGCGACCATCATCATTACCGAAATCCCCTATCAGCTGAACAAGGCGCGTCTGGTTGAAAAGATTGCCGAGCTGGTCAAGGACAAGAAAATTGAAGGCATCACCGAGTTGCGTGACGAGTCCGACAAGGACGGTCTGCGTGTGGTCATTGAACTGCGTCGCGGCGAAGTTGGTGAAGTGGTTCTGAACAATCTGTATGCACAGACCCAGATGCAGTCAGTATTTGGCATCAACATGGTAGCGCTGGTCGATGGGCAGCCCAAGCTGCTGAACCTGAAGGAGATTCTGCAATCCTTCATCCGTCACCGCCGGGAAGTAGTGACGCGCCGCACAGTCTATCTGCTGCGCAAGGCGCGCGAAAAAGGCCATATTCTTGAAGGTCTGGCTGTTGCCCTGGCAAACATTGATGCTGTCATACAGCTGATCAAAGAGTCGCCAAGTTCGGCGGAAGCAAAAGAAAAGCTGCTGGCTCGCTCATGGGTGTCCACCAGTGTACTCGCCATGCTCGGTGAGGCGGGGGCTGACTCCTGTCGCCCCGAAGAATTGCCCGTCGAGTTCGGCCTCAAGGGCGAGGAGTACTTCCTGTCACCGGCCCAGGCGCAAGCTATTCTGGATCTTCGCCTGCATCGCCTGACCGGACTTGAGCATGAAAAACTTATCAATGATTACAAAGACCTGTTGCAGCAGATTGCCGATTTCCTTGAGATTCTGGGCAGTGACGTCCGGCTGTTTGAAGTCATGCGCGAAGAATTGAATCTGGTCCGTAGTAACTATGGTGACAAGCGCCGTACCGAAATCGTCGGTTCCCAGCTGGATCTGAGCATGGAAGACCTGATCACCGAGGAAGATCGTGTGGTCACCATCTCCCGCAGTGGTTACGCCAAATCGCAGCCCCTGACTGACTATCATGCCCAGCGCCGTGGTGGTATGGGCAAGGCCGCAGCAGCCGTCAAAGATGAGGACGTGGTTGAGCATCTGCTGATTGCCAGCAGTCACGATACCCTGTTGTGTTTCAGTAGTGCCGGCAAGGTGTACTGGTTGCGGGTATTCAATATTCCCCTGGCCAGTCGTACGTCACGCGGCCGACCGCTGGTCAATATCCTGCCATTGGAAGAGGGCGAGCGTATCACCAGCATGCTGCCGATCCGGGAATACACCGAGGGTTACTTCATCTTCATGGCGACGGCCATGGGCACGGTCAAGAAAACCTCGCTGACCAGTTTCTCACGTCCGCGCAGCGTCGGCTTGCGGGCCATTGAACTGGACGAGGGCGATCGTCTGGTAGGAACAGCGCTGACCGATGGCCAGCGCGACATCATGCTGTTCGGTAGCGGCGGCAAAGTATTGCGCTTCAACGAAGCCGGTGTGCGTACCATGGGCAGAACTGCGCGGGGTGTACGTGGTATTCGTCTGGCGCCCGGTCAGGAAATGATCGCCCTGATCATTCCCGAGGATGGTTGCCAGGTGCTTACCGTCAGTGAGAATGGCTACGGCAAGCGCACCGATGTTGCCGAATTCCCGATTTATGGCCGGGGCGGTCAGGGCGTCATCGGCATGCAGACCAGCGAGCGTAATGGTGCGCTGGTAGGCGCTGTGCAGGTGGCCGACGGCGGTCAGATCATGCTGATCTCCAATAAAGGCACGTTGGTGCGCATTCGCGTGGATGAGGTATCTGTATTAAGTCGCAACACGCAGGGCGTACGGCTGATCAAGCTCAAGAAAGACGAGCTGCTGGTCGGTGTCGAGCCGGTTGCTGATGCAGATGATGAGCTTCCGGAAGATGTTGTTGATGTCGATGCCGATGGTGAGGTAATCATTGACGAGCAGCCCGCTGCACCCGCGGTTGAGCGTGCAGATGATGAGGCTGACGATGAGTGATACGCCCGAGCGTGTTGCTTTTCTCGGCCCGCCAGGTACGTTTTCGCACGCCGCTGTAGACGTTTTTTTCGGGCGCGACGCTGGGCCAGATCGGCTCAGCGTCAGTAATATTGACGATGTGTTCCTGGAAGTGGAGGCCGGCAATGCCCGGTTCGGGGTAGTGCCAGTGGAAAACTCCACCGAAGGGGCAGTCAACAGTACTCAGGATTGTCTGATTGATACCTCGCTGACGATTGTCGGGGAGGTTTATCTGCCCATCGAGCACAATCTGCTATTACTGGATCCATCAAGGTTGGCGGATATTCGCCGCATCGTGTCGCACAAGCAGTCATTGGGTCAGTGCCGCATCTGGTTGCGCGCACAATACCCGAATATGGAGCTTTTTGAGGTCAGCAGCAATGCCGAGGCCGCACGTCTGGCTGCCGAAGACCCCACCACTGCCGCTATCGCCGGTGACGTGGCGGCAGCCTGTTTTGGGCTGACCGTGGTCTATGCCAAAATACAGGACCGCAAGAACAATACCACACGCTTTCTGGTACTGGCGCGCGACCACGCGGCGCTGACAGGTCGTCGTGAGCGGGCAGGTAGTGCATCGGGACATGATAAAACGTCTATTCTGGTGTACACCGAAAACAAGCCGGGAGCGCTGTTTCGGGTGCTGGAGCCATTTGACAGCTGTCAGGTCAGCCTGACCCGTATTGAGACTCGCCCCGCACGCGACGATATATGGTCCTATGTATTTTTCATCGATTTTGAAGGCCATATCGAAGACGATGCCGTTAAAAATGTTTTCCGGCAATTGGCTGGCCGCGCTGTTAAGATCAAAAACCTGGGCTCCTACCCAAGAGCCCAGGATTGAGTGATGAGTCTGCTCAAGGATAAAACAATATTGATCATCGGCCTCGGGCTGATTGGCGGTTCCATTGCCCGGGGGTTGATAGCAAACCGTGCGTGCCGCCGAGTCCTCGCGGTCGGCAGAGACGAGACGGCACTGCAGGCTGCGATGCTGGATGGCAATATCCATGCTTACGCTACCGAGTTGACAACACTGGCGCCGGAAGCAGATCTGATCATGATCACGGTGCCGACCTTGTCAGTGCGGCTGATTTTCGAGCAGCTCTCGGGTCTGATCGATGAGCATGTGATCATCACCGACGCTGCCAGCGTCAAAGGCAATGTGGTTGCCGATGCCAGACAGGTTCTGGGCGCCAGTGCCCGCCAGTTTGTGCCAGGCCATCCGATTGCCGGCTCCGAGCGAAGCGGCTATCCGGCTTCGCGCGCCGATCTGTTCCAGAATCGCAAGGTCATCCTCACCCCACAAACGAGTAATGATACGCTGGCGGTGCGCACGGTAATGTCGTTATGGCAGAGCCTGGGTGCAGACATCCACGCCATGAGTGTTGAGCGCCACGACAGGGTGCTCGCCGGCACCAGTCACCTGCCTCATCTGCTCGCTTACGGGCTGGTGAACACGCTGGTTGACAGTGTCAGTGAGCCCGATCGTGTGCAACAGGTTTTTGATTATGCGGCGGGTGGTTTTGCCGATTTCAGCCGCATAGCATCCAGTGATCCGGTCATGTGGCGAGATATTTTTCTTGCCAACTCACAGGCTACCGTCGATATCCTGGATGACTATATTGGTTCACTGCAGCAGATGCGTGACATGCTGCTGCGCCGTGACGGCAGTGCACTTACCCGGGAATTTGCCCGGGCAAAACAGGTCAGGGACGAATTCTATCGTCGCTTCCAGAACACCGGAGAGCAGTGCGTGCCTGTGCGTGTCGATGAAAACGGCGTGCTGGTGGGCCGACCGGGGCTCTCTCTGCAGGGCCAGTATCGTGTGCCGGCAGCGCCGGATACCGCACGTCAGTATCTGGTTGATGCGGCCGGCCGCAATACGGTATCGGTCCTGCAGGGCATTCCGGAAGACACACATACCCTGCTGTTTATCCAGTCATTGCGCTCGGACGGGGTCCCGGTTGTGGGCCCTGAGCAGGGCAGTGTTACCGTATTTGGCACTGCCATCGACGGCACAGATGAAGATGGCCAGCCAGAGGTGTCTGTGACCACGGCTTTGCCGGCGGATGATCTGGTAGTGCTGGTCATGGCACTGGCAGCCAGCGTGGTGCCTCAATCAAGGTTGGTGCTGTCGGGGATTTACTCCGGTGACGATGGCGCTGAACATCCCTTGCAGGTCCTGCAGGAAATGGGTGCAAATCTGCAATTCACCGGCGGCACGCTGGCCGAGGTGACCGTCACGACTTCGACACTGCGTGGCTGTGAGCTTGATTTTCGCGGTGCCGCCACGGCAACACCCGGTGACCCGGGCACCCGGGATGCCGCCACTGGGCAGGTAATGGCGTATATGGTTGCCGGTACCTTTGCCGAGGGCGAAACCCGATTGCGGGTTGATGCGCTGGCTGACAATGCGCGTGTGCTGCGTGCCTGCCACGCCTGGCAGGGTCTTGGCGCCAGCATTCAATGGCAGGATGATCTGATCACGGTTAGCACATCTGCACTGATGTCAGGCGAATTGCCGTGTCAGGACGACCCCGAGCTTGCCCTGTTGTCGCTTGTGCTTGCGCAGCGCGCCACCGGCCATATCGAGCTGACCGGCACCGGTGCTTTTGTCGCCCGATATCCCGGGCTGGCAGATCGCTTTCAGCGGCTGGGATTTGGTCTGAACTGGGAGGCGCGATGAACAAGGGTAATTCTGACCTGGTGCCGGTGCTTGCCATAGACGGTCCCGGCGGCGCCGGCAAAGGCACGGTCAGTCGGCTGCTGGCGGCGTCCCTGGGCTGGCACTACCTTGATAGCGGCGCCCTTTATCGTATTCTGGCGCTGGCGGCGTCCCGACAGGGCGTAGACCTTACCGATGAGGCCGGGGTTGCCGCGCTGGCGCACGATCTGGATATCCGTTTTGGTACCGGCGATGACGACAGCGTCTGGTTGAGCGGTGAGGAAGTGTCGGCCCATATCCGACACGAGAATGCCGGCACCATGGCCTCCGTGGTGGCAGCATTGCCGGCTGTTCGACAGGCATTGCTGCTGCGCCAGAGGGCCTTTCGTCAACCGCCCGGACTGGTCGCTGACGGTCGCGACATGGGGACCGTCGTGTTCACCGACGCGGCCCACAAGGTGTTTTTAACAGCCTCCGCTGAGGAGCGCGCAGATCGCCGATATAAGCAGTTGATTGCAAAGGGTATTGATGTTAATATCGGCGACCTTTTAACGGATATCAATGCGCGTGATGCGCGGGATAGCAATCGGGCGGTAGCGCCTCTGCGTCCCGCCGATGACGCTACAGTGATCGATACGACCCGCCTGGACATTGCCCAGGTAGTCAATCAGGTGCTGGCATTGGTCGCCGGAAAGAATTGATAGACGCTCGACGAGTACCCGGCCTGATGATGGAGCCAGCATTGTCCATCAGCGGGCTTTTTGTCATTGGCCCGTGCATGCTGGTGTGCGGTTGAACTGAAGCTGAAGAATGTGTCTCGCGGCACCTTTGGAAGCTACTTTAATTTACAGGATTTAACATGAGTGAAAGTTTCGCTGAATTATTTGAACAAAGTCTGAATGATGTAGATATGACACCTGGTGCCATTGTTAACGGCACTGTTATCGATATCGATTCGGACTGGGTTACCGTCCACGCCGGGCTCAAGTCCGAGGGCGTCATTCCCAAAAGCCAGTTCCTGGATGAAAACGGCAGTTTTTCTCTGTCAATTGGCGACGTAGTCAAGGTTGCACTGGAGGCTGTTGAAGACGGTTTCGGTGAGACCCGTCTGTCCAGAGAGAAAGCCAAACGCGCTGAGTCGTGGATGGAACTGGAAGCGGCTTTCGAAAAGAACGAAGTGGTCAAAGGTATTATCAACGGCAAGGTCAAGGGTGGTTTCACTGTCGACCTCAACAATATCCGTGCATTCCTGCCAGGCTCTCTGGTCGACATTCGTCCGATTCGCGATACCACGCACCTGGAAGGTCAGCTGCTTGAATTCAAACTGATCAAACTCGACCAGAAGCGCAACAACGTTGTGGTTTCCCGTCGTGCAGTACTGGAAGCGGTCAGCTCGGAAGAGCGTGATGAGCTGCTGGCCAGCCTGCAGGA